>JAESGW010000006.1_pt1 | contig 1076632 bp, 882 predicted proteins | sample 9269791 | NCBI WGS metagenome assembly JAESGW01 (sample SAMN16773120, study PRJNA677053) | algae metagenome | isolation source: Aphanocapsa lilacina HA4352-LM1 and co-occurring heterotrophs from near cave... | place: USA: Maniniholo cave, near Haena, Kauai, HI | collected 2009-07-28 | reverse complement strand
CCCATCCCGAACAGAGAAGTTAAGCCCTGCAGCGCCGATGGTACTGGGGTTACACCCGGGAGAGTAGGTCGCCGCCACATTATTCCAAACCCTTTCAGGAAACTGAAAGGGTTTTTTGCGTTGGGGGGGCTGAAGGAGCTGAATCCCATGATTTTTTTGAGTTCGGCCAGAAAGACTTTTTTATAGCGAAGGCAATCTGCCTTTGAGCAAATGTGACATGTGTTTTTGGTTCACAAATGCTCCGTCTTAGATTCCAACAATCCCTCTCTTCGGATGGGATATTGAAATAAACCCTGATTTTTATCAGCAATGATGCCTGCATACGTCAGGACTCCCTAGCTGCGCGGCCTCTATTTTTGAGTATAGTTTTCGGCCATGGAATTAAATATACCCCACACCTTTCGACTAGAGTTTCCAGAAGATTTGATCCAGGGATTCTATTGCAAGGTGCTGTCAGAAACATTTCAACCGGAGTCACCAAAAAGTAGCTTTTGCCCCGGAGACATTGTCCCAACCCTGGTAACGGCAGACTTATTCAAAACCCTAAATTGGCTGCAAAGTGAGAGCCTACAGAATTCCCCGGATCTTGAGTTTCCAGGTATTCCGCTCCTGTTGTTTTCCCGGGCCTTTTCTACCGGCCATTTGCTGTTTCATTATGACGGGACATCCAACTCGACTGAATTGATCAGGAATTTTATATCCCTGTTTGGGAATTTAGTGCAAAACAGCAAGGCAACAATCATTTCTCCCAGTTTTATACCAAAATCCAAGATCAGGGAGGAGCAGGAGGTCATCCAATTGGTGGCCTCTTCGGTGGCGGAGACAAGTTTTATCAAGTTCAATTTTACGAGGATTGGGGATTTCTGGTCATACGGGATGAAGCATGGCTGTACGTTGTTGGTGACGTCCAGACATTACCAAGAGGACCTGTTGAGACTTCTTTTGCAATTTTTTGACCGAAAGGCAATCAACCATCCCCTTTCATTTTATCTGTCAGTCTAGCAGCGATGAGGGAAAAACGCAATCATGCCAAAAAACCTTGTCGGGTGATTTTCAAAAGGCCATTGAGATGAATCAGATCTTTCCAACCCACACCGATTCCAAGTGCTTTCACTGCGGAGAAGACTGCGAACTCGAACCCATTCGCTTTGACGGAAAGGAGTTCTGCTGCCAAGGATGTAAGCTGGTATATGAAGTTTTGGCACAAAACGATCTCTGCGAGTTCTATACTTTGGATTCCAATCCCGGGAAAAGCCAGAAAGGAAATTTCAAACAGAAGAACCGTTTTGACTACCTCGATGACCCCGAGGTTGTTGGGAAGATATTCGATTTTAGGAACGAGACGGAAAGTCACATCACATTTTACGTTCCTCAGATTCATTGCAGTTCTTGTATCTGGTTGTTGGAAAATCTCTTTCAGATCAATTCCGCTATTGTGGGGAGCAGAGTTGATTTTATCAAGAGGAAAGTTCAGATCAAATTTCTTCATGAACGGATCAGCCTCAAGGAAGTGGTCAACTTGCTTTCAGTCCTTGGCTATGAGCCCAACCTGAAACTCTCTGACCTTAGTCAAGAAAAGACAAGCCACTTGGATCGCAGGACATTGACCAAGCTTGGTGTAGCCGGATTTTGCTTTGGAAACATGATGCTGTTCAGCATTCCCGAATATTTTTCGGAGGCGAAACTGCTCGGCCAGGACTTTAAGGGACTATTTGACTACCTCAATGTCCTATTGGCTCTTCCGATCGTTTTTTATGCTGCAAGCGATTACTATCTGTCGGCATGGCATGCTGTCCGACATCGAAAAATGAACATGGATGTGCCCATAGTACTCGGGATTTTCGCTTTCTTTTTATACTCCATCTGGGAGATTTTCACGCAGGGAAATGCGGGATATCTGGACAGCTTGGGCGGTTTGCTTTTCTTTTTGCTGCTAGGAAAGATATATCAACAGAAGACTTTCGCTACGCTAGAATTTGATAGAGACTACAAGGCCTACTTTCCGATCGCGGTGACCCGGGTATCCAAAGACACGGAGGAGGTTGTTCCTCTGACCAAGGTCAGACTCGGAGATGTGCTGCTGGTGAGGAACGAGGAGTTGGTCCCTGCGGATTCCGTTCTTTTGGACAGACAGGCAAATATCGACTATAGTTTCGTCACCGGCGAGGAAGTGCCGGTGCCAGTGCAAAAAGGAGACTTGATCTACGCAGGAGGAAGGCAAAGGGGAGAGGCGGTACTCCTGACCGTACAGAAACTTCCCTCACAAAGCTATCTAACCGACCTATGGAACAATGGGGAAAACAAGAATCTGAACTCCAGATTATTGGAACCCTTGGCAAACCGAATATCCGGTGTATTTACCTGGACAGTCTTGGCCATTGCCGCGATCGCATTTGGCTATTGGATCGGCAGGGATGCCTCAGTCGCCGTCAAGGCATTTACCACCGTACTGATCGTTTCCTGTCCTTGTGCTCTTTCCATGTCGACTCCTTTCACACTAGGCAATACGTTGAGGATTTTTGGAAAGGCGAAGTTTTACCTGAAAAATGCTTCCGTGGTCGAAAAACTTGCCCTGGTCGATACGCTGGTCTTCGACAAGACCGGAACTTTGACAAATCCGTCCCGAGCTTCCATTGAATATTTTGGCGAAAATCTCACTTCAGAAACCAAATCGATCATCAAGGGAATGGTCAGGCAATCCACTCACCCCCTTAGCAACCGAATCAGTCAATGGCTCGGGAGCCAAGAAGTAGAAGTGCTTTCGGAGGTAAGGGAGGCGCAAGGAGCGGGGCTTGAATCGCTACATAAGGGACAGCTGTTTCGGCTAGGGTCAAGGGAATTTGCAGGTGTCGGAAAAGATGAACCTAATGATGTTGGTAATTTTGTTTACCTGAGTGTCGAGGGAGTCTTCTTGGGTTATTTTCTTATCCGCTCAGGGCTTCGCGAAAGCGCGCCAGAAGTAGTCAGCTCTCTTTCAAAGGAGTTCGAACTCCATGTGCTTTCCGGAGATCAGGATCACGAAAGAGATACGCTGACCAAGAGGCTTGCCTCCGATATCCGATACAACTTCAACCAAAGTCCGTCTGATAAACTCAATTATCTCAAAGAGCTCAATAGCAGCGGAAGTCAAACCTTGATGCTTGGTGATGGACTGAACGATGCTGGGGCGCTGCGGGAAAGTCATGTCGGTGTGGCTATCACGGATCAGGTTAGCCATTTTTCCCCGGCCAGCGATGCGATTCTGGATTCGGAATCCTTTTCAAAAATCCCCAATTTTTTGGCTTTCGCGAGAGATAGCCGACTGATTATCAAGCTGAACTTTGGGTTGAGCTTCCTCTACAATGCGCTGGGTTTGAGCTTGGCTGTGCAGGGCTATTTGAGCCCTGTGCTATGCGCCGTCCTGATGCCCCTGAGCAGCATATCGGTGGTGGTATTTTCCACTTTGGCTACCCATATCATGGGGATTCGCAAGGGATTAATTCACTTAAACAAGCATTAATATGGAAGTCATCTTTCTTTTAATAGGCATCAGTTTAGTTCTGGCAGTCACGTTTTTGGTTCTCTTTTTCAGAGCTATGAAAGGCGGACAGTTTGACGACGACTATACGCCATCCGTGAGGATACTATTCGAGAACCAGCCAAAAAAAACAATAAAAGATCAACCGAAAAAATCAAAAACCTATGAATGATTCTACTTTGGAACGGTTTTACTATGACAATAAAATTGTCAAGTACTTCAGCGCGGCGACCGTCATCTGGGGGCTTGTAGGGATGCTGGTGGGCCTTCTGGCAGCTACCCAGCTTTTCCTGCCCGAGGCCAATTTGGGAAACCCTTACACTACGTTTGGCAGAATACGACCCCTACACACGAACGCTGTTATTTTCGCGTTTGTGGGCAATGCCATCTTTGCGGGTGTCTACTACTCCATGCCCCGCTTGCTCAAGACTCCGATGTGGAAGGAGTCCCTCAGCTGGTTCCATTTTTGGGGCTGGCAATTGATCATTCTGTCGGCCGCTATCACCCTTCCGCTCGGCCTTACCACATCCAAGGAATACGCGGAGTTGGAATGGCCGATTGATATAGCTATCGCGTTGGTCTGGGTGGTCTTTGGGGCCAACATGATCGGCACACTGATCAAGCGGAGGGAGCGACACATGTACGTGGCCATTTGGTTTTACCTTGGCTCTCTTGTTACCGTCGCGGTGTTGCACATCTTCAACTCCTTTGAACTTCCCGTGACTTTTTTCAAAAGCTACTCCGCCTATGCCGGCGTGCAGGACGCCCTGGTGCAGTGGTGGTACGGCCACAATGCGGTTGCATTCTTTTTGACCACTCCGTTTTTGGGCATGATGTACTATTTTCTTCCAAAAGCGGCAAATAGGCCAGTCTATTCCTACAAGCTTTCGATCATCCACTTCTGGTCCCTGATCTTTATCTATATGTGGGCTGGACCCCATCACCTCCTCTATACTGCGCTACCTGAGTGGGCGCAGGTGTTGGGAACAGTGTTTTCCGTGATGTTGATTGCCCCATCTTGGGGAGGAATGGTCAACGGTCTTTTGACCCTGCGCGGGGCTTGGGATAAAGTGCGGACTGAGCCTGTCTTGAAATTCATGGTCGTAGCCGTCACTGCGTATGGGATGGCCACTTTTGAAGGTCCTATGCTTTCCCTCAAAAATGTGAACGCGATCGCGCACTATACCGATTGGATCGTGGGGCACGTTCACATCGGCGGCTTGGGTTGGAATGGGTTCCTGACCTTTGGCATGCTGTATTGGATGTGGCCAAGACTGTTCAAGACAAGCCTTTATTCTACCAAGCTCGCCAACACACACTTCTGGCTGGGGACCTTGGGAATCATATTCTACGCGCTTCCGCTTTATGTTTCTGGCTTGACTCAATTCCTGATGCTCAAGGAATTTAATGAGGCAGGAAGGTTGGCCTATCCTAACTTCTTGGAAACAGTTATCCAGATTGTGCCGATGTACATGCTTCGAGCTTTGGGAGGTCTGATGTATTTGAGCGGTGCGGTGATCATGGTTTACAACATGTGGATGACTTCAAAGCAGGGGACCTTCGCACCAACGGAAGAGGATCAGGCTCCAGCATTGACCAGATCCTATCATGAAGCAGGGGAGTTTTGGCACAGAGCCTGGGAGAGAAAGCCGATCTTTTTCACGGTGCTGGCAACGGTAGCCATAGCGATTGGTGGGGCCATAGAGATTATTCCCACACTCTTGATCAAGTCAAATGTGCCGACCATCGCTGCCGTCAAACCATACACACCTCTGGAGCTGGAGGGACGCGACCTGTACATCGCCAATGGCTGCGTGGGCTGTCATTCCCAAATGATTCGCCCGTTCCGCTCTGAGACCGAACGATATGGGGAGTATTCCAAAGCAGGAGAGTTTGTCTATGATCGACCTTTCCTTTGGGGATCCAAGCGAACCGGGCCGGATTTGCACCGAGTCGGTGGAAAATATCCGGACAGCTGGCATTACCACCATATGGTGGATCCCCGCTCCATGTCCCCAGGCTCTCTGATGCCGCCATATCCGTGGTTGACAACCAATGAATTGGATATCTCGGACTTGCCTGCGAAGATCAGAACACTTCAAAAATTGGGAGTGCCTTATGTGGAAGGCTTTGATCAAGCCGCGACAGCGGAATATGAAAAACAGGCGGCCCAAGTTGTTGCCAATCTGAAAGATGCCGGGGTGGAAGTTGCCCCGAATACAGAGATCGTCGCGCTTATTGCCTATCTCCAACGATTGGGAACTGATATCAAGCAAAAGCCAACAGCTGCTAACCAATAAACAACTGAAGCCATGTATAAAGAAATATTAAGGTCTATCGAAAATATAGAGATCTACCCGATCATTTCGCTGATCATCTTCCTGCTGTTTTTTGTGGGAGTCTTTATCTGGGTGGTGAGAACGCCACATGAACATATCAAACACATGGAAAACCTTCCTTTGGACGACAACGATTCAAACCCTCGCCACCCATGAAAAAAACGTTCGCAATGCTTGCTCTTTTTGGCCTGAGCTCATTTCCGGTTTTGGCCCAGACTGAAAACTCCGAATGGTTTGCCCAGATGCAGGCCATGGATTCGGGGCAATTGACACTCCTTACTATTTTGGGGATGGTTCTTCTAGTAATCGTTATCCTGCTTGTTTTGATGGTGTACCTTATGTCTTTCATCGCCGAGGTGCTTCGAAGAGAAAATCCCGAGCTGGCCAGCGAGCCGCGTTGGTGGGACAGTTTCAAAGAGCGCTATGTCACGGGCAAAGTGGACGCAGTGGGTGGAAAAGAAGAAAAAGCGAAGCTGATGAGCGACCATTCCTACGATGGCATCACCGAGCTGGACAACTTTATGCCGCCTTGGCTGCAGTGGGTGTTTATCGGTACCATACTATTTGCAATAGTCTATTTTGTCAATTATTCGGTGCTGGGCAATGGCCCCACGGGAGTTGAAGAATATCAGGAGGAGATGAGACTCGAGGCAATCGCCGCCGACCTCAGGAAGGCCAACCAAGCGGCGGCCATCGATGAAAACACCGTAGTCTTCGATGAGTCGGCTACTGCGCTGAGTGCTGGGAAGACCCTATTCGAAACCAACTGTGCTGCCTGCCACGCGGCCGACGGAGGTGGGGGAGTCGGGCCAAACCTTACCGACGAGTACTGGCTTCACGGTGGTTCGATCAAGGAAGTCTTTACGGTGGTCAAATACGGTGTCATCGAGAAAGGCATGATTCCTTGGCAGGACCAGCTTAGTCCGGAAGAAATCCAGCAGGTATCCTCCTACATCCTAACGCTGAAAGGCACCACTCCTGCCAATCCTAAAGCGCCGCAGGGTGAGCCCTTTTCGGCGTCTCCGGCAGAAGCGGCGCCGATGTCGGACAGTACCACAGTGGTAGCGTCGCTCTAGTAAAAATACCTACTGCCGGGGATTTTCCCCCGGCAGTAACCCAGTCGCACTATGGCTAAGAAGAATCAAAACCCCCACTTAAACCCGGAGACCTTCCGGGACGCACTGGCGTCTGTGCGGGATGACGGCAAAAGAAATTGGGTGTACCCAAAAAAGGTCAAGGGTTTTTTCCACCGCTATAGAACCTATCTCTCTTGGATTTTGCTGGCCATCCTTTTTGCCGGACCATTTATTAAGTTAGATGGACGCCCCTACATCCTCTTCAATATTTTTGAGCGGAAGTTCATCATCTTCGGGGCGGTATTCTGGCCTCAGGATACCCACCTCCTGATTTTTTTGCTGCTGATTTTGTTTGTCTTTGTGATCCTGTTCACGGTGGTGTTCGGACGGGTTTGGTGCGGTTGGGCCTGTCCGCAGACGCTTTTTATGGAAATGGTTTTTAGAAAAATGGAATACCTGATCGAGGGTGATGCAAATCAACAAAGAGCCTTGAACGAAGGACCTTGGACTACTGAAAAGATTTGGAAAAAGGGACTGAAATTCTCCATTTTCGCCATTTTTTCGCTGATCATAGGACATTTGGTGATGGCCTATTTGATTGGCGTGGATCAGGTGAGGGAAATTGTAACGCAGCCCCCTTCGGCAAATATGGTCGGCTTTCTCGGCCTGACGGCTTTCTCGGGCGTGTTTCTCTTTGTGTTTGCCTGGTTTAGGGAGCAGGCCTGTATTGTGGTATGTCCTTATGGACGATTGCAGGGCGTTCTTTTGGACAACAACAGCATCAACGTGATGTATGACTATGTGCGGGGTGAGCCTCGGGGGCCGATTCGCAAAAATTTTGTGGAGAACCCACCCAAAGGCGACTGCGTGGACTGCGGACTTTGTGTTCAAGTTTGTCCCACCGGGATTGATATCCGGAACGGAACCCAGATGGAATGCGTCAATTGCACCGCCTGCATCGATGCATGCGATGAGGTGATGCTTAAGGTGGAGCGTCCGACGGGACTCATTAGATATGCTTCCGAAAACAGTGTAAAGGAAGGCCATCAAAAGCTTTTTACCGGGAGGGTCAAAGGCTATTCGTTAGTACTTGCTGTGTTGGTGGCTGGATTTATAGCGTTGATTGCCACCCGAGATGAACTGGCGGGAACTATCACTCGATTTCCCGGTATGACCTTTCAAGAGCGGGAGGATGGCAGAGTTTCCAACCTCTACAACATCACGTTAATCAATAAGACTTTTGAACCTCAACGAGTGGATATCCAAGCCATGGCCGATGGTATGGAAGTGGAGATCGTGGGGTCGAAGGAATGGATTTTGGAGCCCCAGACCAAGTTTGAAGGTAGATTTTTCTTGGTGAGAAGGCAGGCGGAAGTGACAGTCCCCCAGGAAAAAGTGACACTGAGCCTCTCAAGCGAAGGTAAGGGATTTGACGAAATTGAAACAAACTTTATGGCTCCGGTAGGAGTACCAAAACAGTAGCGCTTATGGATTGGGGAAAAGGTATTTTATTGACCATCATTGCCTTTGTGGGCTTTATCATGACTTTGGTGGTGATATCAGTGAGACAGGATGACATCCATCTGGTAACTGAGAATTATTACGAAAAAGAAATCAAATACCAAGATCAAATTGATAGGGAGTCTGCAAGTGCAAACTTGGATCGTGAAGTCTTGCAGTTTGATGCTCAGAGCAAGTCAATTCTTTTGGATCTGCCAGTAGGTGCCAAAGGAAGCCTCCAACTGTTTCGTCCGTCTGATGCAAGACTGGATCGGGAGTTTGAATTGGAAATTACGGATCTTGGGACGACCAGCGTCTCGCTGGGTCAATTGAAATCCGGCTATTGGAAAGTTCAGCTCACTTGGACGGAAGATGGTGTGGAGTTTTACCAGGAAAAGAAAATCAATCTCTGATGATTTGGACTGCCTTGGTTTTGGGATTTTTGGGATCATTCCATTGCATCGGAATGTGTGGCCCAATTGCCTTAGCTGTAGGCGGCAATGGATCAAAAACTTTTCTCTTCAATAAGATTGTCTATAATCTTGGGAGAAGCCTAACCTATTCAGGATTGGGACTGCTCGTAGGTAGCATAGGTTTTTCTTTTTCGCTTGCGGGCGTACAGCAGGGACTTTCCGTAGTTATGGGACTTATGGTCGTACTTTTATCATTTGCCTACAAAAAATCCGAAAAGATTTCTGCCCTTCCCTACCTCAATACATTGGTAACATGGATTAAAGGTAGGCTTTCTCGGTATCTCAGATCAGGAAGTAAGCTGGCATTTTTTACCACGGGTCTCGTGAATGGACTTCTACCCTGCGGGATGGTGTATATGGCACTCGTGGTGGCTATGGGTTTACAGGAGCCGCTTTTGGGCGCTGTCTATATGTTTTTTTTCGGCTTGGGTACCATTCCGATGCTTCTTGGCCTGATGGTGTCGGGGAGCCTTCTTCCAGTCGTCCGCAGACAGCGATTGCAGCGCCTGATCCCATATTTAGGAGTTTTGATAGGGGTGATGCTTGTGTTTCGGGGCTTGGGACTTGGGATACCCGGTTTGAGTCCAGAGCTAGCCGTCTTTGACTACGGTACCCAGCAAGTGGAGATCACGATGTGCCGCTGATCAGATCGCTTTGCTAAACTGGGTTTTTGTCTCATTCTTCTCTAGCATTCTCAGGTCAAAGAGGGAGCAAACGTTACGCACTACACCCATCCCTTCCTCAGAGATCTGTATGTGTAGTCCGGTGGAGTTCAGCAATTCTTCATTTTCCATCTCCCGGATTGATTCAAGACTCGAAGCGGGGAGTTGATCCCAGATGGAGAATGGGACTTCGGCTTCTCCCCTGCAGATCAAATTCAAGATGACTTGCCGGACTCCGAGGTCGAATTCGGAGAGATGATGGCCTTTTACGATCGGGATTCTATCTTTGTCGATCTCCCGCTGATAGCATTCCACAGATTTTTCGTTTTGGGCAAATCCATACCAGACATCGCTGATACTACTGGCTCCCAAGCCCAACAACATCTTTGTAGCAAGCGTGGTGTATCCCATAAAGTTGCGATGTAGTTCTCCGGTTTTTTTTGCCAGACAAAGTGGGTCGTCGGGTAGGGCGAAATGATCCATTCCCACTTCCTCGTAGCCAAGTTCTAGCAATCTTTCTTTTCCAAATTCATACAAAGCCCTTTTTTCAGTTTCATCCGGAAGATAATTGTGATAGCTCTTTTGGGCAGGGAATGTCGAAGGCAGGTGCGCGTAGCTGTAGAAGGCAATCCGCTCAGGCTTGAGCTCCTCCACCTTATCAAAGGTGCTCGATAGAGTGGCCAAGGTTTGATGTGGTAATCCGTAGACCAGGTCAAAATTCACAGAACTGTAGCCGAGGTTTCTGGCATTATCGGTGGCTTCTTTTACCTTTTCAAAGGGTTGGATTCGATGGATTGCTTTTTGGACATCCAAATCAAAGTCCTGGATGCCATAGCTGACCCGGTCAAAGCCGAGCTTCGCCAAGGTGGCCAGGTGTTCGTAAGTGGTATTGTTGGGATGCCCTTCGAAGCTAAATACTTTCTTGGCGTTTTTGTCGGCGGATTCAAGAATAGTTGAAATCAGGAAACTGAGCGATTCTGGAGAAAAAAAAGTGGGCGTTCCTCCTCCCAAATGAATCGCCGAAATCTTCGGTTTTGACTGGAAGATGGCTAGGTACTTTTGCCATTCCTCCAATAGCGCCTGAATGTATGGAGTTTCGACTTGATGGTTTTTGGTGATGCGCTTATTGCAGCCGCAATAGGTGCAGAGACTTTCGCAAAAAGGGAGGTGGATATACAGACTGATTCCCTCCTCCTTTCCGAATTGATCGAAAGCTTTTCGGACCAAAACGTCCCAGTCTCTCTCAGTTACGTTGTTTTCCCAAAATGGTACAGTTGGATAGGAGGTATAGCGGGGTACAGGCCGATTGTATTTTCGGATCAAGTCTGGGGATAGTGCCATTTGCGCTCGAATTTGACGCAAGGTGGAAAATCTATACAGACCAAACCTTGACAAGGATGGGCTCGAAAACTGACTTTTGTCAGGGCGTGATTTTCAGGAATGTTTCCCGGGAGGCTAATCGAGCAGAAAGTTGTTGAAGAAAGTACTCTTCAAGGCAAGCCAGCCTAAGAAGAATAAGATCGCCCAGAACAGGTAAATTCGGTAGTAGTCCGAGGTTTCCTTGTAGCGGTTTTCGAGAATCTCGGCTTTTTCCAAAGTGTTTATCCTGTCGAAAACCTGCTGTAGTGTGTTTCCGTCCGACGCTCTGTAGAATTCCCCATTTCCGATCCGTGCGATCTCGCGGAGTGTCGTTTCGTCAAGATAGCTTTGTACCATCTGGGGGCGGCCAAAAAAGTCCGTTCCATAGGGTACCATCCCGTCCTTTCCGACCGCTATCGTGTAGATCTTGATATCAAAGGCAGAAGCCAGTTGGGCTGCAAAAAGCGGGTCGACATTTCCTGCATTACTTTCCCCGTCAGAGAGTAGGATCATTACTTTGGAGGGCGTATCGCTTTCCTTCATCCGGTTGGTTCCTGCTGCTATGGCGGAGCCGATCGCGGTTCCTTTTGGCTCGATCATATCGAATGAGATATCCGAAATCATCGAGGTGAGCAGCTCATAGTCGTTGGTCAGGGGAGCGAGGGAATAGGCTTCACCCGCGAAGACCACCATGCCAATCCTATCCCCAAAACGCCCGTTGATAAAGTCAATCGCAGTATTTTTGGCGGCCTCGAGACGGTTGGGGGTAAAGTCCTGAAGATCCATGGATTCAGAGATATCCATAACCAATAGAATGTCGATGCCTTCGGTATACTGCTCCACCCGCTCATTGCTTCGCTGGGGTCGTGCCAAGGCGATGACGATGCCGATCAGTGCGAGGAAGAAAAAGCCGGTTGGGACCAGACGCAGATAGGTCCATGGGTTTCCCCGAGTGATCCGCTTGGGAAGGGAAAGTTCCAGAACTGGTTTTTTCAGGAATTTGATCGCCTTACGAATCAGAATCAGCACGGGAATAATCCACAGCAGATTGAGTAGAATGGGATTTTCCCATTCGTAGGTCTTGAATGTCTCCGGCAAAAACCAAGACCAGTCAAAAAATTCAGCGAGCTGCTCTCTCATTTCTGATTTGGGTTAGTTTTTCCTGATATTTTGTCCGCGCCACTTCCAAAAGATAATTGGTGGAAGTTTCCGAATTGGCCTCTTTTCCCGCATAGATGATCATGTCGATCGAGCGGAGCGCTGTGAAGATTTCCTGGTCTCCCAAGGCTTCCGAGATTTCGCTGGAAGTCCACTCTTGAAACGGCAGGTCGGTGATGGATTCCATGTAGCCCTTCCATAGCCCGATGACCTCATCAGCAAGCTCAAGAGCCGGGCTTTGGACCAGCAAGGCGGAAAGTTTTTTGAATTTTCGCTCAAATTGCACCCAGCGGAGTTTTTCCCGGTTTCGCTTAAAGATAGCCTTGATGCGTTTCGCAAAAAGCAAGGCAAATCCTCCCAGCAAGACAACTACTCCTCCGGTGATCAGCGCAGCTAGCAGCCAGTTGAAATTCTTTTCCAGCGGCTGATAGACGTTGTTATTCTGGAATACGGGCTGCTCCGGGATGGAGTCCAGCGTTAATTTTAGCTTTAGTTCCGCTTCATTGGAAAAATAGGTGACGCTATCGTATCGATTGAGTTCATAGGCAGGCAGGGAAAGGTATACACTGGGCTCCAAGGAGAAATTGGACACGTAGTATACCGCGCTGTCCACGGTGATGCCCTGGCTGGTCTGGGAGATAAAGGTTTTTTTCTCCAGCAGAACCAAGGGGGAGAAATCGAATGTGGAGTCGGGGAATACGAGCTGGGTAGTTTCTGGGTAGCGCGCCTTGAGCACAAATCCCACACGCTCTCCCAACCGGGCAGAATCTTGGGTGAAATAGCCATTGATTTCAACACTTTGGGCCAAGGACGAAAAGCTCAATCCAAGGAGAAATAGAAGAATGCCGATTCTACCCACGCTTCATTCTTTTGTTTCTGTACTTAAACAGGTCGATCAAAGGCGCGACGATGTCCTGCGTGGTGTCTATTGCCAAGTAGTTGATCTGGTTTTTCTTGCAGATCTCTTTCAGATATTCCCGCTCAATGGTGAAGGTTTCGGATATTTTTTTGGAAAAGCTGCCAAAGGCGGTGTTTACCCAAGTAGTTTTACCTCGCTCCTTGTCAAAAATTGGGATAATCCCCAAGGCTGGCAAGGCTGATTCCCTTGGATCGGTCAGCTGGATGGCGACCACGTCGTGGCGCTCCGCCAGTGCACGAAAGGAACGCTCGTAGTCTTCGTCGATGAAATCTGAAATCACGATGATGATGCTCCGCTTTTTGATCAGGTTCAGGGCAAAGGAAAACATTCCGTTGAGGTCTGTTTTCAGGCTTTTGTTGATATGGTCGAAGATTCCGCGAATGATCTTCACGCCCTGCTTGCTTCCCTTGGACGGCAAAATCAGCTTTTCCTGTTGGTCAGAATAGGAAATCAATCCTATCTGGCTTCCCTCATAAACCGCCGCAAGGGTCAACACACCAGCGATCAGCTTGCCCTTGTCTATTTTTTTGTTGTCCTGCTGCCCGATATCCTGACTGCCAGAGATGTCCAAGAGAAAATAGACCGATTGCTCTTTGTCCTCGCGGAAGGTCTTGACAAAAGTGCCATGGCCCTTTGCAGAGACTTTCCATTCGATCGTGCGCACATCGTCGCCGTATTGATAGGGGCGCAGATCGTCAAATTCGAGCCCGGAACCCTTGAACAGCGACTGGTACTCTCCCTGCAGATGGTTGTTGGCCACCTTTCTGATCATAATTTCGTACTTCCTAAGCTTACTGAACAGCTGATCCATGCGGGCGATTTGAGCGGGCTAAGTTAAAGTCTTGAGCCGAATTATAAAATTTGCCAAAGGGAATCGGTTCGGACATTATCAGTTAAAAAAACCTAATTTTAGAGCGTGAAACGAATTCTTGCCTTACTTCTATTCCTGATTCCGCTTGTATCCTGCGACCGCAACTCACCACCTCCCGGGATCCTGTCCGAGGACGAGATGGTCAATGTGCTGATTGATATTCAGTTAACAGAGGGCATCGTAAGCACCTTGCCGATTGCCTATGACTCCTCGCACGTGCTTTATTCCCTTTTGGAGAAAGATGTATTTGAAAAACATGCCGTGCAGGATTCAGTATTCACCAAAAGTCTGTTATTCTACCTAGAAGATGCGGCGAAGATGGATAGAATCTATTCTAGAGTCATTGATTCCCTTTCCGCCCATGAATCAATTCCAAGAGATAGTTTGGATCTATTCTGATGCTATACCCCTCCAACCTTGAACAAAAAATAAACTTCGTCAAAATCAAGGATCTGCTTAAGGCAGAATGTACTTCTTCCTTGGGACAGGACTATGTAGACAAAGTTTCATTTTCTTCCGACTTTACGCTGGTGCAGCGCCTCCTTGATCAGACCGAAGAATTCAGGAAAATTCTGATTTCTGGAGAAGTTTTTCCCAGCTCCAACTTTACCAACCTCAATCCCTATCTTGAGAAAGCCAAGCTGCCGGGCGCATTCCTCGACCAAGAGGAATTTTATGAGGTGAAGCTCGCCCTGCAGACGCTGCGTTCCTGTGTGGTTTTTTTCCAGAAACACGGCGAAAGCTACCCTGTGCTGAGTGCACTTTTGGGGCTGTTGCTGGATCTTGACATGGGCCTGTTGAAGACCATAGACCAGATCATCGACGAAAAGGGCAAGATCCGAAGCAATGCCAGCAAGGAGCTTCAGCTTATCAGAGCCCAGCTGCTGTACGAGGAAGGGAGGCTGCGAAAGGTGATGGACCGAATATTCAAGGAAGCTCGTGCCAAGGGCCTCACACCGGATGACGCGGCGATGACTATACGAGGTGGCAGGATGGTAATTCCCGTGGCCGCCGAAAACAAGCGCAAACTCAGGGGTTTTATCCACGACGAATCGGCCACAGGCCAGACGGTTTTCATGGAGCCTGAGGAGGCATTGGATATCAACAACGAAATCCGGGACCTGGAGTACATGGAGCGACGCGAGATCATCCGTATTCTGACCAAACTGACCGATCAGCTTAGGCCTGCTATTCCGGCGTTGCGCAAGGCTACCAACTTTCTTGGCTTGATGGACTTTATCCGTGCCAAAGCCAAATTTGCGGAAAAGACGGACAGCTGCAAGCCTGAGCTCGTGAAAGAACGTACGCTAAACTGGACCCGTGCCAGGCACCCGATCTTGGAAATGGCGCTGAAAGCCCAGGGTAAAAAGATTGTGCCTTTGGATGTGAAGCTCGGAGGCCACGAACGCCTTTTGGTTATTTCCGGGCCGAACGCCGGAGGTAAGTCGGTGACTTTAAAAACTGTCGCATTGCTCCAATATATGCTCCAATGCGGATTGCTTATCCCCGTTCATCCGGACTCCAAGAGCTCACTATTCGACAATTTTTTCATCGATATCGGCGACGAGCAAAACCTGGAAAATGACCTGAGTACCTATAGCTCACACTTGATGAGCATGAAGCACTTCACCCAGTTTGCCAACAAGAAGACGGTCCTGTTCATAGATGAATTTGGAACTGGCACAGAGCCGCAATTTGGAGGCGCGATTGCAGAATCCATTTTGCTTTCGCTTAACAAACTTGGAGCTTTTGGTATTGTGACCACCCACTATGGGAATCTGAAGCAGGCGGCCAACAAAAACCAGGGTTTGGTCAACGGCGCAATGCGATACGATGTGGATCGACTAGAACCGCTTTACCAGCTGGAAATAGGAAAGCCAGGCTCGTCTTTCGCACTTGAAATCGCTTCGAAAATCGGGCTTTCGAAAGAAATCCTCGCGTATGCCAAAGAGCATATTGGAGAGGAACGCGTGAGATATGATAGGCTTTTGACCCAGCTTGAAAACGAGAAAAACCAATATTCGATATTGCTGAAGGAGGTCAAGGAAAAGGACAAATTGCTTCAGACTCGTCTCAAGGAATACAATCAGCTCAAGGAAACGATAGAGCTTACCAAGAAGCGCTACCTCCAAGAGGCGAAGCAGGAGGCCAAGTCTCTGCTGGATCAGACCAACAAGAAAATCGAGGCGACCATCCGTGAGATTCGGGAAAAGAAGGCCGATAAAGAAGTTACCAAGCAGGTAAGACAGGAGTTGGAAGAGTTCAAAAAGGTGGTCAAGCCGGAAAAAACAGCGGTGAAGGATCCTGAAATCGTCGTGCTAGGGGGCAAGATAGAGACGGGAGACTGGGTAAGGCTGAAGGACAACGGCGCCGTGGCTGAGGTGGTAGCGATAAAAAACAAGGACGTCGAGATCGCCATCGGAGATCTCAAGTCCAACGTGAAGCTATCGCGACTGGAGAAGATCTCCAAAACCGAAGTTAAGAAGGAGCTCAAGGCAGTGGAGCGACGAAGCAACTACAACACCAACGAAAAGATGATGGACTTTTCTCCAAATCTTGATCTTCGTGGAAAAAGAGGGGAGGAGATCTTGGCCCTGATCCAGACATTCATCGATGAGGGCTATATGCTCGGGGTAAAGGATCTGCGAATCGTGCATGGCAAGGGAGATGGCATACTCCGTGAAATCACACGAAACCTTCTGCGAACTATGCCACAAGTAGGCAGAATGGAAGATGAGCATGCCGACAGGGGCGGCGCAGGAGTGACCTTGATTACCCTAAAATAAAAAAGGGGAGTCGTTTAGGACTCCCCTTTTTTGCACGGCAAAAGCCTATTTTTTTACCAAATCGAATACATAGTCTCCTGCTACGGCGTTTACCCTAGCCCCTGGAGCGGGAATGGAAAAAACTAATTTCAGGTTGTCACCCGATTGGGTAAAGGACATTTCACGGGTTGCAGCGGGTTTGGATCCGCTCAGCGTGATCTTGTCGAAATTAGACCCGGCAAAAGACCAAGTTCCACTTGCGTCAAAAAGATCGTCACTGTTTTTCGAGGTGTAGGTTTTGGAAGAAGTAGAGATGAGCGTGAGCTCAAACGTCGCGTACTCGCTGGTCACATCGGCTCCTCCTTTGGTGACTTTTCCCCCTCCGGTGGTGGTCCAAGTTTGCGTGCCCGAACCAGTCAAGGCTTCGGTGGCTATTTCTTCCGCCGTTTTAGGAGGGGCTGGGGTTGGGTCGTCTCCGCAGGATTGGACTCCCACTGTAATCAGTATCAATGCCGCTACTTTCCAAAGATTCAATCTCATAAAAATCCAATTAGGTAAATGTAAAATTAGAGATATAGCTGAATGATCAAAGTGTAATTTTTTACTTGAAATCCTCAAGCGCCAGTCTTCGGCTACAAAACTCGTATTCGCGGGGTTCATTAGAGCAGACAATCAATATGCGGTTGCTGCGATAGGTCTCGATCAGTTTGGCATACCAGGCAATGCCCTTCTTGTCCAAATTTGAGGTAGGTTCATCCAGCAAAATCAATGGGACGTCCGAAAAAAGGGCCAAACCCAATTTCAATCTCTGCTTCATTCCCGAGGAAAACTGGGAGACGGGCTTGCGGACATGCTGGTCGAGGTATAGGATTTCGATCAGATCTCTTGGCTGGGTCCGATTGAGGGGCTTTTTGAATTTGAAGTGAAAATCTATCGCTTCAGTGAGCGTAAACTCTTCTGGTAGCTCCAAGTAGGGGGCTGAGACCGCCAAGTGTTTGTACCAATCGGTTTCTGGAATTTGGCTGCCTGTCGATTCAAAAGTTATTTTCCCGGATGAAATGGGAATCGCTCCCGAAATACACTTCAACAAAGTGGATTTTCCGGAGCCATTTCCTCCAGTGATCGCCAAGGCGTCTCCTTGGGTCAGCTGGAGGTTGAGATTCTTGAAAATCCATTCATACTGAAAGCGCTTTGAGGCTTCATGCAAGTGGATTTTCAGCATATCAGTTGATATAGCCCTTCATGACACCACGCTCTGAGGAGCGGATGAAGTTCAGGATTTCGTCACGTTCTTTAGTGGCAGGCAGGTTGATTTCGATTTCCTCCAAGGCTCTGCTATTGTTCAGACTATTGAGGAAAAGGTATCGGTAGACCTCCTGGATGTGGGAGATCGTTTCACTGGAAAATCCCCTTCTTCTAAGTCCCAGAGAATTGACGCCGGCATAGGAAAGTGGTTCTCTAGCTGCTTTGGTAAAAGGAGGTACATCTTTTCTCACCAGAGATCCGCCAGAGATCATAGCGTGCATGCCGACCTTTACAAATTGGTGCACCGCGCTTGATCCGCCGATGATCGCCCAGTCGTCTATGGAGACGTGCCCCGCGATCTGAACGGAGTTGGCGATGATGACATTGCTGCCAATGACACAATCGTGCGCTATATGGACATAGGCCATGAGTAGGCAGTTGCTTCCGACTACCGTGGTTTGTTTGTCCACGGTACCGCGACTGATCGTCACACATTCGCGGATGGTGGTGTTGTCACCGATTATCACGGTTGATTCTTCTCCCTGAAATTTGAGATCTTGGGGTACACCCGCTATCACTGCACCCGGGAAAATCCTGCAGTTTTTGCCAATCCTAGCACCAGGATAGATGGTGACGTTGGACCCAATCCAGGTATTTTCCCCTATAATTACATCCCCATGTATCATTGTAAACGGATCGACCTGAACGTTGCTTCCCAGCTCCGCTTTGGGGTCTATATGGGCCATGGTACTAATCATGATTCTTTCCGGGTTATGCTGGCGGTCATTACGGCTTCACATACCAGTGTGTTTCCGACATATGCCTCACCCCGCATCTTTGCTATACCTCTACGGATTGGTGCCAACAGTTCGCATTTGAATACTAATGTGTCTCCTGGCAAAACCATTTTCCTGAATTTACAGTTTTCGATGCCTAGGAAATAAGTCCAATAGTTTTCAGGGTCATCCACGGTGCTCAAAACCAAAATGCCGCCTGTTTGGGCCATGGCTTCGACCTGTAGCACGCCTGGCATGACGGGGTTGCCAGGGAAATGGCCCATGAAAAACGGCTCGTTCATGGTTACATTTTTCACGCCTGCTACGACGGTTTCGTCCAGATAGATGATTTTATCAATGAGCTGGAAAGGATATCGGTGAGGCAGGATATTGCTGATCTGGTTGATGTCCATCACAGGCGGGAGCTTCGGATCGTAGTGCGGGATGTGCGAAGCGCCAGCTTTCTCCATAGCCCTTTTCAATTTCTTGGCAAAGGCCACATTGGCAGCATGTCCAGGACGCGCCGCTAGGATTTGGGCTTTCAAAGGTCTGCCTACCAAGGCCAAGTCGCCAACTACATCGAGGAGTTTGTGGCGGGCGGGCTCATTTCTGTATCTAAGGTCCACATTGTTGAGGATCCCTTCTTTTTTGACTTCGACAGTCTGCTTGTTGAACATTTTGGCCAGGTGAGCCAATTCTTTTTCCTCTACGACGCGGTCTACGACGACGATCGCATTGTTCAGGTCCCCTCCCTTGATGAGGTTGGAATTGTAGAGCATCTCGAGCTCATGAAGGAAGCAGAACGTTCTGCATGAGGCGATTTCAGTTCTAAATTGGCTGATGTCGGTGATTGAGGCATGCTGGCTTCCCAAAACAGGGGAGTTATAATCCACCATAACGGTGACCCTATAGTTGTCCGTAGGTAGAGCGACCATCTCCACTTCCCGAGCGGAATCCTTGTACTGAATACTTTCCTGTACTTCAAAAAATCTTCGGAGAGCATTTTGCTCCTCAAATCCTGCATCTTCCAGTACTTCGATAAACTGAATGGAGGACCCGTCCATGATTGGAGGCTCAGGGCCATCGAGTTGTATCAAAACGTTGTCGATCTCCAAGCCTACCAAAGCCGCCAAGACATGCTCTACAGTGTAGACTCTGGCACCGTTTTGCTCCAAAGTCGTGCCGCGCGATACATCCACCACCAGATCGCAATCGGCGTCCACAGTCGGTCGTCCTTCGAGGTCAATGCGTTGGAATTTGATGCCGTGATTGGGTGGCGCAGGCAGAAAAGTCATGTTGGAAACCACGCCCGTGTGGAGTCCCACACCGGAAAGCTCCACCTGCTTTTTGATGGTATGCTGTTTTACTTTCATATGATTATTATTTGCCCTTTTGGGGCTAAATGGAATCTCGCATGGTTGATACACCTCGATGTTTGACTAGTTACCGATGCTCGATTTCACGTTGTTTTTTTCCATACGGAATTTCAAGGCAGCAAAATTAGCCCTTTTTTTCCAGTTCTTTGACCCGCTTTTCGAGCTCATCCAGATTTTTGAACAAGGCATAGGACTTCAAAAAATCCTTCATGTCCATTGCCATGTAACCTAACAGCGTTTCACCGGGTTTTTTGATGGACTTGCTGACTCCCGTGTTTGCCCCGATGGTGGTGTTGTCGGCGATTTTGAGGTGACCGACAATACCGGCTTTTCCCGCGATTATGCAGTTTTTGCCGATTTCTGTAGAGCCAGATATACCAGACTGCGCTGCGATGACGGTATTTTCACCGATGACGACATTGTGCGCAATCTGAACCTGGTTGTCTATCTTGGCTCCCTTTCGGATGATCGTGGATCCCATGGTAGCACAGTCCACAGTGGTGTTTGACCCGATGCTGACATTGTCCTCGAGGACGACGTTGCCAATCTGCGGGATGGCTTTGTAGCTGCCGTCCGGCTGTGGCGCAAAGCCGAATCCGTCGGCTCCGATTACCGCCCCCGGGAAGATCTCGCAATTGTTCCCGATTTGGGTGTCGGCGCAGATCTTGACTCCGGCGTGGATGATGCAGTTATCCCCCATCTTCACATTGTCCCCGATATAGGCTTGAGGGTGGATTTTCACATTGTTGCCGATTCTGCACTTTTTTCCGATGTAGGAAAACGCGCCTCTGTAGCAATTGTCTCCGATAGAGCTACTGCTATGGATGAAGCTCGGCTCCTCTACTCCGACCAACATTGCCTTGGTAAACTCGGCGTATGCCTCCAGCAGCTTGGTGAAGCCTAAATAGGCGTCTTTGACCCGAATCAGGGTGGTCTTAAATGGTTTGGAGGGGGAGAAGCCTTCGGAGACAATCACCGCGGTACACTCCGTATCGTACAGGAAGGGCTCATACTTTTCATTGGCCAAAAAACTGATTCCTCCCGGCTTGCCTTCTTGGATCTTGTCCAGTCGGTTTACCTTCTGATTTTCGTCACCTTCTGCCTTTCCTCCTAAAAGTGCGGCCAGTTGGCCTAATGTGAATTCCATATACAGCTTTGGATTTATCGGGTTAAAATTAGGCTTTTGGCTTTACAAACGTAGTGTTTCTCCACGATCTTGCTCATGACTTTGATATTTGGCAGATCGGCAGCGGCAGCCACGTCCATTACTTTCCCCTTTTTCGTGAGGATGTTGATCCTCTCTTTGGCCAGATAGCCATAATTGCTCACCGTACCAGAAGAAAAGAAATAGTCGATGTCCTCTTCCGGTATCTGCAGTCTTTTTTTTGTTTTTGACTTCAAGTCTTCGATCTCGCTTGGAGAAAAGGGCTCATTCGCCAGCGTGATCTTATATAGGTTTCGGGTCAAAAACATTTGGGAAATATTCCTGAGCACATAATCCTCATCCTGTTTCCAAAGTTTGATCGCGCCCCAAATATCAAAGTCATCCAGGCTCAGAAAGTTTTCGAGAATGTCCCTGTTTTTTTTGAAGTCCTCTAGGTTGAAGTCATTTTTCAAGAAAAAGCCAAACTCTTCACTTACCGTCAGCTTGTGCCCAGTCTGGGCGAGGTTCTTTGCTCTTCGGATGAGGTTGATAAGCATTTTTTCCGCGCTTACGGTGGTCTTATGCAGATATACTTGCCAATACATCAGTCGGCGGGCGCTTAAGAAATTTTCTATGGAATAGATCCCCTTCTCCTCGATCACCAGCTGTCCGTCCTTGACATCCATCATCTTGATGATCCTGTCTGCACCGATCGTTCCCTCCGACACACCAGTGAAGAAACAATCCCGCTGCAGGTAGTCAAGGCGGTCAATGTCCAATTGACTGGATACGAGCTGATTAAGGAATTTTCGCTCGTATTGATTCTTAAAAATTCGTAAAGCGAGGCCCAATTTGCCACCTAATTGCTCATTTAGCAGTTGAATAGTCAGGAGGGAAAGCTCCTCGTGGGGTACGCCCATGAGCAGGCTGTACTCCAAGGCATGGGAAAAAGGCCCATGTCCGATGTCGTGTAGGAGGATGGCGATGAGCGCCGCCTCGTACTCCTCGTCCGAAATCTCGGTACCTTTGATACGCAGGTTGTCCAGCGTAATGCTCATCAGGTGCATGGCTCCGATGGCATGGTGGAAACGAGTGTGCAATGCACCGGGGTAGACAAAGTCAGTCAAACCCAACTGTCTGATCCGGCGAAGTCTCTGGAAAAAAGGGTGGTCAATGATCGTAAAAATTAACTCACTGGGTATCGTGATGAATCCATAAACTGGATCATTGAGTATTTTCTGGCTTTTCAATCAGCGCTCATTTGATTGACTCAAAAGTAATTATAATTTTAAAAGAAAGGGAAACCGACATGTCTCAAAAATTCTCCATTCTCTGGGCCGACGATGAAATCGACCTACTCAAGCCACACATTCTTTTTTTGGAACAAAAAGGCTATGAGATCACTACGGCCAATTCCGGAGTAGATGCCATAGACGAAGTCGAAGGGCGAAATTTCGACGTCATTTTTTTGGATGAGATGATGCCGGGCATGACCGGCCTGGAGACGCTTCAGCAGATCAAGCAGATCAAACCCCAGATTCCCGTCGTGATGATCACCAAAAGTGAGGAAGAGCACATCATGGACGACGCCATTGGCGGCAAAATTGCCGACTATCTGATCAAACCGCTTAATCCGAGCCAAATCTGGCTTTCGGTAAAAAAGATTCTCCAAAACAAGCAGCTCATTGACACAAAGACCACGCAGAGCTATCAACAGGAATTCATGCAGATCAGCCTTGCATTGGGTGACGCAAGGGATCCAAAGGATTGGGAGGAGTTGTACCGCAAGCTGACCTTCTGGGAGTTGCAGATCGATTCCACAGAAAACAAGAACATGCTCGAAGTGCTTGAAAACCAAAAATCAGAGGCCAACTCCTCTTTTGCCAGATTTATCAAGGACAATTATCTCGACTGGCTGGAAGAGAAAAATCCCGACAAGCCCCTGATGTCCCACAAGGTGTTAAAGGAAAAGGTTTTTCCCGTCCTCAAAGAGAAAAAGCCATTATTCCTGATCGTGATCGACAATCTTCGGCTAGACCAGTGGGAGGATATGGAAAAGCTGCTCAGCCCCTATTTCAACGTCGAGGAAAAGAGCACCTACTACAGTATCCTACCGACGACGACAGCCTTTGCTAGAAATGCGCTTTTCAGTGGGATGATGCCGCTCGATATGGCGCGTTTTTATCCCAAGTTGTGGGAGGATGAGGATTCGGATGAGGGGAAAAACAACTTCGAGGAAGAATGGCTGAGGATCAATCTGTCCAAAAACCGGCTGAGCCATAAATTCACCTACAACAAAATCCTGCAAACCAACCAAGGTAAGGCGGTGCTGGACCAGTTTCACACCTTTCTCCAAAATGATCTGAATGTATTGGTCTACAATTTTGTGGACATGGTATCCCATGCCCGGACCGATATGAAGATGATCCGCGAATTGGCTCCCGACGAATCCGCCTATCGATCACTTACCAGAAGTTGGTTTGAGCACTCGTCCCTGTTTGAATTATTCAAGAAAATCCAGAATGCCGGTGCCGATGTCATCGTCACCACCGACCATGGCACCAAAAAAGTAAACAAACCCTACCGGATCATTGGCGACAAAAATGTCACGACCAATCTTCGCTACAAGCAGGGCAAAAATCTGAATTTTGAGCATGGAAAGGTCTTTGAAATCAAAAAGCCGGAGGACGCAATGCTTCCGAGGCTGAATGTCTCCACGTCGTATGTCTTCGCGGTGGAGGACTATTTTTTCGCCTACCCCAATAACTATAACTACTATGTCAATTATTACAAAGACACTTTTCAGCACGGAGGTATATCTTTGGAGGAAATGATTGTTCCTTTGGTCCATCTGACCTCCAAACGATAAGCAAGCTTGATTACCATTCAATATGAACTAGATCAAATCGAAAATGCAGCCCGCCGGATCATAGAAGAAGCCGGAGACGAAAAGATTTGGATTTTCAAGGGGCAAATGGGCGCGGGCAAAACGACCCTGATCAAAGCATTGGCAAAACAGTTGGGGGTGGTAGATCAGGTCAGTAGCCCGACTTTTGGTATCGTCAATGAGTATGGCACCGCTGCCGGATCAAAAATTTTCCATTTTGACTTTTACAGGATGGATGATCCCACCGAAGCATTGGATATCGGAATAGAAGAGTATTTTTATGGTGGAGAATATTGCTGGCTCGAGTGGGCTGAAAAAATCGCCCAGTTTCTTCCGGAGGAATTTCTCCTGATCAGGATCATTCCCGACTCACAAAACAGCAGGACCATTACACTTCAACATTCCCGAAATGCCAACTGAATTATCAGAACTCACTTCTGTAGGGCTGATCGCAAAAGAATCCCCACTTCAGGTCAAGAAGGGGGCAAAGCCACTTCACGTAGGGCTTCCGAAGGAAACTTCTACCCAAGAAAAACGAATTGTGCTTACCCCGGAATCGGTAGGTTTGCTCAGCAATAACGATATCGAGGTGGTCGTGGAATCAGGAGCGGGCCTGAGCGCAAAGTTTTCGGACCAGGATTATTCGGACGCTGGGGCCAAGATTGTTTATTCCAGAAAAGAAGTGCTTTCCGCTGATGTCATTCTCAAGATTGATCCCCTGACCATTGAGGAAATAGGCGACATGTCCCAAGGTGCCTGTTTGATTTCCGCGTTGCAACTCGAAAAGCAAAATGCGGATTTTATCAAAGCTCTAAATGAGAAAAAGATAACGGCGGTGGCCTTCGAATACCTGGAAGACAAGGTAGGGGGGATGCCGGTTGTCCGGGCAATGGCGGAAATTGCAGGAAGTACCGTAATGCTCATTGCGTCGGAATATTTGTCCAGCGTCAATGAAGGAAAGGGATTGATTTTGGGAGGGGTGACCGGGGTACCTCCTACCCAGGTCGTGATCATCGGCGCGGGGACTGTTGCTGAATATGCTGCACGCACTGCAATTGGCCTGGGAGCAAACATCAAGGTATTTGATAACCATATCTATAAACTTAGAAGGATTAAACAGCTGCTTGGGCAGCAAATCTATACCTCGACGATTGACAATTACAGTTTGGGGCAAGCCCTTGCAGAAGCAGATGTCGTGATCGGGGCACTACGGGCGGAAAAGGGCCGAAACAAGATCGTGGTGACTGAGGAGATGGTAGCCAACATGATTCATGGCAGCATCATCATTGACGTGGGAATAGATCAAGGTGGATGTATAGAGACGGCTAGGATGACCACCCATGACGATCCTGTATACCAAGTGCACGACATCATTCACTACTGCGTGCCAAATATTGCCTCGCGGGTAGCGCGCACTGCCTCCTATTCACTGAGTAATATTTTTACTCCCATCATTCTTCAGATGTCCGACTTGGGCGGCACTGAGGAAATGATATTTAACTACAAGTGGTTTCTACGGGGAGTTTATACTTATAGAGGAAGTCTGACCAATGCCTTTTTGGCAAGGAAATTTGGCCTCAACCACAAGGAGCTACAGTTGCTTCTCGCGGCGCGTTATTGATCAGGAAAGCAGGTTTTGGCGAAGCAAAAATTCCAACTGCTCGTTGGCTTTGAGTAGCGAGGAGGTGAGTTTTTCGTTTTCCCTTCTTAGGGCATACACTTCAAATGCATTTTTGATGACCGTCCTAAGGTAATCTTCTTCCCAAGGCTTAGTGAGGTAGTGATATACCTGCCCCTTATTGATCGCATCGATCACGGCCTGTATGTCGGTATAGCCAGTCAACAGTAGACGGATAGGCTTAGGGTGGATAGGAATTATGCTTTCCAAAAATTCAACCCCGGTTTTTTCCGGCATCCTTTGGTCAGTAATGATAATGTCGACTTCCTCTCTCGCAAGGATGTCTTCGCCTTCTTTGGCGGATATAGCCAAGAAAATCTTGTAATCCCGCCGAAACGTAGCTTTGAAGGCTTGAAGATTGTTTTCTTCGTCGTCTACATATAGGATTCTTATTTTTTCGTCAGGCTGATTTTCCATCCAAAGTTTTCCTTAAAAGGGGGGCGATAGTTGACACTCCAAATATTCTGTTTTTCCGATAAAAAACAAACATAGGGTTGATGTCTGTATTTTTGTGCTAAGCTATGCAGTTTTTAGTTCTTTTTTGGTACAAATTGCGGAGTAAATAATTTGAGTTCTTTGCGGAAAAATTAACTTTACTCAGCTTTATCACCCTAAAGTCAAACTATGCCAACCAAATACCAGGCTGATCGCAGTGATCAAGCCTCTCCCATGATCTTAGACCCAAACGTCGACCGTGATTGGGAAAAAATCCAAAAGCTTCGATCGGATAATTATGTGACTAAGGTAGACGCTATCGATAGTCAGGTGTCTGATTTGATCAAGATGACCCATCCCCAGACTAAGCTTTCCCAGGAAGAGATCGAGCAGAGGATAGAGGAGTTTTTCGAGGGAAAACAGCGGGATCGCTATGGCAACTGGGTGTTTTATCCTTGGAAAAACACGTTGGTCCACCTACTTCCCGAGCGCGAGTTCATTCAAGTCAGAACCTCACGCAACAAATATAAATTTACGGAAGAGGAGCAGGCTTTGATGGCTACCAAAAAAATAGGCGTGGTGGGGCTATCTGTGGGACAGAGCGTCGCGGTTTGTTTGGCTATGGAGCGGTCTTTTGGCGAATTGAGAATCGCCGACTTCGATACGCTGGAATTGTCGAATATGAACCGAATCAGGACAAGTGTAACAAATTTGGGGCTTCGAAAAACAGAAATCGTAGTAAGGGAGATTTCGGAGATTGATCCATATTTAAAAATCAAAGTATATTCGGACGGCCTAACTAAAGAAAATATGGAGGCATTTTTCAATGACGGGGGGGGCTTGGACCTGTTGATTGAAGAGTGCGACAGCCTACCGATGAAGATTTTATCACGTTTAAAAGCAAAATCCCTTGGAATCCCGGTCCTTATGGACACGAGTGACAGGGGCATGGTCGACATCGAGCGATTCGACTTGGATCCACGTCGTCCCATCTTTCATGGATTTCTTTCCGGATTTGGAGAGGAAAGCGAACTGATCGATCGTTTGGAGGAAAACCGTGGACAGCTGCTCATGGCTATCCTAAATTTTGAGAAACTTTCAGAAAGAGCCCGATACAGTATTCAGGAAATTGGAAAAAGTATCACCACATGGCCACAGCTGGCTTCCTCAGTAGTGATGGGTGGAGCGATGTGCGCCTATTTTGCCAAACGTATTCTTTGCGGGCAGATTTCCGGGTCCGGCAGAGTATATGTTGATTTAGACGAGTTCTTTTTGATTGATCATGAAAGTTAGAATTAGGGTGGTAAGGGCAGTTTCTTCCCCGGAAGAGACAGAAAAATATATTGCTGGCCACTTTAATGTTTTGGAATCCTATGGCGTGACTAAGGTAACCTCTGCTGATCGGTCTTGGGTCAAAAACCCAAACGTATATCTGCTCCTGGTGGAATCCATGGATGGAACCGGAAGGATCCTCGGTGGCGGCAGAATACAGATGCGAAACGAAAACTTTCCCCTGCCTTTGGAGGGAGCCATACTCGAGAAGGATGTGCGGATCATCGAATACATGAAGAAGTTTAAGGATCTTGAGGTGGCCGAATACTGTGGATTATGGAATTCAAAAGAGGTTTCCGGGTTTGGATTGGGTAGCATCTATCTCATCAGGATCGGTGTCGCAATCACTTCATTTTTGAGTTTGAAGAGCCTGATGGCATTCTGTTCCCCCTTTACGGTTAAAAATTCCCAGTCTGTCGGCTTTGAGATCATCGAAACTCTCGGGGACAATGGAGCTTTTCTATATCCAAAAGAAGGATTGGTGGCCACCATCATGGAAATACAGGATGTGATTAACTTGCCTTGCTCAAGTCCCGCCGAAAAGGAATATATTGACAATCTGAGAAATAATCCCGTTCAGGTCTCTTTGGACGAAAGTCCCAAAGGGCCATTGGAGATCCATTTTGACCTTAACATAGACGACCTCACCCTGAGATGAAAGGAAGTTTTAAAATCCAAAGTTTGTATTGGGGGCTAGCGCTACTCGTGACACTAGTCCTGATTTCCATCCTCATCATTCGCTCTGACTTTTTTAAGATTGACTACCAAGTTTCCGAGGTCAAGTTTTACCGCCATGTCGACGGACAGTTTGAGCCGATTTCTATACCCGATGACCAGGTGCGCAGCAGTTTCTCCTTGGGGTTTGTTGCAGATACTGTTTGGGCCGAACTCGATTTAAGTGATTTCAACGGAATGGGAAATCCATCCATCATCGAAGTGAGAAATCCCGCCTTTCGCACGGTGGAATTGTACAAAAGTGTCGAAGGAAAAGGAATTGAAAATAGTACGCTCCTCTATGATGAACACCTCGGCAAGTCGAATCCATTGACTTATCCGTTCCCGATTTTTAGGGCGGTCTTACGGCCGGGTGAGACATATTACTTGAAGATCTTCTCCTCAGAGCCTGTCAACTTTTCAGTAGGCATCGTGACTGAGACAGATTTCTATGAAAAATATACCCGAACATTGCTTTTTGTCAGCGTCTACATGGGGATCATGCTGGCGCTGTTCCTTTACAATCTGCTCTTGTATTTTTCGGTTAAGGATAGGGTTTACCTTTTCTACTGTCTTTATATATTGTTAATCTCTGCCACCCAGCTATCGCTCCTCGGCTATAGTTATTTTTTCCTTTTCAATGAGAATTCCAGGCTTTTTGAGAATAGTATCGTTGTGTTTTCCTCGTTTTCGGGCATTTTCGGAGTGCTGTTTTTGCGAAATTTCCTGCTGACCAGGAAATACGTGCCTCTGCTCAACAAGGCTCTTTCACTCATTGTAATCGTGTATTCTGCTGGTGCGCTTGCCCGGGTCTCTGGAATGGTGGAGTTGAGTTATTCCTTTACCGACATTGGCGGCTTGCTCGTGGTTTTGTTGTTTGTGACCACTGCCATATTGATTGCCCGTAAGGGTTACCGGCCTGCATTTTATTTTTTGGCGGCATGGGTATTTTTCCTTTTTGGCTTGTTGCTGTTTGTCTTTCAAAACCAAGGTGTGATCGATCTGGGATCCTTTGCAAATCTGCCGATGCTACTGGGAACTGCATTTGAAGCAATCGTTCTGTCCCTTGCGCTCGCCGACCGAATCAACATCCTTAAGAAAGAAAAAGAAGAGGAACAAGCGGAAAAGCTAAAGGTACTCAACGAAAACCAAATCCTGATCAGGGAGCAAAACAACCTCTTGGAAGAAAAGGTGAGGATCAGGACCGAAGAACTTGAGCAGACGCTGAGGACTTTGCAAAATACCCAAAGCCAGCTGGTCAATCAGGAAAAAATGGCCTCACTGGGTCAGCTTACCGCGGGCATTGCGCACGAGATCAACAATCCAATCAACTTTGTGAGCTCGAATATCACGCCGCTGAAGCGTGATATCAAGGATATCATGGAAGTCATCGAATTCTACAGGGGTTCGGGCGAACGGGAGTTTACGGACAAGACTAAGAAAGAAGCCAAACAGCTGGAGGAGGACCTTGAGCTGGATTATGTGCTAGAAGAGGTAGAACAGCTCCTCAAGGGCATGGACGATGGGGCGAAACGGACCGTTGAGATCGTCAAGGGGCTTAGGATTTTCTCCCGCGTGGATGAGCAGGATGTCAAAAAAGTGGACCTTCACGACGGGATCAATAGTACCTTGATCCTGCTCAACAGTTCAATACCAGGGAAGATCCGCATTGTAAGAGAGTTTGGGGAGTTGCCCATGGTGGAGTGTCTGGCGGGCAAGATCAACCAGGTGTTCATGAATATCATCAACAATGCTGTCCACGCACTTACCGACCATATTGACAAGATCGCGGATCCCAAGATCGCCATTCGTACGCTGGCCTTCTCCGATCACGTGGTAATCGAGATAGAGGATAACGGCCCAGGGATGCCTGAGACTGTAAAGCAGCGGATTTTTGAACCTTTTTTTACGACAAAGCCCGTCGGGAAGGGGACAGGTTTGGGGCTTTCCATAGTTTATTCTATTATTGAAAATCACAAAGGAACTCTGGAGGTAAATACGGCGGAAGGCCAGGGTACTACTTTTATTATTTCGCTTCCGATCTACCAAAACGCCCCAAAGTATGAGTGATAAAATTCACGTGCTCTATATCGACGACGAGGACAACAACCTCAAGTCTTTTAGGGCTACCTTGCGTAAGGACTTTAAGATTTTTACCGCTATCGATGCGGAAGAGGGACTCAGAATCGCCCAAGAAGAAGAGATCCACGTGGTGATTGCCGACCAGCGTATGCCGGGACTTACGGGAACCGAGTTTTTCGAACGCATGGTCAAGATCAATCCTGATCCGATCCGAATCCTGCTTACCGGCTATTCGGATATCGCCAGTGTGATCGATGCGATCAACAAAGGGGAGGTTTACCGATTTATTGATAAACCTTGGAACATTGAGCAGATCAAAAACTCGATCAAAAACGCTGCGGATATCTATTTTATGCGTCGCGAGCTGAAGGAAAAAAACCTCAAGCTGAAGAAGCTGCATTCGGAAATGAACCAATTCGTGTACAGCTTATCCCACGAACTTAGGGGGCCGCTGATGAGTATCTCCGGCGTTTCGAAGTTGGCTAAGATGGAGCTGACCGAGCCCAATGTGCTAGAGTATTTTGAGATGATAGACTCCGCTACTGGCAAATTGGACGATTTTATCTACAAGATGCTGGACTTCTACCGGTCTACTAAAATAGATCACAAGGTCGCGAGAATCGACTTCCGCGAAATAGTGGACCACCAAATGTCCGCGTATAGGGACAAATTCGATCTTTCCCACTTCCACATCGACATTCAGGTCAATCAGCGCGAAGATTTCTACTCGGATGATGCAAAGCTTCGGGTAATTCTCAACAATCTTTTTGGCAACGCCGTGCAGTTCCAAAAAGAAGAGGGCGAAAAAAGGATCAGCCTTACCGTAGATGTGTCTGACGGCCATGCCATCATTGTAGTGGAAGACAATGGCATCGGGATAGAGGAGCGGTACAGGGAGGAGGTATTCAATCTATTTGCAAGGGCCACCCAAAAGAATGTGGGTACTGGATTGGGGCTCTATATGGTGAAGGAGTCCGTAGAGCAAATGGGCGGGGAGGTCGTCCTCGAGTCGGAGCCGAATGTTGGCACCACGATGACTGTCAAACTTCCAAATTTGAATAAAGAAGTACTTTAAAGGCCGGAATTTACTTTGTGCTTGTATCTTTGCGCCGGCATTTGGCCATTTTTTATCAAAAAAAGAAAATATGATTAACCCTTGGCATGACGTCAATATCGGGAAGGAAGCTCCCGACTATGTAATGGGCGTGATAGAAATCCCAAAAGGAAGTAAAGGCAAATATGAGCTGGACAAGAAGACCGGTATGCTGAGCTTGGATAGAGTCCTTTTTTCGGCCGTGCACTATCCTGCGAACTATGGCTTTATCCCCCAGACATTTTGTGAAGATCATGATCCGCTGGATATCCTGATCATCTCCCAAATCGACATTCCATCCATGACTTTGGTCAAAGCCAAGGTGATCGGTGTGATGCGGATGATTGACGGTGGAGAGGCCGATGACAAGATCATCGCAGTGGCCGCTGGAGACCAATCAGTCAATTATATCAATGACATCGACGAGCTCCCGCCCCACCTGATGAAGGAAGTCCACCGATTCTTTGAAGACTATAAAAAGCTCGAAAATAAGGAAGTGAAAGTAGAAGACTTCCTGGGCAAAGAAGACGCAATGCGTATCATCAACGAAAGCATCGCGCTCTACGACAAAAATTTCAGAACAACGCGTTGAGAAAAAGCCTGAGCAATCAGGCTTTTTTAGTTTTTATCATCTGCTTGCTGGCTTTTTTCTTGAGGTAGTTGACCAGCTCGGTGTATGACTCATGCTCATGGTTGGAGACGGCGATGGAGTTTTTGTCAAGAAAGGCAATCGTTACCTGTCGAAACTCTTTCTTGTTGGCCATTACAGTTTCTTCTTCCCAAGCCAAGACTTCTGAGACTGGATAGGTCTTTGTCAAGCCTTTTAGCGGCAGTCTGACAATAATGTGATCCTTTCCTGCTGTAATAAATCGCCAACCAGCCAGCATCTTCACCAGCAGCATCAGGATAACCAAAGTGATCAGGGAACAAGCTATAAGGTAGAACCAAATCCCGAAAGAGCCTTTGTAGGCGAAATCCCGCATCAGCAGCACCAGTCCAGTGATCAAGATGATCAAAATCAAGCTCAAGGAGACATAGGTGGAGATTTTTGGTTTAATGACTACCATGAATTTGCTTTAGTTCTACGAGTTTTTCTCGGGCAAAAGTCTCCAATTCCCGGAAGAAAGCGAAGAAAATCACTTCAAATTCCGCCTCTTTTTCCAACAAGAGCTCGGGAGCCTCGTTCATTTTGGAGTCGAAAGCCGTGCGGTTACTCAATCCAATGAGGGTTCTTTGAATGCCGCTGAGTTCCTTATAGTGAAGGAGCCAGTTTTGTTTCCTCATCCAATAAAACATCTCGCTGAAAGAGCCCGGGAGCTCGGCGAGGTGCCGTTCCATGATTTGATAGGTTTGTTTTACAAATAATTCGAGCGGAGTGTCAGAGAATTTGGCCCAATGTTTTCCTAGAAAATAATCGAAGAAAATGTCTGTAATTACCGTCGAATAATGTCTGAATTTTGGCCTTAGGTAGGACTGGGCGGCTTTGACCAGTGGATGGGAATCTGTGAAGAAATCTATCTCTCGATGCAGCAGGATGCCCGTTTTGGTGTCGCCATGGTAGCGGAGTATCTCCTTTCCCTTGATGAAATCTGCGGCGAAATTTCCGACGAGGATTTTTTCCTGTCCAAAAGAGAGGTATGCGTGGGCGAGAAAGTTCATCTGGCTTTTTGAGGTATAAACCCTGAAGTTTTTGTTTAGTTTGTACTCTAAAGTAAGGATTGATGCCGAATATCATCGAAGAACTCAAGCAAGGTCTCCAACTTCTCAAGCTCGAATGGTCGGAAGATCTAGCCCAATACAAGAGAAAATTCCTGAACACCTCCCTCGCTGAAAAGAAAAAGGAGGGGATCACCTGGCATCCCGTAACGCTCAAAAAAAGCAGAATTGGGATGGGGGAACGCCTAATCGTGGAGATCGAACGAGTCGATTCCCGCTATGCTTCTGCCTTTTCCTCGGGCAAGTCCGTTTCCTTTTTCTCGACTCAAGACGGATATCAGGGTGCAGAGGATAGGGTAAGCGGGGTTGTCAACCAGGTCTCCCGCGATTCGATGGTGGTGACTCTCCAATCTGACGAACTCCCGGAATGGATGCAGGGTAGCCGCTTGGGGGTGGATTTGCTATTTGACGAAAACAGCTACCGGGAAATGGAAGCTGCTATGAAAAAGGTCATTGCTGGTGAGAATCCCCGCTTGGCCGAACTGAGAGATATTGCTCTGGGTGAGAAAACCCCAAAATTCGATCCCCAAGTCCCGATAGAGCTGCCCTCACTCAACTTTTCCCAAAACGAAGCCTGTCAAAAAATCGCAAGTGCCAAGGATATCGCGGTGGTGCACGGACCTCCGGGCACGGGAAAGACAACCACGCTGATTGCGGCCATCCGGCAGGCGGTTGACAAGGGACTCAGCGTATTGGTGACCGCGCCTAGTAATGCCGCTGTGGATCTGTTGGTCGAAAAGCTGGTGGATTTCGGCATTGCGACGCTTCGCCTCGGGCACCCGGCCCGGGTAGAGGAGAAAATCCTAAGCCAGACGCTAGACGCCAAGATCGCCAACCATGAGAGTTTTCGGGATCTGAAGAAGCTTCGAAAGGAGACCGAGGTATATCTCAAGGTCGCCAGGCAGTATAAGCGAAACTTTGGGCCGGAAGAGCGGGCACAGCGCAAGCAGGTGTATCAGGAAGTCTCCCGTATCCGCGAGGCCGCTACTCACTTGGAAGATTATATCCGATCAGACATTTTCCAGAAAACCCAGGTTTTTGCATCTACCCTGGTAGGGGCCTCCAATTCTAATTTGAAGGGTATGCTGTTTGATATAGTATTTGTCGATGAGGCTGCGCAGGGCTTGGAGGCCGCTACTTGGATTCCCGTTTTGAAGGCTAAAAAACTGGTGTTGGCGGGAGACCACTGCCAACTTCCACCCACAATCAAGTCGCTCGAAGCTGCGAAAGCCGGACTTTCGGTTACGCTTCTTGAGAAAATCGTTGAGCGTCAGCCCTCGGTTTCCCAAATGCTGCAGGTTCAATATCGCATGCCAGAGGATGTAATGGGTTTTTCTAACCAATGGTTTTATCACGGGAAGTTACAGGCTGCTGAAAATACAAGAAGCCATGCCTTTGCCCCCGATGAGCCAGTCTTGGAATGGATCGATACTGCAGGTTCGGGTTTTTCCGACCAACAGGAACCTGAAAGCTTAAGTACCTTCAATCCCGAAGAGGCTAGGTTTGCCTGCTCGCATCTGAATGAGACCATCGTAAGAGTCGGCGTAGGTCGATTCAAGCAGGAAAACTGGACGATTGGGCTCGTAGCCCCCTATTCGGCGCAGGTCCGAATGTTGAGAAATCTGATTTTCGAAACCTTTGAATTCCCCAATCTGAAGGCATTCGCAGATATGATTACCATAGATACCGTGGATGGATTCCAAGGGCAGGAACGGGATTTAATGCTGATTTCCCTGACTAGGTCCAATGAAAAGGGTGAGATAGGCTTTTTGTCGGATACCCGTCGGATGAACGTCGCCCTCACGCGGGCCAAGCGAAAGCTGATTCTGATCGGCGACAGCAGCACGCTCGCCCAAAACCCTTTCTTCGATGCACTACTAGCCTATTTTGAGGAAAAAGAAGGGTACAAAAGCATCTATGAATTTTTGTAAATGGTCATGGGCGTGAAATCTGGCAGGGGCAAGAAGCAACACTCTATTTTGATTCCTAGTATGAACGAGCGAAACTCGAACAGGTTCTGACCCAAGAATCAAAGGCTTTCCGAATCGAGCAAGGGTACACGCTTGCCCATTTTCTTTTGGATCACTTTGAAATGGTGCAATTCCTCAGGTGTGATCAGGGAAATTGCTTCGCCATCTGCTCCTGCACGCCCGGTTCTGCCAATGCGGTGGATATAGTCTTTCGGCGATCTTGGCAATTCGTAGTTGATGACCAAGGGAAGGAATTGGATATCAATTCCCCTTGCTGCCAGGTCCGTCGCTACCAATACCCTCGTCTTGCCCGATTTGAAACGAGACAAAGCTTCTGTTCTCGCTCCCTGGCTTTTCTCTCCGTGAAAAGCGATTGCGTCGATTCCGTTTTTGCAAAGCTTGGCCACCACATTGTCTGCCGTTCGAATGGAGGAGGCGAAAACCAGAATCTGTTTCCACTCTCCTGACTTGATCAGTTGGCGTAGAAATGGTCCCTTGTTTTCAGGACTGACCCGATAGGCTATTTGCTCTATCTGTTCCGGGGTAAAATCGGGGGCTTCCACTTGGATGCGCGTGGGATCTCGCAGGATTTTTTGGGTCAAGTGTTCGACCTCTTGGTCCATCGTTGCGGAAAAGAGGATGTTTTGCCGATTGCCCGGCAGAAGCTCCAAAATATGCTCTACTTCCTCTCGGAATCCCATGTTAAGAACCTTGTCCGCCTCGTCAAGAACCAAAGTATGCACTCTCGATATGCCAACAGCCCTTCTTCCAATCAGGTCGATCAAGCGACCGGGCGTGGCGATCAAGATCTCGACACCATGGAGCCGCATCATTTGGGGATTGATCGAGACGCCACCAAACACAGCCATGGATTTGATCCTTCGAGGAAGAAAGCGACTGAAGTTCTCGGCTACTTCTGCCACCTGTACTGCCAGTTCCCGCGTGGGGACGATGACAAGTACCGGGACAAAGCGCTCAAGCGCCGCTTCCTTGTCCAGAAGGCGCTGCAGGATGGGAAGAATGTAGGCGGCGGTTTTTCCGGAGCCGGTCGGAGCGAGGCCGAGTAGGTCTTTTTTCTCCAGAATGGAGGGGATTGCCTGGACTTGTATCGGGTATGGGCTCTCGTACTTTGCCCGTTCCACCGCATTGATCAGATCTTTTGAAAGCCCTAGCTCGGAAAAATTCATTTTTGGGATTTTCGACAAAGGTAGCACAAGTCTCCGAAAGGCGCTTGGTTTTGACTGGGACTAAGTTGTCGGGGATTTTGGGGAGGCATTTGTTTTCCCGAGTAATTCGCCTTGTAAATCAGCGGAATAAAAAGCATCTTGGAAAAATGAGGATGGAGAAGTAGTTCGCTTTTCTCAAGCCCGAAAACCCAAAATGCCCGAATAAACATGTTTCGAAGGACCCTGCTGTGCTGTACGGTCGTGCTGACGTTTTTGATTTCTTGTAAGGAGTCCGGTCCACTGCCGGAGACCAGCGATAGCCCGCCGAGGACGCCAGAAGAAGAGGCAAAAACCTTTCAGTTGGAAGATGGATTTGAGATTCAGCTGGTAGCATCTGAGCCGCTGGTAGAATCACCCGTCATCATTCAGTTTGATGAGGATGGGAGACTGTGGGTCGTGGAGATGCGAGGCTATATGAACGACATGGAGGGTTCGGAGGAACATCAACCCGTTGGTTCCGTGGCAATCTTGGAAGACACGGACGCAGACGGGATGATGGACAAGCGCACGGTTTACCTCGATTCCCTGATCATGCCGAGGGCCTTGGGCCTTTTCAAATCTGGTGCTTTGGTGGCCGAAAACAATGCGCTTTGGATCACACAAGATTTGGACGGAGACTGGGAAGCCGACTCAAAGATACTTTTGGACTCGACCTATGCCGCCAACGGCATTCCGGAGCATTCTGACAATGGGTTTGTAAGGGGAGTAGACAATTGGTTTTACAGCGCAAAATCGAGTCTGCGCTATCGTTTTCAGAATGGAGCTTGGATTAGGGATTCCACTGAGTTTCGGGGACAATGGGGAATTTCCAAGGACGATCAGGGACGCTTGATTTACAACTATAACTGGTCCCAGTTGCATGGAGACCTAGTGCCGCCCAATTATTTTTCCAGAAATAAAAACCACAAACCATCTTCAGGAATCGATCATGGACTGACCATAGACCGCAGGATTTATCCCATTCGTTCCAACCCGGCAATCAACCGGGGTTATATCCAGGGAACGCTCGACTCTGCCGGGCGGCTATTGGAGTTTACCTCAGCCTGTGCGCCTACGGTCTATCGTAGCGGGCTTTTTCCCGATGAGTATTTAGGGAATGTCTTTGTTCTCGAAAACGCCGGTAATTTGATAAAGCGCAACGTGGTCAAGGAAGAAGGGATTTTATTGGAAGCGCACGACCCCAATCCCGGTCGGGAGTTTTTGGCATCCACTGATGAACGCTTTCGCCCCGTGCAGGCAACCGTCGGGCCGGACGGAGGGCTCTACATCGCGGACATGTATCAAGGCATCGTGCAGCATGGCTCTTACATGACGCCTTACCTCAAGGAGCAGACCAAGCTTCGGGGTTTGGATGCCCCTGGGCATATGGGGCGTATCTGGAGGATTGTTCCAAAAGGCTTTGATCCGGCTGATTCGCCCAAGCTTTCCAAGGCGAGCCAACAGGAGTTGGTTGCGTATCTCAGCCACGAGGATGGCTGGTATAGGGATATGGCTCAGCGACTTTTGATCGAAAGAGACGATCCGGAATCCGTAGTAGACTTGGAGGATTTAGCCAAAAACGGAAGATTGGAATTGGGGAGGTTTCACGCACTGTGGACTCTGGAGGGAATGGGGAAAATAAACCCAGAGCTTTTGCTGGGATTGCTGGAAAGCGACTCGGACCTGCTCCGGAATACCTCTTTGAGACAAATCGAAATCCTTGCGTCGCAGGACCCAAAGGTAATGGAGAGGTTGGAAGAGGTGGTTTTGACTTGGTCTCCCAATCTTTCAGAAAAGCTGGCACTCCAACTTGCGCTTAGCGCAGAGATTTTCTCCGGCGCCACAAAAATTGGCCTGCTGGTGGATATCCAAAATCAATACGGGCAAAAAGGGCTGATACGGGATGCAATCTTAAGTAGCTTAGAAGGGGAGGAATACGCGTTTTTGCAAGCGCTTTTGGAATCTGGCTCGTGGACTGAATCCCATCCTGGCCAGGAAATTATTCTCGAAGCCCTGACCATGGCGATCGTGGAAAATGGGAAATCAGAGGAAGTATCGGGGCTTTTGGCTCTAGCCAACGCTCCCCAACTAGGCTGGAAGGAAGAGGTGATCTTGGGCGGGATGGCCATCAAAGGAGCTGAAGCCGAGGCTCCTGGGTTTGTGGAGGTTGGGAAAAAGCCGGAGATACTAGCCAGAAAGGATTTGCCGATGGATGAAGCGAGAATTGAAATGCTCAAACGCCTTTTCTCCTGGCCAGGGTATCAACCCGAAAACAAACCTTTGGCAGCTGGAAAACTCGACGAAAAGGCGATCAAGCAATTTGCCCTAGGTCGGACAAAGTATCTGAATTCTTGCGCCGGCTGCCACGGGAGCAATGGAAAAGGCGTGAGCAGAATGGGGCCACCATTGGCGGGCTCGGATTGGGTCAATGGGGACGAAGTTCAGCTTTCATTGATCCTCCTTCACGGTATCGAAGGACCGATCGAGGTTTCTGGTAGGAAATACGACGCACCGGATATCCTTCCAGTAATGCCTTCCCACTCGACCATGGATGATGGCGACATCGCAGCGATTCTTACCTACATTCGAAATGAATGGGGCAACCAAGCGCCGCCGGTCACGGGAAGAACTGTGAGCTCCACCCGTCATCTCAACCAAGGCCGGGTTTACCCTTGGTCTGCAGCAGAACTGAAAAAACACATGGCAAGCCTCGCCTCTGCCTCCAAACCTTAGACCCAAAACCTCAGAAATTATGGACAAGCTTTACAATTTCGAATCTAGAAGAGATTTTCTGAAAAAAGCTGGCTTGGCTGCCGGTGCGTTTGCTTTTCCTTTTTCAGCGCTGCCGGAGAGCTTGAAAGGCGTTCCGATGGGCGTGGTGGTTCATTCTTACAGTCGCTACGGTTCCAAAGTCGAAAGCCAAAAATATCCGGGATTCAAGGATGCACTCGACCTCATGAGACATTGCCATTCCATAGGTGCCGGCGGAATTCAGACCACAGTCGGGGGTTGGACGACGGAATTTTCTGGAAAAATGAGAGATGAGCGCGAAAAGCTCGGGATATATCTGGAGGGAAGCATTGGGGTTCCAAAAAATCCCGAGGATGTAGCGCGCTTTGAGAAGGAAGTTTTGGCAGCAAAAGAGGCCGGGGCAACAGTGCTCCGAACAGCCTGTCTCAGTGGTCGACGCTACGAAACCTTCAAGACAGAAGCTGATTGGGTCAATTTTAAAACGAATTCTATCAAGTCAATCCAGTTAGCCGAACCCATCATGGCAAAGCACCGGATGAAGCTGGCTGTCGAAAACCATAAAGATTGGAAAGCTGCCGAACTAAGGGATATTATCCAAAACATAAATAGTGAGTGGGTCGGAGTGACTTTGGATTTTGGAAACAATGTCTCTCTGCTGGAGGAACCCATGGAGGTGATCCGAACTTTGGCTCCCTTTGCCTTTTCTACGCACGTCAAGGACATGGGGGTAAGAAGCTATGAGAAGGGTTTTTTGCTTTCAGAGGTTCCCCTAGGTACCGGTATCGTGGATCTTAAGGAAGCCGTTTCACTTTGTCAAAAACACAGTCCTTCGATTACGTTCAGTCTGGAGATGATCACCCGCGACCCGCTTCAGATTCCATGTTTGGAGGAAAGTTATTGGACGACCTTTCAGAACCCCTCTGCACAAGAACTTGCGAAGGCTTTGAGGCTGGTTAGAGATCATGCATATCCCAGCGCACTTCCGGAGATAAAAAGCCTAACTCCTGAGCAAAGGTTGGCCTACGAAGAAGAAAATGTATTAAAGTGCTTAGCATATTCTAAAACCCAACTCTCCATTTGAGTTTTGAATTTCGATCTTAGTTTCTGTTTCTATAAATTTCAATTTCCAATTCACCAGACATCGATCATTTGACACCGACAAAAATTTCTTTGGTCTCCAGTCTTCCAACCTAAATTTACTCCCATGCCAAATCTAGACTTCTCCCAACTTCCAGGAATTTCACTTTTTTCACTCAAAGGCAAATCCGCCATCATCACCGGAGGCACCAAGGGCCTTGGTTTGGCAATGGCTGCCGGCCTCGCTTCGGCAGGAGCCAATGTGCTATTGGTCAGCAGAAATGCAGCTGACGGGGATACTGAAGCTGCTGAAATTGCCGCTCAATACGGGGTGAAGGCCCTGACTTTCTCGGCAGATGTAGCCGATAAGGATGGAATGGAAGCCATGGCGAAGACTGCTTTTGACGCCTTTGGAAGCATAGATATTCTGATCAATTCGGCAGGAATCAACATTCGCGGGGCGATAGATGAACTGAGTTATGGAGATTTTACGAAGGTCATGGATGTCAACGTCACCGGGACTTGGCTGGCAAGCCGTGCCGTGACGCCCTATATGAAGGAGCAAAAAGGAGGATCAATAATCAATCTCGCCAGCACCTTGGGTCTCGTTGGACTGTCGAATAGAACACCATATGCGTCGAGCAAAGGTGCGGTGGTGCAGATGACCCGCGCCCTTGCTTTGGAGCTGGCTCCTTGGAATATTACCGTCAACGCGATCTGTCCTGGACCATTTTTGACTGAGATGAACCTGCCGATTGCGGATACGGAGGAGGGCAAGAAGTTCGTCGTCGGCGCTACAGCGCTGGGTAGATGGGGCGAACTCAAGGAAATCCAAGGCGCTGCGATTTTCCTGGCTTCTGCAGCAGGTACCTACCTAGTCGGCTCAATGCTCACCGTGGATGGAGGCTGGACGGCGAGGTAGATTCACGTTGGGATTTTTATCCTACCACCAGAGTCAGAATATAGATTGACAGGATCGCAGTGACGCTCGCAATAACCGTCCCTAGGCTGTGGGACATGTTTCCTTGTTTGATCGACATGCCTGAGAGTTGGGTGACCACCCAGAATCCGCTGTCGTTGGCATGGGAAACTGCCAAGGATCCGGCCCCGATGGCCAATGCCGTAAAGACCTTCATCGTCTCCGAATCCAAGCCGAGCGGTCCCAAGATGGGAGCAATGATGGAGGCTGTGGTGATCATGGCAACAGTCGTTGAGCCTTGTGCAGTCTTCAATGCAAAAGCGATCAAAAACGGCAAAAAGATCCCCCAATTAGCGTCACTCATGCTGGAAGTCACCAAATCCCCGACACCGGAGTTTTGCAGCATTTTGCCAAATACCGCTCCAGCCCCTGTAATGAAAATGACAGGCGCGGCAAGCAAGATGGATTCTCCAATCCAGCCCGATGAGGAAAGTAGCCTTACTTCAAATTTTTTGGGGAGAGTGAAAGAAAGTATAGCGCCGAGAAGCAATGCGATCACTGGAGTTCCGATAAACTGAATGACGACGAAAAACTGTCCTTCGCCAAACGGGCGAGTGGGATAATTGGCGATGGAGGCCAGAATGATCAGAAACAAAGGCACCAAGACAGGAGTCAGCGCGGCAAAAAAAGGAGGAAGTTGTTTCTTTTCGAGTTTGTTTTCGTCTATACCCATCTTTGCTTCTAGGGGGATTTTGACTACGAATCGAGAAACAAAAATGTACAAGGGTATCAGGGCAATCAGGGAAACAATTACTCCCCAAAAGATCACCTGACCGAGGTCCGCCCCCAAGATTCCAGCGGTGGCGATAGGCCCGGGAGTAGGAGGGACTAGCGCATGACTAGCCATGGCGCCAAGCGACAGCGCGACTATGGTGGCGGCGTAGGATATTTTGCTTTTGACCGACAGAGACTTGGCAATCGGGTTCATCATGATGATGGTGCTGTCACCAAAAACCGGGATGGAAAGCACCCATCCGCTTAGCATCATCGAGAGATTGACTGATTTTTCGCCTATCCACTTCAAGATTCGATCTGCGATCACAATCGCTCCCCCCGTTTTTTCAAGGAAAGTCCCCATGATCACTCCTAGCAGGATCAGCATCCCCACACTTCCTATTACCCCACCGAAGCCTTCCGAAATAGACTTGATGATAAGTTCGGTCGGCATACGCATCATCAGGCCATAAAGGATGGCGCCGACGAAGAGCGCCAAAAATGGGTGGATATCGAACTTGACAATGGCAATCAGGATCATGGCCAAGGCAACCAGGATAATCAAAAGTGTCAGCATTTTGGGTTTGTTGTGGTTTTTTCTTCCTGTTGGAGATTCCAAACATGGATTCTAAAAATTAGGCAAAAATGGGGAATATCAAAGACCTGTCGTGGAATAGCGCCATCTTCCGCAATTTCGGATCGCCAATTCGGGCATTTTCCCTATTTTCGGCCAAAATCAAAATAACCCATGCGTTTCTTTCAACTTGCCAGTATTCTGGTTCTTTTTTCCGCTGCCTTTGCCTGCGGACCACAACCCACCTCCGATGCTCATTTTGTGGTTTTGCCCAGCCCGACCTCTTTCGAGATCACGGGCAGTTCCAAACTGGCTATTTCCGATGTCGATGAATCTTTTAAGCGAGCCAAAGACATTTTTGTAAGTGGCAAAGATCCACTTAGCCTGCAAAAGGAGGAGCTGGTATTTTCCCTCGATCCGGCTTCTGGAATTGCGTCTGAAGGATATGAACTCGTAATTTCTTCTGACAAAGTCGAAATCAAAGCGAGCTCAAAAGCCGGTCTTTGGTATGGTTTGATGACCGTTTCCCAGCTGCTGGAAGATGCGAAAGACCAAAACGTTCCGCTGCCCCTCTGTAAGATCACTGACACCCCTGCATTGGCATACCGAGCAGTACACCTGGATGTGAAGCATCACCTCGAGAAAAAAGAGTACTACTACGAGCTCATGGATCGCTTTGCTGCGCAAAAAATAAACGCCGTGATCGTCGAAGTAGAGGATAAGTTGGGCTACGAACTTCAGCCCAAAGTTGCTTCTTCGGATGCGTTTTCGATCACGGATTGGAAGGCGATCAGTGACTATGCCATGGCACGAAATATCCGAATCAGCCCGCTGGTGCAGGGATTGGGACATGCTTCTTTTATCCTGAAGCACGACGAATACAAGCCACTCCGTGACGATCCTCAAAGCGATTGGGCTTTTAATCCTCTGGATGAAAATACGTACAAAGTGCAGTTTGACCTTTATGAGGATGCGCTGAAGGCCTTTCCTTACGCCAATTATTTGCACGTGGGAGGGGATGAGGTTCACACCACCGGGCGAAATAGCGGGAAATCTCCCTTGGAGCTTCAGCTTACTTGGCTCAACCGAGTGAGTGAGTACGCTGCTCAAAAAGGCCTCACGCCAATCTTTTGGGACGATATGCCGCTGAAAAATGCAGAGGTGTACAACTCGATCTACAATGGAAAACTGAGCGAGGCACAGGTGGACAGCATCTGGTCCGCCAATGAAACTAACCTGAACGAGTATGTGGGGATGTTTCCGAAAAACTGCGTCTACATGCGTTGGAACTACGACGCACCGGAGTCCCCGGGAAACATCCGAGCCATGAAGTGGTTTGCGGACAATGGCCTGAAAGTCATGGGCGCTACCGCCGGACAAACCCGCTGGAACCTCTTGCCCCAAGACCAAAGCAATACCAACAACATCCGGGATTTTGCCCTGATTTCGATCCGGAACAAAGCCGACGGCTTGCTGCTGACCCTTTGGGACGACGACTCTCCGCACTTTGAGCTTTATGGCAGGGGCATTGCGATTTTTGCAGAGTATACTTGGGCAGGGGAAAAGCGAAATACCGAGGAACTCCATGCGGCATACCGACAGCGGGCATTTGGACCGGCTCTGGCTGGCGCCGAAATGGAATTCATCAATCGACTCGAAGAACCCGTTGCTTTTTGGAAGAATGCCTTGTTGGACAAAAAGAAAGACAGGAATAGGCTAAAGACTCTGGAAAACCCACTTGAAGAAGCGATAATTCCCTTCCCAAATACAGACTCGGCTGGTGCTTGGACTCAAAAATATGCGGAAAAAGTCTCGACTGCCCAGGCTAATCAAGCTCAAATCGATTCTGTTCTCCAGTTGATCCAAGAGTCGAAAAAGCTAGCGGTGAGAAACACTTATACTTTGGAAGTGTACGAGCAGGTTGCGCAAGCGGCTCAATTTTCCAATCGTGCGCTGATTACGCTGGCAGAACTGGATGAACCCAGTGGAGAAAAAAAGGCCCAAGCTGAAGCAAAATTGGCTGCGATGCGCGAGGAATGGACGGCGATCCAAAGCCAACTGGAAACTGTTTACGGCAAAACGCGTCAGCTTGACAAGCCGGTCGACTACATCCTTGACCAAGATCATCACGTTCACTTGGCCAATCAGGCGCTTAAATTCTCAGACTGGCAGTTTTATGTGGAGGGAATGTTTTTGGATAAAGTAGACAAAGAGCTGAAAAAGTAGAAATCGATAACTTTTTAACCCTCCAAGGGTTTAGGCCACTTGGAGGGTTTTTGTTTTTTTACTCGTTAAAAAAGGGCCGCATTTCCTCGTGGATTTCGCCGCGGAGCTTTTTTAGCTTTTCGGCATACTCCTCCAGCTTTTTTTCCTGTTCAGTTTTCGGTACCCAGGGCTTCACTTTTTTAGGTTCGCCATTTTCGTCCACGGCCACGAAGATGATGATGCAGTGGGTCTTCTTTTCAAATTTTTTCTCCGAAAAAGCCCTGGAGTAGACTTCCACCATGATATGGATGCTAGAACTGCCAGTGAGGATCACTTGGCAGTCTATCTTGATCAGGTCGCCAATGGAAATTGGCTTGTAGAAGCGGATGCCGCCGACATACACGGTCACGCAGTAAGTTTCCGCCCAAGTGCGGGCGCAGGTGTAGGCAGCTTGGTCTATCCATTTCATCACGGATCCCCCGTGGACTTTTCCTCCGAAATTGACATCGGACGGCTCGCTGATAAACTGGAAGGTGGTCTTGTGTAGGGGCATATCGGTCAGGTTGATAGGTTTGGTCAAAAATAGGTTTTATTTCATTGGAGTTTCCTTGACCACGATTTCCTTATTGGCTTCTCCTGCATAGAAGACCAGGATTTCCGCGGCCTCCGAGCCTTTGTTTACGCCAAAGTGAATTGTATTTACCACTTCGATGATGGGATCCCCGGCTTTCATTTCGAGGACGTTGCCGTGGACATCCACGACTGTCAGTTCACCTTTCAGGAGTACGCCGGCGTTGATCACGGGGTGGTAGTGTTTGGGAAGTTCGGATTGCGGGGGAATCGTCACCTTGACTATGGAGATTTTCGGCTTTCCTTCTGGATAGGCGGGAAGAGAGTCCCCATTCCAAGAAAGGAAGGATTCGGCGATGAGTTCAGAAGTTGGGCTACCAGGCTTGGTCTTCATTTTTTCGCAGGAAAAGAGAAGGGAAGTAAGTGCCAAAACAAAATGAATACGGCGTACCATAGTTAATTGATGTCGTCAGATAAAGAAAGCCAAGATTGCCAAAGCCACCAAAAACACCGTCCCGTAGCCGATTAGCAGGTTTTTTCGCAGGCCTGGACTGCCTGCATAGATACCGATTCCCATCTTGACCAAGGTGTTGGAGATGGAGGCGACTAGAACCGCAAGCGAGGCGATTCTGAGATCGAGAGAGGTTCCTGCGAGTTTGGAAATAGAAATAGTGATGGCGTCGATGTCGGAAAAACCGGCGATCGCACTGGAAATGATGGTGCCGCTGGTTCCGAGATTTTCATTGGCATAGCTCACCAGGAGCAAGATCACCACGTAGATCAGGCCAAAGATCAACGCGCCTTTAAGGTCCAGCGCTTTTTTGAGAGGGATTTCAGCCTGTTCAGATTTTCTGCTTCGCCTTTTGAAATAGATGTAAAGTGTCACCGCAATTGCCGATGCAAAGATCGCGATGACGGCGGGAAGGAGTTTGATGAAAAGCTCTTCGCTAAAGATGGAAGTCCAAATCAGCAGGCGGACAAACATGATCGAGGAAGCGCCGAGGATTGCTGTGGCGCAGCTCGCGGCGAGGCTTTCGTTTTCCTTGCTTTTTTTGGCGTAGATCCAAGTCACCGCGGTGCTAGAGACCAGTCCGCCGACGATTCCACCGAGTAGGATTCCTTTGTTAGTGCCTAGGAATTTTGTCAAAGCATATCCGGCAAGCCCAAGGCCCGAGGTAAGGATGATCACCCAGCCGATTTCCCTGGGATTTAGGACGTCATAGGGCCCAAATGTCTGGTCGGGAAGGAAAGGGAAAATCAGCAGCGCTATGACGACGAATCGAATGAAGTCATACATCTCCTCTGCCGTGATTTTTCCCACGATCGTCTTGATTCGGAACTTGGAAGAAAGCACGAGAAGAATCAGCACGGTGATCATCAGGCTGATCTCGATCAGTCCGATCAATGCCATCGAGCCAAGTACAAAAGCAAGCAAGGAACTGAATTCGGTTGTCGCCCCATGATCTCCGCGGGTGGAAGTAAACCAGTAGGAAACCCCGATAAGCATACTTACACCAAGCACAAAAGCGACATAGACCCAGGGAGAAATCAAAAAGCTGAACAAGGCGGCGACAAATCCAAGTAAGGTAAGAAAGACGAACGTACGGATCCCTGCGAAGCCTTTGGACTCCTCATTCATGGCGTGGTACTGTCGCTCGAGTCCGATCACTCCGCCTATCCCTATTGCGACGAGCAGACGGATGATAAAATCTCCCTGGGACAGAGAGAAGGACTCCTGATCAATGATTAGTGTCTCCAATTTTTTCAGTTAACGGGGAGGATAGCTAGCCGCTATTCTTCCTCAATGTAGTACTGGACTTCCAAAAAGACCTGGTTGAGTGGGTCTCGGCCATCCTTGCCGCTGAGAGAAGTGAGGACTCCGCCAAGCTTAAGCTTTTTCTCTGGCAACGGCGACTTTTCTTTGTGGTGGGCGACCGTCGCCTTGAGTCCGGTTTTGTCGCAAGTCATCTGGTAGACTTCGTAAGCGCTGACGATAGGCACTATCGTGAAGCTCGTCACAGCGTCAACGATGACTGGAACCATGATCGTGCCGCCGAAATCCTGGCTTGTACTGACTTTGCAGGGAGTTCCCATCAAGACGGTACTGAATCCTGCTTTGGGTTCTTTGGCGAGCTGTGCAATGGTGCTATGGACGGGACTGTGTTTTTCATAAAGTTCAAAAAGCTCCTCATCCAAATGTGCAAGGATTCGCTCTTTGGAGTGCTCGTCCAAGTGGGAAATGGCCATCGTCAGGTAGAGTATCATCTCTTGGCGGTCAAAGGTCACTCCGGCGACTTTTCCCAATTCGGCAGGAGTGACCACTCCGTCTTTGGCGTGACTCAGCAAATTGAAAAATTTTCCCCCATTGTCAAACGCCTGAATAGCTTCCTGATAGGAAGCAAAAGGGATGATTTGTTTCATTTTCTTAGCTGAATTTGGATTGTCCTTACCAAATATTCGGAATTAAAAGAATAGAAGCAAATTCGAATTTGGGGGAGAGTGGTGCTGGGCTTTTGGTGCCTCCAACATATGGGATTTGGATATTACCCCAAAAAATAGGCTCAAACCTTAAAAGGAAGGGGAGGTTTTTGGCCTCCCCTTTCTCAGCTGAGATTTGCTTTAAAAAAGGCAATGGTCTTTTCCCAGGCTTTCGTGGCGGCAGCCTCGTCATAGCGCGGAGTCGTATTGTTGTGGAATCCGTGATTGACTCCTGGGTAATTGATCATTTCATATTTTTTGTCGTTGGCTTTGAGGGCTTCCTCGTAGGCAGGCCAGCCAGAATTCACCCGCTCATCCAGCTCGGCGTAGATAATCAAGAGCGGCGCATTAATCTTCGAGACGTCCTCTACCGGAGGTTGACCCCCATAGTAGGGAACGGCTGCACCTAGGTCCGGTATCCGTACAGCCATCATGTTGGAGATCCAACCACCGAAGCAAAATCCTACGACGCCAACATTTCCGTCACAGTCCGGGTGTTTTTTTAGGTATTCGTAGGCGGCGATGAAGTCTTCTAGCATGGAGTCCCGGTTCAGCTTGGATTGCATGGCGCGGCCTTCGTCGTCATTTCCGGGATATCCTCCCAGTGGGGTCAGCGCATCAGGTGCGATGGAAATAAACCCAGCCACAGCGCACCTTCTCCCTACATCTTCAATGTATGGATTCAATCCTCGGTTTTCATGAACGACCACGATCCCCGGTGATTTTCCGCCTTTGGCGGGCTTGGAGAGTAGTCCCTTGATTTTGCCGCCACCTCTTGGAGAATCATACATGACGTAGTCGGAGCTTTGCATGCGCTCATCATTCGCTTCTATGGTTCGGGTGTTGACATAGTCGGGCATCATCGAGCTCATTAGTGCTGTGACCGTAATGCCACCTACCGCATAGACTGAGAGTTTTTCCACAAAAGTCCTACGGTCGAGCTTGTTATGGCAATAGTAGTCGTACAGATCAAAGGCTTCCTGAGGGATGTCTTCCTTTCGTAGTTTATCCATGGGCTTATGGTTTGGTTAGTGGTAATAAGTTATTCAAAAGAATCAAAAGATTGGAAAAATTGGGTGGAACGGTTGGAAAGAGGGAAGGTCGAAAAACGTCAAGGCCAAAAGTTTGCGGAGTCGATGGTTTTTGACGTCGGGAATACGAAATTGACTTTTCGAATTTGGGAATAGGGAGAAATTGAGCACGAACAATGCTCGGGTTAGTCCGATTATGAGCCTTTGCTCTTAAAGTGCAGTCAGGCCGCTAATCAGGACTCACCTCTATACTTCAGCTGAAGGCCATGGAGGAAGTTGCGAAGCACCTGGTCTTTGCACTGCCGGTATTGGGGCTGGTTGGGGTTGCGAAAAAAGGCGCTGAGCTCATGCTTGCTCAGTCGGAATCCCCGAAGTCCAAAAATTTCCAGCATATCGTCGTCTTTCATGTTCAGCGCGATCTTGAGCTTTCTGAGAACCAGGTTGTTGCTGAGTGACTTTTCGGCAGGAGGGTTTCCATCTTCTTTTGGGCCGCGTTTTAGGATGATCAGGCCATTGAGAAAGCAAGCCAAGTCCTTGTCGTAAATCGCTACAAAGTCCTCGTCTTCGTCGCGCTTGAGCCAGTTGCTTACCTCCTCGCGGGTGGTAGGTCTACCACCCTTTCCCAAGATGTCCATCATCACAAAGTCATTGAAATCAAACGTATAGCGAAGGGAGCGGAGGATGTCGTTGTTGTCCATGGGAAGCGATTGAAGGGCAAAGATCGCATTTTTTTGACCAAGGAGTCCAAAAAAGGAGAAAGCCCTATGTCCGGGCACATCAAATTGGACTTTCGGATTCTAACCAGAAAAGTGAAGGTGAAACTCAGCCATGAAAAAATCCCCATTCTTTCCGACCTTTGGACCATTCCAACTTTCCTTCCCTTGTCCACCAAAGTCCTTTTCATCACGCCACCGTTTACCCAGCTCAATACGCCTTATCCGGCTACGGCTTATCTGAAGGGTTTTCTCAATACGCTTCGGATTTCCTCGCGGCAGGCGGACTTGGGGATAGAGGTGATTCTGAAACTTTTCTCCAAAGAGGGACTGGGGAGAGTTTTTGAGCTAGCGACATCGACTGATGGCGAGCTTTCTGACAATTCAGCTCGGATTCTGCGAATGAAGGGAGTTTACCTTCAGACGATAGACACCGTGATTGCTTTTTTACAAGACAAAAATCCCACGCTTGCATACCGCATCGCCGAGGGCGACTTTTTGCCTGAAGCTGGGCGATTTGAACAAATGGATGACATGGAATGGGCTTTTGGCTCACTCGGTGTGCGGGACAAGGCACGCTATCTTGCCACATTATACCTGGAAGACATCGGCGACTTGATCACGGAGGCCGTGGATACGCATTTCGGGTTTAGCCGCTATGCCGAGCGTTTGGGAATGTCGGCAACTAGTTTTGACGAGATGGATGGAGCGCTAAAGCAGCCGCTTAGCCTGATAGACTCCATGATGTTGGAGCTTTTGGAAGAGAAAATCCAAGCCTGGCAGCCGGAGTCGGTCGCTTTTTCGGTTCCGTTTCCCGGTAATCTCTTTGGGGCGCTTAAGTGCGGACAATACCTCAAGCAAAACCATCCCACAATCAAAGTTTGGATGGGTGGAGGATATCCGAACACCGAGCTTCGCTCGCTGAGAGATCCCAGAGTCTTTGATTACTTGGACTTTATCACACTTGACGATGGTGAGGCTCCCATTTCTTTGCTGCTAGAGTATATGGATGGGAAAGTTCCGGCCACCGAGCTAAAGAGAACCTTTGCCAGGATTGACGGGAAAGTAAAATACCTCAATGGGGCTACTCGCAAGGACTACCCCCAACGTGAAGTGGGCACCCCGGACTACAGCGACCTTAAGCTCGGCGACTATCTCTCTGTGATAGAAGTAGCCAATCCCATGCATCGGCTTTGGAGTGATGGGAGATGGAACAAACTGACCCTCGCCCACGGATGCTACTGGGGAAAATGTACTTTTTGCGACATTTCACTGGATTACATTGGTCGTTACGAACCGATCAATGCGGCAATCCTCTGTGATCGTATTGAAGAGATCATGAAGCAAACTGGAACCAATGGATTTCACTTTGTGGATGAGGCAGCGCCGCCAGCTTTGATGCGGGATTTGGCAATTGAAATTCTCAGGCGAGGTTTGGTAGTGGTTTGGTGGACCAATATCCGCTTTGAAAGCAGCTTCACGGCAGACCTCTGTCGTCTGCTTCGTGCGTCTGGATGTATCGCTGTGTCGGGAGGCTTGGAAGTGGCTTCAGATCGACTGTTGGCTCTGATCAAAAAAGGGGTAACCGTGGCTCAGGTGGCACAGGTTACCAATCATTTTACCCAAGCGGGCATAATGGTACACGCCTATCTGATGTATGGCTACCCCACGCAGACAGCGCAGGAGACGGTCGATTCCATGGAAATGGTACGGCAGCTTTTTGAAGCGGGTGTGCTGCAGTCCGGTTTTTGGCATCGATTTGCGATGACTGCCCACAGCCCGGTTGGAATGGATCCTGCGGCGTTTAGCGTGAAAAAAAGTAGCTCTTTTGAGGGCGATTTTGCCAATAACGAATTGGACTATGTAGATCCGACGGGCGTGGATCATGCGGTTTTTTCCGAAGGCCTTCGAAAGTCACTCTTCAATTACATGCACGGAGTTGGCTTTGATATTCCGCTGAAAAACTGGTTTGAGGTAAAAGTGCCTCCTACCTCCATCCCCAAAAAATACATCGAAAAACAGATTCAGTCCTCACCTCCGCAAGCCTACCGAGACCAAAGCCGTATCGTATGGATCGGTGCTCAGCCTGACTTGATCGATTCTGGGGATGGATTTTGCGAATTGGTTTTCTCTGGAAAAAAGGAGGATTTCGCCATTGAACTTCCTTTGGAGTTGGCTGAGTGGATCGTTTGGCTCTTGGGGAGAGTCAGCTTCGAGCAAAGTCTAAATACGCTTAAGCCAGTTCGGGAAAAATATGATGCAGATCTGGGAGACTTCCAGGAACTGCTCGAATCGGAGGTATGGGAGATCCTGCGTGAGCATGGATTGCTGGTGTTCTAGGATTTGAGGTCTTCTGTACCCTGTCGGATTTCCGGTAAGGCCTCACCCTTTTGCCTTCTTAATTTTTCTAAATTCCCTACCGGAAATAATCTGCCTGTGTAGCATCAAGATTTCTGGTGCGTCTTTTGACTAAAAACTAGTATAAACCAAACTGAGATCACAATGAAACGATTCCTGATTTTCTCGCTGGCCATGGTGATGGCGACATCGATTTTTGCGCAGCAAGTACAACAAATTCCCCTGATCGAAGTGGAAGGCTTTGCAGAACGGAAAACCGCTCCGGATGAAGCGATATTTATGATTTCTCTCGAAGAAAAGGCTATGAAGGTCAACGATGCGGTAAACGTCCTAAACAAAAAGACGCAAAATCTCTCCGACGCTTTGAAAAAGGGCCGCATCAAAGACTATAAGTTAGTCGCTGACAACTATGCGGTCGACGTCAACCGCATCTATCGCTCTGGGTCCCAGAAGGACAGTGGCTATGTAGCCCGTCAGAGCTTGAGGATTGTGACATCCGCCACCAACGAGGATCTACACAAAATCGCGGACGCTATCCAAGGGGCCGGTGATATTAGCTACAACCTGAGCTTTGGCATCTCTGAAGCAACACGCAAATCTTTGGAGAATACGCTACTGACAGAGGCGCTGAAAGATGCAGAAGCCAGAGCCAACCTGATCGGCAGTACGCTGAATCTGAAGGGCCTTCGGGTATTCAATGTGACCTTGGAGCAAAATTTCCGACCTGTGCCGATGTACAATGCAAAGGTTGCGATGGCTGAGTCGGCGGATATGCTGATCGAGACCGATGAGCAGTCGCTGACCAAAAGGGTATTCGTGAAATACACCTACTGAGAGTAAGATTAGACCAAACAAAAAGCCCGAATTTCCGGGCTTTTTTTGTTGTAAATCCTGTACAATGGCTTGGTGAACCAGGACCTTGATGAGGTGAATGATCCTAGTCAAGAATGATCGTGAAAGTGGTTCCTTGTCCGATTTTACTTTCGGCCAGGATTTTTGCCCCAATGCTTTCGGCAAATTCCCGGCAAAGCATAAGGCCGATTCCAGTTCCGGCTTCGCCCTCCGTGCCTTTTTGGGAGGCTACCCGGTCGGTAAAGAGCTTGGAAAGCATCTCGGGAGACATGCCCTGACCGGTGTCCTGAATCCTGATTTCCCCAGGGCTGGGGTAGTCGATTTTGATGCTTCCTTCCGGGGGGGTGAATTTGATCGCATTCATCAGTATGTTTCTGACGATAAAACTCAGGCGCTCCCTATCGGAGGTAATTTTGGTGCCCGGCGTGGCTTCGATTGTCAGTTGCTGTTTTTTTTGCGTGAGCTGAGTGAGCAGAAGATCGGTATTTTCAGCCACCAAGTCAGAGATATCAAAGCTACTGAATCTGACCTCTTCCGATCCCAACTGGGACTTAGACCAAATCAGGAGGTTATTGAGCATGAGGGATAGGGAGTTGGTTTCTTTGGCGATTAATGGCATCACTTCGAAAAGCTCCTCCTCAGAAAGGATCTTTTTGTCCCAAAGCTGAATGATACTGTGCAGAGAAGAAAAAGGAGCCCTCAAATCGTGGGAAATCACCGAAAAAATCTTGTCCCGAAACTTATTGGCTTTGCTCAACTCGAGGTTTGCCGCATTGAGGTGGTCGGCTTGCTCCTGAATTCGAGCGGTTTGATTGACGGACAATTGGTGGGCCTCTGCGAGGAGGTTATGGGCGACTTGGAGTTTTTTGTGATTTTTTCTCTGGAGCCAGTACAGGACAGCGAGTACCAAAAAAAGGATCGCTGTACCGAGCAGTAGTTCGTTTCTGCGCTGAATCGTCAAATCCAAATATTCCTGCTCTTGTATGAGCCTCTGGTTTTCCAGTTCTTTTTTTTCGCTTTCATACTGTATGAGGAGTTCTTCCCGGATTTTTTGTCGGTTGTCGTTGAATACCGCCCGGTCAGCCTCATTTTTTATCAGCAGGTATTCGTAGGCGGATTTGTAGTCGTTTTGGCCCAGGGCTGCTTCGGTGAGGTATTCGGCAGCGGTGGAAACGTAAAAATGCGAACCGGCGTCCTTGGCTATTCGATAGGCTTTTAGAGCATTTTCTTTGGCTATTTCGAAATTTTTTGACTTCAAGTGGTAGCTGGCAAGCTCATGGAGTACTGAGATCTTGTTTTCGATATCCTGGTTGGCTTCGGCGATGGAAAGCGCCCGTTCCAGATAGTCCTTTGCCTTTTGTGGGTCGTCAATACTCAATTCGGAAAGTTGTGTAAGGGTCTTTACCAATCCATTGTTGTCCTTGAGTTCTTCTTTGATTTTTAGAGATTCCTGCAGGTATTCCACAGCCTGATCAAAGTCTTCCTTGCTTTGATTTTGGGACCATCGGTCCTTGTGGTAGTTGCCGAGATTGTTGTAGATCATGGACTGGCCGCGCAGGTTTTTGGTGGCGAGCCCATAGACCAAAGCTTTTTCATACATTTCGGCGGCCTTGCCCATTTCCCCATTGCGGTAGTAGACATTCCCGATGTTGAGGTTTGACTCCAGCATACCCGTGGAGTCGCGGAGCGTTTCCCGGATTTTGAGAGCTTCGAGGTGTGAGGTCAAAGCCCGTTCATATTCGGAGCTGATCAACAGCGCCACTCCCATGATGTTGAGCGAGCTGGCTTGGAGCTTTTGCAGGCCGAGACTCTCAGCCAAGTCGATGGCATTTTGGGCGTAGAGGATTGCAGTATCCTGCTCAAAACCGTAGTAGTGCTTGGCCAAGTCGTAGTATAGTGCTGCTTTTGTAGAGTCGCTTTCCGCAAAGTTGATTGCATTTCTGATACTGTCGGGGATAGACTGGGGCGTCTGCAAGCTTGTCCATAGGACCAAGAAAAGGGATAACATCAGGGTGAATGAGATTAAGCGAAAGGGGTGACTGCCAAATATGCAATCTAAAACGAAAATTCCAAGGAGTGGGTAAGTGGAAATTGGCGGGATTTAGAGCCGGACAATGGATTTGTTTGGACAAGGGGCTTTTTTGCAAAAGATGTTGGCGCCGCTGCCAGCGTCAGACTGGATTTTCTGACGCTTCTCAATTCACCAAAAAGCCGAAGAAAATCAGGATACCAACGGCAAGTGCCAACACAAAAACCTCGTAGGCACGACGGATCAGCTTGTATTTTCGATCGAGGATTTTCCCCTGGTAGTATAGAGAGATGGACATTTGGTCGATGATGGCGCCCTTTTCCCCAAGCACATTGCGGGTTTCGGCCAGATATTCTTCCAGTGATAGCTTGGCGCTGTCCCCAAAAAAAAGCATGTTGGACTTTGCCTTTTTGCCCGTCTTTTCACTCCCTATGATTGAGGGCTTTGCGGCCTGTACCGCCAATAAAGCGGAGGCTAGCAGAGTCAGGAGAAACAGTAGGATAGGGCCAATAGTCCGAAATGAGTCAATCTCGATGATGCCCGCTGCGGATCCATAGCCAAGAAATGCAACGGTAGAGGAGATGCCAAGGGAGTTGATAGTAATGATGATGTTTGCCTTATTGTCGGCAATCTGAAGGAGGCTACAGTTGTTTTTGAAGGCGACGCGATAGTAAGTCTGCCTTTCCCGCTGTGTCTTTTCCTTGTCTTTCCCCTTCTCTGTAGTCGGTTGTTCCATTTTACGGCATATTTTCAATGAATTTAATCAATAATTTACACTGCTTGTATCTTCTCTTTCTTGGCATTTTGCAAACCTCGGGATTTTAGGCCGCGGTGTATTAGGTCCGTATGTAGCAGATGTGGGACTTCGGAAACTCGCCGTTGCTTTTCGGAGTGGCAGCAGGTTTCCGCTGCGTTTTATGTAGTAAATATTCCAAAACTTTTTCATTTTTAGTTTTTCCCTTCAAAACCCCTTTTCTCTATGCTGCAAGAAACGACTGTTTGGTCAGCTTTTGGCCGTATTTCTTTTCGTATCGCTTTTATCTATTTTCTACTCTTTTTCAATCCCTTCGCTTCGCTTTTTGTTTATCCGTTAGCGCCCCTAGTATCTTTTCTCAATAGCCATCTGTTTCACATCCGTCCAGAGCTCAATATGAACGGCGGAGGAAGTGGGGATACCAGCTTTGATTGGGCTTTGGTATTCACCTATGGGATCTTGGCGGTAGGCGGTGCTTTTGTGTGGACACTGCTGGATCGGAAGAGAAAGCACTATTCAGAATTGAACTATTGGCTGTGTCTGATTCTTCGCTACATGTTGGCTGCTGTTTCATTCAACTACGGGATATGGAAAGTCTTTGCTTTGCAGATGACTTTCCCCAGCCTAAGTCAGCTGGCTACGCCTTTGGGAGAATATCTCCCCATGCGTTTTTCCTGGATGTTTATTGGATACGGCGGACCATACCAGATCTTTTCGGGTGTTGCAGAAGTGTCGGTGGCTTTACTGCTAGTATGGCGAAGGACGGCGCTCTTGGGTGCTCTTTTAGCTGTTGGAGTTTTCGCCAATGTGGTCATGCTTAATTTCAGCTATGATATTCCTGTGAAGATAAAATCCAGTCACTTGTTGGTGTTGAGCTTGTTTTTGGTGTGGCAGGAGCGGAAGCGGCTTTTTGCTTTCTTTATCCAAAACAAAGAAGTCTTGCCCTCCCCCGTATTCGAGCGTCCTTTGACAGAGAAATGGCAAAAGAATCTTAGGATCAGCTTGAAGCTTCTCTTCTTCGTTTTATACTTTGGGAGTCAAGTTTTCTTAAGTTACAATGCTTGGGGCGAAAGGCAAGCAAGCAGTAAGCGGGTGCTGCAGCCCATCGAGCCAGGGATTTACCATGTCGAACTTTTCGTAAAAAATGGCGACACCATACCCGAGAGTCTGGCTAATTCTGAGCGCTGGAGGGATGTGGTCTTTGACTACAATGGGGAAGGAAGTATGGCAGCCAGAGACACTAGTTTTTTTATGAGTTATGGCCGTGCCTATTTTGGGTATCAGCCTGATAGTACGGGCAAGCAATTAGAAATTAGGGCTTTTCGTCAGAGAATTGCCAACTTTTCCATGGATCTGTCGGAATCTGATCGAATGATTCTAAATGGCAGCAAAGGTGAGGATTCACTACATGTGGTCTTGCAAAAGCTCGACCGACACTTCCCATTGGCCGACCGACAGTTTCACTGGATCAGCGAGTGGGCTCAATAGGTTAAGTTTATGTCAAAAAAATGGCAAATCAGTTTTTAAACTGACTTGCCATTTCTGCTTGTGTTTTCTCCTAGTCTATTTGTTCCACTCCATTACCTCCATCTCGCTGAGCTCTGGTCCACCGCCGCGGTTGGCTGAGCCGGCTTGTACGTAGATTTTACCATCCAAAAACGCCGCTCCGGTACCGTGACGGCCTTGGAGTAGGTTGGGTAACCTGCTCCAGGTATTGGTACGAGTGTCCAGCACTTCGACTTCGGCATGGGCGGGTACTTGGACGCCGCTTTCTCCGTTCATCACCACTAGGAAATGGCCGATGCCTAGATTGGAGTTGCCGGCGCGCTCGGTGGGAATACCGGTGTCGATGGTGGCCCAGGCCCCGGTTTTGAAGTCGTAGTAATCCACTTCTTTGATGGTGGTGTCAATCACACGATTGTTTTTTGCATTGGAAGTACGGCCGCCAGCAAGATAAAGTCGATCGTCAACCATGGCTGCACTGATATGATCCCGGGCTCTTGGGGCGTCTGGGAGAGTGGTCCATTTTCCAGTCTTGGGATCCAGTTCGTCGAACCATGGCACGAACCCATCCCAGTGTCCATCTTGGATTCCACATACCATGTAAATTTTGTCGTTCCTGACAAATACACCTGCGGAACCTCGGTGGCGATTTTCGGGAAGTTTAGGGCCTTCTCGCCAGCTTTTGGTTTTAGGATTGAAAATCAAGGCGTTTGGAATCGGCGTCTCGTGGGGATAGCCCCCGGTTAATGCTCCGATAACCCAAATTTCCCCGTCATAGGAGACCGCCTGGAAGTGGCTGATTTCCATAGGTGCATCGGCTACTTTCGTCCAGGTATTGGTTTTTGGATCATATTCCTCGACAGGTCTCTCTCCACGTCCTCCGAGGGAGTAGAGCTTTCCCCCGCACTCGACAAAGGAGTTTTCATGCCTTGGGGTGGCTTCCGTTTTGGGAGTGACTACCGTCCAAGTTTCTTGAGAATAAGCTTGTAGGCTAAAAAGGACTAGAAAAGTTAGGAGTAGGTTTTTCATGGCAAGCATTGTTTGTTCCATCAATTTACTCAAAGCAACCTGATCTTGCACACCAAACTGCAATTAGACTGGAAGTCAATTTGTTTTTCGGAATTTCAAGTTTCTGATACGCCCAGACGAAGCCACCACTCCTTCAACTTCACCGGTGCTGTCACGAAAGAACTCAGCTTTGCCAAAAAACCAAGTGTCTCCGGAAAACCTGTCCTTTTTAATGGGGGTAAAGTATATTTCATGGTGTCTGGAGTGAGATGCTACCAAGTTGCTGTCTATGATCTGAAACTGATAGGCCGTGGACAATTCCTCGCTGTAATAGTTGCCCACAAACTCCGTTAGATCGACCGATTTAGCATCGAAAGGTTGTGTCCTTCTGCCCTCTTCACTGTCATTTTCTGAGTAAAATACCTTAACCGTCTGGCTGAGACTGTCGGTTTCTTCCGGAAACTCCAAAATGATGTCAAACTCCTCAAGTTTAAAGCGGGTGTGTGAAATTGGCATAAGAGGGTAGGTGTCCTCTCCTGTCGCCTGGACGAATAGCTGATCGTTTTCCTCCGTGATGTAGAGAATGTCTCCCGACTTCAACTCGTAATCTCCGAGATGTTTGACCCAAGCCTCCGGTTTGAGAGTTTCGGGAATAGTCGATTCGGGGCTCCCCGCTGTCCTTTTTTCCATGATATTTTCCAGAAAAAGGTCGGCCACTAGGTGTGCAAATTTCCCGGACTCAAAGGAGGCGTCGTTACTAAATACCGAAACGGCGAGGTTTTGATCTGGATATCGAGCGAAGAAGCTTCGGTAGCCTGCGTCCGCACCTCCATGCGAGATTTCGAGGATACCTTTATATTCCCCTACAAACTGTCCCATCGCTCCGCCAAAAGTCTCTCCATTGTTCAATAGCGCCAGCGTATTCAGTTTATCGATGATTATTTGGTCTCCCACTTGTGGGTTGGAGAAATTCTTAGCCCATTTACTCAAATCTTCAACGGTTGTAAACAAACTTGTAGCGCCTACATTTGCGTAGTTCAGGACGCTTTTTTTATACCCGCTGGAATCCGGGTGATAGGAGTAGGCCCTGTTAGGAACGATTTTCTCATGATCGTCATAGAAAAGGGTGTAATCCATTTGAAGCGGCTGAAAAATACGCTCCGAACAAAATTCGGCGAAGGTCTGCCCCGAAACTCTGGCAACAATCTCGGCCAAAAGTGTAAAGCCGGTATTGCAATAGAGAAATTCTTCACCTGGATCAAAATTCAAATCCCGTTGCTTACTCACCAACTTGAAGATCTGTTCTTTGGTGATCACATCGTCCAGTCTCCATCCGGCGAGAGCGAGGAGATTCCACTGATCGCGAAGCCCGCTGGTATGTGTTGCCAAATGTCTTAGCGTAATGGTCTTTCCAAAGTCGGGTACCTCTGGAAGGTATTTCCGGATGTCGTCGTCCATGGATAGCTTGCCTTCGCTTTCCAGCATCAGTGCGGCAAAGGCTGTAAATTGTTTGGAAACAGAGGCAATATGAAAAATCGTAGACGCTGTGACAGGGATTCCATATTCGAGATTGGCGGAACCATAGCCCTTTTTCAGAACGATTTCTCCGTCCTTCATCACTGCGACAGCCACTCCGGGGGTATCAGAATGATTCCATTTGTCGAAAATCCGGTCGACATTCCTTTCTTGGCTAGAGCTACAGGACCATAGTAACAGGAGGAAAAGCAAAAGGTGAAGACGGTTTTTCATGGCGAAAAAAATTATGGAGAGATTAAGTTTAAATAACGCCACTTTGGGAGGATTTTCAAAGATGTGGTAATTCTCCGAGCTTGAGGGGAGGGGTCAAATGGCTTAAAGACCAGTGAAAACAAAAAAACCACGGATTGTTCCGTAGTTTTTTTGAATGCCGAATTTCATGTCAATTCACTTTCCCAAATCCAAAATATCCCGAATCTTGTTGATCTGGGCCATTTCTTCAAACAATCCCTCAGCGTCCGACGCTGCAATCTTGTTTCTGAAATTGCTGAGATTGGCGATGTAGCCGTCCAGTGCGCTTAGGATGTTTTCCTTGTTTTCGGTAAAGATCGGCGCCCACATTGCTGGACTGGATTTGGCCAGTCGAACAGTTGAAGCAAAGCCCGATCCTGCCATATCAAAAATGTTTTTCTCGTCGGCCATCTTTTGAAGAACCGTCTCCCCAAGCATAAAGGAAGAAATATGCGAAAGGTGGGAGACAAAAGCCAAGTGTCTGTCGTGCTCCTCAGGATCCATAAATCGAAGCTTCAGATTCAAGGCGTCAAAAAGCTTGTAGGCCTTCTCTTTGAGATGGAGGTCGGTCTTTTCCAATTCGCAAACGATCATCACCTTTCGGTCTAGCAGCTCGGCAAAGGCCGCTTTTGGTCCTGAGTATTCCGTGCCGGCAATAGGGTGGGCGGCGAGGTATTGCCTACGCTTGGGGTGCTCAGCGATCAGTTGGCAAAGTTTGGCCTTGGTAGAACCAAGGTCAAAGACCAGCGTATTTTCGCCCACTTCGTCCAGCGTTTTCAGCAAGAGCCCTCCCAAAGTATCCGCAGGAGTGGCCAAAATCACCAAGTCCGTGTCCGCGTCAGGAGTTTCCTTGGCCTCAGTGATGATACCCAAAGTCAGGGCGTCTTTTAAGTTTTGGGGATCGGAGTCAAAACCGCTGATCTGCAGCTCAGGAAATTTTTGTCTGGCACCCAAGCCAAATGAACCGCCCAAAAGTCCAAGTCCGACAATGTGTATTTTTTTCATTTTAGGTTAGGGTTTTATTCGATTGATAGCTTCCAGAATTTTGAATTCCGGCATACAGAGTGAAAAACGCACGTAGGCGTTGCCTGCTGAGCCGAAGATTTTTCCGGGGGTAATAAAGATATTTTTCGCGTATAGAAGCCAATCCACGAGCTCTTCCGCAGATTTGCCTTCGGGCATTCGGCACCAAACAAAAAGTCCGGTCGCCTTTGGATCATAAGTCAAACCAAGATTGTCTGCAAGCTTCCAGATCAGTTTCCGCCGATTGGTGTAGATTTCATTTTGGTCAGAAAACCAGTTCTGACCCAGATTGAGTGCCGCGATGGCGCCTTTTTGCAATCCCAAAAACATGCCCGAGTCCATGTTGGATTTTACTTTCAAGATCGCTTCTACCCAGTCGGCTCGTCCACATAGCATGCCTACTCTCCATCCCGGCATATTGAAGGTTTTGCTTAGCGAGTTGAGTTCCAGCGCCACGTCTTTACCTCCCGGAATTCCCAAAATGCTCAAGGGTTCTGGGTTGAGAATGTGGCTGTAGGGATTGTCGTTAATGAGGACGAGCTGGTGTCGCTGCGCAAAGTCGACAAGCTCGGCGAGGATTTCTTTCGAGCCCGAAGCTCCAGTCGGCATATGGGGATAGTTGACCCACATGAGTTTCACGCGGCTGAGGTCCTTCTTTTCCAGCTCCTCGAGATTTGGCCGGCCTTTTTTCTCCAAATCTATCCCGTAGAATACCGGCTCCGCTTCCAAAAGATGGGTCACCGACGTGTATGTTGGATAGCCCGGATTGGGTACCAAAACCTGATCGCCAGGATTCAGAAAGGCCATGCTGATATGGAGTATCCCTTCTTTTGAACCCATCAGTGGCAGGATCTCCTTGTTGGGATTCAGATCGACCCCATACTCCCGGGAGTAAAATCCGGCCATTGAAGCTCTTAGCTCAGGGACACCCTGATAGCTTTGGTAACCGTGGGCGTGGGGATTTTGGGCAGTGTTTTTCAGCGCTTCCACCACCGTTTTGTCTGGAGCCAAGTCTGGGCTTCCTATGCCAAGGTTGATCACGGGTTTTCCCTCGGAGACCATCTGACCCACTTCGCGCAGCTTTGCGGAGAAGTAGTATTCGGCTACGGTGTTGATTCTTTTGGCAAATCCTTTCATTGTTTTCTGCTGGTGTATTCGCCGAATATTTTCAAATCCCCAAAATCGCTTGCAACCAAATCCATCGCTTCGCGGAACTGGTTGTAATCTCGGAATTCCGCATCGATAAAAAAGGCGTATTCCCAAGGTTTCTCGATCACGGGGATGGATTGGATCTTGCTCAGATTCAGATTTTTGTCCGCCAGCATCGTGAGTAGCTTGGCGAGGCCGCCTGCTTGGTTTTTGATGGTGACTTTGAAAGAGGCCTTATTGGGCAGGATTTTGGTTTGGACTTTTTCCTTTTGCAGGATGATGAAGCGGGTGTAATTTTCCTTTACCGTCTGGATATCTGGTGCTACGATTTCCAGTCCATAGATTTCTGCTGCGATTACGCTGGCAATAGCTGCCGTACCATTAATATGCTCTTCGGCGATTCGCTGCGCCACGAGTGCGGTGTCCACGTCATCATATTGTTTAATGTGGGGGTGTTTTGCAAAGAAGGCCTTGCACTGCAGCAGCGCCATGGGATGGGAGCGGACTTCGGTAATATCCTTTATTGTCTGCCCCGGCAAAGCCATCAGCTGGTGGGCGATCGGCAGATAGTATTCGTCTCGGATAAAGAGCCCGTATCGGTCTATCAGATCATAGTTGGGCAAGATGGCTCCAGCGATGGAGTTTTCAATGGCCATGACTCCGAAGTCAGCCTCTCCTGTGGAGACGGTTTTGGCAACAGGCTCAAAGGTGTTAAAGGGCAGGATTTCGCAGTCTTCGCCAAAGTTTTTCAACGCTACTTGGTGGTGGAAGGAGCCAGGGACACCCTGAATAGCAATCTTCAGGCTCATGCAGTTTCCAGTTTTTCGGTAGAGATCCCGATCAGTTCGCAGTGCTTCCAGAAACTCGGATAGGATTTGTTGACGACATCGGGGTCTTCGATGACGACCTCCGTTTTGGTCAGCAGCGGCATAAATGCCATTGCCATACGGTGGTCCTCATAGGTGTGGATCTGTACTTTGGAAGGCATGGTGACCGAAGGGATTACCTGATATACTTCCGGCTCGATCTCCTTCAGTTCGGCGTTGAACTTGGCAAGCTCCTGCTGCAGGGCGTAGATTCGGTCTGTTTCTTTGATTTTGAGACTTTCCAGACCTGTGAAAACGGCATCCTGTCCGAGGATCGCACAGGTGACGGCAACCGTCTGGGCCAAGTCTGGGCAGTGGGAAAAATCCCATTTTTTGAGGCCTTTCACGGCTTGTTTTTTCAGCAGCACTCCACCCTTTTCAAAGGTGGATTTGATACCGAGAAATTCCATGATGTCCACAATGGCCGAATCTCCCTGCAAGCTGTTCTCTTTTAGTCCTTCCAAAAACAAGGCTCCCGAGTCTGCACACGCCAAAAGGCTAAACCAATAGCTAGCGCCTGACCAGTCGCTTTCCACCGCAAAAGTGGTGGGCTGATAGGCTTGATGAGCGACTTTGATTTTGTTGTCTTCCCAAGTGTATTCAATTCCAAACTGGGCCATGAGTTCCAGCGTCATCTCGATGTAGGTACGGCTTCCAACTTTACCTTCTAGTTCGATTTCCAAACCTTGAGGCAAAACAGGCGCGATCATCAGCATGGCTGAAATGTACTGGCTGGACACATCACCGCGGATTTTTACTTTATCGGATTTTTGCTCCGGTAGTCCGTGTATAGCCAAGGGAGGATAGCCTTCCGCATTGAGGTAGTGGATCTCAGCGCCTATGGATCGCAGGGCATCGACTAGGATGCCTATTGGACGTTCGCACATGCGTGCCGTGCCAGTCATGACTTTCTTCTGGTTGGTCACCGTGGCAAATGCCGTCAAAAAACGCATCGTCGTTCCTGCATCCAGCACGTCAAAGACAGGCGGACTGCTCTTGAGCAGTCGGATCATCGTCTGTGTATCCCGGGCTTCGGCAAGATTGCTGAGGCTGTTTTCCCCCTCCGTCAATGCGTCGATTACCAAAGCGCGGTTGGATTCGCTTTTGGACGACGGAAGCGGTATTCTGCTGGGATTAAAATCGCTTTTTTGGCTGAGGCGAAGTAGAGTCATGGTTTGAGTAGTCAAAGCTGTGGCCGTTTACAGGTTGTGATATTGGAGAATAGCCTCACGTATTTCCTCGCGGCTGACAGGAATATTGTAAGTGCAGTCTCCGATTGAGTTGAGCAGGGAAAACATGAGGGTGCTGCCTTCATTTTTTTTGTCCTGCAGGCAGAGGTCTAGGATGGGGTCAAGTTCGTTTTTCGAAAATTCGACTTTGCCATAGATCTGGAGCATCGTTTTGGTCAGTTGATCCAGCTCCTCGTAGCTGAATCCGATTTTTTGGAAGGATAGAAATCCTTCGCAAATCATCCCCAAAGCAATGGCTTCGCCATGGAGGAGGTGGTTTGAAGTGTCAAGAAAATAGGATTCAAAGGCATGGCCGATGGTATGGCCAAAATTGAGGATTTTGCGGAGTCCGGCTTCCTTGGGATCGGCGGTCACTACCGCGTTTTTGATTGCGACCGAGTGGTAGATTAGTTTTTCCCAATCCTGCTGTTCCCAATCTTGGGATTTCAGTTCGGAAAAATAGGTTTTGTCTCGAATCAATCCATGTTTGAGGATCTCTGCATAGCCTGAACGAAGCTCCGCATGGGGAAGCGTTTCGAGAAATTCCCTTCCTATCACCACTGTTTCCGGCTGGTTGAAGACGCCGAGGTGGTTTTTAAGTCCCTGGAAATCTATGCCGAGTTTGCCTCCCACGCTGGCGTCCACTTGGGAAAGTAGGGTAGTGGGCATGTTGATAAACCGGATGCCCCTTTTGTAAAGGCTGGCGCAGAAGCCTCCCATGTCACCGATCACACCTCCCCCGAGGTTTAGCATGAGCGCCTTTCGGTCCAGTGCCGCATCGGTCATCTTCTCCCATATCAGCGAGCAGGTTTGCAGGTTTTTGTTGATTTCTCCAGCCGGTACGGTGATGAAGACCGTTTGGTCGGGCAGGCTTTTTGAGATCCTTGGGAGGCAATGGATTTGGGTGTTGCTGTCGGTCAGGACGACCAACTTCGAAAAAGAAAGCGTGGCTAAAATCTCCGCTAGCGTATGCTCCGCCTCGGAGGTGAAAATGACAGGATCCAAAGGGCTGAGGGGTTATGGGTAAAAGCTAAAGGTAAGGAAAGCAGCCTCCAGGAGGGACTGCTTTCCCGGTAAGAGAGCAGATTTATTTCTTCAAAGCTTCTCCTTCGCGGAGCTGTTTTTCCTGGCGCTTTACGGATTCTTCGTGGATGCAATAAAGCAATTCTTTCATAAACTTCTCGCTGAGATGCTTAGCGACGCCTTTTTGGGTGCGGCTTTCCATTACATCTTTCCACCGGTCAGACTGAAATACGGAGAGGTGATGCTCACGCTTGTGTGCACCGATCTGGTCGATCACGGCAAATCTTTCCTGAAGGATATCTAACAACTGGTCATCCAGGTGATCCACCGCCCTTCTGAGATCCTGAAGCTTTTCGTCTGGCTGCATCGCTTCCAAAGATTCCTTGAAATCGATGGAGTTGATCATTTCCTTCAATCTGGCTGGAGTCACTTGCTGCTTGGCATCAGACCAAGCCTTGTCTGGGTCGTGGTGGGTCTCGATCATGAGTCCGTCCAGCCCAAAATTCATCGCGCTTTGTGCTACTTCCAGAAGTCCATCTCTTCGGCCCACGATATGAGAAGGGTCGTTGATGACCTCCATACCGGTCCACTGACGCTTCAGGTGGATAGGCATAGACCAGTTGGGTTTGTTTCTGAAGCGTTTGTCGTAGGCATCAGAGAATCCTCTATGGATGGCGGCGAGTTTCTCAATGCCGACGGCGTACATTCTTTCCAAAGCGCCCATCCAAAGCTCCAGATCGGGGTTCATCGGGTTTTTGACCATTACGGGAATGTCTACACCGCGAAGTGCTTCCGCGATTTCCTGGACCGCAAATGGGTTTACGGTAGTTCTTGCGCCGATCCAAAGTACGTCCACCTTATGCTTCAACGCGATCTCCACGTGTGATGCGTTGCCCACTTCAGTCGTGATGGGGATGTTGAGGTGATGGCGCACGATCTCCATCCATTTGAGGCCTTCCTCGCCCACTCCCTCGAAGGATCCCGGTCTTGTCCTAGGCTTCCAGATACCTGCCCTGAAAAGCTGGGGTACCATATTTTCCTCCTTCATTTCCTTGCAGATCTGCTCGATCTGCTCTGGCGTCTCTGCTGAGCAAGGTCCTGCGATGATCAGCGGGGTAGTGAGTCCTAATCCCCAATCTTTGATTTGTTTGTGCGGCTTCATAATTCTGAGCGTTTGAAATGAAAAAAGCCCGACTCTTTCGAACCGGGCTTTTTGTGTTTTATTTTCTTTTAGTTTTTGGCTAGACAATACACAGCTCCGATTCGATTTTGGCTTCGAAAGTAAAAGTAAAAGAAGGTAAAATAGATCGGTGCTGTGAATAACATGCCCCAAATGTAGGCGGAGGCAAATTAAAAACAAAATTAAATTTTCAGATGCTTTATTGCCTATTTGCCAACCAAGCCAATGATTCATTGATAATTTTCTAAAATGGCACCTTTTTAATTCCTAAACAGAATAAAATTCTGTAAGAAATGACAACGTATGATGGATGTTGTGGAAAAATTATTTTGCTGAATTTACCTTTTTTCTTTTTGGGATTCCGTGATACGATAGTTGGTGGCGGTCTTGACTTTGTCCGAGAAAGGCCGGGGTGTCGATAGGGATGGATCGTCAAGTATTTTTGCGTATGGAGGGCCACTCCTGCCTGGGCTTTGAGGTTTTTGGGAGGTTTACCCGTAGTTTCCAGCTTGCAATCTCTCCGCCCAAGCTGTTTTTTTTGATATCTTTGCAGCCTTAAAACAGCTGTATGTCTGTAAAACCCCAAATTTCTTTTGAGAATCTAGAAGTAGCCTTTGCATCCAAGTCAGATGCCGAGCTCCGAAAAATGTATTTGATTTTCGCCACCCTCAACAACAACCTGATTTCAGACTTGGGCATAGGTTTGGCCAATTTGGCTTTTAAGCTTAAGCTGCCTGTGAAGGGAATCATGAAGCGTACCATGTTTGGGCATTTTTGTGGAGGTGAGACCATCGCGGAGAGTATCCAAGCCTGCAGGCACCTTTCGAATTTTGGGGTGCAGGCGATATTGGACCTTTCCGTAGAGGGGAAGGGCGATGAAGAATCATTTGACAAAACCTGCGAGGAGATTTACCGGACGATGGTAGAGTCTGCAAAAACCGACTATATGCCTTTTGGGGTTTTTAAAGTGACCGGTTTGGGTGACTACCGCATCATGGAAAAGATCCAGGCAGGTGACAAACTTTTTGCAGCAGAGGCACAGGCTTTTGAAAGGATGAAGGCGCGAGTGGATAGGCTCTGCAAGGCAGCCCACGATTTAGGATTGAAGATCCTTTCGGATGCGGAGGAAAGCTGGTTTCAAGATGTGATCGACGAGCTTACCTATGAGATGATGGAAAGGTATAACCGCGAACGTTGCGTGGTGTATAATACCTACCAGATGTACCGACATGATTCATTGGAGCGTCTCAAAAACGCGCACAATATTGCCATGGAAAAGGGATATATACTTGGAGCAAAGCCTGTGAGGGGAGCCTACATGGAAAAGGAGAGGGAGCGAGCTGAGCGGCTGGGATATCCTGACCCGATTCAACCGAACAAAGCGGCAACGGATCGAGACTACAATGCGGCGATTAAGTTTTGCGTGGAAAATGGGGTTTACCTGGTCTGCGCAACACATAATGAAAAAAGTGCGATCGAGCTGACTGAACTGATGAACTTACACGCCATCGATCCCAAGTCTGATCGGGTGTTTTTCTCCCAGCTCTATGGCATGAGCGACAACATTTCTTTTAACCTCGCTAAAGCCGGCTATCAGGTATTCAAGTACGTGCCCTATGGTCCAGTGGAAAAGGTGATGCCATACCTGACCAGAAGGGCTGCCGAAAACACATCCATATCTGGACAAAGCAGCCGTGAATTTGAGCTGGTCAAGCGGGAAATGAAGCGAAGAAAAGAAAATAGGCAATAGGAAGCTCTTCGGCAGGCCCTGCGATCGAGGCAATCATGGAGCGCTGGAAGAATCGGATTGTTGGATAAAACAATATAGAATCAAAATATCAACTCAATATAATGCAACTTCTTAGCGAACAGGAAATTGAACGCAGAAAAGACCGGGAAGAACTGATGGCTTTGGGAATCAATCCCTATCCAGCAGAGTCTTTTCCCATCAACGTCACTGCGGAAGACATCCACAGGAATTACGAAAACAGAAAGACAGATTATAAGGACATTTCCATCGCTGGGCGTCTGATGAGCCGCCGGATCATGGGGTCGGCCTCATTTGCCGAAATCCAGGATTCCACGGGGATTCTTCAGATCTATGTCAGGAGGGATGACATTTGCCCCGGGGAGGACAAGACGTTATATAATACCGTTTTCAAGAAGCTGCTTGGCCTCGGCGATTTTGTTGGGGTGAGGGGATATATTTTTACGACTCAGACTGGAGAGATTTCTCTCCACGTCACAGAGATCAAGCTTCTTTCCAAGTCTGTGAAACCTCTTCCCGTAGTGAAAAGAGACGAGGAGGGCAATGTGTTTGACGGCTTCACCGATCCCGAGCTTCGCTATCGCCAGCGTTATGTTGATCTGACTGTCAATCCTGAGGTGAAAAAGACTTTCATCACCCGATCCAGGATCATCTCACAGATGAGAAAGTATTTCGATGACCATGGCTGGCTGGAAGTGGAAACCCCGATCCTGCAGGCGGTTCACGGCGGTGCGGCGGCGCGGCCGTTTCATACCCACCACAACACGCTGGATATACCGCTATATTTGCGGATTGCCAACGAGCTTTATCTCAAAAGACTGATTGTGGGAGGCTTTGACGGCGTCTATGAGTTTGGGAAGATGTTCCGAAACGAGGGCATGGACCGCACCCATAACCCGGAATTCACCTCCATGGAAATCTATGTGGCCTACAAAGACTACATCTGGATGATGGAAATGGTGGAGGAGCTGATCGAGCAGGTGACGGAGACGATCCATGGCAAAACCAAAATCAAAGTAGGAGAGAATGAAATCGAATTTGCCGGTCCGTATAGGAGACTGAGCATGTACGATTCCATCAAGGAATACGCAGGCATCGACGTAAGCGAGATGGATGAGGCAGGTCTGCGCGAAGTCTGCGCCAACATGGGTATCCAAGTGGATGCGACCATGGGCAAAGGCAAACTGGTGGACGAGATTTTTGGGGAGAAAGTAGAGGCCAACCTGATCCAGCCGACTTACATCACCGATTATCCGATTGAGATGACTCCATTGGCCAAGAAGCACCGAAGCAAGCCAGGACTGGTGGAGCGCTTTGAGCTTTTTGTCAATGGAAAAGAAATCGCCAATGCCTACTCTGAGCTGAATGATCCTATCGACCAGAGGGAGCGATTCGAGGATCAATTGAAACTTGCCGAGCGTGGCGATGATGAAGCCATGGCAATGGATGAGGATTTCCTCCGCGCACTGGAATACGGCATGCCGCCCACCTCTGGACTAGGAATTGGAATAGATCGACTGACGATGTTGCTTACCAACAACACGACCATTCAAGAAGTGTTGTTCTTCCCTCAAATGAGACCGGAGAAAAAAGCGGTGGAATTGACGGAAGAAGAAAAGTTGATTCTGGAATTGCTGAAAAAAGAACACCCGATCGACCTTGCCAAACTGAAAGGCCTGGCCGGACTGAGCGGAAAGAAATGGGATGTGGCGATGAAAGGCCTGACCCAGAAGGAGCTGGCGAAAGTCCAAAAAGACGGAGACCTTTTGACAGTGCAATTGCTTTAATAATTAGCTAAATACATTGAAAACCGGGCTGAGAGGTCCGGTTTTTTTCATTTCAAGTTTTCCATTTCCACCGTTAAAAGCAACTATGCTAGGAGCTTGTAAATTCCTTCGTATTTTGATGAAGTAAATCTGAACCCACAACCTAATCCTCAGCAAAGTTACCATGCGCATTCTTTTCACCGGAGGCTCCGGAAAAGCCGGAAAACATGTGATCCCCTACCTTTTGGATCAAGGACATCGAGTACTCAACGTAGATCTTACCCCGCTGCAGCATCCAGGAGTGTACAATCTAACCGCGGATATCACCGATTCGGGTCAGATGTTCAATGCCATGAGTATGTACGCGGGCTTTGACGAAATGGAGCCAGGAACGGGCGTTCCCCAGTTTGATGCGGTAGTGCATTTTGCCGCAGTCCCTCGAATCCTCATCAAGCCAGACAATGAAACGTTTCGAGTCAATACCGTCGGTACTTACAACGTGATAGAGGCGGCGGTCAAACTGGGCATCAAGAAAATCATCATAGCCTCTTCCGAAACCACCTATGGCGTCTGTTTTTCCGATGGGAAAACAGACCCCGACTACCTTCCCCTGGATGAGGACTATGACGTGGATCCCATGGATAGCTATGGTCTGTCCAAAGTGGTGAATGAGCAAACAGCCCGCAGCTTTCAAAGGCGGTCTGGGGTGGATATTTATGCGCTCCGGATCGGCAATGTGATCGAACCGCATGAATATGCGGAGCTTTTTCCTTACTATTTCCGTCACCCGGAGGTACGCCGTAGAAATGCCTTTTGCTATATCGACGCCAGAGATTTGGGGCAAATCGTCGATCTCTGCCTCAAAAAGGACGGTTTAGGATTTCAGGTGTTCAACGCGGGAAATGACCACAACGGAGCCGTGATTCCGAGCAGGCAATTGGCTGAGCTGTTTTTTCCGCAAGTCCCTGTCACCCGGGAATTGGGCGAGCATGAGGCATTGTTTTCAAACCGCAAAATCCGCGAAGTCTTGGGCTTCCGAGAACAACACAACTGGAGAAACTACGTGACTTGGGAATAGTTACGCCATAGCCTGACCTTAGCAAAGAAAGTAGCTGAGAAGGTTTTTCGCTAGACGCGTCTGACTGAAACCTTGCCGGTTTGGAAGAGGGCTTGGCTACTTTAGGCTTTTCTGCTTGTCTGCGTATCCAAACACTTTTTGCAACAAAGAGCTAGTACGGGCATTTATGTTTTCCCGGATTTTCAGTTCCTCTTTGGCAATCTCCACAAAAAGTCCCTGAATGGCTTTTTCGGTGACATAGGCAGTCAAGTCGGTATTCACTGGCTTGACGAGAGGGATCTTGTTGTAGCGGCCCATTACATCTCCCCAATATTTGGTGGCATTCACCTTTTTCAAGCTTGAATCGATGATAGGGGAAAATTTGGAGGAAAGGGAGTCCGTCGTTGTTCTTTGGAAGTATTGGGTGGCCGCATCCGACTCGCCGAGTAGGATATTCTGCACGTCCTGGAAGGTCATCTGTTTGATGGCAGCAGTAAAGATGGGCTTGGCCTCCTTGGCGGCGTCTTCCGCAGCGCGGTTTAGGCTGGTGATGGCTTGGTCGCAGAGTGAGCCCAAACCCAGGCTCCTCAGCGTTTTTTCCACTTGCTTCGCCTCGTCGGGAAACAGGATTTTCACGTCGAGATTTTTGAGATAGCCATCCGTCAGTGAGAGTCGATCGGTGCTGATTCCGGTCCCCTTTTCCAAGGCCTCCTTTAGACCCATGCTGATCTCGGAGTTGGTGGGAGTGCCGGTCAACCCTCCGGCTTGTTCCAGGATTTTGGAAATCTGCGCGGTGGACTGACAGGAATAAAGAAGGAAAGTGAACAGGAAAGATAGGGATAGAAGACCCTTCTCAAGCTTGGCTATATAATTCATGCGATTTGTTTTACACCTTATCAAGGAAAAATTAAGCCAACTTGTCCGTAGCTCATAAATCAACAAGGATCGGCGGGCAGCATTCGTTTTTTATTTCCTTAGAAAAATTGTGTATATTTTTAATATTGTATAATGAAGTGTGCTGATTATTCTTGTAAACAGAATATAATAGCTTTTCAATTGAATTTTTGTCAAAGATGAATCTTAGAATAAACTCCGAGTTTGGGACCTTGAAGGCGGTCTTGATGCACAGGCCGGGAAAAGAAATCGACAGACTGACTCCATACAACAAGGAATTTTTGCTGTTTGAAGACGTGCCTTATCTGGAGGCTCTGCAAAAGGAGCATGACGCTTTTTCGAGGTTGATCAAGGATTCTACAGGCGCCCAGGTCTATCAATTGCGGGAATTGCTGATCCGGGTTTTGTATGACGGGGAGATTTTGCTGAAGCTGATGCGGGATTCCCTGAAGCGCTCTGGGCTTTCGCACATAGCAGAAGATATTTTGGACCGCTATTCCACGGCGGAGTGCGCCGGCATCCTGACTGCCGGCTTGAAGATCCACGAGCTGAAGAAAAAGCTTCCCAAGCTAAACGCCGGCGAACTCTATGATTTTGCCTTTGCGATCCCACCCTGCCCAAATCTCTACTTCCAAAGGGACCCGATGGCATTGACTCCCGGGGGGATTATTTTTTCCTCCATGAAGATGGAAGGCCGACAACGTGAAGCGGATCTGCTCAGGACGGTCTTCGAAAATCACCCCGACTTCAAAAACCATGTGAAGACCATTTACCCGATCGACGGGCATGATTCTCCGCCAAGCATAGAGGGTGGAGATGTGATCATCCTTTCGCATGAGGCCGTGGTCTTGGGAAATTCAGAGCGTACGGATGAGAAAGCGATCTACCATGCCGCCAAGGCTCTCTTGGCAGAAGGATCTGTCAAGCGGGTTTACGAAGTTCACCTGCCTAAAAAACGGCAGTTTATGCACCTGGATACGGTGTTTACGGTTCTGGATGAAAATCTCGTGTTGACCTATCCAGATGCGATGAACTCGGTGCTCCAAACTTCCCTTTACACGTTGAAAGATGCCAACGGCGATAGGGTAAACATCAAGCGAGAGGTACTGAAAGAGTCGCTCCTGACTGTATTGGCGAGGGAAATCCCGCACTTGGAAATACTGAGCACCGGCGACGGCAATCCTGATTATGCGATGCGGGAGCAGTGGTTTGACGGGGCTAATGTATTTGCCATCGGCCCTAGGCGGGTAATCTCATATAACCGGAACATCCATACCAACCGTGCGCTGAGAAACTTGGGAGTGGAGGTTCTGGAGATTCCGTCATCAGAACTTAGCCGCGGCTTGGGTGGACCCAGATGCATGACGATGCCGCTAAGCCGAGCCAGGATATAAAGGGTGTCGCACCAAAAAAAAAACTTACTTTCGATTAGAAGTCGTAGAATGAACGTCTCCTTGACACCTTGAGGTCCTGTAGGATGCTGGATTTTACCCGGATATCTATACTGTAGGAGGTGAACTTGCCAAAGGGTACCCAGGAGACGTTCATCTGCCAGCAGTGGAGATCCCGTGAGATACCTATCATGGTTTGGGTGATTGCCGCTGCCTGGAAGTCAAAGCCGGTGTTGAAATTGATTTTCCATTTTTCGGAAAGGGACAAATCCCCACTCACGTTCATCGTCTGCGTGATGTTTTCCTGGTTGTTGATCTGCTTGGAGTAGGACAGGTTATAGCCCAACGATACGTTCCAAGGGATGTCCCAGTCGATGTACTGGCTGGGATCGGAAACAATTCGGTTGATTTCGTTTTGGGCAAACTCGTCCATCACCCCACCCCGCTTGAGGAAGTCCTGGGTCAGCTCATCCCGGACCTCACCGGGTGTTTGCCCACTGCGCGGATTGATGGACATGTTCATATTCATGGATGCCGATCGGATCTTGCCAATGCCCTGACCGGCTGTCCAGGCAAACTGGTTGACGCGGCGAAAGCTGCTGCTACCACTTTCTAAACTGGTTTCTTGGACGGCGTAGGGGTCAATGCTGCTGGTAAGGTTTACGGAGAGCTTACGCTCAAAAAAGCTCGTTCTGGCTGAAATGGAAAAGGGGGAAAGCTTGAAGGAATCTGCCGCAAAGTTATAGGCCGTGTTGATGTTGAAGGATTCCAGTAATGGAATCTTTTTCGTCGCGTTTTCGGTGGTACTGTCCTTGAGGTTTAGGATTTTGGCTTCCAGTACATTTCTGATGCCAATACTGAGTGCTCTGGATTCTCCCAAAGGAGCTCCGCTGTAGACAAATCCCTGATGTCTGGAGAAAAGTTGGGTTCTCCCCGTGCTGTCTACCTGAACGCGCTGGTAGTAACCGTATGAGGGGTCTGAGAAATCAGGGGTATAGTTGAACGCAAAGGTGGGGGCGATATGATGGCGGATGGTCTGCATCTTGCTTCCTGGCTTGAAATTGTAGTAGCCATAGAAGTTGGTGTTCATCGAAAATGAACTATTGTAAAATCCCACTCGATTGAAGCCGTCTTCCACGATTCTATCCACTCGTTCTTCGGTGGGATTATAGTAGTAGTTGATTCGCTGGAGATACCAGAGTTCGTTATAGTTGACGGATGCCGTGCCCGTGAAGTAGTTGAAAAGCGTGAAGTTGGATGAGATGGGAATGGTGTTTCTGGCTCCGTTGTTCGCGTTTTTCAGGAGCAGGCTCATGTTTTCTAGTGTAAAGTCAACGATTTCGGGTCCTGTGCCTATCTCGGGATTGTTCACTCCGAACTGCTGCTGTATGCGGTTGGAGATCGTGTTTTGCATGTTGAAATTCCAAGCCACGTTCAGCGTCTTTAGCGGCTCGAATTTCACGTTTTTGAAAGGGCTCTGTCGGTTCATGTTGACCGCGACGGTCGGCAGATCGAGCCGCACTTCTCCGGTCTGCACGCTTTGGGAGTGGCGGAAGTTGGCTGACATCGAGAAGGGAGTGCCGGAGAAAGTCTTAGAATAGGAAATGTTCGAGTTCAGGTCAGCGGTGACGTTGTTGGTGAAGTTGTTTTGGCTCGCTACGTTGTTGAAGTAGCTGGTCGATCCCGCATTGACCGAGGCGGAAAACCGGCTCGTGCCCCGGCTCACAGGCGTGTGGTTCCACTGTACTCTAAAAGTATTGTAGTCGACCGGATTGAGTTCAGTCTCCGGGCTTTTGAACTTTTGGAAATCCACGTTGAATCCCCCATTGAACCGGTAGCGCTTGGTGTAAATGGCTTGGGATTTTAGCCCCCAGCCTCCCTTGGAGTAGATGTCCCCCGTCACTCGGGCGTGGATATAGTCGTTGATTGCAAAGTAATAGCCCAGATCCTGAAGGAAGATCCCACGAGTCCTCTCTTTGCCGTAGCGGGGAAAGATTACTCCTGATGCCTTTTCTTCAGGCGTATCCGGGATCAAGCCAAATGGCAGACCCAGCGGTGTCGGAATCCCATTGAAATACAGGTTGAAAGGGCCGGACACCACTTGTTTGCCAGGGATGGCCTTGATCTTGTTGGAGGAGATGTGCCAGTGCGGAGTCGTCAGTTTACAGGTGGTGTAGTAGCCATGATCCAGATAGATACTTCCGTCTTCGGTTTTCTTGATGGTTTCGCCTCGCAATACACCGTCTTGCTGCTCAGTGACCACATCTTTGATGATGGCTTTTTGGGTCTTGAAGTTGTAGCGCATCTCCTTTCGGATCTCGTAGGAGGTACCACGATCGGTGAAAAAGGGGTTTCCTGTCACTGCTCCTAAGCTATCCGTGACTCCCGTCGCATAGAGTTCGGAGTTTTTCCAATCGATGACGATCCGGTCGGCTTCGAGCTTCATCTCCCCATACTCAAACCACGCTTTTTTGTAGAGGTAAACCTTGTTTTCTGTAAAATCGGTGATGATGCTGTCCTCCGCAAAATAAAGAATATCTGTTTGGATATCGCTTGTGGGCATAATTTTTGCCGAATCGAGCTTGATCAAAGTGTCTTGCTTGGCAAAGAGGCTGTCTGAGGAAGGAAGGGTTCGCGGCGGTACAGTCAGAGTATCTGGAGCGATTAGGACTCTTTCACGCTGAGACCTAGTCGGTCGCTGCGCCTGTGCGATTTGCGGGAAAATCCAAAGCCCTGAAATAAATAAAAAAAGGATTCTGAAACCCGACACTGCTGCTTGCGCTTTATTTAATTTGGTTGAAATTTTGCGTAAAGTTAATTCGATTGCCCTCATGGAACGGTTCAATAACAAAAAAATTCTCTTAAGTTTTCTTATTGCTATTCCCTTTTTCTTCGGTGGATTTATCCCCAATGAAACGATGATGCCAGCCTTTAGGATGAAAAAAATCGTGTTAGATGCGGGACATGGAGGAAAAGATCCAGGAAATCTCGGTTCCAGGTCCAAAGAAAAGGACATCAACCTCGCCGTGACGCTTTTGGTTGGTAAGTATATCAAGGAAAACATGCCGGATGTAGAAGTGATCTATACCCGGGATGATGATAGCTTTCCTACAGTTCAGCAAAGACCGAAAATTGCCAATGTAAATAAAGCTGATTTGTTTGTTTCCATTCATTCAAACTCCGCGGCCAATAAAGCGGCTTACGGTACCGAGACTTGGGTTATGGGGACTAAGCATTTTGAGGCTAATTTTGATATTGTCAAAAAGGAAAATTCAGTGATTCTCCTGGAAGAAAATTATAAGGAAAACTACGAAGGATTCGATCCGACATCCCCGGAATCATATATGATGTTTAACCTCATGCAGAAGGCCTACATCGGCAATAGCTTAACCTTGGCAGACCATATCGAAACACAGTTTAAAGAACGCGTAGGCAGAAAGAGTAGGGGTGTGAAGCAAGGTCCATTTTATGTGCTTTGGACGCCGTCTATGCCAAGTGTTTTGGTGGAGCTGGGATTTCTTTCAAACTCAGAGGAAGAGAAGTTCCTGATGAGTCAAGCCGGTAAAGAATATATGGCTTCTGCGATTTACCGGTCTATCAAGGAGTACAAAGAGCAAATTGAGATTAATTGATGTACCGGATGCTCTAAGCATTTTAGCCCTTTTCTGAGAAGAGAAGGGCTTTTCTGTATCTTAGCTTTCTGACTTTTCGTAAGTGAAGTCCGATGCTTTCATTTTTTTCCAAATAGACAAAACTCAGGAATGGAGAAACCAACCCCGACTTGGGAGGAACTGCTGGCCCAGCTAAGACATAAAACAACGGATGTGAGGCTTGGCGGAGGTGAGGATAGAATTGCCTCCGAACGCAAAAAAGGAAAGCTGACAGCCAGGGAGCGCATCGACCATCTGGTAGACAAGGACGCCCGTTTTCTGGAAGTAGGGGCTTTTGCCGCGGACGGAATGTACGAGGAGGAGGGAGGATGTCCATCCGCTGGAGTGGTCGTCGGGATAGGATATGTCAGCGGAAGAATGTGCGTGATCGTAGCCAACGACGCCACTGTAAAGGCCGGAGCCTGGTTTCCAATGACAGCCAAGAAAAGTCTAAGGGCTCAGGAAATTGCAATGGAAAACCGCCTGCCGATTATTTACCTTGTCGATAGCGCGGGGGTTTTTCTGCCTATGCAGGATGAGATTTTTCCAGACAAAGAGCATTTCGGGAGGCAGTTTCGCAACAATTCCAAGATGTCTGCCATGGGCATAGTGCAGGTCGCAGCGATCATGGGAAGCTGTGTGGCAGGAGGAGCTTATTTGCCAATCATGTCCGATGAAGCGCTTATCGTGGACAAAACCGGGACTATCTTTCTTGCAGGCTCCTACTTGGTCAAGGCAGCCATCGGTGAAAGCATAGACAACGAGACACTGGGTGGCGCCACCACCCACAGTGAAATTTCCGGCGTAACGGACAACAAATACGATTCGGATCAGGAATGCCTCGAGGCGATTCGCAGGATTTTTTCAACTCTCGGTGAAAATCCCAAGGCCGGCTTTGATAGGACAGCCGCGAAAGAGCCGAGTCTCTCGGGAGAGGAACTTCTGGAAGCATTCCCACTCGAAAGGGTGAAGCCCTATGAAATGCTGGAAATCATCGCCGGATTGGTGGACGGAGGCGAGTTGGACGAGTATAAGAAAGACTACGGAAAAACCCTCATCTGCGGCACGGCCCGCATCGAAGGTTGGGCGGTGGGAATCGTTGCCAACCAGCGCAAAGTTGTGAAGACCGCCAAAGGCGAAATGCAGATGGGTGGCGTGATCTATTCCGACTCGGCGGACAAGGCGGCCCGGTTCATTATGAACTGCAACCAACGTAAGATTCCGCTGCTGTTTCTGCAGGATGTGAGCGGATTTATGGTGGGATCCAAAGCGGAGCATGGAGGAATCATTAAAGACGGAGCGAAAATGGTCAACGCAATGGCCAATTCCGTCGTCCCGAAGTTTACGGTCGTACTTGGCAACTCCTACGGCGCGGGTAACTATGCGATGTGCGGCAAAGCATACGACCCACGACTGATTTTCTCCTGGCCAACGGCCCAAATGGCCGTGATGTCTGGCTCATCCGCAGCCAAGACCTTACTCCAGATCAAAGTTGCTTCGCTCAAAAAATCCGGAAAAGAAATCTCAGAAGAGGAAGAAAGCAGGCTTTTTGAAGAGATTACCAATAAATATGAAGAGCAACTGAGTCCGTACTATGCCGCTGCGAGGCTGTGGGTGGACGGGGTGATCGATCCAAGGGATACCCGCCAGGCGATCAGCATGGGGATCGAGGCCGCCAACCATGCCGCAATTTTGGAGAGATTTAATGTAGGCGTGATTCAGACCTGAACCTTTTTATTAATTTAAAGAAAGTGAACTAGCACAAGTATGAGTGAATTGACCCCCGCGCAGCTGGACGCATTGGTTTCCCTGCTGGACGATCCTGATCTGGAGGTGAAAAACCACGTTCGGGACAAGATCATTTCTTTGGGCGCAGAGATTATTCCATTCTTGGAGCAAAAATGGGAAAGCAGCTTCAATCCCGAAGTGCAAAAGGAGATCGAGGAGTTGGTTCACGACTTGCAGTTTTCTCTCGTAAAGTCTCGGCTGGAGGAGTGGAAAAATACCGAAGATCGTGACCTGCTGACTGGGCTCTGGATTGTAAATACCTACCAGTATCCGGATTTGGACTTTGCGAAGCTCAATGCGGAAATGCATCAGATCTATTTCGAGGTCTGGACTTCCTTCAAAAATGACTTGCAACCCTACGACCAGATCAGGATTATCAACAATGTCTTGTTCAACACACTTAGATTTTCCGCGAATACCAAAAACTTCCACTCTCCCGGCAACAGTATGCTTTCTACGGTGCTGGACACCAAACGGGGAAATCCGATCAGTCTTTGCGCGATCTACCTGCTGGTAGCCAAAAAGCTGGGCCTGCCTATTTATGGGGTGAACCTTCCGAATCTTTTTGTCCTCACCTATAAGTCTGCGGACATCACCTTCTACATCAATGCCTTCAACAAGGGCCTGATCTTTAGCCGACAGGATATCTTCAACTATCTGGAGCATCTCAAGATCGAACCGCGGGACAATTTCTTTGAGCCCTGTGCCCATCTGGACATTATTCTCAGGTCACTGAGAAATCTCGGAAATGCTTTCGAAAAGCTCGGCGAGGCCAACAAAGTGGAAGAGGTGCGGGAAATGATCGCGATCCTGGAAAATCAGTAAGTCCTGAGGTTGCAGCCTACAGCTCTCACTTGGGCGGGAGTACTAGTTTCGCCTCTTAGGATTTGGTTGAGGGCCCGCTCAAGATGCTTTTCGCTCACTGCGGTTTCGGCTTGGGGATTGTTGTCGATAGCGCCTCGATAGGCGACTTCAAGACCATTTTGTCCTTTGACCAGCACGATGACCTCGGGGATTTTTGTGATGCTAAACTGTTTGGCCCATACTTGGTTTTCGTCGATAAGGTAGGCCATGTTTAGCCCGCTTTGGTCGATGTGGTTTCTTAGGGGAAGCTGATCTGCTTCGGTAGTTCCTACCTCGGGATTTACTAGCGCAAAACCGATTCCCTGGTTTTGGAAGGTCGATTTGAGAGCTTTCAGCCGACCTTCGTACATCTTGGTAAAGGGACAATTGAGGCTGTGAAACACCAGCACGATTCCTTTTCCGCTTACCATCGAGCCGAGGGTTTTGCTGGAGCCGCTGACGGCATCCACGGCGGACAGTTCGGCGAAATTCTGGGCAAGGGCCGAAAAAGTCAGCGAGATGAAAAGAAGGAATGCGGTAGCTGGGTTTTTCATGGATTACCAAATCGTATAGGTCAAGATAACATTTTCTAGCTGCCTTACTTCGACGGTATAGTGATGGTCGGCAAATTCCGTCCCCCTGATCCTGCCTTTGATCCGAGTGGTATTCACGTCAAAAGGATCGAGCAAGATGTTGTCCCTAAAGGAAACTCCCTTCCTTCCTTGGCATTTGAAAATGGACTCTTTCGCCGACCAGGCCATAGTATAGTGCGCCGGGTCCTTTTCGAGAAAATCCAGCTCGGAGCTGTCCAGAAAGCGGAAGCCTATCTTCAGGATTTTTTCCCTAACCAGATCCATGTCAATCCCTACCGGCTGCTCCCGGTGGAAGATGGCACCGGCAAAGCCGGGAGTGTGGGTCAGTGAGACGTATCCCTGTCCATTCATTGCGTGTGATTTCCCATGTTCATCTTTGAAAAAGCCGGGATAAGGTACCTGAAGCGCTTCCAGTGCGTCGTGGATAGCTATGCGGGCGGTGGCCCATTCCTTTTTCTTTTCAGGATGGGAAATGTTGGCAAACGAGAGCCTTTCCCGAAAACTAAGGAAATCAAGCTCATGACTCTCCACCACTCCGATAATCTTCACGGCAAGGGCTGAGGAAGAATCAATTTTTTCTATTTTTGTTTGCATAGGCCAAAAGGGCGCCGCTGAGTGATCGTCCAATATATGTCAAAAATCCAAGTAAATAAATTACACACGCTGACCGGCCACAACGACTGCATCTATGCGCTGGTGGAGGGGAGTGATCCCCGTTTTTTTTATACAGGGGCGGGTGATGGAATGGTCGTAGAGTGGGATCTTGATCAACCGGAAGATGGGCGTCTGATCGCCAGACTGCCGCATTCTGTCTATGCCCTGGCAGTCGACCATGAGCGAAACCAACTGATCGTAGGCCACAATTTCGAAGGCATCCATGTCATCGATCTCACGGCCAATAAGGAGATCTGGAGTTTGAAGTTGACAGACCAGGCGATCTTTGATATCAAAGTATATGGAAGTGATATCCTGATCGGGACAGGCGACGGCCTGCTCATAGTCGTGGATACGGTTGATCGTTTTGTCAAAAAACATGTCAAGCTCTCTTCCAAAAGTATCCGTGTGATGGCTATCGCTACAGAAAAAAAACAACTGGCGATAGGCCTGAGCGACCACAGCATCAAGATTCTGGATTTGATGGATGACTTTCAGCCATTAGCCAGTTTGACTGGCCACACCAATTCTGTCTTTGCCTTGGCATACTCTCCGGACGAAACGCAGCTCGCGTCCGGCGCGCGTGACGCCCAGTTGAAATTCTGGGAAACGGAGAATTACACCCTCACCGAAAACGTCATCGCCCACATGTATGCCATTAATTTTTTATCTTTCAAAGAAGACGGGAAGTATCTGGTCACCTGCTCGATGGACAAGTCCATCAAAGTCTGGGATGCAGTCAATCCCAAACTTTTGAAAGTCATTGACAAGGCCCGAAATGCAGGGCACGGCACCTCTATCAACAAAGTGCTTTGGAGTACCTATTCTGGTGATGTCGTCTCCGTGTCAGACGACAGGACCATTTCTATCTGGAAAATTGAAGCTGAAACCCTATGAAATCTAGCATGTCTATGTCTGACTACGGTGGAATGATGATCTCCCATGCGAGACTCCATGTGGCAATTAAAAAACAACTATAAGCACATGAAAATATCCCCAACTGCCATTCGGCAAAAAGCGTTTGAAACAGCGTTTAGAGGTTACGAGAAAAAAGAAGTATCTGCGTTTCTTGAAGAAATGAGCGTAGCTATGGAGCAGATAAACCAAGAAAATCTCGATCTCCGCTCCAAACTACAGCAGGTGGAGGCGGAGGCGAAGCGGTTGAAAGACGTGGAGGATTCACTTTTTCGAACCCTAAAAACGGCGGAGGACACGGGAGCCAGCATCATTACAGAAGCGTCAGAGGCTGCAGACCAGATCATCTCGGAGGCAAATTCCATCGCCGAGCAAGCCACCAAGCAGGCTACCCAGTATGCACAGCAAGTACAAAAGCATGCCGAGGATCAGGCAAGGATCATCACCTCGGCCGCGGAGGCCAAAGCAAAATCAACCATCAAGGAAGTACGCGAAAGCATGCGGAGCCTGATCAGAAGCTACGAAGGGCTACTCGATCAGCGTGAAGCTTTGGTGAAAAGCCTGAAGCGTCTTTCCCAAGATGCGCTTAATCAAATAGAACTTTCTGACGCGCATTTTTTCAGGATTGATGGCAAAGCCTATCAGCGTGCCATGGAGGAGTTGAGCCATTCCAGCCATTTTACCGTCGCCAATATTGCGGCGCTGACGGAGGATCCAAACCAGCATGCGGAAGAAGACATGGCCAGCGCCACGCTAGACGAGGAAACCCAGGAGACCATCACCGCGATGGAGCATGAGCTGGAGGAAAATGGTGAACTTTCTGTCCTAGTGGAGGAAACAGAGGAAATAGAAGAAGTGGTAGAGGAGGAGCCTGTCCAGGCGAGTGCTCCCGAGGAGGCAGTTCATCAGATAGAAGAAGAGATGGAAATCCAAGAGGAGGTTCCCGCAAAAGTTGAGGAAAAAAGACAGGCCGAACCTCCAAAGCCCGAGACACCGAAAAACTCCTCTGGCTCATTCTTCGACCAATTTGACTAATGGGGAAGGTAGCACTGGAGGGGATAGAGTTTCATGCCTACCACGGCGCCTATCCCGAAGAATCCATCTTGGGAAACCGGTTTACGCTCGATCTGGAACTGGAGACGGATTTCAGAGAGGCGATGCTCCACGACAGCCTCAAGGACACCGTGGACTACGCCAAGCTCTATCAACTGATCAAAGCTAGGATGGACGTGAAGGTAAAATTACTTGAGCACCTCGGGCACCGGATCATCACCGATATCCTCGAAGTATATCCTCAGGTGAAATCGGTACGACTCACCTTGAAAAAACATCATCCGGCACTTGGTGGGATCGTACAGTACTCGGCTGTAACTGTCTGTTATCCGGAGGACTTTGGCTAAAAACCTTTATGTACAGCAGAGCTGAGACTTCCAAGATCAGGGCTGATTTTTGGATTGCCTTTGGACAATACATGAAGCCAGTACCCAACGCGCAGGGAAGGCGCATCAACTGGCCCAATTACCGCACAGGAGTCAAAGACATCTACTTCAGGATGCGGGCGGAGCGGGACTATGCCTCGATCGGAATAGAGCTGGGACATGCTGACGAAGAGATGCAGGAACTTTTTTTTGACCAGTTTGTCCAATTGAAAAAGCTTTTCTCAGCCAGTGTGGGAGAAGAATGGGACTGGAAGCTGCATGCCAAAAACGAAATGGGGCAGACCGTATCCAAGATCGAGACTATTATGCCCAATGTCAACGTGATGGAACGGGAAGACTGGCCAAAGATCATTTCTTTTCTCAAGCCAAGAATTATCGCATTGGATGAATTTTGGGACAATGTGAAGCCTGGGTTTGAGGATTAGCAGTTTCTAGAAGGCAGTCTTAGTGATCGGTAGACAGTTGTTGGGACTTTTTTTTGGAGATAAAAAAGGCGCTGAATATTTTCGTTCATGAATATTGGGTGTCTTAGATATACTAAAAGAAACTGTTGGTTTGTTCTAATCCTACTACTGCTTTCCTGCAAGAAATATGGCTCATGCAACGACATGATGGGAGTTTGTGCGGGCAATCCAGAAGGGCAGTACTGTACTTTTGGTTTTAAATGGGGTGGGGACAATTTTTTTTCCGATGCTGGTGTTGAGCAGGCAGGTCCTGGTACTTCAGGAGGTGTCATCACTTTTGGATATTTTGATCCTGACCATTTAGTAAACACCCATTCACAAACAGATGTCTCCACATTGTCATTTAGTCAAGTGACAGCCTGCGATCCTCATGAGCAGATTGAAAGGGCGCTAAAGGCTTGGAGTTCGGTTGCTGATTTTGAATTTGAGCTAGTGCCGGTGGAAAGTGCATCCATCAAATTTGCGGTAGCTGATATAGAACAAGGGGGCGTAGCATTTCCTTGTTTTACGGATGATCTCTGTTCTGCACTTGCCGGACTAGTCGTGTTGGATATACCAAGCAGAAATACCTGTGATGGTTTCTACAACTTGGTTTTACATGAAATCGGACATGCCCTTGGATTAGGTCATGTAAATTCTGAAAATATTATGAACCCGAACAGAGCCGTAACTTTCACCGAACTTGGAGAAGGAGACATAAGTGGAATACAATCCATTTATGGAAAAAGAAGGAGTAGGCTTACAGTTTACTAGGCTGCCGCAGAATTAGCAATCCTTGCTAACTAACGGGCTGGGTTTGTTCCCGCCAATTCCAAATGTTTACAGTGTCTTCCTAGTAAACCTAAACTCCTCGATACTTCTGACTCCATCTTCGGTCAGGGCAAGATGGATGATCAATTCATTGCCCTTTCGCTCGTAAGTAAGTCCGTTAAACCAAGCGGCATTTGGGCCAAGTTCCACAAGTTTAAACGTTGTCCATTTTTCCTTTTCCTCCCATCCCGTCAGATCCGGGTTGAAGTGCTTCAGCTTCACCGAGACGCTTTCACCATCTTGGACAATATTCATGAACTCGGAAAAGACCAATTTCCCCTCGCTCCAAAAACGGAACGTCCCGATCATATGCCCATCTGCGGCTGGCAGCCATGCCTCCTCGCAGTCCCCGCCCAGACCCGTTCCTGTCCAAAATCCAGCGAGCCAATTGAGCTCTTCGACTTTCGCCTTCCCGGGCGCTTGATCGGCTTCCAGCTGGCGGACTTGCGAATTGGCGAAATGACCAATTGTCAGAAATAAGGTGAAGGTGAGGAGAGTTTTCATAGTGCCGGGAGTAAGGCACTGAAATTAAAAAAATAATCAGATATCGTGGCGTTTTGGGAGGTCGGGGTTGACAAAAGTAAATCCCCTGGCCTCGTCGCCTTCGAAGAAATCAATCTGCATTCCCATCAAAAACATAAAATGTTTTTTCTCAATCAATACGCGGATTCCGTCAACCTCAAACTGCTGATCTTCAGGCTTTGGTTTGTCAAATCCCAAGGCGTAAGACATGCCGCCACAGCCTCCGCCTTTCACCCCGACCCGAAGAAAATAATCCGATGGGATGTTTTTGTTGGCCATGATGTGCTTGATCTCGGCCTCGGCCTTCTCGGTGATGGAAATAGGAATCAGCATGCGGGGAAAATCGATTTTGCGGGTTTTTGGTTCGCAATTTGGATCAAAATTATCGAATCGGCCGGTTTTTTGACAAGCCATAAATGCTGATATTCGAAGCAAATACTCACAATGGATTACATACTCGACTTGTTGAAAATCATCCTGCCGGCGGGCATCGTGCTGTATGGGATGTATTTGGTGGTGGTTTCTTTTCTTTCCAAAGAGCGGGAAAAGCTGCTGGTGGATCTCAAAACCCAGAACACCCAGATTGTCCTCCCCATTCGCCTCCAAGCCGCCGAGCGTCTTTGTTTGCTCTTGGAGCGTGTCTCGCCAAATAATCTGGTCAGAAGATCCAATCCCAGCCAATTTACGGCTGCCGAGCTTCATCCCATGCTCTTGGCGGAAGTCAGGGAGGAGTTTAACCACAACCTTAGCCAGCAGGTTTACTTTTCTGACGAGACTTGGGAAGCCGTGCGCCGCGCCATAGAGGATGTGGTCACGCTGCTAAACTTGAGCAGACAAAGTCTCGAAGCGGAAGCGAGCGGTATGGAATTGGCTAGGGCCATCTTTGCCCAATCCCTCGATCAAAAGAACGATGCCATCACCTTTGCGCTCAGGAAAGTGAAATCCGAAATCCAACTTTATTTCTAATCCTATGGAAACAACCAGTAAGACGGCAGAAATGATAGAGAGGGCAAAGGCGCTTTTTGGCAAACAGGTCGACATGATCGTCCGGCAAGAGCAGAAGGTAGTGGAGCTGGTACAGAATGTTGGCGAGAAGCTGGCTAAGCTGGCCCAAAACCCCAAAGTCAAACGACTTACCGAGCCGGTTCAGATTTTTATCAGAATGATAAGGGCGCATTTCAAAGGGGAACACAAGATTTCTTTTGGGACGCTTGGCTTGATCGTCTTGGCGATGGTTTACTTCCTTTCCCCCATAGATTTCATTCCGGATTTTCTGGGATTCTTTGGTTTTGCAGATGACTTATCCATCGTTTTGGCGGTCTACGCGAAAGTGAAGGATGAAGTGGAGGTTTTTTTGGAATGGGAAAAAAGCAAGCTTTGAACACTTGTCACCCAATTTATCGAGTAAAATCATGGAACATGTATTGGGGCCAATCACCCGGGAAATATTCAATAGAGGTCTGTCGTATCAGGATTTCAAGAAACTGACGGACCAGTTGGTCTTAGAAGGTAAAACCACCGGAGCCAATCAAAGCCAGGCCTATCTGGAATACACTCGGCTCAACCAGCAGCGCATGCACCGTTGGGACAAGACCCTGAAGGTCTCCGCCCGAATGGCAGAACTGGTCCAGTCCATATCAGAGCATCAAGCCTGGACGATCATCACCGAGGCCTGGTGCGGCGATGGCGCACAGTCCATTCCCTACATCGCCCGACTGGCGGATCTCAACCCGAATATCGAGCTGAAAATCATCATGAGGGACGAATACCCGGAAGTGATGGATGCCTATCTGACCAACGGAGCCCGGTCGATTCCAAAGCTGGTGGCTATGACGGCCGATTTGGTTTGTGAGCTTTTCACCTGGGGCCCTAAGCCAACCTACCTGATTGAGAAACAAAAGGCCTACAAGCACGATTCGCAGGGAGTGTCCTATCAGGACTATTCCGCTGAAGTGCATCTCTGGTATGCCAAAAACAAGAACCATGACCTCGAGCTGGAGCTCTATCCCTTAATTCAGTCTTCTTTGATCTTATGAAAATCGCCCTAATTTCCGGTACCTCAGGCTTGGTCGGTATGCAGTTGCTACATCAGCTCTTGAACAGAGGCGAGTATTTGTGGATCATCAGCGTTGGGAGACGGAAGCTCGCTCTCAAGCATGGCAAATTGATCCAAATCGAAGGTGATCTGGCTAAAATCATTGACTGGGACTGGGAGGAAAAGATCAAGGAGCAGTCACTCGGAGGCGAGTACCATGAGTTGATCAGTGCCATTACGGGAAAGACCGCGGAAATCCACGCATTTTCAAGCTTGGGTACCACGATTAAAGTTGCGGGTTCCAAGGAAAAGTTCTACGCAATAGACCACGATCTGGTGCTTGGCTTTGCAAAGTGGGCCAAGGGATTGGGCGCGGAAAAATTCCTTTTCGTTTCCGCAATGGGTGCCGATACGGGTTCCTCTATTTTCTACAACGAGGTCAAAGGGAAAACAGAGGAGGATCTCAAAACCTTGAAATTTGGTTATTTGGGCTTATTCCGGCCTTCGCTTCTGCTGGGAAATCGCCACGAGTTTAGGTTCGGTGAGCAGGTGGCGGCGATTCTGATGAAGCCATTGGTGTGGCTAAAGCTGGCAAAGAATATTCGGCCCATCTATGACTATCAGGTCGCCAAGGCCATGGTCCTCACCGCAAACCAATCCAAATCCGAGCCGATGGAAATCATCACTTCCGGCCAAATGCAAGACCTAACCCAATGATTGTAGTAATACAGCGAGTTTCCGAGTCTTCGGTGAAGATTAATGGAATGATCAAATCTGAAATCGGAGAGGGAATGATGATTCTCTTGGGCATTGAGGATGCGGATACCCATGAAGACATTGATTGGCTTTCCAGGAAAATTGTTAATCTGAGAGTCTTCCCCGATGAAAACGGAGTGATGAATCGAAGCGTACTTGACGCAGGAGGCGATATTTTGCTGATCTCACAATTCACGCTCCATGCCAGCACCAAAAAGGGCAATCGTCCTTCTTACATCAAGGCCGCCAAGCCGGACTTCGCCATTCCCATGTATGGAAAAATGATTGCCGCTCTTGAGGCCGAGTTGGGCAAGTCTATCAGAACAGGAGAGTTCGGAGCCGATATGAAAGTCAGCCTTGTCAACGACGGTCCGGTGACAATCATGATTGATTCGAAAAATCGGGTTTAGCTCGATTACAGAGCAGGACAGACGGTAGTTTGAAGAGCTTATTTTTAAGTAAATATCCTCATCCGATGCCGATCCTTTTAATCTTTCAGCTGCTGTTGCTCTTTTGGGAAGCATTTTTTGGAAGTCTTTCTTCGAAGGATTCTCCTAATTCATTCCAATCTGAATCACCCAATTTGGTATTCATCTTGGCGGATCAATGGAGGGCCCAGGAAATGGGCTATGCAGGGAATTCCCAGATTTTGACCCCGAATTTGGATCGTTTGGCATCGCAAAGCCTCATTTTTGAAAATTCCATTGCAACGCTTCCTGTTTGCGCTCCTTGGCGGGCGAGTTTCCTGACAGGACAATATCCACTTACGCATGGGATTTTTTACAATGACAAGCCCCTCCCAAACGAAGCGCTCACATTGGGGGAGATCTATCAGGCCGTTGGCTACAAAACGGGATATATAGGAAAATGGCACCTCAACGGACATCAAAACGGCGAGGATCCCTTTAGCGGGCGAGACGAACCGGTTCCAGCTGATCGGAGACAGGGTTTCGAATATTGGAAAGTCCGTGAGGTAACGCATAACTACAACAACAGCTTTTATTTTGACGAAAAGAACGAGAAGCATTTTTGGCAGGGTTATGACGTGTTTCCTCAAACAGACAGCGCGATCAGCTTTATCTCAAAGAACAAATCCAAACCCTTTGCTTTGGTATTGTCGTACGGCCCTCCTCATGACCCTTATTTTTCTGCTCCGGAGCAGTTTAAAAAGCTCTACGGTGCTTCCAAGTTGCAGTTGAGGCCAAATGTGCCGGAGGAGTTTCAAGACAGTGCAAGGAAGGTTTTGGCCGGATACTACGCCCACGCCGCAGCAATCGATCATGCAGTAGGGAAGCTGCTTCGCTCCCTGGATAGTTTGGGAGTTTCAGACAACACCTTGGTGGTATTTACCTCAGAGCACGGCGACATGCTGATGTCCAAGGGAGTGTTGAAAAAACAAAGGCCTTGGGATGAGTCCATAAAAGTCCCTCTTTTGATTCGATATCCGGAGAAATTGGGGGAGTCTTCGCGGCGACTACGGAATCCAATCGGAACTCCCGATTTGTTGCCGACAATCTTGGGTCTGAGTGGAATCAACATACCTGTTTCCGTCGAAGGGGAGGATTTTTCCAAAGAACTTTTGGCAGGAGAGGAACTATCTTCGGAAGCTGCATTGATTATGCTTCCTGTTCCTTTTCATGAATGGCAATTTTCAAACGGAGGGCGGGAATACCGAGGTATCAGGACCGCCCGTTATACCTATGTAAAAGATCTACAGGGTCCTTGGTTGCTTTATGATAATCAAACGGATCCTTTTCAGCTTAGAAATTTGGTGAACAATCCCCAATACATGGGATTGCAAAAAGAATTGGAGGCGGTTCTCCAAGCCAAGTTGGATGAACGAAAAGATGGGTTTTTGCCAGCGGATGACTACATGACGCAGTGGCACTATTTGTACGACCGGACGGATAGCATCCGACCGGTCGATTATTTGTCACGAAACAGATTTCCTTAATTCAGAAATGCTTCCAGCCTTGGGCTTTGAGTTGCACGGCTGTGCCGCTTTTGGTCACTAGAAACTTGCCCTCTTCAGCTTTGGTGATGTGGCCAATGAAGTGGATGTCGGGATGCTTTTCCAGCTGCGCAAAATCTTTTTGGTCAATAGTGAAGAGCAATTCGTAGTCCTCGCCGCCGTTTAGCACGCAGGTGATCGGGTCAATATTCAGCTCCACGGCAGTATCAAAAGTCTGCTTGTCGATGGGAAGTTTGTCTTCATAGACGGTGGCTCCGACATTGGAAGCCTTGCAGATGTGGAAAATCTCCGAAGCCAATCCGTCTGAAATGTCCATCATGCTGGTTGGCACCACGCCAATTTCTCGCAGTTCGTGGATGATGTCCATCCTTGCGTCGGGCTTTAGCTGGCGGCCGGTTACCACACCATATTTCTCCAAATCCGGTTTCATGTCGGGATTGGCTAGAAACACCTGCTTTTCGCGCTCGAGGATTTGCAAGCCGATCAGCGCGGAACCTAGATCGCCCGTGACACAAAGAATGTCATTGACCTTGGCTCCGGATCGATAAGTGAGCTGTTCTTTTTGGGCTTGGCCAATGGCCGTGATCGAAATTACCAATCCTCCTCTGGAGGCAGTGGTGTCTCCGCCAATTAGGTCCACTCCATAGTGGTCACAGGCAGCGTTGATTCCCTGGTAAATGGCATCCACAGCCTCGACAGAAAATCGGTTGGAAAGTGCGATGCTGACCGTGATTTGGGTTGGGATGGCATTCATCGCTGCGATATCCGAGACATTGACTGCCACAGCTTTGAACCCGACATGAGTCAACGGTGCGTAGGAAAGATCAAAATGCACTCCTTCTAAAAGCAAATCCGTAGTTACCACTTTGACGTGGTCACCTGCATCGATCACTGCGGCATCGTCGCCGATCCCTTTGAGTGTGGAGGCGTTTTTTAGGATTACATTTTTGTTCAGATGATCTATCAGGCCAAACTCACCCAATTCACTGATTTCTGTACGTTTATCAGACATGATTTATGATTTACGATGCTTCGACAAAGCTCAGCACAAGTTTTTGATTTACGATTTACGAGGTTTCGACGCCAGTCCTGTCGGATTGGCAGGCACTGAGCACCAATTTTTGATTTACAATCCGGTTTTTTTCAGATTTCTCACTTCAGCTTTCTGAATACCCTAACTGCTCACTGCCCACTGCGACTGCCTACTGTTCCTGGCACAATTCCACCAGCACGCCATTCGTGCTTCTGGGATGCAAAAATACCACTAATTTATTGTCTGCGCCCAGTTTTGGCACTTCATTGAGGATTTCAAACCCTGCTTCTTTTAGTCGGCTAACTTCCATCCCTATATCTTCCACATCAAAGGCGATATGGTGCACGCCCTCCGGTCTCTTGTCCAGATATTTGGCAATCGGACTGTCCGGCCTAGTGGCTTGGAGCAGTTCAACTTTCGTTTCGCCCACCTGGAAAAAGCTGGTTTCCACCGCCTCGCCATCGACGATCTCGGTTTTGAAATGAGCTTTTCCCAAAAGCTTCGCAAAAAGCTCGTTGGATTGCTCGAGATTTTGGACGGCTATTCCGATATGTTCGATTTTCCTCATCGCCATTGATTTTGTATCTTTGCAGCTGAATCTTTTTGGGAGAAAGCCTGTTTCAGACTTATCTTCACTCAACCTAAAAGTAAGGGTAAAATTATGATAATCGTTTCTGACAAGGCCAAGGAGAGAATTCTCGAGCTTAAGAAAGAGGAAGGCCGCTCCGAAAATGAGAATGTCCGCGTTTCCGTGAAGGGCGGAGGCTGCTCCGGTCTTATGTATGACCTGGGCTTTGATGCTAACATCGTGGAGACAGACCACGTCTTTGAGGACAAGGGCGTGAAGATCCTGGTTGACCGCAAGAGCCTACTTTATCTGGCCGGAACGGTCCTTGAGTTTTCTGACGGATTGAATGGAAAGGGTTTCCAGTTTATCAATCCCAACGCAAGCCGAACTTGTGGCTGCGGCGAAAGTTTCTCTGTCTAGCATTTCCATCCATTTTGGAACTCTGAAAGCAGCACTATTGGGCTGCTTTTCTTTTTTGGGTCTTTTCTCGAGTTGGGAAATCAAGCAACTCGACAAAGCCGTCATCAAGTCGCTGGAGGCATTTTTCGAATTTGGCTAAGCTAATTAGCTCCCAATCCTTACCTTTGCGAGCGTCAAAAAAACCTGAATATGGAAGCCCAAATCAAAAACGTCCCTCTCAACGACCTGCACATCGCCCTCGGCGGCAAGATGGTGCCCTTCGCCGGTTTCAACATGCCTGTGCGCTACAGCTCCGACAACGAAGAGCATCTCTGTGTGAGAAATGGGGTGGGGGTTTTCGATGTGTCCCATATGGGAGAGTTCTTGGTAGAAGGACCGGAGGCCCTCAATCTGATCCAAAGGGTAACTTCCAATGACGCTTCCAAGCTTGTGGTCGGTCAGGCTCAGTATTCCTGCTTTCCTAATGAAACTGGTGGGATAGTCGACGATTTGATTGTTTACAAGTTTGGCGACGAGAAGTATATGCTGGTGGTCAACGCCTCCAATATCGACAAGGATTGGGCTTGGGTCAACAAGCACAACAGCATGGGTGCCATGCTGACTAATGTTTCAGACGAGTATTCACTTTTTGCCGTGCAGGGACCGAAGGCCATCGAGGCGGTGCAGTCGCTGACTCCAGTCAGCCTTTCCGAGATCAAATTCTACCATTTCACGGTGGGGGAATTTGCGGGAATCCAGGATGTGATCATTTCCGGGACGGGCTACACAGGAGCTGGAGGCTTTGAGATTTATGTTAAAAACGCCGATGCTGAACATGTTTGGAAAGCCATTTTCGAAGCGGGGAAGGATTTTGATATCAAGCCGATTGGTTTAGGCGCGAGAGATACTTTGAGGTTGGAAATGGGCTACTGCCTGTACGGCAATGACATTACCGATACTACCTCACCTTTGGAGGCAGGCTTGGGATGGATTACCAAATTCACCAAAGACTTCACCAATTCAGAAGCCCTGCTTAAGCAAAAGGAAACTGGCGTTTCCCGTAAGCTCGTAGGCTTTGTGATGCAGGAAAGAGGGATTCCAAGGGGACATTACCCAATTGTAGACGCAGCTGGTGAAGTAATCGGCGAAGTGACCTCCGGTACGCAATCTCCAAGCATGGGCGTAGGTATTGGAATGGGCTATGTAAAGACCGAATTCAGCAAGCCGGGAACGGAGATTTTTATCCAAATCAGAAATAAAAACCTGAAGGCGCTGGTTGAGAAACTGCCTCTGCTGAAAGCCTGATGAGAAAAGTAGAAGTTTGCTTCAGTCCCGAGCTGATTCATTTGCATGAGCTGGAAGGAAAGATCGTAGTGGTTGTTGATATTTTCCGCGCAACTTCCACGATGGTTGCGGCGATTGCAAATGGAGTGAAGGAGATTCTTCCTTTTCCGGATTTGGAAAGTTGCAGACAGATGCAGCAAAAGGGATTTCTAATCGGTGGGGAGCGAAATGGCTTGACAGCCCCAGGATTTGAGATGGGGAATTCGCCGATCGCGTATCTCAAGGAGAACCATTCTGGACGGAGTCTTGCGATGACTACCACCAATGGCACCCAGGCAATTGAAAAATCTAAACAGGCCAGCCAAATCCTGATCGGTGCTTTTCCGAATCTTCAGGCGACTGTGTCATATATTCAGAGCCAAGACGAAGATGTTTTGATCCACTGTGCGGGTTGGAAAGGGCATTTCAACTTGGAAGATTCGATTTTTGCTGGGGCAATGGTGAAATCTCTGGAAGCTACGCACGTGACTGAGGACGATGGAGCGATTGCGATGAAGCAGCTCTTCGAAAAAGCTGGACACGATCTCTCGGGATTTTTGTCCCAAGCCTCCCATGCCAAGCGACTTCAAAACCACGGGATCGAGCACGACATCGACTTTTGCCTGAGTTTTGACCTTTATGATTTGGTCGTGAAAGTGAACCCTGAAGGTTTCTTGGTGAAAGTTTAAGCCGCTCATAATCCAAAAGACATTAATGGCCCTACCAATCGGAGGGCTGTTTTGCTAAGTTGCTGAATGTTTGTATTATTAGAACCCACAACAAAACAGCTACCATGTTCGATCTTTTTTGGAGTTTCTTCAATGTGGCCTTTCTGGTAGCATTTGTCTATTTTTTGTTCAAACTAGTGCGTAGGGCGATTCTCCAATTGCCGGATCGTCAAAGTCTATTGGCTACTCCGGTGTTGACTATTGGGTTGATAGCTTTTCTGGCTGGATTAGGAGAAAGTGCGCCCGAAAAAGGAAAGACTATTGGAAGAGAATTTACTGCAGAACATCAGACGGTTAAACTGACGTTGGCGAATAGACTACATGTGACTTTGGTGAAAAATAATTCGGATGGACGCGTCGATCCCGGACTTTCTTATTCCATAGTTTCCGGTTTTGTTCTTGGGAGAAAATGGAATCACCTTGGCATAAAAGAAAAAAATGGTCAAATCGCGATTTTGGGCCACATGAAATACAATTTGTTGGGTTGGGAAATCATGGGCTTTTCTCGGGAAATCCCGCTTTAATGGTAGAACAATTTTCCCTCGGCCAGCGCGGGAGCTGAGCTTCCCTACTTCAGCTTCTCATTGTTGCGATGCCGGTCTTGATCCCGGATGTTTTTCTTTTCTAGGTTCTTTTTCCAGGCCTCCGTCAGGTCCACGCCGGTTTGGTTGGCCAGGCAGATCAGCACCCAGAGTATGTCGGCCATTTCATCGCCCAGATCTTTTCCCTTGTCGCTGTCCTTGAAGGACTGCTCGCCGTAGGTGCGGGACATGATCCTCGCCAGTTCTCCGACTTCTTCCATGAGAATGGCCGTATTAGTCAGTTCGTTGAAGTATCGGACGCCAACAGTCTTAATCCATTCGTCGACTTTGGTTTGGGCTTCGGAGAGGGTGATGTCTTGGTTCATGGGGGTTGGTGATTTTTGCGACTTGAAAATAGTGGTCGCATAAGGGGAATCCAAGCGATTTGCTCCCATGGGCTTTTTCTGCACATGTCTTTTTGACCGTTCTTATTCCTAGGTCGCAGCAATTACCAATCTTGTTTTGGCTCTCCGCCAAATATGGGTTACTTCAAGGATCAAACCCCAACCCCTATGAAAAAACTAACCTTGTACATTTTTCTGGTTTTAATGGTTTTTTCCTGTGCTGAGAAAAAGAAGGAAAAGACTTTGCCCAGAATCGCAATCGCAGGACTCGCTATCGAGTCGAGTACTTTTTCACCTGCCCGATCCACAACGGCTTCATTCCGGGTGAGGACGGGTGAGGAGATTTTTTCCTATTACCCCTTTATGGAAGCTGACTCAGCGGATAGGAAGCGTGCCGAGTGGTTTCCTACGTTACGTGGACACGCCATTCCCGGGGGGATGGTGACCCGCCATGCCTATGATTCATTGGTGGGAGTGACACTGGAGATGCTAAAGGCTAATCTTCCCTACGATGGGCTCTTCTTCGATATTCATGGGGCTATGAGCGTGGAGGGACTGGACGATCCGGAGGGAGACTTCATCACTAAAGTTCGTGATGTGGTTGGCTACGAAACCGTCATTTCTACCTCCATGGACCTTCATGGCAATGTTTCTTTGGTTTTGGCGGAAAATTCTGACCTGATCACCTGCTACCGCATGGCACCTCATGAAGATGCTTTGGAATCCAAAAAGCGCGCAGTTGAAAATCTGCTGGACCGATTGGAAAGCGGTAAGGGCAAGCCTGGCTACAAAGCTTGGATTCCAGTTCCTATTTTGCTTCCTGGTGAAAAGACTAGTACGAGGATCGAGCCGGGCAAAGGCCTCTATTCAAAAGTAGATCCGGAGACCAAGAAGGTTGGTGTCATAGACGCGGCGATCTGGATTGGCTATGCTTGGGCGGATGAGCCTCGAAACCACGCCGTGGTAATGGTGACGGGTGACGATCAAGCTCAAGTAAAAGAATCCGCAGAATACTTGGCGAAGAGCTTTTGGGATGTTCGATCCCAGTTTGAATTTGTCGCACCGGTAGCGAGTCTGGACGAAAGTTTGGACATGGCTTTGAAGAGCGACAAGCAACCGTTTATGATTTCCGATATGGGTGACAACCCCACAGCGGGAGGTGCTGGAGATGTGACTTGGACTCTTCACGAGCTGTTGAAGCGCCCCGAGTTCAAGTCAGAAAATGGGCCAGAGTTGATCTATGCATCGATACCTGGTCCAGAATTGGTAGAGAAGGCGCTTGCCGCTGGTGTAGGTGGCAAGGTGGAAGGCGAGGCTGGAGCAGCAGTGGACAGCCGATTTGCCGGCCCGGTGAAACTTTCCGGAACTGTTGAAGCCATCAAAGAAGGGGATAAAGATGCTGGGACAGAGGTAGTCATCAAAGTGGGCTCACTGAAAGTGATCGTGACTTCCAAACGCAAGCCCTATCACAATGAGAAGGATTTTACCGATCTGAACCTGAAGCCGAGAGAGGCTGACATCGTCATGGTCAAGATTGGATACCTCGTGCCGGAGCTGTACGATATGAGGGGAGATTGGATCATGGCGCTGACGCCAGGCGGTGTGGACCAAGATCTGGAACGCTTGGGCTACAAAAGGATTGACAGACCAATGTATCCGCTCGATAAAGACATGGCTGATCCAGATCTTACGGCGAAGTTTATTCCCGTTTCTGGAACCTCCAAGTAAATTCAAGAAGCCGGACGGAAGTCCGGCTTTTGCATTTTTGATTTATGAAGTGCGATCTGCGAGGCTATCCTTGTATCAATAACCTCTCAATTTTAGATGGGAGGTGGAAGGATTGTCCTTGTCTTTGGCACCGGACATCGGACACCCGACTTCCTACTTCCCAGCCCAACAACTTCCTCACTTCTCTTTATGCTTGACGGGCAGCTTCATGAAGATGTTCCTCACGGCCATTTTGAGGTCTGATTCGAGGTCGGTTTCAAAGGAGATCTCCTCCTGGGCCCAGCCTCTCCAAATGAGCTTCCCTGTTTTGGGTTCATACATTTCTATACTCAGCACACCTTCTTCATAATTGTACTGCGTAACCTGACCTCCTGAAACTGGCATTGCTCCACCGACATAGTAGCCCGGGCCGCCAAAGCCCACTCCCACGCTTACAGTTGGGGATTGATTGTACTTCACCCGGTTTTCTATCTCCGTATCAAACTTGAAGACCGCATCGGGATTGTCCACGTCGAGCTTGAAGCCTTTTTTCACCAATTCTTCGTTGGCCAAGTCCAGAATGTAGCGTGCGTAGCGATTTTGTCCCTCCTTATTTTCTTCGGCGATCTGTTCTAGATTTACCCAAGCATAGGTTTTATAGCTGTCCAATTCAACTCCTTTTGCCTTATAGGAATAGGTTTGCATGATGGAACCGCATGATGACAAGGCGGTGGACAGAAGTATGGCGGCAATGGTGTTTTTTAGCAGGTTCATTTTCAAGGTGATTTTGACGGGATCCAAAAAATCAGAGGATGGCCAACGGCCATCCTCTGTTGTGTTAAGCTAAGTCGGGCATTAATTTCCCATAAAGACGTATCCAATATTGAAGGACAAATAGGATTGGGAGGAATCAAAATCTCCTGCAGCAAGTCCCATATTGTATTTCACTGCCAAGGATACCCCTGCATATCTGTTGAGAGAATACATGAATCCCACCTGCGGGGCAAAGGCAAAACTCCAAGCATCCTCCGTAAGTCTATAGATACCCATATCTGTTGCCCTTTCTGTATAGATTGTGCCAACTCCAAGCCCAATGAAGGGATTTATATCTTCCCCTGGCTTCAAATAGTAGTCGGTAGCTACCATCAAAGGGACGCTGTTTACATAACGATATTGCTTGCCGGAGATGGACCTGTTGTCCATCGTGTAGGTGTCAAATGGTCGCTCGTCATAGAAAACGTTCCAGCCGGAGTAGAACCCCACGCCGACATTGGGCTGTACCATCCTTCTATAGTCTATCGTAAATCCTCTGCCGCTGAAAGTGGACGCGTAGTCGCCCAGATCACCGGTGCCTAATCCCATGGAATACGATACAGTCGTCATGCTTTGCGAATTCGCGTTCCCAGCGAAAACCATGACCAAAAATGCGGCTATAATTAGAAATTTTTTCATCGCTATAAAGTTGATTAGTTGGTCTTCAAATAAGGGGACTGTTCAAATGCCTGATTAATCGCATCCGTTATTCTGCTGACGTTGTTTGATCCGGAAGCAAGGCCATTTCCGATCATCATCCAAGCCACCGGCGCTCTGTCCACGGGATTATCTACATTAGGATCGGCCATATTGATGACCATCGATCCTGTAGTGATGCTGGAGATGGTGTAGTAGGGAGGATAATACCAACCCCAACCCGGATACCATCCGCCCCACCACCAGTCATACCAGTAGCTATAGAAGTAGGTTGTGTTTTTGAAAGCTGCGGGAGTAAGAACTACATCTGGGCTGGCGCTGATCGCTACCTTTGTCCAGCCATATTCGGACATCTTTGCGTCGATGGTCTGAAGGATAGGAGTCGCATAGACATCCCTCATGTACACATAGGAGGTGTCGCCATTTTCTATCTCCACATCCACGACAATGCGGTCAGGAAGCGCATAGGTTTGCCGAGAGGCAAAGTCAAATTCACTGTCGTGTTGGGTAAAAGTGATGTCGGTGTCTTCATAGTAGTCCGGCCCATCCGGATAGCAGCTCCAAAGTCCGATTGCGGCTGCGAACACGAGCATAAGCGTTGAAAATTTGCTTTTCATTTTTTTGTAGTTTAAGTTTTCAAAATAGTATAAGGTGGATTAGTTATCATAAAGTAAGGCGTTGAATTTGGCGAAATTCATGATTAAAGTCATTTTTGATAATAAAATTCTGGGACGATATCCGTTTTAAATAAAAATACCGTTTTGAAAACTTATTATTAGTCTTGCTGCCATGATGAATCCAAAACCCCAATCTGTCGATGAGTATTTTTCTTGGTTTTCGGGAGAAATATTGGAAAAGCTCCAAGCAATTAGAGCCAGAATACTCAAGGAAATCCCTGAGGCAAAAGAGGTGATAAGCTACCACATGCCTGCGGTCAGGACGTCGGAAGTGCTGGTCTACTATGCGGTAGCCAAAAATCATGTCGGGTTCTATCCGACCAATAGTGGAGTCAGCGAATTCAAGAAAGAACTCGAAGGCTACCAGACCAGCAAAGGGGCTATCCAATTTTCCCATGACAAACCCCTGCCTCTGGACTTGATTGCAGAAATAGTCAAATTCAGGTTTTTTGAAGTTCAGGCAAAAGCCGCTAAAAAGAAGAAAGTTTAATCCAGTGCCTTTGGCAGCACTGCGAGAAATCGATCGATCTCCAGCTTTGAGTTATAGATGTGGGTAGATACTCGAATCCCGTTTGTTCTTCCTTCCGGTACCTGCCTTATTCTAAACCCCGTCTCCCCCAACTTATTTCCCACAGATTGATAATCGGTCTTTTTGGGTCGGATTGTCAACATGCAAATCCTCGATTGCGGTTCTGTGGGCGAGAGAATATTAAGCCTGTCGCCTAGCTCCTGCATCCCTTCAAAAAGATATTGGTTTAGCTCTCGGATTCTTGCTTCGACGCGTTCCTTTCCTATCTCGATATGGAACGCTGCCGCGGCAGATACGCCCTTCATCAGTGAAGTGCTTTGAGTTCCATAGTCATATCGGTGGGCATTTTCGATATAGCCTTCGAGTACGGGAGGATTGCTGAATAAGTCCCAGCCTAAGTCTCCGCCAGCGCCGAAATGTAGTGGCTGTAGGCTGTCCATGGACTCGCTCCGGACATAGAGAAACCCCGTGCCGGCAGGACCCAGCATCCACTTGTGACAACATCCGGCATAAAAGTCGCACCCTAGGTCTTGAAGGTTTAAGCCGAAGGTCCCAGCGCCGTGCGCTCCATCAATGGCTGTTAAGATGCCCTTGTTTCTTGCAAATTCCGAGATTTCTTTGATGGGAAAAACCAAACCAGTGGTACAGGTTACGTGGGGAATGGCAATGACCTTGGTCTTGGGAGAAATCAAGGACTTGATCAGTTCGAGATTTTCCTCCTGCGTGAGGAGCGGGGAAAAAATTTTTGGAACTATTCCATGCAGCTTGGCCCTATTTAGCCAAGGCAGGGCATTTCCCGCGTGGTCTTGATTAGTCATGATCACCTCGTCACCTCTTTCCAGCTCAATGCCCCAAGCCATAATATTGATTCCCTCTGTGGTGTTGTGGGTAAGGGCAAGCTCAGAAGTGTTCACTCCAAGAAAGGCAGCCAATTTTTCCCTTTCCGGACTAGTGCTGCCATACTCTCCCGTGGTGTTGATTTCCGTCAAGGAAGATTCCAGCGCTTTTTGGACCACAAAGGGGGCGGGGCCGAAGGTTCCGTTGTTGAGATACACACGATCCTTGGTTAATGGAAACCTGGCTCTAACCTGAGCCCAAAAATCCTCTCCCTGTAAAGATTGATCAATCGGATTCGAAGTGGGCCCACTTAGGGAATTGAAAGAAACCAGACTTGGAATTGCAATCCCTGCACTGAGTTTTTGGATAAATTGACGTCTGCTCTTCATGCTGTAAACGGAATATTACTGGAAGTCTGGGGAGATGGAGCGGAGGGAATTGGAATTCTGGTTTGTCTAATGTAATTATTTCCATCAAAACTTGGCGTGGATTCGGCTTATCCGTGAAGAATTGCAGAATGAGTGTGGAGAATTCCAATTTTAGAAGTTACCAGTTCCTTAACCCTGCCGAGTCCGCTCTATTCACTCCCAATTTTTTTTGGTATGCTACCAAGCCTAGGTAGAGGTTGAGACCATCTTAACAAACACGTAGATTTTCATTTCATACTAATAAATTGCATCTTAAAAGACCTCGTTGCAGGTGTCCTAAAAAAGCCCGAAATGATCCATTACCTACTAGTTCTACTTTTTGTTTTCAACTTATTTTCTACCAATGAACCGAAAGCCGAGTTCATCGACGCTGACATTTTCTCAAAGGAACGGGAGAGAGTATTGCGGCTGGCGGAAGAATACAAGAGTCTGATACCCGTCACAGTAACCGCGACAAGCAGCCCCAGAACGGCAGGCGGAGTCCATGATTTTTATTCCGAGGGAGATTACTGGTGGCCCGATCCGGCAAATCCAGAGGGGCCTTACATTCAGCGGGATGGGTTGACCAATCCCGGCAATTTCACTGCTCATCGGGAAGCCATGATCCGCTTTAGTCAGATTTCAGGGGCGCTGGCCTCGGCCTATCTGGTGACCGGAGAGAAAAAGTATGTGGAATATTTGCTTCCTCATCTCAGGGCTTGGTTTATAGAGGAAGGCACCAAGATGAATCCAAACCTGCTTTATGCCCAGGCCATCAAGGGCAGAGTGACTGGGCGTGGAATTGGGATCATCGATACCATTCAGCTGATGGAGGTAGCCAAAGCTATCGAAACAGTGGAAGGCTCCGGAGTGATCTCCGCCTTGGATATTCAGCAAATGAAAGACTGGTTTGCTGCCTACCTGACCTGGATGACTACCCATCCTTATGGCATTGATGAGCGGGATCACGGCAATAATCACAGTGTATGCTGGGCGATGCAGGCGGCAGTTTTTGCGCAACTGGTCGACAATAAGGAGGTTCTGGACTATTGCAAGAAAATGTTCAAAACGGTGCTTTTGCCTGACCAAATGGCCGAAGATGGTAGCTTTCCTTTGGAACTAAAGCGCACTAAGCCTTTTGGCTATTCCCTGTTCACCTTAGATGCCATGGTAACACTTTGCCAGGTCTATGTGGATGATTCCGAGGATCTGTTTGCGTATGAAACGTCCGACGGAAAATCGTTGGAGAAAAGTATTTCATTTCTTTTTCCATTTGTAGCTGACAAGGATTCTTGGCCTTATCAAAAAGATGTGATGTATTGGGATCAGTGGCCCGTCCGGCACCCTTTCTTGCTTTTTGGAGGATTGGCGTACGATCAGGAAAATTACCTTCAGCTTTGGGATTCGCTTGACGCGGACTTTGCAACTCCAGAAATCATCCGCAACATGCCCGTAAGATTTCCGTTGTTGTGGCTTTCAAAGAAAGAAAAGAAGGAAATCGGAAAGTCAGTAGTGAACGCGGATCTTGCTTCTAGACTGATCGCCTCCGGGGAGGTTCGTTACAGTGATTTTGGTGCCAAGGGAGACGGAAAAACCGATGATATGAAAGCCCTCGTAGCAGCACATGAATTTGCCAATGCGCAAGGATTACCTGTGAAGGCCGACGATGGAGCTATTTATTACATCGGAGGGAAGGATCTGACGGCTATCATTAAGACAGATACGGATTTTGGAACAGCATCATTTGTGATTGACGATAGGGAAGTGGGAAACCGGAATTCCCCGATTTTCTTGGTCAGTTCCAGTCTTGAATCTTACAAAGTCGAGGGGGTAAAATCACTTAAGAAAAATCAGAAGAAGGTTGATTTGCAGTTGCCAGGCCCTGCATTAATTACAGTCACGGATACAACTACGAAACGGTACATCCGTTTTGGGCCTAACCAGAATAATGGTGCTTCCCAAACAGATATTTTTTTGGTCGATCGAGATGGGAATGTGAGAGAAGATGCACCGATCATCTGGGATTTTGATCAGATCACGGAAATCACCGCTCTTCCTATCGATGAAAACAAGCTGACCATTATAGGAGGACAGTTTAAGACGATTGCCAACCGTGAAGAATCGAAGTACAACTACTATATGCGAAATATCTCGATTCAGCGCTCGAATGTAATTGTAGATGGCCTCAAGCACGAAATCACTGGTGAAGGAGAGCATGGTGCGCCTTATAGCGGATTTCTTAATATCAGTAATTGCACCGATGTACGGGTAGAGAATGTTGTTCTTACCGGACATCAAACTTACCAAACCATAGGCTCGGCGGGCGCGCCTGTATCAATGGGTTCTTATGATATTATAGTTGGTCGTGCCTTGAATGTATCCTTCGTTAACTGCAGCCAGACCAATGACATTGATGACAGTAATTTTTGGGGGATTATGGGATCCAATTTCAGCAAAAATCTGCTTTTCGATAATTGTACATTCTCTCGCTTCGATGCGCACATGGGAGTAGCAAATGCAACGATTCGTAATTCAACGCTTGGGCACATGGGAATCAATGCGATTGGCAGTGGGACTTTCACCGTAGAGAACTCCGAGATCCGAGCTAGAAGCCTTGTTAATTTACGCTCCGACTATGGCAGTACTTGGGAAGGTAAAATGATAATAAGGGACTGTAGGTTTGTGCCAGCCGCTGGCAAACCTATCCATGCCTCTTTGATTAGCGGATCCAATTCTGGGCAACATGACTTCGGATATATCTGCTATATGCCGGAACAGATCATCATAGAAAATCTCATAATCGATGATTCAAATCATCCTGAGGACTATGGGGGACCAACTATTTTCGGAAATTTCAATCCCAAGAGGATTGATGACTCATATCTGGAAAAATTCCCCTATGTCATCACCAAGGAGGTATTCATCAAGAATGTGACCACATCCAGCGGAAAGGATTTGAGGATAAGTGACAACGAGGTGATGTTTAAGGGAGTGAGGGTAGAGAGAAAGTAGTTATTTATTTATGGTAATATTCTATCGCAATCATTTTAGATGGATTCAATGATGTTTTGGTTTGTCCATGATGCCCGAAGGCATAAGCATAGCGGAGGCGCCTGTAAGCAATTTTTGCGGACGCTGTGTTCCTGAGACCAATTAACCCAGCTCGAACACCTTTGTCACTCCCTCCGGTACATCCTCGGCATAGTGGCTGACATAGATAAGGGTAATAGGGCAGAATTCACAGACCTTCTGAATGGTCTCCCGAAAGAGCGCTCGCTGGAGATCGTCCAGACCTTGGGCCGCTTCGTCCAGGATTAATATCTTCGGATGCTTGATTAGGGCGCGAGCAAGCAAGGTCCAACGTTGCTGGGCGAGCGAAAGCCGCTGGATGAGCAGGTCTTTTACTGGCTCGAGATCAAAAAGCCTGAGCCATTGGTCAGCAAATTCCTCTTGTTCGGCTGTGGTTTTCTTGAAAAGGCCCATGGTATCGAAGAATCCGGATAGGATCACTTTCCGACAGGTTTGATTTGCGGGGAAATATCTAGGCAATTCCGGCGCGACAAAGCCTAGCGGCCGTTTCACGTCCCAGATACTTTCGCCACTTCCTCGTTTTCTGCCAAAGAGAAAAATCTTTTGGGAATAGGCTTGGGGGTTTTCTCCGATCAAGAGGCTGATCAGGGTGGACTTTCCGGCGCCATTTGGACCTTTCAAGAGCCATTGCTCTCCGGAGCGGATCTGCCAGTTGAGATTCTTTAAAATTTGCTTTTCCCCATAGCGGATGTTCACATCCTGTAGGTCGACTACCATTTCGTCAGAGGGGGCTGGAGTAGGGAGAAGCGCTTTCAATAGGTTCCAGTCCCAAGCAAGTTTGGTTTGTTGTAGATCCTTGTGTGGGAATGATTCCCTAGGCCAAGTTTGGATGATGCCCGAGGCATTCAGCTGGGCGACGTGGGTGATGCCATCGGGAACCTCTCCGGGGGAGGTCGTCAGCAGGACGTGGATTCCAGATTGGATCATAGCTTGAAGCGTCTTTCCAAACGCTGCCCTCGTCTTCACATCCAGACCGGTCAGGGGTTGGTCCATGAGATAGAGCCGTGGCTGTCGCATCAATCCCATGGCAAGGACAAGCCTTCTGGTTTCACCATTGGAAAGTTTGAGCAGGGATTGGTCCAGAAGACCGTTTAGGTTCAGTGCACGACTGGCGTTTTCCACGGTCCAAGGGCCCTGTATTTTGGGTTCGACCTGTTTCAAGCATTCCTTCACCGTCAGGGTTTGCTCTGATTCGGAGGAATTGAATCGCTGTTGGAAGTAGAAGTTCTGCTGATTTGATCGGTTTTTGAGCTCATACTTCTGAGAAACATAGGCTATCAGATCACGAAAACTGTGAACTTGCCCGTCATTGTGTTTTTGTTGGGAATACTCCCAAGAAAACGGTCGGGAGATCTTGCCCGCCGACACGATGGTATGGCCACGAAGTGTTTCCAAAAAAGCGCTCAGTTCTTTTCCGGAGTTTCCAACAATAGCCCAGTGTTCGCCTTTTTTCCATGAAAAGTTGAGATCGGAAAACTGTTGGATCCCTCCGTGGAGGATTCTTGCTGATTGTATAGACAGTAGAGTGGTCTGGTGCACGCGGTGGTTTTGTTTTGGGAAATTTAGAAAATCCGATGTGATCGGGGAATCTAAAAAGGTCTGGAGGCCAAAATATGATTTTTATCATTTCATTCAGTCCGAATGTATCGATGGGTTTTGACGATAATAAGCGAAATTCAGTGAAGAATTGACCGGCACTATTTTAACTCATCCCATGAAAACTCTCCTATTGATTCTATTGGGTGCTTTTTTTATCCCCACCACTTTTGCTCAAGATAGCCTTGAAGTCGCCAGCAGAAAGAACACGCTAAAACTTGATTTGACTCACAATTTGATCTACAGAAATGCATACAATCTTTCTTGGGAGCGGATCACGAAGCCAAATCAAAGCATGGGATTCACTGTAGGGTATCAGGAGTTTCCCCAAGTACTAAACTTGGGTGAGAATATCGAAGCAAAGCGGGAAAGCGATGCCGGGGGCTATAAATTTGGGGCAGAATACCGCTTTTACTTAAAAAAAGAAAATAAACATGCCGCCCCTCGCGGGGTCTACATTGGGCCATATTTTACGACGTTGGGATTCAATACCTCCCGGGAAATTGTCTATACCCAAACGGCAGAACCTCAGGAGGCTAGATATGGCGCCAAGTTTCGTCTGTACAGTCTGGGAGCGCAGCTGGGATATCAGTTTGTGTTTAACGACCGGTGGTCTTTGGATTTGGTATTGGTAGGTCCCTCCATTACTCGATATGATGCCGGGATTAGACTTGAAGGGGATTTTGAATTCGATCCAGAAGATGTACAAAATGAGATCTTGGATGCCCTGATCAATAAATTTCCAGGTTTGAGCGATCTCCTCAATGAAAAAGAATTGGACAGCTCAGGCAAGCTTGATGTGTTAGGGATTGGCTACCGATACCAGTTTTTGATTGGCTATCGATTTGGGAAATACAAGCAAAGGTAGCCTCGGAATCTGGATGATCATCACGACCAAAAGCAAAAAGCCTTTTCCGATTTGGAAGGAGGCTTTTTGATGTCAGTCATTGGGATATGGGATGTAAACGAAACTCGTAAACGCGCCATCCATCACGAAAAGGCAGCAGAATTCATCGGGGTCTTTGTAGGCACGTTTAAATTCCTCCAAAGCTTCCTCTGCGATTAATTTTCTCTGGACAAATTCATCCACATAGGTGATGAAATAGTTCCAGTCAAGGTCTTTTTCCACTTTTCCGATAAAGATCTTTCCGATAGGCTGCATCTCCTTCGAAATAGGAAAGATGGGGAAATTCGAAAAGCCCCGGGTTCGAATTTGATAGGAAGCTTCTTTGAGCACGTCGGAGATCTTGACAAAGTCACTGGTGATGGTTCCCAAATATTTGCCGCTCAGTTCAGGGTCGTTGAAATCAGAAATCATGATTTGAGGGTTAAGAGTACGACATTCTCCACATGAAAAGTCTGCGGAAACATATCCACTGGCTGGACTTTTTCGACTTGATATTTTTCTCCCAATAGCGCCAAGTCCCGGGCTTGCGTGGCTGGATTACAGGAGACATAGACGATCTTCGGTGCCTCCAATCTCAAGAGCATTTGTACCACTTTTTCGTCCATGCCAGCACGGGGAGGATCGGTGATGACGACGTCTGGTCGCGCATGGTTAGCGACAAATACGTCGTTCAGGATGTCTTTCATGTCACCTGCGTAAAAGAGCGTATTGTCGATTCCGTTAAGCTGGGAGTTCAGCTTCGCATCTTCAATTGCCGCTTCCACATATTCAACACCGATGACCTGTTTGGCTTTTTTAGCGACAAAGTTTGCGATCGTGCCGGTACCGGTGTAGAGGTCATAAACCACCTCGTCTCCCTTGAGATCTGCAAAATCCCGCGCGACTTTGTATAATTCGTAGGCTTGTTCGGAGTTGGTTTGGTAGAAAGACTTGGGGCCCACTCTGAATCTTAGCCCTTCCATCTCCTCTTCGATGTAAGGAAGGCCGGGAAAAGTCACCAGCTCCAAATCGTGGAAAGTCTCGTTTCCTTTTGTATTGATTACATAGAGTAAGGAGGTAATTTCATGAAATTTTGTGGACAAAAAATCCATCACAACTTGGATGAGTTCTGGGTCATTTTCACCAAACTGGACAATCACCATGGTCTGTCCGGTGCTCGTTGTCCTAATGATCAGATTCCTTAGCAGCCCCTTTTGGTTTCGGATGTCATAAAAGCTGAGTTGGTTTTCCCTAGCGAATGTCCTGAGTTCATTCCTTACGTCATTTGACAGGCCTCCCTGCAAATAGCAGTGGTCGACATCTATGATCTTGTCAAACATCTTAGGGATGTGGAATCCCAGCGCATTTCGCTCAAATTCCTGCCCAGAATTGATTTCTTCTCGTGTCAGCCAGCGGGAATTCGAAAAGGTGAAGTCCAGCTTATTTCTATAGTATTGGGTTTTAGCTGAGCCCAGGATTGGCATAACCTCCGGGATCGGTACTTTGGCAATCCGTTCAAATTGATCTACCACCTGCTGTCGCTTGTAGTCCTTTTGAAGAGAGTAGTCGATGTGCTGCCACTTGCAGCCGCCGCAGGTTCCGAAATGGGAGCAAAAAGGGGTAATCCTGTCTTTGGAGTACTCGTGGAAATGAACGGCTTCGCCCTCCATGAACGAGCTTTTGCCTTTTGTAATTCTTACATCCACCACATCTCCGGGAGCCACGTTGGCTACAAAAACGACCTTGCCTTCGTGATGTCCCACGCACTTTCCTTCGGAGGCGATCCGCTCGATGGGGAGGTGGGTGATGACCTTGTTTTTCATTTTTCGCGACATGGCCGCAAAATTAGGGAAAAAAGAGAAGACCTCATTTCCGGATTTGAAATGCATCGGGGCAAGTGGGGAGAGAACGCCTATATTTTCAGGCTATAAATTTTCAATTTCCTATCTTAGCGGGTGAAACTAGACCCATGAAGCTCAAAGACAAAGTTGTGATCGTTACGGGTGCCACCTCGGGGATTGGAGAGGCTTGTGCCCTTGTTTTTGGAAAGGAAGGCGCCAAAGTAGTGATTACAGGCAGGAACGAGCATAAACTCGCCCTCAGCTCCCAGCTGCTGAAGGACAATGGGGTAGACTTTTTGGCCGTTTTGGCAGATGCTGGTTCAGAGGTGGACAACAAACGAATGGCCGAGGAGGCCCTGAAAGCTTTTGGCAGAATCGATATCCTGATCAACAATGCGGGGATATCCATGCGTGCGCTTTTTGAGGACCTTGATCTGGAGGTATTCCGCCGGGTGATGGATACCAATTTTTGGGGGACGGTCTATGCTACCAAGTATTGTCTTCCAGCAATCATCGAAGCCAAGGGTTCGGTGATCGGGATTTCTTCCATCAACGGATTCCGCGGCACTCCTGCGCGTACAGCCTACTCGGCGAGCAAATACGCGATGAATGGATTTTTTGAGTCCTTGCGAACCGAGGTGATGCATGAAGGAGTTCACGTGATGGTGGCGGCTCCCGGCTTTACCGCTTCCAACATCCGAAATAACGCCCTGACAGCCCATGGCGAAACTCAAGGAGCATCACCTCGCGACGAGGGCAAGATGATGACAGCATATGAAGTAGCGGAAGAGATATTGAAAGCTACACTGAGAAGAAAGCGCGACCTAGTCTTGACCGTGCAGGGCAAGATGGCCGTTTTCCTAAACAAATGGATTCCTGGTATCATGGACGGAATGGTGTTTCGGGAAATGGCAAAAGAAAAGGACTCTCCATTTAAGTAAATGGCCGAATCCATCTTTCAAAACTATCTGAACAGACTCACAGACCTGTCCTCCAAGAACAGGTCGCTCTATTTGCCCAAGTTGGAGGGTTCTGGATTCGTGGATATCCGAGACCTAGATTTTTTGGACGGAAGGCCAGCTTTTGAGATAGTAAGGCAGGTCATTCAGGGCAAGAATGAAATCCCGCTTATCCCTGAGGTGGATCCCAGAATGGGGGAGGCAAACCAGCTTTCTAAATCGCTCTCGAGGATTGCGTTTCGCGATCAGTTGACAAGGGAAGAAACTGGAGATCGAGGCCTTTATCTGGCTTGGCCCTTTGTCGAAGGAAAGCTGATCAACGGGCAGATCGTGCGGGCGCCGCTGTTGTTGACGCCGATTTCACTCTTGTCAAAAAACGGCAAGTGGCATTTGGTGTCCGAAAGCTCTTGGGAATGGAATCCTGCTTTTTTGTTGGCCTATAGACACGCCTATAAAAAAGAGATTGACTCGGGATTGTTCGAAGAGGAGCTGCAAAACCTTTCCCTTGATCCTACGGAATTTCGAGTTCAGGTAAGCAAGCTGCTCTCCGAAAACTTTTCCATCCAGCTGAGCTCTGCCCTTTTTGAGGACCAGATTCTTGGCTTTCCCTCCTCGCAAATCTCCCTAGACCAAGGGCGCTTTGAGGATGGAAAGCTTGCCCTGAAAACCTATGCCGTGCTCGGCCAATTTTCCCAAAAGAGCAGCTTCCTTTTTCGGGATTATGAATCACTGATATCCAATCATGGAGATTTGTCGCTCGAGGAACTGTTTGTCAAGCATTTTGAATCGGAAGAGAATCTCCCGATTCCGAGAGAAGAGCAAATGTTTCCGGTATTTCCCCTGGATGCATCGCAGGAAGCTGTATTGTTCAGTGTGCGCAAGGGAGTGAGTTTGGTTGTTGAGGGTCCTCCGGGAACTGGAAAATCGCAGTTGATTGCGAATCTCATTTCGGACTACATCGCAAGGGGCAAAAAAGTCCTTGTCGTTTCCCAAAAGAGAGCGGCATTAGACGTCGTTTTTGAGCGCATGGAGAAGGCTGGCTTCGGGGATTTTTTGGCTTTGGTACACGATTTCAGGGGAGATCAAAGCGCTCTATTTGAAAAGCTTCGCTCGCAGATCGAAGCGATAGAATCTTATCAGGAGCAAAATCGAGGCATTGATTCTATCCAACTTGAGCGGGATATTTCCAGGCTCTCGATGAGGATAGGTGCCCTTTCGACGAAGTTTGAAGAGATGAGAAAGGAACTCTTCAATGAAAAGCCCGCTGGTATTCCGATAAAGGCAATGTACTTGAAAGCACGACTCGACAAGCCTGCCTTGAATAGTCCGACTTTGCTAAATCTCGACTACGAACGCGCTAGGGATTTTGAATCTGGGTTTCGGATTTTCGATCCCTATCATCAGAAGTTTTCTGGCGGTTTTTGGGATGTTCGCAGGTCCTTTTCTAGGGTAGAACCTGCAGATTTTGACCGAATACGGCAATGTCTCCAATCGGTGGAGAAATTTCGTGAATCCACACCTAGGGATTTCGAATACGAGAGTTGGGCTAACTTGATCAATTCAACTTTGAATGGGCGGTCGATTTCAGAGCCTATTTTTTCACTTTTGAAATCTCTTGATGAATTCCTTGAGCCCGAGTCCATTCTTCAATCCGCCTTTCAAAAGCGAGATGTTCGAAACCTGAAAAAGGTTCAGGAATGGCTTCGAAAAACCATGGCGGAGCTTGCTGAGCTGGAGTTTGGGGTAATTGACGATTGTACACAGCTTGAGGGCTTATCATCCGAACTCACAGTCCTCGTTCCAAAAGCCGGTTCGTTCTTCGGGCTTTTGATGGCGAAATGGAAAAAGAGTAAGTTTCCCTTGACTTTTAGTGCTTTGGCTGAAAGAGGGGTGAAAGTGGATTTGCAAACTTTGGAGCGGTTTGAGCAGGAAGTCAAAGTCCAACTCCGACTGCTAGAAGAATTCCGAAATCTTCCTGCGACTGCCACCCTTAAGGCTGGATCATTTTCGTTCGAATCTTTTCAGCTTTTGTTGGCTCAGTCTACGAATATCCTGAATTGGATACGAGACTGGGAAAAACTTGCTTCGATTCATGAGTTGACTGACTGGGGAAAAATGAGCCTTGAGTCATTCAGACGCAAGCTTTTGGAGGTTGGAAATTGGCTCAGGGATTTTGAAAAAGCGGCTCCAGGTTGGAAAATATGGCTTGAGTCGAGTCAGATCATCGAGATATTAGACAGGGGACTTTCAGAGCTTTCTTTGAATAGTGAATTGGGCTTAAACCAAGCTTTCGTCGAGCTGTCTGCCTTCGATAGGTTTCTTTCCGAATGGGGCGAAGAGAGCAGGAGTGTCGCGATGGCGCTGGAAGGCCAATTTGGAGAATTGTCGCTGGAGGAGAAACTTTCGGCATTTCACAACGGCTGGTGCCTCGCCTGGATCGGAGAGTTGGAACGTAGAAATCCTGTCTTGGCTGAGGCTGGTAGCCTAAAGCTTTCTGCAGAAATGGCCGAGCTGAAAGATGCAATTCTGGAAAAGCGGAAAATCGCAAATTACATCGCTTTGCTTCGTCTGCGTGAACAGGTGAGTTTCCCCCTGGAATACAATCGGCTTGGCAACCGTCTGACCTATCGAGATCTGTATCATCAGGTGAGTAAAAAGCGCCAACGTTGGCCAATTAGGAAGTTGGTGGAGGAGATGGAATCAGAGGTTCTGCGTCTGCTTCCCTGTTGGTTGGCTAGTCCAGAGACTGTTTCGGCGATTTTTCCGATCGGGGAAAAGTTTGATTTGGTGATTTTTGACGAAGCTTCCCAATGCCAGGTTGAGCGCGGCTTGCCGGCGATGTTGCGTGGCAGGCAGGTAGTCGTTGCGGGAGATTCAAAACAGCTTCGTCCATCGGATTTTTATCAGGTTCGCTGGGAAAGTGGAGAAGAGGGCGTGGAGTACGAGGCGGAGTCACTTTTGGAGTTGGCAGGACATTTCTTCAAAATGCAACAGCTCAAAGGGCATTATCGCTCTGCTGATCCTGCGCTGATCTATTATTCGAACCATCATTTTTATGACGATCAGCTGGAAACCTTGCCGGATTTCCAAACGGTGACTTTGGCGGCGAGTCCTTTTTCTTGGGAAAAAACCGAAGGTGTCTGGGAGAATCAGGTGAATAAAATAGATGCTGACACGGTTGTAGAAAAGGTAAAATCAATCCGCTTGGAGGCTCCCGGCGATTCGATTGGCATTGTGACCGGCAACTATTTTCAGATGGAGCTCATCCGTGATAGACTTTGGAGTGCAGGTATTCAGGATGGTGAAATCAAGGTCAGGAATATAGAAAATGTTCAGGGTGACGAGTTTGATCAGGTTATTTTGTCCTTGGGCTATGCTCCAAATAGGGAGGGGAAGTTGGTGACTAATTTTGGTTTGCTGGCCAAATCAGGAGCCGAAAACCGTCTGAATGTAGCGATTACTAGGGCGAGGAAAATGATGCACGTCATCAGCAGCATTGACCCCGAAGATTTCCGTCCTGGACAGACTCAAAACTCGGGTTTGGCTTTGCTCCGGGAATTTTTGGTGTTTGCTAGGTCTCAGAGTAATCAGCGCTCCATACCCGCTCCTGAAGTAATCAGCAAAGGTTATGAGATAGAATGGAGCTTGAAAAAAAGGCTTTTGGAAAAGGAGGGAGGTTTTTCTGCAGCCATTCCTTCCTCTGTGATGGATTTGGTTGGTGTCGCCCAAGGCGTTGGAGTGGTGATGGCCATTCTCACCGACGATCAGCGGTTTTTCAAAGCGCCCACGGCAAAGGCTGTAATGGCCTACCATCCGATCTTGTTGGAGCAAAAAGGTTGGAGCTGGCAGTGGAAATGGTCTCGGGTTGAATTTTTTGACATTAACCGTCTTAATGAATGATATATAATTCATTAATAGTTATTAATGCATATAATGAATTGTTTTTCATTCGATAAATAAGTTCTTGACTTGTGTTGAAAATCATTCAATAATTGTAAATTTATGGCTTAATGAATGATATTTAAGTCATGAATATTGCTCAATTATCAGATTCTGCCATACTTCATTTGATCGGAGATTTTGTCAAAAAGAAGCGCATGGGTCTCAATAAGACCCAAGATGCATTGGCGTACGAGGCTGGGATCAGCCGATCCACGCTCAGTTTGCTTGAGCGCGGCGAAAAGGTGAATCTCATTACGCTGATTCAAGTGCTGCGTGTACTGGGTGAGTTGGGGATACTGGAGGTTTTCGAGGTCCGGCAGCAGATTAGCCCAATAGAATATATCAAGCTCCAAAAGAAGCATGAGCGTCAGCGAGTCCGCAATTCCGACATGGCTGCCGAAAATCCTCCCTCCGAATGGTAGTGGCTGCGGAAATTTGGCTTTGGGATAAGCTTGCTGGAGCAGTGCTTTGGAATGAGGCAGAACAGCTGGCGAGTTTTGAGTTTGATGCCAATTTTTTGAAATCGGGTTGTGATATCTCCCCAATTCTGATGCCTCTGTCCCAAGGCCGGCGCCTGTATTCATTTCCCGAGACCCGCCGTGGCAGAGGAGATGCGTTTGACACATTTAAAGGCCTTCCCGGGCTTTTGGCTGACATGCTGCCAGACAAGTATGGTAATCAGCTAATCAACGCTTGGCTGGTTCAAAATGGTCGACCCACCGACAGCTTGAATCCGGTCGAATTGCTTTGCTTTATTGGAAAAAGAGGGGTGGGGGCTCTGGAGATAAAGCCGTCCTTGCGCCAAGAAGCTGCCAGTGCCAGTACTCTGGAGATGGAAAGTCTCGTTGACATTGCTTCAAAAGTGCTGAACTCCAAGCAGGGTTTTATCAGCCATTTGTCCAAGGAAGAGGAGTCAGCTTTGGCTGATATTCTCAAGATAGGGACTTCGGCGGGTGGGGCAAGGGCTAAGGCCGTGATCGCCTTTAACCCGAAAACAGGCGAAGTGAAGAGTGGCCAAGTAAAAGCTCCCGCCGGATTTTCCTACTGGATCATCAAATTTGACGGAGTCCATGATTCGCAATTTGGGGCGACCTCGGGTTATGGACGCGTTGAAATGGCTTATTATCTGATGGCGAAGGATGCTGGAATCCAGATGAACGAATGTCGGATGCTTGAGGAAAACGGAAGGGCTCACTTTATAACCAGGCGCTTTGACCGTACGGATAAGGGTGAGAAGATTCACATGCAGAGCCTCTGTGGGATCCGGCACTTCGACTTCAATCGGGTGGGATTCTACAGCTATGAGCAAGTTTTTGAGACCATGCGGATGCTTCGATTGTCATACCCGGAAGCAGAACAGATGTTTTTGAGGATGGTCTTTAACGTGCTAGCACGAAACTGCGATGACCATACCAAGAACTTCGCATTTCTCATGGACCGTGACGGCAAGTGGAGGCTTTCGCCTGCTTACGACGTTTGCCATGCCTATCGCCCGGGCAGCCTGTGGGTGAGTGCGCAATCACTGATGGTCAACGGAAAAAGAGACCGGATAAGCGATGAGGATTTTTTGGAGGTGGCGAGAAAGATGAATATCAAAAAGCCCCAAGAGAAAATCATGCAGGTGAGGGCCTCAGTACAGAAATGGACGGATTTTGCCGAACAGGTAAGTGTGGACGCCCCGCTACGTGACTCGATCAAAAAGACTTTGTTGGCGTAAAAGATTATTGGAGCGGATTGTCTGGGTCGTTTGGAATACGAAGAGATAGTCCAAGTCTTTCGTTTAGTTTTTTGATGAAATGGGCAGATAGAAGCGGAGAGGCTTCCTCGATGTTTTGGTGGACAAAGAAGTAGAGTTTTTGAAGTCCCTGTTCTTTCCACAATTCGATGCGGTCAATCCATTCGTCTAGTCTGGTATAATCGCTGGCGACATTTGCTCCCACAAATCTCACAAAAGCCTCTTCGCTGGACAGGCGCATATGAAGCATGTCGCGTCGGCCAGCAGTATCCACGATGATGTTGGAGACGTGATAGCTTTGGAGGATTTTGTAAAACTCGTCAGCAGCTTTTCCTTCAAACCAGGTTTTGTTCCTTACTTCGATGGCTAGAGGGACATCCTTTGGGAATTCAGCAACGAAGCGCTCAACCCTGCTCATATCTTTGGGCTGGAAATTGTCATGAACCTGAAGGAAGATCATGCCCAGCTTTTCGTCTAGATGACTCATGGTAGCTACAAAGTTGTCCACTTCGGTTTTCACCTCGATCAGTCGCTTGAAGTGGCTGATTGTCTGAGGGATTTTTGGAAAAAACTTGAAATTCGCCGGCGTTTTCTCCTTCCAGATCACCACCTGTTCAATTTTTGGAACTCCATAGTGCGTCGAGTTGAGTTCGATGGAGTTAAACTGTTGGGAATAATAGGCTAGCTCATCCTTCGTGCCCTTTGGGTAAAATCCCTTGAGGTCCGTTTTGTTCCACTTCGCACAGCCTACATATACCTCAAAGGCGATATCGTCTGATTTGTATTCAGCCAGAATCCGCTTGGTATCCGGATGGTCTGCTGGTAGGGTGAAATCTATGGCTTCTGGGTTGGCTACGGCTCCGAATTTCATTTTTTGGTAGGTTAAAAGTTATCCTTAAAGATATCCCGCGACTTTGTACATCGCAATTCCAATCCATTCTTTGACAAGCTTTGTCCAGTATTCTAGGGAAAAGGGATCCGGAAAAAGTAGGGAAGGCAAGTCGTATTTCAGGTCGTGGGAGTAATAGTCTGTCGGGAAGGTTAGGGTTTTTAAGCCCACTTTGTCAAAACATCCCTTTGCGCGGTACATGTGAAAAGCCGAGGTGATTAGAATGAATTCCTGATCCGTGGAAATTCCTTTTTGCTCCAAAAATGCTTTCGTGAACTGGGCATTTTGGGCGGTGTTTTTACTCTGGTCTTCGATCAAAATGTCGGATTCTGGCATTCCTGTCATCAGCAAAAAACGCTTTAACACTTCAGCCTCCGATTGCGGATTGACAGGGTTCAGGCCTTGGCCTCCCGTAATGAGGATTTTTTTGATCTTGCCCATGCGATAAAGCTGGAGTGCATGGGTGATTCGGTCGGCGCCCTTGTTGAAAAATGTCCTATCGTAGGCTGTCTTGCCCAGGTTGGTCACGCCGGTAAGGACAATGCCGATTTCATGGTTCTCGATTTCATCGAAGGACTTGAACTCGGGCTCCCAAGCCAATAGCGCCAAATTGGAGAGAAAGGGATTAGTGAAAAATACTAGAAGAGCGATTCCAATCCAGAGGCTTTTCTTACCCCATTTTCTCCGGATGAAGATCGCTCCAGCCAAAATGAAAACCATTACTATGGTCAGCGGCAGGGCTAGAAAGCTCAGAAATTGGGAAAGGTAGAAGAACATGGGGTGTTAGATTAAGAGCGATATCTCTGTTTTTTTTCCTATTTAATTAATCTTGGGTCAAGTTGGAATGGCCGCCTTTCCAGAATTCTTACCTCTCCATAATTTGGGTGCTGGCAATTGAGTATCAAGATCGAGGAGGTTTTGATGATGCTGCTCGGGACTTGAAGGGCCAGATTTTTTCCATCTTCGATCCATCGCTGTCCAATTTCTGAAAGGATAGTAGGTGCTGGATAGTCCGACCAATTGGAAGGGAGGTCTGATTCTTTGAGTTCTAGTATAGAATTGTCAGGAAGTTCCAGGACGAGTAGATCCAAGGCTGGCGCAAGCATAGGTGGAAGGTGGACGATGATTTCCAAAAGCGCGATTTCGGGATTGACGCCCGTATATAATACTGGATAGCCTCTTTTGTTCCATCTCCCAGGATGGATTGCCGCACCCGTTCCTGAAATGTCGCCGGCATACTTAGATTTGGCGAGTCTATAGACCTGCATTTGATCAGCTGAAGACTCCGTGGTCAATACGCCCAAGTAGATCTCGGACTTTAGAAAGTCCCCCCGGAATCTCCAGAACTTCTCTCGGTTCAAATCCTCCCAATGCCATGTTGGGTAATTCGAGCCATTGGAAAAAATTGTGCTGGTTTTCAAAGACTTCTTCCCCGTATAGAAAAAGATCGGTCAGTTCGAAGATCTGGATCGAATAGTTCCTGTCGAGTTTTTTTCCGGATTTCGTCCAGCGATAGATGGTTGGCTCGGATATGTTTAGAAGTCTGGAAGTTTCAGCCTTGGATAGTTCAAAATGTGTCCAGAAATTCTCAATAATTTGGGCATCGACTCCCTCCGTGGCTATTGCTATGAAATCAAACGGATTTCGTATTTGCCATTGCATAGCCCTTTTCCAGAGGATTTGTACTAGCTTTTTGTAGTGGGCAGTGGTCTGATAATCTTCCGTTTCGAGTATCATTTGATAGTATATTTTATCAATTGATACGAATGTAGCAAGAATGCGGTTAGAGTCAATGTAGTTTTTTTGGTCTTCGGATTTTCTGTTTCCATAGAATGGTCGTCCAAAGTCTAGATTGTAGGCATGGATTTTCTGTTTCTCTGGTTTTTTTTGGATAAAAATTCTTTTCCTGTGACTTTTCCTTAATCTGGTGGGGAAAGCTATTTTTGGGCATGAGTTCAAATCAGCCTAACCTATTGCCTTCATTGGAAAAACTTGCCACCCAGCTCGAGGGAAGCCTGCAAGTCGACCGATTAACCAAGACCCTCTATGCCACTGATGCTTCCGTCTATCGGGAGATGCCTTTGGCGGTAGCCTTTCCCAAGTCGGAGTCAGACATCCAGAAACTCATCCATTTTGCGAATGAAAATGGCACCTCACTGATCCCCAGAACAGCAGGAACTTCCTTGGCTGGGCAGTGTGTGGGCAATGGAATTGTGGTGGATGTTTCCAAGAATTTCACCAAAATCCTCGAATTCAATAAGGAGGAGCGATGGGTGCGGGTGCAGCCAGGCGTGGTACGGGATGAACTCAATCGATACCTCAAGCCTCACGGCTTATTCTTCAGTCCGATCACTTCCACTGCCAACCGAGCGATGATCGGTGGAATGGTCGGGAATAATTCTTCCGGGACTACTTCCATCGTGTACGGAGTAACCAGGGACAAAGTCATTTCCCTCAACACGATTCTGAGTGACGGAAAGCAGGTGGTTTTTGGGGAAATCACTCGGGATGAATTTGACCGAAAATGTGGGCAAAGTGATCTGGAGGGTACTCTTTATCGCCAGATTTTTGACGAACTCAACAATCCGGAAATTCGGGAAGAGATCCATGCCCAGTTCCCGAAAAAGTCAATTCACCGCCGAAATACAGGCTATGCTGTAGACGAATTGCTAAAAGCGGAGCTTTTTGAAGGAAATGAAAAATTCAATTTCTGTAAGCTTTTGACGGGCTCCGAAGGGACTTTGGCATTTACTACAGAGATCAAAATTGGCCTCGATCCACTCCCAGAACCAATAGAAATCGTTGTGGCGGCACATTTTGCGACGATTCATGAAAGCATGAAATCGGCTCAAGTAGCGATGAAGCATCCCGCTACCGCGGTCGAGTTGATGGACAAAATCATTCTGGACTGCACCAAAGAGAGTATAGAATATTCCAAAAACCGCTATTTCGTAGAAGGTGATCCTGAGGCGCTTCTCATGATTGAATTCCGTGGAAATACCCTAGAGGAAGCTATGGCCAAGGGAGAGGCGCTCGTGGCTGACCTGAAAGCTGGAGGATATGGCTATGCGTATCCAATCATCGAGCCTGCCAAAGTTGCTTCTGCATGGGCTTTAAGAGCCGCGGGATTGGGGCTTTTGGGTAATATTCCCGGCGATCCAAAAGCCGTGGCATGTATCGAAGACACTGCAGTGGACATAGAAGACTTGGCGGATTACATCGATGAAGTGGATGAAATGATGGCTGGCTTCAATCAAAAGCCTGTGCACTACGCCCACGCTGGAGCCGGTGAGATTCACCTTCGCCCTATCCTCGATTTGAAAAAGGCGGAGGATGTAGAAGAGTTTTATCGGATCTCTTTGGCTTCGGCCAAATTGGTCAAGAAATATAACGGATCGCTTTCCGGCGAACATGGAGACGGACGCGTTCGTGCGGCTTTTATCCCGCTCATGGTGGGGGAGAAGAATTACGAGCTTTTCCGAAGAATCAAGTTCACCTGGGATCCGAAAAATATTTTCAATCCCGGGAAAATCGTGGACGCCGCTCCGATGAACAAATTCCTGCGCTATGAGCCGGGAATGAAGACGCCAGAGCACAAGACCATGATGGACTTTTCCTCCGTAGGCGGGATTCTTCGATTAGCGGAGAAATGCAATGGCTCGGGAGATTGCAGGAAGCTTCCAGGCTCTGCGGGGACTATGTGCCCTTCCTATATGGCGACCCGAAATGAACGCGATGCGGTACGCGGGCGGGCAAATACCCTTCGGGAGTTTTTGACTCTGGACAACAAGGAAAATGCCTTTGATCATCCGGAGATCAAGGAAGCCATGGATTTGTGCCTAAGCTGCAAGGGCTGTACCGCCGAGTGCCCATCCAATGTGGACATGGCCAGCATGAAGGCGGAATTTCTTTATCAATACCAAAAAACGAATGGTGTTCCACTTCGCTCCAAAGCCTTTGCCTACATCAATGAGCTGAATGAATTCGGATCGATCATGCCTAGTGTTGCCAATTTCTTCCTGAACAATTCCCTGACGGGTGGCTGGATGAAGTCAATCCTAAAGGTCGCTCCAGAGCGGAATTTGCCGGAAATCAGCTCGATCAGTCTGAGAAAATGGTTTACGAAAAACTACGAGAGCCTTCCCGGGGCATCCAAGCCTATCAAGTCGGTTTACTTCTTTGTCGACGAGTTTACCAATCACAACGATACCCAAATAGGCATCAAGGCCATTTCACTTTTAAAGAAATTGGGCTATGAGGTGAAGCTCGTGGATCATGAGGAAAGTGGGCGATCCGCGCTCTCCAAAGGATTGTTGCCAAAAGCCAAAAAGCATGCGGAAGCCAACGTGAAGGCCTTTGCTCCCTTGATTGATGGAAATACGCCCTTGATCGGACTCGAGCCTTCTGCGATTCTGAGTTTTAGAGATGAATATCCTAGAATCGTAGGGCCTGAATTGGTCGAAGCAGCCAAAAAACTCAAGTTTCATGTGAAGCTGATTGACGAGTTTTTGGCGCAAGAGGCTGCTGCCGGAAACATTAAAGCGGAACAGTTTACTTCCAAGTCGCAAAAAATCAAGCTGCATGGGCATTGCCATCAAAAGGCCCTCTCTTCGGTGATTTGGACCCAGAAAATCCTCTCACTTCCGGCAAACTATACGGTAGAAAGCATTCCTAGCGGTTGCTGTGGGATGGCAGGAAGCTTTGGCTATGAAGCGGAACACTACGAAGTGTCACAGCAAGTAGGGGAGTTGGTGCTATTTCCAGCCGTGAGAAAGACCGAAGCAGACACCCTGATTGCGGCGCCAGGAACCTCCTGTCGCCATCAAATCGCCGATGGAACCGGTCGCAAAGCCAAGCATCCTGTCGAGATTCTTTGGGAAGCGCTGAATAAATAAGGGTTTTAAAATCTTAGACTTTCTGGTTTTACTTTGATTGGTTGAGAAATACAATCTTACCTCGAGCAACTGAATGTCGCTTCAAAGCCTGTTTAGGTTATATCTTTTCTTTGTTCTTTTTTCTTGATAAAAAAGAACGAAAAAATCAAGACGCAGCAAAGCTTCCACCGCACGGGGCCGAACGCCGGCTCGCTGCTGCGTCAGCCCACCGCGCCTATCCCAAAAATGTTTGGTGCTAACAAGCTTCGGTCTTCCGTCTTCCCGCCCCAAAACCAACGGGATTTTGGCTTGCGGTACAATTGCGGTTAATCGGATTTTTTCTCAACTTATTTAGACAAAGTCCTTTTTGACTTTTTAACCCAAAATGCCTCCATTATGCTTACACCTGCCCAGCAGGAAACCTACCAAAAAGATGGTTTCCTCATCCTTTCTGGACTTTTCAGTCCGGAAGAAATTGCCCTACTGTTTTCCGTAGCCACAGACGATACCGTCACCGGAAATTCCTTTGACCTGAATGACCAAGATGGCAAGAAGACTAAATTGACCTTATGGTTTACTGCCGGAGATGATTCTTTTGGCCTGATGTCCCGCTGTCAGCGCATAGTCAATTCGGTTCAAAGTCTACTTGGGTCGGGTGAGGTTTGCCATTTTCACTCCAAGATTATGCAAAAGCAGCCCAAGGTCGGAGGAGCCTGGGAATGGCATCAAGACTATGGGTATTGGTACAAAAACGGCTTTCTTTTTCCCGAAGCGATGATTTCCGTGATGCTCGCCCTCACAGATGCAACCAAGGAAAATGGCTGCCTTCAGGTCTTGAAGGGAACCCATAAAATGCAGCGCTTTGAGCATTCCTTCGTGGGAGAGCAACAGGGAGCGGATCTGGATTTTGTCACCGAAGCTGAAAGAATATCGGAGCTGGTTTATTGTGAACTGAAGGCTGGGGATGTGCTCTTTTTTCATCCCAATCTCCTGCATCGCTCCGAGGCCAATTTAAGCGAAAAGCCGCGCTGGTCGGTTATTTCGGCCTATAATCTTTCTTACAACAAACCCTTTCGTGAGAAAAGCACCTCCTGCATTACACCCGTGGAGGTAGTTCGGGATGAGGCCATTTTGGCTAGCGGAATGCGGAAAGTGTCCGCTGCCGATTTTTTGGTCAAGGAAAAAGAGATCACCCTAAACGTAAAATAGGCATGCTAAATATTTGTATTCTGGGAGGAGGATTTATCGGGAGGTTTTATGCGGAATCGCTGATTGGAAGGAGAGGGAAAGATCAGGTTGCTGTGGTTTACGCGAGAAGGGAAGAGACAGCCAAGCGCTTTTCCAAAGATTACCAAGTTCCGGTCTGGACCACGGATATGGAAGAAGCGATCGCCCATCCCCAAACGGACGTGGTGATCATTGCGCTTCCCAACCATGTGCATGAGGAGGCGGTCATGCTTTGCGTCAAACACAAGAAGCCAGTCCTCTGCACCAAGCCTTTGGGAAGAAACGCGGAAGAGGCGCTTCGAATGACTAACGCGGTGGAGGAAGCGGGAATTTTTGCGGGCTATCTGGAAGATCTGTGCTATACACCGAAGTTTCTGAAGTCGGTCAAAAGCGTGGAGTCCGGAGCGATTGGAAGGGTTTTGTGGGCAAAATCCAGAGAAACCCATCCCGGGCCTCATTCGGATTGGTTTTGGGATATGGAAAAAGCGGGCGGCGGGGCCATTGTGGATTTGGGCTGCCACTGCGTGGAGATTTCCAGGAATTTCATCGGGAAAGACGTGCTGCCCGTGGAGGTGATGTGCTGGGCGGATACCCAGGTCAAGCCCATCGAAGCCGAAGACCATGCCATCGGTCTGGTGAAATATGAAAATGGGGCAATCGGACAGTTTGAGGTTTCCTGGACTTTCAGAGGTGGGATGGACTTGAGGGATGAGGTGATGGGGACGGAGGGCACGATCTGGATCAATTCCTTTTTGAGAACAGGCTTTGAAATGTTCAGCAGCGGAGCCGGGCAAGGCTATGTCGCCGAAAAGGCGGAAACTTCCGCGGGATGGCTTTTTCCGGTAGGCGATGAAGCGCATGAACTGGGCTATCCCAATATGTTTATAGATATGTTTGAGTCCTTGGAAAAAGGGACTGCTCCAAGAGAGACTTTTTACGATGGCTATGTGGTCAATGCCATTCTGGATGCGGCCTACAAATCCGCCAAAACCAAGCTGTGGGAACCGGTTGATCTACCTCTGTGGAGAGGAAAAAGAGGCCTGAGCAAACCCTCAGTTTACAATTCTTATGATGACCATCACTGGCTAATCAAAGAGGAAATCCTGCCCAATGGGGATAAAAAGGTGATTTTGAAAGAAAAGGCAAGCGGGAAAATCTTCTCCAAAGACGAGCTGGCGTCTTGAGTTCTTTTTTCAGAAAAGTGGAGATGCTGTAGAACGCGCTGAATGTTTGATGCGTAGGGTCAGCTGAAATTCGATAAAGCCAGTCTCAGTTCCTTGCCTCAAAGCGCCAAGATTTCTTTGCACAATTTCGAAGAAAGGCACTGTGCATTTGATTTTTAGTTAAATTCGTGAAGAGCGGTTAAATAGACTGAGTTCGGCCATGGAAGAACATAGAATTCCCCAGAAGGAGAAGTTCAATTTGGATACGTTCGACGAGTCAGAGCGAGCAGCCTATTCCTACGCTGATTACCTCAAATGGGACTTTGAAGAAATTGTCGAATTGATCAAAGGGAAGGTTTTCACGAAAGCCCCAGCACCAAATCGTCGGCATCAGGAGGTTTCTGGAAATATAGCTGGAAGCCTGTTCAGTTTTCTTCGATCCCATTCCTGCAAGGTTTATTCAGCTCCATTCGATGTCAGGTTTTCAAGAAATCCCGAGTTTTCAAAAATCGATTCAGTCGTCCAGCCCGATATTTCTGTGATCTGTGATACTTCCAAACTGGATGACAGAGGCTGTTTTGGCGCCCCGGATTTGATCGTGGAGATCATTTCTCCGGGAAATAGCCGTGTCGAGCTTCAAAACAAATACGACTTGTATGAGGAATTTGGAGTTCGAGAGTATTGGATAGTACATCCTACAGATTGCACCCTTTTGATCTACACCTTGGTCGACGGGAGATTTCAGCCTTCCCGACTTTTTACCTCCGGCGACCGGGTCAAGTCGACGGTACTGCCCGGCTTTTCACTCGATGTAGAGGATATTTTGTAGGATTGAAGAAATCTTTTTCAGAGCCGAGCTGGCTTCTTAAGTACCTATTCATGTAAGGAAAAAGCGAAATCTGCCTTTTTAAAATCAGAAGATTTTAGTAGGTTCGAGTCATGGCAGGGAGGAGATACGAGAGATAGGCGCAATTGCGCCTATTTTATGTTAGCTACAAGTAAAAAATGAAATATCAATACTCAGAAGATAATAAAGCTAAAGCAATAAAACGAAATAGAACGATTATGTCTGTTCAATATGGAATTGGTGCTACAGTAATGATTTATATGTTATTCAATAATTGGTCGACATTAGGAGTTGAGATAAAAGCTCCCCTATTAGTTGGTCTTATTGTTCTACCCTTCGCTTGGATTTATTTCGACAGAAACTTTCGTGCAAAATTCTCTAGCTCTTACGAGATACAAGACGATTACCTGATAATTGAAGAAAAAGGGGCTGTTAAGCACAAAATCTCTCTTGACTCTATCCGACAACTAAAAAAAATTCCAAATGGACATAGAATCGAGAGTAACTCAGGAACTGCATATATTCTTGACGGGATTGACAATAAAGATGAATTATTGAAAAAAATAAATAAAACCAGTAGCTAACACTGTATATAGCAAATAGGGCATTCGGTGGTTTACGAAAGTTAAGTGTTATTTACCAACACCGCCAAATCGTTGATTTGGCTTTTAAAGGAATAAAATAAAAACAAAATACAACGCTTTGGCTCAATGCAAAATTGAAAGTTTAGTGCTTTCTACTGCCCTACTTGCCATATACTAAACGTTGGAAATAATAGGAGTAAACAATAAAGTGATAATCAAAGATTGTAAATGGAAGGAACAAAAAAGCTCTTTTCTCAAAGAGCGATTTCTATAGCAACATATTTTGGCGGTCCTGCAGCAGCTGGGTATCTAGTTAAAAAGAATTACGAAGCTTATAACCAAGAGGATAATGGAAAAAAAGCTTTTATAATCGGAATCATCTCAACCTTTGTAGTATTTGTTGGAATATTTTCGATACCAGAACCCATAATTGATAAGATTCCAAATGCGTTGATACCTGCAATTTACTCAGGGATAATTTATTTGATCGTTGAAAGAATACAAGGACAATGGTTAAAGGAGCACAAGGAATCGGGCGGTGAATTTTTCAGCGGATGGAAAGCAACCGGCATCGGAGCGATTTTTATGGTGATACTACTTGCCTTGATTATGGGGTCAGTTTTTGTAGAGGGAGAGTTATCTCAATCTGATTTTGATACTGTAGCTTACGATAAGGAGATTGAAAGATTTGTTGAGAATGAAAGCACGTCACTCGCAGTGTTTAGCGTGATTGACACGTCCGAACCACAATATTTGATGAAGGAATTTAGCAAGGGGATTGTGTTGTGGAATGAAAACAAGGAAATAGTAAAAGAGCTTAATTCTATCGATAACTTGCCAGCTGAATTTATAGAGCAAAATAAACTGCTTTTGAAGTATTGTGATTTAAGAATACAGCATAGCGAGATAATATTAAAAGCGATAAATGAGGATACTGACAAGTATGTTGCGGAGATTGACAGAATTGGAGTGGAGATAGAAAAGATTTTGGAAGAACTTCAATAGTGACATTACCAAAGTAGAATTCCGCAATACAAAAGCCGGACGATCAATCGTCCGGCTTTTGTATTGAGAGAGGGTTCATCAATGAAGAGCTTACCTTAACTCGGATCCACATCTACCACCCAGCGCACGGAGCGGAACTCGGGGCGGGACTGTAGTTCCTCGAGGATTTTTGTGAGCTGTTCCTTAAAGACAGCCTGCGTGTTTCCCGATCTATCCAGCTTGATCATGCTTTCAAACTGGTATTGGTTTTTGATGCGGGCGATGATGCCTTTTTCCGGTCCCAAGACGATCTTTTTAGCCTGAATATTTGCCATCTCCCGATGCAGGGCATGGGCGGCTTTTTCGGAGATTTTGAAGTCAGCGTGGCGGGTGGTGATCTTCACCAGCTTGACATAGGGAGGGTAATAAAACTTCTTTCTGTCGAACATTTCCTGACGGAAAAACTCGAAATAGTCGCCTCTGAGGACTTTGTCGAAGAGTTCATTTTCGGAATTTCTGGACTGGATGACCACTTGGCCTTTTATATCACGCCTCCCGGCACGACCGGCGACTTGGGTGATCTGTTGATAGGCGCGTTCACCTGCCCGAAAGTCGGGGAAGTTCAAGATCCGATCACCATCCCAGATACCCACGACGGTGACTTTGCCGAAGTCCAAGCCTTTGGTGATCATTTGCGTTCCCACCAGAATATCGATCTGCCCAGCCCCAAACTCGTCCAGCAGCCTTTGGTAGCCGTATTTGTTTCGGGTCGTGTCTAGGTCCATCCTTCCCATTCGAGCTTCGGGGAAAAGCAGACTCAGCGATTCTTCGATCCGCTCTGTGCCTATGCCTTGGGTAGTCAACTGTGTGCTTCCGCATGCCGGACAGCTTTGCGGGATTTTTTCCTTGTATCCGCAATAGTGGCAGCGCAATTCCTCGGCAAATTGATGGTAGGTGAGGCTCACGTCACACTGCACACATTGCCCTGTCCAGCCGCAATCCTCGCACTGCACATAGGGGGAATAGCCTCTACGGTTTTGGAAGATGAGGACCTGCTCTTGGCGATCCAAGGCGGCCTGGATTTTTTCCCGCATTATACGGGTGGAATCCAGTTTTAGCAGGTTTTTCTTTCGATCTGCCGAAAGATTTGCTAGATGATACTCGGGCATGCTGGCATCCCCAAAGCGGTGCTGGAGTTCGGTCAATCCATATTTTCCCTGAGTGGCATTGTAATAGGACTCGAAAGAAGGCGTCGCTGAGCCGAGGAGCGTCCTTGCCTGATGGAAATAGGCCAGCATGATGGCGGCGTCCCGGGCATGAAACCGCGGTGCCGGGTCAAATTGCTTGTAGCTGGGCTCATGTTCTTCGTCCACGATGATCAAACCCAGGCTGTCGAAGGGCAAAAAGACAGAAGATCTCACGCCGACGACAAATGAAAACCTGCCGCTGAGGACTCCATTCCACACTTCAACCCGCTCGTTGTCGGAGTATTTGGAATGATAGACTCCCATCTGCGAGCCAAAGACCTGCCTGAGGCGACTGACAATCTGTGTGGTCAAGGCGATCTCGGGCAGCAGCATCAAGACTTGGGAGCCACTTTCCAAGACTTCCTGGATCAGCTTGATGTAGATTTCGGTCTTGCCACTCCCAGTCACGCCATGCAGCAGTACGCATTGCTTGCTTTCAAAATGGCTTTTGATCTCCTCGAAGGCAGCCTGCTGTGTGGACGAAAGGTCGTAGGCTTCGCGCTCGGCTTTTTCCTCCTCAATCCGGTTGACCACATGCTTGAAGGATTCGAAAATGCCGTTTTTGATCAACGTCTTCAGCGAGCTTTCCGAATCGCCCTCTTCCAAAAGCGATGCTTTGTTGAGTCCGTTTTCGTTCAACTTAGGGTTTTGAAAAACCGGAACGTCCCGAAGGTATTTCAGCAAGATGGACTCTTGCTTGGGCTTGCCTTGGACGGCTTCAAATATTGCTTGAAGGGCGTTTTTGTCAGCTGCTAGTTCGGGTACCAACCTGACTCTGGTTTCGACTTTCGGCGTGTATTTTTCCTGCACCCGCTCGAAGATCAAGATCGCTTCCTTGGCGACCAAGCTTTTCAGGATGGGGTGAATGGTCTTTACTCCGAGGATTTTTTCGCAGTCCTCATAGCTGATCTCATCCTGGCTCTGGAGCGCATCGAGGATTTTTTCCTCGCGGACATCCAGCGGAAACTTGGTTTCTTCCCGGTCAAAATTGGGATTGAGCTGGATTTTGCTTTCGCTGGACAAGCGTAGGCCCGAGGGCAGCGCGGCGTGCATGACTTCGCCGATATGGCAACAGTAGTATTCCGCCATCCAAACCCAAAAGCGGATTTGAAGGGGATTGACGCTGGGCTGGATATCCAGCACGTCGAGAATGGGTTTGGCTTCGTAGGATTGGGGAGGCTTGTTGTGAACCTTTCCGATGATCCCCGTCAGCACTTTCTTTTTGCCAAACTGCACGATCACCCGTGCCCCAATCTGAATTTGGGACCGCAGCAAAGCGGGGATTTTGTAAGTGAACATCCGGGGAATTGGGACGGGCAGGATGATATCCGCGAAGTTGTTTCCGCCGCTTGTTTCCGCCAAATCCTGTTCTGCAAAGAGACTTTCCACCAATTCAGGCTAAATAAGGTAATTGAGCAATTGCCTCTTCCCAGGTAGCAACCGGGCGGCGACACGCTCTGTCAAAACAAATATAAATTAAGGCATTTCCCTCGGCGTCGGGAGTTTTTCCCTGAAGAAGGGGGACATTTTCTGTCAAGTTCTCAGACCAGGAAAGAACAGAGTTTGGGGTGTAAGCTTGTTGGAAGGCTTCCGCTTTGGACTTGGCTTCGGTTCCGACGATGGCGATTTCCGCGGAGGGAACCAGCGATTCGAGCAGGAAATGAGCCCAGTTGCTGAGAAAACCGGGATCACGCAGGATCAAATCCTTCATGCCTCCCAGCATCTTTTGGGCTATTTCCGAGTACTTCTCTTCATAGGTCAAAAGCGAAAGTCTATGGAGGTTTCGGGCCATGATCGAGTTGGAGGCGGGGATGACATTGTCAAAAAGCTCCTTCTTGTTGGCGATTAATTTCTCTGATTTGGGATTGTTGAAAAAGAAAAATCCGTCTCCATCATCATAAAACTGATCCAAGCAGAAATCTGTCAAGTCCTTGGCGAAGTTCAGCCAGGATACGTCGCCACTCGCTTCAAAAGCCATCAAGGCAGCTCGGATGATTGCCGCATAGTCTTCAAGAAAAGCGGGAGTATAGGCCTGGCCGTTTTTGTAGGAGCGATGCAAAACGCCCGAAACGATCATCTTTTCTCTGACAAAACCCAAGTTTTTCAAAGCCAGATCCAGCATTCGTTTTTCACCTGTCGCGTGGTAGGCTTGTATTAGTCCTGCGGACATCAATCCGTTCCATCCAGCCAGGATTTTGTCGTCTTTTCCGGGGAAAATCCGCTGATTTCTGATCTCAAGCAGTTTGGCTTTGACTGTGTTGAGTTTATCGACGAGCTCGATTTCTTCAAGCTTGAATTGGGAGGCAATTTCCGCATAGGATTCGGTCTGGAAGAGGATGTTGACGCCATCTTCCCAGTTTCCATTGGGTTTGAGATTGTAGAGTTTGCTGAGCCAAGGCAATTCGTCAGGAACTAATGCCTGCAATTCGGCATAGGTCCAAGTGTAGAATTTTCCTTCTACTCCCTCGCTGTCCGCATCCTGAGCCGCGTGGAATCCTCCTTCTTCTTGGAGCATTTCGGCCTCTAGCCAGTTGACCGTTTCGATGACTTTTTCCAGAAAAAACGCATCTCGGCTGACCTGATAGGCTTTCGCATACAGCTCCAGCAGTTGGCCATTGTCGTATAGCATCTTTTCGAAGTGCGGCGCAAACCACTCTCCATCGACCGAATATCTCGCAAAGCCACCCCGCAAATGGTCGTAGATGCCGCCCATTCCGATCTTTTTCAGGGTGAAAAAGACCTTTTCCTGTGAGTCCGGATTTTTGGAAAGCAGGGCGTAGTCAAGCACAAAATCCCAAATCGTCGGCATAGGAAACTTAGGTGCCCGATTCATTCCTCCCCATTCAGGATCAAACTGGGAGGAAAGCTTGGTGATGATTTCCATGAGATCATCGGGATCGAGTTCAGATGCATTGCCGGCAATGCCATATTTCTCGGTTTCCTTTCGGCTCAGGCTTCGCCCAAAGCTTTCGGCGCTTTCCGCCAACTGATCCTCGTGTTTTTCAAACGCGTTGGCAATGTTGGCCAGCAATTGTTTCCATTGCAGGTTGGGGAAATAGGTGCCGCCATAAAAAGGCTTTTGGTTGGGCATCAGGAAAACATTCAGCGGCCAACCGCCTTGGAGTCCCATAGCCTGCACCGCGTCCATGTAAATGTTGTCAATGTCCGGGCGCTCTTCCCGGTCAATTTTGATGCAGACAAAGTGTTCGTTCATCAATTCTGCAGTCACTTCGTCCTCAAAGCTTTCCCGCTCCATGACATGGCACCAATGACAAGCCGAATAGCCAATCGACACCAAAATCGGTTTGTTTTCAGTCTCGGCTTTTTGCAAGGCTTCCGGTCCCCAAGGAAACCAATCCACAGGGTTGTGTGCGTGCTGGAGTAGGTAGGGGCTTTGGCTTTGGATAAGACGATTGGACATGGATTTAAAAATTTGAAAATTGAAAGATTGGAAAATTGGGAGGGACGTAGATAGTTCTTTTGGCCAACTCCCCCTTTGGAAAAGGGGGCAGGGGGATTTAGTTATGAAGCTGCGACATGACGAGGTGGTCTGTCACCCTGAGCGTAGTCGAAGGGTGACCTCTTCGATCTCCCTAGAAAAATCAAATTGAGAGTTCAATCGTTCCAGCTTTTCCAAAAGGTTTCGAAGAAATTTGCGGTGGGCTTCGGTATCGGGATTGAAAGGCCGATGCGCAAGCTCCAGTCTGATTTTATTGATTTCACCGGCCAATTTTTTGGTTTCCTCAGTGAAATACGCTTGCTGCCATCTCTCCCAAATGTAATTTTCCGCCTCTTCACTCGGGTGGATCAAATCGGTTTTATAGAAGCGATAGTCCCTGAGTTCGTCCATCAATATTTCGTAGGCCGGGAAATAGTCTACCCGATCAAGGTCCTCCTGTAGATTTTGGCATAAAGCCCTGAGCATGCTTTTGCTGAGTTGGTTTTCCGCGACGCCGTCCTTCAGGTGTCGAACCGGGCTAACAGTCAGAATGATTCGGATAGCTGGATTGGCGAGGCGGATTGCCCGCAGGGTTTCGAGGACAGGCCTTTTCATTTCCTCGATGGACCAAAGCCTTTTGCGGAACTGGTTCTGCGGCACTTTGTGGCAGTTTGCAACCAAGGTTCCGTCTAGTAGTTCATAACCCCAAGCAGTGCCGAAAGTTAGGATGAGGTCCGTCCCGACTCGCGCTTGGGATTGTGTTTTGTCGGCTTCGTTTCTGAGCAATTGCATTAGATTTTCCAACGATTCGGCCCGAATATCCGAATGGGCAAGAAAGTGGTGAAAAAGCCCTTCTCGCTCTGTCAAAAGACGATCCTCAAACGACCGATCGAGAAAGGATCGGTTCAAAAGCTCAGAGATGGCCACAGGATGAAATACCGTCCCAAAAGGATTGACCAAAACGTCGAGCTTGGCATCGCCCATTCGCTGGCCGATGGTCTGGGCAAAGCAGGAGCCCATGCTGAGAATCTTGCTTTGATGGGAAATCTTTTGCGGGGAGGGCGGAATCGGGAAGTCTATAGACCAGCGCATGGGATGAAGATAGCAATTATGCCTCTTTTGTCGCATTTGACAGGGTTTTTAAGACTGGAAAAAAAGGATTGGGATGATTGTCAGGAGGATGAAAAAATCTTTCGGGAGCCCTTGAAATTTTTCTTTCCAAGCCAGTAAATTGGCTTCGTTAAGCGGGTGTAGCTCAGTTGGTTGTCCGCCTAGGCGGATCCCAAGCTGAAGGTTCCCGATTTTTTTCGGGACAAGCTGTGAGTTCGAGACTCATTACCCGCTCTGAAAGGACAGTCCATAGAAGGCTTGTCCTTTTTTATTTGGTTGAAAATGAGTTTTTTAAAAAAAATAAATTTCAACCTCTGTGATTTTTTTGAATGATCCGAGACTAATAGTGCAAAATCCAATCCATGAGCCAAGAAGAAGAATTTGTAAACCTGATCCAACAAAATCAAGGCTTGCTTTACAAAATCGCTTCGATTTATACCCGGATTCCTGAGGAGCAGCAAGATCTCTTTCAGGAAATCGTATACCAGACCTGGAAGTCCTTTGGCAGTTATAAAAAAGCCGCCAAACCCAGTACTTGGCTCTATCGGGTGGGAATGAACACGGCCATTTCACACCTCAATCGATCCAAAAAAAGGATAACTGCAGTGTCTTTGGAAGGATGGGAATCGCTTCGATTGGAGGAGTATGATGCCGGATTGGAGGAAAGGGTACAGCTACTGTATGCTGAGATCCGCAAACTTAGCCTGCTGGATCGTGGGATTGTTTTCCTATTTCTGGAAGATAAAAACTACGAAGAGATCGCGGAAATCGTCGGGATTACCGCCAACAACGTGGGTACCCGACTGTCTAGAATCAAGGAAAAATTAAGAAAAGGCGTCAAAAATAACTAAGCCCCTGAGCCATGGAACTCGATGAAATGAAATCCCTCTGGGGCAGCCTAAGTGATGCCACAGAAAGACAAGAAAAAATCAAAAAAGAAGAACTCATGAAATTGACCAAGAGAAATTATCAACGAAAACTGGGTAAAATCTACCTGCCTGAGATTTTGGGTACCGTCATCACTTTCCTGTATGCAGGATTCTTTATCTCCCAGTTTGACAAATTGGAGTTTAAGGTGAACCAGATCCTCACCATTTTCAACACCAGCGCCATGATCTTGCTGCCGATTATCAGTTTGATTAGTCTATATCGACTCAACCGATTGGATATCAGTGAGAATAGTCCAATGGAGTTGGTGGCTAAGTTCAAGAAGGACAAGGTGTTTTTTTGGAAGTTCCAGCGAATGAACATGCTGCTTTCTGGCTTTTTTGCCATCAGTATATTGCCGCCATTGGCAGAGTTGGTCGGAAAAAGAGACCTGATCCTGGAACCACAGTTTTGGATGGTATATGTACCCGTTGGATTGATTTGTGTTTATTTTTTCAGCAAAATCACCTTCAGGAAATACGAGAAATCGCTTGAGGAAGCGGAACAGTTGATAGAGGGGATAGACTAGAAAAAGGGAGCGTTAGCTTCCTTTTTTGATTTCATTCCATTGCCTAAGTACCTGCGTGTCCCCGAATCCATAGATTGGGAGCCTTTTTTGGAACTCGCGGAATACGCTGGAAAAGTCAGTCTCTCCCATTTCCTCCCGGATTTTCAGGAGGGTTTGGACAGGTTTGCCAGGAAAGTCTCCAATCGGTATCATGTCTCTCCATGATTCCACGGCCGGTTTCAGAAAAGGGAATCTCTCGATAAAGAGATTGGCGATCTTCAGGGCTTCGAAGACGTTGTTTTGCTGGTAGTGTATCCACAAGTCTCCCAACACCGCACGCTCCCTTTGACTCAGTTTCTTGGCTTTTTTCTCATAGCTTTCGACTAGCTCCCTTTCGCTCAATGCTGAAAAATGGTAGGGCGAGTCGGGGTAGGGAAGTACAAGATTTACCACGGCAGGATGCGTTTTCAGGTAGTTGAATACAAACCAGAGATTAACCTGGCAGAAAAGATCTTCCTCAAACCAGCAAAAAATTTGGCTGTCTGCCGGAATGGCCTTGATTTTCAGAATCTCTTGGTAAGAATAGGTTTTGTAGTCGATCGAAGCGCCTTCGGGGTAATTTTGTTTGATAAACGCTTCTCGCAGTTGCCAGAGCTCTTCACCCTCTTTGGGACTTACCGGGCCATCGACCAGACATTCCCTAAAAGAAATCCGCTCACCTGGAATGCTTTTGGGAAACATGGACAAAAGCGCGTCGCCATTGAGAATATGATAGATCATGCGCTGTGGTATTTGGCTTTTGTCACGGCGTAGGATTTGGCGATGAGTTCGCGGAGGATGCCTTCGTTGAGATCCGAGAGTTTGTTGGCGTAGAGACAGGCGACGGCGCGCTTGTATTTCCCGAGGTTTTCGAGCAGTGGCTCAAAATCCTGCTGCTCACAACTGAGCAGGTAGAGGGAAAGGGCTGTTTTTCGAGGGGAAAAGCCTACGATGGGCGCGTCTCCCTCGTGGCCGGTGGCATATTTGTAGTGATAGCTGCCAAAGCCTATGATGGACGGCCCCCACATGGTGGCTTCCTCGCCAGTGATCTCTTCCATCATTTTTTTCAGCGCAAAAGCATCTTCGCGTTTATTTGGGCTTTCTACCGTGTTGATAAAATCGTCGACGGATACCTCGGTGGGTTTTGTTTTGTTTTCGGCCATGACTATTCTTGATAAAGTTCGATAGGCAAGCCGTCAGGATCGGAAAAGAATGTGAATTGTTTCCCCGTGTACTCATCCACCCTGATTGGCTCTGCCTGAATTCCCAATTTACTCAAATCTTCCGCTGCTTTCCCAATGTCTTTGACTGCAAAAGCCAAATGCCTCAGGCCGCAGGCTTCGGGTCGGGAAACTCTCGCTGGGGGATTGGGAAAAGAAAAGAGTTCGATCACATATTGCCCATTGAGTTCTAAGTCAAGCTTGTAAGAATCCCGCTCAGCTCGATAAACTTCCCGCAGGATTTTAAGTCCGAGGATTTCTGTATAAAAGTGCTTGGAATGCTCGTAGTCCGAGCAGATGATGGCGATGTGGTGGATAGACGTAAGGTTGAGCATTTTGGGGGTTGAAATTGGATGTTGGGTATTTTTTGACACTTGCATTCCATCCGGAATTTTTTGAGAAATCTGGCTGGAAGGCCGATGACGGAAGACCAAAGCATCCTGGACGATAGTCACGTGAAAATAGGGAAATGGAGTCCGACCGCTATTTGGGAAATGTCGAAGTATTTAAAATCGAATTTCAGGCAGCTTGTTTCTTCGGTCTTCTGTCTCCCGACTTCAGTCTTTTTCCTCCATCAAATGTTTTCTCAGAAAGTCCGCAGTCAGATTTCCAACCCGGATCATGTTTTCCCACTTCATCCAGTGATGGGTATCTCCCGGAATCAGAACAGCCTCGTAGGGCATTCCCAGTTCCTCAAATCTTCGGATCAGATCGGTAGTCTGGCTTACTTCTACATTTCGGTCGTCATCGGAATGGATGAATAGCACCGGGCTTTTCCAGGTCCCCAGATCCGCAATCGGCGAAGACTTCCAAGCTATCTCTTTTGCCTTTTCGTAGTCAGGAGCAACTTCGTAACCTTCAGGCAGATCATATCGCCCGTCCAAGTCGTGCACGCCGTGAATATCCACGCCAACTTTGAATAGGTCAGAATCTCGAGCCAAGGCTAAAGCAGTCAGGTAGCCCCCATAGCTGCCTCCATAGACTCCGATCCTGTCAGCGTCGACTTGACGTAGCGAAGCCAAATATTCGCCTCCAGCTTTGATGTCTTGGTATTCGACCGCGCCTTGAAAATAGCCATTTGCAGGTCGGTGAAACTCGTAGCCATATCCGATTCCCAAGCGGTAATTAACTGAAAGGACGACAAACCCAAGCTCAGCCAAGTACTGGTTGTAGGCATAGGTATTGGAATAATAATCCATGTAGCTCCAACCGAGCAACATCTGTCGCTGAGGTCCGCCATGGATGAAAACTACACCAGGCTTTTTGGCAGCTCCGCCTTCTTTTTCGAAAAGCTGACCGTAAACGGTTGTGCCATCCGGAGCTTTAAAGCTGACTTGCTTTGGAGTGACCAGATTGCTTTGAGGGAAATCAGATGGAATGGAGGATTCTTGGAGGAGTTTTGTTGCCGATCCGGACTTCACTGCCACCAAATGTGAACGCTGGGGCGTGGCTGAGAAAAAGGCGATTTTGTCACCGCCACCTAAGCCCACGGGATAGGCTTCGATTCCCTCGCCGGAAGTTTCCCAAGTCAATTTTTTGGTCTTTAGGTCTATCCTTCCAATGTGTCTTCTGTCGAGATCTTCTTTTTCAGCTCCAGTATTTCCAGAGAAAACTACTTCTTTTCCGGATGAGCTTAGCTTGATCTGCTCGACCATGTAATTTCCCGGTGTGAGGGATTGCAGGTTTTGGCTCTCCAAATCCAGAGCGAAGAGATGCTGCCAGCCTTCATGATAAGATTCGAATACCAGCTCTTTGTCATTGGGAAATGCGGAAAACCCATAGCGATAAGAGCCTCGGAGTGTTTCTGGGGCTTTCCAGAGCATTTTTTCTTCACCTAACTGGACATCCGCAAGCCAGATTTCCCACGGTACGTGTCTGGGCTCTAAGAGCGACAAGGCCGCGCCGCTTCCTCCAAGGGTTTTGATAAAGGCGATTTTGCTGCCGTCAGGCGACCATTTAGGTTGGGAATAGCGGTGAAAGGATGGGGCGATCCAATGGATGGGAGTTTCTTGGTTTTCATAGATTCCCAGCAACTGATGCCCTCCTCGGCTTACGGTGAAAGCCAGTTTTTTTCCGTCAGGAGAAAACTCTAGGGAATTCACATTTCCTTTGACTTGAAAGAGTTGGGCAGGTTTTTCATTTCCTTCTAAATCAGCTTTCCATGCCTGTCCACCTTTGAGATAAAGGATTTGATTTTGTGGCCCGAGGGTAAAGTCGTCCCCTTCAACAAGGACTTCAGCTTTTTGGGTTGAGAGGTTGATTTTCCAGATTTCCACTTTGGGAAGTGTGGGCATGTTCAGCGCATTCACCGTGGAGGAGGCATTTCCGCCGCCATGGTCTCCGCCACGCACAAAGATCAGCCAATTGCCGTCTGCGGTGAACTTGAGGCTGCTGATTTCTTGTCCATCGTCTTGGTTGAACTTGGTCAGTTTGGTCGGTAGGAAATTTGGGCCATCGGCGAAGTAGACATTTCTTTTTCCCTGCTCATTCATCGCCCAAGCGATCTTTTCGCCGACTGGAGATGAAGTCAATTCCGAAGGAAAGCTGAATTTTCCAACCTGCTCCATCGTGAAGGATTGGGAAAAGAGCAGGATTGGTAAAAAAAGTAAGAGGGCAACCGGAATAAATCTTTTCATATCAATACTTGTCATGGATGAAGTACAAAACCTTTTGAAGTTCGGTTTTCAGGTCGTTGGACGGAATCGCGTAGTTGTTCATCATGCAAGAGAAATGCAGGATTTTACCGCTCTTGGTGAGCAGGTATCCACTTAGAGAGTTGGCCATGCTGAGGGAGCCGGTCTTGGCATAGATGTAGGGAGGCTGGCCGGGGTCGGCCGGGTACCAATTGCGGATGGTGCCGGACTCTCCCCCTGCTGGGAAGTAGGCCTTGATCTTTTCCAGCGGAACTTCTTGGCGGATTTTGCCCAGCAGAGCGATGATGGATCTCGGCGTAAACATGTTTTGGGCAGAAAGTCCAGAGCCGTCGACCCAGCGTGGCTCGTCCGGTAGGTCGTTTAGGAGGTTTTCTTTGGAATAAGAGATTGCCTCCGAGATGTCCAATTTGTTGGTCAGCTGATCCGAAACCAAAAACATCAGTTGCTCGGCCAAGAAATTGTCGCTGATCTTCATCATCTGGGCGTAGATGCTATCGGCTGGTGCAGAGAGGAGTTTTTTGGGTTCTTCCTCGAAATAACTTGGATTGGAAATCATCGTAATCGACTTTCCCGTTGCTTCCTCGAGTAGGATTTTCGTCAGCTCACGCGAGGTGATAAAGGGAATGTCGGATTCAAATTCGGAATCCTTCGCCTCGGTTTTGAACTGGTAGGGAAAGCGGTTTTTTTGATGTTTTCGGGTGAAAGAATAAGGCCTAGAACTCTCCGATTCGTCGTTTTCCATGGCCGATTTGAACCTTTCCGGGTAAACTGTAAAGTCGGTTTCCCCCTTTTCTTTTTCAAAACGGACAATGTCGCCATACACCGGAAGAGCGGATCGCTCGGCTGCATAGTAATAGGGATACCAATTCCATGACCAGCCCGGCCCGTAGGCATCCACTTGGTCGAAATTGTCCAGCAGAAAGAGTTTTTTGTTTGAAGCTTTGAGGAAGTCGATCGCTGTTTCATCTTTCAAATCCGGATGAAGCAGACTCGGATCGCCCGTGCCCCAGAAGATTAGGGAATCGCCTTTTTCCAGATAGTTTAATCCATTGACCAAGCTGTCACCCAAAATGGAGTAGGCCGTGTAGAATGTGAAAATCTTCGTGTTGGAAGCGGGAATGAAATACTTGTCCGAGTTGATTTCAACCAAGGTTTTGCCCTTTTCAGGATCTTGGAGCATAAAGCCCAGATGGCCCTTGTCAAAGACATCTGATTTAGAAAGGGACTTGTTGATTTTGTGGACAGTGCAGGAACTGAGTGCAAGGAGGGTGGCGACTAGAATTCTTTTCATAACGGAAAATAAAAAAAGTCTCCCGCAAAAAAGCAGGAGACTTGATGAGAGGAGGGATTCTTTACTGATCCCACCAGATTCTGTCCAATAGCGTGACCTGGGGTACATTGTTGCCATTTCGGCTGACCTCACTGTCCGGATAGGCCAATCGTCTGATGAACTCCCCGTTTAGATTGGGGTTCAGATTTTCAGGCAGGGTCATGTCCTTGTAGGCATAGTCAAAACGACGGGCATCGTTCCATGTCTCGGGGTGTAGAAACATCGCGACGAATTTTTCCTTCATGACCAGATCCAAAGTCAATGCATCGGCGCCCACGCTCACGGATGGGTCGGCCAAATAAGCTGCTTTAGCAGCGTCTTCCACTTCGAGCATATCCATGTGAGCTTCGATCCCGGTAAGGTAAGCGGCATAAGCCCTTGCTTTGTCTGAAGCCAGAGCAGCTTCGGCTTCGATAAATTTCATCTCAGCATAAGTGGCAATCATAATTGGCGAAGTTTCGCTGGTATAGTATTGGCCGGGGATCAAGGTAGATCTGGCACCGGATTCAGGGGCATTTCCACGTCCAGCTCCGTTTACCGTGCCTACGAATTCACCCGTAGAGGTGGTGCCTACCATCAAAGGAAGTCTTGGATCGAATGCCGGATAAGAGGTTCCGTCCAATGCCTGGATAAATTGTTCTGATATCCATCCTCCCAACAGCAAGCTGGCGTTGTTTATAGCTACTTGAGCCCAGGGATTAAAGGCTTCTTCGAAGAAAAAGACCTTGGCGTCATCGTCATTGGAAGAGAATCCGCCATCAAGCGCGGCCAACACTTCCGAGGCACTGTATCCCTGTTCATGAATCATAAATCGCGCCTTGAGCGAATGGGCAAATTTTGACCATTTCTCAATGTCTCCTGAGTAGATAAAGTCGTCACCGCCGATGGTAATGGTGCTTTCTTTTTGAAGGTTTGCGATACCCTGATCCAAGAGGTTCAAGATTTGGCCATAGAGCTGTTGATCGTCATCATAGGCCGGTGTCACGGTCTCGAATGTGAAGCTTTCAGAGAAAGGAACATCACCAAAGAAGTCTACGGTCATCCCCAGGTTAAGCGCCATGAGGATTTGAGCCACGCCCAGATAGTGGTTTGCACCAGACTCGGTAGACTTGTCCATGATCACGGTCAAATCAGTCATGACATTGTAGAAATTGAACCAGGTACCGCTGAAGTCCAGCGGATCCATGGTGTCCGAAGAGCTGGCGGGATTTGGCGAGGCCAGGTATTGGACATAATTACTGGTCGCACTGCCGGCCCGGTAGATATTGCGGGCGGTTTCCAGGGTGCTGTTGGTCAATAGCCCCGTGACGGGTGCGTCCTCGGGATTGTTGGGGTTTTCGTTGACGTCTAAAAATGATTCACAGGCTGAGGCCAATAGAACCACCAATGCGCCAATCACTACGGTAAGTTTATTTCTAAATTTCATCGTTTTGCGGTTTTAAAGGTTTATAGGCCAAGGTTTAAAGTCACGAAGTAGCTCTGTACACCGGGGAACCCAAGTCCCGTAAATCCGATTGCATTTCCTCCTGCTCCCGCGGAAAAGGATTCAGGATCAAATCCGTCCCATGGGGTGGAAAGAATGATGTTGTTGGCCGCCAGCGAGATCCTCGCCGTACGGAAGGGAGTCTTTTCCAGGGCGTTTGGCTGAAGACTGTAGGCGAGGGTGATGTTGCGCAGTTTTAGGAAGGAAGCATCTCCAACAAAGTTTTCTGACGTGGTTCTATGGTGATTTCTCCAATATCCTGCGCCATAATTCACGCCGTCTGGACCGACACCCTGACCCAACCACACTTCCTTGGTGTTTTGCGAGCCATCCGCCAGCACTCCCTCAAATACGCGTGTGTCATTTCTGGCAAGGGATGCGGTGCCTTTGCCGAATGCTGAGATGAAGTTTGCAAACTGGTTATACTGCTCCATTCCGGTGCGGAAGTCGATCAGGAAGGAGAATTCGAGCCCTTTGTAAGAGAAGTTGTTTCTCAGGCCGCCGAAGAATTTTGGCACCGCATTTCCCAGTACGAGCTGTGTTCCGGTACGTACGGGGAAGCCATTTGCGCCGATCAGCATCGGCAAGCTGCGGTCTAGGACATCGGATTCGGGATTGGCGCCTGGGCGGGTGTAGCTGCTGCCGTAGATGTTGCCGTAGGCTTGTCCCTCTTTCAGAATCATGGTCACCGTACTGCCCACATACCCAAATTGCGATCCCACCACGATTTGGTCAATGCCTTCGCGGATCTCTTTGATTTCGTTTTTGTTGGTCGTGAGATTCGCTGTCACATCCCAGCGGAAATCGCCTTTCTCGATAGGCGTGCCTCCAAAAACAATTTCCCAGCCGCGGTTTTCGATTTCACCCGCATTAGTGATGTAAGAGGAAAAGCCCGTGGCGTCGGAGATAGGTACGGGAATGATCTGGTCTTTGGCGTTGGACTTATAGTAAGTGACATCCAAGTTGAGGCGATTGTTGAAAAAGGCCAACTGGGTGCCAAATTCCAAAGACTGCGTAGTCTCCGGCTTAAGATTTGGATCTCCAAAGGTGGAATTTCTGGAGAAGCCCACCTGTCCGTCCAGCGGGTAGCCGTCAGGTGACACAAAGGTAGCTCCGAGGATGTGCGGGCTTGTATCCTTGCCTACTTCCGCGACCGAGGCCCTTATTTTTCCAAACGTCCACCAGTTCGGAAGGCTGAAGTTTTCGCTGAAAACATAGCCAACGTTAACGGAGGGGTAAAAGAAGGAATTGTTGTCTTTGGGAAGAGTGGAGGAGATGTCGTTTCTTCCCGTTACGTTGATGAATAGGAAGTTCTTGTAGTCGACCATCAAATCTCCATAGAAGCCGACCAGTCGGCGTATGCTTTTAGCTTGGGAGCCAAAGACCTGTGTGGTGTTTCCGATGTTATAAAATCCCGGGATCACGAAGTTGTTTCCAGAGAGTGTGATTATGTCGTACTTTCTCTCGAAGATGTCATTGCCGAGTCGAAGCTGTGTGTTCCAGTTTTCGTTCCATTGCTTTTTCAGCGTGATATAGAAGTTGGAGGTGAGGTCTCGGCTGTTGATTTTGGACTCTTCAATCGAACCTGTGCTACTCAGTGGCACTTCCCCGTCTATGCCCATCGGGCCAGGGGTGATGGCCTCGCGAGAGTCGGAATAGGTGTCCATTCCTAGACGATAGGAGAGGGTGATCCAGTCGGCGGGACTGTAGTTGAAGTTCAGGTTACCGATGATACGATTGACATCGTCCTTGTAAGTGGAAAAACGGGCATCGTAAATGGGGTTGGTGTTTGTGCCCACCGAATTCATCGTTCCGTCTGGATTGATGTAATCTCTCACATCGGCTGTCTCAGACCAGTACATCATCCGCTCCAAAAAGCGATCGTGTGGAACACGATTACCTCCCGAATTGGTGTAATTCATAGAGGCAGTGAAGTTGAATTTTTCGCTGGCAGTGATGGTTCCGGAGAGTTTGGCGCTGGTTCTGTCCCATGTCGAGAAGGGGATAATACCATTTTGGTCAAGTCTGCCAAAGGAACCGTAGAATGTCGCTTTTTCGTTGCCGCCCGACACGCTCAAGCTGTTGTCAAACTGGATACCCGTATCAAATGCATCGTTCCAGTTGTCTTGGTAGACATAGTTCGGGTCGTTTTCTTCCGCGATATTGGCGCCCCATGCCGGCCAAAAGCTATTGTCGTCACGCACGCCTGAGAAGCCTTGTCCGTATTGGTCTTGCAGCTCTGGCATCTTTGCAAGCTTATCAAAACCCAAGGAAGTGTTGAAGTCCACTCGGATCTCTCCTGCTTTGCCTTTTTTGGTAGTAATGATAACGGCACCGTTGGCCGCGCGAACACCGTAAAGGGCGGTTGCGGCGGCACCTTTCAGTACGGACATGGACTCTACATCATTTGGGTTGATGTCAGCAATCCGGTTGGACATACCGCGGGGAGTGCCGGATGATTCTACCGTAGAGTTGTCCACCGGCACGCCATCCACGACGAAAAGGGGCTGGTTGTCTGCGGAAGGATCCAGAGAGTTGATACCCCTGATGATGATCCGCGCCGACTGTCCTGGAGCGCCTCCGGAATTGGTCACCTGCACACCGGCTACCTGTCCCTGAAGGGAATTGACCACATTGGGCTGTCGTGTTTTGGTGATTTCTGCGGCGTCGATGTTTTGAGCGGCATAGCCTAGGGATTTCTTTTCTTGGGAAATGCCAAAAGCCGTGACAATTACCTCGTCAAGCTGCGATGTTTCGGTTGCGAGCGCGATGTTGATTGTGGTAGAGTTGCCTACAGTTTGGGTTTTGTTTTGATATCCGATAAACGAGAAAATCAAAACTGCATCAGGGCCTGGGACGGAGATGGAATAGTTGCCATCGACGTCGGACACTGTTCCAGTGCTCGTTCCTTGGATCAAAATGCTGACCCCCGGCAGTGGGAGTCCATCTTCTGAGGAGGTCACTTTTCCGCGGACTTGTTGTTGGGCCATTGCGGGAAAGGCCAACAAAAAGACCATCAGAAAAAGCATGGTAAAGTAGCTTTTCATCATAGTAATAGTTGTTTAGTAAGAAATTAATCAATTGAAGCGTCACTGTCGTTTTAAGTCCACAACAAGGACCACACTCATGTAGAAAGTGCAGCTAGATACAGAAACAAGATTCCCCTTTGCGAAGGCAAAAAGGGAAAGGTTGGCTGGAGTTTTTCTCCGGGTTCATTGGTTGACAGTTTTCAATTTAAGCCAATAATGAATTATATTCAAAAAAATCTAGGGATTATCCATTTATAGATTCTTAATTTCTTAATTGCCAGCGCTTTTTGTTAGGAGCTACTGCTGATAGCCTGGCGAAAGAATGTTTATGTTTTCCAACAAAAAAGCCGCCCTTGTTGAAGGACGGCTTTGTATTGCTTGATGAAGGTGAGACTAATTTTTTACGATCGTCTCTGTGACTGTTTCGGTCTTTTTTCCGTCGATAATTTTCACTTCTTTCTTGATCTCGACTTTTTGTGCCATCGCATCTGCACCATGTGTTCCCTCGGAGATGTGAGGTGCAATGACCAAAGCGACGATAGACATCAGTTTGATCAGAATGTTCATTGATGGACCAGAGGTGTCTTTGAAAGGATCGCCGACGGTGTCTCCCGTTACAGAAGCTTTATGGGGTTCAGATTTTTTGTAATAGATCTCGCCATTGATCTCAACTCCTTTTTCAAAAGATTTCTTGGCGTTGTCCCAAGCTCCGCCAGCATTGGACTGGAACATTCCCATCAACACTCCGGAGACTGTAACGCCGGCCAATAGACCTCCCAGCACTTCCGGTCCAAAAGCGAATCCTATGATAATTGGAGTGATCAGGGCAATTGCACCTGGAGCGATCATTTCTCTGATCGAAGCTTTGGTGGAGATTTCCACGCATTTCTCGTATTCCGGTTTGGCTTTGTATTCCATGATTCCCGGAATTTCCCGGAATTGGCGTCTTACCTCGTTCACCATATCCATCGCTGCACGGCCTACCGCCGCAATCGCTAAGGAAGAGAAGATGAACGGAATCATTCCGCCCACAAACAGGCCCGCCAATACGTCTGCTTTGTAAATGTCGATCGCTGAAATTCCCGATATTCCGACGAATGCCGCAAACAAAGCCAAAGAAGTCAATGCTGCAGAAGCAATGGCGAAGCCTTTTCCAGTTGCAGCAGTAGTATTGCCCACCGCATCAAGGATGTCGGTTCTGCCTCTGACTTCCTCAGGAAGCTGGCTCATTTCCGCTATACCGCCGGCGTTGTCGGCAATCGGTCCAAATGCGTCAATTGCAAGCTGCATGGCAGTAGTTGCCATCATGCCCGCCGCAGCAATGGCAACTCCGTAAAGACCTGCGAATTCATAAGCTCCATAGATCCCGCCTGCCAACACCAAGATTGGCAACACGGTGGATTCCATCCCAACGGATAGCCCACCAATGATGTTGGTAGCATGTCCTGTAGCAGATTGTTTGACAATCGACATCACGGGGCGTTTGCCCATTGCTGTGTAGTATTCTGTGATGATGGACATCAAAGTTCCTACAACCAAACCAAGGATGATCGCATAGAATACATCCATGCTCGTGAATTCGTAGCCTCTTATTGAAAGCGTTTCAGGCAACATGTGTTTTACGACGAAAAACGACGCAATTCCGGTAAAAATGATCGAGGACCAGTTTCCCATATTCAGGGCTTTTTGAACATCACCCTTATCATCTTTAACAGTCACGAAAGCCATTCCCATTATGGAGAATACAATTCCCAAACCCGCCAATACCATCGGGAGCAAAATCGGGGCGATGCCACCAAAGGCATCTTCGGATATGATTTCCTGGCCCAATACCATGGTTGCTAGGATAGTGGCTACATAGGATCCAAACAAATCGGCGCCCATACCTGCTACGTCACCCACGTTGTCGCCTACGTTGTCGGCGATGGTGGCTGGGTTTCTGACATCATCCTCTGGAATTCCTGCTTCTACTTTACCAACTAAATCAGCACCGACGTCCGCAGCCTTTGTATAGATACCTCCACCGACACGGGCGAAAAGCGCAATGGATTCTGCACCAAGGGAAAAACCTGCTAATACTTCAAGGGCAGTTTCCATTTCGATTCCGTTAACTCCGGCTCCGGCGCTTAAAACATAATATTGATAGAACACGATGAACAGTGAACCAAGCCCCAAAACAGCCAGACCAGCGACGCCTAACCCCATGACAGATCCGCCGGTGAAGGATACTTTAAGCGCTTGCTTGAGACTGGTACGCGCCGCTTGGGTGGTTCGGACGTTGGCTTTGGTGGCGATTTTCATTCCGATATAGCCAGCCAAGGCTGACAAAAACGCGCCAATCAAAAAGGAAATGGCAATGACAGGACTTGAGGTCTCTACCAAAGTGCCAGACCATGCCAGCAGGATACCGGCAATGATGGCAAAATAAGAAAGAACCTTCCATTCGGCTTTTAGAAATGCCATAGCCCCATCGGCGATATAGCCCGATAGCTCTACCATGTTTTTGTCTCCTGTGTCCTGTTTAGTGACCCAGGCAGATTTGACTGCCATTACCAGCAGGCCGATTAGTCCCAAAGCAGGGACTAAGTAAATCAGCGCTTGTTCCATAATTTATTCGGATTCTAATAAGGTTTACTGTTAATTAATTGGGCAAATATAGAATTTATACCCAATGCACCAAGCTGGATAAAAATCACTTTGGCCGATCCCAAAAACTCGGGCACTTTGAATGTGTGGGCCGATTTTATCGATCTTTGTGGATGGGTTTTGGTCAAATGGGAGTTTTGTGCGAGTATTATAAATTCCTTTTTTCCAATCAATCACCAGCTCGCTTCGCAAAATGCTGGCTAATAAGGGATGAGGATTTGTTTTTATGAAACCACTGTTTGTAGCAAACCAAAATCTTTAGTCAATGGATATCTCAAAGGATGATTTTTTGTCAACGGATTCTTCTGTCTGGAAGGACTCCCCCACACTTTTGGCATTGTGGTTTGATGGGCACGGGGACTGGACATCGGCGCACGCCCAGGTAGATCATTTGCAGGGGAAGGCGGCGGCAAGAATACACGCCTACCTTCACAGGAAAGAAGGGGATCAATGGAATGCCGATTACTGGTATTCCAAATCGGGAGATAAACGTCCCCAGCTGAGTCTCGATGAGGAATGGGAGGTTTTGGTCGAAAGGTTTTTGTCCAAATGAAGTCAAGGATTTTTAACTAATCCAGTTGGTGAAAAGCTCTGGATATACTTAAAAAATACCCTATATAGGGTATTTTTTAGGAGGTTGTTGCGGGGTATTTTTGGGTAGATTAATTCACCAGAAATGAAATTCTTTTACCTCTCATCTACAGCAAACGCCAGCGGCAACTATGAAGTCCACGAAAAGGAGTGCGAGTTTATCCCGGGATCTCTGGACCGCGATTATCTGGGGCCTTTCAACAACGGACGCGAAGCCTTGCGAAAAGCGATATCTCTGAACCCCCAGTCCGTTTGTTGCGAATCCTGCTGCAAATCGCCAGTTAAGGCCATTTTTAGGACCGCGCCGGGTAAAGAATAACCTCCAACTTTTGGAAACTGATTTGCCTGAAAATCAGACGGCTTTGACTTAGGCTAGGAAAATCGAACTCAAAGTCTTTTTTTAATTCTTGAAAATTGTAATTTCGAAGCCCAAATCGGGGTGTGGCGCAGTCCGGTAGCGTACACGTCTGGGGGGCGTGTGGTCGCAGGTTCAAATCCTGTCACCCCGACAAAATAGGATTGTAGTCCAAATCAAAACTCTGTAAATAACTGATTTACAGAGTTTTTGTTTTTTGGAAATTCATGGAAAGTCAAAAGAATGCATATTTCTGTGAGCGATTCCTGGAACAAGGAAATAAAAACAGGCTTTGTATCGTATGAAACCTTCCCCATTCAAATTGGGATTTGAGCAGGGTGAGAAAAGGGATCGCATAGCCGAGACAAACTGAGTCAACAAAGGCTCTGAAATTCAAGAATCGCAGAGCCTTTGTTTTATAGGAAGGATACCGTGCTTGGTTTCCCGGTTGGGTCAAACTGGGATTTTTTCCGCGTCTTCCCTTTCCCAGATTCTGTGCTTGGCGATCGCCTCGATGAACGTCCCCGGTCCTTCGTCGAAAAACACGCCCTTGGGATCGCTGTTTTTGGAGGCGTAGGTACTCGCCCAGAGATCGCTCCCGCCGCCATTTACCGCAATGAACTTGTAGTGTCGGTAGGCTTCGTCCAAAAACCGTATCGCAGTGGAATCTTCCTTTAATGCCTCCGCGCTTTGCAGTCCATCCGGGACCAAGACCGCGTCAAAGAGTACGGAGGAAGTGGTTGCCAAGCTGTGGTCCACCTTTATCTTCGCGCCTTCGGCTCCAGTGATCCAGCCGCTGTGGAGACTGATGATTTTTGAATTCGCCCCTTCGTTTTTCAAGGCGTCCTGATACAGCTCCACTTGTCCGCCGTCCACGCCATCGTTGGCCAGGATAGCGATAGACCTGCCTTGGATTCCCTTGCCAGGCGAGGCCATCAGGCTTAGCTTTTCGGACTTTTCTATACTGGATTTGGCTTCTGTGGGTTGATAGTCAGCGGGATTCGCATCTGCTGGAAAGCTGTGGTTGAGTGGCATGTCGGGTTTGAAAATTGGGTTGATGCCCAGTCCAAGTGCGACTTTTTTCGCCAGGGATTCATTGACGTAGGTAAGCATCCCCACCATCCTTTCGCGAATTTCTTCCCGACCGACCTTTCCGAGCTCAAATCTCAACGCCTTGACAATATGATCCTGCTCGACTTCGGTTTGGCTTTCGTAGAAAAGTTTGGCCTGGCTGAAATGGTCCATGAAACTCTTGCTCCGATTCCTGATTTTGTAGCCTTCCACTTTTTCTTGGTGACTGACGAAACCTCCATCTGCCATCTTAGCCTGAAATGGACAGCCGCCACTAATCTGGTTTGGACTATAACTGCCTTTTCCCCTGTTGATGGTTTGGCGCATATAACCCCCGCGCTGATTGTTGTGCACCGGCGTGATCGGTCGATTAATGGGTATCTCCGCAAAATTTGGCCCCCCTAATCGGATCAGCTGCGTGTCGGTGTAAGAAAATAGCCTCCCCTGCAGCAGCGGGTCATTGGTAAAGTCAATGCCAGGGACCACATGGCCAGGGTGAAACGCCACCTGTTCGGTTTCCGCAAAGAAATTGTCCGGGTTTCTATTCAGCACCATCCTGCCGAGTATTTTCACCGGCACGAGCTCTTCGGGAATAATCTTGGTAGGATCAAGTAAGTCAAAGTCGAATTTGTGCTCGTCTTTTTCTTCCACGAGCTGAACGCCAAACTCCCACTCCGGGAAATTCCCGTTTTCTATCGCTTCCCAAAGATCCCTTCGATGAAAATCGGGGTCCTGGCCGGAGATCTTCTGTGCCTCTTCCCAAGTGACCGAGTGTGTGCCGAGTTTCGGCTTCCAATGAAATTTGACAAAATGCGATTCGCCTTTGGAATTGACAAACCGAAAGGTGTGGACACCGAAGCCCTCCATCATGGAAAGGCTTCTGGGGATAGCCCTGTCGCTCATCACCCACATGATCATATGCATACTCTCCGGCATCAAGGAGATGAAATCCCAGAATGTATCGTGCGCGGAGGCTGCCTGCGGAATTTCATTATCCTGTTCAGGCTTTACTGCATGAACCAGGTCTGGGAATTTCATGGCATCTTGAATAAAAAACACGGGCATGTTATTTCCTACCAAATCGTAGTTGCCCTCGTCGGTGTAAAATTTGACTGCAAACCCCCTCACGTCGCGGGCTAGGTCTGTAGAGCCTTTGAATCCAGCCACCGTACTAAATCTCGTAAAAACCGGGGTTCGCTTGCCTTTTTCGCTTAAGAAGGAGGCTCGGGTGATTTCCGAGAAGTCGCCATAACTTTCAAAAAAGCCGTGCGCCCCCTCACCTCGTGCATGCACGATCCTTTCAGGGATACGTTCGTGGTCGAAGTGGGTCATCTTTTCCCTAAACTGGAAATCTTCCAGTAGGGTAGGCCCTCTCTCTCCGGCAGTAAGGGAGTTGTGGTCGTCGTTGACTCGCACCCCTTGGTTGTTGCTCATCACCTCGCCGCTACCATCCTCGGTGTTCATGTACAGGTCGTCGATCTTACTGTTTTCGGGTTTTTCTTTGTTTTTTTCTGCATCCATGGTGTTAACTATTTAGTGGTTCGCGGACAAGGATGCCAATAACATTCCAACCCTTCTTGGTAGGGTGTCTCGATGGAACCATCTGGGAAAACTGTTTTTCTATAACCTATTCGGCAAGGACAGCAGGGAAGGAATCCACGGAGTACCGGGCTGGGTGTACTTATTCAGCTAAGTGATCCGCCCGATTGAAGCAAGGCTCTTCGGATTAATTTTGTGATGGGCTCTAGACCTTATTCCCTGGCTTTTCGGATTGCTGTCGCAGTTTTTTCCCACCCTGTGTATAAAAGCCCCCTCGTCAACGGTTGGCGATCACCTGCCAAAGCATATTGCCGCTGTCATCATTGACGAGAAGAGAGCCATCGGGCAGGACCGTCACATCCACCGGTCTACCGTACACTTCGGATTTTTCCCGGTCTACGATGAAGCCTGTCAAAAAATCCTCGGGCTTACCGGCAGGTTTTCCATCTTCAAAGGGAACAAATACCACCTTGTAGCCGCTGAGTTCTTTTCTATTCCAGGAGCCATGCTGCCCGACAAAAGCGCCGTTTTTATACTTGTCGGGGAAAGCGTCTCCTGTGTAAAAACTTAGTCCCAAGGATGCGGTATGGCTGCCTAGGGGTACGTCGGGGACAATCGCTTCAGAGACGAACTCCATGCCTTGACCCTCCATCCGGGGATCATAGATCTGGCCAAAATAGGAGTAAGGCCATCCATAGAATCCACCCCGCTTTACACTGGTGATATAGTCAGGAACCAGGTCGTCTCCCAAGGCATCGCGTTCATTCACAGCGGTCCACAGTTCTCCCGTGACCGGATTCCAAGACATTCCTACCGGATTCCTCAAGCCTCGCGCATAGATAAGCTCGCCAGTGCCGTCTGGATTCACCTCCAAGATGGCGGCCCTTCTGACCTCTTCATCCATTCCATGTTCGGCATTGTTGCTGGCGGAGCCTACGGATATGTAGATTTTTGAGTTGTCCTTGTTTGCGATGAGATTCCTTGTCCAGTGATTGTTGTATCCGCCGGCGGGGAGTTGCACAAGTCGCTCGCCTTCAGTGCTTAACTTGGTCTGGCCGGCTGTATAAGGAAACCTGTTTAGCCCATCTGTGTCAGCGATGTAAAAGTGGTCTCCGATGATGAGCATGCCATAGGGTTGATTTAGTTTGTCCTTAAAAACCTCCCTCGTCTCATAATCTCCGTCTTTGTCCTTGTCCTGAAACACTTTGATGCGATCCGCGCTATTTCTGGTGTTGCTCTCAGCCACAAAGATGTCCCCATTTGGCCCCACGATAGTAGAGCGTGGGTTTTCCAGATCTCCCGCAAACATGCGGACTGTAAAGCCCTCCGGTGCAGTTGGGGTTTTGCCCTCAGGCCAACCGATGACTTTGCTCGTGTTGGTTGTGGCTTTGCTGGAGTATGGAGTAGGCAAGACCAGCTCACCAATGGCGGTTTGAACGGTGTCTGCTTGCCTCTTGGAAATTGCCTCTTTTTCCACCTTGGAAACTTTTTCCGTGCAGGAGAAAGCAGCGAAGATCAGTGCTATGGGTAAGAGGCTTTGGTGTCGTTTCATGGCTGTTGATGTTTGATTTCAGCCATCAGTTAATTCAATGTGCAGGCCAAAGTGGCCCTGTCGGTTAGTTTAATGGGGACTTTCCCCAAGCCTAAATTCTTTGCCCTGAGACAGGCAGATGGTCACGAAAGCAACAATTATCCGTGTTCCCTATATTTTTGGCCGATTGTTTGGTTTTGTTGTTTAAACACTAAACCGACACTCACAACTATGGATTTCAGAAAACTCGTCAAAGAATCACTCTCCATGTTGGAAAAATCCGATCAAGGCATCATTTTTCAGGATATGGACAACCAGATTGTACATGTGGCCGATGCGGCCTTTTATGGTAGGGAAGTTTTTCCCAAGGATCTTCTCCAACTTCTTAGGGACAATTTCGCGATGTCCGGTTTTCCTCTAGACGACGCCCAGTTTAGGAGGGATCTATCGACGCTGATCGAAAGATATGAGGATGCTGTTCGGCGCAAAGGAAAAAAGAAACAGCCTTCGCTTGATCCCGACTTCGGGAAGATCATGTGAAAAACTGCGATTTCGGCACGATTGAGCCACTGCTTTCCGGTTTTGATGTGTTCGTCGCCTAGGTGGCAATCCTAGCAGGGTTTTCCTCCCCCTCAGATCGAGAATTTGTCTCGTAACCTCTCAGTTTTCGCATGACGGAATTCGCTGACAATCCATGCACTAAAATGGATAAGGCAACAGCAAAAGCGAGCGTCGCCCATAACTCATCCTTGGAATCAAAGTCGAATTCCCCCAGAGCAAAAGCGAGGTAAAAAATGGAGCCCATTCCCCGGATTCCAAAAAAGCTAATGGCTAGGCGTTCTTTCTTAGCTAGGCTGGTGCCTACCAGACTAAGGTAGGCCGTAGCCGGCCTGATCACAAAAATGAATAGGCATACAAACGCGGCCATTCTCCAATCCAAAGGATCCAGGATGCCCGCATAAAGGGCTCCACCGAATAGGATGAGCAGAATGGCAAGAAGAAGTCGCTCTATCTGTTCGGTAAAGGAATGCATCTCCTCATGGTATTTGTGCTTTCTTTCGTAGCTGCGCATCGTGAGTGCGCATACAAAGGTGGAAATGAAGCCATAACCTTCGCAGGCTTCTGTTATTCCATATACTAGCAGCGTCAGTCCAATTGCCAAAAAGCCATCCCGGGTGTACAAAATCTTATGTTTTTTAGAAAAGCTGAATAGAAGATGGCCCACGGTATAGCCAGCCATCCAACCCAGCGCAAGTCCGATGGCAATTTTATAGACCAGATGGAAGGTGAACCAATGAGCCAAGCCCTCAGATTCACTGGTGCCCAGCATCGCAAACGAAATCGCCAACCAAGTAAAAGGAAAGGCCAAGCCGTCGTTCATTCCCGCTTCCGCGGTGAGTGCGAACTTGGTTTCTGAGCTGCTTTTTTCGTTTGGCGGGCCTACCTGTACATCCGCGGCCAAGACAGGGTCCGTTGGAGCCAATGCCGCTCCCAAAAGCACTGCCGAGGATAGGGTAAGGCCGAGGTAGAAATAGCCAAGAAAAGTCGTCAAGCCAATACACAACAACATCGCTATCCCAAGCAGCCTCAGCGGAACAGCCCAGCCTTTAAGGGAAAATCTCCGCTCCAATTTGATCCCTGCGCCCATCAGCGAGAAAATCACGATCAGCTCGGTCAGGTGAAGCGTCGCGGCTTCATTTTGCTGGGGAAGTGGATTTGGGAGGCTTTCCGGGAAAAGCATGTAGATTAAATATCCACCCGCAGTATAAAAAATCGAATAGGAGATGCCGGTTTCTTTGGAAACTGTTGGCATCCAGGCCATAACAAAAACAGCGAGGCCAACTACGATAAAAAGTAGCATCAATGTGTCCATAGGCTTTGTTTTTCACTAATATGGGCACATTGCCATAATTCAAACGTGTTGGGTTTCATGACTACCAATTTGGCTTATTTGGAGAGGACCATTTTGTCCGCGACAAGCGTGATGATTTCCAAGGTGATTTCTTGGTTTTCTTCTTTGATGCAAATGGTCCTGCCATCTTCTTTCACCGTCCATTTTGCCTGGACAAAGGATTTGCCGTCTTGATAACCAATTCCTTCGTGCAGGACTCTTCCATCGGCAAAGAATTCCAATATGTCCCTGTTTCGGGAGAGGCCTAGGGGAAAGGTCGAAGGCCTATAAACCAGTTTTAGGGGCGTGTCTTCTTCGTGTGCATGAATCCATCGATTGGGAAGAAATTCCAGTTCTATAGGCATGGCGTCACTGTTGTTGGATAAGGCCGGATCTGGGGCCAGAAAGGCTTGTGCGCATCCTCGCCACTTGGCCCGGAGTAAACATCACCATGGTATCGTCGTCTACATAGTCCATATAGTTCATAAACATATCCCCATCCGGGCCATTGTTACATGAGATATGGGGAAAGGAAGGCTTGTTGTAATTGGGAAGCTGCTGCAGGGGTGTATCCTCCACGTAGTCGGACCCCGAGCAATCCTGCGTATCTCCCCAAATATGGCGTAGGTTCAAATAATGGCCGACCTCGTGGGTGCAGGTACGCCCTAAGTTGAAAGGAGCTTGTGCTGTTCCCTCCGTGCCAAACGCTCTATAGAACACGACCACGCCATCGGTCTCCACAGGTCCTCCCGGAAATTGTGCATACCCAAGTAGTCCACCGAGCATATTGCACACCCAAATGTTGAGATATTTATCCGTAGGCCAAGCATCCGAACCGCCTTGATTGGTAAACTTTACCGAATCCAAATGATCAAATCCCCCTTTTTCCGTTTGTTTTCTGAGTATTCCGTCAGTCGGATTTCCGTCAGGATCGGTGCCGGCTAATGAAAACCTAATTCCCGAATCTATCGGTAAATTGCTCCAGACTTTTGGCAATGAAGATTTGTCCGCGTTTGACGCTCCAAAATCCCTGTTGAGTACCTCGATCTGTCCCATGACTTGCTGATCCGAGATGTTTTGCTCTTCTGTCTGATAGACGACGTGTATTACCACCTGAATTGTAGCTGTTGGCAGATTCTGGATGCGGTCGGCTTCCCGTAGTTTTTGATAACTTCCTTCTATTTCCGCCAGGTTTAACCGAAACTGTGGAAATCTCTCCATCAAAATAGTGTTCGAAGATACCGTTCCACAGGTTCGGTGGGGCGGTCTGTCGGCTTCGCTTGATTCATTAAATGAGATTTGCTTCATGAAAAAAAGGGTTTGTGCTGCCGAGTTTTAAGATTTTTTTTTCCTTGGTCGAATTTTAGATCAATGTGCCATAGGCCTCGGATTTAATTTACGGCGATTCTTCCGTCCAAGGCCAATTCTTCAAGAAGTCTAATCAGTTTGCGGACGGAGCCCGAGCGCGATCGAAAGTAGATTTTTTTGGTTTCTCCAGTGGTCAGCTTCAGGCTGAGGACGAAAATCATCCCCCTCCAAAGCATATTAATTTTTCTGACTCCCCATTTTTCCAAGTCATCCCTCAAATTGATTTTTGCGGTCTTGAAGGGATATCGGATCGTCAAGATCCACCCGTCTACGTCTATACTTCCGCTGGTATTGGTCTTGGTCAAGAAAATGGCAATTACTGAAAAAACAAAGGCGATAGCGAGAATGCTCACGAGTGAATAAGTCATAGTGATGGGTGTTTGATTACGTGGTGTGGGTTCAAGAAGGATGCCATGGGCAAGGCACAGTCGAAGGCGAGCGGTGCCAGATAGCGCCCCAAAAAGGGCAAATTGCCGCCGGGAGCCACAATAGACGAAGAAACTTTGTCTCTCCCGCTTTTGACAAGCCTAATCGGGAGATCTTATCTCACTGGCGGAAGTTGTGGATTTTTGGCAATCAACTGTGGTCTGCCGACACGGCCAAGAATGACCTATCTCAGAAAAAAAACTGCAGCAACGGGCCGGACTTACGTTTGAATTGAAGGCTAGTAGGAGTGATCAAGCTGTGATTTTCCGTTTTCCCAGTTTGCAGGATTAGGGATTCATAAAAATCAATTCACAAAACCTTTCGCTGGTTTTTAGTACTATATCGGCCCTCGAGTACAGAAGGGGCCGATCCTACCAAAACGGAAAAATGGCAACGACAAAAGTCGTTTTGGCTACTTCTGTTCTTGTGGCAGCTACATCTCTGAGTCAGCAAAAAGTCGGCAAAAATGCAAAACGAAATTAATTGCTGGACTAACCACTCCCGAAAAACGGGGCATCAATCAAGTAATCGGTGGTCGACAGTATAATAGGAGACGGAAGTCAGCTCAACAAGTCGTCCCGGCTGAATAATAAACTAGGGCAGGCATAGGCTAAGTTTTTGATGAATGCGCCACTGGCTGGTCTTCGTGAATCTAGCATCAAAACTGAAGAACAACCCGACTATATTGTTTTCTATATTTTTTGAGGAAGATCTTGTGGCCTGCACCGACATTTTTTTTTCAGTCATCTATGTTTTTTTCTTTGATTCCAGAAACAGTCAATAGCTCCAAAAAAAACCTCTTAGTCTATATCATGGCTGAAATAAAAATAAATAATACTAGTTTGTGATAAAATAATTACATTATTTAACGATGTATGTAACTAGTATTTGGGATATTGAAGCCTATACACGATTGTTTTAATAGACCAATGCATGAATTTTGGCCGTAGTTTAATTTATAGTATTAGTTGCTGAATTAGTGATTGGTTAGCTGTGGTCGAATTGGTGGTTTAATCTGGTTTTTTGTTATGCATTTCCTCTTTTTTTCCCTTCAATCCATCAAACTTGTCTCTAAAGGGGACAGAGAAGTTGGCGAACACGAATTCAAAGGCTGGATCCAAGTACCGAAAAACTAAATATGCGATTTTTCAGGTAAAAAGGGCGGAATGGGATTTTACAGGAGATTATGAAATTTTAGATGCAGGCGATATGAGAATTTTTTTTAAAATCATTGGAATGGCATTCCTGTTGGGCTTAGTCGCTTCTGAGGCAAACTATGGCCAGCAGCTTCCCCAGTTTAGCCAATATATTTTTAATGGACTACATGTGAATCCGGGCTACGCCGGATATAAAGGAGAACCATACATCCAGTCAACCTACCGCAGTCAGTGGGTGAGTTTTCCGGGTGCACCAAAGACGCTGACGGTGACGGCGGACTTATCTGCCAACGAAGGCACGATGGGTTTTGGCATGTCCTTTCTAAGTGACAATCTGGGACCCGCGCGGACCAACAGCGGCTTGCTGACGTACGCTTACCGAATCTACACAGGACAGCAATCGAGACTTGGGCTCGGCGTTAGCGCGGGCTTTTCGCAGTATTCGATTGACGGTAGCATGCTGGACCCGAACGATTTTCCGGACAGCGAGATTCCTGATGGGCGCATCAACCTGACGGTACCTAACCTGAATTCCGGACTTTTCTTTGATTCACGGAATTTTTACGCGGGATTCAGCGTGTACAATATGATCGGAAAAAAATCTCTTGAAAAAGAGGATGTTGCCCTAGCTTATCATGATTTCCACTATTACCTGACGGCTGGCTATCTGTTGGACTTAGGCAAATCGGTCAAATTCAAGCCGAGCTTCCTGATTAGACAGGTGAAGGGAGCACCCACCAATTATGACGTCAACGCGATGTTCCTGTTCTTGGAGCGTGTGTGGGTAGGAGGTAGCTACAGGAGCAACTTCAAGTTGTGGAATGACAACCTTCAGGACGGTCTCAGCAAGAGGAATGCGGTTGCTATGATGATTGAGGTCTTTGCGACGGAAAAACTACGGCTGGGATATTCATACGACCATAACCTGAATGTGCTGAACAGCTATAATCACAACTCACACGAGCTGTCGGTAGGCTACTACTTGATTCCGAGAAGAGCGGATATGGAAAACCAAAGATGGTTCTGATTATGAGAAAAACAGTTGCAATATTCGGCATTGTCGCAACGGTAATCTTGGGGGCTGCGGGACAGGTGGTAGCCCAGAAAAGTGCTGTGCGGTACGCCGACCAGCAGATGGATTTGAGGAACTATAAGCATGCGCTGGACATATATGAAAAGGCCTTTGATAAGAAGCCCGTCTATGAGACAGCAAAAAAGATCGCCGAAACACAGGATATTCTCAGAGATTACGACGGCTCATATAACTGGTGGGAGACGACTGTCTCGTACGAAGAGGCAGATAAATCAGATTACGCAAATTATTTGAGATCCGCCCAGTTGAATGATCGCTGGAAGGAGGCTGTGCAAGTGCTCTCGGAAAAGGGGGTAAACGCCGACAGTGTACCTGGAGTCCCAGATCTACTTACACTTAAAAGTAAACGCAAGGTCAAACTGGAACCTGCAGAAGGATTGAATTCAGTAGGTTCTGACTTTGTAGTTTCAAAGGATTCGAGTGGAAACAGTTACTTTGTCTCTGACCGGGGAGGAGTATATTCTCGTGATATGCCTGGTCTGAGGATAGATGGGCGTAACCAATACTTTAGCGAAGAGAAGAGCGACTTCACCGACCGGGAATACTTCAAAATCTACCGGCAGGATACGAGTGGTATGATCACCGAGGTGATTTCTAATGTTCCGAATACCTATAATTTTTCCGATCCAACCTTTGACAAGAGACAGGGCGTGATGTTCTACTCGGTGACCCGAGGGATCAAAAAAGTCAAAAAACATGACAGGATCACAGTACAGCCTGAAATCTACTATAGCAAGCTAAACGAAGCTGGAGAATTGGAGGGATTCACCCCGGTTCCTTTTAACGATTCGATCTCGTATGCGGTGATGAACCCCTTTGCGGACGAAGAGGCGGGAAGGCTTTACTTCACCTCGGATATGCCTGGCGGAATGGGCGGAACTGACCTGTACTACGTCAGCTATGATCAAAGTATGAGTTTCGGAATGCCTGTAAACTTGGGTCCTGAGATCAATACATCGGGTAATGAGTCCCATGCGTTCCGCAAAGGGGATAAATTTTACTTCAGCTCCACAGGCCATTCAGGAGTGGGAGGTATGGATGTTTTCCAAGCCGACTATAGCGCTACCCACTTCGGCAATGTTCAGAACATGGGCATTCCGGTGAATTCAACAGGCGACGACTTTGCCTACCGCATCACCGAAGACGGGTCGGGCAAAAACGAGACTTATCTTTCCTCGAACAGAAAAGGGGGGATGGGACTTGATGACATCTATATGATCCAGGATGTGTATAGGCAGTTTATTGCAAGAGTGATCGACTGTGAAGGCATACCGATTACAGATGCCTACATGGCGACCTTAAGAGATCACGCGCACAACGGCAACGTAACGACAAACCGTACGGCTAGAGGAAGCCTTCATGCCGAATTGGAACCGGATAGCGACTTCGGGATTACGATTAGCAAGCCGGGCTACTTCAGTATCGCCGATGAGACCATTACTACCAAAGGCTTTGAAGGAGACACCTTGAGACGTGTTTATAAATTGGTGGCGATTCCTTATCAGCTGCCTGTCTATGTCGACATCGTGTACTACGACTTGGACAAGTACCAGATTAGGGAAGACGCAAAACCCGCACTGGACAAGCTGGGAGAGGTTATGAACAAATATCCGTTTTTGGATCTGATTGTGGCATCCTACACGGACTCAAGGGCGAGTGATGCATACAATATCACCCTTTCCAACAACAGGGCCCAGGCGGTGACAGACTACATGGCACAGTACAATATTGCTCCTGGACGTGTCCGTTTGGAATGGTTTGGCGAGCAAGGATTGGTAAATGATTGTGGGGACGGTGTGCCTTGCCCAGAGTTAGACCATCAGCTGAACAGACGATCGGAATTGATTTTGGAAGCATTTCCAGATAGGGATGTTCAGTACGAAATTCCTGAGAGTTATCGTGCGGAGGACTTCTGTGATACAGAGGCCTTGTTTGAGCAGATTCAAAACGAACTTGCCGCTCTGCCTACCATCTACTTCGACTTTGGCAAAAGTATGCTGAGAAGCGTGTACATAAAGGAGTTGGAGCGCACGGCCGTGATGTTGAAACGACTGCCAAATTTAATGCTTACAATAGAAGGCCATACCGATCAAAGAGGCACCGAAGATTTCAACCAAAGACTTTCGGAGCGCCGCGCAGCTGTGGTGAAAGAATATTTGAATCAAAGAGGCATAGAAAACAACAGGATGGAAGAAATTTGGTTTGGCAAAAGCAGACCAATCCATGACTGCAAAGATCTGGACTGTACTGAAGCTATGCATCAATTTAACAGACGAACGGAACTTCGCTTAGGCAGGAAACCGTACACATCCATTGGCGACCAGCAGCAGTAAGAAGATTTCCATTAAATCCGCAAGAGAGACAGGCATGGAGATTTTTTGAATTGTGGGAAAGGATATTGGACCTTGGAAGAGGACAGAACCTTCCCATTATCGGTTTTTGGGAGGCAAAAGATCAGATAGCCATTGAATGGAAGCTCAAGCTCAACGCCTTTGATGTCTACCAGTGCAACCATATCCTGAAGAATGAGACGATTTATAAGTGATTAAGCAGCTTCTGTTTATGTCATAATTTCATGCTGAGAATTACCGGAAACATATTTTTTAGCTGATGGCGGATGGTTAAGAATTTTTGTCCCATTAACCTCGATGACCTAAAAAGGTATTGGCGAATTTCCCCTGATTTATTTCGACCGGATTGACACCTCCATCACCATGATAAGATCCAACATATGGGGTGAAAGGACTTGTTTAAAGTTCGAGGGCTAAAATTTTCCATTTAATAACGCAACAAGGTTGCATAAAATAATTCTCCTGGTTAATATTGTCCAATTATTTATGCAATACTGTTGCAAAAACAATTTCTTATTGATTTACTCAAGCCTAAACTCTCTTGGACTCCATTGTACAAAAACTACCTAAAATCATACTCCCTAGTTGCTCTGGAAGCTTGTTGTTAACCTTTTTATTAGCAGCAGTTTTAGCCGGATCAACCCTGGCTCAATCTAGGTTGGGCGGCCACCTAAAAGACCAAAAAGGCCTTCCCGTCATCAACTTGAACGTCAGGCTGATTTCGGATTCGGAAAAGAAAATTGCCCTGTCGGATGTGGATGGGAACTTTGAGTTCAGGGAGCTCATGGGCACAAAATACCGACTCCTGATCACTTCGATGAGCTACGATACCTATGATCGGGAGATTGATCTAAGCCAAGTCAATCAACCGATGACCATCGTGTTGTCCTCTTCGGGCTTCCATCTTCAGGAAGTGGAGGTAATTGGCCGGGCCCGCCAAGACTATACCAGCGAATACAGCTTTTCGGCTACCAAGATAGCCATCGCCAATAGGGAGCTCCCGCAGGCAGTGGGCTCGGTAACCAAGGAATTGATCAGGGATAGGGGGGCTTTCCGATTGGCGGATGCAGTGAAAAATGTCAGCGGAGTCATTCCCTCTAGTTTTTACAACCAATATGCCATACGTGGAATCAGCCAAAACGAGGAAGGTCAAATCGTGAATGGACTGCGAACCCGACAGTTTTACTTTCTCCAGCCCCTGACTTCCCATATCGAGCGAGTGGAAGTCATCAAAGGTCCTGCTTCCCTCACCTTTGCGAGTACGGATCCAGGCGGGAGCATTAATATGGTCACCAAAAAGCCTCTTTCCGAAGAGCGAAAAGAGGTGAGTCTAAGTGCAGGCAGCTTCAGAACAGTGCGGGGCAGCTTGGATTTTACAGGTCCTCTTAATTCTTCGAAAACCCTGCTTTATCGTCTCAATGCTGCCTATCAACAAGCGGGTTCTTTTCGTGATTATGTAAACAACAATTCAGTGCTGGTCAATCCCTCCATCACCTATTTGCCCAACTCCAAAACCTCTATCAATACCGAGTTGATCTTTAGCTCCATGCATGGCAACCTGGACAGGGGTCAACCGATTTTTGGTGCGGTGGCGGGAGAAACCGATCTCAACAGCACACCGACTAGCCTAAACCTAGGTGCCCCAACGGACTTTTTCATTTCGGACGAGCTGATCTGGACCATCAACTTGGGCCATAAGTTTTCCGACAAAATCAACTTCAACACGGTGTATATGAAGCAGACCTGGAAAGAGGATCTTCAAGAGCACCGGACCACCAACGCTTTTGCCAGAAATATTGAGGGAGAGCAGGTTGGCAGTTTGGTCGGGATGCAGTTTGTAGCGCGGGAGCAACATTGGAATATCGACAACCTCAACGCTTACTTCAATTTTGACTTTGATTTGGGAGATACAAAAAACAAGCTGTTGGTAGGATATGACCTGCATTCGTGGCAAAAGCTTAAGGGTGGGGGACAGAATGCCGCTAGGGGATTTCTCCTTAATAACGGTTCGGTAGTCGGCTCCTTTGATCCTTCCAAGGCCGAAAACTACCAAACAGTGACGGTCAACGGCGAAGTACTCCCCAAACCCAATGTCAGCTACTTCAACTTGGAAGCCCCCAGTTCGGCCTTGCCGGTGATTACGGATTACACCTTCAATTCCCGCGTGGCAATTCCTGCAGCCCTTACGACTTCCTCAGCTGTTTATATCCAAGAGTATTTCAAGTGGGGGAAGCTGTCTGCATTGCTCAGTTTGAGAAACGAGTGGTTTGAGGATATTACCAACCACGACTCCGAAAACGAACTTTCGTTTACCAACACGGTACTTTTACCCCGAGTGGGATTGACCTATGAGGTGAGCCCTTCGGTGAATGTTTATGCGACCTATTTGGAGGGAATGCAGCCTCAATCCAACACGGTTACCTTGATGCCGAGTACAGGAGCCTACTTTTGGACTTCGGAATCGGCTTCCCGATTCAAGCCTTTAGTAAGCGATTTGAAGGAGATAGGCGTGAAGGCGGAGTTTTTTGACGGCTTGATTTTGCTCAACTCAGCGGTATATGAAATCAACCAGGAGAATATCCTTATGAATGCCAACTTGCCGGATTTTCCAGATTCCCTTGTACAGAGGGGGGCAGATCGCAGCAGGGGATTTGAAATGGACGTCACCGGGTTTGTCATGCCCAACTGGCAAGTTTCCATGTCTTATAGCTTTATCGATGCCGAGATCGTTTCCGACGCCAATGCCGAATTGATAGGCACGAGGAAGGAAAACACTCCAAAACATAGTGCAAATATCTGGAGCCGCTACAACTTTGAGGAGACCACTTCACTGAACGGTCTGGGCCTCGGTTTTGGACTACAGGCGCAAGGGAGTCGCGTGCCATGGTTTACGAGGGATTTTGAAATACCCGCTTTTGCCGTTTTGGATGCCGCGGTTTACTTCGCTCCGCCCGCCAGCAATATGCAGTTGGCGCTCAACGTAAACAATCTGGCAGACAAGACCTACTGGCTTGGAGCGCAGAATTATACCCGCCTGTTTCCAGGCGCACCCCGAAACTTCATGTTGACAGCAACTTATAAATTCTGATTCCCTTATCAATCATGAAAAACAGAAGTCCTATTCTTTTATTGGCATCCCAGGTTTGGAAAAATATCGTGTTCCAACCTGGATCCAAAGTCCTGATTTTATTCATGAATGGCCTATTGATCGGCTTTTTGATCGTGGGCCTGCTCGACCTCAACGAGCACCAGCGACAAATCCACGGATTCGGCGAGGAAGTGCGCGAAAAATGGGAAAACAGTCCCGACAAACATCCGCATCGGATGGCCCACTATGGCTATCTGGTATTCAGGGAGAAATTTCCGCTTTCCTATTTCGATTTCGGGATGGACAGCTATTTGGGAAATGTAATTTTTCTGGAAGCCCACCGGCAAAACACCGCTAATTTCTCGGAGGCCAACCTTTCCAATGGACTGTTGCGGTTTGGGGAGATTTCTGCAGGGATGATTTTGCAGATCTTGGTGCCGCTCTTGATCTTTTTCTGGGGATATGACCTGATTACCAGGGACAGGGAAAACGGAACGTTGAAAATCCTTTTTTCCCAGGGGGTGGAAGGCTTGGAATTGGTTTGGGGAAGGGTGTTTGGCCTTTTTTGGGTATCCCTCTCTCTGGTAGGTTTGCCATTGCTTCTGGGCTTTGCTTTCTTGTTTTTGCAGCCTGAAAACGAACTTCTCCGTCAGTCCCTGATCCAATATTTGGTAATGACTTTGGCTTATTTGGCCTATTTTCTCATCCTTTCTCTGGTAGCCGTTTTGGTCTCAGCCAAAAGCCAAAGTTCCAAATCTTCCCTGACCGCCCTAATTGGCTTCTGGTTGTTGTTTACCCTGGTGTTACCCAAAGTTTCGCAGGTGGTAGGACAGTCTGTCTTTTCCAATCCTTCCAAAATTGAATTTGATTCGGCAGTCGAGGAGGAAATCATCCAACAGGGTGACAGCCACAATCCCAACGACCCACACTATGCAGCTCTGAAAGATTCCCTGCTCCAAGCACATCAGGTCGATTCTGTCCACAAGCTGCCATTCAACTACAGTGGGTTTGTAATGCGGGAAGGGGAGAGACTCAGCACTGAAACCTACCTCAGACATGAAGAGGCGCTTTTGGAAATTTTCCAAAATCAACAGAAAGTCATCCGGATAGCTGCTTGGGCTGACCCGTTTTTAGCCATCAAACTATCCTCCATGGGTCTTTCCGGTACGGATGAGGCGATGTATCAATACTTCAAAGCCCAATCGGAAGCCTATCGCTATGAGCTGGCGCAGACGATGAACAACTTGCAGATCGACTTGATCAGCAACCAGATCAAGTCTTCTTCGGATCCTTCGGCGAGGCTTACCCAAGACCATTGGAAGGGTCTGCCGGATTTCCATCAGCAGTTTCTTTCGCTTGGGCAGGTTTTGTCCAACCAGCTCAGTGCACTTTTTATCTTGGGTTTGTGGTTGCTTGCTGGCGTTTTGCTCAGTGTGTTTTATTCAAAAAGAATCAAAGTAGTTTGAAAATGATCAAGTACCTAGTCAAAGACTTTTTTAGGTCAAAAGCGCATCCTATTGGGTTGATCTTGCTTTTGGTAGCCGGGCTGATCAGCCTGGAAATCGGTTCCCGCTTCTTGGAGCGGTCGGAGAGAATCTCTGAAAAAACCGCCGAACATCAAGTCCAAAGCATCCAGCGCAATATTTCCCATTCATCTGGAGACTTGGGCAACTTGATGTACTATTTGCGTTTTGGCTTGAAAAACGAAGTCCCGCGACTCGCGGGGCTATCCATTGGCCAGCGCGATATCTATCCTTCGGTACAAAGTGTCACCGTCCGAAATCTGGAGGAGCAGCGCTATTCCACTGACCTGATGAACCCTCTTTTTCAGCTTTTGGGTAATATGGATTTCAGTTTTGTGCTGATCTACTTCTTTCCCTTAGTGATCATCGCCTTTGGATTTAATCTTATTTCCGAGGAAAGAGAGGGCGGAACCTGGAGTTTGGTCCTCAGCCAGACAGACGCGCCTATGAGATTTTTGAGGTATAAATTGGGAATCAGACTGGTAAGCGTCCTTTCGGTGCTGATCCTACTTTTGGGCATTTCTGTGATGTACCTAGCAATTCCGATAGATCGGTACCTTCTGGCCTTCGCTCTGATAGCGGTGTTGTATGTGCTGTTTTGGTTTGCCTTGGTTTGGTTGGTGGTGAGCTTCCAGCGAAGCTCCAACCGAAATGCGCAGATTCTATTGGCTTGTTGGGTCTTGCTGAACCTCATCGTACCCGCCGGGATCAATGTACTCCTGCGTTTATTGTTTCCGATTCCGGAAGCCATGACCGCCGTCATCGAAAACAGGGAAGGCTATCATGCGCAATGGGACAGGGAGAAGGAACCAACTCTGAATCATTTTTACTCCAAATACCCGCAGTATCGGGAATTTTCGCATCCATCGGATCAGGACTTCAGTTGGCTTTGGTACTTTTCCATGCAGCAGTTGGGGGACGATGAAGCTCGCGGATCGGTGGAGGATCTTAAATCCAAATTGGGGCAGCGGATGGAGACGGCCAATCTGTTGAGTTGGATAGTGCCGACGGTTCATGCCCAGGTTTCCCTCAATTCAGTCAGCTTTTCGGATTTGGGAAATTACCTCCGGTATATGGAATCCCTCGAGGGGTTTCATGAGGGGAAGAAAAACTTCTTTTTTCCAAAAATCTTTGAAGGAAAACCCGTCTCCGAAATTGATTGGCCAAGTTTCACCCTAGAACGGTTCCAGGATAGCCAACCAGTCCTGTGGGCTAAAATACTGGGTCCTTTTATCTTGGCTCTTTTACTTCTTTTTGCTTGGGCCAATCTAAATTTTACTAAATCTGAAATCTATTCCAACGGAAAATAAGTCAAATGATTGAAGCAAGACAACTATCCAAAAGCTACGGCGACCACAAGGCTCTCAAGCAGCTGGACATCCAAATCAATGCCGGCGAAATTTTTGCCCTTTTGGGGCAGAATGGGGCAGGCAAGACCACTACGATCAATTGTTTTTTGGGCTTTGTCAAGCCCAGTTCAGGGGAGGTTCTGATCAATGGTGTCTCCGTCACCCAAGATCCCAAAGAATCCAAGAAGTATCTGGCCTATATTCCCGAAACAGTCATGCTGTATGGGAACTTGAGTGGAATCGAAAATCTCGCATTCTTCTCCTCCTTGGCAGGGCAAACTTATTCCACCGAGGAGCTCAAGGCCTTTTTGAGCAAATCTGGACTCCAGGAAAGTGCCCATGTCAGACGGGTGGGAGGATATTCCAAAGGGATGCGTCAAAAAGTAGGAATAGCAATCGCTCTCGCAAAGAAAGCGAAGGCTTTGTTTTTGGACGAGCCGACGAGCGGATTGGATCCCAAAGCCTCGAACGAATTTTCGGTTATTTTGAAAGAACTTGCCGCTCAGGGAACAGCGATACTGATGGCCACGCATGATATTTTCCGAGCCAAGGAAGTGGCCAACCGTATTGGAATCATGAAAGAGGGGCAATTGGTCAGCGAGATGCTAGCTTCGGGTCTCTCAGCCAACGAACTGGAACAGCTTTATCTCCAAACGATATGATTCGCGCGATCTTTTCTGCCCTTTTCATGCTGATCTGTTTGGGTTTTGGCCTGGGTTCCGCCGAGGCCCAGTCTTCAAATCCCTATGGGCTGCCCCTGACTACTACTTTGGAGGATTACCGGAAATCGGTGACGGAGGATTCCGACAATGAGTTTGTGAAATTGTTGGAGTATGCGCCGAGCTTGGTCTTGGACATTAAGTATGCCTCCAAGGCCAATGTTTTTTATACCCAACTCTATCCGCGACCCATAGCCCTTGCAAGGCGACCGGTGGCCAAAGCCCTCGCCAAAGCGCAGGAAGAATTTAACCGGCAGGGTTTGAGTCTTAAAATCTATGATGCCTACAGACCGTATGCGATCACCGTGAAGATGTTCGACATCCTACCGGATACGGTGTATATGGGTTTGCCTTGGCAGGGAAGCAAGCACAACAGAGGAGTGGCGCTGGATTTGACCTTGGTCGAATTGTTGACAGGTGAGGAGCTGAAAATGCCCACTCCGTTTGATGCCTTGGTATACGCTTCCCATCTGGAATTTGCCAAACTACCAGAGGAGGTCGTAGCAAACAGAGAACTGTTGAAAAAAGTAATGAAGAAGTACGGATTTACGGTCTATCCGGTGGAGTGGTGGCATTACAATTACCTCGGGGAAAGGAATTTTGATCTCATGGATATTCCGATCGATATGATGGAAGAGGAAGTATCGAAATAGGTATACAAGGAGATCAAAATTGGCTCCGACTTGCGTTGCGAATTGACTCAAGACCCGAAACGATGACCTTGGCGCTTCCCGAAGGGATCAAACCTCCCTAAAACTTACCCAAAACGCAGCGCCCTTGCCGATGACTGAATTTACGCCTATGCTTCCTCCCATGGCTTCCATGAATTCCTTCGAAATGGCAAGCCCAAGTCCTGTTCCGTTTTCCGAGGAATGGTCCAGCTTGAAGAAATGCTCAAAGATCCGTTCCTGGTTTTTGAGAGAAATGCCGGGCCCCAAGTCTTTGACCTCTACCTTTATCCGGTTGGATTCCCGACTGGCTGTGATAGTGATCTCCGAATTGGCCGGGCTGTACCTGATTGCATTGCTGATCAAGTTGTTGAAAATCCAGACTGATTTGTGATAGTCGCCCTTGATCTGCGGAAGATTTTCCGGAATCTGCTTGTTGAGCCGGATATTCTTTTCCCTCAAAAACAAATCTAGGCCCTGCAGCGAGTCGGCTATGGAATCGGCCACCGAAAATTGCTCCGTGGTCAGGCTGATATAGCCCTGGTTGATTTGGGAAATGTCCAACACTTCATTGACCATGCGTTTGATCCTTTCCTGGTTGGATTTGATCGTGTGTACGAGATCCGACTGATCGGAGGTCAAACTGCCAGTTTTCTTGTTTTCCAGCAGATTGGTGCTCAGCTGTATAGCGGCAAGTGGGGTCTTGAGCTCGTGGGACAGCGTGGACATGAATTTCAGCTTGGCTTGGTCTTTTTCGGAAAACTCCGTGATGTCCGACAGGATCACTAAATGCCCCATCAGCTTTTTGGGCCCATTTTCTTCTTCAGTTCCGGAGAGCTTGAGGATTTCCTTTTTGAAGATGCGTTCCTTTCCGCCCATGACTATCCGCACGGGTGCTATCTGGCCCTCCTCACCCTCCAGATAGGGGACGAACAGGTCTTCGGTGATGTTGTCTATGAGATTGTTGATCCGTGCGATCTCTTGGATATGTTTTCCCTCTACTTGCTCCCGACGCAGATGGATCAGGTCCAGCAGAAGTTCATTACATAGGATGATGTTCTTGTTTTCATCGGTGACCAGGATTGCCTCGTTCATTTCGTTTACGATCATGGCGAGTCGTTTTTGTTCCCGGATCAGTTTGGAAAAGTTCGATTTTTCATACTCCTTCAGCTTCACCACCATCTTCCGGATGGATTTGGCGAGGTTACCCAGCTCGTCTTCCCCTTCAAAGGGAATCTGGACACGATAGTTGCCCAGAGAGATTTCCTTGATGGATTTGGTGAAAAGTTTGATCGGATTGACGATGTAATTCGGCAAGCCAAGAAAGAAAATCAGACCAAAGGTGATCCCGGAAGCTCCGATGATAATCATGTAGACGATGACCTGTTCGGACTTGTTTTTGGCGTTTTCACTTTTGCTCAAAATGGTCTCTTCGTTGAGCAGAAAGATCGTCTCGGTAAGGGTCTTGATTTTGCTGACAGAGACCCAAAGCTCGTTCGAATTCAAATTGGAGCCAGCGAGTCCTCTATCGATCAGATCCAGGTAGCCTGTTACCTCAAGGCTGAGGTTTTCAGTGAGGTTTTTTTCTCCAGCTTCAGTGATGTTGGCTTTCTGGGAATTGACCAGTGTGTAAAGCTCCGCCGATCTGCTCTCAAACTCCTCCAAGGTCAAGACGTCCCTCTCAAACTTGCCCTGGAGCTCATCCACCTGCTGGTTGACCTTTCTCATGTAGTCGATTGTGCGGTAGTTATCCTTGAGGATGACCGCCGTATAATCTGCCACTAGATTGAGGTAGTATACTCCTATGCCTGCCACCACAGCGATGATTCCAAGGAGGAAAAACTGGGAGAGGTAGAGTTTTGCCTTGATTTTCATGGGTTTGTCAGAATACAATGATGAGGTCGATTTCTTTTCCCTGGATCTTTTTCAACAGGCTTTCGAGATGGTTTTTCCCCAATACCATTCTCACCAAGCCGAAAGAAGGCTTTCCGATCACAATATTAGTGGCTTTAATCTGAGCGGCCACATGGCAGATTTCTTCGGGAATGTCATCACCCTGTTTTCGGTGGATTTCAGCGCCCAATTCCGCCGCCCATTTGAGGTTTTGAAGTAATTTTCGCTGCTGCGCCAGATTGATCCGGTCGGGATTTTCCCTGCTGCTCTGCACATATACCACCGCCCACTTGGCATGGTAGCGTTCCGCAAGCCGGTAGGTTTTACGGATGATTTTTTTTCCGCCATCGTAGTTGCTGCTCAGGCAGGCCAAAAATACCTCCCGGGTGGCTGACTTGGTGGAAAGAGCACTCATGTCAATTTTTTTCTCGACCTGCAGTGCCACTTGCCTCAGGGCCAAATCCCTCAGCTGGAGTATCGTCTCAGGCTTGAAGAAATTATCCAAAGCCTGGGCTATTTTTTCTCCAGAGTAGATTTTGCCTTCCTTCAGGCGTTTGATCAGATCCTCGGAGGGTAAGTCGATATTAACCACCTCATCCGCATAGGAAAGGATTTTGTCCGGAATGCACTCCTGGATCTTGACTTTCGTGAGTTTTTCCACGATATCATTGAGGCTTTCCAGATGTTGGACATTGAAGGCGGTGATGACATTGATGCCGGCCTCCAGGAGGTCGATCACATCTTGCCAGCGTTTCTGGTTTTTCGAACCGGGGACATTGGTATGGGCCAGCTCGTCCACGATCACCACTTCCGGCCGGATGTTGAGAATGGTTTCCAGATCCAGTTCCTCGAGGTTTTTCCCCTTATAGAAAAGCTGTTTTCTGGGAATCATCGGCAATCCTTTCACCAGCATTTCCGTGTCGGGCCGGTGGTGGGTTTCGATGAGGCCGATCTTCACTTCCACGCCAGCCTGCAGCAGTTCATGGGCTTCCTGAAGCATGCGAAAGCTTTTTCCCACACCGGCGATCATGCCGATGTACACCTTGAGACGGCCTTTTTTCCGTTGAAAGATCTGGGAAAGAAAGAAGTTTTCTCCTGGTTTGCTCATGTGGAGTGCGGTTATCGGATTTTAGAAATCAGAAGTTGATCGCGAACGATGTGGTGAGCATATTCATCTGGTCGGAATTTTGGTTTTCGGCCGGGAAATAGGCATCGTCTCCGGCGAAATACCTGTATTCTGTTCTCCACATCAGATTTTCAGAAAGTTTCCAGTCCAAATTGAGGGATGCGCTTAGGGTTTGGAAGCCCTCCGGACTCTCCATCGAAATGATTACACCGTCTCGGTCGGTGTATTGTTCCAGTCTGCCTGCAAGGGAAATTTTGTCATTCATCTGTACCTGAGCTATCAAAACGGGGGAAATCCAAGTGTCGTAGTCGCTTCCCATGGGCTCCGACTGCTGCATCCCCATATCCAATCCCAGAATGACCTTCCATCTCGGAGTGAGCGAGATTTGGCTGTAGAGATTGTGGAAATACCTCATTTCACGCTCGGTATCCGGGCTGTCTGTTCCGATAAAGGTGCTGCTGTTGATCAGGAAGTTTCCGGAAGTAAAGGTAGCCTGGGTGCCAAAGGACATCAGGGAGTTGCCTTCCACACGCTGGATACGCTGCCAGCCATTCAAAGCCAAGGCAGCGAGATACCATTTTTGGTTAGGAGAGGAATAGCTCAGTCTCAGCCCGCTTTCATAATAGGGGGAATTGTCCGCCAGGATGCTTCGGGTCAGGTTGAGGTTAGCGGTGCCGATGGCAGATTCAAATCCAATATGGGAAGGGAGAATCCCCATATCGATCCACAAGTTTTGATTTTCTGAAAGCTTATAGCCCACATTAGCCTCAAATACATTTTTCAACACCCCTGGCTCTGCGGCAAGGTTGGCATTGGAATAGGTACCGGCCATCAGCGCAAAGTTGGACCGGATGCGGTCTTTGCTATACTGGAATGCGACCATCCCCAAGTTGATGTTGAATTCATTGTGGCGGTTGTAAGAATAGATAAAAGGAGGCTTGTTGCCTGACGCTGGATTCCCAAAGTCATAGCTATAGTAGGCTTCCAGAAAGCCGGAGATTTTCAATGGATTTTCTTCCTTAGCCTCTACCGCCTGTGCCAAGGACTCTACACATCCGAAGGTTGCGACGAAGAAAAGTAGGAGGTTCAAAAAAGAGATACTCTGGAGGTAATTCATAATAGTACTTGGTTCAATTTAAAGGGCAGAGGTGAGTTAGTTGGATGAGGTAATTTCGTCAAGCGCGAGGTTAATGGAAAGCACATTCACCAAATCCCCCGGTCCGAAAATTCCACCCATAGGCTGAATGGTTTGTTTGTCAATTAATTCTTCCAAAAGTTTGGGCTCGAGGTTGCGGGCAGCAGCTACCCGTTGCACTTGGATTTTGGCGGCGTCCACCGAGATATGAGGATCCAGCCCAGAGCCGGATGCGGTAACCAACTCTTCTGGAATCTGATCCGCCGTGATCCCAGGATTGGCCTCGAGGAATGCTTGGATTCGGTCTTTGATCTCTTGGATATGATCAGGATTGTTTGTTCCGTAGTTGCTGCCACCGGTGCTGGAGGCATCGTAATTCACTGCTGAGGGCCTGCCCCAGAAATAACCGGGAGAAGTAAATGGCTGCCCCACTTCGGCAAAGCCGACGAGTTGTTCGCCTTTGTAGACAGGGTTGCCACTGGCATTTTCAGGAAAAATCTTGCCGATAGCCCAAATGGTTACAGGGAACATCACTCCGAAAATTACCAGGGTGACGAGTGTCAGGGTCAAGTTTGTGCGAATGGAATTCATGACAAGTTGTGAAATAAGGTGAATGTTTACAGCAATCCGCTGATGAGTAGGTCAATCAGTTTGATTCCCAGAAAGGGGACCACCACACCGCCTAGGCCATAGATCAGGAGATTTTTAGTGAGCAGTTCGGCTGCCCCAATGGGCCGGTATTTTACCCCTCCCAGAGCCAATGGGATCAGCAGAGGAATGATGATGGCATTGAAAATCACGGCGGATAAAATTGCGGAGTCGGGGCTGCTCAGATTCATGATGTTCAAAGCATTGAGACCGGGAATGGCTGCTGCAAAGAGCGCAGGAACGATGGCGAAGTATTTGGCAACATCGTTTGCGATGGAGAAAGTGGTGACGTTGCCCCGGGTGATGAGGAGCTGCTTTCCGATTTCGATTACTTCCAGCAATTTGGTTGGGTCGCTGTCCAAGTCCACCATGTTGGCCGCTTCTTTGGCTGCTTGAGTCCCGCTGTTCATGGCTACACCTAGGTCTGCTTGGGCCAAAGCCGGTGCATCATTCGTTCCGTCGCCCATCATCGCCACCAACTTTCCTTCGGCCTGTTCTTTTTTGATGTAGTTTAGTTTGTCTTCTGGTTTGGCCTCGGCGATAAAGTCGTCCACACCGGCTTTCTTAGCGATGTAGGCGGCGGTGAGCGGGTTGTCACCGGTGACCATGACTGTGCGGACACCCATTTTTCGGAGTCTGTCAAAACGCTCGTGGATTCCTGGCTTGATGATGTCTTCCAGCTGGATCACACCGATGGCCTTTTTGTCCACTGCCAAGGCCAAAGGGGTACCGCCGTTGGCGGCGATTTCTTTCACTTTTTGTTCAAGGAATTTGAGCTCTTCTCTGTTGGTAGACCAGAAGCATATCGAGTCCCAAGAGCCTTTCCTGATTTTGGTACCATCTGCCAGATCGATGCCGCTGATCCGGGTCTCGGCGCTGAATTTGATGATCAATGAATTGTCCAGTTCCCGATCGCTGAAGGTTACGCCCAAGGATTTGGTAAGTTCTAGAATTGACTTTCCTTCGGGAGTGGGATCCCCAAATGAACTGATGGCGGCATATCGGTTTAGTTTTTCCCGATCTTCTTCCCGAAGGGGATAGAAGTTGGTCGCCTTCCGGTTGCCAATTGTGATGGTCCCTGTTTTGTCCAAAAGCAATATGTCGATGTCTCCGGCAGTTTCCACTGCTTTTCCGGATTTGGCGATCAGGTTGGCTTTAAGTGCGCGATCCATTCCGGCGATACCGATAGCTGAAAGCAAGCCCCCGATGGTGGTAGGAATCAGACAGACAAAAAGGGAGACCAATGCGGCAATGGTAATGGGTGCGTTGACCAGGTCTCCAAATGGTTTGAGCGTGACGGTGACGATCAAAAACACCAGGGTAAAGCTTGCCAATAAGATGGTCAAGGCGATCTCATTTGGTGTTTTTTGTCGGTTGGCACCTTCGACCAGCTTAATCATTTTGTCCAGAAAGCTTTCACCGGGTTCAGCCACCACCTTTACTTTGATCTGATCCGAAAGGACTTTGGTACCGCCGATGACCGAATTGTGGTCGGTCTCGGCCTCCCGAATCACCGGAGCAGACTCGCCCGTGATGGCTGATTCATCCACTGAGGCCAAACCTGCGATGATCTCACCGTCTGCGGGGATAATCTCTCCTGCCTCGACCAAAAAGACGTCGCCTTTTCGAAGTTCAGAAGATGACACCGATTTGATTTCGCCGTTGGCCAAGATCTTTTTGGCTTTGGTGTCCTGTCGGGTTTTTCGGAGGGAATCGGCTTGGGCCTTTCCCTTTGCTTCGGCGATGGCTTCTGCAAAGTTTCCAAAGAGGACAGTTACAAAAAGAATCAAGGTGATTACCAGGTTGTAGCCCGGTGTACCCAGAGAATCTGAGGTTTGAAGCAGGGAAATCAGGGTAACCAGAACCATCACCAAAGTTCCGAGGGCTACCATAAACATCACCGGGTTTTTGATCAAAATCCGCGGGTTCAGTTTGACAAAGGATTGAAGAAATGCAAATCGCAATCCCTCACCAGTTATAGTTTTATTGACAGATGCTGTAGTCATGACAAGAAATATCAGATGGAGAAATAGTCGGCAATGGGTCCCAAAGCCAAAGCTGGGAAGAAGGAAAGGGCGGTCACAATCAGGATCACGGCAAGCAGCACGACCCCAAAGGCCATGCTTTCAGGTTTGAGCGAACCTGAAGATTGTGGGATGGATTTTTTAAAGGAAAGGGACCCGACTAAAGCCAATGGGCCGATGATCGGCAGAAATCTTCCCAACAGCATGATGATTCCCGTCAGCAGATTCCAAAAGGGCGTGTTGTCTCCCAAGCCTTCAAAGCCTGAACCGTTGTTGGCTGCTGCGGAGGTGTTCTCATAGAGGATTTCGGAAAATCCATGGTACGAGGGATTTTTGAGCCATCCCAACTCAGGATCCAGGCTGAGGGAATACGATGCCAGTGCTGTGCCTGCCAAAATCAGGAAAGGGTGCAGCAAGATGACCAGTGAGGCAAGTTTGATTTCCGGTGCTTCAATCTTTTTCCCTAGAAAGTCCGGAGTCCGGCCGATCATCTGCCCTGCAATGAATACAGCTATAATGACATAGAGAAAGAAGTTGATGAATCCCACTCCAACACCCCCATAGATGGCATTGATCATCATGTCCAGCAGGAATATTCCGCCGGATATCGGAGTATGGCTGTCATGCATGCTATTGACGGAGCCGTTGGAAGTAGAGGTGGTGGAGACTCCCCATAAGGAGGAGGCCATAGATCCGAACCGGAGTTCTTTACCCTCCAAGTTGGAAGAAGAGGACAGGCCAAGCTCTCTGAGTGATGGACTTCCCTTAAGTTCTTCGGTGATTGAAATTGCCACAAAGGACAAGAACAGCAAGGTCATGACGCCCATGAACACGAGGGCAAGTTTTTTTCTGTTTAGGAAAAAGCCAAACGTAAAAACCAAAGCCATCGGAATCAAAAGGATGGAGATGTTTTCCACCACATTGGTTAGGTAATTGGGATTTTCAAAAGGATGGGTAGAGTTGGGACCAAAGAACCCGCCCCCATTGGTTCCAAGCTGCTTGATCGCCACCATCGGTGCCACCGGGCCGGAAGCCACATTAATTTTTTGGCCTTCCAAAGTGGTCACTTCCCGCAATCCTTCAAAAGTCACCGGAGTTCCTCCCAAGACCAGCAGCAGGCTGACCACCACTGCAAGCGGCAGAAGAATCCGGGTACAGCTTTTTACAAAAAGCTTATAGAAGTTGCCCAGTTGGCTGGTGCGGTCGTTTTTCAATCCCTGGAATAGGAGTGCACAGGCAGCAATTCCCGTTCCTGCGCTTACAAATTGCAGCCAGCAGAACACGAGAAGCTGGGTGAAGTAGGATGCGCCGCTTTCCCCGGAATAGTGCTGGAGGTTGGTATTGGTGACAAAGCTGACGGCGGTGTTGAATGCCAAGGTCGGCTCCCAATTGCCCAGCCGAACCGGATTCCAGAAAGGATGGGCTCCCTGAAACAGGAGGAAGAGAAAGGCGAAGAAGAAAAAGATTAGGTTGAGGCCCAGCAAGGCTTTGGCGTTTTGCTTCCAGTCCATGGAGTAGGAGGGGTTGATGCCCGCCAAACGCAGTAATTTTTCCTCCATGGGATTGAGGAAGTCCAAAAAGGTCGATTGATCAGTAAATACCCTCGTGATGTATTTTCCCAATGGCCAAGCTAAGCTAAGGCTTGCCAGGAAGATCAGGAGGATTCCAAGTAGTTCAGTAGTCATGATTTAGAATTTTTCCGGTTTTACAATCGCATAGATGAGGTAGCCGAAGGTCACTAGGGAGAGAATCAGTAGGGCTAGCATATTATTTTTTGATTAGTTGGTCGAAGAATTCCAGCGCCCGGAAGAAGAGTCCAAAGAGCGTGGCGGTGAGTAGGGTGATGGCGAGAATCTGAAGGATTTCCATGAGTTGATCGATTTTTCTCCTTCCGTTACCAGCGCGATGCCAAGCGTTAAAGTCAGTGAGATGATTTATACAACTAGCTGAAAAACAGTGAAAAAGAGATTGTTTTCAAAAAATCACTACTACCTAAAAAGTAAAAAAACCTTCCATAATGAAAGGGTCTTTATCAAAATGGAAGGGTGGTACTGGTTAATTTTCAGGAGAAATATGGTACTCTTCCAGTTTGCGGTAAAGGGTGGTCAATCCTATACCCAATAGTTCGGAGGTCTTGGTTTTGTTGCCGCCTGTATGGGCCAAAGCCTTTTCGATATGAGTTTTTTCCACTTCTTTCAGCGACCAGGAAGTCGGATAAAAGCTTGATTTTTCATTCAAAAACTGCACGGGCAGGAGGTCTACAGTCAAGGTATTTCCCTCCAACAGGATGACCGAGCGCTCAATGACATTACGGAGTTCGCGGATATTTCCTTTCCAGCGGTGGGCTTTCAGGGCCTCAGTGTATGACTCGCTAAGCTGTATGTCGCGCAGGCCTTCCTTTTGGGCAAAAGTTTTGGCGAAGTAATTGGCCAAGATTGGGATGTCGGCTTTTCGGGAATCAAGCGAAGGCAGGGTGATCTGAAAAACCGCCAGGCGGTAAAACAAGTCTTCCCTGAAATTGCCATGTGCTACTTCCTCTTCCAAGGTTCTGTTGGTGGCAGCGACGATCCGGATATCCACTTGGGTCTCTTTGGTGTCTCCCACTTTGATGAATCGCCCGGTCTCCAAGACCCTGAGCAGTTTGGCTTGGAGATCTCCCGCCAATTCTCCGATCTCGTCCAAAAACACGGTTCCTTTGTGGGACTCTTCCAGGATTCCCTTTTTGTCTTTTGTAGCTCCTGTAAAAGCCCCAGTCTTGTAACCAAACAGTTCGCTCTCCAGCAATTCTTTTCCAAAAGCACTGCAGTTGATGGGGATGAAGGGTTGGTTTTTCCGTTGGCTTGCGTCGTGGATGGCATTGGCAAAGACTTCTTTTCCCGTTCCGGACTCTCCGGTCAAAAGCACCGTTGTCTCCGTTCCGGCCACTTTTTTCGCCAAGGAAATGGCTTGCTGGATTTCCTCGGAATCTCCTAGGATGGTATCAAAACCTACCTGCTGCTGTAGGCGCTGCTCCAGATGGCTGATTCGCCGGACCAACTCGCTTTTTTCGAGGGCTTTGGCGATGGAGGGGACTAGTTTTTCGTTATCATCTCCTTTGACGAGGTAGTCAAAGGCTCCGTTTTTCATAGCTTGCACACCGTCTTGGATATTGCCAAATGCAGTCATGCAGATCACTTCCAGATGGGGAAATTGCAACTTGATCTTTCTGCAAAGCTCCACCCCAGACCCATCTGGCAGCCGGACGTCCGACAGCACCAGATTAAACTCTTCCGTGCTGATCTTTTTCCAACCGTCGGCTACTTTCTCGGCGGTTTTTACCTGATATCCTTCTAGCTCCAGCGTCTTGGCTAAAAGGTTTCGGATGTCTTTCTCGTCTTCGATGATCAGGATTTTTGCCATGGGGTGTCATTGCTTGGCTGCAAAAATAAACGAGTCGATGCCCTTTTTAGCGCCAAGTTGTTTTTTTTGATTCCCGTTTTCTTCAACCCCAGGTGGCTTGGTTCTTTTTCAGTGAAGGATTCGGCAAGTTTAGGCTAGTCTTTGTTCGCCATTTTCATTGGCTAGGCGAAACTAAGGAAAGCTATACCGCAAGCTGAGCTGCAAGCGGTTGGCTGTGCCGTCCGACCCGTCCAGATCTTCGCGCATACCCCACAAGTACTCGATCCCCACAAAAGCTTTCTCGGTAAAATTCCAGATCAAATCGGCGGCGGCATAGCTTCCAATGGCGGCGGCATTTGGCGCCTGTCCCTCCGTATTGTCTATTTCCCCGTGATTGTACACAAAGACAGAGTAGAGGGAGGAAGTCCAGTGCCTCTCATATCCCAGAGTGTAGCCCAAGTCAGTTAAGGCTTGCAGCTCGCCTGCACCATCGAGCGCAGCCGACATTCCACCTCGAAAACGTGCCACACCCGGACCGTAGGCAACCTGATAGAAGAGTCGGTCTTTTTGAGCGATATTAAAAATACCCGAGGCACTACCGCCAAAGAGGGAAACCTTATCCATATCTCCGGTATCAAAACGGTACACCAGCTTGGCCACAAACGCGGACAGTTGAACGTGTCCCCAAGGTTTGGTCAAGCGGTATCTCCCAGTGAAGTCAGGAAGTGGGTTTTCGAATTTCCCGCTCTGGGCCGGGGCCTGGGCATTGGCATGCGGTTCTTCCACTGCGAAAGCCACATAGGCGTCTTTGGAGATGGAGTGCTTATACCTGATCATGGGGTTTCTTGCAAAGAGATAGGCCCCGGGTTTTTCAAAGTCAAGGGTATTGGGAATCATGGACTCATCCATGAAGTTGGACCACCATTGCCCGGCAAGCCACTTTCCGTCGATCTCCAAAAAAGCATGACGAAGCCGCAGTCCCCCGTTTGTCCCGTAGAAATCCGTCTCGACAAATGCCCTCAACTCTCCGACCTTGGTATCGGTGCGAACGTCCAAGTTGAGGCGAGTTTCTTTGGCATGCAGGTGGCTGCTTTGCCCCTTGGAGCCGTCCGTGGGGATCTTGGATACATCAAAGAAATCGGGAGAAGCAATGGGATTGAAGTCGTGGATAAAATCCAGCTTCACATATCCGCCAAACTTAAACCTAGTATCTGTACTCGGAATAAGCCACCAGCCGGGAGGAAGCTCCGAATCCGGTTTGGCCTCCGACTGACTTCGTGCGGGAAGGATAAACAATATCGATAGAAGCGCTGTGCAAAGTGATTTCATGGGTTCTTCTTGGCTTACTGTTGCGTATTTCCTGCCAGATCTCCCAGATTCACCGTACGTTCGTTGACCTGTTGGGTAGGCCGGTTGTTTGGTCCTATCCTCTTGGAAAACTCAGCGATCTGGTCTCTGGTAAGAACCACTGGCTCCTGCAAGACCAGCCACTGAACTCCCTCGCTGCAAGGCGGCGTGGTCAAAGAACCCAAGTAATGGTAGGCATAATTGTGTTTGGGAAGATGGACTTCCAGTTCAAGATTTACATCCTGCAGATGTTTTTCCTCTCCTTTCGAATTGGGCAGATTGGCTACGATTTTGGCGAAGTTTTCATTCGGGGTATCACCTTCACGGAACAGTATTCCCACCACTGCCAAGCTGCCGTCTTCATTTTGGTGGACCATGTGCATCTCCATGGGGGCGTGCTCTCCGTCAATGGTGTGTTCACTTGGGGTGTGAAAATGGAATTGTTTCAATTCATAGGCCTTGTCACCAAAGGTGAAGGTGCTTCCTTCGTCCACGGTCACCTGGATGGTATGGCCATTGTCGATGATCTCTTCCATGTGCTCGTTGTGCGCGATCCGAAGCGAAGTGGTCTTGTAGTCAAAGTTCCAGGATCCCGCCGTACTGGCAACCGACTTCACGATGTTGATGGGAGACTGGCTTTGCCCTTCGCCACACAAGGCATAGACTGGAGTCAGCGATGACCATTTACTCGGGCCACTTTCTCCTCCGTATCCCCAATGCACTGGGCGGGCGGAAGTAGATAGGACTTTGGGCACAGAGTCGGTGGCTTCCGTCTCGTTTTGCTCGGTGTTTTTCGTGGAGCAGGAGTAGAAGAATAGGCCAGAAGCGGCCAATGCGACAACAAAGGATTTTCTTTTCATGCTTTTTTCGGTTTAGGGAGCTTCTTTTCTCCGAGGATGTTAAGAATGATTCGGTGGCTTGCCATAAAAAGTCGGCATGCTGCCATAATACCGGACCGTCGTATCCGACCCTCCCAAAATCAGCAACCAAAAGGTGGAGTGATTTGGGAGGGGCATTCGGGCTGGCCTACGGTTTTTGATAGACGATGTCCATGTTCTTTATCGTGCCGTTGAACTTGAAAGGCGCCTGCTCATAGTAGTCATCCGACACTGGCGAGCCCAGATCCGAGCCGATGTCGAAACAATCATTGGCTGTGAAGGCCAACGTCGCCAAGGTCGGAATCATCGTACGGGCAATCTCTTTTCCGTTGGCTTTGATGACCATTTCTCCAGAATGCAGATGGGGCGGCCCGCCTCCCTGATGGGGCTTGGCCTGTAGGTCAAACTCAAGTTTGGTAGGACCTTTCAATTTGGTCGTGGAGGCGACTTTGGTTCGTTCGATTTCGAAGAGGTTGTACTCGTAGTGAAGTTGGTTGTCCTTGATGTAGCAGGTGACACCCGCAGAGAAACCTCCCAGGGCAAAGAGAACTCCGTTGGCGCCATCGGGAATATCTACCTCCATGGAGGCATGGTGGGGGAAGATGCCGATCTTTGGCGCGGTAAACTCGGGCATGCGGTCGATGTCGCCGGTAAAGTGGAATTCATTGGCCATATTTCTCGGGGCGTCCTCGGGATGGTACATGACCCAGAGTCCACCGCCGATGGGTAGGTTTTTGTTTTTCGCGGACTCGATCAGGAAGAGCTCCTTCATCGCCGCCAGTTTTTCGGGGTGTTCCGAGGCCAAATCCTTGGACTGGGAGAAATCTTCGTCAAGATTGTAGAGTTCCCATACGTCTTTATCGGGAGTCCAAGTCGCCATCCCCGGCGTCACCGGAAGCCATGGCGTCCTTGGTCCGAATGCGGAAGCTATCCAGCCTTCGTGATAGATGGACCTGCTGGCCATGACGTCGAAAAACTGGGTAGATTTTTGTCCTTTGGCGTTTGCATCATCAAAGGTATAGGCCATACTGGTGCCGTCGATCACGTCTTGAGGGAAGCCGTTTACGACTTGGGGTTCCTTGATTTCCAGGATTTGGTAGATCGTGGGCACGACGTCGTTTACGTGGTGAAACTGTGCCCGTGGTGTTTTGTCGGCGTCTACCTTTTTTGGCCAAGATACCGCCATGGGCTGCCGCGTTCCTCCAAAGTGCGCCGCGACGAGCTTGGTGCCTTTGTAAGGGGTAGAGCCTGCCCAAGCCCAGCCGGCATGGTACATGTTGTCGGTTTTGGGTGTGCCCAGTGCCTCCAGACCGCCGAGCCCGTCCAAGGCCTCGATGTGCTGGCTGATTTCAGTAGGGATCTGGTTTTGGGCGAGCAGCTCACTGATCGAGCCGTGCATACCTTCGGAGCTTGAGCCGTTGTCCCCCCAGATGTAGAATATAAGCGTGTCGTCACGCAAGCCCATGCGTTCGAGCTCTTCCACAATCCTGCCTGCATGGTGGTCGGCATGTTCAGCGAATCCTGCATAGACCTCCATCAGCCTTCTCTGAAACGGTTTTTCGGACTCGGGTATGCTTTCCCAGGAGGCCAGCGTCTCGGGTCTAGGGGTCAGTTGGGTGTTGGCGGGGATCCAGCCCATCTCTTTTTGGCGCTTAAATACCCGTTCACGGTAGTTGTCCCAGCCATCGTCAAACTTCCCCTTGTACTTGTCGGCCCACACTTTGGGCACATGGTGCGGCCCGTGGACGGCACCGGGTGCCCAGTACATGAAAAAAGGCTTGTCAGGGGAAAATGCCTGATGCTGGTGAATCCATTTGATTGCATCGTCCGCGATGTCCTCGGTCAGATGGTAACCTTCCTCAGGGGTTTTTGGAAGTGGCACATAGGTGGTGTTCCGAACCATGGTTGGTTCATATTGAGAGGCCTCGCCGGCAAGAAATCCATAAAAATACTCAAAGCCGTAGCCTGTCGGCCAATAGTCAAACGGCCCCGCGGCGGTGGTTTGCATCGTGGGAGTATTGTGCCATTTTCCAAAAGCAGAGGTGTTGTAGCCGTAGTTTTTGAGGACTTCTGCCACCGTTGCTGAGGTTTTTGGGATCACTCCGCTGAAGCCGTCCCAGTCATTGGACAGCTCTGCGATCTGTCCGTTGCCTACCCGCGTGTGGTTGCGTCCGGTAAGGAGCGAGGCTCGAGTGGGAGAACACATCGCTGTGGAATGAAACCGGTTGTAGCTGATCCCGGTATTGGCGATCCTTGAAAGGGTGGGGGTGTGTACTTCGCCGCCGTAGGTGTCTGGAAGTCCCGGCCCGGCATCATCTATCAGGATGATGAGGATGTTTGGCGCTTCTTCAGACAGATATCTGGCGTCCTGCCGCCGTTTGTTGGTCGACTCGCCAATCGTTCGGCCGGCTTCACTGGCTGAGGGCGTGATGGGGAAGGGTAGTACGTCTTGCGCAAAAGTCGGGTTCGACAATCCCAGCAAAACGGTAAAACAGAGGAGCGGGCTTAATGTTTTCATCTAAAATGGGGGGAAGGAATGTGTAAAAATCACTTGGTGCAATTCCAATAATTGCTTTCAAATTATTCCAAGATAGAACAAGCTACCCCAATATTTCTCTTTTGGATTGTGCGATTCCATGATTTAACGGTTAAATTGAATGCGGTAGCAGGCGGGTCATCCGTCTCCCATCTTTGGAAAAAGTCCATCACTGAATGGAAAACATTTTGGAAAAAGACCTCAGCCCCGACGCAGGCTTAACGGATCATTCGATAGCAAAACAGCTTGACACCATCCTTGGACATAGACTCTTCAAGGGGTCTCCCGTACTTTGCAGTTTCCTCCGATTCATTGTGGCAGAGACGCTAAAAGGTAATGCGAGGGAACTGAAGGAGTATGTCATTGGCGTCAACGCCCTGGGGAAGAAATTGGATTTTAATCCGCAGACGGATGCGATCGTCAGAATTCATGCGGGCAGGCTACGAAAGCTGCTCGCGGAGTATTACTCCGGGCCGGGCGCTTGGGATGAGCTTTTGATCGAGTTGGTGAAAGGTTCTTATGTGCCGATCTTCAGGGTAAGGCCCCTTTTCCAGGAACAAAAGCCAATAATCAAACCTAGTGGCGCCCATTGGAGATCAAGCCTGACCCTTGCCGTCCTGCCATTTAGAAACCTCTGCTCAGATGGCAGCTACCAGTTTTTTTCCGACGGACTGGGTGAGGAGCTTACCGGCCTGTTCAGCACTTTCCGCGACATATCCGTCATAGCCCACCATTCGGCCAGAAAATACACCAAACCCGAGCAGGACATCAAATCCATAGGCCGAGAATTGGGAGCGCACTACCTCATCACAGGTTCCGTGAGAAGGACAAAATCCGAGATCAGGATCAGCGTGGGGCTTTCAGAAACCTGGGACGGCACGCAGGTATGGGCCAAAAGCTACCGTGAGACGCTGGAGGAGGATGGTCTTTTCGAGGTTCAAGACCACATCACCGCCGACATCTACAGTAAACTGGGCGGATACTATGGCTTCATCATCCGTGATGCCATCGTCTCCGGGCGGAGAAGAAAGCAGCTTAGCATACAGACATTTGACGCTGTGCTGTGGAACTATTATTTCCACATGGACTTTTCGAGGGAAGCCTATCTGAAAACCCGTGGGGCATTGGAGGATTCGCTTCACCGGGATCCTCACTATGCCACTGGTATGGCCTTTCTTTCCGAGCTGTACCTTGATGCGCTGACTCTAGGCTACCCCACGGTTGCAGATCCGCTCAAAGAGAGCTATGCGATGGCAAAACGGGCAATCAGACTGGATCCGGAGTGTCCTCATGCACACCGTAGCTTTGCTTGGGCGAGTATTTATCTCAAAAGAAAAGCCGACGCTGTTCAGGCTATGGAGCAGTGCCTGAAACTCAATCCCTATTCCGTTTCCAATTCCGGCGCCGTGGGCTTTGGGATGGCCTGTGTCGGAGAATACGACAGGGCACTCGACCTGCTGGACAGTTCGGTTTCGCTGAATCCACATAGCCCGTGGTGGTTTTACTTGGGGTATTTTTTGATCTATTTCCACAAAAAGGATTTTACCAAGGCCCTAGTTGCGGCGGAGCGGATAACCGTGCTGGAAGTATTCTTCGATCCCCTGACCAAGGCGGCGGCCAGAGGCAAGCTTGGCTTGCTTGACCCCAAAGCCATCGACGATCTTCGGCTCGAGCTGTCCACCTTCAAAGTCCAACTTGACGATCTAAAAAGCAATCTGGAGTCCATGATCCTGGACAGGGAGCTGATAGATGACATCCTCGATGGGCTGGCCTTGTCGGGAGTTAGCCAGAGGCCCAACTAACCTGATTACAATAAACCTGCGTCCGAGATATGACTCTTGTCAATAGGCCTTTGGACATGCCCTTTCCATTTAGAAACTGCTGTGGAGCAATCCGTTTTTGGAACCTTGACAGGTTCGAAAAATTAAGAATTATATTGTTTTTCAATGAGATGGGAAATGGGAAGTTGGAATTCCGATGAGAAGCTTTTCGCATGATGATTACAGAAAGAAGGTATTCACATTGGGAGTTTTTAGTGCGGTTTTCTTGACGGCTTCCTTTGCCGGGCTTTGACAGGGAGGTTTTTCTTACGGAGCTGAACCCTGAATTCAGGACTTTGCCAATGGGCCTTTTTATTGAATCTAGAAGTGATTTTCCAGGGCTCAACGAGGAAGAGATGTCACCTTGACTTTATGAATTCGTTAAGCCTTGGTTTTCGCTGCCCAAAGGTGCCTCGAAATATTGGCAAATGGTCTAATTTTAGACATGCGTAGATTTATCACTAGCCTGCTGGCTCTTCTCTTGTTTTTGCCTTTTCAGGTTTTCGCCCAGTCCGGAGCCTTTCAGGTCCATTCCCACAACGACTACCTGCAGACGGTGCCTTTTTGGACGGCCTACGCTGCCGGTGCCTCCTCCATCGAGGTGGACCTGATCCTGAAAGACGGGCAACTGATGGCGGCCCACGAGGCGGAGAGCATTGATCCCAAGCGGACGATCGAAAGCCTCTACCTAGATCCCATTGCCGAGGGAGTGAAGACCGGGTTGGTGTCCACGGCACAGTTTCATCTGCTGGTGGACTTGAAGACCGAGGCTTATTCCACTCTGGAGATTTTGTTGAAAAGCATGGAAAATTACCGGGAGCTTCTTTTTAGCCAAGCCAATCCAAATGGCTTGAAGCTGATCATCTCAGGAAACAGGCCGAAGCCCAGCGACTATGCAAGCTATCCAGAGTGGATGTTTTTTGACTACCAGAGCAAGGAATTAAACAAGGATCTGCCATGGAGCAAGATAGGCATGGTAAGCCTTAGCTTTCGGCAGTTTTCTTTTTGGAACGGAAAAGGGAGAATGGTGGAAGCTGAGCGTGAAAATGTGCAGGATTTTATTGATTTGGCACACAGCTATGACAGGCCGGTTCGCTTTTGGGGATCGCCGGACAGCAAGTCGGCATGGAAGGCTTTCTACGAAATGGGCGAGGATTACATCAATACCGACCATCCCATGGATGCGGCCGACTACTTGGGTAAGCTGGGAGAAAATGTATATGAAAACAATGTTAAGCACGAGATCTATCATCCCCTGTTTGAAGGAGACGGAAAAGAGGTGCCGGTCAAAAATGTAATCTTGATGATCGGAGATGGTAACGGCTTTGCGCAGATTTCTTCCGCCCTATTTTCAAACGGCAACCAACTCAACCTGACTCAGCTGAAAAATATCGGTCTGGTCAAGACCCAGGCTGCAGATGATTTTACTACGGATTCCGCGGCAGGCGCGACAGCCTACGCCACCGGCCATAAAACCAACAACCGAGCAATCGGCGTGGATCCTGAAGGAAATGCCCTGGAAAACCTTCCAGACATATTGGATGGCTTTGGCTTTTCCAGCGGGATTGTCACCACGGATCAGCTGACCGGCGCTACGCCAGCCTCCTTCTATGCACATCATCCCGAGCGGGACGACGAAAAGCAGATCGCCGCCTACCTGCCCAAGAGCAAGCTGGATCTCTTTGTCGGCGGCGGAGGTGATACTTTCACCTCCGAACTGGACAAGCTGGAGCAGGCGGGCTATTCCCTCGTTGATGAACTGGAAAACTGGAAGGGTGAGAAAATCGGGTATTTTGCTTCGCCGACTTCCCTTCCCAAAATGCTGGACGGCAGGGGGGACTATCTGAGGAAAAGCACAGAAGCGGCACTTAGCTTTTTGGACGGAAAAGGGGTGCCATTCTTCCTTATGGTGGAGGCAGCCAATATTGATTCCGGAGGCCATGAAAACAGTACGGGAATGATCGTGACGGAGACGCTCGATTTTGACGAAGTGATCGGCAGCGTGCTGGAGTTTGCAGATGAACATCCGGGTACCCTCGTGTTGATTACCGCCGACCATGAGACGGGAGGAGTCTCGTTGCCACAAGGCGATATCGAGTCAAATACCGTTGAACTGGCATTTCACAGCGATGACCATACGGGGATTTTGGTGCCGATCTTTGCCTACGGAGCACATTCAGGTGACTTCAGGGGTGTGTACGAAAACACAGAGGTCTTTCAGAAGATCATGAAATTGGTTGAAAGGTATCATATGAGATAAGCGGCACAGCTCTGGTTTCCCTTTTTGTTTTGCTCAATCCCAGCAGTCGTACGTGCGGAACTTCGCGACGAGTAGTTGGTTGAAAGCTGCATTTCTCTGACAATCAATAATGTAAAAAATGTTATGGAAGCGCGGCTTGACTATGGATGCCGCAATTTTCTTTTGAAAAATTTAATGATTTTTCACTTGTGGGTTCAAATTACTCGATTTAGCTTTGTGGTTATGTTCAGAAAAGTGCTTCGGCTTGTCATGAGTTTTTTACTCATCCTATCCATAGGATACAGCCAGCTTTTTCTTGCTTTTTATTCCGATACCTTGGATTTTTCCTCTTCTGAAGACCAACCTGTCAAGGTAGAGACAAGATCAGCGCACTTCAGTTCCAAAGTAAAAACCGACCATTCGGCAGACCATCAAAACCAGGACTGGGATTCCGAAGTGTTGGAGAAAGACCCAGACGAATACACAGGGTCTATATCGCTAGAACTTCAACTTGCCTTTGCGGCAGTATTCTTTTGTCTACTCTCCATCAGTTTCGGGAAATACCACACTCGGTTTCTCCGATATTACCGAAACTTCTTCTTCATACATACCCACCGTTTGCATGTGTACAACGGGGTCTTTACGATTTGATTGCCAGCCGTACCAAGCATCCTGACGCTTGGTTTCCTTTTCGTTGGCAATAGACCCTAATTCTCTGGAAAGGCGATCGTGATCGTAGATCGATAGTTCGTTTCCGCTCCAGAGAGCTCATATCACATCACTCTTCTTAAAATCTTAGCATTATGAATTTCAATCGAATTCTCCTTTCGATGGGAGTGGGTGCGCTGTTACTTCACGCTAGCTGTGAGTCCAAGCATGCACATCATGAAGAAGACGCCACCTTTCAGGTGACGAGTCCGATCCAAAAAGATACCGTAGTCTATCGTGACTACGTCAGCCAGATCCGGTCCTCCCAGCATATCGAGCTGCGGGCTTTGGAGAAGGGCTACCTCCAAAACATTTACGTGGACGAAGGCCAGTTTGTCAAAAAGGGCCAACTGATGTTCCGCATCATGCCGGTGATCTACCAATCTGAAATGGAGATTGCCAAGGCCGAGGCCAACTTTGCCGAGATCGAGTACCTCAATACCAAGAGCCTCGCGGACAGCAATGTCGTCTCCCAAAACGAGTTGGCTTTGGCAAAAGCCAAATTGACACGCGCCAAGGCCGAGTTGAGCCTGGCAGAGGCTCATTTGGGTTTCACCGAAATACGTGCACCCTTTGACGGGATCATGGGCAGGTTCAACGACGTAAGACAGGGAAGCTTGCTCGACGAGGGCGAACTTCTTACCACCCTTTCTGACAACACCAAGATGTGGGTGTACTTCAACGTCCCCGAAGCGGAATACTTGGACTTGGTGTCCTCTGCATCCCTGGATAGTCTGCCAAAAGTCCATCTCCTGATGGCCAACCACCAACGATTTGCCGATACTGGGGTGATCGAGGCAATCGAGTCCGACTTCAATAACGAAACCGGTAACATCGCCTTTAGGGCAACTTTCCAAAACGCAAACAGAATCCTTCGACACGGCGAGACTGGCAACATCCAAATGCCCGTGCCGCATCACAACGCATTGATCATTCCCCAGAAAGCCACCTTTGAGATCCTTGACAAGAAATTTGTTTTCGTAGTCGGAGAGGACGGAGTCGTACAATCCAGACAGATCACGGTCCTGACCGAGCTTCCCCACCTCTATATCATCTCCGAGGGACTGAGCGCCAATGAGAAGATCCTGATCGAAGGGCTACGCAAAGTGGAAAACAACCAGAAGATCAAGGTTGAATTTGTTAATCCTGAGAAAGTGATTTCTGAACTGAACAGCCTACATGCTGAGTAAGACCACCCTCTAAATCACAGGTAAGATGTTTAGTAAATTCATTCAACGCCCGGTATTGGCGATAGCCATATCGCTTGCCATTATATTTCTGGGAGTCTTGGCGATAGCGACCAGACCGATCTCCCAGTTTCCCGAGATTGCCCCGCCTAGGGTCAATATATTCATTGCCTATCCAGGTTCCAGTGCAGCCGTATTGGTGGAGTCCACTCTCGTGCCTCTTGAGCGTGCGATCAATGGTGTACAAGGCATGCAGTACATCATTTCCGATGCGACCAGCGCGGGAGAAGCTACCATCCAAATCGTCTTCGAACCCGGTACGGATCCAAATGCTGCGGTAGTCAACGTGAAAACCCGCGTGGACCAGGTGATGAACAATCTTCCTCCACTGGTACAGCGTGAAGGGGTCATCATCACGCCGATCCAGCCAAGTATGTTGATGTATGTCAACCTCTATAGCAAGGACAAAAACGCGGACGAGAAGTTTCTCTATAACTACGCCAACGTACACATTCTTCCTGAGCTACAGCGAATCAGCGGAATGGGCCGTGCCCAGATCTTGGGTAGCCGCCAGTATGCCATGAGGGTTTGGCTGAAGCCAGATCGTATGAGAGCCTACAATGTCTCTACTGAAGAGGTACTTGCAGCTATTGACGAGCAAAGTGTGATCGGTAGACCGGGCCGCCTCGGTCAAGCTTCCGGCAAGACCGCCCAGTCTTTGGAATACGTGTTGACCTACAAAGGGCGATTCAACAAACCTGAGGAATACGAGGAGATCATCGTCAAGGCTACACCCGAGGGTGAAATCCTAAAACTGAAGGACATTGCAGAGGTAGAGCTCGGATCTGAGTTTTTCGACATCTATTCCAACAAGGATGGTTACCCTGCAGCTTCTATCGTACTGAAACAAAACATCGGAAGTAATGCCAGCAAGGTGATCGAAGAAGTGAAAGCCAAGATGGAGGATATGAAGGGAGACTTCCCTCCTGGCATGATGTACGAGATCAACTATGACGTGTCCAAGTTTGTGGACGCTTCAATCGACAAGGTAATGCACACCTTGGTGGAGGCATTTGTCCTCGTGGCGATTGTGGTATTTCTCTTCTTGGGGGACTGGAGATCGACGCTGATTCCTGCGATTGCCGTTCCCGTTTCCCTGATTGGAGCCTTTGTATTTATGCAACTCTTCGGGTTGACGATCAACTTGATTACCCTTTTTGCACTCGTGTTGGCCATCGGTATTGTGGTCGATGACGCGATCGTGGTGGTGGAAGCCGTCCACGCCAAGATGGAAGAAGAACATTTGTCTCCGTACAAGGCTGTTCGAAAAGTACTCGGAGAAATCAGCGGTGCGATCATCGCCATCACCTTGATCATGACCGCGGTATTCGTTCCCGTAGCCTTTATGACTGGGCCTGTTGGAGTCTTCTACAGACAATTCTCCATTACCATGGCAAGCTCCATCGTGCTCTCGGGTATAGTGGCTTTGACGCTCACTCCCGTGCTCTGCGCCATGATTTTGAAAAACAACCATGGCAAAGCTCGCAAGAAGACACCGGTGGATCGATTTATCGATTGGTTCAACGCCCGATTTGAAAAGCTGACTGGTAGATATACTTCGCTTCTGACTCTTATCGTAAACCGTCGGTTAGTCACTTGGGCGATGCTCGCCGCATTTGCCTTTGGGATCTTCGCGGTGGACAAAGTCCTTCCTTCCGGCTTCATTCCCAATGAGGACCAAGGGATGATCTATGCGATTATTCAGACGCCTCCCGGATCCACTCTGGAGCGAACCAATGAAGTGTCCAGAAACCTGCAGAAAATCGCCGAAGAAGTAGAGGGTATCCAGTCCGTCTCCTCCCTGGCTGGATATGAGATCCTGACAGAAGGCCGCGGTTCTAACGCCGGTACCTGTTTGATCAACCTGAAAGACTGGTCAGACCGCGAGCACTCCGTTCACGAAATCATCGAGGAGCTGGAGGAGAAGACCAAGGATCTCGGCGCGGTGATCGAATACTTCGAGCCACCCGCAGTGCCGGGCTATGGTTCTTCCGATGGTTTCTCACTTCGACTTTTGGATAAAAATTCGACTGTCGATTACCACGAATTTGACAAGGTCAATTCTGACTTTATGAAGGAGCTGCAAAAGCGTCCCGAGTTGACGGGGCTCTTTACCTTCTTTGCGGCAAACTATCCGCAATATGAGCTGATCATAGACAATGAGCTGGCCATGCAGAAAGGCGTCTCTATCGGCAAGGCCATGGAAAATCTGGATGTATTGATCGGTAGTACCTACGAACAGGGCTTTGTTCGTTTTGGTAACTTCTTCAAGGTCTATACCCAATCCGCCCCCGAGTACAGGAAGCTTCCCAGCGACATTCTCAATCTTTTCATCAAGAGTGAGCATGGAGAGATGGTGCCGTATTCTGCCTTTATGAAGATGGAGAAAAAGCAGGGGCCAAACGAGATCACTCGCTTCAACCTCTATACCTCCTCTTCTATTAAGGGTATTCCTGCCAAGGGGTATACCAGTGGGGATGCGATCCATGCGATTCAGGAGGTGGCAGAACAGACTTTGCCTCACGGTTATGACATTGCTTGGGAGGGGCTTTCCTACGACGAAGCCCGTCGTGGTAACGAAGCGGTGTACATCTTCATCGTCGTCTTGATCTTTGTTTACCTGGTTTTGGCAGCTCAGTATGAAAGCTTCATCATCCCACTCGCAGTGGTGTTTTCGCTGCCCGCTGGGGTGTTTGGTTCCTTCCTTTTGCTGAAGGCCATGGGCCTCGCCAATGACATCTATGCACAGATAGGCTTGATCATGTTGGTGGGACTTTTAGGCAAAAACGCCGTGTTGATCGTGGAGTTTGCCGTCCAAAAGCGCCAGCAAGGCTCAACTATTTTGGCAGCTGCCATAGAAGGTGCCAAGGTCCGATTCCGTCCCATCTTGATGACATCCTTTGCCTTTATCGCCGGCTTGATTCCTTTGGTCTTGGCAACAGGTCCTGGAGCTATCGGCAACCGGACCATCGGATCTTCCGCACTCGGGGGGATGCTCTTCGGTACCATCTTCGGTGTGATCATCGTTCCGGGGCTCTATTACATCTTTGGATCCATTGCCGATGGCAGAAAAATGATCCGGGACGAAGACGAGACCCCGCTCAGCGAGGAGTTTGTCGAGAGTGCCTATAGAGAAAGCACCCTCAAAAAGTTAAAAAAGTTGCTGAACAAAAAAGGATATGAAATCGAGCCTGACGCGAAACGAAACACAGATGTGTGATTATCAGCTAGGCGAGATTCCATCTGACCTTTTAAATCAAATTATAAACTGATGAAAATGAGTAAGCATATCATCAATAAATCCATCGCGGGAGCTTTGATCATCCTGACTGCATGGGGCTGCAAAATCAGCGAACCGACCTCCCGTGCCGAGCGGAAGAACACCCCTGAGAGCTACAATGGCTCTCAGGATACCACCAATGTCTCGGAAATCAAATGGTCGGAATTTTTCAACGATCCGAACCTGAGATCGCTGATCGATACCGCGCTGGCCAACAACCAGGAGCTGAATATGATGCTCCAGGAGATAAATGTCTCGAATAACGAAATCCGAGCCAGAAAAGGGGAATACCTTCCATTTGTGAATATCCAAGCCGGAGCCGGAATGGACAAGGTAGGTCGGTATACCCGCTATGGAGCTTTGGAAGCCAACAACGAGATCAAGCCTGGGGAGGAATTTCCAGAGCCATACTCTGACTTTATGGTTGGGGCTTATGCCTCTTGGGAGCTGGACGTCTGGAAAAAACTCCGAAACGCCAAGAAAGTGGCTGTGTTCAACTACCTCTCCTCTGTGGAAGGCAAAAACTTCATGGTGACCCAGCTCGTTGCCGAAATAGCCAATTCATATTATGAACTGATGGCCTTGGACAACCAATTGGCTATCCTCAACCAAAATATCGATATCCAAAAGGATGCGTTGACTATTGTGAAACTCCAAAAGGAGGCCGCGAAAGTTACCGAATTGGCGGTGAAGCGATTTGAGGCCGAAGTTGCCAAAAACCAAAGCTTGATCTACAATATCCATCAGCAGATTACGGAGACTGAAAACCGGATCAACTTCTTGGTGGGGCGTTTCCCTCAGCCTGTGACGCGTAGCTCAGCGTCTTTTGAACAACTGACGCCGCAGCTGATCAAGTCGGGTATTCCTTCCCAGCTTTTGGCCAATCGTCCGGACATCCGCCAGGCGGAGATGGATCTGGAGGCAGCCAAGCTGAATGTGAAAGTTGCGAAGGCCAATTTCTATCCGCAGTTCCGAATCACCGCCGGCTTGGGCTATCAGGCTTTCAATCCCCAGTTTCTCTTTAATACGCCCGAGTCGATGCTGTACTCTTTGGCTGGAGACCTGGTCGCGCCTCTGATCAACCGAAATGCGATCAAGGCCAACTACAACTCGGCCAATGCCAAGCAGATGCAGGCGGTGTACAATTATGAGCAAAGTATACTCAATGGCTATATCGAGGTCGCCAACCAGCTCGCCAAGATCAATAACCTGGGGAATAGCTACGAGCTGAAGGCCCAGCAAGTATCAGCCTTGACCGAGTCGATTTCGATATCCAACAGCCTGTTTAGATCCGCGCGGGCGGATTACATGGAAGTTTTGCTGACGCAAAGAGATGCATTGGAATCCAAAATGGAACTGATCGAGACCAAGATGGAGCAGATGAATGCGATGGTCAACATCTATCAGGCTCTAGGGGGAGGATGGAATTAACCCAAGTATTAACTGAAGACGTTGGCGTAGGCTGACACAGAGTGATGATTAATTTTCTAATCGAAAACCATTCTGCAGCGTTGCGGAATGGTTTTTTGATTTCAGAAGGGGCAATTTCCTGTTTTGGGAAGTTATTTGGACACATTGTTGGGATGATACACAGGAACGGAGTTCAAAAAACGGTCTGGGAGGCTGTTTTGGCAGTCGGAACAGTCCTTGCAACAAATGGCTCGGAACACTAAACCAACTATTTTCTATGAAAACAATCAATCAAACCCCACGCACGTCTCCGCTTCGCAGCACCATGGTCAAGAGATCTGGAGCAGTATTGCTTGCCGCATTTTGCATGATGGGCATGTCCTCCTGCAACGACGAAGATGAAGATCCTATCGTTGACACCGTCAGCCAGCAGGATAGAGACTTCGCAGTTTCTGCGTCCCAATTTATCAATGCGCAGGTCAGCATTGGCCAAATGGCGGTAGATAAGGGAGAAGACGATTCTGTCTTGGAGTACGCCACGATGATCGTGGAAGACAATGCGGAAAGCCAGTCTGAGCTCGAAGGAATTGCTGACTCAAAAGAAATTGAAATTTCCGCCGATATCTCTGCTGAGATGCAAGCCAAGTATGAGGAATTGGCAATGCTCGAAGGGGAGGATTTCGACAAAGCTTATGTCCAATTCCAATTGGACGCGCTGGAAGACTCCAAATCGATGTTTGAAAATGAGGTCGATAATGGCCAAAACTTCACCGTAAAAGGATATGCGGACAAGGTTCTTGGTATGGTCAAAGCGCATAGAACCGAAGCGCTCCTAGTCAAGGCTGAAATCGGATTGGAGGATTTGTAATAATCAATTCTTCAATCTGTGAGCCGGTTTCCTTTTGGGGAAACCGGCTTTTTTGTTTCTGGATGTCAAGTCCCGAAAAGATTTAGAGGACACTTGTCTAAAACAGCATAGGGGCAAATAGAACCAGGTAGTCTCTCCAGTTAGCCCACGTATGGCCGCCTTCACTTTCGTGGTATTCGTGCTTCAAGCCAGTTTTGTCCAGTATAGAAAGCAGACGCTGATTGGATTCGATTACAAAGTCAGTCTTGCCGCAGGCTACCCAATATTTCTTCACACCGCTGTCCTTGAGTGCGGTGAATTTTTTCTCCAACTCGGCCATGTCTGCATTGGCATCAAAAATTCCGCTACTAAAGACTCCTATGTAGGAGAATTTGTCGGGATAGGTAGTAGAAGCCGTGATGGTGTGCGCCCCTCCCATAGAGAGTCCGGCGATGGCACGGTGGTCTTTGTCGGCTTTGATTCTATAGTTTTTTTCGATGTAGGGGACCACATCCTCGACAAGGCTTTTTTCAAATTTTCCTTGAAACTGACCGTAGGTCTCGCGAGTCGGGGCCGCCACTCCAGGCGCTTGCTTGAGTGTTGAGCTTTGCCAGGCGTTGCCATTAGTCATGACGACGAGCATGGGTTTGGCTTTACCGGAGGCGATCAGGTTGTCCAAAATGAGGTTGGCCCGGCCAAGAGAGGACCAAGCATCCTCGTCCCCTCCAGCTCCGTGTAGCAGGTAGAGTACTGGATAGGAATCGGAGGAAGAGTCATACCCCGGCGGCGTATAGACATACATTCTGCGTTTCATTCCCAGTGAAGGTGAGTCATACCAGACTTGGGAAAGCGTTCCGTGGGGGGTGTCGTTTAGCTGGAAAACTTCCGATTCCTGCCCTGGAATCATCAAGAGGCTTGCATACCGAGTGCCATCACGCAGTGCATGGGGATTGGTGGGGTCTATTGCCGAGACTCCATCGATGAAGAAGTTGTAATGGTACATGGAAGTCGGAAGCGGGTCGATCGTGACCGACCAGATTCCTTTTTCATCTTTGGTCATAGGGATTGTTTCTCCAAATCCCATCCAGCTGCCGTTGATAGTGACGGTATTTGCTTTGTCGGAAAATACCCGAAATGTGACTGATCGGCTGTCGGAGATCTCGGGAGAGACTATCCGAGGTGGCTGCATGGCGCTGATTTCTTGCGCTTTAAGGGACTTGACGCTCCCCGCTACAATCAAGAGGGCCGCCGCCAAGGTTTTGAGTTTGTTCATGGGTTTATTGGTTAAAGAGTTTCGGTGCAAATTCGGTGAGGTAAACCCTCCAATTTCTCCAGGTGTGGCCGCCCTCGGACTCTACATACTCGTAGGGCATATTCATGGCATCCAGCTTGGCGCGGAATTCTTTGTTGGCATCGTAGAGGAAGTCGGTCTTTCCGATCGCGATCCAGTAGAGCTTGTAGCCATTGTCCATCTCGGCTTTGAGTTTTCCATCGAAGTTGTCGTATATTTTCCCGGTTGCATCTTCCCTGGGCATGATGGCTGCTGAAAATAGGCCTACGTAGTCGAACATGTTCGGATAATTGTTGGAGATATGCAGGGAATGGTATCCTCCCATCGAGAGTCCAGCAATGGCTCGATTGGATTTGTCAGCGTTCACTCGATAATTGCTTTCCACGAAACCGATGATGTCTTTGAAGATGGCCTCGTAGGTACCATCCATGGTTTTGGCTACCATGAATTGCGGCTTGTAAAAGCCTTTGCTCCCTTCTCCTGGAGCCCCATCCTGGATCACGTTTCCATTGGGCATCACCACGATCATAGGTTTGGCTTTGCCCTCGGCGATCAGATTGTCCAATATCTGTGAGGTGCGGCCCAGATTGATCCACGCCTCTTCATCTCCTCCAGCTCCATGGAGCAAGTAAAGTACAGGGTAGGAGTCCTTGGAGTTTTCATATCCCGGAGGCGTATAGATTGTGATTCGACGATCCATGCCCAGGCCGGGCGAATCATACCACCTTCTGGTCACCGAGCCATGGGGTACATCGTTGACTTTGAAAAGGTCTGCGTGGCCACCCCCTACGATGAAGATATTGGTGGCAGAGGCCACGTCGCGAATCAAAAAGGGATTGTTGGGGTCGGTGGTGGTAAATCCGTCGATGATGAAGGAATAGTTATAAAGTTCGGGCTTGAGGACTTCGCTCTTGTAAGTCCATACGCCTTTGTCGTCTTTGGTCAAATCGGCCTTTCCAGGCCCGTCAAAAGTGCCTCTCGGGGTTTCCATTTTTACCGTTGGGAGAAAATCCCCGGTGATCTGAACCGACTGGGCCTTGGGAGCCAAAAGTCGGAAAGTCACGGAAGCGTCGTCGTGCACCTCCGGCGAAATGATCTGTTGCGCGCCAAAAAGCGCCTCCTGGGCCTGAACAGCAATGCTCAAGACTGTTAAGAAGATTAAGGAAAGAAGTAGGTTTTTAATCATGGGTTGTTTTCTATTGTCTCAAAGTGGAAAAATAGAAAATCCAAAATTCAATTCCTACACTTGAAGCCCATACCTAATTGACGGTGAGGAAAAAAACTGCTTTATCCCTCGTTTTGCAGCGAATCCACTGGGTTGGTCCAGGCGGTCTTCAGCGTATGGTAGCCGACGGAGAGAAAGGTCAATCCAAGCATAGCGATCGCGGTCACCAGATACAGGGACCAGCGGACCTCAGTATGGTAGGTAAAGTCAGAGAGAAACTGATCGACAAAATACCAAGCTAGGGGAAATCCAATCACCATACTCGTCACGACCAATAGTGTGAAGTCGCCACAGAGGAGTACAGAAAGACTGCCGGCAGAGGCTCCGAGTACCTTTCGAATCCCGATTTCTTTGGTTCTCCGCTCGGCGGTGAACGAGGCCAATCCAAACAACCCCAAACCGGAGATCAATATTGCCACAAGGGTGAAGGCCAGCGCCAGTTTTCCTATCACCTGCTCACTCCGATATTCCCGGTTAAACTCTTCTTCGAGGAAAGAATATTCGAACGGGTAATCGGGATTGTGTTTTTTGAAAACAGATTCAATCTGGGCCACGGTGGTATTTATTGAAGCCTTGCCTGAAACTTTAATGAAGTAGTGGAAACCGACATTTTCCGAATACATAAAGATCATCGGCTCGATGTCCGCCTTGAGGTTGTCGTTGTGGAAGTCCTCCGTGACACCCACGATTTGGCCCTTGCCATGCCACATTTCCAGCTCTGTGCCCACTGCTTCCTCGGGATCCAATCCCATAGCTTCGGCGGCTTTTTTGTTGATGATATAATTGGAGGCATCTTGGACTCCTACGAAGTTCCTGCCTTCGCGCAGCGGAATTTGTAAGGTAGGAATGAAGCCCTCATCGCAGCGCAAGATCTTAAAACTGATGTTCGATTGTTCCGGTTTGCCCGGCCAAACGGGATCGGAAGAGGTAATCGGGACCGTGAAAATACTGTTTCCGCCAAAAGCGACATTGGATATGTTTGGGAGCTGGAGAAGGTCGTTTTTGATTCCCGCGTAGTTTTTGACAATGCCCTCGTTTTGGTCAATGACCAGGACGTTTTCCTTGTCAAATCCCAGGTTGCGCTCGCTGATGTAAGTGATCTGCTGATAGATTGCGCTACTGCCAACTATCAAAATCGCGGAGGCCGCAAATTGCGCGACGACCAAGACCCGGCGTAAGCTCACGCCACCGAGCATGGATCGGCTGTCACCTTTCAGGACTCGCAATGGATTGAATGCCGACAGTACGAAAGCGGGATAAGTTCCCGACAGGATTCCCGTCAAGAGCGTCAGGAGAAGCATTCCTGCGATGAAGATCGGGCTGCCCAAGTGCAATTTGATGGTCTTTTCAGTCAGCTCATTGAAAAACGGAAGCAACAAATGAACCAGCAAAACAGCAAGTACAAGCGCGATCCAAGAAAGCAGAACCGACTCCAGGACAAACTGCACCATCAATTCGCTACGGTTTGCACCTATGGCTTTTCGGATTCCCACCTCTTTTCCTCTACTTCCTGACCGTGCGGTAGCCAGATTGATGAAGTTGATGCAGGCCATCACCAAGACCAATAGCGCAACAAAACCGAAGAGATAAACCTGCTCGATTCTTCCGCCAGCGTTTACTCCATTCTCAAATTCACCGTAAAGCCGGCGCTTTTGGTAGGGGAAAAGAAAAGGGCTGCTTGTGCACTCGGCACAATGGTTTTGGATCAGTCCTGCGATTTTAGGATTGGGGATTTCGCTATTTTCCCGAATCAAAACCGCGGTACGAGAGCCTCCTGCCTGCCAGTTTTCCATCCATGGATTTTCCTTCAGATAGAGCTCAAAGGGAACCACAAAATCAAATTGAAGCGAGGTGTTTTCCGGGACGTCTTCAAAAACTCCCGTCACCGTCAGCTCCTGTTTTTGGTTGAGATTGATCGTTTTTCCTACAGGGTTTTCTTGGGGAAAAAGCTTTTCCGCCAGTTCTTTCGAAAGCACGATAGAGTTCAGTTTTCCTGGATTTCCTCTAGAAAAAGCAAGCCTAAAAACTTCAAAAAATGCCGAGTCGGCAAAGATGCCGGTTTCCTTAAAGCCTTCGATTTGGTTTTTGATCAGCAGGTCCGTCTCAAAGCTGTACCGGGTTACTGCTTCGATTTCGGGAATTTCGTCAGCGAGCACTTCTTTGAGATTTGCCGGTGGAACCGGGTGCGTCGAGATGCTGCCATCAGGCATTTTGGCGTTGACCATTACACTGTAAATCCGATCACTGTTTGGCCAAAAACGGTCGTAAGACACCTCGTCCAAAATCCATAGTAGGATAAAAATGCTTACCGCGATTCCTGAGGTCAGCCCCACGATGTTGATCAGCGTGTAACCTCTATGGCGAAGCAGATTTCGAAAAGATGTCTTAAAGTAATTTTTCCACATGGCTTATCTGAGGTCATAAAGTGGGATTTTGCTCCCTTCCTGAATTTTATTGTGCGTTTGATCCAAAGCCATGCCCGATTCAAAGGTCCAATATTCCCAAAAATGGCTGTTTTTAAGTCTAGTCAGAAACTGCAACGAACAATATTGTCCGATTTTGGGAAAACGGAAACGCGTTAGCTAAAGACGAAAAGGAGAGCGGAGCTGTAGCGTGAACAGAATAGTGGCTGCCAATGCCGGCAAAAACCAGGGGATACCGAAGAGTATGAGTAGAAAAAACAAAAAGAAAATCCCGAGAGCGATCTGAACGAAGGAATTGCCAAAGTATTGGTAAACCAATGCCTGCAAAGCCATAATGAGGGAAAGGAAAAGAAGTGGCAAGGCAATCACGGGTTCCCATGCCAAAATCTTTCCACCTCGCCAGAGTAGAAAGAGTAACTCGGGCAGCAAAACCAAAATTAGAGTAGCCAAGTGGTTCAGTGCTTTTTTCGACAGGGGAGTTGGAAGACTTCTGAACCAAGACATTCGGTTGAATTCAAAATCGGCTTTTTCGAGCAGTAGTGGAATTTGAAAATAGGCTATACAAAGAATTCCAAACTCTAGCCAGCGGTGGTCGTAAGCGCCCGAGCGGAAGGAAAGGAAAAATCCGTTGAGGAGAAGAAGACTAGCTCCTTTTGTAAGCAACAGAAGGATCGGGCGGTTTTGTCTTAGTTCCCATAGCAGCCAGGTGAATCTCGGAACCGGGCCTCTCCAGGGAAGACTGGTAAAAACGCTTTCTTTCAGGGGCTTGGAAAGGTGGGAATACAAGCGCCAGATAGACCAAGCCAAGGCCAAACCTATAGTGGTCCATAATACGATAAGTGAAATCCAGGCCCTTTTCTCTGTCCCGAAGACACTTAAAAAAGCAAAGTAGCCAACAATTATCAGGTGGTTGGCGGTGAAAATTGCCAGCCAGTTTTTGGTAAATTCCCGAAAGGGTAGGAGGGCAGTCTGATGAAATACCAGATAATTTCTGTGGAGGAGAGTATTCAGTTGGAACCTGAGGTGAAACCCCGAATAAGCCAAAAAACCAATCGGCAGTAGCGTGAAGGCCAGCGGATGGGTAAATAGGAATCGGCCGAGTAGCACATGTTGCTTGAATTCCATAAAAACTCCTCCGAAGACCAGCGCCAACACCCAAAATCCAAGCATGCTTCGATAAAATGGAACGGCGAAAGCCAGAAGTCCGATTCTATACTTTCTAAAGTAGACACCCATTCTCAAAAAGCAGTTTCGTATCGATCGGTAGGTGGTCTAGGGGCTGGGATTGATGGGTTGTGAGCAGGAAGCTTACACCTGATTTGGCTTTTTCTATAATCAGATCCGTCAATGTTTCCTGGCTCTTTCGGTCGATGGTGGTAAAGGGTTCATCGAGAATAATCAAGCTTGGGTCGCCCATAAATGCCAGGACCAAGGCTGTTTTCTTCAGCATTCCGGAAGAGTAAGTTCCTACTGGGTGGGAGGAAAATGAGACTATGCCCAGGGTGGTTTTTAGAAGATTGATTTGTGGACTGCCTGCTTGTTTTGCAGATGCGACTACGCTGATTAGGTCGTCCGCACTTAGAAATTCCGGAAAAACAGGTTCCGCCTCGGCATAGCCGATTTTCATTCGGTAGGACAGGGGAGTTTTTCGGAGCGATATACCCGTCAGTTCGATCTCGCCTTTGGAGTCGTGGATTCCTGCGATTGCTTTCAAAAAGGTGGATTTACCCGATCCGTTTTCTCCTCCGATCAGGTGAATGCCCGGCTTGAGTTTCAGTCCTTCGATGGAAAGTTTGAAGCCAGATGGATATTCTTTTGAAAAGGCGGTAAGTGACAACAGCAGATCCATTCCAGTAAAGGTAGTGGCGGTGATTTTGGGTGAAAGTGAAAGATAAGGCAGGTTAATTGTTTTTGAATGCATTTTGTACAGAAAAGGAGAGAGTGGTTGGACGATGTCTGCGGCTTGGGAAAATTTTATTCTTTTTTACTAAAGAAAAGTTTTTTATTATATTGAAAATCAGTAATTTAAATAGTTTTTATCGCCAAAAAGATTGCTTTTTTTATAGTGCCCGAGTGGGGGCTTATTTGGCTTTATTCGGTTTTACCCAGGCCGACCCAGGGTTTTGGATCCGTTCCAAAAAAGGACGGAAGCATTTGCAAGTAGTATTTAGTACTGTTATTTCCAAAAGTATCAACGAGACGACTTTGACGATTTCCCTTCAGAGCTCATGCCTTTTTCATGGAGCATGAAAATTAGAAAAAGTGGATTGTGTTTTTAACCCAACATCAAAATGAACGAGACTGAATCAAGTACCAGAAGAGACTTCATCAATACCTTGCTATTGGGTGGAGCCGCAGGAGGAATGGCCGCAATCCTTCCCCCATCACTTGCGTATGGAGACACGACTACGGCTTCTACTCAGTTGAGTGAAGCTGAGGAGTGGTTTAAAAAAATCAAGGGTACCCATAGGGTGGCATTTGATGGAACTACCCCGCACGAGGGATTGCCGATAATTTGGAATTGGGCATTTTACTATTCCAACAACGGAACAGGTTCTTCAGATGAAGATATCACAGCCATGACGGTTCTTCGGCATTCGGCAATTCCTTTTGCAATGAAGACAGAGCTGTGGGAAAAATATCAGCTTGGAGAATTTGTAGGTGTGAACGACCCCAAGACCCAAAAGCCCTCACTGAGAAATACGATGTACGAGCCGCAGGAAGGGGATATGCCCGTTCCGATCGTGCAGGGAATCAAAGACATGCAAGCCCGGGGGGCCTTGTTTTGTGTCTGTGATTTGGCGCTCAATGTTTACTCCGGCGCCAAAGCAGGCCAGATCGGGGCGGATCCGGCCGCACTCTATGAAGAATGGAAAGCCGGTGTTTTGCCTGGAATCCAGATTGTTCCCTCGGGTGTTTGGGCTCTGGAAAGAGCTCAGAAGCACGGTTGCGCCTACATTTTTGCGGGAAATTGAGGAGATGGACATGAAGACCTTTTTTTTGTTTTTGGGGCTTTTACTGTGCGCGAACGTGGCTTGGGCTCAGCAAAAGCCGGTGAGGATTGTATTTGATGTGACAAGTGCAGATCCATCTGTCCATCAGGCCGCAATTCGGCATGTGTCTTTGATGGCGCAATCCTATCCGGGATCGAGCTACGAGGTGGTAGTCTATGGGCAAGCCATTGAAATGGTGTTGGACTCCAAATCTTCTGTGGCCAAAGAGATAGCGACTTTGGCTTCGGGGAGTCAAGTGAAGTTTGCCGTTTGTGAGCTGACCATGAAGAAATTCAATGTGGACAAGCCACAGCTAATTGGTGGAGTAACGTCAGTCCCAGACGGTATTTTGGAGATCTACAGTCGACAGCAAGAGGGCTGGGGATATATCAAAGAGGGGCACTGATTTTCGGTTGGGGTTAAATTAAACAGAGCCCGCATTTTGTTCGACTTTTGTCGTGTAAAATGCGGGTTTATTTCTTGAAGATTTTCCTTCCAACAATAAACGACTATTCCGCATGAAGCGTGTCGACAGGATTTGCCAAGGCTGCCTGCACGGATCGGTAGCTAACCGAAAGCAATACGATAAGAATACTAAGGGCCAAAGCTGCGAGGAAGAGGGAAGGTCCCAAAGCGATCCGGTAAGCAAATTCCTGCAAGACCTTGTCCATGGTAAACCAAGCGATTGACATGGAGAGGGCAAATGCAATCAAAATAAGACGGATGAATTCCTTGGAGAACAACCAGACAATGGAAGAGGCCGAAGCTCCCAATACTTTCCGTACTCCGACCTCTTTTTGACGGTTGTTTGCCATGAAGGTGGCGAGGCCGAAAGATCCCAAGCAACCGATGAATATGGCTATCCCGGCAAAAAATGCTAATACGCTGGTCGTTTTTCGCTCGCCACGAAACAAGTTGTTGACGTCGTCTCTGGCAAAGCTGTACTCGAAAAGATGCTCTGGATAGGCACCCTCCCAGATGTCTTCGATCTGGCTGAGCTGTTGTTCGACTTGCCCTCCGGTCAGTTTCAGGGAAATAGTCTTGTAGCCATCTAGATTGTTCATTAATAGGAGTGGGGCTGGGTTGTCACCAGGCGAGGTGGAATTGAAATCCTTAACCACACCATTCACATGGAATAGATTTCCCCACAGGTCAATTTCCTGACCGACAAAGTCGGAGTAGTCCTGAAAACCAGCGGATTTTGCCAAGCTTTCGTTGACTACGATGCTATTTAGGGTGTCGAGATCAGCCAGTCCGGTACCCGCTAGGATTTCCAATCCAAACAATGCGATATAATCTCCGTCTGCTTCTTTGATTTGGGTAGCGATAGGCTCGTCAGATCCGGAAAGGCTAATGCTGGTACTTAATACGCTGTTAGCGGCGGGAGGAGTACTGCTCAGACTCGCGGACTCGACTCCCGGTATTCGCATCAATTCAGATTTGAGGGTGCGTTTTTTTGACTTGTCCTGAAGTGCATCGGATTGGGCGGCGGAGGCAGGAATCGGAATATTCACAATGGCATCCTGCACAAAGCCCATGTCCTTCTTTTGCATATATCTGAACTGTGCGTAGATCACCAAAGTGGAAATGATGAAAAACTGGGAAATAAAGAACTGCGAGACAATCAATGTTCGGCGTATGGTGTAGCCCGAACCTTTGGTAGACGTGTTTCCATGGATCACATGCCCCTGACGCATTCCTGAAATTACCCAGGCAGGATAGAGACCAGAAAGTAGAGTCACACCCAGCCAGATGACTAAAAAGTACAGCCAAATGCCCCAGTCGGTGGTTAATGAAAGGCTCAGAGACAGTTCCAAATATCCGTTGAAAATCGGGATAAGAAGTTGAGCAGCAAGAAGGGAGAGGAGGCAGGCTGCGAAAGTAGCCAATAGTGACTCCGAGAGAATTTGGGTGATAAGCTGTGCTCGTGTACTTCCCAGAACCTTTCGAATTCCAATTTCCTTGGTTCGCTTTACAGCGGATGCTGTGGTCAGATTGATGAAATTGATGCAGCAGGTGAGTAGCAAGAATAGCCCTATTCCGGTGAAGGCAATCTTCGCGGCGGCGGGCATTTTGGAATTGTAATTACCCACACGCATATCGGAATGAAGCTCCGCTAAAGGTTGGATGATAAAGTGGTTGCCGTTGGTGTTTTCCTTGCCTTTTCCATAGTTCTTTTGAACCAAAGCCTCCAATCCTGCTTCAACCGAACCTATGCCTGAGTTTTGATTTAATAGAAAATAGCAATTGTCCTCGTCTGAAAGCCCACCCCAGCCAACCGATTCTTTTTGCTCACGAATGGATTCGAAGGAAAGCATTAGGTCAAATGGCAAATCGGTGGTCGTCGGAAAGTCTTCCAGCACTCCCTCGATTTGGTAGCTTTCGTTGTTGTAGAGGATTTCCCGGCCTATGACTTCCTGCGTGCCAAAGTATTTTTCCGCCCATCGGACAGAAATCAAGGCCTTTTGAGGTTCAATGAGCACTTTAGCAGCATCTCCCGCAAGTATCTTCCGGTCGAAAATCCGGAAGAAGGAATTCTCGGTAAAGACCACGCCGTTTTTTTCCTTAAAGCGATCCACCGTCCCGTCTGGTCTAACTACGCCGAGCAGACTGTTTCGCTTGTAGACGGTAGCGACCACCTCTTGAATCTCCGGAACTTCAGCCCGAAGCTCCGCAGCTAAAACTGCCGGAACGGCTTGGACAAATGTCTGTCCATTTGGCCCATTTTCGCCAGACACTACCCGATAGATCCTGTCCTTTTGGGAATGGTGCTGGTCAAATTGGAGGCCCTGCCTTACGATAAGAAACAATAAAAGGCTTCCCGTGATCCCTAGGGTGAGCCCGGCAATATTGGTTAGGGAATTGGCTCTTTCTCTGAGAAGCGTTCTTAGCGCGGTGACAAGATGATTTCGAAACATAGGTTGGGAGGATTCGATTTCCAAAGAGCTTGCCAAGCTGAGGCCAGAAAAAAAGGTGCTTTTCGTGCCAAAGGCCCATTTTTCAATGAATCCGATGTACGTGAGCGATTTTTTTTGTCCCTCAGCGGACAAAACTGAGGTCATTGATTTTCTGACAAACTATGGCTGGGGACGGAACTTGTTTTAGATAAGGTAAGTATATACTTTTGGTGATACTTTGATCGAATATGAAAACATTGTCTTTGAAATTGGATGACGCCGTTTTTGAGGAAACGGAGGATATCCTAAAGGAAAAAGGAATCGCCAGAAATCGCTATATCAACGAAGCATTGGATTTTTACAACCGCTTTCACAAGCGTAAAAAGTTGGCAAAAGCATTTGCCAAAGCTTCGGTCTTAGTGAGAGATTCATCGATGGAGATAAACGAAGAGTTTGATAAGCTAATCGATGAAGGGACAGTTTGAAATCTGGCTGGTTAATCTCAATCCTGCCCGAGGAACTGAACCAGGAAAAGTACGCCCAGCTGTAGTGATTCAAACCAATTTGCTGAACCAGCTGGATCATCCCTCTACCTTGATTTGTCCTATTACTTCACAGCTTTCCGAACAAGAAAATATTCTGCGGGTGCGATTGGAAACGGGTGTGACTGGGTTGGAACTGGAATCTGAGATATTGGTAGATCAGATTCGGGCCTTGGATAATCGGAGGTTTTTAGATCGGATTGGAAAACTAGATGAGGAGAGAGTGGGGGAACTTCGACGGAAACTTATGGCGGTGATGGATTTTTGATGAATATATAAAACGAGTTTCGGAATGTGGTGCGGGGAACTTCTTTCAACTGCCTCGGTTACTGTTTGTTCTCGCTCCGAAGTCCGAAATTGAAAGGGAGTGTTCACTAAACTGTGTCTATCGAAAATAGTGGAATCCACCGAAAAGGAAGATTTTGGGCTTTCATGTCCAATACTTAATTCGTCAATACTTCCTCCTTCGAGCTCCCCTCCATTTGCCATTCCCTTTACTCTGGGGTATCTTTGTGTCGAATCAAAAATCCGTAAGCAGTGGCAAATAAAAACGTCAAAGTAGGGATGGTCCAGCTCAGTTGCTCTGGGAATGTGGCCGAAAACATGGACAAAACCATCGCCGGCATCCGCAAGGCTGCTGAAAAAGGTGCCCAAGTCGTTGTCCTTCAGGAGCTCTTCCGATCGCTTTATTTTTGTGATGTGGAAGACTACGAAAACTTCAAGCTGGCTGAGGCGATTCCTGGCCCGTCTACCGACACTCTTGGGGCTTTGGCCAAAGAACTTGGCGTGGTGATCGTGGCTTCACTTTTTGAAAAGCGGGCAGAGGGTCTTTACCATAACACCACCGCCGTGCTCGATGCGGACGGTACCTACTTAGGCAAATACAGAAAGATGCATATTCCGGATGATCCGGGTTATTTTGAGAAATTTTACTTCACCCCGGGAGACTTGGGTTACAAAGTGTTCCCTACCAAATTCGGCAAGATCGGCGTACTGATCTGCTGGGATCAGTGGTATCCGGAGGCTGCGCGTATTACGGCTTTGAAAGGTGCCGATTTCTTGGTGTATCCTACCGCCATCGGGTGGGCAGGGATTCAAGATGAAGCTACCAATGATGAGCAATATGGCGCTTGGCAGACGATCCAACGATCCCACGCGGTGGCCAACGGCATCCCTGTAGTATCTGTAAACCGAACCGGAGTGGAAGGGGAGATGCAGTTTTGGGGCGGCTCTTTTGTAGCGAATGCCTTCGGCCGAGTGACCTATAAGGCGCCCCATTTGGAAGAGGAAATCCACGTAGAGGAGTTGGACTTGACCGGTTCGGATCGGTACAGAACCCACTGGCCATTCTTGAGAGATAGAAGAATTGATTCCTATAGCCCGATCACCAAGCGTTTTCTTGACGAAGAGTAGGCTATGAGAGATATTTTTGAACTGGCCCGCAGCGGTGCTGCGACACCAGCCGAATTGGGTTATTATTTTCCTGCCGAATTTGCTCCTCAAGAATCCATGTGGTTGAGCTGGCCGCATAAGGAGGAGTCTTGGCCAGGGAAAATAGACACCATCTTTGCTCCTTATGCCCAGTTTATCAAAGAAGTGGCCAAGGGACAGAAAGTCAACATCAATGTGGCTGATGAAGAGATGAAAGCCTTTGCTTTAGGGCATCTTCAGCAAGCTGGTGTGGACCTTACAAAGGTTCGGTTTCACTTTTTTCCTACCAACGATGCTTGGTGTAGAGACCATGGACCTGCGTTTTTGATCAATCCAAATGCGGAATACAAGAAAGCTCTCGTCAAATGGGAGTACAATGCCTGGGGTGAAAAATACCCGCCACACAACTTAGACAACCTGATTCCTTTGCACATCGCAGCTGAGTTGGCGATACCATGCTTCAGACCAGGGATCGTGATGGAGGGAGGTTCGGTGGAATTCAATGGCAAGGGTACGCTACTTACTTCGACCGCATGTCTGCTGAACAAGAATAGAAACCCGCAATTGAACCAATCCCAGATTGAAAAATACCTATGCGACTACTATGGCGTAGAGCATGTTCTCTGGGTTGGGGACGGCATCGTTGGTGACGATACTGACGGACACATTGACGACATCACGCGCTTTGTCAATTCGGATACCGTGGTGACCGTTGTTGAGGAAAACAAGGCCGACGAAAACCATGAGATCTTAGACGAAAATCTGAAGCTGTTGAAGAGGATGCGTCTGGAGGACGGCAAGCAGCTGAACATCGTGGAGTTGCCTATGCCCAGTCCGGTCATTTGGGAAGAACAACGACTTCCGGCATCTTACGCGAATTTCTACATCGGAAATGAGGTGGTCGTGGTGCCCACTTTCCGTGACAAAAAAGACCAAAAAGCACTTGATATTTTGACGGACTGTTTCCCTGGCAGAAAGGTCGTTGGAATCGATTCTACCGATATCATTTGGGGTTTGGGTTCTTTCCACTGCCTGAGTCAGCAGGAACCAGCGGTTTAGCTTCCATTGATCAGTCGGGGTTTTTGAATAGCTTTAATTGGAGTTTCAAAAGGCAAACCATCTAGTTTGCCTTTTTTGTTTTGTTGAGTTTGGAAATGGCTTTTTGATTCTCAATTAGATTCCCGCATTGGCTTCCTTGACTCTGCCAAACTCCTTGACTTTTCAGAATAAATGATCACTACACCTTATTTACTTTAGTTTTTTCATCCATCTTTCTCAAAGTATTTTGCGAAATGTTGGGATATTAGGTGGAGAATTCTTTTTAGCCTGATCTTTTCATCTAGCCATTGAGACAATGGGAATTCAATCTTTTAGAAGATTAAGTCTTGCGTTTCTTCTACTTGTTTTTTTGTCGGTAGTTTCCACCGATGTGCATGCTCAGCTCGGGCACAATTCCCAGGAGGTTTGGCCAGGACTAGAAGTGTTTTACAGGCTAAATCAGCGTTCCAGATTCCTGGCGACCTTGTCTGGTACCAAATTGGACAAGACCGACTATGCGGATGGGGGACTTGGTTTTTTTTACGACCATTTTACTTTTCCTCCCAAGTTTGCTCAGAAGCTTTTAACCCACCGAAACGACAGCTTGCCGGGAAAATACCTTTGGCTTAGGATGGGCTACCAGTTTACCAATTCCTCCAAGCAAGCGGAAAACGAGTTAAGCAACCATACCATAGTGACGGAAGTCAATAGCAGAACCTACCTCCCTGGCAATTTTTTGGGCACATTGAGAAATCGCATGGATTGGCAGTTTATCAATGGAGAATTCCAAGCGAGGTATAGGCCAAGGATCATCTTTGAGCGAGATTTCAGGACAGAATATCTCTTTTTTACTTTCAGGTCTTTTGGAGAATACTTCGCCTATTTCGGAAGTCCAGAACTCAATCGGTTTCGCGTACAATTTGGGGCCGAGATCAAGGTTGCAAGGAATTTGGACTATGAAATCTATTGGAACCATCAGTTCAAATACGATCAAGATCCGGAGGAAGTGGATGCTTTTGGGATGAATCTGAAATTCTATTTTACGAGGGGCACCAAAGCGATCTACTGGGACAAGATCTTCCCCAACAAAAGTGGGAACTAATCATCCAATTACGGACAGCTACCGCGTATGCTTATTGCCTGATCACCCGTCCGTCTTCCATTTCGATGATACGGTCAGTGCCCTCGGCAAATTCCGGGTCATGGGTAACAATCAGCATAGTTTGGCCGAAGTCGGCAGCCAATTCCTTGAATTTGTTGTACACGATATCCGAGTTTTTCTTGTCGAGGTTTCCGGTAGGTTCGTCGCCCATGATGAGCAAGGGATCATTGATCAAGGCTCTGGCGATTGCCACGCGTTGTTTTTGTCCTCCGGAGAGTTGATTGGCCTTTTTCTTGGCGTGGTCCTGCATGTCAAAGATGCGTAGCTTTTCGATAGCTCGGTGTTCCAGCTCTTCTCTGGCATATTTTCCCAGCTTGAGCCCGGGGATCATCACATTTTCCAAGACCGAAAACTCGTTGAGCAGGTAATGGAACTGGAAGACAAAACCGATTTTTTCATTTCTGAGTTTGGAGAGGTAGTCAGAGGATTTTCCGGAAATCAACTCCCCATCGAGGCTAAGCTCTCCTTTATAGTCCGTGTCCATCGTGGAGAGGATGTAGAGTAAAGTGGATTTTCCGCACCCTGACTTGCCGACCACCGAGACAAATTCACCCCTTTTGATCGTGAATGACACTTTTTTCAATACCTGCGTTTCCGTGGGATTGTAGAAAAACTTGTCGATGTTTTTTGCTTCCAATACAGGAGTTTCGAATGCGTTCATTTTCCTCGGATGATTTCTACGGGATCTACGCCGCTCGCTTTTCGGGCTGGGAAAAATCCGGCAAAATAGGTCGTGATCAAGCTGAAGGTGCCTCCGATCAAGTAGTATTTGGGATTGTAGTCCACAGGGAAGGTTTTGATCGTGGGTAAGGCCTCAGTCTCAAAGGGAATCTGGTCGATGCCCAATCCTGCCAAAAAACCAAACAACAGCCCCAGTGCCCCGCCTACAAATCCGATTGTGAGTGCGATCGTGATGAAAATCCGGTTGACGTCTCTGCTGTCAAAGCCGATAGCCTTGAGAATGGCTATGGTGTCAAGCTTCTCATAGATCATCATATTTAGAATGTTGTAGATACCAAAGCCAGACACCACCAGCAAGGTGATACCGACCGCGTAGCTGATCATGGTTCGAATATTGGTCCCTGTCTCAAACTGGGCATTCACAGTTTGGATGTCGTCTGCGTCGATCTGGAAAATACCGGCCAGCTCTTTGGCCATCGGAGGCGCCAGGCTGAGATCATGAAGCTTCACCTGGATGTCCGTGACATAGGATGCGGGCTCGCCGAGCATCTTTTGTACGGTTGTTAGGGAGGCGTAGCTGTTGACATTGTCGAAATCTCCCAAGCCGGATTGATAGTAGCCGACGACCTTGAGTTGAACCCGATTGCCTTGTGCTGTCGTCACCTGGACCACGTCTCCGATGTCCGCCAGCATGCGGTCTGCAGCTCCTTTCCCCAAAATAATCGTATTGGTTTGGTTCAGTTCAGCATAGTCTCCAGCAGTTACATAATCTGAAAATGAAAACAGTTCGGCCTCTTTTTCGACTTCAATTCCATTGACAATACCGGTGAGGTCTATGGTGCCGACGTTAAAAAAGACCTGTGCGGAAATTTTCGGACTGATTCCCAAAACCCTCGAGTCCCGCTCCAGCGTACGCATGATGGATTCGCTATTGTAGATGGCCAAGCGGCTGGTGCTTGGCTTGATGGAGCGGATGATGTTGAGGGAACTCTCAAACTTTTCGCTTTGGTCTATGGGTTGGTTGGGATTGGGACGGATCTCATTGTAAAAACGGATATGGGGAGTTCTGTTGATGACCAAACCGTCAAGCATGGAGTTGAGCCCGTTCATGAAGCCGAGCAAGGCTACAAACATGGTGATGCTGAAAAGCACGCCTGTGGCAGCAATCACCGTCTGCTTTCTCCTTGCGAGCATCAAGGCCTTAGCTATCTCTATGATCAGCGTCCATTTCATCTGGAAATCATTGTTTTTTCGATAGCCATATGGATTCTCGCATTTCGGATGGGTTTCCTTAGTGCCAAATTTTTGATGCTCGATTTCATCGCTCAGGCTGGATTAATTGGGTCTGCTCATCCACTCCCTCGAGAATTTCGGCGAATTGGAAGTTTTTCAAACCCACTTTGACGGGGAGCGTATCCCCGTCCTCGGTGATTACACTGTTTTCCATCCAGAGGTAATTTCTTGGAATCACCAGAGCTGCAGGGCTTTCTTTGGTAACGATATTGGCCTCCAAAGTTAGGTTAGGAAAAAGCTTCGGAGGATTCTTGGAGAAAACGGCTTCTACCGTGAAGCTCTTTGACCGTGGATCCATGATCGGATAAATGCGGGTCACCTTTGCCTCAAAGACCTGCTCCTTGAAACTGTCCATCGTTACCAAGACCAATTGCCCCAGTTCTACTTTGGAAATGTCGTATTCGTCTACCTGCAACTCCAGCAAGAAGTCGACTGCGCTGCCGATGACGGCGAGAGGCGTTTGGGGGCTTACCATTTCTCCCTTTTCCTTCAAGATGGAAAAAACCACCCCGTCGATCTTGCTTCGTAGGGTATAGTCGCTTTCCACGACCCTGGATATGGCGAGGTTTTTTGAGGCGCTTTTGGAATTGAACTCAATCTCCCGCTGCAGATCCTGATGCCGTAGCAAGTAGGACTCATAGGCGGTTTTGGAGTTTTGATAGGCCAGCTGCCGCTGCTCCAGCTCCACGGCGCTGCCAATGTTTTGGGCCCAAAGGCTTCTCTGGCGGCTCAGCAAGAGGGAGTCGTTGATCATCTTGCTCTTTGCCAAATCTGTGGCTAACTCTAAATCTCTTAGTTTGGATTGGTTGGCTTGCTGGTCCGCAAAGGCCTGCGAGAGTTGGGCGTTTTCCCTGCTGAGCTCTTCCCGTTCGCTGAAAACCTGGAGAATGGGAGACCCTGCCTTGACCGTATCACCCTCCTCCACGAAGATTTCCTGGATGGGACCACTGGCCGAAGTAAAAGCCTCGTATTGGTCTTTGGCTTTGACGATGCCAGAGGCGTAGACGGACTCAGTCAATGCCTGTCTTTTGGGTGTGATGATGTCTGATTCAGGATTTCCGCAGGAACTGACCAGCAATACGGCCATCAGAAGGGCTTTGATCGACTGGATTTTGGGAGAAAATGCACTTTTTTCACTCATGTCGAGGATAAAGGTGGGTGGGCAGTTGATTCGTTTCCAGGGTTTAAAATACTGAGAATTTTAACGCGCAGGACTTTTTCAAGGGTTTTTGAAATCTAGTCCCTATCGATTGCCATTGAGGCGATCAGCGGTATCATTCCCCCGATCTCGCGCTTATTCCACGGCTTGATAGACCATTTGGCGAAACTTGTTTTCGTAGTGGCTGCTGAACGGGTTGACTTGGGTCATAAAGACCGCCACCATCTCTTCTTCTGGGTCGATGAAAAAATAGGTGCAATACGCTCCGCTCCAATAGAAGGTGCCTTCAGAGCTCAGTGCCTTGGAGTCCGCTAGGTCGTCGACGACCGCAAAGCCAAGCCCAAATCCTTTGCCGGGCTCCCGAAATAGGTCTCCGCTTTGATTGATCCGCATGATGTCTACCGTCTTGGAACTCAGATATCGTCTGCCGTCCAGCTCACCGCCGTTGAGCATCATCCTGGCAAAACGTGAGTAATCCTCTGCCGTCGAGAAAAGGCCGTGTGTACCACCAAAAACCGTGTTTCCCGAGGTGGGCGTCTGGCGTTCGGATTTGACCAAGGTGCCGTTGTCGTCATAATTGTGGAGTTGCACCATCCGTTTTGTTTGCTCCTCGCTGAGATTGTATCCGGTGTCTTTCATGCCCAAGGGGCCGAAAAGACGCGTTTTCAGGAATTCGTCTGGGCTCATTCCCGTAAACACCTCGATGAGCCTCGCGAGGATGTCTGGCGAGGCTGAATAGTTCCACTTTTCTCCCGGGTGGCTGGCCAAAGGCTGCGCGGCGAGCGCTTTTACCCGCTCCTCTATGGTCTGAGGATTGGACATGTAAATCGCCTCGCGAACCTCCTCATCCAGTTTGGTGGGGCCGATGCCATGCAGGAAGCCCGCCGTGTGGCTCAAAACTTGGGCTATGGTGATTTGTGATTTGGCGGGTTCCAATCCGGAGGAACTTCCGACCTCGGGATCTTTGACCACCTTCATCTCTTTAAATTCGGGAAGGTATTTGGAGATGGGGTCGTTCAAGAAGAAATAGCCCTCCTCATAGAGCATCATGAAAGCCGTACTGACGATGGGTTTGGTCATGGACTGGATAAAGAAAATCTGATCCGCGCGTATCGCCGTCTTTGATGCAAAGTCGCTGTAGCCGACTGCAGACTCGTGGGCTTTTTCGCCGTTTTTGTAGATCAGTGTGACAACTCCTGGAAGCCGCCCCGCGTCAATTTCTTTCTGAAAAAAAGCATCATAGCGGGCGAGCCGCTCTGGGGACAAGCTGCTTTGCGCCACTGCCGAGGCGGAGACCAACACACAAAAAAGGAGGGAAGCGAATATATTCGAGAGTTTAGTCATCGGATTTTGGGTTTTTGTCAAGTTAGGATTTCTGTTTGATATTCAGGGCGGTGTAGACTAGTGAGAATGGTTGCTATTTTTCGTGCAGAAACCTGAAGCTGTTGCCCTTTACGCGCAATTCATCCAGGCCATTTTTGCCCGGTGCAAATTCCAGTTCGATTACCGCCGTCTTTCGCGGCGCGACGGTAGAGTCGGAAGCATGGGTATGGAGGACATATTGGAGCTTTCCCTTTCCGTCCACGAAGTAGTCCCCATGCCCAGTTCCGTTGTTTTTTGCATCGCCTCGGTCAAAGATGGGATTGGAATCGCTTTTGGTCCAGGGGCCAAGGGGGCTTTTAGCCACTGCGTAGCCGACCGCATAATCCCGGTTTCTGAAGTCGTTTGCCGAATAGATGAAATAGTACCATCCCTTATGCTTGATGATCGAGGGCCCTTCGGATACGGTCCATTCTGATCCTGCGGTATTTTCCCAATCTTCCTCTGCGTGAAAGCAATAGGTCAGGGTCTCCTCCTTGATTCCGGAAAAATCGTCTTTCAGTTCTGCTACATAGAGTCGGTTTCCCTCCGTCAGCCTAACATGGTATAGGTACTTTTTGCCATCGGAGTCTAGGAATACGTAGGGATCAATCTGTTTTCCCGGAGATGGGAGGGGTGACTTATTCTCTTGGGCAAAAGGCCCCAGTGGGCTGTCCGACACGGCAATCGCGATCTGCTCGTCGGCGGTATAGGCCATGTAAAACTTAGCTCCGAAAGCAAAAACCTGCGGAGCCCAGAAGCCTTTGCTGCCAAAAGCATCACCTTTTTTCAGCGCGAATCCGTCGTTTTTGTCGGACTTTTTCCAGACCTCCATGTCTTTTGAAGTATAGACTTCGAAGCCCTTGTTGGAGTCTCGGCCGTCCGTTCCGTAGAGGTAATAGACTGAATCATGGTGGAAAATCGATGGGTCAGCCAGGAGGATGACGTCTTGGTTGGGAGGCGGGACGAAAAGAAAGCGCAGCAGAAAAAGGGCGGTAAAAAGATGCTGGTAAATCACGATTGGGGAAATAGGTTTATTGGTTTGAAATCAGGGTGTAGGGTGGAAAGTCATTCTCGGTTCATCCTTTCGAGTTCTTTTTCCAGCCGGTCGATATTCTCTTCATTTTTGTCCAGGACATATTTTTTGAGTTTGGCGCATTCCTCTTCAGTTTCAAAAAGCTGCTTGAAGGTGACTCGCGTTTGCTCGGGTCCGAGCTCGTCGAAAGTCGCCATGACTTGAAATAGAGGTTTGGAGTGGCGCTTCCAAGCGATAAGACTCGGCTTTTCGATTTGGATAAATTCGCATCGGTTTTCAAAATTCCCCTGAGTTGGGGCGTGCATGGTGAAGTTCCACTTGCCTCCAACCTGAAAGTCAAACTCGTGGAAGGTGTTGGTGAAGCCAGCCGGTCCCCACCAGTTTTTCAAATGCTCGGGTTCTGACCAGGCGCGGTAGACGAGTCCTTGAGTATAAGGAATTACTCTCGAACAGACTATTTCGGAATCTGGTGTGGTTTGGAGGATTTCGCTGGTCATGGCTGGACTATTTGAGAACTTAAAATAGCGGTTTTTTGAAGGAAAGTAACCTTTTGGATTGAACGGCTATCTCTTTTGCCTATTTTGGGTTACCAACTTAAAACCGTATGCAGCACTTCGAATCGTCCTATTCCACTCATGATGGCAAAAAGCTATTCTTGCAGGCTTGGCTGCCTGAAAAGGCTAGAGCGAGCATGCTGTTGGTACACGGATTGGGCGAGCACAGCGGGAGGTATGCGGATTTTGCCGGAAAATTGGTCGAGGCCGAAATAGCCGTTTTCACCTTCGACGGTCGGGGGCATGGAAATTCGGAAAGCAAACAGCCAACCGCTTTTTATGAGTCAGCTGAAGACTATCTGACAGATATCGAAATGCTTTTTGGGAAAGCCAAGAATTACCTGGCAGGGATTCCGGCGTTTATTTACGGCCATAGTATGGGCGGCGGACTGGTGGCAGCTTTTGTCCTTAAAAGAAAGCCGGATGCTGCCGGAGTGATCCTGAGCAGCCCGGCGATAAAGGAGGCTGATGGTACTTCCAAATTGCTGATCGCGGTTTCGGATTTGGTGAGTAGATATCTGCCCAAGCTCAAAGCTTTAAAATTGGATATCACTGGAATTTCTAGGGTTCCTGAGGAGGTTGAAAAGTACAAGGCTGATCCCTTGATCTATCAAGTAAGCATCCCGGCCCGAACTGGAACTGAACTTTATCGTCAGATGAAATACATTCAGAGCCATGCGGCTGAGTTTAGACTGCCTTTACTGATTCTCCATGGAGATGCAGATCGGCTGACCAATCCCAAGGGCTCTCAGCTGCTTTTTGAAAAAGCGTCTTCCAAAGACAAGACCTTGGAGATTTTTCCGGGCGGATATCACGAACTGATTCGGGACTTGGAAGCCGAAAGGTATCAAACGCTTATTTTGGATTGGCTAGAAAAGAGGATTTGACGCTCAGTGACCGCGGATGCTTGGTTTAGGCCAATGCCCTATTTTTTGTTGTCCATATTGACATTCCCCCTTACCTTTAAAAGCTGGAGTTCCCCTCCGGCTAGCAAATCCGATTTTAGATTTTATTTTCCATGAGTAAAAAGTCTCTTGGGCTTCTATTGTCAGCCCTTTTGTTTTCTTTCGGCCTTCTCGCCCAAAACACGCTTCACCCAACCTCACAAGCTTACGAATACCCCACCGAGCCAGAAGTCTTGGAAAAACTCGAACAGTGGAGGGATCAGAAGTTTGGAATCCTGATCCACTGGGGAATCTATGCTGTGCCTGGAATAGTCGAGTCTTGGAGCATCAACAATGAGGACTGGATTCGCCGAAAGGACACCACCCAAAGCTACACCGACTATAAGAAGTGGTACTTTGGCTTAAAAGACCAATTCAATCCGCAGGGCTTCAATCCTGAGCAGTGGGCCGACGCAGCTGCAAAAGCTGGGATGAAATACGTGGTGTTTACCACCAAGCATCACGATGGCTTCAACATGTTTGACACGCAGTTCACCGACTATAAAATCACTGAAGGACCGTTTAAAAACCACCCCAAAGCCGATGTTGCGAAGTATGTTTTTGATGCCTTTAGAGCTAAAGACATGATGATTGGCGCTTATTACTCCAAGCCGGATTGGCATTCACAATATTTCTGGTGGGACTATTATGCGACTCCAGATCGCAATGTGAACTATGATATCCGCAAGAATCCTTGGAGGTGGAATCAGTTTAAGGAATTTACCTACAATCAGATCAATGAGATAACTACCCGCTATGGCGGTATCGACATCCTCTGGCTGGATGGGGGATGGGTAAGACCCCGCGCGACTGTCAACGAGGAAGTGCTGAGCTGGGGAGCGCCGATACCCGACTTTGATCAGGAAATCAACATGCCGAGGATCGCCGAAATGGCGAGAAAAAATCAAGAAGGGATTTTGATTGTAGATCGCACGGTTCATGGACCGTTTGAAAACTACCGTACGCCGGAGCAAGGAATACCTGCAACAATGTCGGCCGACCCCTGGGAGAGTTGCATCACCCTTGGCGGTGCTTGGGGCTATGTGCCAAATGATAAATTCAAGCCTTCCCGAAAGGTGATTCAACTGTTGGTAGAAATTGTCGCCAAAGGTGGTAACCTGCTTTTGGGGGTGGGGCCGACTGCGGACGGTCAGTTTTTGCCTGAACAAATTGCTAGACTGGAAGAAATTGGAAAGTGGCTGGAAGTAAATGGTGAAGGGATATATAATACCCGAGCGATTGAGAACTTCAAGGACGGAAAGGTCTATTTCACCCAAGGAAAGCAAAAAGAAATGTATGCGATTTTGCCTTTGGAAGAAGGTGAAAAGCTGGGTGAAACCATTTCCTGGACAGTAAATGCACCGTCAAAGGGAGCAAAGATTCAAGTTTTGGGAGAAAAAGGAACTCTCAAATGGAAGACTGATTCAGGAAAAACAGTCGTCACTTTGCCAAAAAGTCTACAGCAGAAACTGAGCAATTCTCCAGCGATTGTCCTGAAATACAACTAGAATTTAACGTTTCTGAAGTCAATAAGCCGATTGGGATCTCAATCGGCTTTTCGATTTTTTGGATGTCCGGAGAGGAAAATGAGGTGGGCTGGGCCTGATTTGACTCGGTCTGTCTTCCACTCGTAAGATTCGGAATTGGACACGATTTGAATCAAGCCTTGCAATTCTTCCACTGAATAAGTTCTCAACGCAGACACGATACCATCCCACCAAGTAAACAAGGGGACCAGCGGGAGAGGATAGGTAAAAAGAAGTCTTCCCCAAGAAAATGGGCGAATCAGCGGAGTAGTGAAAAGTACGGTAAGTGGAGAGAAAAACATGGCCAAAATGCTGAGAACCGATCGGTCTTGCCCCTCCGCGATGAAGATCGACTGCTTGGAATCCACTGCGTTTTGAAGGATCCGGACCGCATCCTCCGGCCCGAAATGGTGAAAGGAGAGAAACATGGTTCGGACTCCTTTGAGTTTCTTGGGAACATTTCTCGCATCCACGGGTTCGGGGATAGCCTTGAAATTACGTGCTTGGCTTTGCGTAAACTGGAAAGCTTTGTGGTTGGGATAGAGGTCAGTAAGGACAATCTTAACCTCAGGGTTGATTTTCTGGAGGTCTTCATTGAGGGAGAGTAGCCCTCCGCCTCCACCCGAACCTAGATCGATGAGTTGGTTGGATCCTGTAGTTTTCAGAAGGTAGTTCAGTTCAGGCACCAAGGGCGAAAACATTCTCGTTTTATTGGTCAAAAACTGGAGGAAGTCGGTCATGTAGTCCCTGATCCTCGCTGGAAACCAAGCCTGGTCTTCCCATTCAAAGAATTGAATCCTTCCCATTTTTTGAGCTGATTTTGGGTTTTGCCTCTGCCTTTCCGACCGTCCTTTCGCCAAATTAGGAAATTAAACGATCATCTCATTGCCAGCTAGTTAGATGTCTTAATGGGGTCAGCTTTTTCATCAAAAGGAATTTTAACAAAAACTGAAATCCAGGGTCCTCTATTTAATATATCTCCTAGAAAGGATACCCTATGGCGAAGTTGAAAATCAGGTTTTCTCGCCGCCAGGTCTTGCTGCCAATGTCAAAGCTATTACCCCAACGATCCCCCTCCGGGAGGTACGGTACGCGGACGGGGGTGGCCAGGTCAAAGCGAATTACGAAATACTGGATGTCAATCCTGAGTCCCACTCCGGTGCCTACAGCGAGTTCTTTCCACCAGCTGGAACTGAACTTGCCTCCTGGAAGGGCTTCGTTTTCGTTTTGCAGCCAAATATTGCCCGCGTCCATGAATAGCGCTCCCTTCAGGAAGGACACGATGGGGAAGCGGTATTCGATGTTTCCTTCCATTCGGATATCCCCGGTTTGGTCAAAGTAGGAATTGTTGTCACTAACCGGAGGGCGGTAGGTTCCCGGGCCGATTGACCGGATACGGAAGGCCCGAATGCTGTGAGGCCCACCCGAGAAAAACTGCTTGGAGTAGGGGAGTGAGAGGCTTCGGTTAAACGGAAGGCCCCAGCCGGCATAGAGGCGTGTGGCGATGGTTTGCTCCCTGGAGAGATTGAGGTGATATCTTAGATCGAGATCCAGCTTCCCGTATTGGGCATATTCCAGTCCGAGGATCTTGCCGTCACTTTCCCCGAAGATGTTTTCCAGCCCATTGGCCAAATTGCCGGCAAAGTCCAATCCGAGGCCCAGGAAGTAGCCATGGGTGCGATAGCGGTCGTTGAGCTTGTTGTAGTTGAAGACATAATTGATGCCTAGGATGAAGTTTTGCTCGAAGCTTTTCCTAAGGAAGGGGTTGCTGTCGAGGATCTCTTCAAACTCTGGAGTGGTGTAGGTAAGATTGACCAGGTTGATATTGATCGGAGTAAATTCATGGAAGGCGTATCGGTTGGCATTCCAGAGGTAGCCGAAACTCGTAAAGAATGAATTGAGTCGATAAAGGCCTCCGCGGGCGAGGTATTCGGTCCCCACACTGATTTTGGTCTTGGGTACCGAGTAGCTAAACCGCTCCCGAATTGGCACGAAAAAGATGATGCGCGGAAAGATCAAGTCACCCTGCAATCCCAGTTCCAAGGAGTGTAGCTTGTCCTGGTTGCCGGAGGCTACCTGAAATTCATACCCAGCCCTAGCGGTGATGTTGATCATTTCCCCGCCCTTGAAGAGGTTTCGGTTGCGATAGGCTAAACCCAGGGTTGGCCCGGCAAAGGAGTTAGACTTGGACACCCCGAGGAGCTCTGCCCGCAGGGATCGCTTGGTCATCGGCGAGAGGTGAAACTCGGCACTTAGATGGCCGGTGGAGTCGAAGATCTTCAGGTCTTCATACCGTAGGTTGACAAATTTGTAGTTGCCGATGTTGCTGAGCCGATTGCTGCTCAAGCGGGATTTTTGAGGGTCGTAGCGCTCCTCGGTACCGATGAGGATGTATTGGTCCAGAAGATCCTCCTTGAAGGTGGTGCCCTCCTGGATGTAAAACTTCTCGTTGTAGACGACGGTGTCTGCCTCGGTCTCGTCCTCCTCGATGGAGTAGTTGGGAAAGACCTTGATGCTGTCTATCACATAGGGGACTTTGCCGGACTGAGGGACGGCGTTTTTCATCCGCAGGTAGAGTCGGAAGTTTCGAAGGGAGTCGGTATCGTTGGTGTCGGCCTCGAAGATGAGGTAGTCGGCGTTAAAGTTGTAGTAGCCTTTTAGCTTCACCAGGGAGTCGATGCGGGAGCGTTCCTGCTTCAGCCGGTCTAGGTCGAAACGGTCACCTTTTTTGAGCTTGGGTTTTTCCTGCGAAAGGACGATCTCCCGACTGATCAGCGAGGAATCCTGCTCGATGATTAGCGTGTCCATGCGGTAGGGTTCGCCAACTTCCGCCATATAGCTAACGTTGGCAAACTTGTTTTTTCGGAAAACCTCCGATGTCGCTGCCCCATAGAAAAAGCCGCGGTTTTCCAGACGGTTGAGGATCAGTTCCTCGGTGCGGGAAGTGTTGACCTGCTTGAAATAAACGGGTTCTTCTCCCCATTTTTTGTTGATAAACCGGGGGACAAAGCCTGCCGAATCCCCACGGGTTTTATAGTGTGCCCAAAGCCCGACGTACATCCCGAGGAATTTCCCATTGGGCTCAGGCCTGAGCAGGCCTTCCAGCTCCTCGTTCAGCTTCTTTTTGCCATCCACCTTGCCGCTGTAATTGACTTTCAGCTCCGCGCCGGTGTAGAGAAACTCATCCTCAGGAATGTATTTTTTTACGCTGCATCCCAACAGGACCAGCATCAGCAGTACTGCCGTCGCCACGCTATTGGTCAGGATCTTCATTGTCTTTCTGTTCTTGTTCTTTGGCGGTTTTTTTGCGATTTCGCTTTTCTTTTTTGGTCAGCGCTTCCTCTTCTTCCTCCTTGACGGGAGGCCTCCAGAGCTCGGAAAACTCATTGAACTCCCGATTAAGTATCAATCCTATCCCGGTGACGAAGAGCTGTCCGTCGATGATGGACTCGAATTGGTTTTTGCGGAAGACCCGTATCCTCCATCGCCCGTCCTCGGTGAGGAGATATTCGAAGCTGATGTTGGCCAAGAGGGCGTTGGCTTCCTGTTCTTGGCTTTGGGAAGAATTCCCTTCCAATCCCACTTGGCTCCCCACTTCCACGATGAGGCGGTCGTCAAATAGCCGCTGCTGGGCGTTGATATTGAGGTCTGTTCGGTTTTGGGCGGAGCCGCTTTGGTAGTCCTGGTAGCTGTCCACATCAAAGCCCACCGAAAATCCGCTTTCCTCCCCGAAGATCTTGCTGGAGAGGGCGTTCATCTGGCTGGATAGGAGCTGGCTGGCGCTGTTGCGCGCGATGGCTTCGGCGCCGCCGCTGGATCCATCGCTCCCCGTGGATGGGAAGAAGCGGTCCAAAACCAGCAGGGAAAATACCTGCTTGTTAAGCTCGTCCTCCTGTCCATTGACCTGCAACACTCGGGAGTAGACATTTCCCCCAAAAGCCCCTCGCTCGCTCTCTGGCATGTCCAACGCAAAGGTAATCTCCGGTCTGAGTAGGTCGCCTTTTACATTGAGATAGACCAGGAAACTCAGTCGCTGTTGATACTGGCTGATGATCTCGCTGTCGGAGCCGGATAGCTGGGCGGACATCAGGTCGGCGGCGCTGGTTTCCACCGCGTAGATCGCACGGAGGTCCAGAGTGGCATCCATGGGATCCCCGTTCCAGGTGATGCGGCTGCCGGGGTTGATGTCGAATTTCTTGCTGATAAGATTGTACAGCGACATCTCATAAAAGCCTCCATTGACCTCGTAGGCTCCGGTCAGCGTGACACGTCCGTTGGGGTTGATGTCCATCTGCAGCTCCGAATCCCCCGAAATGGTGAGGTTGTCGCCGGTGGAGGGGTCGATCACGACTTTGAAGCTTGCCTCAGGGTCAACCGCAAGTGCGGCGTGGATCTCATATCCGGCAAAGGAGCTCGTGGTCTCATCCAGAGGACGCGTCAGAATATCGTTGGGGTCGGATCGGTTGACAAAATTGACCACGCCTTCACGTTCGACGAGGTCTAGCTCGGACTCGGGGATGATCACAGTCAGGTCGGTGTTGTCGCGGATGCGAAGCCTTGCTCGCACGACCGGCAGCGCCAGATCACCTTGGACGCTGACATCGGCGTCGAGGGAGGCTTTGCCAAAGACCAGTTCGTTTTCATCGTTGGTTGAGTTGATCGCCATGAAGTTTTCGGCATCCAGCTGCAGATCAAATGAGGGGTTGGTAAAGCTCTCCGTGAAGACCGTTCCATTTACCGCAAAGGTGTTGCCTTCTTCGTCACGGATGGTAAACTCGTCAAAATAGACACCCTCGTTGTCGATGCGAAGGATTTCGTCCGACAGGACGTAAGTAGTGCTCAGCTGGGTCGGAATGATAGAGGCCTCGCTAAAACGGAATTCCCCCTCGTATACTGGATCGACGGTGGTCCCTTCGACCTTCACTTTGCCGCTGAGATATCCCTTTCCATCGGTTAGTTCGCCTTGGGATAGGGAGGCTATTTTTTGCATATCTATCCGATTTAGGTCCAGATCCAGAGCGATGTTTGCCCCTGCTTCATCGGCGACGAAACTTCCATTCAGACCCAAATCCACTCCTTGGTCCTTTAATGTTAAGGCAAGGATGTAGTTGCCAAGACTTTTTGCGGTAGCCTCGAGAGCTAGATTGCCGAGCGGAGTATCCATTACCACAAGGCTGTCCACGTTGATTTTGCCCATGAGCCCGGTCGCCCCAAAGGGATTTTCCACGACCAATTCCCCCTGCAATGCCCCTCCGGCAAGCGTGTCGCTCGGATTCAGCATCCCGGTCAGGGTTTCCAATCGGAAGTTGCTGAATTCTGTGGCGATATTCTTTTCGGAAAAGCCGGGGACGTCGTTTTCGATGCGCAGGCTTTGGTTTTGGTTATTCAGTTCAAAATCCTCGAATCGAAATTCACCTGTAGCGTAGTTCATGCGGTTGGTCGTGGGGATATCCCAGGATTCGCCATTTAGCGTGAGATCCTCGGGGGAAATGCGGATCTGGGTAGAGTCACCGGTGATGCCGATTTCGAAGGGGATGTGCGCTAGCACGTCTTCCCCCCGATGGGTCACGAAGTCAAGGAGCAGGATGGAATTGTCCAACACTCCCGTGAGCTGAGTCTTTTGCATCGCTATTGGCCCCGTCGTCAAATTTTGGAATCCAAGCTCGAGGTCTAGTTCCTTTCCCGTACCGTTGATCCGGGCATGGAGACTGTCAATCTCGGTGCCGGCATAGTTCACATAGGGGAAGTCAATCGCAGCCACAAGGGAATCGGTCGCTTGGACAAAATCAACTTTGACCCGGGCGCTGTCAAAGCCCTCCAATCCGGATACCAGCACATTGGTGAGGATGGGATCGGAGCTAATTTGCAAGTCAACATTCATCCGAAGCGAATCGCCCTGATAGTTTCGCTGTGCGGTGGAGTCCAGATAGTGGGTAAAGAGATCTGCCAGCGCGGTCTGCAGTTGACTGGTCGAGGAGTTTGAGCGGAGATAACCGTTGATGATCTTGCTGGAAATGTCCACACTGGTGGTGTCGGGCCTCAAGTGCGCCGCAAGATCAAGGAGGCCTGTTTGGTAATTTCTGTCTTTGAAAAATATATTGCCCTCGCTCAGATGCACACCCAGGTCGAAAGCCTCCGGATTGCCTTCAAAGTTTGCTTGCAGCAGGAGCTTGGCGCGGCTGTTTTCGGCAGTCAAGCCCAGCTCCCGAAAATCCGCTCCCTCCAAGTTGAGGCTGAGATCTATCTTGGAGCTGGCGGAATCCAGATCCAGCTGTGTCAAAAGGTCAAAGTCTAAAAACTCTTTCTTGATCCACATCCGTAGGTCCCCGGCCCCATCCACGAGTTTCCCTTCCAAATTGAGCCCACTGTAGTCCACTCCATAGAGCTGGAGCCTTTCGAAAGAGGAACTCAGCTCGGCGTCCATGGAATAAACGTCTGTTCCAGAGCCGACTGCTTTAATCCGAAAGCTTGCCGTGTCCAGCTCGGGCATGTTGAGAAGAGTTGCCAGCTGAAGCTCCTGCACGGTCAGGTCTGCGTCAAAAGCCAGGGTCTGTCGGTTTTGGTAATTTCCCGCCAAGTTGATGTTTCCTAGACTGGTCTCCAGATCCACCTTGGCCACCATGTCGTCCAAACTTCCTCTCACGTCGGATTGCAAGTTCAGCTCCTCGGGCAGCTGTATGCCCAGGGCCTGCTCATCGACAAAACGACGGATATCCGAGCGGGTAGACCGCCCGCTGATCGAGGGGAGATCGATTCGAAGCCGCTCCATGTCCATAGGCTCTCGGATACTTCCGCTCATACGGAGCCTTGTCTCCGACCAGGCCAATCCCAGGTCTTGAATACGAATGTTTTCCAAGGTTCCATCTACTTCGGCATCCAGCATCAAAGGCGCTTTGGCGATCTCCCGAACGAGCGTGTCTTGGCTTAGGGTGGGAGAGAAAAAATAGGCGTCCCTCACGTCCAGGCGGGTGTCTTCCACTTGGAGTTCGATTTTGCTTTGCTCAGGCCTGTTCACCAAATCAGCTATGGATGCATAGTCCACGCTTGCATTTCCAGCGAGATAGGAGCGGTTGGTTTCCACGACCAGGTCGCTGATCTGTGTGGAGCGACCATCCAAGTCCAGCTCAAACTGAAACTTAGCCAGCTCAAATCCGCTGCCCTCTGTGAAGTGAAATTCGCGGAGGTTTGCAGTGGCTTTTTCGTCTTCCAGTGTGATGTCTTTTGCGTCAAACTTCAGTCCGAAGATGCTGATTGCCTCGGGGTTGAACTCGCCCGTCCGGGCCTCTATATCTGCCGTTTTATATTGGATGTCTGTAGCGTCAACGCTAAGCTGGTCGGCCTGTACCACCCAGTCCGGCCAAACAAAAGCCACGGTATCCGCACCGCTTTCATCGCCCGATTCAGCTTTCTCCGAAAAATCCGAATAGCTGAGGCTGCTGCCCTTCAGTTCTGCTTTGGCCAGATGGATGACCTGCTCCCGGAGATTTGCTTCGGGAAGCTCGACAATAAATAATCCTATTTTCGCTTCTGCCACCATGCGGTCGGGCTCGCTTTGATAGTCTAGGGCGATGTTGGACAGGAGCAACTCATCTAGCCTCAAGCTGGGCATGGGGGACTCGCTTTCTTCCTCCTCCGAGGGAGGAAAGGGCTTGGTCTGGAGATACCTCCCACTGGTGTTTTTCAGGGCGACCAAATCTATCCCAAAGTTGAAGTTTTCCAGGTCGATCTCCGAAACAGCCACTTCGAGCGAACCGAGAATAAGCGCTGCGTCTATGCCCATTACCTCGTCTTTGTATATCAAATCCACTTCCCGCAAGCTCGCAGGAGCAATGGAGAGGGAAAGGGGACTGGTGGCCGCCGTGTCTGCAGGACTGGCCTGTGCAGTATCGGATGCGAAAGCTTCCATGAGAAAATCAAAATTGAATTTGCCACTGGAGTCCGGTCTGCTTACGCGTGCGGTCAGCCCTTCCCAGTCTAGCCGGGTGACGTGGATAGCCCCGGTACTCAGGAGAGGCATAATGGCTACTCCAGCTTCAAGTTTTCGCGAGTAGAGCAGCGTGTCCCGCTGAAGGTCTTCGAGATAGAATTCTTCCAGAAACACATTACCGGAGAAGGTGACAAAGAGACGGCCGATTCGAATTTCAGTACCGGTCTTTTCCTTGACAAATGAGACCGCTTTTCCTACAATCACCTCTTGTCCCCATGGGCTTCGGACAAAAAGAATCCCGGCGATCAAGATCACCAAAACGACTCCGAGGATGATCCCCAAAATCTTGAAAATCTTAAAAAGAAGCTTCTTGGTCGTAATAGCTTAAATAATTTACAGGTAATCACTGAACGCAACTTTCTACAGAAAAAACGAGCATTGACTGTAGAATCTTGTCCACAGACCATAGGCAACCGACCTTACTGTAGATTGCCGACCACGGAATACAGCGGGTTCTCTTGCTCTGGTTTTTGGACGTAGGCTACCTTGGGTCGCGCGTGCCGCCGATTTCAAAGTTATACCGGAAAACCGCGCCAATCATCAAATCAATAAGCAAGCCACGATGGACCCATTCGTAAAATAGTCGAAAAATGCCGAAAGTAAGGGTTTATCTACTCCACGCCGACAAGGGGGAATTCCGTGATTCGAAGCGTGGTGCAACCATAGGGAACCAGCATGATTTTTTTTTTTCGTTGCTCCAGTTCTTTTGCTGAAATCTTTGGGGAAAGTCCATTTGGAAGTAGAGGGGCGCCTTTCACCAGTTTCCACTCAGGAATTTGGACTCCCTCCATTTGAAGTTCTATGGGTGCGTTTTCCAGATTCCAGGGATAGCTGCCATCCCATTCTTTCTCTATCACTTCAACAGTTTTTGCCATGTCCCTGAGGTCGGCCGGGTTCAGCGCAAAATTCCAATCGCTTGTCGGGAAAACCTCTGTGAAGGCCCTGAATCGGTCGTTTCTATCCTTGACTTTTTCCTCGCTTTCGATTTTCAAACTGTAGACCAAGGGTCCCCGCTCGATACTGACCATGCCCTGATACCAGGTCGATGAGCTGAGCGCCATGGGTAGTCTAAGCTTGACTTGATCGCCGCTTTTCCATTCCCTGTCGATGATTGCGATTCTGTTTTGGATTTCGGGCGATTGTTTTTCTCCATTCACCAAAATTTCGAATTCCTTGGCCCAAGCGGGAATCCGCAGGTGAAAGGGAAAATGGGCTGATTCCGAGAGCTCCATTTCAAAGTTCACTTCCTCCCTAAACGGGAATTGGGTCTTTTCGGAAAGCTTCAATTTCGCACCATGACCTACCAAGATTTCCACTTCGCTTGGCGCATATTGGAAGGCGGCCACGCCTCCGTCAGCCGTGGCATAAAAGAGGTTTTGGACAAACTTGGGCCAGCTTTGGTGCATGTTGGTGGTGCAGCAGGGATAGCCGGAGAGTGTGCCAAAGACAAAGTCTGTTCCGCCGTGGTTCTTTGTTTCGTAGGAAGTTTCCAGTCGGTCGGAAAGCTCTACTTGGTTGGCTGCCTGAAAGTATTGACGCGAAGTGAAATCATCCGATGCCTGAGTTGGGAGGGCGTTGTAAGTGATCTTTTCCAAAAGGTCGGCAAAGTCCATGTCTCCGGTGATCTTGACCATCGTCTCCAAAGAGTACATTTCCTCCGCGATCGAGCAGAATTCTATTCCCTGCACCGGATTGTTTCCATGCAGGGGTTCGTCACCTCCGTACATGCCCTGCGCTTGGCCATGGTAAGTCTGGAGGTCTTTTAGCGCTTTTTTCACTGCCGCAATGGCATCGCCGTCACCGCTTTTTTGGTAGTATACGATGGGCTGTTTTAGTCCTTGGGCGACGTTTACGGTGTGGAGGCCGGGAAGTTTGGAGAGGGTGATCTTGGAGATTTCTGCCGAATCAAAAGGATAGGATTTGATCTGGTTGTAGAAGTGGACATTGTCGTTTTGCAGCCCATTTTCGGCATTGGTGTAGATCGCCTGCCAAGGGAAGGTCTGCTTTTGGATGAGCTCACCCAGTTCCAGAAGCTTTTCATCTCCGGTGATGTTGTACAGCCAATACACCACCAAGAGATTGTCGCCTGCGCGACGATTGGCCCAAAAGGAGAGATGGTCCAGAGGTTTTTTTGGAAGTTCTTCTAGCTGGTAATGAAAATATTGGGTCAAGGCCTCTATCACGCGTGGATCTTCTGTTGCCTGATAATATTGCTGAAGGACTTTCAGCTTCACCATTTTGGGCCACCAGTCTTCACGGGGCCCCTTTTGGATTCCGGGCTCTGGTGTAGGGTCGGTTTCAAAGGGGATCGGGCCAAGGTATCCTGATTCCGCTTGGTTGTTGAGGGTCCAATCCACCCAAGTTTGGGCTTTGGCTTTGAGGGCTTCGTCATCGAGAATGTAGGCAAGCGGCAAAAGCCCATCGATCCAATAGGGGCCGCGTTCCCAGCCGTCCCCGTCACCTCCAAGCCAGCCGTTCCTGGCACCCACCACTTCGGGATACACTTCGTCCAAGTGACCAGTCAGCCCAGTGGCCATGCGCTTGAGCTGCTCTTCGAGCCAACCTTTGGGTTTGATGCTGCCAATGGGAAGCTCTAGGTAGCTCGTCGGGACAAGAGGCGCGCGATTGGTCAGGTAATGCGCTGTAGCCATGACTTCTTCTTTTGGCTGGGGAGAGCAGGCGAAGATCAGCGCTGAGGCTACGGACAAAACGAGTGATTTCTTCATGAATGGCGGGTCAGAGGGATGACTTCGAAAGCTTAAAATAGGGAATTGGATGCGAGGTGGCAATGGGATGCTTCGACAAGCTCAGCACAAGGTTAGGAAGTTTGGGAGTAGGAAGTCGGGATGCTTCGACAAGCTCAGCACAAGTGTGGGAGGTTGGATGAGCGATGTCGGGTGAGGCGGAAGACGGAAGAAATGCCCAAGCTGGAAATTGGTCGATTCAGGCGAGTTCTCTATGGAGAGAGTATATTTTACCTTCAGAAGCTACACCTGTACCAAAATTAGGTACCTGACTACCCTCGGAAGGTACAGCTGTACCAAAAAAGGCTCGACCTGTCACCAAAAAAGGTACAGCTGTCTCCGAAAAGGCTCGACCTGTCACCAAAAAAGGTACAGCTGTTCCCAAAAAGGCTAAAACTGTCTGTAAAAAAGGTACAGCTGTCTCTAAAAAAGCTCGACGGGTACCCAAATAAGGTACAGCACTACCTTCGGAAGGTACAGCTGTACCAAAATAAGGTACCCAACTACCCTCAGAAGGTACAGCGGTAGCCAAATAAGGTACCCGATTACCCTCAGAAGGTACAGCGGTAGCCAAATAAGGTACCCGACTACCCTCAGAAGGTACAGCGGTAGCCAAAAAGGATACCCGACTACCTTCTGGAGGTATATGCCCTCCAAACTCTACCCTCCCTTTCTTCCCGCAAATCTCATTTTCATGAAAAAACATCCTTTCGTTTTCAGAAACTCTGATATCTTTAGGGGAATGCATGAACGCTCCGTATCCAACATTTCGGACTAAGCTCGGAAAGCGAGGACAAAGCGGTTGAATTGTCCCCCGAGCCGGAAATCAATCTCCTCCAAAATGGAGATACACGAAACTGAGATGGGGAGTGGTGTTTATACGGATGTTGGCATTAATGTAAAATGAAAACAACGACACCTATCATACTATCACTCGTTTTGACTTTAACCATTATTGGTTGTAATCAAAAAACAGATGATAAGGAATCAAATGACTTAACAGGAACGATTTGGACGTCAGTTGTGGTTCAAGATATATGCCTTGACACTTTAAAATTTCATGCGGACAATAAAGTGTCTTACTACGCATGTGAAGTTGGTTGGACTTATGATGCTATTTATTCTATTCATGGCGACTCGGTCAAAATTGGAATAAATACAACTCAACTTGACGTTGACAAATATGACCCACATGAACCGACTTCTAAATATGTTTTGAGAATAAAAGAGACTGAACTAGAGTGGTTGAAAATTGAACATTATTATGCAGGAGAATTTGAAGAAGTCGGACAAGAAATTTATGACAACCTGAAGAATTTTAAAAAGGAAAAAAAACACTAATGCCAACAATGGGTATAAAACATAGGGCGGACAATGGTTTCCGCGAGTTTTTGGCACTTAGCAAGCTTGGTTTCGGGCGGACAGTTAAGTGCTTCGAAATGCCCTACGTTTCATACCCGAACCGTTGCAAGCAATTGGGCACGGACAGTTGGGTGTAAACAATTAAATTTCGGACTGACAATTCAATCAATGACTAACAAACTGAGACTTGCGACAATATTGAGTTTAATAATCATAATGACGTCCTGTGACTGTGTCGTGGACCATCAAGGTTATGTTCGTGACTCACGGACAGAAAAACCGATAGCGAACGCGACAATTAAGTTTGATAAAAGAGAATACAAGACGGACTCTGCTGGCTATTTCAACATTCATTATGTCACAGGTTTTTGCCCAGACTGGGACTTTCAGATTGAAAAAGATAATTACAAGACCGAAAAAATAAAAATTGAACTTGACGACAACGAAATTATTTATAGAGTGCAATCGGACAACGACAACGCAGGATGGGTTGAGATGAACAGTTTGAATTTCAAAGTTAAGAATGACACCATTCATTTTTATTTAACGGACACAGAGACAAATTAAAAGTGACGCTTCATATACTAAACGTTACCGTCAATGCTATACTAGCTGCAGTATCATCTGCCTCCCCCAAGCATCTTTACTTGCCCCAAAAAGGAGCAAAATAGCGAGCGGGGACACTCGCTGGGACAGAGGCAGAGGTAAACTAATTAAGCTGCCTCTCTGCTCATCTTTATTCGTTTGGCTTGGCCCAAAAGAACCAAAAGGTCAAGATTTGCCAAAGCTTCCACCGCACAGGGCCGGACCCTGGCCCGCTGGCAAATCCTCCCTCCGCGCCTATCCTATTAATGTTTTGTGGTAGGCGAATAGTTTTTCCCCATAAAGACTCCCCTGGGGTAGGATGTCAGTTGGGGGCTGGTTGGAGTAACAACTCCCACACTTCCCGACCTCTTACATCCAAGCTTCCAACTTCCAAACCTCCAAGCTTCATTGCTGAGCTTATCGAAGCATCACCATCTCGGTCTTATGCCGGGAGCGGTTGGAAAGCTTCTGCTTTTGTATTCCTCCAGATCGCCGGTCGGCTGTTCGATTTCGGCGGGGAAGGGTCGCTTGGCAAAGGTTTGGAAGTAAAGCAGGCAAGCATTTCTCCACCATTCGGCCTCCTCCTCTTGGATGGCCAGCAACTGGCGTACATGGTCGAAACGGGCTGGATCGATCTTTCCTTCCAAGGAAGCCCAGGTTTCCTGCATCTGTCGTACGGATTTGACGCCGGAGTCATAGTGTAGGCCGATTTCATCCCAAAGCGTTCTGCTGGATCGCAGTTCGAAATCCCATGGCAAGTGGTGAAACCAGAGCAGAAACTTTTCTGGAATTTGTTTTGGATCTGACCAAGCATTTTGGATTTCCGGCGCATATTGGCCCAAGGCATTGCTTCCGCTGGCTGTCCGGTCAAATCCTATTCCCAAGCTGTCGGCTTGATGATAGTACAAGGCTGTCCAGTCGGCCCGTCCACCAGTCACCCAAGGCCCCGGGCCATAGTGGTGATCCCGGCCCATGATATGATGGAGACCTAGCGGCATCATGTAGTTGACCGCCGCCTCTCGGGAGTCCAACAGGATTTCTTTGATCTTGCCCGCCAATTCGGGGTCTTTTCCGAAAGTCATTTTCACCCACTCATCGGCAATTTCTCCGGAACTCAAATCTGGGTTCCAGGCCATTCTTCCGAAGGCATACCAGTTGGACTGGGCCATCAAGTGCCCTGTCCAGTTGCGGTCGGTGCCGATGTTGGAGACGCCAGCGACGAGGGTAAGCTTTTGGTCTGAGTCGCTACCATCGACCACGCCTGCAACAGTGGAAGAGGGGGTAGGTCTATAGGTTTTGCTTTGCAAGACTTCCTCCCACATCGGCGCGAGATAGACCAGTTGGGTGGCTTGGCCGAGGTACTCTTGGGTGATTTGAAACTCCATCCCCAGATTGGTTTTGGGCATGGCTCCGAAGAGCGGATGGAAAGGCTCGCGGGGCATAAAGTCGATTGCGCCATTCTTGACTTGGATGATGACATTGTCGCGAAACTTTCCGTGTAGGGGTTCAAATTCAAGGTTGGCATGCTTGTGTCTGTCCTCGTCGAGTTCATGGGAATAGACGAATGCCCTCCAGATCAGTACACCGCCGTGGAGAGCCAAAGCATCCGCGAGCATGTTTGCCCCTTCCTTGTGATTCCGTCCGTATTCATGGGGACCAGGCTGTCCCTCGGAATTGGCCTTGACGAGGAATCCTCCAAAATCCGGGATGAAGGAATACATCTCGTCCGTTTTCTTTTTCCAAAAATCAATGACGGCAGGGTCAAGCGGGTCGGCAGTTTTCAGCCCTCCAATCTCGATAGGTGCGGAGAATCGGGCGGTGAGGAAAACCTTGATGCCGTAAGGACGAAAGAGGTCTGCCAGCACTTTGGCTTTCTTCATAAAGTCCGTGGTCAGGATCCGCGCATTTGCATTGACATTGGTGAGGGAGACGGCGTTGATGCCGAGGCTGGCATTGGCGCGGGCATAGTCAAGGTAGCGAGGATCGATGTAGCCGGGTAGCTTGTGCCAGTCCCAGATGGAGAAACCCGCATAGCCCCGCTCCACGGTTCTATCCAGATTATCCCAATGGTTGAGCATGCGAAGCTTAACTTTTGGGCTCTCAGATTTTTCGGCAGTCTGATCAAAAGAATCAGTTTGGATGCTTCTCAGCCAGTCAAAAACCCCATATAAAACGCCAACAGGGCGGTTGCCGACAATAGCGTAATAAGTCTTACCTTGAAACCCAATCGGCCCTCGCCAATAACCATCCTCGCCGAGTTCCTTGATCGAGGTCTGCTGCTGCAGGCCCAAGACTTGGGAAAGCTCCTCCCGTGTACCCAGCCAAACTTGGGTTTGGGCGAGCCTTTCTGAGGTGAAGACGGGGGATTGACCCAACATTTTTTCTCCGGAAAGCTCAAGTTCTTTGCGGATTACGTCGTAAGTAGGGCTTTGTCCAAAGAAGTAGAATCCAGAGTAGAGGCGTGATAGATCGGATTTTGCCGTTGGATTCTCGATGGCTTGGTAGTCCAGCCAAAGTCCATAGCCGTCATTGGCGCGGGTAGAAAAAGTCAATAGTGTGCAAAGGACAAGCGTCAATAGGGTTTTCATGGGTTTGGGTTTTTGGGCTTTTTAAATTGATCAAAAAAGAGGCGAAATCCTAAAAGCACAGGATGTTCAACCCCTTTGGGGTTGGGGGAGCCTTGGGGTCATGTGGTGCCCCCGGTAGGTTCGGCAGGCTCACCTACCGGGGGCTATTGATAAGTTTGACCACTTCGTGGTCGTGTTACGGTTGGTTTGGAGTAGCTGATCCCGAAGGGCGTTGATTTTTTTCAATTGTCTTTCATCATAGAATCACCGAAATTTCACCGAGCCAAATCAGCTTAGTATGGGCACCTACACGCAATTGATCTACCATGTGGTTTTTTCTACGAAACATCGTGAGAAAACAATTGTCCCTGACCAAAAGAAAAGGCTGTTTGCCTATGTTCATCACCTGCTCACCAACAAAAACTGCCACCTCTATCGAATCAATGGTGTGGAAGATCATCTCCATATTTTGACGCACATTCACCCGACAATACCCATCGCAAGTTTGGTCAAGGACATCAAACTCGCCGCTGATGACTTCATCAAGCGTGAAGAAATCTTTCCGGATTTCAAGGGTTGGCAGGATGGGTATGGTGCATTTTCGGAATCTATAAAGGCGAAGGACCGTCTGATCAAGTACATCAAAAACCAAGAGGAGCACCATATAGAGACGACTTTTTTGGATGAATACAAGGCTTTGCTTCAGGAGTATGAAATCGAGTTTGACGAGAAGTACTTGCTATGAGTTCAAACCCATTGGGGTTGGCCTTGGAGTCACCTAGTGCCCCCGGTTGCACCGGAGGTTATTGATAGGTTTGACCACTTCGCGGTCTTTAATGCCTGATGACCAAAACTCCCACGCCGTCGAAGCTGCGACCCCGATAGGGGTCAAACTTTTCATTAACCATGGGTGTAACCCATGGACGAGAAACGATAAATAAGTCAAAAAGACCCCGAAGGGTGTCGAACCTTTTTCAATCGCTTGTTCGGAGCCAATCCCCGACAATTTTCGTCATCCTTCCTATTTATCGAAGGGATAAATCTCCTACTTTCCTATCTTGGACGCTCGCCAAAATTTCATGGATCACAGACCTTTTATCCTCTATAAGTCCTCCGCTGGTTCGGGTAAAACCTACACCCTGACGCTGGAATACCTGAAGCTGGCTTTGCAAAGCCCCCGCTCGGCCTATAAGCAGATCCTTGCGGTGACCTTTACCAACAAGGCCACCCAGGAGATGAAAGAACGGATCCTGAGCGTGTTGGAGCGGCTTAGCAAGGAAGTGCGGCCGGGAGAGTTTTTGGATGAAGAACTGATGAAAGCGCTGGACGTGAGTGCCGCTCAGCTGCAGTCAAGGGCGAGGGAGACGCTGCTCTACATCCTCCATGGCTATGGGTATTTTGCGGTGAGCACTATTGACTCTTTTTTCCAGCGGGTGATCCGATCCTTTGCTAGGGAGATGGACTTGCAGGCCAAGTTTGATTTGGAGATGGACACTGACGCAGTCTTGGACAGACTCGTCGACCGTGTGGTGGAGAAGGTGGCGGTTGACAAAAATCTTCGGACTTGGCTGATCGAGTATGCCAGCGAGCAAATCGAAAACGAGAAGGCTTGGGATATCCGCTCTGGGATCAAAGGCTTGGGGCGCGAAATCTTTCAGGAGCGCTTCAAAGCTTTCCGGGGTCTTTTTCAGGAGAGTGTCGCCAGAGAGGGCTTTTTGGGCGATTTCAGAAAATACATTCGGGAGGAAAAGCGAAAGCTGATTGCGGATGCGGAAGAGATGAAGGCAAAAGCCGAGTCGATTCGAGTGAGCCACGGCTTGGAATGGACGGATTTTAAGGGAGGATCGAAGACTTTTGCGATGCGTTTTGTCCGCCAGGGCGATCCGAAAAATCCGATACCCGAACTCACTGAGGCTATGCTTCGGGATCTTCCGGATCTGTCTAATTGGTTCAAAAAAGGAGACAAGAAGGGCCCGGCAATTGAGTCCGCAGGGCAAGCTGGTCTATACGACATGCTTTTCTCTTGGCCGGAAAAACTCACTCGGTGGAACACGATTGATGCCTTGCAGAGAAATCTGAATGCCTTTGGCGTTTTTCGAGACTTGATCTTGGAGTTGCGCCTACTCAAGGATGAGGAGGGGATTCTGCTGATTTCCGACGTCAACGAGTTTCTCCAGCAAATCACCAAGGATAACGACGCTCCTTTTGTTTACGAGAAGATCGGTAACCAATACCGCAATTTTCTGATCGATGAGTTTCAGGACACTTCTGACTTCCAGTGGACCAGCTTCAAGCCCTTGCTCGAAAACTCCCTCGCCTCTGGCAATACCAACCTGCTCGTAGGCGACGTGAAGCAATCCATCTACCGATGGCGGGGTGGCAAATTGGAGTTGCTTCTGAATGAAGTTCAAAGCCAATTTCGCCCGGATATTATCGAGGAGAAGAACCTCGCAACCAACTTCCGAAGCCTGCCGGGCATCATACAGTTTAACAATGCCTTGTTCGAATCCCTCCCGGTGGCAATGCAGGTGGGAATGGCCAATCAGTATAATTTGGACGCGAACGGATTGCTTGTCGCTGCATTTAAAGGCGTCGGACAGAGCATTCCTGAAAAGAAGCTTAGCCTGGACTTCCAGGGGAAAATCAAACTTAACTTTAAGCAAAAAATAAATTCCAGAAGTACTTCTGAAGAGAGCGAAGAGGAGGAGGAAGATTCTGCAAATGAGGTTTTGGATAAACTTCCAGCGATCGTCATGGAGCTGCAGGATAGAGGATATCAGCTGAGGGATATCGCTTTTCTGGTTCGGAAAAACTCCCAGGGAGCCGAGATCGCGGACAAGTTGATGTCCTATGCGAGGGAAAATTCTGACTCGGATTACCGCTTTGATGTGCTTTCTGAGGAATCGCTTTTTCTGGACAAGTCCGCCGCAGTGAAAAGTTTGGTGGCCATGTTGACTTTTCTTGCGAACCCCAGCGACAAGGTTTCCCTGAAGACGATCTGGTTTTACTACGCCTTGATCCACGGGATTCCTTTTAGCCATGAGCTATTCCACAAGGACAGCCTTCCTGAGGAATTGTGGCCGAAGCAGGCGGAGTTTCTCGCCAGACTCAATGAACTGAACCAGCTTCCTTTGTTGGAACTGCTGGAAGAGTGCGTGGACTTTTTGGATTTGATGCAAAAGCAGATTGACCTGGCCTACGTCTCTGGATTCAAGGAGGCGGTTTTCGACTTTGTGAAAAAGAACCGCGCGGATCTCGTAGGTTTCTTGGATTGGTGGGAGCTGAACAAGGCCAAGCGGACGGTGAAGATTCCCGAAGACCATGATGCAATGCGCATCCTCACCATCCACAAGTCCAAAGGCCTCCAATACAAAGTCGTACTCATGCCATTTTTGGATTGGAAGATCGTCGCTTCGGGGCTCCAGGCGCCAATTATCTGGTCGCCTTTTTCGACCGAGGGCGGTTTGCAGACGGTGATGCCGCTGACTCATGGCTCGACATTGAAAAACTCCGCTTTTTCGCAGGCCTATGAAGAAGAGATTCGATTGGCCTATTTGGATTCGCTGAACATGCTCTATGTGGCATTTACCCGCGCCGAGGAAGTGATCTGGGGATTTTCGGATTTTTCCCAATCCAAGGATGGGAAGATCAGCGCAAACTCCACCGGAAATCTACTTTACGCGCTACTCTCCTCCGGTTTTCGGGTAATGGAATTGGGAGAAAGCCAGACTTGGGATCCTGAAAATATGAGCTACGAAGCTGGAAGCTGGAGTTTGGTTTCACAGGAAAAAAGCAGAAAAGTCTATTCAGCGCCGCTCCTGAGGTGGGAATCCCACAATTGGAGATCAAAGCTCAAGACAAAGAAAATGGCTTGGGACTTTTCTGAAGCTGGGCTTCAGGCTCGATCCCAGCGCAAGCTTGGCGTAATCGTACACGAGCTCTTGGCTGCATCAAAAAACAAAGAGGAAGCTGGCCTTTTGCTCCAGCAATACACCTTTGAGGGGAGGCTAGACGCAGAAACTGCGGAGCTTGTCGGCGTTCAGTTGGATGCCTTGTTTGCTTTGCCGCAGTTTATCCATTGGTTTGATCCAAGCTATCAAACGCTCGCCGAGCAGGGAATCTTGCTGCCGGGAGGCAGTCAAAAGCGGCCTGATCGTATCCTCATTGGCGAAAAAGAAGCGATCGTGGTCGATTTCAAAACAGGCGAAAAATATGAATCTCATTTACGTCAGGTGAAAGAATACATGGACTTGGTGTCCCAACTCAGCCAAAAGCCCGTCAAAGGCTACCTCTGCTATCTCGAACCCACAGAAATTTTGGAAGTATGAACTCGTTTTTGAAAGATACCGCAAGGCAGATTCTGGATTCGGGCCGCAAACTGGATGAATTGGTGATTGTGTTGCCAAACCGCCGGGCGGGACTGTTTTTTACACGACACCTCGGTGAACTGATCGAGCAGCCGGTTTGGATGCCGGAGGTGAGAACCATCGAGCAGGTTTTCTATGGCTTGGCCGGAAATACGCCTGCTGACGAGTTGACGCTGATCTTTGAACTGTATGAACTCTACAGCCAGATACAGGAAGAACCGGAGGATTTTGATCGCTTTTACTTTTGGGGAGAGCTTATCCTAAAGGATTTCAATGACCTCGACCAGTTTCTCGCCCCGGCCAAAACGGTTTACCAAAACCTGGCTGAAATCAAGGAGTTCGAGTCGGATCTGAGCTTTTTGACCGAGGACCAAAAAGAATTGATCTCCCAGTTTTGGTTGGCATTTGCCCGGCAAAATGAAAGCGAAAAAGAGAAGTTTCTACGCTTCTGGCAGATTCTGGGACGTTTGTATTCGGACTTCCAGCATCGCTTAAGAACCGTCGGAATGGCCTATTCGGGACAGCTCTATCGACAAGTAGTGGAAAATCTACAGCAGGTAGAAAAGCCATGGAAGCACTTCATCTTCGTAGGTTTTAATGCTTTTACGCTGGCTGAGGAAAAGCTCATTAAGCATTTTGTGAAGGAGTTTGGAGCGGAAGTTTATTGGGATCTGGATGCGTTTTATCTGGAGGACAAACTGCAGGAAGCGGGCTTGTTTTTTAGGGATTATCAAAAAGATCCGGTGCTTGGAAAGACTTTCCCAAAAGTAATTCCAGATGAAATCCGACACAAATCAGATCGAATCAAGACGCATTCCATTCCGCTGAAGACGAATCAGGCTAATCTGGTAGGGAAGATTTTAGAAGAGATCGGTGAAAAGGAACCGCTGGAGGAAACGGTAATCGTACTGCCAGATGAACAGTTGCTATTTCCTGTGCTACACATGCTTCCTCCTCAGATCGACAAGTTAAACGTCACCATGGGCTATCCCATCCGAAATGCGCCGATTTATGCATTTTTGGACGGAGTGCTGGACTTGCAGCGTTTCGTGAAGGTGAGGGATGGGAAAACCAGTTTTTACCACAAGCCCGTAACTGATTTGCTTTCTTTTCCTTACCTGAAAAGCGAAAATCCCCAGCATGCGCAGGAAGTGCTAGATAGCATTCGAGCCAATAACCTGTTGGACGTACCTCAGGAAATGTTGGTGAAGGGCAATTCGATTTTTGGATTGGTTTTCCGAAAGGTCGAGGCTGAGGAAATCTTCGACTACTTGGGAAACTTGATTCAGTATCTGGCAAAAGCCTACCATGATGACGAAATCCAGCGCAGCTACCTCTTTCAGGCCTTCAAGCAGCTGAACCGTATCCGAGATGTTTTTCAAAGCAAGAGCTCAAAGGGGCTGAGAATGGATTTTGTCCTAAAGTTGTTCAGGCAGATTTTCCGCGAACTCAAGTTGCCTTTCGAGGGTGAACCGTTGCAGGGTTTGCAACTCATGGGGGTGCTGGAGTCAAGAAATCTGGACTTCCGCCGCGTGATCATCTGCGATGTGAACGAGGGGAGCTTTCCTCCGGGAGGCGGCATCAATTCCATGATTCCTTTCAACCTTCGGCGGGCTTTTGGACTGCCGGTTCAGGAGCAGAATGACGCGATCTACGCCTATACCTTTTACCGCCTGCTTCACCGAACAGAGGAAGTCCATTTGATCTACACGACCTCTTCGGATCAGGGAAAAGCAGGGGAGATGAGTCGATTTATCCAGCAGATGCATGCTGAACTCGGTATTGCCAAGCCTGAGGTGGCGATGGTGCCAGTTGACCTGACTCCTTCAGCGCCTATCTCCGTCGAAAAAACTCGGGCGGTCACGGAGTCTTTGAAGCTTTATTTGCGAAAAAATGATCCCAACGCTTTTCCAAAAGCCAAGGCTCTTTCTGCCTCGGCGATCAACAGCTATTTGGATTGCAGGCTTCGGTTCTATTTCCGCTATGTGGCGGGATTAAAGGAAAAGGAAGAAGTAGTCACCGGTATTGATCCCTCGACCTTTGGCACCATCCTTCATAGCGCGATGGAGTTTTTGTATGAAATAGGGGAGGGAAATGCCTCACGAAAGATCGATACACATGGAATCGAGCGACTGAAGCCGCAGGTTCCGGCGGCTGTGGATCGCGCAATCCGAAAATTTTACAACAAAGAGGAAAACGAAGAACTGGAGCTTTCAGGCCAATTGCAGATCGTTCGGGAGATATTTGTGAAATACTTGGGTGCGATCCTGGATTACGATCAAAAGAACGGTGATTTGGAAGTCATTGGTTTGGAAAAGGAATATCCGTCCGGGATCGCCGTCGAGACCTCAGAAGGGGTAGCAGAGGTGGTACTGGGAGGTGTGATTGACCGAATGGATGTCAAGGAAGGGGTTATACGTCTGATCGATTACAAAACAGGGAAAGACACCAAAAACGTGAAGTCCATCGCGTCGCTTTTTGACCGGGATGACAAAAACCGGAATAAGGCGGCGATGCAGACCATGCTGTATGCGCACTTTTACGAAACTGGCCATCCCGAGAATCAGCTGCCGCTGAAGCCGGGCATATTCAATATCAAGGAAATCTATAATCCCCAGTTCAATCCGTTTTTGAAACTTGAGGGGGACGAAATCGCAGACTATAGGAGGTTCGCCGAGGAATTCCGGATTGGATTGAGCGGCTTGTTGTCGGAGATGTTTGATCCGACGAGGCCCTTTGACCAGACGGAAAAGGTTGAAAAATGTACCTATTGTGCCTACAAAGAGATTTGTGGAAGATAGTATTCAGTGGTCCGTATTCAGTCACAGTGACCAGCCTGGAAACTACGACTGGCCACTGATCACTAAAAACTCTTTTTCGTCACCTTGGGATAAAGGTCGCTCAGCAGTACCAAAGCCGCGGAGCCGTACCATTCTTTGAGGTCCATCTTGAGTACCCCTGCTTGGATGGCTGGATCGGTTTCGGTGAGAGTCTTGGCTTCTTCTATAGTTTGGACATCGAAAATGTAAATGCCTCTCAGTTCTTCATTTCCGAAGAAAGGCCCCGCCACGACCAATTTTCCCATTTCGGCCATTTTGCCGATGTTGGCCATGTGTTCACCTTGGATTTCCTGACGTTGTTCGGGCGTGTACTCACCTACACGGTCGCCTCGGAGGAGAAAGGCCATCACGTACTTTTTCATGCCGTAGTCGTCGGCTCCGACTTTGGTGGCAAGCGCTTCGTCGTATTCACTTTGGGCAAAACCAAAGGTGGAAAGGCCGAGCGATAAGAAGAGGATTGTAAATAACTTTTTCATGGGTGAACTGGATTAGTGAAGGATAAGGGCGATGGTGTCAGCTTTGGTGCGAACCTTTATCCACTCCGTAAGCCGATTTGACTCAGCTGTAGAGGGCTTGGGAGAAAACTGGGCGTAGGCTACGAGCAAGGTGTCCACGCTTTTCTTTTCCAAATCCGTCATCATTGTCCTTCCGATGGTGAATTTTTTGAGGTTGGGGTGATTGATTTTGGCTTCTTCCGCGATCTCAAGGCTGAGTTTTCGGGCGTTGGCGTCTGCGAGGATTTCATTTTCTAGGAGGGCTATCTTTTCATCCTTATCCCGGATCAGTGCTTCGTTTCGCTCGTAGAGATCTTTTAAAATGTCATTTCTAAGGAGATTGAGGTCGGTACTTTTTCCGCTCTGTAGAAAATTAAGCGTGGTTTCCTCTAGTCCAAAGCCCGCCAATTTCTCATTTAATTTTGCGATTTCTTCCTCGGGGAGCTGATCGCCGATCAGGCTGACTTCGATGGTCTTGGGCGGGATGTTGTAGTGGTACGCTGCGGTTAGTACTTGGGTATTTGGAAATTTGATTTCCAGACCAACAAACCTTCGCGCCTGCTCATTCCAGATGGATTTTTTCACAAGGCCGTAAGCCAGGTAAACGCTGGGGATGATGGTCATCAGGGTGATGATCGTGATGTAGGTCTTTACCTGGTTTTCACGCTTGGGGTCCAAAAAGTCCTTTTTGGGATACTTCATAAACCGGACGATCAGGTAAGTGGACAGGCTGATGAAGACCGAGTTGATAAAGAAGAGGTAAAACGCCCCGACGAAATAGAGCAAGTTTCCTGTGGCCAATCCATAGCCGGCGGTACACAGGGGAGGCATCAAAGCGGTGGCGATGGCCACCCCTGGGATGGCGTTGCTCTTTTCCTTTCTAGAGCCTGCTACTATTCCGGCAAGTCCTCCGAAGAGTGCAATCAATACATCCCAAACCGTCGGCTCCGTCCGGGCCAAGAGCTCCGACTGGGCACTGCTGATCGGGGTCACCGCAAAGTAGATCGTGGAGGTCAAAATGGAGATAAAGACTGCTACTCCCAAGTTGCGGAAGGAACGCTTCAGTAGATCGAAGTCATTGATGCCTGCTGCCATCCCGATACCCATGATCGGACCCATCAAGGGAGAGATCAACATCGCGCCAATGATGACCGCAGTAGAGTTGACGTTGAGGCCCACTGAGGCGACGAAAATAGCGAAGATCAGGATCCATAGATTTGCTCCCTTAAACTCTACGTTTTTGGAGATATATTCGATGGTTTCCAGCTCGTCTTCCTTGCCTTCTTCCAGGTCAAACCTATTGGCCATGTAGACGAAAAATCGGAGTAGCCTGCTTCTTCTTTTAGGGGCAGGTGAGGAGGAATCCATAGACTTGTATTGATTTAAAAATGTCTGTGAAAATACGGATAATAGTCAAAATCTATCAGAGAGGGACAAAAAATTGGGTTGCGATCCCGCAGTCCCTAGCGATATACAAAGGCATAAATTTCTAGGATGGAGCAGAATAAATGACCTTGATGAAATTGATTTTTGGGTTTATTTAAATAGAGCTAAATTACTGATTATAAATCGTGTAAAATTGGTTTAGCTTTCCCGTAATTTGTATTATCTAAAAAATTTAGAGTTGTCTAAAAATTCTATTTATTGCTTTTTGAACCTGATATTGGGGAATTAACCCTAGTTTTAAAGTTCAATCGCGACGCCTTCTGATTTTTTTTCTCAAGGAGGGTATCGTGAATAAAACCGAGTCAAAAAATGGCGATAGTAGTGTACCTGGATGATGACAAGATTCAGCATTTGCTGATGAAGAAACTGATGAAGATTTATCTGCCGGATTGCTCGGTGGCGGTGTTTGGCGAGCCCGAAGTTTTGGATTCTTGGCTAGCGGAAAACCACGTCGATTTGATCCTCTCCGACCTCAATTTTGAGACCTCTTCTGGCTGGGATTGGGTTGCTAGTTTTGGTGCTAAAAGCAAGGCACCGATTGTGTTTGTCACGGCGAGTTCTTCTTCTGAGGACCGAAGAAAAGCATCACATTTTAAAGAGGTGAAAGCCGTGATGGAGAAGCCCATTTCGGAGGAGAATTGGAATACGCTGGCGGGTCTGATCGAAGGCCTGAACTAGGAAAACCTTTCCATGCGATTGCGCTTTTTTTCATTAAAGAATTGGGGATTTTTGGCCCCAATTGGTTTTTCAACTGGGGCAAAGTTTCTCGAAGGCGAACTTGTGATTTGGCTCCAGCGTTACTCCCGAGACCCTCAGTATGTCGGTAGAAGCTTTTTGAGCGGGCATTTGTCCGCTTCTAAAAAATAAGACTATTGAGGAAAGGGTTGGTTTTAATTTTGTTTTCTTTGTACCACTTACCAAGTGCAGCATGCTGATCGAATAGATTGAAAGAATTATGGCCGAAGGATCGGGAGATAGAAAGCCTTTGCTTTCAAAAAAGATTGATAAGTTTTTTACGGGATTGGCGGATGCCTGGAATTTTGTCCGGCGCTTTTTTCAGGAAGTGTTTATGCCGCCTTATGAGTTTAGGGAGGTCATCCACCAATGTTATAGGATAGGCGTCGAGTCCCTGCCATTGATATCTCTCACGGGATTCATCGTGGGGATAGTGTTTACCAACCAGTCCAGGCCGTCTTTGAGTGAATTCGGGGCGGCGTCTTGGTTGCCTTCCCTTATCTCTATTGCGGTGGTGAGGGCAATGGGGCCCTTGGTAACGGCGCTAATCGCGGCGGGCAAGGTCGGCTCCAGCATCGGTGCGGAGATCGGCTCTATGAAGGTGACTGAGCAGATCGATGCGATGGAGGTATCGGCCACCAATCCCTTCAAGTTTCTGGTAGTTTCAAGGGTTTTGGCTACAACGCTGATGATTCCATTGCTGGTGATGTACACGGATTTTGTGGCCTTGATGGGCTCCTTTCTCAGCGTCAACGCAAATGAGATGGTCAGTATGACCACTTTCTTTGTGCAGGTGTTTGAAGCCATCACCTTTTTGGATATCATCTCCTCGGTACTCAAGTCGGTTCTGTTTGGATTTACTATCGGAATCGTGGGCTGCTATAAGGGATATAATTCCTCGAAGGGAACCGAAGGTGTAGGCCGGGCTGCCAACGCCGCGGTGGTCATGGCTATGTTCCTGATTTTTATCGAAGAGCTGCTCGTACTACAAATCGTCAACGCAATCCGGGGGATATAAGCTATGGAATCAAGGGAGAAAGTAGTTGAGATTCGGAACTTGGAGAAGTCTTTCGGGGACCTGGATGTGCTGAAGGGAGTGGATTTGGATCTGTTTCGCGAGGAAAACCTCGTCGTGCTCGGCAAGTCGGGCTCTGGTAAGTCTGTCTTGATCAAAATTATGGTGGGCTTGCTCAAGCAGGATTCCGGCAGCATGAAAGTCTTCGGAAAGGAAGTGTCAAAGCTCAACAAGAAAGACCTGAACGAATTGCGTCTGAAAATTGGCTTTTCCTTTCAAAACTCGGCGCTTTACGACAGCATGACCGTAAAGGAAAACATGGAATTTCCGCTGGTGAGAAATGAAAAAAACCTCACCCGCAAAGAGATCAACCTCCGAATCGAAGAGTTGCTGGACAGTGTAGGACTGCCGCAGACCATCAACCAGATGCCCTCGGAGCTTTCTGGCGGGCAGAAGAAACGTATCGGCGTGGCTCGAACCCTCATTCTAAATCCTGAGATCATGCTCTATGACGAGCCTACCGCGGGCTTGGACCCCATCACCTGCCGGGATATCAACAACCTGATCCTAGAAGTGAGGGAGCGCTACAAGACTTCCTCGATTGTCATTACCCATGATCTGGCCTGCGCCAAGCAGACCGGAGATAGGATGGCCGTTTTGCTCGACGGTCAATTTAAGGCCGTGGGTACCTTTGAAGAGGTGTTCCCAGAGGCAACTGATGAGCGAATCAAATCATTCTACGACTATAATTTTATAAACTCATGAGAGGGGAAAATAAGAGATCCGTCATAGTTGGCATATTTGTTTTTATCGGCATCGCCATCTTGGTGGTTGGCGTATTGACTTTGGGCGGCCAGCAGAAGAAGTTTGTCAAGGCTATACAGCTCAAGACCGTTTTCGATGACATCGGAGGTCTTCAGATTGGCAACAACATCTGGTTTTCCGGGGTGAAAATCGGTACCGTGAAAAAGATCAATTTCTACGGCGACGCCCAAGTAGAGGTGGAAATGAACGTGGAAGAAGCCGTGGTCGAATTTATCCGAAAAGACTCCAAAGCCACCATCAGCTCGGACGGTTTGATAGGCAATAAGATCATCGTGATCTACGGCGGCAGCACAGAAGTGCCTCAGGTCGAAGATGGCGATCGACTGGAAGCTGTCATGCCACTGGATACAGACCAAATGATGGAAACCTTGCAGGTCAACAACGAAAACCTGGTTGAAATCACCGAAAACCTCAAAGTGCTGACCGGCAAGATTGCAGAAGGAAAGGGCATAGTTGGTGCTGCGATGACCGATTCGCTACTGGCTGACAACTTCAAAGCCATCATGGCCAATCTAGATCGCGCTGCGGCAAACTCCAACAAAGTAGTGAGCGACCTGAACGCTTTTACTTCCAAACTGAACCAAAAGGGGTACCTCTTTAATGACCTGGTGACCGATACTACGATCGTGAAGGAACTAAAAACGAGCGTGTCCAGTCTAAACGCTACCGCTGCAAATGCTCAACAACTCACGCAGGAGCTGCAGAAGGTTTCCGAGAAATTCAACTCCACCGACAATTCGGTGGGAATGCTGCTGAATGATCCTGAATTTGCTGAGTCGCTGAAGAGCACCTTGGAAAACGCCGATTCAGCCACTTACAACCTCAACAAAGGGATGGAAGCCCTGGAATATACCTGGCCATTCAACAAGGGTTTTAAGCGAAAAGCCAAAGCGGAAGAGAAAGCCGCGGGGAACTAAAAATCGAAAGCCAATCAGTCTTGATCGGCTTTTTGGTTTTCATGGCCTTTGATGATCTTTGCTCTGGCTTCCACTTCCTCCTCTGGCGTGGCCTCTTCGGTATCGGTAGTGTCGTTAGCGGTTAAGGTGGCTTTCAATTCGATGGGGAAATGGTCCGAGCCGATTCCCGGCAGTACTTTGAGTGAGGATAGCCCGAAGTGTTTGCTCAAAAATACATGGTCCAAAGGCCAGCGGAACAATGGGATTTTTGCATGGAATGTGTTGTAAAATCCACGTCCACGCCTTGGATCTGCCGTTTCTGACACTTTCAGAAAGAGGGATGTGGTATAGCTCCAAGCGACATCGTTGAGATCACCGATGACCAAAGAGGGCTTCGGATTTGCTTTGGATTTTTTGCCCACGATGAGGATTTCCGCGTCGCGGTCCGTACTGGTTGGGTTTTCGTTGGGAACAGGCGGTGTGGGGTGGATCGCGTAAATCGTAATGATTTGGCCACTTCTCAGTCTAACGTCAAGTTCCAAAGAGGGAATGTCCTCGTCGATGAGATGGTTGATGCTTTGCTTGACGATTGGCAGTTTGGAATAGAGCACCAGTCCATAGGTGTTTTCCAGCGGGACCAAAATCCTATTCGGGTAGGAATCATGAAGCGGTTCCATGGCATCTGCCCAAGCTTGGTCTGTTTCCACCAAAAAGATAAAATCAGGGTCCCGCTGTCGGATCAGATTCAATGCTTTCTCAAACTTGCGATTATACTGGTAGACATTTCCGATCATTAGGTGGATTCCCTTTTGGGGATCGTAGGGCACTCGGTCGATCATCCTTTTGCCCAAAAAGGTATAGGGCCATACTTGGAAAAAGAGGTAAATCGAACCGGTTCCCAAGAGCGACGTCCAGATGAGGTTTTCTGTTCGGTCATCGCCAAAAAGCCACCAGCCACCGATCAGCAGGAGGTGGATCATTAGTTTTTGGAATCGAGGGTAGTCAAAAATCCTAATCCACCAAAAGTCCAGCTTGATCAGGGGGATGTAGGAGGAGAGAAAAAAGAAGGCACTCAGTCCGGTCAGCAAAATTCTTGAAGTTGAATGGTGTTGAAAATTAAGCCATTTCAGGCAAGGATGGTGCTGTTTTTTACCCATTCCTGCATTTTTTTTAGTGCCGAATGAAACTATTGACTGTGCCTTTGATCATCATGCCTATGCCCCCACCGAACACAAAGGGAATCATCATCCATTTGGAAACAGGCTGTCCAAAGGAATCGAGAGCGGGATGGAAGTTGTTGCCCCAGCGCTGGACTACGCGGACAAACTGAGCCGCCGCCTTGCGATTTTCCTCGCTGGGATTGGCCCATTCCACCTTTTCCACCATTCCATGGGAGTTGACCAAGCGGCTACACAGAATAGGATGGGCTCTTCGGGATAAAGCTTGTTGCTCAAGAGGAAGTTTTTGTTGATGAACTGCTTCCATTCCTCCGGGTCGCCAGAGACTCTGGGTTCGAAGTCGTTGAAGCCTTGCACAATGGGGTCGTCATTGCCATTTCTGGCGATTTGGAAGCTGTAGTCGGAGTCTGCCAGCACTTGCCCCACGGGCTTACCGCCAAAGTGATAGACGGTCAAAAACTTCCCGTTGTGCAGGTTTTCGGTTTTTCTCCATTCCAGCTCCTGGTATTCATTGTATTGGTCGGTGATTCGCTCGTGGTATTTTTCCTCGGGAGGCCAGGTCATCACAACCCGGTGTACAGTCCCATCCCGCGTCCAGATCCGCTCCAGCATCGTTGAGTCTTTGGAATAGGACACCCACTTGTCGTATGCATGATTCAGGGAATCTCCGGGGTTGATCTCAAAGTAGTGCCGATTGAGGTGGATCGGGACTTCTTTGCCTGGGTTTTGTTGGGAAAAGACGCTAGGGGTAGATAGGTCAAAAAAGGAGAAAAAAGAATGGCCAATACCTAGATGAAAATCGAGGGGAATGTTCCGGGTTTACAGAAAAGCTGCATTTGCTCATTAAATAAAGTCATTATAGACCCGGATTGGTTTTGTAGTTCCTCTCGTGGGCCTATCCACGCGAAAAGGTATCATCAGCCACTTGGTGACAGGATGGCCAAAAGAATCCACGGCCGGCGTAAAATTGTTGCCCCAACGTTTTACAGCCCGAATGAACTGGGCGGCAATTTTGGGGTTTCCTTCCAAAGGGTTCGCCCATTCGATCTGGTCCACCATGCCATACTTATTGACCAATATAGCGATCCAAAAGGTCTCCGGCTTTTCCGTCCGGATCTTCGCACTCAGCTGAAAGTTGTTGAAGATAAACTCATGCCATTCGTCGATGGGGCCTACGATCTGTGGTTCAAAATCGTTGAAGTTTTGTTGGGTGGGCTCGGTTTCTCCATTTCTTGCCACGTGATATAGCGTGCTTGAATCCGACAGTACCTGCCCGACGACCTTGTTGTCAAAATAGTAAAGAGTCAAAAACTTCCCGTTGTTGAGGTTTTCGGTCTTTCTCCACTCCAGCTCGTTGTATTCGTTGTACTGGTCGGTGACTCGTTCGTGGTATTCTTCTTTTGGGGGCTTGGTGATCACCACCCGATGGACTTTCCCATCCCTGGCAAATATCCGCTCAAGCATGGTTGAATCGCTTGAATAGGATACCAGTTTATCGAAAAAATGATTCGTGGAATCTTCGGCGGCAATCTCAAAATAGTGCTGGTTGAGGCGGATGGGCCCGGTTTGTTGGGCAAAGGCTGAGGTCAATAGGCAGAAAAATAGGGTGCATAGAATCCAGGGCATATCATACTATCTGGGATATTTCCCTTGTAATATAGTTTTCGTTTTGTATTAATGCCATTCCATACGTGGAATTCCTTCGCGGCCTTTCGGGAAAATCGTGTATGTCTGGCTTTCCCTTTCTATTTTCCACCCATGGAATCAAAGCAGTTTGACACCATCGAGACGGGCTATGTAGTGACTGTGTAAGCTTCCTTTAATTTCCTGTTCGAAAATTCGGAAAAATACTTGAAGTGTCTTCTCTAACCTAAATCGGTCGGATAGGACTGGAATTTTTTTGTTTGACCATTCCCTAGTCACTGAATTTGCCTAACAAAAAAAATATATACACAAATATGTTTTTTGAATTCATAAAAAGGTATCTTTATGGGAATCGAATTGCATTGTATTAGTTAATCCATGATCCCGGTAATGAGCGGCTTGCTTGTAAGAGGCTGAAATTGCAATCAAACAAGATTTGACGATTACTTCTGGGAATCGTACGAAAGCTGATGGTTGAATGGAGTACGGTATGGGGGCTAAATTGATGTTGGATGAGTTGCTTTGAGGAACTAAATTGTAGAGAACTTATCAATTTTTATTTGAATGAATCGTCAAGGTCACTATTGGTCCACACAATGAGAAATGATGGGAGAATAAGCTTACATTGATGATGGACGATAAATTCAGAAAATCGAGAAAATTAGTTATTTTATTGACCGTATTGTTTAATTGTTTATGAAGGAAAGGGCCTTTAGTGAGATATGGAAGCTTTCTCCTAATGTTGGAGATGCCGACTGCTACCAAGAATTAGTCAAGTACACTCAGCAGATCATTGAGATTTATAAAGATCAAGGAAGACTGGATGTAGATCCACTGGAGTCTGCAAGGAAGCGAGTACTGCGATTGCCAAAAGAACAACTGGAAAAGGAATTGAAAGGAGCCATTTGTTTGGTTTCCGGCGGCTTGGGTTGTATCGGCTCCTCGCTAATTAAAGAGCTGTTGGAGTTTGACATCCAAGAAATCGTGGTCATCGACAAAGTAGAGTTCCAGGGCGTTCCGTGGGACGATAGGATACGATATTACCAATGTGATGTTTTGGACAGAGTATTTGTTGCTGAGATTTTTAGCAAGCATCAGCCACATATTGTTTTTCACACCGCTGCGCAAAGAAATCCAGGACTTGCAGAAAAACAGATTTCCGAAAGCGTAACCACCAATGTGTTTGGTACCTTGAGAATGGTAAGAGCTGCAGAGAATACTGCTAGTGTTCGCAAATTTGTTTTTTGTTCCACTGGGAAGGCTAGCAGGTATTTTACAGAAGAAGTATACGCGGCGACAAAAAAAATGTGTGAATACATTCTTGATGTCCAATCCAGGAACAGCAAGATAGTCTACTCTATGGCGCGGTTTACGCATGTGGTAGACAATAGTTTGATGGATCTGGAGCTGCGGGATAGCGTGATGCATGGAAAACATGTGAGAATCCACAGTCCAGGAAAATTTGTCACAGCGCAAAACGCAAAAGAGGCTTCCTATTTACTGCTGAATTCGCTTTTGTATGGTAGCAAAGGAAGGTGCAACTTCTTAATAGTAAAAAATCTGGAATGGCCGGTGGAGAGTCTTGAATTGGCCTTATACCATATTTCAATGTCTAATAAGGAGATACCGATTGTTTTCTCGGGAAATCCAATAGGATATACAGAGAAGTTCTTTAGAGGGCAAATGGATTGGAGTAAGCCAGCAGAACTGAATTTGCTTATCAATGTCTATGAAAACCGTATAAGGAGATTAAATGAGGCGGAGGATATTATTGTTTCCAACATTGTGAAGTGTTCAAAATCCGTTTTGAACTGGGCTTTGGACAACCTTCGTTCAGCAACAACCAAGGAGGAGGTCAAGGCCAATTTGATGGCAGGCTTAAAGGGAATTGTTACCGAGACTTTGACGGAAGCGGACAAAAGGGATACCGTGAATATTTTGAATTGGGGCTTGGACAAAAAAATACTGGCGGCTGAAAAGGCCACAGCTTCAGACTATGGAGCCATTATTCCAATGTTGTTCCAGTCACTCGAAAACACCAGTTATTATCCTCAGGTAGAACATTTGTTAGAGATGTCCCATTACCAGAAGCATTAATCTCATAATTGTCGTGTTATTTGTTGAAAAATCTGTTTTCGAACAGCTGATTGCGGCGGTGGAGATGGTTCCGGAGGAATCTTGCGGATTTTTGTTTGGGCAATCGGGAGAAAGCTCTACCCAAATTTGCAAGTTCATGCCGGTGTCCAACGTTTCTCCTGACGCCAAGGAAGTCAGATTTGAAATTGCCAGTAGGGATTTTTTGGTTGCTGAGAGATTGGCGGAGAGAGACAATCTAGAACTCACCGGAATTTATCATACACATCTGATCGACTCAGCCTATCCGTCGGAAACTGATAGGATGTCAGCGTTCCCAAATTTTTCATATTTGATTATTTCACTACCAAATCTTAGATTTTCGGAGATGAGGTTTTGGAGACTTAATAGCAACAACCAATTTGAAGAAGAAGTATTTGAAATTTTAAACTAACTCTATATGGCATCAGTTTACATTCCGACCCCTCTGCGGAAGTTCACCAACAATACCGCAAAAGTGGAGATTCAAGCATCAAATGTTGACGAGGTTCTGAGCAATCTTGTTTCGCAGTTTCCAGACATGAAAAAGCATCTCTACACTTCTGATGGGAAGATTCCTTCCTTTATCAATATTTTTGTAGACGATGAGGACATCCGCAACCTTCAAGAAGGTGCGACGGATCTATCCGACAGAAGTGTGGTGAGCATAGTGCCTGCCATTGCTGGAGGGGTCGACTTCAGCAAGGAAGAATTGGCACGATATAATAGGCACATCATCATCCCCGAATTTGGAATGGAGGCTCAAAGAAAGCTGAAAGCGTCCAAGGTATTGGTGATCGGTTCCGGTGGTCTAGGCAGTCCAATGCTCTTATACCTAGCGGCCGCCGGAATCGGTACAATCGGGATCGTGGATTTTGATGTGGTAGACGACAGCAATCTACAGCGGCAAGTCCTCTATGGGGTAAAAGAGGTAGGAACTCCCAAGGTAGAATCGGCCAAGAAGAGGTTGACGGAGCTTAATCCCCATATCACGATCAAGACCTACAACGAGATGTTTACCTCAGCGAATGCCCTGGATATTGTCAAGGAATATGACATCGTAGCTGACGGAACCGATAATTTTCAGACACGATATTTGGTGAACGATGCCTGTGTATTATTGGGTAAGCCAAATGTTTATGCCTCCATTTTTCAGTTTGAAGGGCAAGTGTCAGTTTTTAACTACTTGGATGAAAATGGCGAAAGAGGACCGAATTACCGAGATTTGTATGCGTACCCCCCTCCTCCGGGATTGGTGCCGAGCTGTGCTGAGGGGGGAGTGCTTGGTGTCTTGCCCGGTATCATAGGAAGTATTCAGGCACTTGAGGTAATCAAAGTAGCCTCAGGCGTTGGGGATGTACTCAGCGGGCGTTTTTTCACTTTTGACGCTCTGACCTTTCAGACGCGGACTTTGAATTTTAGGAAAAATCCGAATAATCCAATCAGCGGGGAAAAGCCAACCATTACCGGGCTGATCGACTATGAGGAATTCTGTGGGCTTAAAGCTGAAAAGCAGGTCAAGGAAATTACCGCTGATGAATTACACCAATGGATGATCGAGGGAAGGGATTTCCAACTGATAGACGTAAGGGAGCCGTACGAATACGACATCGTGAATATTGGAGCAGAGTTAATTCCGCTGTCAGATTTGCCCTATGAAACCGATAAAATCTCCAAAGACAAGAAGGTGGTGGTTCATTGCAAGATGGGGGGTAGAAGCAAAAAAGGAATTATGGAATTGGAGGCTAAGTTTGGCTTTGACAACCTCTACAATCTGAAAGGTGGCGTGATAGAGTATGTTTCCAATTACGATCCGGAGGCATCAATCTACTAGGAAGAGAAGATAACTAGACTTTTTCCACCATGCCATGCTCATCGACAAGAATGGCACTTCAGAAAGTCAAGCGATGTTCTTTCCGTCCCGTACAAATGTCCGCTCCAGAATGATCGGGTCTTAGGAATAGGACACAAATCTGTCGTATGCATCATTTTCTGAAACTTCGGCGGCAATGTCAAAATAATGCTGGTTGAGGCTGATTCGAATTTCATGATTGGAGAGTAGCTACGCAAAAGCAAGGTAGGCAGTGTAATAGAATAGAAAAGATAGAATCAGTCCCACGGGGGATTTCAAACTGATTTTATAAAAATACATATTTCACGTTCATGAAACTCAAGTTCTAGCAGGGAAAGACTATTGGCCGGGGATTTAATGATAAATGAACTCGGGGTCAAAGACATGGATTGGATATCTGACTTTTGCCTCCACCGTAAACGGAATCAACAACCACTTGGGGACGGGATGGCCATAGGGGTCTAAGGCTGGGGAAAAGTTGTTGCCCCAAAGTTTGACCACGCGCACGTACTCCGCGGCGATCTTTGGATTTCCTTCCAGGGGATTTGCCCACTCGATATTTTCCACCAAGCCGTGTTCACTGACCAATACCGCAATCCAATAGTCCTCTGGCTTTTCCGGGTAGAGCTTCATGCTTAGCCTGAAGTTTTTGGCTACAAACTCGTTCCATTCTTTTCTAAGGCCGTTGAATTGAGGTTCAAAGTCGTTGAAAGGCTTCGGAGCTGCTCCGTTTTCCCCGTTTCTGGTGATATGAAAGATGTACCTGTTTCCAGAAAGTACCTTTCCGACCACTTGGTCATCAAAGAAGTATTGAATGGAGATCTTTGGGATGACGAGGCTTTCGACCCTTCTCCATTGCAAGTGGCCGTATTCATCGAACTGCTCGGTCACCCGGTCTAGGTCTTGGTATCTCGTATGCTTGGTCAGGACGACCCGACTTAGACGTTGGTCGAGTGTGAAAATCCGCTCCAACCTCGCCGAATTGCCTAGAGGCGACACCAGTTTGTTATAGACATGATTGATGGTGTCCTCGAGAGTGATCTCGAAATAGTGGCGGTTGAGACGGACAAGCGTTTCGGATGCTTCCTGAGCGAAGCTTTGGCCTAGTAAAAAGGTGAATATTACGGTCAGAATCCAGCGCATCTAGAAATTTAATCGGATTTGGGGTAAGATAGTTTTGATTCGGGCTTTTCTCCGAGCTGGTTTCCGAGAAATAGGTCTTGGTTCAAAAAAAGCCGCTTATAGAAATTGTCAGGTAATTTGGCTAAAAGCTGTGCAAGTCCGTTTTTCGCTTTCTATTTTCCTCCCATGAAATCAAACCAATTTGACGCCATCGTAGTGGGCTCGGGGATCTCGGGAGGCTGGGCTGCCAAGGAACTTTGTGAAAAAGGCCTCAAAACCTTGGTCTTGGAGCGGGGAAGGCAAGTGGAGCACCTAAAGGACTATCCGACCATGACCAAGCCGGCTTGGGAGATGCCCCACCGTAATCAGCGCACCATGGCCGACCGCCAAGCCAATCCCATCGCAAACCGATGCTATGCCTACCAGGAGGATACTGCCCATTTTTTTGTCAAGGACTCGGAGCATCCCTACATCCAGTCCAAGCCTTTCGACTGGATCAGGGGCTATCAGGTAGGAGGTAAGTCCCTGATCTGGGCTCGGCAGACGCAGCGATGGTCGAAGTATGACTTCGAAGGTCCCGCAAGGGATGGATTTGCGGTGGACTGGCCGATACGCTACGAGGATCTGGCTCCTTGGTACAGCCATGTCGAGCGCTTCGTTGGGATATCCGGCAGCTACGAGGGCTTGGATACTCTGCCCGATGGGGAGTTCTTGCCTGCATGGGAGATGAACTGTGTGGAAAAGGAAATCCAAAAACGAATCCTCGAGGCCTACGGAGATCGCCGCTTCATCATCGGGCGCTGTGCGCACCTCACCGAGCCCCAAGCCCAGCATCTGGCGCAGGGCCGAGGCAGGTGCATGGCCAGAAACCAGTGCTATCGCGGCTGCCCGTTTGGGGGATACTTCAGCTCCAACTCATCCACGCTGCCCACTGCCGCCCTCACCGGCAATCTCACGCTCCGTCCCGACTCGGTCGTCCATTCCTTGATTTGGGACGAGGAGAAGGGAAAAGCCACAGGCGTTCGCGTGGTAGATCGATTGACGAAAGAAGCTAAAGAATACTTTGCGCCGTTGATTTTCCTCAACGCAGCCTGCTTGAACACCAACCTTGTCTTGCTCAATTCCACCTCGAATCGATTCCCGGAGGGCTTGGGAAACGAGCATGGCATTTTGGGTAAGTACATCGCTTTTCACAACTATCGGGGTTCTCTCAGCGCCGGATTCGAAGGATTCGAGGACAAGACCTATTTCGGGCGTCGCCCAACGGCCGTGATGCTTCCCAACTTTCGGAATGTGAAAAGTCAGGAGACGGATTTTCTCAGAGGATATATGTCCTTTTATACCGCGGGAAGGGCAGGCTGGGGAAGCCAACGTGATATGCCCTTTGGCGCGGACTTCAAGGAAGCCAACAGCGAGCTTGGGCCTTGGTCGGTGTATATGATGATGCAAGGAGAGACCATACCCAAGGAGACCAATCGGGTTTCCTTGAGCCCCGACAGGAAAGACGAGTGGGGGATACCTCTTCTCGATATCGAGGTGGATTATGATGATAATGATGAAAAGCTGCTCCAGGACTTCCTCCAGCAAGGGGAGGAGATGCTTTCGAAGGCAGGCTGCATTCATATACGCAAGTCGGACAGCGGCCAATCCCCTGGGCTAGACATCCATGAGATGGGTGGCGTTCGGATGGGCCGGGATCCAAAGTCTTCCCTGCTCAATGGCTTCAACCAGATGCACTATGCGCCCAATGTCTTTGTGACCGACGGAGCTGCTATGACCTCTACCGGTACACAAAACCCCTCCATTACCTACATGGCCCTAACGGCCCGGGCGGTGGACTATGCGGTAAAGGAGCTGAAGAAGGGGAATATCCGATGAAAACCTTGCGAGCTGTTTGGGAGAAGGGGAAAAAATGCGGTTAGCGACTGAACCGGAGCACCGTGTACATATCGATAAAGCGTTCCGATCCATTTCGGACGATTTCCTGGAGGTTGTCGATCCTGCTCCAGCATTCCGTCTCCTGTTGGGAGAAAAATGCCTGCAACGTGTCCAACTTCCCATCCGGATGCTCCAGATAAAGGCTTCCGTGGAGACCGGGGACATCCGCCCAGATCGCTTGATGTCCGGGGTAGATTTCTTCGGGATAGGCATAGAGTTCGTGTAGGATGCGGTCGCTGCCCCGCATGCTGTAAAGCTGAAACCCTTCTGGATCCAGCGTTGCCCCTTCCCCAAAAATTAGATCCTCACCAGTTTCGACACTCACGACAGTAAACTCAAAATCGTACTTGGAGACGGGGATATCCGCATTGCCGCAGGTGTTGCAGGACAAGAAGGCAAGGGCAAAGCCTAACGCAATAAAGGGAATGGAGAAAAAGCGCTTGGTCATGGAAAAAAGGTAGGGAATACGGTGTACAAGACGGAAGAAAATCAATTTTCTCTTCATGGAATTACTTCGTTTTTGGTGAGGTGCCTTGGATTATCGTGGAAATCCAAGGCATCTAGGCAAAATTTGGTCGTTGTTTGGGCGGTGTTTCAAAACTACGGTACTATTCATTTCAATTTGCAACTATTGGGAAACACCGTCGGAATGGTGAACCCTGAGCCATTGCAAGTTTAAACGGTTTTTTTGGGAGATTTGCTACTTCCATAAATGCCAGAATACATTTTAGCTGCTGAGCTGTCCTTTCGGGTCTCCGACCAATTCACTGAGGTCTGACCATATTCCCCCCAGATTTTCCTTCATTCCCTTGGGAATACTCTTATTTTTGTTCCTTTCTCATACTACCTATTACCAATATGAACGCAATCAACCCTACCACTACACCTGCTTGGACAAGACTTTTGGAGCTGGTCGAAAAGCACAAAGACCACAGCATCGCCTCCCATTTTCAGTATCCCGGACGCTTCGACGAGTTCAGCGTCAAGTTTGAGGATATCCTTGTCGATTTTTCCAAAAATCGCGTCTCTGACGGTATATTGGCTGCTTTAATGGATTTGGCGAGGGAGACTGGCGTTCACGAGGCCATCGAGGAGATGTTTAGCGGATCACCGATCAACCAGACCGAAAACCGTGCGGTACTTCATACCGCACTTAGAAATAGAAGAAGCCATCCCGTCTATGTAGACGGCAAGGATGTGATGCCCGAGGTCAATGCTGTGTTGGCGCAGATGAAAGGTTTTGCAGACCAAATCCACGGCGGCAAGTGGCTTGGCTATACCGGCAAGCCCATCAAGTCTCTGGTGAATATAGGAATCGGCGGCTCCGACCTCGGTCCGGTGATGGTGACAGAGGCATTGAAGCCGTATCAAAGTCCCGACTTGGAGATCTTCTTTGTATCCAATGTGGACGGAACCCATATCGCGGAGACTTTGAAGAACGTCGAACCGGAGACCACACTTTTCTTTATCGCTTCCAAGACTTTCACTACACAAGAGACCATGACCAACGCCCATACGGCGCGGGACTGGTTTTTGGCGACGGCAAAAGATGAGGCCGCGGTGGCCAAGCACTTCGTGGCCCTCTCCACCAACGCCAAGGCAGTCTCGGCCTTCGGGATCGACACGGCCAACATGTTTGCCTTTTGGGATTGGGTAGGGGGCAGGTATTCCCTCTGGTCTGCCATCGGCCTGCCCATCGCCTGCGTGATCGGCTTTGACAACTTCGAAAAACTCCTTTCCGGTGCCCACTCTATGGATGAGCACTTCCGCCACACGGCTTTTGAGCGAAACATTCCGATGGTGCTGGCGATGATTGGAATTTGGAATACCAATTTCCAGGGTGCTACCTCAGAGGCTATTCTTCCTTACGACCAATACATGCACCGTTTTGCGGCCTATTTCCAGCAGGGAAATATGGAAAGCAACGGAAAATACGTGACTCGATCCGGCGGAAAAGTCGATTACACCACAGGCCCAATCATCTGGGGTGAGCCGGGTACCAATGGACAGCATGCCTTTTACCAGTTAATCCACCAAGGTACGCGCTTGATACCCTGTGACTTTATCGCCCCGGCTATTTCCCACAATCCGATAGGCGACCATCACCAAAAGCTGCTATCCAACTTCTTTGCTCAAACCGAAGCATTGATGAACGGGAAATCTTTGGAAGCCGTGAAAGCCGAGATGGAAAAAGCTGGAAAATCAGCGGAGGAAATCGAAAAAATCGCTCCGCATCGCGTGTTTGAAGGCAATCGCCCAACCAACTCGATTCTCGTCAAGGAAATCAATCCCTACACCCTCGGCCAGCTGATCGCAATGTACGAGCACAAGATTTTTGTGCAGGGTGTGGTCTGGAATATCTTCAGCTTTGACCAATGGGGAGTGGAGCTGGGTAAAGTTCTGGCCAACGGAATTCTGCCTGAGTTGGCTGGTGAGGAGGAAGTGACATCCCACGACAGCTCCACCAATGGCCTGATCAATGCCTACAAAGCAATGCGAAAAGGCTAATTGGCCAAGATTCCTTTCAGATCCAATTCTGACAAACGTTGGGGAACAGTGAGACCGCCTTGGTTGATCTGTTCCCCAGCTATTTTTACCCGATAGTCTGCATCTATTGCGATGCCCTCGGTTTGGCTGTTAAATGCGACGGCTCCCAATCGAATTGTTTTCATCGGATTTCCGGAAATAGCTGGAAGTTGTGGGTTTTTGATTACACCAATAAAGGCCTGCGAGGTGGCTCCCGCATTTTCATAGCCAATGAATACAAGGTTTTTGCCATTTCGAGTCACTTCTGCACCCGTGATCCAGCCTTCTGTTTCAAATGTTCCCGCATATCTCGCAACTTGTGTTCCGGGTTTTGGGTCCAGTATATAAACATCGCTGCCTTGGGCATTGGTAGGTTTGGTGAAAAGTAGCAGTTGACCCCCATGATAGACCATCGCTTCGCAGTCAAATCTATGGTCTTCCCCGGCACTTGGACTTCCCGATTGTCGATCATAGCTGAAGTGGATCACTTCGGCTTGTACATCGTTTTTGGTTTCTAACTCATTTAGAGAAATCCTTAGCACCCGAAGGTCGGTTCGGTTACCCAGGTTGTTTCCGAAGTCGCCGATATACAGGAATTGACTGTCGCTGGCAAGATCTTCCCAGTCAATGTTGGAAGCGTTGGTTACCCGGATGCGACGGATCACCTGGCCGTGGTATTGGTCTATTTCATAGATCTCTGCGGCATTGCCTCCGTCATTGATGGTATATAAATGTTGACCGACAAATTGTAGGCCTGAAGCCTCCGTTAAATCGGCATCTAGCTCGACTTGATAAAAAGGCGGCATGCGATCCGGTGCTGATTCCGTGTCCAGATTGACTCTCACCTCCGAGAAAACGAGGTGGGGATCGCTTAGAGGCGGAGTTGAGCTTGAACTTGTGGATGTCCTAAAGGAAAAGGAGCTATGGGTGAAGGCTTGGGCATCAACACCCCAGTGGATCCTGTTTCCGTTTTTGAGCACCAGTTCGGTTTTGAAAAGTAGGGCTGGAATTACATAGGCATAGTAGTAGCCGTCTTTGTGAAAAAGAGGTGTTTCTTGGGGATGGGTGATATGGCTTTCTTCGCTTAGGTTTTCATCCGAAAAACTTACCAATTGGTAAGCTGTTTTGCCCTGAAGAAGAGCTGAAGTAGGGGCTGTGATTTCCAGGAAGCCCTCGATCTGAACAGGCAAATAAGACGTGATTTGCGAGGCATCGGAGCTTCCGTAATAGAAATAGCTCCCTGGAGGAAGAAATACCTCGGGCAATACACCACGAAAATCCGGCACAAAAGTAAAAGGGTAATTGGTCTGGGTAGATTGGGATACGAAGACTAGACTGATCTTTTCTCCGAAGCTGTGTTCCCATTCTCCATCGGCAAGCAATCTGCCTCCTGGTACATTTGCCGATGTAAGAGAAAAGCCATCTATCGTCAGAGGTATTCTCCCGTCAGGTTTTTCGTCCTCTTTGCAGGAGATCAGCGAGAAGGCTAAAACAAAAGCAAAAAAGAGTTCTGTTAATCGGTGCATGGTTAGATTCTCTAATTGTCTGTCTGCCGCTTTTTTATGAAAAACTAATTTCCTTGTGCTAGATACTAGATGTCAACCTAAAGCCAAAGCAAACTACTATCACCATAGCTGAGAAAGCGATAATTTTTGTCCAAGGCCTCTTGATAGACTTTTTTCCAATCCTCGCCCAAGATGGTGGCAATCAGCAACACCAAGGTTGAGCCTGGTTGATGGAAATTGGTGATCAAGCCCTCGATCATGCGGAAGACGTAACCCGGGAAGATGAAGATTTCGGTTTGGCCAAGAATGGAATCCTGCTGATTTGCTTCCATCCAGTTGAGGATTGCTTGTAGTGCGTCGGTTTTGGAGGGAATCCGCTCCCTTTTTTCGTAGGCAAAGAGCTTGGAAATAAAGAAATCCTCGCCTTTTCCTTCGATGAGTTTGACCCCGTACCAAAACAAGCTTTCCAGCGTACGGACCGATGTGGTGCCTACAGCGACGGTTTTTCCCTGATATATTAACAGACTTTCAATCGTCGCTCGATTGATCTGGATCTGCTCGCTGTGCATGGGATGCTCCAGTACATTGTCCACTTTGATCGGCTGAAAGGTGCCCGCGCTCACATGAAGGGTAACTTCTGCTTCGCGGATTCCTTTTTTGCGGAGCTTCTCAAAAACTGCCGCCGTGAAGTGCAGCCCCGCAGTCGGCGCGGCTACGGCTCCTTCTTTTTTGGAATAGACGGTTTGATAGCGATCCCGATCCTCTACTTCCGGCTTGCGGTTGAGGTAGGGAGGGAGGGGAATTTCTCCACTGGCTTCCACCAAATCCACAAAAGCAATCTCAGGATCATTCCAGGTGAATTCAACGAGTTTAGATTCCCTGTTTTTTAGGCTTGCGTTGAGGACTACTTCCTTGCCCGATACGTTGACCTTTCCCTGTAGGACTTCTCCGTCCTTCCATTTTTTGGCGTTGCCGATCATGGTTTCCCAAGTCACGGGATGCTTGGCCAGCATAATCTCGGTGATAACCGTGGTGGGTGCTGTAGGGGCAAGAAGGAAGATTTCGATCTTGGCTCCGGTCTCGCGCTGGAAGATAAGGCGTGCCGGAATTACCTTGGTGTCGTTGTACACCAACAGCGTTTCTACCGGTAGCAGCTCGGGGATATCGCAAAAATGGAAATGCTGGATCTCTCCCTTTTGATAATGCAAGACCTGAGAACTGTCCCGCTTTTCCAGCGGAAACTTGGCAATGCGTTCGTCGGGGAGTGTATATTCGTAGTCTCTAAGGTCGATCTGAGGGATATCCATCGGATGGGCTGATTTGGGTGCAAATATAGGCATCCATTTTTACCTGAAATCCCCCAATCCCGAATGACTTCGCCGACGACACTTTGCTTTTCCTACACTAAAAGAACGCTCAATTTCCGATTTGAAGCGGGCACCTCACGAGGCGTGCTCAAGACGCGGGAGGTGTATTGGATCAAAGCATTAGATTCCGCAAACCGGGATATCGTCGGCTGGGGTGAGGCGGCGCCGCTGGTCAAGCTAAGTCCAGACCATCGTGAGGATTTTGAGGAGATCCTGAAGAAAACGCTCGTTTCACTCAATGAGGTTACTTTTGAATTGGAGGAAAATGCAATTCTAAACCAATTGGAAGATCTTGTTCCCTTTGATTTGCCTTCAATCCGCTTCGGCTTGGAAACAGCGTTGTTGGACTTGGCGTGTGGAGGAAAGAAAAGATTGTTTTCCAATCGTTTTTTCGATGCTCAAGAAGGTATTCCGATCAATGGACTAATTTGGATGGGAGACAGGGACTTTATGCTGGAGCAGATCGACCAAAAGTTGAGTGAAGGATTCGACTGTATCAAGATGAAGATCGGAGCAATTGACTTTGAGCAGGAGATCGCACTTTTGCAGTACATCCGAAGCCGATTTACCAAAGATCAGATCGTGCTCCGTGTAGATGCGAATGGAGCTTTTTCTCCAAAAGATGCTTTGAAAAAGCTCGGTAGACTCGCCGAATTGGACATCCAGAGCATCGAGCAACCCATTCGGGCTGGGCAATTTCAAGAAATGAAGGCGCTATGCGAAGCCACTCCACTCCCCATCGCCTTGGATGAAGAGCTGATCGGGGTCGCCGAAAAGAAAACACTTTTGGATACGGTAAGACCCCAGCACATCATTCTCAAACCGACGTTACTTGGTGGGATTCTGGAAACCCGAGAATGGGTGAAGTTGGCTGAAGAAAGAAGTATCGGCTGGTGGATGACCTCCGCATTGGAGAGTAACATCGGCCTGAACGCAATCTCCCAGCTTGCCTCAGCCTTGGCAACCAAAATTCCGCAGGGTCTGGGCACAGGCAAACTCTATCACAACAACCTGGCTTCACCTCTGGAAATCGAGTCTGGAAGGATTTTCTACAAAACCGAAAAGGCTTGGGAAGAACCAGTTTAATCCAGTCGATGGAGGTACACCGGCTTGTGAACGGTGGCTTTCCAAGGTGTTTGGGTTAGGCTACCATTCTCTGGGCTTCGCTCAAAAATCACAATGTCGTTGCTGGCTTGATGTGCCGCGAGCAAGTATTTACCATCCAAAGTGAGGTTAAAGTTTCGGGGCATCAAGCCACCGGAAGCAATGTTTTGTACGCGCTCGTATTCACCAGCATTGTTTTTTGCGAATACGGAGATCGTATTGGCGTCGCCCCGGTTGGAGACATATACGTTTTTTCCATCTGGGGATACCCGGATCTCTGCCGCTCCGACATTTCCTTTAAATCCCTCATTCAAAAGCGTAAGCCTTTGCTTGGGAGCTAGCTGTCCATTGTCGTAAGAAAAAACGTCCAGCATTGCCGACATTTCCTCCACTACCAAGACCTCTTTGCCATCCCCGGAAAAAGCCAGATGGCGGGGCCCGTCACCTGGGGTCATGGGAAATTCTGCAAACAACGTCAGAGGCTGGGTTTGGCTGGGATCAAAGTCATAAACGTACACCTTGTCCGTACCCAAGTCGGCGACGAGTACGCGCTTTCCCTCAGGGTCAAAGGTTGTAGAGTGGACGTGTGGCTTTTCCTGACGGTCTGGATTCACGCTTTTGCCGCTGTGCTGGACGAGCTGCACAAAGTCCAATTTACCCTCCGGGGAAACCTTGAAAACGGAGAGATTGCCGCCTGAGTAATTGCCCAGGATGACAAAATCTTCATTTGGTGAAAGGGAAATATGACAGGGGTGGTCTCCCATAGAATCATCCTGATCAAGCAGGTCCAGTGAATTGTCCGCTGGATTTCTTGAGAAAGTGAGCACTTTCCCTCCTTTAACACCCGCTTCTTCTTCCAAGGAATAGACGGTCTTCCCATCCTTGCTTGCAATCACAAAGGAAGGATTGGCTATGCCGGCGGCCACCGTTTCCACAGTCATCAAATTTTCCGCAGGGGAAAAAGAAAGGAAATTGATCCCGTGATTGAGGGAGTCGGTGTAGGTTCCGATCAGAAAATTATAAGTCACGGCGGGTTCTGGATTTGGATTCACTTGGATTTCTTGTTTGGGAGAGGAGCAGGCGATGAGCGCCATTGTCGCTGTCAGGATCGAGAGGGATTTCATAGCCTTAAAATACGCGACAATCCTGGTTCTTGGAAGTGGTTTTTTGCCAATGGATGAAGATGCGTTGTATACAATTCGCAGGTTAGGAGCGCCTTTGTAGCCGCGTTCTTCCCCAGATGACATAGAGGGCGAGAAATGCCATGAAGATGTTAAACCCGATATCGGCCGCCTCTCCTCTAGATACATGGAAAATGGCGGCTGTAAGCATCAGCGCTACAATCCCGTAGGAGGCGAGGATAGAAATCCAGGGAAAAATCCGAAGTGAAGATGGAACAAGTATTCCGACTGCCGCTGCCAAGTCAATGATCCCAGTCAGAGTGACGAGGCCAGGATTTTCTTTTCCCCAGAGAAAGGGGAAGTCGTCATGCTGGATCAGTTTCATATATCCAGCCCACAAAAAGATGATGGCCAGAATTCCCTGCGCAGTCCAAAGCGCGATGATTAGAATTTTTGAAGGTTTTTGCTTGGCTTGCATTTCGTTATTTGTTAGATGAAGGTGCAAGCTTAGTTACCTTTGCTTTCCAAATGATATTACTTCCCAAGTGGAAAGCGCTATCCAACGGGAAAGTAATGTGAAAACTATAGTCTATGCTGTCACAAGCCGGTTGTCCGAAAACTATGCTTTCTATCCGAGATGCTTTGGAAGCGGTCGAGGGGAGATGGAAGCTTCTTATTTTGTTTGCCTTGTCAGAGAAGCCAAAACGGTTTAAGCAGCTTGCGAAAGTGGTTCCGGGAATCACCGACAAGATGCTTTCGAAGGAGCTGAAGAGCCTCGAAGCCAATCAACTCGTATTGCGGGAGGTGTTTGATACCTTCCCGCCTACAGTCCAATATTCCATCACACCACATGGTTTGTCTTTGGAAAAGGTCTTGGACGAGTTGCATTTTTGGGGACTAGTCCATAGGAAAAGAATCATGGGTAGCTAAAGGAGGACGGCACGAACTCCGTTTCCTTTATTGTCCATGCCGGTTTTGAGGCTGATTTTTTAAAATGCGAAAGGAACAGGGAATGGACGAACCAGAGTTCTTTTGAAAAGTTGTTTAGTTGCATTTGATCCGTCGTCCACTACTATGATTTCCAGGTTTGGGTAAAAGGACTCCATTGCGGATTGGAGTGTTTCGGACAAAAATTGGGCTGAGTTGTAATTGGGGATTACAATGGATACCCTGGAAGAAATTCTCATGCGGTTTGTGGTTTGAGGTTTTTGAAAAATTGTTTGCGTTTGAAATTTAGATAGGAGAAGTAGCTTCTTTTGCCCCACTTGCATTCGTACAAAAATCGCTCGTCGGTAGTCAGAAGGAGCTGTTCCTTTTGCGTTTTCGTTTTAAGGGTCTGGCTTTCCAGGTGATCTACCTGCGAATCGGAGACCAGCCCGTGGAGGATTTGGTGCTTTTCGAGGGTTTTGGCGTAGTCATTGTCTGCGAACCAAAACTTAAAGCGCTCGTCCAAAAGCCCCGTTTTCTCCAGCATACTTCTTTTGAAAAATAAACACCAGCCAGCCACGTGCTTTCTGACCTCGTAGCCTATGTGGATTCCCGTATTTGTCAGAATGCCCCGTTCTCTATGGTTGATTTCACAGAGGGGAGATGCGCTTTCCAAGTCGGTGTATTTCCGAAATGCCTCCAAGATTTTACTTGCCCATCCGGGATGAAAAATTAGATCATTGTTGCAAAGACAAACAAAAGGGGCTTTTCCTTTTTTGATCCCCGCATTCATCAGACGGTTATAGTTGAAGGGGCGGTTGGTGAAAATCGTTTCGCAATAAGGATAGTGGTAGCTTTCGGTCTTAGCAGATTCATATACCTGAATCATAAATCGAATTTGGTTACCGTCCTCCGAGGCCAGGAGTGATTCGATTGCCTTGCAAGTCAGCTCACGCAATTCTGGCGTCTTTGCGTTGGATAGGATGATGAGATCGATTAGCTGCATGGACTTTGTTAATTGTTTTTCTCCTAAAATTGATCGCTTTGAAGTAGAACGAAATGACCGTAGGCCAATCGTAAAGTGAGGCCATCTTGATCAGGTGAGAGATGCTGGTCAAAGGGCCGTGGTACATGATGTATTTGAACAGCTGGCGCTTCTTATTTCCGTTCAGAACGCGCAGTGAACTCTTTTCGGACTCGTTTAAAAAGTATGCCTCTTGAAGTTGATGGTTGAGCCAAGTCCGGAGATTTAGCTCTCCATATCGCATAGTCTGGGTTTGCTGGCTCACACTTCCGCGATGTACACGGATAAGTGTAAAGGCCTCCGGGTTTCGGAGGTAGTGGATCGTCGCCCCGGCGAAAACACACTGTATCCAATATTGCCAGTCTTCAGTATGGGAGATATCCTCAGGGAAAAATCCGGCAATTCCTGCCAAGCTTTTCCGCAGTACTGGGCTGCTGACCACGGCCAGGTTGTTTCTGATGAGTTGCTCGACAGCAAACGCATGTTTGCCCGAAAATCGGATCATCCAATCCCTGCCGAGAAACTCTTGGTCCGGATAGTGGACTTCCGGAATGCCATCTTCGAAATAATGGTTTTCGGTATAACAAAGATCAACTTCTGGATGCGCTGCAAGGTACTCGACTTGAAGACGGATTTTGTCCCTGCTGAGGAGATCATCTGCATCCAAAAACTGAATCAGTTCTCCATTGGCTTTGGTTAAGCCCAGATTCCTCGCCGTTGAGACCCCGGAATTGGGCTGGTAAAAATACTGGATCCTAGGCTCATGGGCTTGCCATGACCTGACGGTCTCCATCGTATGATCCGTAGAGCCATCGTCTACCAAGATGGCCTCCCAGTTTTCATAAGATTGTGCCTGAAGGTTGGAGAAACATTCGTCCAGATACTTTCCATAGTTGTAGCAGGGGATGATGACAGACACCTTCATTTGATTGCGTAAAAGAGTTTTTTGGCCTTTAGGCCTAAGCTATAGCGAAGTGAAAAGGCTAGCTTATCAAAGGTGGATGAGGGAGATATAGTTAGAAGATGCTCTCGTTCCTTCCAGATTTTCCATCCTAGCCTAAATGAGAAATATGAATTTTCACGTGCTTTGGCCAGCTCGCTAAAATCTATGATCGGATGGTGAATTTTGTTTTTCCCCACAGCATTTGAACAGGCATCTAGCCAAGTATTTTCACGGGAAAATCTATTTTGAACCCGCGCGATGCCAGTGAGCCTCTTTTTCCGGCCAAGAATGTCTGTTTGGTTGTCTGCATGTTGTCGGTACTTCACCAGTGTGTGGGGGCAATATCCGATAGTTCCAAATTCCAGCGCGATCAAGGCAAGCCAATGGTCATAGCAACCCACCATTGGAATAGGAATTGCCAACTCCAAGATTTTTCTTTGGAAAAGCATTCCGTGTCCAGACACACAATTGAAAAACAGGAAAGGCTCTTGACGATCAAAGTCTCTCATGCGAAACTTGTCTGAGATCCGATAGTCCATGCTCTTGCCTTTGTCATCGATCAGCTCCGAATCATGGTAGACCATAACGTGAGATCCCATGGATTTTTGCAGGTTCTCGAGCTTCTGAGGCGCCCAGACATCGTCTTGGTCGCAGGGGGCTATAAGATCGCCCTTGCAGTCGCCGAATACCGCCTCGAAATTCTTCTGAAGCCCGAGTCTTTCCTCGTTTTGTATGACATGGATAAAGGAATGGCGATGCTGATACTCGCGGATGATTTCCATAGTCTGATCCGTCGACTGGTCGTCCCTGATCCGAATCTCCATGGGATGATAGGATTGACTCACGAGGGATTCCAGCTGCTCCCTCAGAAACTTTTCCCCGTTGTAGGTGCAGAGTCCGACTGATATTAGAGGCCGCTCGTTCATGCTTTTTCAAGGCTTTGTTTCTCGATCAGTTTGCTGTAAGCTCCTTCCATAAATAGGAGTTCGAAATGGGTACCCCGCTCGATGATGTGACCGTCTTCTATGACGAGAATCTGATCCGCTTTTTGGATGGTACTCAGTCTATGGGCGATCACCAATGTGGTACGGTTGACCATCAGCTTTTGCAGGGCGTCTTGCACCAGAAATTCGGACTCCGTATCCAAAGCAGAGGTTGCCTCGTCCAAGAGCAAGATGGGCGGGTTTTGTAGGACGGCTCTGGCAATGCAAATGCGCTGCCTTTGCCCTCCGGAAAGCCGCGAGCCACGATCCCCGATTTGCGTTTGATAGCCTTGATCAGTTTCCATGATAAAATCGTGGGCATTCGCGATCCTTGCTGCGGCCTCAACCTCCGCATCTGTTGCATTGGGTTTGCTGAAAGCGATATTGTTCCTGATGGAATCGTGGAAAAGAATGCTTTCCTGGTTGACCATTCCGATCAGGGAGCGGATAGAGTTTGCGGATATTTCTTTGAGATCTATCCCATCTATGCTGATTCGACCCCATGTCGGCCGGTGAAACAAGGGGATAAAATCCATCAAGGTGGATTTTCCTCCTCCAGAAGGCCCCACTAAAGCAATGGTCTTGCCTTTGGGTATCGTAAAGCTTATTTGCTTTAAAATAGGTTTTGCGTCGTACGCAAACGTGACCTCTTCAAAGCGGATTTCTTTTTTAAAGTCTTCGATTCGGTGGAGGTTGCCAGATTCCGCCAGTTCGGCTTTTTCGTCCAACACTTCCAGCACCCTCTCACCCGCAGCCAGCCCCGAATTCAGCGTGCTGAAAGATTCCGTCATGGCCTTGGCAGGTCGCATGATCTGCGAAAAGATGGCGATATAGGTGATGAAGGATGCAGCGGAAAGCCCGGCATCGCCTAATAGGACAAGGTTGCCCCCGTAGAGGACGAGGATCGTGACCATCACGACGCCGAGAAATTCACTGGTCGGGGAGGCGAGCTGCTGTCTGTAGGCCATTCGGCGACCCAAGTCGGAAAAAGCCCGGTTTTCGCCGGCAAACTTCTCTTTGATCCGGTCAGCTGCATTGAAGGCTTTGATCACCCGGATACCGGCCAAAGACTCGTCCAGGTAGCTGATCATCATGCCGAAACGCTCCTGAGCTTCCTTTGCCTGGGCTTTGAGCTTTTGCACGATCCTCGCTATGATCCATGCCGAAAGCGGGATGACTAAAACAGCAAACAAAGTCAGCTTGACTGAAATGGTGAACAAGACGATCAGGTAGGCAATCAGTTGCAAGGGTTCTTTGAATAGAACTTGCAGGGTGCTGGTAACCGAATACTGCACCACCTGTACATCAGAAGCGATCTTGGAAATGATATTGCCTTTTCGCTGAGCTGTAAAATAGGCAAGGTCCATGTCCATGACATGGTTGAAAAGAGAGTTGCGGAGATTTAAGAGGGTGTGAATTCTAAAATTCTCCATCGTGCGGAACGATAGGTATTTAAAGAGATTGCTAAGGAGGACTGAAACGAGGATTGCTCCGCAGATCCATTGAAGTGCCTGCATTTGCCCAAACTCCCCTTGGATCTTGTAGGTGGAATATTCCATCCAAGCCATAAAGTCCGTCATGGACTCAGGTGGCGTTTTTTGAATTCCGTCAGAATCCTTAAACAGAGCTGCTAAAAGTGGAGCAAGCAGAGCCAAGTTCATGGTATTAAACACAGTGGCTAGCACCGTGAGCAAAAAGTATGGAATGGCGTATTTTTCGATGGGCTTTGCAAAGCCCAAAAGTCTAAAATAGGTATTCATGGCGCGGTAGTTAAAATTTCAAGACGGCCTTTTGGGAATCGAGCAGGAGTTGAAATTCACGCTCTATGTCCCGAAGCGATTTGGCGTCTGGATTTTTCTGTAGTTGGTTGTTAAGTTTTCGTCTGGATTCGGAGATTTTGCTTTCCAGTTGCCTGAAGGCCTGTAAGCTTTTCCAAATCCATGTTTTTCCGATCAGTAGTTTTGGAAGTACATCGAAAAGAATCGTCTGAGCCTTCCATTGGAACAGCTCATCTTTTTCTAAATGGACCGCATGAAAAAGCATCCTGTTTCGGAAATACACGGTCTTTACCCAGCTTTTTTGAATCTGTGATTTCATTGTAGCTGAGCCCATGTGAAAGCAGGTAGACTGTTCATGGAAATAGCATTTCCATCCCATCCTCCAAGCCCGGACTCCCAAGTCCAGGTCTTCGGCATAAAATGGACTATAGAGCTCATCAAAACCGCCAAGCCCCAGAAGTTTTTGGCGATCAATCAGCGCGTTTGCTCCGGAGAGAAATAGAGTAGGCGCGAAATTGGAATTGGTCTCGGGAAGGTAAAATCGATCTGTTTTCAAGACCCTTCCCCTTCTTCTTGGGATTTTTGCCCCGATCTCTAGTTTGGTGCCGTCCCCGTTGAGTATTTTGCCCATGACCCCGAAGGTCTTGGGGTCGTTGAAGTATTCTAGTTGACCTTTAAAATAATCTGGGCTGAGCCGGATATCAGAGTTCACCAAAAAGATCAGCTGATTTTTTGCTTCATAGATGCCTCGGTTGCAGGAGTATGAAAACCCTCCGTTTGCGCCGTTTTCGAGAACTTTGATTTGGGGATAGTTGGATGCGATGAATTCCATGGAACCGTCATCCGATCCGTCATCTACGATGATGAATTCGTAGCTAAGCCCCGAGTCATCAAGGGCTTGAAAAGTGCACGGCAAAAAAGCTTCCAAAAGGGCTCTTCCGTTGTAGTTCGGAAGAACCACGCTCAGGCTTAGGTTCAAAATAATAGTGGTTTAGTCTTATAGAAACGTCTCAAGCCCGGCGATATGCTACAATAGAGGAAGTTTATTGCTTGAAAAAATATTTAACTACTTAAAAATCAAGGGGTAGTATAGTTTTCTGAATATTGGTACATCAAGATGAAGTAGGCGACCTCACGATTTTCGGTAAACCATCACCGGCTCAGGGCCAAGAGTTCAAAGCCAGGTAGCCTTTTTTGAAAAACTGGAGTAGTAGAAAAAGAGGGCGGAGGAGAGGCATTCTTTACGCTTGGGGAATCACGCTTGTTGTCTCAGAGATAATTCTCGGTTAGCTTTTTCTTATCCTCTTTAAGAGAATATTATTTTATTTTATCTCTCGTACTTATAAAAAAATAATGAATAAATTGGATTTGTGATTATAATATTCAGTTTTTGCCTTATCTTTTACTAATAAATTTCTTTGATGAATACTATTTAATCCAAATTTTCTAGCTTGGCCTTTTTAAAAGCTTTTGTGAATAAATGGATTAGAGCGGACTTTCTTGATGATGATATACGACCTTGATTGGGAGAGTTGTTAGTCTTATTACACCGATCTCCACATGCAAACCCAAAATACGACGTCTCTATCCTCCTTTCTCTATGATGAGGACGTGCTTTGGAGCCAGTTGAAGGCTGGCGACAAGGACGCTTTGGAGAAGATCTATCTTAGTTATTCCCAAGAACTTTTTAGGTATGGTATGGCCATCAAGCCCAATCGCAGTTTCATCAAGGACTGCATACAGGAGCTGTTTGTCGACCTTTGGAAGTACCGTTGCGGCCTGAAACAAACCGACAACATCAAACATTATCTTTTTAGGTCGCTTTCCAACCGGATCTTGAAGGAAGTGTCTCATGACAAGCGTTTTTTTATGGACTATGAGCTTTGTGAAATAGAGACTGTAAACCTGGAGGAATCGGAGGAGGAAAAGCTAATCGGGCGCCAAGTCAACGAATCCCTTCAGAAAAAACTTTCGTGTGCCCTTGATGGGCTTCCAGTCCGACAGCGGCAGGTTATTCAATTGTTGTTTTTTGAAAAACTCACCTACGAAGCGGTTTCGGGAATTTTAGGTATTACTGTCGACTCATGCTACACCCTAGCTTGGAAGGCAATTAGCAGGATGAAGAAGAGCATACTGATCATCTCTTACTTTTTTTTATTGTACTAGCAGCTTTCATGCCACAGGACGAGAAAGCTTCCTGTCACCATCGGACTTCTAGGATTCTACGGAAATAAGTTTTGGATTTTGAACCGCCGATAGAATGATGTCGTTTTGATGATTTCAAAATCGAAATAATCTCTTTTGTTTTTTGCTGATTCTGCAGTTTGGCTTCCTTGTCGCTGAAGATTCTGTAAAAGTGAAAAAATAAATCAAAATCTGAGGATAGAAAAGACGATCCGCCGCCTTTCATCTGTAAAGATAATGGCGTGGATATTTCCGGATTTTCAGTAGAAGATTTTGTATTGAATCGTGAGTTTAGAATATGGGTGTTGTTTCCAGGGAAAAGTACGAATATCCATTGGGACAAATTGCTGAAGGAAAACCCAGGCCAGATTTCCAAAGCCAAGGTGGCCAGGGAGATCGTCCTTAACCTAAGCTACAGGAAGGAAAGTCTAACTGAGAACGAATCGACGCGCCTGTGGGAATTGATAGATGCTGAGCTCGATGATCTGGCGTCGGAGTCGGAAGGATGTGAGATCGTACCCATTAGTCCTGTATCTATCCTGAATCGTTACGAAATCCCGAAGAGGAGATTTTTCAGGTACTCTCAGTGGATTGGAGTTGCCGCGATTTTGGTTTTGGCTTTCACGATAAGTTTGGGAGTCAATTGGGTTAATTATCAGGAAATGCCGGTTGCCCCAGTTCAGCTGCTCGTCTATGAGGAGCATCTTACTCCTCCGGGAGTCAAGTCGACCATGACGCTGCAAGATGGCTCTAAGGTGATGTTGAATTCGGGCAGTTCACTTAGGTATATCAAGAATTTCGAGACGGATAGAAGAGTTGTCCACCTCAGCGGTGAGGCATATTTTGAAGTGGCGAAGGATAGTTTAAGGCCTTTTACGGTAATCGCCGAAGGCGTGAAGACCACGGCACTAGGGACCGCATTCAACGTCTCTGCATATGAAAAGGAGAATATCAATGTTTCCTTGGTGGAAGGCAGAGTAGCGGTGGAGAGTGAGAAGGACCACACTTTGTCGGCAAATTTGTCGGTAGGGGAAGAGCTTTCGGTGAACTTGGAGACGGGTAGGTCCCAGAAAGGGAATTTTGATCCAGATATGGTTTTAGCTTGGACCAACAAGAAGATAATTTTTCAAAAAGCGAAAATGGATGAGGCAATCCGAGTACTTGAAAACTGGTATGGAGTCAAATTCAAACTAAAAAACAGGCCAGCTCCTGGCCTATTGGTATACGGAGAATATGAGGATGAAATCTTAGAAAATATACTGGAAGGGTTGAGCTATTCAGCAAGGTTTGAGTATAAAATACAACAAGATGAAGTAGAAATATCCTTTAGATAAGTCAATGATAAACCCCAAAACATATATGCCTATGATGAAATAAATCAACAAAAAACGAAGAACCGGAGATGCGCCAACATCCCCGGTTCAGGTATTGTCGGATGGGTTAACTGCAAATAACCCGATCCGAGAAGTTTAAATCAACCATTGTGCAATAGCTAAAATAAACCATGCAAAGATATGAAAAACCGTTTATTGTTATTTGTAATTAGAATGACGAAGCTTTTTACCTATGCGTTTTTGATCCAGTTTCTCACGATGACCATGCTCTATTCGAGGGATGGTGTGTCGCAAATCAAAACTATAGAAGAAGTAAATGTTAAATTAAACTCTAAAGAGACCTCCTTGTTGAATGTCTTTTCAGAGATCGAGAAAGCGACAAATTTTAAGTTTGTGTATACCAACAAGGAGATCCAAAATTTGGGTAAAGTAACCTTGAGTGGAGGAGAGCAGACTTTGTATGATGTATTGGTTTCTATCTCCAAGCAAACTCAATTGGAGTTTAAACAAGTCAATCAAAACATCAACGTCAAGAAATCCGACAATATCAATCCCAATGCAGACCGGGTCAGCGTGTCCGAAGCAATGGACAAAACCGTGACGGGTAAAGTGCTGGACGAAAACAACCAACCCCTTCCTGGAGCGACGGTTTTGGTCGAGGGTACCACCTTGGGAACAGTGACCGATATTGAGGGCAATTACACCTTGACGGTACCTGATGATGCTACTCTGTCCTTTTCCTACATCGGATACACTCCCAAGAGCGTAGTCGTGGGACAGCAGTCAGTGATCAACGTGACGTTGGACGTCGACTCCACCTCTCTCGAGGAGATCCTTGTTATTGGATATGGTACGGTGAAAAAGTCTGATTTGACAGGTTCAGTTGGCCAAGTCGGTGCAGAATCCCTTGCCGAGAGACCATCCCCATCACTAAATCAGGCATTGTCCGGAAGAGTATCCGGCGTTCAGGTCAATACCAACTCAGGACGACCTGGAGGAAGAACTACCGTGAGAATCAGGGGTTTTAGCTCGATCAACTCTTCCAACAACCCGCTCTATGTAGTGGACGGGGTCATGCTCCCCATGGGTAACCAGGAACAGGCCAGCAACGCCATCGACTACATCAATCCAAACGATATCGTTTCCGTCGAAGTACTGAAAGACGCCTCATCGACTGCGATTTATGGTTCCCGGGGTGCAAACGGGGTGATCTTGGTAACGACCAAAAAAGGCAAATCCGGCGAAGGCACAGTGACCTACAATGTAGATGTGAGCGTGCCCGTAATCGGCCCCAACAGACCTGAAGTACTGAATGCAAAAGAATACCTGGCAGTGGAAGACCTCGCTTGGGCAAATATGGAGAAATATGATCCAGTAGGATGGGAGGCCGGAAAATGGGCTTATCTCAACCCTGCTTTGAGAAGAACGGATCCGAGAATCTTCGATGCAAACCAGCAGCCGCTATACGACACCGACTGGCTGAAGGAGACCACCCAAAATAGTCTTTCCCAAAATCATCAGCTGGGATTCCAAGGAGGAAATGAGCGTACCACCTACTCCCTCTCCATGGGTTTCAGAGACGATCAGGGTCTGATCAAGACTTCTTACATGAAGCGCTATTCTGGCCGATTTACCATTGATGATCAGGTCAAAAAATGGCTGAAAGTCGGTGGTACCTTGAACTACAACAACCAGTCCGAAAACCTGGTGGATACCGGTGACGCAGTAGCTAGACAGATCGTGGAGGACTTCCCATTCCTTCCGGTGAAATATGAGGATGGAACTTTCGCAAACAACAGGGATTATCCTTATGCGGAAGGTACCATGAGCTCCATGCACAGACTGTATGGCACTAAGTACATTTTGAATACACAGACCACTGTGGGTAGCGTCTATACCAACATCAAATTTGCGGAAGGGTTGGAAATGCGGAGTGTCTTGGGTGTAAACGTCATGACCCAGGAGAGGAATCAATCCCAAACCCGAACCCTGGCCATTTCCCAAAATGGTACTGCCGCCAAGGGTATGAGAAAAGAGACCTTTTGGTCTTTTGAAAACTACCTAACCTACAACAAGGTCTTTGCCGAACGCCACGGCTTGACTGCCATGCTGGGAATCTCTTGGCAGGAAACAGACTTCGTGTCTATGGCAGCCAGCGTCCAAAACTTCTCCACAGACTACTTTACCTTCAACAATCTCGGAGCGGGTAGCCAGCTTCCTGCAGTGGGCTCCAGTGCCTCCAGCTTCGCTATGAGCTCCTATTTCGCCCGGGTGAATTACATATTGGATGAAAAATACCTCTTCACGTTTACCGGCAGAGCGGATGGATCTTCCAAATTCGGAGAAAACAACAAGTACGCCTTTTTCCCCTCTGCGGCAGTGGCTTGGAAAGTCTCAGAGGAAAATTTCATGAGCTCCAGCTCGACGATTTCCAATTTGAAACTGAGATCCAGCTACGGATTGACAGGCAACTCAGAAATTCCTCCTTATTCCTCGCTTTCCCTGCTTAGTTCTAATTATGCCGCCATCTACAATGAAACCAGAGTTGGCGGAACCGGCCTTAACAGGCTTTCGAACCCAGATCTGAGATGGGAGAAAACGGCGCAATTTGACTTTGGAATCGAACTAGGGTTGTTCCAAAACAGAATTGCGATGGAGTTGGATCTATATTACAGAAAGACCACGGATATGCTGTTGGATGCTCCGGTACCAAGAACAAGTGGATACTCTGTGATCCGAAGCAATGTGGGATCCATGGAGAACAAAGGGATCGAGTTTAACCTGAACACGGTGAACGTGGAGAAGGAACACTTCCTATGGAATACCACCTTCATGGTTTCTGCCAACAGAAATAAGGTGCTGTCCCTTGCAACTCCTGCGGATATCTTTGGAGTCGGTGGTCCCAACTTCACCAACCAAACCAACATCATCCGGGTGGGCGAGCCGGTAGGGTCTTTCTGGGGTTTAGTGAGAGAAGGCACTTGGAGCGAAGCCGAAAGAGCTGAAGCCGCGGAGTTTGTGAGCTATAGAAATGGCTTGACCATGCTTCCTGGGGATATCAAGTATCTTGATGTCAACGGGGACAAAGCGATCAACGATTCGGACAGGATAATCATCGGTAATGGATCTCCCGATTTCTGGGGCTCATTCATCAACAACTTCCGGTTCAAAAACTGGGATATGACCGTTGATCTGGCTTATTCTGTAGGAAATGACATCTTGGACATGACGCTCCACCCAAGCGAAGATCGCCAGGCCCTGGCAAACAGCTACAAATCCGTTCTAACTGCCTGGACGCCGGAAAATCAAAATTCTCCTATTGCGGAGATCCGGGATACCAGGGCGGGCTATGTTACCAACGTGGATTCCCATTGGGTGAAGGATGGTTCTTTCCTGAGAGGACGAAACCTCCTGTTGGGTTACACCTTCCCGACTGAAATTGTAAATAGGATCAAGCTTTCAAGATTAAGGGCTTATACTACCGTTCAGAATTTCTTCCTGGTAGTAGGTGATGATGTGGTAGGGGACCCAGAGCAGACGCCTATTCGTGGCGGTGACGGAAACAACGTGTTTTCTCAAGGTATGATCTGGCATGGGTACCCCAAGCCGACTACTTTCTTGCTTGGTCTTCAAGTTACCCTGTAATCCTGTTTTACTTAAAGAGATTTAAAAATGAAATATACCAGATATTATAAAGCATTTACTATGCTCTTTGCGGGAGTGACTATGGCTGGGATGCTAGGCTGTTCCGATTTTCTTGAGGAGCAGGATCCCTCAAACTTGACTCCCGATAGCTATTATACTATCCCTGACCATGCTGAATCGGCCCTAGCGGCTGTTTATGCGGACACTCGCTTCATCGGCGGTGACGGCGGGATATTTTCCTCCACTTGGCAGTTGCTAGAGGCGCCTACGGGTACCTCGACCACTGAGACCGCACAAAACTCAGATCTAAACAACCTGTACGGACTCGTGTATGACGGAAGAACCCAACATGTCATCAACTATTGGAATGGACTCTATCGCGTGATCGCAAATGCCAACTTGGTTTTGGATAAGGTGCCAAGTATCACTCCTATGGATGAAGCCCAAAAGAAAAAGGTATTGGGCGAGGCGAGATTTTTAAGGGCATGGGCCTATTTCTATTTGGTGAGGCTTTGGGGAGATGTTCCTTTGATCACGATGCCACAAACCGCGGCATCGGAGGATTTCCGACCAGCACCTGCGTCCAAAGAGACTGTATACGACCTCATCGTGGAAGATCTCAAAACTGCCGAGGCAGCTGGCCTTCCCTGGACAGACGTCAGTGGGCGTGCGAGCCTAGCGGCGACCAAATCTCTGCTTTCCCAGGTTTATCTCACCATGGCTGGATTTCCGCTGAGCAAAGGGGCTTCCCACTACCAGCTGGCAGCTGAGAAATCTGAGGAGGTAATCAATTACTCTCTTGCTAATCCTTTGGCTATTAATCTGTTTCCGGATTACTTGACGATGCACAATGAAGATTTTGACAACAGAATCGAGCATATCTTCATGCTTCAGTACAATGTCGTCGTTGCCGGAAATCCGATGAATAACATGTTTCCGAACTTCAAACCGGTAACATTTGCGGGTCCATCCGGTACAGGAAGTACCGTGCCTACCGTCGAGTTTTATCAGTCCTATGAAGACGGGGATCTGCGAGCTAAAAACCAAGAAGGCTTCTTCTATACCAGCTATTATACCAACGGCAGCGGTGCGCCTTTTGACCTCGGAGCTCCTTATATTTTCAAGCACTTCAATCAAACTGCGCTTGGCAAAGAGGGCGTCCCAGGTACGAGGAACAACAACTTGAACGTTCCACTGATCCGTTTTGCGGAAGTCCTGCTGATCTATGCCGAAGCACAAAATGAGATCGGAGGACCCAATGCCTTGGCCTACGAAAGCATGAAGAGAATCCGCGACAGGGCCAAATTGTCTACGCCTGCCATGGGTACCTACACCAAGGATACCTTTCGAGAGGCTGTTTGGAGAGAGAGATGGCATGAGCTCTGCTACGAGCAGATCACCTGGTTTGATATGCTGCGTTTGCGCAAAGTCTACAACGAGCTGACCAACGGTTTTGACGATTTTGTTGGCCACGTCAATCAGAGTTCCAACGAGACACTTCAGTCAAAGCACCTCCTGATGCCTTATCCGCTGCCAGAGATGCAAAACAATCCCAACCTACAGCCGCAGAATCCCGGCTACTAAATTGGAGATGCCTTTTGGCATAGTTTGAACCTAAACCTAACCCCCGGTTGATTCCATCAATCGGGGAGTTAGGCTTTGTTTTCAATAAACCCACTAACCCTATTCATTTGGAAAACACAATTCAGGGCAGTACCAGAAGGAAATTTCTGGCAACTGCCGCATCCCTGATCGCTGCTCCTCTTTTCTTGGATATGCCCGTTTTGGCTTCCAGACCCTACGCCAAGCTCAGGCATGTATCCATCGGCGTCGGGGGAATGGGCCGTCACGATTTGCAACGCTTCATCGCTCACCCTGATGTCGAGATTGTCGCCATATGCGATGTCGATGAAGAGCGGCTGCAAAAGGCTGGAGAACTGGTTCCTAATGCGAGACAATACAAGGATTGGAGAAAGCTGTTGAAAGAGGAAGCCAAAAACTTTGACTCGATCAACGTAAGTGTTCCCGATCACAACCACTTTGCTGTCGCGTTTTCGGCAATCAAAATGGGAAAGCATGTCTATTGCCAAAAGCCCATGTGCCATGATGTCGCCGAAATCCGAAAACTAACTGAGGCTGCGGTAGAGGCAGGCATCGTGAGCCAGCTGGGCACCCAGCATGCCTCTGGAAAAGGAGACCGTACTGCTGTGCAGTGGATCGAGGAAGGCCATATCGGAAAAATCAAGAAAGTATATCTCTGTTCCAATAGACCAGGAGCGACCGAGGCTTATCGATTCCCCGGCCCGCGTCCAGAGGGAGGGGGAACTCCCCCGCCCAACTTGGACTGGGACCTATGGACTGGCACTGCTCCGCTTCGCCCGTATCATCCTACCATCTATCACCCCTCTAAGTGGAGGGCTTGGCAAGACTTTGGGACAGGTTGGTCCGGCGATATAGGCTGCCATATTTTCGATGCGGTGTGGAAAGGGATGGGGCTCAGTGCACCGGTTTCGGTGCATGCGAGAGTCCAAGAATCTTGGGCAAATTCTCCCGAAAGGAGAGCCGATACCTGGCCGCAAAGCAACCATATCACTTGGGTGTTTCCCGGAAATGATAAGACGGAAGAAAGCGAGTTTACCGTCGAATGGTTTGACGGTGAATTCTATCCACCAGAGGAAGTTCGGTCTTTGTTTTCGCTTAGTGATTACCCAGCTGAGTCGGCTATGCTAGTCGGCACAGAAGGAGCCTTGCTGATACCGCATACCAAGATGCCGGTTTTGCTTCCCCAAAGTAAGTTTCAGGGCATAGCTAATCCCGAAATAAAGGAGAGGGATCATTACCACCATTTCGTGGACGCATGCTTAGGCAAGACCAAGACGGAAAGCCACTTCGCACAGTCGGGGCCTATGACCGAAGCAATCATTCTTGGCACCGTTGCGATCAGAGTGCCCCAAACGACGCTGCAATGGGACTCCGCAAAAATGAAATTCCCCAACCATCCCGAAGCTGAAAAACTTTTGAGCAGAAAATACAGGGGCGGTTGGAAAGTTTAAGAAAATTAAGTTAGCCTGTTTCAGAATTAAGCGAGTATTCTTTTGGGACTCTTCCCAGAGAAACCAACAAAACCTTATAATCTTAAGTAACATGAGTTTTCAGATAAAACCTAGCAAGGATTCTTACGATGTGATCATCGTCGGCTCCGGAGCGGGAGGCGGAATGGCAACCAAGATCCTCTCCGAGGCAGGGCTTTCGGTAGCCGTGGTGGAAGCAGGGGGAGATTGGGATCCTGCCAAAGAGGAAGATAGAACCCAATTGAGATTTCCCTGGGAGTCCCCACGTCGGGGTGCGAGCACCCAGATAAGACCATTCGGTGATTTCGATGCGGCTATCGGTGGCTGGGAAATGCCAGACGAACCTTACACCCGTAAGGACGGAACCCAGTTTGACTGGTTTCGCTCGAGGATGCTGGGAGGCCGTACCAATCACTGGGGGAGAATTTCACTCCGTTTTGGTCCTGATGATTTCAAGCGCAAGGACATCGATGGATTGGGAGACAACTGGCCCATCGGCTACGACGATGTCAAGCCATACTACGACAAAGTGGATAAATTGATCGGGGTGTTTGGCTCCAAAGAAGGAATGAGAAACGAGCCTGACGGCAATTTTCTTCCACCTCCAAAGCCTAGACTCCACGAGATGTTTTTGATGAAGGGAGCCAAGAAGGTCAACATTCCCATCATTCCAGCCCGTCTTTCCATTCTCACCAAGCCCATCAACAAGGATCGCGGCGTATGCTTCTTTTGCAGACAGTGTAATAGAGGCTGCCAAGCCTATGCGGATTTTTCTGCGAGCACTGTCTTGGTAAAGCCTGCGATGAAATCGGGTCAGGTGGACCTCTTCACCCACTGCATGGTCAGAAAGGTGACCTCCGACGAAACCGGGAAAGCCACTGGGGTCTCCTATGTGGACAAGCGGGACATGCAGGAATACAAACTCAAATCTAGGGTGGTCGTCTTGGGTGCTTCGGCTTGTGAGTCTGCCCGGATCATGATGAATTCCAAGTCCAAAATCCACCCGGATGGAATTGGAAATTCCAGCGGGATGCTGGGCCGTTATCTGCACGACTCCACCGGAGCTTCTAGATCTGGTATTATCCCAGATCTGATGAATCGGAAGCGCTATAATGAGGACGGGGTTGGTGGTATGCACGTTTATACTCCTTGGTGGCTGGACAACAAAAAGCTGGACTTCGCCAGAGGGTATCACATCGAGTTTGGTGGGGGATTAGGCATGCCTTCCTATGGCTTTGGCTCCAACATGGACGTGATGAGACAACACATAGTCGACGAGTTTGGTAGCCCAAGCCAAAACGGGGGCTACGGTGAGGGACTGAAAAAGGACATCCGAACACTCTACGGTGCGACGGTAGGCATGTCAGGACGTGGCGAAAGTGTGCCGCAGTACGACAACTATTGCGAAATCGACCCGACAGTGGTGGACAAATATGGCATCCCGGTATTACGGTTCCACTACAAATGGACCGACAATGAGATCAAGCAAGCCAAACACATGCAGGATACCTTTGAGGAGCTGCTTTTGGCGTCCGGCGCAAAACTCCTTGGCAACAAGCCGGGTCCGGAAACCCAGTATGGGTTGGCCGCACCGGGACGGATCATCCACGAAGTGGGCACGACCCGCATGGGAAGTAATGCCGCCACCTCGGTGCTGAACTCCAACTGCCAGGCCCACGACTGCAAAAACCTCTTTGTAGTAGATGCAGGGCCTTTCGTCTCCCAAGCTGACAAGAACCCCACTTGGACCATTTTGGCGCTTTCGTGGAGAACGTCGGACTTTATCATCAACGAAATGAAAAGCAAAAACCTCTAAGCATCATGAACAGAAGAGAAAACCTAAAGCTTTTATTTGCGGGATCCCTAGGGACAGGCTTACTCATGACAGCATGCAGTCCGGAGGAAAAGGCGGCTGAACTTTCCCCAAAGATCGCCGGCACGCCCGGTGGAAGAATCCCCGAAGAGATCGAAAGGGACAATTCCCTACTTTCTGACAAGTTTTTCACGGAGGAGGAGTTAGCCTTGGTGACCGTGTTGGTGGATATTGTGATTCCAAAAGACGCGGTATCCGGTAGCGCCTCGGAGGCCAAAGTCCCCGAGTACATTGAGTTTATGATGAAGGATCAGCCAGGAAATCAGACTGCCTTCAGAGGTGGACTGATGTGGGTCAACCTTCAGGCAAACGAACGCTTTTCCAAGCCTTTTGTGGAGTTGTCGGAGAGTCAGCGCATGGAAATCATCGACGAAATCGCATGGCCTGACAAGGCGGCGAAGGGGTCGGAGCCTGGAGTCAAGTTTTTCAATCTCCTTAGAAACATGACTGTATCAGGGTTCTACACGACCGAGATGGGTTTCAAGGACATTGGCTATGTAGGCAACACGCCCAATGTTTGGGATGGCGTGTCCCAGGAGGTCATGGACCAATACGGACTTGCACTTGATGAGAAATACTTGAACGTTTATCTGACTCCCGAAGGAAGGGGCAGTATTGCGACTTGGGATGATCAGGGAAATCTTATTTCCTGATTCAAAAAAAACTCTGAGGAGAACACTTGACCGGAAGTGATTGAGGCCTTGTTGAAATTTGGTTCAGCAGGGCCTTTTTCTATTTCGATCCAAAGGTTACCCTTTTCCGCTCGTTTCGGTATTTTTTTGTCGAAAACCCGAACTATTTGACTTTTATTCAGGTATCTATATCGCAGCATCACTTCATATTGTCTGCCTTACCTATGACCGATACCCCTCACTCCGCGCATTTGGATTTTCAGCTACTTTTTGATCAATGGGAAAAACGGGCTGATGTGTCCAAGGCAGACACCTGCCTCTATCGAGATCTCATCAACAGGATCAAGGGATTTCCGGATTTGAACCAAAGTCCGGTAGATCCGGAAGCTTTGAAAAAGGAGGGAAATTTCCTTGGCTTCGGTCTCATTCTCGGCTCTCTGTTTCCGATGTCGGGCCAGGAGGAAAAAAGGATTTTGGCACTTTCGGCGCCTTTTGACATGCAGCCGATCTACTCTACGCCTGCCTTCAAAGAGCTTTTTCTAAACGAAGACTGTTCGATTAAAATACCGGAAAACCTGGATGTCAACCGGATCAATTTTGGCAAAATGCTGAATATGTATAGCCGGATAGTGGATCAGGTCTATGGTATCAAGATGAACCAAGGACATCCCTTGGTATTCCAGTACCGTGCACCAAATGGAATCAACAGGCACTTTCAGATTCGGATGAACTTCCAGTATGTGAAGGTGATCGCCAAGGGGCCCTTGCCGAATATCCACGACAAAAACCAAATCTGCACCAGCACCAGCCCCGACCACTATGATTTGGAGAATTGGAAAAAGATCCTGCCTTTGAGCCTGTTTGAGTTTCGGGGATTCTTACTACTGGAGGCTGACGAAATCACCGTGTCCCAAAGCGTGGCGACGCTAAACGAAGCTGTACTCAATCAGGAGGAAATATCCCCGAGGGAGTTTGCGGACGTGGTCGAAGACTCGGTAAAGTCACTGATTGGAATCTCCGATATCAAGGTCGGTTTGGCCTCTTTACAACAGGTGAAGGGAAAATTGGTTTTCTCCAAAAATCGCCTTGCCAATAGCTACATTCTCAAGATGCTCTGTGAGGATAGGAGCGATGTGCCCTACACTGGCGTTATTAATTTCCTCTCCGCAATCCAAAAGCCAGTGCTGCTGAATGAACTTTCAGCCGAAAATCCTGAAAGCAAATTCATGTCCAAGGTCGTCGAATTGGGGGTGAAGGAGGTAATCCTATATCCCTTGAAGTACAAGGGCAATCTGGTTGGCTTGCTGGAGATATGTTCGCTGCGGCAAAACGCCTTTGAGCCCATCATGCTGCATCATCTGGACATGCTGGCGCCATCCCTTTCCATCGCCTTTAACAAGCAGGCGGAGCTGCTGGATTCTAAGATCAAATCCATCATTCGCAAAAAATTTACGGCGATCCATCCGGTGGTGGAGTGGAAGTTTGACGAGATAGCACTGGACTATGTGCTGGACGAGGAGCAGGGCAAAACTCCGGAGATTCCGCCAATCAATTTTCAGGAGGTCTTTCCGCTGTACGCGGCGGTGGATGTGAAAAATTCCTCGCAGGAGCGAAACAACGCGATCCAGCGTGATCTTTTGATCCAGCTCGGCTTGGCCAAAAATGTACTCGAAAAAGCTAGGACTCTGCACTATTTGCCGCTTTTGGACCGGATGCTGGAGAAGATAGGGGAGTTTGAGCGTAGAATTCAGCTTATTCTTGCCAGTGAGGAAGAGGTAAGAATCACCGAGTTTTTCATGCTCGAGTTTGAGCCCACATTTAAACACCTGAGCGAAACTTACCCCGATTTGCTGCCCTCCGTGCAGGAGTATTTTCAGGCCGTGGACCCGCAGATTGGTGTCGTGTATATCCACAGAAAAGCCTTTGAGGAAAGTCTGAAAGAGATCAATCTCCTAGTCGGACAGTATCTGGATCGGGAGGAGACCAAGATTCAGCGGATGTTTCCGCACTATTTCGAAAAATTCAAGACCGATGGCATAGAATATAACATCTACATCGGCCAATCTTTGGTGAAAGACCGGGTTTTTGACCCTATCTATCTCAAAAACCTGAGACTGTGGCAGCTACAAACTTTGATAGATATTGTGAATTTGGTGGAGGAGAAGTCGCCTTCTTTGGATGTAAGCCTGCAAACCACACAATTGATTTTGGCACACAGCAATCCGCTGACTATCAGCTTCCGTATCGACGAGCGAAAGTTTGACGTCGAGGGAGCTTATAATATCCGCTACGAAATCATCAAAAAGCGCATCGACAAGGCATTGATCAAAGGCACAAATGAGCGCTTGGTACAGCCTGGAAAGATCGCCATCGTCTATTCCCAACCCAAGGATGCCAAAGAATACTTGGACTTTATCCAGTTTTTCCAAAACAGGCAGCTTCTGAAAGAAAGTGTTGAAGAACTCGAGCTGGACGACATGCAGGGAGTACATGGACTAAAGGCGATCAGGGTAGCGGTGGTGCCCAAAAGAAACCTAAACCAGGAGGGAGCCTCAGAACTGGTATCCGAAAGTGAAGAAAGGTAAGATTTCCTCTTTGGTAAATCCAACGGAAAGAGTCGCTACAATTTGTCTGATTGGCGCGAGCCAAACCCCTCCGCCGAGTGAATTATGCCAGGTGTTGGAGTCTTCCCCTTTCAGCCATACCCGTCCCATGTCATAAAATCCAATAACCCCTACCGTAGCGGGGATAACGGGATTTTGTAGATTGAAAAGCTGGAGACGGAATTCGAGATTGTTGTAAAAGACCGCGTCTCCGTTATATCGATATCTGCGAAATCCCCTGAGATTTTCCATCCCGCCCAAGATCTGGCCTTGGAAATATTCATAGCTCCCAAAATTCTTGCCAGCACCAGTTCTAAATGCCCAGACCATTTTCGAAGGGTACTTGAAAGCCCAGTAAAGTCTCAGTTCGGCTTCGGCTGAGGTATAGTCTTGTGCATATTTATTCACGCCCTCGAAGTGCTGGATTTGCTGTCGGAAATAAAAGCCCCGAGTCGGCATTTTCAGGTTGTCTCGCTTGTCAAACTCTAAAATAGCGGTGGCACCGGCATAAAACTTGGCTTGGTCGAGCTGCTCTTGGTTTACGTCGCTGTCCGGAGAGGTGATGAAGTTGTCTTGATTGTCGTCTGCATCAAATCTGTAGACCTGGTAGCTAGGGCCGATGGCGAAGCGGCCCACGTCACCCAGCTGTTTTTGCAGGCCGGTGCTCAGCTCATACCAGCTGAACCGTGAGCGATAGTAGTTGATGCTGTGCTCTTCCCGGTCAAAGACGCTTTCGTTTCCAGCCCCAAAATAGTTGAAGACGTAGTCAGGTGCTTTGACATCTGCCAGCCATACGAGATCCCAATTTCCTACGACATCTACCGCCCTGCCTTTGTATTCCAGATTGAAGGCTCCTGTTCTTACTGCATAGTTTCCAGTCAATGTATGCATGGAAGCATACGGTTTCTTTTTGAATCCATGATTTTCCCAAAGAACACCAGCCCCGAGAAATATCCCGTCGTCCTTGTTGTATTCCACGGAAGCCAGAGGCATGACTTTGTCGTACTTGAACGCCATACGGTCATAGCTGAGGTAGTCCGGGCTGGGAGCTTGTATGACCCGCAGGTTTTCCCCGGAGTAGGGAGCGGACTTCTTTTTGGACACGTACACCCGGTGTTTTTTTCCGCTGAGGTTGGCGGAGTCTACGAGTTCTTTTTTGCCTTCCCCAGAAATCACCCGGATTAGAATTTCGTTTTTGCCCTCGCCTTCCCAGATAAACCGGTCGTCGCCCTTTAGGCCATAAAGCCGGATTTCGTCTGTTTCACTTGGGTTGAAAGTCCGATTGTAGATCCTTTGTTCGAGCTTTCCGTCTTTGTTGATCTTGCGGACTTCCACGTCTATTTTTCCGTCAGGCAGATGCCGGATTTGAAACTCCTCATTCTTGTTGGAGCCGACCACATCCACCCCCTCTGCCAAGAAATCATAATATTCAAGGGCTTTATCCCTCAACCAGTTTTTTCTGGCCAAAAGCTTCGCCTCGATCACCGGGCCATCTTTTTCCGCAATTGCCTGCGGCCAGTCTTCAAAAGCTCCTCTGATGGTTTCCTCGTTCAGCAGGGGAAGCAACTTGTCAATCTCTTGCTCCCAGTCCTCCCGGTCCAAGTCAGTCATGAAGCTACGGTCAAAATACCGCCCGTTGAACATAAAGCCGTTGACGTTTTTCAGCTCGTATCCGAATCCCTGGAATTTTGGGTTGGCCCACTTGCGGCTTGCTATTTTTGGGAAAAAGCCTTCGTTTACAAAGAATGCCTGATCCCGATCTCTCGGCATTGGACTGAATTCAAGGCCGTTTTTTCCCTTGACTCCCACCCATCTCCATTGGTCGTCGTGCCTGTCCCAGTCTGCAATCCACAGGTCAAAAAGCCTTGCCCTCAAGACATCCTTTTGCTTGACTTCATGGTCGTTGTCCTTTTGGAGCTCTTTCAGCATCTTGTCGGTACTATAGAACTCCACCTTTTCGGAGATGTTTGCGGGGGCGACCTCTCTTTCTTCAAAAAGATAGAGTGCATTCCCAAAATCCTCTCTGAAAACTCCCAAAAGCGGGTCGTCGGGTAGATGGACTATACGTGGATTGGTATGTGGAATTCCCGCGTCTTCTGCCAATCGTGCCACGGCCAGCGCCGAATAAGGGTGGGAGGCGGAGATCTGGTCTTGGACTATATCTTTGGCGATCGTCTGCCGGATAGGTGCAGGAATTGCATTTTCCGGGTATTTGTTGATGGACCTGAGTACAAATTCATTTTCGTTAGGATTCTCCGTCCGGAGAGATTTGGTCTGCATCCCACCACCTCGCTGGGTGATGTTTAGTCCGCCTTTTTCCTTGGTGAGGTCAAGTGTGGGAAAAGTAGCCGGAATAGCCCAGGTGTCGCGGTAATTAGTGCCGAAGAATGCCCGGTGGAGTTTCCCTTTTTGGTATTGGAGAGAAATCGGCTCGGTGACGCTAGCTGGTATGTTTCTCTCAAATAGCCGCAGTTCTTCCTTCGCGAGAGCAAAAGGTCTGATGAGCTCCGATTGAAAGAGCGGTTTATCTTTGTTGGGGGCAAGGAAGCCCAGTTCAACCCGGTGGTTTTCGTAGAAATCCAGGTAAGCATAGCCCTGGTTATCGTAGGTGAACTCGGCTGGGTTATTCTTTTTGATAAAGGTGTCTTTTGCTCCGGAACCCGATACGATGTAGTGCTTGCTCCCTTCTTGAGTGTAGAAAAGTCCATGCTCATGTCCAGCCACTTGGATCACGTGTGGATGGATAGCAAAGATCCGCTCCAAGGCGCCAATGAATGCCTGGTATTTGGGATGAGGGACATCCTGTATATCGCCGAAGAGGGTTCTGTACAAGGGGTAGATCGAACCGAGAATAGGAAGGGGGAGGTAGAGGTTTTTTTTCGTGGCGGTAAGCGGAAATAGGTGGTCTTTCCAGCTATAGGCACCATTGTGGGGGCCATAGGTCCGCATCGGGTGGTGCATCGCAAAAAGAACAATTTTGTCTTGGTTTTCTTCCAGCAAGTAAGAGATCGCCGCGACTATTTCTTCCTCGGTTTTGTACTCACAGTCAGAGTCCGTTCCCGGCTTGTCGTTGGAGTGAAACCACCATTGACTGTCCAGGGTAATCAAAAGCATATGGTCATCCAGCTCAATTGCCTGGGGGCCGGGGCAGGCGCTTTCTGGCACCCAGTGGACTTTGTCTTTGGGGAAGTTTTCCGACACAAATTCCTCTGCTCTAAGAATAGCGTTCCATCCATCGGATTTCCCCTTTTCCCAGTCGTGATTGCCGGGTACCATCCAGATTTCGCCTGGAAGTTTCTCCCAAAGGCCTAGCTGGGCCTGAAGGATTTTTTCGGCTTCGACCCTGTTGGAAGCATCTTTGGGAGGCAGTCCCAGCGGGTAGACGTTATCGCCGAGGTAGATCAGGTGAGTTTTGACCTTGGGCGCTTGGCCAAGCCTGGATCTAAGGTCTTCCACGACCGGGTGATGTCCGTTTTCCATCTCTCCGGCGTCACCGATGAGATAGATTCGCATCTTCAGCAGGGAGTCCTGGGCATGCGCCGAAAAATAGGTGAGCAAAAAGATGGCCAGTAAAAGAGTGGGCCTCATGGCTGGTAGTTGAATATGAGAAGATTTGCTCGGCCGTCCCTAGCCTCATTGGAGATGTAAAGCGTCCCGTCAGGCGAGAAGCTGATCCCCTCCGGCTGCTTGAAGAGCGAAGGGTGGAGCAGATGGATTGTTTTTGGTTTCAATGCTTTGTCCAAGGTCATGAGCCACTTTCCGGTTGAAGAAATCAAATAATACTCTTGGGTTAGGGGATGCACAGCCGCTGCAGAGGGTTGAATTTTCAGTTTATCCAGTGCACTATTAGCTAGCAAGCCTTTGAGCTGGCTCTTTTCTATTTTACCGGCAGGCAGTGAATCAAATTTCATCGTTCCAAGGTCAAACTTGAAAAATGAGGATCTGCTTGGATCCTCGTCCCATTCACAGACTTTACAAAAAACCCAAATAAATGGTTCGTCAATATCCGCGACTATCGCCTCCAAATCGCGGCTTTCCGCGATTGGAAAGTCAAAAATCACGGTATGGCTATCTTTTTCCCTAAAATCGACAACTCGGTAAAGATTGCCGTTGCTTCTCAGTACCCAGGCTGTGTCGTTTCTGACGAGGATGTCTTCTATATCCCGATTTTTTTCAAACTTCTTTTTCTTAAGAATCTTACCTGTCTCAGGATCTGTCCTGTAGATGATTGAGGATTCGTCTTCGATTGCCAGGAGTTCATTTTCATGCCAAGCAATTCCGGAGATTTCCTCTAGATCTTCCGACAGTAGTACCCGCGTCACTCGTTTGGTGGAATATCCTTCTGGCAGCGTAAACTCCGGTCTTGTGCTCCCGGAGCTATTGTCGCAGGATTCAAAAAGTGCCAGCAGAAAAATGAGGAGTGAATATCGCATCGTTTTTAAATCAGAACTAATTATCTTCCTAGCTGCATGTAAAAGTTAAACCAAGCGAAGTGAATATCCTATCAGAAAAATTCGAGGGCTGGATTCGTCAGATGTTTGCGAAGAAACAAAGGCCGGAGATGTGCTATCATAACCTAGACCATACTACCTATATGGTCAAGAAAGTTAGGGAAATCGGAGAGTTCTACAAATTTAATGAGGAAGAGCAGGAAGACCTGTTTTATGCAGCTTGGCTTCATGACGTGGGATACTGGGATGGGGATGCCGCGGGACATGAGGCCCGTGGCGCAGAGATTGCTCAGGCAACGCTTACTGAATTTGGGCTGTCTCAGCCCCGTATCGATCGCATCAAAAAGGCAATCCTTGCCACACGGATGCCTCAGACTCCGACAGATCTTTTTGAATCCATTATTTGCGATGCAGACCTTTATCATTTGGGGTCGGATTCCCTTTATGAGCAGACATTGCTGCTGAAATGCGAGAAGGAAAAGAATGGATCGGGCCCCGTCGAACTGAAAGACTGGCTGATCGAGTCTAGGGAATTTACCAAAAATCATCGCTACCACACCGACTATGCCCAGCGCTACCTCGAACCTGCAAAGAAGGTCAACCTGAAATATCTCGACCTGAAAATCGCGCAACTTGAATCCGAACAGTCCCACGGCAAAGACAACAAGAAGGATAAAAAGGAGAAAAAAGACAAGTCTAAACCGGAACGTGGCGTGGAAACACTTTTTCGGGTAACCTCAGCCAACCACATGGAACTTTCGGCCATGGCAGATACCAAGGCCAATATCATGATTTCGGTCAATTCTATCATCATCTCGATCGTGGTCACGATCCTGATCCGCAAGCTCGAGGAGTTTCCAAACTATACCATTCCCGCGATTTTGCTGATAAGCACTTGCTTGGTTGCCATGGTTTTCGCAATCCTTGCTACCCGTCCCAAGGTGACCAAAGGAGTGGTGACTAAAGAAGACATCCAGAACAAGGAGGGAAACCTCCTCTATTTCGGGAATTTTTATCAGATGTCACTTCAGGACTACGCCAGTGGGATGAACAGGATGCTGGGCGATGCGGACTACCTCTATGGTACCATGACCCGCGACATTTACTATTTGGGCAAGGTCTTGGGAAATAAGTACATGATGCTGCGAAAGAGCTACAACGTGTTCATGTTTGGATTTATCATCTCTGTCTTGGCCTTTCTGATTGCCAGTTTGTTTTTCGAACCCCAGCAGTATTGAGTGGTTGGAAAATCCGAACGCCGATCTCCATGGTCAGCCGATCCAAAGTTTTTTTTGAGCACCTGTAGCGTAAACGGTAACAGTATGCGTCTTGGAAGAAAATTAAGCGATGACCTCTGTTTTCAGGTTTTTCCTTCTGCTGTTTCTCTTCAGTTGCTCGACAGGCGACTCCGACGTGAATCCAGGTTTGGAGAACTCTTATCAGTTTATGGGCCAGGGATATCGGTTTACTGTGGATGCCGGCAAGTATCAGCGTCTGGATTTCAACCGCAAGGATCCTTCTCTCTGTCAGGTAAATTTCGAGATTACGAGCATTGCCAGAGTGGGAAATGAACTATCTCTCGAAGTTGAACGTCCTAAAGGCTGCACCGGAACCTACGAGCTGGTGTGGGATGGACTGTGGCAGGAATCTTCCCCACGCAGGATGCAGCTCTATCTCACCGGGCTGTTTGCTACTTGTGGAGGGGGCTCTGAGACAGAAGTGGACGTGATCAAGGTGGACTTGGAAAAGGCGCTTTTGGGCAAGTCCAATGAGCTGTTTACCATATACCTCAGAGAGCATTGCAGTTTTCGCGATTTCAATTGTGTGGGAAACTGTGAACTGAAAATTTGAAAATACAGCATATAGCGTTAAGTTGATTTGAACTGGTCTGACCAAGAATTGATCGACGGTTGCAAACGTCGGTCGAGGAAACACGAGGAATTTTTTTTCAAAAAGTACTATGGCTATGTCATGGGGATCAGTCTGTCCTATTCCAAAAGCAGGGATTTGGCATTGGAGATCACCAATGATGCCTTTATGAAATGCTTTGATTCTCTGAAAAAGATGAATGAAGCTCCCGCCCTCAAACCCTGGCTGAGACGGATCACAGTCAACACCGCAATAGATTACTACCGGAAGGACAAACGCTTCCAAAACCATCTGGAAGCGGATGGAGAGACTCCGGTATTTGATGAAGTGTACGCCCCGGACCAGTTGGCATTTGAGGACATCATCCGATTGCTCAAGCAGCTGCCCGAGGACCAACAACTGGTATTCAACCTCTACGAGGTCGAAGGATATAGTCATAGGGAGGTCGCCGAACGGCTCGAAATCACCGAAAGCTCCTCCCGGGTTTATCTGACGCGCGCAAAAACCAAGCTCCGTCAGTTGATTCAACAACACATGAAAGAATATGCAGGAAGATAAAATATCAAAATGGTTGGCTGCCGAGCTGCGAAAGCAGCAGGAAGAAAACCCTCTTCCTTACGAACTCGGCGCTTGGGAGGCATTTACGGCGAAGCGTGACGCAATCGCCAGAAAAAAGAGAACCTACTGGATGTCGGGAATAGCGGCTGCCGTGACCGTACTCTTGGTCGCCGGAGGATTATGGCTGGCCCAGGAGACAAACGATTCAGGACTCCCCCAGCTTTCCGATCAAATCGCCTTGCAGGATAGTCATCCGGAAAGCATTTCCTCGGACGCCGAGCCGAGCAAACAGGAACCAGAAACGGCCGTTGCAAGCGAATCGCCAGCGTCTGCCCCAGTCCAAGAAATCGCGCCAGATCGTGAGTCAAATTTGACTCCCCAATCAAACCGGCAATCGATCTCCAATCGAAGGGCCCAAGCTGATGCGAGGGTAGACGAGCAGCCCGTAGTAGAGCCTGGCATAGCGCTCGCCGAGCCCAAAAGAACCGAGGCCTTGGCAACAGTTGAAAATTCCAAGATCGGGGAAGAGCTAAGACAATCTTCTGGGCTGGAAACGATGATTGCGACGGATGAAAAGACTGAAGGTAAGACCATCACCCCAGCTGAGAAGAATGGGGAGACGCAAGCTCTGGCGACGCTGCCGAAAGATCCCGAGCTAAGTGAGGAAGAGATCAAGGAAATTCTGGAGAAAAAGTCGTTTGCGAAAGTGGCCATGGGACTTTCTCCAGGTTTTGGCGCTTCTCAGGGTTCTGATCAGGCAACCGTAGGAACCAGTCTCGGACTAGGCGTGATGGTCGATATGGAAGTCACGAGCAAACTTGTAATGGGTTCGGGCCTTGCGGTCAATTACCTAAATCAGAGTAGCGAAAGCCAAAGCTATAACAGTCAGGCGGGAGCGTTCAACGCGGCTTCTGCTGTGACCGAAACCAATGAAATCACCCAGGTGCAGGTGGACATTCCGCTCTACGTTAAGTATCCGATCACCCGCAATCGGGCAATTTCGCTTCAGGCGGGATTTTCCAATCTCATTACCTTTAACCAAGCGGCAGTGCAAGAATCCTCTTACACTCGACAGGTAGCTGTTTTGGACGTCAATAGTGCCAATTCCTTCACGCTCAGGTCAGAGGCTGTCAGCCAGTCACAGGACCTTTCGGTTCCAAACCAAAAGTTTTACCCCCTCGCCACAGCCAATCTAGGAGTCAACATCCGGCTATTTGAGTCCAAAAAGACCAGCTACGAAGTAATGCCTTTTTACAACTATCCCTTGCAGGAGTTTTCAGGCTATGGGGAAAAACTCGGCATGTTCGGAGCATCATTCAAAGTGAACTTTGGGGTGATCCAAAAGAAATAAACTGAAATCCTAAACCAACATGTAGCCAGCCAAGAGAGATCTTGGTTGGTTTTTTTTTGACAAATAAATACCAAACCTTCATTTTCGGGCTGGACTGGGTGATTTTCTCGGTTTCAAAGATTTGAGTTATCTTGATGCTTTACGTGTATTCGACATGAAGCGAATTCTTTTACCCATTTTGATTTGCCTCGCAGCGCTAACTTTTACAAGCGAGACACAAGCCCTTGATTTTTTGAATTGGCAATCTATCAATCAAGGAGGCGAAAAAAAGACTCCCGATCCGGTAGGATATCCGGTTTTTGGGAGCAGTGGTGACACACTTTTTCTGGTCTACTCCAGATTGGGATCGCTCACCCCGGAGGATAGGGCAAAGCGGATTAGCCAAAGAATCCAAGGCCTAGTCGAAAATGATCTGTATTCTTCGGATTCGCTTACGATAGAAGAAGTGGAGGGTGGCTTGGATGTCGTCTATAGCGATCAGATTATCATTACCATTTCTCCCAGTGATACAGTATACTACCAGGCGCAACCTCGTGAATTGGCTGAGCGTTGCCGGGCTACCATAGACAGCTATGTGCGGGTATACCAGGATGAGCACAGACTCGGGACGTTGGCGATGCGCGTAGGGCTTGCCTTGGCGGCTCTGCTTACCGCTGTGGGCATTTTCTTTTTGGTGCAAGCTGGCTTTCGGAGGCTTGCGGCTTGGGTGTCGAGACAGGATCGGGTTTTCCGAAATCTGTCTTATCGCAACTATACCTACCTGACCAAAGAGCGGGAGCTGAGTTTGGTACTCCAGTTACTGGGCTTTTTCAAGTGGTTTTTGATCCTCCTTACGCTTTACCTGTTGCTTCCGGTCCTATTCAGTATTTTTCCAGAGTCGAGAGATTGGTCCGAGGTGATCTTGGGATGGGTGCTTCAGCCAGTTAGAAAAGTACTTCGCTCGATTTGGGAGTACTTGCCCAATCTCTTCAGCATTTTGGTCATCATTCTCTTTATGCGGTATTTGATCCGTTTTGTCAGATATGTGTTCAAGGAGATTGAGGATGAAAAGCTGGAAATCAATGGATTCCACGCAGACTGGGCTATGCCGACTTACAACATTGTCAGGTTTCTGCTTTTTGCCTTTACTCTGGTGCTGATCTTTCCATATCTGCCCGGCTCGGATTCGCCGATTTTCAAGGGGGTTACGGTGTTTGTCGGAGTTCTTTTTTCCCTAGGCTCCTCCTCAGCTGTAACCAATATGATCGCGGGTTTGGTGATCACCTACATGCGGCCCTTCAAACCAGGCGACCGGATCAAAATCGCGGACGTAGCTGGTGATGTGATTGAAAAAACTTTGCTGGTTACCAGGATCAAGACCATAAAAAACGAGATCATTACTATTCCAAACGCCTCAGTTCTCACCGGCAATACCGTGAACTATTCCCTGCAGGCTGAGCAACAGGGACTGATCTTGCATACTACTATTACACTTGGCTACGATATTCCCTGGAGGAAAGTCCACCAAACGCTAGTGGACGCGGCACTTGCCACGGATTTTGTCGAAAAGGAACCCGAGCCCTTTGTGCTACAGACGAGCTTGGACGATTTTTATGTTTCCTACCAGCTAAATGCCTACACTAGGCAAGCGAGCAAACAAGCCTTGGTATATTCTGAATTGCATAAAAATATCCAGGATTTCTGCCGTGATCGGGATATAGAGATCATGTCGCCGCATTACCGAGCCAGCCGGGATGGCTCGGAGATCACGATTCCAAAACGCGAGCTGGGGGATTGATATTGAGGGAAGAAGGTGGACAGCACTATAAAAAAAATCCGGAACTCGCTGGGAGTTCCGGAATCTAAAGCTAAAAAAATTGAGGCGTCTTTAATAGTTGATGAAGTTGGTGACGAGCTGGATGTCCAGCTTTTTGTCTCCCGTGGTTTCGGCTTGAAGTCCTCTGAGGATCAGCGTGTACACTCGGTTTCCTTTCATTTCCAATGTCCCGGTTTGGATCAGCACCTCGTCGGTCTCAGTTGATTTTACTTTCAGGGTGACATTTCCTGGAGTGATTTCTTCGAATTCTGAAACAGATTTAAATGTGGATTCAGCCACGAGCGGAGTCGTGCTGCCGGAGATTTCCAAATAGACGTTTTCAGAATCCGGTGAAAGGTGGACGAATCTCAATTGGGCTTTCTCAGCAGTTGGCTCTTCCCAAATGTCCTCGGAGATGATTGCGTCTATACCTTCTGCTTTCGTGGCTACGAAAATGGAATAAACTGAGTCAGCCTTCAGTTGAAAGGTTTTCTCAAGCAAGGAAGTCGCAGAGTTAGAAGCAGAGAAGCGGAAGTCACGATTCCCAGTGTAGTAGGCGCTGTATGGCAAAACCTGCGTATAGCCCAGGGGTTGCTGGTTGACCTGGTTTTGGTTGGCGTAGATGTTCATTACCGGAGCCGCACTTGCCCCTTGATAGATGGAAACATAGGCGGCAGGGGGAAGCTCAGGAGACTCGATGTCGTCCATGCAGCTACTCAATGCCAAGGAACTTGCGAGAATGCCCGCTGCGATTGCAAAACCTCTGCTGAATTTGAATTTGCTTTTGGAAATGATACTCATAAAGGGTTGGATTTAGATTTCAAACTTTCCCCCTAGACGGAGAGCAGATTTGATTCGCTTCAAGTTGAACCCAGGTTTTTATGCCTTTTTTGGATAAAAAGAGCACAGAAAGCTGGCTTTCAGCGGGATTGTTTTTTGAATTCAGGCGTTATTCATCCGAATTCTAGTCCGAATCCGAAACCTCAAGCCCAGCCAATCCGATATTAAGCCAAAAGACACCATGCCAGCCAACCTTTCTCTGATCCAGTCAAGACTCACAGCCCTTCATAAGGAGATGTCCGAGGTAAAAAATGTTTTTTCCCAGAGACTAGAACGGATTCATCCCGAAAACAAAAAGTCCTCGCTGAATTTTTTGAAATACCTGATCCTGCGTAAAAATGACATTCGAAAGCTGCAGGAACATCTGCATGCCACCGGTCTTTCCTCACTGGCAAGTGGAGAGAGTCATATTCACCGACAGATTCAAGTAACGCTGCAGCATTTGGGGACTAGGTTCAAAAGACTCGATTCCTGCACGCTGGAGTTTGGCAACAAGAAGATCGCGAAGAGTAGTGTCAGGCTCTTTGGCGAAGTGCAGGCGGAATGGCCCTCTTCGGTCATGGTGACTTTTGATGCGTCTTTTTTGGAAGAAAAAAAACTCGTCGACGAACTGCTGAAGAGCGGGATGGGTGTCGCACGTATCAACTGTGCCCACGATGATGAGGCTGTCTGGCTGAAGATGGTCGAAAAGATCCAAGCCGCAAGCAAGCAGACGGGAATCCCCTGCAAAATCCATTTTGACCTAGCTGGGCCAAAGATTAGGACGGTGCTTCTGGGAAAAGGGAAAAAGAAAGGCAAAGTAAAAGTCCATCCGGATTCGCTGGTATGGCTGAGCGAGACGGGCAAGGGTTTTGACCGAAAGGATACAGTCATCAGTCCCAATGAGCCCGGAGTGATAGAGAGCCTTCGAGCAGGAGACCGGGTGTTTATCGACGATGGGATGATTTATGGCAAAGTGGAGCAGGTCGATTCGGGGAAGGCATCCGTCAGAATCGAGCGGATTTCTTCCAGAAAGTCCGTCATCAAAGCCGAAAAAGGTTTGAATTTCCCGTATACTACGCTAGACATTCCTTCCTTGACGGAGTTTGATCGTGCCTGCCTTCCTTTTGTATGTACCTATGCAGATACGGTGGGATTTTCTTTCGTCCGCACGGCCCAAGATATCGCGGATCTCAGGGCTGCGATGCGGGAGTTTCGTGAGGATACCCCACCGGTGATTTTGAAAATAGAGACCCATGAAGCGGTGGTGAATTTTCCTGAACTCGTGCTCGAGGGAATGGTCGAGCAGGATTTTGGTGTAATGATCGCCAGGGGAGACTTGGCAGTGGAGATTGGTTTTGAGCGCTTGGTAGAGATTCAGGAGGAGATTTCATGGCTATGTGAGGCCGCTCACGTGCCCGTGATTTGGGCTACGCAGGTTTTGGAAAACCTACACAAGTCGGGGTTGCCTTCAAGGGCAGAAATCACCGATGCAGGACGAGCTGCCACCGCCGAATGCATTATGCTCAACAAAGGCCCTCATACGCTGGAGTTGCTCAAAACGCTGGAGAGTATCGCCAAGCGGGTAGCCGCTCTCCGCATCAAAAACCGTCTTTCTCTCCGTCCTTTGAAGATCGTTGCTGATTTTTTGGCGAGGTAGCTCCTATTCAATTTGCCTTCACTCGAATGATCACGCGCTGATAGCTTGTCAAGGCTGGACTGCCTCGGTCTGTAGCGGCGGCTATGACATGAATCTCCTGACCGGAGCCGCTGTCCTTTGGAATTGTCACTTCCACGTTAGCACTGTCTTTTTGGGTAAACTCTGCTTTTGTTTCAAATCCGCTGACAGGAGTCTGGAACCAACGGACGGATACTTCATCCCCATCTGGATCAGTAACGGACGAATGGAGTTTGATTTTCTGTCCAGGAGCCACCATGAGGGTTAATGGGCCTTCAATTCTTAAAATGGGGGCATGGTTTGCTCTTATGAAATCCGGAGTCACAGCCCACTTCATTCTTGCGGCAAAATCCCGCTGCACTTCCGGAAAATAGTTGGAGAATTCTTCCAAGTCAGGCTGAGATCTGTTTTGGGAGGAAAGGGTAGCGGCCATGTCGTCCGCAGAGCCTGAGGAGCTCATGCCGGCAATAGGGGTTGGCTGGATGGTAAGAATTTCTCTGCCGCCCCAGCCTCCATAAGTGCCGTCTTCGAAAGCCCGAAGACCATTGCCTAGCATATTCATGACAGTATGGTTATCTCCTTCACCTAGCCAAGAACCTTTTTCCTGCACGGGCATCCAGACGAAATAACCCATTGCCTTTAGCTCTTCATTGGTTTTTCCCGCGATTCCAAAATAGTCCACTTTGTCTCCTTCGACCATTTGCTTGCCATCACCCCAAACTCGATAGAGTTCGCCCAGAGGACCTCGGTCGGAGATATTTTCCTTCATCCATTCCGGGGTTAAAAATGGCGCATTGTCAGCGTTTGCCCGGATCTGAGCCCCATACCCGTAGTTTGGCCCTTGGCGAAATTGGCGGTATTCGATTTCCGGCCAGTTGGGACGGATGTAGCTGGCAAAGGTGTCGTCTTGGTCTCCGGAAGGGAGGAGCACGACTTTTCGATTGATTTTGTCCTGGATTTCTTTCCATTCTTCGGTGAATTCGAAATCCCGCTGGATGGTATACAAGGCTCTCGCGATCGTACTAGCGCCTCCCCAAGCGGTAATGAAGAGTTTACCGGGTTTGTCGTCCAGGATCTTTTCCCGGATCAGTTCCGATCCAGGTGTGTCCTCGCTAAAATCCCCGTCAAATTTGATGTTTCCGTACCGGATGACAGACTTCAGTTTTTCCGGACTGGGATATTCGGGATTATGGGTCTTGAGATTTGGGTATGATTTTTCATAGGCCTCGACTATGTCGTGGATAAATCGCTCGCCCTCTGCCCACCGCCAAGAGCTGCAGGGACATTCGTTCATTCCAAATCGATCGTATTCCCTTCCCGGGACAAACCATTTGGTGTCTTTGCCATCTCCGGTCCAGTGAAACTGACTGCTGGCGTAGATCAGTCCCTCGATCTGAAGGTCCGAACTGTACAGAATCAATCGGATGAGGGAGTTATTGTCGTCCAACTCAGGATCTGCTGTTATAATAATTCTTGGTTTCTCGGAATAAAAATTTGATTGAGCTATGAGTTCTGGGGAAAAAAGAAGGACAATGGAAAAAGTTAGCAAATGAAAATAGCTCACGGAGGAAGTAAAAGAAGGGATTTTGACCATGGGTTCGATTGTTAATGGCCTTAAGATAAGGAAAGTTGCCATTAACTCCCTTTGAGACAATAGGATAAAAAATCGCCCGAAGATTTCTCCTCGGGCGAATTCAATTTTCATCTTAATTGGAAGGTAAGCTTGTCAAACCTACATCTTCAAGTTCTGCATCTCCAGCTGTGGAGCAAAGGGCTGCTCGTAGTAGCGCTTGCCGGTTGCTTTGTATAGAGAATTGGCGACTGCTGCAAAAACAGGAGGGAAAAGCGGTTCACCCAATCCGGTTGGATCTTCTTTATTATCCACAAAGTGCACCTCAATCTTTTTCGGAGCTTCTTTGTGTCGGATCATGCGGTATTTGTCGAAATTGGTTTTCGTAGGTACTCCATTTTCGAAAGCCATTTCTCCAAAGAAAGCATTTCCGATTCCATCTACTATCGCGCCTTCACCCATGTTGGCTGCAGCATCTGGATTGATGACTACACCGCAGTCCACTGCCGCATAAACGGCTTCCACGACCGGCTGATTGTCTTTGATTACCAGATCAACGACTTCGGCTACGTATGAATTATGGCAGAAGTAAGCTGACACGCCCCGACTGACATTAGGCTGCGGGGAATTCCAGCTGGATTTTTCGCGGACCAATTCCAATACACTCGCATAGCGCTTAGGGACATAGTCATTGTCTTTGCCGACTGGGTTGGTTTCTGCTTTTTTAAGCAGTTCCAGACGGAACTCAATTGGATCTTTACCCATTTCCTCAGCCAATTCATCCAAGAAGCTTTGCTCTGCACCAGCGATAAAGTTGGATCGAGGAGCTCTGAATGCTCCGATGGTAATGTTGGAAGGGATATCCCAGCCCTCTGCCAAGTAATTGTCAATCGCTCCAGCAGGGAAACGATTGGCGTGGAGTGGAGTCTCAGGGATCCCGCCAGCTTTCACATGGAAGGCTAGGAGGTTGTTATTTTCATCCAAAGCAGCTCGATAAGTTGCAGAATACGTTGGTCGATAAACACCAGCGGTCATGTCGTCTTCCCGGGTGTAAACCATCTTCACAGGCGCTTGGATTTTCTGCGAAATCAGGGCAGCCTCTACCATGTGATGGCTATAGGCTCTTCTTCCAAAACCTCCGCCCATGCGGGCAAGATTGATCAGGATGTTTTCTTTAGGGATTCCCAGTGCCTGAACGAGCGTCCCCATGATGGATTCGGGCGCTTGAGTAGGTCCATAGACAACTGCTTTGTCACCCTTGACATCCGCGAAGCTGTTCATCGGCTCCATGGTATTGTGTGCCAAAAAGGGTGCGGAATAGGTCCTTTCGATCACTCTCGCTGCCTTTTTGAAAGCTCCTTCGGGATCGCCGTCTCGGCGAAGTACGTTACCGGATTTCTGAACGTACTCGGCCATCCGCTCCTTGTGCCGGGAGGAATATTCCAATCCTGACGGGACAGTCACCGTGGAGGTATTGCCGCCCCATCCTGCCATTTCGAACTTGGATTCCGGTGCGTTTTCCCATTCTGCAACCAAGGTCTTTTTCGCCTGCATCACTTCCCAAGTCGAATTGCCGACGATAGCTACGATCTCGGGGTAGGTGGTGGTGTCAAAGAAATTGCGCTGATAGTCGTCTTTGAAGAGGGAGATGGAAAAGACTTCCTGAATGCCCGGCATGCCACTGACCGAGCTTTTGTCAAAAGACTTGAGCTTCATCCCAAAAGCCGGCGGGTGTACGATGGCGGCATATTTCATGCCTTCCACTTTATGATCGAGTGCGAAAAGCGGCTTGCCAGTCACGATTTTCTGACTGTCCACATTCTTTTTGGAATTGCCGATGATCTTGAAGTCTTTGATTTCCTTCAAGGTCACTTCTTCGGGCACTTCCATCGTGGCGGCCAATGAGGCCATCTCTCCGTATCCGGCTTTTTTTCCGCTGGCTTTGTGCTCCAGTGTGCCGGCACTGGTGGTGATTTCTGAGGCTGGTACATTCCAGGTTTGTGCGGCAGCTGCCACGAGCATGGCCCGGGCCGTCGCTCCGGCGGTTCTTAGCGGTTTCCAGCCTTGGCGTATGCCTTGACTACCCCCGGTAAACTGTCGGTTGTAGCGCTCAGGATAGAAATCCGCCTGCTCGACCATGACCATCTTCCAGTCGGTATCCAGTTCCTCGGCGAGCATCATCGGCATGGAGGTCTTGACATTGGAGCCAAATTCAGGATTAGCGGAATATAGTGTCACGGCTCCGTTTTCGCCTATTTTGACGTAGCTGTTTAGCTCAAACCATTCCTTTGGCATCGCCAGAAGTTCTTCCTTGGCAATTGGCTTACATCCTGCCAGCCAGCTAAAGCTCAGCACCATGCCTCCGCCCGCGAGCGCAGAAACCTTCAAAAATGATCTTCTGTCCAATTTTGTATTTACAGTTGTCATAGTTTCGGGGCTTAGAGGTTTTGGGAAGCGGTGTGGATAGCGGCCTTGATGCGGGTATAGGTGCCGCAGCGGCAGATATTTCCGTTCATCGCGTTGTCGATGTCCGTGTCGGAAGGGCTTGGGTTTTGTGCCAAAAGCGCTGCCGCACTCATGATCTGACCGGCTTGGCAGTAGCCGCATTGGGGGACATCATGCTCCATCCAGGCTTTTTGTACGGGATGGTCGCCCGCTTCGGAAAGCCCCTCGATGGTGGTGATTTTCGATTCTTCGGCAGCAGAGACGGGCAGCTGGCAAGAGCGTACCGCATTGCCGTCCAGATGGATGGTGCAGGCGCCGCATTGGGCGATGCCGCAGCCAAACTTCGTGCCCACCAAATCCAGGTGATCTCTCAGCACCCACAGCATGGGGGTGTTGGGATCTACGTCGACCTGCTGGGACTTACCGTTGATGTTGAGGTTGTATAGGGCCATAGTATGTTGAATTTAGAATTTCAAGTTACAGATTTGTGTTCGGGTAAGCCCTACGAAAATCAAATTGAAGGCTTTATAAATCAATTGTTTAAGAGTTCTACTTGATTTCTTCGGCTGCCCAATCACCTCTTTGGCATTCTTGCATGTTTCAAACATCTCCTGAACCAATCGACGAACCGCCCTTATTTTAGGTGCTTTTCCAGAAAAGAAAAGACCGCAGTCCGGATCTCCGGTGCATCAAACATCGCCCCGAAATGAGGTGCACCCTTAACCACAATTAGTTCGGTTGGTACGCCTTTTACTTTCAGCCAAGAATTCAAAAGATGGGATTGGTTGGGGGAGACCATGTCGTCTTTTTCCCCATGGATAATCAAGAAAGGTGGGTCTTTTTCGTCCACATAGGAGACCGGACTCGCAACCTTGGCCAAATCTGGTCTATCCAAAGGTGCTGCTCCGATCAAGAGGCCTTCAGGTGATTTGGCATCTTTTGCTCCTGGAAATAGTGTCAAATCAGCTGGCCCATAGAAATCAACGACGGCCTTGAACGCGAACTTTTTGCTGGTTCCCGGCATGAAGAATTCCTTCACGTCCTGATTTTTGGAAAGACCCAACATTGCAGCCAAATGTCCACCCGCAGAAAATCCCATTAAAGCAAATCGATCGGTGTCAAAGCCAAATTTGGAGGCGTTTTCGTACAAATAGGAAACCGCCGAATTGCAGTCCAGCATCTGGGCCGGGAAGGTCGCTTGGGTACTGAATCGATAGTCGATGGAAGCCAAAGCATAGCCCTTTCTCATGATTTCGACGATGGTTTCCTTCATATAGCTCATGTCCGCGTATTTGTCGTTGCTGAGCCATCCCCCTCCATGAACCCAAATCACCAGGGGAACTTTCCCTGTTGCATTGGGTGGAAGATAGATGTCTAACAGGTGTTTTTTGAGTGTGTCGTACTGATAGGGAATATTTCCGTGAAGCATTGTGCCTTCCGGGAAAATGTTCATAACCCGGTTGGATTGCGACATGCCTAGGCTTCCGATGGAAAAGAGCAGAAGGAAAAAAAGTGCCTGTTTCATTAGCTTGGATGGATAGAAGTCGACAAAAGAGCAGAAGAGATTTCAGCTCGCTTTGAATTTTAATTTAGCTATGTTTCTGCAGATTTTTTTTATGCCCTATGACACTCACGGATACGTATTACCGCTCGAAAAGGCCGGTAATGCGCTTTGACTAAAACCAAACTGAATTACTGCCCAAAGGGAAAAGTTAGGCCTGAACCTCACCAAACGAGAAGTTCAGGCCTAGGAATGTTGGTTGATTTTCGTCCGATTAATCGCTACGAAAATGATCTCAGATCAGAATAGCTTTTCCTGTGGAGGAGTTGCTCCGCCAAGTCGAATGTAGACGGTTGCCTGACCTCTGTGGTGAGTCTGATGTTCAAAGGCCTTTTCCAATGCTTTGCCCTTGCTCATCTCAAATCTCCCAAAGAGCGTCGTGTTTTCAGCCAGTTTTTCCGGAGTCATGGTCTTAATGCTGCCGATCACGAAGTCGTAACTCGCCATGACAAGCTTGGTAGTATTTTCTTTTGATTGATCCTCCGCTTTTTCTGAGGCCCCCATTCCGACTGGGCTTGCTAGACCAGTTGCTGCGGCAATGAAGCCGTAGTTGGCATCGGCCAAGTGGAGCATCTGTTGGGCAAAGGAGCGCATTTCCGGAGTTGGTTTTAAGTTGTACTTGTCGGCTGGCATGGCATCAAGGTATTCCTTGGTGAAGGCTTTGGCGCGCTCCCAGTCTTTGACCATATCGTCAACGGGACTCTGGGCGAGTGTGAGGGATGTGAATCCCAAAAAGAAGGCGAGGATAGCTAAGAGTTTCATGAGGATTGTTTTTTTTTGCTAGAAGTTACGAAATTCCTTACTTCACTTCTACTCAGAACAGCGATAAGGAAGATTCTTCTTGATTTAAAGGGTCGTCTGGCATTTCGACCAGTGCAAACCGTCGCTACCGATTTGCTGTGCCCCAAATCCTATCGGTCAATCATTTTTTGGGCAGCTTCTGGATAGCGATTGCCCACAATGGTCAATTCTTTGAAAACCCGGTCAATCTCCGCCAAGTCCGTGGAGGACAAATGAATAAAAGTACCTCCTAAGTTTTCTTCCAAACGATGCTTTTTGGTGGTACCGGGAATGGGCTCGATCCATGGTTTCTGTGCCAAAATCCAGGCTAGGGCAATTTGCGTGGGAGTGGCCTGCTGGGAATCAGCAATCAGCTGCAAGGTGTCTGTGACCGCTTGATTTGCTTTTCGGTTTTCCTCGGCGAATCTCGGAACCACATTTCTGAAATCTCCAGCCTCAAAGGAAGTGGAGGCGTCGAATTTTCCGGTCAAAAACCCTTTTCCCAATTTCTTCAAAAAGCATCTCAATCTCAATCCAACGCAATTCCGAAAAGTTGGATAAAATCTAAAAAAAGGACTTGTCCATTGAAAAAGGTTTAATTTCATTTCAAAATTTTATTGCCTAACATAGCGTATGCTTAAAGACAATTTTGGACGTATTCACGATTACCTGCGGATATCGCTCACTGATAACTGCAATTTCCGCTGCTCCTACTGCATGCCAGTGGAGGAGATGGAGTGGATGCCTTCGTCCAAGCTGATGAGCAAGGAGGAAATCCTAAAATTGGCAGAGGTTTTTGTGGGTTTGGGGATAAACAAGATACGTCTAACTGGGGGAGAACCCTTGGTCAGAAAGGAATTTCCCGAGATTTTGGAGGGGATTGCGAAAATGGGCGTGGAAGCCACCCTCACTACCAACGGAGTCCTTATTCACAAGCATGTCGAGCAGTTGAAGTCAGCAGGTGTTCGCTCCGTGAATGTCAGTTTGGATACTCTCAATCGGGAGAAGTTCCAGAAATTGACCCGGCGTGATCAGTTTGACAAAGTTTGGGAAAATATCAATCTGCTTTTGGAAGAAGGTTTTCGGGTCAAAGTGAATGCCGTGGCGCTTCATGGGCTGATCGAGGATGAACTCTGTGGCTTCGTAAGGGCTACTGAAAAACTGCCCTTGCATGTCCGGTTTATCGAATTTATGCCCTTTGCCGGTAACCACTGGTCCAGCAAGCAAGTAGTCACCGCGAATCAGATGCTTAAGTTGGTCAAAGCCGAATTTCCGGTCATCAAACTGGAAGATCTCAAACACGACACCGCCAAGAAATACCAAGTACCTGGATTTGCCGGAACTTTTGCCTTCATCACCACGATGAGTGAGCACTTTTGCAGCAATTGCAACCGGCTTCGATTGACTGCCGACGGAAAGATCAAAAATTGCCTTTTTGGCAAAGATGAATTGGATTTGTTGACCGCACTTCGCTCAGGTCAGGAAGTTGTGTCTTTGATTGAGCAATCCTTGTCTAAAAAACATGCTGCTTTGGGTGGGCAGTTTACAGCCGATTACAAAAAAGCTGATCCAGACAAAATGGAAAATAGAAGTATGATTACAATCGGTGGGTAATGCTTGAATTTGTTTCTGTTTCCAAAGCCAAAGAGCTTTTAAAATCTCTCGACCTTTTCCAAAAAACTGAGCAAAGTCCTCTGGGGAAATCTTTGGGCAAATACACTTCGTCTCCGATTATTTCTCCTATGAACGTGCCCTCCTTTGACAATTCCGGAATGGATGGATATGCCTTTTCTTTTGCGGATTCGGGAGAAAGCAGAACGGTCGTAGATGTTATCCAAGCGGGATCAGCCACTGATTTTCAACTGAAAGCTGGTGAAGCAGCTCGGATTTTCACAGGAGCCCCAGTTCCAAAAGGAGCCGATACCGTCATCCAGCAAGAATGGGTTACGATAGTTGGGGATAAGGTGTTCTTTGAGCAGGAGAGAGTTACCAAAGGAATAAATGTCCGCAAAGCCGGAGCTCAATGTCAAGTGGGAGAAGTGGTGGTGCCCAGTCATTCCCTGGTCACACCTGGAACCATAGGCTTGTTGGCTTCCCTTGGAATCCAAGAGCTAGAAGTTTTTGTCTCTCCGAAAGTGGGGATTATTCTTACTGGAGACGAGATCATCGAAATCGGGAATCCTTTGGCTTCCGGCCAAATCTACAATGCCAATGGACCCGCTTTGCGGGCTTATTTGCAGCTTTTGGGTATTGAAAATATTCAGATTTTCAAAGTGAAAGACGAAGCGACTGAGGTGACTCGAGTCATTGGAGAGGCATTGGAACGTGTGGATTTGCTTTTGTTGACCGGAGGAATTTCGGTAGGAGATTTTGATTTTGTCAAACCAAGTCTTCTGGAGAATGGCGTGGAGCAAATCTTCTATAAAGTCAAACAAAGACCCGGAAAGCCACTTTTTGTAGGGAGGAAAAAAGAGAAAATTGTTTTCGCTTTACCCGGAAATCCAGCGTCGGTGTTAAGTTGTTTTGTCCAATACGTCAAGCCTTTGATCCAAGAATGGAACGGCAAATCCAATTCCTGGAATGCGGCTACATATTACCCTATTTCGATAGACTTCAAGAAAAATGTACCCTTGACCTTTTTCCTAAAAGCCAAGCTGGAGTCTGGAAAAGCAGAAATATTACCCGGACAAGAGTCGTTCAATTTGCTTCCTTTTGGTGTCGCTGATGGCTTAGTGGAGATTCCTGAAGATCTCAGCCATGTGGAAGAAGGAAGTCTTGTTGCATATTATAGCTGGATTTAGGACATGGAACTTTGGGATTGGTTTTTATACTTCCTAATGCCCTTTGCGGCGTTTATGTATGCTTCAGTTGGACACGGAGGCGCGAGTAGTTACTTGATGATCTTGGCTTTGATGGGTTTTGCTCCAGAGGAAATTCGCCCATCTGCGTTGATTCTGAATATGTTCGTGTCTATGATTTCCTTCCTGAATTATAGGAAATCCGGCCAATTTCCCCTGAGCCTGTTTTTGTCCCTGATCATCTTCTCTATCCCGGCGGCCTATTTGGGCGGAACCTTGTTGCTGGAAACGGGTATATACAAGAAGATCTTGGGTGTCTTACTCATATTTCCTGTATTGAGGTTTGCGGGGGTGTTTCCAATTTCGGATACCGAAAAGGTTGAGCGAAAATGGTGGATGGGTCCTATGCTGGGCTTCGCCATCGGTTTGCTGTCCGGCATGATTGGAATAGGCGGAGGAATCATCCTTTCACCAATTATCCTTATGCTTGGATGGGCAGGAGTGAAGGAGACGGCTGCTTTGAGTGCTTTGTTTATCTTTTTAAACTCGGTTTCAGGCTTCCTCGGCGCTTCGGTATTTCATATTGAGTTTTCAACCCAGTTATGGATACTGTTGCCTCTCACGATAGCTGGAGGTGCGGCAGGTGCCTATTTGGGGGCAAAAAAGTTCAGTCCAAAGATCCTAAAATACTTGTTGGCCTTTGTGCTTGCTTTTGCAGCAGTCAAGTTGATAATTGGATAAAACGGGCAGGGAGTTGTAGATTAGTTGCCATGAATGAAGTAATACTCATCAAAGCATTTGGAATGATCGCCGAGAAAATCGGTGGGAGTGAGTTGGAGTGGAAGAATCCGGGGACCCTGGAGGCGCTCAGGGCGAAGTTGGAAAATGAATTTCCAGATCTTAAGGCCGCCAAATTTGGTTTTGCAATCAATAAGAAGCTGCTTCAGAGCGATGCGGAGATTCCAGCAGGAGCTGAGGTGGCGCTTTTACCACCCTTTTCTGGAGGATAGCCGATGAGCCGATTTGACAGACAAGAAATCTTGCCCGGATTTGGTAAAGAAGGGCAGCAAAAACTTCGGAATTCTTCTGTGTTGGTGATCGGCGCGGGAGGATTGGGATGTCCGATATTGCTTTATCTGGCTGCTGCAGGCGTTGGGAAAATCGGATTGGCGGACGGAGATACCGTTGCGCTTTCCAACCTCAACCGACAGGTGCTGTTTGGCGTCGAGGACTTGGGGGAAAACAAGGCCGAGACAGCAGTCCGGTACTTTCAGCATAAATACGACGATATTGAATGGGAGATTTTTCCCGAATTCATTTCCGTGGAAAATGCCCAGGAAATCATTTCAGGATACGATTTGATTATTGACGGCACGGATAATTTCCCAACGAGATATTTGGTCAATGACGCTTGCGTACTGATGGAAAAGCCGCTTGTTTTCGGCGCGATCTATCAGCATGAGGGACAGGTTTCAGTTTTTAACCTGGGACCAAATTCCGCCAATTACCGGGACTTGTATCCCAAGATGCCAGCCGCTTCCGAGATTCCCAACTGCGCCGATACAGGAGTCTTGGGTGTTTTGCCTGGGATTATTGGCAACTTGATGGCTTTGGAAGCGATCAAGGTTTTAAGCGGATTCTGCAAGCCGCTGAAAAATAAGGTGCTTTTTTTCAACAGCCTGACTGCTCAAACCTATGAAGTGGAGCTTGTCCCCAGCGCGGAAACGAGGGAAGCTATGCCCCGGTCACTTGCTTCATTCGAAATTATGGACTACGAGCTGGCTTGTGAGGGCATCAAGCAATTGACCTGGTCTGAGGCTATGCGTAAAATGAATTCGGATGTGGCTTTTGTGGACGTGCGCGAACCCGGCGAAATGCCTCCGCTTGAATGCACGGGCTTGATCAAAATTCCCCTTTCAAACCTTAGCGCGCAACTGGACCGCCTCGAAGAATCGGAGGAGGTCTTGTTTTTCTGCCAAAGCGGTATCCGCAGCCAACAAGCCGCGCAACAGCTTCAGCAGACCTATCCGGACAAAAAGATCTATTCAATCCGAGGCGGGATCAATGCCTTGAAGACCTAAGCAAGCATGGAAAAAGAACGCAAACCGAAGAACATATTCGTACAGGGAGCAATCACACCCGAGAAGATCGCCCAGTCGATCGCCAACCATTCCACTAAAACGGACATTGGAGGGCATTCCATATTTCTTGGGCAAGTCCGGGCGGATGAAAAGCCCGAAGGCAAGGTCGTTGCCATTGACTATTCCGCATACGAGGAGATGGCTTTGGAAAAGGCTTTTGAAATCCGTGAGGCCATTTTTGCCAAATACCCACTGACCTGTATGCACATTTACCACAGTTTGGGAGAGGTAAAAGTGGGAGAGCTTTGCCTGTTTGTATTCACCTCTTCCAAGCACCGCAAAGCTGCGATGGATGCCTGTGACGAATTGGTCGAGAGGATCAAAGCCGAGCTGCCCGTTTGGGGAAAGGAAATTCTGGATACAGAAGGGCACGTTTGGAAGGTGAATGTCTGAAGTCCATAGTGACCACAGTCGACTATCAGCGGCCGGTAGAGTCAAATGTCCAGTGTCCGATGACGGATGTGTAAAAGACGGAAGTGCCGACTTCGATATCAATTGAGTAAAGACAACATGTTCGGTGGACTGTTGACCGTCGACCGTTGAAAAAAATAGAACCATGATCAACATCACCCATAAATCCCCCACTTTACGAAAAGCCATCGCGCAGGCCATTGTCTGCGTGAGTAAGCCGGAGACCATCTTTGCCATCAAGAACCGAAGCGTTCCCAAAGGTGATGTGCTGGAGATGGCCAAAACAGCCGGGCTCTTTGCCGCCAAACGGACTGCCGACATGATTCCCGATTGCCATCCTTTACCGATTGAGTTTACCTCCGTAAGCTATGAGATAGGGGAGATGGAGATCCAAGTCTTGGTGGAAGTCCATACCGTATACAAAACCGGCGTGGAAGTCGAAGCCATGCATGCCGCTTCGGTCGTGGCGCTGACTATGTACGATATGCTGAAGCCCATAGACAAAGGCATCAGCATTCAGCACATCAAACTAATGGAAAAGCGCGGAGGGAAGTCAGACCAGAAAGCAGACTTTAGCAAGCTGCGAGCTGCTGTGGTGGTCTGCTCCGACTCGATCTCCAAGGGGCTGGGAGAGGACAAATCGGGTAAAACCATCATAGGGAAGTTGGAGGGGCTCGGCATACAGGTCACCAACTATGTCGTAATCCCTGACGATAGCGACAAGATTCAAAACGCTGCCCATGACGCCGTCGCGCAGGAAACCGACATTCTGATCTTCACGGGCGGAACGGGACTTTCGCCCAGGGATATCACACCCGAGGCGTTGGAGCCGATCTTGACCCGGAGAATTCCTGGAATCGAAGAAGCGATCCGAAGCTACGGACAGCAGCGCGTGCCCACTGCTATGCTGTCCAGATCGGTGGCAGGCACAATTGGTAAAATGCTCGTACTGGCGCTTCCAGGTTCAGCCGCCGCAGCTGGCGAGTCCATGGATGCGATATTCCCAGCAGTCTTGCATGTGTTTCATATCCTCGGAGGAGGAAGGCATTGAGGGAGTAGCTAGTATCAAGAACCTAAAGCCAAGAATCAAGATTTAGGTAGCAGGGATTGGCGTTTTTTCTCAATGCAAGATGAAGATGAAATACACGGGAGATGTGCTGCCACCGCAGAAAACTCATAATTTTTCCCCTAAATCAAAGCAGGCTTTAGCGCTTCAATTTCCGCCTTCAGCGCATCCAGCTGTAGCCTCATCTTTTCGATGATTTCTTCAGAGTCCAGCTGTATGGAGTTGACCAAATCCTGATAATAGGATAGGCCCAGGTTCAGGTTTTTTCTGAATTTCTCCAGATAAGCTTCCTGCTTGGCTGAGGCTTCAGGCAAGAGTTTTTGGAATTCCTTTTTCAGATAATCCACATAGAGCTGGGCCTCTTTGACAAAGATATGCGGGCGATCAGATTCCAGTTTCAGCGCGATCTTGCCGTAGATGTGATCAACCATTTCCTTGAGGCTGAAGACGCCTTTGAAATAGGCCAAATTGGGTCCTGGGCAGATGGTCACGGCATTCAGATTTCTTCTCGGATTTTCGCCTTGAGCCAAGATTGCCGGGGCGCTTAGTCCTTCGCAGAGACAGTCTTTTTCCAAGACCTCATTGAGATCTTCCTGACTCACTTTTCCTTCGTTGAAAAGTTCTGCTTTTAAATTCTGGTATTGACGGGAGGCAGTACAGATCGGCTTTTCGGTAAACTCTGTACTGAAACTCAGGAATTTTTTGTAGCAAGGACTGCCCGGACGGCCTTTTTCTATTCGTTCTTTGCGCTGCTCTTCTCCGCTGCTTGTTCGTAGATTGTTGAAAGGCACACCGAGGGGAGAAGCTTTGCTGAGAAAAAAATCGGACTGCTTTGCAGCGATGATGCGTTGGATGGTCTCATCATCCACGGCCGTGGCTTCTGGTACCAGTAGAAAGGGACTTCCCCAACCGGTGCCGTCCAGTTCATAATAGCTTCGTAGGAAGCTGTCCTCACCTGCCGTGCCGATTCCGCCTTGGTAGGTGATTTTGATGGTTTCATTTTCAGGCAAAAGCTTTAGCCCTTTTTCAGCCAAGGCTTGATTGCAGGATTGACGGATCGTGTTGATTAGCTCTTTTCTGTTGCTTTTGAAATCTTCCAAAATCGGTCCGGCGAGAAAGCCGTCTGAAGCAAAGGCATGACCGCCGCAATTGAGGCCCGATTCTATGCGGAACTCCGAGACCCAAAGGCCTTTTTTGGCCAGGAATTTTCCTTGAATTAGAGCGGACCTATAATCGCTGACCTTGAGGATAATACGTTTTTTGAGCCCATTATTTTCATCGGGGAAAAAGTCGGCAAACTGCTCCGCATAGCTGTAGAGTGCTGGATTCATACCTGCTGAGAACACCACTGCCGCATCCAGCTTACTCTTTGCGAAGCCCCTCAAGGCAGAAAGCGCATCAGAAAAATCTCTCGGCAGTGCTTGACCTTCTTTGTCGTAGTTGAGCTTGTCGACCTTGGTCATGATGTTGACATCCACGGATCCAGGCTTTAGCAGCGAGTTGATTCGGTTTTTCAGGTTTGGCTTTTCCTGGTCCTCCGCTCTTTGGTATTCCGAAAAAAGCTCAGCGACCTTGCTCTCTTGCGGGAGCAGGGCGATGAGCTGGGCTATGGCCTGGCCAGTTTCCCAACTTTCGTTTTTGAGCTCTTCCACCTGGGTTTGGATGGCATCGTGCAGCAGGTCGAGGTAGGCTTGGACTCTTTTTGCACGGTAGTCCTCTTCAGATTCCAAAATCGGCATGAAAGGAAGATTGAGCTTTGCGGTATGGATCTTTCGCATATCCTCCAGAAGAAAATCGTCCATGATGGATACGACGCTTGAAATGCCGAATCGGGCGACTTTGAGTGGGGTATCGACGGTATAGCCCAATCCCATCACCGGGATGTGGAAAGTGTGGAGTCCTGAATTCTGAAGCATTGAACTGGAAGGATAGACTGTTGAGATGCCAAAATTATCCCCGACTGTGGGCTTGAATGGCTGTTTTTAACTTTGTCTCTACCTGACTTTTGTCAGGGATTATTCCGAGAATGGCTTTAGGTCGATTAGGAATAGTAACTTTTGGGTTAGATTAAGCTATCAAAATCAAACCCTTATGATTGAGAAGTTCAATGTCGGATTGCTGGACTTGCTTTCCATTCTATTGCCTGGTGGTTTTTTGGCTGGAGTAGCGTGGCAATCGGGTTGGCTGGAAGAATGGTCCATGCTGCAGGAACTATCCGAAAGCTGGCTTTCTGCAGCTGCTTTTGCTGCCTCCTCATACGTGCTTGGCCATTTTATCCATATGGTGGCGAGCTACCTCGATGGCTTGCTTTTTGAAAAAATCAAGAAAAGGAGATGGCCAGATGAGACTTTGGTGAATATAGTCATCAAGATTAAGGACGAAGAGATCGGAAAAATCGACAGAAAATATTTCAATGCGTTCAAATGGTCGCTTGCCCACCTCATGCAGCATCAGCCAGCAATGTATCAAGCTGTGGAAAAGCACATCGCCGAATCAAAATTTTTCAGGAGTTTTGTGATCGTTCTCCTGTTCGCCGGCGCTTGGGCCTTTTTCCAAAACAGCTGGCTGGAGGGGAGCCTATGTTTGCTATTTGCTTTCCTTTCTTTGATCAGATATGCTTCGCAAAGGCAAAAATCGATCGACTCCGCTTACCAATATGTGATTGCGTCGATGGGGAAAAAGAGGGAGGAGAAGGGTTAAGGCTCAATTCTGTTTTCAAAACTCCATCTCGATACTCTCTCCGGCTTTGAGCTGCAAATCTATTTCGGAACCGTCGGCGAAGAGCACGACGGATTCCCCCTTTTCTGAGTAAATCTTGACTTTATTCACCTGGCCACTTTCCCAAGAAAAGTCCAAGGTAAATCCTCCTCTGGCTTTGAGGCCTTTTACATTCCCTGATTGCCAAGCCTTGGGCAAAGCGGGCAGTACACGGATCACGCCTTCCTCGTGGGACTGGAGGAGCATCTCGGCTACTCCGGCAGTGTAGCCGAAATTACCGTCAATCTGGAAGGGCGGATGCGCGTCAAAAAGATTGGTATAGAGCCCGGTGGCCAGCAATTTTTGGATGTGCTCATGGGCCATTTCTCCGTCCATGAGCCTAGCGGAAAAGTTGATCAGCCAGGCGCGTGACCAGCCCGTCCCCGCTCCACCGTTGGCTAGGCGATAGTCGAGGGTCTTTTTCACCGCTGCAAAATGATCTGGCGTCCCATCTCGTGTGATAGCATCGCCCGGATGAAAGGCGTAGAGGTGAGACATGTGTCGATGGCCTTTTTCCGGCTCTTCATATTCTCGATCCCATTCCAGGATCCGTCCGTCCGAACCCAACTGTACCCCAGGTCGAAGTTGGGCTAGCTGGCTTTGGATCTTGTCGCTCAATTCGGACCTAGACCCAACGAGCTCGATCGATTGGAGGTAGATGTTGAAGATGTCAGCGATCAATTGCTGGTCCATAGCCGCACCCATGGTGGAGGCGGCTTTAGCGCCTTTTTCGTCAATGAACTGGTTTTCGGGAGAGGTCGAAGGCGCAGATACGAGAGATCCGTCTCTGGGGTCCACGATCAGCCAATCGGAATAGAATTGGGCGATTTCCTTAAACGCTGGGAGAGCTCTTTTTTTCAAAAACTCTTGATCTTGGGTATAGAGGTAGTGCTCCCAATAATGCCTCGCCAGCCAAGCTCCGGCTCCGATCCAGCTTCCCCAGAAAGCGGTACGTGCCTGTAGAAAGGGAATCTTCCATAGGTCGGTTGTATGGGGAAGCATGGCTCCGCTCATGTCGAAGTTTTGCGAAGCGGGCTTTTTGCCGTTTTCTATCAATTGGTCTGTAAAGTCGAAAAGCGGCATGTGCAACTCGCTAAGGTTTGTGACTTCGGCAGGCCAATAGTTCATCTGCAGGTTGATGTTCAAATGGTAGTCCGCATTCCAGGGTGCGGAGATATGTTGGTTCCAAAGTCCCTGAAGGTTGGCGGGATTGGTGCCGGGACGGGAACAGGAGATCAGCAGGTAGCGACCGAAGTCAAAGAGAAGTTTTTCGAGCCTAAGATCCGTATGACCGGTCTTGGCGTTTTTGATGCGTTGGTCGGTCGGGATTTCATCGGAAGTCGGAGCTCCGAGCAATAGGCTCATCCGGTCAAACCAGGAACTGTATTCTGTTTCATGGGATTGACGAAGCTGTCCCCAGCTGGCAAAGGCGATTTCGTCGAGTGTAGCTTCTGCCTTTTTCTCAAAATCCGAGTGGTAGAAGCTCGTTTCTGCGACCAGTTTGACATGGATTTCCTTGGCACCATCTACCCGTAGCCCTTCAGGTACGGCTCGGATTTCCCCGTCTTGGTTCTGAGCCAGCAGGAGTACGCGGAATTTGACCCCGTTGAGAATCGGCGCGGGTTTGGAGTCAATCTGTCCACCACGCTGGGTGACCATACCCTTCATTTCGAGGAGATTGTCGTTGAGGGCTTTAGTTTCGGCGGTGGGATGATTTTGATCGGTGGGGCGGTCCATGCGGATCAGCCCTCTGAATCCATCCGGATGGGTGGTTTGAAGTTTGATTAAAATAGCCTGATCGGGCGCAGAGGCGAAGACCTCCTGAGCGACCGAATAACCCCCGCTTTTGAATTCGGTGAGTGCGATGGCGGTGTTCAGATCCAAGCTTCTTTTATAATCCGTCACGTTATCCCAATTGAAGTCAAGCCAAAGATCTCCCATAGTCTGATGGGATCGAGTCACGTCCTTGCGGGAAAATTTCAATACGAGCAAGGAGTCCGCACTGCTATGGTCTCCGGCTATGAGGTATTCGCGGATTTGTGCTAAGTCTGCCGGTGTGCCTTCGGCCAAGCCCCAATCATCGGGCCCGCCGGGCCACATGGAATCCTCGTTTAGCTGGATGCGTTCTTTGCCAGGGATGCCGAAAATCATGGCACCCAACCTGCCATTTCCGATGGGAAGGGCGTCTTCCCACTTTTCGGAAGGCTGCAGGTACCAAAGGACGGAATTTTGGGCATGGACAGAAAATACTGCAAAAAATGCCCATAGGACTAAAATGGGGTACTTTTTCATGGGTTACTTGGGTATCTGCCAAGATTACGACAAATAGCCATTCCTGCCAACCTGTTCGCCTAAAAAATGGCTTTAAAGGGCTCGATATCCACTTTGCCTACAGGGATCTCAAGAAGTTCCGAAACTCATCCGTGTTGAAATTGCTCATACCCTGCTGGTAGAAGACGATTTTCCCTTCTTTATTCACCACCAGAGTGGTGGGGATGGACTCGCTTTCCAAGCTTTGGTTAAGTCCATAGCTGGCATGGACGACCGGAAATGCCCAGCTTTTTCCCTCCATGAAGTTGCGGCTTTTGGCGATGTCGTTGTCGAGACCGATCATCATAAACTCAAGATCGGGAGAGTCTTTTACCGAATTGTACAGTTCTGAGATGTGTGGCATTTCCGCGCGGCAGGGCCCGCACCAGGAAGCCCAGAGATTGATAAATAGAACTTTGCCCCGATAGTCTTGGAGGTCGATCACTTTTCCCTCCATGTCTTTGAACTGACCCCGGTAGTCGAATTTTTGGTCTGTCAGATCCGGAATTTCAATCTTTGGCTTCATCAATCCTGTCGAAAGCAGCACAGACTGTAGACCTCCCTGAATCACAGGCAGCAGACCAGTGAAGTAGAGAAATGCAAAAAAGGCCAGTATCAGGCCCCAGGACTTTATTTCTTTTTTCCAATCCATTCTCAAGGACGATTTACGAAATACGATTTGCGAGGTTTTTTGGAACCTTGGAGGTTTTAGAGGACTCGAAGGTTTGAGATGTAGGCCCCAATCTTTCAATTTTTTGATCTTTCAATTTTACAATCTTAAAATCAGACCTTTAGTGACCAAGCGCACATATTCTCCTTTTTCCAATGTAAAGGAGGCTTAACTTGCATGGTTGACAAGAAGTACAGAATTCCCAAGAATATGCAATACGAGATTAAAATAGCTTCCGAACTTGAAGTAAAACCCCATCAGGTTCAGGCGACAATAGAGCTTTTGGACGGAGGGGCGACGGTTCCCTTTATTTCACGCTATCGGAAGGAAGCCACCGGTACACTTGATGAGGTGCAAGTCGCCGCGATTAGAGATCGGATTGAGCAGTTGCGTGAACTGGATAAGCGTCGGGAAGCCATCCTCAAATCCATCGAGGAGCAGGGCAAGCTGACTCTTGAATTGAAGAAGTCGATTGATGCAGCCGAGACCATGTCCAAGCTGGAAGACATCTATCTGCCCTACAAACCCAAGCGGAGGACCAAGGCGACGATAGCAAGGGAAAAGGGTCTGGAGCCGCTGGCGGAGCGTATTTTCGCGCAAGAGTCCTTCGACTTGGAAGCGGAAGCTCATAACTATCTCGACGCTGACAAAGAGGTGAATTCGGTCGAGGAAGCCCTTCAGGGAGCTCGTGACATCATCGCCGAGTGGGTCAACGAAAACGCCCAAATCCGTGAAAAAATGCGCAAACTGTTTTTGGAAGAAGGCAATTTTACTTCCCGAGTGATTCCTGGCAAGGAAAACGAGGCCATCAAATACAAAGACTATTTCGACTGGTCTGAGCCGATCAAGTCTGCTCCTTCCCATCGTGTTTTAGCGATGCGGAGAGGAGAGAAGGAACTCTTTTTGATGCTGGATTCCTGTCCGGAGGAGCTTTCGGCCATTGCTGTGATGGAACGGGAAATTCTGAAGAATGGCGCCAATTCCGCTGTGGATCAGGTGAAGCTTGCCATCAAGGATTCTTACAAAAGATTATTGAAGCCGAGCATGGAGACGGAAATCCGCTTGCTGACCAAGAAAAAAGCCGACGAGGAGGCGATCCGGGTTTTTGCGGAAAATCTCCGCCAGCTGCTGCTCGGAGCGCCTTTGGGCGAAAAGTCAGTGATGGCAATTGATCCAGGTTTCCGTACGGGTTGCAAGCTCGTCTGCTTGGGACCACAGGGTCAATTTTTACATTATGAGGCGATCTATCCCCACGAACCCCAGCGGAGAACTGTCGAGGCGGGCATGACGGTGAAGGGTTTGGCCGAAAAGTTTGGAATTCAGGCCATCGCTATCGGAAATGGTACGGCGGGACGAGAAACTGAAGCCTTTGTAAAAAATCTCGGCCTTCCCAAATCTGTCATCGTAACGATGGTCAATGAAGCTGGAGCCTCTATCTACTCGGCTTCAGATGTGGCCAGGGAGGAATTTCCTGACTTGGATCTGACCGTCAGAGGGGCTGTTTCGATCGGTCGCCGACTGATGGATCCTTTGGCAGAGCTGGTGAAAATCGATCCCAAATCCATCGGCGTGGGCCAGTATCAACATGACGTGGACCAAAATGCGCTGAAAAATTCTCTGGACGACACCGTGATGTCAGCAGTGAATGGAGTAGGAGTGGAGGTCAATACCGCATCCAAACAGTTGCTGACTTATGTTTCCGGTTTAGGACCGGTTTTGGCACAGAATATCGTGGATTTCCGTACCGAAAACGGACCTTTTACCAGCAGAGCTCAATTGAAAAAAGTGCCTCGATTGGGTGACAAGGCCTTTGAACAAGCCGCAGGTTTCTTGAGAATCAGCAAAGCAAAGCATCCCTTGGATGCATCAGCTGTCCATCCGGAACGCTACGAATTGGTAGAAAAAATGGCCAAGGATCTGAATACCTCGGTGAAAGAGCTGATGAGTTCGGATGATTTGCGAAATAAAATCGTTCTGAAAAACTATGTTTCCGAGACGGTAGGCTTGCCCACATTACAGGATATCCTGGAGGAATTGGCAAAGCCAGGACGCGATCCGCGGGAGACTTTTGAAGTGTTCCAGTTCCAGGACGGGGTGAACTCCATGTCCGATCTGAAAGTTGGAATGAAGCTGCCGGGCGTAGTGACGAATATCACAGCCTTCGGGGCTTTTGTAGACGTTGGGGTGCATCAGGACGGTTTGGTTCACCTGAGCCACTTGGCGGATCGATTTGTGAAAGATCCCAACGAGGTTGTGATGGTGAATCAAAAAGTGCAGGTGACGGTGATGGAAGTGGATATTCCGAGAAAGCGGATTGCGTTGAGCATGAAATCCGATCCTTTTGCGGAGCGTGGCAAAAGTCAAGGAAAGCCTGCGCCGAAGTCCCAGAAAACTGAAGAACCGCAAGGTACGATGGCCGAAAAGCTGGCGATGCTGAAAGGGAAGTTCGGAGGTTGATTATCGAAAATTAAGCCCTGGGTAATGAAAATCGCCTGGGGCTTTTTGTCCGTTGGTGTCCTGCTTTACAAGACTTTTTCACGGTTTCCCGATGGCCGGGCCCAAATCCCACCTTTGGTAGAATAGCTCACTACATTTAGGACAAGTCCCAGAAAAGCAGATATACCAGCATAGGAAAGCATTCTTCCAGAATACGAAAATTCAATTGCAAGCCAAATTGAGGCGATCAGCACGACAAGGCTTAAGATGTAAAGGAGAACGTTAATTTTCATATCGAAGGTGTTTTAGAATAAGGTTTTATCGAATGGATTGGTTTTATCTGCTTCGGTTATTGACCAAAAAATTTCCGCCGACTACTGCCAACACCATCCCCACCATCGTGGCGATGATGGCGATTGTAGTGGATAGTTTTGGGGATTCGAGCCAAATAGACGCGAGATAGCCGAGCAATGTGATTATACCCATCAGGATGAAAAGCAAGAACCCGTAAAAGCGCAGCCCGTTTTTCTCGGCATTGTCCCGCCCAGACTGCGACAAACTTCCATATCCTGCCAAAATGTTAGGATATGCCCTGAGCACCAAGCCTAATATCAAAAACAGTATTCCTATTATTAAAGCTTCCATGGTATTGATTTTCAAAAGGTTTGTTTTAACAAATTAGTGAAATATCGGAAAAGGTCAAACGCTTGGGCAGCCGACATTTTGGTATGTCGTTTTTTTTTTTGAGATACGGGGAAGCTGCCTTTCCTGTAGCCGATAAGCAAGGTGAAACCAAATGCGAGCGATAAGCCAAATGCCGAGGAGATAGAAGATGAATGATAATTGGCGCATTTTTTTTAGTTTGAGTTATTTCTGATCTCTTCCGCCAATTCTCTCAACCTTTCCTTTGCCTCGGGAGGGGAAATGATTTTTATTTGGTCTGCCAAGCAGACGACCCATCGAATAAAGCCTTCTAGGTGCGAAGTCATAAAGGTCATTTCCACACCATCCTCCGATCGTTTTTCCATCACAAAGCCTTGGTTATACTTTTGAACCCGAAGATATTTCTCAAAGGAAAGTGGTACAGAAAGTACGATTTGAATGAGATTTTCAGCGGCGCGGACTTTGTCGATGTATTCTTTCAGAGTGGGGTGCGCTAGCGGGTCATAGGTTTCTTCGAGTGTTTTTAAGCTATTCATGCGATCCAGACGAAAGGTCCTGTAATCCTTTCTCAGCCGACACCAACCAATCATATACCACTGCTCAAAGGCATAGTACACCCCCACGGCTTCCACTGTCCGTACGCTGGTCCTTTCTTCGTCAAAGGTCGTATAGCTCATCTCCAGCAGTTTTTTGGAACTAAGCGCATCTAGGATTACCCGAAGATGTTCGTCTTTTCCTTTTAGCTGGAGTTGGTTGCGATTGCGGAAGACGGCGACCAAAGGAGAAAGCTGGTCAAGTCGATCCTTTTCGGAGCTGCGAAGCACGGATTTGATTTTGAGCATGGCGGAGCGGAAGTGCTCTCCACTGCTCCTGTCGGATAGTTTTTCGAAGATTTTCTCCGCTACCAAAAATGCCTGTGCTTCCTCCTGCGTGAACATCACCGGAGGCAATCGATACCCTTCCACCAAAGAATAGCCTTGTCCGGCTTCCCCGATGACCGGCACTCCGGCTTCCTCAAGCGCGCGGACATCCCGGTAGACCGTCCTCAAACTTATAGAAAACCGGTCGGCGATTTCATGTGCTTTGATGACACGTTTAGACTGAAGCTGCGTGAGAATGGCCGTAAGTCGGTCGATCCGGTTCATTGTTTCTATTTTTTTCTAAAAAAATGAAAAATACGAAAAGCCTACTGACATACTGTTGTCACTAAGCTGCAGTTTCTTTGAATCAGTTAAACAACCTAACCAAAAAAAACTATGGAAACTCAAGTGAAAAACGAAACGCTGATTTCAAGGGAACAACTCCTGGCGCACTGGCAGGGACACCGGGCACTCACCCGCAGAACGATCGAAGCATTTCCTGAAAAAGACCTTTTCTCCTTCAGTATTGGAGGCATGCGGACTTTTGCCGAGCTCGCGGCAGAACTGCTAGCCATCGCCGGGCCAGGGGTAGTAGGCCTCGCAACCGATGAATGGAAAGAGCTGGATGAGCGCGATCAGGCCAAGGGGAGCAAGGAGAAGCTGCTCGAACTTTGGGATAAGACCACAGCGCAGATTGACCAATATTGGGAGCGGATTCCCGAGGGGAGATTTCAGGAAAAGCTAGTGGCTTTTGGTCAATATGAGGACCAAGGATATTGCACGCTTCTTTATTTCATCGACAATGAAATCCATCACAGAGGACAGGGCTATGTGTACCTGAGAGCTTTGGGGATTGCTCCTCCGGCCTTTTGGGAAAGATGATTTCAGTAGGCAATGATCTGTCGCGATTGGCATCTGAAAAATGGAAAAAGCCTTGGAGATTCTTTCTCCAAGGCTTTTTCAGTTAGTTATTCTGGTACATCTGATTGTACTCTCCCTCATCCATCCCCTTGCTGAACCTGCGTAGATTGTAAGTGAAGGACAGCATCACATATTGTTGAAGGACGTTGGTCTGCACGTCTTCGATGTAGGTCTCTGCGATGTTTCTGCGGACGTTGGCGTTTTGGCCCAGAAGGTCATAGACCATTATACTTACTTCTCCGCGCTGATTGTTGAAGACCTTTTTCCCCAAGCTCATGTTGACCAAGGAGAAGTTGTTGTCGTATCCCTCCGAAAGTCCGGAGTTGATTTGGTGGTTGAGGTCGAGTCTGTAGACGAAGCCCGCCCAAAATATCCAGTTGAAGTTGACCCGGAAGCGCTGCTGGAAGAACTGGTTGTTCAAACTTGGATTGACGGTGTTTTCCACTTCGTTAAAAGATGACCTCGACCAGATATTGAAGTCAATCTGGTCACTGATGCTGGAATTGACGGAGAACCCACCAACGATCCTTTGGGAGTTATTGAAGCCCACTTGATCATTGACCAAGCTGGGTAGTTTGGACACTCCGCCGCCCAGGTTGACGTTCAGTTTGGACTGGATAAAATCCAGAGGCATGCCATAGTTCATCCAAGACCTGAATTCGAAGTACCCGTCTAAGTTGACGGGTTTGTTGAGTTGGGAGCCCTTTTCGAGGATGATTCCATCCTGAATTTCGGTCGGCTCCTGGGCGATGAAAGAACTGTTGGTGATGTAATCGTCAATGACGCTCGCCTGGGCGTAGACAAACCAGCTTTTGTCTGTGTCAGGATTGTTGCTTCTCAGCCTCATTCTCCATTGATTTCGATAGGACTGGTCGAGCTCGGGGTTTCCTGTTCGGAGCTGGAGTGGGTTGGAGTTGTCTATAACCGATTGCAGCTGGCTTATCTGCGGTTCGTCTGTTTGGGTATCGTAGTCGAGCTGTATGTTGGTGTTGGGTGAAAATTGGTATTCCAGCCGCACGGTAGGCAGGATACTATTGAAGTTGCGGCTTAGTTCAAAAGCCTGCGGGAATTCCTGGGAATTGTCCAACCGGGCATCCTGGTATTGGATTTCCGCTTGCATTTTCAGCTTTTTCGCGCTGTATTGATAGCCGAACTCGAGCTCTTGGGTTAGGTACTCACTTTGGAACGTGTTGCTGAGCGCTGTGTCAAGGTAGAGTGTCCCTGTCTCGAAGTCCCCGCCTTCGACATCATAGGTCAATTTGTCCGAATCGTTTCCTCTGTTGCCGATTTCGTACTCTAATTCCATCTGTCCTCTTTTTCCCAAAGCCTCGGTGTAAGAGATACCCGTCTCCCAGGAGTCGCCGGTGCGTTCACGGGTGGTGCGCTGGTCCAGGTTTTCATTTCTTACCCCGTCGGATTCATAGTAGGTGTTTCTGGCCTTACGATCGGACTCGTCGATGTTCAGGTTGTTTGCCAAATTGGCTCTCAGCGTGAGCGTACGACCAGGCTTGTCAAACTTGTGGCTATAGAGGAGTCTATTGAACAAGTCGTAGTCTTTGTAGTATCCGGTCTTGAGGTTGTCCACCTCATTGATCAAGCTGTTGCCGTCTTCGGTCTGGCCGACAAACGCAGAGCGTTCGGTCTCAAATCGGGCCGAGAAGCGTGGAATGTAAAGAATTCGGTTCTTGTCGTCGATGTTGTAGTCCAAGCGAAGATGGGCTTGGTGCTCGTCATTAATGCGAAAATCTGTGGCGGTCTCCGTGTAAAACTGGCTGGATTCGTCCGTGGTGACATAGTCCCGGAAGCGGTTGACCACGCCTACATTTTCTCTTTTGGAGAAGACATAGCTTCCGGTCACCTTGATCTTTTCCGCCCACAGATCCGTGTAGTTCAGTCCCAGAATATTGGTCGTGATGATCCCTTCTTGGGGATTGGCGTTGTCTTGGGAGTTGGGGTCGCTCGAATAGTTGAGCATGTTGACGTTGTTGGTCAATCCAGTAAAAGTGATACGTCGATTCTCGTCAAAGGCATTGATACTAGCCCCAGCCAGGTAGCGCTCGTTGGTGCCGTATCCGGCCGTAGCCTTTCCAAACTGGCCCTTTCGTCGGTTGGGCTTGGTGATGATGTTGATTGTCTTGAGTCGCTGTCCGTCATCAAATCCACTTAGCTGGGCTTTTTCGCTTTTTTGATCAAAGATCTCTATGCTTTGGATCACTTCTGCGGGGAGGTTTTGCAGGGCGGTCTTCACGTCGGTCCCAAAAAACGGTTTGCCATCGACCAGGATTTGGGCGATACTTTCCCCCTGTGCCTGTAGAGCGCCGTTTTCGGATACCACTCCGGGAAGCTTCTCGATCAATACCTGTGCACTGGCGTCCTTCATGGTCTTGAAGGCATCTGCGTTGTACATGGTGGTGTCACTTTTTTGAGTGCCTGTCGCCCTTCTTGCCGCGACCACGACCTCGCTCAGTGCGGTGGTTTCCTCTGCGATTGCGATCGTGCCCACATCCAAATCGCCCGTGATATGGATATTTCTGAAAGCATTGTTGTAACCCAGATACTGGATTTTGAGAATGTGGTCTCCTTCGGATGATGTTGTCAATTCAAAATTTCCCTCAAGGTCAGAAATGACGCCAGTTACTTGAGCCGAATCCGCAACAGAAAGCAGGAGGACGTTGGCATAGGGGACTCCCTGATTGCTGCTGGTGTCCAGTACTTTTCCCCGAACCGTGTAAGTCTGGGAAAAGGAGGCGCATAAGCTTGTCAAAAAAAGCAAAAAGGTTAATAGGTATTTCATGGTTTGGTTTAATTTCTCTTTTCTACACTGTGCTGTTGATGGGTAGTCGGAAGAGCGGAGGCATTAGACTACAAAGGAAGCCATATATGGGAAGGAAGTCAGGCCAGAATTAGTTGAGCGGTAATAAAACCGATTAAGCAGTGGTTCTTGTCAAAAAAAACAGAATTCACCATGCTGATCTGTGTTGGTTTATAGAGACTTGTGTGTTTTTTAACAAGTCTGACAGAAATCGTCAATGAAAATGTTTATTTTTCACTCATTCATATGTTTATAAAAACAACATTTTTTAACTTAGCAGGCATAAATCTGGAACAACTATGGAACAAGCCGAAAAGATCAGCATCACGACCAAGACTCTTGCCTCTGGCAATTGTCAGGTTAAATTTTTTGTGGAGGACCAGCAAAAGCCTCAGTATGGCTACCTGCTGGTGACCGAGCCCAAGCCGGTCGGAGATATCATCGAGGAGATCAAAAACCGCCTCGAGCAAAGAAGGATGGAAACGATGAATATCAATCCGTTTTTTCCGGTAGCACCGAGTTCAGATGATCACAATTTTTATCTCTTTTCGGCATGAGTTTTCTGGCATCCAATCTCCGTTTTTTGCGAAAGCAGAAGGGAATCACCCAGAATGACCTGGCAGATCAGCTGGATGTGCAGCGTACGATGATATCTGCTTATGAAGATGGGCGTTCCGAGCCTAAGTTGACGACCTTGCAAAAGCTCTGTGAAATCCTCGAAGTCGGAGTAGAGGAGCTTTTAGAGCACGATATTGAGAAGCTGGGAAGAAGGGCGATACAAAAACGAGGGCTCAACATCCTGACCATCGCCGCGGACGAATCTGACAAGGAAAATATCACGTTGGTGGGTCAAAAAGCCTCTGCGGGCTATTTGAACGGCTTTGCGGATCCGGAGTATATGGAGACGTTGCCGCAGTTTCACTTGCCCAATCTTTCCCGTCAGGCCACCTATCGAGCTTTTGAGCTTTCGGGCGATTCCATGCTTCCTCTTGTGCCGGGAACTATTGTGATCGGATCCTATGTGGATCAATTGAAGCAGATCAAAAGCGGAGGTACCTACGTCCTAGTGACCCAAACTGAAGGCGTGGTCTACAAGCGGGTTTTCAACTATCTTGAGGAAAATGGAAAGCTCTTTTTGGTTTCTGACAACGAGCACTACAGACCCTATGAGGTCAAGGGCGAAGATGTGTTGGAAATTTGGGAAGCGAAGGCTTTTATTAGCACCGATTTTCCGAATCCTGGAGACAAGAAAAAGCCGCTCACACTTGATGATCTGGGAGAAATGATCCGGGATATCCATGCGGATTTGAGAAAGATCCGGGGGTGATTTATCTAGTGAGCTTCAGCTCGGCGGTTACGGCTGTAGCTGGAAAATAGATGGTTCCAACCCAGGTCTGGCCGGAATTGTTCGTGCTCATTGATATGGTGCCGTTTACTCCGGTTGCGCCGTAGTAGTCCATAGCGAGATATTGCCCGTCGACCTGTCCATTACCTTCTGCTGTTTTCTGATTCAAAAGATTGTATTCGTAGTAGGCAAGGTTTACGCCTTCTTGGCTCACCATGAGAATACTCACTTTCTGTCCGTTCAGGTACAGCGACCATTCTCCCGCCAGATCAAACTCGTACTGCTCGGAACCCTGATTTCGGTTTTCTTCGAAATCTGGCTCTCCGACGGTTCCCGAGGCCATCGCCGTGTCCTCATCAAGGAAGTCTGTTGCGACGTTGCCGGAATCGTCAATTGGGTAGGTTTCGGTTTCTGGGTTGGAGCACAATCCTACCAAGCCTATAAACACTACGAAACCACCAAGCACCCAGAGGTAGTTTTTTGCCCACCAGCTTTTGGGCTTGGCGACGGGAGGTGAAAAAGGTCTGGGGTTGGGCTGAGGCTGTGGTTTGGGCTCCGGTATTTTGGTTATGATTTTTTCAAGCACCTTGGTCAATTCTCCCACATCGTAGTTCCATCGGGAGCTACTTAGTTCTTGGGCATGCTTTAGTGATAGCTCCTTTAAGTCTTCAGGCAGCTCAGTTTGGTCGGGCATTTCGGCTCCATTGACCAAGACGGGGATCACCCTCAGGTTTCTTCTCAAGGCTTCGGAAATTTCCTTTCTCACCCAATCGTCGGGCTTTTGGATTCGGAGTACACCTTTGGAGTCGGAGACTTTAAGCCAATGGGGCCCTATCATCGCAAGGAGCACTTTGCTTTCGCCCAGAGCCTTGGCAATCGACTCGTCAAAATTCAGCCCGGCTTCCAGAGTTTCTACATCGTAGAAAATGTTTTCCTGGCCGAATACCTGCTCAAGTTTGTCTTTGAGTCTGCCGGACTCCCCCGAAGTATCCTCTCTTCGGTAGCTGATGAAAATTTTCCCGTTTGACATAATCTCTTTTTTCGCTTTAGGATATCAAATGCTAATGAAATAGTTATATAAACTGCATTCAAAATCCGCCGTAGAGTAAATCTTCGCATGCCTGAATGAGAAAAATCGCGACGATTACCCCTAATACCCATTTGTAGTTTCTACCCCACCAAGCACGATATTTAGTTGCCCAGTCGCTGGACTGTATTGTCCAATCAATAGCGGAATTGGCTGAGGGAATAGGGTTGGGGCGTACTGATTGGGGAATGGGTTGAGGAATCACCAATTTCTTCAAAACCCTTACCAGCTCGCTCACGTCGTAGTTCCATCGCGAGCTGCTCAATTCTTGGGTATGTTTGAGGGAAAGCTCTCTGAGATCCTCGGGAAGATCCGCTTGCTCAGGCATGTCGGCTCCATTGACCAAAACGGGGATCACTCTCAGATTTCTCCTCAATGCTTCGGAAATTTCCCTCCTTACCCAGTCGTCGGGCTTTTGGATTCGGAGTACACCTTTGGAGTCGGAGACTTTAAGCCAATGGGGTCCTATCATCGCAAGGAGCACTTTGCTTTCGCCCAGAGCCTTGGCAATAGACTCGTCAAAATTCAGCCCGGCTTCCAGAGTTTCTACATCGTAGAAAATATTTTCCTGGCCGAATACCTGCTCAAGTTTGTCCTTGAGTCTGCCGGACTCCCCCGAAGTATCCTCTCTTCGGTAGCTGATGAAAATTTTTCCACCTGTCATGAAAATGCCTGATTTGCAACTTTCTAAAGTTAGAAAAATCAGGCATTTTTTTTCAGATTTGTAAAATTTTATCCAAGCAATAAGTCATAAAACCCAGATTTGATTTTGCCGACTGCATCGAAGGATGGATCGATGTTAACCACACCTTTTCCCAGTTCATGCCAATAGCCATCGCCGCAGTCGATGTACGCCCCCCGTTTTTTGCCAGGCTCTTCCTTGGCCATCTCGTAGTGGTAGTCAGGTGTGAAGACGAGCTTCATGAGCTGTATGGCATATTCCCAGTTGATCGTTCGGGAAGCTCCATCTTTTTCGAATATTACCTCACGATTGGAAAAGTGAACCGTGATGCTGCAGTCGTTGATGACGTCACCGTCGACCAGTCTGTAGTGAACCTGGAGCGGAGCCTCTTTTTTGACCGTCTCATAGATCGCTTGGATCAAGTCCTGCGCCATGAGTTGCCACTCTTCTTGGTTGGCGGGGATTTTTACCCCGTCGTCTTTCCCTTTTTCAATCGGAGTAACGGTGATTCCGCCGTCTTCAATGTCCTTGTTGGTCCAGCGGGTTTTATCATATAGCTGTTGCAAGGACTTGATCCATACGGCGTTTAGTGGGCCTTTGTAGCTGTAGTCATCGTTTGGCGTGAATCCCTCGTCAAGGATTTCTTCTTCGCTGAGCTCCTCCCGCTCGGTGTAGTGTAGGTCCAGCGCCACGTCCAGCTGGCCTTTGCTCCAGTCCAAGGCGAGACGGAAAACATGGCTGTAAGGCGGGGGAACAATTCCGGAGTCGTATTCCAATACCAGGCCGCTATAGGTTTTCGTTGAGGAATTCATCGTTTTTGCTTTGCGCAAAAGTATGGTTTTTCGGCCAATTAAGTAGTTATTTTGCAGGGCTAAACCCAGTTCCCTTGGAAGACCTTCTGGATCATATCTCTGCGGAGATCTATGAAAAATCCTATGCCATCGTCGATGGTTTCATTGATGAGAGCTTTCGAAAGGCCCTTTTGGAAGAGCAGATTGACCTTCTCAATCGGGGCAAATTCCGGCAGGCGGCAGTAGGGATCGGGGAGAAAAAGCAAGTCAGGACTGAAATCCGAAATGACGAAGTGCTTTGGATGGATGCGGACAATCTCAGCATGAATCAGGCGACCTATTGGGCGAAAGTCGATGAGATCAGAAAGGTTCTGAATCAGCGCTGTTTTCTTGGATTACGTTCTTTTGAGGGGCATTTCGCCCGGTACCCAATTGGATCCTTTTACAAGCGTCACCTCGATCAGTTTCAGGCAGTGCCCCATCGGGTGGTGACGGTAATTTTATACTTGAATGACTCTTGGGTTCCAGAAGATGGAGGCGCTTTGAGGATGTATTTTCCGCAAGAAGACGGTTCGGAGTTTCATGAAGACGTGTTTCCCCTTGGTGGTCGATTGGTTGTTTTTCTCAGTGGAGAAATTCCCCACGAAGTTCTGCCGACCCACAAAGAACGAATCAGTATCACTGGCTGGCTGAGGGATATAGACTAGCGGAGGATGATGACCGTGCTTTTCGGTTCGGTGCCTAAACTAATTGCGGCTTTTTCGAAACTGGGTGGGCTAAAATAGACTTTGGGGTTGTTGGAGAACCCATATTTCTCCGTCGGAATGCCAAGGAAACTGGTGTTCATGACTTCATTGTTGTCCTCGTCGTGGAGCACGGTAAAGGCATATTTTCCAGGAGGTAAGTCCGTCAGTTCGAGCTCTACCTTTCCGTTTTTTGGAGGAAGGGCAAATTTTTTGAATGCTTTGTCCACTTGGTCGGGAAAACCGTCCTCTTGATCAAAAACCAAGATCAAAACTCTTCCCTTGTCTGACTCGGCGTCTTGGATCGTTACCCGCAAAACGTTTTCAAACTCCGCTGATTTCGGAATGGAAAAAAGAAGAATGGAAAGCAGGAATGAGATTAGCATTGGGACTCAATGGTTTTTAATCGATTTATTTTTCCGCTGCCTGTCTTGACAAAGGAACTGCGGAATCGGATGTGTTTTGGGACTTCGTATGGATGCAGGATTTCCCTCAACTTCTCCAAAAGCAATTCGGATTTCTCATTACTTTCTTTTGCCTCCAAAACAAGAACGAGCTTGTTGCCAAGCTTTTCATCCGGTTCTCCAAAGTAGAAAAACTGTGAATTTGGGAAAACTGTTTGGATTGTGGCTTCACTATTTTTCTCCAGCAGTTCGGGATGGAGCTTGATGCCTCCGGAATTAACGGTGAAATCCACCCGGCCGAGCCAGCGAAAAGAAGAGGCAGAAAGCAATTCAACAAGATCGTTGGTTTGGATCTTTTCTGTTCCGCTCATAGGAGACTTTACCCAAAGAGCACCACGCTCATCCATGCCAATTTCCACACCGGGCAGTACTTGGTAAAGGAGTTCTTCGTCATTGATTTTTGCCATGGCAATATGCGAGACTGTTTCAGTCATTCCATACGTCTGCCAAGCCTGAATTTGGTTTTCGACCAAGTGTTTTTTTAGCCTTTCGGAGGGCTGTACGCCGCCGATTATCAGGTCTCCGACCTTTTTGAGGACTTCGAGAGACTTTGGATTGGCTAGGGATTTTTCCACTTGCAGTGGCACCATTGCAACAAAATCTGGAATGAAGCCGAGTCCTTGAAGCGGATTTCCACTCGGTTCAACCAGCCAGATCGGGCAGTTCCAGACCATTGCGCGAACCAGCATCATCTTACCTGCGATGTATTCTGGACTCAGACAGCAGAGGAGGCGAGTGTTGGAAGTCGTTTTGAAGAAAGCCCCCGTTGAATTGGCGCTTGCCTGCATTTGATCGCGGGTTAGCTCTATTCTCTTCGGAACTCCAGTTGAACCGGAAGTTTGTTGGAAAAATGTTTGCTCGCCGGACAGCCAAGCTTTGCAAAATGCCAAGGCTGCCTTTTCTCCTTCTGAAAATGTAGAAGCGTCCAACTCAAAGTCTGTGGCATTGCTGAAAACCTGATTTCCAATATGGAGCTGAAACATCTAAATGGCGGGGATTAGAAAGGATTTTGGGTATTCTGCAAATTTCAGGCTAGGCTGCTATCTTGCACAAAAATCGGATTTTTAACCAAAACGAAAATCATGGAGTGGATTACTGCCAAAGAATACGAAGATATCACCTATAAAAAATGCAATGGCGTGGCCCGTATTGCGTTCGATAGACCTGAGGTTCGCAATGCCTTTCGTCCAAAAACTACGGCCGAGCTTTACGACGCATTCTATGATGCGCAGGAGGATACTTCTATTGGAGTTGTGTTGCTTAGCGGAGAGGGTCCTTCTCCCAAAGACGGGGGCTGGGCTTTTTGCTCCGGCGGAGATCAGAAAGCAAGAGGAAACCAAGGTTATGTGGGTGAGGATGGCTACCACCGATTGAATATTTTGGAGGTGCAACGCCTGATCCGCTTTATGCCCAAAGTGGTGATCGCAGTAGTTCCTGGCTGGGCTGTTGGCGGAGGACACAGCCTTCACGTGGTTTGTGACCTGACTTTAGCGAGCAAGGAGCACGCGATCTTCAAGCAAACGGATGCCGATGTGACCAGCTTTGACGGGGGCTATGGCTCTGCCTATCTGGCAAAGATGGTTGGACAAAAGAAGGCTAGAGAGATCTTCTTTTTGGGAAGAAACTATTCCGCTCAAGAGGCTTTTGAGATGGGAATGGTGAACGCCGTGATTCCTCACGATGAGCTGGAAGCCACTGCCTTCGAATGGGCTCAGGAGATCCTAGCCAAATCCCCAACTTCTATCAAAATGCTGAAGTTTGCCATGAACTTGACCGATGATGGCATGGTGGGGCAGCAGGTTTTCGCCGGTGAGGCAACTCGACTGGCTTATGGAACGGAGGAAGCAATAGAAGGTAGAAACGCCTTCTTGGAAAAGCGTAAGCCGGATTTCAGCAAGGTTAAGTGGATACCTTGATGCTGGTCAACAGTCTGCAGTCATCAAATTGAAAAGACCTGGAGAAAAAGAGAGCCTGACTGTCAAGTCAGGCTCTCTTTTTTACTTACTACTTCACAAACTTTTTCCTCACGATATACTCTACGGCTCTAGCGGCTAGTCGGGCCGTGGCGTTGTCCTGGTCAAATTGCGGGTTGAGCTCGACCACATCCATACTGATCAGCTTGTCGCTTTTTACGATCAGCTCAAAAACCTTAAAGGCAATCTGGGGGTTGAAACCCATCGGCGAAGGCGCGGAGACTCCCGGCGCAAAGGCAGAGGAAAATCCATCCATGTCGATACTGAGGTAGATTTTGTCGACAGAATCGATAAACCAAAGAATTTGCTCTTGGATAAACTCCCAGTTGTGAAGCCGAAATTCCTCCATCACGATGTATCGGGCTTTCATCTTTTCGGCTGCTTCGAAAAGTGATCTAGGATTGGCAGCACGTTGAATTCCCAATGCCAGGTAGTGAAAATCTTCCCGAAATTCTTCGGCAAGCTGGAAAAATGGAGATCCGGAGTGTCCTTTTTCCTTGACCAAAGGACGCAGGTCAAAATGGGCGTCTAGGTTGATGATTCCGAGTTTTTCCTTCTTTTCGGCTACGTACTTTTGAACTCCCCGGCCATGTGCAAAGGCCAAATCGTGACCGCCTCCAAGCAGCACTGGAAAATGACTGTTGGACAGCAGGTCGTAAGTAATCTTTGAAATGGCATCATGAGAGGATTCCATATCTTGATCCAGCGTAAAAATATCCCCATAATCAATAATTGGCAGGCCTTGCGGTAGATGAAGTGCGATCGCACCGAGCATCTTTCGGATCGCTGACGGTCCTTCAATGGTTCCGATTCGGCCCTGATTTCTGATTACACCCTCTTCGCTGGAATAGCCCAAAATGCCAATTTTGTCTCCGGAATCCTGTCTGATTTTCAGGTTGACAATGGTTTCGACAGCTTGGTGCCAGTAGTCAATCTGGTCTGACTTTCTTCCAGACCAATGGAAAGGAGAGGGGTTTTGGTTTAGGTTCATATGGGTTTAAAAATTTTGCGCTAGGTAAAGATGCTAACTTCGCGATATACTTTGGCCAAAGTACCGAACAGATTTTTCATAATGGTGCTTCGCAAAATAGAGGTCTTTTCGGAAAACAAACGGTCAAAAAAGACCGCCTAGAACCCCCTCATCCACCAGATTAGGAAGTGTTACTTTTAGTCCCGGACTTCTTTCCATTTCTCTTTGGATAGCTTCCAAAGATCCCGAATTCCTTGCCCAAGCGCGACGGGCGATTCCGTTATTCACGTCGTAAAATAACATGGACTTCAGTCTTCTTTCAGCTTCATTGCTACCATCGAGCACCAGCCCGAAGCCGCCATTGATTACCTCGCCCCAGCCGACTCCACCACCATTGTGAATCGAAACCCAAGTTGCTCCCCTAAAGCTGTCGCCGATGACGTTGTGGATTGCCATATCGGTAGTGAATCGGCTGCCGTCATAGATATTGCTGGTTTCTCGATAGGGTGAATCTGTTCCGCTGACGTCATGATGATCTCGGCCGAGAACAATTGGAGCGGAAATTTCGCCGGTAGAAATTGCGTGGTTAAAAGCTGCTGCGATCTTTGCTCTTCCTTCGGCATCGGCATAGAGAATTCTAGCTTGTGAGCCTACCACCAACTTGTTCTTTTCCGCCTCTCTGATCCAGGTGATGTTGTCCTGCATTTGTTGGGAGATGGATTCCGGAGCGGTTTTCTGGATTTCTTCCAAAACATTCGCAGCGATCCGATCAGATTTTCGGAGGTCTTCCGGATCGCCTGAGGTGCAAACCCATCGGAATGGACCGAAACCGTAGTCAAAACACATAGGGCCCAAAATGTCCTGTACGTAGCTGGGATAGCGAAAATCAATGCCGTTTTCGGCCATGACTTCAGCGCCTGCTCTGGATGCTTCCAGCAGAAATGCATTTCCGTAATCAAAGAAATAAGTGCCTTTTGCCACATGGCGGTTGATTGCGGCGGCATGGCGACAAAGTGATTCTTGCACCTTTTCGCGGAATTCATCTGGGTTTGTCGCCATCAGTTGGTTGGCCTCCTCGAATGAAAGTCCAATCGGATAATATCCGCCCGCCCAAGGATTGTGAAGTGAAGTCTGGTCGGAGCCGAGTTCGACGAAAAGATTTTCTTTGTCAAATCGTTCCCATACCTCAACGATGTTTCCCAAGAAGGCGACGGAGACAACTTCCTCGTTGAATTTTGCCTCAAAGACCCGCTCTACCAGTTTGTCAATGTCTTGGATCAGTTCGTCTACCCAACCTTGCTCGTGACGCTTGATGGCTGCGGCAGGATTGACTTCAGCACAAACCGTGATGCATCCAGCGATGTTTCCTGCCTTGGGCTGCGCACCACTCATGCCGCCTAGTCCAGCGGTGAGGAAAATCTTGCCTTTGGAGGAATCGCCTTTTTCCAGCTTTTTGCGAAAAGCATTCATCACCGTGATCGTGGTACCGTGGACGATCCCCTGAGGACCGATGTACATGTAGGAGCCGGCAGTCATCTGACCGTATTGGGTGACTCCCAAGGCATTGAATTTTTCCCAGTCGTCCTGCTTGGAGTAGTTGGGGATCATCATTCCGTTCGTGACGATGACTCGGGGTGCTTCCGAAGAGGAGGGAAAAAGCCCCATGGGATGGCCGGAATACATATGTAACGTCTGCTCCTCCGTCATCTCGGACAGGTATTTCATCGTGAGGAGGTATTGTGCCCAGTTTTGAAAAACCGCACCGTTTCCGCCATAGGTGATCAGCTCCTCGGGATGTTGCGCTACGGCTGGGTCCAAATTGTTTTGGATCATCAACATGATAGCCGCTGCCTGTTTGGAGTTGGCCGGGTACTCATCGATTGGCCGAGCAAAAATCTTGTAGTCCGGAATGAACCGATACATGTAGATCCGACCATATTCTTTCAATTCTGCTAAAAATTCTCCCGCCAACTCTTCATGCCAATCCTTCGGAAAGTAGCGCAGCGCATTGACCAAAGCCAACTTTTTCTCTTCCGAGGAAAGGATGTCTTTTCGCTTTGGGGCGTGGGAGATACCTGGAGTCCGCTCCTTTTTCGCGGGTAAAATGGAAGGAATGCCATGTCTGATTTGATCTTGGAAGTTCATTGAAAAGAAGGGTTTCGAGGTAATACCTCAGTGCTTTTTGTGTTTTGTGCCTGAAATCCAGTGACGGACATTTGTCATCCGACTTTTTTTCCAGCCTTCCATACCATTGCGGGTTTCAGTTTGCCTTGATGATATAGGATTTCTCGGTAGTCGGCTGCTGGGAAAAGGACTAAGTCTGCAAGCAAACCTTCTTTGATTTTCCCTCGGTCATTAAGTCCCAAAGCTGATGCAGCCCGGAAAGTGATGCCTGCTAGCACTTCTGCGGTGCTTAGTTTTTCGAAGGTTGCGAGGATTGAAGCTTGAGCGATCAGGTCGCCCATGGGGGCTGAACCCGGGTTCCAATCTGAAGCGATGGCCAAAGCGCCACCTTGGTCAAGGATTTTTCTAGCTGGAGTGAAGGCGCATCCCAGTCCAATTGAAGCACCTGGCAGAGCGACGGCGATGGTATTGGATTGGGCTAAAATTGAAATCTCATTTTCGCCAGAAGCTTCCAAATGGTCGGCTGATTTTGCGCCTAGATTAACTGCTACACCAGATCCTCCAGTCGTGAACTGATCGGCATGGACGGTTAGCTCAAATCCCCAGGCTTTTGCTTCTTCGAAAAAGGGAGTGATTTCTTCTGGGGAAAAGGCGCTTTTCTCGACGAAAGCATCGATTCGGGAGGTCAGATTTTCTTCTCTCAAAACTGGGTAAAGTTGGCTTGAAATAAGCTCTAAATATTCCGAATTGCTTCCATCGAAGTCGCGCGGTTTAATATGAGCTGCGAGGCAGGTTGAAATCAAATCGGCATCTGTTGATTCCCTGGCTTTTTTGATAGCGCGAAGCATCTTAAGTTCTTCGGCTATAGAAAGCCCATAGCCGCTTTTGACCTCGATGGTGGTAACTGCTTCGGAGAGGTGGCGGTTGGCATTTTTTGCGGTGTTGGAGGCAAGCTCGTCCATGCTCAGCTTTCGGATTTGGGTTACCGTGTCCCAAATTCCTCCGCCGCTTTGCGCGATTTCAAGGTAGGATTTGCCGGCATTTCGCATGGCAAAATCCCTAGCTCTAGACCCACCGAAGCAGATATGCGTGTGGCAATCCACCAATCCGGGGATAGCTACAAACTCCCCTTCCAACTCGATCAACTCGGCTTGGCTGAAATCGGCTTTCAACTGACTCCAAGCTCCGGTTTTTAACACTTTACTGCCTTCGATCAAAATGCCCGCTTGCTCGATGATTTCGAGTTGCTCGTCTTTCAGGGCACCCTTGATCGGAAGACGATCAAGAGTCAGCAGTTGGGTGATCGGCCCGATGAGTTTTAGCTTGTTTGTCATAGCCTTGCCAAGTTCAGCTTAATATTCAAATGTTTGGCTCCACGGAGTTTCGAATGCAAGTCCTTCGGATGATGCTACAGTCTTTGCCAAGTCAACCAACTCGCCGCTTTTGATTAATTCGATGGCCGTTTCCATGTCCTCGTACATAATACCATCGGAAACGACTGGTTCGATGTCTTTTCTCACCCGCTCATAAATCGCACCCATGATCTTTCCGGACTTGAGTGGAGCATGGTAATCCATGGCTTGCGCTGCGTAGAAAAGTTCGATTCCAAGGATTTTTTCTACGTTTCCGATCACTCTTAGTGCTTTTCTCGCGCCAATGCTTCCCATGCTGACATGGTCTTCCTGTCCCAAAGAAGTCGGAATGGAGTCTGCTGAAGCTGGGAAACAAAGCCCTTTATTCTCTGAGGCCAAAGCCGCAGTGGTGTATTGCGGAATCATCAATCCTGAGTTTAGACCGGTTTCTTTGAGCAAAAGTTTGGGAACTCCTGGCGTGTCACCTTCGATCGAAAGATAGATTCGTCGATCAGAGATATTGCCGATCTCGGAAGCGGCGAGGCAGGCATAATCCAATGGCAAGGCGATCGGCTGCCCGTGGAAATTACCCCCTGAAACTGTATTGTCTGCATCAAAAACGACCGGGTTGTCGGTCACTGAATTGATTTCCGTTTCGATGCTGTCCTTGAGGTGTAGCCAAGCGTTCCAGCTCGCGCCGTGAACCTGCGGCATGCATCGAAGCGAATATGGATCCTGCACCCGTGCACAGTGAAGATGGGAATTGACGATTTCTGACTCGTGGAGCAAGTTCAAAATGGTCTGGGCGACGTGCTGGTTTCCTGCAAAGGGTCTTAGCTGATGCAAGGCGGCTGTGAAGGGTTTGATCGATCCCATCAAACCTTCGATCATCATTGCGCCCGTGATGCTGGCATGGGTTAGTAGATTGTGCAGTCTGTCGACAATCTTGACGCCATGGGCAGCCATAAATTGGGTTCCGTTGATCAATGCCAGCCCTTCTTTTGGCCCGAGAGTCAACGCATCTTTAGAAAAATGGGCCAAAACCGCTTTAGCGGTCGTGATCTTTCCCTGGAAATGTACTTTTCCCATTCCAATCAGAGGCAAAAACAAATGGGAGAGTGGAGCCAGGTCGCCTGAGGCTCCGACCGATCCCTGCTCTGGTACGACCGGGATTACGTCGTTTTCCAGCATCCAGAGGGTTCTTTCCAGAGTATCCATGCGAATTCCGGAGAAACCTTGTGCCAACGCATGGATTTTCAATACCAACATCAGACGGGAGATTTCCTCCGGAATACAATCGCCAAGACCTACAGCATGGCTTTTTAGCAGGTTTTCCTGCAAGGTCGCCGTGTCCTCTGCAGAAATTCTCGTGGTGCAAAGTGGGCCAAATCCGGTATTGATTCCGTAAACGGCTGCTTCGCCTTGCGCAATTTGGGCGACCGCCTCGGCAGATTTGCTGACTTTTTCAATAGTCTCCGGGCTCAATGTGCCTTTGATTTCTTTTCTGGCGAGTTTGAGTGCGAGGGAAGCGGTGAGGTGATCCTGTCCGTAGTTGAATGTTTTCATGGATGTTACGGAATAAACCTGTCAGGGCTTAAAACCTGACAGGTCTGATGTGGGGTTTATATTCTTTCCAAAATTAGCGCTTAATTATGATGCTTTTTGATACTATTTTTGTCAGCATACAATAACCGAAAGTTATCAATGGAGCTAAGACATCTCTTCTATTTCCAGGCAGTGGCAGAGGAGTTGAATTACCGAAAAGCAGCCGAGCGTCTTTTTATCTCTCAGCCGGGATTAAGTAGACAAATCAAGCAGCTGGAGGAGATGCTCGGCGTTCGATTGTTCGAGCGGGATAAAAAACATGTGGAATTGACGATTCCGGGAGCGTTTTTGAAAGGTGAAGTCGACTTTGTGATCAATCACTTGGAGGCAGCCAAGAATCAGCTCAAGCTGATCGAGTCGGGAAAAGTGGGGGAGCTGCGGATCGGTTTCCTAGGTTCCGCATCCAACAGGATATTGCCGGACTTATTGGCAAGGCTGAACTCGGAACAGCCGGGGATCGCCACGAGTCTGGAAGAGCTGAGCAATTCGGTTCAGGTGGAAATGGTCCAAAAGGACAAGCTGGATTTGGGTTTTGTCCGGCTGGCGTCCGTGCCGGAAGATTTGGAAATGAGGCCGGTTTTCAGGGATACCTTTTCTCTGGTTGTGCCTGCTGTTCATGCGATCGACGAAGCAAGCTTCAAGTCAGTGTCGCAATTTAGAGAGGAATCGTTCATTCTTTTTTCCAGCGACTACTCCAATTACTACTATGAACAAATCATGGGGATTTGTCGAGATGCAGGCTTTACACCCAAAGTCAGACACAAATCTGTCCACGCGCTGACGATTTTTAGATTGGTGGAAAATGGACTCGGAGTTGCCATTGTACCGAGTTCACTGAAAGTCGGCTATGATCTGAACGTCCGGTTTATGGAGATTCAGGGGATTTCACAGTTTACTGAGCTTTCGGTAATCTGGAAGCTGGGGAATAGAAATCCGGCTTTAAAATGGGCTCTGCCCTTGGTGTAGAAAACAAAAAAAGGCGGCCATTGGCCGCCTAAATATCTTCAAAAAGACTGGTGATTACTTACCGAAAGAAGCTTTAAGCTCTTCAATGTCTACGTTTTTGATCACCGGCTTAGCGCTCAACTGCTTGATTTTGATCACACGAGCAGTTTGGCTCTGTCTTTTTCTTTTTAGTTTTCTCTTAAGTGTAGTAACGGCCATGGCTGTATATGTTTAAATTTTTGGATTCAAAACGAAGCGCAAAAGTAAGGAAACAATTTTTCTTTGCCTACAAATCCTGAGATTTTATTCCAGACTTATAAGAGGTTTCGGACAGGCTTTTAGTGATTTTTGAATAAATTTGGGGCTCATTTACCAAAAATCACCCATGCAAAAGCCGAGTTTGCCCAAAGGCACCCGAGATTTTGGCCCTGTGCAGATGGCCCGAAGGACGTTCATTCTGGATACTATCAAGGAAACTTTTCAGCTCTTTGGCTACCAGCAGATCGAGACTCCCGCCATGGAAAACCTCAGCACGCTGACCGGCAAGTACGGGGATGAGGGAGATCAGCTGTTGTTTAAGATCCTCAATAGTGGGGATTTCATCAAAGACGTGAAAGCTGAGGATTTGGAAAAAGGTGCTTCAGCGATATTAAATAAGGTCTCTGAAAAAGGTCTTCGCTATGACTTGACGGTTCCTTTTGCCCGATACGTGGTGATGAACCGTAATGAGCTGACTTTCCCGTTCAAGCGCTATCAAATCCAGCCTGTCTGGAGAGCAGATCGACCTCAAAAAGGACGATATAGAGAATTTTACCAATGTGATGCTGACGTGGTCGGAACGGACAGTCTGGTGTGTGAGGCGGAAATTATCCTCATGATCCGACGAGTCTTTGAAAAGCTTAGCCTAAAGGACTACAGCATCAAGCTCAATAACCGGAAAATCCTTACAGGAATAGCTGAAGCGATAGGGGAGGCTGGAAAGGAAGGCCCGCTCTGTGTCGCTATCGATAAGCTAGACAAGATAGGATGGGAGAAGGTGAAGGAAGAACTTGCCCAAAGAGGCTTTGGTGATACATCGATTTCCAATCTGGCGCCTTTGGTTGCTTTGGAAAGCGACCTAGTTGGAAAGCTGGAATTTCTGAAAGGCTTCCTGAAAAGTTCCGAGATTGGACTTAAAGGAGTGGAGGAGCTGGAGCAGGTCTTCGCCATCCTCAGGCAGATGGGAGTGGATCTTGATCATGTGGATTTTGATATCATGCTTGCACGCGGATTGTCCTATTATACCGGAGCGATCTTCGAAGTGAAGGTTCACAATGTGTCGATTGGATCAGTCAGCGGTGGAGGTCGATATGATAACCTCACGGGGGTTTTTGGTTTACCAGGAGTCTCAGGAGTCGGTTTTTCCTTTGGCGTGGACAGGTTGTACGATGTACTGGACGAGTTGGGGCTGTTTCCTGCAGAAAGCCACAGCAGCACGCGTCTGCTTTTGACTTATTTCGATCAGGAGGGCTTTACCTATGCGCTTGGTCTTCTAAACCAAATTCGCAACGCGGGAATCAAAACCGAAATTTATCCGAATGCCGTTAAGATTCAGAAGCAATTTGATTTCGCCAACAAGAAAGGGATTCCTTTTGTCGGAGTATGTGGCGATGACGAGATAAAAACTTCAACTATTTCCCTGAAGAATATGGCTTCAGGAGAGCAGGCAAAGATGGATGTGTCAGCTGCAATTCAATCAGTTGGCTATTCAATGTGAAGGATGGAGCTGATTGGAAGGTAGATGCCGCCTTTTAGGGAAATAAAACTGTTTCCTACCGCCCAAACCGTCGTGTCCACGGTGTAGATTTGCTCGTCCGCGGCCTCAAATGTAATCTTCACCTTAGTTTGGAGCAGATTGCCGAGGGTTTGGGATCGAAAAAGACTGTATAGTCTTTCGTTTCTTGCCGTAAGGTCGGAAATGACTTCCTTCTTAGAAAAGGACAGCAGGGGGATTTGCTCTTTTGGGATTAATACAGTGGTATTCATGTGGTTGTGGAGTTTGGATACTAGTGTTTACTGGATATGCTGGATAAAAGTTTACCTGAAATTTGGAAGAATTTCGGTCGAGGTATGCCGACCTACCTTGAGGTAGATTTCTGCCAAGTAAATTGAAATTGAAAAGGAGCCGGAGTCTCCAAAGGATTAATTTAGAGCTTAAACAACGTAAGAAATATGTTTGATATCATGGGAATGATGGGCAAGGTGAAAGAGGCCCAAGGGAAGATCAAAGAGGCACAGTCCCGTCTGGTTCTGTTGACCGCAGAGGGAGAATCCGGAGCTGGTATGGTCAAAGTATTCGTCAATGGAGATCGGAAGGTACTGAAGATTGAGATGGATGAGTCCCTACTTACCCCGAAGGATAAGGAAATGCTCAGCGATCTGATCGTGGCCGCTACCAACAAGGCGATGGAAGCCATTGAAGTGAAGATCAAGGAGGAAATGAAAAAGGCGACAGAGGGAATGCTGCCAAATATTCCCGGGATGGATCTGGGAAGCATGTTCGGATGAAATCGAGTATGGTTCAGGTGAAGAGATGCGGAAAACTCTCCGCGCAAACGGGGTTCCAGGTGGCTAGAGCTACTCAAACCTAAACGGATGAAAAAAGCGGCCATCGTCATCTTGAACTACAACGGCAGGCAGGTATTGCCTGTCTTCTTGCCCTCTGTTCTCCAGCATAGCATCTTTGACTGCTGGGTAGTCGATAATGCCAGCCCAGACGGTTCGCTGGATTTTTTGAAAGCTGGGTTTTCCCAGGTTCAGCTGATTGCTCTCGAGTCCAATTTTGGCTACGCGGGAGGATATAACTGGGGCTTGGAAAGGCTGAAGGGGGAATATGAGTTTTTTATCCTACTCAACTCCGACGTGGAAGTCACCGCGGACTGGGATAGGAATTTAATAGATTGGTTGGACCGACACCCCGATTACGCGGCTCTACAGCCCAAAATTCTCTCTTGGCAGGATCGCAGGTATTTCGACTATGCAGGTGCAGGGGGTGGATACTTGGACGACTTGGCCTATCCCTATTGTCGAGGGAGAATTTGGGAAAATATCGAACAGGATCTTGGGCAATACGATGATGCCGTAGAGGTGGATTGGGCATCGGGAGCCTGCTTCGTAGTCCGGGCAAAGGATTTTTTTGAGCAAGAGGGCTTCGATGCACATTTTTTCGCACACATGGAAGAGATTGACCTCTGCTGGAGATTCAGGAGATCTGGACGGAAGGTGGGGTGTCTTGGCAGGGTGACGGTTTTTCACCAAGGTGGGGCGACTTTGGATCGCTCTAGTCCCAACAAGCTTTATTTGAATATTCGAAACAATCTCAGCATGGTTTACAAGAATGTATCCGGCTGGAGAGTTTTTGGAATAATTGTGGCTAAGTCAATCCTCGAAATGACTGCTGCGCTGGGATATTTATTGAAAGGAAGAAAGGACTTTGCCTCAGCCATCTGGAGAGGGTATCGAGACTTCTATAGGAAAAAGGGTTTGCTTGCCAAGCCAACAAAAAAGCCGGAAATGGAAAAGTCCAGTTCCGGCCCGATACATTTTATATTTTGGAATTATCTGATTTTGCGAAAGCGGGTGTTTTCTGATCTTTAGTCAAAGAGAACCGGATTGTTCATCTTGCGAAAATACTTGCGGATCTTCATCATCATCGCCATGCTTACATAGAGGATGATTGGTGATCCCAGGGTCACAAAAGAGGAGTATATGAAGAAAAGGCGTATGCTATCTATGGGAAAGTGAAGTTTTTCTCCCAATCGAGAGCAAACCCCAAAGGCCCTCTCTTCAAAGAACAGTTTCAGTTTTTCCATGGTGTGGTAGTATTTTCGATCTAAAATTAGCAGAAAATGGGTTTGAAATCTATAAATCATTTTAATAACCGAATGTTTAACATCCTGGTCATCTTATTTTTACTTTCAAGCGAACCCTTGTTTTCAAAATCAAGAATAGTGCCTGAAAACAAATTTTTGAAGGATGTGCAGCTGACGCCTTCCAAATTGAAACTTGAAGGAGACTCAATCCGCTTCACTGTCAAGGGCACCATACCCATTGAATCAGTCCTCACTCCGAAGAACCCCAAAGTTTCTCTAAGCTACCATGCCGAAGGCAATGAATTGTCATTGGGGGAGCTGGAACTGAAAAGGGAGGTCGCTAGCTATAAATATGAAGGCCGATACTCGCTGAAGTTTGAACCTTGGATGACGGGCGCGACGCTCGAGGTTTTTTTCTACCAAGGAAGAAAAGAAGACCCGCAACCTTTTGAAAAGCAAGTCCTCGCAAAGGGCATTATAGCACCTCAGCTGATGGTCAAATTGGGCGAAGTTTATCCGGACGAGCCGATACCAGTCGTCGGGCTTTTCATTACTTCCGGCGCATTGGACAAGGAGCTGGTAAGGAATGAGGAATTTTCTTTTCTGTTTGAACTCGGCTCCTCGGCATACAAGTCTAGTGATGCCAATTCGGCGACGCTTAAAAGGCTTGATGCATTTTTGGAGGCAAATCCTGATGTGCAGGATTTCAAGATCACTGGCCTCCAATCTCCGGAAATCGGCGAGGGGAGAGATGCTTCCTTGGGAATGAATCGGGCGGAGTCGGTCAGTAAGATGCTCGGAGCCCGAGTAAGCCGACTATCTGAATCGCAGTTTAAGATGGATTCACGAAGGAATGACTGGTTTGATCTTCGTTTGCTGCTCCGGGACTATAAGGGAATTTCCACCAATCGCAAAGATGAACTCTATGCTGTTCTCATGAACCAGGAGAGCTATCTGGAGCAAAACGAGAGATTGAAAAAGATTCCGGGATTTTCGCAGGTGGCGCAGGATCTATATCCCAGACTCCGGGCTGCCAGGGTCGAAATCACGTCCAAGCCACGGGCAGGACTGGACATGCAGCAGTCGATCAAATTGAAAGAGGCGCTTACGAAGAATGACGGCACCAATGCACTTTCATTTGCTGAATGGGCCCTTGCGGCAGAATCTACTCAGAGTATTGAGGAAAAAGCGGCGATCTATTCCAAAATGACGGAGTTTTTTAGATCTCCCCTACCTTATAATAATATGGCGGTGGTGCGTATGCGCCAGGCTCAGAGGACTCTCGATCAAGGGTCTAAAGAGATCCTTTGGGAGGAAGCCTTGAGACTGCTGGCCCAAGCCTACCGGATAGAGCCAACTCCCCATACGCTTCATAACCAAGGCCAGATTTTGGCGCTGATGGGAGACTACTGGGAGGCGTACAAAAAACTGTCCGATGCATCAACCATGTCGCTTAATCCGAATTTTTTGCAGCATAATGAGGCACTCAGGGGAGCTTTGGATATTTTGAGAGGGGATTATAAGCTTGCGACTCTTAGGTTTGACTACCGATTCACCGACCCGAAGGATTTTTTCAACAAAGGAATAGCCTACTATATGTTGAGGGACTTCCCGAATGCCAATATGGCTTTTGAGGAATCGGTGATACAAGGTCGGAGTTTTGGGTACGGATACTACGGGCTAGCGATGATTGCGGCAGCAGGAGGGCAGCAGGAAGTAGCCCTTATTCAGTTGAAAAAAGCGATTGAAAGTAATCGCCAATTAGCAAGCCGAGCCTACACGGATCCACTATTCTACGAGATCCGGGAATCCTCAGAGTTTGCCGCGGCACTGACGGAGAAATAGAATGTCTATTGTAATCATTTGAGATAATAGGACTTTTGCACAAATGAAAATTTTATAAAGATTGAAGGATAAAATTGAAATTTTGGCGAATAATATCGTCTACTTCTGAAAAAGTGAAAATGGGCGTCCTTTTCGGAATTTTATTTTTGAGTTGAGGTTTGAAAATTGTTTTAGAATATTTAACATTGACGATTAACAATTAACATTTAAACCCTAAACTCAAGCCTATGATCTATTTTACACTAGAATAGTTCCCTTCCCCCCCCCAATCAGCATCACCCGATGCACTCAAACCTTCTGGTTCTATAAGCCGGTCAATCGACCAAGGTGTAATCGCAATAGCGTCTTGAAATTCAAGCAGAAGTCTATTGCAATTATTTTGAGAATAATCGCAAACGATTGCATGATCAATTAACTAATAAGTTTTTGAGATTAATCTTGTTACCCAATCTATCTATGTTTATGAAAAATGTTTACAAAATTCTAAGTGTGTGCCTTACGCTCTTAGTCCTATCCGCCGGTGCTGCCTTTGCGCAAAAAACCGTGACGGGTACGGTTCTAGATGAGTTCGGGGTAGGCCTTCCGGGGGTCTCGGTCCTTGTGAAAGGCACTACAACCGGAACCGCTACAGATATTGACGGGAAGTATTCCCTCAGTGTCGCCAATGACCAGGCTACCCTGGTATTTTCTTTTATTGGCTACGCTGCCATCGAGCAGGTAGTCGGAAGCCGCAGCGTCATCGATGTTAGTATGGCACCCGATGAAAGAACGTTGACAGAACTGGTTGTGACCGGTTACTCCATTGACTCAAGGAGAGAAACAACCGGTGCGATTGCCACCGTGGATCCTAGAGATTTGACGGTAATCCCTACTGGTAACGTCGAGCAAACCCTGCAAGGTCGTGTGTCCGGTGTAACCGTAATTACCAACGGTCAGCCTGGTACTTCTTCCATCATCCGTGTTCGCGGTTTCGGTGCCTTTGGGGGTAACGAACCGCTCTATATCGTAGACGGTTTGCCAACCGGCTCTACTGATTTCCTAAATCCGGATGACATCGAGTCGACAACAGTATTGAAAGACGCTGCTGCTGCTTCCATCTATGGTGCACGTGCTGCAAACGGTGTAATCGTTTATACCACCAAGCGCGGTGCAAGAAACAAGAAGCTTAGAGTCGACTACAATGGTATGTATGGTGTGACCGATCCAGGAAAAGGATTGGATATGATGAATCCCCAAGACTTTGCCACTTATACTTGGCTTGCTGAGACCAATACTGCTATGCAGAATGGCGTCGCTCCCAAGTATGAGCATCCTCAGTTTGGTACAGGTTCCAGTCCGGTGATGCCCTACTACCTCAGCATGATTTCACAGGATGCGGAGGGGAACTTTACAGTCTTGTCCGGTCAGCCGGGGCCACTTTCTGCAGCCCAAATCGAGCAGCAGCGAGAGTGGTACAACATTGATCCTACAAAAGGAACAGTTCGTCAATTGACAAGAGCTGCGACTGGAGAAGGTACCGATTGGTATAATGTGCTTACCGCTCCAGCTCCGCTTCACAGACACTCACTCGGTTTTAATGGTGGTTCAGAGACCAGCAGATTCTATGTTGGACTCGGTCTTCAAGAGCAGGAAGGCATCATGATCGGTAACGAATTCAGAAGATATTCCCTGCGGGCAAACTCTGAGTTTGACGTAACCAAAAGAATCAGAATCGGACAGAACTTCCAAGGAACCTACCGCCAAGTGCTGGGTCAGCAGGGAGGTACAGGAGGCCGAGGTGTTTCCGATGACGAAAACGACATCCTCCAGGCCTTCCGTATGCCTTCTATTATCCCTGTCTATGACGAATTTGGAGGATATGCCGGTACTGCTTCCAGAGGCTTCAACAACCCAAGAAACCCGGTAGCTAACCGTGAAGGCCAATTGGACAACAGGAATTTCAACGCCAATGCTTTCGGTAACGTGTATGCCGAGTGGGATATCATCGATGACCTGACCTTCAGGACGTCTATCGGTGGCCAGTACAACAACTACTATTACTGGAACTACACCCGCTTGCAGTATGAGAACTCTGAAAACAACTCTGCATTCGGCTATGGGGAAGGCTCAGGCTTCTCCTTTGGCTGGACTTTCACCAATACCCTTGCTTGGAAGAAGAAAATAGACCTTCACGCTTTTGATGTACTCTTAGGTCAAGAGGCTCTGAACTCAGGCGAAGGTAGAAGCATCGACGCGGTGGGACAGAATCCTTTCTCCCAAGATCCGGACTTCATCACCATCTCCAACCTCCCAGTAGGTACCAGACAGGTAAACTCTTCCCAGTTTAAGGGGGTAAACTTCGCATCATACTTTGGACAAGTGAAGTATACCTACAACGACAAGTACATCGTGAGCGCGGTAGTGAGACGTGACGGTTCTTCCCGTTTCGGTGAGAATTCAAGATACGGGGTGTTCCCAGCGTTCTCTGCAGCTTGGAGAATTTCTTCTGAATCATTCCTACAGGGAGCCACTTGGATCGACGACATGAAGATCCGCGGGGGCTGGGGTCAGATGGGTAACTCCAATAACGTTGATCCAAACAACCAATTTTCCCTATTCGGTGGAAACGTGGGTGCTTCCTCTTATGACATCACTGGATCTAACTCCGGCGCCGTTATCGGTTTCAGAAGATCCCGTATAGGTAACCCCAATGCCCAGTGGGAAACCGCCGTTACCCAAAACATCGGTATGGACGGAACGTTCTTCAACGGTCGCTTGGATGTGATCTTCGACTGGTGGAAAAAGGATACCAAAGACTTGTTGTTCCAGGTTCCAATTCCATTGACTGCCGGTAGCAACGCAGCGGCACCTTCGGTTAACGTAGGTGAAATGCTGAACAGAGGTCTTGACCTTTTGGTCTCTACGAGAGGTAATCTTAGCACCGACCTGACCTATGAATTGACTGTTACCGCGTCAACGCTAAAAAATGAGATAGTATCTCTTTCCGATGGTTTGGATTTCATTACCACTGTCAATCCTTCCTATAGAGGTATCCAGCCTATTCGAAATGCGGTAGGACAGCCACTTTCTTCATTCTTTGGATACAATGTATTGGGACTATTTAGAGATCAGGAAGACGTAAACTCTCATGCAACCCAAGATGGTAAAGCTCCAGGACGCTTCAAGTTTGAAGATGTAAACGGTGACGGTGCGATCACCCCGGATGACCGGGTATTTATGGGAAGTCCTGTTCCTGATTTTACGGGTGGAATGAATTTCACGCTCGGATACAAAGGTTTTGATCTATCTGCCTACTTCTATACTTCCATTGGAAACGAGATCTTCAACCAGTCTAAATGGTTTACCGATTTCTTCCAGACATTCGAGGGCGCAGCGATCTCCGAGCGCCTGAAGGATGCTTGGACTCCTGAAAATCTTGATGCAGAGATTCCTATTGTGGAAAGAGTTGCAAACTTCTCTACTTCTGATGTGGCCAACTCCTTCTATGTGGAAGATGGTTCGTACCTGAGATTGCAAAACCTGACTTTGGGTTATTCTGCACCTGCTTCCCTGCTTCAAAAGTGGAAAATGGAGAGAGCGAGAGTGTTTGCTTCTGTAAACAACGTGTTTACGATATCAGGTTATGAAGGATTGGATCCTGCTGTAGGTGGTGACGCTGACCTTACCTTTGGTATAGACGTAGGTAACTATCCTGTTACCCGTGGTTGGACCTTCGGTTTGAACCTTAGCTTCTAAGCTGTACAAGAAAATTTGAATCGTTTATAGACACTATAATAGATTAGACAAATGAAGAATTATAAATTGAAAATAGGAGCCTTGCTCGTATCCGGCGCGATGATGGTCGCTGTCAGTTGTAGCGATGAGTTTCTCGAGGTGCCACCCGTAGGACAGTTGTCGGAAGCCCAGTTGAGCACACTTGCAGGGCTCGACGCTTCGTTGATTGCCGCTTACTCTCAAGTAAACGGCCGCGCAAATAGGTTAGGATCCCCTTCCAACTGGGTGTGGGGAAGTATCCGAGGTGGTGAAGCCAACAAGGGAACTGACCCCGGTGATTTTAGCACCATCAACCCCATTCAGAGATTTGAAAACAATGCGGCAGGAGGAGAAATGGGGTCGAAGTACAACGTTTGTTACGAAGGCATTGCCCGAGCCAATAGTGTGCTGAGACTGCTCCAAAATCCTGCACCGGATGTTACTCCGGCGGATATTACACGTCTTACTTCACAAGCAAGGTTTCTCCGGGCACATTTCTATTTCGAACTTGCTAGAGACTACAATCAGACTCCTTACGTGGATGAAACCGTAGACTATGGAAGTGGCCTTGAAGATGTCAAAAATGACAAGCCATTGTGGCCGTTCATTGTTGCGGACTTGGAATATGCCGTAGCAAACCTTCCAGCGACCCAGGCTCAAGTAGGCCGGGTTAACCAATGGGCTGCAAAGGCGTATTTGGCAAAAGTGTACATGTACACCAAAGAATTCAGCAAAGCCAAAACGCTCTTCGACGATGTCATCGCCAATGGCGTGACTTCGAATGGGAAGAAGTACGACCTCGTGCCTTATTATGACGATGCATTCCGTGCGGCAAACGACAACCATGAGGAGTCGGTTTGGGCATATCAAGCTGCAGCCAACACAGGTTCTGTGAACAATGCAAACCCAGAGTTTGACCTCAACTTCCCTTACAATACGGGGCCTTCTGGTCCGGGTAACTGCTGCGGATTCTTCCAGCCAAGCTTCACCTTTGTGAATGCTTTCAGAACATCCAATGGCTTGCCGTTGCTGGATAAATCTTACAACAGCCCTGCCAATGAAGTTAAGAGTGATATGGGCGTAGCTTCTGGCGCGGCATTCACTCCTGATGCTGGTCCGTTGGATCCTCGTTTGGATCACACCGTAGGCAGAAGGGGACTTCCTTACTTGGATTGGCAAGATCACCCAGGCAATGCTTGGATCCGTAACCAACCCAACGGCGGGCCTTATTCCCCTAAAAAGTATGTCTATGAGAAGTCAGAGCAGGGTTCCTATCAGGACAACTCTTCTTGGACTCCAGGCTATACCGGTATCAATTTCATGATTATCCGTTTTGCCGATGTGCTTTTGTTGGCCGCTGAAGCGGAAATCGAAGTGGGCTCCCTGGAAAAAGCAAGGGAATATGTCAATCGTGTCAGAACCCGTGCGATGAACTCCAAGCTAATGAGAAGTGACGGTACCATGGCAGCTAACTATGTGATCAATACCTATTCTGCGCCTTGGACTGACAAAGCTGCTGCTCAGACTGCTGTCCGTCACGAGAGGCTGTTGGAATTGGGTATGGAAGGCCATAGATTCTATGACTTGCAGCGTTGGGGTACAGCTCAAGCTGAGCTTGACTTCTATTTTGCATATGATTCTCAGAAGCTTCCAGCACCTCTTGGAGGAGCCAAGTACTCTGATAAGTATAAGTGGGTACCGATTCCCCAGGATCAAATTGACTTGGTGGGAGCTGATATTCTGACTCAGAACCCAGGTTTCTAAAAATCCCAGTATGCTTGAAATTAAGAGGAGGCGTTCGCCTCCTCTTTTTTTGTTTTTTACTGCCGATCGTTTTTTTCTACAGACGGGAAAATGCTAATTTGAACCACCCTATCTATCCCCAAAATTACCCATGAAGTATTTTGTTACCCTGATAATCCTTTCTATTGCTTTTGTTTTCACCGCCTGCAAGAAAGATTCTTCACTATTCAGTCTGAAATCACCGGACGAAACAGGAGTTCATTTCAACAACGAAATCATAGAGTCCGACACCTTTAATATTCTGACAGATGAATATATTTTCAACGGAGGAGGAGTAGCAGTAGCAGACTTTGACCAGAATGGTCTCCCGGATTTGTTTTTTACCGGTAATCAAGTCGCAAACCGACTATTCATCAATGAGGGAAATTTTAAATTCCGAGACATCTCGGAGAGCTCAGGGGTATCTGCGGCCAATAGATGGTGTACGGGAAGTGTAATCGTCGATATCAACCTCGATGGATGGCCGGATATCTATGTAGCGACGGCAATGAAAAAAGGCTCTGGAGAGCGAAACAACCTGCTTTTTGTCAATCAGGGTAAAGATGCTTCTGGCAATGTTTCTTTTGTGGAAATGGCTGAGAAGTACGGCATAGCCGATTCGGGCAATAGCATGGGGGCAGCTTTCTTGGACTATGACCTCGATGGAGACTTGGATTTGTATGTGCTCAACAATGAGCAATTGTCCGCAAAGCCGACCAATTTCCGTCCCAAAGTAACCGACGGTTCGGCAATCAACAATGACAGCTTCTACCGAAACAACGGGGACGGCTCCTTCACTGATGTGACCCTTGAGGCTGGGATCGTCTTCGAAGGCTTTGGACTGGGACTGGTGGTGTCGGACATGAACAACGACGGCTGGCCTGATATCCATGTCAGCAATGACTATATCACCAATGACATTCTTTATATCAACAATCAAGATGGAACTTTCACCAATAAGACCAAGGAAAACCTGAGACATCAAAGCCAGTTTTCCATGGGAGCGGACATTGCGGATTTCAACAATGATGGACTTCCCGACTTGGTCACGATCGACATGTTGGGTGAGGACAATTACCGAAAGAAAACGACAATCGGAAAGAATGTCTATCAAACCTACCTCAACAACGAGCAGTTTGGCTACGAATATCAATACGTTCGCAACATGCTTCATGTGAATAATGGTCCAGGAATTCCCTTTTCCGAAATCGGACTGATGGCGGGCATTTATCAGACGGACTGGAGCTGGGCGCCGCTTTTTGGAGATGTCGACAATGATGGGTTGAGGGATTTACTGATCACCAATGGTTTTCCGAGGGACATAACTGACAAAGACTTCGCAAATTATCGCGCAGACGTGGGAAACATCGCCTCCACAAGGCAACTCTTGGACTCCATTCCAATCGTCAAAATCCCAAACTACTCTTACCGAAACGTCGGCAATCTTGGGTTTGAGGACAGTGGCGAGACTTGGGGACTTAACGTCCCCTCCTTCTCCAACGGATCAGCCTTGGTGGACTTGGATTTGGACGGAGACTTGGACTATGTAGTCAACAATATCAATGACCCAGCTTTTGTTTTCGAAAACATGCTGAATGAAAAGGAAGGTGGCTCAAATTATTTGAGAGTTAAGCTCAAAGGTCCAAAAGGGAATCCCCAAGGGCTGGGGACGAAGGTGCTTGTAAAAACTGCTCCCGAGAATTTCCTTTATCAAGAGATGCAGATCGCGAGAGGATATATGTCATCTATAGAGGAGGTTCTTCATTTTGGTTTGGATTCTTTGAACTCAGCGCCCGAGTTACTGGTGATATGGCCGGATGGCAAGCGATCGACTTTCGAAAATATCAAGTCAAATCAGGTGGTTCAGGTGGATTATGCTTCATCCGATGTTGCCAAGGATTCGGTTGCAATTTTGGATCTGGGGAGTTTTGGAAGGATGTTTTCGGAAATCTCCGAAGAGCTGGGCATTTCCTACCAGCATCAGGAAGATGATAAGATCGATTATAATATTCAGCGTACACTGCCGCATAAGCTGAGCCAGTTTGGGCCGGCGCTTGCAGTGGGAGACTTGGACGGGAATGGCACTGAGGACCTGGTGATCGGATCGTCTTCTGGATTTGCCCCGGTTTGGTATTCACAGCAGGGAGATGGAAGTTTCCTTGAAAAGGAATTGCTGCCTGGACAAAACACGGTTTTCGAAGAGACGGGGATTCTTGTGTTGGATGTGGAAAATGACGGTGATCTTGATCTTTATCTCGTCAGCGGTAGCGCCGAATTTTTGCCTGATGCTGCGGAGTATATGGATCGCATCTATCTGAACGACGGTAAAGGAAATTTCACTTTGGATCAGAATTTCTCGTCAGTCAAAGCAAATGGGAGCGTTGTACGTGGTGCGGACTTCGATGGTGATGGATACATCGACCTTTTCGTAGGAGGAAGGAGCCCAATCGGGAAATTTCCGATCGCCGAGAAAAGCTTTCTGCTAAAAAATGAAAACGGGCAAATGACCGATGTGACGGACAGAATCGCTCCTGGGCTGAGGGAAGTCGGTATGGTTACCGATGCTATTTGGTCGGACGTCAACGGTGATGGAAAGGTGGATTTGACTGTTGTGGGAGAGCTCATGCCGATTACCATATTCATCAACCGGGGAGATGTGTTTGAAAAACTCGCCGACTCTGGGCTGGAAAACTACCAGGGTTGGTGGAATTCCATTGCAAGCGCGGATTTTGACCAAGATGGGGACTCTGACTTTGTTGTGGGGAATCTCGGAGGCAATAATTCCCATCACCCCAATGCCGAGCGGCCGCTAAAAATCTATGCCAAGGACTTTGACAACAACGGAAGTGTGGACCCGGTGACTTTTGCGTTCTACAAGGATAAACAAGGAGGTGCTTTCAATTCCTTCCCTAGCCATTTCTGGGATGATCTGAACGGTCAAAGCCCAATGTTCAGAAGGAAATTTGAGCGCTATAAATACTATGCCCTGAGTACGGAACAGTCTTTTTTTACCGAAGAAGAGAAGAAAGATGTACAAATCCTGACGGGTAACTATGACCGTACAATTTGGGTAGAGAACCTGGGCAGCGGGAAATTCAAAGTGCACGAGTTGCCCTTGATGGCGCAAGTCGCCCCGACTAACGGTATCGTCACGGATGACGTCAATGGAGACGGTTTTATGGACATTCTGCTTGTGGGAAATGACTACGGAAATGAGATCTTCATCGGTAGGCTGGATGCTTCTGTTGGACTTTTGCTCCTGGGAGATGGAAAGGGGACATTCAAAGCTGTACGGCCTATGGAAAGTGGCTTCGTGGTGCCCGGTGATGCAAAGGCTTTGGTGAAGCTGAGCGCTGTCCAAGGCTCTCCCCTCTATTTTGCTTCCCAAAACAGGGGCAAGCTACTTGCCTTCAAGGCCGGAGGTCAAGAAGGAAAAACATTGGCTTTTGGGCAGGATGTCATGGCGGTGATCTTAGAGCTGGAAAGCGGAAAGATGCAGCGCTACGACCTTGGCTTGGGATCTGGCTTTGCATCGCAGTCTTCCAGGGAAATCACTTTTCCAAAAGGTGCCAAATCAGCAGTCATGATCAATTATAAGGGGGAATTGATTCCCGCAGATGTTTTTACCAGAAACTGATCAGCGATAGAGCTGGCCTGCCCTGGCTTCACATATATCCTGGATGAGCTCTGCGACCTTGTCAGTGACATCCTCAAAATAACGCCTCCCTTTTTCAGGGGAGGCTTTTTTTGGATTGCCTATCCCTGTGTCCTCGGTGACCTCAGACCATTTACGTTCAGCCCATGCCCATTTTTCCCGGATTCCGCGGATCACGGATTTTTTCTCCACGCCATCTCCGGCTTCGTCCAGCGATAAGACCAGCTCGGGATGGAGGTGCTGAATCAGGCAGGTTTCCATTTCGTCGGCATGGTCGCCCGCTTCTTCGAAGTATTTGCTTTTGTCTAGGGATTGAAACCAATTGCAGGTAAAAAGCATCATCTCTGGAAATTTTAGCCCTAGCTCGCGGAGCATGGGTTGAAAGTTGTTGCCTCCGTGGCTGTTGAGGATAAGGAGTTTTTTGAGGCGTTGTCGGTTCAAAACTTCGATGATATCCTTGAGAATAATCAGCTGTGTGCTGGGATTAAGGTTGATGTCGAGATAAATATCGCTTTGGCCTGTGTTGACACCAAAGGGGACACAAGGCAAGACTACGACTTTCGCGCCCTTTTCCCAAGCCTTTTTCGCTCCCTCAGCAGCAATCCCATCCGCCTCGTAAATATCTGTCCCATAAGGCATATGGTAGTTGTGCGCTTCGGTGGCACCCCAGGGAAGAATAGCCAGATCATATCGAAAGGTTTTGAGGTCTTTCCAGTTTACTTCTTTCAGGATATAGGGTCTCATGTAATTGTTCTTTGGATTTAGGAAGAAGAAGGGGATTTTTAGGGCCAAATTCATAATTTGAAACCCATTTCTAAAATACAGTTCATGTCCCAAAGAAGAAAGTTTATCAAGAAATCCCTGCTCGGGTCTGCCGTTTTTTTGCCCGGTGTGGCCTCAGCCTTTAACGTTCCTGCTACCGGTAAGCAAGCCATCGGTGAAAAGCCGATCATTCTGTCTACATGGAACCATGGCCTTCCCGCCAATGCGGATGCTTGGGCAAAGCTGGAGGACACGGGGAGTATTTTGGACGCTGTAGAAGCAGGTGTAAAGAACACCGAACTTGATTTAACCAATCTTTCAGTTGGTCTACAGGGTTTGCCTGACCGCGAGGGAATCGCCACGCTGGATGCATCGATCATGACTGGGGACGGGTCCTGTGGGTCGGTCGCTTTCGTTCGTCAGATCAAGCATCCAATTTCTTTGGCCAGGGCGGTGATGGAGAAAACACCCCATGTGATGATTGTGGGAGAAGGAGCCAGACAGTTTGCGATCGCCCAAGGCTTTCCTTTGGAAGAGGAAAAACTCAGCCCAAATGCCCAAAAGGCCTATGACAAATGGAAAGTGAACAGCCAGTACAAGCCTATCATCAACATAGAAAACCACGATACCATTGGCATGATCGGGTTGGACGCCAATGGCAAATTGGCAGGCAGCTGCACCACCAGTGGACTTGCTTACAAGATGCATGGAAGAGTAGGCGATAGCCCGATCATCGGGGCAGGATTATATGTGGATGACGAGGTCGGAGCCGCCACTGCCACCGGACTCGGAGAGTCAATTATCCGAATTTGCGGAAGCTTTTTGATCGTGGAGCTTATGCGCCAAGGTCGCACTCCACAGGAGGCCTGCGAGGAAGCCGTGCGCCGATTGATCTCAAAAAACAAGGATATCAAAGATATACAAGCGGGATTTCTGGCAATCAACAAGGAGGGAGAGACCGGCGCTTATGCCGTTCATCCGGGATTCAATTTTGCGAAAGCCACCAACTCGGGAAATGTGTTGATCGACTCTGGTTATCATTTCAGGAAGCAATGACAAAAGTCTTACTTGAAGCCCCGGTTTTTGGCCTACAGGGAGCGCTCGAAGCGGCGCAGTTTGGAATAGACCGATTGGAACTATGCGCAAACTTCCCAGAGGGAGGCGAAACTCCTAGTGCGGGAATGCTGCGCTTTTTGAAAAGTGAAGTAGATATTCCGGTATTTGTGATGATCCGACCCCGTGGAGGGGACTTTGTCTATTCGCAGAAGGAACTCATCGTGATGAAGCAAGACATCCAATTGCTGAAGGAGTTAGGCGCGGACGGTTTTGTTTTTGGGATCTTGGACCAAAAGGGAAAGGTCGATGAAACGGCCTGCAAGATGCTGCTGAGGGCAGTGGGGGATAAGCCTTGCACGTTTCACAGAGCCTTCGATGCTTCGTCAGATCTGGATGATTCACTGGAAAAGATTGTGGATTTGGGGTTTCAGCGGATCCTGACTTCGGGAGGAAAAAACTCCCTAAGCGAAGGTTTGCCGGTGATTCAGCGTCTGCTCGAAAAAGCCGGCGATCGCATTATCATCATGCCTGGAGGCGGAACTAAAGCTGAGCACATCCCAATCCTGAAGAAAAGTGGTTATTTGAAGGAAGTTCATGCATCCTGCAAACTTGCCAAGCCCTCGCCTAATGAGTTTGTTAACGCTGGACTTTCATTTTCTTCCATGCCCTTGGATTATACGATGCATTTTGGTGTAGATCCGAATCAGGTGAGGGAGTTCAAAGAAGTGTTGTAAGGAACGATGCGGCGATATCTAGTTTGTCTTTTGGGATTGACGCTGTGGAGTTGCGGGCAGATCGCCGAGCGGAAACAACCGCCTCCGAGTCTCCAGCAACTGGCAAATTCCGACTTGGACCTCTCTGGCGAGCAGTTGGCAAATGGCTATTGTGCTGCATGCCATGTGAAACCAGAGCCTGAGGTTTTGGACAAGGTGACTTGGGAAAGCAAGGTATTGCCGGATATGAGAAAGCGCATGGGCTTGTATCTCCCGGAGGATTTTGGAACTGCACTGCCCGAGGACGAGGGAATTCCTGAAGGTATCTATTCCAAAACTCCGATGATCACCCGAGAGAAGTGGGAGAAACTTTTGACCTATTACCTTGAAAACGCGCCGGAAAAGCCCCTTGTGCAAGCCGATAAGCAAAGTCCCAAATTGGGTATTCCGGGATTTGAACTTGAAGTGCCCCAATTCCCAATTGTGCGGTCCAGCCTTACTACGATGCTGAAGGTACATCCGGAATCTGGGCAACTGTGGCTTGGACATCGTTTTCGTTCTCTTTTTGTTCTGGATTCGAAAAACGAATTTGCGCAGCTTGATTCGATCCCGACTCCGGTTGCGCCGGTGGAATTGAGGTGGAACACTAACGGGACCTTTGACCTACTCTCTATCGGATTGATGGATCCTGCCAATGACTCCTTGGGAGTTTTGGCAAATTATTCCCACTCCGGCGATAGTTGGGTGATCCGCTCGATTGAAGAAAAGTTGATGCGGCCAGTGCATGTGGAGTTTGCCGACTGGAACGGGGATGGAAGGGAGGATCATGCGATCAGTCATTTTGGAAACCATCTAGGAAAGCTGAGTCTCTATTTGTCCGATTCTGTTGGGTTCAAAGAGTTGATCTTAAAGAGAGATCCAGGCGCGAGAAGGACAATCGCCGTTGATTTTGATGGGGATGGAGACTTGGATATGTTAGCCTTGATGACCCAGGCTAGGGAAGCCATTGTGCTATTCGAAAATCAAGGCTCAGGTAAATTCCGGGAGGAGAGCCTTCTGACTTTTCAGCCGGCATTTGGATCCAGTGATTTTCGATATGAGGATATGACTGGCGACGGACATCCTGATCTCATTCTAGTCAATGGCGACAATGCCGATCTTTCGCAAATTCTGAAGAATTACCACGGTGTAAGAATCTTTGAGAACGACGGATCGGGGGAATTTGAGGAGAGTTGGTTCTATCCGATGCATGGTGCCAGTGCTCTGGAAGTAGGAGATTTCGATCAGGATGGTAGGAAGGATTTAGTTGCGATTTCATTTTTTCCAGACAAAACGCAGAGGCCAAAGCAGAACTTGGTTTATTTCAGACAGAGCTCCAAGGGAGTTTTTAACCCCTTTGTAATGGCAGACGCACCCGATTTGCATTGGCTGACGATCTCAAAAGGAGACCTGGATTTGGACGGGGATATAGACTTGGTGGTTGGCACGTTTGCCTTTGATGAGCTGTACAGACCAGCGACTTCCCATTGGACTCCGTTTGCTGTACTCAGAAACCTGCTCAAATAATCAACTGACGATTGGGGTTTGACCGGAATAAATCCTTGTATTGGATTTAATTCTCGTTCTATTATTTCTCTTGTCTCTAGAAATCAGTATCTTATTATTCTTCCTTAAATAATAAGCTATGGTAAAAAGTTTTCAAGGGGTCAGAGAGGTGGAGCCCAAAGCCCCGGTACAGCAGATTTTGGTCAAAGACCACATGAGTACTAATCTTGCTACTTTTAGTCCTGATGATTCAATAGACCAAGTGCTGGAAGTTTTAACCAAACGCAAAATTTCTGGAGGTCCGGTCTTGGACGAATCCGGAGCTCTGGTCGGAATTATTTCCCAAACAGATTGCCTGGCGGAAATCATCAGGGGGAAATATACCAATACGGTCAGGTTCCCGGCCAAAGTAAAAGAACATATGAGTACCACAATCGTATCCGTATCCCCCGACATGTCTCTTTTTGATGTCGCCCAGAAATTTCTCGAAAGCAAGTTCAGACGTTTTCCGGTGATAAAAGACGGACATCTCGTTGGGCAAATCAGCCTGAGCGATGTGATTCGCGCATTTCCGAAACTCAGGCATACCACCTGGTGACAAAAGCGAAAAGGCTCCGAACTTTCGGAGCCTTTTTGCTTTTGTCGAGATGGTGATCGTTTATTTTGACTTTTCGATCGCCCGCTCCACGTCTTTGATGATATCGTCGCAGTGCTCCAGCCCTACAGACAACCTCACTAGTCCATCCACGATTCCAACTTGTGCCCGCTCGTCGGGTGACAGTTTGCTATGGGTCGTGGAGGCTGGGTGTGTCACGATGCTACGACTGTCGCCCAGATTGGGTGTGATGGAGACCATCTGTAGCTGGTCGATAAATCGCTGCGCACGAGCGCCACCGCCTTTCAGTGTCAGCGTGATGATTCCTCCTCCAGCCTTCATTTGTTTCAAGGCAAGGTCATGCTGGGGATGGGACTTTAGGAATGGATATTTCACGATTTCCAGCTCCGGATTTCCTTCGAAATAATTGGCGACTTTCAGCGCATTTTCGCAGTGGCGATCCATTCTGATGGCAAGTGTCTCCATGCTTTTTGCCAAGATCCAAGCATTAAATGGGGAGATGGAAGGGCCCGTGTGTCGAGTGAAAAACTGCACTTCCTTGATCAGTTCCTTTTTTCCCAAGATCAAGCCCCCAATGACTCTTCCCTGGCCATCGATGTATTTCGTCGCGCTATGCGCCACTATGTGGGCGCCCCATTTTGCGGGCTGCTGAAGATAGGGGGTAGCAAAGCAATTGTCTACGACCAGGATCAGGTTGTGTGCTTTTGCGAAGTTTCCGGCCCATTCTAGGTCGATGATTTCCAAGCCCGGATTGGACGGTGTCTCGATGAACAGCATCTTGGTGTTGGGCTGTACCAGCTTGTCCCAGTTTTGATAGTCGGAAATGTCTCCATAAGACGAAGTGATTCCCCACTTTGGAAATACGCGGGTGAGAAGCTGATGCGTGGAGCCAAAAAGGGATCTGGAAGCCAAAATGTGGTCGCCTTGCTGAAGTAGGGAAGCCATCGACGCAAACATCGCCGCCATACCGGAAGCGGTGGCGATGCCGTCCTCGGTGCCTTCCGCAATGCAAACTTTCTCGATGAGATCGGAGGAGTTGGGATTGGCGTATCGGGAATAGATGTTGCCAGGAATCTCTTCTGCAAACATTGCCCTGGCTTCCTCTGCCGAGCCAAAGGTGAAGCTTGAAGTTAAAATTATCGAGGAGGAATGTTCTCGCTGGTCAGAGCGGCTTTGGATTCGGATCGCGTCGGTTTCGAAGTGACTCATGGTTTGGAAGTTTGGAATACAACATAAAGCCAGGGCTGAAAAAGAATTTTCCCAAACGCAGAATTTGAACCAGAAAGTGGGGTAGTAGTGAATACGCCAATTTATAGTTCCCGCTAAGGGTAGGATTTGGCACCTTTCACCTGCATGGGGATGGTTGCCAGAGGGTCATCGAGCCTAGTCTCTCGCCTCTTCTTTATAAATCAGTCTCCTGAAGTGCTGCAAATTAAGCTGGAGAATTGCGTATTTCCAAATCTCTCCTCCAATCAATCGTTGAATTGGGTCATCGTCTGAGCGATCCCGATCGTGCAAAAACCAAGTATCATTTCGATTGCCTTGTCCATCATGATCGGGAGCTCGTCGAACTCTTGCTGGGTAAACCGTCCCAAGACATAGTCGACTTGTCTTCCTTTGGGGAAATTGTCGCCGATTCCCATCCGAAGCCTGGGGTAGTCCTGGCCTCCGGTGAGGGCTTCAATATTTTTCAGGCCATTGTGACCAGCCGCACTTCCTTTGCCCCTCATTCTAAGCTTTCCGAAAGGAATAGCGACTTCGTCCACGATGACCAGCACGTTTTCCTTGGGGATATTCAGTTCCTTCATCCAGTAGTTTACAGCCTTGCCGCTCAGATTCATGTAGGTCGTGGGCTTGATGAGATGGAGGGTGCGGCCCTTGTATTTTATCTCGGTCTTGAAGGCGAGTCGGTCGCTTTTCCAGGTAGCATTTTGCTTGTCGGCTAGTCTGTCAAGGGTCAGAAATCCGATGTTGTGTCGGGTAAGTTCGTATTCAGGGCCGATATTGCCCAATCCCACGATCAGGTATTTCATAGGTTTAGATTTTCTGAACTTCGAAAATAAAAAAATCCTGTCCGGTTGGGGACAGGATTAATGGTTTCTGCAAGAATTGGATTACTCGCCTTTTTTGCCTCTGAGTGCTCTTGGAATACCAATAGTCACCACGGATACATTTGGCGAAGTAAGGATTTCGAATCCTTCTGGCTTCAGCTCGGCTACTTTGAAAGACTTACCAAGGTCAAGGTTGGAAATGTCTACAGAAATAAAGTCAGGGAGATTGCCTGCGATACCTTTTACTTTCAGTTTTCTGGTTTTGAATTCCAGCTTTCCACCTTTTGCGATACCAGGAGAGCTACCTTCGATCTTCACAGGTATCTCAAATTTGATAGCCTTGTCCTCAGTGTAAGCCATGAAGTCCGCGTGAAGCAACGCCTCGCTTACTGGGTGGAACTGAGCTTCCTTCAATACGGCCTTGATGATAGTACCCTCTACGTTAAGTTCAACCAAGTGAACTTCTGGAGTGTAAATCAAGTCGCGGAAAAGGATGGCCGGAGAGTAGAAGTGAACTTGCTCAGGGATACCAGGTCCGTAAACCACGCAGGGAACATTGCCTGAATCTCTGATTTCGTTCAAAGCGGCACTGTCGAGATTTGCTCTTTTAAACCCTATAATCTCTAGTGTTTTCATATGTACTTGTATTTAAAATTGGTTCTCAGATAAACAAAGAACTGATCGAGGTGTTACCAGTCACGGCGTGGATCGCTTTTGCAAACAATTCCGCTACGCTCAGTACTTTGATTTTTGAAGACTGCATTTTGGGCGTGATGGTATCTGTGATGACCAGCTCTTCCAAAACAGAGTTTTCGATGTTTTCGTAGGCTTTCCCGGAAAGTACCCCGTGCGTGACGATGGCTCTTACGGAGTTAGCTCCTTTTTCCATGATGATCTGGGCGGCTTTGCAAAGCGTGCCCGCAGTATCCACCAAATCATCCACAAGAATCACGTCTTTCCCCTCTACGTCCCCTATCACCTGCATGGATGCGATCTCGTTGGCCCTTTTTCTGTGCTTATCACAGACGACCATTTCTACTTCGAAGTGCTTGGCAAAGGATCTTGCCCTAGCCACACCTCCCACATCCGGAGCTGCGAAGATCATGTCTTTTAGTCTCAGGGTGTTCAAATAGGGTGCAAAGATAGCTGATCCATTCAAGTGATCCAAAGGGATGTCAAAAAAACCTTGGATTTGTCCAGCGTGCAGGTCACAAGCCATGATTCTGTCGGCGCCTGCAGAGGTAAGCATATTGGCAATCAACTTCGCTGCGATGGATACCCTTGGACGGTCTTTACGGTCCTGACGCGCGTAGCCGAAGTAGGGGATGACGGCGCATACTTTGTAGGCGCTGGCGCGTTTGGCCGCATCGATCATCAAGCAGAGTTCCAAAATATTGTCACTCGGGGGATTGGTGCTTTGGATGATAAATACCGTACAACCTCTGATGGACTCGTCAAAACTCGGAGACATTTCTCCATCGCTGAATTTTGACATGGTCAGATCGCCGAGTCTTTTGCCATAATTTTTGGCGATTTTTTCGGCTAGGTGGAGGCTGTTGGTACCTGCAAATATTTTTACCTCAGACATGGTGGATTGTTTTGGAGGACTTGGAAAGGAATGGAATCTAAGGCAAAAGTAAGGATTTTTGACAGATGGGCTACTTGCGGGACTTTTCATCCAAATAATATCGGGGTAAATTTCTATTCAAGGTGACGTTGTCAGAGTTCCTTGGTTTCTGATTTTCTATTCCCCTGACCGATCCTGTAATTTTTTTGACTTTAAGGCTTTTTCGATAGCTCGTTTACCTGATGCTTGGTTTATTTTTACCTGAACTGGTACTAACCCCGACCTTATGAAAAGAATTTTAACCCTTATCCTGCTTATTGGGCTCTTGCCTTTTTTTGCGCAGTCCCAATCCATCCCCACTCCGAAATCCCACTTTGGTTTCGATATCGGCGATCCGTATATGCTTGCTGATTTTTCCCAGACGGAAGCTTATTTCAAAAAGGTCGATGCTGCTTCTGATCGCGTACAGTATACCAGCATTGGCCAGACAGAGTTTGGCAGGGAACAACCGATGCTGATCATCACCGCTCCGGAGAATTTTGCGCAGCTGGAGCGATATAAGGAAATTTCCCAGCAGCTGGGTCGTGCGGAGATTAGCGAAGAAGACGCAAAAGCACTCTCAAAGGAAGGCAAACCGGTCGTGTGGATTGACGGCGGTCTTCATGCCAACGAGGTGGTGGGTGCCCAGCAGTTGATAGAAACCCTGTACAATCTAGCCTCTAGAAATGATGAAGAAACGCTGAAGATTCTGGATGAAGTGATCCTGCTCCTCGTTCATGTGAATCCAGATGGGATGGAAATCATGTCCGACTGGTACATGAGGAACGAGGATCCGGCAAAGAGAAACAAAAATATCCCCGTGCTGTACCAGAAATACGTGGGACATGACAACAACCGTGACTTCTATATGAACAACATGAAGGAGTCCACGAATATTTCCCTTCAGCAATATGTGGAGTGGCTCCCCCAAATTGTATACAACCACCACCAAAGTGGCCCGTCCGGGACAGTGGTTGCTGGTCCACCATACAGAGATCCGTTCAACCATGTGTTTGATCCCCTGATCATCACAAGCTTGGATGCGGTGGGTGCAGCGATGATCAACCGCCTACATGTGGAAGATAAGCCAGGCTACACCCGTTTGGATGGATCGGTGTTTTCCACTTGGTGGAATGGGGGATTGAGAACCACTCCTTACTATCACAATATGATCGGGATTTTGACCGAGATCGTCGGCGATCCATCTCCTTTTTCCATTCCGCTGGTTCCAGATCGACTGATTCCAAACAACGGAACGCCATATCCAGTCACTCCAGGGCCATGGCCGTTTAGACGTTCGATTGATTACTCCGTCTCGCTGAACTACGCTATTTTGAACCATGCAGTAAGGCACGGGGATGAGTTGCTATACAATTTTTATCTGATGGGTAAAAACTCGATCGACCGAGGAAATAAGGACACCTGGACCAAGTACCCGAAATATGCCCAGGCGGTACAGGAGGAATTCAACACCTCTCAAAAAAAGAAAGACGCCGATGATCCTGAGATGGCAAGCTTCGGATTTAGAGCGGGCTTGCCACTGCAGTTTTACGATTCGGTCTACCAGGATCCGTCTCGACGAGACCCAAGGGGCTACGTACTGCCGTCAGACCAAGCGGATTTTTCAACGACAATCAAGTTTCTCAATGCACTGATCAAGTCTGGAGTATTGGTAGAAAAAGCTACTGCAGACTTTTCCATAAATGGAAAATCCTATCCAAAGGGTTCTTATGTGGTCAAGGCTGCACAGGCTTTTCGTCCCCATGTGCTGGACATGTTTGAGCCTCAAGACCACCCCAACGATTTTCTCTATCCCGGAGGACCGCCTATTCGTCCCTACGACGCGGCGGGATGGACTTTGGCCTTCCAGATGGGAGTGGCTTTTGACAGGATTATGGAAGGCTTGGAAGGGCCTTTTGAGCGCGTGGCTTACGGACAGCTGCTTTCTCCGGAGCCGACCTCGGTTCCTTCCAGCTCAGGATTTCTACTTGATGCTAGAGCCAATGATACTTTTCTCGCAGTCAATGATCTTTTGAAGTCAAAAGTGAAAGTCTATCGCACTACGGCTCCAACTGCAGGATTACCGGCGGGATCGTTTTATGTTCCCTCATCCGGGCGAAAATCCCTACAAGAATTGGCTAGCAAGTACGGCGTAAAGGTAGCCGCTGCGTCGGGAATGCCTTCTGGTGCCAGAGAGATCAAGCCTTCTCGCATTGCTTTGTACGATTATTATGGGGGTTCTATGCCATCCGGCTGGGTTAGGTGGATGATGGAGCAGTTCCATTTTGATTTCAACCTGATTTTTCCCCAGGAAATTGATGCTGGAAATCTTGCGGACAAATACGACATCATCCTGTTTATTGGACCGGGCATCCCTGGTGGAAGCGGAGGATACGGTGGAGGAAGTCAGCCGAAGAAGGAGGATATTCCGTCTGAATACCACCACATGCTGGGAAGAATATCCGTGGAGCAATCGATTCCCCAGTTAAAGGCTTTCCTGGAGAGCGGTGGGGAGATTGTTGCCGTTGGAGCGGCTACCTCCCTTGCGTACCAGCTGGATCTGCCTGTTTCGAATTCATTGGTGGAAATATCCAACGGCGCGGAGAAGACGCTGACCGGGGATAAGTACTACATACCGGGCAGCGTGCTGCAGATGTATGTTGACAATTCTTTGCCTGCCAATTATGGGATGGCGGAGAAGGCCGATGTGCTGTTTAACAACAGCCCGGTTTTCAAATTGGCGCCTGATGCGGCTTTGAGAGGCGTGAAGCCCCTTTCTTGGTTTGGCACGGAGCCTCCGTTGAGGAGCGGCTGGGCATGGGGTCAACAGTATTTGAAAAATGGGGTGACAGCATTTGAAGCCCAAGTAGGAAAAGGCAAACTGTATGCTTATGGACCGGAAATTACATTTCGAGCCCAAGCACACGGCACTTTCAAGATGCTGTTTAATCAGTTGTACCAATAAGGGCTAATACAACAAAGGATGGTCGACTGGCCATCCTTTGTTGTGTATTCTTTGCCAAAACACATTCGGCCCCCTTTCGTAAACTTCAAAAAATCGAAATTATCAATCTTTGAAGACAGCCCTATCTCCAGATTCTAAAGATCCCTACTTGAATTATGTCCAAGCAGAACTGCTGGGATGGCTAATGAAAGTCAAAAAGCCTCCCGGGATATTCAGCCGGATGAGCCATGGAGTGCAGGGCAAAATAAATTCCTGGATTCCTGAGAAAGTTCATCGAGCGATCAGCGTAGCCATCGAAAATATGGTCAAAGCAGTTTTGACTGGTTCGGGATGGGTGTTTCCAAAATTCCACGCGGGTCTGTCGCTGAAAGAAAGGGAAGACAAAGTCCGGGTTCGAATCAAGTGGTATCGCAATACGGCGTCGGCTGAGGGAGCAGTGACAGGGGCAGGTGGGATTCTCTTGGGATTGGCGGATTTTCCGGCGTTTCTCACCATCAAGATGAAAATGCTTTTTGACATTGCGGCGTTGTATGGGGTCGATGTCAAAGACTACCAAGAGCGGCTATTTTTGCTTTATGTGTTTCAGCTGAGCTTTTCAAGCCAAAAACGGAGAAATGAATTGATAGGCCTGATCGAGAACTGGGATTCCTTCAAAAACGATCTTCCAAAGGACTTGGGCCAGTTTGACTGGAAGACCTTTCAGCTGGACTATAGAGACTACATAGATCTAGCCAAGCTTGCTCAGTTGGTTCCGATCATCGGAGCCCCCGTCGGGGCGATTGCAAACTACAAATTGACCGAACATCTGGGAGAGTACGCTATGAACGCATATAGACTTAGGATGCTGCAAACTTCCCAGAGGAAACTGGATTGAATGGGATAGGACCTAAAACAAAAAAAGCCTCCTTTTGGGAAGCTTTTCGTTGGTCTACTAGGGCTCGAACCTAGACTCTTCTGAACCAAAATCAGACGTGTTGCCAGTTACACCATAGACCAGTTTGTTGGAAGCGACTCTTTCGTCTGCTTTAAAGTGTCACAAAGGTAGATTTTTGAGTTATTTTTTCCAAATCGGCATTTGAAGATTTTTTGATCCGCCCGATAATTCCCTTGAATTCAGTCAGAAAAAAAAACGGATCGGATTAATTGGTCAGAGATATGTGCAGAAAGTGGGGAATGGCCTTGGAAGATCCGTCATGTGTAGCCGGATTCGGTGGAAATTGCTTTTTTGTTAACTTTCAGTTAGTTCCATTCCTTGAAATGGAATAGTTGTAATTTTTCAACACCAACATTACTATAAACTAAAAGCAAAAAAGTACAATGAAAGCAGACAGAATGGAAAAATTGATTGATGAGGTCGTCGAAAAGCTTGAAAAACTTAAGGAAACTCAATTGGCGTCTGACCTGAAATGGTGCTGGGGAAGTTTCCAAAGTGACCAGAATTCCAGCGGTTTGGAGGAGAAAGGCACTTTGGCCTTGGTAGCCTTAAAAAACGCGCGAGAGAAGAATGCCAGGTCCGTAGCCAAGAAATTGGTCGACGACTTGGAAAAGGCTCTTTCGTAATGCATAAAGGCTCGCAGTGATGCGAGCCTTTTGGTTTTGTTCTTGCAAAGAACTTATTCTCCTACTACGACAAACTTCACTTTGGTTTTCACCTCTCTGTGAAGGTCAACGTCAGCGGTGAACTCGCCTGCACCTTCAACAGGGACAGTGATGGCGATTTTCTTTCTGTCGATGTCGAAGCCTTGAGTAGCCAAAGCGTCGGAGATCTGGAGCGTAGTCACTTTTCCGAAGATTTTTCCAGAGTCACCGATTTTCGCTTTGATCTCCAGGTTTACTTCGGCAAGCTTTGCTGCAGTGTTTTCTGCTTCAGTCTTGATTTTTTCAGCTTTGTGAGCAGCCTGCTTGATGTTTTCAGCAAGGATTTTCTTGTTAGAACCGGTAGCCAATACCGCGAAACCCTGAGGGATCAGATAGTTTCTTCCGTATCCTGGCTTTACGTCTACCAAGTCATTTTTATATCCAAGACCTTTGATGTCTGTTTTTAGAATGATTTCCATTTGTAATGATCTTTTGTGATTGAACGATACAAGACCGAATTATTTCAAACCATCGGTTACGAATGGCAACAAAGCCAAATGTCTTGCTTTTTTGATAGCCTGGGCTACTTTTCTCTGGTATTTCGCAGAGTTGCCGGTAAGTCTTCTTGGAAGGATTTTACCTTGCTCATTGACGAATTTCAAAAGGAAGTTGGGATCCTTGTAGTCGATATACTTGATACCGTGCTTCTTGAATCGGCAATATTTCTTTCTGATTTCGCCTCTGTTGATTGGTTCGTTTACTAGTGTCATTGGGCTTGCTCCTCCTTAGCTTCAGCTTTTTTGTTAAATTCTCCTTTTCTTCTTCTGTCTGCATAAGCAATTGAATGCTTGTCAAGTACAGTAGTCAGGAATCGCATGACTTTCTCATCGCGTCTGAACTCAAGTTCAAACTTGCGGATGATAGTCGGATTAGCCTTGAACTCAACCAATACATAAAAACCAGTAGTCTTCTTGTCGATGGTGTAAGCCATCTTCTTCAGACCCCAGTTCTCCACATTGATCACGTCTGCCCCCTCTTCTTTTAACAAGTTCACAAACTTGTCGACAGTATCCTTCATCTGAACATCAGACAAAACGGGAGTTAAAATGAATACCGTCTCATAATTTCTTTGGAACATTTTTGAATGTGTTTAAGGAATTTGAATAAACAGACCGCAAAAGTAGAGCTTTTGCTTCTGGAATCCAAACCCTTGTCACCTATGTCCTGGTAATTAAATCAAAAAAGCCTCCGAAGTTGGAGGCTTTTTTGAGCTTTGTAGTTTGGGGGGTTATTTCACGGTAAAAGTTTTGGAGCCGACTTGGTAGTTGTCCACGAAGATTTTTACCTCATGCGTACCTGAAGCGTAGTCGGAGCCTTTTTCATAATAGAATACCAAATCCTGCTCAGTATTGTCGAAAATGATGTCCTGCTTCACGGTATAGAACTGTTCAGCACCATCGATCATAAAGGTCCCAGAGCCCTTTGCCACGTCAAAGATAGGTTGAGAACTTGGTCCCAAAACCTGAACATAGACATTCCTCGGGCCTTTTTCCGCCACCTTATTGTCTGCCAAGTTGAAGCTTACTTTTAGCCTTTCCATTTGCCTGTTGCGGAAGTCTTTGGTGGTTTCGATCCGCTCTTTGCCTCTGGCGTTGACGGCGGCGATGCTGATGTTTTCGGCCTTGAGCATGGAGGCTACATCTACCTTGGCCTGGAGGTCCTGTTTCTGGATGTTGAGCTGGGCTACTTCTTCTTCGATCTCAGCCTGGGTGGTCTTGAGGTCTTGATTTTCGGCAAAAAGCTGCTGATTTGCTGCCCTTAGCTCTAGAATCTCCTGGTCTTTTTGGGCGATAAGGCCATTGAGATTGTTTATTTTGCCGTTGAGGGCGGCGATTTCTGATGAAGAGCGCTGTTTTGTGGAATTCCGCTCGGCAATCAATTGGTCTCTGACGGCCTCCAATGCCTGTACATCGCCTCCCAATTTCTCGATTTCTTTGATTCGAAGATCCAGCTGGTATGTCACTGAATCGAGGCGCATGTTCAGATCGTTGTTTTCGGTCGAGAGGAGTAGGATTTCCTCTGTTTTCTTGGTGCGGTCCACGTAGTCCGTGTACAGTTTGATGCCGCTGATGATGACCAGCAGAATAAGAACAATGATGATGATGTTCTTATTTTGGTCTCTCTTTTGACTCGATTCCTTTTCGAAATTAGTGCTCATGTTTTTGGTTCTGTTTGTAGGCTAATGATATGCAAGAATTAGACGAAACTTTCTGGTCTTCCCGCTACCAAAATGGGGCTACAGGATGGGACATTGGACATGCTTCACCTCCACTTTATCAATATCTTTGCCAAATTGATACTAAAACCATTGAGGTGCTCGTTCCCGGTGCCGGCAATGCCCACGAGGTGGCCGTAGGGTGGACTTTAGGCTTTACAAAAATCCACCTGTTGGACATTTCATACCAGCCCATTCGGGATTTTTTGGCCAAGCATCCAGAGTTTCCGGAGACACAGGTTCATCATCAGGATTTTTTCGACCACAATGGCAAGTATGATCTGATCTTGGAGCAGACTTTTTTCTGTGCTTTAGTTCCCCGACTCAGAGAAGCTTATGCCAGGAAAATGCACGGCTTGCTCAAGCCGGGAGGCAGGCTTGTAGGAGTCCTGTTTGACCGGGAGTTTGGATTTGAAGGGCCTCCATTTGGAGGGACAGCAGCAGAGTACCTGACTTATTTTCAGCCGTACTTTGGGATTGAGAAGTTTGAACCCTGCTATAACTCAATTCCGGAGAGGGCGGGCTCAGAACTTTTTATCAAGCTGAGAAAGTCAGATGTCCAGGACTAGATGGGATTTTTTTCCAGGAGTATCAAAGAAAACTATCCCGCATTCGAAAAAGTCCAAGGTCAGCCTCACCTCGGGACGTGACTTGATCTCTTCCCAGGCTTTTTCCATTTCGGGTGTCCAATGAATGTCTCCGATTGCCACGATAGCTTTTGGATGTATTTTCGGAACTAGGGTGTTGAACGAGCCAATTGTTCCTTGGTAAGTGTGATTGGCGTCGATCAGTGCAAAATCTACGGCCGGGATTGACTCCAGCGCTTCTGGGAGTGTTTTTTCGATCGGGCCTAAAATAAACTCGGTTCTTGCAGGCAGGGGATTGCGTCGGGCAATGTTTTGGATTTCTTCGGAGCCTTCGAAGGTTAATAGACGGCCTTTCGTTTTCTCACTCAAATACCTAGTCGAAATTCCTACACATGTTCCTAATTCGATCACCGTTTCTGCAGGTGTTAGACTACAGAAATATTGGTAGAGCTGAGCAAACTTGATGTTGCTGGTGGAATACCGAGTTATCCGTGAAATCGATCGATGCGCCTCGGGCACTTTTTTGGAGCCCGCCCCGAGATCCAGTACTGGAATCGTGGAAGAGTCTTTCAGGAGTGTCTCCCGGAATTTTTCTATTTCAAGATTGCCGCTTTTGTTTTCTTTTAGAAATTGGACAAGCCTAGTGTAAATCTGAAATATAAAGGGCGATTGTTGGCTGAACGTGTCTTCCTTGTCCAGCCAATGGATGAGGAAAGCCCGTATGAAGAAAAAAGTATTCCCCAAATCAATTGTGGAAGATATTGGCAATCATCTGGAATTCCGGGACGATTACTTCGACCAGATTGCCGTCAAAAAGTTTCTCCATGGTATAGGAGCCCTTCATCTTGCCGAGTCCTGACTTGAGATTGCATCCGGAGACGTAGGCGTGCGACTCGCCTGGTTCCAGCACAGGCTGCTGACCGACCACACCGCTGCCCTCGACTATCTTTGGTGATTCGGCAGCGTCAAAAATCTCCCACTTTCTTCTCAACAGTTGATATGTATATTGGCTGTTGTTTTCGATAGTTACCTTGTAGGTGAAAACGTAGTGGTGCTGATGAGGACTGGAAAATTCCGCCTGATAGGTAACTTCCACGCTTACTTTGATGCCTTTTGTGACCGCGACTACCATGGTGAATGCCTTAGAACAACAAGGGTTAAAATCTAATGAAACTAACTAAATAATCGATATTGATGGATGTAAAAATTGAAGAAAGCTGGAGAAATTCATTAAATCATGTTTTTGAGCAGGATTTTTTTAAACGACTAGTTGGCTTTGTAAGGTACGAATATCAAAATCAGGATGTTTTCCCTCCGGGCAAAGAAATTTTTAACGCTTTTCAACATTGCCCTTTGGAGGCGGTAAAGATAGTGATATTAGGACAAGATCCATACCATGGTCCGGGGCAGGCTCACGGATTGTCCTTTTCGGTAAAGGCAGGTGTGCCATTTCCGCCAAGTTTGCTAAATATTCTAAAGGAAATCAAAACAGATATTGGCGCCGATATGCCTGCAGACGGAGACCTGACCCGTTGGGCTGATCAGGGAGTTTTTTTGCTCAATGCGACTCTCACGGTAAGGGCAGGTCAGGCTGGCTCCCACCAAAACCAAGGTTGGGAACAATTTACCGACGAGGTGATCCGCGTCATCAGTTCTAGCCGGGAAAATGTAGTCTTCATGCTTTGGGGAGCTTATGCACAGAAAAAGGCTGATTTGATAGATTCTAAAAAGCACCTGATTCTCAAAGCTCCCCATCCAAGTCCACTTTCAGCCCATAGGGGTTTTTTGGGCTGCCGCCATTTTTCCAAAGCGAATAGCTATCTGACTGAAAAAGGGATAGCACCCATACGATGGTAAAAAAAACGCCCCGAAATTATGGACTAGCCCCCAAAAGTTGGACACTTATTGGGGGCATTTTGGATCAATTTATTCCTTTGAAGAAACGGTTCCAGCGAATCTTGCCAAACATGGATTCATATTTGTCCAATGAAAGCCACAAGAACCAGGCTTTGCCCACGATGTGATCCTCAGGAACGAATCCCCAAAATCTCGAATCCAGAGAATCATGGCGGTTGTCTCCCATCATGAAGTAATAATCCTGTTTAAACGTATACTTTTCAACTTTTTGACCGTCGATGAAAAGGCTTCCATCCCGGATGTCGACCTGCTCATGACCTTCATAGTTTTCGATTGTAGAGCCGTACCGCAACACATTGTCTGCAGTCATGTCGATAGTCCAGTCTTTTGCGGGCACTTGCAGCGGGCCAAAGTTGTCCCTATTCCATCCATAGTCGGAGCCTTTTGGGAAAATAAGTGGCTCATGGTCCCCAGGGCTTTCGATTCGCTTGGTGATGGATACCACCACTGGAGAGGTCCTGAGTCGCTCGATCATCTGATCTGTTCCAAAAACCATATAGCCGGCACCGTTTGTGAATGCCATAAAACTCTCCGGGTTGATGCCATACTCGGCGAAGAAATCTACTGTGAGCGGACGATTGCTTATCAAGTCGTAGGAGTATTGCATTTCTTCTGGCTTCGGAGCAGGCTGATCGTTTACCACCAATTCGCCTTCTTTGATCAAAATCACGTCTCCGGGTATCCCTACTGCCCGTTTGATATAGTTGGTTTTTAAATCGCTCGGATATTCGAATTCGACCGGATAGTTGAATACAACGACGTCGTTTCTTTCCACATCACTGAAGCCCGGCAGTCGATAGTAAGGGAGCTGGATGGCATCGGAATAGGAGGGGATATCTGTCCCCCAGATCTTTTGGTGTGTGAGGGGAACCTGGAGGACCGTCTTGGGTATTCGGGTCCCGTAGTGCATCTTACTTACAAAAAGAAAGTCGCCGACTAAGAGGGACTTTTCCATGGAGGCGGTGGGAATCGTAAAGGGTTCGAGCAAAAGCCAACGGATCAAGCTGGCTGCGACTACTGCAAAAACCAGCGCATCCAGCCATTCGCGGGTCGCTGATTTTTTCTTTTTAGGTTGACTCATGAGTTGCTAGTTGATTCAGAAAGATAGAAAATCATCCATAGAGAGCACGCCTTTTCGGCCTTGGATCCACTCAGCCACCAAAACTGCGCCAAGGGCAAAGCCCTGCCTGCTGTGAGCGGTGTGTGTGATCTCAATCTCGTCGATTTCAGAGCTGTAGCGGATGATATGGGTGCCGGGGGCAGGGTCGATCCGCTTTGCGATGATGGGGAGAGACTGTTCATTTTCGGCCGATTGTCCGACCAGGTACCATTCGCTGAGTTTGTCCGTGTTTCGCAGGATCCCTTCTGCGAGGGTGATCGCAGTGCCAGAGGGAGCATCCTTTTTTTCGGTATGGTGGATTTCTTCCAAGGAAGCTCGATAACCGGTGGTTTCATTCATCAGCTTGGCAAGGAACTCGTTGACTTTAAAGAAGATATTGACTCCGATGCTGTAGTTGGAAGCGTAGAAAAAAGCCCCGTTTTGGTCGGCTGTGAGTTTTTCGATTTCCGTTTTGCGGGAAAGCCAGCCGGTCGTGCCTGATACGACTGGAATACCGCGCTCCATAGCCCAGGAAATGTTCTCTACCGCTGCCTCAGGCTGGCTAAATTCAATGGCTACATCGATGGTCGATGCATCCAAGCCGTCGAGCTCGTGACGGTTGTCGATGTTGATCTTGGCTGCTAGGGAATGGCCGCGGGATTCGGCGATTTCGCCGATGATCTTTCCCATTTTGCCATATCCAAGAATAAGAATGTTCATTATTTAAATTGAAGTTTCATAGTGAGTCCCATGGAAGAACCTGAAGCTGCGAAAGTACCGACATTTGGCTCAAATTTGAGAGCCAAGTCGTCGGAAATATTAAATCCCGAGAGATGTGCATCGACATTGGCATCTATGAGGTTGAGCGCATAGATGCCCGCCAGCAGCAAGATCGTCAGGTCTCTGTTCTGTCTCCAGTAGTCTACATTTCGCACCAATGCCTCTCGGTTAAGCGAGGGAAACTGGCTTTGGTCTCCATCATCATAGGCGAAAAGCGCCTCTCTGAAGGTTTGATAGCGCTTGTTGTTGTACCCTATGAAGTAGATGTCCGTCATGAATCCAGCATAGAGTAGGGGGACTTTCCAAGCTTTCCCGTTGTACACTTGTCCCGCACCAGGCAAGATGGCGGAGAGAATGGTCGCTTTTCTGGGATTTTTGGGAAGGGAGGAGTAGTCGGTCTTCTCTTTTTTTTCTTTGGGGAGCGACTCGGTTTTTTCTGACTCGTTTTGGTTTTGTGAAAATGCAGGGTTCGACAGTAGCAATACCAAAAGCAAAAGCCCCAAGGATATCCATGGGGTCTTGGGTTTTGATTTTCTGTCGCAAAAGGCTGGATTCAATTTTTCAGATGATTTCGAGTATTTCGAGAATTCTGTTTAGGTCGGTGGCAGAATTGAATGGGATTTTGATTTCCCCGCGGTTTTTCTCGTCCGCTTTTAGGCCTACCTTGGTTCCAAAGTGTGAGGCCAGCCGTTGCTGGATTTTGTTTATTTCATATTTCCGTACCGGATCCAGTCCTTTTTCAGGCCTTTCCTTCTGAGGCTGACCCTCGTTAAGAGACTTTACCAAAGCTTCCACTTTGCGGACACTCAGCTCCTCATCGACGGCCTTTCTGAAGATTGCCAATTGCTTCTCCACGTCCTCCACATTGATCAACGCCCTTGCATGGCCCATGGAGAGCTGCTGGTCGCGGATAGCGGCCTGGATTGTCGGAGGTAGCTTGAGGAGGCGTAGGTAGTTGTTGACCGTTGTCCTGTTTTTGCCAACACGATCTCCCAGCTCTTCCTGCTTGAGATTACATTCTGCGAGAAGTCTTTGATAGGAGTGTGCGATCTCCAGTGCATTGAGGTTTTCCCGCTGTATGTTTTCAATCAAAGCCATTTCCAGCATCTGTTGATCGTTTGCGGTCCGAACATAAGCGGGAATCTGGCTCAGACCAGCCAATTTGGATGCTTGAAAGCGGCGTTCGCCGGCGATGAGCTGGTACTCGTTCGGGGCAAGTTTCCTCACCGTCACCGGTTGGATGATGCCCTGTACTAAAATGGAGTCTGCCAACTCCTGGAGCGCATCTTTGTCAAAATGAACCCTAGGCTGAAACGGGTTGACCTGAATTTCATCGAGGGGTATTTCGAAAGTCCCGGTCTTTGCGACTTCCGGAAGTATTTCATGGCTTTTGTGCTTGGCAGGACTGTCTTCCAACAGCGCTCCCAGCCCTCTTCCTAATGCACTTTTGCGGTTGGGTTTATTATCAGACATGCTTAATTGGTCACTTTTTGAAGGCCGTTTTTCTGGGCTATTTCCCCGGCCAGATTGAGATATGCGATGGACCCTTTTCCTTCGGCATCGAACGCGATGACTGGCAATCCGAAACTTGGGGATTCGGAAAGCCGGACGTTTCTGGGAATGATGGTGTCGAACACCATGTTTTTGAAATGCAGCCTGACCTCTTCGACCACTTGGTTGGAAAGTCTAAGACGCACGTCGTACATAGTCAGTAGAATTCCCTCTATCTCCAAGTCGGGATTGAGGCGGGTCTGGATGATTTTGATGGTATTGAGCAGCTTGCCCAGCCCTTCCAGCGCGAAATATTCACATTGCACAGGGATTATCACCGAATTTGCCGCAGTAAGTGCATTGATGGTGATCAGGCCCAAGGAGGGGGAGCAGTCGATGATAATGAAGTCGTAGAGATCCTTGATCGGAGAGATGACTTCTTTCATCTTTTCCTCCCGATTTTCCAAGTTGATCATCTCTACTTCAGCTCCGACTAGGTCGATGTGGGATGGTACCAAATCCAAATGGTCGAGGGAAGTTTTCAGGATAATATCCTGTACGTTGGTCCCGTCAACCATGCATTCATAAATGCTGGTGTCGATCGCCTTTGGATCGTGGCCTAGACCTGAAGTAGTGTTGGCCTGCGGATCCGCATCGATGACCAGGGTATTAAACTCCAATACAGCCAGGCTTGCAGCAAGATTCATTGCAGTGGTTGTTTTTCCCACTCCGCCCTTTTGGTTGGCTATTGCAATTATTTTTCCCATGGTTTAGCTAAAGGGTAATTTGACTCCAATATTAATCAAATTCAGGTCTTTTCCTTGGGTAGGATTTTCTTTTTTTGGCTGCTACCCTAGGTGAAAAATCGTTAAAATATTCAAAAACAGTGGGATAGATGGAATCTGGGCCGCCGCTTTGCCAAACTTGACCAATTAAAAAGGAGCCCCTTGCGAAGCTCCTTTTTGCTTATTTTTTTCTGTTGGCATCGGCTGCCTTCATCGCTTCTTCCAGTTTTTGCTGAAACTTGGACTTCTTTTTATTGACGTTTTTGGCCTTGCTTTCTTCTACTTTTGCTCGGATTTTTTCATCGTCCACAAAGAGCTTGATAATCGCTTGCTGCCCGAAGGTCACGATGTTGGACACGAAATAGTAAAAGCTCAAGCCAGCAGGGTAGGAGTTGAGGATGAACATGAACATTACCGGCATGATGTAGCCCAGGTTTTTCATCGGCCCAGTGGCAGTGGTCAGCTGGTTGTTGAAGTGTGTATAGATGATCTGCGACACCGTCATCAGCAAGGTGAACAAGCTGACATGGGCTCCATAAAACGGAATGGTAAAGGGCAGCTTGATAAACTCGTCGTAAGTGGACAGGTCATTGGCCCATAGGAACGATTCCTGACGAAGTTCTACCGCATTTGGAAAGAAGAAAAACATCGCAAACAGAAACGGCATCTGGAGAAGGAGGGGCAGACAGCCGGAGATTGGGCTCACTCCCAACTGGGAGAAAAGCTTCATCTGCTCTTGCTGCATCTTGGTAGCGTCATCGCCATACTTTTCCTTCAGCTCGTCTATCTCTGGCTTGATGACGCGCATCTTTGCCATGCCGATGTAGGATTTGTAGGTCAGTGGCGACAAGGCCAGCTTGATCATCAACACGATCAGGATAATGATGACCCCGTAATTGCTGAAATACTTCTCGAGGAATGAGAAAAGGTGGACGACGATATACTTGTTCACCCAGCTGACAAAGAAATAGCCCATGTCGACGTTTTTCTCGAAGCCATCGGTCACTGTTTTCAGCGTCTTGTACTTGTCTGGCCCGAAGTAAAAACTTACCTCAGCTTTGCCGTTTTCAACCGGAATGTTGAACGAGGCGATCATTGACCGTACAATGGATGAATCGGTCGGAGTTGTTTGCGCCAAACTCACGTTTTGGAAAACGGAATCCGCGATAATTCCGGCGGTGAAAAACCGCTGACTGAAGCCAATCCATTTTACAGGTTCGGAGACTTGCTCTTCTTCGGGGTCGTTGCCAGCCCCAAGATTTTCGTAGGATTCTGAGGCGAGGTAATAGTTGAGCTTGGTTTGCCTTCTCGATTCGCTAAGGTCTTTTTCCTGAGCTTTGATTTGGTCTTCCCAAGTCAGGTTAAGTGCATTTCCGGTCAAGACTCCCTGAAAGCGGTCGATTTCAAGTGACTTTTTGACTACATAGCTACCCTCTTCCAAAGAGAACGTGTGGACGATCTGGCCAGCCTCGGTACCGGCCGAAAGTGTCAAGACCTTTGTTTTTACCCCATCTACTTCGACTTCATCCATTTTGGGGCTGAAGTAAAGATCCGCCAAGTTCAGCGGCCCTTTTGCGCTCTCCATGGAGTAATTCATTACAGAGCTCTCTTCATCCAAAAGGATCAAGGGATCGCCATTCCAGCTTTTATATTCCTTCAAGACTACTTCCTTGATGGCGGCACCCTTGGTGGATAGGGTTACGGTTACCTTGTCGTTTTCGAGTGTGATGTCCTCCTCGGTGCCAGCGGTGAGTGGAGCCAAGGCTCCATATTGCGCGACACGCTGCACATCTACCAGGCTATCTGGAAGTACTTGCGAAATAGACTGTTGTACGTTTGCCGAAATAGGCGCTTCGGTCTGCTGAGGGGTCTCTTCTACAGCTGGGATCTCAGGGCTGCTCGCGAAAAAGAGCGAATAAACCAAAATCACCGCCGCAAACAGTATCAAACCCGTTGCTTGATTTCTATCCATAGGTATTGTTTTCCTTGCTAAGGGGCTTAGCGAAACTCTTTTATTTTACTTTTTTGCTGTCTATTGCCGCTTGAATGAATTTGACAAATAACGGTTGAGGATTGAGGGCAGTGCTCTTGTACTCCGGATGGAATTGAACGCCGACAAACCAAGGATGGTTTTTCAGTTCCATGATTTCAACAAGTCCAGTATCCGGGTTTTTACCGGTCGCGATCAATCCAGCGGTTTCTACCTGCTCCAGATATTCATTGTTGAATTCATATCTATGGCGATGGCGCTCCTGGATTTTGGTCTTTCCGTAAGCTTGGGCTGCCTTGCTTCCTTTTTTGAGGTCGCAAGCATACGAACCCAATCGCATAGTTCCGCCCATTTGGTCTATTTTCTTTTGTTCTTCCATCAAGCCGATGACCGGATATGCAGTGTTCGGATCCATCTCAGTGGAATTGGCACTATCAAGCCCCATTACATTGCGTGCAAATTCAATTACCGCTACCTGCATCCCCAGACAGATGCCGAAGAATGGAATCTTGTTTTCCCGTGCATATCTCACAGTTTCTATTTTGCCCTCAAATCCCCTTTCTCCAAATCCCGGAGCGACCAAGATCCCATCCAGCTCGCTGAGTTTGGTCTCGAAGTTGTCGTAATGGATTTCCTCCGAGGAGATGAGTTTCAGATTCACTTTGCATTCCACAGCCGCACCTGCGTGGGTAAACGATTCGATGATTGACTTATAGGAATCCGGGAGTGACACATATTTGCCGATCAGGCCGATGGTTACTTCCTGAGTTGGGTTTTTGAGTCGGCCTAGGAAATCCTTCCAATGCTCCAGGTCGGTGTTTGACTTGGATGTAAGCTTCAACTTGGACATCACCCGCTCGTCGAGTTTCTCTTTTTTCATCAGCAGCGGCACATCATAGATGGTTTCAGCATCCATGGCCTCGATCACGCTGTTCAGCTGCACGTTACAGAAGAGCGCCAATTTTTTCTTCACATCCTGTGGCAGGTGATGCTCAGTGCGGCATACCAAGATATCTGGCTGTATACCGGCTTCCAGCAGTTGCTTGACCGAATGTTGGGTTGGTTTTGTCTTTAACTCTTTGGCAGCACTTAGATATGGAATTAGGGTTAAATGGATTACCAGAAAATTGTTTGGTCCCAAGTCCCATCGAGCCTGACGCACAGCCTCAATAAATGGCAAGGATTCGATGTCTCCTACGCAGCCTCCGATCTCGGTGATGACGACGTCATATTTACCGTCCTCCCCAAGTTTGTAAAAATTGTTTTTAATCTCGTCCGTGATGTGAGGGATCACTTGGACCGTTTTGCCAAGGAATTCTCCTTTGCGCTCCTTGGTGATGACATTGTTGTAAATCCTTCCGGTGGTGACGTTGTTGCTTTGGGAGGTCGTGACATTGAGGAACCTCTCGTAATGTCCCAAATCCAAATCGGTTTCGGCGCCGTCGTCCGTCACGTAGCACTCCCCATGTTCGTAAGGGTTGAGCGTCCCGGGATCGATGTTGAGATAGGGGTCAAATTTTTGGATGGTTACTGAGAACCCCCTGGCTTGCAGCAATCTGCCTAAAGATGCGGCAATGATGCCTTTTCCAAGAGATGAGGTAACACCTCCGGTGATGAAAATGTACTTGGTGGATGAGCCCATAAGAATGGAGACGGATGATTTTGATTGGAATCTTATGGGGCTCAAAATTAGGGAAATTTCCTGACTTGACTTCTGTTATCTACTTTCATTTTTGAGGATTCTCCCTTTTTTGGCTTGTGCGGATCTTTAGCATAGGGAAAGTATTTCGTGACAATAAGCGTCAAATGATTTATAGTCTTTTGCATGGGGATTACCTTAGTGCTGTGATGTCAAGCAACTTGTATGAGGTGGAGCAATTGTTTTTTAGGGTATCACTTCGCCAGACAGAGCGATAGGTCTATCTACAAAAGAGCTTTCGAAAGGAAACAAATAACTAATATAAAAAACTATAGCTATGAGACTAAGAAATAAAACTATTGCATTGGTTGACTCTTTACAAGAGGCGAAATCGGGGAACTCTTTTGTGCAGGCTTTTCACGAAGGTGGAGTGGTAATTTTGGATCCCGTAAGTTTGTTTTCCAAGTCTAACTGGATAAGATTTGAAGAGGATATTGATGTTATCAATAAGGTTTATTCCCATCTCTTTGACGAAGTGGTGATTGCACGGAAAAAACTAATATGTTTTTGGCCTCTGACAGAACAATTGGGAAGTGAATGGGTTTCATTGAATGCGCTGTGTGATGAAAATGGCTATGAATTGGAGGCCTATAGAAATGTGTTTTTAGATGGAGATGGATACGGTTTTAGCAGTGATGTGCTTCGCTTATGGAAGAGCTTTGTGTATTTCTTGATTGAATCGCTCTTGGAGGATATTAAACTAAATGAAGGTCTGGAGGAGATAGCCAAGCTGACCTCGGATCATGAAGCTATTGTTTTGTTTAAAGTGCGGGATGCCGAAAAGATAAATTATACGTATGCGGTTTGCCACGGTGTAGATGGGCTTTTGCGGGAAAAGAATCTCCAGTCGGCGAAAGACTACACTGCTTTGATCGAATTTGGATCTTTTCAGGATATGTTGGTCGGATTGCTGGATAGCAAAGATCTGAGCCAGTATCAAACAGAATTTGCGGACAAACATCTGGAAAAGGATTATTTTAAGGTAATAGCCCAAAAAACAAGAACAAAAAATCTTATTGAATCCTGGCTGAAGACCTACTCTTTAAATTAAAAGATAAGAGCTTGGATATAGAATTGGGATATTATTTTGTAAATATTCATTAAATCTATTTATCGAATAGAAATCAATTTATATATTTCGGGGATTTTTATTAACACATATAAATCTTCACGACAATGAGAGAATTGATTAAAGAAGCTATAGCTGATCTAAAAAGAACAGATGGCTTTATCTATGTGACTGCCGAAGGAAAAAAAATTGACCTTCATGAAGCGGCCGCAAGAGGAATTGCTGTAACTCCTGTTAATCCAAAGGATGAAGTTATTAAGAAACTTGAAGCGGCAGGTTTGTTTTTAACAGACGGGAAGTTTGTAAGCGAATTGAATGATCTAATTGCTGCATTGGGCGGCGGTACATCATCAAAAGGTACAGGTAAGAGACGATCTTTTTCTGAATCTGAAAAAAGTAAAATTGTAGAAGAATGGCAGAAAGTAGAAGCAGCCGGTAAAAAGACAAAAGCTGCCTTTGCAAGAGAAATAGGCGTTGGCTATCAGACATTTATTAATTGGCTGAAAGGTTAAATATAGCCCCAGATCAATAAAAAAAGACAGCGATAGCTGTCTTTTTTTCTATATAGACGACTGCCGACTACGTAAAGACGTGAATACCATCGAAAATCCCAGTATAAAAAAGGCAAGGATTCCAAGCAGAAATGGGGAGCCTAGATCCGGGATGGAAACCGATAAATTCAAAAAATCAATGCTAGGTTTCGGAAGATTGATTCGTCTGAATAACTCGACGATGGAAGAATTGCCAGGCTGGGAGGGGGCCGAAAACAAACTCCATCCGAGGAGTGAGGCAATGAGTCCAATGATGACTGTCCAAGCCCCGGAAGAGATGACTGGGCTATAGTATGTCTTTGGTTGGGGTAGTGCTTCGATTTTTTTCAAAATAGACAAATGAAATTCGTCTCCAGGTGTTTCCGTTCCTGTCTCGACCATCCATTTTTTCAGGACATCGTGTGGGGTTGACGCCTTGTTTTTCATAGCAGCCCGATTAATGTTTCGTTTGATATTTTTCTGAGATTTTGTTCCAAATGTTTTCTTCCTCGAAACAGCTGCACCTTGATGTTGGTTTCTTTACTTCCGGTAATGGTGGCGATTTCTTTGATCGGGAGGTCTTCCAGATAGAATAAGGTCAGCACGGCCGCTTCTCCTGGACTGAGCATTTCGATTCCTTTTTTTATCAAAACTGTTCGTTCTTCTCGTTGTAGGATCTCCAATCCATCCAAGAAATCTGCCGGTTCCTCTGGGTTTTCCATAATATCCTCTACCCAAGTCAGGTCCCTTTTGGTCTTTCTCAGTCGCCCCATGCATTCATTATATACGACCCGATACATCCAAGTGGTGAATTTTGATTTTCCTTCAAATCGTGACAAGGATTGATAGACCTTCATAAACGTGTCTTGCGAAGCCTCTTGAGCCTCCTCTTGATTCTTTAGCATCCGCAAAGCCAAAGTATAGACGAGGCGCTGATGCTTTTGGACCAGAGAGCCAAAAGCCTTCAAGTCGCCTTGTCGGGCTAGTGTAATGTAGTAATCGTCTTCCAGAAATTGCATTCAACTCTTAGATGCAGGTGGGTCCAAAAAAGTTACGGTTTATTTTTTTTAATTCTTCATGTAACCTTTTTATGGAATTGGACATCCAAACGGCAAACAAAACAACAAGACATGCAAGAAGATATCCTAATTCCACTGATCATTTTCTCCGCGATTTTCGGGATGGTGTACGTTTACCTGACCACTCGAAACAAGGAGCGGCTTGCCCTGATCGAAAAAGGCGCGGACGCGTCGCTGTTCAACACCGGAAAAAAGAACGGATTCGGTTCAATTATTCTCAATCTGGCACTTTTGGCCATCGGCATCGGCATCGGTGTACTCATAGGCGCGATGCTGGCACAAGCTGGGATGGATGACGATGTTTCATTCCCGGCCAGCATCTTCATCTTTGGGGGATTGGGACTTGTGACCAGCTTTTTTGTCAATAGGAAACTGGAGAAATAGCAAACTAAACCAATTCAAAAACTGCCGTCAAGCCTCCCCAAATCCCGGGGAGGTTTTTTTGTGTTTTGGATTTTAAGACGTTTGGGCAAGATAATCTGACTATTTTTACGCCAAAATTCAAAACACGTGGATCAACAGGCAATCGTAAAAACCTTTCGCGACAAGGGACAAGTGACTATCAAAGAAGGAAACGGCAAGAATTTGACTTTGGTGAAAACCGACCTTTGGCAGCCCGAGATGGGAGACGGCTGGATGTTTCTACTGTTTGATCTTTTTCAGATCCGCTCGATATGTGCGGCGTTTTCCGAAGTGTCCTTGGACATCGTAGAGTTTGCCTCCAAGCCGACGATCTATCACAGTCCTGTGAATCCAGTAGTCCAGAACGCTCCGATACAAAACGGAAACGTCCGCTTCTCGCTGATTCGTGATACTAACTGGAGCAAGTTGCTTTTCGCCATTTCCCAGCCCGTACTTGCTAGGATTGGTTTGGATACCGTGTCCGCGGATTTCCAGACTGATCTTTATTTTCCACTTTTAGGCCCAAACACAAAAGAGATGTTTCTCGGACCTGATGGAGATGTAAAAATTATCAGAGGATGAATTTCAAATCAAAGCTGGACGAGCAGGAAATATTTGAAAAAGTGGGCAAAGCTGCTGCCAAACTGGGGATAAAATCCTATGTCGTGGGTGGCTTTGTGCGGGATCTGATCCTCGGTCGCCCCAGCAAGGACATCGACTTCACCTGCGTCGGTAGTGGAATCAGTCTGGCGCAGGAAGTTGCCAGGTCTTTTGATACCCACGTTCCCCTTTCGGTTTTCAAGAACTTTGGGACGGCAATGCTAAAGTTGGACGATTGGGAGCTGGAATTTGTCGGCGCAAGGAAAGAATCCTACCGGCAGGAATCCCGTAAACCAATCGTCGAGGACGGGACCTTGGAGGAAGATCTGGAGCGCAGGGACTTCACCATCAATGCGATGGCAATATCGCTCAATCCGGAGGACTTCGGAGAGTTGGTCGACCCCTTTGATGGAGTAGGTGACTTGAAGCGCAAGATTATCAAGACTCCGCTCGAGCCGGGAGTGACTTTTTCCGACGATCCGCTGCGGATGTTGCGTGCGGTGCGGTTTGCCGCCCAGCTCAACTTTGATATCGAGGCGGATACATTTTTCGCGATAGCGGAGCATGCCGACCGGCTGAAGATCATTTCTGCAGAGCGGATCATCGATGAAATCAATAAGATTGTGGCAACTGCCAAGCCATCATATGGTTTCAAGCTGTTGTTTGCCTCTAAGCTACTGCACGAATTTTTTCCGGAAATGGTGGATCTTCAAGGAGTAGACTCGGTGGATGACAAGTCCCACAAAGACAATTTCTACCACACACTGCAGGTTTTGGACAATGTCTGCCAGATGAGCGACAATCTGTGGCTTCGCTGGGCAGCGATCATGCACGACATCGCTAAGCCTGCGACCAAGCGCTTCAATCCCAAGGTGGGCTGGACTTTTCATGGCCATGAGGATAAAGGGGCGCGCATGACCCCTGGGATCTTTCGAAGGATGAAATTGCCGATGGACGAGCGGATGAAGTATGTGCAAAAGCTCGTTCGCCTCCATCTACGTCCCATTGCCTTGGTCAAAGACGAAGTGACCGACTCTGCCTTGCGAAGATTGCTCTTTGATGCAGGCGACGACATCGAGGATTTGATGAAGCTCTGCAGGGCGGATATCACCTCCAAGAACAACAAGAAAGTGCAGCGCTACTTGGAAAACTTCGACCGGGTCGACGAAAAACTGAAGGAAGTCGAGGAAAAGGATCAGGTCCGGAATTTCCAGCCGCCGGTGAGCGGGGAGGAAATCATGGAAATCTTCGGTCTTCCCCCTTCCAAAATCATCGGGGAAATCAAGGAAGAAATAAAAGAAGCTATATTGGAGGGCAAAATCCAAAACGATCCAAAAGCTGCCCGAAAACTCATGTTTGACATTGCCCGTGAAAAAGGCATCGCTCCGATCGACAACAAATCACATCATCAAGAAAACAAAGAATAACAATGAAGCGCACATTCCTACTGCTGCTGCTGGCCATCTGTGCCGGAAATCTTGCTGCCCAAACGGCAAATGACTCACTACCAAAACTGGATCCGAAGCTGAAGGCCGTATTGAATGCGACCGACCAGGCGGCATACCAGATCGCCATGTCCTACAGTGATCCTTCCATCGCGAAGGCAAAGCTGTTTGATCTGATGGTTCGAAATCCGGAAGATATCCGCTATCGAGAAGCGTTGGCAAACCTATATTTTGATGCTCAGCAGTTTGCATCTGCCGCGCTGGTGTCCATGGATATTCTCAAAATCAATGACAAAAACATTGGCGCCTTGGAAATTGCCGCCTACTCTCTCGAGCAATTGGGTGCCTTGGATCGTGCATTGCCGCATTTTGAAAGTCTTTACCTTCTGACAGGTGACAATTTCAGCTTGTACAAATCCGCATTTATCCAATACAACTTGAAGCGCTACGAGGAAGCAATGAACTCGGTGACGATGCTTGTGAAAAATGCGAAAGCGGATGAAAAAATCGGATTCCCTAAGTCCCAAACCGAAACCCAGCAGGTGGCCATGAAAGCAGCGGCTTTGAACCTAAAGGGATTGATCTACCTGGATCAAAACTCAAAGACAGAGGCGAAGACAGCCTTCAATGAAGCGATTGCCCTTGATTCCTCCTTTGAGCAAGCGAAAGAGAATCTAAAGAAGACGAACTGATAAAAGAGCAAAAACAGACCTCATCAAAAGCCGGCCTCGATAGAGCCGGTTTTTTTGTTTCCGTCTTAGGGGAAAAGAAGGAGTGCAATGGTGGAGGTCGCGATGGAGAGCAGTAGACTAATCGCCAGCAACTTTGAGTAATTGGTCTCCCAATGCTTGGTTTTGTTATCTGGATCAGGCACCAGTTTTCTTACCGGTTTGATTGCCAATTGAACAACTGCAAGGCATCCGAGGAAATAGAATGTCAACAGAATCAAAAAAGTCGCTGCGGTTTCCATGCATCAAATTTAAACTCACGCAGGGGCAGTTGAAACCTCTTTTCGGAGACTTAACAATTTGTTAACCTGGGGATTCTGTTTTGAATACTTTAAAAACCAAATCCCCGGAAAAGCGCTGGACTAGTTCATGAAGCGATTTTCGATCGAGATGCCGCTACGAACTTTCTGATCCAAGGTACTACCCAAATCTTCACGATCGAGCTGTCGGTATCGGGCTCCGGATGGCATACCGGTAATTTCGGAAATGGCGGTTCTTAGAAGCAGTTCATTCACATCTCCGAGCGGAAGAAGGCGCTCCTGGGATTCTTTCAAGGAAATGTTGGGGTTAAATCCCTCGGTATAGTCCGATTGGTCGAGACTGTTGAAGCTTTGGGATACGATCGGCAAAATGCCATACTTATTCTGCTCATTTTCCTCGTCTTCAAATGGGATCGAGCCCACATTTTTCCCGGTCGTCACGTCTCCGATGAGGAACACATCCATGTAGGGCTTGAGACCATTGATGATTAGTTCGGAAGCTGAAGCTGTCCTCGCAGAGGTCAGGATATAGACTCGGTTTTCGATAAGGGAGTTTCCGAGATTTTGGGCTTTGGCAAGGAATGGGGTTTGTACGTTTCTCAATTCGGCAAATTGATCCATCAGGTAGTCATTGTACTTCGTTTTAGAAAAAATACTTGAAGAACTCACCCCCGGAGCGATCAAACTGGCCAGGTTGACTGCGGATGAGACATATCCTCCGCCATTGTAACGGAAATCCACGATCAGGTGATCGATTCCCTCTGCCTTGAAATTTGCGAAAATTTCGTCCATTTCCGCGTCGTAGGAGGTGTTGTTTTCACCTGGTCCAGGGGCGAAAAAATGGTAGATCACATAGCCGATTTTCTCATTTTCGATGGTATAGACGGTATCCAAAAAATTTGGGTTTTCTGCTAGCTGCACAGCGGTGAGGGTGATTTCTGGCATCACGGTGTAGGTTTCGCTTGCCTCGTCATACCTCGCATATGACAGCGTATGCATACCTCTTATGGCCCCGAGAAGCTCGGAGTAGTTGTTGATCGTGAGTTGGGTTCCATTGATTTTGGTGATCATGTCACCGCGTTTTAGATCGACATTTGAGGCTGGGCTGTTTTTTTTGATGTAGGTGACAGAGGCATACACGTTGCTGTTCGCTTCAGATGTTTCGCGATAGAGAATAAACTCGTAGCCGGCTTCCAGATTGACTCCATTGAGCGCATCAATCAATTCCTGATAATCGGGATAGATCACCGAAAACCTATCGGTAGGCCGATTAAGCAAGGCTTCAAAATAATCCTCCGGTTCAGAGTTTTCCGCTATGGGAGTGCCGAGATCATTCAACCAATAATATACCTCATCCATTACGTTCAATATCCAACGATTGGCTGCGGCATTCGAAGCGGGATCGATTCGGGGCTGTTCATCGTCGTTTTGACATGAAAACGCGACGACAGCCATCAGGAGAATCGAGATTGATTTGGAAAGTCTCATGGTTGAAAATTGGTTAATGCAAAAACGGAAGCCGCGCGTAGTTGTTTTAAAGGGGGTGATCTTTTTGAGCGACTGTCGGTGTCAAAATGACGAACCAAAAGAAACGTTGTGCAGCTGACTGTCCAACAGTTTGCCGTTTTCGCACTTCAATACACGGTAGGGGAATTTGCGGAGCAGCTCGTGGTTATGGGTTGCCATGAGAATGGCTGTGCCTTTTTTGTTGATCTCCTGAAAGAGCTTGAATATGCCGTCTGCCACGTCCGGGTCTAGGTTTCCTGTCGGTTCGTCAGCCAATAGGATGGAGGGCTCGTTGAGCAGAGCCCTGGCGATCACTACCCGCTGTTGCTCCCCGCCTGAAAGTTGGTGGGGCATTTTTTGGAGAGCCTCGGTTAGGCCCACTTGGATCAAAACCTCGCTGATTCGATCCTTGATTTTGGCGGCATCGGTCCATCCGGTAGCTTTCAGAACAAAGGACAGGTTCTCCCGGATCGTGCGATCGCTAAAGAGCTGAAAGTCCTGAAATATGATCCCGATTTTCCTTCGCAGGTAGGGGATTTCGCTGTTTTTGATTTTGGTAAGAGAATAGCCTACAATCTCTCCGAGCCCGGATTGGAGTGGTAGATCGGCATAAAGGGTCTTGAGTAAGGAGCTTTTTCCACTGCCTGTTCTCCCGATGAGAAAGACGAATTCATGCTGCTCTACGGCGAAGTTAATGTCTGTCAACACGGGGTTGTCGCCCTGGTAAATGGTGGCCTGAGTGACTTGAAGTACAGGCTTTGTACTGAAATCCATGGTTTAGAGTTCTAATTTTTGAAGTTTGCCGAAAGGCAGATTTTTGATTACCTCTTCCAACTGGCTTTCCCTGCCTGCCAGCCCGAATTTTTCGATGCTTTTAAGCGGGCGGTCAGCCCGGAAGTAGGCCACCAAGACGAAGTTCTCGTCCCGGATCTGGATGTAATCCGGTATTTTTGCTTTTCCTTTTACCTTGATGATGTACATGCTATGGGATTAAAAAAAGAGGCTGCATCCTTGAAGAAACAGCCTCTCTTGATTTTTATTTTCCGGCTGCCTTTGCGTGATCAGCCAGAAACTGTGCCAGACCCGAATCAGTCAGCGGGTGCTTGAGCAAGCCTGTGATCACTTTGAGCGGACAGGTAACTACATCCGCCCCGAGTTCGGCACATTTGATCAGGTGCATCGTGTGGCGCACCGAAGCTGCAAGAATCTCAGTTTCGAAGTCGTAGTTTTGATAGATATGTGCGATCTGCCCGATCAGCTCAAGGCCGTCGTAAGAGATGTCGTCCAAGCGGCCGATAAAGGGAGAAAGGAAAGAAGCGCCAGCTTTGGCCGCGAGTATCGCCTGACCTGCTGAGAACACCAGCGTGCAGTTGGTGCGGATTCCCTCGCTGTGGAAATATTTGAGTGCTTTCACCCCATCCTTGATCATGGGTATTTTCACGACGATTTTGTCGTCGATTTTTGCAAGCTCTTTGCCCTCGCGGATCATGCCGTCAAAGTCAGTGGAGATGACCTCTGCGCTCACTTTGTCATCCACGATGTCGCAGATTGCTTTGTAGTGGGCTTTTACGTTGGCCTCTCCGCTGATGCCTTCTTTGGCCATCAGGGAAGGGTTTGTCGTCACGCCATCCAATACGCCCAGGTCATAGGCTTCGCGGATTTCATCGAGATTGGCGGTGTCAATAAAGAATTTCATGGGAATAGGTTTTTTGTTAAGACTTGGCTAAAAGGTCTTAGGTTGAGATTGCGTTGGCATATGCCAACGGACAAAGTTAGAAGATAAATCAGGATTAGGAATTCCCAAAAGTATGGGATTTGGAAAATTTAGGGCAAAAAAAGAAGCGGCATCGCACCGCTACAACCGCCTACCCTTGCTTCCTTCCGGACCTGGGGGATTCAGCAGGAGCTGGTCGTGCCGCTAGGTCACAAAGGTAGGGTAAATTTTGCTCCATGCAATGCGCGTTTCCCAATTTGGGCCTATGAGTCAGGAAATCAAGTGGTAAATTTTTATCTTGGATTCTTTAAGCAGTTTATCTCCTCAACCCCCAAGTACTATTTATGAAAAAAACACAAATAGCCATTCTATTGGTCTTGGCTGGCCTTTCGGCCTGTCAGGCTCCGAAAAAGCCGCCGTACAAGTTTAAAGTTTCAGATCTTGAAACCAATCTGATCACCTTGTCTTCCGACGAGTTTAAGGGAAGAATGCCTTTTACAGAAGGTGAAAAAATTACGACGGATTTCCTTGAATCCGAGTTTAAAAATATGGGTTTGGAGCCTGGAAACGGAGATTCCTATTTCCAGGAGGTCCCGATGGTATCGATTTTTTCACAGCCTTCGGACCAGATGACTTTCAAGTCCCCCAAGGAAGATCTGGTAATTGCTGGATTGCAGGATTATGTGATCTGGACGCAGCGAACGGATTCACTCGTGGAGGTGAAAGATGTGGAGGTGGTATTTGCCGGGTTTGGGATTGTAGCGCCTGAGTATGGATGGAATGACTACAAGGGCATCGACGTCAAAGGGAAAATTGTACTGGTAATGGTGAATGACCCGGGCTTTGGAACTAAAGATGCCTCGTTTTTCAAGGGAAATACGATGACATATTATGGCCGATGGACCTACAAATATGAGGAAGCGGCTAGGCAGGGGGCGCTGGGCTGCCTGATCGTACACAATACCATCCCCGCCGGATATGGGTTCAACGTGATTCAAAATAGCTGGAAAGCTTCCAAACTTTATCTGGATGATCGTGGAAAAGAGCCTTACAAACTTGGGTTCGAAGGTTGGGTTACTTTGCCGACGGCGAAAAAATTGTTTGAAATGGCGGGATTGAAGGATTCAGAAATGCTAGCGAAGGCCCGCAAAGCAGATTTCCAGCCGGTTGCTCTCCAAATTTCGGCATCTGCTTCCATAGAAGTCGAGGCCAAGTACAATGTTTCCAAAAACGTGGTGGCCAAAGTGACGGGGAAAACAAGGCCAGATGAATATTTGATCTATTCCGCGCACTGGGATCACTTCGGAATAGGCAAACCCGATGAAACCGGTGACTCGATCTATAACGGTGCGCTCGACAATGCCTCCGGAATAGCTGCACTTTTGGCCTTGGCAAAGGCTTTTAAAACAGACGCTCAACCCGAGCGCACGGTTGTTTTTCTTGCCGTCACGGCAGAAGAGCAAGGGCTCTGGGGCTCGGCATTCTACGCCCAAAATCCGATTTACCCAATAGAAAAGACTGTAGCCAACATCAATATGGACGGCATCAATCCCTACGGGAAGATGAGGGATGTTTCGATCATCGGGGTGGGACAATCGGAGATGGAGGATCTTTTGAACGCAGAGCTTGAGAAGTTGGGCCGGTATAGTGCTCCAGAACCCAATCCTGTGGCAGGTTACTACTTTCGATCCGATCATTTTAATTTCGCAAAGGTTGGGATTCCCGCCCTGTATTTTGGCACTGGGATCGATCATGTGGACAGGGGAAAGGAGTACGGCAAACAGTTACAGGACGACTACACCGCCAACTACTACCACAAGCCGAACGAGGAATATGATCCGGCCAGATGGAACCTCGATGGGGCTGTGGACGATGTGCAGCTGCTTTACAACGTGGGCAGGTCGCTGGCAAATTCTGACAAATGGCCGAGCTGGAAGGAAGGCTCTGAATTCAAAGCAATTAGGAACAGCTACATGAAGAGATAAGGTGCAAGCCGGGTCGCAAGATCCGGCTTTTTGCATTTCAGCCGATTTTGATCGCGTAATTCGTCAATAGCCCAGGAAGTCCCTCCAAATCGAAACTTGCGCCTTTGATTTTGTTTCGCTCTGGATCTATCCGGTAGTTGTAGGCCTCGCGAAAGTCGGCTTTTTCCAGATTGCATTGGTCGAAAACAGCCCCGCTCAAATCCGAGCCGGCAAAGATTGCACCGTTCAGTTCTGCTTGGGAAAAATCAGTTTCAAATAGCCGGGATTTTTGGAAGTTGGATTTCTTCAGCTTTAGGTTGTAAAAGTTGCAATAATCCAGCTGGCAGGCGTGAAAGTTGAATTCAAGTAGGAAGGGATTGGCCGCGTTGAAATGCACGCCAAGTATTTTACAGCTGTCGAAACGCACCATTTGGAAGGAAACGCCAGAAACTTTGGCATTGCTAAGGTCACAGTTTTTGAATGTGCAATCTTCGAAACTGGAGCCCTGAAGATTCAGGTTTGTGAAATTGCAGCCAATAAAGGTGCATGATTCGAATTCAGCAGTTTGGATATCGTCGGCTGTCAGATTTTGGAAAGTTTGGTCGGAAAAGTAGGGCATCTGGGACTACGAGAGAACTAATTTCAAATTGTCAGGATACGGTACGTATTCGTACCTGGCTGGCTTTATCGATTGTTGAAGTTCTCGGAAAATTAAGGCTTTTTGCCCAGAGCTATTCCCCGCTGAAGGAAGAGATTTCTGCTTTGAAGTTGGCTATTTCTTTTTTGGCGGTATCCCACCGCTTCCATGCAAAGAAAAGAGCGCCTCCTCCGAGCGCGGTATAGATCAATCCGGCACCGCCTAAAACCCCGGAAAGCAATAGGACAACACCCGCTGCCAAAAGGATTCCCTGTAGCCAGCTTTTTAAGAATAGTTTGGAGACTTCTTTGTCGTGGTAAAAGACTTGATCGGTACTGTGATTTTTAACGGCTATGTAGTGGCCAGTGTCTTTTCCGGAAGGAATCCCCCAAAACACGCTTAGCCGGTTGCCTTTTCGGGCCGCCAGATTGAAGTCCTGAAGTTGAAAGGCTCTTTCTTTTCCTTCGAGGCTGACCAAAAAAAGTTGGTCATGGACGATAGTGCGAGATGAGATAGAAACCGGTGCCGTTCCCCCCGTCCCTTGGTAAGTTCCGCCACCGCCACCACCGCCGTAGACTTGGGTTTCCATGCTTTTTCCGGATTCTTCTGTAGTTCCAGTAAACGAGTAGAGGCTAAATTCATTTTGATGGCTGGGCCGGAAAGTTTTCATGGCGGAGATGATTTGTCAATGAAAATGCCCGATTAAAGCCCAAAATGCCAATTTGAATTAGTGGATGGTGAGTTCAATTGATTGGGTGGGGGCAATGGGTGATTTTTTGAAATGTGGCGGGAGAAAAATCACACCGATCCCGTCCAGCTGTTGTCGGCGGAAATCTAATGCTGGAAGTTCCATCTCTTGGCGGTTTGTGAAAATTATCGGGCTGCATCTGGCGGGAGTCGGCTGTTTTGCTATTTTTGGCCGTTTCTCCCTAGGATATGCGCGGATTAATAAATTGTCGACAAGTTTTCTTTTGTCGCTTTTGGATTTCGCCCTTAAAGGGGGGCAATTTTCGATGACCACGGCATTGGATCCTAAAGTGAAAGGGCGTCTCCGTGTCAGCCGAGGAATTCGGCAGTTTTCCAAATCAGTAATCAAATGGAAAGAAATAATCTATGACCACTATTGGGCTGGATATCGGGGGGTCGCATGTTTCTGTTGGCAGGGTAGAGTCGACAGGTAAAAAAGCTAAGATTGTCGATTTTAGAGAGTCGGACGTGGATACTTCTCGGTCCGTTGGCGAAATAATCAATGACTGGATAGCGTTGATAGGGAAATCTGTGGGGATTGGACAGGGCCTACAAGTCGGCATTGCGATGCCAGGCCCCTTTGACTATCCAAATGGAATTTCCCTCATCAAGGATCAAGGCAAAATGAAAGCCCTTTTCGGACTTTCGGTGAAAAATCTACTTGCCGACGGCCTGAATATTGATCCTAACAGAATCGTCTTTACCAACGATGCGGAGGCTTTTCTGTTGGGAGAAAGCTTGGCCGGAGCTGGACGAGGATTTGAAAATTCCATCGGACTGACACTTGGGACAGGCTTGGGCTCTGCGTTCAAAGTGGGCGGCGAAGTCTGTGATGCGAAGCTTTGGACTGCTCCATTTAGGGATGGAAAGGCGGAGGACTACCTGGGTACAGGCTGGATTAGAAGCTACGTATGGGAGAAGTATCAGAAGGAAATCTCCGGAATGAGGGAGCTGGTCTTGGGAGAAATTGATTCGGAAATTGCAGCGGATGTTTTTTGGGAGTATGGAACGGCGCTGGGAGAGTTTTTGTATCCATACTTGGTCGAAAAGCGTATCCACGGACTGGTTTTGGGAGGAAAGATCTCCAGAGCCTCCAACTTTTTTCTACCCCATTGCCGAGCCTATTTGGATAGTTTGGGATTGGGTCTGGAAATCCGGATCTCCCAGCTGGGAGAGAGGGCCGCAATGCTGGGAGCTTGCATGCCCTTTTTTACCCGATTCTAGTGACTAGTATATATTGGAATCCCTGACTTCCGGATTCAAGGGATTCCAGATCCCAGCTATCCGACCCTATTGATTACGTCTTCAAAGAGTTTTTCGTTAACAACGGCCACTCCTCCGAGCAATCCGACGTCTTTGCCAAGCTGATAGAGCGCCAGTTGGGACTTTTCCCTCGATTTCGCCATGCTATAGATATTGAGAGCTTGCTGTATTGGCGTGATCAGGTATTGGTTTGCCTCGGCGACGGATCCCCCGATGATGATCAATTCGGGGTTTAGCAGCTGGATGAGAATCGAAATGCCCCTTCCTAAATCCAGTCCCGCTTCGGACAAGATGGTGATAGCCCGTTGGTCTCCGGCGAGCGCCGCCTCTACGACTAGACCAGGCTCCAATTCACCCTGGTGATCTCTCACCATCCTAGCCAGGATACTGTCTTTGTCCAGTTTGATCGCGTCTTCCGCCATCCGAACGATTGCCGTGCCCGATGAGACGGACTCTAAGCAGCCCTTTTTGCCGCAGGTGCAAGTGACGTCTCGGGACTCGAAAATTGGTGAATGGGAAAACTCTCCCGCAAATCCCGATGCTCCATGATAGATTTTGCCGTCGATGATCACTCCGAGCCCGATTCCCCAGCCGATGAATATCCCAAGGACATTCTTATGGTTGTGAACTGAGCCGAATTTGAACTCTGCCAAAGTCATTGCCCTCGCGTCATTTTCAAGGAATATTTTCTTCTTGAAGCGCGCTTCTAAGTTTTCGAGGAGCGTCTTTTTCCCAAATCTCAGGTAGGTGTAGTTCACTCCTCCGATGGAATCAACGAGTCCCGGCATGGAAAAACCTATCGCGATGATTTTTTCCGAAGGGACCTTAGTCTTCTCCAAATAGGTTTCGATCAGCTCGCAAAGTTGATCAAAGGTCTCCTTTTCGTTGTTGAGTATAATTTTGTGGTCCTCTTTTTCGTAAGCAAGTTCATGGGTGCACGAATATAGGGCGAGATGCATGTTGAACTTAGACAGATCAACGGACAGGACATAGAATGCATTTTCCGCTAATCGATATAGGTCGGGTTTCCTGCCCCCTTGGGATTCGGCACGTCCTTGCTTGATGACCTCTCCGGAGTTCATTAGGTCGGCTAGAAGCGCGTTTACGGTAGGCAGCGAAATCCCCACTTCATTACAGATTTCGCTTGCTGTATTGGCACCTTTTAGATAGAGGTTTTTGATGATTTTGATTTTGTTGAGGTAGCTCTTGATTTCTACCACTCCTTCCATTTTGGAGATGAGCTCTTGCGGGTTTATTAGGTTCATAGCGTATAGGAATGCCTGAATTAAAGGAAATTTTAGATTTCAAAAAAGACTTCCTAAAAAAAATCAGATAATAGGGATGGTCTAGTCGAGGGAAACTCGAATAATTTCCCGACCGGTTCAGGTTTTTAGAAAAGATTTGAAAATTTCTGCCCCAAATTTCCAGCGATTTGATCTTTCGCTATTTTTGCCAAAATTTTTATGAGATGGATAAAATCAAAATTGAAGCTCAATTGAGCAAAGATGAAGTTTTTGAGAATGTGGAGTCCTTCCTTTCGGAATTGGGGTTCCAAATTGCTTCAAAGGATATGAATCGACCGTGGGGTGGTTTTTTTGTCTTGGACGAGTCCCAGATCCTCCAATTCAAGGCGGAATTTTTTGATGAGGTGGAGCTATCTGATGAACAGTTGACACAGAAGTTGAGTCCGAAATTTCTCCTCGTGGCTCCTAATGCACGACTATCCTGGCAGTATCATTTCAGAAGGGCAGAGCTATGGAAGCTCATAGCTGGAAAATCAGCTATTTCAAGAAGTCACACCGACGAGCAGGGCCCGGTGACTGAAATGAAAATCGGCGCTGTCGTTTCTCTGGAAAAAGGAGAGCGTCATAGACTTATCGGAACTGAAAACTGGGGAGTGGTGGCAGAGATTTGGATGCATGCCGATCCTGAAAATCCATCGAACGAAGATGATATAGTTAGGCTTCAGGATGACTACGCCAGAAAATAAATAAGCTCGGGGGATTACCCCGAGCTTTAAAAATTTAAGTTTTAGTCCGTAGCTCAATCACCCTTAAAATAAACTACTCAAGTCTAAAAAAAAACTACTGCGGACAAGCCGAAAGAAGTATCCGAATCTAAGCATAAAAATTTGAAATCCAATTAAATGGGTTTAAAAATAACCCTGCAATCCAAAAAATTATTTTTGTGATCGATTTAGAGCGTTTTTTTTAACGTTTTCCTCAAGCTTGTACGTTTTTGTTTGCGATTGTGCAATACAGGCTGTTCGATGATACTACAGCAACCTTTGTTCACTGAGCTTCCACAATTTCGTCTTTTCTGAAGTTCACCAGGTCTTCAAGTCTACCTGAAGTGTTATAATATCTCCAAGGGCCTTCCTTGAGTCCGTCTACCATCATTCCTTCAGAGGCTTTTCGGCCGTTTTCGTGGAAGAAAATCCAAATGCCTTCAGCTTTTCCCGACTTGAAAGTTCCCTCTGATTCTTTTTGCCCTGAAACGTAGTAGGTAATTCTCGTGCCGTCACCGTCCTTCAGAGTGCCCTTGTCCAAGGACTTAGTACCGTCGTAGCTGAAGTATTCTCCTACGTTCTTGAGGCGACCGTTGTCCCAAAACTCTTCTTGGGTGAGTTGTTTGTTGTCGTAGAATAGTCCCCAAATGCCGTCTTCGACCCCTAGTTTGTAGGATCCGACTGATTTCAATTGGCCTCCATCATAGTAGTAAAACCACTGTCCATCCTCCATTCCGAGGTGATATTGCCCTTCTGCGATTAGAATTCCTATTTTGTTGAAATACTTCCAAAGTCCGGTCTTTAGATCGTTTTTATAGGCTCCAATAGAATATACCTTTCCGTCGGGAAAATAGCTCTTCCAGATCCCATCTTTTGCACCGCCTACATAGTTTCCCTGAACAGAGATCTCACCAGAACTGTGGTATTCGATGTATTCTCCAACGGGTACCCCGAGTTCATAGGTCTTGCGCTTTGAGAGACTTTTGTCAGGAAAGTATTCCTCCCACACTCCGACGGCAATGCCATTTTCGTATTTTTCGATGCGTGCTATACGACCAGTCTGATAGTAATATTTCCATTCACCTGTTTTGTTGCCGTTTTGGTCGTAGTATTCCTCCGCTTCAATGATTTTCGTCTCCGGGAAATAGCGCTTCCAGTCCCCAACTTTTTGGCCATTTTTGTAGTTGCCGGTCTCCAGAAGAATCGTGAACATATATCGCTTGAAACTACCTTCGAGCTGTCCTCCGGAGTAAGTGGCTTCTACCGTGACATTTCCATCCGGATCATACTCAAGATAGGGCCCCTCCCGAAGTCCTTTGGAGTAAAACTCCCGCGCGGCCAATTCGCCAAATTCGTAATAGGTGACCCATTGACCCGACTTCCGGCCGTCCTCAAACTGCCCTTCGACCAAAACCTGTGTCGGATCGATGTAGGAGGGATTGCCGGTCTTACCGAAAAACTCGACATATTTTCCGATCGGAATACTGTCTTGGTAGATCATCTGCTTTTTCAAAGCCCCATCTCTATCATAATACTTGGCAGGGCCAAAAAGCTTTCCATCCCGGTATTCCGTGGCCTCTCTTCTTTTTCCGTCAGGGTAGAATTGGGTCCAGGTGCCTTCCTTTTTTCCGGACGAGAATGTTCCTTCGGCGATTTGGGTATTGGTTTTAGGATTGTAAAACTTCCAAAGGCCTTCGCGCTGTCCATTGACTACGACTCCTGTTGCCATCAATGTGGAATCGGAGTTGAATTGCCGGATCAATTGAGGTTCCTGGGAATAGGCCGAAAAGTATAGTAAGGTAAAAACTGCCAGAAGCAAATTTCTCATGGTGGGTAGATTTGGGTGAGGTTCATGGCGAACCCAAGACAAACGATCGAAAGAAAAGATTCGACATACTTTTTACGTGCAAATCTGTTTCCTGTTTAAAATTAAGCTAATTCCTGTTTTGTTCGAGCGGAAGTTGCAGGATACCAAGGATTTTTTTCACTTCTTCGGTAAGTGAAAATGCGTTGATTTTTGGGTTTTTATCCAGTTCAAATTTCTTGATCCAAAGAGAGAATTCCCCATCACGCTTTCGGATCAGGTCAGGATCCCGGGTTTGGCTGTTGTTCAAAATCAGCTCTGGATAGTCCCACTTGTTGTCACTCATGCCAAAGTGAAACCCCTGCTCCAAAAGTGGCAAAATGGGATTTGCTCGATTTTTTCCCAACAAAATAGTGACAAAGAATCCCTTCCCAAACCAATTGAGCATACGAATATTAGCACCCTCGAGTGAATTGAAATCCCGGATCATGTCCAAGACTTGGTAGGGGAGTCCTAGGAGATCATTGCCCTTGGATATCTTGGAGCCCCGCGACCGCGGAGAGATTTTTTCAAAGTCCCGGGAGGAAATGGAATTCGCTACTTCTTCCAAAATCTCAATGAATTGGCTTTTCAGGAAGTTTTGGCGACGGATGAGGTCGGAGTTTTGCCAAAGATCAAGATCTAAAAGTTCATTTGATTCTTCCATTACCAGCGAAGTAAAACCGACGCCCAAGTGAATCCGGAACCGAAGGCCGCTAAGCACACCAAATCTCCCTCCTTTAATTTTCCCTGTTCCCAAGCCTGAGAAAGGGCAATGGGAATCGTGCCCGCAGTGGTATTGCCCAAGTACATGATATTGTTGAAAACCTTTTCGTCCGGAAGCCCCAGCTTTTGCTGCACATATTGGCTGATTCTCAGGTTGGCTTGGTGCGGAATCAACAGATCGATATCATCTTTGGACAGCATGTTGTGGTCCAAGGCTTCGTTGATCACTTCCATGAAGCGGACAATGGCGTGTTTGAAGACCGTGTTTCCGTTCATTTTAAGAAAAAAATCCCCCCGATCTATCATCTCTTGGGAAATACGTACGCTTCCGCTGGAGCTCGGCGCGATGCAGTACAGCTCCTCTGCGTAAGCCCCTTCCGAATGCAGATGGGAGCTGAGTATTCCGGGTTGGTCCTGTGCTGTGGCACCCAAGACCACTGCCCCTGCGCCATCTGCAAAGATGACCGCGCTGGATCTGCCCTCGTCGCTTTTGTCCAAAGCGGAAGACTGGATCTCGGCGCCGACGACGAGGATTTTTTTGTACATGCCGGTTTTGATAAATTGGTCTGCGACCGATAGTGCATAGAGAAAGCCGGAACAGGCATTTTTCACATCTAAGGCACCGATGCTTGTCATGCCCAACTCCCGTTGCAGCAGTACCCCATTTCCTGGAAGAAAATAATCCGACGTGATGGTAGCAAACACGATGAAATCAATGTCCTGTGCGGCTACTCCAGCCCTCTCCATTGCCATGCGACTTGCTTTGGCCGACATGTTGGTCACGGTATCCACTCCTGGGGTAAACCACCTTCTCTCGTGGATTCCCGTTCGCTCTACGATCCACTCGTCGTTGGTGTTCATCATTTGGGAAAGTTCCTCATTGGTGACAATCCGCTCCGGAACGAAGTGTCCGGCTCCGAGTATTCGGGATTTATTCATTGCTGCTAGGGTCTACTTTTTTAAAAGTACTAAAGACTGCCAATATCGCTACTGGCGGGCAGAGACGCAAAAAATACGGTCTTGGTGCAGATTATTGAATTTTATCCGAAAAGGGTATAATTCCCAAACTGGTCCATCGGCGAGATTTTCCGGATGATCCCAGGAGAATCATTCTGAACCGAATTGACCAAAGACGAAACCGAATAGCTCAACATCAATTCCGCAGGATAAGGTTGGAGTAAGTTTAGTAGGTCGCTTTCTGAGCTGTATTTGTCGAGCCACTTTTTTTCCTGCTGCCGGTTTAAGATCACTGGCATCCGGTCGTTAACGTCCTCCACTACCTCATTGGGAGATGTTGTGAGAATCAGAAAAGTATGCTGCGATTCTCCGGAAACTGTTTCGTATTCTTCCCAAATTCCCGCAAAGGAAAACAGCTCGTCCTCCCTCAAGGTGAATCGATAGGGGATTTTGGTCTTTTTCCCCAGTTTTTTCCACTCAAAAAAGCCGTCAGCGGGAATAAGACAACGCCGACGTTGGAAGGAACTCCTGAAGGAAAGCTTCTCGTGAATCGATTCAGCCCGGGCGTTGATCAGCTTCTGCGCGACGGGTTTGTTGTGGCCAAAGTCCGGAGTCACGCCCCAATAAAAGAAGGAGAAGCCTTTTGGGCTATCCGACGTGATCACCGGCACCAGCTGCGTGGGAGCAATATTGAACCTAGGTTTGAAATCCACCAACATTTCCGCCTGAAACCGTTCCTCCAGTTCTGCTTTACTTTTGCTCAGGGAATATCTTCCACACATGATCAGGGAGTTGAATTATTAGAGCGGAAGTTAGAGATCAAAGGTTATAAATTCAACTGCCCGACGCTCAGAGTAATAGGTTTTTTCTGGGAAAGGTCCGGTAAACCCTACGTGGCCTCCATGCTTTGGAAACTCAAAATGGACCTGTTCAAGACGGTTGGCCATTTCTGTGGGGAAACAGGTGTCACTGAGGAAGGGGTCGTTTTGGGCATTTAGCACGAGTGTCGGCACTTCGATGAGTTCCAGAAACTGGAGTGAAGAATTGACCCGATAGTATTCGGTGGCATTCGAAAAGCCATGCAAAGGACCTGTGTAGATATCGTCAAACTCACGGAGCGTTTTGATTTTGCGAAGCGCTTTCGGGGATATCTCTCCTGGAAACAGGGAGGATTTGTTTTGGACTTTTTCTTTGAGGCTGACCAAAAACCGTCTGGAATAAATGATGTTTTCGCCAGTTGATATTTTTTCGCAGGATTTTGCCAAATCCAGCGGAACCGAGATCGCTATCCCCTTTTTTATTTTGGGATTTGAGGATTTTTGCTCTCCGAGGTATTTCAGGGTGAGGTTTCCCCCGAGGCTAAAACCCACCAAGTAGATCTCCTGATAATCTGCTTGGGCATGGCGGACTACGGTGTCCAGATCGTAGGTCGCCCCGCTATGGTAAAAGATTGCCTTTCGGTTCATTTCCCCGCTGCATCCGCGAAAGTTCCATGTGAGCACGTCGAAGCCCTTTTGGGTGAACTCACGAGCCATTCCCAGCATGTAGGGGCGGGTGCTGTTGCCCTCCAAGCCATGGCTGACGATCACCAGACGAGTACTCCCCGTGTTGAACCAGTCCAAGTCCAAGAAGTCGCCGTCGGGAGTTTCTATCCGCTCCCGCTTAGGTTTTTGGATTTCCACCTTTCGGAAAAGCGCGGGATAAATGGTTTCTAAGTGTCCACTAAAGAGCCAATTAGGTCTTTGGTAGAGGCTGTCAGAAGTCAGTGGCATGGTGAAATACGGCCTAAAACGACATGGAAAATACAGGATATAAATTTGAATAAAGCGTTTTTAAAAACTATTTTTGGACACTTTAAAAAACGAACAAGCTCGAAATTACCTATGGCCGAAATAATAAGAATGCCAAAAATGAGTGACACCATGGAGGAGGGAGTGATCGCTGCGTGGTTGAAAAAGGTAGGGGATACCGTGAAGCCGGGCGACATCTTGGCCGAAGTGGAGACCGACAAAGCAACCATGGAGTTGGAGTCTTACGAAGAGGGTGTGCTTTTATATATTGGAGTTCAAGAAAAAGATTCAGTACCGGTCAATGGCGTCATTGCCATCATCGGTGAAAAAGGCGAAGAATACGAGCACCTGCTCAACGGGTCGTCCAGCCCAGCCGAAACCAAAAAAGAAGAATCAAAGCCAGAAGCTAAGGCCGAAGAACCAGTTAAAGCTGAGAAAGCAGAAGCTCCTGCCGAAAAAATAGACACCTCCAGCATCAACGCTACGGTGATCACCATGCCTAAGATGAGTGACACCATGCAGGAAGGAACCATTGCTTCCTGGCTAAAAAAAGTCGGAGACTCTGTCAAATCTGGTGAAATCATCGCCGAAGTCGAGACCGACAAGGCGACGATGGAACTCGAGTCCTACGAAGACGGTGTGCTCCTTTACATCGGTGTGGAAGCCGGAGACAGTGTGCCTGTGGATGGAGTTATCGCAGTCATTGGTGAAAAAGGCGCAGACTACCAGACCCTGCTGAAGGCACAGCAGGGCGGAGCTAAGGCTTCCGCTCCGGCAGAAACCAAAGCTGAGCCCATTGAGGAAGCAAAAGCTGAGGCTCCAGCGGCCAAAGCTGCTCCGGCCGCCCCTGCTAGTGCACCGGTAGCTAGTGCCAGTGGTGAGCGAGTGAAAGCATCACCTTTGGCTAAGAAGATGGCGGAGGAAAAAGGATTTGACATCCGTCAGGTCAATGGATCAGGTGAGGGTGGAAGAATCGTAAAGCGTGACATCGAAACCTTTGTGCCAACAGCCGCTTCCGCGGCGCCTGCCGCCGCCGCAAGCGCTGCGCCTGCACTTGGCCAGGAAAGCTTCCGCGAGGAAAAAGTTTCCCAAATGAGAAAGGTGATCGCAAAGCGACTTGCCGAAAGCAAATTTGGCGCGCCACACTTCTACCTTACCATGGAGATCAACATGGACAAGGCCGTCGAAGCAAGGAAAAGCATGAACGAGATTTCCCCTGTGAAAATCTCATTCAACGACTTGGTGATCAAGGCTACCGCGGCAGCTTTGCGCCAGCATCCAAAAGTGAACTCCAGCTGGCTAGGCGACAAAATCCGTTACAACGACCATGTTCATATCGGCATGGCCGTAGCCGTAGAGGATGGGCTACTCGTACCTGTGATCCGATTCGCAGATAGTCTTTCTCTTTCGCAGATATCCAACCAAGCCAAGTCGCTTGGCGGAAAAGCCAAAAACAAAGAACTCCAGCCTAAAGATTGGGAGGGAAATACCTTCACCATTTCCAATTTGGGGATGTTCGGTATCGATGAATTTACAGCTATCATCAATCCGCCAGACGCTTGTATTCTTGCCGTAGGCGGAATCAAAGAGACCGTTATTGTGAAGGACGGACAGATGAAGATTGGCAATATCATGAAGGTGACGCTTTCCTGTGACCACCGCGTAGTCGATGGAGCCGTCGGGTCGGCGTTCCTTTTGACTCTAAAAGGACTTCTTGAAGATCCTGTTCGGATCTTGGTATAAAAATCAACTGCCAAAAAGTCCTGTTTCGACGGGACTTTTTGTTTTAGAACGGTTATTGGTGAGAAGCAATGGGCTAGTAGGGCGACCCTAGAGAAATGCCAATAGCCAAGCAGCCGATAATCTTACACTTTTATTACATGGAAAAAATCAAATCAACCACCGTCGTCGCCATCAGGCACAACGGTGAAGTAGTCATAGGAGCAGACGGACAGGCAACGCTGGGAAATACCGTGGCGAAAAGCTCTGTGAAGAAAATCCGAGTATTGCAGGGGGGAAAGATCGTGACCGGTTTTGCGGGATCGACGGCCGATGCGTTTACGCTTTTGGAAAAGTTTGAAGAGAAGCTCGGCGCTTTTGGCAACAACATGAAGCGCGCCGCGGTGGAGTTGGCAAAGGAGTGGCGTACAGACCGAATGCTGAGCAAACTTGAGGCGATGATGATCGTGGCTGACAAAGAGGATATCTTGATCATCTCTGGCAATGGAGACGTAATTGAGCCGGATATGGAGATCGCGACTATTGGTTCGGGGAGCATGTTTGCCCAGTCTGCGGCCCGTGCGATGAAGAAATTCGCCCCTCAACTATCTGCCGAGGAAATGGTGCGTGAAAGCCTACTCATTGCCGCGGATGTCTGCATCTACACCAACCATAATTTGGTGGTTGAGAAAGTGAAGGATTGAGATACTTATTCAAGAAACATGAATTGGAGCCGGAAATATTTTCCGGCTTTTTTGCTTCCAAGCCAAACTATCTCAAGCAGGATCGGTTAAATCCATAGAGCCAACATATAACTATGGAAACTGCCCCTGCCAAAAAAACTGTCAAAAAAGACCAGCGTAAACTGATCTTGGAAGGATTCAAAATCTACGTTTTGGAGCACGGATCTGAGCCGGCCTCCATCTTTAAATTTGCCCAAAGCCTCAAACTCAAAGAGGCCGATTTTTATACTTATTTCACATCGTTCAAATCCATCAAGTCCTCCATCTGGACGTCGATCTTTGAAGATACGCTGGCGGAAATCCAAAAGCAGGAGGTCTTTGCGAGCTATTCTGCCCGAGAGAAGTTCCTGGGATTTCTGTTCACTTGGATAGAAGAGCTGAAGAAAAGCCGCTCCTATCTTTTGGTTTTGTATGGGGACAAAGTGAAGGCGCTCAGGGAGCTTCCGGCCGATACCCGAGAGTTCAAAAAGGCTTTCATCGACTTCAGCGAGGAGATTTTGGCGGAGGGTAAAGAAACCGAGGAAATCGCCGACAGGCCCTATGTCACGGAAAAGTACGGGGAAGCGCTCTGGCTTCAGGTGATGTTCGTGTTACGTTTCTGGGTGGATGACAGAAGCCCCCGCTTTGAGAAGACCGATGCTGCGGTGGAAAAATCCGTCAACCTCGCCTTTGACCTCATGGGCAAGAGTGCGCTCGACACCTTCTTGGACTTTGCAAAGTTTCTCTACCAAAACAAATAAACCATGGCAGACGGAGTAAAAGAACAGGAGTCTATTCCTGTTTCTAAGGTGCAGCGCGCTGCAAAATTTATAACCACCGGGGCCAAAGTGGGAGGGAACTATGTGAAGCACTATGCGAAAAAGATGGTAAATCCATCGATGGACAAGGAAGAGCTCCACCAAAACAACGCCCAGGACATTTATTCCTCACTGAGCGAGCTGAAAGGCTCCGCGCTAAAGGTGGCCCAGATGATGTCCATGGACAAAAACCTCCTGCCAAGGGCCTATCAGGACAAGTTCGTGATGGCGCAATATTCCGCTCCGCCTTTGTCTTATCCCTTGGTGGTGAAGACATTCCAGCAGTTTTTCTCCAAAAGCCCCGAACAGATTTTTGATACCTTCTCCCGAAATGCTGTGAACGCTGCCTCCATCGGCCAGGTGCATCAAGCTACGCTGAAAGGAAGATATCTGGCGGTAAAAATCCAATATCCCGGGGTGGCCGATTCGGTTAGCTCAGACTTGAAGTTGGTACGACCCTTTGCATTGAGACTGCTCAATATGAACGAAAAGGAACTCGACCACTACATGGAGGAAGTGGAGGAACGCTTGCTGGAAGAGACAGACTATCTGCTTGAAGTGCAGCGATCCCGTGAGATCTCCAAGGCCTGCGCTTCCATCCCCAATCTCGTTTTTCCAAAATATTACAGTGAACTCAGCTCAGAGCGTATCATCGCCATGGATTGGATTTTCGGGAAACACATCAAGGAGTGGATGGAAACCAATCCCAGCCAAGCTACCCGCAACCAAGTCGGTCAGGCGCTTTGGGACTTCTACCATTTTCAGGTTCACGAACTCAAACAAGTTCATGCTGATCCTCATCCTGGCAATTTCATCATACAGGAAGATGGCCGCCTTGGTATTATAGATTTCGGATGTGTCAAGGTGATTTCGGAGGATTTTTACCAAGGATACTTCGCGTTGATCAAAAAAGAACTGGGAATGGACGAGGTGGAACTGGACAAGGTTTTCTATTCTTTGGACTTTATTTCCGACAAAGATTCTCCTGCAGAAAAAAGCTACTTCAAGCAGGTCTTTAGGGAAATGATCTCCCTCTTGGGCAAACCCTTCCATGTAGACTCCTTTGATTTTTCGGACGACTCCTACTTTGAGCAGATATTCCAGCTCGGGGACAGGATCTCCAATGACAAGATGTTCAAGAAATCCCGACAGGCACGGGGCTCACGACATGGGCTTTACATCAACAGAACCTACTTTGGCTTGTACAATTTGCTCAACCAACTGCAAGCGGAGGTGACGACTACCAAACCAGATTGGCTCAAATGAACTTGCCTAATCCGAGACTTCAATTGGCGTAGGTCACTCTGTAGATACAGCCGGCCATGTCATCGGAGATTAGCAGACTTCCGTCTGGCATTTCCAGCACGTCGACTGGTCGTCCCCATACTTCCTGACTTGCATCGTCCAGCCAACCCGTCACAAATTTCTCCTGTGCGGTCACGCTGCCGGAAGCGTCTATGGAGGCCATGACCACTTCGTATCCAGCCTTTTTGCTTCGGTTCCAGCTGCCGTGTTTTGCGATGATTGCGTTGTTTTTATATGCGTTTGGAAACAAGTCTCCCAAATAGAATCTCATCCCCAGCGGCGCATTGTGAGGTCCCATTTTGGCTGCAGGAGCTACATAAGCCGCCGTTTCCTTTCCTTTGTTTCCAAAGTCGGGATCCTTTATTGTACCAGCGTGCCAGTAAGGATATCCGAAATGCTGCCCGGCCGCAGTTGCGTGATTGAGTTCGCAATCGGGAATGTCGTCGCCCATCAAGTCCCTTCCATTGTCGGTAAACCAAAGCTCCTTTGTGATGGGATGCCAGTCAAATCCTACGGAGTTTCGGACTCCGTGTGCATAGACCTCGGGTTTTGCCCCAGGTTTGGTGATATCGATTCGAGTGATACTTGCAAAAATCGGATTTTCGCTTTCACAGATGTTGCAGGGAGCTCCGACGGGCACGTAGAGCATGCCGTCCGGACCGAAGGCGATGAATTTCCACCCGTGGTGTTTTTCTGTTGGATACCCGTCAAAGACCACTTCGAATTCGGGCTTGTCCAGATTGTTTTTGATATCCCCAAACTTCAGGATGCGGCTGACTTCGGCCACATAAAGATCACCGTCTTTGAAGGCGACTCCATTTGGCATGTCGAGTCCACTTGCCAAAGTGTATCTGGAATCAGCCTTGCCGTCTTTGTTTTCATCTACCAGAGCGTAGACGTTCTTTCCCTGACGGGTTCCCACAAAAACAACCCCGTCGTCTGAAAGGGCCAGCGAGCGGGCATTTGGGACATCAGCAGCCCAAACTTCGATTTTAAAACCAGGCTGAAGCTTGAGTCGATCAAGTTTGACATTGGCTTGTGCTGTTCGGATATCGAGCTTGTTTCCTTCGGGTCCACCAGTACTTTTCTCTTGGCAATGGGCATTGAGGCTCAGAATGCCAAGGCATAAACTCCAGACAATCGCTTTTTTGAGGTTCATGGTATTTTTGGGTTTCACATATTTAAGCTACAACAAACGAGATTGTTTTCCGAGTGGAGGCGGTATAAACGGGGCATTGGTTATTTTTGCGCCATGTTATCGATTTCCAACCTTTCCTATTTCATCGGCGGCCGCCCGCTCTACGAAAATGCAAACCTCCATATCAAGCCCAAGGACAAGATTGGCCTGGTGGGCCAAAACGGAACCGGAAAATCAACTTTGTTGAAAATAATCAACGGAGATTATCAGGCGACAACCGGTGAAGTCCAGAAAGCGAAGGACTGTACGATTGGATTTTTGAACCAAGACCTGCTTTCCTATCAGTCTGATGAAAGTATCCTGAACGTGGCTTTGGCGGCGTTCAAAGAGACCTTGGCGCTTCAGGACGAGATTGATAAAGTCTTGAAACAGATGGAGACGGATTATTCTGAGGAGATCATTAACCGGCTCGCAAATCTTCAGGAGCGTTTTGAAGCAAACGAGGGCTATACCATCAAATCCAAAGCGGAGGAAGTCTTGGAAGGGATTGGGTTCAAGTCTTCGGATTTAGAGAAACCACTTCGAACTTTTTCCGGTGGCTGGAGGATGCGTGTGATGCTCGCAAAGTTGCTTTTAGAAAAACCCTCTTTGCTGATGCTGGATGAACCGACCAACCACCTCGACTTGCCCTCGATCCAGTGGGTGGAAAATTACATGAAGAATTATGAAGGAGCGGTGATCGTCGTGTCTCACGACCAAACTTTCTTGGACAATTGCATCAGTAGTACTGTGGAGGTAGCTAACCATACCCTCACCTTGTACCCCGGCAACTATTCTTTCTATAAAGAAGAGAAAAAGCTGCGCATGGAGCTTCAGCAGAATGCCTATGAAAACCAGCAGCAGATGATCAAGCAGACCGAGAAGTTTATCGAACGCTTCCGCGCCAAGGCCACCAAGTCCAACCAGGTACAGTCAAGGATCAAAGCGCTGGACAGGATGGAACGAGTTCATGAAGTGGTGAACGATGAGGTGTCTGTCAATTTTAAGTTTAAGTTTTCAAAGCCTTCTGGCCGGGATGTCGTGGTCTTGGATCATATTTCCAAAGCCTACGGCGACAATGTCATCTTGAAAAACACCTCAGCTCGGATAGAACGCGGGGATAAGATCGCCCTCATCGGAGCCAACGGAAAAGGCAAGTCAACCCTGCTAAGAATCATCGACGGATCTGAAAAAGGCGTCGCAGGGAGAGCTGAAGGCTATAATGTGATCAAGGCATTCTTTGCCCAGCATCAATTGGAAGCCTTGACCCTTGACAACGAGATTCTCCAGGAGCTTTCCCAAGCCGGCAGTTCCAAGTCTGAAATGGAGCTTCGTGGGGTTTTGGGATGTTTTCTTTTTTCCAATGAAGAGGTATTCAAGAAAATCAAAGTGCTCTCGGGAGGCGAAAAATCCAGAGTAGCCCTCGCCAAGACCCTTATCTCGGAGGCAAATTTCCTGCTGCTCGACGAACCGACAAACCACTTGGATTTTCAGTCAGTGAACATTCTCATTCAGGCCTTGCAACAATATGAGGGGACTTTCGTCACAGTCTCCCACGACCGCCATTTTATCAAAGGGGTGGCAAACAAGATTTGGTATATTGAGGACTATCAGATTAAGGAATACCCTGGGACATACGAGGAGTATGAGTTTTGGCGAAGCCAGCAGGTCGACGTGAAGCAAGTACCTGTGACTGAAAAAGTGGAGAAGAAGATCACGCCTCCCATACAGAAGAGTACCACCGAGGTGCAGCAAGCCAAAAGAGAACTTAAAAAACTGGAAGAGCAGCTCGAGAAGGTAGAGAAGGAAATAGAATCCCTCGACCTGCTGAAGTCGGAGACAGAGGAAAAGATGGCCGACTCTGCGCTGTATGAGGACGAGGCTAAGGCTCAAAAAATCCAGGAAGGGTACCAACGTATCCAAAACAGCTTGGCCGAGGCCAACGCAAAATGGGAGGAACTGGTCGACAAGATCTCCTCAATTCAGGAATTGGCCGGCTAATTGACAGGATTTGGGCTGAATTCTTTACTTTGAACCATGTCCGCAAAACAACTCTACTTTATTTTCTCCTTACTATTGATCCAGTCAGGCATCCTGCAGGCTCAGGTATTGGAGGACAAGGTATTCTCTGAACATATTCATTCCGTGCGCATGTTTCCGCTTGGCGTGCAGCAGGATAGTAAGCTGGATGCACCAGTCATATCGCTAAGTGACGCTAAGCCTTTGGTACTGCTTTTTGACGACATCGCCTATGATCCAGAGCAATACTCAGCCAAATTGATCCACTGCGATGCGGACTGGAAAAAGTCGGCACTTCGAGACAATGACTTTTCCATTTCCTTCAATGAATATAATATCCAAGAGTATTCTTATTCGGTCAACACAAGAATTCCCTACATCCACTATTCCTTCAATGTGCCGCGTGTCACCAAATCTGGAAACTATGTCCTGAAGGTCTACCGAAACAGGGACGAAAGCGATGTGGTGCTCACTCGGCGATTCATGGTTTATGAGGAGCTGTTTGTAGTGGGAGCGGCGGTAGTTCCACCGACGGTAACAGAAGATAGGCGGGCGCTGCAGCAAATCAATGTGATGGTCAATTATTCCAAAGTCGATCTCACAGATCCAACGACCCAAGTCAAGGTTCTTATTCGCCAAAACCAGCGTTGGGATAATGCAAAACTGTTGGCAAAACCAACTTTTTTGAACCAAAATTCCAAAACTATACGATATGAGCCTTTTGACGGCTCGAGTACGTTTCGAGCAGGCAACGAGTTCAGGTTCGTGGATTTGAGGTTTATCAGAGCAACTGGAGTCAACGTCGCTGAGGTGCAGGTGGAAGAGACGGTAATCTTCGCAAATGCCTTGGCCGAAAAGCCCAGACCGGGGGGAGTTTATTCCCAATATCTCGACCTGAATGGGCAATACATGGTGTACACCAATGACCGGCCGGGAGGAGATTCGGAACTGGAGAGTGAGTATATGTACACCACCTTCTACCTAGCGGCGGATCCGGGCAGAGATATCCGGATGCTCGGGGCTTTGACTTCTTGGGGGAACAGCCCAGAAGCCAAGATGACCTATGATCCGAAAACTGGCCACTATACCACTTCTTTGTTGCTGAAGCAAGGCTGGTACGACTACCAATATGCTTTTGAAACTTCAAACGGCTACGATTCAGACCCCATCGAGGGTAGTTTTTTTGAAACCGAAAATGAATATGAGGTGCTGGTATACTACAGAGCGCTGGGTTCTCGCTATGACCAGCTGGTCGGCTACGTCTACCTGCATCCAAATAGGAGAAGGCTGTGAAACAAAAAAAAACCTTCCAAAGGAAGGTTTTCTTAGTGTTAAAGCTCTTCAGGTGAATTCCCTTCATGGCCATCTTCAGATGTCGGAGCGACGTTTTGCCGTACCCGCTCAGTCGGCTTGTAAGGAACAAAGCCTTCCCGTTTGAACTTGTAAGTGGTAGTCCGGTTGCCAGAAGGGTGGTTTGCCAAGTCGAGCATCCCGAAACCTTTGTGGGTGAAGGCTCCCAAGCCGCATTTGAAGACGAAATCCTGCACTTCCGGAGCAGCATAAAGGGTGAAAGGCAAAGTGTAGCCCCTCACTTCATACTTGACGTCCATGTCATAGACCGCATAGATCCTAGCAAATTTCTTTTGCTGTTCCTTCAGTTTGTTGACATAAACCATGTCTGGTACCACTTGGAATTTGAAGAAGGACTCCATCTGCTCAGCGGTGTACCAGCCCGATTTTTCCATCCTGGTCAAAGTAGACTCATAAAGCAGATCGGAAAACTCGTCACTGTCCGGATTGATGAAGCGCTTGCCTGCCTCTTCGTTGAATGCCGGAGTGATCAGCACAAGAGGGGAAATACACACAAACTTGTTGTTGGTCTCCAAGGTAGGCTCGGTCTCCAACTCGGTGTATTCCGGCGAAAGGATCAAGTTGCCAAGTTCGATTTTTGGCGTGGCAAAAACCTGCTCCAGCAAATAGTCCATAAAGTCCTCGCTCTGGGAGGAAAGGACCAAGGTCACCAGGCTGGAATAATAATGCAAACCACTTCTACTGACTTTGGTCTGGCCTTTCAGGCCAGAAAAGTTGAAGTAGTTGTAGTTGAAGAACTCTTCTCTTCCTCCTTTAACAATTAGGCCTTTCAGGAATTGCGCAAGGATATACTGATGATGAAAAGGCAAATAGGAGCCTTTGTTCTTTAGTGAAAATATTAGTCTAACTCTCACGGTGATTTAAAAATAAAATGAGACAAATGGTGAATTAAAATACTTATGGGTGGATAAGCAGGTGTCAAAAGTACAAATAAAATTCAAAAAAAGTCAAACGTTAAACCTAAAATGCATGATGTCCCCATCATGGACTACATATTCTTTACCTTCAATAGCAATTTTCCCATTTTCACGGCATCCTGCTTCCGTTTTGAATTGCACGTAGTCAGAAAGTTTGATAACCTCCGCTTTGATGAACCCCCGCTCAAAATCGGTGTGAATGACTCCGGCTGCCTGAGGTGCTTTCCAGCCTCTCTTAATCGTCCAAGCTCGAACTTCCTGAACTCCAGCTGTAAAATAAGTAATTAAATCGAGTAATGTATAAGCCCCAGCGATCAATCTGTTGAGCCCGCTTTCTTCCAGTCCGTATTCGGAAAGGAACATGGCTTTTTCTTCGGCATCTTCAAACTCCGCGATCTGGGATTCCAGCGCAGCACAGAGAAGGATTACCTCTGCGTTTTCCTCCTTGACCTTTTCTTTGAGCTGATCGACAAACTTATTACCGGTTAGGATACTTGCTTCGTCCACATTGGCCACGTACAGGACAGGTTTGATAGTTAGGAGATGCAGATCTCTCACCGCTTCCAACTCCTCTTTTTCCACTTCGACCGCTCGGGCATTTAAGCCGGATGTCAGTCCCTGCTTGAATCGGTTGAGGATTTCCAACTCCGCCTTTGCTTTTGCATCGCCTGATTTTGCGATTTTTTCTATGCGTTGGATTTTCTTGTCGATAGATTCCAAGTCCTTTAGTTGAAGCTCGGTATCGATTACTTCTTTGTCAAAAACCGGATCAACGCTTCCTGCCACGTGGACGATGTTGTCATCTTCGAAGCAGCGGATCACATGGATAATGGCATTTACTTCTCGAATATTGGCCAAGAACTTGTTACCAAGGCCTTCACCCTTGGAAGCTCCCTTTACTAATCCCGCGATATCCACGAACTCAATGATGGTAGGCACGACACGCTGGGGGTTGACTAGGCTTTCCAAAACCTGAAGCCTTTTGTCGGGAACGGAGACCACGCCGACGTTTGGTTCGATAGTACAAAAAGGAAAATTTGCCGCTTCTGCTTTGGCGCTGGAAAGCGCATTAAACAAGGTAGACTTGCCCACATTGGGAAGTCCAACGATGCCACATTGTAATGCCATTAATTCGTTGCTTTAATTTTAAAGATTCTGTAGGACTTGTACCCTTCGTAGAATTCCATTACCGAAACCCGGAAGATGGTGTAAACCGGGATCGCAAAGATCATCCCTACGATGCCGGCGATTTTTGCTCCGGCAAAGATAATAACAAATATCTCAAGGGGATGTGCTTTTACCGATTTGGAGAAGATCATAGGTTGAAGTACCAGGTTGTCAGTCAGTTGTACCACTGCAAATACGGACAAAATCTTGATGAGAAAATAAGTGTACTCTGCGTCGCTGGCAAATGTGCCCGTGGAAATCCCCACCACTATTCCAAAAACTGCCCCTAGGATCGGTCCGGCATAGGGGATAAGATTGGCTACCGCGGCAAATAATGCAATCGTCAGCGCATAGTCTACGCCGGCAATACTCAATCCCAGACTAGCAATCGAAAAGATGAAGAGCATTTGGATCAATAAGCCGAAGAGATAGTTGGAAAGCAGCTTTTCGACCTTGGTGAAAGTCGCCACTGAAAGTTCGAAATAGGCATTTGGAATCAGATTGAGTAGGTTTCTTCGAAGAAGTCCGTTTTCAAGAAGTAAGAAGAAGGTAATAAAGCCTACCGCCATCACGCCGATCAAAAGGCTGCTGGTCAGATTCACTAGACCACTGAGAAAACCTCCAAAATCAAAGGTCTTGATGAAGGCGACGATGGAGCCTTTGATTTCCTCAAATAGTGACCCAGGCTTGTTTTCCAGCAGTTGATACCTGAACAGCACCCGTTCTATCTTTTCGATCGGTTCCTGGACTTGGAGGTAGATTCCCTCCAGGTCCATTTCCGAAAGAATAATCAGTTGGTTATTGATCAAAGGCAGAAAGAGCAAACTCAGCAAGAACATCAACAATACAATGGACGCATACGAGATCAAAATAGCCAGCCATCTGGGAATGTGCTGCCTTACGAGGTGGAAATCATTCAGTCGGTTGGTGAGCGGGCGGAGCAATGCCGCGATGATCAGCGACAAAATCAGGTAAAGCGTGATATTGGAAAAATACCAGCCGAATAATAGGAACGCTCCGATGAAAAGGATCAGGTAGATGAAAAACCGCTGCATACGACAAAAGAAAAGGAGGCACCTGCCTCCTCAAATATACTTTTCAACCTTGGATAAGCAACTGCCCAGCCCAATGGATATTATTCCCAGCGAAGTTCGTTGTTGGTTTCTTCTTCAGAATCTTCATGCTCAAACTGCTCAAAATCAAATTCGGGCATCAGGTCGGTTTTGACATGCTCCACCGCTTCATTGAGCGCATTGGCAAACTTGAAGAAGTCTTCTTTATAAAGGAAGATCTTGTGTTTTTCGTAGCTGAAGCTATCCCCGTTAGTTCTTCTTTTACTTTCCGTAATGGTGATGTAGAAGTCGTTGGCTCGGGTAGACTTGATGTCAAAAAAATAAGTTCTTTTTCCTGCTTTTACTTTTTTTGAGAAAATTTCTTCTCTGTCGTATCCTCGGTGATCGTCCACGGTGCTTCCGGATTAAGGTTTGGTTTATAAAATCGGTGGCCTAAGATAAAACAAAAGCCATCGAGAAATCAAAGTGAATATTTACTTTTTTTGGAAACCTAGTGAGCGAGGCAGTATAAAAAGTCGAAAATCAGCACATGCAGTAATGCCTATAAAACGATAAAAGTAGCTTTTGCTACTTTTATTCTCCATGCATAAACGCCTTTTTGGCAAGCAGTACTTCTTCTGTTTCGGGATGATCCGGGTCATCTACGCAGCAGTCTACCGGGCATACAGCAGCACACTGAGGCTCTTCGTGAAAACCATTGCACTCGGTACACTTGGCGGTCACAATGTAATAAAACTCGTCTGATACGGGCTCTTGTTTTTCGTCGGCAGATACCACTGTACCGTCTTCAAGAGTCACTTCTTTCAGGTTGGTTCCTCCTCCCCAAGTCCATTCGACCCCGCCTTCGTAAATCGCTGTATTCGGACATTCAGGTTCGCATGCACCGCAATTGATGCATTCGTCTGTAATCATTATAGCCATGGTTCAATCAATTTGAAGCTCAAAAGTACAATCTCAGGAGCTCCAAGGCAATAGAAAGTTGTCATACTAATTAATTTAATTTTATTCTAGCTTAGGCTCTTTTGGTACCTTTGCGACATGACGCAGGGACTACCGCCGCAAAAAAGGATACAGGCTTTTTCTGACTTGGGCATTCTTATCAAGAATTTGGATGCGGAAGAAAAGGCGCTTCTGTTTAGGAGAGCAAGCAACCAAAACAGCTGGTTTACCGACATTTCAATGGAGGCGGCGCTGTCAGGCCTGGCGGAGCTACTAGACGTAGAAAGCTTGAAAGAATGGCTAGTTAGCTATTCCATTCCCGAAAGGAACAATCCAAAAAAGGTCGGGATATTGATGGCCGGTAACATTCCCGGGGTTGGCTTTCACGATTTGATGTGCGTACTGATTTCGGGGAACATCGCGGTGGTCAAGCTCAGTTCTTCGGACAGCATTTTTTCAAAATGGCTGATTGACCGCCTCATTCAATTGGAGCCATTGTTTGAAGAATACATCCAGATTCAAGAAATGCTCAAGGGCATGGATGCCTACATCGCTACCGGCAGCGATAATTCCGCAAGATATTTCAATTACTATTTCGGCAAGTACCCCAGTATTATTCGGGCAAACCGAACCTCTGTGGGGGTATTGACAGGGGAGGAGACGGATGATGAGATCGAGCAGCTTGGAAAGGACATTTTTCTCTATTTTGGGCTGGGGTGCAGAAACGTTTCCAAGATCTATGTAAAAGACCCAGAGCAGCTGCAGCGCCTGTTTGGGATTTTGGAGAGATTCAGTTGGGTCGCCCAAAACCACAAATATCTCAATAACTACGAATACAATAAGTCCATCTACTTGGTCAATGGAGATCCACATCTTGACAATGGCTTTTTGCTCCTTAAGGAAAGCAGCGAGTTGGTTTCTCCAATTGCCGTTCTATTTTACGAAGTGTACGAAAGCAGAGAAGACCTCAAAGGAAAGTTAGACGTTTCATCGCCAAAGATCCAATGCATCGTGGGAGATCCGAATGTGGTGCCCCAGGCAGTTGGCTTTGGACGGGCTCAGTATCCCAAGCCTTGGGATTATGCCGATGGGGTGGATACGATGAAATTCCTTTTGGGATTGAATCAGGACAACTGAGGCTGATTGGCTTTGGGGACTGTGATACGAAACTTTGTCCCTTGGCCTAGAGTAGAGTGGACGGTCATTGTGCCGCTATTTTTCGCGATATAGTCTCGTACCAGAAGGAGGCCTAGACCAGTTCCGCTTTCGTTTGACTGACCCCGAGTGGTAAACGATATTCCGGTGTTAAGCTTCCGGAGGTTTTCCTCCGGAATGCCCACACCGAAATCCTGTACGCAAAGGACGGCTTCATCCTCTCCATCTTCACAATAAATCAGAACTTTTGACCCGGGCGTTGAAAATTTGATCGCGTTGGAAACCAGGTTTCTAATGATCAATTCCATCATGTTCTTGTCCGCGATCACCCAATTGTCTTCAAAGCAATTGAGGTCCAGCGTTATGGATTTTTCCCTTGCGAGTCGTTCGAGTAGGTTTTTCTGATTTCCGATAAGCTTATTTAGATCGAGAAGTTGGGGTTGGAGATATTCTCCCCTTAGCTGCGAGCTAGTCCAGGCCAAGAGGTTTTCGAGCAGGATGGCCACCTGCTCCATGTTTTTCGATATCTCCGGGAGCATTTCCAAAAATTCCTCTTCGGTGACAATCCCGTTTTGGGTTAAGTGGATGAGCTCTTTCACTCCAAAAACAGGCCCCTTGAGATCGTGCGAAATGATGCTGAAAAACTTGTCTTTCAAGTCGTTTAGCTGCTGGAGTTCCGTAGCCTGTTTTTTGAGCTGCTCGTTGGTTTTGATCTGCTCGGTGATATTTTCGAAGAGCATCAAAACACCGGAAACTATGGCCCCGCTGTCGGAAATGGGCACACACTCGACTTTGATATCCCAGGAGTTTCCCGATTGGACTATGCGAGACTGGAGAATTTGGTGGTTTTGGCTTTCGAGAAGGTTCAATATTTCCGGATGCGAACGGAAGATCTCCCTTGCAGCTGCACCGATTTTCAGATCCTGGGGTTTTCTCCAAAACTTACCGGCAGCGGAGTTGAAGTCGACGATCTTTTGGCGGTGGTCAAAGATGATGGCACCTCGGGTCATGACCTCAAGTATTTTTTCCCGCGCCACAGGCTTGATGTTGAAAAGGTTAAAGCGCAGAATTGCGATGGAAATCAGCAAGTAGGTGAACAAAAAAGCGTAGGGTGTCATGTCCAAGCCTTCAAAAGGCTTGATCCAGGAAGCTTGGTAAAGGGCGTTGAAAATGAGGGGAAAAAGCCCTCCCATGATCAGCAATAGGGTCTGTCGGCGGAAGTGAAGATTGGCGTACTTGAACCTCTTCCAAAGGATGAACGTGCCCAGGAAGTAAAAGAAATAAGAATATATAACTTGGACTGGGTACCATAGGCCTTTTTCTATCCCCAAAATCGGAAATGGGCCGCTTGTGATCAGCCAGTTGCTTTTATAGTGAAGGTGGTGCCAGGAGTTGGTGAGCACAAGCAGATAGGTCACTGCGGGCAGGACGAAGAGGCTGGGGTAGAGCCAGGGCTTGTCCTTAGTCTCGTAGCCCGTGTATTTCATGGAGAAAACTACCCAGGAAGAGGGTGCCATCACCAGCCCAGCATACTGCAACTTGCTCCAAACCAACATGTCCTCGACGGTCTGAACAGTCAGTTCTATGCCATAGAAAAAGCCCCAAACCGAGCTTGCCAACATCGTAAAACCTATCCATCTCACCGAATCCTCCAGTTTGATGGCAATATAAATGGACAATCCCCCTACCACTAAGCTTGATATGATTAGAGTAAATGCATACGGATTGAGGATAAATTCCATAGGGAAAGCAGGGCGTACTTTACAAGGATAGCGATCGGGGCTTGGGTGATCAATAATAACCGATATTGATTAAACTAAAAAAAAACCATATCCGAAATTGGACTGATAGTTTGAGTATTCCAGTCGCAAAGGCTTGGTTAGAGTCGTGGTGTCCAGCATCTGCATGGTTTTTTGGTGATTTTCTAGTCCATAGGCACGGTGCAAAAAGATAAATGCTTGAGTAAAAGCAGGGAAGAGACTCGGCGATTGGTTACCTTTTTTGGGGGCTTTTTCGTATATTCGCACTCGAAAAATCGAACCTAATATCCACCTAAATATCCAAAAAATGGCTTTTGATATCGAGATGATCAAAGAGGTGTATGCCCGGTTTCCGGAGCGAATCGCCGCAGCGAGAAAAGCTGTGGGGAGACCACTTACTTTGACTGAAAAAATTCTTTATGCCCACTTGTCAGAAGGTCCTGCTTCTCAGGCCTATAAAAGAGGAGCTTCTTACGTTGACTTTCAGCCTGACAGGGTGGCGATGCAGGATGCTACGGCTCAGATGGCTCTTTTGCAGTTTATGCAGGCTGGGCGTGACCAAGTGGCCGTTCCTTCCACGGTACACTGCGATCACCTGATTCAGGCGGAAATTGGGGCTGAAAAAGACCTAAATAAAGCCAAGGATAAAAACAAAGAAGTTTACGACTTTTTGGCTTCTGTTTCCAATAAATATGGAATCGGCTTCTGGAAGCCTGGCGCGGGGATTATCCACCAAGTAGTGTTGGAGAATTATGCGTTTCCAGGTGGTATGATGATCGGAACCGACTCACACACTCCAAATGCGGGCGGTTTGGGCATGGTCGCAATCGGTGTCGGTGGTGCCGATGCTTGTGATGTCATGGCTGGTTTGGCTTGGGAGCTGAAGTTTCCCAAACTAATCGGAGTAAAGCTTACGGGCAAGATGTCCGGCTGGACTTCTGCTAAAGACGTGATCTTGAAAGTGGCTGGTATCCTGACTGTAAAAGGCGGTACCGGTGCTATTGTAGAATATTTTGGCGAGGGAGCTCGCTCTCTTTCAGCCACCGGAAAAGGCACCATTTGTAACATGGGGGCTGAAATCGGTGCGACTACCTCCATTTTTGGTTACGACCAAAAATCAGCTGCTTACTTCCAAGGCACAGGTCGTGCTGATGTCGCCGCAATGGCGGACGCAATTGCCGAACATTTGACTGGTGACGCTGAGGTTTATGCCAATCCTGAGAACTATTTCGATCAAGTGATCGAAATCAACCTTTCCGAACTTGAGCCGCATGTCAACGGGCCGTTCACGCCGGATTTGGCATGGCCAATATCGAAATTTGCTGCCGCGGTGAAAGAAAACGGCTGGCCAGCTAAACTTGATGTAGGCCTGATTGGCTCCTGCACCAACTCTTCCTATGAGGATATTTCCAGAGCAGCATCTTTGGCTCAGCAGGCTGTAGACAAAAAACTGGTTGCCAAGTCCGAATACACCATCACTCCAGGTTCGGAGCAGGTTCGATTTACCGTTGAGAGAGACGGATTTTTGGATACCTTTGGAAAAATGGGTGGGGTCGTTTTGGCAAATGCTTGCGGTCCTTGCATCGGACAGTGGGCTCGCCACGGCGCTGAAAAACAAGAGAAGAACTCAATCATCACCTCCTTTAACAGAAACTTTGCAAAGCGTGCGGACGGCAACCCGAACACTCACGCCTTTGTAGCTTCTCCGGAGATAGTTACCGCATTGGCGATTGCCGGTGACTTGACTTTCAATCCACTGGTTGACACGTTGACAAACTCTGAGGGAAATGCAGTGAAGTTGGACGAGCCAACTGGTTTGGAACTTCCAACTAAAGGTTTTGCCGTAGAGGAGGCGGGCTACCAAGCTCCTGCAGAAGATGGGTCAAAGGTTAGCGTAATCGTAGATCCAAAATCTGATCGTCTTCAGTTATTGGACTCCTTCCCGGCTTGGGAAGGAACAGACCTGAAGGATTTGAAACTTCTGATCAAAGCGAAGGGAAAATGTACCACTGACCACATCTCAATGGCCGGGCCATGGCTGAAGTTCAGAGGCCATTTGGACAACATCTCGAACAACATGCTGATTGGTGCAGTCAACTTTTACAATGATTCTACGAACTCTGTGAAAAACCAGCTTACCGGCGAATACGGTGAAGTGCCAGCTACGCAGCGACACTACAAGGCGCAGGGGATAGGCTCCATCGTAGTCGGTGACGAAAATTATGGAGAGGGATCTTCCAGAGAGCATGCTGCGATGGAGCCAAGATTCTTGGGAGTACGTGCGATTCTGGTGAAATCATTTGCCCGTATCCATGAGACCAACCTGAAGAAGCAGGGCATGTTGGCTTTGACTTTTGCAAATCCATCGGATTATGAGCTGGTCCAGGAGGATGATACCATTGACATCCTGGGGCTGACCGAGTTTGCGCCAAGCAAGTCCTTGGACATCGTGCTTCACCACAGCGATGGCACCCAAGATGTGATTGCCGCCAATCATACCTACAATGAGGGCCAAATCGAATGGTTTAAGGCAGGCGCTGCGTTGAACTTGATCAAAGCAAACGCCTAGTAGTTTATTTAATTAATGTTCCTAAAAGCCGTAACCTGCGTGGTTGCGGCTTTTACTATTTCCCATGAGAAGATCTTTATTTCCCGTTTTATTTCTACCATGTTTCTTTATGGCGGTGAGCCTGGGATTTGCCCAAAACGAATCTGACGAAAGAGCCCTGATAAAAGTCGATAAGGGGATTAGCATTTCGAAAGACTCGCTTTTCCTGATGAACATTAGATTCCGTATGCAAAACAGATTTGGGATTCGAACCGAAAGCGGAGAGGATCTTTCTATCGAGCAGACCGACTTTAGAGTGCGGAGGTTACGCCTGAGATTTGACGGTTACGTGCTCAATCCACGTATGCAGTACTATATTCAGTTGGGATTTTCCAAGGCTGACCTGGACCTGGAAAGTGGCGGCTATGCACAGCCTATTCGGGATGCGATGATTTACTATTTTTTTGACAAAAACTTCTACGTTGGCTTTGGCCAAGGGAAGCTTCCAGGCAACAGAGAGCGCGTGGTCAGCTCGGGTAACTTGCAATTTGCCGACAGGTCAATCGCAAACGGAGTGTTTACTCTAGACAGGGATTTTGGTTTTTTTGGCTACTATACACTTCCTACCAAAGGCCGGGCAAACTACCAGCTAAAAGGCGCTATAAACACGGGAGAGGGTAGAAACCCCTCGCCAGGAGATGGCGGGCTGAGCTATACCACGAGATTTGAATACTTGCCCTTCGGCACTTTTCTCAACTCGGGCGATTACTCGGAAGGAGATCTGGAGTTTGAGCCTCGTCCAAAGCTGTCAATCGGAGTCACATACAATTATAATGACGAAGCGGTTAGGGCAAGAGGACAGCTGGGGTCAAGCTTGTATGAAGCGAGAGATCTGCAGGTCTACATCGCGGATGCGATGTTTAAATACATGGGCTGGGCGGTAATGGCCGAGTACTTCAAAAGGACCACAACTGATCCTTTTACGCGCAGTGACGCCGGCGATATTCGAGTAGTGTGGGTAGGAACAGGAAACAACCTCCACCTTAGTCGAATGATTTCCCGAAAATCCGAATTGGCGCTGAGGTACGCTGCGGTGCGACCCGATTTGGAAGTGGAGGCATATGAAAACCGCGTGGAGGAGGCAGCCCTAGGTTATACTCAATATCTCAATGGACACCGTATAAAGATGCAGGGGAATGTGGGGTATTCTTGGGCAAACAGGGAATTGGATCTGATCGAGACCAGCAATTTCTGGTTTGCTACCTTCCAAGTAGAGTTTGGGATTTAATTTTCTACAATAAATTGTATTTATAATTTGCATTGCTTGCTATGAAATGCAAATTGCTGTATGTTTACGGCAAGAGGACGACTTATGGTCGTTTTCTTCTGAAAAAAGGCGGCAATTTTTATTTCCATGCAGGACAAAGGCATAAACAGCACATTTAAAAAGATTATTTTCGAATCTTCGGAGATGGTCTTCTTGGCTGACGATACCTATCCGTATTCCATATTTTACGCCAATGAATCCTTTGAGGAGCTGATCGGCGGGTCATTGACTGACCGGTCTTTGGTCGGTTTGGGCTTGGATATCAACGCCTATATATTCAAGGAGGAATTGATCCTCTCGCACGACAGAAAAGACTTTTCCTTCAAGCTTGAATTGCCCCAAGACAGCGGTTCCAATTACTTTCTCTTCTACAAGGGTAAGGAAATAAAAACTCATGGTCTTCCGAGCAAAAAGGAATCCTATCAATTTTTTACTTCAAAGCTGGATCTGATCGGCATCGGTAAATCCGACTATTTCACCTATTTGAACCCGGCTGTTTTACCCGTTTTAGGCTATGGCACCGAGGAACTCCTCAATACGAACCTGTGTCACTTTATCCATGAGAATGACATCCAAAGAGTGCGGGACGTGTGGAAGAGTCATCAGAAAAGTCAGGGTGTGACCTTTCTGGAGCTGAGATTTAAGCGGAGAGACGGGGCATATCGGCATCTCGAATGCTCAGTTCAGTTTAACCCCGATTGCTTTTTTGTCATTGCTCGAGATATTTCGAATAAGGTTTACCTTGACTACAAGGATAAGAAGCTCCTGGCTTTGAGAGAAAAGATGCCGGGACAAGCCAAAGTAGGCAATTGGAAGCTGAACCTTGAAAAGAAGACTTTGGATCTGGAGCCGGCCGCCGAGGCTATTTTTTCAAGTTTATACGGCAAACCTTATGAGGAATCGGAACTGAAGGATAGGTTCTCTAGTCAGGTCCTAAAGCAGGTGTCGACACTTGCTCCAGCCTCCGTCGAATTTGAAGGAGTTATAGGGGTTTCCGAAGTCCGGGAATTGGCCTTTTCCGCTTTTGTGCACGAAACCAATCCGAGAGAAATTTGGGGTTTGGTATGGGATGATAGCGAGCAACAGGCGCTTCGAAAAGAATCTGACATGCGTCTGAAACTTTGGCTGGAATGCCCTGAGGCAATGATGATAGTAGAGTCAGATGGAAAGGTGTTTTTGGCAAATCGGGAGGCAAATCAGCTTTTTGGTTTTGAGGAAAGCAAGTCCATCCTTCACCTGGATGAACTGAACGACCTGCTGTCGGAACCCTCGTCTTGGTCGCAATGGCTTTTTTCCTCGTCCAATGACGGAGCGGTTTCCAGATTTTCCTCCTATTTGACAGGTCCTGATGCAGTGAGGTTGCCATTGGAAATCGCATCCAAAGAAATCCAGTTGGAGGGTAAAAATTACGTAACACTTTCATTTCGAAATATTTCCGAGAAAATCAGCTTGGAAAAGAAAGTCGAGGCAAGCAGCGATTTTCTGGTAAACCTTACCGAGCAAGTGCCTGGCGGTCTGTACCAATTGGTGTTGAATGCAGAAGGCCAGATGAATTTTTCATTTCTTTCAAAGGGGATCAACACGGTATTGGGGCTCTCTAAAGAAGAAATCCATCAGTTTACCGACATCTCTTCCGCAATCGCCAAAGTGCATCCCCAGGATTTGCCTTTGGTAATCATGTCTTCCATTGCCTCAGCCCGCAAAATGGAACCTTGGCAATGCCAGTTCCGCGTGAAATCCGGAAATGCAGGCGAAGAATACCGTTGGGTTTTGGGTGCTGCGAGACCACAGGCTATGGACACAGGAGATATGGTCTGGTATGGATACCTTACGGATATTTCTAAGCAAAAGGAATTTGAAGCCAAATTGGACGAGGCTAGAATGGCTGCCGAGAAGGCTAACCAGATCAAATCGGATTTCCTCTCGATGATCAGCCATGAATTGAGAACACCGCTGAATGCGATTTCGGGATCGGTATATTCTCTCTTTCACGAAAGTCCAACCGAAAGCCAAAAGCCTGCCCTTGATACGATCAACTTTGCGGTGGACAATCTGATCATCATGATCAATGACTTACTGGACTTTCAGAAAATTGAGGCTGGTAAATTGACCATCGAACCAAGTCCGATGAACCTGAAAGGCCTACTGGAGCAGGTCATCAAGGGCTTGACATTCCACGCCAAGGACAGCAAAAACAGCTTGGAACTGCAGATTCCTGAGGAGCTCGATATCATTGTCAGAGCCGATAAGACACGGCTTTCACAGATTATGAACAACTTGATCACCAATGCGCTCAAGTTCACCAACGAAGGCAGCGTCCAGGTCAAAGTGGAACTTTTGAAGCAAATCAGAAACAAGGTTCGGGTCTTGTTTTCGGTGCAGGATACCGGTATCGGTATAGCACCTGAGCATCAGGAGAGGGTTTTCGACGATTTCGACCAAGTGAGGCCGACATTCAGTTCAAAGTATGGGGGGACAGGACTGGGACTTTCCATCACCCGAAAGCTTCTAAACCTCATGGGAGGCAAGATCCAGCTCGAGTCGGAAGTCGGCAAGGGCAGTAGATTTTATTTTGAGCTCGAAATGGAGATCGTACAGGAGTCTATCAAGCCCGACAATGGAAGTGATCAAGCGGAATCTTTTGAGGGACTGCATCTGCTGATGGCGGAGGACAATGAAGTCAATTCCCTTGTACTGGGCAAGATTATCAGGAAGTGGGGCTATACTTTTACCCGAGTGCACAACGGAAGAGAAGCGGTGGAAGCTGCACGAAACGGCGACTATGACTGTATCCTGATGGACATTCAGATGCCTGTGATGGACGGCTTTGATGCTACTTTGGAGATCAAGAAATTCTCCGATACGCCGATCATTGCGCTGACGGCTGCCGCCAAGCTGGAAATCATGGAAAGAATCGACGAATGCGAATTCGATGGTTTTGTAGCCAAACCAATCGACGCCAATGAATTGCTCAAGAAAGTCAAAGAAGTAACGTTGGCCAGGAATTACAAAGCCTGAGCCTGTTCGTAGTATTCCTGTACCAATTCCATATCAGGGTAGTTTTTTGCGAGCTCTTCCAGGTAGCGGATCGCCGAGATTTTATCACCTGTCATCACATAATAGATTCCTTTGTTGCGGTACGCAAAAGGGTTTTTTGAATCCATTTGAATGCTTTGGTTGATGAGTTCCAGTCCTTCATCTTTTCGTCCCAAGAAGAGGAGGTAAAGTCCCTTGTTATTATAAAAGTAGGCTTGCCCATTGTCCAGGGTCAGTGCTTTGTCGACTGCGTCCAGTGCACCATTTAGATTATTTTCGCTGAAAAGTATCATGGACTTAAGGTTATGCAGATTGGGCTCACTCGGGTTGACCTGCTCAGCCTTTGCAAGTATCGCTTTCGCAGCTGCATATTCTTTTTGATAATAGAGCACGGTGGCTTGGTTGACCAAAAGGTCTGAGTTCTGGGGGTCCAGTTCGGAGGCCGTTTGGAAAGCTTTCAACGCAGCTGGATAGTTTTTGAGTTTTTCCCCGCTTAGCCCGGATAAAAAATGGCCTTTCCAGTTCTTTTCGTCAAGCCGGATCAGGCGATCGGCGTCTTCTTCGGCTTTATAAAATTCCCCATTATCAAGATAGGAAAGTCCTCTTTGGAAAATCGCCTCGAAGTACTCCGGACGATGCTGGATTGCTCTGCTCAGATCATGGATGGTTTCATCCAGCTGGTTGAGCTGGAGATGAGCCATGGCCTTGTTGAAATAGGCGTCTGCATAAGCCGAGTCTAGGGCGATGGCTTCATTGTAAAACTCGATCGCAGACTTGGGATCGTTCTCTTCCAGCTTTTCATTTCCCTTTAGCAGGAATCGCCCTTTTTTGTCTTCAACACTGTCACAACTACCCAGCAAGGGTATTAACAAGGCAAGGGCAATATTAGTCTTCAGGTTCATTCTTAGGTATATTCTTTCTCTCTGCTTTTTCTTCACCCAAAAGTAACGCAAAAGGCCTCGTGGTATCACTGAGTTCAAAAATCTCTCGGAGAATTGCCATGGTGGGGATCACCAGTACCATACCCGCCACGCCCCAGATAGAGGCACCGACAAGTAATCCAAGGAAGGTTATGAAGGCATTCAAATTGACGTTTCCCCCTACGATTTTTGGCGTGAGAAAATTGCCTTCGATCAACTGGATGGCTTGGTAACAGATGAAAATAAGGAAGGGGTAAATCAAGCTGTCCATTGTGAGAAAAGCGTAAACGATCGGGAGCAAAACGCCAAAAAACGGCCCTACATAGGGGATGATGTTGAGAATTGCCCCTATGACCCCGAAGAAAATCGCGTGTTTCACCCCTATAATTGAATAGGCGATGATATTGAGTATGGCGAGGATGACCATCACTTTGGCCACTCCCACAATATAACCTTGAATCACCTTCCTGAGATTGGTGATTCGGAGATTGACCAAGGCTGGATCCCTGTCACGGTAGAGCATGACCATCATTTTGGTCAGGTGATCCCGGTACAGAAGAAAAAAGAACATGAATACCGGAATCAACACGATGCCGGATAGGGAACCGATCGAATTCAAGGCGAAGCTGGAAATGCTGCTACTATTCTCATTCAAGAGAGTCAGGATGTATTCGGTTTCTATTTTTCCAGCCAGATTTTCATTCATTCCTAGATTTTCCAAAGTCCAAGCGTCAATCTCCTCTGCCACGGTCACCAGGCGTTCGGACACATTGTCAAAGTCCTTGGTGAAATTGACAATGTTGTTTATGATAAAACTGATCAGGCCTACAACCATGGCAATCATCACTAGGAGCGAGATGAAGCAACTCAACGTTCTGGGTACTCGATATTTCTCCAAAAACATGCTCAAAGGGGTCAGCAGGATCGCAAAAAAACCTCCCATAAAAAGCGGAATAAGTAGGCTTCTGCCGATTATCAAGAAAAAGACCAACACTATGATAAACAGCATCACAGAGAGGGCTTTCATGTAAGCCGGCATGCTTATGCGGAGGTAATTCATAAAGTCAAAAATTTGGTTTCAAAAAAGGTAGGATATATCCTGTTATTTTGCAATCTGCTCAGATAAGCCCCGATCTCCTTAATAGCGCATCCGGTTTCGGTTCTCTTCCCCTGAACCTTTTGTATAGGATACTAGGATGCTCACTTCCACCTGCTGCAAGGACGTTTTTTTCGAAAGACTTAGCGGTTTCCTGGTCGAAGATTCCTCGTTCCGAAAACAGCTCAAATGCATCCGCATCCAACACTTCGGCCCACTTATAGCTGTAGTATCCTGATGAATACCCTCCTTGAAAGATGTGGGAAAAGCTGGTACTCATCAGCGTGCCGGGTACTTTAGGGAGCAGATCGGTCTTTTTCATCACCTCCTGTTCAAATGCCGCAATATCGGAGATTTTTTCCGGCTCGGTGCTGTGGTAGGCCATGTCCAGCAATCCAAAACTGATCTGCCTGAGGGTCATATAGCCCTGCTGGAAATTGGCAGCGTTCTTTATTTTTTCGATGAGCTCCGCGGAGATCTTTTCACCCGTCTGATAGTGCTTTGCAAAAATGTCGAGGCACTCTTTTTCATAGCACCAGTTTTCAAAAATCTGGGACGGAAGCTCCACAAAATCCCAGTAGACGCTTGTACCGGAAAGGGACTCGTAGGTGCCTCTCGCCATCATGCCATGTAGCGCGTGCCCAAACTCGTGGAATAGGGTCGTTACTTCGTTGAAAGTCAGGAGGCTTGGTTTGCTCTTAGTCGGTTTGGTAAAGTTGCAGACGATGGAGACATGGGGTCTATGGTCTTGGCCGTTTTCTATGCACTGGCCGCGGAACGAAGTCATCCAGGCTCCGTTTCTCTTGCCCGGTCTCGGGAAAAAGTCGGCGTAAAATACCGCAAGATGCTTTCCCTCCCTGTCTTTTACCTCGTAGGCAGTGACCTCCGGATGGTAGACGGGGATCTCCGAATTGGGGACAAAGGTGATTCCGAAGAGTTTTTCGGCAGTTTGGAAGACTCCATCTACCACTTTTTCCAACTGGAAAAAAGGCCGCAGCAGTTCATCGTCCAGCGCATAGCGCTCTTTCTTAAGTAGTTCCGAATAGTAGCCAAAGTCCCAACGCTCCAGATTTTCCAGCCCATCAGTTTTCTTGGCGAATTCGGCGACTTCCCGCACATCCGCCTCAGCTTTGGGTTTAGCTTTTTGGAGAAAAGAATCCAGGAAGTCCATCACAGCTTTAGGATTTTTGGCCATCCTTTCCTCCAGGACGAAGTGGGCGTGCGAAGCATAGCCCAGAAGATTGGACCGCTCATGGCGAAGTTTCAGGAGCTCCTTGATCGTTTCTTTATTGTCCAGTTCGTCGCCTTTGGCCGCTTTGGTGTTGTAGGCCATGAAAAGTGTTTTGCGAAGTTCTCGGCTTTTGGCGTAGGTCATCGCAGGTACGTAGCTCGGATAGTCCAGGGTAAAGGCCCATTTTCCTGGCTGGCCTTTTTCTTCGGCTATTTGTGCGGCTGCTTCTTTGATGCCGTCGGGCAGACCTTCGAGGTCTTTTTCATTGTCCACAAAGTAGACGTACTTGTTTGTTTCTGCCAGGACGTTCTCGCCAAATTTCAAACTCAGCTGCGCGAGCTGCCGATCGATCTCGCGAAGTTTTACCGCACCCTCAGGATTCAGCTTGGCTCCGTTTCGGACAAAGGATTTGTAGGTCTTCTCCAGCAATGTGGTTTGCTCGGCGCTCAGAGATTGCTTGTCTTTTTCCCCGAACACTTGGGCGACCCGCTGAAAAAGCTCTTGGTCCAACAGGACGTCGTTGGCATGAGCAGTGAGCAGGGGCGATATTTCTCTCGCCAGTTTCTGGATCTCGTCGTTTGTCTCTGCCGAGTTGAGATTGAAAAATATGGAGGAGATCACCCCAAGTTTCTTTCCGGATCGATCCAAGGCTTCGACGGTATTTTCGAAGGTTGGAAGCGGCTCGGACTTGATTATTTCAATTTCTGCCTTCGCCAATTGAATGGCTTCGGTGATTGCAGGAAGGAAATGCTCGGTATGGATCAGGTGAAAAGGTGCAGTCTCAAAGGGGGTGGCGTAGTCTGCCAATAGTGGGTTGGTCATGGTGTTGGGTAAGCTTACGGATACTTAATTGGGCGCAGTCCATTTAGGTGCGAGCAGGTGCCCTACTTTCTTCAATTCTGCCTCCAATTTACCGATTTGTTCAGTAAAGCTTTCCAATTGCCAGGGATGGAAAGGGATATTTTTTGATTCCGTGAGCGCAATTTGATAGGCCTCAAAATTCCCCAGACCGAAATTGGCCTCGGCTCGGTTGACTAATATCCAGAATTTCTGGCTGTTGTAGTATTCTTGAAGTTCCTGCCCATCTTTCGTACCGTCGTGGATCAGTGCTTGGTCGTTTTTTTCTTTTTGCTGGATCAGCTTCCAGTCCCTGTCGCAGAGGTAGAGTACCCGATTCCAGGTTCGTTTTGCAAAGACCAGATCCGCGATCCTTTCCTGATCGTTGTTGACGAGGTTGGAGGTGGCATGATAGAGCAGGGTCATTGCCAGATTGATGCCGTTGTAGCGGTTGTTGAGCAGATAGTAGCTCCGTTGGTAATACAGAATAGAATTCTCCAAATGCTGCTCGCCCTCTCCGCATTCATAGAGTTTTTTCTCGACAGCACCTGCGGAAGATACCGTCTCAGGGTCGTTGGTGGTGTCCAGATGAATGGATTTGAGCAGATCTAAGGATTCATAGAGAGAAGTGACGAGATCGGGTTGGGCAGCTTTGTAGGTCGTAAAAGCGAGACGATGGGTGAGGTAGGTGTCTTTTTGGCCGGAATTGCTGGTAGAGAGCATAGCAGCGGTCTGGAAGAGGTTTTTTGCTTTCACAAAATCCTTGGTTTCTATGGCATCCTCGGCTTCCTGGATGATGAGTGACAGCGCTTTTCCTATTTCTGGGGTCTCAACTTTCCGCTCCGATTCCACCACAGCTTTCTCGATCTGTTCTTGAAGTTTTGGGGGGATCAAAGAATTCAGGTAAGTGTAAACCGGGCTGTCAGCTTGGTTTTTGTCCAGCACCGATTGGATGACACCTCCCAACGCTGCACGAAATCGTTCCACTTCCTCGTAGTCAATCGCGTCTCCCAGATGCTGATAGCTGTGTATCACCACATGGTTGAGGTCAAAAGGATAGACTAGTTTGTTTTCCGAAATGACTATCGTCGTATAGGGACGAAGGGCATGCCTCACGCCCAGCTCATAGAGCGCATTGGCGTTGAGTGTGGAAAGGTCGGCGATCACCAGGTCTGCCTGTAGCAGTTCTCGGTACATCTGCACATCGATTGACCCGGAATGAGTGATTTCGTCTGCCCGGACGCATTCGATACCTTTTGATTCGACCACTGGTTTGATCAGCAAGCGATAGGATTTGTTCAAGTCCAGCTTCCGACCGTTGATGTAGTCGGTTTTGATCCCGAAGCCCATGACGACGAAGCATCTTTTTTTGGAATTTCCCATTTTTAAAAAAACTATCTATTGAGATGGAGGAATAGATGCGAATATTCTGAAAGGTAAGCTTTTATGAATGTAATTTGTTTTTGCCGCTTCCCACAAAAAAAACCGGGCTTTTGTTGGCCCGGTCTTGGAGTTAAAAGTCAAAGTCACAACTCATCGTTTCCATCCCGATGGGGGCACCGTCGGGAATGGAAAGTCTTTCCTGTGCAGGCCACTCCTCAGGAAGGTCCAAGAACGCTTCGATCTTGTCATGCAAATATTGACGGTGGGCTAGCAGGGCTCCGCTACCGCCGGTCATTTCGCCGATTTTTTCCAAATGCATTCTAGTAATCGCACGCACGGTCTGTGATGCACTGGGTTCTTTGGAAAGGGCGATCAGATGGTCTGTGAACTTCGCCTCTGTCATCAGCTTGATCTCGTCTTTCAAGCCACCGGGCAAAGTATTGGAAAAGAGCTGGGAGGTCACTTTGTCGAGCAAATCTTGATAGCCTGGGAGAGACTTGTCCTGAAGATTCTGGAGATAGACTCTGTTCGCCCGGCCACTTTCGAAGAGAAATCCAAAGGTAGCGTCCACGATGTTTTCCGCCGGGGCAATCGGGTCAAAGGTAGGCCCAGTACGTGACGGGAAAGTCTCACGGTTTCTTCCATAGCCATAGGGTCTAGGTGGAATCAGGGCCAAAATGTGCTGCGGAACCTCAAGCTGTGCCGGGGAGATTGTCGTCAGGAGGGCATTGAGGGCATCAGCTTGATCCGCCGCACTAGTCCATTTTTGAGCTTGTTGGTTGTCTCCCTTGATCTTATAGGCATAGTCCAGGCCGCCGATTAGTTTGGTGGTAGCTTCCAATTGGTATCGATGCATCAGATACAGTGGGACAAAGACTTCCTCCAGAAGCGCTTGCGGGTCGCCGTCTTGGATGGCATTCAGCCCAAAGGATTTCATTCGGTTTTCCCTCAACTTCAAAAGCCGGGTTAGTTCAGCAGAAGCCGAAGCTCCGTTGTCCCAAAGATGGGAGCGGGGATGAACTCCACTTGGGTTTCTGGAGTCGGAGTCGGTGATGAATTCAAATCCAGCCGCATAGGTTTCTTCGAGGGTTTTCTTCAAAAACTCATCCTCACTCTGTCCGGGAGCTGGCGTTCCGTAGCCGTATTTGATCGCCCACTTGTCCCATTCTCCGATTTTTAAGTCATAGGCTTGGCTGAAATCCAGATTGCCGTCGGCATCTTGGCTGATCAAGGGATGCGGATAGTCCATCACAGAGGCACGGCCGTCAGGCGAAGTGGCATAGCTGTGCGCAACACCGATCGTATGACCAATCTCATGGGCTGAAAGTTGCTTCAATCTATCCAGTGCCATCTGCATTGCCCTGGGATCGGCAGGTTTTCCATCTTCAAATGGCTGCAAGAGTCCCTGTGCGATCAAATAGTCCTGCCTCACGCGCAGCGATCCTAGAGAAACATGCCCTTTCAGAATCTCTCCAGTTCTGGGGTCTCTCACACTAGAACCATAAGACCAGCCTCTGGTGGAGCGGTGAACCCATTGGATCACATTGTATCTCACGTCCATCAGATCCAGCCCTTCCGGAGCTAGTTCGACGCGAAATGCGTTTTTGAATCCTGCCGCCTCAAAGGCTTGGGCCCACCAGTTGCCGCCCTCGATGAGAGCCGAAGCTACCGGCTCCGGAGTTCCGCGGTCGAGGTAATACACGATTGGTTCTATTACCTCAGACACTGCCGCGGTCGGGTCTTTTTTCTCAAGCCTATGTCGGGAAATAAAGCGTTTGACCAATGGCTCATCGATTGGTGTGGTATAGTCCTGATAGCTGATAAAGAAAAATCCTCCTCGGGGATCGAATTCTCTCATCGCATACAAGTCCGGCAGCTCGATGAAGGAGTGCCTCATGCGTACCGTGACAGCTTCTGGACTTGGAGTGACAGAGCGGAGATAGCCCCCGGCACCAGTTCCGGTAAGGGTGATGGTAGCTTCTACTTCGGTATTCTGCGGGAAGTTTTTTGTCATCGGAAAAAACAGCCCAGAACGGCTTGCGTCCACCCTATAGGTTCCCTGTCGGGATCGAGTAAGTGTTTCTCCCACGCCGTGGGCATCCTGCAGGTAGAAGTTGGTTGCATCCACGATCAGATTTTCACCCTCTTTCTGGACTATCTCAAATCCCCAAAGCACGGATTCCGCGAATGCGTCTTGGATGGACTTGGCCTCGGATGGATTGTTGGTGTAAGCTCGGAAGCCAAGGTTTTTGTGGACTAAAAAGATCTTGTTGCCCGTCCTGCGAAACTCGACTAGCCGGTCATCGCCGAGCTGGCCCCGATCCAGTCCAATATCATTGGATCCTACACCCGCAGTGAGCGAGTTTACATATAGAAATTCCTTGTTGAGCTCGTTGATTTCAAGGTAGATTTTGCCTTTTTCCTCGTCGAGGTAAAAAGGCACAAATCCCTCTTTTTTGCTCAGTTTACTCAAGTCCAGGTTTTGCGAGAAGCCTGAAAAAGCCCAAAGCGTTAAAAAACAGAGAAGGTAGAGTGGTTTTTTCATAGGGTATTTTTGCTTTGTCCCAAATTATCAAAATCAGGAGGGACTACTGCACCACTAATGGAAATTCACCGCAGAAAAAAACGGAGCATTAATGCAGTATCGGTTTGATTCGGTCCTTCAATGGTTTGAAGACCGCTGCTAATCTCCTCTCGGTCGGTATAGGAGGTACGGGCAAAGCGAAAGTAAGCCGTGAGTTTTCGGTTGATGGCATACTGCGCGAGAAGGTAATATCGCATGCCCTGTCCGTAAAACGCAGGAATGGAGAAGGTCCAAAGAACGTTGTTTTCGAATGCATAGAGTCGGTTGTCATAGACTTCAGCATCAAAAAGTGCAATCCTTCCAGTGAGTCTCCATCGATCTCTCCCATATTGGACATCCTGCAATATCATAAATCCTGGAGTGATTTCATCCTGGATTTTGACACGACTGAGCAAGATCCGCGAGCGGAGAAAAAGCCGGCTGGAGGCTTGGTTTTCCAGGCTTATCATGCCGTTGAGTTTGTTTACTGGCTGCACTAGATAGGGGAGCGAAGGTTCACCTGAGTCACTGAGGTTCCGATCCTTTTGCTCTTGCCGGATCTGAATGAAGGCTACAAGATTCCTGTTTGGCTTATAGCTGACACGACTCAGCCATTCGTATCCGGAGGAAGGGGCGTAGACTCGATACCTGAGCCAGGGGAATTTGAAAAAATCATAGTAGGCATTGATCTTCCACCGTTTTTCGGGGCGTACCTCGATTCCAAGATAAACGCCTTTTTCGTTGATTGGGCGGGTATTTTCTGCAAATCCGGAAGCGTAGAAACTGTGGAAGTTCCGGTCATAGTTTCTCCAGAGAAGTGAGAAATCGACTTGTTTGCTTAGGCTGCTAACAAAACCCAGTGCCGTGCCGCTTCCTCCGCTTTTTGATAGGGCGGACTCTCCAAAAAGGAGGAAGTTTTTCCAGTTGTAGTTGAAGTATATACTGCTGACATGATTGGCTTGGCCGGTAAATTCGAACTGGTTGTACACCTCAGCGGAGCGAATCCAAGGCCGGTCAAATCGGGTAAACAGCGAGTTGATGCCGGTTTGAAACTTGCCCGATGGGTGGGAATATTGGATGTTTCCCCCAAGACTGGACTCGCGAAATTGGTTTTTGGTTGCGAGTTCGCTTGGAGTTCTGTGAAGGCCCGACTGGTTGAATGAACTTATGATCTCATCCTCCGCTTGGCCTCCCGCCGAGGCCCGACCGTCTCTGGGAGCGTTGGATAGCAGAAGAGTAGCCTGCCAGTTTCCCAGTTGTCTTGTGGCTCCGATTCCACGGAAAAAGCCAAACTCCATGGCGGCCGTGTAGGGAAGCAGTCCTATGCTGCTTCTTCGGATTGTAGGAACTGTTTCCGCTCCCTTTCCCAGACTGTACCCGGCGCCAAAAACCAAGCCTTGGCCGAATGAGGTTTGAAAGTCCCCAAAAGTGATGGTTTTCCATTTGCCCACGAAGTAGCGAGTAAAATGTAGTGAAAGGAAATTGAAACCGTACCTGGCGGTTTTTCCATCCCAAGCGAATTGCTCTCCTGCGTCTTTATCCATTGTGATCCCCATGCTGAAATCCCTCGCGTGCTGGATCCGAAATCTGAGATAGATATTGTTTGGATCCCCGAGATATCTGCTGGAGACTGTGCCGACATTACTGGTATCAGCGGGGGAAAAGCCTCTGCGCTTTTCCCAAGTACGCTGGTGTCGGAATAGGACATAAGCTTGGCGCTCTTGGACGACGCGCTCCCAGAATTTCTTTGTCTGCAAATCCGAATCCCCCAAAGTGATGAAGGGAACCAAGCGCTCAATGGTTTGGAGGTCAAATTCGGGCACAGCCTGCAGCTCGTAAAGGGACAGGAGAGGGCCAAACTCATTTCTATAGCCGATCAGTTGGCTGATTTGTGATGGATTGAGAAGGTACATCGCTTGGAGTACTTCCGCATCTGCGCGATTGACATCGATGGGATTGAGATAGAGCTGAAAGAGAACTTCGTAAATCGCCTCGTAGTCCAAGTCTTCTTCCTGAATAGGGAAAAGCCGCTCGATGAAGTCCTCCAAATCAATCTGAGACTTTGGTGGACTTTGCGCAAACGTCGAGAGCGAACAAATAGCCAAGAATGTCACGATGGGTAGAGTCTTCATCTTTCCCCGATTTTCAGCGCCAGACTCACGTGGTGGGTTCTACCCAAGGCGGAGTTTTGCCCATAAGCGTAGTCAAATCCGAATTGATCCTTTCTGAGACCAAGGCCAAAGCTGAGCCTGCCCGGATTGCTGCTGATCCCTGTCCTGAGGACTATCCAATCCCGAAGTTGATATTCTATGCCGGCCTTGGCTATCGGATCCAGCGCAATGTCCTTTTCCATCTCCACCAAAATCCTGATCGATTCTGCGGGAAGGTAAGTTATGCCCAGCTGAATTGCCGTCGGCAATCTCTGTTCGCTGTTTTGGCTGATCTTGGCGCGGTTCAGATTGGAAAAATTTGCTCCCAAAAAGAACTTGGGGCCAAGTTCGGCTATTCCGCCTAGGGAGAAAAGAAATGCATGGCCGCTGCCAAAGCCTTCGATTTGGGTTTGGAACCAGTCGAGCTTTGCTCCGATACTTACTATTCCCATGGTATTGGAGAAGCCTACTCCCAAAAGCTGTTGGTTGAAAAGTTTTCCCCCAAAGCGTGACATCCCTAAACCGAGTGTCCCAAAGTCGGTTTTCCAGCCAAAAGCCAAATCTACTGTGCTCAGTTCAGGCATACCGTAACGATGGTCGAAGCCTACAGAGATTTCGGAGTTTTCGATTCGGTTAAGCGCACCGATATTGTTGAAGTAAGTCCAAGAGTCGGGCAAAAACACTTTTGCACTGCCCATCCCCTGGGTTCGGGCACCATGGGACTGGGTGAGGGGATCGGTTTGGGCAATGCAGTGCGCAGTCACCCCAAACAAGAAGCTCAAAAAAAGTAGTTGCTTCATCAGGTTCAAAAAAGAAAATGTCTGAACCTAAATTAGTTAAAAAATAAAATTAAGGAAAGAGTTTTTTTGATTCAGAAAGGTGCTCGGAAATTAAAAAAGAAGTTTCCTTCCCCTTGGTTGTTTACAGAGTATTCAAAGCGAAGCACCATGTCGTAAATCGCCACAACGTCGAGTCCTGCCCCATAGCCGAACAGGTATTGGTTTGCAAGTCGCGCATTTTCGGGGATATTGTTGCGGTCTTTGACATTTCCGTGGTCGAAGTTTGCGCTGAGGTACATTTTGAGTGGGAGTGTGCTAAACTGCTCTAAGGGCATGAACTGGGAAATGTCGAAGGAAAGGTCAAGCAGCTTGTAGCGAAGGGAGTTTTTTTGCACATAGAGCTGCTGCCCCTCAATTACGTTGAGCTCATAGCCACGGATGAAGTTGGGCGAATAGCCAATCCCGCGGACCAGCGTGTAGGGTTGCTGAGGACTAAGAAACCATACGCCGGTCAGGCCCGCAGCGAAGTGGAAGCGGTCGCTAAGTGTAAAATACTTGTTGGCGACAAGGTTCAATTCTACTTCATCCAGATCCTTGGTGTATAGGATCCCATATTTGGTTGCCGTGACTTGGAGCAGTTCTCCTTTAGTCGCATAGGCGGCTACGTTGCGGTTGTCGTGGCGGAAGGAATACTGCAGGAAGGCATAGCGCAGATTGTTGTCACCATGCTGGAAATAGTTGGGGTTTTCGGCGAGCACGTCTGGGCTTACCCAAGTCTTGTTGTAGCCCAATGTGAGAAAATGGTAATTGTAGAAGGATCTCCTGTAGCTGTATCGGAGTGCTGCCGAGAAGTTTTTTCTCAATACGCTCTCCGTCTCATTGGTATAGAAGACCTGGCGGTTGTATTCAGACTTGATGGGTATGGTCTTTTGGTCCGCATAGGTCAACTGGATTGCGAGGCCGTGCTTTTGCTTTTTGTCGATGTAGGGTTTGGAATAGAGGATGTCCAGTGCCTTGGTAAATCCAAGTTGGCCGGAAAATCGCAGCTTTTCGTTTCTTCCACCGACGTTGTTGTGGTTGATTTTTAGGCCATAGTTAACCCTCGACCAGTCTCTTCCCTGGTTGGTCCACCATTCGGAAAAGTTTCTGTCGGCCAGCTGAAAGATCACTGAGGGAAGCACATACCAGCGCTCTTTTACCGAAATCAGGATTTCTACTTCCTTATCCCCCGTGAAAAGCGGGGTGATTTCCACTTCTGTGAAGAGGCGGAGGTTGTAGATTTTTTGCTGGTCCGCCCTGATGATACCCATGAAAGTTTCCCATTCGTAGAGGAAGTCGGTGGTAAAATCCAGCTCCCTCAGGATGATGCTCTTCTGGGTTTTTTCGTTTCCGATGATGAAGATGTTATTGACCCTGACGCTATCCGGAGTGGAGATGCTAGCAGGGCTCAGAGTGGTGTCTTGGGCTTTGATCTCCCCAATGCTCACCAGCAGGACTGCGAATGTTAAGGTGAGTATGTTTCTAAAAAGAGGAATCAAAGGAATTCTAATTGTGTATTTTTGGTTGCAATGCTGTGTAACCGACCAAAAGGTATAACAAATGTTTCATACCCATGAGAAAGATAGCCATATTTCCAGTTTTGGTCTACCAATATATCATATCTCCGCTGTTTCCGGCAAGCTGCAGATTTACTCCCACCTGTAGCCAGTACATGATTGAGGCCATTACCAAGTATGGGGTGATCAAGGGCAGTATGCTGGGTTTCAAAAGAATCGGCAGGTGCCACCCCTGGGGCGGACATGGCCATGATCCAGTCCCCTAGACTTTTTCAGGTTTGATCCCCTTTTTTAACGCCATTCCCACCAGGACTATCCCAATCAGTACCAGCGGCACGCTCAGGATTTGACCCATGTTGAACTGCATGGACTCCTCGAAGTCAACCTGTGCCTCCTTGAGAAACTCCCACACGAAGCGCATGCCGAAGACCAAAATAAGAAACAGGCCTAACAACAGGCCATCGGGAAGCCTGGATTTATACTTTGCCCAAAGACCAAGAAGTATCAGGAAGATCAGAAAATAAGAAACCGACTCGTAGATCTGTGTGGGATACTTTGCCCTTCCAAATGTTTTCACTGTCACCAGATACCCGTCCGGCTGTTCGGTGATTTCGAAGTTCAAGGGACTTTCCACCGGTTCTGCGAGGTATTCCTTTGAAGATCTGAATTGGGTCAAGGCATATTTGATGTCCCGCTCCAGGATGCTGCCCAAATCTTCCTTGGAGAAATTGCCCTTGCTGATTTTGATGTCAAAGTTGACGGGGACAATGCCGTTGCCCTGCAGCTCGCCGGCACGGTCTTCGGGTTTGTATGCCTCGATATATTCAAATGGGACTTTCAGCGTCTCCAGAATCTCTTCCGCATCCCTTGCGTAGACGTAACCGCTGTCCGTTCCGGTGTCTTTTCCACCAATCTCTGAGTTCATCAGGTTGCCGAAGCGGATCAGCGCGCCAGTCATCGCGGTGACGATCACGATTCGGTCTACTACCCAGAGATAACTTTGCCCCGGAGTCCGCTTCGAATAAAGCCACAAGGCAAACAATATTGCTATGGCCGCACCATGCGAGGCCAGGCCACCTTCCCATACTTTGAGAATCTCTATCGGATCGCTGAGGTATTTTTCAGGCTCATAGAAGAGCACGTGTCCCAATCTGGCTCCGATGATGGTCGCGAGAACCATGTAGATGGTCAGTTTGTCGACAAGAGTTTCGTCCTGTCCTTCTTTTCTGAAAAAATAAACCATGAACTGCTGGGAGATGATGAAGCCCAAAGCGAATAGAAGGCTGTACCATCTTAGTCTTTCAAACCCCGCAAAAACCGCTTGGTTGGGATCCCATACTACATAACTCAGAAAAGATTCAAGCATAAGGTAATGTCTGATTAGATTTGGTCTAACTGTTCAAGTTCTTCGGCATATCCTCCGGACAAAATCGGGAAGCGATACCAGGTTTTTGGGTCGACGTTGAATTCATCGAGGTGAAAAGCCGGGGCTAGTCGTTCTCGCTTCCACTGGTTTCGCGACCAAAGTCGGAAGAATTTTTTGATATAGTCCTTCAAAACGGATACATCGATCTGAAGTTCTTCTTTTAAAATAAGGAAAACATCTACCGGAGACCGTCGGTCGCGGATCGCAAGCCGTTCGATTTCGACGATGACCGAATAGGGCATAAGATCCTTTTCGTCGGTCTGTGTCCTTTCCAATGGCCGCAATTCCGCAGTAGGTGTCAAGGAATTGACAAAGGATAATCCCGGGCGGTCGAGATTTTTCTCCGCCCATTGAAGCCAGTGGAGGATGAAATGCTTGTCAACGGCTGCGATGGGAGAGATGCTTCCGCTGGTATCTCCGTCCATTGTGGCGTAGCCAACGTCTCCTTCACTTCGGTTGGATGTGGAGAGCAGCAGGGCATTGTTCAGGTTGGCCAGCATCCAGATGATCGGAGACCGTGACCGAGCCTGGATATTTTGCAAGGTGATGTCATCTCGTTCCCAAGTGAGCTTCCGGCCGATGGCAGTTTCGATTTTTTCAGTGTAAGACTCGACTTCCTCATCAATCGTCCAAGAGTGGAATTTTGCTCCGAGGCTTTCGGCCAAGGCTTTGGCAGATTTGAAGGTGTCGGCAGAGGAGTTTTTGGTGCCTTGATAGGCGGTGGTCAGAAGTGCTCCTACAAGATCTTTTTCTATGTCTTCGCTTTCTGGCGAGAATTCAATGCCGAGCTTTTTCACAAAACCCTTGATGCCGAGTTCGGCAACGCCCCTCCTGACCATCTCTGCCACGAGCACGGCGATGGTAGAGGAGTCAGCCCCCCCCGATAGGGAAAGGACAAATCCCTTGCTTTTGCTTTTCCGCAAGTAGTCAAATAGACCAAGCGCAGAGGCCTGGACAAATTCCCACTCTTTGGCTTGGATAGGAGCGATCCCCTGTTCTTTGTCCTCCAATTCAAAAGCCAGGACCTCGAAATCCTGAAAGGACAGAAGTTGGTTTCGAGCGAGCAGTTTTCCTGATTTCCCCAGCAAAATCTCTCCATCAAAGATCATCCTTCCGGCTTCGTTGCCTAGTAGATTAACATAGCAGTAGTAGGAGTCAAACGCCTGCGAGCTAAACTCGATCAGTTCCCTGCGCTCTACCGTCTTTTTCATGGCAAAATGGGAAGCGCTGGGATTGAAGATCAAGTCCACTTTGCGGTCATGGAGGCGGTAGCCGGGCCTGCTAGATCCTCTCCAGGCGTCTTCGCAGATTTCAAAACCGTAATGAATGCTTTTGTAGTAAAAAGTCAGGTCTCCAAAAGGAACCTTTTTACCCAGAAATTCAAACTCGATGACCTCGTGGGCAAGCCAAGGGGTGAACCAGCGAAACTCGTAATGCACTCCGTCTATGGCCAAAAATTGCTTAGCCACGATACCTTTTAGCTTGGCGTTTTCGACGATGGCAACGGTGTTGTAGACTTTGTCCTGGATTCGGATTGGCAGACCCACTGCCACGGTGATGTCGACGCAGTGTGGAATTAGTTTTTCCAGTTGACCGAGTGCTTTTTGGGGATACCAGTAGCTTAGAAATAGGTCCTCGGAGCCATAGCCAGAAATCGCCAGCTCGGGAAAACAGAGGATTTCCACTTGTTTGAGTTTCGCTTGCTGGATGGCAAGCAGTATCCTGCTGAAGTTGCCTTCCCAGTCCAGTGGAGTTTGATTGACAGTTGCTCCTGCGATTTTTATGACAGCCATTGGTAGTTGGAAGTGGCGAAAGTTAATGTTAAATGGGAATGCCTAGGACCTCGCAGGCATTTTTGGAGGCTTCTTGTTCCGCCTTCTTTTTGGTGCCTCCTTTTCCTTGGGCCACGGCTTCACCGTCAATATTAAGCTCCACAACAAATTCCTTAAAGCGTTGGTTTCCGTTGACCCGGAGTACTCTGTACTCGACCATCTTTGACTCTTTTTGTGCCCATTCGATGATCTTGCTCTTGTAGTTGGTCACTGTGCTGATCATCTCCTCGACATTCATATGGAGAAGGATGCGCTGAAGTATCAGTTTCTGGGCAAATTTATATCCTCGGTCTAGGTACACGGCACCGACGAATGCTTCGAGGATATCTCCGAAAAGCGATTTGTTCCCAATAAACTGCCTGGTGCTGACCACCTGTTCGAGGGTGTTTTTCAGTCCGATCTTGATGCCGATCTCATTTAGTGTTTCACGGTTCACCAGTTTGGATCGGGTCTCGGTCAGAAATCCCTCGTCTCGGTAGGGGAATTTTTTGAACAAATGCTCGGCAATGACGGAGCCCAAAATGGCATCTCCCAGAAACTCCAGCCGTTCGTTGGAGATCTTGAAGCCCTTGGCAGTCTCTTCCCCAAGACCGGAAGGCGTAAGCGCCAATCGGTAAAGGGATAAATTTAAAGGCTTGCGCCCAATGATCAGTTTGATTGAGGATGCAAGCCTTTTGTCTTTCGAGCTAAAGAAAAGAGTGTGGATTCCGAGTCTCTTAAAGAGGTTCACTCTGATCAGTGGTATTTTTTGAAGATGACCGAACAATTGTGTCCGCCAAATCCAAAGGTATTGCTCAGTGCGTAGTTGATTTCCCGTTCCTGCGCCTTATTGAAGGTCAGGTTGAGTCCCGGATCAAATGCTTCATCGTCCGTGAAGTGGTTAATCGTCGGCGGCACCAAATTATTGTTAATCGCTAGGATAGAAGCAATAGCCTCCACCGCTCCAGCTGCCCCCAGCAGGTGTCCGGTCATGGACTTGGTACTGCTGATGTTTAGCTTGTAGGCGTGGTCTCCGAAGATTTTTTGGATAGCCTTGATCTCTCCTACATCCCCCAGTGGAGTGGAAGTGCCATGGACATTGATGTAATCAATTGCTTCAGGCTGGAGACCTGCGTCTTCCAGCGTTATTTTCATGACGCTGCTGGCGCCGAGACCCTCAGGGTGTGGGGCGGTGATATGGTAGGCATCAGCAGTCATGCCGCCACCCACGATTTCAGCATAGATTTTTGCGCCTCTTGCTTTTGCATGCTCGAGTTCCTCAAGGATCAATGCTCCAGCGCCTTCGCCCAACACGAACCCATCTCTGTCTTTGTCAAAGGGACGTGATGCGGTCTCAGGAGAGTCGTTGCGCTGGGAAAGTGCTTTCATCGCGTTGAATCCTCCAATACCCGCTTCTGACACTGCGGCCTCGGAGCCTCCGCTGATAAAGACGTCGGCCTTGCCCAGTCGAATGTAATTGAATGCATCAATCAATGCATTGGTGGCTGAGGCACAGGCAGAAACAGTCACAAAGTTAGGGCCTCTAAAACCGTATTTGATGGAGATGAATCCCGCGGCGATATCCGCGATCATCTTGGGAATGAAGAAGGGGTTGAATCTTGGAGTGCCGTCGCCCTTGGCAAAATCGGTCACTTCCTCCTGAAATGTCCTGAGTCCTCCGATCCCTGACCCCCAAATCACTCCGGAACGGGATTTGTCGAGAGTTTCGAGGTCTAGGCCTGAGTCAAGGATTGCCTGATCTGCGGTGATCATGGCGTATTGGGTGAATGCATCCATTTTTCTCGCCTCTTTCCTGTCCATAAACTGGTCGAGGTCGAGATTCTTGACTTCGCAGGCAAATTGGGTCTTGAAAAGTGAAGCGTCGAAGCGGGTAATAGGCGCAGCGCCACTCACACCAGTAATCAACCCGTTCCAGAATTCATCTGTGGTGTTTCCTATGGGTGTGAGGGCACCTAAACCCGTTACAACAACTCTTTTTAAATTCATACAATGAATTTACTGGTTCTTATTTAACGTTTGCCTCAAGGTATGTGATTGCCTGGCCAACAGTACCGATTTGTTCAGCCTGGTCGTCAGGAATGGAAATGTTGAATTCTTTTTCGAACTCCATAATCAATTCCACAGTGTCCAGAGAGTCAGCCCCAAGGTCATTGGTGAAGCTAGCTTCCATAGTCACTTCAGACTCTTCTACGCCCAGTTTGTCAACAATGATGGCCTTTACTTTTTGTGCAATTTCAGACATTTTGTGATCAGTTTAGTTAATAACACTCCGCAAAGAAATATATTTAAAAGCTAATTGGCAAAGAAATGTCCGAAGTAAATTTTTAAGTAAAAACACCGTTCGCCCCGCTCAATTTTAATTTCTAACTTTGCCCTGATCACGATTCTTCCTTCATGAAGAAGACCAAATTATTCATAGAACCCACTTTTGATTTTGAGCTCATAGGGCTCGTTTCCCCGGTCAAGGATTACAAAATGGCCTGGCTGATCAATCGGGACTTGGACTTGGATTTGGTCCGTTCTGAGGACTTGCAAATCGAGTTTCTGTCTTCGCCCCGACTGGAAATCTCCCAATATTTCCTTTCTTTACCCCATGGTTATATCCAACTTTTGAAAAATAAAGCAATCAATACTTCGCAGCAATTGGCATATTTGATCCCAGAATTGCGAAATTTGGACTACTTTCTCTTGGTACAAGACCAAACACAACAAGTCAGCATCACTACCTTTGTCGATCACCTCGCGAAAAACCCATTCATCCAAAGCGTAGTAAGGTTGGATGTTTCAAAATTAAAATCGAAAGAAAACCTATTAACGTATTAATGACCCGATGAGCCACCTGCCCTTTAAGAAAACAAAAATTCTGGCTACAATAGGCCCTGCCTCAAACAATTACGAAATGATCAAAAGCCTAGCCGCGGCCGGGGCAAATGTCTTCCGACTGAATTTTTCCCACGGAAGCCATGCGGTGCACCAGGAAGTAGTGGAGATCATCCGAAGAGTGAACAAAGAACTCAACTGCAATCTCGGGATCCTTCAGGATTTGCAGGGACCAAAGATCCGTGTGGGCGAGGTCGAAAACAACGGTGTGGAGATCAAGCCCGGAGAAAAGATCACCATCACCAATGATCCTGTCGTGGGTACGGCTGCCTTGGTCAGTACGGTCTACCAAAATCTACCTCAAGACGTAGTACCCGGTGACCGAATCCTGATCGATGATGGCAATCTAGAGGTCGTGGTGAACAGCACAGATGGAAAAAATGTAAATGCCACGGTCATTCACGGTGGGATTCTAAAGTCTAGAAAAGGAATCAATCTTCCCAATACTAAGGTGTCCGCTCCGTCTCTCACAGAAAAGGACATAGAAGATCTGAGCTTTGGCTTGGAGCAGGATGTGGATTGGATAGCTCTGTCTTTTGTGAGGTCGGCGGAGGATATCGTGGACCTCAGAAGTAGAATTCAGGCTGCCGGCAAAGAGTGTAAAATCGTTGCTAAAATAGAAAAGCCGGAAGCGCTTGAAAATATCGATGCGATCATCGAGGCAACGGACGCCATCATGGTAGCTAGAGGTGACTTGGGTGTGGAAGTTCCCATGGAAATCGTACCGCTATGGCAGAAAAAGATGGTAGAAAAATGCAAGTTGGCCTGCAAGCCGGTCATCATTGCCACCCAGATGATGGAAAGCATGATCCAAAACCCAAGACCAACCCGCGCCGAGACCAATGACGTGGCCAATGCGGTTCTGGATGGAGCAGATGCGGTGATGCTTTCTGCCGAAACTGCTTCGGGCAAATATCCGGTAAATGCGGTAAAGGCAATGACGAGCATTATCACCTATTTGGAAGAAAATGCAGAGATCTATCATAACCTCTACAAGATCCCGGAAGATGAGGAGACCTTCCTGAGCGACAATCTGATCCTGATGGCAGCCCGACTTTCCCGAAACGTGAAAGCCAAAGCAATCGTGGGGATCACCTATTCCGGTTTCACGGGATTCAGACTGGCTTCTCACCGTCCGCTTGCAAATATTTTCGTGTTTACCCGAAACGAGAAACTCTTGACTCAAATGTCGTTGGTTTGGGGTGTGAGGGCCTACTATTATAGCAGCCAAATTTCTACGGATGCTACTTTCGAAGACATCGAAAACACCCTCAAAAATGATAGCCACGTCAAATCGGGAGATATCATCATCAATACTGCAAGCATGCCTCTAAAGGAAAATGGTAGAACCAACATGCTGAAGATTCACGTGGTGGAATAGCGGCAGGAACTATAGAAATAAGGATGGTGGGCCTAGTTGCCCACCTTTTTTTTGCCTTGTTTAAAACAAATTGTTTAACAAAATGATTATAAGATTAAACAAAACAAACTATTTGATATGATCAAGTTCCCAAAAATCCTTCTAACTATCATGGTGCTCTTTGCATTTGTTTCATGCGATGACTCAGATGAGCAGCCCGTAGAAAGCCCTACTTTGGCGCAAGCCGCTACCGACGCGGGTTTGACCACGCTTCTTAGTGCAGTGGAAGCCGTTCCCGGCCTTATAGACGTACTTCAGGCAGAGCCTTCGATCACCGTGTTCGCACCCTCCAACGATGCTTTTGCAGCTGCCCTGAGTAGTTTTGGCGTATCAAACCTCGACCAGCTTGTTGCCAAAATAGGCGGGGAAGAAAATCTAGAGACCGTGCTTGGATTCCATGTGGTTCCCGCAGTTGCTTTTTCAAGGGACCTAGCGGCGAGCAACACGTTTACCACGCTGGCTGGGCAGGATTTGACAGTCAATGTGGGTAGCTCCGGAGTCACTGTGACCGATGCCTTGGGAAACACAGCAAACGTGATAGCAGCGGATGTTGCCATTGATAATGGTGTGGTTCACGTGATCGACGGTGTTCTTCTTCCGGAATTGGATTTGCCGAACGTTGTAGAAGCAGCCTCTGCGGCGAACCTCACCGTGTTACTGGACGCAGTGAACGCAGCCGGAGTTGGTCAAACGCTTCTGGATGCCGAAGATATCACCGTTTTTGCTCCTGATAATAGCGCGTTCGCGGCGCTTCTTGCCGAGCTTAACTTGAATTCATTGGAAGAGTTGGTGGGTGCTATCGGACTAGAAGGAGTTCAGAATGTTTTGGGCTTTCACGTCGTTCCTGCAGTCGCTTTTTCCTTTGACCTGGAAGAAGGAAGCCAAACTGTTCCAACCTTGAGTGGAGAAAACTTGACTGTGGTGCGGTCGGGTAATGACGTGTCCGTAACCGATTCCGCAGGCAATACCTATCAGGTCGTTGCCGCCGATGTCGCAATAGAGAACGGCGTAGTGCATGTAATAGATGGTGTTTTGCTGCCCACTTTGTAGTATGTCTTTATTCTAGGCATTGGTAGAAGGCTGACTCAAGACGAGTCGGCCTTTCTCTTTTTTCCCGACAACAGAGACGCCGACATTTGGGATTTTCTTTGAGACTAGTTCGAATCCTTGCATCCCGAAAAACTAGTTTGAAAAGATGTCCCGGCAAGCTAAATGCCTATGTTTTTCTGGCAGCCGTTTCCTCATCGGGGCCAATAGGGGACACGAGGATTACTTTCTCCCGATCTACCACCACGGAGCCAGGGGCAGAACCTTTTACCTTCCTGACGAACTTGGCTTGGGTGTAGATCACTGGAGCAAGTGATTCGGTTTTGAGTTTAGAGTAAAATGCAGCCAAACCAGCGGCCCTTTCCAGTACGGGATTGGGGAGAGCGGTAATTCCCTTCATCCGGATGACCACATGAGATCCAGGCACTTGTCGGGCATGAAGCCACAAGTCGTCTTTGTGTACAAAAGTCCTCAACATTTCGTCATTGTCTTTGGCGGACTTTCCTACCCAGATCGTGAAGCCCTCAAACTCAAAATCTTTGAACGGCAAGCCAGTAGTTTCCTTGGTGATTGCTTTGTCTTGTTTGTGGGTCTTCTTGTAATTTTTGAGTTCCCTGAATTCACCTATTGACACAATGGCTTCGATTTTTTGTTCAAGTTCAGCTTTCAGATTTCGCTTTGCGGCTATGATCTTGGAAATTTGGTCAAGTTCGATCTGGCGGTTTTTTGATTTTCGGTAAAGCGTCTCGGCAAGGTGCTGGGGCTTTTGGTTGGGCTTCAGCGCCACTTTTATTCGATTGCCGGTGTAGAAGTCCAACAGCTCTGCTTCCGATTTCCCACCCTGAAATTCGTGGAGGTTGGCCATGATCACATCCGCAAGTTGGCTCGGAGGGGGAGAGTTTTTGAGTTCATCCAGTTTGGATGACGATTTTGAAATGTACGATTCAGCCTTTTTCAGTTGCTCCTGATAGCTTTTTAGGATTCCGTTTTTTTCTTTTTCAAAATTCCCCTTGATCAGCGCGAGATAAAAGAGTTCGTTGGTAGCCAGGATTGGATCTGAGAAGGTTTTGACCGGATTGGGCTCGGGCAATAGACTGAGCTGCACTTCTCCCTGCCTCTCCACCAAAGTGAAAAGCGGAGTGTCCAGCAAGTCCAGCAAATCCAGCATTAGCTTCCACTTTTCACCAATCGGAGCGTCTGGATAGCCTCTTTCCTTCAGCCAAGTGCGTGGAATTGCGCCCAAAGTTGGCAGAAACTGGGAGGCATTCCCTTCGAGGGAAACGAACCGCTCCTGACTGAGGTCAAGCGGCTTTTCAAGTGTCCGCCAGTCCAAGTCCCTGTCCTCTCGGATCTCGTTGCGAAATAGGATCGAAGGTTGGGCAGCTTGTTTCGCTTGGTACAACAGCACATTGCTTCTATTGCCGTGGAGTTTGAAAACAAGCTTTTTTCCCGATTCCAAGTCAAAATAGAAAGCCCGCTCAAAATGGAATACCGCGCATTTTTCGATTCGGTCACCGACGAGCTCATGAAACAGGTCTATGCTATTGCGCTTGGCCCGATGGAGTTGGCTCGGGAAGGCCAGGAAGACCTGAGGCGGAAGTAGGTGGGCTCGGATGAAATGGCCTTCTCCGGCCGCTTCAGTCTCCAGAATCAACTCATCCTTACTTTGGGAAAAGCAGGAGGCAATGCGGCTTCCCACAAATTTTTTATGCAGTGCGGGAGTGAGGTACTTGAGAAAATGGTAATTGAGGTGCATCAGCCCAAAGTTAACTCTAGCCCGTCGTAGGCCAAGGCAATTCCCTGGGGAAGTTGGGCGTCAATCTGGGCATGGAGTCCCAGCCGATGCGAAATGTGCGTGAAATAGGTCTGTTTCGCCCCGATTTTCCTCGCTACCTGCACGGCCTCGTCCAAGGTAAAATGTGAAATATGCGGGTCAATCTGCAGGGCGTTCAGTACCAGTGTTTCCGTACCCTCCAGCCGCTCCATGGATTCCTCCGGGATGTAGTTAGCGTCGGTGATGTAGCTAAAATCCCCGATACGAAATCCAAATACAGGCAGCTTGTAGTGCAAAACCGGGATGGGGGTGACTACCAGCCCATTCACATTGAACTGGCTATCGCTGATCTCCACTTGCTCCACCTGAGGTACTCCGGGGTATTTCTTGGGGTTGAAAATATAGGCATACTCACGCCGGATTTGCTCCAATACATTCCTACGGGCGAAAATAGGCATGTCCCTTTTCTGGGCGAAGTTGAAAGGGCGTATGTCATCAAGGCCTGCGGTATGATCCTTATGTTCGTGGGTAAAGAGTACTGCATCCAGTTTTTTTACCCCTGACCGGAGCATCTGCATCCTAAAGTCAGGTCCGGTATCGATTACCAGCGAAGCCTCGGGAGTTTCGATATGGATGGATGTCCTAAACCTTTTGTCCCTAAAGTCCAGCGAGCCGCATACCATGCAGTCGCAGCCGATCACGGGTACTCCCTGGGAGGTTCCGGTTCCGAGAAAATTGACTTTCAAAACTTCAGCGAGGTTTGGCGGAGTTCACTCAGAAAATCCTGATTGTTTTTTTCCTTGAAATCCTTTGGGTCGAAGTTTAATTCGTTGATGATGTCCACCAAGGCGTTGATTTTCCCTTCGAGGGGAAAGTACTTGTTGACGATCACTATTTTGGTGTCCTTCAATACACAATAGCCGGATTTGAAATTTCCTTTTTCGTACCTCAGGATATATTCCGAGGCGGCGAAGAGATTTTCCATTTTGTCCAAAAAATGCTTCGTGTACTTGACTGCCATCAGCTGAGGAATTTTTTGACGGTAGCGAGTACCTTGTCGTAGTTGAGGGGCTTTTGGAGGAAGTCGTCGAAGCCAAATCTGCGAAACTCCTCAGGGGTGTAGTTGTGGATGTTGCCGCTGATGGCGATGATGGGAAGTTTGCTGATCGACTCATCCTCGGATGCGCGGATTTGTCTGGTGCACTCGACCCCGTCCATGACAGGCATGCTGATATCCATCAGGATCAAGTCGAATTTTTCCTTGCCCAGAAGATCAAGAACCTGCTGTCCGTTTCGGGCGGCCTTTATTTGATAGTTTTCAAATGCCAGCACATTCTTGGTCAGATTGATGATGATCGAACTATCCTCGCCTACGAGGATGTTTTTTGGTTTGCTCATGTTCCAAAAATAGGTTCTTGGCTCAAAAAATCTCGGAATTGGCGGATTTCATTTTTTAAATTTTTCAGTTGCAGATAGAATTCACAGGTTTTTCCGAGTCTGCCCAGCTCCTCGGCTTTCACCGAAGCCTGAAAAATGCCCATCGCGCCCAAAGTTCCCGAATTGCCTTTCACGGTGTGGACCTTTTCAAGCAATCCCGAGATGGGACTTTCCGGGGCATAGGCGGCAATCAGACGTTCTGTCTCTTCGCATTCGGCCAGAAAATCGTCAAAGATCTTCCATATGGCCTGCTTGGAGTTGTACTTGAGCAGCTGCTCGAGGATTTTTCTGTCCAATATCTCCAGCTCTCCTTTTTGGATCGAGTCGGAGGACTCGTTATTCGGATTGGTTTTCAGGTAAAACTGGACTAAATGGAGAAATTCCCGGGGGCGGATAGGCTTGGTGATAAAGTCATCAAAACCCTCTTCCAGGAAACTACTCCTGTCCGACTCGTCAGCATAAGCAGTCACCGCAAGGATTGGGCAGGACAGGTGGGTTTCTTGACGGATTTTTTTCATAGCGGTGATGCCGTCCATCATCGGCATCTGTATGTCCATCAGGATGAGATTGAAGTCCGCGGATTTCGCAAGTTCCAGTGCCTCAAGCCCATTTTTTGCCGATTCGTACGAAAACAGCTGTCCGATCAGGTTTTCGAACAGCTTTCTGTTTAAGTCGTTGTCGTCTACGATCAATACCTTTTTGCTTTTCATCTGGTTAGGATTGACTATTGGTGATCAGTCGAATTCTCGCATGATCGATAGATTTCTTTCTGTGCGATATTTTTGCTATGCTCGATTTCATGGCATTCCTTTGGGCTTTTGGGAGATTAAAAATTCAAAACTTTGGCGGTACAGAAAAATCTAATTCTGGTAGTCGGCCCGACCGCGGTGGGGAAAACTGACCTTTGTATAAATCTAGCCAAAAAATTCAAGACCGAGATTGTTTCCTGCGACAGTAGGCAATTTTACCGGGAGTTGAACCTAGGCACCGCCAAACCCAGTCCCGACGAACTCAACCAAGTCCCGCACCACCTCATCAATTCGCTCTCCATCGAGGACAATTATGACGTGAGGCGTTTTGAACATGATGCGTTGGAGATATTGGATACCATTTTCAAGGACGGCTCCATTGCAGTCATGACCGGGGGTTCAGGACTTTTTGCGGACGCGGTCACTCGCGGCTTTGACGAGATTCCCGATATTGACCCTGATATTAGAAAGAGAGTGATCTCAGACTATCAATCCCATGGCTTGGACTGGCTCCAGACAGAGGTGAGCAGGGTGGATCCCGAGTACTATGCCCTGGTGGATAGGCAAAACCCCCAACGACTGATGCGGGCACTGGAAGTCTTCTTAGGTACAGGCATTAAATTCAGCGGATTTAGACAAAGGAAAAAAACAGAGAGGCCATTCCGTGTGATCAAGATAGGATTGGAAAGAGAGCGAGAGGAGCTTTATCACCGGATTGATCAGCGTATGGACCAGATGATCAATCAGGGACTTTTCGAAGAAGCCGAATCACTTTTTGAAAAACGGCATCTCAATGCCCTGCAGACCGTAGGCTACTCTGAGATCTTCGGCTACCTAGAAGGCAACTATGACAGATCCGAGGCGATTCGCCTTCTGAAAAGAAATTCGAGGAGATACGCCAAGCGGCAATTGACCTGGTTTCGCAGAGATCCCGAGATTCGATGGTTTCATCCAGACCAGCTTGAAGAAATCCTGTCTTGGCTGGAAACTCAGATCACCTGAAAGCCGCTGAGTTTCGCCACCCAATTATAGGGTGCTTTTTTGATCAGGACGTTGTATTGGTGACGGTTGATTTTCATTTGCCGAACGATCTCGAGGCTTTTTTTGGAGACCTTGTTTTCAGGATTTGTTCTTTTCAGATTTTCCAGGACGGCATCCGGGTCTGCAATCTCACCAAGCAACAGTCCGAGTTCAGGGTGGTTTAAGCTCAGTTTTGAAAGTAATTCGCGCTGTAGGTTGAGTTTACGCTGCATGGTGTTTTTCACGGTGAGAAAAAAAAGCAGGCAGGCCCCACCTACAGTCAAAAACAATGGAATAAATCCCATACTAAATACTTAATATGTCGAGTAGTGAAAGATGGTCGGGGTGGAGAGGTTTTGTTTTTCCAATGCATTCGGCAAATGGGGTATAGACGAGTTCGTTGTTCATGACGCCGGACATGCAATTGGTCTTGCCCGCCAAAAGTCCATCCACCGCACCCATTCCACATCTGCTTCCCAGTACCCTATCCTGCGCCGTTGGAGTTCCACCGCGCTGGATATGGCCAAGAGTGGTCACCTTAAATTCCTTGGTCGGATCCTTGATTTTTTGTTTGATCATTCCCATGATTTCTTCGGCGTTGCCCAATTCGTCACCCTCGGCAACCACGATGATGCTGGAGGACTTGGATTTTCGGAGACCTTTCAGGGACTTTACCACTTTGCCTAAATCGGTTTTGGTCTCGGGGACCATCACGAATTCGGCTCCTCCACCGATCCCGCACTCAATGGCGATGAATCCTGCGTCACGTCCCATCACTTCCACAAAGAATATTCTGTCGTGGGCTGCTGCAGTGTCACGGATTTTGTCGATCGCATCCAAAGCTGTATTCACCGCTGTGTCAAAACCTATCGTAAAGTCAGTTCCAAAGATGTCGTTGTCGATGGTGCCAGGGCAACCGACCGTGGGGATGCCAAATTCTTCGTAAAAAACCTTGGCTCCCGTGAAAGTCCCATCACCTCCGATCGCTACCAAGCCTTCGATTCCCAGCGCACTGAGATTGTCATAGGCTTTTTTCCTTCCCTCGGGAGTTCTGAATTCCATGGACCTGGCGGATTTGAGCATCGTGCCACCGCGTTGGATGATATTGCTGACGGAGTGTGAGTGCATACGCTTGATATCCCCTTCTATCATTCCTTCGTAGCCCCGGTTTATCCCGTAGACTTCCAGACCCCGATATATTCCTGTTCTGACTACCGCGCGAATACAGGCATTCATTCCGGGAGAATCCCCGCCTGATGTGAAAACGGCTATTTTTTTCATGGTTATAGGTTTTAGGCGCCCCAAAAATAGAGATAATAGCAGGAATACTTCACTGTATTTTGAATTTTGAAAACGAAATTAGTGGATTCAGAGCACTATTTGAAAATTAATAAATCAGGGCTTTGCCTTGGGGAAAATTAACCTAAATACAATGCCGGATTCTGCAGATCCAAGCTTGCTTTTCCTACCTCCGATTGCACTGGGCTGCATGTCGCTGCCACATACATATCCCGAGTCGGAAAAAATAATCCATCATGCGATCGATCTGGGGATTGGTTTTTTTGACACGGCGGATCTATACCAAAAAGGGAAAAACGAGGAGAATGTCGGCCGGGCCGTCAGAACCAAGAGATCGCAGCTGGTGCTTGCTACCAAAGTCGGAAATCAATGGACTCCAAGCGCGACCTCCTGGACCTGGAATCCCAGGAAAGCTTACATTCTGAGTGCAGTTGAGCAAAGCCTCAAGCGACTCCGCACAGACTATATCGATCTCTACCAGTTGCATGGGGGTACTATGGACGACCCTTGGGAGGAGATCATCGAGACATTTGATTTGCTTAAAAGTCAGGGAAAGATCCGAGAATTCGGCATTTCATCCATCCGGCCCAATGTAATCCGGAACCTGATGGACTTGAAAGCTCCGGCTACCGTGATGCTGCAATACAGTCCTTTGGACAGGCGCCCGGAGGAGACGATATTTCCGATGCTGGAAGGCACTGCGACCCGAGCCCTGGTTCGGGGCGCTTTTGCAAAGGGAATTTTGATCGACAAGCCTGCTGCGGTTTTTTTGGATTTCACAGCGGAAAAAGTTGCTCAAATCAAGGCCGAGATCGCCCAGTTCGGTTTTTCTCCGGAAGCCATACTGATCCGTTTTGGATTGGTGGAGCCGGCGGTTTCTTCCTTGGTGGTTGGGGCCAGTAGCCATACCCAGGTGGAAAAACTCCAAAAGGCTCTTGTGGAAAGTCGATCGATTCCGGAGGAGCTGCTTGCGAGGATGAAATCCATTCTTCCAAAGAACTTCTATCAAGACCACCGATAAGAATGGGATTGTGGGGTTTTTCGAAATCGCTTACTTTCGGGAAACTTCCTTTTCACCCTTCCACATGCTGAAGCGATTTACTTTCCTGATTTGCCTTGTTGCTCTCTTTTCCTGCCAGACACAAAATCTCAACGATGAAATCAACCGATGGGAGGAGCAGGCAGCACGTGTGGAAATCCTGCGCGATGACTTTGGAGTGCCGCATATTTATGGCAAAAGCGACGCGGATGCGGTCTTTGGCCTGCTGTACGCCCAATGCGAGGACGATTTTCGAAGAGTGGAGCGCAACTACGTTTGGGCAATAGGTAGGCTCGCCGAGCTGGAAGGGGAGGAGGCACTTTACTCTGACTTGCGAGCTAAGCTCTACATGACGGAATCCGAGGCCAAAGCCGCCTATGAAACCGCCCCGGATTGGCTCAAGGAGCTATGTGTGGCTTTTGCGGACGGGATCAACTATTACCTGCATACCCATCCGGAGACAAAGCCCCAAGTAATCACCCGATACGAGCCCTGGATGCCGATGTTTTTCTTTGAAGGGTCCATTGGTGGTGACATAGAAAGCATCTCTACCGAGCGCCTGAAGGCATTTTATGAGCAAGATTCAGCCTTGGCTTGGAATGAAGCAGACGACGTTCTGATCGAGCCTCAAGGGTCAAACGGCATAGCCGTTGCGCCAAGCCTGTCGGAGTCTGGCAATGCCATGCTACTGATCAACCCCCACACCTCATTCTATTTTCGTCCCGAAGTTCATGTCGTCAGTGAGGAAGGCCTCAACGCATACGGAGCGGTGACCTGGGGTCAGTTTTTTGTCTACCAGGGCTTCAATGAGAAAACGGGCTGGATTCACACGTCGACCTTTGTGGATTTCAAGGATGAGTTTGAGGAGGAAATCGTCGAATCGGAAGGTAAGATCCAATACAGGTATGGAGAGGAGCTCCGAGATGTGGAAATGCAGACCGTCACCTTGAAATACCAATCCGGTGATGGACTGAAGGAAAAAGAATTTACGTTTTACCGTACGCACCACGGGCCCATCACCCATCAGAACGGAGAGAAATGGGTCGCGACCAAGATCAATTGGGATCCTGTCAACGCACTTTCCCAAAGTTATACCCGCACCAAGCTGGCCAATTATTCTGAGTTCAAGGAGATGATGAACATCCGTACCAATTCCTCGAACAACACCGTTTTTGCGGATGCGGACGGAAACATCGCCTATTTTCACGGCAATTTTATCCCCAAGCGAAACCCTGAATTTGACTTCTCCAAACCGGTGGATGGCAGCAACCCAGCAACAGATTGGCAAGGACTACACAGCGTGGATGAAAGTATCCTTATTCTCAATCCCGAAAATGGCTGGATACAAAACTGCAATTCCACACCTTTTACCGCCGCCAGAGAATTTAGTCCCAAACGGGAAGACTATCCTGTATACATGGCTCCAGACGCAGAGAACTTCCGTGCCGTCCATGCAGTCAAAGTTCTAAGTGAGACTCCGAAACTGAATTTGGACAGCTTTATCAGTTTGGCTTATGATCCTTATTTGCCCGCCTTTGAATACCTCATTCCCGAGCTGCTAGGTGCAGTGGGAGTAGGGGGAAATGAAGAGCAAAAACGGATTTTGGAGCTTCTAAGTGCTTGGGACTACAGAACATCCAAGGAATCTGCTGCGATGTCTTTTGCCCATTTCTATGGGGAAAACTATCAACGGGCTTTCCGCAGCGCTGGTCGTTTTGTCAATGAGATACCCAATGCCAAAGTCCCGAGTGCCGATGAAATAAAGGAAGTGTTTGAAGCTACCATCGCTCAGATGAACCGTGACTTTGGTACTTGGAATAAGCCCTGGGGGGAAATCAACCGATTTCAGCGGCTGAGCGGCGCGATCGACGCGGGATTTGACGATGACAAGCCCTATGTCCCAATCGGTCTGGCTTCAGGAAATTGGGGCGCACTGGCGGCATATGGGGCCCGGGCTGGCGAAAACACCAAAAATCTCTATGGCTATCGTGGCAACAGCTTTGTTGCGGTAGTTGAGTTTGGCGACGAGGTAAAAGCCAAGACTATACTGGCTGGAGGCCAAAGCGGCGATCCCACTTCTCCCCACTTTTTTGACCAAGCCCAGCGCTATGCCGATGTACAGTTTAAGGACGTGGCATTCTATCGGGAAGAAGTGGAGAAAAGGGCTGTCACACGCTACCGCCCCGGGGAAAGCAGGTGATCTGAGTGACAGGGTCTGCAATGGAAGTTTTTCAGCTATCAGACTGACTAATATCAGGGAAGAGGCGAGAGACAGCGATTAACTTGGATCAAAACTTTCCAAGACAATGGCCCTCCTTCATCCCGGACACAGCTTTCCCATCGGGGCTTCCTGCACTAAGGAGGGGGTCAATTTTTCCCTTTTTTCAAAGCATGCCGAGCGGGTGGAGCTGCTGTTCTTTCAGCACAGGGACGATTTGGAACCATCATCCATCGTGCGAATGGACCCACGCGCCAACAGAACTTACCACTATTGGCATGTCTTTGTGCCGGACATCCGGCCTGGGCAGTTGTATGGCTATCGGGTTTTTGGTCCCCAAAATCCGGGGCAGGGTATGCGGTTTGATCCCTCCAAAGTATTGCTTGATCCCTACGCCTATGCTGTGGCATTTTCGGAGCCTTGCCCCAAATCGGTTGTCGTGGACATGGCAGCCTACGATTGGGAAGGGGATCTCCCGCTCTGCCGTCCTTTTTCTCAGACCATCATCTACGAGATGCATGTTTCGGGCTTTACGAAAAATCCCAATTCGGGACTTCCAGACAAACTCAGGGGTACCTATGCCGGCATGATCGAAAAGATTTCTTATCTGGTGAATCTAGGAATCACCGCAGTAGAGCTAATGCCGGTGTTTCAGTTTGATCCCAAGACCGAGGACGGACGCATCAACTATTGGGGATACAATCCAATCAGTTTTTTTTCTGTTCACGAAGGGTTTTCGAGCAAAAAGGACCCCACTGGCGCATTGGATGAATTTCGGGACCTGGTCAAAGCGCTGCACCGCGCCGGTATCGAGGTGATCCTCGATGTGGTATATAACCATACCGCCGAGGGAGGCGAAGGTGGGCCAACCTATTCCTTTCGCGGTATTGATAATCCGCTGTACTATTCTCTCGAAGAAGACCAGTCTAAATACAGAAACTACTCCGGGTGTGGCAACAGCCTGAATGCGAACAATCCCATTGTCAGGAGAATGATCATCGACAGCCTCCATTTTTGGGTGAAACACATGCATGTAGATGGGTTTAGGTTTGATCTTGCATCCATCCTGTCGCGCGATGGACAGGGCCGTCTGATCGAGAATCCTCCCATACTTTGGGATATCGAATCTGATCCCGTCCTAGCTGGCACGAAACTTATTGCAGAGGCTTGGGATGCGGCCGGACTGTATCAAGTCGGCACCTTTGTGGGAGACAGTTGGAAAGAATGGAATGGGAAGTTTCGGGATGATGTGCGGAGTTTTCTTCGGGGAGACCGGGGGACAATCCGAGCCTTTGTCAGCCGTATGATCGGAAGCCCAGATATCTTTGGCCACCAGGATAGGGAACCCGAGCAAAGCATCAACTTCATTACCTGTCACGATGGGTTTACACTGAACGATCTGGTCAGCTATAGCCACAAGCACAACGAGCTAAATGGGGAGGGAAACCACGACGGAGCCAATGAAAACTTAAGCTGGAACTGTGGGGTAGAAGGGCCGAGCAAGGATTTAGGGATTGAGTTTTTGAGGGAAAAACAGATGCGGAATTTCTTCACCGCCGTGCTACTGGCTGTGGGAGCACCCATGATCTCCATGGGCGATGAAGTCAAACGCACCCAGCTCGGCAACAACAATCCCTACTGCCAAGACAACGAGCTGAGCTGGTTTGACTGGGATCTGGTATCCCAAAACCAAGGCCTGCTTCGCTTTGTCAAGCTTCTGATTTCCCAGCGACTGCGACGTGATGCCAGCCAAGAGGCAAATGCCATGAGCCTTAAGGAACTGCTGGATATGGGACGTGTCACTTACCATGGAGTAAGGCTGAACATGACCGATTGGTCGGACGATTCCCACGCCCTTGCCTTCAGTGTGGAGTCCATCACCCAGACCCTCTCCATGCATATCATGATCAACGCTTATAGCGAAACCTTGGAGTTTGAAATCCCAAAATCCAAGCCCGCGGAGAGAAATTGGAGAGTGTGGATGGACACCGGCAAGGCTTCCCCTCAGGATCTCTATGAATGGGGCAAGGGGCCCGAATACAGCGACGCAAGCCTCCTAGTAGAAGCCCACTCTATAGCAATCTTGGTGTCTTCGGGGAGAGCTGGTATAGCCTGAGAAACTTTTTGTTTTAAGCTGACTTTTGTCAGGAAAAATGGCTGGGGATTTAATGAATTTTCAAATGGTATAGAGGTAACCGACCAACCCTTTATACTGGCAAATAACATTCGGCTTATCTCAATCATTAAAAACCAACTTCATGATATTTCTTCAGCTGGCTGTCGTACTGGTCTGCATCTTCATCGGCGCGAGGATGTCGGGGATAGGCTTGGGCGTGATGGGAATGATCGGTCTTTTGGTAATGATCTTCGGGTTCGGTTTGGTTCCATCGGATCCGCCGCTTGAAGTGATGCTGATCATTATGAGTGTGGTCACTGCCGCGGCTGCTCTTCAGGCAGCTGGCGGTATGGATTATCTGGTGAAAATCGCCGGTCAGATCCTCCGTAGCAATCCCCGACAGATTACGATTTTGGGTCCGCTGATTACCTATGCTTTTGTGCTTTTTGCCGGTACTGCACATATCTCTTATTCCATCATGCCCATCATCGCCGAGGTGGCAATCAAAAACCGAATCCGACCCGAGCGGGCGATGAGCATGAGTGTGATCGGTGCCTATATGGCGATCACCGCCAGCCCGGTGTCGGCGGCTGCCGCTGCGATGCTCACGGTCTTGGCAGCGACTGGTCTCGGCTTGTTTGATATCCTGATGGTCGCCATCCCCGCTACGCTGATCGGATTATTCGCCGGGATTTTGTTCGTCTGGAAGCGTGGGAAAGAATTGAGCGAAGATCCAGAGTTTTTGGAACGGATGAAAGACCCTGCTTTTGCCAAAAATCTAGAGGGAAAGAAAGATGCAGCCGACGCGGAGGACGCACCCGGAGCGGTAAAATCCGTGGTCATCTTCTCGCTCGCGGTGGCTTCGGTAGTCATCTTCGGCTCTTTTCCCCAGTTCCTGCCTGATTTTGGTAATAGACCCGACTTCAACCCCGGTTTTGCGGTGAGCGAAGCCGGTCACTTGCTGATGCCTTCTATGATCATGATCATTATGCTCGCGGCCACGGGTCTAATTATCCTATTTGCCAATACCTCTGCTGGCAAGGTCACCAAAGCGAGTCTTTTTTCTTCAGCAGGTCAGGCTACCATAGCTGTCTTCGGTGTGGTCTGGATGAGCAGCACCTTTATGGATAATAATTTTGAAGCGATCCAAAACACCCTGGGAGAGCTGGTGGCGTCCTTTCCCTGGTCATTTGCGATAGCTTTGTTTGTGCTCAGCATGCTGCTCTACAGCCAAGCCTCCACCGCAAAGGCATTGATGCCCTTGGGCCTTGCGCTGGGCTTGCCGCCCGCCTATCTCATTGGAATCTTTCCTGCCGTGAATGGACATTTTTTTATTCCCGGCTATCCCACGCTATTGATGGCGATCGAGTTTGACCGCACGGGCACAACCCGAATCGGCAAGTATGTGCTCAACCACAGTTTCATGCTCCCCGGTCTGGTGACTACCATCGTCGCCGTGGTCGCAGGGCTACTGCTTCAATCAGTTTTGCTTTAACCGATTCCCTAGATCACGAATACCTAAATCCAAAAACCCACAAACCATGAAAAAGCTATTCACGATTTTACTAATCGTAGGCCTCGCCTGTCAGGCTTGGGCGCAAGACTTGCCAAGAGTAATCATTCTGGCGACCGGAGGAACCATCGCAGGAGCAGGCGCTTCTGCCGACCGCGCCGGTTATACCGCTGGGAAAATTCCAATTGATGACTTGATCGGAACCATCCCCTCGGTAAAGAAAATTGCCAATATCAGCGGTGAACAAATCGCTTCGGTGGGAAGCCAAGACATGACCATCGAGATCTGGAAAAAATTGGCCATACGGGCAAATGAGATTTTTGCCAACAACGAAGCCGATGCCATCGTGGTCACCCATGGTACCGACACCCAAGAGGAGACAGCCTATTTTCTTGATCTGGTGATCCCCTCGGACAAGCCTGTGGTATTGACGGGTTCCATGCGTCCGGCGACAGCCATCAGCGCCGATGGTCCCAAGAACCTCTATGATGCCATCACTGTCGCCATCCATCCGGATACCAAGGGTCGTGGCGTGTTGGTCAGCTTCAACGAAGGGATCTACGACGCTCGAGAAGTCATGAAGATGAGCACGACCAAGACCAATGCCTTTGACTCCCCCAATACCGGAGCAGTAGGACAGGCCTACGATGGCAGGGTGGAATATTATTCCAGCTCGGTAAGAGAGGTGAATCCCCCCAAGCCTATTGTGCTGACGGCTGACACCAAGCTGCCTCGAGTGGACATAGTGTACATGTATGCAGATGCATCGGCGGATATGATCGATTTCCTGGTTAGCAAGAAGGTGGATGGACTCGTGATCGCAGGCGTCGGCAACGGGAACTTCAACAAGGCCTACATGGATGCTGTAAAAAGAGCTGTGACAGCAGGCGTGATCGTATGTCGTGCCAGCCGAGCTCCTTCGGGCAGAGTGGTACTGCATGACGAGATCAACGACGATGAACTGGGAACCATTGTTTCCGATGACCTCACTCCCCAGAAAGCGCGGGTACTGCTGATGCTGGCTATCACCCGATCCAAGGACAAAAAGCAACTCCAAGAGGCATTCTTCACCTATTGATCATTCTTTAGGATTTCTGTCGGACCAGCTTGAACGGGATTTCGCCGAGCTGCTCTTGCCGAATCTTAGGACTAAATCCAAGCACGATGAAAAAGACAAGAAAAATCGGATTGCTGATTCTTTTGCTTCTGGCCGGTGGGCTGGCGGTAGAAGCACAACAAACCCGAACAGAGCATGACCTTCTTGGGGAAAAGCAGATTCCTGCGGACGCTTACTATGGTGTACAGACTGCCCGAGCCCTTGAAAACTTCCCCGTAAGCGGAATCAAGACCAATTTCTACCCAGACTATGTCAAAGCCTACGCGATGGTCAAGCTGGCTGCTGCACGGGCAAATGCGCAAGACGGAAGATTGAACAAGGAAAAATTGGAGCTTATTGAAAAAGCCTGTCAGGCAATTATCGAAGGAAAATACCACGATTATTTTCTCGTGGACATGTACCAGGGTGGAGCAGGAACTTCGGCGAATATGAACGCAAACGAGGTGATAGCAAATATCGCCTTGGAAATGGGCGGCCACGAAAAAGGACGGTATGACATCATCGAGCCACATGACGATCTCAATATGGGGCAATCCACCAATGATGTGTATCCAACGGCAATCAAGGTTGCCCTCTTGCTGCATAACGACAAACTGGTGGCGGAACTGGAGATGCTTTCACAAGCCTTTCATGCCAAAGGCGATGAATTCAAGCATATCCTGAAGATGGGGCGTACCGAGGGACAGGATGCCGTACCGATGACCTTGGGCCAGGAGTTCCACGCATTTGGAAACCAGCTGGACGCAGAGATCAAGAGTCTCAAGGATATGGAGAAATATCTATACGAGCAAAATATGGGTGCAACCGCGATTGGTACAGGCATCACCGCTTCGCCGGGCTATGCGGAGCACTGCGCGACACATTTGGCCAAAATTACCGGCAAACCGATGTACCTCAGCAAGGATCTGATCGCCGCGACCAGCAGCCAGCAGGGCTTTGTGATGTATTCTTCGGCTCTGAAGAGTACCGCGGTGGCCTTATCCAAAATCAGCAGTGACCTGATCTTTTTGGCATCAGGGCCAAGAACCGGGATTTTTGAAATCAACTTGCCAGCGCTTCAGCCGGGATCGTCGATCATGCCTGGCAAAGTGAACCCGGTCATGCCCGAGCTTATGAACTTGGTTACATTCAAAGTCATGGGCAATGACCTGACCGTCACACTCGCAGCACATTCTGGCTTGCTCCAGCTCAATGCCTACGAACCTGTTGAGGCCGTGGCGATCATGGAGTCACAGGGCTTGCTTTTCAAAACCCTCCCGCTTTTCCGAACCCAATGCATAGACAGAATTACTGCCAACGAGGACGTGACCACGCGCTACATCGAGCGAAGTGTCGGCATTGTTACGGCATTGAATCCCGTCTTGGGATATGATAAGACCACCGAGCTGGCCAAGGAAGCCTTGGAAACTGGCAAGGGAATTATTGAGCTGATCCGGGAAAAGAAACTCCTGACCGAAGATCAAATCAAGAAGCTGTTGGATCCCGAGGCTCTCACTGGGCAGAAGGAATAGATTGATCACCAATTTGGAAATTCAGAAATCAGAAATCACATCCCTATGAAATCACCAAAAAACATCCGATGGATTCTGCTGCTTTTCCTTTTTCCCATGCAGGTGTGGGCACAAAAGCAGGAGCGACAGGTGGGAGATACGACGTATTACAAATCTCTGATTCCCGAGGCCAAGCAAGGCCTCCTAAAGAATGTCAGCATGATTGCCAATATGAATTTTGCTTTCAGAAATGAATTTGTCGACGGAGTGTATACCCAATCCAGGTTCAGAAATGAGCAATTTCGATTGGAGTTGAGGGGGCAGGTACACGAAAAAGTGTACTTCCGCTTTCGGGATCGCTACACCCGGGCGCAGACTTCGGAGTCGGTGGACAACCTGAGCCGTTCGGTGGATCTGGCCTACATTCGGGTGGATCTGAGCAGCAAGTGGAGTGTGTCCCTCGGCAAGATGTGCGCCGACTGGGGAGCTTGGGAATTTGACTGGAATCCTATCGACATCTACGAGTATTCAGATATCGTCGAGTATGCCGACAATTTTCTCACAGGTGTGGGATTCAGCTATACCCCAAGTCCCAAAAATCAATGGACCTTCCAGGTGCTCGATTCCCGAACCAAAACCTTCGAAGAGCTATACGGTCAGCAACCCAATTTCACTGAGTCTAAGGCACCCTTGGCTTTTGTGGCCAACTGGAGGGGAAGCTTGTTTGAGGGAAAGGTGAAAACGATTTGGTCCTATTCACTCTTCAATGAAGCGCAGGATGCAAATGGCAATGGTGCCAATATGAATTATATCGCCTTGGGCAACGAGTTTAACTTCGACCGATTCCGGTTTATCTATGACTTCAAGTGGAGTGATGAAGAGCTGGACCGCACCGGCATCGTCAGTGAGACAATCCCCAACGACCTCTACAACTACTCCGTGGGCAATACGCTCTATGTAGGGCACTGGGTCAACCTTCGATACATGGTGAACCCCAAAGTCCACTTTACCTTCGTTGGGATGCTGGATATCGCTAACTGGAAAAACAGCTTCAACGATCCGGAAAACACCACCGGAGAAGAACACATCCGCAATGCATGGGGCTTTATACCCGCAGTGGAGTATTATCCCTGGGACAATCTGAATCTGAAGTTTTTTGCCAACTGGGTGGGTAGAAGCTACGATTATTCGGATTACGCCCAAGCTCGATTTGGTGCCCAGAATTACAACACCGGCCGCTTCACCGTAGGATTTATCTCACCTCTTGGTATCCTGTAGTTATTTCCCAGAATGCTTCTGTCTCAAAGGAAAACCATAAATCTAGACCGTGGAGGAAAGTTACCTTTGGTAATAGTGCCGCCAAGATCGATGCTTACGTTGATCTTGGTGGTCTTTTTTTTGAACTCGGCTAGGAGCTTCGCCCAAGACACGACCGCAGTAGTAATCCCAGATGGTACCATGGGGGAAGTTCTGGAGCCGATCGATACTTTGGAAGAAAAGAAGTTTCCCCGCAACGTCAATATTTTTACCGGCCGCTACTCCAGCTTTCGGATTGGGATGGGCTTTCTCTACGAATTTGCGGGATTTTCCCAGGATGAAGCCGGTCGAAGGCAAATGGATTCTGCGGGAGTTGTGCTGGAAAACCAGTTTAAAGTTCGGGATTTCCGTGTGTTTGCCAGCGGTCAGCTGACCACCAGGCGCGTGATTTCTTGGAAGATCGGCCTAATGTACGACGGAGCAGCCCGTGAATGGCTGATGCGTGAGACGGGCCTCACCATTGCTGTACCGGAAATCTCAGGTCATATTTTTGTCGGGAGAACCAAGGAGGGATATTCCCAAAACAAGGTCATGAACGGCTATGCTGGCTGGACCATGGAGCGGCAGATGGGACTCGATGTGATCCCCATTTTGGCCGACGGGATCAAGTGGATTGGTTTTTTGCCCAAGCAGCGGATTTTTTGGAACGTGGGGATTTACGACAATTTATTTTCGAAACATCAGGGCTTTTCTACCTACAACTGGCAAACGGTGGCTCGGGTCGGATGGTTGCCCATCTCCAACTCCGAAAAAAAGGTACAACTCCACATGGGGATGAGCTACCGCTACGGGCAGGTGTATGAGGGGCAGATTCGGATTAGATCCAGGCCGGAGGCGAATCCGGCTCCGTTTTTCATTGATACGGACCTTCTCCAAAGCGACTATTCCAATCACCTGGGACTGGAGGTCTATTATACGAAAGGCAAGCTGATGCTAGGTTCGGAATACAACTTCCACAAGTTTGACCTGAACTCGGGCGGCAAGGCACTTTTTCATGGAGGCGATGCAGTAGTGAGCTATATTTTCACGGGCGCCTCAAGGCCGTACAGCACGGTGAGTGGGGTCTACTCTTTCGTGCCGGTGAAGAAGTCGGTTTTTCAAGGGGGATGGGGAGAGCTGGAGGGCGTATTCCGCGTATCCAATCTCGACTTAGAGGACGGAGGAGTTCAAGGCGGAAAGTTTTGGAGGCTTACTCCCATGGTCAATTGGTACATGACGAGATACCTCAGACTGGAGGTCGCCTATGGATATGGAGTGCTGGACAGGTTTGGGCTGAAGGGGGCGACCCAGTTTTTCCAGACTCGAATCCAGTTGGCTATTCTTTGAATGCAGGTGGCCTTTCTCTAAATTGAAAAAATTAAGTGCCTGTTGATAATTGATTGTTTGGGCAAAAAACCGCGAAGTTTATGGTTTCGAAAGGTGACAGTTCTAGCGCTTGGCTGAATTTGGGATATCAACTTTTTTCGGAGGAAGGGCACGAGGGGCTTCAAGTGGAGCGGCTGGCTAGAATCTTGGGCAAAAACAAATCCGGTTTCTACCATTTTTTCGGTGACAAAGACGTATTCCTAGAGCGCCTGATGCAGATGCATGTGTCGAATGAAGAACGTCTGTTTCCGGAGTTGACGAAGCTTCAGGAAATCGATGGGCGCTTTATCGAACTCATTTTGGCAAACAAGGAGACGATACTTTTTCAGACCCAGCTGGTCAAAAACCGCGACGTCAGGCTTTTTCAGGATACGTTCGTCAAAGTCAACAAAATGGTTGAGCAAGCTATCGGACAGGCTTGGGTTAGATTTTTGGGTGTGTCGGAGGCAGTTGCCCTGAAATATTGGAGGCTGATCCGCGATACGTTTTACGCTAGGGTCACCCGGGAATCCTTCCATCAGGAATGGGTAGTCGATTTTGTGAAGGAAGCCAAGCTGATTCTGCGAGAGGCACAGCAAGACTCGGCTTCCATCTGACTTCCTGAAGTCCATCCTTTACTTTTCGTGGCCCAATCTGTTGATTTCAGAGAGTAATTTCACCACCCGCTGGTCAAACTGCTGGTTGAGTGTCGTGAAATCATCCTTTCTGATCAGTTTTCCCTGGCTGGTAAAAAAGAAGTTGATCTTCTGCTCAGTAGGGAAAATCAAAAAGCGGGAATTGTTTCCCAGCTGGACAAGCAAGGCATCGACCGACGGGGACTGTGTGGACACTGTTCGTCCACTGAGTAGATTTCTCAACGTCCCATTGCTAAGGTCCTCGACGCTGATAATCTCTGTCATTCCTATTGACAAAGGAGGCTTCTTTTTGAGGCGAGCAATGATCTTCTTGAAAAATGCTTTTTGGGTCGGCTCTTCGATGGATACCGCTAGGTTTTTCTCCCGCTGAAAACCGAAATCGTTGTAGATGCCGATAAGGCTGTCAAAGAGTGTTCGGTTTTCGGATTTTGCTTTTTTGGCAGCGTAGGCAATTCGAGAGAGTAGGTATCCCAAGCTATCACTCTGGCCCTTCAGGATGATTTCCTGATTTTCGGAAATAAAAAGGGTCTCCCCTGAATCCGGCTGCTGGAATGCTTCCTGATCCTTCAGCGGAGAGGGAAGATTGGCGATCGTAGCGACCTCAGTCTGATGCTTTGCAAAGAGTTTGTCGAGGAGATCCGTGATAAAAATGGATTTTTTGATCTGGAGAGAGCCGTGGTTTTCGAGTAGCAGTCTGGCAAGAATCAGAGCGGTATGGTGGATGTTGAACAGGATAAATTTGCCGTCGATGAGCTTACGTACTCCGAGGGTGAACTTGTCCAGCGTACTATCCACTGCGATGACCAAGTCGATGCCGTTTTTCTCGGCGTCTTCGAATACTGCCTTGAGGTGGCGAAAGGTAAAAGTATCGTCCAGGCTGGTTAAAGGCTCGGAGATATTCTGCCAGCTGAGGTCGATTTCAAGATTGGAGAGCTTGGCTTCGAGTTCCGTCATCGGCCGATCGGAAGTGATCAGGACTTTAAGTCTCTCGGTGTTGGCAGGATTTTGATCTTGAATTTCTTGGTTTTGGACACTGCTGGTCATCGTACTTTTGGTTTTCGTTTGTTGGTAGTTCAAGAATGTTGTACTCGACAGGTGGTATTAGGCTCAGCCACCATTTGGGCTTTTACCGGCCTCGGCAATTTCACACCCCATCGATTCGATCGGAAGCCTTTTTTTGAATCCCCATCCATGTCGAGCGCTTCGATCGGGCAATTTCGGTGTTAGAAATAAAATCAGGATTACGTTTAGTTTACGGTTCGGAAATGTCAGGTCAAAAAATCAGCGCAGGGATGAACCGTAACGGGGAATTTTATTTCTGCCCAAAGGTAGTAAAAAAAGGCTGTTCAGAATAATGTTCTGGGAAATGGCTTTGTCCTGACCACATCTGACGCCAGGCGAACTTTCTGTTGCAGCACCCTGGCGTGGCGGTAGATACATTTTCGGCATTTAGCTCCGGTTTTTTTTTGGCGTCGGGCTAGTTTCTTTTCTTTTCCTGCCTAGCTTCCTTTTTGGCTTCCTTCCGGGTTTCTTTTTTCAGCTCGCTAAATTCCCGACGGTTTTCTTTGGACATGATCATTGTTTCTTTCATTCCGTTCAGGACGGATTTGATGATGATGTTGACAAAGCCTTTGTTCAAATCCCGTACGGCCGCAAAATGTACGGATCGCTCTGGAGCAGTCTCGGAAATCGGGTTTTGGGATATGAGTACAGTGTTGGCTCCAAAGGTCACGAGTGAATTTTTCCATTTAGCCTGATCCTTGAGCTGCAGGTCCACCTCGAGGCCGTGGTAGAGGAATTTCATCGTCCCAGAAGCGCTGCTATTTGAGGCCAAGCCCTGGAATACGATTTCGTCCGCAGTTCCATTTTTAATCTCAGCCGGTGTATAGGCTTTGATGATTGGGTTGAGATGTGTCAGATCAAAGGTCGCCAGCCTCCCTTCAAATTTGAACTGCGGTTTGAGGTAGCTGAACCTCAGATTTAACCTAGCTTCGACCCTACCTGCCAGGTAGGCTATTGCGTTGAGTTCGAGTTCCTTCTCCGGTGTGAGATTGCTGAGGTTTCTCACCTCTGCGGTTCCGTTGGAAATGTGCACTTTGGCATTGGACCCGTCTGCTTTTCGCTCCTCGTTGACTAGCTCGGCATGGTTGACTTTCACTGACCCGATCCGCAAGGGATTTTCGATTTTGGCGATGCTTTGGCCCAGGTATTCGGGAAAACGGTTGATGTCCTTGGGCTTGGTGTTGTCCTTGTAGATGGATGCCGAGACGCTGTCGAGGACGATTTCCTCGATGAATATTTTGTCCGCATACATCAGGGAGTCGAAGTTTACGCCTTGCATTGCAAGGGAAGAAACCGTTCCGGAAAAATGCGCTGTTTGGTAACGGAATTTCTTCTGTACCTCCGAATTGGACAAGTTGGGTTTGAAGCTAAGGCCCTTGAGCAGGATGGACTGGTCGCGATAGGCAAGCTGGAGGAGATCCATAGTCAGATGATAGGTGCTGTCTTTGGTGTGGATGTCCAGCGAGTCAATCCCTGCCTGCATATCCTGAAACTTGAAAATCAATGTGTCTAGGTTTTTCCGCACGTTTACTGAGTCGAAGGCCAACCTGAACTCGAGAAATTTAGCTTGTTTCAGCGGGCCTTCAGTCAGATTTCCCGTGAATTGTTCCAAAGAAATCGCTATGTTTTTGAGTGAGATCATATCTTCTCCTTCCTGCTGGTCTATGAATAATTCGAACAGGGAAATGTTGAAGTTTTTTATCTTAAAATCCCGTTTTTTCACGGAATTGACGACATGAAACGAAGCATTTTCCAATTCAAATTCCCTTAGGAAATAAGCCTCCAGAGTTCTCTTTTTTCCCGCTTCCTCTGAAGCCTGGGATGGCTTGAAGGGGAAAAGAATGGGGTTGGAGCCGTTGACGTCAAGCTTTACTTCCGGTCTCTTGATCAGGATCTTGTCCAGGGATAGTTCGTGGGACTCCAGCAGCAGTCTGATGTCCACTTGTTCCAAGGTAAGGCTTTCGGTATGGAGGCGGATAAAGCTATTGATATACGGATAGTTTACACTCTCTTTGGGCTCGAACGAAACGTTGAACACGCTGATGTTTCCCTCAAGTGGATTCAGTCTCAGGTTTTCGAACTTCAGAGAGTAGACTTCCGAGATGAGGCTGGACTCGAAGGACATCCTAAGAGCAGAGGAAATGAGTTTGTTGAAGTTGAGATAGATGACAAGCCCCGCACCTAGGACGACCAAGGTAAGTATCAGTAGGATTTTCTTGGTGAGGGACCATTTTTTCATGGGGATTGATCCGGGAATCATAGCAATGGTGCGCTGGTTTGGCTATTAAAGGGTCTTCACAATTCCTTGCCCCTTTTAGGAAAGATTCGCAAAGCTGGAATTCGGGTCATGGGTGCTTTTCGAGGCAGAAACTTTGCGGTCGGAGGCACTCCCATTCCGGATCGGTTTTTTCCAATTTACACCAAAAATCACTTGGTTACTGCGTGAAAACCGTTTGGGAATCAAAAAGTTTGCGTCTTTTTTTCAGCCTTCAGGTTGGACTTCGAAAGCAAGGTCAATTTCCCTTGGGTCCGTTTTTTTTTTCGCACAGCCAGCCGTGATCACGCTGTTTTTTTGCATTGTTAAGACCAATCGATTCGGCTAACTTAGAGCCTCACGATTTTCCACCGCCTGATGACTAGATTCTTTACTGTTTTTGTTTTCGTTTTCCTCGTATCATTTTCCGCGCAAGCCCAGCTGCTCATCGTCGCCATATTTGGTGACCAGCTCAACTCCGGGAAAATAGAATTTGGCCTGGATGGCGGATACAATCGCTCTTGGTACCTGGCCAGGGACGATGCGAAGGGTTTGAATAATTTCAATTTGGGTTTCTTCTTTCATGTCAAAATGAACGAAAACAGCACGGGTTTTATCTCCACCGGGGTGCACGTCAAGTCCAATGTGGGAGCCAGCGGCATGCCTACCTATGCGATAGGCGATCCCGATTTTGATGACGTTTATGCAGATGGTGAGCTGATCACCAAGGTAAACGTCTTCTATGTCCCGATCATGTGGCAGCAGCGAATGGGGAAAATATACGTGGAGGCAGGCATACAGCCGGGATTGCGGGCCAAGGCATTTGACTATTTTAGAATTGAAGGCTACGGCGGAGACCTGGAATATAAGAAAGACGTCAGAGATGATTTTACCCGGCTGGACTTCGGAATGGTCGGTGGGCTAGGCTACAGGTTAAAAAGTGGCTCCGTAAGTCCCAGTATTGGCGTGAACTATTACTATGGCCTTGTGGACGTTTACAAACCCGACACTTACAACCTGAAGAATTCCAGCTTGTATGTCTATGGCAGGATTCCCATTGGAGCAGGGGGGAGCAAGGAAAAATAGCCTAAGGATGTAGTCTCGGGTCTACTGGCTGAAATTGACACTAAAACCACTCAAACATGGATGTAAAAGTCAGAGTGAGTAGAGTAGAATATTGGCAGGAGATCCTAGACCTTTACCGCCGGGTCGCTTCTATTCCGGGAGGCTTGTCGAGGTCCCCTGATGAGGTTTCTGTAGAATATGTGAGAGATTTTTTGAAAAAATCCCATGAGTCTGGCGTGAGCCTGATCGCTTTTTCGGGCATGCAGATCGTGGGGGAGGTCCATGCCTTCAAGCTGAACCCCAAGGTCTTTTCCCATGTGCTTTCGGAGCTGACAGTAGTCGTTGACCCGAATTTTATCGGAAAGGGCGTCGGCAAGGCGCTCTTCTTGGCTTTCTTGGCCGAAGTGAGATCCAACCGGCCCGATATCCTCAGAGTGGAATTGATTGCCCGCGAAAGCAACGCCAAGGCCATTCAACTGTATGGATCCCTGGGTTTTCAGCAGGAGGGAAGAATGGAAAAGCGGATCAATTCCGGCAAAGGCCACTTTGAAGCGGATATTCCCATGGCGTGGATCAACCCCAACTTTCGTCTATCTGAAGAAGCTTGAGCACACACCAACATTGGGCTGAATATCTTTCCTCAGTGTCGAAGCCAGCCAGACTACTACCAATTGGACTTCTGGGACTAGATCTTTGGAAGATTTTTTGTCTAAATCGATTGCGCAGAATTTGTGACGGTCGGCTGGCCTTGGTCGATATTTTATTCCTATTATTAAGCTTATGATGGAAAAAGATTTTTCGAGACGGACCTTTATCCAAAAAAGCATGGTTGCAGGATTCGGGCTTGCAGCTCTGCCATGGATGTCCGCAATGGCTTCTCCCAAGAAGTCGGGGATGAAGTTTGGCTTGGTCACCTACGAATGGGCCAAAGATTGGGATCTCCCGACCCTAATCGCCAACTGTGAAAAAACCGGGGTTTTGGGAGTCGAGCTTCGTACCCAACACGCCCATGCCGTCGAGACCAACCTCACCTCGAGCCAACGTGAAGAGGTAAAAAAACGATTTGCTGACAGCTCGGTGACCTGTCTAGGATACGGCAGCAACTACGAGTACCACAGCCCAGATCCGGCCAAGCTCAAAGAAAATATAGCGGGCACCAAAGAATACATTAAGCTTTGCCACGACATCGGTGCAACAGGGATCAAAGTCAAACCAAACAATCTGCCGGATGGCGTTCCCCCAGAAAAAACCATTGCGCAGATTGCCGCTTCCTTCAACGAAGTTGGCAAGTTTGCCCAAGATTATGGGCAGTTGATTCGGGTAGAGGTCCATGGGCACCTGACTCAGAATATCCCAAACATGAAGGCAATCTTTGACCAGGTCACTGAGCCGAATGTCAAGGTGTGCTGGAATTCCAACCCCGAGGACCTTTTGCCTCCAGGTTTGGAACAAAACTTCCACACCCTCAGCAAATGGTTTGGAGATACGGTACACGTCAGAGAGTTCAATGTCGGAGATTACCCTTACGCTGAGTTGATGAAGCTTTTTTCAGGGATCAACTATGAAGGCTGGATCCTCATGGAGGCCCGCACCCAGCCGGAGGACAGGATAGCGGCTTTGAAAGAGCAGTTGAAAATTTTCAATGAACTGGTAGCCCAATAAAGACCCAAAGTGGGTATAGAATTAGCATGGCTGCTGAAAAAAAACCTGACGGCAAAACTCCAAAATACAACCACTGTTAATATTAGTTTAAATGATTCAATCCAAAAGAAACTGCCTGATGATGGCAGGAGTGATGATGGTTGCTTCTTTGACTTCCTGCTCCCAGGAGAAGTCTGTCGAAGAGAGTGCCGATACTCAGGAGACTATGAAAATCGCCCTAGTCAGAGATGATGCGAGCAAAAAGGTGGATGTCCTCGTCGACGGAAAGCTTTTTACCGCCTACATCTATCCAGACACCATCGCAAAGCCGGTGTTGTATCCTATCCAATCGGCTGCGGGAAACAGCCTGACCCGAGGCTATCCATTGGATCCCAGACCGGGTGAGCGGGTGGATCACCCCCACCACATTGGTCACTGGTTCAATTTCGGCGATGTGAATGGACTGGATTTTTGGAATAATTCCTCTGCTATTCCAATTGATAAAAGGAATAAATACGGAAGCGTAGTCCATACGGGAATACAGTCTGTCAGTGAGTCTGCAAATCAAGCCGAGTTGGCAGTGACAGCTGACTGGAAGTCTCCTGACGGTACCATTTTGCTCAAGGAGAATACCCAGTTCATATTCAAAGCAGACTCTATCAAGCGCGTGATCGAGCGAATCACCACGCTGACAGCCCAAGATCGGGAAGTCAAATTCACCGACAACAAAGAGGGTATGTTTGCCATCCGCGTAGCTAGGGAGTTGGAGCATCCTTCGGACAAGCCGGAGATCTTCACCGACGCAAGCGGAATCGCCACTGCTGTGCCTACACTCAACAACGAGGGCGTGGTCGGAAAGTACCGAAGCAGCGAAGGCCTCGAGGGCGACGCGGTTTGGGGCACGCGGGGTAATTGGGTGAACCTCACTGGTGAGGTAAAAGGTGAGAAAGTTGCCTTGGTCATTGTGGACCACCCCTCTAATCCGGGCTATCCGACCTATTGGCATGCGAGAGGCTATGGCTTGTTTGCGGCCAATACACTGGGACAAAAGGCCCTCAGCGACGGAAAAGACGAGCTGAATCTCAAGCTGGCTCCGGGAGAATCAGTGACTTTCAAATATGAAATCCTTGTGTATTCGGACGCTCAGCCAGACGACTCAACCCTCAAAGCTGAGGCAACCTCTTTTGGGTCACGGTAAGGCCTGCCTTCAAGATATGGAAGCTGCCAATCGGCAGCTTTTTCTTTTTTTGAACTTTTGATTTTGCTAGTTTCCAAGAAATAAACCCTTGATTTTCCATGAAAAAGACTCTAATCTTTTCCGTCTTCATTTTCGTTTTTCTTCCATTTTTTACTTTCAGCCAAAGTTATCAGGCGGATATCATCATCTACGGCGGCACTTCCGCTGCGGTCACCGCTGCAGTCCAAGCCAAGAACATGAACAAGTCGGTGCTTGTGGTTTCCCCCGATAATCATCTTGGAGGACTCTCCTCCGGCGGACTGGGCTATACCGATACCGGAAACAAATCTGTGATCGGAGGCTTGGCACGGGAATTTTATCATCGCCTCTATCTACACTATGAGCAGGACTCCGCCTGGAAATGGCAAAAGCGGGAGGACTACGGCAATAAGGGCCAAGGCACGCCGGCTATTGACGGAGCTAACCGCACCATGTGGATATTTGAGCCGCATGTCGCTGAACGCGTGTTTGAGGATTTTGTAAAGGAAAACGGGTTGGAGGTCCATCGCGAGGAGTGGCTGGATCGGGAGAAAGGAGTGAAGATGCAAGGAGGAAAGATCGAGTCTATCCGGACGCTTTCAGGAAAAACCTATACGGGGAAGGTCTTCATAGACGCGACCTACGAGGGGGATCTCATGGCAGCGGCGGGTGTTAGCTACCATGTCGGGCGTGAGGCAAATGCCGTCTATGACGAAAAGTGGAATGGCGTACAGGTAGGAGTATTCCAGCATGGGCACTATTTCCAGGATTCGATCAGCGCCTATTTGGTTCCGGGAGATGCTTCCAGTGGCCTTTTGCCGGAGATTTCTGCCAAAGCACCGGGAAAAAACGGGGCTGGAGACCAGCGTCTCCAAGCCTATAATTTTCGAATGGCGCTGAGCAGAAATCCCGACAATCGCGTGCCGTTTCCAAAGCCTGCCAACTATGATCCAGCTCGCTATGAGCTGCTGGCCAGGGTTTACAAGGCGGGTTGGACGGAGACATTTGACAAGTATGATCCCATCCCCAATCTGAAGACGGACACCAACAACCATGGACCTTTCAGCACGGACTACATAGGCAAAAACTACGATTATCCCGAAGCCAGCTATGCGCGGAGAAGGGAGATCATCAAGGAGCATGAGGACTACCAAAAAGGCTTGATGTATTTTCTATCCCATGATCCTGCGGTGCCAGAGGACGTCCGGGCCGAGATGGCTAAATACGGGCTTGCGAAAGATGAGTTCGTGGACAATGGAAACTGGCCTCACCAAATTTACGTGCGCGAAGCCCGCCGCATGGTCGGCGAGTACGTGATGACAGAGCATGATGTCCTGGGCGCGAAGGAAGTTCCCAAGCCTGTAGGAATGGGTTCCTATTCTCTGGATTCTCACAATACACAGCGTTTCATCACGCCAGGCGGCTTCGTCCAAAACGAGGGCGACATTGGCGTCCACCCCAAGCAGCCTTACTCCATTTCCTATGGTACTTTGATCCCAAAGCGCGAAGAATGCACCAATCTGCTGGTGCCAGTATGCGTGTCAAGCTCACATACAGCCTTTGGTTCGATCCGCATGGAACCAGTCTTTATGATCTTGGGACAATCGGCCGCTGCCGCCGCTTCACTCGCCATCGATGGAGGGAAAGCTGTTCAGGACGTGGATTACGAAGGCCTTCGAAAAATCCTTTTGGAAGAAAAACAAATCTTGGAAAATTAAGGCTCAGCTCAGCCCTTCAGGTATTTGTTCGGGATATTACCTGAGACGAAATAGGTCCCATATCGCTTCTGAATCAGTTGGGCGACTACCTCAGAGATGACTTCCTCTCGGCGGTGCATCTGCGGAAGAAGCCCCATCATCGCATAGCTAATGGGGTTGACTGCTGGAATCAAGGTCTCCCAAGGATAGCCTTTGCCCCAAATCAATCCTTTGACGGTAATGTCCAAATCGGCGCCATGATCCAAGCAGAAATCGAGCATTTCCTTTGACTGGTTGCCGTTTTGGTTGACCGTATGAAAAATCGGGGTTTGCCCGCCAAATCCAAAATCATCCGTTCCGGCGGGCGCGTTTACGTCGAGACCCCAGTCTACCAGAAGTTTCGCACAGGTAAAAAGGTTGAACTCCGCGCAAATGTGCATAAGAGAAATCTCCAAAAATGGCGTGTAGGCGCAGGGCAGACTGTATTTTTGGTGAATACCTTCCGGGTTTTCCAAGACGGCCTGTTTGAGCAGGTCGGTGTCGTCAAGGAGTACAGCTTCTAGAATTGGGTCGTTCAGACCATGGCTGCATTCCAGAAATATTTTTACACACTCTTTAAATCGTGGGCCTCTTGTGTATTCTCCGATTAGGACATGGATGAGCGGTTGGTTGTTTTCCTGACTATAGGATTTAGATTCCAAACAGGCCCTGATCCCCGCGATATCGTGGAGTTCAACTGCCGTATTGAAATCCATCTTTTCCATGTCAGTCCATCGTTCTGATGAGTTCCGCAGCATCTGAGATACAGGTGACTTTGGCAAAGCGCTCGTGCTCCACCTCATGCTCGATTTGCTCGTGAACCCACGTGATGTGGAAAGGAATATGGATCGCATGTCCACCGAGTTCGAGTACCGGCAGGATGTCGGATTTCAGACTGTTCCCCATCATCAAAAATTCCGAGGGCTGCACATCCAGATGACGGATGAGCTTCTCGAAATCGGACGTCCGTTTTTCGCTCATGATCTCGATGTGGTGAAAGTATTTTTCCAATCCGGATTTTTTCAGCTTTCTTTCCTGATCCAGCAGGTCTCCTTTTGTAGCCAATACCATGCGGTAGTCGCCGGTTAGACTTTGGAGCACTTCTTCGACTCCGGGAAGCAGTTCCACGGGTTTTTCCAGCATTTCCCTTCCGATGCTGATTACTTTTTCCACCAAAGCAAGGGGCGCCTTGTGGTCGGATATCCGCATGGCGGTCTCAATCATGGAGAGCATGAAGCCCTTGATGCCATAGCCGTATAGTCCGAGATTTTCAATCTCGGTGCGGTAGAGTTCCTTCATGATTGCATGCTCGGGCATGAAATCCTCCAGCAGGCCTGCAAACTTTTCCTCGGCCTCCCGGAAAAAAGGCTCATTTACCCAGAGGGTATCGTCAGCGTCGAAGGCGATTACTTTGAGGGGCATTTTTTTTAGAGTATCAGATACCAAGTATCAAGTATCAATAAACTTGAACCAAGAAGCAATAGCCGAGATCCAACAACAGGATGTTTATAGCTGTTTCATCCAAGCCAAAAGCACGTCTCTCCAGGTTTCAACAGAACCCTTTCCCAGTCCAAAGGCAAAGCCGTGTCCGCCGCTTGGATAAATGTGCAGGGAAGCTTTGACACCGTTCTTATGCAAGGCAGTGTAGTACAGCAAAGAGTTTTCGATCGGAACGCCTTTGTCATCCTGGGCATGAACCAGAAATGTAGGAGGAGTCTCTGCATTGACATTCAGCTCACCCGAGAATCGGTCTATCAGGTCTTGGCTGGCATTTTCTCCGACCAGATTTTTCCTTGAACCCGAGTGTACTGCCGCGTCGCGGAAGGAAATCACGGGATAAGCCAAAATAGAAAAGTCCGGACGTGCAGAAAGTGCATCGACTGCATCTTTTGGACGCTCTACTTCATGGTTGTATTGGGTGCTCAAGGTGGAGGCTAGGTGCCCTCCCGCGGAGAAGCCCATGACACCGACCTTGGCCGGGTCGATGTTCCAGGCTGCTGCATTTTGTCGGACGAGGCGGATGGCTCGCTGTGCGTCCAGGAGGGGTACTTCCTTGGGATCGGTGAGGGACTTGGAGATGGGAAGCCGGTATTTAACGACGATACCCGCGATTCCCTGGGAATTGAGCCACTTGGCAAAGTCAGTTCCTTCCCAATCATAGGCCAAAATGCCGTAGCCGCCACCGGGAAATATCACCACCGCCTGCCCAGTAGCAATCTGCTTGGCAGGGAGATAGACCTCAATCGTGGGAATCTGCACATTGGCTATGCGGATGATGCCCTCCTGTCTGACTTCTTCCTGTAGATCCATCGAAGTCTGAAGCGGAGGGGTGCCCTCCCACAGCGGAAGAGTTTGGACTTGGGCGTGAGCGAAAGCGGTCATCAGTGCAAAAATCAGGGTTAGGATGGGTTTTTTCATGGGATGCTCAGGTAGAAATTGAAGGTTTAGCCAGCGGAAAACTCGAAGATCTTCTCGGTGATCGCCCATCTCCAATTTGCCGGCGTACCGGGAAGGTTGGTCTGATACTGCCCGAGAAAGGCTTCCCATTCCTGCACTTTTGGATTGGCGTCATCCAGCTTTGCTTTTTTCTCAAAACTAAAATCATTGTCGGCAACCAGTATCATGGACAGTCTGTTTCTCCAGCGATAGATACTCATCTCCACAATCCCCGCCACCCGGATGCTTTCGAGAATATCGGGAGAAACGGATTTGTGGCAGTCCACGTAGGCTTGGATCGCCTCGGGTTCATCTTTGAGATCACAGATCAGAAGGAAAGTCTGCATATTGATTTACGATTTAAGTTTTTTGATTTACGATGCTCCAGGAGACAACTTTTGTCTTTCTCTAGCAAAACCAATTGAATTAGGGCCAAACATCGAAAACCGAATATTGAATCTCCAACATCCGACAACAGTCATCGGACATCCGACATTTCTATATCTTTCAAACTTAAAATTGCCCAATTCTCTTCACCCTCACAGCAAACAAAAACACCATCAGGAAGCATGTCATGGGAAGAAAGAAGGAGAAATTGACTTCGGGCACTCCCAAGACTAGGGTGTCGGTGTATCCCGCTCCGCCCAAGTCCAGGATCATTCCTTGCAAAGTCGGCATGATAGCCCCTCCTACGATGGCCATCACGAGAAAAGCAGCCGCAAATTTGGAATCTTCCCCCAAGCCGTCGAGGGCAATGCCATAGATAGTCGGAAACATCAGCGACATCGCAAAGCTGATTCCCACCAAGGAATACAGCCCTGCCATTCCCTCCAAGAAGATGGTTCCAAGCGTAAAGGCCATCGCCAACAAAGCAAATCCAGCCAGAAGCTTTGACGGAGGCATCACGCGCAGGAGGAAGGTACAGACCCATCGTCCAACCAAAAACACTCCCAAGGATGCATAAGCATAATTGACGGCATTGTAAGTATTGATGCCGATGGACTCGGCATATTGGTATATGTAGGTCCAGACCATGATTTGGGCGCCTACGTAGAACATTTGGGCGAAAGTTCCCTCGACGAAGTTCCTGTTTTTCAGTAGTCGATTCATGGTTGGTGCAAAATCCACTTTGCCGGAGGAATCTGCATTTTCCGGCATTTTCATCATCGCGATGATCACAAAAATGACCAGCACGACCAGCCCCAGCATCACGTAAGGATTCCGGATCACCATTAGGTCATTGGTCTTAATTGCTGCCTTGGCGGCGGCATCGAGACTGTCGAAAATCAGGTTGCCGTTCTCATCCGTATTGTTGGATTGCAGCGCATTGAGGATAAAGGTTTTGGCCACGAAAAGACCAGCCAGGGCACCCATCGGATTAAAAGCTTGCGCCAAATTCAGACGCTGGGTGGCTGTAGCCTCCGGTCCCATGGAAAGGATGTAGGGATTGGCAGTTGTTTCCAAAAAGGCAAGTCCAAAAGTCAGGATATAAAGTGCAGCCAAGAAAAACCCATAGCTTTCCCATGCCGCAGCCGGGTAGAAAAGGCAGGCTCCCAGGGCGTAAAGCCCAAGGCCTAGCAATACGCCCGTCTTGTAGGAGTACTTTTTGATAAAAAACGCAGCAGGCAAAGCCATGGTGAAATAGCCACCGTAAAAGGCTAGCTGCACCCAGGAGGCTTGGGTGTTGTTAAGCTCCAGTACTCGCTTGAATGCCGCCACCATGGGATTGGTGATGTCGTTGGCAAAGCCCCATAGGGCAAATAGCGAGGTGATGAGGATGAAGGGAAGAACTAGGTTTTTTGGGACGAGGGCTGGTTTTTGGGTCATAGGGAGCGGTCAAGATGGGTATAGCCACCGTCCACATAGAGATGCTGTCCGGTGATATGGGAGGCTTTTTCGGAAAGGAGAAAAATGGCCATGGAGGCGATTTCCTCAGGGGTAGTCATGCGCTTGCCCAAGGGAATCCTATTGCTGATCTCCTGGAGTTTTTCCTCCGGGTTGGGAAAAGACTGAATCCAGCTGGCATACATGGGGGTGTATACTTCTGCAGGCAAAATAGCATTGACACGGATCTGATAGGGAAGGAGCTCAACGGCCCATTCCCTCGTCAGAGCTAGTTGGGCACCTTTTGCGGAAATGTAGCCGGAAGTGCTCCCTTGGCCAGTCACGGCGGTTTTGGAGGAGATATTTACGATGGCGCCTTGGTGCTCCTTCAGCTGTGGAAGTGCATAGTGGGCCAAGTAGTAGTAGTGAAACAAGTTTTTCGCCACGGAATTGGCGTATGCATCCGGGTTGCCATGCTCCAATCCAACGCCGTCGTTAGCACCCGCATTGTTGACTATCCCATCGATCCTCCCAAAAGTCTTGAGGGTGAGTTCTATCACCTCTTTGGCCTGTTCGGCGGAAAAAAGACGGATGGGGATTTGAAGTGCTTTGCCTTTGGCGAAGTCGATGATTTCGGAGGCTTCTTTATCCGAAGGGTCCACCATTACAGGGATGGCTCCCTCCTCGACCAATCCACGGGAAATTGCCCCGCCGATTCCCTTTGCTCCACCGGAGATGATGAATACTTTGTTATTTAGGTTAAGGTTCATTGTCATTTTTCAGTTTCCTGTCTCAATTTGCAGCTGGAAGCTTTAGCGGAGCCCAAACCAATGCCGCAGCTAGAGCCCGTTTAATTTCTTTTCTCATCAAATCCTGTAAAACCCAGCAGCAGTTTCTCCGAGGATTTTGGTTTTTTCCGAGGGGGAAAGCGACGCGGTAAAGTCCTCGATGACTTGCCAATAATGCTCGTATTCCCCAGCCACCAGGCATACTGGCCAATCGCTGCCGTACATCAGGCGATCAGGCCCGAAGAGCTCAAGCGCGATTTCCAAGTATGGGAAAAGCTGCGCGGGAGTCCAGTTTTGCCAATTTGCCTCGGTAATCATCCCGGAGACTTTGCAGTGCACTAGCTCTCGCTCAGCCAAAGGTGCCATGCCTTTTTTCCATTCTTTCCATTCCCCGTCTTTGATGTAGGGTTTGGCCAGATGATCGATGACGAAGCGCTGATCGGGGCATTTTTTTACCAGTTCAAGAGTGGCGCTTAGATGGTTTGGGAAAATGAGGATGTCATAGCTGTAGCCACGCTTTCCGATTTTTTGTACGCCCCGGACAAATTCCTCCTGTAGCATGTACCGTGGATCTCTAGCTTGGAGAACCTCTCTGAATCCTACGAGTCTGGAAGAATCAGCATATTGGTCTAGGACCTCGTCGAGCTGCTCACTTTTCAAGTCAGCCCAACCGACCACTCCCTTTATCCACTCGTTTTGGCTTGCCAAATCGAGCAGGAAGTCGGTCTCTCGGATGCTTTCCTCTGCCTGAACGGCTATGCATCCATCAAGCTTGGCATCTTGCAGCAATGGAAATAGATCCGCTGGAAGGAAATTCCGGCGGATCCGACTCATCTCGGGACTGATCCAATCCTGGCGCTTGGGGTCGTATTCCCAAAAGTGCTGATGGGAGTCCAGTCTCATGCCTCGGGATCATTCATTGCGACCTGGCGGGACACACCGAGGCCGTCGATGCCAAGCTCCACGATATCACCGGGGGCAAGGTATGTCGGTTCAGGCTTTAGTCCCATGCCGACTCCTGCTGGTGTTCCCGTAGAGATTACATCTCCCGGTAGCAAAGTCATGTACTGGCTGATGTGTGCGATGATGGTAGGAATGTCGAAGATCAAATCCGAGGTGTTGCTGTCCTGAAGCATCTTGCCGTTTAGCTTGAGCCAGAGTCTAAGCTTATGGGGATCCGATATTTCATCGGGGGTAGCCAGAAATGGGCCTAGCGGAGCAAAATGGTCCGCGCTTTTGCCTTTTACCCACTGGCCTCCGTGGCGAAGCTGGAAATCCCTCTCGCTTACGTCGTTGTGCAGACAGTAGCCGGCGACATAGTCCAAGGCATTTTCCTTGGTGACGTACTTGGCGCGTTTGCCGATGACTACGGCGAGCTCTACCTCCCAGTCGGTTTGTGCGGAATTTTTTGGAATATAGATAGGGTCAAAAGGGCCGCAGAGAGAAGAAGTCGCCTTCATGAAAATGATGGGAACCTCCGGTACAGCCATGCCGGATTCAGCGGCATGCATGCGATAGTTGAGACCCACGCAGATGATTTTGGAAGGGCGGGCGATGGGAGAGCCGATTCTGGCTTCTTGGGGTATTTCAGGAAGGCTGGCCTGATTAGCGTCCAACCAAGCTTTCAGACGTCTCAAGCCGTCCGAACCTAAAAAGGTTTCATTCCAATCTTCTCCAAAAGTGGAACAGTCCAGGTATTTTCCGTCTTTATCCTGGATTCCCGGCTTTTCTTTTCCGGCTTCACCAAATCGTATGAGTTTCATGTTTAGTTCTAGTATTTAGTAATGAGTATCAAGAGCCAAGAGATTGGAATCTAGTATGTTGAAGCAAAAGCATTTCAACTATCGAGATTGATTTCTATGGACTAATTTGACAATTTATAAACGTTTCAATTTTATAATCCTAAGTCTACATTTTCAGCCCCATGAAGCCGCCGTCGATGTTGAAATTGGCGCCAGTGATGAAGCTGCCGGCATCGGAACTGATGAAAAAGGCCAATTCGGCCACCTCTTCAGGAGTGCCCATTCTTCCTATGGGCTGGGTAGCTGCCAGTTTTGCAAACATTTCCTTTTCCTGACCGGGGTAGTTTTTTGCCAAAAACCCGTCGACAAAAGGCGTATGGACGCGGCCAGGAGAGATGCAATTGCATCGTATGCCGTCCTGTACGTAGTCCCTTGCCACGCTTAGGGTCATGGATAGTGCGGCGCCTTTGGTCATGCTATAGGCAAACCGGTCTGGAATCCCGATAGTCGCGGCGATGGAGCACATGTTGAGGATGGAGCCACCTCCGTCCTCTTTGAGTTTGGGGAGACAAGCTTTGATGCAATTGAACATCCCTTTGACATTGACTTGGAAAAGGCGTTCGAAATCTTCCTCTGACGTATTTTCCACTTTGCCGATATGGGAGATTCCCGCATTGTTGATCAATACGTCGATCTTCCCCGGGACGCTTTGGATGAGTTTTTCAAGCTGGGCATAGTCGGTGATGCTTCCCTCGAGGAATTTTACCGGGAATCCTTTTTCGTGTTCTTCGATTTGGACTTTGGTGCCTTCGGTGTGGTTGGTGTCGATGAAGTAGACGTGGCAGCCTTCAGCGGCAAACTTCTTTACCATTGCGAGGCCAATGCCACTGGCTCCACCGGTGATCAATACTGTTTTTGAATGCATTAGTTACAGGTTAGGGTCAAGGTTCTTGTCGAAACAAAAAACAAGCAATCAAGAATGGACAAATATAGCAAGGACTTTTAATGCTTCCCGACCAGTTTTAAGATCTGCTCGATATTTTGGAAGGTGATGGGTTTTTCAAAAAAGCCGACGACAGGGGCGTAGTTCTTTGCCTTTTCGGCATTGGCACTGGCGACAGAGGAAGTGATGAGAATGACGCTAGGGCAGGTTTTCCGGACGTTTTCGAACTCGTTCATAAATTGCCAGGCGCTCATGTCCCGAAGGTTGATGTCCAGCAAAATGAATTTTTGGTATGCTGTATCATGGTTTCCTGACAGATAGGCCAAGGCTTCTTTTCCCGAGTGGAATGGGCTGAGCTGCAGGTCTGGATCGACGATGCTGAACATCTTTTGGAGCATGACCAAGAGCACCGGATCGTCGTCTACTAGGATCAGTTCAGTCTTCATTTTTATCCAAGTGTTCGATTGTTTCGGATTTTCTGCTGATTTCGCGGATGATTTCATCCAGTTCCCCGGCCGAGTCCCTGATGTAGCCCATCAGCTTTTTACTCTCGGCGTTCAAATCGGAGGTTTCGGTATCGAGGAGATTGACTAGTCCGAGTAGGCGGGCCAGGGGAGCTCTGACGACATGGGACTGAATCCACGCGATTTCCATCAAATTCTGGTTTTGTTTTTCGATGGTTTCGATGTGTCGATTTCGATCCGTGATGTCGTTGATAATGACCAGCATGGCGTTTCTTTCATTGAAAGGCAGCCTTTTGTAGGTGGTTTCCACAGTAATCGTTTCGCCTGATTTCTTCAGGTGGCGAAAAACGTTCTTTTGAACCGAGGATGGATCAAGCAGCAAGTTTTCCAGTTCTTTCGCTATGCCATGGCTCTCGCCCTTTGGCCGAAGATCGGCAATGCTGAGGGCGAGAAATTCTTCCTCGGAATACCCATAGTGGTTGATGGCGGCTTGGTTGATGCTGAGGAATTTCAGTGTATCCGCATCAAAAACCCACATGGGCAAGGGGCTGAGCTGGAAGAGGTCACTGTACCGTTTTTCAGACCGCTGGATCTGGTCTGTGAATTTTTTCCGTTGTATGGAGTAGACTATCGTCTTGTAAAGGATGGTGGGAGTCAGTTCGTCTTTGAGCAGGTAGTCCGATACGCCAAGCGACAGGGATTTGATGGTGAAATCCAAGTCAGAAAATCCCGTGAGGGCGACCACGGGCGTGTCCCCGGCAAGCTCCAAGATCTCCACGATCAATTTTTCCCCGGAGAGGTCCGGCAGCGTCAGATCAAGGAAAATCAGGTCGAATTTTCCGGGTGGATTTTGAAGTATCTTTCTGGCGGCCTGGAAGGTTTCGATTTGTTTTAGGTTGGCTTCCAGAATATTTTCCGCCAAATATTCCTCTATCAGGACAAAATCTCCGAAGTTGTCTTCGATGACGAGGATATGGTAAGCCTTTTTGTCCTTATGCATGGTACCTCAAGTTCGGGGAAGCCGAGCTATACTCAGCCAAAACTCTTCGATTTTGGAGGTCACGTGTAGGAAGTCACTCACCTCCAGTGGCTTGATGATGTAGCAGTTTGCGTGCTCCTGGTAGGCTTTCAGAATGTCTGACTCGGAGGAGGAGGTTGTCAGCATTATGATGGGAATATGCTTCAGGTCCGGATGGTTTTTGACGCTTTCCAATACTTCATGGCCATTTTTTTTCGGGAGATTAACGTCTAGGAGAATCAGGTCCGGCAGTTCATTGAGGCTCTGTTTGGCTTGGGTCATCAGATAGAAAAGCGCCTCACTTCCATCTCTGAGGGTATGGAGTTCATTGGCGATCTTGCATTCCTGCAAGGCTTCGGTCGTCAGCAAAATATCTCCTTCGTTGTCTTCCACCAACAGGATCTTGATAGGGGGTCTGGTCATGTCTTTTTAATTGTAAAAAGAAACTTACTTCCCAGACCTATCGTGGATTCAGCCCATATTTTTCCTCCATGTTGGCTGACGATTTTGCGGCAAGTGGCGAGGCCCATGCCGGTTCCAGGGTATTTTTCTTTGGGATGAAGGCGCTTTAAGATTCCAAATATGTGCTCAAGATAATCACCGTCTATACCTATTCCATTGTCCTCGACAGAAAATTCCCAAAAATGTTCCAGGTCTTTTCCCGAAATGACAATTTCGGGCTTGACGTCGGGATTTCTGTACTTCAGTGCGTTGCCGATGAGATTTTGAAACACAAGCTGAAGTGGGGTTTTCACCCCTTTGATGACGGGAAGTTCCCCCACCCGAATTTCCGCTTCGGATTCTCTGATCAGATTTGATTTTAGCTGGATGACCTTCTCCACCAGCTCTCGGGTATCGATAAACTCGGTGGCGGAGGATTCAAATCCCACTTTGGAATATTCCAGCAGGTCGTTGATCATGACGGTCAGCCGCTTGGCTCCGTCCATGGCATAGGAAATGTAGCGCTTGGCTTTGTCATCCAGATCCGGGCCATAGTTTTTTTCAAGCAGGGACATGAACGAACTGATCATCCTCAAAGGCTCACGAAGATCATGGGATGCGAGCGAGGCAAAAATCTTCAGTTCTTCGTTTGCGTTGCTCAATTGCTGATTGGCTTGGATTAGATTCAGTTTGTCGGTCTTCTGTTTGGTGATGTCCTGGGTTGCCCCGATCATCCGCACAGCCTTTCCCTCCGAGTCTCGGATGATGAAGCCTTTTTCCCGCACATAGGCATAAGATTGATCGGCCTTTCGGCCACGGAACTCTATTTCCCAGCGATTGGAGCTCCCGGAGAGAGCTTCCTGAAGTTTGGATTGGACATAGTCCTGATCCTCTGGGTGAATCAGATCGACTCTGAATTGTTTCTGCCTTTCAAGTTCATCTTGTCCATAGCCAAAAATCACGGAAAATTGGCTGGAACGGTACTTCTCATTGGTCAATAGGTTCCAATCCCAAATGGCGTCTGAGGTAGCTTGGGAAGCAAGCTCGAAACGTTCATTGGCCAAAAGAATCTCCTCGGTTTTCTCCTTTAGCTTTTTCATCAAAAGAGAGGGCTGCCGAGCAAAATTCCACATCAGAAAGCCAAACAAGGCTGATCCGATCAAGCTCATGAAGCCGTGTAGGATGAGTCTGGGTATTGCCGTGCTTTTTTTGAGCTGAAGGGAAAGCGTCCAGTTTCCTATCCCCAAAAATACTTCAGCTTTAAAGCCATTGAACCTCTCAGAATGTTCTTCCGGGAGGAAATTTTCCAACATTCCCGAGTTGGGATTGACTTTCGAAAGCTGCACCCAAAATGGGCTTTCTTGCTGTCTATCCAGCGATGCCGTACGGAGTAGGTCATTGAAGTAGATGATGACGGCGGAGATCCCCACGAATTTTTGGTCTTTGAATAGGGGATACCTTCCGACGATTGCATTGCCTCCCTGTTTGAGTTGGAGTGGCCCTGAGAAATAGACCTCATTTCTCAGGATCGCTTCCTCCACTTCCTTTTTGGTCTTGGGGTCTTTTAGGACATCGTACCCGATCACGGTTTCGTTGCCAGACAAGGGGTAGACCGCCACTATTCTGCCGCTATCCAAGAGTTGCAATACATCTACATGAGGGTTGCTGGAAAGCAGTTGTTGACCGATGTTTTGAAAGTCTTCCTCAACCCCTCTTTGATATTGCGCAATAAAACCCAGCGTTTTGGCCGCCGAGACTCCGTCATTGAGTGCATCAGTGAGGAGATTTTCAAATTCGTTCAATTTGAAAGTGACCAGTTCCCGCTCTGAGGCAAGCCGTAACTGATAGCCTGCAAATGCAAAAAACAGCGCAAGAGCCAGGGAAAAGGCAAAAGCGATCCACCCGGTCAGCCTTGGGCTGAAAAACAGAAGCTTGTAGATTCTCTCTTTTGCTTTTTTCAATGCCCTTCGGATCTATTTCTTGACAGTAAAACAAAAAGTACTTCCCTGTCCAGGGACTGAGTTCACCCAGATTCTTCCTCCGTGGAATTCGACTATTTTTTTACATATCGCCAGCCCGATGCCTGAGCCGGAGTATTGTTCTTTATGATGCAGTCGCTGAAAAATGACGAAGATCTTCTCGATAAATTCAGACTCGATTCCGATCCCATTGTCCCGTACCGAAAACTCCCACTCAGTTTCCGACTCTTTGCCCTCAATCCATATTTCAGGGCTACTTTCTCCGGCCTGATACTTTAGACCATTGTTGATGAGGTTTTGGAAGAGCTGCACGATGGTACTGCTGTGACAGTTGATGTTCGGCAGCGGGCCGATGTGGATAATCGCATTTTTGTCCCGAATCAACTTTTTGTTCAGCAGGAGTACTTCCTGGATCAGGTCGGCGGTGTTGGCGACTTGTTTGGATTCTGGCTGGGTTCCAATTCTCGAAAATTCCAGCAGATCGAGAATGATGTCCCGCATTCGCTTGGCTCCATCGACGGAATAGTGGATGTACTGCAGGCCTTTTTCATCCAAGACATGGCTGTATTTGAGCTTGATCAGTCCTAGGAAGCTGGTGATCATACGGAGCGGCTCCTGCAGGTCGTGGGAGGCGACATAGGCAAACTGCTCCAGCTCTTTGTTTGAGATCTCAAGCCCGCGGTTGGATTCGGCAAGTTCCGCGTTGAGTTTTTTCAGCGATTCCTCATAGGTTTTGCGATGGGTGATGTCCATGGAATAGCAGCAGATGGCAACAACTTCCCCCGCTTCAAAAATCGGTTTGAAACTGACCTCCATGTAACCGCCTTTTTCCATGATAGTCACTTTTCGCACGATAGAGAACGTTTCGCCTGCAAGAGCCCGGTCATACCAAACTTTCCATTCCTGGATGAATTCCGCTGGCAAGTCAATGCCAAAGACCAGGTTGTCGCCTGGAGAAACTACCCAATTGAAAACGTCCTTCATGGCCCGAAGAAACTCGGTATTGGCTGTGACCAGACGGTAGTCCCGGTCCAGAGCCCAAATCGTCTCCGGGGATGCGTCAAGGACAATGGAGAGCTTCTGGCGGTCAGCTTTGAGTGCTGCTTCTGTGCGTACAAGCTGGGTAATGTCCCTGGCCACAGCAAAGACTGTCTTGGATGTCTCGTCCAGCGTCGCGGACCAGTTTAGATAGACGACTGAGCCGTCTTTTTTGAAATAGCGATTTTGAAAATCAGAAGAGGAGTCTCCACTCATGATCTTTTTTCTGCTTTCCACCGTGGCTTCAAAATCATCCGGATGCACTAAGTCGCGGAAGGACTTACCCTTTAATTCCGACTGGCTATATCCAAGTATTTTTTCACAGGACTTTGAGACTTTCAGGAAGGCGCCGTCTTCATCGGCCAAGAAGATCAGATCTTGGGTTGTATTGAAGATGTTTTCGAGGTAGAGGTTGGATTTTTGGAGATTTTCCTCCTTCTGCTTTTCCTGAGAAATATCCCTCGATATGCCAAACAAGCGGATGGCCAAACCCGCGGAATTCCGATCTACCATGCCTTCCGAGATCAAGTGACGGATCGATCCGTCCGGAAGTACAACCCTGTTTTCGATCTTCAGTAAATCCCCGGATTCCAAGGCTTTTTGCATGGCGTCATCCACTTGCTTCCTGTCGTCCGGATGGATCAACTCCAGTGCTAGGTCGATGGGTGGAATAGTTCTATTGGGATGCAAACCGAGTATTCGATACATCTGTTCAGACCAGGTGGATTGGCCTGTTGTCAGATCCAGCTCCCAGTGTCCGATGTTGCCGAGGGACTCGATCCGTCGAAGTAGGTCAGAGTTGGAATTCAGGCGGTTTGGCGGAGGGGAGTCAGTAGCAGAATATTCTTTGGGTTTGTGCCCAATTCCCATTGATTTGTAATTAAAAGCTAAAAGATAGTGGGTTTCGGTTTCTTCGCCTATGAAATGTCGGATTCTGTAAATCTAAAGTTTGACGGCCTCCCCGGTTTTCACTGATTCATCGCAGGCAAAAGCAATTTTCAAGCTATTGAGCGCGTCATCGAGATGATCGCGAAGGTCGACGTTGTCGACGATGGCCTGCAGAAAGTAGCGCTGCTCGCGGTTGCAAAGCTCCTGATGGTCGGGCTCTTCGGTCATGTCTATCCATTCATCTTTTCTCGTGAAATGATTTTCGGGGTCGATGTCTGCATGGTGTAGGCGGATTGATTCAGTCTTGGTATGGCTGTCGACATTATCTGATTTTCCCGCAGCACCAGCATCTTTGGCCACGATGGAGACTGAACCTTTCGGGCCGAAGACATCCTTCACGAAGAATGCCGTTTCGCTGACCATAGGGCCCCATCCAGCTTCGTACCAGCCCACGGATCCATCTTCAAAACGGATCTGAAGCTGCCCGTAATTGTAGTTGTCCTTGGCTATGTCATCGGTCAATCTGGCTCCTATTGCCGTGACGCAAAGAGGTTTTGACCGGGTCATTTGGCACATCACATCGATGTAGTGCACACCGCAGTCTACGATAGGACTGAGTGATTTCATCAGATTTCGGTGGACATCCCACATGTATCCCTGACTTTGTTGGTTTAAGTTCATCCGCATTACTAGGGGCTTGCCCATTTTTTGTGCTTCGGAGATAAATCTGATCCAAGAAGGATGGTGTCTGAGAATGTATCCCACGACGACTTTTTTGCCGGTCTCTTTGGCCTTTTCGATGATTTTTTCGCAACCCAAAATCGTATCAGCCAAGGGCTTTTCAATAAAAATGTGGCACCCTGCATCCAGGGCCTTCAGTGCAAACTCCTCGTGTGTATCAGGATAGGTGGAGATGCAGACGGCATCGGGTTTGGTCTTGTTCAGCGCCTCATGGAAATCGTCATAGAGGGCGTAGGAGGAATTCAGCGCTTCGTTGATTCGGGCCTTGCTGTCACCCCGGGCTACTAGGCCGCAGATGTCAAATTCGGTCATATGGTGATAGGCTGTTGCATGGGAAGCTCCCATGTTGCCGCAGCCTACGACAAGGATTCGGATAGGTTTATTCATTTTGGACATTTGGGTTAGGTTGTGGGCTAGGCGCCTGCTCATCAAATTCTGCGTCTAAATTATCCTCCTTGGTGGATTTGCCCACTTTTATCTCATAGTTTTCCGCATTTCCGGTGATTTTGACCGGGATTCCAAAGACTCCCAAAGGTGGGAGGCCCAGCCTCATTCCGATGTTTAGGTCGCCATCCAGGCTCACTTGGCCCTCTAGTCTTGGCCTGAATCCCGCGATTCTCATTTTAGTTCGGGGGATAGTAATCAGGTTGTTGGCGATAGTGCTTTTGATCTCTATGTCATTCAGCGTCGGATCGTTGAGCTCCTCGGATTCGGTTTTTTCCGCTACCGTATTCATAAGTTTGAATCCTTTCAGCTTAATGTCTTTCAGTCCAAGGCTCCCTTCACCCTTTATCGACGACAGGATCGGATACATGTCGGCACTTAATCTTCCTCCGAGCTGGTACTCCAAAGACGCCTTGCCTTCCGCATATTCCGCAAAAGACACCATCTCCCTGAAGATCGGTACCTCTTGATAGGCTCGCTGGATGTCAAAGTCTCTCGCGTCGATCTCGTACTCAAAGTCGGCGGAGAAAGGGGAGGTGGCTCGGTAGGCGCCTTGCATCGCTACCCGAGCACCCACGATGCTAAAACTCGTTTCGTTTAATAGGATCTCCCGGGGCGAAGTGCTCAGCTCGCCCGTGAATTCGCTGACCTGATAGTCCCCAAAGCGCACGGAATCCGCGCTGGCGGATACTTTTAGATCCAGGTTGGAAGGAGGTACGATCACTCCCGTCACCACCCCAAGGGTATCGTTTTTGAGGGGTTCAGCTTCGCCAAAAAACATAAAGTCGTTCAAGTCGACATAGGAGGTTTTGAGAGCCATGCTGCCTCGGAGGGTTTCTTTGTCGTCCGCCAGATATCCCAGATAGTTGGTAAACTGGCCAGAGGCGACGAATTCGTTATCAGAGTAGCCGAACAGGAAGTCCTGAAACTCGATCTTGTCCTGAGTGAAATTCAAGCTGCCTTTTTCCAGCCTTATCGGCTTGGGGAGCAGGTCCGTCCTGATTTGGATTTTTTCGATTTCCAAGCTGCCCCGGTTGTCCAATTGGCTGATCCTACCCGCTGCTGCATCGCTTTGTTTTCCCTTTAGACTCAAGTCTGCCAGCAGGTAGCCGTCAACCTGTGATCCTTCCATTCCGAAGACTTGGGAAAGCTTTCCTAATTCCAATCGGCCTTGAGTTTCGATGTCATATTGGATGTCTTCGAGGTTTTTGATATTCGCCTTGAGCACAAAAGGACTCTCGGCAAGGGTGAATGAGAGGGCTTGGATGTCAAATTCAAGGTCTGCGAAAGAGTTGGTGGGATTGGCCACGGCAAGGCTGCAAGTGATATCCTGGATCGGCTCAGGAAAATAGGGGCTTTGGATGTATCCGTCATCAAGCGTAAGGGTAGTATTGACTACAGGAGAGATTTTTTCGGCAGGGAGATAGTGTCCTTGGGCCAAGAGCTCAAGTCTAAGCTGACCCGCAAGTTGGAATCCGGAGTCCAAAGGATAGAATTTGGGGATGTCCTTTAGGTCAAAGCTGCTGCTTAGATTGGCGTCGATGCGCTGGTTTTCTCTTCCAAAGTACTTGAAAAAGCCACCTGTGATCTGATCCAATACTTGAAAATGAAGCCTTGACACCTCTAGGTTTACATGGTTTGGCAAGCTATCCGGCGAGTTGGCGGCTACTTCTATGGTTAGGTCTTTGATGGGTTCGGGCAGCTCCGTCCAGTGCAGGTAGCCCTTTTCAAGCTTTGCTGAAAAATCGAAGACAGGAATAGTCCGAATGATAGGTTTCTGATCTCGGAGGCTAGTGGGATCGGCCTCAAAGCGATAGTTTCCCTGAGCGTGAAAAAGTAGGTCCAGCTGGCCGCGATAGTCCAAAACCTCCGTTCCTAGCGCGGCGTGAAGGTGGGCCAGGTCCAGCTTGGCTTGCAGATCCGAATCGATTCTCATGGGATTCAAGCCCTGCAAATGGAGTTCACCCGTGAGAAAGCCATCCCCCAGATCAAATCCAAGGCTGTCCATGTCGAATATCAGCTGGCTGGGGTCGAGTTCAGGTATCTGAAGGTTGATCCTGGCGGTCAGTCCCTCGACACCCGGACTTGTCGCAGTGCGTGCAATCATCCCATCATGAAGTCTTAAGTTGAGGACAAGACCGGGGAACTGGTTTTTCTCGGGAAGGTAAAATCCCTGAAATGAGCCCACAATGTCGCCTTTTCCCCCAAACTTGGTCTCCTCAAAACCCGGCATGAATTCGGGTGGAACCAGGGACAACATGTCTCTCAGCTCAGCATCAAATGACTCCAGGATAAAGTTCATGTCGTATCCCCCGGGGATAAACTCGAAGGCACCGACAAAATTGAGGGGGAGATCATTGATTTTTAAAGCATTCCTTTCAAATGTGAGTGCGGTAGTCTCGGTGTTGATCCGGGTGACGAGATCAGCTGAAAGCCTGTTGCGATTGAAGATCGGAAGCTCATCGTATACCAACTGGAATTCTCCGATGAGGACATTGCTTTGGAGGTTGAGCTGTCCGTCTACCAGATTGCCGCTTCCGCGGTAGTCCAAGTTATTGGCTTCACATACCAAATCCAGGGAAGTATCAACGTACAGCAAGCGACTGCCTTTCAGCGAAAAATTTTCAATCTCAAACTCAAAAGCGCTGGAATCGCCTGGAATACTGTCCGGCTGGCTAGGTGGGAAGACATCGAAATTGGAATTGCCCCTGATGTCACGCAGGATCTTAATTGTCGCACGTTCCAGATAGATTTGATTGATTTTCACACGGTCTGAAAAAAGCGAGGAGATGCCCACCCCAAAGCCCAGTTCGTTGGCGTGAAGCAATGTGTCTCCGGCAAAGGGCGGCGATCCGCCCAAGAATAGATTGTCCACGGAGAGGGTGAGCGAAGGGAAATGCCGGAAAAAAGTCAGGTGTACGTCGTCAAAACGCAGCTCGCTCGACACTTGCCCCTTCAGGGCTTTTTCGAGCTCGGCTTTTAGCTTCTCCTGAAAGAAAAAAGGGAAGACGATTAATACAAAAAGTAAAAAGGCGGCCGGCGCAAGTCCGAATTTGAACCACTTTGATTTCAGGAACCGATTCATCCTAGTAGCGTTGAAAAAATTAGTTTTCGTTGGCGTTTTTCAGTGCCAGTATTTCCTGCGCACTGAGGTAGACTACGCGTATTTTCAAAGTGATCGGCACCTCCGGCTCGTCCTGCTCATCGCGATCTACGGCCACTATCCTGTCGACTATTTCCATTCCTTTGATCACTTCACCAAAGATCGTATAGTCCCCATCCAGTCGAGGGATTCCCTGCGGGTTTTGGACGATGTAGAATTGGCACGTGGCTGAAAGCTTCCCAGGATTGTCGTCCCGTCCGGCGCCTACTGCGCCGTACACATGCTTGAGCTCCGGGTGAAACTCAGGCTCTAAAAGGTATGCTGGATCCTTGAATCCAGCAGGAGTGTCTGGGCAACCGCCCTGCGCGACAAAATTGGGGATCACCCGATTGAAAGTCAGCGAATCCCAATAGCCGGCTTCGGCCAGTTCTATGAAGCTCTCGCGGTGGTTTGGGGTGCGGGAGTCCAACTCGATCAGGATTTCACCGTATGGGGTGAGTATTTGGCCGACGGGAAGTTTGTCCGTTGTAAAAAAGAAGCTGAGTAAAAAATGGAACAAAAAGACCGAATTCATGGAGTAGTTGGGTTAAGAATGCCGACGAGGGCAGTTAATATACATATTTCAGGAGGTTATTTAAATTAAACTCTGGCATTGGGAGGATTATGAAAAGCTTACTACATTGGCGGCGATCACCACCCAAATACCCAAATGTCTGGAGAAAAAAGCATTGACAATCAGGTTGTTGATTTGATTTCGCCGGTTCCAAATAACGAATTTGAACGGTTGCTGGCCTTGAACGAATTGGAGTTGGACTACTCCGATTTGAACCGATCCCTTGGCGATTTGACAAAGCTTGCTGCGAAGATAGCCGGGACCTCCATCTCATTCATCAACTTGATCGATACATTTACCCAGTGGAGCGTATCTTCTTTTGGCATGGAAGTCAGCCAGACTCCCCGAGAGGAGTCCGTGTGTCAGTACACGATCCTCGAAGAAAACTCCAAGGGACTGGAAGTGTCTGACTTGGCAGCAGACGAGCGGTTTAAAGATCGGGATTATGTGACCGGAGATCCTTTCCTAAAATACTACTTTGGCGTCTCCCTTAAGATCGATGAAGGCCTTGCGATTGGATCGCTCTGTGTGATGGACGATGAATACAGGAGCCTCAGCAACGAAAAAAAAGAAATGTTGGAAATCGTGGCAGAAGAGATCGTCAAAAGGATCAAGACACTACACGCTATCAGTACACTCAAAAAAAGACTTCAAGAGAGCGATACTGTCAAAAACAACGTTGCGCATGACATCCGGGGGCCGCTGGGAGGCATAGTGGGTCTGACCGAGATCATCGAACTACAGGGGGAAAGAAATACGCTGGAGGAAGTCCTTAGCTACATTTCCCTCATCCAAAAAAGCGGAAAATCCGTGCTCGAGCTGGCAGACGAGATCCTTTCCAAATCCAGCGTCATGGGTAAACCCAAGGAGCATGAATTTACACTTGCGACGCTCAGGGAAAAGGTAATCGACCTTTTTGGCCCCCAGGCCATTACCAAAAATGTGGGACTTAGGGTCAATCATGCTACCGAGTATGCGTCCCATCCATTTTCCAAAAACAATATCCTCCAGATTCTGGGCAATCTTATCAGCAATTCCATCAAATTCACCCCTGAGGGAGGTGAGGTCGTGGTGAACTTGGAGATGGAGGTGGAGGATCGCTTCCGACAGCTGCTCCTCAAGGTGAAGGATAGCGGGGTGGGGATGCCCAAGGAAAAAATCGACCAAATTGTCAATGGCAACGCGGCTTCTTCTTCGGGAACTTCCGGGGAAAAGGGCTATGGCTTTGGGCTCAACTTAGTCCAGCGCTTGGTGACGAATCTTGGAGGCCGAATCTCGGTCAACTCCGAGCCGGGAACCGGTACTCAGTTTGAGTTGACCCTTCCCCTCTCTTAGGGCTTATTGCGAAAGCGGCTGCGCAGCTGCGGCCTTTATGCTGTTGTCCACGGGATAAGCGTACATCGAAAGGAAGCTTTTCACCAAGAACGGATTCGAGATGTCGATTTTTCCGTGGAGTCTTTTTTCAAAAGACTCTTTCTCTCCAAGTGTATAGAACGCTTCGTACGCTTTCGTTCCGGTCAGAAGATCATGGGCGATGTAGTTGCTAGGCCATAGTCTATAGCCGCCCCATATTTTTTGGTCTATCACTGCTGCCAGTTGCGACAGTTTTTCGCTTTGGGTGAGGTCTGCGTTGGATATTTCCCTGATCTCCTCGTCGAGGATCCCATTGACTTGGATGTGGATTCTTTTTTTCGTGCCCATTATGCCCCTTAGCAAATTCACAAAGTCCTCGTTTTCGCTTTTGATGTACTTTTCGTCTCTGGACTTGGCCAATAGTTCTGGCATTTTCAGGATGTCCGTCGGGTCGTATTCATAGGAGATGGAGATCGGCACGACCTTGATTTTTTCAAAAAAGCCGAAAGGATTTTCTCCGGCTTCGGCAAGCGTGAGCATCTTGAGGACACCTTTGTGAGTGATGTCGTTTCCATCTTTGGTTCTGCCCTCGCGCTGGGCCGTCCATACCGATCGGTTTTCCCTCAGCAGGGACTTGCTAATGAACTCGGACACGAGCAGGGAGCTTTCAAAAAGCGCCCTTCCTGATAGGCCTCGGCGGATAGCAAAGTTTCGGTTGAGTCGGGAGAGAGTATGGAGGAAAGGCTTCTTGATCAAGTTGTCGCCAATCGCCGAGGTAGTCATGACCAGCCCTTTCTCGTAGAGGCAGGAATTCAGCAACGAAGTGTCCAGTATGATGTCGCGATGGTTGGAGATGAAAAGGTAGGCCGTATTCGGCTCCAAACCTTCAAATCCCCCAGTGCTTAGTCCCTCGGAACTTCTTTCCAACACCTTCATCAGTGCAGGATAGATGAAATTGATCTGAAAGTCCCTTAAAGAATGCGTGTGGTGCATGAGGTCTTTCCAATGGGAAGGAGGGTCATTGGGAAAGGCAAAATTCATCATGGCCTCTAGCATAGGATCGTCGATGATCTTTCTGATCGCAGCGTTTGCTTCGGAATCGTAAAAAGGCCTTATCGAATCAAATTTGGACATAGGAGGGTTACTTTGCTTTCGCAAAAAGCAAAAATTAGCTGAATAATAGAAGCTATTTTAGGTTTAGCGGGAGACGCTGCCGGTCAATCAGTCCCGTCTCAGATACTTATCGATGAAAAGCAGATGCACCGGAAGCGCTGCTGTCCAGTAGGGCCAAGTATGGGCCCCTGGACGTTCGATGTATTCGTGGGGAGTTCCGTTTTCGAGCATGAGCTGGTGCATCTGCCGGTTAGTCTCGATGAGGAAGTCGTCCACACCGCAGTCTATGATCAGGGCGATTCCATTGGCCTTTATCCTGTCCACCAAACCAACGGCGGTGTAGGGGTTGAAGGTCGGCGCGTCATAGTTCAGATCCGCGCCCAGCATGGCTTTTTGGCTTTCCTTGCGAAGTTTACGGAAGTCATCTGGTACTTTCCACATACGGGTATCGATGTTCATGACACCGCTCATGCTGCCGGCAGCCACAAAGAGTTCCGGGTGTTTTGCCGAAATCGTGATAGCTCCATGTCCGCCCATGGAAAGCCCGGTGATCGCGCGGGATTCCCGGCGGGCAAAAGTCCGGTATTTTTTGTCAATGTTGGGAATCAACTCGGCGGTCAGATAAGTCTCATATCGCACGGAGTCGAGTAGGGGGCTGTCGTAGTAGTAGCTGGAGGGACCAACACCGGGAGTGACGATGATGAGCTTATATTCCTCGGCCATTCTTTCGACGAGACCGGGCTCGGTGGTTTTTTTGTGCCAATCACTGAAGGCTCCACTTCCCCCATGCAGGAGGTACAGGACGGGGTATTTTTGACTTCCAGTTGGATAGGAGGACGGGGTCGTGACGGCAGCTTTGAGGGTTTTGTTCATTGCCTCACTGTAAATTTCGATAGTGTCGGTCTTTGCCTGTCCAAAGGCCCAAAGCGGGAAAAAGGCAATAAGGCTGATAATACGGTTCATGGGTTGGTCTTCATTGGGTTTCGATCTGGAAAATAGGCAATCTTATCGAAGACTCAAGCGCTGTTTTCCTGGCTTCCACGCCTATCCCAAATATCTTATTTTGTATATTCTTGCCGGTCTTGAGTTTTTCCCAAAGTTATGAATCGATTGCAGCGCATAGCCAATTTCCTCCTCATCCTTGTGTTGGGAGCGCTTGTCCTCAAGGAGGGGGATTTTATTCTGGTTCCCCTGGTTTGGGGGATTTTTTTTGCTTTTGCACTGTACCCTATCTCCTCTTGGCTTGAGAAAAGAAGAGTTCCCAGGGCATTGGCGATCTCGTTCAGCATCCTGTTGGTTGGCTTGTTTGCGCTTGGAATGGCCTATGTCCTTTTAAACCAAATGGTTGGCCTGATTAAGGACGCGCCGGAAATTGGGGGTAATCTGGAAAGCAAGTTTAGTCGATACTTGGATGAACTGAGTACGGTCTTTGGAAGAGATCTAATCAATCCCAATTGGGACTCAGACATGGGCTCCTTCCTTTGGGGAGGCAAGCTGACCGAGACGCTCTTCGCTACTGGGAAATCGCTCACCTTGGCTGGGATAATTCCCCTTTACGCCTTTTTGCTGATGTATTACAAGGATTTTTTTATTGAGTTTTTGATACGCTTTTCCTCCAGAAATCAAGAGCTCGTCATCAACTGGGCCAAGGATTCTGGACGGGTCATCCAATCCTATTTGGCTGGAATGATCCGCGTCACGGGAATCGTAGCGGTCCTGGCGGGAATCTTCTTCTATCTGCTTGGGGTCAAGTATTTCCTGCTTTTTGCCGCGTTTGTCGCACTGATGAACCTGATCCCCTATGTCGGGGTCTTCGTTTCTTCGTTTTTCGCCATTCTCTACGTATTTCTTACCACGGATTCGCTGCTTTATCCATTGCTGACTTTCGCCGTGCTTTGGGGTATTCAGCTTTTGGAAAACAACATCATCACCCCTCTGGTGGTAGGCTCGAAAGTCAAAGTGAATGCCCTCGCGGTCATCTTGGCAATCTTGCTCGGGGGATGGCTATGGGGAATATCCGGGATGATTCTCTTCATCCCGCTCACTGGGGTGCTGAAAATCACGCTTGAGAGAAGCCACGGACTCAAGCCTTTTGCTTACCTGTTGGGCGATGACGTGCCGATCAGCGAGGAGTCCGAAAACTTTTGGAAGCTCGCACTCAGGAAATTTTCCAAAAAGGGAAAGCCAAATTAGGGAGATGAGAGCCTCTTACAGGACTTGAACCTGCGACCCACGCTTTACGAAAGCGTTGCTCTACCAACTGAGCTAAAGAGGCTGAAGGACAATCATCTAAGCTTTAAACTAGCTCAGTTGGCGCCACCCTGCAAGCCGGCTGCTCGGTAAAACCTTCCGAATGGAAGGTTTCTTCACCCTCGCCCCTCAACTGAGCTAAAGAGGCATAGTGCACCGAGGCAGCATTCGAAAATACCTCAGATGGCCCAAGCCTGCAAGTTGAATGCTCGGTAAACAATATTTAAAGGGCGTTTTTTATTCTTGCCCGTCGACTGAGTCAAAGAGGCTCAAAATGAACTTGCCGGGGCGAGTAAAAAAGAAAAGCAGACCTGAAAGATCTGCTTTTGTTCAAGTGTGCGGATGAATGGATTCGAACCATCACACCCAGAGGGCGCTGCCACCTGAAGACAGTGCGTCTACCAATTTCGCCACATCCGCATCGTTGAATTGGTGTGCAAATAACGCAAATCCCAACAATCCAAACAAAGCCTCGGGTCAATAAAATAGAACTTTCCTTATGTAAAAGCAATCCTATTGACCGCCAATTACTTCCAAAGGTCGGTGTTTTCTATTCCTGCATCTTTGGCAACAAAAACCGGTATTTTGCCTTCGGCCTTTTGCTTTTTATAATCTTCCCAAGCGCGGAATGCTGGTTTTCTGAGAAGCAAAATTGCGACAATGTTTAGCCATGCCATCATTCCGACTCCTATGTCGCCTAGTGTCCAAGCGACCTCGGCTGTTTTGATCGAGCCATAGAAGGTAGCGCAAAGAATGGCAAGCTGCAGCACGCGAACGGCCCATTTTGCAGACTTGTTTCTCGTCAAATAGCTAAGATTTGTCTCTGCAATGAAGTAGTAGGCCATGATGGTGGTGAAGGCAAAAAACAGGAGAGCTATCGCGACAAAGCCCTTTCCGATTGCCGGGAAATGGGTGCCGATTGCAAACTGTGTAAACTCAGGTCCGAAAGGAACACCGGGAAGATTCTCCACAATGAAGCCTCCTTCAGGATGGACTACGTTATACTGGCCCGTGAAAAGGATCATCAATGCTGTAGCCGTGCAGACAAAAAGAGTATCCACGTACACGGAAAAAGCCTGAACCAAACCCTGTGCTGCCGGATGTGTGACCTCCGCCGCCGCGGCCGCATGGGGAGCGGTGCCCTGGCCCGCTTCGTTGGAATAGATTCCCCGCTTCACGCCCCAGGCGATAGCCATGCCGAATACGCCACTGAATGCTGCCTCGATGTTGAATGCTGATTTAAATATCAGTGCAAAGATCGCCGGTACCTCGGCAATGTTGAGAACGATGATGATCACTGCCATCAGGATGTAGGCCAAAGCCATAAAGGGCACCACGACCTCGGCAACCTTGCTGATCCGCTTGACTCCTCCGATAATAATCATGCCGAGTAAAAGGGTGACCCCAAAACCGGTATAGTGGACAGGAATATCAAACGCGTTTTGGGCGCTAAGCGCGATACTGTTGCTTTGTACTCCCGGGAGAAACAAAACCGTACTGAGGATCGTGGCAAAAGCAAATAACCACGCGTACCATTTTATTCCAAGTCCCTTTTCTATGTAGTAAGCCGGACCACCTCTATACAGTCCTCCACTTACTTCCTTGTAAATCTGGCCCAGCGTGGACTCAATAAAAGCGGAGGAAGCGCCCAAAAAGGCGATAACCCACATCCAAAATATAGCGCCTGGCCCACCCATGGCGATGGCAGTGGCCACACCCGCGATGTTCCCGGTGCCCACCCGGCCAGAAATGGCAATCGCAAAAGCCTGAAATGAAGAGACTCCCTTTTCGGAGGACTGCCCCTTAAAGAGCAGGCCGACCATCTCGCGGACATAGGTTAGTTGGATGAATTTGAGTGCGAAAGAAAAATACACTCCGGCTGCCAAGCACAAAAAAATCAACGCATTACTCCATATTATTCCGTTTATAGCATCTATAATTTCCTTCATCTAGCTCTGTTTATTTGTTTGGGGATAAGTAGAAATTCAAATTCAAGTGGTGAATTTGAGGGTAAGTACCACAAAAAACTTTAAAAACTTGATGGGTGGGTCAAAAAATGATCTCATTTCCTGTCGGCGGACAGGTAGTTTTGCCAATCAGGGTTTTACCAAAAAAAGTGGAGGCAGACTCTCCTAATCTGCCTCCACGGATTGATTTCTTTTTCTAATCTATTACTCCATGCTTCCTCAATCCGGGACCTTCAGACTGGGTGAGTTTATCACCCATGTCAGCCCGGGCGATGTTGGCCATGGAGTCAAGCTGGGCAAGTATCTCCGGATATAAGTCTTTCACGTCATTGGATTCGAACGGATCGCTTTCCAAATCATAAAGCTCTGTGTTTTCAAAATCGAGGTAGAGGTAGTCTACCGGAAATCCGTCATTTCTCAACACGGTGCCCTCTGGTATAATCCTATACCGGTGTGGATAGACCACTTTCCATTTGCCAAAGATTACCGCTTGCAGCTCGTTTTGGTTGTAGTAGGCGTAATATGGCTTGTCCTCCATTTCTTTCCCTTGGATCAGCGGCCATATATTTCTCCCATCGATTTTCAATGTAGGAAGTGGGGATTCAACCAGAGAGGCAAGGGTCGGGAAAATATCGATGGTCATTGCTGCTTCATCCTGCACCTTTCCCGCCGGTATTTTTCCAGGCCAGGCAAAAATGGCCGGTACACGGATTCCTCCATCCAAAGAAGTTCCCTTTCCTGCCCGCAGCCCACCGGTGGTTCCTGCATGCCCGCCGTAGGAAAGCCATGGGCCATTGTCGGAAGTGAAGATGATCAGTGTGTTTTCTTCCAGCCCCAGCTCTTTCAGTTTTGCCCTTACCTGTCCCACGGACCAGTCGATCTCCATCATCACGTCGCCGTACATGCCTTGTTCGGATTTTCCTTTGAACTTGTCTGATACAAACAAGGGCACATGCGGCATGGAGTGGGCTAGATAGAGGAAGAAAGGCTGCTTTTGGTTTTTCTCTATGAAATCAACCGCCTTCTCAGTGTACCAAGTGGTCAGCTGGCTTTGCTCATCCAAAATCTGAACCGCTGAGTCACCTTCGTAGAGCGGGAGTGGGGGATAGTAATCCTTGGTTTCCGGATGATGAGGCCACATGTCGTTGGAATAGGGCAGTCCGAAGTAGGTGTCGAAGCCCTGTTTGGTCGGCAAAAACTCAGGCTGATGCCCCAAGTGCCACTTGCCGACGATTCCGGTGCTGTAGCCTTGGCCTTTTAGCATTTCAGCAATAGTAGTTTCGTCTGGGTTGAGGCCGTGCTTAGCCGAATGGTCCAGCGCACCGAAGATCTCGAGTCTGTTGGCGTAGGTGCCGGTGAGTAAGGCAGCCCGGGAAGCAGAGCAGACGGCGTGGGGGACATAGAACTGGGTGAATTTGGTGCCGTCGTTGGCCAGCTGGTCCAAGTTGGGGGTCTTCCAAGCTGTAGCGCCGTAGCTGCCGAGGTCGCCATAGCCTAGATCATCCATGAAGATGAGAACGATATTGGGTTTTGTGTCGCTGGCAGACGTTTCTTCTGCTGTTTTCGACTGGCAGGCAAATGCACTGATCAAAAGCCAGGACAAAAGGAAATAGGTAATTTTCACTTCTTCTATTCTTGTTTTAAAGACGGCCTGAATTTGAAAATTTTTAGGGGAATACCCATCCTTGATTTCTCTACCGGGGTAAATTTTTATCCAATTGCCCTAAAAAAGTGCTGAGGTTTGCAAGATGAAGTAGCGGTCTACGCCTAAGGAGTTTGGACGGTAGCCTCACTTGATCCTAATGGATGAAGTCGCCGGATATAAGAAAGACAGATCGAAAATTTTCAACCTGTCTTGACTAAAGCCGGGGTGGCAGTCTTCTATCCACGGCCTTTCCGATGGCAATCGAGGCGGGATTCGTGGCATCGCTCCGCAAGAATAGAGCTGCCTGAAAATGAAAAGGAGGTTGCTTCAAAGAAGCAACCTCCTTAAACTAAGTCGGGGTGGCAGGATTCGAACCTACGACCTCCACATCCCAAATGTGGCGCGATACCGGGCTACGCTACACCCCGAAACTTGACTTTTTTGTAGGAAAAAGGATGGCTTGAATTGCTCCCCTTTTCTAACGGCTTGCAAACATAGTGATTTTAATTTTTGGCACGTGCCTAGCTTTAGAAAAAAAGCTGCTTTTTTTCATTTTTTGAAAATCCCCAAGCCAGCAAATTGAAATTTCGTGCAATTTCTCTAAAAAAATACGTAGAAAGTAAGTATATATACGTAATTTTTATCTACATTTCGATACAATTCAAGAAAGATGATGGTATCAGTAAGTTCAGCCTTTTCCCTTATCGCTCAGCATGCCCAAAATCTTCAAGCGGTCAAACTCCCCCTGAAGCAGTCTCTGGGACATTACCTTGCTGAGGATATATTTGCGCCTATTTCCATTCCTTCCTTTCGCCAGTCTGCCATGGACGGCTACGCCATCCAAATGGGTTCAGCCCAATCTTATGAAGTAGTGGGTGAAAGCAAGGCGGGGGACTTCTGGAATTTTGATCTTGGGGAAAACGCGGCTGTCCGTATTCTTACCGGTGCCAGGGTGCCTGACATGGCGGACACAGTAGTCGTGCAGGAAAATACGCGCATGGATGGATCCAAAATCCACCTGAAACGCATGCCAAGACCTTTTGGCAATATCCGCTCAATAGGAGAACAGGTCATGAAAGGAGACTTGGTCGCAAAAAAGGGCTCAAAGGTAAATGCCACTCTACTGGGCTTTTTGGCCAGTTTTGGATTGGAGGAAGTTTTAGTCATCAGTAAACCCAAAATTACAGTAATCGTCACCGGGAGCGAACTGCAGGCGGCTGGCTTGCCTCTGCATCCCGGTGGCGTTTACGAGTGCAATGGGACTGCGATGGAGGCGATGCTCGCCGAGCAGGGCTTTCAGGTGGAAGCATTACATCATGTCCCTGACGAGCGATCGGCTACGATAGAAGCCGTCTCCCAGTCGCTGGGTGCCGACGTGCTCTTGATATCCGGTGGGATTTCGGTTGGGGACTATGATTTCGTGAAGGCTGCGTTGCAGGAAAGTGGCGTGGAGGAGGTTTTCTATCAGGTCAACCAAAAGCCCGCCCGACCGATGTGGTTTGGAAAGAAGGGCAAAACCCTAGTCTTTGCCCTGCCCGGCAACCCGGCCGCCATGGCCGTTTGTCTGCAAGTCTACATATTGCCTTTGCTTCACAAAATCGCCTCAGGTGCCGAACTTAACCTGAACCTTGAGATAGGGATACTCTTTGGGGAGGTGGAAAATGCCTGCGGGAAAAGCAGGTTTCTCTGTGCACAAGAGAAAAACGGAATGGTGACGATTCTAGAAAAGCAATCCTGCAATACGCTTAGCGGTTTTGCGAGAGCCAATGCTTTGGTTTTTATTGACGAGTCTGTCCCGGGATTGGGATTTGGAGACAAAGTGCAGTTCCTACGTTTGAACAGTGCTTAAATTTAGTAAAGCGGTGGAAAACTTGAACCCGACACGAGCTGCCTATATCCTTTGCGGAGGCAAAAGCTCCCGTATGGGAGAGGAGAAGGGATTGGTTGCATTTCAGGGAAAACCCTTTGTGCAATGGATCCTGGAGGCTGTTTTTGTTTTACAGGGAGATCCTGTTTTGGTGACGGGAAATTTGGCCTACGCGAATTTTGGGGTGGAGATGATTGCCGATAGAATTGTGGACAAGGGACCGGTGGGCGGCATATACACCGCACTCAATCATTGTCAAACTACCCAGGCACTGATTCTGAGCTGTGATATTCCGAAGATAGACTCGGATACCTTGGAGTTTTTGATCGAAGAAGCGCAAAAGCATGCCGGTAAGATCACCTTCCTCTCCGACTGCAAAAACGACTATCCCCTCATCGGGGTCTATCCCAAAAGTTGCTTGCCAGCTTTCGCGGAAGCGATAGAAAAAGACGAACTGAAACTCCGCCGACTCGTGGAGAGTCTGCCTCACAATCGTATTGTAATCCACCCCGAAAGCGTCTCTAACCTGCAAAACATCAATACCAAATCAGAACTCATCACCCTATCAAACCTATACTGACATGAAAACCGCACCCCAAACTCCCCGCTTGACGCTTATCGGAGCTGGTCCAGGCGATCCGGAATTGCTTACGCTCAAAGCCGTGAAGGCCCTTCAGCAAGCGGAAGTGGTGCTCTACGATGCCTTGGTTAACGAGGATATTCTGGACCTGGCGGAAAATGCCGTAATAGTCTCTGTCGGAAAGAGAAAAGGAGCGCACTCTTTTACGCAAGACGAAATCAATAAGCTCATCGTGACCTATGCCCATGAGTTTGGCTCGGTGGTGAGACTGAAGGGTGGCGATCCATTCGTATTTGGACGGGGAAAGGAGGAGCTGGAGTTTGCTGCCCGGCATGGTGTGACGTGTACGGTGATTCCAGGCATATCCTCCTGCATTGCCGTTCCCGCTTCGATCGGTATACCAGTTACCTACCGAGGTGCATCGGAGAGCTTTTGGGTAATTACAGGCACCACCAGCTCGCATCAACTTTCCGAAGACGTGGCCTTGGCAGCGCAATCCACCGCAACGGTGGTGATCCTCATGGGGCTTTCCAAACTTGAGGAAATCACCCGGATTTACAAGAAAATGGGTAAAAGCAAGACCCCAATCGCCATCATCCAAAATGGTACGCGGGTAGATCAGCGGGAAGTCGTCGGCACGATCGGCAACATCCTGAGGCGTGCCAAAACAGCCTCCATCAAGGGCCCAGCTGTGCTGGTGATCGGCGAGGTAGTCAACTTGGCTACCGTGGAGGCCAAGGTGGGCGAAGACTATATTTTCGAAGATGAGTTCGTTTTACAAAATCTGGGGGCTTTTCCTTTTTGATTATCCGCGTTTATGCCAGTAGCTTGCTTAATTGGGAAAAATCGCGGTAAAGTGTAAATGGAAGGCATCACCTCAAAAAGTACTCGACTGCAGGAAGTAGAGGCCGAGGCAGTGCTGAGCGTGAGCAAGCGCAACACTGTACAAGCCATCCTTGAAAAGCGTGTTCCCAAAGGAGATGTGCTAGAAATGGCCAGGGTTGCGGGGCTTTTTGCGGTCAAAAATACCCACCTGATTCTACCCCATATATATCCCTCTGCGATAGAATTTGCTGCGGTGGACTATCAGATCACTGATTTTGAAATCCATATTTCCGTCCAGATCAGCTCGGTAGGCAAATCCAGTTTGGAAGTGAACGCTATGCACGGTGCGTCCATCACGGCGCTTACAGTGTATGATATGCTGAAGCCTATCGACAAGGAAGTCAGCATCGTCAGGCTGGCTATGGTGGAAAAATCCGACAAGTATAACCGCAGTAAGTACTCCAAGCGCTTTGACGCCGCACTTGTCCTCTGTTCCAATGCGGTGGTGAAAGGCATTAAATCCGATACGGCAGGCCAGGCCATCCTCGAAAAACTCAAAAGCCTGAACGCGGATATTACTTCCTACAACATAATTCCTGACGACTTGGAGCTGATCAGGGAACACGCAAAATCGCTCGCTAAGGAAAACCAGCTGCTTGTGTTTAGCGGCGGCACGGGACTGTCCAAGACCGATCTGACTACTGAAGCCTTGCTGCCGATCTTGGATAGAAGAATACCGGGGATAGCCGAGGCAATGCGGAGCTACGGTCAAGTCCGCACACCTTATGCGATGTTTTCCAGAAGCCTTGCCGGCATGATCGGAAACTGCCTGGTGTTGGCCATTCCTGGCTCCACCCGCGGGGCTGAGGAGTCCATGGATGCGGTCTTCCCAGATTTGTTGCATGCCTTGAAGTGAAAGTCGGGATTCGGGAAATATTCTGACGACTCCCTAGTTTGCTTGGCTACAATTACTCCAAGTCCGATTAACACCGCAGCTTATACTCGGTCCTCCCCACCACGCGCTGTTACTCGTCCTTCCAGCTGTGCTTAAACAGCGTAGGAGTTACGATGAGTTGCACCCATCCCCAGTTTTGGGTTTTGGCGGCTTGGTCCCCGCCTTTGACAGCGGCCATGCTTTCCGTGTCAAAAAACTGTGAATAGCCGGCGTTGAGCTTGATGTTTTTTGCGATGGTTTTGGAAAATACCAGGTCGAGTTCAGATCCCAAGTACTTGCTCTGCCCATCCCGGAGTTCGGCGTTTGAGGAGAAAAAGTGCATTTGTGCGGAAAGGTTGGAGCTTTTTCCCGTCGGCACCAAAGCTGTGAAATAGCCGTCGTTTAATCCGACGTTGTTCGCGTGGTTTCCCACATAGAACAGATCCATGTAGCCGTTAAACTTGTGGTTGGTGCCGTAGAGCGGGAAGAAGGATTTTTCCTTGGATTCGGCCACCTGATCTGAGCCGCTGAGCGACTCAAATCCTGCCATCAGCGCTACTTTGCCCAGCTTGTACCTTGCTTCCAACATGTACTGGTAGGCATTTAGAGCGGTACTTGGAGCCGATTTGCCAGTCTGCAGATACGCCGATCCCGTCAGTGTGAGGGAAGAGAGCGGGAAAGAAAAATACGCTCCGGTCGTTTGCCGGTAGTAAACACCATCGGGCTGCGGAGCCGCTTCTTCCGTGAATTTCTGGAAGCCATTATTCATAAACATAAAGCTGAGTGAGGCTTTTTCCCAAGTCTTTTTCGCGTGTAACATTTGCATGACCTTGTAGGAATACATGCCATTGATTCCATAGGCAGAACCCTCGTTTTTCTGGCTTTCCTCGTTGAAGGCAAAGGCTAAATCGGTTTTGAAGCCGCTTCTGGTGTAGGTGACCATCGCCGCATCGTGAAATCTTCCCTGCATAGTCCAGTCCACCTCGCCCAGCATACGCTGGTCGTCGTAGGAGAGCGTCTGTCGGCCCAGCTTCATAGACCAATTTTCGCTGAAAGCGTAGCCCAGCCATGCTTGGAACAGCGAAAAGGAATTGTTTTCATCGTTAATGGCCAGTTGGCGCGTGTCGCCCCAAGTACTCACGTCTTGTACACTCAGGTGGAACTTGAGCTTGGAGTCGAAGTAATCTACATTGAGGCGGGAGCGCTGAGTGACAAAGGCTGCCGGATCTGCACCATCGGGGAGCAAAGCTCCATAGCCATGACGGTATTCAAAGCGGGGCCGGATGTCGGCGTCCATGGAGACGGTCTGGGCTTTAGCTTGCAGGGGAAGCACCGCACATAGACCAATAGCGTAAAGAATCTTTTTCATAACAGGTAGAATAGGTTGCTATGAAGATAAGTATAAATACTTATTATTTGCAAAATAAATACGTAAATAAATAAGTATTTTTCAGGCTTATGAAATTCGTCATTCTGAAGGGCGTCACCTGCTTCAGGGTTCTTTGGCAGGCCACGGCCCTGAAGTAATCTTCTTGAATTGAAATCAGAAAAGAATGGTTCTGAGATAAAAATCAGGGCTGGTTTTGCCTTGCGGTGATGGGAGAGATTTCAGTTTTCGTGAACATGTTTTTCGGATTGCAAATCCTAGATTACTGCTTCGGAATTGCAAATTCCGAAGTGCAGATGCCGCGTATCTTAGGAAAGGACCTCGGAATGGTCAAACCTTTCAATAGCCTCGAGTGCAACTGGAGATGCCAGAAGATCCCCAAGGTATCAAATCCCCAAGGGGGTTGAACCTTTGGTGAATGGTGCAAAGAGTCTTACCCGCAAGATGGACACCCTTCGGGGCAGGTTGGATCGAAAAATAAACCGAATCAAACCGGACATGATTTGGATCGCAAAACCGACCCAGAAAGGTTCGATGAATCAGCAAACCGGTTCAAAGTCGGGCATAACTTTTTACCCTCAGAGGCAAACCAGTTAGGTTCGGAAGTGAACTTTTACCCTTGTTGGTGAACCGGTTAGGGTTTGGGGTGAACTTGTGTCGGGGATAGGATGGAGGCTTTTACTCCGTCTGCGTTAAAAAGGTCTTCTTGGCAAAATTGGTCTTTGGTGCTTCGCATAGGGGACAATGGTAGTTGGGGGGCAGGCGTTCGAAAGGCGTGTCTTCAGCGATTCCTTGGCTGGGATCTCCGTAGCTACTGTCGTAGACGGTGAGGCAGTCTCGACATTGATATACCTCTCGGCTAAGCTGCTCCTTGGGTTTTGCCGCTTTTTCGGGAAGGGATTTTTCCTGTCCCAGCTGCTCAAAATAGATCTTGCTCAGTTCGATGAGTAGCTCCGGCAAGTCGGATTTGTCCACTTCCTGCACGTACACGAGGTATTCTTGTGTATTTGGATCGAAGTTTTTGGCGTGCAGCAGGTTGTAGGTGCTACGGATCTTCAGGCCTTCCAATTGTATCGGCGGTTCGTTTTTCTCGATGATCACGGAGGTGAAATAGTACGCTTTCTTCGTGTAGTCAGTGATCGCAAAAGTGAGTCCGTAGGTGCTGATGTCATGCTTGTCAAAGTAGGAGACCAGGTATTTTTTCAGCTTGAGGGCGGACTTGTTGGCCACGGGAAGGTGCCAGTTGAGTTCCAGCATGGAGTGGCGGACATTGATTCCATATTTGCCCAAGAGCTTTTCCCATTCCAGCTTGTAGGGTTCTTGGATTCCTTTGATGATGAGGGATTTCCAAGGGGTGATGGAAATTTTTCCAATCCGACAGTCGGAGCATAGGTCGCATAGCGCTTTGAGAAAGTCGATGTAGTACTTGTTGTTTCTCCAATACAGGCCCATCCAATAGCTGTCCGAGCCGACGCGGTTGATCCCTTCGTAGTATGGAAATGGATAGAACGGCACCTCCAGGGGCTTGTCCACGGTGCGGTTGTTGAGATCGGCAATGTCATTGACCAGGTCAAAAAGGAAGTCGACCGTCTCCGGCTCCTCCTGCAAGATGTCTTCGATGGCCACCGAGACTTTTGCCAGGTCCCAGCTGTATATCAGAGCGGGAAACATTTGGTTGCTTTCCCAGTCGGGCAGTCGCACAAACAGATACCAATAGTCCTCGTGCTCCGATGCGATAAAATTGAGGTGTCCTGTGAAGAGCGGGACAAGGCGCTGTTTGGGGTCGGTGATGTTGATTTTCAAGGCGGACCGCGCACGAAACTGCTCCAAGACGTAAAGGTAGCGATCGCTGGTAAGCCAGGGGGTGTTGGGGAATATGTCGGAAGAAACATACGAGGATACGATGTTTTCCGCTCCTTCCTGTTCTGGGGAGATGATCTGAAATTTGTCCTGGGGATCGATGAAGAAGTCTCCATCCTCTTTGATAAAGAGGATGTCCTGTCGGGAGCCTAGGGAAATGGTATCCAAACCAGCAGACTCCGCGATTTCAAGGATTTGCTTGAGCTCTGCCGGAGAAAGCACCCCGCCTTTGACTACTACTCTGGAAAATGTCTGTTTCATTTCTTCACGATTCGTTTTTATGCTTTTTTGACCATCGGCTTTTATGCCTTTAGCTGATTTGTCTATCCAAAGGAACGCTAAACTTTAGCCTTGCCGACACTTCGGTCTTCCGTCCCGCCAGAGGCTGTCTCGGAAATTAGTCGTGTCAAATTGAGCGAAGTCGAAATGTTTTTCAATTTGCTTCATTAAGCCTTCGATATTCGTGACTCGCGTCACTGCAGTGCTCAGGCTGACAGGTCGTATTCGTTTAGCCAAGTTCCAGTGAAGAACCAAATCGGGTTACTGTCAAGAAAGCGGATATACTTGCTTACGCTTTCGCCTTCGCCTGACTGAGGATTTCCCTCACTTCCGTTTTGCAGCTACCACAGCCCAAGCCTGCGCCGGTCTGCGTGCAAAGTGCGGAAAACTCGGTGCAGCCTCCCGCGATTGCCTCTAGGATGTTTCCTTCGCCCACTCGGCTGCAGCTGCAGACCAGCTTTCCGATCACCGGTCGTGCCTCCGAGTTGCCCATGAGAAGGGATTTGCGCTTTTCGGACAGCTCGATCTTGTTTTCGATCAGGCTTTTGAATTCCGCAAACTCGCTTTTGTCGCCCATCAACACGGCACCGATCAGTAGGTCATCCTTCACGATGCACTTTTTGTAATAGCGACGGCTGATGTCCGTAAACACGATCTCCTCGTAGCCTTCTTCGTTTTCCGGCACAATGATGTCGCCGATGCTGCAGAGCTCCAGGTCTTTGAATTTCAGGATGTTCATCAGCACTGAGCCGCTGTAGGTGCTGCTGATATCGCCGGCGATGAAGTTTGCCAATATCGTCGCCTGCTCCTCGGCAGCGGAAGTGATGCCAAAGAGCTGGTTTTCAAACTCCGCAATCTCGCCGATGGCGAAAATATTGGCGTAGTTGGTCTGTAGGTGCTTGTTGACCTTTACACCACGGCTGCAGTTGATGCCGTTTTCCCGGGCAATCTTGATGTTGGGCTGGGTGCCTATCGCATACACTATGGCGTTGGCCTGGATGTTTTTTCCGCTCTTCAGGGTGATGCTCAGGTTTTTGGAGTCCGGGTCGTCAAACACGGTGCTGACCTCGTTGTCAAAATAAATGTGTATTCCCCGCTCTTGCACGTCCAGTGCAAGCAGCTTGCTGGAAATCAAATCAAGCTGCCGCTCCATCAGGCGTGATGCCCGCTGTACGATCGTGACCTTCACCTGGGTATGCTGCAATGCTGCCGCAAGCTCCAAGCCAAGCAAGCCTCCTCCCACAATGACCACATGTTGAACCTCGTTGGGAAGGTGGGTTTCCTCAAGATAGGCTTTGAACCTGTCCGCATCGCCTCTGCTGCGCATGGTAAAGCGGCCGGGAAGATCTAGCTGGGCGTCTTTTGGCACAAAGGCCCGGCTGCCGGTGGCAAGGATCAGTTTGTCATAGGAATGCTCGATACCGTCGTTGTCCCAGACTTTCTGGAGTTCCGGGTCTATTTTTTCTATAGAAAGATTGGTGTGAAGCGCGATCTTGAGCTTGGAGAGCTCTGTTTCCTTAATCTTGAGCAGCTGCTCCCAGGTGAGTTCCTCAGTGACGTATTCCGGCAGCAAAACCCGATTGTAAAAGGGGTGGGGTTCTTTGGAGAATACATGGATTTCGTCTCCAGAATTATGCTCGCGGTAGTTTTGGATAAACCGAAACGAAGCCGCTCCCGCCCCCACGACGATGATTTTTTCCTTGGGCTTTTGATACTTGGTGACTGACACGGTGGTGTACTTGAAGTCAGGCTCCTTGGACTGGGGATCGACTCTTGTGAAGGTGAGGTTGTTGGCGCGGTTGAGGTCGTTTTCGAGCTGTTTGCCCCAGTGCATGGGCAGGAAAACCACGCCATTGCGAACGGAATTGGAGATCTTGGCCCGAACGCGGACGATGCCGTTTTTGCTTTTCACCTCGACTACGTCCCCGTCCTTGATCTTGTAGATGTAGCCGTCAAGCTGGCTGATTTCCAACACGGGTTGGGAGTAGTGGGTGCGCAAGCGGGCGACCTTCCCGGTTTTGGTCATAGTGTGCCACTGATCCCTGATGCGTCCCGTCGTCAGTACAAATGGATATTGGGCGCTTATTTTTTCAGACGTGTTCTCGATCTGTGCAGGGATATTGAAGATTGCTTTTTGGCTGGGCGTGTAGAATTTCTTGTCGGTAAAGAGCCGGTCAGTTCCGGGATGTCGGTAGGCAGGCACCGGCCACTGTATGCTACCTTCGTTTTTCAGGCGATCGTAGTTGAGGAAGGATATGTCGATGTTGGTGCCTTTGGTCATGGCGCAATATTCTTCGTAGATCTCTTCCGCGTTTGCAAAGTTGAAGCCACGAAAGCCCATCCTCTTCGCGAAATCGCAAAGGATCTCCACGTCGGGTCGGGCTTCTCCAGGAGGATTGATCCCCTTCGTAAGGTAGGAGATGCGCCTTTCGGAGTTGGTCATGGTGCCTTCCTTTTCCAGCCAACCCGCTGCGGGCAGCACCAAGTCGGCATAGGCGACCGTGTCTGAGCGATGGGAGATGTCCTGCACGATGACAAATTTCGCATTGGTGAAGGCTTTTTCCACCTTGCCAAGGTTGGGCAGGCTGACCATGGGGTTGGTACAAATGACCCATACGGCCTTCATCTCACCGCTCGCCAGCGCGTCAAACATCTCCGTGGCGGTGTATCCTGGATTGGGAGAGATCTGATCCACTCCCCAAAAGTCGGCGACATCCTGTCGATGCTGTGGATTTTGGAGGTCCTTGTGGACAGCAAGAAGATTGGCCATGCCGCCTACTTCCCGTCCGCCCATGGCATTGGGCTGGCCAGTCAGCGAAAAGGGACCGTTGCCGGGCTTGCCGACTTTTCCGGTCACCAAGGACAGGTTCAGCAGCGCAAAGTTCTTGTCCGTGCCGATGGAGCTCTGGTTGAGTCCCATGGCCCACATGCTGATGAAGCCCTTGGCCTTGCCGATCAGCTCACTCACTTCCTTGATCTCATCTACGGTGATCCCGCAGAGCGTCGCGGCATCCTTGAGCGAGGTTTCCATCACCTGCTTGCGGTAGGCCTGGAAATTTTCGGTGTGGTTTTTCACAAAGCTTTCATCCGCATAACCCGTCTCTATCAGCCTGCGGCCGATGGCATTGTAGAGTATGATGTCGGTGCCGGGGATGAGCTGTAGATGGATATCGCCAAAGCTGGCCGAGTCGGTCTTGCGAGGGTCGACCACGATGACCTTGACATTGGGATTCTTTTCTTTGTGCTTTTCCAGCCTGCGAAAAAGAATGGGGTGGTTCCAAGCGGGATTGGCACCCGCGATCAGGAAGACATCCGCAAGCTCGATGTCCGCATAGGAGATGGGAACGGAATCTTCGCCAAAGGTTTTCTTGTAGGCAACCACCGCCGAACTCATACAGAGCCGGGAGTTGGTGTCTATGTTGTTGGTGCCGAGAAAACCCTTCGCCAATTTATTGGCGATATAGTATTCTTCTGTGAGGCACTGGCCAGAGATGTAGAATCCGACGCTGTTGGGCCCGTATTTCCGGATTAGGGATTTGAAGACGGCGGCAGCCCGGTCCAATGCCTCGTCCCAAGTGACTCTTTCCCGCGCATGCGCCCGACTCCAGCGCATCTCTGGATAAAGTATGCGGTCGGAGGTATCATTGACCACGTAGTGGAGATTCATCCCTTTGGAGCAGAGCATGCCTGTATTGACGGGATGCTCAGGGTCGCCCTGCACGCTGACTTTGGCTTGGGGATTGACATCGGCGAGGATGCCGCAGCCCACACCACAGTAGGAGCAGGTGGTTTTTATTTTCTTCTTAGAATTCACGGGTAAGAGGTTGGCCTGAAGAAGTATAAAGCGAAAGGCACTTTCCCCGAGAAGAGTTGCCGGAGAAAGTGCTTTTCGGAAAGTCACTCATGCAATTTAGTCCTCCAATCGGATTAATTCAGGGCTTAGCTGCTCCATTTCTTTCTTGGCGATTTTTTCGTCTTCGAGACTGAAGCGTATAATGAGCGTGGCGATGCCGGTGACAACGATCAGCACCCCAATTTGAAGATAGCCGCTAGAGACTGCCCCGGCTTCCGCGGCGACTTGCGCTGCCTTGAGTGCGTCAGCGCTTAGGGATTCCCCTCCCTGCAGTATGCCTGTACCAGCTTCCGCTGATTTGTATTTTAGGAAAAGGGCGGTGATGAAGGCGCCAAAGTTGCCGCCAGCTCCCACGATGCCGGAGATGGAACCGATCGCTTTTTTGTTGATAAAAGGAACGACGGAAAAGGTGGCACCCTCGGCCATCTGAACGGTGAGGCTAAATCCAATCAGAAGAACAATGCCGATCACCAGGCTCGTGGCGGTGGAAAACAAGCCCAACATCAGGCCTTCCGCCACGATGATAGCGGCCAAGAACCACACCCGGCCCTTGAGGCCGTTTACTTTGCCGTATCGGTCGCCAAACCAGCCCCCCAGTGTTCGGGCAAATATGTTCATCAAGGCGAAGGAAAGGACGAGATTGCCCGCGGTGATTCGGCTCAGGCCAAAGGTGTTTTGCAGGTAATCATCCATCGTGCCGTACACCGTGAGCTCGATGCCGAAACATGCGGCATACACGGCAAAAAGTACCCACACTCGGTAATCCTTGGCCGCTTCCAGGAAGCCGACGCTGTCCTTTTTGCTTTTTGGAATCCTTTCGCCTCTGGCGACTAGGTCTGCATAGTTTCCGGCAGGAGTGTCTTGGGTAAAGAAATAGTAGAGTAGGCCAGTCAGAAAGCAGATGGCTCCGATGATGACCATGGAATATCTCCAAGCCTCGGATTCTGCGATGCCGAAAGCGATGACCAATGCTGCCAATAGTGGCATTCCTAGCCTGTTGGCGCCACCGCCAAGGTTGCCCCAGCCGGCCGACGTGGCATTGGCCGTACCGACCACATTGGGGGCAAACATCAGGGAGGTATGTACTTGGGTGATGACAAAGGATGCTCCGATGAATCCGGTGAATAATCTACAGATATAAAATTGCATCGGCGTCGTAACGAGCCCGCTCAGAATGACGGGAATCGAGCCCAGCACAAGCAGCCAGGTGTAGCAGATTCTCGGGCCGTACTTGTCGCAGAGCTTGCCGATGAGCAATCGGGAGAAAATAGTCCCCGCCACGGCAAAGACCACCGAATTCCATTTCTGTTCAGCAGTCAGGCCCAAATCCCTCACCACGTCAGGCATGAAGGGGATGATGCCAAACCATGCAAAAAAACAGATGAAAAACGCGAAGGATGTGATCCAGAAGGTCCGGATCGGCACGCTTTTGATATCCCTGAGATTCAAACGCGTCGCTTTGAGTTGGACTTGATTTTTCATGAGATTAGTAGTTGTTAGTCAATGGTTATCTCGCACAAAGGGTGCAATCCTATGACGGGGCTAGTCTTTCACATCTGGGAAGTATGAGTCTAGCGTGACTTTGGATTACTTACTTTTGCTTGATATAAAAATAAGTAAAAATACTTATTTAATCCAAGTGATACGTAAATTATTTACGTAAAAAAATCAAAAGCTCATCTCTTTTTGCAGAAATGAGCTTTTGTTAATGCTGCGTGGTACTTAGTTTTTACTAGATCAGGTTGAGTTCCTTTGATTTTTGGGTGAGCTCGATCAGGTTCTTGACATTCAGTTTCTTCATCAGGTTAAACCGATGTACTTCGGCTGTGCGTCGGCTGATTTTCAGGGACTCGGCGACGTCGTTGTTGCCTTTGCCGTCCAAGATGAGCTCCAGTATTTGTTTTTCCCTGTTGGTGAGCTGGGAGATCTCCTCGGACTCAGCCAAGGGTTTGGGGCTCGGCTTGGACTTTCCTTTCACGAAATTGTCGATGATGATCTGGGAGATGTCACCGGAAAAATATTTTCCTCCAGCTGCGATAGCGTGAAGGGCTTTGAGAAATTCGGCTTTGCTGCTTCCCTTCAGCAGATATCCGTCAGCACCGGCTTCTATTGACTCGACCACGTATTCCTCGGAGTCGTGCATGGACAGCACGAGTTTTTTGATGTCTGAAAAATCTTTAGTCAGGTGCTTGACCACTTCTAAGCCGTTCATTTGCGGCATCCGTATGTCTACGATCAGGAGGTCTGGCTTTTCTTGGGCAATGACCTTGAGGGCTTCCTTTCCGTCCGAGGCTTCCGCGATGACCTTGAAATCGGTTTCGTTTTCCAAGAGGGACTTGATGCCGTCACGGACGAGCTCGTGGTCATCCGCCAGTACGATTCGGGTAGGGTTCATTTGGATCTAAAGTTATTACTTAGTAAAGTAAGCGATTTTTACGTAATCCTGCGAGCCAAAATTAGACCAGGGGAACATTCAGTGTTACTTTGGTGCCTTTTTCCGGAGCGGAATTAATGAAAAGACGGCCGTTGATGTACTTGATGCGCTCCTGCATGAAGGTCAGCCCCATGCCTCCGTCTTTGTCGGGCTTGGGCTTCAGTGTCTTTTTGTCAAAGCCCTTTCCGTTGTCGTCCACGGTGATACTGAGGATTTTTTCGCTGTGGGAGATGGTCACCAAAATCAAGGAAGAGTCGGCATACTTGATCGCGTTGTTGATCGCTTCTTGGGTGATGCGATAGAGGTTGATCTCGACTAGCGAATCAAGGCGTCGACTGAAATCCGACTTGTTCATCAAGATGATGTCCTTGCCGGTGAGCTTGGCCAGTTCCTGGGTAAGTTCTGTTAGGGCTGGTACCAGTCCGTAGTCTTTTAGCTCGGGAGGCGTGAGGTTGAAGGTGGCCGTGCGCACGCCCTTGATGATGTTGGCGGTGAGTTCTTTGAGCTTGTCGAGTTTAGCTTGAGCCTTTTCGCCCTCGCTCATATCCACGCTTTCCAGGAGATATTTGAGCCCGGTAAGCATCTGTCCTATGCCGTCATGGATGTCCTTTGCGATGCGGTTTTGTTCGTTTTCCTGGTTTTCTATGATTCGGCGGCTGATGACATGCTGCTGCTCTATCTTTTCCTCGAAGCTTTCCTTGGTCAGTTGCTCTACTTCCAGCTGGGCTTCTTTACGCTTAGTGATATCCATGCAGATGATGATCAGCTCGGACTTTTCCCCGGAATGAAAAGGGATCATGGAAAAGTCAAGCCAGAGATCCTGTCCTCCCGGACCGGTAGCTTTGACTTCTCCCTGCCAGCCCGCTTTTTTGTTTTCGGCAATGATGCGGTCTATGGTCTGCCGCTCGTTTTCCAACGGGGAGAGGATGTCCGAAAACTTCGCGTTTTGGTTGAACTTCTGGAACTTCAGTAGCTTTGCAAAGCGGTCTCCTATGTGCGTGATGTGGCCGTCGGTTGAGATTCGCGCAAATAGGAGGATTTGGTCCATGGCCTGGCTCAATGCACGCAGCTCACGGACCGACTTCTCCTTGGCCTGACTGAGGATGTCTGCATTCTGGGCCATTTTTATGGCTTTTTTCTCCGACTCCATCAGGGCGCGGATGCTGGCCTTCATGGCTCTGGCCGAGGGCCAAAAGATGATGAGAAACTCAGCGAGGAGGACGAGCAGGGTGAAAAGCGTGATGATGAGCTCCAGCTGCTCGAGCTTGTTTACTTTTTCCTTGGCCTCAAAGTCGTATTGGTTGACGATGGCTTCCATCTTGGACAGAAACTCCCCGCCGCTTGCCAGGATCTCGGTGCTCAGCCGAGCTAGCTGGGCTGAGTCCGGAGCGGCTTCTTGTGACATTCGCAGTAGCGTGTCTGTGTTGGCCAGCATAGACTGGAAGTCAGGCTCTATCCTGGCAAACATTTTTTGGATAGCAGGGCTGTTTTTGGGGTTTATACCCAGTTTTGGATCACCAAACTGGAGGCCTCTATGGGCGTTTTCCCAAGTAGCCTTGGTAGCTAGAAGGGAGTCGCGCAGGGATCGTCGACCAGTCTCGGAGACTTCCGCTGTCAGGAGCAGTACTTCCTTACCAAGCTTTTGGCTGAGCATACGCTGCCGACCCGCCACGTTGACCAAGCGGCTGTCATCCTCCTGGTCGGCCAAATACCGTCGGATCAAAATCTGGCTGGTGATCAGGGAAATGGCTATCGCGCCGAGGGCGATGATGTAGAGGCGCCGAAGTCTGTTGAAGGTGACCTGGTCAAGGGTATTGTTATTCTCAATCATTACTTTCGAAAAGTGCTTCCCGGATAATGGCGAGGCTTTGGGAGGAGAAATTGAGTTTGAGCGCTTCTTTGTGGGCTTTTTCTGACATCTTGCCCCAGGTCTTTCTCAGGATGTCCTTGATTTTTTCAAATTCGTGCTTGGCGACAAAGTCCTCCAGGTAATATTCCAAAAATACCAGACAGACCACGTCTTCCAAGGTTTGGGTCTCGGCATCGGTCTTAAGTTGTTTTTTGCGGATCAGAAACTTCACCCGGGATATAAATGCCTCGTCAAACCCCACTTTTTCCAAGATATTTCCGGTAAGGTCTGCGTGCATTTTTTTGAGCTCCTCCCTCCAGGTAAGATAGCCCACCCGGTCCATGGGATACTCTGAACGTTGGATTTTCCAGCGTGCGATATGCTGCGCACGGGCTGCGATCCTCAGTTGCTCAGAGGCCTCAGGCGCAAAGTCGACCAGTTTTTTGCTCATCCGGTGGGAGTAGAGCAGCTCTTTGGGGAAGTCCTTTCCTTTCCATGGCTCTTTGGTGGGGTCTTCCGTGTTGATTTGGTCGATGAGCTGTATAGCGAGATCGTAGGGGGTCATAAGGTTTGTTTAATCGGCAAAACCAATATAGACATTTCCGTCCTCAACTTTGACCGGGTAGGTGGCGATGCTGTAATCTTCCCCGTTAAGATTGGAGCCATCCTCTAGCGAAAATGTCTTCTTGTGCATGGGGCAGGCGAGCTTGGGAATGCCCCCGGCATCGCCGCTCAGACCACGTGCAAGTACCATTTCCATCTTGTGGGGACAAAGATTTTGGCAGGCGTACCACTTCTGCGTGCGGGTGAAATGGTAGACTGCTATTTGTCGGGACTTGTGCTTGATGCAGGCACCGGCGTTTTCGGGAAAGTCATTTACAGCTCCGACCCAGATCCAGGAGATCACGTCGGCATGCTGGACGGTTTGGTAGAGATTTACGATTTCTTCCATGATTTCTTAAAATGATACTACCAGGGTTTGGGCATTTTTTGTTCACGAAGTGGGACAAAGACCAGCTGGTCATCAGACTCGTCGGTGTTGACAAAAGGTTTGAACCGTTTGAGCGTTTCTGGGTCTTCTATCGCTTCTTTCCATTCGCAGGCGTATTTCTCCACCAATCCGTCCATTTCCCGCTCAAACTCCTCCGCCATGCCGAGGCAGTCGTCCACGACTACTTTCCGCAGGTAGTCTATGCCGCCTTCCAGCTTGTCCAACCAGGTAGCTGTCCTGACCAATGGGCCTGCCGTGCGGATGTAATAAATGAGGAAACGGTCGAGGTATTTGATGCAGGTCTCATCGTCGAGCTGGGAGGCGAGCAGAATGGCGTGTTTCGGACTGGCTCCGCCATTTCCGCAGACGTAGAGGTTCCAGCCTCCTTCGACGGCGATCACCCCAAAGTCCTTGCCTCGGGCCTCGGCGCACTCGCGGATACATCCGGAGACACCGCCCTTCAGCTTGTGCGGTGAGCGGAGGCCCTTGTAGCGCTGCTCGATTCGAATCGCGAAGCTCACGCTGTCGTGCATACCAAAGCGGCACCAAGTGGAGCCCACGCAGCTTTTGACCGTTCTCAGGGATTTGCCGTAGGCGTGGCCGCTCTCAAAGCCCGCGTCGATCAGCTCTTTCCAAATCAGGGGTAGTTCGTTGAGCTGAGCGCCAAAGAGATCGATGCGCTGTCCGCCGGTGATTTTGGTGTAGAGGTCGTATTTCTTGGCGACTTGGCCGAGTACCACAAGTTTTTCGGGAGTGATTTCACCTCCTGGGACACGCGGTACCACGGAGTAAGTTCCGTTTCGCTGGATGTTGGCTAGGAAGCGGTCGTTGGAGTCCTGGATGGCGGCCTGCTTGTTCGCAGTCTCCATGAAGATGCTGGCGAAGATGGAGGCCATCACCGGCTTGCAGATTTCGCAGCCATGTCCCCTGCCAAATCTGTCCAAGGCCTCGTCGTAGCCGATCACCTTGTGCAGCTTTACCAGATCGAAAAGCTCCTGCCGCGTGTATTCGAAGTGTTCGCAGATGGTTTCTTTGACTTCTTTGCCCAGTGATTTCAGGGTTTCTTTGACCAGATCTGCGACCATGGGCTTGCAGCCCCCGCAACAGGTCGAGGCTTTCGTTTCCTTGATCACACCCTTGAGATCCTGACAGCAGCCACTCGTGATCGCATTGCAAATGGCACCCTTGATGACCGACTCGCAGGAGCAAATCTGGGCACTGTCCGGTAGGTCCAAAACAGAACCGAGCGCGTTTTTGGATTCGCCTCCGCGTGCGCCCAGGATGAGATCTTCGGCATTTTCCGGAAGTTTCATCCCGTTGATATAGAGCTGGAACAGGGTATTGTAATCTGAAGAGTCCCCAACCAGGATGCCTCCTAAGAGCCTTGTTCCGTCTTGGCTGACGTTTATCCGCTTGTACACACCGCGCTGCTTGTTTTCGAAGCGTATGGCCACGGCTGCGTCACCTTCGATGAAGGGGTCTCCAAAAGAGGCCACCTCAGTGCCTACGAGTTTGAGCTGTGTGGACATGTCGATAGTAGGGCTCATCAGTTTCTCTCCGCCCATGATCTGATCGAGGGCGACTCCGGCCATCTCGTAGCCGGGCGCTACCAAGCCGTAGATGTTTTGGTTGTATAGGGCGACTTCTCCGATGGCGTAGATATCTGGGATGGAGGTTTCCATCTTGTTGTTTACAATGATTCCACCTCGCTCACCGACTGCAATTCCGGAGTTTTTGGCCACCTCGTCACGCGGTCTGATTCCCGCGGAAATAATGATCATATCTGTTTGCAGGCTGGTGCCGTCGGTAAATTCAATCCGCTCGACCTTGCCCTCGCCGATAATTTCTTTGGAGTTTTTGCCCAAGTGGACTTTCATCCCAAGGCTTTCGATCTTGGATTGTAGCAAGTCGGAGGCAGGTTGGTCCAGCTGCCGGGGCATTAGCCGCGGAGCAAACTCGATCACGTGTGTGGTCATGCCGAGTTCCTTGCTGGCGTTGGCGGCTTCCAGGCCGAGGAGTCCACCTCCCAATACGGCGGAATGGAATTTGCCCTGGGCCTTGAGCTTCTCCGCGTAGCTCTGGATGGCCTCTAGGTCTTCGATGGTGCGGTAGATGAAGATCCCCTCTTTTTCGGAGCCTTTAATGGAGGGGATAAAAGGGGAGGAGCCGGTGGCCAAGACCAGGTAGTCGTAGTCAAAGCTTTCGTCTTTGTGGGTGGTAACTTTCTTGTTTTCCGAGTCGATCCAGGAGACGAGCTCAGAGGTACGTAGAGTAATGCCGTTGTCCTGGTACCAGTTTCTCGACGCCATGAGGAGCTCGTCCGGAGACTCCAGCGTAAAGTATTCGCTCAGATGAACCCGGTCGTAGGCGGGCCTGATCTCCTCTCCAAATACCAGGATGTCAAATTGACTGCGATGGGGGTGGGCAATGAGTTTTTCGCAAAACTTGTAGCCTACCATCCCGTTTCCAACCACTATAATCCGTTTCATTTCTACGTATATTGAGTTAAAAGTAAGTAAATATACGTATAAAAAAAATGTGTATCCAAGAAAATATTTATTTTTCTACGTAAAAATATTTAAAAAGAGGTTTTTTTCAGCTATAGCCTGTACGTAGAATAAGTAAGTGAGACTGTGAAATGTTGCAAAAATGACTTTAAAGGCTTTTTTCTCCGATTGGAGTGGGCAATTCGGTCTTCTTCTAGTTTCGCTGCAATCGCTATCTTTGGGCATGAAAGTTTTCTCCTTGATACTCGGTTTATTCGTGTTGCTCATGACGGTGACGCCATGCTGTAGTGGGGAGGAAAGCTGTACGGAAAGTGAGTTGGCTTCAGAATCTTCCGATGGGAGTGCAGAGGATTTAGGGCACGAACTTCCCTGTTCTCCGTTTTTTTCCTGCGGCAGCTGCATAGGTTTTGTTCAGAAAGAAGGAATAGGGTTCCTATTTGACTTTTCTTTGGAACTGATTTCCAAGGAATACCAAACTTTTTATTTGGCTTCAGCAAAGGGCTTTTTTGAGCTGCTGCTAAAGCCACCGGCGATATAGACGGGCCGCCGCTAGATCCCAAGTAGGGATCTCTATCTTTTGCACACCCTATTAACAAATCATGATGAAGTATGTATTGGCCTCTATGGCCATGTTTTGGGCGATTTCTGCTTTGTGCCAAAACACCTATCGCGCACAAGTGATAGACCATGAGACTGGCGATCCCTTGCCCGGTGCAAGCTTGCTGTTGGAGGAATTGGATAAAGGCGCGGTGTCTGGAGCTGATGGTCAGTTGACGCTGGAAAATATTCCCAATGGTGCCTACACCCTAGAATTGCGTTTTTTGGGTTATGAAACCCTGCGCTTTGACCGGACTTTCCCCCTGGAATCCGGGGAGGTGGAGATACTCTACCTCCATCACCACGAAGACGAACTGGAGGAGCTTGTCGTTCGCTCAGTGCGGAGCTCCCGCCTAATCGAGGATGTGCCCACCCGTGTCGAAATCATAGCCGGGGAGGAACTGGCCGAAAAAGGCAACATGAAACCTGGCGATATCCGCATGCTCCTCAATGAAAGCACCGGAATCCAAACCCAACAAACTTCTGCGACAAGCTATAACTCCAGCATACGCATTCAAGGCTTGGACGGCAAATACACCCAGCTTATCCGAGATGGCTTGCCTTTGTACTCTGGGTATTCGGGTGGTCTGAGTCTCATGCAGATCGCTCCCTTGGACTTGAGTCAGGTGGAGGTGATCAAAGGTTCCTCCTCAACGCTCTACGGTGGAGGGGCAATAGCCGGTCTGGTCAACCTGATTTCCAAAACACCCGCTGAGGAAGCCGAGTTGGGATTTCTCCTCAACGGAACCTCTGCTTTGGGCTTGGATGCAAGCGCATTTTACTCGGAGGATTTTGGAAAAATCGGCACGACGGTATTTGCTTCCTACAATATGGGAACAGCCTACGACCCGGCGGACCTAGGACTCACTGCCATCCCGAAATTTGACCGGCTTACTTTGAATCCGAAAATTTACTGGGAGATCGGCAAGTCCTCTGAATTGATGGTCGGGCTCAATCTGATGCGCGAGGATCGACTTGGAGGAAACGTGGATTATATCAAAGGCGAGCCCGTGGCAGATCCCTACTATGAGGATAATGAGACCCGCAGGATTTCCAGCCAACTCAATTACTCCAATCGGCTTGCCTCAGGGGCTGTGTTGACCGTGAAAAACAGCGTCAGTTTGTATGATAGAAGTATGGAAGTGCCCGACTATTTGTTTTCAGGCAAGCAGTGGTCTTCCTTTTCGGAGCTTAATTTTTCCAAAGGGGACGAAAAGACTGAGTGGATAGGAGGACTGAATCTGTGGACGGACAAATTCATACAGGCCGAGGGAAACGAAAATGCTCCTCTGGACTACGACCTGAACACTTTTGGGGGATTTATTCAGAATATTTGGAATGCCTCTGAGCAATGGACGTTGGAGTCGGGATTTCGGCTGGATTACCAAGAGGAATACGGTTTGTTTGCGCTGCCTAGGATATCGGCCATGTTTGAGCCTACTGAACTACTGACTTTTCGCCTTGGCGGCGGCTTGGGTTATAAGCCGCCCACGGTCTTTTCAGAAGAAGCTGAGCGACTACAATTCCAGAATATCCTGCCTATCGATCCCATCCAAGTGCACGCAGAGCGATCCGCTGGAGCCAACTTTGACGTCAACTATAGGCTTGCACTAGGAGAGGAAGTCACCGTGAACCTCAATACGCTGCTGTTTATGACCCAAATCCAAGATCCTCTGGTTTTGGTGGCTGAGGGATCCTACTACGAATTCCAGCAGCCAGAGGGGATTTTGAACACTAGGGGATTGGAACTTAACATGAAATGGGCTTATCGGGATCTAAAGCTGTTTTTTGGATATACCATGGCAGATGTCAGCCAGAAATACGATGGAGAGCTTCAATCCTATCCCCTCGTGGCAAAGCATCGACTGAACAATGTGCTGATGTACGAAAAGCATGAGGACTTTAGGGTCGGTCTGGAAGCCTACTACTATAGCCCCCAACTCCTCAATGATGGCAAGACGGGCAAATCCTACTGGATTATGGGATTGATGACTGAAAAGAGCTTTGGCGAGCGACTATCGGTATTTTTGAATTTCGAGAACTTTCTGGACACCCGGCAGACTGGCTTTGACACCATTTTCACAGGCTCGATCAGTGATCCCCAGTTTCGGGATATCTATGCCCCCGTCGATGGTTTTGTCATCAATGGGGGAGTAAAACTTCGGGTTCTTTGAGACCGAAACTTGCTTACGTTATTGCGTTTTGTGCCATCGACCTGCCCATATCGGGCAGGTTTTCTTTTTCTTACCTTATTCAATTACATCATTTTGTTTTTGCAAATACAAGTAAATCAACTAGCTTAGGCCACTGTAATGGAGTAGAAGCATGGTGCCGGAAAAAACCTTTTTTATTTGTTTTTAGTTTAAAATACCCAGTACAGGGTATTTTTCAGGGTGCCTTGCTTCCTAATTTTGTCTAATACTAAACTTTTTGTAAGATGAGAACAGCAACCATTGTTAAGAATGTAAATCCTATGCCGGGAATCAGCCTATCCCCTCTGAAAAGGGATTTGAAGCTGGAAACTTGGATCGGCGGCCCAATTCTAAAGATTAAAGAAACCGGTGAAGCCGGGAAACTTCCGAATCTCAGAAATAGGCTGAAAACCAACTGTGAGAAGAAAAGACTTCTTGCTAAACAAAATCAAAGGAGGAATACCTCGGAGGTGAAGAGCAATGCTGAGGACACCCCAAGATTCATTATCGACTACATGCCCATCTGCTCGGAGGAGGATTTGGAGATGTTTGCACTAGCTATGGCTGGTGAGCAGAGGAAAATGACTGATTGATTTCTCTGCCCAGCTTTTTTACTTGAGGTCTAGCCCTGAAACTTCAAAGAAAGCTACGATCAGCCTGCAACGAATCCGGCAGCAAGTTGGGTGGTCAGGAGTTGTTACTCGGGATCGTTTTGTTTATTGACTGAAAGCTTATTCGAGTCAACAATGAGGTTATACTCCCGGTGCTAAGGCAATTCCAAAAGTCATCGATGAATGAGGCTCTTCCGCCACTTGGTGGAAGGGCTTTTTTGTTGAAAGGAATTGTACTTTTCAGACTCGTCAGGTCAGCACCAAGGATACAAATTGCAACGACAGATAATAGTCGTGCCTCCCTTGCAGCAGAATAGCGCTGTCCATGGCATGTGTTTTGAAAAACGCATTCATCCTGAACGGAATTTATGGTTATGTTTGACGCCGACTAAAGTTACAACCGGTCCCAAAATGGTTTTGTACTAATTCAGAATAGTTTTGTCTCCGAAGGAAAACGCGGGAATGATATCATGCACCTGGACCATAAATGTCATGTTGAATGCATTGAAATATCGCTCTGTCTTGAATTCGATGGGTAGAGAAATAGCTGGTTTGGGGACTGGGCTCCTTGCCATAATCACGCTTACCGATGCCCGAAAGCGGCTGTGTCAAAATTTCCGATTGTCATATGGAGCGTAGCCGATGATCGGGTTAAAAACAGAATCGTCAGCCAGCCATAGTTCATTTCTAAGGCTGTTTCGGAAAATCATAACATTCAGATACATATTGGATTAATGAAAAAAATCGAAAGAAAAAATCAAGCTATCCTTTTGGCTACCCTGTTATCCTGCTTAGTGTTGCTGGGTAGTAAAATCAACAGCGAAGTGGTCTTCAGTACAGAATATTTCAAGGTGAAGATTGACGTGCGGGGATATGTCATTAGCATGCAGGATATCGCCACCGGTTCCCGTCGGGAGTTTAGCCCCGCAGACAAACCTTCGCCTTTGATGAGGCTGTATGACGAGGAAAGACAGCAATATTTCGAACCGATAAAGGCGGTATACAATTCTTCTTATAGCAAGCTGGAACTAAGCTATGACAATGGTTCCGTGGCTACGGTCAGGGTCGAGCCCAAGGATAAATATCTGAAGCTGACCCTGGAGTCCCTCAGCCCCCGCAACGGCGTCGATGACATCGAATGGGGTAGCATCCACACCAATATCACCAATCTTTTGGGGGAAATCATCGGGGTGGCGCGGGATACCAGCGAGGCGGTAAATTACGCCATCGGCTTAATGGCCCTTGACGAAAACACCCTCGGTGGGCTGTCCACTACCATAGGGGATGCTGCACCGTTTCAATACATCATTCACTCTCCAGATTCGACTCGGTTTCCGCTGCCCGAACACCTTCACGAGGGGCAGATTTTCACCCTTGGAGGTGACGGAATCAGCGATGTTGCGTTTTATGCGCACAAGGAGCCGTATTACCGAATCATGTATGGCAACGCCGCCGCGGTGGACCACAAGGGTCGAATTTCCATTGCCTACCATTCCCGGGATCGGGACCGTGAGCGGGAAGTATTGTTTTCCCTCATCCCCAATATGAAAGCCAATATCCCCAACCATCTGCAAGTGCAGCGGGTCCCTGGGGTGGACTTTATAGGCTCTTCCGTAGCTTTTTGGGGAAGTCCGGATGATCTTGCCCTGATGGATGTAATCCAAACCATTGTCCTGGATGAAGGATTGCCCTATCCCAAAGTCAGCGGAAAGTGGGTGAAAGATCCCGCAGCCTATAAGCCCGATGCCTTGACCCACGGAGGCCGCTATGACAGCATCCTTTCCTATACCAATAGACTGGGATTCAAAACGGTCAGCCTCTATGATCAGGGTTTCCTCAGACCTGATCGCGGAAACGAAGGATACATAGATGGAAAGGACTTTGCGAAAAAGACGATTAAACTTAGCTCAGGAGCGCTTTCCCATCGGGAGTTTTCCGATAGGGCCGCAAAGCTGGGAATTACGATCGGCCGGACCACCATTACCAATTCCATGGCTCCTGGCACAAAGGATACAAGTCCAATTCCCAGTGACAGTATATGGTATCAACAGAAACGCCTCTTGGCCAAAGAGATCAACGCAACTGACACGCTGATCTACGTCGACGATCCGACCTACTTGGATGAAATCGGGAGTTGGGAAGGGCATACCAAAGAATTGAACATCGTGAAGATAGGAAAGGAGCTGATCCACTACCTGGGCGTGTCGGAGTCTGCTCCCCATCGACTCCTAAACGTCACCCGTGGCTACTGGGATACCCAAAAATCAGCCCATAGTCAAAATGACACGATCTACAAGCTCCAGGTGACCGTGGGCTGGGGATATGAGGGTGTGGTGCCCAACTTGCAGTTGCAGGATGAGATCGCCAAACACTACGCGGATGTCTGCGCAGTCAATGGCCTGTCCTACTATGATTTTGACGGGCAGGAGTTTTTGTTCAACAACGGCCACGGCTATTACTCTACCAAGCGTTTCTTCCGGACCATGTTTGATGCCGCGGAGAAGCGTGGTGTCCCGCACATCCGATTCACCGGTGCGACGCTTTCCGAAGGGTCTTGGCACTACCAGAGCATCTGGAATGTAGGCGGCGGCAAAAACCTCTATGATGCAGAGACCAGAGAATGGGGAAGCAGCACCAGCCAGGGCAAAGACCTCAGGGATGTGACCTATGCCAATTTTTTCCCGGTAGGTATGGGAGGGAATTTCCGAATCACGGCAAACTCAAAAGTAGAAGAATATGAACACATCCAAGCCGTCTCGGTGGGATTAGGGTCGACCTATAGCTTGATCTTGAACCAGGAAGATGTGGAAAGCTGCCCCGAGAAAGACGCGATTTTTCGAGTAATCCGAACTTGGGAAAACGCTAGGTCTGCCAATGCCTTCCCAAAGGAAGTGAAAAAGGATCTGGTCAATCCCAAACGAAGCTGGAGGCTAATTGAACTGGATCAGGATAACTGGAAGCTCTATGAGGTTATTGATGGAGTTTTGGCCAATGAGAGAATGCTGACTAGGGCAGCAGGCTATTGAAATTGTTTAGTTAGCTGCCGTCCTTTCTGGACGGGACTGATGACCCGGTGACAATCACCCATCCTTCATGATTCTGTTTTGTGGATTTTTCGAATAGTGCTCTCGCTCCGAAATCCTTGCATGGAGCCGTTGACTTAAAGTATGCACCAATGGAATTCTTCCCGGTAGAACAACCCCGCCCAAGAGAATTGCCTCTGGCTTAAATTTGTCCGGGGCAACTGTTATTGATGATAATTGTTTCTCAGATATAAGATGTTTCGTTCCCTCTTATCGAACTCCATCTTCATTCATTCCCTGAATTCTAAGCTCACCAATCAGTCCAGAAGGCATCGGGTTCCAGACTTTAGCGTCAAAGGGCTGATAGTCCTTGTTGACCATGTTGATCTCGTGGAAGATCTTCCATTCCTTTCCCGAGAGTTCCAAAGCTCGAATCCGGTTGGCAGAGAGGTTGGTGACTTCGATTCGAAGGCGATTGTCCTGGTCTTTGAGCTCAGGCAAGACGATCTCGAAAGGATTGGCCCAGAGCGTGCCGAGGTATTCATCGTTGAGATATATTCGGGCGCTTTCCCTCACATCGGGAAGCTGCAGAAGCCAGGCGTCCGATTTTCCCGCGGGTTTGTCAAAGCTTAACTCGTAGACAGCGGTGCCGCTGAAAGCTTCGGCTTCAGCATTCAGCTCCGTCCAGGATTTTAGCTCCGTCAGTTTTTGGGGAGCAGGAATACTAGGTCCCCCTTCCAGAAAGCTCAGCTGGTATGGCCCTGAAATCGTCTTGGCGGTTCCTGACGCTTTCCAATACACCCAGTTCTCTGTCGACCCACTTTTCCCCGTCTGGATGAACAGTGACTTTCCGGCTTTGAGCTGTATTCTGACTAGCGTTTTGCCGTCGACAGTTCGGGTTTGGGCAAGCCCCGTCCTTTCTGTATCCGGGTCAAAAAGCGCATAGCTATCGCTTTTCACATTAACCGGAACAAATGCATCGACATCTTGAGCCAAATGATTGACCAAAAAATAGCTGTGTCCTTCTTCGGTTTTTCTGCGAATAAATTTCAATCCACTATCCACCAGCATTTCCGGCATGATTCGTTCGGCTTTTAGGGTTTCCAACAGATCTTCGGAGACTTCCACCGCGTTGTTCATCTTCTTCAGTTGAGTCAGTCTTTGCTCCAAATCAAAGTGGCCGGGCACCGATTTGGGCTTTCCCAGAAAGATCACCTGCCCGCCGGAATCTTTCAGCTCCAACAGCTTGCGAAGGGTCTCGATGGGCATATGAGCCACCTCAGGCACGATGACAGCTTGATAACTTCCGCCGGGGAAGATAATTTGTCCATTTTCCACGCGGGCACCTTGTAGAAATTCATCTGAGAAAAAGTCTAGGGAGTAGCCTTCCTTCATCAGTTTCTGGCCAGCTCGGTAAAACGGCGTCTCCAGCAGCCATTCGTTCAGGGAGTGGATCTTGAATTGGAAAAACGTATTGCCTTCGTAGTATTTTGCCCAATTGTCATAGACCGGCCAATAGAGTGCGATCTCATTGTCCGGTTGCCCGCTTTGCAGGATGCGTTGACAGTTTTCAATGTAGTTGAACAGGGCTGAAGCATCTCGCCAGATAGACAGCTGCGGACTGAAGTTGACCGAGGCATAAAACTTCCACCCCGGCCACTCCGCTTGGGGATCGGTGTAGGTGGCGCCATGGAGGAAAATATGGTTGATTCCGCTGAGAAAAAGTTCTTCCAGCTCCGGCTTGGTCTGGGAAAGCGCGGTTTTGAAATGATCGCGAAGCCATGTAAAGGTTTCCGAGGAAACCAGGGGCTTGCCTGTCATGTGGGCGGCAGAAGAAGAAAACTTGAGCATCATGGGATCTGCATCGCCCGGCCGGATATCGCTTTCTTCCCGTCTCAAACCTGGGATGTCAAAAGGCATGGAGCCAAAGGTCTCGCATTCGGGAATATCCGCTGAGGCGTAGAGGTCAAGGAGGTTGCCGGGAGATCCGTGGGCTTGGAGCTTGGTCAGAAAGCCTTTGGAATGGGCCCAAGCGGTCCAAGGTCGATCAAATTCAACTTTGAGCAAGTCGCCCAAGGTTTCCCGGTAGTCGCTGCGTACCCGGTTGGCCAGTTCAGAATCCACTTTTTTGATCAACAGATTCAGGTAAGGCTTGAGATCATAACCCCTTAGTTTTTCAAAAACGTCAAAAAAGCCTAGCGTGAAATCCGCCCCGTACACTTCGAAGCTATCGTTGAAGATTGCACGGATGGAGGCTTTCAGCTTTTCGTCATAGAGTACCACATAGTCTGTAAAGGCTGCGCGGGAATAATGGTCCAAGGTGTAGCCTTCTCCGCCGGGCGCTGCCCGCTTGACTTTCTGCCCAGTCTTGGCTTCATACACCGCGTAGACTTTTACATCCCGATCTGCTGTCCAAAGCAAGCGGTCTCCTTGTACTTTGTCACCGAGGTTGAGGTAAAAGTCCCCCTGTCCGTATGCAACTACAGCCTCCAGTTTGGAGTTTGGGTTTTGTGCATTCAACACCTGGTCAAAGGTTTCACCGGCTTTCACCTCAAAGGATTGATGTTCTAGCCGCTTTGCTGCATGCTCAGGCTCCACCTGGGGACCTCCGTAGGGCCAACCTGTCCCCAGCACCATATCTACCCCCATTCCGAGACTGTCGGCCAGATGCGTAGTGTATTCCAGCATTTCTAAATACTGAGGGGAAAGAAATGGTAGGAAATTTTCCTCCTGTCCCTTTACTCCATAGATGGGCGTGATCTCTACGCCGCCTATCCCTGCCTGCTGAAAGGCCGTCAACTGGGCTTTTATACCGGCTTTGCTCACTGCCGAGCCCATCCACCACCAGCGTGTCCAAGCTTTGGTGCTTTGGGCTTGGAGCGTCAAAAAGTTTAGGCAGAACAGGAGAAGAAAGAGCGCCAGTCTTTTCGTTATCATGGGTTTTTACTAGTGGTCAAGTCCTGAATATAGGACTGCCAAGCGCAATTAGCATCCTGCGCCAGCCAATAATTGCATGTGGGGAATTTTTAGAGTCGGTGATATGCAATAGGAGGTAGGGGGAGTCACGGATTCCAAGTTTGCATTGGAAGGTCGCATGTCAAATCAAGAAAGGCCTGGCAACTAAGCCCCGATCTGTTTTGGGGCACCCAGCCGCTGAAGCATCTTGATATGGCTGAGGAGCGCTCCTCCAAAAGACTTTTTGACGTAATAAGGCAAGTTGTATTCCTTGGCAGTCTGGGAGACAATCTTCGAAAGGCTGCGATAATGGACGTGGCAGATATTGGGGAATAGGTGATGCTCGACTTGGAAGTTGAGCCCGCCGATCATCCAGGAGAGCCAATTGCTTTTGGGTGCATAATTGCTGGTCGTGGCCAGCTGGTGAACAGCCCAATCCTCGCTGACTTTCCCGTTTGGCTCAGGCAGCGGAAAGGAGGTCTCAGACACAATGTGGGCGGTCTGAAACACCATGCTGATGCAGATGCCGGTGACGAAGTGCATACTTAGAAAAGCCAGGACGATGATCCATGCGGGCAGGGGAACCATGATCAATGGCAAGGCCAATGCGTAGGAATAATAGAGTATTTTCCAGGAGATGATTTTGTAGAGTGTCCTGCGAAATTCCCTTCGGTCTTTGAAGAAACCCATCTTTCGGTAGCGGGCTGCCCTGATGAAATCTTTGGCAGTGATCCACGATAGCGTGGACAAGCCATAGAAAATCCACACGTAGAGGTACTGGAAGCGATGGATCCAATAGCGCTTGGCGTGTGGGGAAAAGCGCAGGAAAAACGGCGCATTCATGTCGTCGTCCGCTTGGTCGATGTTGGTATATGTGTGATGGAGTACGTTGTGCTGGATCTTCCAGACATTCGCATTGGCACCGATGAGGTTCATCGTATATCCCACGAGCTTGTTGACTGTCTTGTTCTTAGAATAGGAGCCGTGAATCGCGTCGTGCATCACGCCCATCCCGACTCCGGCCATTCCCAGGCCAGCGGCGATGTAGAGGGCGAATAGTGGCAATGGACTAGAAACCCAGCCAGTGCCGATGATTACGAGTGGAGCAAAGAAAAGGGAGAGCATAACTACTGTCTTTACTACCATGCTTGTGTTGCCATAGATGGTTTTGTTGTTCGTTTTGAAATAGTCATTCACTCGTCCCCGGAGGGCTTTCATAAACTCGGCATTCTCTTGCCTCTGGAATTTTAGCGTTTTCATTTGTTTGTTCTTTAGGATTGAATGCCGCCACCTCGCCTGTAAGGGCTGAGCTGTGTCTGGCATCAATAGGTTTGGAGCTCGTCAAATAGGAGCTTTAGTTCAAGCCTGGTTTTCTTCAACTTCTTCGAGAGGCGATCCAGCATTTTTTCCCGCTGCCCTTCACCGAACTCAAAATCTGTGTCGAGCAGCGTCGAGAATCTCTGCTTGAGCATTGCCTTTTGCTCCCTCCAACTTCGGGTTATGATTGGTTTATCCATCGTCAAAGGGGGTTGCTAGGAGCGTTCTGGTCGTCAGACCCTCGGTTTTACTGATTTTGAACGTGCGAGTGGGCAGCGGTTGAGCTGCTGCGGCAGAGGAAATCGAGCTGAAGTCAGACTCTAGGAAGCCTTCCAGGGCCCTTAGGATACTATCGTCCAGGCCTTCATCAAATTTCCTCGCAAATAGGTCGTCAGAGCTTGCCAAAAACTCCAAGTCATCGATGGTGAAGGTCTTGGGACGGAGTTTAATTTCGCCATCCGACACCCATATAATGGCTCTTTTGTCGTCACTGACAATAGCCTCTTCAAAGGAAGTGTTCATCAACACAGTCTGGAAGAACGACTCGTCGGCGAGCAGGGTGTTGAGGTAGAAGTCCTCAAATTTCTTTACTTCCGGGCTGAAGCAGAGAAACTCACAGCAGGCTCGTGTCACGATCATCCATTGTCCTCCGATGTAGGAGGTGATGCCCTGCATGTAGGGTCTCCGGTAGATAAAGCCCTCGAAGCCATTGTGGGTCTCTGTGAAGTGGTTGTCGATCCGGTTCATGGTTTCCGGTCTCTCCTGCGCTTGGTTGTCGGCTTTTATGAAGTTTGTTCGGGGGTGCTTACCTAAGAAACCACGGATCGATCGTTGGGAATGTAGCGGGAAGTCCTGTCCGCTCAGGTTGATGAAGAAATCCCATTTAAGATTATGCGTCAGCAGGTATAGCATCCCGTTGAGTTCGGACTGTACCATGCTGAAACCTCCCCAGCCCACATTTTCCCGATCCATCACATAGGTGTTGGGATAGTCCATCAGAAAGGATTCCACGATCAAGTTGGTCTTTGGATCCGCTTTCTTGTCCACATGGATTAGGTAGTGGTTTTCCGGCTGGTAAATTGCCCTGAACAGGCGCTTAAACTGCTCCGGAAATCGGTGGACCAGTATCAAGTAGGCAATGTTCGGTAATTTTTGCAGCGCATTTACTCGCTTCGGTAGGTTTTCAAGATTTGTCATTTTTTGTTTGTGTTTTTTTTTATTGCATCGGATGTAGGCGATTCCTTTAGAGCAGCTCCCTTTCGAACAGCGCCAACTCCTTTTTGTGCGGCAAAGCCACGAACACACAGTAGTAGATGCCGGCATAATACTTCCGCACCGTCAGCTCCACACTGGGATCGGCTTTCGTAGCCACCTTTTCCCCCACCTTGTATTTATTGATGTACTCGTTTTTCATTCTTTCGTGCAATGCGTTTTAAAGGTGAATGTCCTCATAGCCACTCTTGATGAGAGTGGAGAGCATCTTGAAGCGGGTATTCGCCATCAGGCTGTTGGCCGCATGGGCAGGGATAATGATCGCCTGGCCCGCTTCGAGCTGGTTGGATTTTTCGTCGATAAAGACTTCCGCCCGCCCGTCGATGATCTGGATCAGATTGTCAAAGGGGGAGGACTTGGTCTGCCAAGTTTCGCCGGTATCAAACGACGATATGGTGATATAGCCGGTGTCCTTTCTCAAGATGGACTTGGTGACTATGGATCCTGGAATATATTCCACGGCATCCACAAGGCTCAACACTTGGCCTTTTTCAAATTCAGTATGTTCCATGGGTAATTTTGGCTTGGGTGAATTGCGGGACGGATTACTTGGGGGAGAAGGCTATTCCTGCCCGTCTTTTTCCTTCCTTTTGGCGGCTTTGGAAGCCCTTTTTTCTTTCAGACTTGTAGCCGGCGCTTTTTTGCCTTGTTTCTGGTTGCCTTCTTTTTCTTTGGACATGTTGTTTGGGAGTGGCTTTCATTCAGTCAGTTAGGCGGAACTATCCACTCTTCCAAAGCTAGTCTTCCTAGTCCCGATAAGCGTTACATCGAGAAAAACGGATATTACATATATCCCACATTTGCCAAAATGTCAACCAAAGTGTCAACAAGAGGACATTGGTCGCGGAGGCTTCCTTTACCATCAGAATAGGAAAGGAACCTTGAAAAGGGGATCGTGTTCTCAAAAAAAATGGGGCAAAGGCGACTGTAAGAAAAGGGGACGGTCTAGGCTTCGTGATTAATTTTGTCTGGTGCCTTCTAAATGTCCTCGAGATTTTGCTTGCGCTTGTTTTTCAGCTGCTTGTAAAAAGTGGGGGTGAGGCCGGTGATCTTCTTAAACTGGTTGGACAGATGGGCGACGCTGCTGTAGTGTAGCCGATAGGATATCTCTGTGAGGCTAAGCTCATCATAGATCAGCAGTTCCTTGGCGCGCTCGATCTTGTGGTTGATGATAAACTGCTGGATCGTAATGCCTTTCACTTCCGAAAAGATATTGGCCAGGTAGGTGTAGTCATATCCGAGTTTTTCGGCGATGTAGTCCGAGTAGTTTACGGCAGGCAGCTCCTCCGAATAGTGGATCATCTCGATGATGAGGTTTTTGATCTTTTCGATGATGATGCTTTTTTTGTCTTCCAGTAGGATCAGACCCGACTTTTTGAGGTTTGCTTTCAGCTTCGAACGCTGGTCCTGACTGATCTCCGCCACCTCGGCAACGCCAAGCTCTATCCCCATGTCGGTGATCCCGAGTTTTTGCAACTCTTGCTTTACCAGCATTTTGCAGCGCAGGCTGACCATATATTTGATGTAGAGTTTCATTGGGAGCGTTGGGTTCTGAGGCTCCGGCGCCAATGCCGATCCCCGTTGCCTTATACTAGTTGATCGGATTTGCCGGGATCTTGTTCGGTTTACTTTCAGATTACCTTCAAAAGCAGTCTGAGCACGCCTACTCTAAACACGTCGAAGCAAACCGATGAACGCAACGCTGGTTGTGATGGGCGAGGAGGGAAGCGGCAGCAGCGGACCGGCGTCTGGCATGCGTGCTAAGAACTTTGCCGCATCTTGTCCTGATATCCGATCGAATTCGTTCTTTTTTTTGAGAAAAGGACAATAAAAGGGGAGGGTCAAAAAGTTTGGGCAGAATAGAAGAGTAAACTATCCCATTCTTTTCGTAATCAGGAGGTTTTGGCTTGGGGTCAGGTCGTGAAAACAGGATAGCCAAGCACAATTGGCGTCCTGTGCAATCGAATTAATGAAAGAGACATTCCTTGAGCTTCAAATGAAAAAGCATCTCAAACTGGCAGTTGAGATGCTTTTTGACGGGCTGGTGTTTTTCTGTTGCCTCACTAGTTTGCCACGATCACGGACTTTGCCAGTAGCCACTCGCTGCCCACTTTCTTCAAGGTGTTGGTGTAGCTTCCCGAGCCTACGATCGCCTCTCCGGTCCCCGCAGTTCCGTTGATGCTGTAGGTTCCTTTTGCCGTGGCTGTGCCATCAGCATTCATTTCCGCAGATCCGTGCTGTAAACTGAGCTCGACGGTATTGGCGGAGAATTCCTGGGTCATTGCTTCTTGAATTTCTGCAGAACCCTCGTTCATGCGACCGTCGCTGTAAGACCTGACCGCATCGGAGGTGTACATGGATACCAGCGTTTTTACATCCTTTTTGTTGTAGGCCTTCTCGTAACGCTTTGTGAGCGCGATCATCTCTTTGTCCAAATTTTGGGCGAGGAGGGGGATGGTGAGCCAAGTGCAAACCAGCATCATCAACAGACCAAATTGCTTTGCCTTTTTCATGAAAGTGGAAATTAGTGCTTATGCCTACTCTATACAGTTTTCGGCTTCCCCGTTTGTTTTCAAAAGCAAAATCACGCTAACTCTCAACCCCAAAATCCAATTCATAAGTGACAAGGAAAAAAATATTGGATTCTTAGGGGTACTGGATATGGGAATCGTCAAAAATATCTTAATAAATTACCATAAACAGCCGGCATTTGCAATTTATTGGAGGCTTAAGTAGAGGGTTTTAACGAGTAGAGTCGCCAACTAAGCCGAAATTTTTTTTTCATCGCCAGTATTTTTTAAAACCGGATCTTCTGCTGTTTGGTCGCAATAATCTGCTTTTTACCACCAATGGATTTTTTTGCGTTTGCCTTGAACTTCGGCGAGTCGGTTGAATCCAATCCTGTTTTATATATTAGTCTTCAACTATGTTTCTTTTTGTTCCTTCTGCCTTAAAATGAATTTTTGTTCTGGTCAATTTTCCGGGGATTCTATGTTTTCCCAAGAACAATCCTTGGACCTTTTATCCACGCAAGAACTTGATCGGGCCTGCCAACTGGCAAGAGCCATCAGTGGATGTCCCGCGGTGCTGATGTTTTTTTACGGTGAAAACCAACCCTCCATGCAATCCAGTCTGGGGATCGGACGACCTGAGGATTTTATCCCGTTTCTCGCCTCTCTGGACAGCTCAGTGGCCAATTTTGCCGCGGTTAGTGATTCAATACTGCTGCCAGAAGGCTTCTCCTTTGCTGGCTGCCTGTGGTTGAGGGATAGGGATGGAACTGCATGGGGAGGACTTGCGCTTTTCGGTGAAAAAGGCTCGGCGCTAAACGAGACCCAGAAAAAGGCCTTGGAACTGTTGGGAGAAAACCTCTACGATTCCTTCTGCCAGAAATCGGCGATAAAAGAAATCCGAAGCTTTGAGAAGATCTTCAACCACTCCAATGACTTGGTCTGCATCGTAGATTTTGATGGCAGATTTGAAAAGATCAACCCTTCGTTCTCCACCGTTTTGGGGTGGAGCTGGGAACAGATTGGAGGCAAAAACTTTGAGGCTTTTATTTTTCCTGATGATCTGGAACTCACCAAAAAGGTGTTTGGGCAACTCCTACAGGGAGAGAAGGGGCAGCAAGTGGTCCACCGATTCCTCACGGCAAGTGGGGGCCACCGCGTCATCCAGTGGAAACCAACTTCCGATCTCGATTCGAACAGGATCTATGCGATTGGCAGGGATGTGACTGAGGAGAGGATATTGGAAGACAAGCTGAAAGAAAGCAAGCAAAGAATGAGGGAGTTTTTCGAAAACTCTCAGGGGCTCATGTGCACACACGATCTGAATGGGCGGTTTTTGACGGTGAATGCTTCGGGTGCGGCCATGGTGGGATATTCCAAGGAAGAGATTCTGGAAATGACCCTCTTTGACCTGGTACCCCAAGAACATCACGTCGGCATCCGCTATTATCTCGATCAAATCCAATCCCAAGGGAAGGCCGAGGGCAATATGTTGGTCCGTCACAGGGATGGCACGATCCGCACCTGGCTATTTAACAATATCCTTAAAACTCCCGCAGACGGAAGCGAACCCTACATCATCGGCAATGCCATCGACATCACGATCAGGGCCCGCCTCGAAAAGGACCTGAGGCTTACCAAAGCGCTTCTGGAAGAAACCGGAAAGGTAGCGAGGGTAGGTGGCTGGGAAGTGGACCTCAAGACCTACAGGGTGTCCTGGACCCCCGTCACCAAGCTGATCCATGAGGTTCCCGAGGATTTTGTGCCCAATCTTGACGAGGGCATCAATTTTTACAAAGAAGGGGAAAGCAGGGACAAAATCAGCCAGGCGGTGAAAGAGGCGATTGAGGAGGGGACACCGTGGAATCTGGACCTACAGATTGTTACCGCTAAAGGCAATACCCTTTGGGTGAGGGCAATCGGAAATCCCGTCAGGGAGAATGGAAAAACTGTCCGCCTCGTCGGCACTTTTCAGGACATAGACCTGGCAAAGGAAGCCGAACTCGAGGCCGCCCGTGCCAAAAAGCTGCTCGTTGATGTCTTTAATGCATCTTCGGAAGTTTCCATCATCGCTATGGACGAGTGGGGAGTGATCACAGTATTCAACAAAGGAGCGGAAAAGATGCTCGGTTACTCGGCAGCGGAAATGGTCGGGAAGCAGAGTCCAACGATCATCCATCTCCCTGAGGAGATAGCCATCCATTCCCAAAAGGTTTCGGAGGAGTTTGGCTATCCGGTCACCGGAAATGACGTATTCTTTGCTCGGGCCGAGAAATACGGTTCAGAAAAGAAAAATTGGACCTATGTCTGCAAGGACGGACAGAGACGATTGGTTGAGCTGGTTGTGACCCCAATTAGAGATCTGGACCAGTCTACCATCGGCTATTTGGGCATAGCGATAGATATCACGGACAAGCGGGAAACTGAAATCGAATTGAATAACGAGAGAAGCAGGCTGACCGCTTTTGTAAAGCATACCCCCGCGGCGGTAGCTATGCTCGACCGGGATCTGGTCTACTTGGCGGTCAGCAACCGCTGGACTCAAGAATTCAAGCTCGCGGAGTCGGAGGTGATAGGCCATTCACACTACAAGTTGTTTGCCGACATCATTACCGATGAATCCTACGTCTGGCATGAGCAAGTAATGAGAGGCGAAGTGATCGGCAAGCAAGAAGAGAAAGTCATGATTGCGGGAGTCGAGGATCCCCAGTATCTCTCGTGGGAGATGCGCCCTTGGTTTCTCTACGATGGGGAAATCGGCGGCATGATGGTCCTCTCCCAAAATGTCACTGGCATGGTCAAACGCAGGGAAGAGCTACAGATTGCAAAAAACCAAGCGGAGGAAGCGAGCCGCGCCAAGTCCGAGTTTTTGGCCAACATGAGCCATGAGATAAGAACTCCACTGAACGGGGTAATAGGATTTACCGACTTGGTGCTCAAGACCAAGCTTACCGATACGCAAAACCAATACCTGACCATCGTCAACCAGTCAGCAAATGCTCTCCTCAGCATCATCAACGACATCCTGGACTTTTCAAAAATCGAGGCCGGGAAGCTGGAGCTTGACATGGAAAAGACCGACCTCTACGAACTTGCCTCCCAGGCGACGGATATCATCACTTACCAGATCCAGAAAAAGGGGCTCGAATTGCTCCTCAACGTGGCGACGGAGCTTCCCAGATTTATCTACGCTGACTCTGTGAGGCTCAAGCAGGTGTTGGTCAACTTACTTGGGAATGCTTCCAAGTTTACCGAAAAGGGGGAAATAGAATTGAAAATAAGCCCACTGGAGGGTGAGGAAAACCGGACAACGATTCGTTTTGAGGTTCGGGACACCGGTATCGGGATCCATCCCGACAAGCAGGCGAAGATATTCGAGGCCTTTTCCCAGGAGGACAGTTCCACCACCAAGAAGTATGGAGGCACAGGATTGGGTTTGACCATCTCAAACAAACTTCTCGGATTGATGGACAGCGGGCTACAGCTCCGTTCCAAACTGGGTAAGGGAAGTACGTTTTACTTTGACGTGACTTTCCCTTCAGAAAAAGGGGAGCCCATCGAGTGGGTTGGACTGGAGACTATACAGCGTGTACTAGTGGTGGACGACAACGAAAATAACCGAACGATAGTCAGCCAGATGCTTCGTCTCAAAAACATCAAAACGACCGAGGCCACCAACGGATTCGAGGCCCTTCAGCTTTTGGCGAATGGAAAACGCTTTGACGTGGTCTTGATGGATTATCACATGCCTTTCATGGATGGGATAGAGACCATCCGCAAGATCCGGGAAACCTTCGATGGGCATCTTGAGGACATGCCCATTCTGTTGCTGCACAGCTCCTCGGATGATCAACGGATCATACAAGCCTGTCGGGAGTTTGGCATCAAGTTTCGCCTGATCAAGCCACTGAAGATACAGGAGCTTTACCATGCCTTGTCGCACCTCTCCGAGAAGCAGGAGGCGGTCGAAACTACAGTGGAGATTCCCACACCCAACACGAGACTGGCCAAGATTCTCATCGCCGAAGATAATCCCATCAACATGCTTTTGGCGGAGACTATCCTGAATAAGTGCCTGCCCAACGTAGTCTTGTCCAAAGTCGAAAATGGCCAACAAGCGGTGGACTTTTGCCAGAGTGAAGCGCCAGACTTGATTTTGATGGATATTCAAATGCCGGTCATGAATGGCTACGAAGCTACCAAACATATTCGTCTGATCCCCGGCTGTGCGGAGGTGCCGATCATAGCGCTGACTGCCGGCAATGTCAAAGGGGAAAAGGAAAAATGCCTGGAGGCTGGGATGGATGATTTTGTGGTGAAGCCCGTGGTAGAACAAACCCTGAGCCTTGTTTTGGACAGATGGCTCACGACTAGTAGTGTTTCCTTGGAAGAAGGGGTCTTTCCCAAGGAGAAATCCAAGCACTTTGATCCAGAAAAGCTGGCTGCCTATGCGGACGGAAACGTGGATTTTCTGAAGAAAATCCTCATTATCGTCAAGGATGAACTAAAAGGCTCCTACGAGGATCTGGAAAGGCAGCTGAAGATGAAAAACTTGAACGAGTCCAACGAAGCTGGCCATAAGCTATATGGAACTTCCGTGAGCTCGGGATTTGATGTCTTGGCCACCTTGGCCAAAGAACTGGAGCTTGCTGAAAAGTGGGAAGAACCCTTGATGCCGGATCTGATAGCCAAGATCCTCAGGGAAATTGAGATCGTTTCCCAACTTATCCAAGGAGAGTAGCGGGAGATATCCTAGATTAGATTCAGCTTTTCCATCAGTGCTTGGCGCTTGGCCCTGCTAATGGGGATCACCGACTTGTCTATGAGTATCGTGTTGTCCTGGATATCAATGATCTGGTTAAGGTTGATGAGAAAGGACCGATGCACCTGGAAAAACACATCTTTCGGGAGCTTCTGGAAAATGTTGGAAAGGGTAGTGTGTACCTTGTGGTCAATTCCTTCGCCTTTAATGCTGATGTAGTCACCCTTGGCTTCTATATAAGATATCTTCCGCGCTTCTAGCTTGATCAGCTTTTTGTCGATGTTGATGTAAAGGTGCTGTGGGGAGGTATCCGACTCTGGGGCTCTTTTTTCTTTAGGCTTCCTGTCGACTTCCATGATCTTCCTAGCCTTGCTTACCGCCTTTTTAAACTTCTCAGGCTGTATGGGTTTTCTCAGAAAATCAATGATGCTTTCGTAATCAAAAACCTCCGCTGCCTGCTCGATATCGGAGCTGGTGATGATTATCAGGGGAGGAGATTTCAGAGTTTGGATAAACTCAAAGCCCGAAAATCCAGGCATGTGGATATCCAAGAAGATGAGGTCTACACTTCTCTGGTTTAAAAACTTAAAGGCTTCGATTGGGGAAGAAAAACTCTCCAACAGTTTGATGTCGGACTCCTTTTCACACAAAAATCTCACAATCTCCCTCGAGACGCTTTCATCGTCCAAAACAATACAATCCATGTACTACTCTTGGCTATTTTCGAGGAAATTAAGGATTTTATTAACAATTTCATTGAACTCATTTAGATAAATGGTTTTGCCTTCCCTCAGCAGATTTTCATGCTTGTCTGCAAGTTTCAGGGATTCAGCCATTTGCAGAAAAGCGATTTTTTGATTGATGCGGTGTACGATCTCTGCCGCCCAATGGTAGTTCTTTAGCTCTGTCGCATAATGATACAGATCAAAATCCTTCGGAAGCTCGTTCAGAATGATTTTGATGATCCTCTTCTTAAACTCCGGGTTGCCTCCGGATAGCTGGTCAAGATAGCTGAACGTAGGCTGCATGGTTGCTGGGATTAGGCACATAGGTAGACTGATAAGAAGCGTTGCCAAAGACGGACTGAACAGATCCTTTATAAAAGGAAAGGCTGTGAACCGGAAGGATGTCAACTGTAGAACTGTGGATCTGCAGCGTGAATATCCAGTGTGTCCTAGACTTGGTATGGGAGATCTGTACTGACTGGCGTCCAACGAGGCTGGCCTTTGAGTACAGACAGGCTGAAATAAACTCGGAAAAAAGCCTTTGGACCAAAGGACGCTTGCCGTAGATCAGGGGCAACGTGGTATCAAGCTTGGGGATGTAGGAAAAGAGTACCCCCGATTCTTTAAAAATGCCAGCGAAAAGCTCATAAGTGTCGATCAGTTCTTCCCGAACATTAATCTCGGTATGTGGATGGGAAGGAGGACGGCTTGCTGGTTTCATGTGCTTAGAATCGGGGGGTTATTTCTGGTGATTGAACAACTTTTTTCCCTTTATGTACCCAAAATTAACACCCCCCAATTTTAGAAAAGACAATCTGCGCTAGATGCAGTTTACCTATAGACGAAATGCGGATAGCTTGCGACGAAGCCCGAGGGGAACGGCACAAGTGTAGGTTAGACGAAACCATGCTCCGGCAAAAAATCCTATCTTATAGCCATGAAGCCCAGGCCTTATATCCGTCCAAAGGTTGCCGTCCCGCAGTTTAGCGAGGCAAATGGCTTCTATACCACGGCCCAACGCTCGCGGACCATGTCCCGCATCCGATCCAAGGGGACGCGACCGGAGAAACTTTTGAAAAAGGCCCTGTGGCAAGCGGGAATTAGGTACAAGACTTCAAAGAAGTTCCTCTTTGGCAAGCCCGACATCAGTCTGAAAAAGTATAAGCTTGTCGTCTTTGTGGATGGTTCCTTTTGGCATGGACACGACTGGGAAAGCCGCAAAAATGCCATCATGGCAAATCGGGAATTTTGGATTGCCAAGATAGAGCGCAATATGCAGCGGGATCAGGAAGTCAACGCCTACTACCGCTACCGAGGTTGGACGATATTGAGGTTTTGGGATTTTGAGGTGAAGGAAGAATTGGGTGCTTGCTTAAAAAGTGTGCTCAATTGTTTTAGGGTTGCAGGCATCTAATCCCATTTTTGGCTACCTGTGCCAATATCGCCAGCCAGCTCATCAAACCGTACTGGTGAGCTTGTCGAACCTCCGTCAAGCCCCTGAATGAGGTTTGTAGACTTTTATTCAACAGCAAATCGGATTAAATTGATACTAGAACCATCGCCGGACAAATCATGGAACCTGTCGAGAATCTTGCAAAAATGCTGAACCCCTCCCTTTCCAACGAACAAAGGATTGTTATCGCAAACCGACAACTGGAGAACCTCATTGAGCATTTCGACCGAAAGGCCGACAAAGCCAAGCGCTGGTTTCATATCTATAAATACAGCAGCATTGTTTTGGTAGGAGCCACCTCGGTGATCGCATCCTTGGAATTGATTCTGAAAGATCAATTTCCTCTCTGGCTACTACCTGTAGTCAGCGCTGGCGCTACTATAGTGGTTGCATTTCTGGGAGCCTCCAATGCACAGCGCTTATGGGTAAATTCTAAAACCACGGGTCAACGCCTGGTGGTGGAGCGATTTCTTTTCAATCAAAAAGCAGGAAAGTACAAAAAGCTCATGGAGGATGCAGAAAGGATTCGTCTGTTTTCAGAGCAAATGATACAGATTTGGAATGAGGGGCACGGCAAATGGGAACAGACCGTAAATGAGGGCTAGGAAAGGCTTGCCTAGCTTTCTCTGGCTATACCACGATTGAATTATCAGATTTGCCGGGACATTGGAGCTCGAATGGAACTCCATAAATTCTATGAATTCCAGCTCGCCAGACTTCCATTTCCTGAAAAAACCTACTTTTTCACCACCGGTTGAATCCAAGCTTCTTCCATGTCCCCCGGACGGTATGGGTTCTCCTTGGATTTGGATGAAGTCACCTTGGCGCGCACATAGAGGTCGTCCGCAGTCAAGGCATAACTTGCCTTGGTGCCCGCCTCCTCCTCCAACAGAATTCCCGCAGCTTCCGGGTTGGATTTTTTGGTTCCAAAAAATCGGATGGTGTAGCTGATCCCCTCCTCGGCTTTTACCGAGAGGCTCAGTCTATCTCCGTCAAAGTCCAACTCCTCCAGCATCACACCCGTACTGGCGTAGAAATCCCCGGCCTCCATGGATTCGATCAGATCCTCCGGACTCAGAGATTTGGCCCGTACTTCCACCCAACCTCTGCCGGGATTGCTTTGCTTTTCCCCAAATATGTGGTAATTGTGGGCATCATCCACGGCCAGGCCGTAGAGTAGAGGTTTGCCCGCTTGCAGGTAGGCAACCTGCACCCGGTCCCAAAGCGCCTCCATGCTCGGACGGAGGCTGTCACCATAGTTATGCACCTCCGGATGGCCATTGTACACCTCAAAGAACCGCTCTCCAGTCAGGGCCATTATGTCCTCAGGGGTGATTGCCCAGACGAAATTTGGATGGTTGATGTGCAAAAACATGGGATGCCCCGTGTCCTCCCGCTGTTTTTTGACCAAGTCCAGATTCTTCTGCAAGACCTCTGTCACGGAATTTCCCGTTGCGGGCTCGATGTATTCTTGGATATTCGTGACGTTCATGTGGAGGGGCTTCTGCTCAAACCTTGCCGAGACCTCCTCGGAGCGGATGATTAGAAATTTTCCCTTCTCCTCAAACAGCGGACGATATTCCTCCAGCGTTTTCAGCCGAACTTCAATCCTCCCCGCCGAGTCGGTACGGGACTCCACCCAATCTTTCCCGTATTTTTCGAGATAATTCTCAAAGGCTATCTCATGCATGGGCGCTTTTGGAAGAAGCTTCCACTTTTCTCCGGTTTGCAGGATGTTGTGGTCAGAGAGTACAGCAAAATCATAGCCTTGGGTCTTATACCAATCCATGATCATCTCCGGATAGTTGTCCCCATCGCTCCAATAGGAGTGTGTGTGCAGGTTGCCTTTGTACCACTCCTTGGAGGAAGAGCAGGAAAACAGACCAAAAACAAAAAGGCTGAGGGTGGGGATGGCATATTTCATGGCTTATCGCTTGATCGGGGTGGACAGACTGAAAGCGTCAATTGCGCTCTGGATTTGAAGTTGGAATTTATGAAAATCCTCAGGCTCTTGGGTTAAAAAAATATTATCCTATGGAGGAAAAGGCAATTTTGTTGGAATCGATGGTGACGTAAATGAAAACCGGAGTTCAAAGTGAGGCTAAGAGCATAAGCATGGTGAAACGTATTTCGATCTGTACAGCCTTCCGTATGAATAGGCATATTTTCAAATCTGTCCATTGTTCTATGGAGAGAGCTGAGCTTGAGGTTAAGCTTTTGGGAGAGAAAATGGACCATCTTCTCGTCCACCAAAACAACCGACTACCGGAAATTGAGGAGGTCCAGATCGACTATCTCGAAGATTTGATGAGGGAAGTCAAGAAGAAATAAGGCCAAATGGGACACTAAATTGTCATTCTTGGAAGACAGCCACTCCTGCTACTCTTCATCCGCACCGGTTCCTTTGGGAATGAGTGCCTTTAGATCCTCCAGGGTATTGGCCTCCGAGATGGTTTTATCCTGTCTCCACCTCAAGATTCTAGGAAACCTCACTGCCACGCCGCTCTTATGGCGTTTGGAAAAGGCAACACCTTCAAATGCCAGCTCGAATACCAAGGTAGGTTCCACGCTGCGCACTGGACCGAAGCGTTCGAGCGTAGTTCTCTTGATGATGGCATCTACCTGTGCAAATTCCCTGTCCGTCAACCCGGAATAGGCCTTTGCGAAAGTAACGAGCTCCCGATCGCCTAGTTCGTTTTCCTGCCAGAGTGCAAACGTATAATCGGTAAAGAGATTAGTCCGTCGACCATGGCCGCGCATGGCATAAGTCAAGACGGCGTCGATGGTCAGGGGAGATGTCTTCCATTTCCACCAGTCGCCCTTCTTGCGTCCCACTTTATAGGTGGCAGATTTTCGCTTCAGCATTAGGCCTTCGCTTCGTTTTTCCCTAGCCAGATCCCGCTCAGCCCTGACTTCATCCCAAGATGCAGGCTCGACTCGCTCTGAAAGCTGTAGGCTCGGGTGGCGAAGGGATTTGACCAAATCTTCCAGCAACGCTCTTCGAGTGAGGTAATCCTCGCCTCTCAAATCTTTTCCACTATGCTCGAGCAGGTCGTAGGCTTTGAAGATGACCGGCACCGTCTTGAGTATATTTCCGCTGACCGTCTTCCTGCCGATGCGGGTCTGCAGCTCGTTGAACAAGCCGATTTGCCCGCCGACAAAGGCCATGATCTCACCATCGATGACTGTCCCATCAGGAAGAGCGGTACCCAAGGATGCGATTTCCGGATACCTATCCGTCACCAACTCTTCGCCTCGTGTCCAGATGAAGAGCTCTCCTCGGCGGTGGATGACCTGACCGCGGATGCCGTCCCACTTGTGCTCAATGCACCATTCGGAGACATCTCCCAGTTCTTCCAGATCTGTTTCCAGTGCATAGGCTAGATAGAATGGATAAGGCTTTGAGACATAGGCCTGCTCATTTCTGCCGAAAACCAGCTCGTCAAAGGTTATGCTGTCCGGACTCCAATGGCCCATCAGTCGGTACGCGAGCTCGTCCTCCGGCACTTGGGTGACCTGGGAAAGTGCCTTGGTCATCAGTTTTTGGCTGATGCCTATCCGGAAGGAACCCGTGAGCAGTTTGGTAAAAACATATCGGGAATAGTAGTCCAGCTGCATCCATATGCCCTGCACATAGGCTTTTTTCTCTTCCTCAGTCTTGGGCTTTAAGTCAATCAGTTCAACTAAGATTTCCCACAGCTGTTTCTTGCTGAGTAGCACGTCGTGGGGTACGATCAGGGCAATAGCTTCGGCTAGGTCACCCACGATGTGGTAGCTTTCTTCAAAGAGCCAAAGTGGAATGCCGGCAAGTTCGGCGGCATACTGTCGGAGCAAGGTCGTGTTTACTGGTCGGGGAGGCCTGCGGTGGGAAAGTATCGCGACAGTCCAGAGGCGGTCCAGATCACTGGCCTCCGCAAAATAGGCTGCCAACGCAGCGACCTTTTGGTTGGTTTTGGTCGTGCTGTCCAGTTGTTCGATCAGCGCTGCGAAGTCTTTCATGTGGATTCCGCCGCGCTGGCGCTGTTTAGATCCTCTTTTTCTCCCTCGTAGTCGGTGTTTTCCACGCTGGCATCATAGCCGAGTTCCCGGAGATACTTGCTGAAGATATCCGTGTAGCCGTGGGTACAGATCACCCGGCTGGCTCCGCTCTCCCGGATACTGCGGAGCAGTCCCAGCCAGTCGCAGTGGTCCGACAGCACATATCCCCTGTCGGTGGAGCGTCTCGCCCGAGCTCCCCGGAAAGCCATCCACCCGCTGCATGTCCCCGTCTCAAAGGGCACAAACCTCCGCATCCACGGGGAGCCGTGTGCGCTGGGAGGGGCGACGACCATGCTGCCGCGGATATCGGCGGTGAGCGTCTCCCGAGTGACCATAAGGGTAGGGGGCAGCTTGACCTGCGGTCTCAGCACCTCGGTCATATTCTCCACCGCTCCATGTGTGTAGATCCGACCGATCGAAGGGTCGAGGTATCGAAGGATGCGCTGTGCCTTACCAAGCGTGTATCCAAAAAGCACCGAGGTTTTTCCCTCGGCCCGATTTTGCTGCCACCATGAGTTGATTTCCCCAAAGACCTGCTGCTGGGGCTTCCACTTGAACGCCGGTATTCCAAAGGTACATTCGGTGATCATCGTATGGCACCGAATGGGCATATAAGGTGTACAGACTCCATCGTCCTCATCCTTGTAGTCTCCAGTAAAAACCCAAACCTCGCCTTGGTATTCTACCCGTACCTGGGAGGAGCCCAGGATATGCCCCGCTGGATGAAGGCTAAAATTCACGCCGTTGATTCGGAAAACCTCCCCCCAAGCTACGCCTTGGACTTGGATGTCGCCGAGTCGATGCCGCAAAATAGGGACGTTGGAATGGTGGGTCAGGTAGTGTCGGTGCCCAAATCGTGCATGGTCCGAATGCCCATGAGTGATAATCGCCCGGTGTACGGGTTTCCAAGGGTCTAGGTACACCTGTGCCTGGGGGCAATAAATGCCTTTGGAGTTAAAAGTCAATAGATCCCTTTGCGCCATGGCCTTTGGTCAGGTTTGATGTCTTGGTTAATTGGATTCTCCCAAAACCAAACCAAGCCACTTCTGTTGTCCCAAACTTGATTTTTTTCTAATCCAGAGAAAGTGAATGTAGCCATTCGTCCAGATGATCTTGGTTTTAAAGCGTTTTCCTACAAGAAAAAGCCCATGCTTCTTTTTCTGTTAATGCTCTCATGGTTTCGGAGAAAACAGGGTCATTGTGGCGCAGTGCCCTAAAATAGGGAAAGAATCACCTCAGCTATGAGATTGAATAGTCAAAAGAGGCGGGCCGATCTCAGCCCGCCTCCTGGCATACTTTTTCGCTATCCAATCGCTTACCTCCAGCCTAAGCCGGGGGCTACATGCTCCAGTATGGAGGAAAGGACGTGGATATTGTAGGATACTCCCAACGTATTGGGTATGGTGAGCAGCAGGGTGTCCGCCTCTTTTATAGCTTCGTCCTGTGCCAATTCCCGGATCAACTGGTCGGGTTCCGCGGCATAACTCCTGCCGAATATGGCCCGTCGCTCGTTTTCAATAAATCCTACTTTGTCTCTTCTGTCTGCTTCACGGCCAAAGAGATAGCGATCTTCGTCATTCACCAGCGCAAAAATGGACCGACTCACCGACACCCTCGGTTCTCGGGCGTGCCCGGCCTCTTTCCATGCCTTTTTGAACAGGCGTATTTGCTCGGCCTGTTGAATGTGAAAAGGCTTGCCGCTTTCGTCGAATTTCAGCGTGGAACTCTGGAGGTTCATCCCCATCTTTCCCGCCCAAATCGCCGTGGCATCGGAGCCGGAACCCCACCAGATCCGCTCACGCAGCCCTTGGGAAAAGGGCTCCAGCCGCAATAGGCCGGGAGGGTTGGGAAACATCGGATTGGGGTTCGGTTTGGCAAAGCCTTCTCCCTTCAGCAATTCAAAAAAACGCTGACCCTTTTTGCGCCCCATATCGGCGTCGCTTTCTCCCGGGTCAGGCTCATAGCCGAAGTGCCTCCAGCCATCGATCACCTGCTCGGGCGATCCCCTGCTGATTCCCAGCTGCAAACGGCCACCGGAGATCAGGTCGGCTGCGCTGGCATCCTCTACCATATAATGGGGATTCTCATACCGCATGTCAATCACTCCGGTACCGATCTCGATCTTGCTGGTCTTGGCGCCAATGGCGGATAACAGCGGAAAGGGGGAGGCTAGTTGCCGGGCAAAATGGTGAACCCGGAAATAAGCCCCGTCCATGCCAATCTCCTCCGCGGCCACCGCCAAATCTATGGATTGCAGCAGCGTGTCGCCGGCGGTTTTAGTATCGTAGGATGGGTGGTCAGCCCAGTGGCCAAATGACAAAAAACCTATTTTTTTCATAGTCTCTCCTCTCGTTTTGTTTCGATAGTGCCACAGCGTCCTTTTTGGACTCGCCGTCCCAAAGCAACGCGTGACACCTCAAAAAAACACCGGAATAGAAAGTAAGTTCATTGTGTGCCTATTGAATGGTCTAACTAGCAGGTAGCCAGTGGGATGGCTAGATCCTTCAAGGGGTCGATAGGGGTGAAGAGACTACGCATGCAAACGCCGGGTAAAGCGCTTTAAAAAAACACGGTGTGCACGATCAGCAATCGGGATGCAGCTTTTGAGTTTTTTAATGGGAATGGAAATCTGGCCGGTGGTAATTTCAAATTTCAAAAGCCGATCCGATTTGATCCCTACCTTAGATTTGACTATCCATAGTTTTGGTTTTGTGGCCAGCCCTCCGGGGAATCTTCCCAAGATTCCTGCCGTCCATAGGGAGTCATATCCAGATAGTTGAAATGTGTGGCCACCATTTCTGTTCCTCTGGCGAACGCAGAGTAGGTATGATAGACTTTGTCTGCAACGCGGAGAAAGACGCTTTTGGCGGGAAGGTCGCCAGCATAGTCTTTTAGAGATTTCAGCTCGATTCCTTGGTAGTTGTACTCCATGTTTCTTTTGGGATCCACGGTAGCCTGGAAGTCATAGTTGAAATCACTTTTTTGGGAAGAGTAGAAGGGAAAGTCCCAGTAGTTTTTTGCTTTTTCCTCTTCTATTCTCTTTAGAGGTGCACGGCTGACGGCCGCTAGCGTCACGCTTTTTTTGTGGAGTTTCTCCTGGAGTATGAGGCTGTAGTTTTGGCTGGCTTCCAAGGAGCATCCCGGGCAAAACTTGGATGTGTCGTCGAAGTACATGAAGTGGTGTACGATAAGTTGCCTTCGTCCCTTGAACATTTCCAAAAGCGATAGCTCGCCCTCTGGACCCTCAAAGAGGTATTCCTTCGCCACCTCCACCATTGGCATCCTTCGCCGCGCGGCACGGGTGGCATCTAGCAGCTTGGTTGCAGCCTTCTCCTTCTCTAGAAGAGATTTTCTCTCATCCAGCCATTGCGAACGGCTTACGATCTTCGGAATTGCCCAGTTCTCCATAGTTTTTGATGTTTGATTTGATATTTCACAAGCTGGAAGGTCATTGGGTTTTGGGAGACCTTATTCAGGAGTAGCTCATCGCGCTTTTGCCCAGTGCCCGCCTCAGCATTCCGATTTGGCCTATGTGATAGGCTTGATGATGGCTGACAAAAGCCCACAGCTCGCCCAGTGAATCAGAGACAGTATCAAAGGGTTGCGGCGCCTTGCCACGGAGCTGATCTGCGGTAAGTCTCAAGAGCCCTTCCCTTGTAGGGATATAAAGCTTGTTCCACTCCCCGATGATCTCCTCAATACTGGGGTAGTCGATGTGGTCCTTTGCCTTGGACATTCCCATCACGGCAAAAAGCTCGTTCCATCTGACTTCCGGTTTCAATCCGGCGATCATGGCGATGCCATACTGGGAGTTGAGCAGATGTCCTGCCAGATATTTGACGTGGTTGACTTGGGGAAAACCTTCAAGACGGCTATTGGTCTCCTCATCTGAATACCCATCCAAAACGTTGTTGAACAGCCTTTGGTGGAGGTCAAACTGAATCACAAGTGGGTTGAATCCTTCCATGCAAGTTTTTTTTTGTTCATCCCAAGTTATTCCTGAATAGCAAAAGAGACATGGTCAGAAAACGACAATGTGTGGGGTGTATTCCGACAGGGTGAACTCTGCCTTTTGACTTTCTCTCAAAAAATCCAGCTTTTCATTGCGGAAAATTAATAAGGCATCTATCAAGCTCCCGGCGATCCGACAGGATGGGATTTCTGACCACTTGGATTTGCTGGACGGGACTATCTAATCTATTCCCAAACGGACCACAGGCTTGACCCAAGTCAAAGGCTTTTGATCTGTCAAAGGGAATGTCGTTCGATATGATTTCCAAGGCCGCTTCTGCAATCTCTTTGGGGAATGCTTTGTAGAGGCGGGCATAAATTAGTACTGCCATTTTTATAGCCTCTAGATTAAGGATTGTTCCAGCTGGACGCGATGAAAAATCAAAGCCCGGAATTTCCTCCATTTTATTCCGCTGAGAACTGAAATAAAATCTCCTTTGTGAAAATCTGTATTGGCCTGGCTCAATCTGTGAGTCTGTTCCCTTCTAGGTACTACCCCCTAAAGTATAAGCTGATATTTCACAATTGACTTCAATAATTAGCGAAATATCGTTATTACATAGAATCCGCATTTATATTAAAAACTTCTAAATCAACATGTTGCATAAATGGTATTGTCTTTGGGTTACAATCTGGAAAAACAGAAGACACCATGGAAACAATATCCAAAGTTGAAATGCACCTAAGTTCCCACCTTACATTTTCTACCGTGGAAGACGCAGTATCGATCCGTAGCTTCGACTGGAGTATCGATGGCGTAGAAGACGAGTTTTTTATACCCCGAAGACTTTCTTCTTATGAATTTTTTTGGATCAAACAGGGGTCGGCATATGTGAACATAGACACAGAAAGTCTTGTGTTGTCTGAAAAGTCCGTCTATTGTCTTTCTCCGGGGCAGATCCGGCAATTTGAAAAAAAGCCAGAAATAGAGGGTTATTGTATATCGGTTTGTCCCAATTTCCTTCAGCTGCTTCAAAACAGGGCTGAAATGATGTTGATTTTTGACTTTTCCGGAGAATTGCGGCAAATCTCGGTTGAAGAGGGGTTGGAAAAAGAGCTTGAACAAGTGCTTGACAAACTAGAAAGGGAAGTGAGAAGAGGCGCTTCCCACCATTCAGACCTACTGAGGGCTTGGCTCAATATCTTCATCCTCTATCTCTCCAGTGGGGTTTCGGAAAGCCAGGTGGAACTGTCCTCCAAAAGTGATCGGGAACTGTTCAAAAAATTTATGGCGCTGTTACCGCGTTACTATGCGGAGAAGAAAATGGTTTCAGAATATGCCGAGATTTTATGCGTCACGCCCAATTATTTGAATTCCGTTGTCAAAAAAATAACGGGTTATCCTGCCAGCCACCACATCCAACAGTTTTTGGTGATGGAGGCCAAAAGATACGCCATGTTTTCTCAACTCAGAATGAAGGAGATAGCCAACAAGTTGGGCTTTGCTGACTATGCTCATTTCAGCAAGTTTTTTAAGAATTATGCGGGTTTGAATTTCTCGAGTTATCTTAAAGAAATGAATCCTGGGTTTTCGTAGCCAATAATTTGCTGAGGTGGTGGAAGCAGGGCCAAGCTTAAGCTACCAGTTTGGACGTCTCTCGATTTGACGATATTCCTTTAGGCATTCTCTCCACATTAAAAATATTTGACGAAGCCATTTCTGGTTTTTCCTCAGTTGTTTAAATGTTTGTAAATATTTGATTGTCAATTTTATTTGATGGATCTATTGTCGATATTTCACTAATTGTCAATCAATGGGCAAGTCGGCGACAACACGGTTTTTTTCAAGTTCGATTCACGAAATTCTGTAAACATTTTTGAAACATGAAGGGGAAGGATTTGCATTCATTGCAGAATACCCTAGAGCTCGGCGAATCGTCGGAAGTTTTGGACAAAGAAGCGCTTTTGGAGCTGTATCAGAATATATCCCAAGTACGGGTCAAGGACGATTTACTCAAAAACGTTTTCCCGGGCATCAAGAGGTTGTTTGATGCCCAGGCGATTTTCCTTTGCCTTATAGACCAAGAGCGCAGGACACTGAACCCAATTCGTCGAATATGCGATAAATCCTCCGTTGTTCCCGAATTGGAAAATCTCCTTGACCATAAGATTCCCTCTAGAAGGGGTTTTGTCGAAACCATGATGGAGTCGGATGCTGCCCGAATCTTTGATTTAGAGGCAGTGTTAAAGGAGGATAGTGAGGCTTTCGCAGTGGGCTTGATGCATGCGTGCGGCTTTGTGGCCAGCATTTCAAAACCACTTCACTTCGGTACGGGCCAATTTGGCGTTCTAACACTTTGGTCAAAAAAAAACGCATACGGTTCCCTGCAGGTTCATCTCCTAAACCAGATCGGTGATCTTCTTTCCGTTTCCGTAGGGACTTTGCTGGCGGAAGAAGTTAAGGAGAAAAGGAAAATAGATAACGAAATATTGCTTGAGATCAGCAATAAAATAGTATCAATAAGGAGCAAAGAAGATGTGTCGGAGGTCTTGTCGCAGAGTCTCAAATCCCGCATTGGATACGATGACGCTGTAGTTACGGTGTTCAATTCCGAGAAGTCCATTTATGAGGTGTTTTCCTACCACGTATCAGCAGGGAGGCGATACCATCCCGAATTTGAGGAGGCGATCTCGCGTGCCTATCCGGTAAGTGATACAGATGATTCTTTCGCCCACGTCCCCAGGGTATTAGACGTGGCGGAAATGGTGGATCGGGGTGTCCAAGCAATGGATTTCATTTTTAAGTCAGGTATAGTAGAACTAGCGGTAGTCAAGTTGCTCGATGGTGAAAGTCTTCGTGGACTATTGGTGCTGATGTCTGAGAAGAAGGGAGTTTTTACTGAATCAAGCCTCGCGCTGATGCAAGAGATTTCCTATCAGCTCTCTATTGCGGTATCCAAGCTACTGGTGCTGGAGCAGCTTCTCAGAAAAGAAAAGGAAAACGGAATCCTGCTTGCGGTGGGAAACCAACTTGCCTCAATCCGAAAAAAGGAAGAATTGGGCCCTCTTTTGATTCGGCAGCTTTCGGATTTTTCCTTCTATTCTGACATCAGCATAGCGAAGATAGACAGGGAAAATCCGATGACCTTCAGCTCTTTTCTAGTGAATGAAACCTCGTCGCGTATCTCCAATCCCGAGTATCCCAAAATGAAAAAGAGGCACCATATTTTTCCAGACGGGGTGTTTGAAAAGGTCCTGTATTCCAATGTTCCGGTCAAATTTGATCTAGAGGCTCTTTCCATGAAGGCGTCCATACCAGTGTATGTGAAATTCTTGCTGGAATCCGGAGTCGTCGAAATGATTGGCACTCCACTTAGGGACCGCAATGTCTCCATCGGGGTTTTGTTTTGTTTCACTTCGGCGAGGAGGCCCATCAGCGATTTTCAGATGCGTATTTTTCAAGGCATCGGCAACCTGCTGGGCACGGCGGTTGCCAACATTATGGCAAACGAACGGATAGAACAACAACTGGAGGAAATCCGGCAATACAAAGAACAACTCGAAGAGGAAAAAAGCTATCTCCAGCAGGAAATCGGAAACAATATGGCTTTTGGGGACCTCGTGGGTACAAGCGCCGCCATGAGGGAGGTTTATGGGAAGTTGGAGACCGTTGCCAAGTCTGATTCATCCATCCTTATCATGGGTGAGACAGGCACCGGAAAGGAACTACTGGCAAGGGCGATTCACAATAGTTCAAACCGCAAACGGCGTTTGATGGTCAAGATCAATTGCGCATCCATCCCCGACAACTTGATCGAGAGTGAGCTCTTCGGTCATGAGAAGGGAGCGTTTACCGGAGCGCATGAACGGAGGCTGGGGAAATTTGAGCTCGCCCACCAGGGAACGCTTTTTCTAGACGAGGTTGGCGAATTGCCAACCCACCTGCAACCCAAGCTACTTCGTGTGTTGCAGGAGCGGGAGTTTGAGCGGGTTGGTGGTCAACACACGATCAAAACCGATGTCCGCATAATCGCCGCCACCAATCGCAACCTGGAAAAGGCGGTGATGGACGGAAGCTTCAGGAATGACCTGTATTACCGGCTGAACGTATTCCCCTTGACCATTCCACCTTTGAGAGAGAGAAAAGAGGACATTGCGCCACTTGCCAATCACTTTTTGCGCAAGTATTCCCAGATATGCGGCAGGCACATCGATTCCATATCCGCAAGTGCGATGAAGTCCCTGTTGTCTTATCCATGGCCAGGAAATGTCAGGGAGCTCGAGCATCTGATAGAACGAAGTGTGCTGCTTTGTAGAGGGAGTGTCTTAAAAGAGGTCATTCTCCCCAAAGAAATGGGTGTTGCTGCGCAAGGTAGATCGGGAATCCAGATCCTCAAGACGCATGAGGAAAATGAAAGGGACTATATTCTCCTAATCTTGGAACGCTGTGGGGGGAAGGTGTTTGGAAAAGGTGGTGCCGCTGATATCCTTGGCTTGAACGTTTCGACGTTAAATTCAAAAATGAAAAAATTGGGTATCAAAAAAATTAATCCATTTGAACAAAAGTAATCACATGTTGACCTATCCCACCAAAAAGAAGAGTGTGTCTCGCCAAAATGGCTTTTTTCTGTTGTTGCTATTGTTCCTTGCCTCATGTGGCGAATTGGTCAGTGTATCCCCGAAAAAGCCCAGCGAAACAGACGATATCAGGATCAGGATGGATGCTACAAAGGGAGACCAAGGCCTACTCGACTACACCGGCGATGTCTATGTGCACTTGGGGCTCATCACCAACAAATCGGAGCATGCACTTGATTGGAGATTTGTAAAGTTTGCTTGGGGATCAAGGGATCCCACTGCGCTTGCCAAACCCATCGGAAAAAACAAATGGGAATACACAATCAAGAATCCAAGAGCTTTTTTCCAAGTTCCAGAGGATGAAAAAATCTATCAGCTTGCAGTGCTTTTTCGTTCTGGAGCTTGCATTGACGTGTACTGTAAGGTGCTTCGTAACGAAGATGGTTCCGATATTCTCATTCCTATAGCATCTAAATAAAATCCGAATCGGTATGAAGCCAGGATCTGTTTTTTCGTTGGGGCCGTGGGTAGGAATACCGTTTTTTTTGATGCTCTATTTTATAGATGTGCCAGAAGCATTTTCGCAGAAGACGATTGCCGACGAATTGAAAAAACTGAATTCGGTCCTGGCCAAAAGCGACCAATTTGATGAACAAAAGATGATTAGGCTAGACTCCTTGGCATCGAGCAAGGTCTCGGCCAATGACAGTTCGCTTTTCGGATACTACCATACTGTTTTTGTCGAATATGAAAAGTTCAGGGCCGACTCTGCCTTGGCCTATTCCATCAAGATGAGCCAGATTGCCGCTCGGTTGCAGGATCAGCAGAAACTTGCTTTTTCAAGGCTTAAGTCTTCCTTTGTCCTCATTTCCTCAGGAATGCTTTATCAGGGTCTCGACTCCCTCCAGGAAATTGAGCCAAGCCAACAGGCCATTGATGACCGGGCAGAATACTTCGCATTGATGTCCAGATGCTATTATGAATTGGCGGAAAATACCCAAGACAAGGCCACTCGTCCCAAATACGTCGAAAAAGGGAAACAGTATTTGGACTCCACTATCCGATATCTCGGTACCACTACCGATGGGTTTTATTACAGGGGACTCAATGCTTTAAGGCAAGGGAAATTGGACTCGGCTTTTACCCTACTGCATCCATTGCTTGCCAGACCGGATCTTTCGAAGGGAGATGTTGCTATTGTGGCTTCAACCCTGAGCGATATCCACATTAGAAGAAACCAAAATGAAGAAGCGATCCGGCTACTGGTGCGCGCGGCTATCGCCGATTTGGAAACATCCACAAAGGAGACCTCAGCGACCTATCATCTTGCAAATCTTCTTTTCCGTGAAGGAGATTTGAACAATTCAGCCAAACTCATTCAAAAGGCGGCTGACGATGCCAATTTTTATGGCTCCTCGGCCAGGAAGACCCAGCTGAATGTCTTGCTTCCCCTCATCAACCAGGAAAGGGTCAGGGCGATGGAGGACGAGAAAAGCAAGCTTGTCACCTATGCGGTATTTGTCACCCTTTTATTCATAAGTCTAGGCGTAATGACCACCATTATTTTCAGACAGATAAAGAAAACAAAAGCCCAAGAGCGCCTCATCGTGGAGAAAAATACCGCGCTGGAGCATTTGCTTTCCGAAAAAGAGTGGCTCCTCAAGGAGATCCACCACAGGGTTAAAAACAACCTTCAAACTGTGATCAGCCTTCTGGAATCCCAGTCCTTCTATCTTGAAAATGAGGCGCTGTCTGCAATTCAAAACAGCAAGAACAGGGTTTATACGATGTCTCTCATTCATCAAAAACTCTATCAGAGTGATGTCTTGGGCAGGATTGACATGTCGGTATATATCCCTGAGCTAATCCAGTACCTCAAGGACAGTTTTGAAATCAAACAAGGGATTCGTTTTCATCTTGAGATCGAGGAAATCCTTTTGGATATCTCCCAGGCCATTCCATTGGGACTGATTCTGAATGAAGCGGTGACCAACAGCATTAAATATGCCTTTGGGACGGCCGTCACAAAGGAAATCAAAATCACATTTGGATATGAAGGTACGGAAACCATAGCGCTGGTGATCGAAGATAACGGGATGGGTTTTTCCCCGGAATTCCAGGCGGAAAGGCGCGACTCACTCGGACTTAAACTCATGCGGGGGCTTTCCTTGGACATTGGAGGCGACTTGGTGATCGATTCGGTTTCCGGGACTAAAGTCAAGGTTATATTTCGCGAAACCGTTGCCGCCGATGAAGCTGTTTCAATTAGCTAATTGGCGCACTGGGCTTGGACGAAGCGGGGATCGAAAGGCGTTAAAAACACAATGTTGAAATTTTAGATTTATTTCAGAAATGAAAGAAAAATTGTTGATTGTGGAAGACCAGTTTGTTGAGGCCAACAACCTTCAGGAGATGCTGGAATTCAGAGGTTATCAGGTTATCGGCATCGCCCGTTCGGTACCGATAGCCCTATCGATTATTCAAAAAGAGGTCCCAGACTTGGTTTTGTTGGACATCTACCTCAAAGGACCATTGACGGGAATTGATCTGGCAAAAGACCTCAGAAAAAAGAATATTCCCTTTATTTATCTATCCGCCAACTCGAACCGAAACACATTGGAAGCTGCAAAAGCTACCTGCCCCTATGGTTTTTTGGTCAAGCCTTTTCGTGAAAAAGACGTTCTGGTGACGGTGGAAATCGCCCGATATCTACACCAAAATAGCTTGGAGGCTTTGCGGAGGAGAGGTGAGATTCCAGAATCGCAGAATAGCTTGTTTGGGGATAGCTATGGGAGGCTTTCCAATGAATTTCCGCCAATTGAACATCAGTTTCCTGGTATAGTAGGCAACAGTAGTAAGCTCAAGGATGTACTTAATCAACTGGCGGTGGTGGCGCCAACTGATACCTCGGTATTGATTCTCGGTGAAAGCGGCACTGGGAAAGAAAAGATTGCGTCTTGCATTCGGGATCTCTCACCGAGAAGAGACAAGCCCTATGTCCGCGTGAATTGCGCGGCCCTCCCAACCGCTTTGGTTGAGTCCGAGCTTTTTGGTCATGAGCGAGGGGCATTCACCGGAGCCTCGGATCGAAGAATAGGAAAATTCGAGCTTGCGCAAAACGGTACGATCCTGTTGGATGAAATAAGCGAAATGCCACTGGACGTGCAGGTGAAGTTTCTAAGGGTGCTGCAGGAAAGGGAAATTGAAAGGGTCGGTGGGAACACGACCATCAAAGTAAATGTGAGGATCATTGCTGCCAGCAACAGAAATCTGGAGTACGAAGTCGCCGCGGGGAAATTCCGCATGGATCTGTATTACCGCCTAAACGTGTTCCCTTTGGTACTCCCAGCCCTGCGGGAAAGGAAGGAAGACATTCCAATACTGGTTCGGCATTTTGTGGAGCTTTATTCATCCAAGCTGGGTAGGGGACGAATGAAGGTCGCCGAATCCGCCATTGAACAGCTATTGGATTATCCTTGGCCGGGCAACATTCGGGAACTTGAACATTTGGTGGAAAGGACGGTATTGATGAATCCAGAGCCCATCATACAGTCCTTTGCGCTACCGACGGCCCGAAAACCAGAAACCGCCCAACCGACGGAGTCCATTCAAACGATAGAGGAATTGGAACGGACGCATATCATCACCGCGCTCAAACACAGCAAGGGAAAGGTCTCCGGTCCCGACGGAGCTGCCAGCCTACTCGGCATCAACGTTTCCACTCTGAATTCCAAGATAAAGAAGCTGGGTATTGAGATGGGAAAGAGTTTTGCGATCAAGTTGGACTAACTGGCCTTCAAGCCATGATTGCCCGAGAAGGCGGATCATGGGTGTTTAGAAGTTCGTTTGCGAAACGATGGAGAAAAAATCCGTTTCCCCCTCCATCGCCAAGTTGCAAAATAGGGGATATCAGAACTCTCCCTCACGAATGTAGGGATAGGTCCAAAGGACCACAGTCAAAGTCACGGCCTTAAACCACGCGTTCATCATGCAGTCTATGTCTTCTTGCGGCTTGTTTTTGTTGGCCAGAAAGTTTCGGATCGTGGAGGTAATCGGATAGATGAAAGCCACCAAATATCGAGAATGGATAATCGGTTCGGCATTGGCGCCATCGGTCACATTCTTTTTGTTGCTGTGGTGCCGCTTGGCGATTTCATACTGGTAATTAAGCCACGACTGGTCGTAGGGCCGGTTGCAGACGTCCAGTACCCACTTCTCAAATCTGGCCCTGACCGCAGCCAAATAGTTCGTGTCCGGTTGGCCGTCCTTTGCAAAATAGTGGAGCAGGTGACTGTGGCTTCCGACATAGCCGTACCACAGGTCTAGAATATCGCCGGTCTGATCCTGCAGAACCTGACCCGCCATCTTCCGATATTCGTCATCTTCAGGAGTCCAAAGAAGGGTTTTTTTGAGCAATTCCAGTTGCTCCAATGTCACAGGGCTTTGCTCCAGCGACAGGCTTTCGTAATCGTATCCTTTGATAGTTTCCATGTGTATTTTTTGGTTGAAGAAGAATTTAAAATGCTTTTAGGTGTCTGTTTGAGACTCCAGAATCCGGATGAATTCGGCAGTACTGTACATTGCATGCCCGTAGTTGGGGAATGTGATCCCTGTGACGGCTTCTACTTCCGCCCAGTTGAAAGCCGCAATGGAGTCCTTGATCAAGGTGACATGATAGCCCAGTTCCACGCCAAATCTCGCCGTAGAGTCGATGCAGGTGTTTGCCCGCATTCCCGTGATGATGATGTGATCGATCCCGTGCATCTTGAGCAGAAAATCCAAATCCGTATTGGCAAAACCACTGCTTGTCCAGTGATTTTGAGCAATCAGATCGCCTTTCTTGGCTTTCAGTTCGGGGTGGAATTCAGCGCCCCAAGAATCCTTTTCGAAGAAAGCTCCCTCGAATGTTCCTCTGTGCGTTGGCGAAAGAAACTTCCAGTTAAGATAGTCACGCTCCGTGGTGTGGTGATGAGGTGCATAGATCACCTGGATTCCCAATCTTCGGGCGGTGGCAAGCAAGGCTTTTACATTGCTGACCAGTCCCGAACCCTCAACTGTTTCCTGAGTCCACTTCCAAAGCTTTCCTCCTACGGAAAGAAAATCATTGAATGGATCAACCAGGATCAGCGCGGTTTTGTCGGGAGGATAGCTGTTCATAAGACCTTACTTCAGGGCGTTTTTCAGCTCCGATCCGGCATAGCGCAGGGCGGATTGAATCTCCGGAATTCCGGCCAAGGGATTCAATAGCCCGTAATCGTGGATCATTCCCTGATATCTCACCAATGAAACAGGCACACCGGCTTCATTTAACTTTCGGGCATAGGCTTCGCCTTCGTCTCGAAGCACATCGTTTTCGGCAGTTTGCACCAGCGTAGGAGGCAATCCTTTCAGCTCATCGAGTGTTGCCTGAAGCGGAGAAGCATAGATCTCGTTTCGTTGGTCCGGCTCAGAATAGTGATTCCAAAACCAGCGCATCATGTTTTTGGTCAGGAAGCGATCTTCGGCAAACTGGTTGTAGGATTCTGTTTCCAGATTGGCATCGGTGACCGGCCAGAAGAGAACCTGGAATCTCAACGCCGGGCCATTTTCAGCCTTCGCTTTTAGAGCTACAGCAGCGGTCAGATTTCCCCCGGCACTGTTTCCTACGACGGCCAGTCTGCTACCATCCACACCGATTTCCTTCCCGTTTTCAGCCACCCATTTGGTAGCGGCAAAACACTCATTGAGCGCAACTGGATACTTGGCTTCCGGCGAAAGTGAATATTCGACATGGACTGCAACTGCGCCGGAGCTGACCACCAAATCCCGGATAAACCGCTGATGCGTGGGGAAATCACCGATGACCCAACCTCCCCCGTGGAAAAACATAAAGGCTGGCAAGTCTTCCTTGGCTCCCGACGGTTTCATGACGAAGAGCTTGACAGAAAGCCCGTCTTGGGTGATGGTCTTCTCGGAGATGTCCACTCCAGATAAGTCCACGGAGACCGAAGTCTGCGCACCTTCCAGAACTTTTCGGGCATCAGTGGCTGCCATCGTTTCCATTGGCTGTCCGCCGCTGGTATTGAGTGCCTTCAGGAATGCTTTGGTCTGGGCTTCGATGGCCGGATCAGTGGCGTAGTCTGTGATTGTGCGTTGCATGGCTGTGTCAGTTGAGAGTTTGGTTTCGGGTAGATCTGTTTTTGGGGTTCCTGTACAGGCTATCAGTAGAGAAACAAGCGGTAGATAGGCGTAGGTTTTCATGGCTCAATGCGTGGAGGCGGTGGATAATTCGGCATCCAATTCCCGGGGGTTGGCGATCCAGTCTAGGATGAAATCCGCATCTTCCTTCCACGTCGCTTGTCCCATTGCAAAGTGGTTTCGCCCTTCAAACTCCTGATAGACGATGATGGAGTTTTCGTCCTGGTATTTTTTGAAGTTCTTCTTGTTCAGCGAGGCGGGGATAATGTGATCCTCCGATCCTGAGACAAACAGTAGCGGCGCATGCGGCTGTTTGAACTCGATTTTGGCGGCCTTTCCGATAGCTCCGCGGGCGACACGACGCGATTCCGGGACGGTGTTTTCATCATAGGTAAGTTGCTGCTCTTCCGGAGTCATGCCGTTGGTGAAGGCATATTGCCACTGTTTTAGGCTCATCAGATAGGTTTTGTCCGCAGATTTGAAGGGGCCAAAGGCGGGGGTAACCGATTTGATAAAGGAAAACTTGGAGGTCAAGACGCCTTTCGGGGGAACCGAATGATAGGCTACCGCAGACACTCCCAAGCCCCGCTGAAGGAGCAACTGAGCAATCAGCCCTCCGGTAGAGTGCCCGATGAGGATGGGCTTCTCTGGAAGCTTGGCAGCATAGTCTGCGAAATAGTCTACCAACTCGTCGAAGCGGAGTTTTGCTAGCTCCGGGTCGGGTTTCCGCTCTCTGAGTTCGGCTGCGGAAGCGTCTTTGTAAGGCCAAGGTGGGGCATAAGTCGTGTAACCCTTGGATTCAAAATAGGTCTTCCATTCGTCCCAACCGGTATTGGTGACAAATGCTCCGGTGATGAACAGGATAGTCTTTGAGTCCTCCAATTTGGGAGGATCATTATCCATCGGTGGATTTGCCTTTGTAGAAGTTGGCAAAACCAAAGAGAGACTGGCCAAGAAAATAAGAATTGTGGCAGTTTTCATAGTGGTCAATGTTATTGTGTTACGACAGTACCGGCTTAGCTGTGCTTGATGAAGTTGTGGATGTATCGGGAGGTGAGCTTGGGGAATTCATGCTGGGGTCCGTGCCCGGCCATGGGGAATACTATCAGTTGTGCAGATTGCATCTGCCGTAGCAGCGCATACCAGTTTTGTACCGGGAAACTGATATCGTGGTCCCCCATGATCACAAGCAGCGGAACTTTGGTCTTGTTGATTTTCTCGCGAATATGTTCGTGATCCTCCAAGCATTCGACATAGGCCATCGTGTAGTGGCCCCACAGCTTTTCAGGTACTACGACGTCCAAATCTGTTTTCCTCGCCTGAATTCTATTGTGGCTTTTCTGCGCCGCTTTTCGGCTTGGTTCCCACTCAGGTTCAAAAAACAGAACCGTTTCATCCTCGAGGCTATAATGCAGCTTTTGGGATACTTCATAAAAATGGGGTTCAATCGGCCAATCGTTTTTCCCAAAAGGCCCAATACCGATCAGGATGCCATGACTAGCAGACTCTGGGTAGTCGGCGATGTATTTTTGGGCAACAAGTCCGCCAAACGACCAGCCCCCGACTACACATTTGTCGATACAGAACGCTTCCATCAGGTCCCGAAGATCAGCTACAAATCCGTCTATGGTCGTGGGTGCCGGACCGGTGGAGAGGCCAAATCCGGTGTAATCAAAGATGATCACCTGATACTTTTGCGCAAGAGCATCCAAAAAAGCTGGATCCCAGGTGTCCAGATTTCCCCGGAACCGATTACAGAGGAAGATGTTCTTGCCCGATCCGATCGTCCGAAAGGCGATCGTCCGGCCTTTGAGCTCGGCGAATTGCGTGGGTGCTTCCGATGCAGGATAATTCAGATGGCTATCCTTTTGACGTTTTGTGCCGGATTCCGCAGTAGTTGTGGAAGTCCGGGTAGGGTTGTTTTCCATGACTGTTAGGTTTTTTGTTAGATAGGCTTCAGGTTTAGCTGAGCAGAGACTAGACCTTTTCGAGCCAGTTTAAGATGTAGTCGGCGTCTTCCTTCCAACTCGGCAGTCCCAAGACAAAATGATTTTTACCTGGAAACTCCTTATACTCGAGAATGGAGCCGTTTTGTTTGTACTTCTTGTAGTTGCGGTAGTTCAGGTGCGCAGGCATGATGTGATCGGTGCTACCGGATGTGAAAAGCAAAGGAGGGTGGGGCTTGTTGTAATCCACATACGTCGCATCCGTCAATGCTCCCCTTGCAGCAGTCTTGGATTCCGGAATGGTATATTTGGAGTAAGCTGCCCGCTGGTCCTTAGGATCCATCCCGTTCACAAATGCATATTGCCAGTCTTTAAAGGACATCATGTAAGTCTTTTTCAGGGAAGTGAAAAGACCCAGGACTTTCCAGCCAGCCTTGAGAAAAGAAAACTCGTAAGGAAAGACACCCTTGGGTGGCGCTGAGTGGATGGCAACTCCAGCCGCTCCGAGATCACGGTTGAGCAAGACTTGGGCGATCAGGCCTCCAAAGGAATGACCAATCAGGATGGGCTTCTCCGGAAGGCGTTTCGCGAAATTTGCATAGTGGTTAATGAGCTCCGCCGTTGTAAGTGTAGCCAAGTCGACGTCATAGGGCTGGCGATCCCGAAGCTCTTGGGCTGAAGCGTCCTTGTGCGGCCATGGCGGCACATAAGTGTCATAACCCTTGCTTTCGAAATATACCCTCCATTCATCCCAACAGGTATGGCTTACAAAGGCGCCAGTTATAAATAGAATGGTTTTTGATTTGACAGTTTTCATTTTTGCAGTGTTTATATGTAAGATTTTTTAAAATTATCGTGATATAAAAAATATGATGTTATAAAATGTCGCTTATCAAATCTAGCTAAGTAGCTTTTATAGTACCATGTTTAGGTGCCTTGTTTCCTTGTATCTATCAAAGATTAATAGAGGCGGCTTTGTCAGGCTATTTAGCGTGGAGTATATTAGTTATATGGACCTGCCTAGTGCTTGATGACTTCGTGGGCGTATTGGATTCCGATACCATAGGCTCCTCCATACTTCTTAAACAGTGTAGTGACCGGACCATAGGTTTCTGCTCTCGCCCAGTCCCGCTGGAGTTCCAAAACGTATTGCGTAGCGGTCATTGGCTTGGCTCCCTTTTGGATCATCCGCTGGATGGCCATCTGATGCGCTTCGACGCTGGTATCTCCGCAACCGTCTGTAATCACATAGACTTCATAGCCGTCCTGAATGGCCGAAAGAACCGGTCCGACGATACAAACACTCGTCCAGAGGCCTGCAATGACGATTTTTTTCTTCCCCGCTCCGGTGATTGCTTTGTGTGCGGGGCCATCCTCCCAGGCATTCATGGTGGTACGATCGATGTAGTTGGAGCTGGCTTTTGGATAGATCTCTTCGATTTCGGGAAAGACTGGCCCGCTGAATGATTCCTCTGCCACGGTGGTGATGATCGTCGGAACCTTGAAGATCTTCGACCCTCCCGCCAATAGCCCGACGTTGTTTCGGAGTTCTTCGATGTCAATGTTTTCAACGGGGAACGCCATTTGGCTTTCGTGATCGATCATGACTAAGAGGTGATTGGTGGGGGTCAGCAGCTCGGGAGAAGGCTTCTGTGCGAAGGCCGGAGATGCAATAGTGATTCCTAATAGGAAAACACTATAAGATAGGATTGGATTTTTCATGATTTTGTTTAGGTTAGTTTTGTGAAGAATATGAGGGTAAATTTGAGTGAAATATATTGTTCAGTCGATTGCTGTTTTATTTATAAAAATGTATTTATCATTTGCTTTTTTTTAATGCCTAATTCAGTTCAAATATCAAACTGATATTTAAATTGAATTGTACATGTGTAGGGATGATTTGTCTATTTATTGATAGTATATATCAGTCTAAATTGAGCTCTCAATACTCAATAGTGACTCAAATGAAAAAGCTACCTATTTTAGGATTTGTACTAATCGCCCTCTTCAATTTTTGCTCTCCTAGCACACAGAAGCTCCAACCAGCCGGCGCTCCGGATTTGATCGTATATAATGCGAAGGTCACCCTGGAATCCGAAGGGCAGTTTGCCGAAGCCTTTGCCGTGAAGGACGGTAATTTCCTCCAAGTCGGAACTTCTGAAGAGATCCTGAAGCTTAAAGGTGACAGCACCCAAGTCCTCGACGCTCAGGGCAAGACCATTGTCCCCGGACTGAATGATTCCCACACCCACTTGATCAGAGAAGGGTTAAACTATGCGCTGGAGTTGCGCTGGGATGGAGTGGCCAGCATCGCTGAGGCCTTGCAGATGCTCAAGGAGCAGGCCGAGCGGACTCCGGATGGAGAATGGATTAGGGTCGTCGGCGGCTGGGGCGAGTTTCAATTTGAAGAAAAGCGCCTCCCGACGCTGGAGGAAATCAATGCAGCAGTCCCCGACAAGCCGGTGTACATTATGTACCTGTATTCCCTTGGCTTCCTGAATCAGAAAGGGTTGGAGGTACTCGGATATGACGAAAACACCAAGTTTCCCGGTGGAGAAGTGGAATTGAAAAACGGAATGCCAACCGGGCTTTTGATTGCCAAACCCAGTGCTTTGGTACTTTACAAGTCACTAACTCTACTCCCAAAGCTTAGCAAAGCGGATCAGCTAATTTCCACCGTTCATTATTTCAGGGAATTGAACCGCCTGGGAATCACCAGCGCGATTGATGCAGGGGGAGGAGGACAATATTTCCCGGATGATTATTCGGTGGTCAGAGAGTTGGCGCAGCAGGGAAAGCTTTCCGTACGGACTTCCTACTACCTGTTTGCGGTGGACAAAGGCAAGGAACTTCAGGATGTCAAATCCTGGACGGCTCATCAAAAGCTCTTTGAAAACCAGGACATGCTGAGGCCTAACGGCTACATGCTGCATGGTGCCGGAGAGAATCTCACCTGGGCGGCCGCTGACTTTGAGAACTTCCTGGAGCCGCGGCCAGAACTGGTGCCGGGAATGGAGAGCGAACTGGATTCCGTTGTTACCGTTTTGGCCAAGAATAGATGGCCGTTCCGGATTCATGCCACTTACGATGAGAGCATCACACGCTTTCTCAAAGTCCTGGAAAAGGTGGACCGGAAACATCCTTTTCTGAATCGGGTCAGATGGATCATAGACCACGCGGAGACGATCAGCGAGGCGAATCTCCAAAAGATCAAACGTATGGGCGGCGGGATTGCCGTCCAGAACCGAATGCTTTTTCAGGGAGAATATTTCCTTGAGCGCTATGGAGCTGAAGCCACCAAGCAGGCTCCTCCGATCAGACAGATGTTGGAGTTGGGCATTCCTGTGGGTTTGGGGACAGACGGAACGAGGGTATCCAGCTACAATCCCATGCTGGCACTTTACTGGACAGTCTCCGGCAAGACTTGGGGCGGAACTCAGCTTTATGATGAGTCGGCCAGATTGAGCCGCCACGAAGCACTGAAGCTCCTGACTATAGGCAGTGCCTGGTTTTCTGCCGAAGAGTATGTCAAGGGGTACATCAAGGAAGGGATGTATGCTGACTTTGCCGTGCTTTCAAAGGATTACTTTTCGATCCAGGAAGAAGAAATCAAGTACCTGACTTCCGAACTGACGGTCATAGGTGGCAAGATTGTCTTTGCCGATGGCGTCTTTAAAGAACTGGATCCAACGCCTGCGCCAATAAGTCCAGCCTGGTCGCCTGTGAATTTCTACGGTGGGTATCAAAATCGGTAAGTGGTGAGTGCTAACCTCATAATCCATGGCTATACCAAGAGTTTTTCTTTTGTGTTTTTGCATCTCAAACCTGACTGTGGCTCAGCAAAGTGGGATCAGAAATGATCGCTATGAAGAAGACTATGGCTTTTTGAAAACTGATACCTCGCGTCGGTTTTCGAAGATCAAATATCTGCCGGTTTCGGAAAGCAGCTTTCTGAGTCTCGGGGGTGAGATCCGCTATCAAAGCCAATGGTTCAAGAATGAAGACTGGGGAGATGGGCCAGAGGAAAAGTATCTGGCTTTTTATACCCGCTTTCTGTTTCATGGGGATTTTCACTATCGTGAGTTTCGGGTTTTTGGGCAGCTGAACAGCACGTTTGCGGTGGGTCGCCCCGGCCCAGACCGGTCAATTGATGAGAACAGGCTGGGTGTCCATCAGCTTTTCTTCGATTACAAGCTCGGGGAAAACTTAGGCATGCAACTGACTTACCGTGTTGGACGACAGGAAATGCGATACGGTTCCGAGCGCTTGATCACCGTACGGGAAGGGCCAAACAACCGACTGAGCTTTGATGCTGCAAAGGTCTTCTATCGCTCTGATCGCTATGGAATCGACGCGTTTTACGCCCGACCAGTACAACTCGAGCAGGGAGTTTTTGATGATAAGCTCAACCGGGAAAAAGCAATCTGGTCAAGCTATGGGGTGGCTTCCATCGGAAAAACATCCAAGTTGGATCATTACTACATTGGCTTTGAAGATGAACAGGCTTCATTTAATGGTTTTCCGGAAGCCCGGGAAATCCGTCATTCGCTGGGGGGCAGATGGTGGGGAGATTGGCAGAAATTGAACTTTGACCTGGAAGCATTGTATCAGTTCGGCGACTTTGGCGATCAGCTGATCAGTGCCTACACCGTTTCGGCCAACTTGTGGTACACCTTGGATCAGTTTAAATCCAGGCCGGGCTTTGGGCTGAAAACGGAAGTGATCAGTGGTGACAAAGTTCGTGAGGATCAGCGTCTGAATACCTTCAATCCCCTGTTTCCGCGAGGGGCCTATTTTGGATTGGTAGCGCTGATCGGCCCGGCAAACCTGATCGATCTGCATCCTGCTTTTCAAATAGATTTGGGAAAAACGATCGTCTTTTCAGCGGATTTTGATCTTTTCTGGAGATACAGCATCAATGATGGGATCTATGGCCCCAATGTCCAAATCCTCTACACCGCACAAAGCGACGAAAAGAAGATCGGCAATCAGCTGGGGATAAATCTGGAATACAATCCAAACGGGCATCTGTCAATCGTGCCGGAATTTACTTGGTTTCAGGCGCAAGATTATCTCAAAGAGGTAGGAGCTGGGGAGGACGTATTTTTTGGAGCATTGACAGTTCAGTATAGGTATTAGAGAAAAATAGTTTTGTGTTGACCGATGATCAAATTCAAAAAGCTCTCCACTATTGTGACCGTATGGACGGTGATCGGATTGATCATCACCACCTACGACTATTTGGTGATCGCATCTACGGGTTCAGCTGGCTTTAGTGCGGAATATGACCTAAAATCGAGCCTGTTGCTCAACTCAAGTGTTGGATTCGCGGCTGGGCTATTCGGTGGGGGCTTTCTGATTTACTTTGTCAACGAGCGTTACCGGGAGGGGCCGTACTGGATTTCCTTAGCATTGGTGATGGCGTCGTTTGTGGTGGTCAGTGGCAGTTTGGTGCTGATGGTCTCGGTGTTTGAGGCACGACACTTCATTGGCTGGGAAGGACTACACGGAGGATTTTTAGATCTATTGTCAGACTCCGCCCATCTGAAAAATGCGCTCGTGTGGCTGATCGTACTGGTGCTTACCCAAGTCACTTTACAGGTCAATGACAAGTTTGGACAGGGCAATTGGATAAACTTCCTTTTTGGGAAATACCATAGACCGAGGGAGGAGACGAGAATTTTCATGTTTGTGGACCTGAACTCGTCCACTTCCATCGCTGAAATGCTCGGCAACGAAAAGTACCACAGCTTTCTGAAGGACTACTTCTCGGACATTACTTCCTCGATCGTGGCGCATCGGGGGGAAATATACCAATACGTAGGAGATGAGATTATCATATCCTGGGCAGTGTCGCGGGGCAGCCAGAGTGACGACTGTCTAAAATGTTTTTCGACCATGTGCCGCGTGATTGATGGTTTGTCTGATAAATACCTGACAAAATATGGAGTAGTTCCAGAATTTAAGGCTGGATTGCATTTCGGAAAAGTCATTGTCGGGGAAATCGGCGTGATTAAGCGCGAACTCACTTTCTCGGGTGATGTACTAAATACCACCTCCAGAATCCAGGGGAAATGCAAAGAGTTCAGAGTTAGAATCCTTGCCTCAGACGAGCTGCTGGACATGCTTCCAAGGGGGGCGTATCAAAAAAGGCCCATTGGTGCCATCGAACTTAGAGGTAAGGCTTCGAAGGTTGAAATCAGCACCCTCCAATTTGGATAAAAAAGCGGATGGCAGTTTGAATCTCTGCTACCTTCTGCGCCGAAGCGGACAGTGCCAAAGTTGGCCCCGTCGTAACTCCGGGGCCGATGTCCGCCCATCCAAGTAGCTAGCCATTGGATGTCAGTCCTTGTCAACAAAAACCCGGATCAATCTCACGGACAAGGCTGTAGGATAGATAGCGAATTTATACAGCTGTTTAGTCGATATGAAAATTGATGGGAAGGGGAAGATGGTCTAAGATTGTATCGTCGACACAAAGTATCCTTTCATTCACCTTTTACAGTGTTTTCCAAAAATAAAAGTCTTTTGTTATGAAAATCAAGTTTAATCTTAGTCTTTGGTTGATTGTGACCTTTGTATCTTATCTAGCATGTTTTCCTGTTGTTGGCCAAAACTTGCCGAGTAGCGAAAATGGCATAGAGAATCTGACTGCCAGCAAAGTGAGAAACCAATTTATAGCAACTTCCGGTGGAAGGATTGCATATAGATCAATAGGTAAAGGAACTCCGATTATTTTGTGCAACCGGTATCGGGGAAATTTGGATTCTTGGGATCCGGCTTTTTTGGATGCACTGGCCCAAAAGTATCAGGTTATAATTTTTGATTACACTGGGTTTGGGCTCTCTTCCGGGGAAGCCCCATCCGATATGGAGGGATTCTCCAAAGATGTTGCTACTCTAGCAACAGCATTGGGCTTTCCAAAGTTTATTTTGGGAGGATGGTCTTTTGGAGGCATGGTGACCCAAGTATTCATAGCTGAGCATCCTGAGATGGTAACTCAGGGTATTTTAATCGGTACAGGCCCTCCGGGTATACCCGTTACACCAATGGAACCCGTGTTTTTTGAGAGATCCAGCATTCTTTACAATTCTTTGGATGATGAGACGGTACTATTCTTTGAACCTGAATGGGAGCCAAGCAGAATGGCAGCCAAGAGAAGCCATGACAGGATCGCGCAGCGTGACCGAGATCTCGATGTACTCATTCCCCAGTCCCTGTGGGGAAATTATCATCAGGCCTATGAGGGATATGTTATGGATAGGGAAGGGGTAAGGGAGAAAATACTCAAGTCCAAGGTTCCTATGATTGTCATCACCGGTGACCATGACATCAGCTTCCCGCTTCAAAACTGGTACGCGCTAGCCCGTAAGTTACAGTCTACCCAGTTGGTGGTGTTGCCCATGTCGGGACATGGCCCCCATCACGAATTCCCGGAATTGGTATCTGCCTATATCGACAGCTTTTTGGCCAATTCTCGTTAGTTTTCCCCGGGTTTGGGTTGCAGGGACAGTCCACTCAACAAGTTGAAGTCCAAGCAACAGTTCCCGGCCAGATTACCAAGCCAAACTTATTGCACCATGCAGACCCGCGTGACACACATCGATACTGCCTGCGTATTGTTGGAGATCAATGGTTTCAAGATACTCACAGACCCAACCCTGGATTGTGCAGGGGGATTGTATTACCATGGCTTCGGGGCATTCTCTCGGAAGACCGACGACCCGGTCTTCCGAATGGAAGACTTGATGGACGTCGACTTGGTATTGCTCAGCCATCATCAGCACAAAGATAATTTTGATGGGAATGGGCAGCGGCTTTCCAGGCGTGTTTCCACAGTACTTTCTACCAAAAAGGCAAGCGAAGAGATTCCCGATATTGTCGGCTTGGAGGTTTGGGATCGATATCGGGTTCCCACGGAAAAATTGACCAACCTGACCATAACGGCCACGCCGGCGCAACACCGCCCCAGCTGGATACCTGAGTTCGTCTCAGGCTCCGTCATAGGTTTTGTCATCGAGTACGAGGAACAGGAAAATGGAGCAATCTACATTTCCGGAGATACGGTATATTTCAGGGGTATCGAGGAAATAGCTCGGTTCTTTACCGTGGACATTGGGATTTTTCATGTGGGCAGAGTCCAATTTCGCTACCTCACTGGCTGGGGTAATTATACGATGAACGGGAAAGAACTGATCAGAGCGATAAAAACCATTGACCCAAAAAGGGCTATACCGGTGCACTATCGGGGGTGGTCACACTTCAAGGAAAGCGAGGGAGACTTGAAGAGGATGTTGGCGACCGATCTGGTGGTCAGCAAAAAGACGGTGTTTTTGACCCCCGGGGTAGGAGTCCTGTTTTGAAACCATTGGACAAACGTCATTCAGCTTTTGGGGAACAGCGAAGTCACAAATGGCCTATGCCAACAAAAGCTGCTCTGCATGACGCGGATTATGCCGAAATACCAATGTCCAGATCGTTGAGGTTTTGAAATGGTAGGGTCAGGGGAAATTTGATGTAAATACCCATCCCTTTTTTTGAACTGATTGAAAGACTCCCCTCTAGGTCCTCCGTCAGACCTTGGATCAATTTGAGACCAAGGCCTTTATTACAGGTTTCAAAATCAAAACCTATCCCATTGTCTTGAATAGTAAGTTTAATTTCCGTACCTGCCTCTTTTTTTAACTCAATATGAATTTCGTTTCCTATACTGCTATTAATAAAAGCATGCTTAAAAGAATTGGTTATTGCCTCGTTGATTATCAGTCCAACAGGTACCACTTGGGACAAATCCATGATAATGGGATCTACATCAAAATTGATCTGGGCCATTGTATGCCCAAAGGACTCCTTTAGATGGATGGCAAGATCTGATAGGTAATCCCTAATATTGATCGCGGCGACATCCTCGGATTGATAAAGTTTCTTGTGAATAAGAGACATGGTAAATACCCTTCCTTTAATATCGGAAATTGCCATGACAGCCTCCTCGCTTAGGTTTCTTGATTGCGACTCCAGCAAACTTAGAACAGTTTGCAAATTATTCTTCACCCGATGGTGGACTTCTTTAAGCAACCACTCCTTCTCTATCAGCAAATGCTGAAGCTCGGCATTTGTTTTATCGATCTCCTGCTGCCGAAGTAAAAGCTTTTGATTTGATTTTTGCTTGATTCGATATTGGGTGAAAACCAGCACCAATATGATGATGACCAAAACTATCCCGACCAAAGTTGCTCTCTGTAGTCTTTTCTGTGCCAAAGACTGTTTGGATAGCAATTCGATTGAATTATTCTTCAGCTCGATTTCCCTGTCTTTTTTTTCGGTTTCATATTCAATGGAAAGCAATTCTACCTGGCGTAGCTTGGCTTCATCTGTAATTTCTTTCTGAAGTTCCAGAAATTGCCTTTGATGGGTAAGGGCAGTAAAATAATTACCTAAAGCTGAGTCTGCTCTATAGAGGTTATGGAACGCCCTACTTCGCACCTGCAACTTTACCCCGGTTGCATCGAGAATTTGATTAGCATATACCTTCGATTTCTCATAGAGATTTCTAGTGAAAAAAAACTCGGAGACATAGTTATGAAACGTGAAATCCACAAGTGCTGTGTCTTCCACTGATACAGACTTCAAATAATTTCTCTCAGCCAATTCAAAATCCCCTCTTTTTTCGTAGCAAAGGGCAAAACAAAACGCAACAATTTTTTTATAGTAAAGATCGGAGACGGGAAATTGATCCAAGGTAGTTCTGATCAGCTGTAAGGCCTGATCTTCAGCTCCTTCATTTACCATTGGTAAGATCATTTCATGAAAGTCATAAAAAACATAGTTTGGATAGAATAATTTGGCTTCCTCCATTCTCAACTTATACCAATCTGATGCTTGCTGAAACTCCCCGACAGCTAAACTTACATCCCCCAACTTGTCATAAATGAAATACCGCCAATTGTCTAAATTCTTTTTCTCTATCAACTCTAGGGCAGAAAAGGAATAGGCTAGGGCCTTGTCGAAATTCCCATAGTATTCCTGGACATCTATAGCAATTTGGTAAGCTGCCATCGCATTGGCACTTTCAATCGAAAGGAGTCCTTCAAGTGCCTCAGTTATACTTAAGAGTGCCAAACTAGATTCTCCAGAAAGCAATTGGATCTCAGCGATATCTACTGTCGTTTCCCAGTATTTTTCTTTGTAATCAGATTCCAAAAATAGTTGGGCAGCTTTATTCAATAATTCAAGCTTTTCAAAGACAAGTTCCTCGGTCGTTCTGGGTAAGAAATTTGCCAATCGATGAAGAGATAGTCCTTGGTTGAATTTATCTTCCAAATTGGAGTAACCGATAGATACTTGATGAAGTAGCTTTCTTCCTTCTTCCCATTGTCTCCTCTCTAAAAAAACGGCTCCCCTCCAAAATTGCGATTTGAGCGAATAGCCTTCAAGTCCTAAGGCATCACTTAGTTTTTCCGCTTCCGCGGCAAACAATAGGGCACTATCCAGATCAGAATCATATTCTCCGGCTTTGTCTGTAAACAAATGGGCGGCCTCTAACAAATAGAAAACCTTTCCAGAATCCTGTGGCATGGAGTTGATTACCCGGATTAATTCTGGCAATTCGCTTTGGCTATAACTCTTTTGTTGCGCTGAAGCCCAATTTGAAACAGCAACTAACAGAATTGCTGAACACAACTTAAATACCGAAGAGTTAAAGAATCTGGCCAATGTGATTGAATCAAATTGAGATTAACTTTTAAACTGTTTGATAAAATCTGACAGCAGCGCGATCGAAAGCCAAAGACAAGGATAGTTGCAATAGGTAGGAAGACTGTTTTTGCAAAATCCTTCCTATTCGGTCAACCCTTTCCAAAGTTCACTGGGCGATAAGAGATTCGCCTCTTTTATTCAAACCGTTTAATGAGAAACAATTTGAATTTAATAAAACGAGGTACCTTCTCCCGGCCCATCCACCTTGACTTTTTTTGGATAGCCTTTTGACGTGCCTGATCCCATCTCCTATGCGACTTCAAGGCACCAAACCTAGGCCGTCATGTTGATTCCCTGATCGGAGATTTTGGGAAGGGGCTCGGAAGCCTCGAAGGTGATGGCAATCCTCATCCCATTTTCCTGGGTTATCGTCAGCATTCCCTCCAGATCTTCGGTAAGTCCTCGGATTAGCTTCATTCCGAGTCCTTCATTGCTTCGTTTTTCTTTCTGTTCCAACCCGTTTCCGTTGTCTTCTATTTTCAGCATGGTCTTGAATCCATCGAGACGCCTCAGGACCACCTCGATTTCATTTCCTTCGCGATCCGATTGGAATGCATGTTTCAGGGCATTGGTCACGGCCTCATTGATGATTAAGCCTAGGGGCACTGCCTGGGATATGTCCATGATGATTGGGTCGATTGAGCAGCGGATTTTTGTGGACTGGTTTCCAAATGATTCACCGAGATGCAGCGTTAGCTCGGTGAGATAATCCCGGATGTTGATGGCGGCGATATCTTCTGACTGGTACAGTTTTTTGTGGATCAGGGACATGGTGTAAACCCTGTTTTGTGTCTCCGAAACCGCCAGATAGGCATCGTCTCGGAGGCTCCGAGATTGAGACTCCAACAGGCTAAGGACGATTTGGAGGTTGTTTTTTACCCGGTGGTGCACTTCTTTGAGCAGCAGTTCCTTATCCTTTACCAGACGCGCCAAATGTTTGTTGGCTTTTTTTCTACTCTTGTTTTGGTGGTAGATCAGTCCAAGGATGATTGACAAAAAAAGCAAGCCAACCCAGGCGCCATTTCTGAGTATTTCGGCTTTCTCGACGTTGTTTTTGTCGATTAGGGATTGTTTTTGAAGGAGCTCGATGTTTTTTTCCTTTTGCTCCGTATCATACTGGATCTGTAATTCCGCAATTTCCCGAGCCTTAATTTCGTCAAGGAGCGCTGTGCTGATCGTATCGTAGGCGAGGTAGTTTGTCAAGGCCGAACGGAAGTTGCCCCTAGCGGAATCGATCTGGAATTTAAAGTGAAACGCCTCTGCTTCAAGTTTTTTGATTTTCCTCGAAGCGACCATTTCATGAAAGACGGACAATAATGGCTCGGCTTTATGATATTGCTTGGTGTCGACCAGAAAACGAAGAATGGCTGACAAATTCGATTGAATGGGTTTTTTGTTATTCAACAGGATCAGTTCATCGCAGTAGGCCTGGGCTTTTCCAATTTCCTCAAGTTCATAATATGCCTGCATTTGCCTCATCACCAGTCCGCTGTATCCCCTCATACTTCGCATTTCCGGATATTTCCGCAAAGTCTCCTCAATCAATGCAATAGCTACGTTCGGTTCTTTGTTTTTGATCAGCATCTTTGCCGTGTTTCCGGTAGCATGTGACAAGTCGCTCATATTTTCTTCCGGATGTTTCTCGAATTCGTTCATCGCAAGGCGGTAGTGCTTCAACGCGGACAGGTGATCCTGAAGCGGTTCGTAAATCAAACCCAAGTAAAGATGGATGCTGCCCAAAATAAGGGAGTCCTGATTTTCCTGGGATTTCCGAAGGGCATCCAGCTCATACTTGAGCGCAAGTTTATAATTGCCCCGGAAAGCGTAAATATTGCCCAGAATGGCATAAACCTGCTGTACTTCCTTGACATCTCCCGCTTTTGCAACCTCCAGCGACTTCAGGTATGCCGATTCTGCCTTTTCCAACTGGGAGTGCACATGGTGGGTATAGCCGGACCGGTACCAGCAATTCACCTCGTTTTGGTAGTCTTGGGCCTTATCGAAAAAAGAAATAGCCTTGTCAAATACCGCGATTTTCCTGTCATAAGTAGCTCGGGTATAGTCGTCATGGGAATTTGCCAATTTGGCGAAGATCTCTCCGGCCCTACCGTAGTCCTTTCCGGAGGTCACTTTTTGGTTGATCCTATCTTCGAGACTGTCCAGCATTGCAAGCTCTCTGTCGACGTTTTGTTCCAGACTGATTTTTGACTCCAATAAATGAACCCATATTTGATACTCGGTCAGATACCCGTTCACTATTCCACTGTCATAGCTAATTTTTTGACTTAGAAAAACAGCTTTGTTCGAGAAATGCAAAGCGGAGTCCAATAACGCCGTGTCTTTCCCAATCCTTTCGCCGTAGGAACTCGCCAGATCAAGCAGTCTCCTTACGGTGGTGGTATCTTGTTCGGAAAATCTTTGGGCGCTTGCCTTAAAAGAGACAAAAAGGATGGCCATTCCAAAAATCAAAACTGTCCTAAACCAAATCATGTGAGCGGAAGCAAAGAAGTTGACAATAGGGCGTAGCACGTGGTATTTGGGCTGTCCTAAGTTAGCATTAATGACCGCTTGAAATAACAGGTAGATGATATGTACATAAGAATAGTTGGGATTTACCTACGAGATAGCTGCTCCAATCCTTTTTCAATACCTCGGCATTCGCTTTTGGATCCCTTCCGCTATTTCTGCGCCGAGGTGGACTACCGTATGCGCTTTTCACCTGGGGTTAGCCCCCCCGGCTACAAAGATTTCGCTCCTCCGGAGCTTTTTTCATCTAGTTCAGTACTCGTAAGCCTATTGGAGGATGCCATTGACGACTTTCTTCCAATTCTGTTTCAGTTGTTTTTTCGTTGCGATTTATCGCTTCTTCAAAAAGAGAACAGTTGAGTTCTTGGGGTGCATTTTGCCCAAAAAAATAACAAGGCAAAGATGAGACTTCTGGTACCTTTAGATTCCCAGCCAGCCCCTTCCCCAAGAAACCCCATAGCTTAAAAAAGGAACCCGCCTCAATTACTGGTCTCTAGGCCAGTCTTTTTGAGGGCTACCAACAATCGGTTTATCAGCTCCTTGGAATGAAGAAAGGACCCGAGAATATGGGCTAGTGAACTGGATAGATCGGGAACAATCCCGATTAGCTCTTTGGTCAACACTTGCGCCGCAGCAATATCTTCCATTTCGGCATAGGCGGCAGCTTTCAGAATGGAATCCCATACTAAGCTCTGTCTTTGGATTTTCTCCGCCCAATAGACAGCATCCGCATATTCATATCTTTGGAAATAGTATAGGCTTAAGCCCGCGTTAAACCACCAGGGATAATAGGGGTTTAGCTGGATTGACTCAGTGAGAAGCGAGTAGCCACGCTCATACTCTCCGGCGCAGACCAGGCAAAATCCCAGTCCTCCCGCGACTCCCATCGACTTCGATTTTAATTTCTCCCATTGGTCGATCGTCTGTAGACACTCCTTCCACTTGTGTTGGAAAACGTAGCCCAGACATAGGGTTTGATAGGTATGCTGGCAATGGGGATCCATGGCAAGTGCCTTTTGCCCACACTTGATTGCCTCAGCCAGAGGGTCTTCCGCATTACAGGTAAATCCATAGAAAAATCCAGCTACATAGGTCTCTCCAAGAATTGCCCAGCCCAAGGCATAGTTGGGATGTCGATGAACGGTGTGCTTCATGACCTCCAGTCCTTTCTCAAAGATGTCCTCATTGATATCGTTGAGCAGTTGGTAGTACCAAAAAACAGCGTCATATACCTTCACATCCAGCGGATGCTTCATTGGAGTGGGTTTGGCTGCTTCCCTGAAGATAATTCCATGGCTGCCCCCAATTTGATTGACGACATGCTTCACGATGTCGTCCTGGATCGAAAAATCATCCATTGCGGATTTTTCCCTTTCATAGGAGCAGGCCCAAATTTGATGCTGGTTATCGCTCCGACTGAGCTGGACACGGATTCTCACCTGATCCCTGCTGGATTGGATACTTCCTGTCAGCAGATACGAGGCATCCAGCAGAAAACCGGCTTTCCTTGGATCGACTTCCTGCGAGCTTACTTTTCTTGAAGTATAATAAGACACCACGGCCAGTTCGCTGAAGTTTGTGAGCTCCGTACAGATCTGGTCACAAAGCCCATCGGCCAAAACTTGCAGCTGCTTTTCTTCTGGACAATGGAAAGGGATTACCGCCAACGTAGGTTTGTAGATGCCCATTTCAGGTTGGATCGCAGTGCCGTTTGTTTTGGGGGAGATTGACTCAAAACCCGGCACGTAGGTCCCTTTTGGCACTGATATAAATATAGCATCCCCGCTTCCTGGCCCTTTGTAATAGTCAACCAGCGCTTTTCTAAGCCTTCCCGCGTGGATTCGAACCGACGCATCAGCCTGAGGGTCGTAACTGGCCTTCTTTGACAAGACCTGGGTTCCGACGGTATATTCTTTCAGCATACCCGCTCTGCCTTCCAAGGTCTCCTCCACGATAAACCTTAGAAACCCCGACAATATCATCGAATTTGCAAAAGCAGGAGATAATAGAATCCTGTTCAGCTGATCAAATATTTCCTCTTTTCTGACGATGGCGCTCAGTTCCATTTTACTGTTAATTAACCGGATCGATTGTAACGGGATTCTGCAAATCTATAGTTTCGTCCTACTTATCAAATGTAAAATGACGGTCTCCCGAAATTAACATCCGAGAAAGACAATTTTCGGACTCAGATACCAAGATCACCCGGATTAGGCTGAGCACTTGAATTCCGAATTTACCTGTGGATGGACCTGTTGGGTTCGACCATTTGCCCAGCCATTCGGAAAGGAGATCCATCAGACCCAAATTGGGAAAGGGGCAGGCACTTGCGGGACAATCACGGAAATAAACTGAAAAAATGAATTAAAGCATGTCCATGAAAAAAGTAAAAACCATCCTTATTCTATCCCTATTACTGATCTCCATTTCGCAGTCGAGAGCCCAAATCGACAAAGAGAAGCTTTCGCTCGATATCTCGAAAGCAGACGAGGCCAACCAGCTCAAGTTAAGGGAGTATGTCTGGAAGAGAAGGTCGGATGTGTTTGTAGAAAGCCAATTGAAATTGACCACGGTCACCGAATTCAGCTATTCCTCCGAGGGAAAATTGCAGACTAAAGTAGTCGACTCCGAAACATCCGTGGAGAAGAAACCCGGACTGAGGGGAAGAGCCCAAGCCAATGCCGCGGAAACCAAGCTCGAATACATCGACAAGGCTCTTAAGTTGGCCTTAGAATACACCTTTATGACCAAAGGCGAACTGCTTGACTTTTTTGACAAGGCAACGGTAACTGAAAAAGATGGGCTCATCGAAGCCGTCGCCGACAACGTCCATGTAGATGGAGACCGCTTGCTCGTACGCATAGACCCTCAAAGCTATCTATTCACCTACAAAGAATTTACGAGCTTGTTGGACAACTACAAGGTGGAAGGGAAACTAAACTTTGAGAACTTCAGCGGCGGTACCAACCACCTGTCCTCCTCTACCTTGAATTTGCCTGGCCAAAAGATGACGATTGACTCCAAAAACCAAGATTACTCCATCCGAGTGAAGTAAACCCATGCATAAAAATGATATGCAACCAACGATGAAAAACTTATACCTCATTATTCTCGCAGTATCAATGGCCTGTAGCCCCGAGGAAGCACGTGAGGCTTCCCCGCAAAGGCCTAACATCCTGCTGATTGTGGCGGACGATTTGGGATATTCTGATATCGCTCCGTTTGGGGGCGATATCCATACACCCTTTTTGAGCCAGTTTAGCAGGGAGGCAATACTATTCTCGAATTTCCATGTTTTGCCCACCTGTTCGCCTACCCGCTCATCCTTGCTTACCGGACAGGACAACCATGTGGCTGGTGTGGGAATTATGAGCGAAGTGAGCTACCCGGCCGTGGCTAATCTCCCGGGCTATTCCGGCCATCTAAACGACCAGGTTGTTACGATTCCGGAAATCTTGGGCGCAAATGGCTATCATACCTACATGGCAGGCAAATGGCATCTCGGAGACGATGAGGGCCAGACTCCTTTTGACCGCGGATTTGAAGAGTCCTTCACACTTCTACAAGGTGGGGGAAGTCACTATGCCGACCAAAAACCTTTGTCACCACCCCAGGTGATGGATTATCGGCAAAACGGGGAGAAAGTAGGCGTGCTTCCCGCTGATTTCTATTCTTCTAAAAATTACACCGATACGCTGATCCACTACATCGACAAGCACAAGGCAGATCAAAAGCCCTTCTTCATCTACGCATCCTATACCGCGCCACACGATCCGCTACAAGCACCCAAGGAATACATCGACAAGTACAAAGGCAAGTTTGATATGGGTTGGGATTCCCTGCGTACGATCCGCCTGGATAATCTGAAAGCCCTCGGCCTTGTCTCCGAGGAAGTAAACTCCTTCGCCCCAAATGGTATCCCCTCCTGGTCAACATTGACTTCTTCGCAAAGGGAGGAATTTGCCAGGGATATGGAAGTATACGCCGCCATGGTGGAATACCTCGACATGAGCATCGGTCGTCTGCTTGACCATTTGAAACAAGAAGGGCTGTATGACAATACCCTCATTGTCTTCATGTCCGACAACGGACCCAACGGGGTCATGGCGACTACCTATCCCGGGAATGACGACGGCGTGTATTTAGGCGGATTTGACAATTCGCTGGGCAACCGCGGTTTACCCAACTCATTTGTGGAAATGGGGCCGGGCTGGGCACAAGCCTCCTCCGCACCCTTCCGGCTGTTCAAGAGCTTTACCTCCGAGGGCGGTATCAAAGCCCCGCTGATGGTCAAGTTGCCACAGGCAATGCCGAATCAGGGACAGTGGAACCGCAGCTTCGTACACGTTACCGACCTGATGCCTACCGTCTTGGAGCTTTCCGGTATTTCCTACCCTCAGCAGTTTAAGGGGAAGGAGCTAAGAAAGCCGCTGGGAAAATCCCTGTTGCCCGTACTGACAGGAGCGGCACAGCAAGTCCACTCTTCTGAGGAGGGCATGGGCTGGGAGCTCTTTGAGCGCAAAGCCTATATCAAGGGCAAGTGGAAGATTTTGAGGTTGCCGCAACCCTTCAGCACCGGAGAGTGGCAGCTTTACGACTTGGAAAAGGACCCCGGTGAAGCCAATGACCTGTCGGGGCAGTTTCCTTCCATAAGGGATTCATTGATCATGGACTGGATGCAGTACGCCAAAGCGAATGACGTATTTGACCACCAGGGTCATTATGACTCGCTATTGAGCAGGAGCTTGACTGGAGAGCATTGAGGATTGGGACACAGACGTTACGGTATTCGGGATTTGGCTATGAATAGGATTCTCCAACTTGCGGTTTTGATTGTCTCCGTTACCATGTTTGCAAATTTCCTCTTCACTGCCAGTGTCGGAGTTTACAAGACCTTTCATGCGTATTCCATCCTCTTTTCCGAGGGGATATCAGGCAAGCCGGGACTGGAAATCGTGGAGTCGCTCGACTTGTTTTTGGTTTCGCTGGTGTTTCTGATCCTTTCGATAGGATTCATGAAGTTGTTTTATCCCCAATTCAGCGGAGTCGACAAGATCGTGTTGCCATGGCTCAAGATCGATGATTTCTTCCAATTGAAATCCCTGACCTGGAATGCCATCTTGCTAACCCTGCTGATCACATTCGGGACGCATGTGTTGCGAGCGGCAGGACCGCTCGACTGGACCATGCTGATCATACCGGCATCGGTTCTGCTTTTTTCCATCAGTGCCAAAATGCTCAAGCATTGAAGCGATAAAAGCTTTTTTCCAGATTGCCCATTGCGCTTGGGGACGAATATGCCAAGAATTCCCGCTTCCTGTCTGCCGCAGTCCCAAGCCCCTGCAAAGCCGAAAGTATACCCCTAGCCAATGCTTCACAGGAATATCCTTGCAACCTTTTTTGTTCTCTTGTCCATTTCCGCCAAGGGGCAGGAGTCAGGCATGCAGCTTTGGAACGAGTACATGTTCAATATTCCCTTTGCCAAAAAGTATAATCTGGAACTGGCCGGGACATACAGTACCGTATTGGAATCGCCAAAGTGGCGTTCCCTAGAGTTTCAGGCCACACCCGAGTGGTCCGTTTCTCCGCATCTTGATCTCATGGGGGCGGTGCTGGTCGGCAGCACCGTCCAAAATGAATCATTGACCACCTTCGAGGTACGCGAAATGCTTGGCGCAAGGGTTCACTTTACGCCAAGTCACAGGATATGGTTGAGGTTGCTTTTGCGTTTGGAACAGCGAAATCAACTGGACAGGGAAATCGATACCTGGGAAACCAGCCATCGTGCGAGGATTCGGGCGGAGACGATCGTTCCGATCAACAAAAGCTCTATGTCCGCCGGGGATAAGTTGCTGTACTCAATCCTGGATGCGGAGGGGTTTATTGTAACGGATCAAAATGTGATGGAGAGGTTTGCCAACCGGTATAGGCTGAGGGGTGGAATGGGATATCGATTCAACGCTCGTTTCCGTGGGGAAGTCATATACACACTACAGGAATCCAGAAATACCCTTGAGGGGGACGGAATGACAACCGACCATATTGTAAGGCTTAGGCTCAAGCATTATTTCGTTGCAAGATGACTTGTTGGATGATGCCATCATCAAGAAACTTCCCTAATCCGTTTCCATACCTCGGCATCATCGTTCGGATTCCCCCTGCTGTTACTGCGCCGAGGTGGATTGCCTTACCCACTTTTCACCTGGGGTTGACACACCAAGCTACAAAGATGTCGCTCCTCCGGAACTTTATTACCAAGGTGAGTTCGTCTGTTTACCTGCTTCTTTCCCGATTTTTATCGGGGCAGGATCGTTGGCGAGGCTTTGGCGCACAAAGAATAATCAGCTAAACCTGCTGAGGATCAACAAAAAAATCTTTATTTCAATCCCCACGCAACCTCATCCTAATAATCCTTGTACGGTCTAATGCAACACCGGCATTGTGAAATCAGAAGCTACTGAAAAGGAAATCTTGCAAGGACTGGCAGATGGGGATCCCAAAAGCCAGGAGGTACTGTATAAGCGATTTTACAGTTATGGGATGAGTATATGCCTTCGCTATACCGACAGACGGGAAGAAGCGGTCGAAATTCTTCACGACGGGTTTATGACGGTCTTTACCCACTTTGAACAATTTGATCAGAATAGGCCATTTAAACCTTGGTTTAGACGAACGCTGATCAATCTGTGTATCAATCACTATAAAAAGCACCAAAAAGGTATTGTAGATCCGGGACCTGAATATCCCGTGGATTCTCAGGACCCCAGCCCCGGTGTGCTGGGCGAACTCGAATATGCAGACCTGATCCGGGCAATTCAAAAACTTCCGGATGCCTACCGTACCGTATTCAACCTATTTGTAATCGAGGGCTTTGGCCATGAGGAAATCGCCGAAATGCTCGGGATTCAGATCGGGACTTCCAAATCCAACCTCGCAAGGGCGAGAATCAAGCTGAGAGAAATGTTAAATCCAAAAAGTCATGAGCAGGAAATTTTCCGATATGGATGATAAGGAATTCGACGATTTCATCAGGAATCTCAGCGAATCCCCTGAAATCCCTTTCAGAGAGGAGGACTGGGGGAAGATGAAAGCTCGGTTGGCTGGTCCGGAGAATCCCCTCGTCTTGGGCAAATGGACCAAAGCCCGATGGATCGGCCTTGGAACGGTATTGCTCTTGGGACTCTTTATGGGAGGAAAGACGCTTTTGGAGCTCAAGTCCGGAGATCCTGAACCTCTCGTGCCGGTTGAGGAAAACGTAGCTGAGCCTGAAATCTCCCTTGACGACAAGCAAGACAAAACAGGGAAATCAGACTCTGAAAGCGGTCCGAGCTCTTTGAATTCTGCTGCAGCTATACTCGACGTTGAAGGGAATACCTCATCCAATCGGACTGTTCAGACAAGAAGTGGACGTCTCCAACATTCTCCCATTTTCCTTTCCGAAGAAGGAAGTGCGCGTAGCGTAGCTTCAAATGATCGAAGCCGGGACTTTCAGTTTACTCACTTGATTTCGAGGTCGGATAGTTTCCTTCTGTCAGCCCCTGAATTCAGTTCAAAAGGGGTAGAGGTAGGATCCGTCTCAAAAATGGATGGCATGATGCCTGGAAACAGCAAGGTCAAAAAGTGGTTTGCGGGAAGGCTAAATCTATCTGCACAGCTTGCTCCTGATTTGAGCGGAGTCAAACTCAACCAAATGGGCAAAGCGGGCCAGGCCGTTGGATTGGGTGTGGAGTACTTCCTTTCTCCGCGATTCAGCATCAATTCGGGCCTGTTCTATTCCCATAAGCCCTATGAATCGGAAGGGCCTTTCGAAGTAAGCTACGGAGAGCAGGTGAATGGGGTCATTGGAGATTGCGCAATCCTCGATATCCCGCTCAATCTTCGGTTTTACCCGCTTGAGGGTCGGGTCCAAAGGGCATTTGTGGGCGTGGGTCTCTCCAGCTACCTGATGCTCTCTGAGACCTATGAGATTTCTTACAAAGACCCGGGAACGGGATATGACTATACCTACACCCTTGAGAAAAAAGGGGAAAATCAACACCCCTTCGGAATTGTAAATCTGAGCTTGGGCTACGAGCGCAAACTCGCAGACCGGCTTTCCATTCAGGTGGAACCTTATTTCAAAGTTCCTGTCGACGGTATCGGAGAAGGTAATATTTCACTCAAAAGCACCGGAATATTTCTAGGCCTCAAATTTTATCCAGGCCACTAAAATCCAGATCCCATCTATAAAAGCGAATCCCCGGCACACCTGCGATTTGGGTGTGGATGAAAAATATTGTCCCAATCAAAACAAACCAATCCGCTATGAACACTTCAAAAAACAGTAATCCAATCTCCTGGACAGGCGCTTTGGCATTGACCATTGCCCTTGCAGTCTTCATTGCCTGCTCCTCTGAAAGTGAGGACACACTTCCCCAACCCCCTCCACCTACTCAGGATTGCGAAAGCAAGAATATCTCCCTGACCCAGGATGTGCTGCCGATTATCCAACAAAACTGTGCGGTGTCCGGATGCCATGTTGCCGGCACGGGGCGGGTGGATTTCACGGTAAGGGCAAACATTATCCAAAATGCCGCCCTCATCAGAACCAATACCCAGAGTGGGTTCATGCCACTGGCAGGTTCGGGCTTTTCCCTCACAAATCAGCAGAAAGAAACCATAGCCTGTTGGGTGCAAAACGGCGCCAAAGACAATTGAAAAACCAATTGCCCGCTGGAAAATTTCTCATTTAGAGAAAGACTATCTAGGCAGTCCATGTGGCAGCTAAAAATCAATAATCAACACATGGAATCGAGCATTACTAAAACTCTCAGGCTTGTCCCGGACTGCTTTCTGGGAAAGGCATGTCCCCCTTGTCATTAGCAAACAGGAGTGGCAGATAAAAATAAAATTACAATCAGATGAAAAGGTTAATCCTGTTTCTGTTTCTGCTCACGTATTCCGGGATAGCGGTGGCTCAGCAGATCCGGTCCGCTAATGGATATGTACGCTTCTTCAGCTCTGCCCCCATCGAGGATATCACGGCTACCAATGACAAGGCGGTCGGTATGTTTGATCCCGGCAGTGTCGAAGTGGCATTTCTTGTTCCTATCAGTGAATTTGTGTTTCGAAAATCCCTGATGCGCCAGCATTTCAATGAAAACTACATGGAAACGGACCGCTTTCCGGAGGCCACCTTTGTGGGAAAAATTGTAGGCTATAAACCTGGAGAAGGCATGGGACAGGCGCAGGCAATAGGGGAATTGCAAATCCATGGTGTCACGCAGCAGGTAAGTCTTCCCGGAACTATCCGGCAGGCGGGAAATAAACTCTCGATGGAATCTGTATTCAAGGTCCGACTGGAGGACTATGGGATTGAGATCCCTTCCATCCTGTTTCAAAACATAGCGGAAGTGGTGGAAGTTACCGTCAAGTTTGAATTTAACCTCTAAGCCACATGATCAGAGTTTGTATTTGTTTTTTCTTCAGCATCCTGTCCTTCACCCTGAATGCCCAAGATCTATTGGATCAGCTCAAAGAACCCGACGGCAAGCCAGAACCTGTAGGATCCATTTTTAAGGGTACGCGGATAATCAACGGACAATCGGTGGAAACCAGGGGCCAGGGCAATTTGGACGTGCTGATTTCACATAGATTTGGCAGGTTGAATTCCGGGGCTTACAACTTGTTTGGTCTGGATGATTCCAATGTGCGTCTGGGTTTGGAATACGCTTTTACAGATCGGATTTCCATGGGCTTTGGCCGCAACTCACTGAACAAGGTGTACGACAGCTACCTGAAATACCGCTTTCTGGACCAGAAGAAGAACGGATTTCCCCTGACACTCGCCTGGGTTTTCGATTTCTCCGTCAACTCCCTCAAACGCCCGGAGCTACCCATGAATTTCCAAAGGAGGCTTTCCTTTGTGAATCAGCTTTTGATCGCCCGAAAGCTGAGTCCTACTGTTTCCCTCCAGTTGATGCCCTCAGTGCTCCACCGGAATCTGGTGCCTACCGAGGATGTTCCCAACACCCTTTGGCTGCTTGGAGTCGGAGGACGGGTGATGGTGTCCAAGCGGGTGGGGATCACCGGAGAATATTATTACAGCAGCCAAGATCAACTGGAGGGACAAAATTCCCTGGGGCTGGGCGTGGAGATCGATACCGGAGGACATATTTTCCAACTCCATTTCACCAATACCGCGGCCATGACCCCTTCGGCCTTTTTACCTCCAGTCCAGGGAGATTTCTTTGACGGGGATATCCATTTTGGTTTCAATGTTTTCCGGTCCTTTCAAACCGGAAAAAGCCAAAAGAAGAAATAGACCCGTGCAATGCTCCGAAAACCTGAAACCAACCACCTCATCACAATTCTCATCGGCCAAGGCCTAACCATCAAATACAACCTTTGAAACCGCAGCAGCGGGTTGGCCGACGCAAAAGCGGGCCGGCGTCCGGCTTCGCGCGGTGGAACCCCCGATCGCCATCGGGACTACGTCCTGTCCCGATAGGGATCGGGATGGTTACTTTTTGCCCCACAAAAAGTGACAAAGAAAAATAAATGATCAATTTCTCCAGTCCTCACCCAAAACCCTCCTTTTCCCGCTTCTCAGCAATCCGTCCACGCACCATTGAGTCGATACCCGGATAAAAGTTCAATTTTTCGGGGATTATCGGAACAATTGGCGGAGAAAACCCCTTACTTAATTATGTGCTACGCACTGTTTAGACCTGCCCGTACAGGTTTGACATCTTGGACACTTTCCCTTTGCCAAAAAGGGTACGCGTGGAAAGTGTCACCAATTTAGTCTCAAATCGGCCTTTTTAGCTGGTTTGGCGCTCGCGCCACCAGAAGTTTTCTTTTGCCACTAAACCTATAAAACTCATGGAATCACTATTGGAACAAGAGTACTTTGGAAACAGTGTCCAGTCCTACCTTATCGTCTTGGGTGTTATTTTGTTCGGCCTGCTGCTGGTAGCGGCCTTCAAAAGGTTTGTCCTCAAACGTGTCCATGCCTGGGTCGCTTCTACGGACAATGCCTATGACGACTTTGCTGTCGAGACGGTCAGCAAGTTTCTCGTACCGATGGTGGACTTTGTAATCGTCTATGCCGCGCTGAAAACCCTAGTCTGGCCGGAGCGCTTTGCCAACATTCTGGAAGTGGTCTTTGTCGTCGTGCTGACCTACTATGCGATCAGGCTGGTGTCCAGTGTGATCCTGATGCTACTGCGCACTTACATAAGACGGCAGGAGGGCGGAGCCGAGAAAGTCAAGCAGATGGGCGGGATCATATTGATCGTCAATATCGTGATCTGGATCATAGGCCTGGTCTTCATGTTTGGCAACCTCGGATACGATGTCACAGCCATCATCGCCGGGATGGGGATAGGGGGTATCGCTATCGCCTTGGCTGCGCAAAACATCATAGGTGACTTGTTCAATTACTTCGTGATCTTCTTCGACCGACCATTTGAGGTAGGGGATTTTTTGGTCGTGGGGGACAAAAATGGCATCGTCGAGAAGATCGGTATCAAGACCACGCGGATCGCAACCCTCTCAGGCGAGCAGCTGGTCTTTTCCAACAGTGACCTGACGAGTTCACGCATCCACAACTACAAGAAGATGCAGAGGCGTAGGATCGTCTTTGGGGTTGGGGTTACCTACGAGACTTCCCCCGAGGATCTCAGGACCATTCCTTCACTTCTTCGGGAGATCGTGTCCTCCCAAAAGGACGTCACCTTTGATCGGGCCCACTTCAAGGCGTTTGGGGACTCCAGCTTGGATTTCGAGATCGTGTATTTCGTGGAAAATGCCGAATACAATACCTACATGGACGTCCAGCAAGAAATCAACCTGCAGATCTACGAGCAGTTGGGTGATCGGGGCATTTCCATCGCTTTCCCTACGCGCACCCTCTACATTCGCAACGAAAACGGGATGAAGTTTCACGTCAACCGAAGCGAGGCTACGGCCTCGGAAAATGGCTCCAGCCAAAACTGAGGCGTGGAAATTGATAAGGCGTAAGTAGATCCTAGAACAGAAAGGAAAGAAAAGTGGTCTGTTTCCTACAAGCCATTTGACAGAGCTCGGGAAGCCAGGGTACAGAGGAGGTAAAACAACAGCAGTGGGCTGCTGTCCGGTCTTCTAGGACAAGACATTAAAGAATTTATTTCCTCCCAATCAGTTTGTTCGCAATATATTCATCAAAGAAGAAATTTCGATACACATCTCCGATCGGTATTTCGCTGTCCTGAATGTACACTGTATTGTTGTCGAAGGAATTGATATGCTGTACATTTATGATGTAGGATTTGCTTGTCCTGACAAACAAACTCGGCGGCAACTGTTCCTGGATGGTTTTGATGTTCATCGCGGTGATGATCTTTCTTTCTCCGGTATGGAGTACCACATAGTCTTTCAGGCCCTCAATAAACAAAATGTCTTTGAAGAAGATCTTAAATGTTCTCCTGTCGGCACGCACGAAAAAATAGTCTTCAGCAATAGACTCAATACTATTGGTAGAGTGGTCAGATTGGAGTAGTTTGAAATAAGCCTTTGACTTTTCCATTGCTTTTTGAAACCGCTCAAACCTGACTGGTTTGATCAGATAATCGATCGCGTCCACTTCGTAACTGTCCAATGCAAACTCGCTGAATGCAGTGGTGAAAATCACCAGCGTTCTCCTTGGAATCGTTTTGGCAAAATCCAGTCCGTTGGTTCCCGGCATCTGGATGTCAAGAAAGATAAGGTCTACCGCATTCTCTCCCAGATAAACGGCTGCCGAATTGGCGCTGCTGAAATTTCCCAATAGCTGGAGCGATTTGGTCTTACTTACCAGTAACTGAATGGCCTCCCGGGCTAGGGGCTCGTCATCTACAATGATACAGGTCATAGGCTGATGGTTAACAGTACAGTATAGGTGTCGACAACATCGGCAAGCTGCAGGCTGTGTCTTTGTGGATAAATCAAATCAAGTCTCCGCTGCACATTCGCCAGGCCCAATCCTCCGGTCTCTTTTTTGGGAGGAGACAGCCGGGGTTTTGAATTGATGCACTTAAACTGCAGTTCCTTGTTCTGCACCTCAAAATACACCTGAACGAACGAGCTTTTTTCCTGATCCATGCTGTGTTTGATGGCATTTTCGACAAAGGTGACCAAAAGCAGGGGAGCAATCTGAACCCCATTCAAGTCACCCTGCTTGGAAACCATGTATTCAAAATTATCCCTTCTGGTCTGCTCCAAACTTAACAAATCTTCCAAAAAATGAATATCGGCAGTAAGCAACACACTGGACCTGGAGCTGTCGTACAACTGATACCGCAACAGATCACTCAGTTTCAAAAGTACCTGCGACGCCTTTGCCGGATCCCGTTGCGTCAGGACGTTGGCATTGTTGAGCATGTTAAACAGGAAGTGTGGATTGATCTGATTCTTGAGCTGTTCCATCTCCGACCTTAAGGTGGTTTTTTCCAGTTCGTTGATTCTCAGACTATCCAGAATAGAGCGTTGAAATAATTTGATGGCAGTGGAAGCCATGGTCAGCACAAGAACCACAAAGGAGACAGAAAGTAAACCAGCGGCTTCCCTGTAGGCATCTGCTCTCCGGTAGGTGGCTAGGATATCCCAACTGAAAAAATAGATAAAGGAAATAATGGCCATAGTGGAGATCACCGAAAGTGCATAGGCGAAATACCGACCAGTGAAGAAAAACCGGGGCACATATCCATACATATTCAGATAAAATAACAGGACAAAAACGATCACCAGCCCAATGTTGATCAGGGTTTGTACCGGTTCAATAAATTGTGGCTGGCTGTTGAATAACACCAGGGTGAGGAAGAGTATCAGGGAAACATGACGGAATAACCGATACTTGGTTGAAACAAAAAATTTGAATATCCAATCTTTTTCCATCCCTTGGGGGTTTTCTAAACCAATCATCTCGCCTTTGCCGAATTTCCGACTAAAAGTAAAGCGGTTTGGTCTTCCACTGCCTTTTTTTATATCAAAGTCCTTGCTTTTTAGATGAAACTACCCACACCACAAAAAGTGTGTAGATCCAAGTCCATGATGTATAGTTCCGTTGGTATTCTCTTGCAAAAAGAGGCTATGCATAACCGCCTCATTGCCCGGGACCGCTGCGCTATAGTGTTCACGCAGTAAAGATTTAGCGTTTTTTTTTTCTACTTGCTCACCATAAGCTCTTCATCTTCAGCATAAATCCATTTGCTATAAAAGCTGGCCCGTTTGGTATAATACCAAAAAACAGCGTTCTGATCGACTCTACTTTAGCGCAACCGGAAACCTAAATCCGCAAGTAACTATCCAACGCTATGAGAGATCACAAACCTATGAACCGAAAAGAAGGTGGGAAAACCAGGCACTCCGCCGCTGGTACGGCGCCGTTTGAAGAGGCAATCTTTTACACCAAAATATGGCTACAACAAAAGCAGTTTTGGCTAAAACTGTTCAGCGGAGATGAACCAATATTGCATCATCACCTAGAACAAAGTGACCGGAAAAATATGCAGGCAATCCATCAATACACACCCAAGGAAATTAAGCCGTATGAATCCTGCAAAATCATGATCCTGACGCTGGTCCTGTCTATGATGAGCGTCGTGTCAGTAGCGCAAACCATTGGGAATATTAAAGGAAAAGTAATTGAGCAGGCTACCAAGCAACCGATGATCGGGGTGACTGTCCAGCTGGACAATACCCAACAGGGAGCGGTCACGGACGGGGAGGGAATTTTCTCGATGGAAAATGTACCAGCCGGGTCCTACGCACTGACAATTTCTTTCATTGGCTTTCAAACCAAAAAAATCACTGACGTGATCGTCTCAAGTAATAAAACATACTACGCTGAATTTGAGATGCTCGATGAGGTTGGAGAGCTTGGGGAGGTCACCGTACAGGCCTTTAAGGGCGAAAACAACCCTATTGCCCCGGTTTCAGCTTTCTCCTATTCCAGAGAGGAGATTTTTCGGAATGCGGGATCACAAGGAGATATCATGAGAGCACTTGCGGTATTACCGGGAGTCGTGAGTGCTGGAGCGCAGTTTTCGGCCATAGCGGCCAGAGGACAAGGCACTCAAGACAATGTGTATATGGTAGACGACATGCCGATGTTCAATCTGTCGCACCTGGAGGCAGAGGGCATCTCTTCGGGATTTAATGACCCCAATGGAGGGAGATTCAGCATCTTCGCTCCCCGCGTAGTGGATAATGTACAGTTCCAGAATGGGGGTTTCGATGCGACCTTTGGCCGAAAATCCTCCTCTTATCTTGGCCTTGGCATCAAGGAAGGAAATAAGGAAAGTAGTTCCTTCAGCGCTCAGGCGGAGTTGTTGGGTGTCACATTGATTTATGATGGACCCCTCACCAAAAAGACCAGTCTCTTTACTTCGGCCCGCTATCAGAATTTCGCCGGCGTAGCTAACGTGATCGGCATAGCTAATATGGGCACCATATCCTTGGGTGACTATTTGCTAAAAACCACGACCGAAATCAACCCGAAAAACAAGCTCTCATTTATCGCCATGTACAATCCGGAAAGCCCAAGCAGAGGCATCGATGACATAGATTCAGGAACCAATATCAATGACGACAACAGTGCGGGACAGACGCTCTGGGACCACAGAGGAAGCAATACCTTGGTCGGATTCAACCTGCGAACACTGACCAGCTCATCGAGCTACTGGAAAAACGTGCTGTACTTCCGCGCATCCACCGTGGACAATCGATTTGGCTATTATACTCCTTCCTTGGCTGAGGATGGTGAAATTCTGGACCCGGAATTCGGTCACCATGAAGACGAACTTCGAACCATCAAAAATAACCAGCAAGAGTTCGGGTACAGGTCCATCTATACCAAGAATTATAAAAAACTCTCCCTCACAGCTGGTTTGGACGCGATCGCTGTCAACCTGGACTACGAGCGAAATCTGACTAGACCGGATACGCTTTATACCTTCCGGTCCACGGATTTCCGTCCTGACCCCTCCCAATACTACCAGATCTTGGATCCTGCCCAGTACAACGCCAGCTTTGAAAATACCGCCTTCAACGGTTCCGCCTATGTGAGTCTTTCTTGGAACGTGACCAACCGCCTGACCCTCAATCCCGGTTTACGTTACGACTATACAGGTTTTGCGGAGCAGCATACCCTCTCTCCACGCCTGAGCGGAAGCCTGACTTTGGGAGATCGGCAGAGTATCAATTTTGCCACCGGTGTCTATTACCAGGATGTGGCTTATTCGAATGTGGCAGCCCAAAGTTTTGGGGATGTGATCAAAAACGAACGGACCATCCAGAATATCCTGGGATACAAGATGCAGTTCTCAGGCGACCTGAAGTTTGTGGCAGAGGCTTGGCACAAGCAATTCGATGAGTTGATCGTACAGCCAAACAGGGCGGAAAGTCTATTGACAAATGAAGGCACAGGCTACGCCTATGGGGCTGATTTCAGCTTGATCAAACGCCTTTCGAAGAAATACTACGGTCAGGTAAGCTACTCCTATATGCAGAGCGTCAGGGATGACAACGACGGTCTCGGCGAATATGACTATACCTTCAATATTCCCCATGTATTCAGTCTCCTGGGGAGCTACAAGCCCAATGATAAATGGGTGCTTTCTGCCAAGTTCAGGTACTCAACCGGCCGTCCCATTGACGATTACATCGTACATGACAATGTGTTCAATGACCTGAACTACTTGCGCTATGCTCAGGAATTAACTTCCAGAAACGGGAGGCTGCTCAACGACTTTGTGAGCCTGGATATCCGGGCCGACTACAATATCCGGATGAAGCGGAGTGAGCTGACCCTCTTTTTGGACATCACCGACATCCAAAATACCTTCAATGTAAACTTCGAACAGTTTATCCCGCTCACCGGGCAAGTTTCCCGCTCAGGACTTGGGATGTTCCCAACCTTTGGCTTGAAGGTCGAACTGTAAGACAATCAGTGCCTATCAGCATTATATTCATAAACCCACAAATTTAAAGATGAAAATCGTCAGTATAATACTCTTAGTGATCTCTGTATTCCTGAGCTTCAAACATGGATGGGATGCCTTTCAACCTGCCAATGCCCAACAGGCCCAGATGATGGCAGACTTGGGAATTACCAAAAGCGTGATGCCCTACTTCGGGGTCTTTTCCATCCTGATTGGCCTCATGCTGTTTTTTCCGCAAACGTTCCTTTTGAGCAACATCCTTCATGCTGTCGTCATCGTGCTGATCATGGCACTCTCACTCAATGCCGGGAACTATAAAATGGCGATCATGGAAATTCCGTTTCTGGCAATGCCATTGCTGATGATCTGGCTGAAGTATCCGTTTAATTCCTGATAAAATCCTACCTATGAAAAACACAGCACCTTTCAGGATAAAGACCATTACAGAAGGCCATCGCTTGATTGGCTTGGATATGCCAAAGCATCCATTGATCAGTTTGGTGGATGTCTCCCAATTTAAAGGCCATGCCGATGTGCATGCGGTAATCTTTGACTTTTACGCCATATCGATCAAGAGAGGCTGTAACAACTTGCTCTACGGCCAGCAAAAATATGATTTCGATGAAGGACTGATGGCGTTTATGTCTCCCGGGCAGGTACTCAGGGGAGAGGAAGGGGGACGGCCTGAAGGGCTTCGGGGTTGGATGCTTTTCTTTCACCCGGACTTGTTGTGGAAGACTCCGCTGGCCAAAAAAATCAAGCACTACGACTTTTTCGGCTATGCCTCAAACGAGGCACTTTTCCTGTCCGAAAAGGAAGAACTTACAATCAAAGATATCATTGAAAAGATCAGGCAGGAATACGATTCGAATATCGATGGATTCAGTCAGAGGATCATTGTCGCACATCTTGAGACGCTGTTGAGCTATGCCGAGCGTTTTTACAACAGGCAGTTTATCACCCGAAAAAAAGCCAGCAATCAGCTTCTTGGGGAAATGGAGGATTTGCTGATTGAATATTTCAACGGAGATGATCTGGTCTCAAGAGGCCTTCCCTCGGTACAATTCCTCGCGGATGAGCTGAATGTGTCGTCCAGTTATCTAAGCAGCCTGCTGAAATCACTGACAGGACAGACTGCCCAGCAGCATATCCATGATAAGCTAATCGAAAAGGCAAAAGAAAAACTGTCAACCTCACAATTGACCGTCAGCGAGATAGCATACCAATTAGGTTTTGAGTACTCGCAATCGTTCAGCAAACTGTTTAAGGCAAAGACAAGACAAACACCATTGGAGTTTAGACAGTCTTTTAACTAGTGACAAAAATGCAATGCTATCGGTAGAGTCAAAATTCTTGAATTGGAAATAAGTGAATTGAATTTTTTTTGATAGTGTCGAATGACGGAAAAATATATTAGAGAGGTCTCGCAAGCAACAGTAAGCGCTTCAGCTAATAGATGCAAAGCTGAAACCCATTCAACTCTCTAATCCCCCTAAATTCACGAAATGGCTACTTCATTCATTGATTTGGCTAGGTCGGCCATTTCTATTCCTATCATCTTTGTTCCATCATTTTAACATAAAAGTCAAAGAAAGATGGAAGCAAAAAAAGTATGGTTCGTTACAGGAGCTTCAAAAGGGTTGGGGCTAACATTGGTGAAAAAGCTTTTGGCAAATGACTACAACGTTGCCGCTACTTCCCGCAATATGCAGTCCTTGATCAAGGAAATCGGGGATTTGTCGGATTCGTTTCTTCCTTTAGAGATGAACCTGACTGATGATCAAAATGTAAAAGCTTGCATAGCTGATTGCATTCATCATTTCGGAGGAATTGATGTAGTGGTAAATAATGCTGGTTTTGGTTTGATAGGTACCCTGGAGGAGCTTTCTGATCAGGAGGTTAAGTCCAACTTTGAAATAAATGTGTTTGGTGCGTTGAATGTCATTCGCCATGTGGCACCACATTTCCGTACACAAAAATCGGGGCATTTCTTCAATATTTCCTCAGTAGGCGGATACACTGGCAATTTCCCCGGCTTCGGAATTTATTGCTCCACAAAATTTGCGATGGCTGGTTTTACCGAGGCACTTGCTGAAGAGATGAAAGCATTCAACGTCCATACAACTTTGGTGTATCCTGGCTATTTTAGGACAAATTTCTTAAAAGAGGGTTCTATACAAACAGCTTCGAATCCTATTCCGGAATATAAGTCTGCACGGGAGATGGAACAGGCGCATTTGGAAGAAATTAACGGGAATCAATCCAATGACCCAGAGAAGGCAGCAGACGTGCTGATTGCATTAAGCAAAGTAAGTCAGCCACCTGTCCACTTTTTCATGGGGAAAGACGCCAACCACTTTGCCAAACAGAAGCTAACATTCATACAAAATGAAATGGAGGAACATGAAGCGCTTGCCAACTCAACCGCTTTTTCCAACGATTAGATCCTAGTAGACAAAACCTTGGAAGTAATCTCTGCTATCCTACCTTTAAAAATGTTGGATCTTTAACACGATTAATATGCAAGTGATGGTGAATTCAAGGAGCGTATCCTTTACTATGCAGAGATAATCTTATACATGATAAATATTCAAGTAAATTAATTGATGTGACAAAGACATTTCGCTTTAATTCCCTATCGGAGTTTCACACATTTTGTAAACTCCCCCCTCCTGAGCATCCATTGATCAGCTTGATCGATTATAGCAAGGTCACTTATCCAGTAGATGACAACGAACTTAAATGGATCCAGAACTACTATTCCATAGGCCTAAAGCGGAATGTCAATGCCAAATTCAATTATGGGCAGCAGCAGTACGATTTTGATGCAGGGGTGTTGGCTTTTGTTTCACCGCTGCAGTTTCTGAAAATTGAGATCAACCAAGAAGTAAAAGTGGAACCAACTGGCTGGCTGCTGCTTATCCACCCCGATTTTTTGTGGAACACACCTTTGGCGAAAAAGATAAAATCCTTTGATTTTTTCCAATATGCGGTGAACGAGGCGCTTTTCCTTTCGGATAAGGAAGAAAAGGTGATAGTAGATATTCTTCTAAAAATAGAACAGGAATACCAATCCAAAATCGACAAATTCAGTCAAGCTCTCATCATCGCCCAAATAGAGTTGCTTCTTATCTATGCCGAGCGCTTCTACGAACGCCAGTTTATTACCCGGAAAAAATCGAACCATGAAATATTGACCCGTTTCGAACAGGTACTTTCCAATTGTTTTGAAAGCAGTAATTTAATGGAAAATGGCATACCTACAGTAAAATCCATTGCAGAACAGCTGAACATCTCCCCAAACTATTTGGGCAGTTTACTACGGCTACATTCAGGTCAAAATACCAAGCAGCACATACAAAACAAAATGATGGATTATGCCAAGGAATGTTTGAGTACTACGAGCATGTCAATCAGCGAGATTGCCTACGAATTGGGTTTCGAGCACCCGCAGTCGTTCAGCAAACTGTTTAAGGCAAAAACCAGTGTCTCGCCACTGGAATTCAGGCATTCTTTCAATTAAAGTAGAACTGTTTAGCTATTTGTCAAATGGCAAATGCCGAGGTGGCAATGATCGCTAATTTTGCAAAATGGATGAGTTTATTGAATATCTATTATTGTTTGGGAGCTTAAACCAACAACAAATCGGCCTTATAAAAAGTAAAGCTACTGTCGTGGATCTGCAAAAAGGTGGGCATTACTGGGAAGCGGGAAAAACAATAAAGCATATTGGCTTCCTGGTCGAAGGTGTCATTCGGGTATATTATTATACCAGCAAGGGCGAGGAGATCACCCGCTATTTTATTGACGAAAACCACCTGATATTATCCGGCAATTCGATAGATGAAGTCTACATACCGTCAGAATACCTCTCGGCCATTACGGACTGCAAATTGGTTGTTTTTTCCCGTGAAGGCTGGAAAGAGATCTCTGATACCCTCATCGGCTGGGAAATCATGGTTCAAAAGATCATCGCTAAATACCATAGCGAAAAAATCGTCCGGAGAAGCGGCTTGGTTTCGCAGGATGCTACTAGCCGTTACCTTGATTTTATGGAGAAATTTCCCGGCTTGATCAACCGAATCCCCTTGTCCTACATTGCCTCTTACCTGGGAATCACGCAGTCTTCCCTGAGTCGAATACGAAAAAACATTCCGTAAATTTCCTTTTTGCCATATGGCAAATGATCCCATTTTTTGATCGCCAACCTTTGTTCCATTCATCATTTAAAACGAAAGAAATGGAATCAAGAAAATTAGGGGCAGCAGGATTGGAAGTATCATCCTTAGGATTTGGCTGCATGGGCTTGAGTTTTCCAGGCTCTCCCGAAAGAAGAGCGTCAGTTGAACTGATCCGATCAGCATTCGAACTCGGAATCACCTTCTTTGATACGGCGCAGGCCTATGGAGACAATGAAGAGCTACTGGGTGAGGCTATTGCCCCATTTCGCAGGGAAGTGGTAGTTGCCACCAAGTTTGGATTCAGGGAGGGCAAAACCCAATTGGGATTGGACAGCCGACCAGAATCGATAAGAGCTGCGGCAGAAGCATCGCTCAGGCGGTTGAAAATTGATTGCATCGATCTGTTTTACCAGCATCGGGTAGACCCCCATGTGCCAATGGAAGAAGTTGCAGGTACGGTAAAAGATTTGATTCAAGAAGGCAAAGTAAAGCACTTCGGTCTCTCGGAGGCAGATGAGGCGACTATCAGCGAGGCCCATGCCGTATTGCCTGTGACAGCTTTGCAGAGCGAATATTCCATGTTTTACAGGGAACCCGAAATAGAAATTATTGGGACTTTGGAAGAATTGGGAATAGGTTTGGTGGCTTTTAGCCCTTTGGGCAAAGGCTTTCTCACGGGAACGATAAATGCCGAAACTGAATTCGACAAAACAGACGGCAGAAGCATGTCGCCCCGCTTCAACAAAGAAAACCGGGAAGCAAATCAGGCTTTAGTGGATTTGGTGGTCTCCGTCTCAAATGAAAAGGCCGTGACACCTGCCCAAATTGCTTTGGCTTGGCTTCTGGCACGTAGACCCTACCTTGTTCCTATCCCGGGAACTTCCAAAATCCATCGGTTACAGGAGAATCTGGCAAGCGCGGAAATTTCTCTCACAGATGATGAGCTCAATAGGATAAATGCGGCTTTGGAGAAGATCAAGATTGTGGGTGAACGTTATCCAGCTTCGTTGCAAAGTAAGATTGGGAAATAGCAGAAGTTGAACCCACGCTGCATGAGGTTTCGCGATAGCCTATCCCGGCAAGTGTCGGGAAGGGCTGAAGCCATTTTTTGACTACAAGGAAAGGTATTTTGGCTACAGCTGTTTTTTGAACGCAGTGCACCTTGCATCAACAAAAATACGGACAAGATGCATAGTGATATCAAAAAATGGACTGCTGCGAATATTCCTCAAAGGACCCAAGGCTTGGCTGTCATCACAGGTAGTACAGAAGGGATAGGATACGAAGATGCGCTTGCGCTATCATCCGCGGGATGGAGCGTGATCATGATGGGGCGAAATGCTCAAAAAGGGGCCGAATCCATCATCAAGATTCGGGAAATAAACCCAATGGCAAAGCTGACATTTGAAAAAATAGACCTGGCGGATCTGTCTTCCATCAAAGCCTTTGCTTCCAGGATGACTGCAAGAGGCCGGGCCATTGACCTCCTTATCAATAATGCAGGCGTGATGACCCCGCCAAAGCGACTGGAGACGGTTGATGGCTTCGAGCTGCAGTTTGGGACAAACCATATCGGCCATGTTGCTTTGACCGCCCAGCTACTTCCATTATTGCGAAAGTCTCCCGATGCCCGTGTGGTCACCGTTTCGAGTGTAGCAAACCGTGCAGGAAAGATCAATTTTGATGACCTTCAATCCAAAGCCTCCTATGACCCGATGAAGGCATACGGCCAGGCAAAACTCGCCAATTTAATGTTTGCTTTGGAGCTTCAGCGACAGAGTGATAAGCACGGTTGGGGAATAACAAGCATTGCCGCCCATCCGGGTGTTTCCCGGACCAATCTGCTGATCACTGGCGCTGGGCGTTGGAGTGGGGCAGGCATCATGAGAACTTTCTTTCCTTTTTTGTTCCAACCCTCTTCCCAAGGAGCCTTGCCGACATTGTACGCTGCTACCTCTCCGGAGGCAAAAGGGGGCATGTATTATGGACCCGAGAGGATGCAGGAAACCCGCGGGTTCCCTGCTGTGGCCAAAATACCTGTACAAGCGGAAGATACCCAAGTTTCCTCAAAACTCTGGGAGATATCCAAGCATCTGGCAAAAGTTGATTTTCAGGATTGAGTGGGTGAATCCGCTTTATATCCCAAGGCGTTTCCTGAGCCCGAGGGATTGCATTTACGTTTTTTATTGTGCATTCCCCAGCGGTCAGTCACGGTGTTTTGGTGTTCCGCTATTCGACACTTGCAATATCCAATGAGGTATCGTAAGATTCTCAACCCGGCTAAATTTCCATTTCCGCAGTTACCTTGCTAACCAACTTTTCCATTGTGCTGGTGATAAACCATTTTTCTGCACAGACCTCCTGCGTCATCGCTGGTAACCCGTGATTTTTCAATTCCCAGGGTAAAAACCTAGGCTATTCACAGGTGGATCCCTCCCGAAATCACTCCGTTCACCGGGACTATCGCTTCAGGGTCAAAGGGAGATTTCCGGTGAGATCGTGTTCCCAATTCCCACACTTGCACTTAAAAAGATTAAAGCACCGGAAATCAGCAACCTGCGCTGAACCGGTAGAAGCATCCGAAGTCCGAAATCTCCTAATTCCTGTTCTCCATCTTTCCGAGTTTTCAGCTTTCTCGCTTAAGCTTTCTGACTTTACCCAGCCCCTCCAATATCCCGCCACATGTACGGAGCTCGGTTGTTGAGCTTGCCGGGATACGTCGAAGTATCCGTGGCAGCACCGCTGGTGATTTCAAACTCCCCACTCCAATTCCAAACATGTCCCACGGGGCTGGATCTATTGGACGGAGGCTGTTTTTAGCAAATTATAGCGGGGGTTTGACTCGTCCGTCAGGTCAAGGATGAGGTCATAGACGCCGGCTTCTATCTTGATGTTTTCTCCATGCATGTCCAACAGGCCGTCACCTTTGGTGTCGCCGTAGTTGATATTCCAGTCATTGTTTAGCCTGAATTTGATTTCTCCCTTCTTGAGAGCAATTTTTTTCAATACCCACAGCCCTTTTCTGACACTGTCTTCGGAAAATTTGAGGTCTGGCAAGTCATCAACCCATCCCTTCTTTGTCGCACTTCCCAGCAGACCCCATGATGATTCTATCCTTTTTGCGAACATCTTTCGGGATCCTTGAGTGATGGTAAACTCGGAAAAGATGCCGTTTTCGTCTGAGGCAAACTCCAGAATCGCATCCGCTTCTTCATGGAAAAAGACGGTCTCACCCGTAGAAAGGACGGTTTGCTTTCCCTGCCCTGACACTTCTACCGCCAGCCTGCCGTCTATTATAGAAGTATAGATCATCATCTGCGGCTCCTGAACTGAAAATGCACCGACAAATTTTTTCAAATCGGCATCTGTCAGCTTCACCTCGCTGATCGGTTCGAAATCCTTGCCTCTCAGGATGTCAATGATTCTTCCGGTGAGGAAATCCGTATTGGCATTCTCATGGTTGTTTAAGACGATGACGCAGATATCGTCTTTGGGGATCATGGCAAAATTGCTCCTGAAACCTGCCGCCCCACCACTGTGGGAAATCACCTTTCTTTTGAGAGAGTCCTGTCTCAGCTGCCAGCCGTAACCATATCCTTTGTTTGTCTTGCTGGGGCTGAAGGCTATATCCTGTGAAGTTTTGCTGATAAGCTGAGATGACCTAATACCCCTGTAATATTTGTACAGGTCGCCGACAGTCGAATAGATCGATCCGGCAGCATATGGGCCCGTTGAGTCGTATAAGACGGCTTTTTCTTTCCGGTCGTCGGTGAAGATATGATATGCGGATACCTTTTCAGGGCTCGGCAAATTCTTGAAATCAAATCCGCTGGCTGACATCCCCAGTGGATTGAAGATGTGTTTTCTAACGGCTTCCTCGTAACTCATCCCGGTGACCTTCGCAATGATATATCCGAGCAATTGATACCCCCCGTTGCAATAGGACCAGCCTTCACCTGGTGCAAAATTCACTGGGTTTTTCCCAAATCGCTCCACCCGATAGGCTTCGGTCTCCTGGGCATTGGGATCATCGGTAGTATCATTGATACCGGAAGTGTGGGTAAGTAGGTGTTCGATGGTGATGTTATCCCCATTGGGAAAGGAGGGGTAAAATTTGCTCAGGCGATCATCCAGTGATAATTTCCCCTGTTCGATCAGAATAAAGACCATCGAAGACGTAAAAGTCTTGGTGATGGAATAGATCTGAAAAATGCCGCTGGAATCATTCGATTTCTTATTCTCAAAGTCAGCGTAGCCATAACCTTTCTTAAGCAGAATCTGACCCTTTTGGGCTACCAAAACGGTACCGTTAAACTTGTTCATACCTTCCTGGCGGGTTAGTAAATAATCTATGTTCTGGATCTTTGAAGCCATGTCTTTTTGGGCACAAGAGTATAGGGCCAGCCCGGAAGCCAGCAGCATCAGCAGTAGAAATTTCATGATTTTAGCGGTTTATAGGGGGATGATGGTCTTTTCTACCTCAGGCAGAAATAAGGGACCGATGGGTAACTCAGTGTTCGTGATCCAGAGACTTTTTTTGTCAAACTTCAAGATCCTGTTCTTGGCAACGATATAAGAACGGTGGATCCGCAAAAAGCCCCGCGCAGAAAGCAGCACTTCCGCTTCACTCATGGTTAGACGGGTGATGATCTTTCGGTCTTCCAAGACCAGCTGGACGTAATTGCCCAAGGCTTCGGCATACAGCAGATCCTTGAACTCAACCCTGACATTCTCATAGCCGCTTTTTACAAAGATGAAGGGCTGCAGCGCTGGGGTAGAGGGTGGTGAGTTCTCCCGAAGTGAATGTTGTTCATAGGCCTTGTTGCAGGCCTTAAGGAAACGGGTCAGTGAAAAAGGCTTAAGCAGATAGTCGATGGCATCATGTTCAAATCCTTCGATCGCGTGCTCACTATAGGCCGTGGTGAAAACGATCATGGGCGGATTGGGGAAAGCTTTCAGAAACTCCAGGCCTGACATATCCGGCATCTTGATGTCAAGGAAAATCAGGTCTACGGCATTGGGCTTCATAAATTGCATCGCTTCCAACCCGCTGGAAAAATATCCGACCATCTCGACAAACGTGACCTTGTCGGTAAGGCCCTGTATCACCTCCAGAGCTATGGGCTCGTCATCTATGGCTATTGCTTTCAACATTGCAGTGACAGTTTAACGATAAACTCCCGATCGGCTTCCTGAACATCCAAGATATGCCGGTTTGGATACATCAGTTCCAGTCTCCCTGTTACATTTTTCAGCCCAATCCCGGACATCTCCTTTTCCGGATCGCTTTCATCTTTGTGGATACTGTTTCTCACCTCAAATTGCACCACATCTTCCCGACACTGCAATTCGATCTTAACCCATGATCTTTCTTTCAGGCTGATCCCGTGTTTGAAGGCGTTTTCCACAAAGGGGATCAACAGCATAGGCGGGATCTCGTGGTTGCAGTTCCTCTCTTCGATCTCATCTTCGATACTGATGAGGGGAGAGTCGACTATCCGTAGTTTTTGAAGGGAAATGTAGTTTTTTAAGTAGTCTATTTCTTTGTCCATCGGGATCCGGTCCAGTGTGTTTTCGTGAAGCATAAACCGCATCATGTCCCCCAACTTTTGGATGCCTTCGGCGGTCTTGTCCGAATCGCCCTTGAGCGCAGTTCCATAGAGTGTATTAAGTGCGTTGAACAAAAAGTGCGGATTGATCTGCGACTTCAGAAACTGGAGGGATGCATCCGACTTGGCCAAAGCGGTTTCCATCCTGATGGCTTGCAGAATCCGGTCTTTCCGTTGGTTGTAAATGATCCAAAACACCTGTGTGGCAACAAAAACCAAGGATAACCAATAGAGTACTGGAACGATTAGGCGATGGTTGAAAAGCAGCAAGAACCCGGGTATGGCACAGATGAATGTTGAAATCAGGATGCGTAGAAGAACGGGCCGGGACAAAACCGCTTTCCCCTCCATAAATGGAAAGAGCCAGAAGGTCATGTACAAGTAGAGTAAGATCATGGGCAACAGGAAAAAAAGGTATTTGAGGAAGTCCTGGTAAAGCGGGTTGCTTACGATCACAAAGCACAAAAACACAATGAGCAGAGGTGTCGCGTTGTTGACTACCATGATCCAGTAGTCTCTTTTTACCCGTTTTCGCTCTATAAGCCAGATGATCAACTCTCTTACCCCTGCCAGTACGGTGACCAGCGCTACGGCAGCTAAGGCCCGTCCAAAACCAAAGAATAAATTGGCCAGCGGATGATCATTGTAGCCGGTAATTGCCAAGAGCTGGTACCCTCCATAATAGAAGAAGTGCGGCCGGGCGTAGAATGAAATTGCATTGATACCGATGGCAAGCAGAGAGCTTACACACAGCAGGGAAAAGAGCGCCAGCAAGATTCTTTTGGAAAGTAGCCGCTCGATGTCTTCTCCCTTTATTTTTTTGAAACAAGGCAGGACCCAAAGGTTGATCAGGAGGTAGACAGCAAATACCAATAGAGGAGCGCTCAACTGGGGGATCAGGACGTTTCTCCAAATGGAAAAAGGAATTCCATGCGCTCTGAATGGCGTTGAATAGTGCTCTTCCAATTCTGGGATCGGACGATCATTTGCCGTCATCACCAAAAGGATGATTTGCCACAGGACTAAGATGGCAATGCCTATCATTTCATGTTGTCTCCATCTGACTTTCATAGCGGGGATTTTCAGTAATATTAGACAGGGGCAGGGACTCTTTCCCCGATAAGTGACTAACCCTTTAAAAAATGTGACGAAAGTACCTCGTCGAAAAAAGGCAGGGATCAACGAGGCTTGGAAAGGGTTGGTTTCATGCCTGACCGATTTGGCGCGCTTTACTCCCCTATGATTTCCAAAAAACCATTATTTTGAAAGAAAAAGAATGCGCAACCTGATCACGAGATGGACTTTCAAAATCATGATGTCTAAAATTCCCCTCAAATGATTGACAAAAAAATCACTTCACTGATAGGGAAAGCCATCCGGGAAGGGAAATTTCTAAACATCACCTACAAAAACAAGAAAGGGGAGATCACACCTTTTTGGATCAGCATCCTTGATATAAATGCAAAAGATGAACTGTGGGTCAACATGTTCAACGTGACAAAGGATGAACCCCTCCTAAACAGGAAAATCTCTATCTCAGCTATACAGACGGCCGAAATCCTGAAGTTTTCGCATTTTGAATCTTCAGAGAAACTGATCAAAAAATTGGATGAGGATGATAGCCTGCAGGTCTATGAATTTGACCGGTATGATAACAACATGCTGAATTATTATCTGGAATGCTACAGAGCCAATAAAGACCCATTTTTGCACAAAGCCCATTTGATTCAGGGAGTGGATTTGACGGAGCTGGCAAAGGAAAATCCCTATTCCTTAAAAGACGATCAGCTGAAACAAATCATAAAAGAGATCTATCATAACGATTACCGCAAGTTTTATGAATATGAGCTCGCGATAAGTGAGTTTTCAATTGACCTACCCTCCAAGGGCAAATTTGTCATTGCCTACAGAAAGCTCACCCTTGATCCCGTAAACAAAAAATTACATGTAGGTATCAAAACACAGTTCAATTCCAATTTCTATATAAAAGATGTAAAGCACTCTTTGGCTTATTACACTGATTTAAATCCTACCGATTTTGAAGCGGTTTACACAAAGGATCAGTCGGAAGCGATTGAATTGTTGAGGGGCAATTTCAAAACCGGTGAATTGATCAATACAAGGCCTGAACTTGTAGTCTTAGGATATGCGCAGATCGATATAGCCGGGATTTATGACAACATCCATGCGGAATATAAGAGGGATGAAATGGAAGTTCCGCTAAAGGCCTTCTTTCAAAAACTGTCATTGCTGGATAGGAAAGACCGGAAGGAACCGCACATCGTGCTTTATGATCAGAATATAAATATCGATCAGATCCAAACCATCTATAATGCGCTGAAATACCCCATCACCTATGTGCAAGGACCACCGGGAACGGGCAAAACCCAAACCATATTAAATATCATTGTCAATTGCCTTACCAATGGCAAAACACTATTGATCTCCTCAAACAACAATGTGCCTATTGACGGGATTAAAGACAAGTTGTACCTGGGCAAATACCTGAATAAGGAAATAATGCTTCCCGTACTCAGGCTTGGGAACAACGAGTGCGTAGCCCAAGCCATCCAGACGATAAAAGAACGGTATGCTTTTGAGACCAAGGATGTGCCCAAGGAAAAACTCCTGTACAATCTCAAGGAAAAATCGAAAGAGAAAAACCGACAATTGCTTGAGAAAATAAAAAATCATGAGACCAGAATAGAACAGACCCAAAACCTCGAGTTTGTAAGCAGCCTGCTGTCAAAAGCCGGGAATCACTTACTGGAAAAGGAAAAACTAGCCATTGAGGAGAAACTGAGTCAGATACCGGAGACCAGCAATGGCGATCTGGACAATTTGTATGAAGTCATCAAAGGCAATCACCAGCTTTTGCAGTTTTTCTACTATGAATCCCTAAGGTATGTAAAACGCCTCAAGTCCAAGGAATATGCTGATCTGATTGGAATACTTGACATTGAAGAATCCGAAAAACAAGTAAGAGAATTCAATAAGTGGCTTGCCATTGATGAAAACTTGGAAAAGCTCACCAAAGTATTTCCCATTATCCTGACTACCAATATTTCGAGCCGCAAACTGGGCAGCAAGTATAAGTTCGATTTACTGGTGATCGATGAAGCGGGTCAATGCGATATTGCCACAGGCTTGATTCCCATTTCTAAGTGCAAAAGCATGGTTCTTATCGGTGACACCAACCAGCTAAAGCCGATCGTTGTCTTTGAAGAGAGTACAGGCCTTCAACTGATGCGGATGTTCAATATGGATAGGACTTATGATTATCATACTAATTCTATCCTGTCACTATATAAAAGGATTGACAATATCTCCAGGGATATTTTGCTGAGCTATCATTATCGCTGCGGAGAAAAGATCATCAACTATTCAAACATGCGGTTTTATGAAAACAAGCTGAATCTTTCGAAGATTAAAACAAAAGGGGAACTGAAGCTGATTGATGTGAATAACGTAAGTCAACCAAGTAGGAATGCCACGATTGAAGAAGCGGGAGAGATTGTAAAATACATTGCAGACCATCAATTAAAGGATGTTTTCATCATCACTCCCTTCCGCAACCAGGAAGCGGTTTTGAATCAATACCTGGGAAGGGCAAAAGCCAGTAATGAAATAGACAATTCGGTAAGATGTGGAACGATTCACAAAATTCAAGGGCAGGAGAACAAAACCATTATCATATCCACCTCCCTGTCAAGAAACACTTCTCCCAGAACGTATGATTGGATCAAGAACAACAGCCAGTTGATCAATGTCGGAGTCACCAGGGCCCAGGAGAATTTGATTGTGGTTACCGATAAAAAAGCGATTGATATCCTGTCGAGAAAAGATGATGATCTGTACGCTTTGGTTGACTATGTTCAAAAAAACGGCACCACAACGATCCCGCAAAGCACCGCAAATCGATTTACCATAGGGTTTTCGAATGACTCAAAATTTGAGGACGAATTTTACAAAACGATGAGCCATTATTGCTCCGTCCAGGGAAGCCGGTTCGAACGAAATGTGAAGGTTTTGGATGTTTTGCCGGAAGAAATCGAAAATCATGCGGTCAACAAGAAGGAATTTGATGGGGTGATTTATCAGGGCCGGGTACCAAAAGTTGTATTTGAAATAAACGGCACGGAACATTATAGAAACAGAAAGCGGATTGAATCTGATAAAATCAAGATGCAGCTCCTCCGATCCAAAGGAATCAGCATGATAAGCATTCCCAATCCCTATGTCAAACATTACGAGTTCATCCGGGAATTGATGAACAAGATCAAAGGAGGTGTATACCAAAAATCATTGTTTGATGGATAGGATTTCGTTGTCCTTACTTGGCAATACAATCGAAACCAAAAATCTACATCCGGTCCACTGTTGGCGTCACCAAATTCTGCGAGGATAATGGCTCTCTGGAATTAATGGTCTGTTGATTTTCCAGGCTAGAAACTCGGTTGCTATAGCGATTCGACCCCTGCAGGGTCTTTTTCACGATTACAATCTACTCTCTGATAAACGAGATTGCTTTGCTATGCTAGCAACGACGGTGATTATTGCCCACTGATAACTGCCCACTGCCACTTCAGCTTTCCGCCTTCAGAATTCTGCTTTCCTACGCCAACTCCCTTAAATCCACCGGCACCACCCTCGAGACGCCCGCTTCGATCATGGTGACCCCATACATGATATCGGTACTGGCCATGGTGCGCTTGTTGTGCGTGACGATGATAAACTGGCTCTCGGAGCTGAACTTTTGGATGATCTGGTTGAACTTGTCGATGTTGGCATCGTCAAGCGGGGCGTCCACCTCGTCAAAGATACAGAAGGGGGCCGGCTTTAGCAGGTAGATGGAGAAGAGTAGGGAAGTGGCCGTGAGGGTCTTTTCACCGCCCGAAAGCTGGTTGATGGTGAGGGGACGCTTGCCCTTGGGCTTTGCCATGATCTCGATGGGGGACTCCAGGGGGTTCTCCGGATCCACCAAGGTTAGGTCGCAGTCGTCCTGCTCCGTGAAGAGGGAGCGGAAGACCTTCACAAAGTTTTCCTTGATCTTGGAGAAAGCATCCAAGAAGGTTTCCTTCGCCACTTGGTCTATCTCGGAGATGGTACTGAGCAGGCTTTCCTTGGCCTTGATCAGGTCTTCCTTCTGCGTGCCAATAAAGTCGTATCGCACTTTGATCTCGTCGTAGGCCTCCATGGCCATGGGGTTGATGGGGCCGATCTTTTCCAACCTATCCTTTTGCTTGCGGACCAGCTCGCGGAGTTCGTCTTCGGCAAAATCCAGGAATTCGGGGTCCAGGTTGGGGTTTTCCTCCATGAGCGCATCCAGATCCAGCTCAAACTCCACGCTCAAGCGCTCCTTCATCCCACTCATCTTGAGCTTGATGTCGTTGATCGCATTTTGGAGTTCATGGAGCAGGGTATCGAAGCCTTCTTTGGACTTTTGAAGGCTACGGATCTTGGTGTCGGTCTCGTCGATCAAGCCACGTGCGCCGTAGTAGTCCTTTTCAGCCTCGGTCACGCCTTTTTCTATGCTTTCCTTTTCGGCATACAGCTCGATGAGTTCGTCGTCCTTGACCTCGTTGTTGTCCAAGAGGGTTTTTACTTCGGCGTCCAGCTGGGCGAGCTCGGCCTGGGACTTTTCGATCCGCTCTCGAGAACTGTCGAAGGCGTTTTGCTTAAACTCGATCTCCTGCTCCAGGCTGTTGACCCGGTTGACCTGTTGGATGTAGGTGATGTTTTCCTGGTTGAAGGTCTGGGACTTTTCCGCCAGCTTTTTGTTTTCAGATTCCAGTTCCTCGCTGAGTTGCGCGACCTGCTCAGACAGTCCCTCAAAGACGGCTTTTTCCTCGCCCAGCTGGGGCAGGATATCGGCCAAGCTTTCCTCCAAGTTGGCGATGCGCTCGAGGATGTCCTCCCGTTTGTTGGCATTGGAGCTGAGGAGCTCGGCCAGCTGTTCCTTCTTGGTGCGGACGGAGACGTAGCCCGAATTGAGCTCGTTGATTTGGGCTTGGCTTTCTTCCAAGGCCTTCTTGTGGCTGACTTCCTTGAGCTTGATCAGGTCGCCCAGCTTTTGGTCGAGGTTGGCGCGGGTAGTGCTGACCTTTTTGCCCAAGTCCTTGATTTCCTTGTCCAGCTTTTCGAGATTTTTGGCCCGCCCGATACGCTTCCCTTCGAACAGTCCTACGGAACCTCCAGAGATGGAAAACTTGCGCTTGGTGTACTTGCCCGATTCGGAGAGGAAGATGCAGTCAGGATCGGCGGGAAAGTCCCGGTGTTCGCCCTGCACGAGATAGACATTGTCCAGGACAAAATTGATCAGGCGGCTGTACTTGAGGTCAAACTCGATGATCTCGGTGGCGGCGATGGCGTTGGCAAACAGCTTGCTCTGGCTGGGCTTGAATCGCTCGAAGTGCTCGAGGACAAAGAAATTGGCCTTGCCCCGTGCGGCATCGCTGAGGAGCTGTATGGCGGCGATGGCCTGTGCCTCGGTGTCCACCACATAGTAGTTCATGTAGCTCTCCAGGTAGTTTTCTATGGTCACTCGGTACTTTTCGTCCGTGGTGAGCAGGTCGGAGAGGAGGGGGATGTCCTTGCCCCAGCTTTGGTTTTTGCGGAGAAACTTGATGGCTTCGGGGAAGCCTTCGAGGTTTTCCACTAGGGATTTGGTCAGGTTGTATTCGTTGGTCTTGGAGTCCAGCTTGCGCGCGGAGCTGGTGAGCTCTTCGCGGATCATCTCGATCACGCGGTTGGTCTCCTCGATCTTTTGGTCTTGGTCTTCCTGCTTGGACTTGAGCGCTGCATAGGCAGCCGTGGCCTCGTCCAGTTCTGCCTTTAATTCCACAAGCTTCTCCTCAAAGTCCGCCAGGCTGGCCTCCTGGGAGGAGTCGTCAGAGGAGGTACGCTCCAGCTCCTGCTTCAAGGTGGAGAGCTGGATCTGTTTGATTTCGGCTTCCTTGCTTAGCTGGTAGACCTTTTCCTTCAGGCAGTCGTAGCGCAGGCTGAGTTCTTTTTGGCTCTGCTGCCTTTCGCCCGCCAGGAGCTTTTGGGAGTCGTACTGCTCCCGGAGTTCGGAGACGATGGCCTCCTTTTCGAGGAGGATCTTCTCGGCGGACTCCTTTTCCTGATGCAAAGAACGGATGGAGAATCCCGCCCGGTCGTTGGACTTGCGGTCGGTGTCAATCTGTTCACGCAGGGTACGGGACCTGTCCTCCAGGAAGCGCATGCGCTCATTTTTGATCTTCTTCTCCGACTCGAAGGCGCGGATCTTGTTCACATGCTCATTGAGCGTCTTTTGGCGGGAGGCAAGGAGCTTTTCCCGGCTGATCAGATCGGCCTTCAAGTGGCTGAGTTGGGCTTCCTGATCGGTAATTTGTGTGGTGATCTGGAGCTTGCGGTCCGACTCGGACTGGATTCTGGCATTGGCCGCGATCAGTTCCTGTGCGTATTGCTCGATGGACTTTTTGGCCAAGTTGATGCTGGCCAGTCTGTAGTCCTTTTTGATTTCGAAATATTGGGCGGCTTGCTTCGCCTGTTTCTCCAGGGACTTGAGGTTTTTCTCGATCTCGAAGAGGAGATCTTTCACCCGATCTAGGTCGGCGTCGGTGTCCTCCAGTTTGCGGAGCGTTTCTTTCTTTCTGGTTTTAAACTTGGAGATCCCTGCGGCTTCCTCGAAGAGCTCACGACGGGAGTTGTTTTTGTCATTGAGCAACTCGTCGATCATCTTTAGCTCGATGATCGCGTAGGAGTTGGAGTTGATGCCCGTGTCCATAAAGAGGTTGGTAATGTCCTTCAGGCGGCAGGTGACTCCGTTGATTTGGTATTCACTCTCTCCAGTGCGGTAGTAGCGCCGGGTGATGGTGACGTGCGTGTACTCGGTGGGGAGGAGGTTTTTGGTGTTTTCAAAAGTCAGGGACACCTCGGCCATGTTGGTTGGCTTGCGGTTTTTGGTGCCGTTGAAGATCACGTTCTCCATCTTGTCGGAGCGGAGCATTCGGGTCTTTTGTTCACCCAGCACCCAGCGTATCGCGTCCACGACATTGGACTTTCCACAGCCATTGGGCCCCACGACGCCGGTGATTCCCTTGTCGAAGTGGATGACCATCTTATCCCCAAAACTCTTAAAGCCCTTGATCTCCAGTTTACTGAGCAGCATGTACTATTTTCCTCCTTGTAAAGGGAACAAAATAAGCGCAATTGGGGGATTTGGCAAGGGGTTTTGAAGTTTACAGTGTTCAGTAGGCAGACTGTAAGGTGTAAGGGTCTAAAATAGCTTGACCGTTCTTGGGAGGCTCGTCATTCCCAAATCAAAAACCGTAAATCCATTTCCCTGACTTCCAAAGCTAGTCCCTTTTTCAGCCTTGAAGGTATACTACACAAAAGACCAGAGCATGACCCCAAAAATCCTCCCTATCCTTTTGACCGGAATGACACTCGGAACCGCCTGGGCTATACGCGGGCAGTTTGGACATGAGCAGGGAGCGGCTTGGGCTGGAGGCATTGCTTGTGTGTTGCTGCTGGTCTTTGCGAGGAAGAAGGAGTGGATATCTGGCGGCCTCAAGGCGGCTCTCCTCGGCGCCATAGGTTGGGGACTTGGAGGAATGATGAGCTACGGACAGCTCGTGGGCTATGGGCGGATGGATGACTTTCCCAATGTCGCCTATGCTATGCTCATGATGTTTATTGTCGGTGGGTTGTATGGGTTCCTTGGCGGGGGGCTTTTTGGTCTCGGTCTGCAGGAATCATGCACTGGTAAAAAGATTGCATGGCACCAGCTTTTGGTGGAGATGTTTGCCGGGGCGGTGATCTTCTACTATTTCGTAGTGGAGCAGTTGGGTGTCCTGATGACTCCTCCGCGATCAGAAGCTTGGGCGCTTTGCGCGGGAGCAGCGATTGCCTTGGCTTACTTTTGCAGCCGAAATGGCTTCCAGGGCCCACTTAAAGTGGCTGTCTACACCGGTCTCGGTGCGGGTTTTGGCTTTGGTTTTGGAGAGTTTCTGCTTGTAGTGGGCAATGTATCCGGCCTGAAATTCAACTTCTGGAATATGATGGAGTATTCCCTGGGCTTTTTCGGGGGGATAGGGATGGCCTATAGCGCTTTGAGAGCAGACTTCGGAATTCCAAAAACCGAAATTAATTCCCCGCCTTCGGGTATCTTCTGGCCGGTTTTCGGATTGCTGGGTTTGATACCCCTTATCGTCTGGCATCAGTCATTTTGGGAAAAAGACCTGCTTCCTGCTTACACCGATGCCGCCCCCGGTAATCCCGAATATTGGGCGAGCTTGGCGGTTTTGTTGGCCTTTGTCGTTTTAATTGGCTTGGCTACGTTTGGTTTTTTTGCTTCGAAAAAATGGAAAAACAGCGCTATCGGGCAACAGGAGGTGATCCTGAAGCAGATAGGATTGACGCTGTTTGCGGGATACTTGGTGTATACTTTCCTGATAACCGGTTCATACCTGAGCTTCTACAGGCCTGAGCAGTTTTTGTACATCGTGAATTTCGTTCTCATCCTGGCTTTGCTACCCTACAGTAGGGCAAATTATGCCACTTCGCACTTTGCGGTCAAAAGATCCCTCTACCTTTTGTTTGGGATAGTTGCGGTGCTGGTGCTCCTCTCCGTCCTTGCAATCTCCACGCATGACGGACTGAAGGGTGCCAAAGGAAGGTTTGGTGCCGACGCGGAATTGGTGACCGAATAGGTGGCTCAACAATCCCGGGCGGTGAAATGTCTTAAATCCGAAATTTTGTAACATAGCTATATTGGGTAAAAGAGCCTTCCATCTTGGGAGGTTTTTTTTGCGCTTATCGATGTGCCCAGCCGGGACTTTATGGGTCGGTTTGGATTGCCTGGATCTGGCGAAAAAAAACCCAGCCACTTATTGGCTGGGTTTTTACCTTTTTCTTTAGGCTCTTTGTCCGGCGTGTTTGCCCTCCCGGAATTCTTCGACCAGCTTTTTGTTGAAGGCGGGCAGGTCTTTGGGACTTCTTGATGTCACCAATCCCTGATCTACGACTACTTCCTCGTCCACCCATTTGGCTCCGCTGTTTTCCAGATCTTTCCTGATGGATTCGAAGGAAGTCAGTGTCCGTCCCTTAGTCACCTCTGCGTTGATCAACAACTGGGGGCCGTGGCAGATTGCTCCGACGGGTTTTTGCTCTTCGAAAAAAGCCCGTACAAACTCTATCGCCCCAATGTCGCGTCTGAGCAGATCGGGATTGATGACACCTCCGGGAATCAACAAAGCGTCGAAGTCCACGGGGCTTACTTGATCGATTCGGGCATTCACCGTGACGGGATCTGACCAATTGCCATCCTTCCAGCCTTTAATTTCTCCGACCTGCGGCGAGATGATAAACGTTTCCGCACCTTCCTTTTCCAATGCCCTTTTTGGTTCAAGCAACTCGGATTCTTCAAATCCATTGGTGGCCAAAATTGCGACTCTGACATCTTTTAGTAAACTCATAATAAATAGTGGTTTAGTGAAAATTCGCCTACTATGGCAGCTTTCTTTTGAAAACTGACCAATACTTTTCCAAAACCATTCCATCCGAGTAAAGTAGACAAGCAAGCACCCAAAGCGGCTTTCCATGAAAAGCGGGTAGGGACGGGAGTCCACAGACTGTGACACATCCTACATTCGAAGCTGAGCTTCAAAATTGGTGCGAGCTTCGGGATCGAGATTTTGAAGGCCGATGCTGGGATCGGTAAACGCATCGGGGGAGTTTTCCTCCTGCGCCGATAAAGCAGTCCTTCGTGCGACTCTTGTGCTTGATAGTCTTAATGATTTGATAATACCGACTCCAACCCTTTGTATTTCAGGTAGAAATGGAATCTTCAGCATTGTTTTCGGCCATTTTGTCCCAAAAAAACCGCATAGGGCCAACAAAAAAAAACAGGGACTAGTCTCTTTTTTCTGCTCCGAGGTATTACCTGTGAATGAGCAAGCTATGGAAAATCCAACTGCATCCGAATTGATCAAAAAGCTGGCGGAAGGGAAGATCAGCCGAAAGGAATTTGACCTCTTTCTGTCTATGCTTGACGACAAGAAACAGACCGAAAACCTGGATGAGGGCTTCTGGACGCTGTTTGCTCAACTGGTAGACGGGAACGGCTCAGACCCGGACAAAGGCAATAACCTGAAGGAGTAAAAATCGGCGAAATCCCACATCGTGCATCCAAAATCAAGAATTCACTTTACCTAACCTAAAATGCTTATGAAACAAGTCATCTACTTAATCAGGCCCAAGATCTTCCGGGGAGCGTCCCTCGCATTGATTTTGGGTGCTGTGGCGCTTTCACCCATGGAGGGGAGAGCCTTGCCTGCCAGTTCCAATCTCCCCCTGGAGGAGCTTTTCCAAAGCCAGGTGGTGGTGAAGGGAAAGGTCACTTCCGAGACCGATGGCCTCGGCTTGCCAGGAGTCACCATTTTGGAAAAGGGGACTACCAACGGAACCGTCACCGACATCAATGGTGATTTTTCGCTTTCCGTCAATTCGGGCAGTGCCGTGTTGGTGTTTTCCTACATTGGTTTCAACACCGTGGAGATGCCTGTCAACAACCAGGCTACGCTTAATCTTGCCATGGTCGAGGACATCCAGTCGATGAACGAAGTGGTGGTGACCGCCTTGGGCATCGAGCGGGAAAAAAGATCCCTAGGATACTCTGTGGGCGAGGTGAAAGGGGATGACATGAGAACGGTAACCCAAGAAAACGCCCTGGGTTCTTTGGCGGGCCGAGTGGCCGGTGTGCAGATCAACCAGACCTCTGGCGTGGGTTCTTCTACCAGCGTAGTGATCCGCGGCGCTACCTCCCTGAGCAGCGACAACCAGCCCCTTTTCGTGATCGACGGGGTGCCGGTGGCAAACTCTCTCGGCAACGTGCGTACTATGGGCGACAGAAATCAAGTCGACTACGGTAACCCGATTGCCGACCTTAGCCCAGACGACATCGAAGACATGACCGTGCTGAAAGGCCCAAGTGCCGCAGCACTGTACGGCTCTAGAGCGGGCAACGGGGTAATCCTCATCACCACCAAAAAGGGGAAAAAGGGAGAGGCCATGCGAGTGAACTTCTCGACTTCAAACGTCTTCGAAACGCCAACCCGATTCTTGGACATGCACTATGACTATGCTAATGGCTCCAGAACAGATCTCTTGGATGAGCGCTCTGCCTATTGGGTAGGCCCTAAGCTGGATGTTGGCAACAAGGCGGTGCAATGGAATAGCCCACGAGACGAAAATGGAAACCAGATTGCTACGGAGCTCAGATCCTACCAGGACAACATGAAAAACTTCCTGGAGACTGGCATCACGTCGACCAACGTACTTTCTGTATCTGGAGCTACCGACAAAGCCGTGTACCGCTTGTCTTACTCCAACATGATCAACAAGGGCATGATCCCCAACACGGATCTCAATCGCCACAGCATCAACATTTCCAATACCTACAACCTGAACTCAAAGTTGGCGGTAAGCGCGGACATCAACATCTCACGCAACAAGTCTGACAATCGTCCGGCTACCGGTAACAGAGGTGCCAACCCACTCCAGGCAGTGTACGCCTGGTCTCATGTGGACGTTCGCGAGCTGAAGGACTACTGGGTGCCGGGACAAGAGGAAATCCAGCAGCGCTCTGTCTCCACCAACGACGACAACCCGTACTTCATCGCCTACGGCATCAACAACGGCTTTGTCCGTGACCGAATCTTCGGTAACATCAAGGCGGAATACAAATTCTCCGACGCGATCAAGTCCCACGTGAAGATGACGATGGATACCTACAGCGAAAACCGGGAGACTAAGATTCCATACTCTTACACCAGAGAGCGTAAAGGTGCCTATCACCTGCAGAACCTCGGCGGCACAGAGACCAACGTGGAATTCCTGACTTCCTACAATAAGCGTTGGGAAGGTATCACTTTGAATGTAAGTGCCGGTGGTAATGTGATGCAGCAGCGCTTTGCCGACGACTACATCGGCAGCAAGACCAACGCTGGTCTGATCGTTCCGGGCCTTTATAGAGTGAGCAATATCCCGAACACCGGATTGAACTACAGCAACTACTCTTCTGAGAAGGCGATTTACTCTGTGTTTGGTGTGGCATCCTTGGGCTTCAAAGACCAATTGTATGCTGACATCACAGCCAGAAATGACTGGTCAAGTACTTTGCCTGCGGAAAACAGATCCTATTTCTATCCTTCTTTGTCCTTGAGCTGGCTGGCCAACTATACCTTCAACCTTCCAGAAAGCATCTCCATGCTGAAGTTGAGAGCGGGTATCGCCCAGGCAGGTAATGATACCTATCCTTACGCACTGGAGCAGCAGCTGGGTACTGGTAGCTGGGGTAGCTTGATTACCACCAACTATCCAGGCACGCTGCTCAACCCCAACCTGAAACCGGAGATCAACACTTCCAAGGAATTGGGCTTGGACATGAATTTCATGGACAACAGAATCCGTTTCGAGGCGACCTACTACTATCAGAAAAACGAGAACCAAATCCTGAACATCCCGACTCCTGAGTCCTCCGGATATTCTCAGAGACAGGTCAACGCAGGTTTAATCTCCAGCCAGGGCTGGGAAGTGCAGATCGGCGCTACGCCCATCCAAAAACCAAATGGTTTGACTTGGGATTTGAATTTGAACATCACCCGCAACAGAACCAAGCTGGAGTCTCTGACTGAAGGTATGGAGTACATCACCCTTTGGGAAGATAACGGCGGTGGTGCCAGCACTTATGTTGGTGGGCAGATCGGAGACCTTTGGAGCCGCGGCTTTGCCATAGTGGAAGACAAAAACTCTCCTTACTACGGATGGCCCATCCTTTCCAACAATGGGGAATGGATCAGCCAAAACGGAAGAGAGGACAGAAGAAAGGTGGGTAACTTCAACCCTGACGCGATGCTGGGTTTCCAAACCAGCCTGAGCTATGGCAGATTCGTGCTCTCCGCTAGCGTGGATACCCGTATCGGCGGCGACTTCATGTCTTTCACCTACCGATATGCGGAGTCTGACTGGAAGTCAGGAAGACAAAAGGATATGCTGATCCCTGGCGGAATGTACAGCGAGCAGGATTTGATCAACCTCCTGAAATCCAACCCAGGCAAATACATCATTCCACAAAACGGCATGTTCCCAAGAGTGGGCGGCTACTCCCAGGAAGAGGGCGGTATGCCGGTCAACCAAGGTCCAGATGGATACGACGGAGCCTTTGTTCCCGGCGTGATCATGGGTGAAAACGGCGAATACATCGAGCACCTCGGTGGCCCGGGTACCAACATCTATCCGATCTCCGACACTTATCCTTGGAGCTACAATGAGGCCATTACCTTCGATGCCTCATTCGTAAAACTCCGCGAGCTTTCCCTGTCCTACACCTTACCTAAGCTAAAAGGCTTCCAGAATGCCAGCGTATCGGTGTTTACCCGTAACCTGATGCTTTGGACGAAAGCAGACATCGGAATCGACCCTGAGCGGGCGTTCCAGTTGCAGGCTTCCAAGCAGGGTGATTCTGCCAACCTGTTTAGACAGGGGATCGAGTTGCAAAACGTAAACCCTTGGACTATGCCTTTGGGCTTTAAGTTCAACGCCAACTTCTAATCCACTCGCTCAATTAAACAAAAGAGATTATGAAAAATTGGATAAAACATACCAAAGTACTTTCCCTGGTTGCCGTGTTTGCATTCGGTAGCTGCGAAAGCCTAGATGAAGTCAATACCAACCCCAATGGGGTGTCTCCGAGCGATGCCAACGTGAACATGCTCATGCCTACCGTGATGGTGGGTGCAGCCAAAAACATGCTCAACCTGGGCTATCAGGACGTTGCCGGGGTGGTACAGCACACGCAAAAGGACGGCTGGTTCAGCGGTCACAACAGCTACGACTGGGGACCCAGCGATTGGAGTGGATACTACGCACTGCTGAGAACCAACGAGTTTCTGATCAAGAGATCGGAAGAAGTGGGATCGGAATTCCACAAGGCAATCGGCCTGACCATGAAGTCTTTCCTGTTTGGCATGGTGACCGACCTTTGGGGTGATGCGCCCTATACCTATGCGTTGCAGGGTTCCAAGGATGATTTGGACTATCAGTTTCCTGTCTACGATTCCCAAGAAATAATCTACAAAGGTGTCATTGAAGACTTGAAGACTGCCGCCACGATTTTTGGCAGCTCTTCCTCTTCCAACGTGATTCCCCAGTATGACATTTATTTCGCCGGTAATGCGACCCGCTGGCAGAAATTTGCCAACTCGCTTCTGCTGAGATATTATATGAGAATTTCCGATAAGCTTCCGGAGATCGCGAAGCCCGGCATCGAGGCCATTTACAATTCAGGCAACTACCTGACTGACGCTTCCGATGATGTGGTGATGGCTTACTTGGGCGCTTCGGCTGACGATTCTTGGCCTTCGGCAGCATCCTATGACGCGGGTTCCAACTTTAGACGATTGAAGCCAGCCAACACGCTGCTGGATCCTATGTTGGAGACCAATGACCCTCGTGTGACGGTTTGGTTCAGACCAGTGCACTGCCAGTGGGTAGAGGATAAGAGCCTTACGGTAGCCTATGATCCCTACATCCGTAAAAATGGCGTAATCCAAGACGGGATTGTTTCTCTGGGCGATGAGCAATATTTGCAGGAAATTGCTGCGGGCAACAAGTTTACCCGTCACTACAATCCGGATTTGCTCGGCTACGAGTTGGATACCCGGGAATATGTGGGATTGCCAACCGGCCTGATCAACCCATCCGCGCACAACCTCAATCCGACTCCGGGTCAGCAGCTGGAAAACCAGCACGTTTCCCAAATCGGTGATGTGTATCGACTGGCCAAGCATGATCTACTGAAAGCAAGACTGATTTCCACTGCCGAAGTGAGCTTTATCCTAGCCGAAGCGGCGATCAAAGGATACGCGGTCGGAAGTGCCCAGACCCATTACGAAAACGGAATCAAGGCTTCGCTAAAGACTTGGGGCGTTTCCGACGGTTTCGATGACTTCATCGCCCAGCCAGGAGTAGCCTTCGACGGCACCGCCGAGCAGGTACTCACTCAAAAGTGGATCGCCAACTGGACTTCTGCTACCGAGGCTTGGTTTGACTACAAGCGAACCGGACTACCGGACTTCCAGGTAGGACCTGCTTCCAGAGAGCCAGTGATGCCGGTAAGGTTCCCTTATGGCAACAACGAGCTCAACTTCAATGCAGAGGAAGTGGAGACAGCTGTGGGCCGATTGGAGACTTCCCAGTACGGAGTCGAGATCGGACCAAACAACCAATGGTCCAAGCCTTGGATCATCCAGGGTACCAACAAGCCTTGGTAAAACCAGGATTAATTGGGACTAGCAACAGCCGGGGAAGGACTTCTTCCCCGGTTTTTTTATTACCGGGATTGCCGGCCCACGGTGTATTCGTCCCGGCTTTTTCTGCGTCTGGCAGCTATTTTTTCCCCTGGCCATGTCTGGATATCTTCGGTTTTCGACCGATAAAAAGTAGTCTGTTCACTCCAGGGGTGTTTACGATTGACCAATTCCCCTTGAAAATTCCTTAAATTGAAAGTAATTGACTATCAATCAGAAGATCCAAGAGCACGGGCTGAAATATGCCGCCTTCTGAGCGCCACACCAAAGGAAAACTCATACCAACTCATAGGTTTTTTCCAACCCAAAATCTATCCGTATGAGAGCTGTTGTTGTTTTATTGTTGGTATTCTCCTTTACTTTTCAAGGTAGGGGACAGGCAAAGGAAGATCTTTCCCCCATCATTTTCATCTACGACGCCAGCGGATCGATGTGGGGCCAGTTGCAGGGGAAAAGCAAGATGGAGATCGCCGTGGAGGTATTGTCTTCTTCTGTCAATGCCCTTCCGGATGCTCAAAAAATCGGCTTGGTAGCCTATGGACACCGGAATAAAAGCGACTGTAAGGATGTGGAGTTTTTGGTGGAGGCCTCCCAGGGGACAAAAGGCGCTATCACCACCGCCCTGCAATCCATCAAACCGCTGGGTATGACCCCCTTGGCCTATTCGGCAACCCAGGTAATCGAGCAGTTGAGAACTTCGAAAACCAAGGCCACGATCATCCTGCTCACGGATGGGATCGAGTCCTGCGACGGGGACATCTGTCGGGTGGTGGCTGAGGCCAAGGAAGAAGGCATTGATTTTCGGATGCACATCATCGGCTTTGGCTTGAAAGCCAACGAAACGGAGCAATTGAAATGCGCTGCCAATGCCGGAGAGGGACAGTATTACGATGCTTCGGACGCCGGAGCTTTGGGAACAGTCCTCAGCGAAGCAACCTCGGAAACGGTCGACAAGCCTAAAGGAAACGTGTCGGTATATGCCGTGAAAAACGGAGTGCCAATAGACGCTTTGGTGACAGCCTACGACCAAGTCGCCAAGCGGGAGCCGATCAGCATGAGAACCTATCGGGACACCGCATTTTTCTACCTGCCTCCCAGCAAATACAACCTGGAGGCAAAACCCCTAGAGGGAAGTGATGTGAATATGATTACCGTCTCCGGTGTCCAAAGTTTTGATGAAAAAATCATCCATCAGGATCTTGGTTTTGACGGGGGAAAGGTCAGGCTTACTACGACCAACAACGGAGTCAATTGGGACTGTCTGGTCAAAGTTTTGGATCAAAGCGGAAAGGTGGCTGCAACCTTTCGGACCTACGATGCACCCAAGGAAGCCGAAGTGAATCCGGGTATCTATAAGGTCACGATCCAGGCCATGAGGATCGAAGGAGTCAATACCTATGCGGAGATTGACAGCGTACAGATTGGAGGGGCGGCAGTTACGCCACTCGCCTATGAGTTTGATTCCGGGACGGCTTTTATCGATGCTCAAGTCAACGGTGGGTCCATCGATGCGGTGGTGACCGTGTCCGAAGTCAAGTCCGGGAAGAATGTCGCAGGCGGGCGAACCTACGACCGGGGTAAGGAATTCCTCCTCAATCCCGGTACCTATTCGGTGAAGATAGCACCGGTCGGAGTGCACAAGGACAAAAGTGCGCAGACGATCACCATTGAGGTCAAAAAGGGCGAGTCCACTTCCAAAACTTTGAACTTTTAACCATGTCAAAGCTGCTAAAACCTGCCAGCATTGCCTTCTTCCTGCTGATGCCGCTCACCTTTCTAGTTGCGGGTTTGTTTCTTGGTGGCATGATCGAATCGGGAAAGGATCATGGGCTTGCCGGAGGTGCCGTCGTTCTGGGCTGGGGAATTTTGCTTGGAGGCATTGCTTTTTTGGCTTCGCTTTTTATCGCCTACTACTTGCCCGTAAAGACCCTCAGCAAAGCAAATTGGATACTCTTGATTTTGTTTTTGGCGGCTTGTGGCTATATCTACCTGGAGGCTCAGAGGAAACTTGAAATGCAGCAGGAAAAAGAACGGCAGTTTCAACCTGTACCCTCTAAGCCGACAGCGCTGCGATTCCAAGGCTATCCGACACTCGAAAATTTTCAACCAATCTCTGCCTAAGAAGCAGGATGGCCCATTGACCAAGCGAGCTGTGGATCTTTGTCCGGCAGCTCGGACTTTGGACTCTCGGCTTTTTTACCTGCCACTTTCAAAAACTAAAGCCTTTCCCTATTTTCAGAAATCACCTTCACCGAGCGCACTCTCGAACTTCAAAAGTGTTATGAAGAATCCACGCCCAAAGGGAGTATATTTTACCTTCAGAAGCTACACCTGTACCAAAATTAGGTGTCTGACTACCCTCGGAAGGTACAGCTGTACCAAAATAAAGTACCTGACTAACCTCAGAAGGGGCAAGACGGCTCATTGACCAAGCGAGCTGTGGACCTTTGTCCGATAGCTCGGACTGTGGACTGTGGACTTTTTTTACCTACCTCTTTCAAAAACTAAAGCCTTTCCCTATTTTCAGAAATCAATGCGCACAGGATCGTACTAAAATCAGTTTATGAAGTGAGACGGATTTTTCTTGTTTTGGAAGGTGGGGGAGATCGGGATTAATCTCGGGGAATAGGAGAAGGAATAAAAAATAAAAGGAGACAAAACCTCCTCTATCGAACCGAATCTAGAGGTAACAGGTGTAAAAAGTGAAGCAATAAGCGAGTTAGCACCAATATTAAGAATGACGGAACAGACAACACATATTGACGTTGGACAAAGTAAAATTTTAAACCTTGACGCTGACGACCAAGGAAATTTCATTGCGTTTACCGACAACAAAACGGTTTTAACAAACGACCATAATTTAAAAATAGAAATCGACTTACGCTTTCCGATTATTCGCAGACTTGACAACGACACATTTTTCATTGCTGACAGTCGGACAGAGAAAGACAACAACGGTTATATTTTTAAATTCAGCGGACAATTGGTAAAGTCATTTTTAGCTGGTGACGGAATAGAAGATATAGTCATTCAGCAAGACAAAATTGTAATAACTTATTTTGACGAAGGTGTTTTAGGTGATGACGGACCAAATAATAATGGACTTGCTGCCTTTAATTTTTCTGGTGAACAAATTTTCGGATTTAATTCAAGCAAAATTTGGGGTAATATACTTGACTGTTATTGTATTTGTAAGCACGGAACAAATAGAATTTTGTTTTACGCATATACTGACCTAAAAGTATTTGAACTTAATCTTGACACTTTTAAAGTTGAAAGTTTTGAAACACCAAATGACTTTTCAGGAACATCAGCAATAACAAGCACGGCTGACAAAATTATTTTTCATTCAAGCTATGACGACAAAAGATGTTTTTTCTCTTGGGACAGAAGTAAAAAAGAAGTAAAAAGGTTTGGTGACTATTCACCAGGCTTGACAGGAATAAAAAATGGAAAGTTTTTAATTTATGGCGACAGTGGATACACAATTATTGACCCAACAGAATAAAAACACTGGTGCTAACAGGCGTTTGGCAAAAAAGCGGGCTCAGTGGTTAAATGAAGCTTTGTGCTTCGTATCAAGTTCAGTGCTGGCAGACAGTTCAGTGCTCCGAAATCCGCTTCTTCGCCAAGCGCCAAACCGTTGTGTGCAACCAAATTAGAAACTTCCGACTGTAATCAGAATGGCGACATACAAAAAATCAGAGATGCCTTTATTTATTCAAGGCATGTACGCAACAGTTTTGGGTGTAAGCTTTTATAAAATTGCACTTATTCAATCAGACATTTGGAAACCTGTTCAAAATGTGTCAGAATTTTTCGCATTTTTTAAACCTCAAATAATTTGGGCCTTCTTCCAATCGGAATATTGTTTTCGTTTTCTCCTATTTGCATCAATGCTTCTTATTCTTGCGCATGACTGGTTCAGTTATCATTTAGAAAAAAGGACTGACGAAGACAAGAACTATTGGTATTATGCACCGCAACTATTTTCTCTTTTTTTTCTTGCGCAAATGTTTGGAGCAATAGAGGTTTTAAATTTTCAATACTGGTATGTATTCGCCTTTTGGTACACAATTTCAAATATTGTAAATATAGGTGTAATCTATTCTCCTAATGATAGACCGCATAAAATAAAAATATATGCAATTCACACTGCAATAACTGGTATAGGTTTTTTTATTGTACCCGAGAAATTTAAATGGCCAACTTATCATATTGCATTGGGTTTGACTTTTTTAATAGTCGTTCTATTATGGAAATGGAAACCAAAAAAAGAAAGCGATACTACTAAATCAAATGACACAGATAAATTAGAGGCGGCAATAGGAACTGCAGAAGCAGAAGCTAAAACAGCGAGAGATGCCTTTCTCAGTAATATTAAATTAGCTGTTTCTGACATAGAAATAGTCAATGCAGAAACTACCATTTCTACTACTCAAGATAAGGCAAAATCGGCAAGGCTATACTTAATAACAGAATTGAAAAATGCAAAAGCTGAAATTGCCAATTTAAAAGAACAGCTGCGGCAAATGGAAGAAAATTAATAGTTGCTTGGTATGCACCCGCCATTGCATTGCAGCAATGGCGGGTGACAGAATATATTTTGAACAATTGAAACTCTATTGATCTGTGGTTCCAGGCAGGACGAAATATATTGAGCAATAGAATATATTTTGAACTTTATATCTTTATTCAACTTCGGTATCGGCTGACGGAATTCTATACCGCCACTGCTGCAATGTCGTCCCGTTACTGGCAATAGTAAATGACACCGTTTTCAAAACAAATTGACAAAACAGAAAAGTAATTTTTGACTGAAATTATTCAAAAATATATTGAGATAATCGGAGCAAGTAATGTTTTGGCAATCATTCTCTTTTTAATAAGTCTATTTGTTGCTTTTTATCTGTACTTCAAGACTTTCTACAGACTAGTCTTTTCGACTGGCCGAATTTGTAAAGAATGTGCTATTGGTTCTGACTGGACTAATAACGACAGGGAATTTATTTCAAGAATCTTATTCTATAACAATGGACGTAAAACCATTACAAAAAATGAAATTAAAAACCTTGAAATAGAATCAAAAGGTATAATAAAATCGGTAAAGAATATTAAGGCTAATAATAATATTAAAATAAAAACAAGTAACAAGAAAAGTATTGTCAACATTGACATCGATTATTTGGACTCATCAGAGTTTTTTATTTTAGAGGTAAATCATAATGGAAGTATCGAAGTTAATGGACGAATTTCTGAAACGGGAAAACTATTGCATACAGAACCAAGATTTTGGGTTGCTTTGAATATTGTTTTTACAATTCTATTTATTGTTATGATTTTTTATGGTCTTATCAATGCACCAGACAAAAACGACCCATTTACTCTAGAATTTATAACGAACCTCTTTATTTTCTTCGGAATTTTCAGTGTATTGAGATTCATTCACTCAATTTTATTTATACCAGATAGAATATCTTCAAAGTATTTAGACACAAAAGACAAATTCGCAAAAGAATTTAAAAACTTACTATGAAAAAACACTTGATAAAAAGAACTACTGCCAGTAACACGGGTTTTGCGTCAGGCGGGCTGACGTATAAACTTTGAGCTTTGTGCTTCTAATAGACTTTAGTAATAAATTGAAGCTTTGTGCTCTGAAACCCGCCCGAACGCAAAGCCCGAAACCGTTAGCTGTAAGATTATAAGACAATTAGAACGAGCAAGTTATAATTATGACTACAACCTTTTTATCATATCAACGCGCTATTAATGCGATTAAATTGATATACAAGAAACAGGGATTTACTATTGCTGGAAATTCATTAGCTGATAATGTTTACAATGAGTTTAATATTGAAATTAAATATTCAAAGATTGCATCCTTATTTGCTTTTATAGACGAATATATTGTTTTGTTAAGATTGATTTCAGAATTTTATTTGCTTGGAGTTTCAGAAAACAATAAATACTCAAAAACTTATTATAGATTAGCAATTAGACAAATAAAACACCTAACATCAATAAGACTATTATGCAGCTATGGTTTAGATAACAACGCAAGAACTATTTTGCGTTTGTTATATGAAACATCGCTAGTTTGGTCTAGATTCAAACTTGACATAAACTTCTTAGACGAATACACAACTAATTGGGGCTTAAAAGAATCAAATGAATTTTGGCATAAGTACATAAAAAGTAGTAAAACACAAAAATATATCACTGAAGAAATAACAAGAAGGAATCTTACATGGTTGGGGAGTGTGGATAAACAGATATCTCATATGCAATCAATATTGAGTGCAACATCGCATCCAAGTAATCTAACTGATATTTTTAACGTAAAAACTGATTTTAAAAGTCAATTTATAGGTGTAGAATCAATTTCAGAAAGTTCTCATTTTACACTAACATATTCAATCATGTGCACTGCAATGCCATTTAGCATATTACCTGACCCCGATGATAATTTCAAAATTGAGAAAAACTACGATACGGACTTCTTGCTTACAAATACTAACTTAAACACATCATTTGAATATTATAGCGAGTTAAAAAAGCTGATACCCATTCTATTCCTTATGTCAACCAAATTTTCGAATGAATTAAATGAAAAATTATAAATCCTACTGCTAACAACTAAGCTTTCGTTGTGTGCGAAGCACAGCTTGCCCGCCGGCGGCGGGAACAATGAAAGCGCCGTTGCACTGCCTGTCCCGATTTTTTCGAGAAAACCAGTGAGGTGCCTATGGGGATTGAGTCGGGATTTCAGTTGGATTTTTAGGTCCTTTCAGCTGAAAAAGTTTCTTCAGAATTGTTCATTACGTTTAAAAGTCATCCAATCAAAGCATTTTCTGCCCTTCCAGACCTGTTTTGGATGGGCTTTTTCGTGGCATGGACATAGCTTCGTAAGGTCTAGTCCACCATAGCCATCGGGAGCATCTACACTTTTCTATTTTTTGAAATTGTAACTCAAGATATCTCGTTTAGCTATTGGTATTTTTCTCTCATCGCGCTGTAGTCTGTCTTCATAACCTTTGGGGTATCCTTCTGGTATCTTCCCGCATTTCCCCACAATACCCGACACCCCATGTGGGATAATACCTGAATTTCCAGTAGTTTGAGTTCAGATTGAGTCCCCGATGAAGTCCCGAGTCCTGTCCTTGCTTTGCCTGCTTTTCCTCTTTTTTTCCTGCAGCCCTGAGTTGCCGGAGGAGGTGCAGCTGGCCTATGAGGAACTCCCCGAAGCCCTTGATTTCAACATTCACGTCAAGCCGATCTTGTCCGACAAGTGCTTTGCCTGCCATGGTCCTGACCTCGCTGCACAGAAAGCGGGACTCAGCCTCCATGACCCCGAGATGGCTTTTGCCGGACTCAAGGAATCCCCGGGCAAGTTTGCCATCAAACCCGGTAACCTGAACAAAAGCGAACTCTTTCACCGGATTATTTCTGAAGATCCAGAATATAGGATGCCTTCCATTGAATCCAATCTGACCCTAAGTCCAAGGGAAAAGGCCATCCTGATCAAGTGGATCGAAGATGGGGCCGAATACAAACCACACTGGGCCTTTATCCCTCCCCAAGCGCGGGATTTGCCGAAAGTGAAGGCTCAGGCCTGGGCCAAAAATCCCATCGACCGCTTTGTACTCGCCAAACTGGAGGGGGAAAAAATCCAGCCTTCTCCCGAAGCAGACAAGGAAATCCTCTTGAGAAGACTGAGTCTGGATCTGACCGGTTTGCCACCGACATTGGCTGAAATGGACGCCTTTCTGGCTGACGCCTCTCCGGATGCCTACGAAAAGCAGGTGAATCGACTGCTCGATTCCCCGCATTATGGGGAAAAGATGGCGATGCATTGGATGGATATTGCGCGATTTGCAGATACCCATGGCTATACCGTGGACCGCTACCGGGATGCTTCCCCGTATCGGGACTGGATGATCAATGCCTATAACCAAAACCTGCCCTACGACCAGTTTATCAGGGATCAGTTGGCGGGCGACCTGCTTCCCAATCCAACCAAAGACCAGCTGATCGCCACGGCTTTCAACCGCATCCATCCCCAAAACATGGAAGGAGGGATCGTGGAGGAGGAGTTTCGGGTGGAGTATGTGGTGGACCGCACGAGTACCATGGGCACGGCTTTTATGGCTTTGACCTTGGGTTGTGCCAGGTGTCACGACCATAAGTATGACCCGATTTCCCAAAAGAATTTCTTTGAGTTGAGCAGCTTTTTCAACCAGGTGGATGAGGCCGGGCAGATTTCCTGGGACGATGCCATGCCTGCACCGACGATGTTGTTGACCGATGCCGAAAAGGACAGGATGCTGGCTTATCTGCTTTCCCAGAAAGAAAACCAAGAGGCAGCTTTGGAGCAAGTGGCAAAGGAACAAGAATCGGCCTTTCAAGCCTGGTTGGATGCCAAAGCCTACCAAAAGGAAGCCAATCGGGAGTTTCCGGCGAGCCGCGTGGCCTTTTATTCTTTTGACCAAAACTCCATCCAAAACCAGCTCAATCCTGCCCAAAAGGGAACCATGGAAAGCAGCGAGGTAAAAAACCAGATTCCAAGGTATGTGGAAGGGCTCAGGGGAAAGGGAGTGCGGCTCAACGGGGATATGTGGCTGGACTTGGGCGGAAGCGGGGTTTTCTCCAAAAGCGAACCCTTTTCTGTGAGCATTTGGGTGAATATTCCCAAAGCCCTGACCCACGGGGCGATCTTCCACAAGGGTTCGGGAGCGGTCCTCTACAACTGGCGGGGTTATCACCTCAGCCTGAAGGACAGCCGGCTGGAGTTGCTGATGGCCCATACCGCTCCCTACAATGCCATCACCAAAGTCACCGAGCAGGACATTCCCCGGGATCAATGGGTGAATCTGGTCATGACCTATGACGGTTCCTCCAAAGCCAAAGGCCTGAAAGTCTATCTCAACGGCACCGAGATGCCCACCCAAACAACACACGACAACCTGTACAAGGACATCCTTTTCAAAGGAGCACAACCCGGTTTGCAGGTCGGTGCGGTCTGGAGGGGAAAAGGCCTGAAAGATGCGCTCGTGGATGAAATCAGTGTGTACAATCTAGAGCTTTCACCTTTGGAAATCCGGCAGATTTCCAGTCCGGAAGTTTACAAATCCACCCTCGGCAAGGGGGCGGATCAATTTACAGCCTCCGAAAAGCAGGACCTGAAAAAGCTGTTTCTCAACAACCATTCCTCGGCTTATCGGGAAAAGCTCAAAGCCGTTATTGCCCAGAGAAAGACCTATTCTGATTCGGTTGAAGTGATTCCTGAGATGATGATCATGCAGGACAAAGCCGAAAAGCGCCCCACCTATATCCTGACCCGGGGAGAATATAACCTGCACGGGGAGGAGGTTTTCCCGAATACCCCGGAAAGTGTCCTTCCCATGAAGCCGGAGCTACCAAGAAACCGACTGGGTCTGGCTCAATGGCTGACTACGCCGGAAAATCCCCTGACCGCAAGAGTGGCGGTCAACCGATTTTGGCAGAATTACTTTGGAAAAGGGCTGGTCGCTACTTCGGGGGATTTTGGGAATCAGGGACAACTGCCTTCCCATCCGGAATTGCTGGATTGGCTGGCGCTGGAGTTTCAGCGATCGGGTTGGGATGTGAAAGCCATGCAAAGGCTGATCCTGACCTCGGCGACCTATCGCCAAGCTTCGAACAAAAGGCCGGAACTTGAGGAAAGAGATCCGGACAATACGCTCTTGGCCAGAGGGCCTGCGGTTCGCTTGCCCGCCGAACTGATCCGCGACAATGCCCTGGCTGCTTCCGGTTTGTTGAACTCCGAGATCGGCGGTAAAAGTGTGTTTCCCTATCAGCCGGAGGGACTTTGGAGAGTGAACGGAGGAAATTACGTGCAAAGCAAGGGTGAAAATCTCTATCGCCGGAGCCTGTACACGATCTGGAAACGTTCGGTACATCATCCCACCATGGCCATTTTCGATGCTCCAGATCACAGTGTTTCGGTCAGCAAGCGTCAGGAAACCAATACGCCACTTCAAGCTTTGGCTTTGCTCAACGACCCGACTTTCGTAGAAGCTTCGAAGGTTTTGGGTGAGCAGATGATGGCCTATCCCGAAATTTCGGAAGCGATAAAGACGACCTTCCGCAAGCTGACCGGAAGAAATCCTCACCCGAAGGAACTTGAAATCCTCCTGGATTTGAGGGAAAATGAGTTTCGGAAATTCACGGCTGACGGCGAAAAACTGAAAGGTTGGCTGGAAACCGGAGAGTTCACGATTAGCCCTGACCTTGATCCTGTGCAGGTAGCCGCCAATGCGGTCACTGCCAGTGTAATTATCAATTCGGACGCAGCCCTAACCAAGAGATAAGATGAATCCTCACCACGACGCCCCGCTGCGATCTGCGAACCGGGACCTTCAGGAAATCGAAAAGAGAATGGACCGAAGGCGTTTTCTGACCAAAACTTCCCTGGGGATCGGTTCCCTGGCTTTGGGTTCGCTGATGGGGATGGAGAAGATTTTCGCGGGAAATCCCCAAACTCCACCCCAGCTCAGCGAGTCGGCCAATGGCTTGGCGGGATTGCCCCATTTTATGCCCAAGGCCAAGCGGGTGATCTACCTGTTCCAGGCAGGTGGACCCTCTCAGCTGGACCTTTTTGATTACAAGCCCAAACTGGTCGATTTGCATGGACAGGAACTTCCGGAATCGGTGCGTGATGGGCAGCGACTGACAGGAATGAGTGCGGACCAGAGTTCTTTCCCGATGACTTCGTCTGCTTTCAAATTCCAGCAATACGGCCAAAGCAGGGCTTGGGTAAGCGAACTGATGCCGCATACGGCAGAGTTGGTGGATGAGCTTTGCTTCATCAAAAGCATGCAAACCGGGCAGATCAACCATGACCCGGCGATTACTTTTTTCCAAACCGGGCATCAACTTCCCGGGCGGCCTTCGATGGGTGCCTGGCTGAGTTATGGCCTGGGTTCGGACAACCAAAACCTGCCGTCTTTTATCGTTTTGGTATCCAAAGATGCGGTGCTGGATCAGCCGCTATATGCCAGATTGTGGGGAAATGGCTTTTTGCCTTCCCAGCATCAGGGAATCCAGTTCCGGTCCGGGAAAGACCCCGTCCTTTACTTAGGAAATCCTGAAAACTGCGAGGGAGAGGACCGAAGGGAGATGCTCGACTACCTCAAATCCCTGAATGAAGTGCAGCTGGATACCTACGGAGACCCGGAAATTAATGCCCGGATTACGCAGTATGAGATGGCTTTTCGCATGCAGACTTCCGTTCCGGAAGTGACGGACATGTCTTCCGAACCGGACTGGGTGTATGAGATGTACGGGGAGGAAAGCCGGGATCCGGGCACCTATGCGGCCAATTGCCTGATGGCGAGAAAGCTCATCGAGAAGGATGTGAAGTTTGTGCAGCTCTACCACCAGGGTTGGGATCAGCACGGCAACCTTCCCGGTGCTATCAAAAATCAATGCAAAAAGACCGATCAGGCGACTGCCGCACTGATCAAAGACCTAAAGCAGCGTGGACTTTTGGAGGATACCTTGGTCGTCTGGGGAGGGGAATTTGGCAGGACGGTTTACAGTCAAGGCACGCTTTCACCGGACAATTACGGGCGGGATCACCATCCAAGATGCTTTACCAAATGGATGTGCGGGGCAGGAGTGAAGCCGGGTTTCACCTATGGGGAGACGGATGAGTTTGGCTACAACGTGGTCAAAGATCCGGTTCATGTACATGACCTGCAGGCGACGATTTTGCACCTGTTTGGCATCGATCACGAGAAACTCACCTACAAGCATCAAGGACGTCGATTTAGATTGACCGATGTGGAAGGCCATGTGGTCAAGGGGATTTTGACTTAACAGCAAAGATCAAAGATCATGAACCAGGATTTGATCACATTCATCGGCCGTTTTCATCCGCTTTGGGTGCATTTGCCCATCGGTTTTTTGATGATTGGCGTGTTGTTGAAAACCTATGTGGTTTTACTCAAAAAGCCGACGCTCCAAGAAGCGGTAAATTTCATTCTGTTTTTGGGAGCGGTCAGTGCTTTGATTGCAGCCTTGCTTGGGTTTCTGCTTTCCCAAAGTGGGGGCTATGAAGGGAGTTTGCTGGACATCCATTTGGCTGCGGGTTGGCTCACGGTTGTACTTTCCGCCGCGGCTTGGTGGGTGAATAAACACGAGGATCGCTTTTCCAAAAAAGTCAACTATTCAGTGTTGGGAACGCTCATGCTCAGCCTTTTTGTCACCGGACATTTTGGGGGAAGCCTTACCCATGGAGAGGACTATCTGACTGCTTATGCGCCTTTCGGGGAGAATCTGGAGGAAAGCAAGGGCAGGATTTTGGCGAGTGTGGAAGAAGCCGAGGTTTTCACGGATGTGGTTCAACCGATTTTAAAGAGTAAGTGCCAAGGCTGCCATCGGGCCGGGAAATCCAAAGGGGAATTGGATATGGGTTCCTACGAATCCCTGCTGAAAGGTGGTGAAAACGGCCCGGTGATTTTGGCTGCAAATGCTGAAGAAAGCGAAGTTATCCGTCGGGTGACTTTGCCATCAGAGCACGAGGATTTTATGCCTGCCGAGGGGAAGAAGCCACTTTCAGAAGAGGAGATCCAGCTGATCACTTGGTGGATTGAAAAAGGAAATGCGGATCCGAAAGTTTTTTTAACCGAAGCCGATGAGGAATTGATCGCCTGGGCAAAACCCAGACTGAACATCCTGGGATCCGAAAATGTGGCAGCAATCCAAATCGATACAGCCCAACTTCAGGGATTGGAGAAAATGGGATTTAGGCTCAGGGTATTGACCCGGGAAAACGGGGCTTTGGATGTGGTGTTGCCGGAAGAAGCCGCCAATGGAAATGCTTCCGAACTTCTGAAAGCCCTGCTGCCCCTCAAGGATCAGATTTTATGGCTGACTTTGGCAGGAGCTGGTATTCAGGATTCTGATCTCAGTCTGATCGCCCAATTTTCCAATTTGCAGAGGCTTCGAATCGAAAACAACCCTATCACCGACCGTGGTATTTCGGATTTGAAAAGCCTTTCCCGGCTTGAAGTTCTAAATCTGAATGGGACAAAAGTAAGCGGTGAGGGCTTGGAACCCCTTTCTGAAATGAAGACTTTGAAATCCCTTTACCTCTGGAATACTGCCATTGACGAACAGAATGTCTGGGTGAAAAAGATGGCTTCAGCTGAGATCAAAGTGGTTTTTGGGAGTTGAGTTGGGAAGAGTTGCGAATGGAAAGCCAAGTCTAGTAGGTGGCAAAGTGCCAACGGCACGTCCTGTTACAGCGCAGCATGAAATGCTGGGTACTGATCGAACCGATTTAGGGTCCAGAGTGCTGAAGGCACGATCTTTATTAATCTTCACAATTTGAACAGATCGCCCCTTCAGGGCTCAGGATTTGTAATCCTTTTCAAAACCCCAAATTTCATTTGGGGCTGATACAGGACGCACTTTCAGTGCTATTCAGCCGGACGTTTGTGGCAAAGTGCCAACGGCGCGTCCTGTGACAGTCTAGCATGAAATGCTGGGTTTTTGTTTGAAATCGTTATTTTTAAGAGTGCCAACGGCGCTATTAGTACTCCTTTTTTCAACCCAAAATTTTTCAAATCATGCCACAGTCACTAGCAAGAATATACCTCCACATCATTTTTTCAACCAAAAACCGCAAGCCGTTGATTTCAGAGGAGATTCGATCAAATGCCCAATCCTATTTTGTGGAAGTGGGAGCAACTTTAGGAAGTTTTACCGAAGAGATCTATTTGATGCCAGACCATCTTCATTGGCTTTGCACCTTGCCTAGAACTAGCTCGATTGCGGATTTGGTTAAAAATGTGAAAATCCCTTGCTCAGCAAGGATCAAAGAAATGGGTGTTCGGGGCTTTTCTTGGCAAAAAGGATATGGCGCATTTTCAGTTAGCCCATCCAAAATGGAAACTGTAAGAAAATACATTCAAAATCAGCCCGAGCATCATAGAAAATTTGATTTCCAGACGGAGTACCGGAGGTTTTTAAACGAATACCAAATTGAATTTGACGAACAATATGTCTGGGATTAGCATGATCTGGGATACAGATCGCACCTTCAGTGCTCAGGATTTGTAATCCGTTTCAAAACCCCAAATTGCATTTGGAGCTGATACAGGACGCACCTTCAGTGCTTTTCAGCCGGACGTTTGTGGCAAAGTACCAACGGCACGTCCCGTGACAGTCTAGCATGAAATGCTGGGCAGTGATAGGAATTGTTAGTAAGTTATATTCAAACGCTATTGTATAGTTTATGTCCACTGACCGAAGAGAATTTCTAAAAAAATCCGGCCTGGCGGGCCTCGGAGTAATGGGTGGAAATCTCCTGAATCTGCAAGCGAACCCTCAATCAATAAACCCCGCGCTACCTGTGAACAATCAACAAGAACTCAATCTGATCGGAGCCTATGGCCCTTGGGCCAAAAGCCTGAATCTTGAAAAGTTGCCTAGTTATTCCTTTCGAAACTCAGAAATTACCGATCCCGATTCTTGGAGAGATGCTACCAGGAAACTTGTTGCCGAGCGTATGGGAGCGGTGGATTTGGGCTCGATTCCAAAAGTGACAGTCCATCAAACGGGGACCTTTGAGGGGGTGGATTTTGAAGAGATTACCTATCAGTTGCCAAGTGGAAATCCCACCAAAGCGGTGATCTTGAAACCCGAAAATGTCCAGGGAAAACTTCCTGCAATTCTGGGTTTGCACTGTCATGGAGGGAATAAATTTCTGGGTTTGGAAAAAATCAGCCGAACTAAAGCAGACATTCCAGCCTATGTCCAAGCCCATCACAACACCTATTACGAAGGAAGAGCTTGGGCCAATGAGGCCGCCAAACAGGGCTATGTGGTGATGGTGCACGATGCCTTTGCCTTTGGCAGCAGGAGGGTGAAAATTGAGGATGTACCAACTTCCATACGAAAGGGGATTACGGATTTCAGCCTGGAAACAGAAGAACAGATTGATGTCTACAACGACTGGGCATCCAACCACGAGCATATCCTGGCCAAATCCCTATTTTCCGCGGGCACTAGCTGGCCGGCGGTTTTTTTAGCTGAGGATCAAATGGCCTTGAGCATATTGGCGGATAGAGAAGATGTTGACGCATCCCGGCTCGGATGCGCTGGACTTTCAGGTGGTGGGCTCAGGACGGTGATGCTGGGCGGACTCGATCCGAGGATAGCCTGTGCGGTTGCTGTCGGCTTCATGACCACCTGGGCCGATCTGCTTCTGTACAAATCCTACACCCATACCTGGATGAGCTATGTGCCAATTTTGCCTCAGGAACTGGATTTTCCCGAAATATTGGGTTTGAGAGCACCTTTGCCGACTTTGGTGCTGAACGACATCGAGGACCAGCTCTTTACCCTTTCGGAGATGAAAAAGGCGGACAAAATTCTCCAGGAAGTTTATGCCAAAGCCAATGCCTCGGATCGATACAAATGCACATTTCATCCCGGGCCGCACAAGTTTGACCAAGCCATGCAGGTGGAAGCATTCGGCTGGTTTGACAGGTGGTTAAAGGGGTGATTTAGTAAGCAGTTGTAGCAACCTGTCTCAGGTTTCAATCTTGTAAAACAGTGAGCGGATTAAACTTCAATTGAAATTTTTACTTTCCCACCAAGTCCTTTTTCCACGATTTCAAAGAGCGTTTTGAGAGTCAAATTACTGCCATTATTCTCTACTCTTGAGATATAGGTTCTTTTTTTGTCCACCAACTCTGCCAGCTGCTCCTGTGTCAAATTCTTTTCCTCTCTTGCTTTCTTCAAAAGCAAACCGATTTTGAAGGACTCAAAATCCCTCTCCAATTCATCTCTGCGAGCAGTTCCTTGGACACCGTACACATTATCTTTAATTTCTTTCCAGCTCTTCGTATTCATGACTTTTTATTTTTCAGATTTTTTTCAGCATAATATTCCATCATTAGTTTTGCTGCTTTTTCAATTTCTTTTGTCGGGGTTTTTTGGGATTTTTTTTGAAATCCATTTAGTAGGATCACCAATTTCCCTTCATCGAAAAAGCAGAATACTCTCCAAATATTCGAACCCAGTTGAACCCTTGCCTCAAATAGTCCCTTCTTGGTTAGTATTGCCTTTAGGTAAGTTTCAGGAACCCTCTCTAGGGTTTCGATAGCTTCAATTACCTTAAAGATTTTGTTCTGAACTTTCTCTGTTTGCTTTTTCAGAAAGTCCTCAAAGTGATTTTGATAGGCAATTACTTCCCTTACTTTGTTCATGACTACAAATGTAACTTTTAAGTTACTTCAATCAAAATATCAATTGGGTGGCATTTGAGGTGACATGCTTTTATCCCAAATCACTCCACCCGCTTATTCGTCTTCAGATATCCCATCAGATCCACTATTTCCTCTTGGCTCAGGTTTTCAAACAGGCCGGAAGGCATCATGGATACGTCAGTCACTTCACGGGACAGAATGCCGGATTTGTTGATCAGCACCTGATCCTGACCCACGATCCTCAGGGTGACTTGGCGTTCGTTTTCTGAGATGATATTTCCGGAGTAGGTTCGTCCGTCCCGGGTATTGATCACGACCATCTTGTAGTCGTCCTGGATTTCTGCTGTGGGTTCGAGTACGTTCATCAGGATGTACTCCGGATCGGTTCGGTTTGAACCGGTTAGGTCTGGGCCGATAATCCCCCCTTCGCCATACATTTTGTGGCAGCTGCCGCAGGTTTTGGTAAAGACCGCTTTTCCGGTTTTGAGATTGGCCGAGGCCAAGGACTCAGGCTTGAGCATCGCGCGGTACTTGTCGTAAGCTGCTTTGTCTTTGGGTACGGATTCGATCGGCCCCCAAACTTCAATAAATCCGCTTCCCACCACCCGCAGGAGTTGGCGGGCGACGCTTGCCGGAACTTCTGATTTGGCGATTTTCTTACTCTTGAGTTCATTAGTCAGCATATTTCCGTATCTCGCCCGGGAGGAGAGGGTCTGCATTGCTTCGAGTTTTTCCTCTGGGGAAAATTTGGGATAGCTTTCCAGCAGCAACTTGCCAAGGGATTCGTTGTCAAATGCTGCTATGGACCGGATGGCATCTTTCCGCATGGCAGGCTCCTGAAGCAACGCAGGGATTTCGGCGGGCAATCCTTTTTGCTGCTGGGCGGTGAGGGTTTGGAGGGATTTTTTTCGCTGGTCTAGGGGTAGGCCTTTATTTTTGAGCGTTGCAAAAGCCCGTTGGGTCGCCTCCGTGTCTCCGAAAAGTCCGGAGATTTCCATTGCCAGGGTTTGACTCTTTCCACCGGATTTTTGGAGTTTTTCGGCTACCATTTTCCAATTGGAAGGAGTTTTCAGATCTGTTCGTCCTTCCATTCCGCTCAGCATTCCCGACATCAGTAATTCTGTATTTGGGCCTTCATTGCCGATCAAGGCAACAAGTTTTTCCAACTGATTTCCATCTACCGCCCGTCTGGCTATATTTTGGGTGACAAAGCTGAGCTTGCAAGTAGGGGCAAGTTCGAGAACTTGATCCGGGTTACCGGCAAACCAAGGTTCGATTCCGTACCAAAGCATCTTCGGCAGGTTGTGATCTTTTTCGTCTTCGGTATGCTGGATCAGACTGGATGCGATGGCCCATCGGTCTGCGGTTGGAATCCGCTGCAAGGCCGCAGCGAGATATAAGCGGACCACCGGGGAAGGGTCGGATTTTGCCAGGGATTTAAATTTAGCCAAAGCCTCAGGAGTGGGTTTCATGTCCTCGCAGAGGAGTTGGATCGCCCAAGCCCGGACGTAGGGATCCTTGTCGGAAAGTGAGGCGACCAGTTCTTTCTCTGTAAATCCTCCGATCTGATGGAGCGTCCACATGGCCCGAAGCCTCCAGTCCGGGTTTTTGTCTGAGGAGAAAATTGCCTTCAAAGAGGGATTGGTTTGAGTGGCAAGCGTCTTGTTTACAGCCCGCTTGTGCAGGATTCCACGGGCCCGGCGCGCATGCCAATCGGAGGGATTTGTCTGCAGTGCGACAAGTTGCGCATCGGTCATTTTATTTAGGTCCGAGTACCTGTCGGGAAAGTCTTTGGCCAAGCTCTTTTCGGGCATGATTCGAAAGATCCGTCCTGTTTCCTCGTTCAGAACCTCCTTGCCGCAGATGTCCGCATCGTGCCAATCAAGAGCGTAGAGCCCTCCATCAGGACCGATTTCCATACTGAAACCCACCCATTGGGCATTGTTGGCCATCATAAATTCGTCTCCATGTTTGCCTTCAAAGCCCGAACCTTTGGGGATCAAAATATCAGAAAGAACTCCGTGTTCGTGGATATTGGCCATGAAGATGCGGCCTTTTTCCTCCTCAGGAAAAGCGTCAGACTGGTAGACCCTAGCTCCGCCGTGGGCCGATCGGTGGCTGTGGTTGGCGATGGTTTTGATGTCTTCGTAGACATAGGGGTTGAAGTGCTGCCCGCCCTGGCGATGGTAGATTCCTCCCGGGATCACATGCCACAGGTGCGGAATCACGCAGGCACTCATGAACAGCTGACCTTTGGCATCGTAGTCAATTCCCCAAGGATTGCTAAAGCCGTGAGCCACCACTTCAAACCTGTCCTTGACCGGATGGTAGCGCCAAACTCCTCCGTTAATATCCACCCCTTCTTTTTCCAGCAGATCTTCCGGAAAAGCGTCTTTGTGATAATAGAGTTTGCGCGCCTCTTCGCCCTTGGGTTTACGGATCTTTGAGGGGGTGGCAAAACCCTGCAAACCATAAAGCCATCCGTCCGGGCCCCAATGGAGACTGTTCAGAGTTTCGTGTCGATCCCGGATTCCCCAGCCGGTAAGGAGAATTTGGATGTCGTCCAAATCGGCCTTGTCGTCCTGATTTTTATCCGGGACAAAGATTAGATTGGGTGGCGCGCCGATGAAAACTCCATCAAAGCCTACCGCGAGGGCGGCAGGAAAGGCCAAGCCCTCCATAAAGATGGATTGTTTGTCCGCGGCTCCGTCTCCGTCGGTATCTTCCAAGATCAGGATTCGGCTGTCTCCGGAATTGGAAAATCCGTCGCCCCGGGACTCATAATCCTTGTTTTCGGCAATCCAAAGCCTTCCCCGATCATCCCAGCAAAAAGCCATGGGTTGGGTCATCATGGGTTCGGAAGCCCAGACATTCACTTGGTACCCGGATTTGATAGTCATCGCATCCACTGCTTCCTGGGCAGTGAGGAATTTGGCGTTTCGGCCCTCTTCCTGAGCCAGTCCCCAGAGTTCGGTGGTATTGTACATTCCCTCCCGACCTGAAAATTTCCCCCAGGATTCGGTGATTTTTAGATCGTTTGCTTCTCCGGTATAGACCAGCAAGCGGAGTTTGATCGTCTCGGTTTTCCCTTTTTCGATTACCCAGTCTCCATCCCTCGTAAATGCCGGACCCAAGCCCAATTGCCCATCCACGCGCCATTTGTTGGGATAGCCCCGGTTTTCGGGATGATCGAAGATTGCCACATTCGCGCGGTCGGTTCTGCCTTCAACCGTCATTCCGACATTGATCCACATGGCAGGTTGGCCTTCGGCCTGTTCGTTCTTCTGCCGGGCCGCGTTGACGATTTCCCCGTCAATTCCCTCTTTCCAGGGCATTCGGAGGAACAGGCTGCCATAGTCGTATTGCCCGATGGTTACCTCGGTTTTTGCCTCGCCTTTCCACTCCAGGTCCAGTGCATATTCTCCGTTCACTTCACTCAATGTCCAGTTTTGGGTTTCTTCCAAAACCGGATTTCCCAAGGAATCCAACAGCTGATAGATGGTCTGCCACTTCACCTGCTCTCCGGTTTCTTCGACAATGTTGAGGGCAACTTTTTTCCAATAGTCTCCTTCTGGATGGTGAAAGTAATCCCGACCATTGACTCTCGTCAGGCCCCAATATAGGCCGGTCTGATGCTTATGGTGGCCGGGGCTGTATTCGGTCAGTACCCCTTTTCCGTCAGGAGCGAGGATGGGGTGAAGGTAGGGGCGGAAGTCTTCCTTGGCGCTCTGCACGAGGAAAGGTTCGGTTTCTCCTTGCCGAATCACCGAGATGGTGCTTTCCGAGTTGTTTTGAACGAGTGTCAGGATCGTAGTCTGTGGAAGAGAGGTTTCGTCCTTCGATGACCTGGATTTGCACGCGAGGAAAACCAGAAGGATACATAGCCAAATTTGGCTGGAGTTTCTAAAAATCTGCATCATGTTGGGTTATTTGGGTGGGAGACCGTTTTGCAACGATTCTTTCCCATAATATAATAAAAGTGGTTTGGTAACCCGCAGTATACGAGGTAGGAATGAGTGGGAGCGGCTTTAGTAGACTATACTGCACCCCAAAGGTGGGTTTTCCCGGAGGATCTAAAGCTGCCGATCTGGGTAGTCAATCGGCCCTTGATGATTTTTAACAATTTTTTGCCACAAGGAGATTTGGATCGATTTTATTTTTTGTAATATTCCTCTGATTTTGAGCATATGAACAAGCGGATTCCCACCGGTATTCTACTGACCACTTGGATGGTTAGCTTGTTTTGTCTCCTGTTGCTCCCACGGACAGTTGAAGGAGCGACGATCTCCGATGGAAGATCGCATCTCCAGATTTCCAAAGTCTTCGTTTCCGACTTGGGAAACCTTCCGGAAAGCCCTTCACTGGAATTTGACCTTAAATATTTTGCCACTCCAGCCTTAACGTCGAGTCCATTCCTGTTTTGGAAGTCGTCGCTGGCAGGAGCCTGCGAAAGCAGGTATAGTACAGCTCCACTTTTCGACGTGAAGCAAACCTTCCGTCACTTCTTCTTCACGTGGTAGTTTGGGCGCACCCGGGACCAATTCCCGCTTCGTTCAAAAATTTTCACCACTAAAATCCTTTACCATGGAAATGAATTTCCCCGGAGGCCTTTGGCTTCCCTTAGTTGCTATGTTCGTAATAAGCCTACCGTTTTTATTTCATCTTATCAATTCCCGCCGCCAAAAGGATGACGGTTTGCAGTCCTTCCAAGAGTTTACCTCGACCCGAAAACTAGTCTTGGACAAAGTTCAGCGCTGGAGAAACCATTACATGCTTGGCTTGGACCTCAAGCAAAACATATTGGTTTATTGCCGCTTTGGATACTATCCTGCCCAGATGACAATCCCGCTCGACGAGGTAGACCATACTTCGCTTGATGCACACTACGAAGAGGTGCCTGTTGGCAAGACCAAATTGAAAAAGCTGGAATACCTCGATATTTTGCTGCACTTCAAAGATCGAAGCAAGCCCGCAAAGAGCATCACGATCTTTGACCAAAGGCAGATCAGGACGATGACGGATGAGCATTTTATTGCGGAAAACTGGGTCTTGACACTGAATAGGCACCTGAAATCTTCCGAAGACAATTCTGGTCTCAGGCTTGCGATGTAGGATCGGATTCGTTTTTTGGTTGATGCTGGCTTTGACTAAGTCCAATACCAAATTCTGATTGTATAAAAAAAGGCCAATCCATCATGGATTGGCCCCCTTACAATAACTTGCCAGCACTTAGAGCAAAGGATCTCCTCCTCTGCGGTAGTCTGACTGTCTTTCGCCTCGATGATCTTTTTCCAGGAATCCATCTCCGTAAGAGCGGTCACGGATACGGTCTGTCTCTAGATCAAAGCGATCCTCGTCATTGTAATACCTTCTGTTTGCATGGTCATATCGTCCGAAAAGACTTCGAGGCTCTTCGCTGTAATATGTTCGCATGGTATGGATAAACTCCGCCTGCGGTCCTGAAGGCCAATTGTCGCTGTCGAAGCCTGGCGCATTTTCAAGTGTTTCCTTCGTCTCCTTGACAATAACCACATCGTCTTGGGCGGTTTCAAAATTGAAAGACTCGAAGGGCAAAGCCAGAAGCTTTGAACCAAGGTTCAGAAAGCCTTCGTCCACCTTCAACACAACATAGTCCACCTGTCCTGTGACGGTATTGATCATAAATTCCTTAATAGACCCTACGGACTCGTCTCTAGCGGTTTTCACCTTGCTGGACATGGCCGTCGAGCAACTGATTTGATGTGAATTAATCATGGTAGTAGTTGGTTAAGTGAGTAAATTATTTGAATCATCTTTTACCAGTACCATGCCAAGGGCCAAATCACCGATAGGAGGGAGTTAGGATAGTTTTGAAATCCTCCCATTGTGTCAAGCTTCCACTATCCGTGGAAATGCATTCCGATAGCGGTCTTGTTGCCGTATTTAAACTGTTGACAATTTGGTCGTTTGGATGATCCGTTTCCCATGATAGACTATAGAACTTGCGGTGTTGATTCTTTTCGGTGAAGGGATATCGAATTTGCACGATAACAATCGAAACGGTTTCCTCAGTTTAATGGAGTCCTTCAAGGGCTTTTCTTTCCAAGGGGCAGAACGCCCCAACTTTATTTACAGCTCGTCTTAAGTTAAAAGGGTTTGGGCTGGAGTTTTGTTGACCGCGGAAAATCACAGTGAAGCGATTGGGAGCTAAACATTTTTTGGCAATTCGACTTTTTCTAAATGGACAACAATTTCCCCGCCTTGGTTTTTTCAAATGGGCACAGCAGAATTCATGACCGCAGTAGAATTGGATAGGATAATCGAAATGGCCTGGGAGGATCATACGCCGTTCGAAGCCATTAAATCCCAGTTTGGGATTTCTGAGGCCCAGGTGATCAGGTTGATGCGCAATGAGCTGAGGGAAAGTTCCTTCAAAATGTGGAGAAAGAGGGTGAATTCGGGAGTCAGCCAAAAGCACTCAAAGAAACGGGGCTTTGCAATTTCCCGCTTTAAAAGTCCTAGGCAAAAAAACATCTCCCAAAACAAAATATCCTGATGCACACCTTCCCAACGGATATCATTTCAATCGAGGAAAGGGTTCGGAATATCCAGCCTGCTGAATATGCCTCAACCAGAAATTTCAGAAATGGAATGGTCACCCGCTTGAGTCCCTACATCTCCCGTGGTCTGATTTCGACGCGACGTGTTTTGGAACACATTCTTTCTTTACAGTTGCCTTTTCACAAAATCGAAAAATTGGTTCAGGAATTGGCTTGGAGGGACTATTGGCAGCAAATCTGGATTTCAAAAAAGGGGGAAATTTTTCAGGACTTAAGGCAGCCTCAAGCTCCGGTATCAAATTTTGGAATCCCCAAGGCGATCCTCGCCGCGCATACGGGAATTGCCGCGGTAGACGAGGCCATTCTTGAGTTGTATGAGACGGGATACATGCACAACCACATGCGGATGTATGTGGCTTCTATCTGCTGCAATATTGCCAATTCCCATTGGCGCGAGCCCGCCCGATGGATGTATAGCCATTTGTTGGATGGAGATCTTGGAAGCAACCATCTGAGCTGGCAATGGGTGGCCGGTACCAATTCCCACAAGAAATACTACGCCAACCAGCGCAATATCAACTACTACTTTCAAAGTGATCAGGAGCATACTTTTTTGGATGCAGAGTACGAGCAGTTGGAGCATTTAGAGACTCCAAGCATCCTCAAGGAGACCATTCCTCTCCGGGTCGATCTGACATTACCAAAAACTGAAGCTCCCCGGTGGGCAAATTCGAAAACCACGCTTGTTTACAATTACTACAATTTGGATCCCTATTGGCATCCAGGCGAGGACGTGCAGCGCGTATTCCTTTTGGAACCGTCATTTTTCGAAAAGTACCCGGTACAACAAAGATGCCTAGACTTTGCGGTGGCTTTAAGTCAAAACATCCAAGGAATCCAGCTCTTTGTGGGAGAGTTTTCGGATTTGATGGCCCAAATGGATCCCCAATTCCTGGTGTTTAAGGAGCACCCGACCAATTCTCACTACCGGGGCAGGGAAGAGGCGAGAGAATGGATGAGTGCTGTCCAGGGATATTATCCTTCTTTTTTTGCTTTTTGGAAAAAGTGCGAAAAGGACATTGTCAAAGCCTATGAACTTGCCATTTGACATTTCACCAAGCGACTTGAAACATGCGATTGCAAAAAGAAGAACTTGAAATTGGACCGAAAATACCGCTTGAATTTGATCAACTCTCTATTTGGGATAAAGCTAGTCAACTTTATTGCGACCAAATCCTTAGCTCAACAAGAGAACGTCGCGACTTTTTCCACTGTGGGCAATCTGGGTTCATTCCCGCCCAGCTGGGATTTGTCATGAGGCCACAGACCGAAACTCCCCTGGACACCTCTGGGCCATTCACAATCTGATCAGGAATGAAGAAAATCGAACTTCCCCAAAAAACCTGTCCAGTTTGCAACAGGACGTTTTCCTGGAGAAAAAAATGGGAAAAGAACTGGGATGGGGTGAAATATTGCAGCGAACGGTGTAAAAGAAACAAGCCACATGACAAAAGCCGTTAATCTTATTTTTCCCCATCAGCTTTTCTCAGCTAGCCCCCTGCTGGATAACGGGCATGAAATTTACCTGGTGGAAGAGCATTTGTTTTTTAGGCAATACCGCTTTCACAAACAAAAACTGGCCTTTCACAGAGCGTCGATGAAAGCCTATCAAGGGTTTTTGGAGGAAAAGGGGAGAACGGTCCGATACATAGAAAGCATGTCCGGGCTTTCCGATATCCGGAAATTCAGACAGGTAATTGATCAGGAAGGGATTGCCGAGATCCATTGCGTAGACCCGGTCGATGATTGGTTGGAAAAAAGGCTCAGGGAAATGGCGGTTTCCCTTGAATTGAAATTCTATGACAGTCCCGCCTTCCTAAATAGCCGAGCTGAGCTTTCCGATTTTTTCAAGCCGGACAAAAAGTCTTTTTTCCAGACCACATTCTATAAGCAGGAGCGAATAAAAAGGAAGATTTTGTTGACTCGGCAAGGGGAGCCAGAAGGTGGGAACTGGACATTTGATTCTGAGAACAGGAAGAAATATCCTAAGGGAAAAACTCCTCCTTCTATCCAGTTTCCCGATTCTACCCCCTATTGGGAGGAAGCGCTGGCCTATACAAAAAAACATTTTGGGGTCAATCCAGGTGAGCTGACCAGAGGGCCCATCTATCCCATCCACCAGCTTCAAGCCAAGGCTTGGTTGGATGAGTTTTTTAAGCACAGGTTTCATCAGTTTGGTGACTATGAGGATGCCATAGTCAAAAACGCGTCTTTTTTACACCACAGCTTGCTTTCACCTTTACTCAACGTTGGCTTACTGGTCCCCGAATACGTTTTGAAAGAGTGTCTGGATTTTGCCAGAAGAGAGAAGGTTCCGATCAATTCCACGGAAGGCTTTGTTCGCCAAATCACCGGTTGGCGGGAGTTTATCCGGGGAGTTTACGTGTGTAGGGGGAGCTATTCCCGCACCATGAATTTTTGGGGTTTCAAAAGAAGGATTCCAGCCTGTTTTTATGACGGTACCACCGGCATACTACCGGTGGACCAGACGATCAAAAAGGTATTGAATACAGGGTATTGCCACCATATCGAAAGGCTGATGATACTTGGGAATTTCATGCTGCTCTGCGAGTTTGATCCAGATGAGGTGTACCGCTGGTTTATGGAACTGTTTATTGATGCCTACGACTGGGTGATGGTGCCCAATGTGTATGGGATGAGCCAGTTTTCCGATGGGGGATTGTTTGCCACCAAACCCTATATCGGGGGATCCAATTACCTCAGGAAAATGAGCGACTACCCAAAAGGTGAATGGGAAGATGTTTGGGATGGTCTCTTCTGGAGATTTGTGGACAAACATTCCGATTTTTTCAAATCAAATCCCAGGCTCTCCATGATGCACCACACTTGGAATCGAATGGCAAAGGGGAAGAAGCACGCTCACCTCAGCAACGCAAATAAGTTTCTCGAAAAGTGTCTGAAAAAACAGGGTTAGATTGCTTTTAGTTTTAACTCATCTAATTAATGCAATCGAAGAGTTCCCCGTCAGGTAACAATTTTTGGCTTTTTTTCAGGTTGAGAATAAGGAGGAAAAAAACGAAAAAACCTCAAAATGCTTGCAAATAAAAAAGCACTTAACGAGAAAAATCTCGTAAGTGCTTGTTTTTCCGGTGGGCCCACTTGGAATCGAACCAAGCACCTACTGATTATGAGTCAGTTGCTCTAACCGAATGAGCTATAGGCCCTTTTTTGCTTTCGGATTGTGGCTTCTATTGCCTCCAAACCTTGGTTTTGGGAGTGCAATGTTACATATTTGAGTCCAATTACACAACCTGGAATGCGAATGAAAAATGCCCCTGATGCCGATTTTTTGATCTTTGATTTGGGTAACGTGATTATTGATTTGGACTACAATCGTGCCTTTGAATCGATCAACCTTCTCGTACCCAAAGAATATCAGCCCAAAGTAAGCGAATTTTATCGCGCTGATTTTCACAAAGCTTATGAAAGAGGCGAAATAGATTCAGCAGCCTTCCGAAGTGAGGTGAATGCCTATTTTGGTCAGAAATGGGAAGATGAAAAAGTGGATGAACTATGGAATGGGATTTTGGGAAAAATCCCCAAAAAAAGATTGGAACTGCTGGCGCAACTCAAAAATCGGTATCAGTTGGGGGTGTTGAGCAACACCAATTCGATCCATATTGATGCTGTCTATAGGATGCTTGAAAGCGAGCATGGGATGGCTAGCTTTGAACCGCTTTTTGACCGGGTTTTTTATAGCCATGAAATGGGCCTTGCCAAGCCCTCACCTGAAATCTATGAAAAGATGATCGGTGAACTGGGCACAAAGGCAGATCGAGTTATATTTTTTGACGATTTGGAAGCAAATGTGAAAGGAGCCGCCTCGGTAGGGATACAGGCTGTGCATGTAACAGGTCCGAATGTCATTTTTGACTTTTTCGGATATGTATAAACCCAAAGAATACGTCATCCATGGTTTGTTATTACTATTGACATTGGTCACCACCACGCTGGCGGGAGGCGAGTGGGTGTACAGCAAATCCGTCATTGCGAAGGGGGACTCATTTTTGACTGGGGAATATTTCCTGAAGTCCATGGCCTTTTCAGTTCCGTTTATAGGAATCCTTCTGGTCCATGAGCTGGGGCACTTGCTGACTTCCCTCCATCATAAGGTCAAGTGCAGTTTGCCTTATTTTATTCCGGCTTGGTTTGGGTTCATTGGAGGTCCTTCGATAGGCACTTTCGGCGCAATCATCAGGATGAAGGGCTTCGTGAACAGCCGAAGGAAATTCTTCGATATCGGCGTAGCCGGGCCGATTGCCGGTTTCGTATTGGCTATAGGCGTACTTTGGTACGGCTTCGTGACCTTGCCTCCCGCCGACTACATCTATTCCGTACATCCGGAATATGCCGACCCGGAGTTCGAAGGATATGGAGAGGATGCGATAAATTTCGAGTTGGGAAACAACCTGCTATTTTGGGGAATGGGCGAGTTGTTGGCCGAGCCGGATAGGCTTCCGGCTATGTCGGAAGTTATCCACTTTCCGGTTCTGTTTGCCGGCTACCTTGCGCTGTTTTTCACTGCACTCAACCTACTCCCAATCGGACAATTGGACGGAGGACATGTGGTTTTCGGATTGTTTCCAAGACACCACAGGCAAATATCCATTGTTGTATTTACGCTGTTTTTGGCTTATGCCGGTTTGGGTACCATACGTCCTGAAATGGCTGTGGAAGACCTTTTGATACGTATACCGCTCTATGTGGGATTCCTATATATCTGTTACTCCAGGACCGATTTTTCTACCCAAACCAAACTGTCGATAGCGCTCTCTCTGGCAGCCGCACAGTACCTTTTTGCCTTTGTCAGACCTGAATGGGACGGGTACCAAGGATGGCTGTTATTTGCGTTCCTTCTGGGAAGGGTGATGGGCCTCAAGCATCCGGAAGTTTCAGGATTGAGACAGCTAGATTGGAAGAGAAAATGCGTCGGCTGGCTGGCAATCTTAATCTTCGCTTTATGTTTCTCCCCCAAGCCGTTTATTTTCTCTTGATGAATTGATAGGAGAGGCTTAGAACTGATTTGAGAGCTCTTCTGAACGGTATTACTCCGAAGCCAAAGGAAAAGGCAGGTTTTAGGCCTGCCTTTTTACTCGTTGATTGTGGTAGTTGGTTTCTTTATAGCATCGCAAAGAACATGTCCAAATCAGGTATCAATACAATGCGGGTTCGGCGGTTTAGCGCCATATTTTCTTTTGAGTCATTCTCCACGAGTGGCATGTAAGAAGCTCTCCCTGCGGCTATCATTTTTTCAGGAGCGACTTGGTACTGTAGCTGTAGTTTTCTCACGATGGATGTGGCTCTCTTTACTGACAGATCCCAATTGTCCTCCAATACTCCGTTGGAAATCGTTCGCGGATCAGTATGCCCTTCGATCATCACCTGCAGACTTGGTTCTGAATTGATCACCTCTGCTAGTTTTTCAAGTAGGGGATCTGCCTTGGAATTGATTCGGTAGCTTCCTGTATTAAACAGCAGTTTGTCGGACACGGAAATCATCACTACGGTTTTGTCGATGTCTATGGTCACATCGTCCTCGCTCTCTGTCTGCGCGGTGATGTTTTTCTTCAGGTTATATTCTACAGCAAGATTTACGGAGTCCTCCAATGTCTGTGCAGTGGCAAGCTTTGAGGGATCAACGTTGGCGAGGGTCTCTCTCATCTTAGCCTTGGAGTTTTTGGACATCACAGCAGCGCCTTCGATGCTGAGCATTTCGCTGTTGGTTTCGTTCAGCTGATCGTTCATGTCTCTGAGCGAGTTTATCCGCGCATTGTATTCAGCCACACGAGCTTCGATAGCAGTCATTTTCTCCTCGAGCTCAGCCTTTTCTTGGTTGGTGGCAGCGAGTTCTGATTGGGTTTTAAAAAGGCTGCTTTCAAGTTCAGTGTACTTCTTTTTCGATACACAGGAAACAGTAAGGGAAAGTCCTAGGACACCTGCGAGAATAAGTGAGTTTTTCATGGTTTTGTTTTCTTGATTTCCTTATCTTATCCAAAATGACCGCCAGAAGCGCCAACTTGGTCGAGGAAGGAAAAACAGAATGACTCGAAAAGTGGCTCCCGTGGGCATTTATTCATGTTTTGAATCCCACGCAGTACGTTTGGTCAAAAAAAAATGCCCCGAGGGAACCGGGACATTGCAAGGAAAAATGTAGAAAATCTCCCCGAATTGAGGATTTGAATTGGCTATTCCATGAGCCTATTGACGATTTTGAATTCGTTCATCACCCGGTAGGCGGCCCGCGTGATGTCAGAGTGGAAGTTAGGGGACTGGAGGTCAAAGTTAGCGGCAGTGTATCCCTGCCAAATGGTATTCCCTTTCTTGGAGTCGATCACATAGATGACCAACATGCCATTGTTTTGGGAATATCTTACTTGGTTGTAGGTTTCGTCTTTTTCCTGCTCCCGCTCTATTTCACCTTCGTCATTACGGTAAGTCTGTCCGGTGCGGTTTAGCCAATAGTCAAACTCTGGCTGCACATAGCCTCTGTACCTGATGGAGTCAGAAAAAATCTTGTAGCTGACCAGCATGTCTGGTTTGGAGACTTGCTCTCTAAAGCCTTGGGAACCAAGCCTGGCTCCTATGGTGGCATTGAGTACGCTGACCAAAGTTGAGGAATCTTGGCTGGTGGCTTCTACGAAAGCAAAGGTCTTGTATTTCTTAAAAGAGCCTGTGTAATTATAATCGTAGTCTGTAACGTAGTCCTTTGAGGAGAAACAAGAAGCAGTAAGCACCGCCAGTAAAATCAGCGAGACTGAGGAAACTTTCATAGCAGTAATATTTAGGTTGACCGATGATTTGCAAACGAGTAAAGAACCTAACCAGCAGCTCGAAATTTTGTTTGGTCAAGCTCTTCAGTTTGAGGGTAATAGACAACCTAATTTATCAATATCTTATTTAATATGCGCGTGCTTCGCAAAATTTGATTGATAATAAATTCCAAAAAATAAACTTGAAGATGATTTTTTTGCTCCAAATGCCCTTTCCAAGCCAAATGCCTTTATGCTGGAAAGAGAGATTTACACGAGTACCGCCGTTGTTTTGTCAATGTAGGATGATTGCGGAGCGTTTTGAAGTTTGCCAATCCATTAACATTTTTTTCGGCGGAGTTTGAAAAATCAGACTGCTAAATTTTCTATTGACAGGCCAGTCTATATCTTTGAACTAATTGTGTAAATTGATTTAAGCCTTCTGCCATGGATCAGGAAAAAAGAATTTGCGTCAATTGTGGCAAAGCGATACAGGGTCGCTTGGACAAGAAGTTCTGTGATGATAGCTGTAGAAATACCTATAACAACAAGCAAAACGCCGACACGGTAAACCTGGTCAGAAACATTAACTATACCTTGAAAAAGAACCGAAATATTCTTGAAGCGCTAGTCAGGGAACATGGCGAACTAGTAAAAACCAACAGGGATAAATTGACCAGAGCCGGCTTTAATTTCCGATATTTTACACATACCTATCAGAACAAGAAAGGAAGTTGCTATCGTTATTGCTACGATTTTGGATACTTGGAGTTGGAAGGGGACTGGTTTTTGATCGTTAGAGAAAAGGACTTTTAATTTTTGTGCTAGCGAGTCTCAAGGGTGCGAAATTGAAGAATATGCAGGCAAGTGTGTCTCAAATTACAAAAAATCAAAAATTTGAAGGAAAATTTCTAAGTTTGCGACGCGTTGGCGAAATGTGAATTAATTTAAGTTTATGAGAAAACTCTTTAGAGTATCCATTTTTGGACTCGTTTTTTGGACAGCTATGTCCTGTGTTTCAAATGAAAAAATTATCTACCTACAAAATCTCGAGGACAATGAACCGATCCCGGAAGGGGAGTTGATTTCCTACGAAATTCCAGAATACAAATTGCAGTACAATGACATCATCGATGTCAATGTACAGACAATTGAAGAGTTGATCCAAAGTGGTTTTAACAGTAGGCCAGCAATGGCCAACAACCAACAGATGCAAGTAGCGGGTCAGAATGGAGGGGATGTCTATTACATGACTGGATATACCGTAGATAGAAATGGAAATGTTAGGCTTCCGATTATCGGGGAAGTAAACGTGCAGAACAAGACATTGGAGGAAGCCAGATTGCAAATAGAAGAGCAATTGAGGGACTATGTTACATCGGAACTGTATGTGAAGGTGAAGCTGGGCGGCATCAGGTACTCAGCATTGGGGGAATTCAGAAGGCCCGGGAAATTCGTGGTCTTGCAGGATAGAATGACGATTTTTGAGGCCATTGCAAACGCTGGAGATTTGACCACCATCGCCAAAAGAAATGAGATCCTTTTGATCAGACAGTATCCTGAAGGGACTAAACTCCATAGGCTTAACCTAATTGACAGGCATTTGGTTGGGTCCCCCTTTTATTTCATTCAGCCCAATGATCAAATCTATGCCGAACCAATGAAGGTTCGCGAAGTAGGGGCTGGCGAAAATGCAGCCCAATCATTGACGCTTTTGATTTCTGCCATCACTGCGGCGGTTCTGATTATTAATGTTGCTACCCAATAAAGATGTATCCCAATTCTCCCCAAGTAAATTCCAGTGCACAATCCCCCTTCATGGTCAACCAGGAGGATGAGATTGATTTGAAGGTGATCATATTTAATTATCTTCAGTATTGGCCAATAATCTTGATTTTCATGGCGGTAGGCGTTATTGCCGCTTTCCTTTTTAATCGTTATACCACGCCGGTCTACAAAGTCGAGTCAAGTATACTAGTCGCCGACGATAAACCAAGTTTGGGTACGGACCTCTTTGAATCCAGCGGATTGGGCATGTTGCAGGGCAAAAACAACATTGAAAATGAAATCGGGATTCTAAAGTCGTATTCTTTGGCTGAGCAGACTATTAACGCGCTCGGCCTCAATGTCCAATATTTTCAGGAAGATTTATTCACGAGCACCCAGCTGTATGGTCGCGTTCCGGTCCTGGTGACCGTGGATTGGACTCAGCCACAGCTGGTAGGAGGGATGTTTAAGATCGAGGTTATTGACGACCAGTCCTTTCATTTGACGGTCGCAGACGATGAATTTGCCGTCTTTTCTCCCTCGGATAGATTTTTCAAGTCTCCGTTTGAAGGAGAGCTAGAGCTTAAGGAGGTTTACTCTTTTGGGGAGGTAGTATCCGGTGAGAGTTATTCGTTTAAGGTTGACTTGATCAATGCCCTAGCGGGAGACGAGATTCTGTTTAAAGTCTCCGATACGCCATCATTGGCACTCAAATTCCGTGAAGACCTGGCCGTGACTCCCATCAATAAACAAGCTTCCATCCTTACGCTGAGTTTGGAAACCCCTGTACGCCGACTTGGGCAGGATTATGTGAACAAGCTGATGGATATGTACCTTCAGCGCGAGCTTGACGAAAAGAACAGAGCGTCCGAGAATACGGTCCTTTTTATAGATCAACAACTTAGTGGCATCACTGACTCGCTGAGATATTCCGAAAATAGGCTGCAGCAATATAGGACGGAGAACCGCGTATTTAATCTTTCTGAAGAGGGTGCCGTTATATTTGAGCGACTTCAGGAATTGGAGAAGGAGAAAGCGCAGACTGAGGTTACCCTGAAATATTACAAAACCCTTCAGACCTATTTGGCGAACAATCAGGAAGCGGAGCTGGTAGCGCCTTCGGTTATTGGAATCACGGATCCTCTTTTGAACTCGTTGGTGCAGTCCCTCAGTGAACTGCAGGCGGAGCAATCTCGATTAAAGGCAAATTTCACCGACCAAACCCCCGTAGTGCGAGAGAACGCCAGCAGGGTACAGAATGCGAAAAGGGCGTTGGAGGAAAACGTCAACCTTGCTGCGCAGAACACCCAAGATGTGCTAGCTGATTTGAACAATCGCATCAGCATGATTGAGCGGGACGTGAACTCACTGCCTCAGACGGAGAGAAACCTCCTCTCGATTCAGCGCCAGTTTTCGATCAACGAGAATATCTACGTCTATCTACTCCAGAAAAAAGCAGAGGCGGAGATCACCAAGGCCGCGAATATGCCAAAAAATAGTGTTTTGGATTATGCTAAATCGGGACAGCTCCCAGTCGCACCTAAGCGTTCGCTCAATTTGTTGATTGGTCTTATTATCGGGATGATACTGCCGATTGGCTTTATCACAGCAAAGGACTTTTTGAATACCAAGATAGAGGACCCGAAAGAACTGGAAAAACAGCTCAAGGTTCCTTTGATCGGAATGATCGGAAGAAACAATTCGGACGATGCGTTGCCTGTATTCAATAATCCCAGGTCTACCGTTACAGAGTCTTTTCGATCTTTGCGGGCAGATCTGGCTTACCTGAGTCCGCAAAAAAACAATCTTACCCTATTGTTTACCTCATCGATATCAGGTGAAGGAAAGACCTTCGTTTCCATGAATATGGCTTCGGTGTTCGCACTGATGGGCAAAAAGACCATTTTGATAGGCCTTGATCTTAGGAAGCCAAGAATTGCAGACGATTTTAACATGGTCAACGACAAAGGCATGAGTACATGTCTGAGCAGCAATGTATCTTGGAAAGATGTGGTCAAACCATCCGGCTATGAAAATCTGGACGTGATTCTCTCTGGACCGATTCCGCCAAACCCCGCTGAATTGCTACTGCAGGATAAATTCAGGATGATCGTCAGCGAATTAAAGGAAGAGTACGATGTCGTTGTTTTTGACTGCCCTCCAGTAGGGTTGGTGTCGGAGACAAAGGAGCTATTCGGATTTGCAGACGTGAATTTCTACGTGTTCCGTCAGGGATATTCCATGAAGGGAAATAGCCAAATTCTCAACAACCTTGTTGAAAAAGGTGGGGTATCCAAAATATATGGGGTTTTGAATGATCTTCATATCGACAAGGGCTACGGATATGGCTACGGATACGGCTACGGCTACGGCTACGGCACAAATTCTTATGGCTATCACGAAGAGGTTCAATTACCTTGGTGGAAAAGAGCCCTAAGGCGTCATAAATAATCGAAACCTCGGGATCCTTCCCGAGGTTTTTTTTAAACTCAAGTTTCGACTAGTTCTGGTTTAGGTCAGTACCTTTTTTTACTTATAGAATCCCAATTCGGCCTCGTTTTAAAATGTCTTTGGGCGGTGCGAAGAGTTGTGACCCCTAAAGGAAAATGCTTGTCACCGAGTTTGATTGTGTTCTCTGTGCTATAGAATAGTAATGCCACTGTTCGAAAAGCCTTTCATTTGCAGGTTCCGAACATAGCTCGTTGGCTTTTTGGTGCCCTACTAAAATGGAATGCGCCCGTATTGCTGATTCAAACCTTTGTGTCCGAAGCGGCAGATTAAGTATTTTTTTTTTTCACTCAATGATTTTGGAATAAATCCCTTGAAAATGAGGGACTATCATCAATTAGATAAGGGCGAATCGTCCATTTATTTTGAAAATACAACGCAATAGCTAATTTTATGGAATTATATTCGGTAAAATTAGATAAAATGAAATAAAATTCTATTATATGTATTTGAACTTCAAGAATGGCTATTCGAAAGAAAATGCGATAAAAGGTATTGGCCTCGGCCTGGCATTTTCTGCTTTACTGCTGACTTCCTGCGAAGACTCGGGCTCAGATCCCCAGTCAATTTTGATCCGGACCGACAGTGAGACGCTAAGTGAGCGTATCAAACTTGATGGTAGTGGAGTCGTGACGCTGATCGATCCAGAGGCAGCAGCGGGTAGGGTTTTGGAAAGTTCTTCGGAGCTGCCTATTGTATTGATTTCACAGGTAGAAGCTCCTGAATATCAAGGGGTTAAACTAAGGGCTACCCATGTGGACATTGATGGGAACTATGCTTACGTTGGATACAATGTGGAAGGGGAAACGTATTTGGGCGCCGTGGAGATATTCGATATTTCCGATGCGTACAAACCAAAAATTGTTTCTCAAGCCCTTTTTACGGACGCTGAAGTAAGTTCCTTGCAATATTCGAATGGTACCCTACAGTTGGCAATGGCAGTTGACGTGGACGGGGACTTTGGCGTAAGTTCCCCGGCCAACCTCGCTAGGGTTTCTGTTTCTAACGGAAAGTTTACCTCTGATTTTTCATTTGTGTCACTTCCGGGTTTCGTTGCAAACGATGTGACGGGGCTTGGTAGCTCTACGGCGGTAACTACTGGAAATCCGGGCATATTGGGAGTAGTGGACATTGCCGGAAATGTAAGCCAAGAGGTTGAGGTAGAAGATTTGAGGAGTGTTGCTTACGGTAGTGATAAACTGGCTGTGCTTAGTGGAACCGAAGGAGCGATTGTTTATAATCCTTCGAATTTGGCCGAACTGTTGAAAATAAACCTAGACGATGCCACACCGGAAGCGAAGAGGACCATTGCCATAGCGGACGGCAACCTCTATGTATCCGAGGGCGCCAATGGCGCGGGTATCTACAGTCTGGGCAGTGGGCAATTGGTCAGCAAACTTCCTATTCCTATCAACCCAGACGATACCGATCCGGGAGACGTTGTCACCAACGCGGTTTCTGTCGACAATTCCCTGCTGTTCATGGCTAATGGAGCTGCAGGAATCTCTGTCTCCAACGTCGAAAACACCTCGGATATTAAGAGCTTGGGGATCCTTGACCTTGATGGTTCGTCCAACTTCGTCAGAAATGAAGAGAACTTCGTTTTTGTGGCCACTGGAGCGGGAGGGCTACAGGTCCTTAAGATAAACGTTCCCAAGGAAGATATCGCCGAGCAACTTTGTAAGGATCTTCCTGCGTATAGCGGAAACAGTAACCTGAATGTCAACTCAAACGAGCGAATGGCTTTTGCCGGAGCGGCTTCTCTTAAAAATGTCAATGTAGGTGGAGAACTCCTCTACTGTGGATCTTTGGCGGTGGAGAGCAGTTTAAATGTCAACAGCAACGGTGTCATGCAGGTAGTAGGAAGCTTTGCTTTTGGACAGTATAAAAAGAACACCGCCATCAACGTCAACAGCAAATCTTATCTAAAGCTCTCTGGCAGCACCGTGATCTACGGCGACTTGAGGTTGAATAGTGGCGCCACACTCGAGTTTGTCGGAGAGGGAAATACGATCACCGTCTATGGCGATGTGACGATCAATAGTGGAGCCCAGATTATCGGCAACTATACCGATACGGAGGGGAAATTGAAATAGACAGGCCCACAAGACTAGTTAGGTTAAAGTTAAGTTTTAGATGTTGAAAAGGAGGATTGGTTTCGATCCTCTTTTTTTGATAGGTATGGGCTTAGATCTGTTCGAGTTGCTCAAGTAACTGCCTTTGGTAGCGGGAATCTTCTTGATCGTTGACAAAAAGTACTCTGGAAGCTCCAATGGGATTGATTCCTTGAGGTAGGGTAAGCATCCCAGTTTCGCTTTTTGTTTTTTTGACGAGTCGCTCGACAGACCTAAGTTTGCCGGACATCCTAGGGAATTGGACTTGGGTGTTGATATCTAGCTGGTTTATCCGAAAATCGGTTCCCAGCCGAGCTTTGATCCTATTTTCAAGTGAAAGAAGATGACCAATAGGAGAGGAGGCTGTGATTCTGGGATTTACTTCGATGATCGTCTCGCCAACAAGATCAAATTCAATCAAGCCGGTATATTCAAAAGGCTCGTATTCTGACAGTTTCGAAAATAGGGATTCTACAAATGCCAGTTTTTCGCTTTGAAAAGAAAGACACCATCTGCCTCCGGTAAACCTTCCCCGTTCGTCTATACACTGGCTATGTACTTGTAGAATTTTCCATTTTTTGCCAGGCGAAAAAAGTCCCGACACACCCCATACTGGCCCTGGGATAAATTCTTGGATCTGAAAGTTGGCGGGTAGAGTGCCTTGCTGTTCTAAATCAGCCAAATGTTTCTTTAAAAGTGCAGTGTTAGCTCCCGTATTTCCTTTTGGAAATAATCCCAGTCCAGCTGCACCGCCGGCGGGTTTGAACACGTATTCCTGCGTTTCAAGACCTTTGAGTTGGGATAAAGAAAACTTGGACCTGTTGAAAATGTAAGTATTTGCCGTGCTTAATCCAGCTGCTTTTAAAAATGGCATTGCCGAATTTTTGTTCATCAAAAAGTCCGTCTGGGCTGCCAAAAGAGCCAATCCTGCGGGAAGAGGGATTTTGTTTTGTAGTGACTGATGGAATCCTGAGGAAAAAATGAATCCAACTAGTGACTGCTGGCTATCGGCTGATTTTTCAATGCATGCCTCGAGTAGACTTCCTTTCCTTAGTTCAATATTCAAGACTTTTAATTCAGGCATTTTTTCACACGAATCAAAAGCAAGCAATGTCTTTTTCGGATGGATGTTGATTCCAGTCAAATCATTCCATATTGAGGAGTTGACTTTTAGGTTTTGCGAAAGACTTGCCGCTAGTTTTTCGTCGACGTGGGGGTAAAATACCACCAGCGTATCTTCTGGGCCTGCATAAATTTGGGCCTGAATTCCGTTGTCCAAATGGTGTTTTGGAACTTGGAGTAGCTGATGGATCAAATGCGGATCAGCGTACACCTCGGAAGTGGGCATGCCAATTACCTTTCCGGGTTTCTCACCAGAAATCAAAATCCCGAGATGGGTGAAAAAGTACGAAGTGGCACTTTCGATTATCATTGAAATTCACCTCCGCGACACGCCAAGACAAGGAATGGATTTGCACTAGTTTAAATGGCCAACTTCAAACGACGGAATTTAAATAGCAGGCATTTAAAAGCCACCTGGATCTTCAGATTTCGGCTTGAGGTAGGCACTCTCAACCCAGTCCTCAGCTTTCAGGGCTTCGAGTAATCTTGTAGGGTCTCCAGAATGGAAAATTTGATAATATTCGGTTGCAGGAGGGGACTCTTTTGGGATTGGGATTTCTATTTTGCGAACCTCACTGCCATATTCTTTCAACAAGCGATTAATGTTATCCACTCGATTACTTTCTCTCGAGCTGAAGCTTCCCATCTTTACGCTCACTCCACTGCTTGGCTGGAGCACAACTATGATTTCATTTCTGTTTTCTTTAATAGCTCCGGCACTCATCGTTTTGGTGTTTTGGGAATAAATTAATGCGATACCGCCGCAGATAAGACCTACGACGACAATGCTAAGCGCAAGGACTTTATGATACATAGTGTTAGTGGCAATCAAACGAGGATAGGCTTGAACGGTGATTTTAGCTCAAGCCTATCCATTCGCCAGATTCGATTCAGGATCTGATTTCTCTAGGATATCCCTTCTCCATGGTCCAATTGTTATTTGGTAAGATCTTCAAGTACTGAGAGCCTTTGAAGAAATAAATGTTGGAGGATTTGCCGTTCCACAGGGCAGCGTTGATGCCGCTGTTGAACGTGGATGGCATTCCCTTCCACGCTGAATTAATGTTTTTGGGATATCCACTATCCATGTTCCATCCATTCAGCGGGTCTATTCTCACATATTGGTTGCCTTTGAAGAAATAGATCTTATTGTTTGTCCCTGACCATAGAGCGGCTTCGATTCCTGAAGAGAATGAAGCAGGGAGTCCAGGCCAATTGCCTGCTATTTGTTTCGGATACCCTGGTTCCACAGCCCAGCCGTTTGCCGGATTTACCTTGATGTACTGGCTTCCCTTGAAGAAGTAGATCCTATCGTTAGTTTTGGTCCAAATGGCAGCATCAACCCCAGAGGCGAAGGTGCTGGGGAATCCCGGCCAGCCTGAAGAGATGGATTTTGGATATCCAGATTCCATTTCCCAGTCGTTGAAAGGATCGACTTTGATGTATTGGCTTCCCTTGAAAAAATAAACTTTTTTGTTTGGGTCGCTCCAAAGAGATGCGTCGAGATCTTGTCCGAAACTTTGGGGGAAACCCGGCCAATTGGAATCCAGGTTCAGGTTTTGGAACACTTGTTTCAAATTTGGCCGATTGCCGATCCGCTGTCTGGCAATGATCTGAGGATACCCGGACTCTACGTCCCAGCTCGTTTGGGGAGAAATCCTAACATACTTTTCACCTTTGAAAAAGTAGATCTTGTTGTTGGTCCCGCTCCAAGTAGCCGCGTCCAGGCCTGAAGCAAAATCTGCAGGCATTCCTGGCCAGTTTCCGGCGATCGGCTTAGGATAACCTGCCTCGACATTCCAGCTTACCGATGGGTTGATTCGAATGTATTCACTTCCTTTGAAGAAATAGATTTTGTCGTTGGTTTTGCTGTAAAGAGCTGCGTTCACCCCGGACGCGAAAGAAGCAGGAAAACCCGGCCAACTTCCAGCGATTGGTTTTGGATATCCGGGTTCGACATTCCATCCATTGAAAGGATCTATGCGGATAAACTCACTGCCCTTGAACATGTATACTTTTTTGTTTGTTTCACTCCAAAGCGCTGCGTTGATCCCCGAAAGGAAGCTGGATGGCATGCCGGGCCAGTTATCTTCAATCGGCTTGGGATAGCCGGGTTCTATGTTCCAGTTGTTGGCTGGATCGACCTTCGCGTATTGGCCGCCTTTGAAGAAATAGATGTTGTTTGACTTTCCGTTCCAAAGGGATGCATCGAAGCCGCTGCCAAAGGAGGCATTGATGCCCCTCCAGTTGGAGTCGGCGTTGGTTTCATTGCTGCCGCTCAGTCGCTGCTGTGGGGATCCGGTGTTTCGGAGCAGATTTCTCATCCCATCCGAGGTCAAAAGCGATTTTCCACGGGCTTTTAGTCTGCCCTGTATACAGGCCACAGATCCAGTGACGACAGGGGAGGCACTGGAGGTACCGCTGAAAGAGGATGTGTACCAGAGATCTTCTGTTTTAAGGAAGAATACTTTATCTGTCGTTTTGTCCCAAAGTGCCGCATCGACTCCCCTGTTAAATTCTGATGGCATGTTGCGCCAACTTGAGCTGATTGTCTTTGGATATCCCGCCTCCATATTCCATGATACGGAGGGATTGATTCTCAGATATTTGTTTCCTTTGAAGAAGTAGATTTTGTTGTTGACATAGCTGTAGATAGCTGCATCGACGCCGCTGGCAAAAGAGGAGGGGAATCCCGGCCAGTTGCCAGCAATTGGCTTTGGATATCCAGCTTCCACATTCCAGCTTACCGACGGATTTATCTTGACATATTGGTTTCCTTTGAAAAAGTAAATCCTTTTGTTGGTGTCGCTCCATAAAGCCGCGTCTATCCCGTTAGCAAAGTCGGCCGGCATGCCTGGCCAGTTGCCAGCAATGGGCTTTGGATAGCCGGGCTCGACCGTCCATCCATTGTTTGGGTCTGCGCGATAGTACTCGTCTTTTTTAAAGAAATAGACCTTTTGGTTGTGGTCACACCAAAACGAAGCGCTGATTCCATTGCCCATGGCGCTGAGGAAACCTGGACCAACACCTATTGGAGATTTCGGATAGCCAGCTTCCACGGTCCAATTATTCGCAGGATTAAGGCACACAAACTTGTCCCCCTGCATATTGCCATAGCCCGTCGTGGCGACATTGTGCCCCCAGCCTTGGACATCCACACGTTTTCCCCAATTGGAGAAGCTCAAGATGCTTCGGTCCATGGAGGAGGAAGGTGAGGCGCCGGCCCCGACTATGATAGCCCCGGACTGGGGATTGGAGAGATTGAATGGGTTTTTCCAGCTATTTGGCCAGCCCGAAGGCCTTTTATTGTAGATCTCCAGATCAAAATTTTCCATTCCATTGCCAGCCGCTTCTACTACGATGATTCCTTTGGCTGTCGCGTAAGTGACCGCTGCAAAATCGTCTGGCCACCACTCGATGGCGATGTAGCCGCGCTGATCATCCCGTCCCTGAAAATTGAACGCCGGCCCGGCTCGATGTACTTCCAGCAAAATGATATCTCCAGCTTTGCTGGCATTTGCCGCGTTGATGATTGCCTGGGCGGTTCCCTGCCCGTTGTGAGAGATGGCCCGGAGTTGGACATCGGAGCTTATTCCCGTCACCCCTATTGAACTTTCAGCGCCTGCGATGACACCCAAGACGGCCGTTCCATGGTTGCGGGAGGAGGCCACATTGTTTCCTCCCAAGATGCTGGAGATCTTGGCTCGAAGGTCCTCATGGGTCAGATTAAAGCCTTGCTCGACATCAACAACACCGATTCCATTGCCTCGACCTCCGACCAGCTTCCATGAAAACTTTGCATCGACACCACCCGGAGCGGCATCGAGATAGCCCTGATTTCCAGTGAAATCCGGACTTTTCCAGGCACTGTTTGGATCTTCTGCAGGCGGCTTGATGTAGGCTCCCTCTACCAAAGGATCTTTCAGGAACTCATCCAGCAAGCCTTCAAGGTTGGATTCGCTCTGCACAGTGAAAAAAGAAGCGGGGTTCAGACGTGTCGATCGGGCAAAAGACTTGAATTCCGTCGGCATATCATTCAGCGCAATGTTGGGATTGAAGATGGGCTGAACCCTGCTTTTTAGCCTTTTTATCGAGGTGTTCAGCGTGCTAATAGCGGTACTTTTCGCCGTTCTGAATGTGTTTTTACTGGTTTCGATTTGAGCGTCATCTTTAAATATGACTACCAATTCATGAAGTTCTGGTTGATTTTGGGATTTGATTTTTGTTGCCATGATAACAAATGGTTAAAAGTGAAAAATTAAAAGTTCAGCTGTTCGATTTGCTGTGAGCAGAGTTTCAAAAAATACTCTGATGAAGATCTATACAAGATCTTGTTGGATCAATTGCTGAATTTATTGAAATTATATTGTTTATCCAAGTGATTGATTGTTAAGTTATTGTATTTGGCTATTCTGAGTGGTATTAGCTTGTTTTATGGAGTTTTGACTTGGCACTTTGTCTTTAACTATAAATATGTAACGTACCTTATTTTTGTATATAAGCTTTTTCATTAAGATTTTTGGTTGATAAATTATTTAGGTGATTTAGGTTTGCTATTGCCTCGTTAATTAGTGGATTGTTGAGTTTTATGATACAACAAGGATTAGTAGATGAATGATTTGGTAAGTTTCAGGTTGAAAATGCGAAAGACCTGCGAAACCAAGATATGGCTCAGCGCAGGTCTTTCTTTTGTTGGAGCAATGATATTCTTTGCTAGGTTCGGCGCGATGTTGTTATCACCAAGTTGGATGTTTCTTCATCCAGTTGTCAATCGAGAATTTTCCAGATCCGTAAATCAAAAAAACAATAAGCAGGATGAGTACTATCACAGAAATAGGGAATTCCAAATTGTTGGATACGGTAAGGAAACCCTGCTGGGAGTTGACCAGAAAAACTGCCACTAGCAATATGGGAAGCTGGAAAAGGATAGCGAAGCGAGTGACAAGGCCCAGTGCTATCAGCAGCCCCCCGACTAAGTGCGCGAAAGCCACGTAATGCGCAAGCCCGAGGTTAACAAATTGCAAGTCCGCCGACTTCATAATCGAGAGAAGTGCATTCGTATCAGAAATAAATAGTATTCCCTTGTAAAGAATAAACAGTCCAAGAATGATCCGGACAAAGTCTATCCATTGTGGATGGTGGGTGTCGGCCCAATGTTCGATTTTAGTGAGGGTATTCATGGTTTTTTGGGTTTTGTCTTCGAATAATTTACAAATAAAATTCTTAAAAGCATTGATATTCAGGGGTGTGAAATTTGTTGTTTGGCTGAGTCAATGGCTCAGTTGGATGCAATTCTCAAATCTTGCCCAATACCCTGAAAGGAAACAACAGCTTGGCTCGGTTGTTTGTTTTTGGATTTTGCCAGAGTTTCAGATGTTGCGGAATCAACTTTAATTGTTTGCTTTGGAGTAGGTTCTGAAAAATTATGGCAGCCGAATTCGGTACACATCCGCATCAACAATTGGTCATGGAGCTGTCCAAAGGCAATGAAAAGGCTTTTGAGAAGCTTTACATGCTATTTTCCGAGAAGATTTACCACGTGTCTAGGAGAATGAACCTCGGGCACGAAGATGCAGAGGGTATCGTTCAGGAGGTTTTTCTTAAGATCTGGAAGAAAAGACACAAACTAGATCCACAGCTTTCCATCAATGCCTACATGATCTCGATCGTCAGGTCTTTGGTTATAAAGAAAGCCAAGAAGGAAGCCCGATTTTTTGCTTTTCAGAATTACAAGATCCCTCTCTATGAGGTCGAAAGAAATAATAGTCCCGAAGAAGAATTCATCTTTTCGGAGTTTCACAACATCTCCAAGGAGGTCATCGAACAGCTACCAGCAGCACAAAAGCAGATTTTCGTTCTTCGGCATTTTGAAAACCTGTCAGTAGAGGAGATCGCCGAGCGGTTGAATATTTCGAGAAGAACAGTCGAAAACCAGATTTTTCGCTCGACCAAAGCCGTGAGGGAAAAGCTCGTCAAGCTGAAAATCATCTCGGCGGGTGTTTTCGTGATCACGCTCAATTCCGTATTGATGCAGGTATTGGACTGAATCTCCAGTAGGTTCCATCGTGTTTTTGAAAAAAGTGCAAATTATTTTCAAAAGCGCGTGAGTATTTTTCCCGACTTGGGGCTATATGTACTAGTAAATAGCTCCAAATGGATCACAAGAAACGTTTAGATGATTTTTTTGACGGAAAACTGAGCCGCGAACAGGCTCAGGAACTCCTGGATTGGCTAGGCTCCTCGGAGGCGGAAGAATTTTTGTCCGCGGAGATTCTACAGGCTTGGTCTGAAAAGATCCGAAGCCATCAGGTTGAAGATTGGGATCCCAAGCCGCTTTGGAATAAGATCAAGCAAGCCAAGGACGGCTACCCAAAGCCATATCTCGCAGTAGATTCGAAGCCGGTCGGGAGGCTTATTCCATCCTGGCTCAAGGCGGCCGTGGTGTTGGTACTTTTGGGGATTTCGGCTCTATTCTATTTTGAGCTTGGCAGACAGGGGGAGTCGCCAGCGATGCTTTCTCAAACTGACCCCAAGATGATCGTCCGCGAAAATCCGGCGGGACAAAAAACAAGAATCAACCTCCCGGATGGATCCACTGTTTTTCTCAATTCGGAAAGCAAAATCACCTACCCCGAAGACTTCCTCGGGAATCGACAGATCGAACTCGAGGGAGAAGGCTTTTTCAAGGTCGCGAGGGATGAAGCCCATCCGTTTACGGTGGAGGCCAAGGGGGTCTTAACCACCGCTTTGGGCACGTCTTTCAATATTTCGACTTTTCAGGAAGAGGAAAAGGTCGCCGTGACTTTGGTGACAGGAAAAGTTAGGCTCGCACAAAAGGACGCAAAAAATTCCATAGTACTCAATCCCGGCGAAGAGTCCCTGCTATCAGCGCAACAATCCCAGCTGAGCAAATATACAGTGGAGGTGTTTGACAAAGTGAGTTGGACGGAAGGGGTCTTAAGGTTTGACGAGACGCCCTTTGACCGGATGATTCCTATGCTGGAACGCTGGTATGGGGTCAAAATGCAAGTCAGGGGACATCCTGGTGCGATCAAGGCTACAGGGACATTTGACAGCAATGAGAGTCTGCGAAACGTGCTGCATGTCCTGGGCGCTTCGATGGATTTCGAGTACGAATTGAAAGAAAAAGAAGTAATAATCACATTCAATTAAGCTGCCTATGTGAAATCCAAACGACATAAAAAAGAACAGGAACGTACTGCGAATACGCTCCTGTGAAAACCAAAACACGGCACCCAAGGACTAAAGCTTAGCGGTCTGTCATCCGAGGGTATTTATATGTTTCAACTTACAACCCTAAAATATGAAAAAAACGATACCACTAATAGTCATGTCTATTAAGTTACTGGTCAGAGGAGTGGCGATCCTTTGTCTCACATTGAGTCCCCTGATGGCCAGCACGACCTCGGCCCAGGTGAAAAGCATAGACGAGGTACACCTCAAACTGGACAGGAAAAGTTATTCCCTGAAGGAGCTCTTTCGAGAGATTGAAAGCAAGACCGAGTTTAGTTTTTTCTACACGGATGCCGTCATCGGCGGACAGTCGGGATTGAGCTTTGCCAAGACGGCTGGGACCGTGGAACAGCATCTCTATCAGATTGCTACGCAGACCAATCTCAGGTTTAAGCAGGTCAACAACACCATCAGCGTGATCGCACACAAGGCTGGAGAATCCCTCGTGGAAGCCGAGTCTCGGCAGGCGAAGATATCGGGAACCGTCACGGATGAATCAGGGGCGCCACTTCCCGGGGTCACAGTCTTGGTGGAGGGTACAACCAACGGAACGGTGACGGACATTGACGGGAATTTTTCCATCGAGGCTTCCGAGGGTGACGCTTTGATATTTTCCTTCATTGGCTTGCAGCGCCAGAGAATCATCGTTGGTTCGGCTACGCTTTTGGAAGTGGTCATGAAGACCGAGGAAAACAACTTGGAAGAGTTTGTAGTCGTCGGCTACGGCACTTTGCAGAAAAAGGACATTACAGGCGCAGTGAGCGCTATAAGTAGCGAAGAGCTCAAAGATCAGCCCGTAGCGAGTATTGACCAAGCGATTGCGGGTCGACTGGCAGGCGTGGTAGTGACCCAAGCTACTGGGGCACCGGGTGGAGGAGCATCGGTCAGAATCCGAGGTGCTGGCTCGCTGAGTGCTGGCAATGAACCGCTGTATGTAGTTGACGGGTTTCCGGTGACCAACGACTTTGACCAGCGAAACAATCCGCTCAACACGATCAACCCCAATGATATCGACAATATCCAAGTGCTGAAGGACGCCTCTGCCACGGCTATCTATGGCTCGAGGGGCTCGAATGGCGTGATCTTGATCACGACAAAATCCGGTAAGTCCGGTATGTCAAAAATAGACTTCAGTATCAGCACCGGAGTGCAGCAAGTCGAGAAGACCTTGGATGTACTCAATGCGACCGACTTTGCTTACTATGTCAACGAATCCCGCAACAACGCTTGGGTAAACTCTGGACCGGGCAGGTCGGCCTCCGATCCCAATTCGGTCCGACTGAACAACGTGATGTATCTCCTGCCGGAGGTCTTTAGTGATCCAGAGTCGTTGGGTGAGGGAACCAATTGGCAGGATGAAATCTTCCGAACCGCAGCCATGAGCAATTACCAGCTGAATTTTTCCGGAGGAAATGATAAGACCAAGTACTTTGTCTCAGGCGGTTATCTCAGCCAGGATGGTGTGATCGTCAATTCCGACTTGAAGCGCTATTCTTTCAGAGTCAATGTAGAATCCCAGATGAACAAGCGGGTGAACGTTGGCGCAAACATTACACCTTCTTACACGTTCTCCAACCAATCCCTTGCAGAAGGCAACTGGCAGGGAGGGGGAATTATCCAGTCAGCGATCACTGCGGCACCCCATCTGTCGCCCTACGATGAGTTTGGCAACTATACCAAGATCACCGGCCAGGGAATAGGCCTTTCCGAAGTGGACAACCCAGTAAAAATCGCTAAAGAGTACTTTCACCAGCAGCAAAACCTCAGACTTTTGGGTACGTCCTTCGCAGAGTTTTTATTGGTGGACAACCTGAAGTTTAAGGCCCTAGTGGGCGCGGATATCCGTAATTTCCGCGAGGACATCTTCAGCTCCTCCATCATCAACCCCAATAGCGTCAATCCGACTAAGCCTGCCGTTGGCACCAATGGCACTTCACAGATCAGAAACTGGCTTTCCGAGTTTACGCTCAGCTACAACAAGAGCATAGGCAAACACAACTTTGACGCAGTACTGGGATATACTGTACAGCAGGAGTCGCTGGATATCAATCGAATGACCGGTACGAACTTTGCCAATGACAACATCAAGACCATCAACGCTGCGGGATTGATCTCCAGTGCGACATCTACCAAGGAGGAATGGTCCTTGATTTCCTACCTCGCCCGGGTCAATTACAATTACGATGACAGATACCTCCTCACGGCAACTTTTCGTCGGGACGGCTCTTCCAGATTTGGGGAGGATAACCGATGGGGATCATTCCCTTCGATTTCTTTGGGCTGGAGGATTTCTGAGGAGGAATTCATGGACGACGTGTCCTGGCTGTCGGAGTTGAGACTGCGTGCCAGCTATGGCTTGACGGGCAACAACTTTATCACCAACTACGGCTCCATCGGCCTGACGAGCATTGAAAACTATCCTTTGGGACTCAACGGCGGCACTGTCAGCAACGGAATCCGTCTGTCCAATATTCCAAACAGCAAGTTGGGCTGGGAAAAAAACAGCCAAGCGGACTTGGGGATAGAGATAGGCTTGCTGCAAAACAGGATCTATGCTTCCGCTGACTATTACAACAAACGGACTTCCGACCTCCTGCTCAACGTACCTGTTCCGACTCTGACGGGATATTCTACTGCCTTGCAAAATATAGGCGAGATTCAAAACAAGGGCTTCGAATTTACCCTGACCAGCCGAAACACGGTCGGCAAGCTGAAGTGGACCACTGACCTCAACTTTTCCACCAACAACATCGAGGTAGTAGCCTTGGGTCCCGACGGCTCACCGATCATCTCCAGACAGGCGACATCTGCCAGTGCGCCTACCCATATCACGGAAATAGGATCGGCTCCAGGCAGCTTCTATGGATACAATGTTATCGGGATCTATCAAAATCAGGAGGAGATTGACAGCAGCCCCGTTATCCTGAACGGCAACGGCACAGTGCAGTCCAAACCCGGCCAGCTAAGATTCGAGGATGTCAATGGAGATGGCGTAATCAATGCAGACGACAGGACCATTCTGGGCAGTCCATTCCCTGACTTCACGTGGGGCATGACTAATACCTTTACTTACAAAAACATTGATTTTGCCTTTACACTTCAGGGCGTCCAGGGATTTGAAGTCTTGAACGCGGCTAGGCGCTACTATGGCAATTACGCCGGATCGTACAATGTGCTCTCCAGCGCCTCCAATGGCTGGATGTCCGAGACGGATCGGGGTGACGGTGTTTCGCCGATGATCGACCGCAACTTCAACGGCTATGCCGGAAGTAACGTCGTCAACAATATCACCTCCCTATTTGTCGAGGATGGATCTTTCCTTAGAATTAGGAATGTTACCCTGGGCTATAATCTGCCGACTTCCCTTTTGGAAAAAGCCAAACTTTCCAGTGCAAGGCTCAGCTTCACCGTTCAAAATGCTTACACCTTTACCGACTACGAAGGCTACAATCCTGAGGTGAGTGCCCAGGGTGGCAGCCCGCTGGTGCCCGGTGTGGATGCCGGCGGCTACCCGCTCGCGCGTACGTTTATGTTTGGTTTAAATGTTGGCTTCTAATCTGAAATGGTTATGAAATCGAGTATGAAGAAAACTTCACCAAGAGAGTTGATTTTCCAGATACGAGATTCCATGTGGCCTTTAAAAAAAAAAAATCTAAACACATGAAAAACACGAAAATATGGATTGCCGCAGGAGCATTTGTCATGCTGACCGCCGGATCTTGCAATAGCGATTTTCTGGATTTGGCTCCGATTTCCCAGCAAAACAGCAATAACTTTTACAAAACTGCTGAAGACATGGGCAACGCCCTTACCGCTGTGTACGGTTCCTTGCAATACAGTGGTCAGTATTTTTCCTCCATGCACGTGATGGGGGATCTGCGCTCCGACAACACAGAGATCACCAATCCCAATGCAGGCGCTGACCTGCAGGCGATCGATAACTTTACCAATACGCCGGTGACCTCCATCAGCAACACGACTTGGACAGGGCACTATCAGGGCATTCAAGCTGCCAATATCGTCATCGAAAAGATCGAAGGCGTGGCGATGGATGCGACGCTGAAGGCTCGCTATGTTGGCGAAGCGAAATTTCTGAGAGCGCTGATGTATTTCAATCTGGTGCGGATCTATGGAGATGTGCCCTTGGTGACTAAGGTGATCAACAATCCACAGGAAGGTTATGAATATGGCCGGACTGGAACAGGAGACGTTTTCCAACAGATCATTGCCGACTTGGTGGATGCCGAGGCTTCACTTCCCTACACGTACCCGTCTGCGGAGGCTGGTCGAGCGACCAAAGGTGCCGCGATGTCGCTTTTGGGCAAGGTCTATTTGACCCGCAAAGAGTGGGCTTTGGCTGCACAGAAACTGAAACAGGTAATCGATGAAGCCGCGCAAACCAAATACACGTTGATGCCCACCTATGCAAGCATCTTTGGGGTGACGGCGGAAAACAATGCCGAATCCATCTTTGAAGTGCAGTTCAAAAGCGGCTCAAGTGGAGAAGGCAGCCCCTTTACCAATCAGTTTGCTCCAATAGGATCAGGGACCGCGGTGGTTGCCGTTGGCAATCCTTTGGGGCAGAATATCCCGACTGCTGAGATGAATCTGGCCTACGAAGAAGGAGATCTGCGAAAAGAATCCTCCATGAATACCAGTTACGTTTTGAATGGCAAAACCACCGAACACAATTATGTGGTGAAGTATTCCGGTACTCCCGCCGCCAATTTGGACAGCGACAACAACTGGATTGTCCTGCGATATGCCGATGTTCTGTTGATGTATGCGGAGGCTTTGAATGAATTGGGTTTTGATGCTGACGGGCCAGCATTTGACTATTTGAATCAGATCCGAACTAGAGCTGGTTTGCCGGCAAAATCTTTCTCCAATGAAGATCCAACCCTACAAATCGCAACTCAGTCTGAGTTTCGACTGGCAGTGGAGCAGGAAAGAAGGGTTGAGCTCGCCTTTGAAGGACATCGTTGGTTTGATCTCGTGCGTACCGATCGTGCTTTGGACGTGTTGGCTGACAAAGGAATCCAGCCTCATCATCTTCTCTTGGCGATTCCCCAAAGCCAAGTGGACATCAATCCTGCCATGATTTCCCAAAATCCAGGCTATTAAATAGGTTTTGAAGGGCTTAAAGCTAAGCGGCCTGTCTGTTTTTGGATTAGGCTACGCATTAGCTTTTGGCCCCTTCTTCCTAGATTAAGAAAACATCCGACTTGTCAATGAAAAACTTTCTTTTTACCCTGTTTTTGGGGTACATGCTACCGCTTTGCCTTTTTGGACAGCAGCCAAAGATCATCAATAAAAAAGATACCGGATATCGGGGGATCTGGTACAGCAACCAGCCTTCGAGCGACGAGTACGTGTACAAATACAGCGGGGGACTGGCGACCTATCCTGCCAACCATTATCCATTTTCCATCTATTCACCAGAGGTAGACAAGACGTTTTTTTGCTATGGGGGCGCGGATCCTGCTGGGGAAACGCTTTGGCACATGATTTCCTATTTTGACCACAAGACAGGTAAGGTCCCCAAACCCACCATCGTCTTGGATAAGGAAACCGACGACGCACATGACAATCCCGTCATGAATATCGACTCAGATGGTTACCTCTGGATATTTTCCACCGCCCATGGCACGGAGGGACCATCATTTGTCCACAAAAGCAAAAGACCTTATGACATCACCGAATTTGAGCAAGTCCATGCCACCAAGATCGTAGATGGCGAAAATGTAGCCATGGACAATTTTTCCTACCTGCAATCTTGGTATCAGCCGGGCAGCGGCTTTATTAACCTGTTTACACACTATGACCGAAAGGTGATTCCTGACCAGCCCTCCAAGCCCCGACGAACGATCGGGTACATGACCAGCGCCGATGGGGTGACCTATTCCGAGTGGAGAGATTTGGCAGCAATAGAGGAAGGGCACTATCAGACGAGCGGCCAGTCAGGGAGTACGCTGGGCACCTCTTTTAATTTTCACCCGATCAAAGATGATGATAATGGCTTGAATTTCAGAACAAACTTGTATTACATTGAAACTCGGGATTTCGGGAAAACTTGGCATAATGTCCAAGGACAGGAACTCCAAATTCCCCTGACCGATGTTCAAAACCCTGCATTGGTCAAGGACTTTGCTTCTTTGGGTTTGCTGGTATATATCAACGATCTGGCCTTCGATGCCGCTGGACGTCCGGTGATACTATTTGTTACCAGCAAGGGCTATGAGGCCGGACCGGCAAATGGCCCTCGAATTTGGCACACTGCAAGGTTTACGGGTTCGGACTGGGAAATACTTCCGGTTACTGAATCGGACAACAACTACGATATGGGATCCCTATATATCGCTGAGGCCGGGGATTGGAGGATAGTTGGACCGACGGCTACTGGGCCCCAGGCCTACAATACCGGGGGAGAAATGGTACTCTGGACCAGCCAGGATCAGGGCAAGAACTGGAAAAGCAAAGCGATGACCACCCATAGTGAGTTTAACCACTCCTATGCCCGTAGGCCGGTCAATGTCCAGCGAGAGTTTTTCGCCTTTTGGGCAGATGGCCATGGGCGGCAAAAATCCTTTTCCAAGCTTTATTTCTCGGATCGGAAGGGAAATGTCTACCTATTGCCAACTGAAATGAAATCGGATTTTGTAAAGCCCATTCGAGTGAAAAGAGCAAAGGGAGACGGAAATGAGTAGACTGGCCCTTATGTCTTACCTTATTGTTTGGATGGTCTCATGCCAAGAGAAGAGACCAGATCTTCAGCTGCTCGATACGGTAAGGTTGACAGAGATGGGGCTAAAGGTGGAAGTACTGGCTGATTCTCTCGTCGTGCCTTGGGATTTGGAGGTAGATTCGCAGGGCTTTCTTTGGGTCGCAGAACAGGAGGGGAGAGTGTCCAGGATCAATCTTCAAACCGCAGAAAAGCAACACATGCTGCTGATCCCGGACGTCTGGCAACAGCGGACCTCCGGTTTGCTGGGAATGGCAATCCATCCGGACTTCGCAAAACAACCCTTTGTATATCTGAATTATACCGTTAATCGGGACTCGGTCATCACAAGCAAGCTCGTCAAATATGAGTTTGAAGGGGAGGGATTGACCAATGGTCAGCTTTTGCTCGAGATCGAAGGTGGAACCTCACACAATGGTTCCAGGCTCGCATTTGGGCCGGATGGTATGCTGTATTGGGCGACGGGCGATACCCATGATTTTGGCTATGCCCAAGACCCGAAGAAACTTAACGGGAAGATTTTGCGCATGGGGGCGGATGGGAGCATACCCGCCGACAACCCCGATCCAAGCAGCTATGTATGGGCGTTGGGATTTCGCAACATGCAAGGATTGGCTTTTTCAGATCTTGGATTGCTCTACACTTCTGAGCATGGAGATGCAATTGAGGATGAGGTAAACTTGATCCGAGCAGGTGCTAACTATGGTTGGCCAGCAATCGAAGGAAAACACAATCTGCTAGAGGAAATTTCATTTGCTGAATACAATCGGGCAATCGAGCCCATCCGTTCATGGACGCCTGTTATAGCTCCTGCAGGGATGGCTTTTTACGGGAAAGATGAAATCCCTGAGTGGGGCAATTCCCTGCTTTTGACTACGCTAAAAGGAAAAAGCTTACGGATTCTTCACCTAGCCGCCAATGGACTATCCATTGACAAGGAGGAGGTACTTTTCGAAAATCACTACGGGAGACTGCGTGATGTATGTGTGGGCCAACAAGGAGAAATTTACATTTCTACGAGTAATAGAGACTGGAATCCACAGCCCGGATTTCCGTTGGTTGGAGATGATAAAATACTTAAGATAAGTGTTGCAAATGAATTGAACGCCAGTTCATTAATTCCTTCTGTTCCATTGGCTTATTCTGCTTTGGATGGAAAGCAGTTGTACATCAACTACTGCGCTTCTTGTCACAAAGAAGACGGGAAAGGTCTAACTGGCACCTATCCAGCCCTTGCAGGAAGCCAAGTGGTAAATGGAGAAATCGATGCATTGGTGAGAATGTTGGTTCGAGGCAAAGGCCAAATGCCGGCCTTCGCATTCCTGTCCAACCAAGAGTCAAGTCAAATCCTTAGCTACATCCGCGAGAGCTGGGGAAATCAGGCGCCTGAGGTGAGTTCGGGTGAAGTAGAACAAAACAGATAGCTATGTCAGAAAGCAAATTAATCAAACTCTTGAAGGGCTTGGGGCCAGGGATTATCACTGCTGCCTTGGTTTTTGGGCCGAGCAAGATGACGATCACCTCCCGACTGGGTGCGGAATATGGGTACGATACCCTCTGGGTCGTAGTGGTGGCGATTTTCTTCATGCTGGTTTTTACCGACATGGGGGCGAGGATAGGCCTTAGTAGCCCGGAGAGCCTTTTGACTCATATCAGGAAGAAATGGGGTCAGCCCGTCGGAGTACTGGTTGGATTTGGCGTTTTTCTGGTTGCGACGTCCTTTCAGGCTGGGAACTCCATCGGAGTGGGCATAGCCGTGGCTGAGGCCACAGGCACACCGACTTGGATTTGGGTCTTGATTTTCAACCTGCTGGGAATCAGTTTGCTGTTTTTCAGGAGTTTTTACAAGACTTTGGAAAAGCTCATGATCGCCTTAGTCGCACTGATGCTGTTTTCTTTTTTGACGACCCTGTTTCTCAGCAAGCCTTCATTTGACGGAATTGTGGGCGGTTTTGTACCGACCATCCCTGTTGGGTCTCCTGGGCTTCTGATCGCTTTTGTGGCTTCCTGCTTTTCCATTGTTGGGGCATTCTATCAGGCTTACCTCGTGCAGGAAAGCCGAAAACCCGGAACTGAAGGCCAATCCAAAAACCGTAGTGCTACAGGAATCTTAATCTTGGGTCTGATGAGTATGGTAGTCATCATCTGCGCGGCAGCTGTTCTCAATCCCCAAGGCATCAAAGTCAACAGTGCCTCGGAGATGTCCAAGGCTTTGGAACCACTATTTGGTTCTTATGCAGCCCACTTGTTTTTGGCGGGGCTATTTGGTGCTTCCTTTTCATCCTTGGTCGGCAATGCCACCGTTGGGGGAAGTCTTTTGGGCGATGCATTGGGTTTTGGCAGTAAACTGAGTTCAAAAGCCGTGCGCAGCCTGATTGCCCTGGTCATGGGCTGCGGGATGAGCATCTCTTTGATCTTTGGAAAGCTCCCTTTGGAGCTGATCATCTTCGCTCAAAGTGTAACGGTTTTTTTGGTCCCGTTTATCGGTATCGCTATGTATGCCATCGCGAACGACAGCCAAATCATGGGGCAGCGGGTCAACTCCAATTTGGTGAAAGCAGCGGGAGCTGTCGGCTTGTTGCTACTAACGGGTCTGGCTGTTTGGAATTTCAATGAATTATTTATCAAATAGATATAGTGATCTGACTCAAGTCAGCATTTAATAAAAAACAGATGTTCAATTGTGATTGAAAACCAATGAAAGATTTAATTCAGTTAGAGAAAGAATTGTCAATACCTTCTTTAGACTTGGTAGCAGACATGGCGAAAATCGAGGGAGATATTCTGCTTTTGGGTATCGGGGGCAAAATGGGCCCGAGTATGGGAAGGCTTGCCGTTGCGGCTGCAAAGGCTGCCGGAGTGAAAAAGAACATTATCGGCGTTTCCAGATTTTCCGATCGGAAAGCAAAAGCCGAGCTGGAGGCGAGCGGAATCCAGACCATCTCCTGCGACCTGCTCAACGACGTCGAGCTGCAGGCCTTGCCGAAAGCGGAAAATGTCATTTACCTCGCAGGCAACAAATTCGGAACTACAGGCAATGAGTCCTTCACTTGGGCGATGAATGCCTATCTGCCTGGTCGAGTGGCTGAGAAATACCGAGACTCCAACATCGTGGCCTTTTCATCAGGCAATGTGCTGCCTTTTGTACCGGTGACCTCTGGAGGACCTTCGGAAGAGACCGCACCGGAACCTTTGGGCGAATACGCCCAATCTTGTCTGGGACGGGAGCGGATTTTCGAATATTTCTCCAAAAAGAACCAAACCCCCACGCTGATCTTTCGGCTGAACTATGCGGTGGATTTTCGCTACGGGGTGATGATGGAGATTGCCAAGTCTGTTTTGGCCGGAAAGGAAATAGATCTGCGGACAGAAAATGTCAACGTGATCTGGCAGGGCGACGCCAATGAGATAGCCCTTCGTACCCTACTTCATTGCGAGTCGCCCGCAAAGATCCTGAACGTGACCGGTCCGGAAATTCTTTCTGTGAGATGGATTGCCCAGCAGTTTGGAAGGATTTTCGGTGTAGAGGCCAAGTTTGTCAACGAACCTAAAGGCACGGCTTTGCTCAACAATGCCTCCGAATGCCATCGGATTTTCGGCTACCCCAAAGTCACCGTCCGAGAGATCATAGATATCACTGCAACTTGGCTGAAACATGGTGGTGAGGAATTTGGCAAAGCCACGCATTTTCAAGAGAGGGGAGGGAAGTTCTGATGAGAAGACTAAGCGAAGACTTAATACAGCATCTGCATGCCGGTACGGTGATTCCCGCCCATCCTTTGGCCCTGACGCCTGAGCGTAACATAGATGAAGTGCGTCAAAGGCAACTCAGCCGCTATTATATGGCTAGTGGTGCTGGAGGAATTGCGGTAGGCGTTCACTCCACGCAATTTGAGATCCGAGATCCAGGTGTAGACTTATTTGAGACGGTATTGAAGTGGGCAGCCGAGGAGGTGGAATCGGCCAGACTGGATCGTCCCTTTCTGAAGGTTGCAGGCATCTGCGGCCCAACTGACCAAGCGAAAAAAGAGGCAAATCTAGCCTTGGACTACGGCTACAATATGGGTTTGCTGAGCATGGGAGGATTGCAGGGCTGGGCAGAGGAGGCGATTCTTGATAGGGTAAGAGAAGTAGCGGCGATTATTCCGGTTTTTGGCTTTTACCTTCAGCCCTCCGTGGGAGGTCGGATTTTTTCCTACAGATTCTGGAGGGAGTTTGCCGAGATAGACAACGTGGAGGCGATCAAATGTGCCTCTTTCAATCGCTATCAGACCCTCGATGTGATGCGCGCCGTGGCCGAAAGCGGTCGCAGGGACTCCATCGCGATGTATACTGGCAATGATGACAATATCGTCGCCGACCTCTTGACCACTTACAGGTTTGAGTTGGAGGGAAAGGTGGTGGAAAAAGAGTTCGTAGGCGGGCTACTCGGCCATTGGGCGGTGTACACCCAGAAGGCAGTCGAGCTTTTGGCCGAGGTCAAAGCCTGCAAAAAAAGTGGCTCAGGTGCAGATTGGGCTAGACTCCTCAGCAAGGGGATCGAGGTGACGGATGTGAACGCAGCCATGTTTGATCCCGCGCATCACTTTCATGGATGTATTCCGGGTATGCATGAAATGCTCAGGAGACAGGGACTGCTGGAAGGGATCTGGTGTCTAAATCCAGATGAAGTTCTTTCTTCGGGACAAGCTGGGGAAATCAGTCGCGTACACGCAGCCTATCCCCACCTCAACGACGACGCCTTCGTCCGGGAATTTTTAAAACAGAATAAAGTCTAGAATAATGAAGATTGTTAAACTATTTATATTCAATATTTTATCAGTGGGTGTCTCATTTATGAGTTTAGGACAGGTTGATACCACCCGCTTTACCAATCACGGTCCGCAGCTTTTCGCCTCCATGATTCAGGGATCGGTCTTTGCCAAGGACAAAAACGGCAATGATCTGGTGTATACCGTAGTCAGGGGAGAGCCTGCCCATCTCTTGGGCTATGATGTCAAAACCAAAAAACTGGTGTTGGATCAGCCTCTTCCAAAGGCAGATGGAGCGTGGGACTTGGCGCAGTCCTCGGACGGAACACTCTATGCCCCGGGCGCTAACGGAAGTCTTTTTGCACACCAACCTGGCACTCAGGCGGTCAAGGATCTGGGTGTAGCCCTGGAAGGTGAAACCTACCTTTGGAGCCTTACTCCCGGCAAGGATGGGGAGGTTTTTGGAGCTACTTACCCCGGTTGCCGCGTCTTCAGATATCATCCCGAGGACGGTTTTTCTGACGTGGGCAAGGGAGCTTTGGTAGAAAAGGAAAACTACGTGCGAAGCCTGGCTTTTTACCCCAAAACAGGATTGCTCTATGCGGGAGTGGGGTCACAGGCGCACTTGATAGAAATCAATCCAAAGACCGGGGAGAAAAAGGAATTGCTTCCGGAGAAGTTTAGGAGCTATGAGTTTGTCTATGGCTTGGAAATAGTGCCTGGAAAAGACGGCAATGATCGGCTATTCGCCCTGATAACGAACGGAAGCATCACTTTGGTTTACAACCTCAAGACTCGGGAGTTTGAGCAGGAAATCGAAGGAATGGACATGAGGGCAATCGCCGGAGCAGCTTCGGGGGATGCTGTTTACTATACTGCGAAGTCTGAGCTTCGGCGCTTTGATCCTTCGACAAGCGAATCCTCAGCAACTGTCTTGGGTGAAAGTGTTGGTACAGCGAATGCTTTTCAAATTACTGATAATGGAAAGATTATGTTTTTGACCTCAGGGGCAAATCTTTATTCCTATGATCCCTCTGACGATTCCCTGGACAAAACCAAGCTGCAGATTCCGCCCCAGCCGATTCCGATTCACTCTTTGCTCACCGCTCCGGACGGGAAGATCTGGTCGGGAGGCTATCTTGCTGGCGGTAATGCAACTTTTGATCCAAGGACTGGAAGCCATACCTTTTTGCCAGGTCTAGACCAGACTGAGGCGATGTCGGTGCAGGGGGATCAGCTATTTTTTGGCGTTTACCCCAAGGGCAAGTTTTATGTCTTTGATACCAAAGGCGAATGGAAGCCGAAGGAGGGCAATCCCAAGTTTCTCGGGCAACTCGAGGGACAAAGCCGTTCCTTTGCGCAGGTGAGCATCCCCGAACGTCAACTGGTGGTCTTTGGAATGATCCCAGAATACGGCAAGTTGGGCGGGGCAATGGCAACCTACGATTTGGTCAGGGAAGAACTGAAATTTTTCGATAGTCCAATTGAAAAGCAGTCCATCGCAGCTTTGGCATTTGTTGGTGACTATGTCCTAGGTGGGACGACCATTTCCGGAGGACTGGGCAAAGCCCCCGAAACCAAGGAAGCCAAATTGTTCGGATGGGATCCTAGTTCGGGGAAGACCCTGTTTGAAACGGTTCCTGTAGAGGGTGCTTCTGCTTTGACGGGGTTTATCAAAGGGCCGGATGGCAATATTTGGGGAATGGGAGATGGCACCCTTTTTATTTTTGACCCCAAGGGAAGAAAAGTGCTGTCAACGAGGAAACTGTATGATTTTCCACCCTTCAAAAGCCATATCTGGAGGAGCGCATTTCTGGTGCTTCATCCGGATGGGAATATATACGGGACAGATTGGGAAAAGCTATTTAAGCTAAATCCCAATACGATGGAACTTACCCAACTCGCCAAGGACGCGGCACTGCTGGTAATGGGCAAAGACGGGACGCTGTTTTTTAAACGGGGTACAGACTTGTGGTCTTACAGGCCCTGATCGGAAACTTTACGGAAGTTTTTAGTGCAAAATACCCGGATTCAGCAAACGCTGATTTCGGGTATTTCTTTTTTGCATCCAGCGAAGAGCAAACAATTCGCGCAAGGGCTGGTTCTTCATTTCAAGGAAACCCGGAGAGCTTTTCCTATAAAATGGAAGCGGCTGATGGAATCCCTTGGATACTGCCAAAAAGACTTTGCTGCGAAAAGGGTCAGTTTTCCAAATCCTGATTTTCTATATATTTGGTTCATCGAGCTGAAGAGGCCTGAGATGCAAATCGGTAAATCAAGGCAATTCCGTTGAGGTGCTTGACTTTAAAAAACGATAGTTTAAACTACAGTGACGTTTTCTACATAGGAGCCATTTTGTGAAGTAGCCTTTTGCAGGCAAGTTCCAATTTGGCTTTTTTCTTTATTTTCCATCTATATTGAGCAAAATGAAAACAGCAGCACTTATCCCGGCACGATATGCGTCAACTCGGCTTCCCGCAAAGTTGATTCAGGATCTTGGTGGAATCTCAGTGATACAAAGGACCTATGTGAGCTCTGTTGCTACCGGGGTATTCGATGAAGTATGGGTGGTGACTGACCACAAGGAAATCGAGAGGCAGATTCTTGACTTGGGTGGAAATGTCTTTATGAGCAAAAAGACCCACCAGAGCGGTTCTGACCGGATTGCGGAAGCTTTGGAAACTGTGGATGCGGACCTAATTGTCAACGTGCAGGGAGATGAGCCCTTTCAAGATCCCAAGTCCCTAAAGGACCTGGTGTCGGCCTTTGAACGCCCAAAGGTGAAGATGGCCTCTCTGATGTGCAAGATTTCCGAGGATGAGGCCTACAATCCCAACACGGTAAAAGTCGTGCTGGATGAAAAGAAAAACGCGATATATTTCTCCAGATCGCCCATTCCCTTCAACCGTGAGCGCACGGAGGATATTTTCTATTGGAAGCACGTGGGGGTGTACGCCTACATACGGGAGCTTTTATTGGATTTCACTTCCTGGCCCAAGGGTAGATTGGAGCAAATCGAAATGTTGGAACAACTTAGACTGATCGAGCGGGGCATCAAGATCAAAATGGTTGAGACCGAGCATCAGGCAATTGCGATAGATACCAAGGAAGACTTGGAAAGGGCTAGAAATTTCCTGAAGAGCATTTTGTAAACCTACGGCTATGAAAAAGCGCGCGACTGGAATTGGAGGTATCTTTTTTAAGGTAAAAGACCCCGAGGCAACAAAGTCTTGGTATAACAAACACCTGGGACTGAATACGGACAAGTATGGGACTACCTTTGAATGGAGAAGCAGTGAAGATCCTACGAAAAAGGGCTTTTCCCAATGGTCACCCATGAAGGACGATACTACCTACTTCAAACCCTCCGAAAAGGACTTCATGATCAACTATCGGGTGGAGAATCTGCTTGAACTGGTGGAGGAGCTAAGAGCTGAAGGGGTGACTATTCTGGATGAGATAGAAACCTACGAATACGGGAAGTTTGTCCATATCCTAGATCCAGATGGGCATAGTATCGAACTTTGGGAGCCTGTCGACGAAGTCTATGACAAGCTGGTGACCGGAAGGACAGAGACTTGAACGTGGGGCCGGCAGGCATGAAAATACGCCCAAAAAACCGCCTCAGCGGATATTTGGCTGGGACACTGGAATTTAATCGCAAGAAATAAAAAAAGATTTTTACATGAATATCCAACATCAGTCCGACGGACGAAGGGGCTCCTTTTTTGTTGAACAAGACTCAGCACGCATTGCCGAAATGGTCTACGTGATGGCAGGCCCAAAGCGGATGATCATCGAGCACACGGAAGTGGATGAAAGCTTAAAGGGAAAAGGTGCCGGTGTGAAAATGCTCGAAGCCTTGGTGGACTTTGTCCGCAAAGAGGGGGTCAAAGTGATTCCACTTTGTCCTTTTGCCAAGGCGACCTTTGAAAAAAGACCAGATCTTCAGGATGTCTTAAATTGAATCAACCCCTAGTTGCTTGAGCTATGGTGACTATTCAGGTGGACACGGGACTTACTCTGGAAGAGTATATTTTTATCCTAGAGGACTCAGGCTTGGGTTTGAGAAGGCCGATGGACAATCCCGAACACCTCAAAAGGATGCTCGAAGGATCCAATCTTCTGATCAGCGCCAGACTTGGTGGTCGCTTGGTTGGGTTATTCAGGGGCCTTTCCGATTTCTGCTATCGGTGTTTTGTTGCTGATTTGGCGGTTGCCAAGGCGTATCAGGGTCAAGGCATAGGCAGAAGCATGCTCCTGTTTGCGCGTAACATGTCGCCCGAAGCCCGCTTAATTCTGTTTGCCGCTGAGGACGCAGAGCCGTTTTACAAAAAGCTGGGCTTTAAGCCCCATGAGCGCTGCTACCAGTTGAAGCCTGGAGAAGCCTTGCTGTAAGATTCAACACATTCGGGCCATGCCTAAGTACCGAATGCCTTATTATTTCCAGCACCCGAGATTAGCGGAAAAGCGAGGGCATTTTTTTCAGCCGGTTTTTCAATGCTCGATTTATCGGCTATCTTGACTAGCATCAACCATCAATCCTTAGACCTTATGAAGAAAACTTTACTGTCGGGGGCAGCACTTTTGCTTTGCCTTACGGCCTACGGCCAAAAAACATACCTCCATGCCGGACGTCTTATCGATGTCAAAACCAAAAAAGTCCTCACCGAGCAAACCATAGTGGTCGAAGGGGACAAAATCCTTTCCGTATCCGCTGGATACCAAAATGGAGGGGAGGGGGATAAGACGATAGATCTGAAGGGATCAACCGTCATGCCAGGCCTGATGGACATGCACGTCCACATTGAGAGCCAGACCAGTCCTACCCGCTACGTGGACGGCTTCAGGGATAATGAAGCCGATGTCGCATACAAGGCATTGCCCTATGCTAAAATCACCCTGATGTCTGGTTTTACCACCGTTCGTGATCTCGGCGGTTCGGGAGTGAATATTGCCCTTCGAAATGCCATCAACAGCGACTTGGTCGTAGGCCCGAGAATTTACACCGCAGGCAAGTCTATCGCCCCCACGGGAGGCCATGCCGATCCGACCAACGGAGTGAGGCGTGACCTGATGCGTGACCCGGGTCCGGATGAGGGGGTAATCAATGGAGATGCCGATGCCCGAAAAGCCGTGCGCCAAGCCGTAAAGTATGGGTCCGATGTAATCAAAGTTACGGCTACTGGTGGCGTACTTTCTGTCGCTCGCGACGGATCCGCGCCCCAGTTTCAGCAGGATGAATTGGATGCAGTGGTGCGTACAGCCAAGGACTTCGGTATCCATGTGGCGGCCCATGCCCATGGGGATGAAGGAATGAAGCGAGCCGTGAAAGCTGGAATACACTCGATCGAGCATGGCACCATGATGTCGGAGGAAACGATGGAAATGATGATTGAAGCCGGGACGTGGTATGTGCCAACTGTGACGGCAGGCATGTCAGCCGCTGAATACGCAAAAATTCCCGGCTACTATCCGCCCGTGGTGAGGGACAAAGCCATGCAGATCGGAGCCCAGATCCAGGAGACTTTTGGAAGGGCCTACAAAAAAGGAGTGAAGATAGCCTTCGGGACGGATGCAGGTGTATTTCCTCATGGGGAAAACTATCGGGAGTTCCTTTATATGACCGAAGTCGGGATGCCAAATCTGGAAGCCATTCAGGCGGCCACTTTGAATGCCGCGCAGCTTTTGGGAATTGAAGCGAAACTAGGGACGATCGAAGCAGGTAAGATCGCCGACATCATTGCTGTCTCCGGAAATCCAGACGAGGATATCAAAGTGATGAAGGATGTCAATTTTGTCATGAAGGAAGGAAAAGTATATAAGCAGTAGTTCAGTGCGCAGCAGGAAGTGGGCAATAGGCAGTGTCGCAGAAGGTGGAACGGGAACTCTGTACCAATCGCCAGCAATCCCTGACTGACTAGTTCTTAGTGCACTCCTACGGTCGATTAAACCAAAACATTTACCTTAAATCTAAACAGCATGAAAATCAGATTTTTCCTAGTTTTTCTGTTTATCGCTACTTTTTCTTTCGCCCAAGAGAAAAATGACACATCACCGGACCCGCTACCCAAGGCCCAGGTATTTGAATCCAAGCAATCTGTGACCATCGATGGTAAGGTGATCAACCTTAACGCCAAGGCGGGAACTATGGAACTCAAGGATGAGAATAACAAGCCGATTGCCTTGTTTGGCTTCACAGCCTATTTCAGGGAAAATCCCGAGAAGGATAGACCTATTATCTTCGCTTATAATGGGGGACCCGGCTCATCTTCCTATTGGCTTCACATGGGCATCATGGGCCCAAAAAGAATAGTGGTAGACGATCCGAATTATAACCAAGCCGCTCCCTACCAATTGGTCAACAACGAGTTTTCAATCCTCGACATCGCCGATGTGGTGATGATGGATCCGGTGGGAACGGGCCTAAGCGTTCCTATAGGGGATGCCAAAGGGGCCAATTTCTGGGGAGTAGACCAGGATATCCGAAGCGTCAGCCTTTTTATCATGCAGTTTTTGAAAGCGCATGATCGCCTTAATTCCCCGAAATACATCCTGGGAGAAAGCTATGGGACCTTCAGAAATGCCGGAGTGATGAGCTATCTTTTGGATAGAGGCTATGCGCTAAATGGGGTCATCATGGTATCTGCGGTCTTTGACCTGCGTTCCTTGTTTTTTGCGCCTAACGAAGATTTGTCCTACATAGCCTACCTGCCCACCATGGCGGCCACCAGCTGGTATCATGACAAAGTAGCCAACAAGGGCGCAGACCTGCCGAGCTTCGTGGATGAGGTAAGAAGCTTCACGGAAAACCACTATACCCCGGCGCTTTTCAAGGGCAACAGGATTTCGGAGGAAGAGAAAAACGCAGTCGCGCAAAAACTCCAGGATTACACCGGGATTTCCGCAGAGACTTGGAAGCGCGCCAACCTTAAGCTCGACGCGGGAGAGTATTTTCAGGAACTGCTTCGCAGCACAGGAGAAACGGTAGGCAGATTGGATTCCAGGTACAAAGGGATGAACATTGACCCTATGTCAATGAATGCGTTTACCGACCCACAAAGTGACGCGATTTCCCCTGCCTATACGATGGCATTTCTGGACTATTTTCACGGTAGCCTAGGAGTGAGCAAGGATTTGCTGTATGCAACTTCCGCTTACTCAAAGGATGGATTTAAATGGGATTGGAAGCACCAGGGCAACAACTTCTGGGGAGCCGATGCAGCTGTGACCACCCTGCCCGACATGGCTGATGCCCTGAGCAAAGATCCCAATGTCAAGGTTCTGATCATGAATGGTTACTATGATTTGGCTACTGTGTTCTATGGGGTAGAGCATTCTATCGCCCATCTTGACTTGCCAAAGTCTGCCACGGAAAGGGTCATCATGACTTACTATGAGGCCGGACACATGATGTATACCCATTTGCCATCCGCCAAGCTTTTCAGGGACGACCTGAAAAAATTTGTCTCGGATACCCTAAGAAAATGAGCAAAAGTGCCAGCATTCTTTTCATAAGGAGATTTTCTCACTGTAAAATCTTATTGGGATGCTGGGTGTTTTTGGCTTTTGGCTGTGCCGAGGCCCAAAAGCCAAGTCCTTCCCCAACGCTCTATTTTCCTCCCAGCGGCTCTTCGACTTGGGAGAATATGCCCCTGGAAGATCTGGATTGGGATCGAGCCGCTTTGGCTGAGCTTTTGGCCTGGCTTCCTACCCAAGACACTCGGGCATTTATTATTCTGAAAAACGGCAAGATTGTCGTGGAAGAATATTGGGGAGCTAAACTGACAGGGGCTGGTGCGATGGATCAAAATTCCTATTGGTACTGGGCGTCTGGGGGAAAGACGCTGACGGCGGCTTTGGTCGGTATCGCACAAGAGAAAAGTATGCTGAAGACCAGTGACCGTTCGCAACAGTACCTTGGTGAAGGTTGGACCGCCATGCCACTAGACCAGGAGCGCGACATCCAGCTCATTCACCACCTGACGCTGACAACCGGGATAGATGACGACGTGGAAAATCTGGATGACCCAGCACCTGAAAACCTCAAGTTTTTGGCAAAGCCCGGTACCCGCTGGAGCTATCACAATGCGACCTATACGCTGCTGGAGCGCGTGGTGGAAAACGCCTCGGGAAAGGATTACCAAAGTTTTTTCGAGGAAAACCTAGGGGATAGGATAGGGATGGATGGCTTTTGGCAGCAGACTGGGTTTAACAATGTCTTTTACTCCACCCCGAGATCGTTTGCCAGGTTTGGGCTGCTGATGCTGGCAGGGGGAAACTGGGCTGGAGACCAGATTTGGTCGGGTGATTATTTTGATGGAATGAGCCAAACCTCCCAAGGTCTCAACCTGAGCTATGGCTATCTGACCTGGCTCAATGGAAAGGCATCCTTCATGGTTCCCGGATCGCAGGCAACTATCCCTGGCTCTCTCATTCCTCAAGCTCCAGCGGATATGTATCAGGCGATGGGGAAAAACGGGCAGTTTTTGATGGTGATCCCTTCAGAGAACCTGGTTATTGTCAGGATGGGGAGTTCGGGGGGAGATGCGCTTGTGCCATTTTTGCTGATGCGTGACATTTGGCAGCATCTGGATCAAGTGATCCACTAGAAATTCGAATTACTCAAATGTATTTTTCCATTTGATCATTGATCTTGTCAATGGTCAGTGGTTTTTCCAAAAAACCGGAAACCACCTTGTATTCATTAGCTTTTTGGCGGTCTTGAAAATCTATGGAGCTGGACAGGATGACAATCTTGTCTTTCCTATGGGGAAAGGCTTCCAAATACCGGTTGAGGAATTCCCAGCCATTCAAGACGGGCATATTGATGTCCAAAAAAATAAGCAGGCTGTTGTCTGGATTGAGTTGGCCTATTTTTTCGAGGGCATCTTCTCCTCCCAAAAACTCTTCAATCCGTGTACTGATCCCTATTTTTCCCAAAAGCCTCCTGTTGATCAGGTTGTTGATGGGGTCGTCATCCACTAAAAATACAGCATCAAAGTGAACCATTAAAATAGGGTGTCGGGTGATAGGTTGTGTAATTACACCAAAATACAATTATTCCCCTTGCGTAAAAAAGGTTTTAGCGGCTTTTTATTTGTAGTTGTATAGGCAGTCTAAAAATCAAGTAAATAAAAAAGGAGGCCTGAGCCTCCTTTTTGTTTATCTGGAAATCGGCATTACATCATGCCACCCATTCCGCCGCCGCCCATAGGAGGCATTGCCGGAGCGTCTTCTTTCACATCTGCTACTACACACTCGGTGGTCAGTAGAAGCGCTGCGATAGAAGCGGCGTTTTCAAGAGCCAATCTAGTCACTTTGGTAGGGTCGATGACTCCTGCTGCGAACAGATCCTCATAGATGTCTGTTCTTGCGTTGTAGCCGTAGTTTCCTTTGTTTTCTCTGATCTTGTTGATCACTACAGACGGCTCACCACCTGCGTTTGACACGATAGTTCTCAATGGAGACTCGATTGCCAGACGAATGATGTTGATACCAGTATCCTGATCTTCGTTTTCGCCTTTCAAGTCAGCAAGTGCTTCGGCAGCTCTCACTAGAGCCACACCGCCACCTACTACGACACCTTCTTGAACTGCCGCTCTGGTAGCGTGCAATGCATCGTCTACACGGTCTTTTTTCTCTTTCATCTCCACTTCAGTAGCAGCACCGATGTACAGGATAGCTACACCGCCAGACAGTTTGGCAAGTCTTTCCTGAAGCTTCTCTCTATCGTAGTCGGAAGTGGTTTTTTCGATTTGAGCTTTGATCTCGGCGATTCTGCCTTTGATGGCAGCTGCGTCACCTGCACCGTTGACAATGGTTGTGTTGTCTTTGTCGATGTTGATCTTTTCAGCTCTTCCCAGCATATCTGGAGTTGCGTTCTCCAATTTGAAACCTCTTTCTTCAGAGATTACAGTTCCGCCAGTCAGGATCGCGATGTCTTCCAACATAGCTTTTCTTCTGTCACCGAAGCCTGGAGCTTTAACGGCAGCTACTTTCAAGGCACCTCTGATTTTGTTTACAACCAAGGTTGCCAAAGCTTCACCGTCCACATCTTCAGAGATGATCAACAATGGCTTGCCTGACTGTGCAACTGGCTCAAGAACTGGAAGCAATTCCTTCATGGAAGAGATCTTCTTGTCGTAGATCAAGATGAATGGATTGTCCAGTTCAGCTTCCATTTTCTCGGTGTTGGTCACGAAGTAAGGAGAAAGGTAACCTCTGTCAAACTGCATACCTTCTACAGTCTTCACGTCAGTTTCGGTGCCTTTTGCTTCTTCTACAGTGATGACGCCATCTTTACCTACTTTGTCCATCGCGTCAGAAATCATCTTACCGATTTCTTCGTCGTTGTTGGCAGATACGGTAGCTACCTGAGCGATCTCTTTGGAAGTGGAGATTTGCTTGGAGTTTTCTTTCAACTTGTTAACAACCGCAGCAACTGCCTTGTCAATACCTCTCTTGAGGTCCATTGGATTAGCACCAGCTGCTACGTTTTTAATTCCAACGTTGAAGATGGACTGTGCCAAAACAGTTGCGGTGGTAGTTCCGTCACCAGCATTATCGGCAGTTTTGGAAGCTACTTCTTTCACGAGCTGAGCGCCCATGTTTTCGATTGGTTCTGACAGTTCGATTTCTTTGGCTACTGACACACCGTCCTTGGTGATGGTAGGGGCTCCGAATTTCTTGTCAATGATGACATTTCGGCCTTTTGGTCCCAAAGTGACTTTTACTGCGTCTGCCAATGCATCCACACCTTTCTTAAGACGATCCCTGGCATCGGTATCGAAAAACAATTGTTTAGCCATGTTATTTAGATTTTAAGTTGTTGAGTTTAGTTGATTGATTAAAGGATAGCGAAGATGTCAGACTCTCTCATGATGAGGAAATCCTTGCCTTCCACGCTGAGTTCGGTGCCGGAATATTTTCCGTACAAAACAGTGTCACCCACTTTCACAGTCAATGGCTCGTCTTTTTTGCCGTTTCCTACTGCTACCACAGTGCCTTTTTGTGGTTTTTCCTTAGCGGTATCCGGGATGTAAAGACCAGAAGCGGTTTTTTCTTCTGCTGCAGCTGGTTGTACCAAAACTCGGTCTGCAAGAGGTTTGATGTTCACGTTTGACATAGTATTAAATTGTTTAAGGTTAGATTTTAGATTAAAATGCTATTGCCCTATCAACACTTCCTATGCCAAGGGCTCATTTGTCAAAAAAGCTGACAAATCGGCCGTAAATGTGGTGGCTTTGTCCGATAACTGAATTTTTCGAAGCTTGTGGAGCCTGTCAAATTTTCCCCAAGACAATTGAAAAATGTCAGAATTGCGTATTTTAAGACAAACCTTAAAACCTAATAGTACCTATGAGAACCTTGCCGAAAAACTGGATCACTGAAGGTCTGATCGATTTTGAGTACAAAAAATACCAATTGCTGGCCTACTTGCAGGAGGCTGATCGGGAGTTTCAAGCCGTGAAACTCTACCCCGCACTGTCAGATCTCATCGAACATCACCGCGTGCTGATTGAACTGAGTTCGGGCAAAGCGGAGTTGAGCAAATTGTTTCCAAAAGCTCTTAACGGCATCGATTTTAAGAATGCGCAGTTGCAGTTTGAGCAAAAAGTCGAAGACGGGGAGGTCATGAAGGAGATTTCCCAGATCACCGAGTTTGCACTACCCAGGATAGCCTCACAGATAGAGGAGGGGAAGTCCATCTATAATTTTGTGGAGGAGCAGGTCGAGTTTGAACCGGTAGGGATACAGCCGATCTACAATCGTGAAGGGTTTATTCTGATGACAAGGGAAAACAAAACCGAAATCCATGCCTTTCGCTATAAATCCAATTTTCTTCAGCTCGCAGGGGAAAAATTCCGGAGCATTGTATTTTGGTTTGTCGGGATTTTCCAAAAATCTCTCGTCAACACCCTCGAGAAACTCAAGATGCAGCTGATCCGTGAGGTCAGGGAACTCCCCAATCCGGCGACCTGGAGGCTGCACAGCCATCAGGCGGTGCCTATAGAGGAAACCCTTATCCCGATTTCCAAGCGCTTGGTCTTGCAGCAGATCAACTAGCCGACTTCTTCAGATGGGGAGCTGGCTGGTTTTGTTGGCTCCCTATGAATGAAAGCTATTTTTGAATTCACCGACTTTACCAAAGGTTTTATTCTTACTTTTGGGCTGTACGTTCTTTTGTTCATTCTACACTCATAGCCGTTTGCGGTTTCCCTTAGCGGGAATTAATAAGGAACCATGTGAAAATCATGGACTGTCGCGCAACTGTAATCCTGTTTTGGCCTCGCCAAAATACAGCGCTATCCAAGTACGCCATTGTCCCAAACACCGGGATGAGAAGGCGGGTAGCGTCAGGAAAGTCAGGAGACTTGCCCCAAACGCATTGACATTGCTTTCGCGATCTGAAGCCATTGTCAGGCATTGAACTCCCATATCCTTCCTATTGCCGGGGGATTAGTGTGTCATTTTCTGATTATTTAGTTTGCGTAAGTAATACGTTTGATTGCTCAAAGACGGCAGTAAACTATTTCTAATTTTAAAGCAAACAACATGCTGACGCACAACCTGGGTTATCCGCGGATTGGTAGCCAACGTCAATTGAAAAGAGCCTGCGAAGACTATTGGGCAGGTAGATCCACCCTCCAACAGCTCTTGCAGGCCGGAAGTAAGCTCCGTGAGGAGAACTGGAAACTCCAAAAGGAGGCCGGGATAGATCTCATCCCATCCAACGACTTCTCATTTTACGATCAAGTATTGGACATGTCCCTGATGGTCAATGCCATCCCCCAAAGGTTTCATGACGTCGTTATTGGTCGGAAAAACTCTGAAATGGACTTGTATTTTGCCATGGCCAGGGGATTTCAAAAGGATGGCATGGACCTCACCGCACTTGAGATGACCAAGTGGTTTGATACCAATTACCACTATTTGGTCCCCGAATTTCAAAAAGGCCAACTCTTTAAGCTCTTTTCCACCAAGGTCATAGATGAGTTTAATGAGGCAAAGCAGCTGGGAATAAAGACTAAACCTGTACTGATTGGGCCGGTATCCTACCTTTTGCTGGGTAAGGAAAAGGAGCAGGGATTTGATCGCATCGATCTGATTGAAAATCTTCTCCCGGTCTACCTGGAAATCCTGAATAGGCTCGAAAAACTTGGCGTGGAGTGGGTACAGTTTGACGAGCCGTTTCTGGCTCTGGACTTGGGTGAGAAAGAAAGAAACGCGTTTACCTATGTCTATCAACTGATCAGAACGTCTTTTCCGAAATTGAAAGTTTTGCTCGCTACCTATTTCGAGGGGATTGGCGAAGAGAGTGTTTTGGCTGCATCGCTTCCCGTTTGTGCCATCCACTTGGATTTGGTCAGAAAGCCTAAGCAACTTTCCCAAATGCTTTCGTTGATTCCCGAGCCAATTTCAATTTCACTGGGAGTGGTTGACGGGCGGAACATCTGGATAAATGATCTCGAAGCTTCTTTAAAATTGATTAAGGAAGCTGCTGAAAAGCTTGGCGAGTCGCGGGTCATGCTTGCCCCTTCGTGTTCTTTGCTTCACGTGCCTTGCGATCTGGATTTGGAATCGGATGAGAAAGTTCTCTCGTCGGAGATCAAGAAGTGGATGGCTTTCGCAAAGCAGAAGCTTGGGGAAGTCACTTTGCTTCAAAAGCTGGCAACCGAAGAGCAGTTGGACAATATTGATTTTAGACGAAATCAAGAGGCAATCGCGAGTCGAAAAACTTCCCCATTGATTCATGACAATAAGGTGAAGGCAAGGGTGGGGGCCGTCACTTCTGCTATGGCCTCTCGTAAATCGCCGTTTGCCCTCAGGGCAGAAAAACAACGTGAGCTACTTAATCTGCCCCTTTACCCTACCACTACGATAGGTTCCTTCCCCCAGACCAAAGAGGTAAGATCTTGGAGGGCGAAGTACAAGAGGGGAGACCTGAGCAAAGTACAATACGATAAATTACTTCGTGATGAAACGACAGGCTTGATCCGATGGCAGGAGGAGATTGGACTGGACGTGCTGGTACATGGGGAATATGAGCGCAACGATATGGTGGAATACTTTGGCGAGCAGCTGAAGGGCTACACTTTTTCAAGCAATGGTTGGGTACAGAGCTACGGCTCCCGATGCGTGAAGCCTCCCATTGTGTTTGGGGATGTGTCTAGACCCAATCCCATGACAGTATATTGGTCATCATTTGCCCAGTCCCTTTCAAAGATTCCGGTCAAGGGAATGCTCACCGGACCGGTCACGATTTTGCAGTGGTCCTTTGTGAGGGATGATCAGCCCAGATCCGAGACGGCCTTGCAGATTGCGCTTGCTATTCGGGATGAAGTCCAAGATCTCGAAAAGGCCGGAATCAAGATCATCCAGATCGATGAACCAGCGATTCGTGAGGGTCTGCCGCTGCGCAAGGCTGAATGGCAGCAGTATTTGGCTTGGTCTATTCGTGCATTTCGAATCTCCTCCTGCGGTGTGGAAGATGAAACCCAAATCCATACCCACATGTGCTATTCCGAGTTTAACGATATCATCCAAAATATCGCCGAAATGGACGCGGATGTGATCACAATCGAATGCTCGCGATCACAGATGGAGCTATTGGACGCGTTTGCCGAATTCAAATATCCCAATGGGATCGGACCTGGGGTCTATGATATACATTCTCCAAGGGTGCCCAGCCAGGAAGAGATGGTCTTTTTGCTCAAAAAAGCCCAAGCCGTCATCCCGGACGAAAATCTGTGGGTTAACCCGGATTGCGGACTCAAGACCCGTCATTGGCCGGAAACCCGCGAAGCACTGATACAGATGGTAGCTGCGGCCAAGGCACTGAGAGAACCTGTGCTAGCCTAATTTGACCATTGGAGGCCAGTTCTTGTTTTGCTGGCCTCTTCTTTCTTTTCCATAAAATCCAATAGGATGAAAAGCCGAAATAATTTGAACAATATGATTTGCCTGGATATCTACTTGGAACAATGCCGGCAAAATCTATTTTCCGAAGAGGATTCCAAGTTCTTGCCGTTCCATGTTTTCCACCCTCTAGTGGCATGGGACGTAATTTCCCAAACAAGATTTCACGATCCAAAGGCGATGACAATCCTAAAATTCCGCGATCTAGCGAGGCTGCGAGGATGGATACTCGATACGTCCATGTTTAGGAGAAAGGACTTTGATGCCCTGGTGGTGACCGACTTGAATCAGGTGATCGAATGGGTAAGCGAGGGGTTTGAACGGATGACCGGATATTCGGCCAGCGAGGTGATAGGCCAAAAGCCAAAGTTACTTCAGGGGCCCAATACGAGCCTTTCGGCCAAGAACATGATCAGGAAGGCTCTCGAAGAAAAAAGACCGGTGGAGGCAACGCTTCACAATTACAAAAAAGACGGATCGGCGTATCGGTGCAGGATTGAGGTTGTTCCGCTCTTTGCGGCTTCACAATCTCCAACCCATTTCTTGGCCTTTGAGAAATCACTCGGATAGGAAAAGGGATTTTTGCATATGTTATTGTTTCAAAAAATCAATTCCGGTGGTTTAGTCGTGTATGACAGAATTTGAAAAATTAGCTTGCGGCCAAAAGAACACCAGGTTTTGTTTGGTCTTTTGATTCAGCAAAAACGGTGTTTCGAGAAATGGAATTTTTTCGTTTGACCTTATTCTTTCTTTAAATTCAAGGATAATTGACTATGTTTTCCCTCTGAAAAAACTTTCCTACTATGCGTAAACTACTTTTTGTTTTCCTGCTCAGCTCGTCTGTCAGTTTTGCTCAGCAGACGGGTTCGACCGTTCAAAGGAATACTATTGATACCGACTATCGTGCGATTCGACGGGATGTGCCGATGACCAATTCGATTCTTAAGGCATTTGAGGCGGGGACTCGGAACTTTTCTGGGAAGCCTGGCCCAAATTACTGGCAGCTGGAGACCGATTTTACAATCCAGGTCAGTCTGGATCCACATACCCAGACACTCACCGGAACCGAAAAAATTCTGGTACACAACAATAGCAAGGACGACCTGGATAGGATTGTGCTGCGCTTGGATCACAATATATTCAGGGGGGATGTGCCACGGGGATTTTCCATTCCCGCCGAGCAGACCGAAGGCATGGTAGTCACCCGGATCAATGTTGCGGGAGAGGAAATAGATCTCACTGAAATTAGGCTGAGAAGAGGCCAGACCCCAAAAAATGGGGTAAGCGGGCTGAAAAAAACGATTGCAACCATCTATCTCGCCCAGCCCATCAAAGCGGGAAGCAAGACAGAACTGGAGATTGATTGGCATACCAAATTACCTGGTGGCACCGAGGGACAGGGGCATCGCATGACCCAGCGATTTGACAGCACGCTTTTTCAGCCTACCCAATGGTTCCCAAGGCTGGCGAAATACGACGATTTGAGAGGTTGGGAAACCAGTCCCTACTTGGGCCCCGCGGAGTTTTACAATAATTTCGGGAAGTTTGACGTCTCCATCACCGTACCCGGTGGATGGATTGTGAGCGGTACGGGGGTCTTGCAAAACCCAAAGGAGGTGATGACAGCTCCCTCGATCGAGCGATTTGGGAAAATCCTGGAGTCGGACGAGGAAACTACCATTGTTGCCGAAGATGAAAGGGGCCCTAGAAAAGCTACCGCATTCGGCGAAAAACTCACCTGGCATTTTGTCGCGGACAAGGTAAATGACTTTGCTTGGGCTACCTCTGCGGATTTTATCTGGAAGGGAACCAGGGCGGATATTCCGGGCAAGGGCTACGTGCCCATTTATATGGTATACGAGCCGGAGCGGGCCAGAAACTATGAGAATGCCGCAAGAATTACCCGCCATGCGCTGGAGTTCTATTCCAAGCTTTGGGCGCCTTATCCTTTTCCCCAATTGACTCTTCAAGATGGCCCGAGTGCGGGTATGGAATATCCCATGGTGATCAATTCAAACCAGGGTGTTGCAGACCACGAGACCGCTCACCAGTGGTGGCCGATGATGCTTGGCACCAATGAAACACGCTATGGCTGGATGGACGAGGGTTTTAATCAGTACATGAACATCCTATCTGATGCAGACTCCCGCGGGGTTCCTGCCAGATTGGACGGCTTGGGCCAAAGCTATGGAAGAATCAGCGGGAGCGAGGACGAAGCTCCACTGATGTGGAGCGCCAATGATGCGGGTATGGGATACGGTTTTCAGACCTATCAGAAAACGCCACTGATGCTTTCCATGCTCGGTGGGATAGTTGGGGACGAAGCAGTCATCAGCGCAATGAAGAAGTATACCGCATCGTGGGCTTTCAAACATCCCTCACCCTGGGATTTCATGTTTTTCATGAACCATGAGCTGGGTCAAAACCTGGAGTGGTTCTGGTATTATTGGTTGTTTACGACTGAGTCTGTCGACGGCTCCATTTCGGACGTGAAAACCGAGGGGGGAAAAACTACCGTCACTTTGCGTCAAGACGGGCAAATGCCATCACCGGTGGTGCTGAGGGTAGAGTTTGAAGCAAACAGCCCGGATCTAAAACCTTCACCAAACGCAGAGATTCTTGATCCAAATACAGCTGAAGTGACTTGGCCCGTGGATGTTTGGTGGGGAGGAAGCAAGACCTTCGACGCGGTTTTGGATTTTGGACCGAGGAAAATCAAGAAAATCACCCTGGATCCCCACGGTCGTTTTCCAGACAGGGATGTTTCTGACAATGTGTGGCCGAAACAATAGTGGCGTACACCTAGGCAATTTTGCTTAGGTGTTTTTTTGTCATTCCAATTTTTTTCTGCGATGGGAATAAATGGTCGGCCATTCAGAAAGTATTTGCGATTGTGAAGATGGTGGAGAAAAGTAAGGCAGGCCTGTTGGCTTTTCAACCATATCAAGGAAATTGATTGCCATGCGATTGGCGGAGGTGAAAGTGCTGAATTGATGTCTACTACTTTTCAAGACCCGTTTGGGACGATAGGCGCGTCATTTTGCCAGCGGGAATTCTAGATGACTACTTTGCGATTCAGCCGAATAATTGTCTTCCTGAGACATTTATGGGTTTAAAAAACATTTTAATTATTGGGAAAAACATTTTATTGTTTAGGAAAAATATATTAACTAAGGGGAAGTTTCAATGAGTAGCTAGAAAATCCATTGTATTTCCTTAAATCAAAGTATAGAAAATGCCTGACAAAATTACCGTGAAGGCCTTTTTTTGAAAATCGCCCATAACCTAGAGAATTTAGGCTTTTATCGGAATCCTCAAATCTTCCAAGATTAGACTCCTATAAAGAAAAAAAACCGGAAATGCAGTAGTGTTTATCTCTTGCTCTACTTCGCTAGCACATTGGCAAAGATGGGACTTAGTGGGCGAAGCTGTGTCTAGGCTTATCCAAGGAAATGACGGGGGAGGTACCTAGATGAATTTTGGAATTTGGTTTTTCTAAGGCAATTCAATATGTGCGTTGATGTCAGGTACTGATTAGAGTTGGGTTGCTTTTGGTTGTTGTAAAAGGTATTTGGAGCGGATGAAGCTTTGAAAAAGGGCAGCTTTTATTTCATCTATTCCAAATGAGTATTAGTTAACTATCGGTCGGTTTTATCTTATCAAGCAATTAAAAGGTGAATTTTTCTATTCTGTTTGTCTGCCTTGTGATTTTTTTGCTGGTATTGAGCTTGTATAACAACTGGTTGCGACCGGCTTTGGCCTTTGTGATAGCATCAATGACCTTTGTTGTTTTTCAAATATTAAGTATTGAGGACCTATTAGCTGGGTTGGCAAACAAACAGATCATTGTGATATTCCTGTTAGTTACCCTCACTGCCGGGATACAGCAGAATCTGGGAAAAGATTTCTTTTATCAGTTTTTTGGTAAGCACCTAAGCCCCTTTCAGTTTCGAGCAAGAATGATGGTTTTGGTATCCTCATTAAGCAGCTTGTTGAACAATACGCCCATAGTCGCCTTCATGATCCCTTTTGTGAAAAACTGGGCAGATGAAAATGGATATTCCGCTTCCAAATTTTTGATTCCATTGTCGTTCGCGACGATACTAGGAGGGATGATTACCGTCGTAGGTACCTCGACAAACCTCGTATTAAACGGTCTAATCGAGCAGAGTGGACTGCAGGGATTGGGATACAGGGATTTTTTGTTTTTGGGAGTAATAGTGTCAGTGCTTGGGTTGATTTATCTGACTTTTGCTTCAGATTTTTTTTTAAAGGATCGAAAGGGGAACAAAGAGCAGGTCATTGGGCATCTTAACGAATATTTGGTCGAAACCAAAGTCGAAAGGAACTCCTCGATTATCGGAAAGACTATAGAGACGGCAGGTTTACGGCATCTCAAGGAGTTGTTTTTGGTAGAGCTAAAAAGGGGAGAAAGGACTATCCCCGCTGTGGGCTCCAGCGTGGAGGTCTTTGAGGGGGATTATTTGTTTTTTGCAGGGAATACCCAAGCGATATTGAATTTGATTAACTCAAATAATGGGTTAGTTCTCCCAGATCAAAGCCAAATTCATCAAAATGGTTTTTCGTCCCTTTCCGAAGCTATTATTCCGACGGGTAGCAATTTGGTAGGCCAAACCCTAAGGGATTCTGGATTTAGGGATAGATACAAAGCCTCAGTAATCTCGATCTACAGAAAAGGCGAAAAAGTAAAAGGCAACCTAGGCGAAACTAAACTTCAGGCTGGAGATTTTTTGCTGATGATATGTGCCAAGGACTGGGATCGGAATAAGAATTCCAGGGATCTTATCTTGATTTCAAACAAAGGAGAGTTGGAAAAAAAGAAGTCTTTGAAACAGATATTGCCCAGTATTTTCTCTTTGGGATTTTTGATTTTAGGTATTCTGGGATTTATGGAGTTGTTTTTCGGTGCATTTCTTGGGATTCTTGTGATGGTTTCATGTAAAATCCTCAAAATGAAGCACATTAAAAACTCCATTGATTTGGAGCTTCTAATAGTTTTGGTCTGCTCGTTGTCAATAGGTGTCGCCATTCAGAAATCGGGTACGGCTGGGTTTATTGTCGAAGGGATAAAGTGGGTTACGGATGAAGGCTCTCCAATTTTCAATATCGGCATCCTATTTTTGATAACTATGGGATTGACCTCTTTGATCACCAACGCGGCTGCAGTATCCATTATGTTTCCGATCGCTTTGGAAATGGGGACCCAATCTGGCGGGATGCTGACCCCCTATTTTGTAGCCATAGCATTTGCGGCCTCTGCGGATTTTATGACCCCCATTGGATACCAAACCAACCTGATGGTCATGGGGCCGGGAAACTACCAATTCTCAGACTATGCAAGAATCGGATTACCGTTGACTATAATTTATGGTTTAAGTACGCTTGTCTTTATTAATTTTTATTACTTCTGATATGGAAAATCACATACATCCTGCGGTTTTTAAAATTTCAAGGCAGTTGAGGATTGAACGGCTGAATCAAAAGCCCAAATTGATTTGGTTCACTGGACTCTCGGGGTCTGGAAAATCCACGTTGGCGAATGCGGTGGAAGTCCAGTTGTTTGAGGCTGGATATTCGACCTATCTTTTGGATGGGGATAATATTCGTACGGGATTGAATAAAGATCTGGGGTTTTCAAAAGAGGACAGGGTGGAAAATATCAGAAGGATAGCAGAAGTCGCCAAATTGATGATGGACGCAGGTTTGATCGTGGTTTCTGCGTTTATTTCCCCTTTTAGGGTAGAGAGACAACTGATAGCTGAGTTGGTGGGCGCCGAAAATTTCCTCGAAGTCTATGTGGATTGTCCATTGGAAGTTTGCGAGGAAAGGGATGTAAAAGGACTTTACAAAAAAGCCCGAGCGGGCGTGATTAAGAATTTTACGGGTATAGATTCTCCCTACGAAGCTCCGATAAGCCCCGCAGTGCACATCTACTCGGATAAGGAAGACTTGAAAATTTCAGTAAAAAAAGTAATTGGAGTAATTTCGGCTGCAATCGGCCACTAAGCTTAATAGTTACATTAGCCATGGGATCTTATTATTTGCCTCATTTGAAGGAACTCGAAGCTGAAGCAATTTTTGTAATAAGGGAGGTTGTGTCTCAGTTTGAAAGACCCGCACTCTTATTTTCAGGCGGAAAGGACAGCATAGTCTTGGCACATCTTGCGAAAAAAGCCTTTTATCCGGCCAAAATCCCTTTTCCATTGATCCATATCGATACTGGCCACAACTTCCCGGAAACCATCGAATTTAGGGATTGGCTTATTGGAAACTTGAGCGTTCAGCTGATCGTGGGATCGGTGCAGGAAAGTATCGACAAGGGGAGAGTAAGAGAAGAGACTGGAGTTAATGCCAGCAGAAACGCCCTTCAGACGGTGACTCTGCTGGATACCCTGGAGGCCTTTAAAATAGATGCTGCAATGGGCGGCGCCAGGAGGGATGAAGAGAAGGCTAGAGCCAAGGAGCGTTTCTTTTCTCACCGGGACGAATTCGGACAATGGGACCCGAAAAATCAGAGGCCGGAATTGTGGAATCTTTTTAACGGTAAAAAACACCATGGGGAACATTTCAGGATTTTCCCGATTTCCAATTGGACGGAAATGGATGTATGGCAGTATATCAAGGAGGAAAACATCGCACTTCCTTCCCTGTATTTTTCCCATGAAAGGGATTGTGTCGTGAGAGATGAGGTCATTTTGGCCAAATCCGAATATTTGCCATTAAAGGAAGGAGAGCGGGTGCAGAGGCTTGTGGTTAGGTATCGAACCTGTGGGGACATGCCTATTACAGGGGCGGTGCTTTCCAATGCTGATACGTTGGAATTGATCATCGAGGAGGTCGCGACAACCAGGACTACGGAACGAGGCACACGGGCTGATGACAAGAGGGGCGAAACAGCCATGGAGGATAGGAAAAAGGCTGGCTATTTCTAAGTTTTAGTTTGCGTGTCAAATGAACCAAATAAATGAAATTTTACCCTGATTTTTTGACTCTTAAGATTCAACGATTAAATGAGCATACAAGAAAACAATCAACTTCTACGATTCACCACGGCAGGCTCTGTCGATGACGGGAAAAGTACGCTGATCGGAAGACTGCTTTACGATTCAAAATCCATTTTCGAAGACCAAATCGAGGCGGTGAAGACTTCTTCGGAGAAAAAAGGCTTTGATTATGTGGATTTGTCGCTTTTGACAGATGGTCTTAGGTCAGAGCGGGAGCAGGGAATTACCATTGATGTCGCTTATCGATACTTTGCCACGCCAAAGCGAAAGTTCATCATAGCGGATACCCCGGGACATATTCAATATACCCGGAATATGGTCACGGGGGCTTCGACTGCGAACCTTGCGATAATCTTGATAGACGCTCGAAAGGGGCTCTTGGAACAGACACATCGACATTCCTTTATCGCTTCGCTGTTGAAAATCCCGCATGTGGTCGTCTGTGTGAACAAAATGGATCTGGTCGACTACTCTGAGGAAGTGTACAACCGGATTGTTGCCGATTACCAGGCATTTTCCAGTAAGCTGGACATCAAGGATGTCCAATTCGTGCCTATCTCTGCGTTGAACGGAGACAATGTAGTGGCCCGTTCGGAGAATATGGATTGGTATGAGGGGGCCACATTATTGTATCATCTGGAACATGTTCATATCGCGTCTGATTTCAACCACATTGATTGTAGATTTCCTGTCCAAATGGTGATTCGTCCCCATACCTTGGGTTTCCAGGATTTTCGGGGATATGCAGGCAGGGTTGACGGTGGCATTTTTAAGCCTGGGGATGAGGTGAAAGTCTTGCCTTCTGGATTTACTTCGAAAATCAAGAGCATTGAGCTGGACGGTAAATCCATCGTTGAAGCCTACGCCCCCATGTCCGTCACGATGACTTTGCAGGACGAAATAGACATAAGTAGGGGAGACATGATCGTAAGACCAAACAATCAGCCCAATGTGGAGCAGGACTTGGAGGTGATGGTATGTTGGATGAATCAGAAAACCTTGCAAAGCCGAACCAAGGTGATCGTAAAACATACTACCAAGGAATGTCAGGCAATGGTGAAGGACATTCAATACTCCGTGGATGTCAATACGCTGCATAGAATCGAAGGAATAACGGAAATCGGAATGAACGATATTGCCAGAATTTCCCTCCGCACGGCCCAGCCTTTATTTTTTGATTCCTATCGAAGGAACAGACAAACAGGTTCGCTTATTCTCATTGATCCGAACACCAATGAGACCGTCGGCGCCGGAATGATCGTCTGAGAAACAGGGTATAGAAGGTAGTATCCGAAACAGGTTTTGTGAAAAAAAATCCAGCTTGTCAGTAGATCGACCAAAATCTGCCACCAGAAAAAATACTTGTCGGTACTTGGGAGTGTATCATACAGTTCACAGGCCTGAAGAAATAGAGTTATGCATACAATCAATTTAAGGGAACTTACAGCCTTAGCCAAGGAGGCCTCCTTGGCAGCTGGAAATGCGATGATGGACATTTACAAGTCAGACGACTTTGGGATAGAGATCAAAGGGGACAATTCGCCATTGACCAAAGCAGATCTAGCTGCCCATCGAGTGATAGTCGGATTTCTGGAGCGAACTGGTTTACCGATACTCTCTGAAGAAGGCAAAGATATATCCTATCACGAAAGGAAAAATTGGGACTACTTCTGGATGGTAGACCCATTGGACGGAACCAAAGAGTTTATAAAGAAGAATGGGGAATTCACGGTAAACATAGCCCTAATCCACAAGGATGTCCCTGTTTTAGGCGTAGTATATGCTCCCGTTTTGGGCTGGCTGTATTGGGGGAATGAAGAGGAAGGGGCATGGAAACAGGCAAATGGAGCTTCTCCATACCAGCTTGAAAGACGAGAAAGTCCCGAGGTCAAAACAATTGTCGCCAGCAAATCCCATTTGAATCCCGAGACGCAGGAGTTTATTGCGCGATACCCCGGTGTTGAAGTGATTTCCATGGGTTCATCCTTGAAATTCATGCTGGTGGCGGAGGGAAAAGCACAGATTTATCCAAGATTTGCCCCAACCATGGAGTGGGATACCGCGGCTGCCCATGGCGTGGTGATTGCTATGGGTGGGAGTGTCGAAATCTATCCAAGCGGAGACCCACTTCCCTACAATAAGGCAGATTTGCTGAATTCCTGGTTTCTCGTTTCTTAAAAAGATTATTTTTTTCTCGTCTAGAGGAATATAGGGACTTCAAGTAGATCCTACCCTTAGTGCCTGAAGGGATCAAGGCACAAGTGAAATTTCAGGAAGTTTTAAAACATAATTGGTATCAGATTTTGGACCATGCCTCAATTTATCAGGGCATGGTTTTTTGTTTGATCAATGGCCAGAAATGACGATTTGAATACCCGTTAATCGATGGGCTGGTAACGGACTAGAATGTCAGTGCGGGTTTTTTGGTAGACTTTTGGGGAAAATTGTCCATAACTGCCGATTGCAGTCTAGAACTTCATCAAAAAAATTTATTGGAAGGCATGATGGAGTCATAGGCGAGACAGCTACCTGATTTTTTCCTAAATTTCAAAGAAGTTGATAATTATGGGCTTATCCAGTGTCAAAATAGTTCGGGTATAAGTATTCTCTTCGTTTTTGGGAAGGGCGCAAATTTGGCAAATTCTTTGTTTTGCTGGTTGACCATCGACAAGTCGCTTTTGAAGACCTCCCATTTATTAGGTAAAGTCATACTTTGGGATTTGTACGGCGGCATAAGAGCATTTGCCCATCGATATGAAAAAAGCGATAAAAAACAGGAAAAAAAATGAGTACAAAAATTGCTCATTTTGCTACCTTTGTCGACAGGATTTTAGAAAATGCCTCAAATTTTCATTTTGAGGCAGTTTTTTTTAAAAAAGTTGCCCATAACCTCATTGGTTTAATTTTCCTCTGAAAGGAACTTAAACCTGCTAAGACCAGAGACATAAGACGAAAGAATTTGATGGGTACGGAGCATTATTTATTGCTCCATTGTGCTTTTTCTCTCCTTCGAATTTTGCTCAATCATGGGACTGAAAGGGCGAAGCTGTACCTAGGCGGATGTAGGTTAGTCTAGTCGATTTCACTAATTAACCTGTTAGTTTTTGGTCGATGTTAATTGGAAATAAAGTGGCTTAATGGAATGTTTGAAGAAATCAGTCTGGCATTTTATGTATAAGTTTTTTATATGAGTGAGATTAAAGAGTTTAGAACAATTAACGTAATTCTTTCCGGTGGAGTAGGGTCAAGGCTTTGGCCATTATCCCGAAAGGCTAGGCCAAAGCAATATCTTCCGATTTTTGGGGGCCAAACGCTTTTCCAGAAAACAGTACTTAGAAACAAGCCATTTTGCGATGAGGTCATTGTAGTTGGTAATTGTGACAATTATGAACTCTCGCGAACCGACCTCAAAAACGCGGAGGTTGAAAGGTATTCCGAAATCATCGAAGCCTGTCCAAGAAATACAGCTGCAGCGATCGCATTTTCCGCATTTGCGGCAGATCCTAATGATATCCTGTTCGTTACTCCGTCTGATCATCTGATTCAAGCTGACGAACTCTATGAATCGTCAGTTTCCAGAGCGATTCAGCTCGCAAGCCAAGGGTTTATTGTGACTTTTGGCCTCAAGCCGTCCAAGCCGGAGACAGGCTATGGCTATATTGAATCCGATGGCGAGAATGTACTTAGTTTTAGGGAAAAGCCAGATTTTCATACAGCTTTACGCTTTTTGGCGCAAGGTAACTTCCACTGGAACTCGGGTATGTTTTGTTTCAGAGCAGGAGCGTATTTGGAAGAACTTCATAAATATGAATCAGAGGTATTTAAGGCGTCAAAAGAAGCCTTTGATAACTCCAAGTCGGGGAAATTGGACTTTGATCTCTCGATGAAGATCCCGTCCATATCGGTAGACTATGCGGTGATGGAGCGAACTAAAAAGATAAAGGTGGTGCCCTCCCTCTTCCAATGGTCGGACATGGGCTCCTTTGAGTCCATTTATGAATATCTTGAGCAAAGTGGACACCCGAAAGATGTATCCGGCAATATGGTCATTGGTACTTCAGTCCATACCGAATTTACGGGACTTACAAACACCATTCTGATTCAAACCCCCGATGCCATCCTGGTACTTCGTAAAGAAAATGCCCAGGAAGTGAAAAAAGTGTACGAGAGGCTGGAAAAAGAGCATCCGCATTTGGTTTAGTATATTAAGTGAAGAGTTAGTATTCAAAAGTTAATATCTTGCTTCAAAACTAACCCTTTAAACCCTTTCCCCTTGAAACGAATACTGGTCACCGGCGGAGCCGGCTTTTTGGGCTCACATCTTTGTGAGCGCCTGCTACAAGAAGGCAACGAAGTCCTTTGTGTGGATAACCTGTTTACTGGTAGGAAATCCAATATTCATCACCTGATGGATGATAAGAATTTTGAATTTCTGCGTCATGACATCACCTTTCCACTCTATGCGGAAGTGGACGAAATATACAATCTGGCTTGCCCTGCAAGTCCAGTTCATTACCAATTTGACCCGGTCCAGACTACGAAAACATCCGTGATCGGGGCGATTAATATGCTGGGTCTTGCAAAAAGACTCAGGATCAAAATACTCCAAGCAAGCACCTCAGAAGTTTATGGCGATCCGGAAGTTCATCCCCAGCCTGAGTCTTACAAAGGCAGTGTGAGCACGACTGGCATCAGAGCCTGCTATGATGAAGGAAAACGATGCGCGGAAACCCTGTTCTTTGACTACAAGAGGCAACACAAGGTGGCGATCAAGGTGATGAGGATCTTTAATACCTACGGTCCAAGAATGCACCCAAACGATGGGCGGGTGGTAAGTAACTTTATCGTTCAAGCCCTTAAAGGGCAGGATATTACCATCTTTGGGGAAGGCAAACAGACTCGGAGCTTCTGCTATGTCGACGACAACATCGAAGGAATGTATCGCCTGATGAACTCGAGGGACGGATTTACCGGCCCTGTTAACATCGGCAACCCCGGTGAATTTACCATGTTGCAACTGGCAGAGTTGGTGATTGAGCTTACCGGCAGCAAGAGTAAGCTCATATTTTTACCCTTGCCCCAAGATGATCCCATGCAGCGACAGCCAATCATAGATCTGGCAAAGAAAGAACTGGACTGGGAACCCAAAGTCAATCTTAGAACCGGCCTTGGGAAAACGATCAATTACTTTGATGAGTTGTTGAGAAATAGTTAAGGGTTAGAAGTTAAGAGTGGCCAGAATCGAGAATTTTGAAGAATTGGAAGTTTGAAAAGTGGCTCGCGAATTATTTTCCATTGTCAGGAAATAATTAGGGTGGAGAAGCTTAACAGAGATCTTGGATTTTGTTCACAACTCAACTCAGCTGCCGGATTGCTCATGGATAATTTTGCAGAGGGATTTGAGCGAGAGGAAAACAAAGAATTCATCAATTTTCTCTACCTATCCAAGGGCACATCTGGATAAGTTCGCGCTCAGATTATAGCGCGTTGGATTGTGGGTTTATATTCGAATCAGAATTCGGGGATGTTCTAGCAAGAACAGAAATGTTCAAAAGAAGATTCTCAACTTGATATTAGCTCTCAAAAATAACGGCATAAAAGATATAAATAAGCCGTATCTCCTCTTTGTCTTAAAATTATTAACCCTTAACACTCGGTTGCAGAGCGCGATCCTGGCATAACCCTTAACATCTTAACCATTAACCTGTTTTTCCTTTGAGTCAAAATCGAAACACAAAAATCTATATCGCTGGACACCGGGGAATGGTTGGTTCGGCGATCTGGAGGGCATTGGAAGCAAAAGGATATTCCAATTTGGTCGGAAGAACTTCCGTTGAATTGGATCTTAGAAGTCAAGACGCCGTAGAAGACTTCTTCTCAGTAGAGAAGCCCGATGTCGTCATCGATGCGGCTGCGAGAGTGGGAGGGATTTTAGCAAACAATACCTATCCCTATCAGTTTTTGATGGAGAATTTGCAGATTCAAAACAATCTGATTGATTCTACCTTCAGGGCTGACGTGCAGAAATTCATTTTTCTGGGATCATCCTGCATCTATCCCAAACTGGCCCCCCAACCATTAAAGGAAGAATACCTACTTACTGGGCCCTTGGAACCAACCAATGAGTGGTACGCTGTGGCTAAAATCACAGGAGTCAAAGCCTGCGAAGCGATCAGAAAGCAATATGGCAGAGATTACATTTCCCTGATGCCGACTAACCTCTACGGACCCTTTGATAATTTCGATCTCAACACATCCCACGTGCTTCCTGCGATGATCCGGAAGTTTTATCTCGCTAAAGAGAATGGGAATTCACCTGTCGAACTATGGGGCTCAGGTACTCCCATGCGGGAGTTTTTGTTCGTAGAAGATCTTGCTGACGCAGTGGTTTTTGCTTTGGAGAATGAATTCCATGACAATCTCTATAATGTCGGCACAGGTGTGGATCTAACGATTAAAAATTTAGCAGAACTGATTCAAAAAACTGTGGGACACACCGGAGAAATCCTATGGGATTCTTCCAAGCCTGACGGCACTCCCAGGAAGCTGATGGATGTGTCGAAGATGGAAAGCGCAGGCTGGAAAGCAAAGATCGGACTTGAGGAAGGCATCCAAAAAACCTATCAATGGTTTTTGGAACATCAGGGCACGTTTAAAGAAGTAAAGATTTAAAAACAGAATAATTTTTATAAATGGAGAGTAACAAACAAAAAGTCGCGTTGATAACTGGGGTGACCGGACAGGACGGTTCCTATCTTGCCGAACTTCTTTTGGAAAAAGGATATCAAGTTCATGGGATTAAACGAAGAGCCTCTTCCTTCAATACCCAGCGTGTTGATCATCTATACCAAGATCAACATCAGCAAGCGGTAAAATTCAAATTGCACTATGGCGATCTAACCGATTCTACGAATATCATCCGAATTATTCAGGAAGTGCAGCCAGATGAAATCTACAATCTTGGGGCAATGTCGCACGTAAAAGTGTCTTTTGATTCTCCAGAGTATGTGGCTAATGTGGATGGTATAGGAACGTTGAGAATACTGGAGGCTGTGCGTATTCTAGGGATGGAGAAAAAGACGAGAATTTATCAAGCTTCCACTTCCGAGTTGTATGGCGGTATGCCGGAGAATAAGAATCCAGCAGGATTCTATGATGAGAATTCACCATTTTACCCGCGCTCTCCCTATGGAGCAGCCAAGATCTACGGTTTCTGGATTACCAAGAATTATAGGGAAGCTTATGGGATGTTTGCCTGTAATGGGATACTATTTAATCATGAGTCTCCCAGAAGGGGTGAAACTTTTGTTACTCGGAAGATAACGATGGCTGCCGCTGCGATTGCCTTGGGACTACAAGATTGCTTATACCTGGGTAACCTTGATGCACTACGTGATTGGGGACATGCCAAGGACTATGTCAAGGCGATGTGGTTGATACTTCAGCAGGAGAAACCTGAAGATTTTGTAATAGCTACAGGAAAGACCACCAAAGTCAGAGACTTTGTACAAATGGCCTTTGCTCACGCAGGCCTTAAGATACGCTGGGAGGGTGAGGGAGTAAATGAAGTTGGTGTATTAGATGAAGTGGACGAGCAGAAGTATTTTAATTCTACCGGGCAAGAGTTAACGTTTGACAAATTGACATTTAACCTGGGATCCACTTTAATAAAAGTTGATCCTACATACTTCCGTCCAACTGAAGTGGATCTATTGTTAGGCGATCCCACCAAGTCAAAGACTCAACTGGGCTGGAAGCCTGAATTTGATCTTGCTGGATTGGTAGCCGACATGATGGCTTCTGACATCAGATTATTTCAAAAAGATCTGCACCTAGTCGAAAAGGGTCATGAAATTTTTAGACAGGCAGAATAATTAAATAGTCTAAAGTGACTGGTTGTCAGTATGCTCATATGGTTGCAGATGCCTTGCTATTGCTAACAGAATGGTCAGAATTTCGTATCCCGAGTTGGGATGTCGTTGGAAAATTGATTATAAATAGGATGATTTTTGATGTAGAAATATCTATGAAAGAAAATATCTGAAAACACTGGGCTTCGAAACTTGTGGAATTGGGAGCGAGTGAATTCCATAACTTTTATTCTAGCGAAATAAAAGTTGCGACAGGTGCCCTACCAAATCCAAAACCCAATTATGCTGAACTCGAGAATACGACCTAAGAGGTAGAAGATCCGATCGTCCCTGATTAAAATTGGGTTAAATGGATACCCATTTGGAAGAGAGATGGTTGAAGTTTTTTAGATGGGCAGAATAAAATCTTTTGGGAGCGAGATTTAATAATTTAAGTCAAAAAATAACCGAATTAATTATGTCGAATAAGAAAGTATATATAATTGCTGAAGCAGGTGTAAATCACAATGGTAGTGTAGAAACTGCCAAACAATTAATTTACGAAGCTAAGAGGATAGGAGCTGATTGCGTGAAATTCCAGACATTTAAGGCAAGTCAAATTGTAACCCAAAAATCACCTAAAGCAGCATATCAATTAGAGGTAACTGACAAACTGGAGAGCCAATATGATATGTTGCAAAAGTTAGAATTGGATCATAATTCCTATAAGGATTTAATGGATCTGTGCATGGAGCAAGAGATTGACTTTATGTCTACTCCCTATAACATAGAAGATGTTGATTTTTTGGATTCTCTAGGAGTTTCTAGTTTTAAAATTGCATCAGGGCAATTAACAGAGCTTCCCTTCTTAAAATATGTTGCAAAAAAGGGTAAAAGAATTTATTTGTCTACTGGTATGGGAACTTTAGCAAATGTATATGATGCCGTAGAGGCCATAAAGTCTGAAGGCAATGACGATCTAATAGTCCTCCAATGTACGACCAATTACCCTTCCAATATTGAGGACGCAAATATATTAGCAATGGTTTCTATGGGACACTCTTGCAATGTTCAAATTGGATATTCAGATCACGTAGCAAATAACTATGCTTGCTATGCTGCTGTTTCTTTAGGTGCCAGCGTCATAGAAAAGCACTTTACATTAGATAGGACAATGGCAGGGCCTGATCATTCTTCCTCGTTAAATCCACAGGAATTTGAGGACCTGATTAATGGTATCAGAAATATTGAGCGTTCTTTGGGTAGTCCTGTGAAAAGACCGTCCAAGACAGAATTACAGAATAGTTTGGGAATGAAGCGGGGAATGGTAGCATCACGGAAACTGGTCCGAGGAACTGTAATTACTGAGGAGATGATAGCGTATAAGCGGCCTCTTGCAGGACTGCCAATTAATATGCTTCGAGATATTTTGGGCAAAAAGCTTTCTAAAGAATTGAATGAAGACGATGTGTTTGACTATGATTGCATCGAATGGTAAAGATAGTTTCTATAGACGAGAAGCATTCCGAAGATCTAAATCACTTTTTAGAAAAAGCAGGTAGATCTCTTGAAACATTCAGATATTTTAATACTAGAGATATTACTTCATTGAATAGCCATTTGACAACATTGTTAGCATATTTAGGTTCAGAGCCTGTTGGCTATGGACATTTAGATAGAGATTCTGACAATATTTGGTTAGGTGTTGCTGTTTCAGAGAAGTTGCAGGGTAAAGGAGTAGGTAAATTGATCATGAAGAGTCTATTGAGTTTTGCCGATGATTATGATATAGCCATTGTGTCACTTACTGTTGATATAAATAATGAAGGTGCAATTAATTTATATAGGAAGTTCGGATTTGTTATAAAAGAGACGCAAAATAAGACTAGATACTTAATGCAGAGGTCTAAATATGAATAAAAATCTTTATGTAAGCACAGTTGCCTTTAAGGGGAAATCTATTGCAGAAATAGAAAGCTTGTGTCTCAAGAATGAATGGCAATTAGAATTCAGTTCTGGCTTAGCTATTTCACCCAATATAAAAGAGATATACCTTCAGAGCAAGGTAAACCGAATGCCACACAATTATTTTCCTGCCCCAAATAATCCATTTGTTATTAATTTAGCCAGTGAAAATGATGGAATTAGAAGGAGGTCAATAGCGCATAGCATACAAGGACTTGAAATGGCAAAATCAAGTAATTCACCGTTTTACGCTGCTCATGCAGGTTTTTGTATCGACCCTGATCCTAATGAACTTGGAAAAGTTTTAAGGGTCGATTTAAGTTATAATAAAGTAAATAATAAAGAGTTATTTTTAGATTCTATACGGGAAATATTAACAGTGGCTGATAAGTTGGATATAGACTTTCTTGTCGAAAACAATGTTTTAGCTCCATTCAACTACCAGTATGGAAAGAACCCTTTGTTGTGCTGTCAGTATGATGAAATTAAATGGTTGTTTGATAGAATTAGAAATAAGAGGCTTGGTTTATTATTGGATACGGCACACCTAAAGGTGTCGTGTTATACTTTGAAACTAGACCTCAAAAGTCAATTTAAATTATTAAAGCCTTTCATAAGAGGATTACATCACAGTGATAATAACGGGCTGATAGACTCAAATATGAGACTAAATGAAGATTATTGGTTTCTTGAATTCAAAGAGGATTATCTTGAGTATGTTCAGGTCTTAGAAGTGAAGGATCTTAATGAAAATGAAATCAGACAACAATTACAAATACTTTCATAACGTGAATTTAGAAGCACTTAAAATTTTTGACCATAATTCCATAAAAGAAGCATTGCAAGCTTTGGATATTAACGGTCGTGGAACTTTATTCGTTTTGGACGAGAAAGGGATTCTTCAAGGAATTGTAACAGATGGGGATATTCGAAGGTCATTATTAAAGGGTGTAAACATTAATGATAGGGTTTGTGATGTAATGAATACCTCCTTTGTTTGTTTAAGTGTAGATGCTGATAATAATGAAATTTTAGCGTCTCTTTCAAAAAAAATAAAGCTTATTCCCTTAATCGACAAAGATTCAAAACTTGTTGACTATGCTTCTATAGATCGATTGCATAATATATCTATATCATCTCCTTTGTTGGAGGGAAATGAGTTGAAATATATTACAGAGTGTATTCATACGAATTGGATATCAAGTCAAGGGAAATTTGTAAGGGGATTTGAGTCTCTATTTGAGCAATATCATTCGGGATACAAAGCACTCGCAGTCAGTAACGGAACTGTGGCTCTTCATTTGGCTTTAGCGGCATTAGGTATAGGAAAAGGAGACGAAGTAATCGTTCCTGATCTTACTTTTGCAGCATCTGTGAATGCTATTATTTATACAGGTGCCACACCGGTACTTGTTGATGTGGAAATGGACTCTTGGAATGTATCGGTAGATAAAATCAAAAAGGCAATATCATCCAAAACGAAGGCTATAATGCCGGTTCACTTGTACGGTTTACCTTGTAATATGGAGGAAATTGCAGCAATTGCAAAGGAGTATAAACTTTTTGTTGTTGAAGATTGTGCTGAAGCTCTCGGTTCTACATTTATTGGAAGACCGGTTGGAACGTTTGGAGATGCAGCAACTTTTAGTTTTTTTGGAAACAAAACAATTACAACTGGTGAAGGTGGAATGATCTTATTTAAAGATAAGGTTATTGCTGAAAGAGCTGCAATGTTGAGAGATCATGGTATGAATAAGAACAGACGCTACTGGCATGACGAAGTAGGCTACAATTATCGTTTAACAAATATACAGGCTGCTATCGGTGTGGCACAGTTCGAAAGACTTGAAGAGTTTGTTCGAAGGAAGCGGAATACGGCAAGTATTTATAATTTCAGGCTTGGTAAATATAGCTTTCTAAGATTACCTATTTCTAATGATGAATTTTATAATTCATTTTGGCTATATACTTTATTAGTTAATGAAGATGCGCCTTTTAACAGAGGTGATTTAATGGATTTTTTAAAACACAGGGCAGTTGAAACACGTCCCGTGTTTTTTCCATTGCATTCCATGCCTCCGTATATTGATTATGGAAAGAGTTCTGAGTTGTACAACTCAATTCAAATTTCAAATACAGGTATGAGCCTCCCGTCAGCGGTTAGCTTGTCAGAAAGAGAAGCATATTATATATGTGACTGTATAGATCAGTTTGTCCAGAATTATATTTAGTTGAAAAGATAGTTATGAAGCTACTTTTTTTGATTCCCGCAAGGGGAGGATCTAAAGGATTACCGAATAAGAATATTCGACTTCTATCGGGTAAGCCTTTAATTGCCTATAGTATAGAGGCCGCACTAGATTGCTATCCTGACTCGGAGGTTTGTGTATCAACTGATTCCCTGGAAATTGGAGCTATCGCTCAAAAATATGGAGCGAAGGTGCCATTCCTGCGACCAAATCACTTAGCTTCCGATTCATCTACAACGGAGGATGTAATCGTTCATGCTATTAATTTTTATTTGGATAACGGATTACGGTTTGACTACGTAATTTACCTTCAGCCCACTTCCCCCCTCCGGAGAAAAGAGGATATTTTAAATGCGATAGCTGAAATAAAAGATGATACAGAATTGCTAGTATCTGTTAAAGAGACAGATGCTAATCCATACTATGTGCTATTTGAAGAGGATAACAATGGTGTATTAGCAAAAGTAAAGACGGGTATTTTTACACGAAGACAAGATTGTCCCAAAGTATATGAGTTAAATGGATCGATTTATATTGTTAATACGCAATTGCTTTTAGAGAAAGGTTATCAGCGGCTATCGATGCGTAAAATTGTGATGGAAAAACGATTTTCAATTGATATTGATGATATAATAGATTTTAAGATTGCTGAAATCTTGTTAAATGAATTTGGAACGAGTTAATAATATGTTCTAATTTTCATTTGAAGGAAAGCGATAAATGTTTTTGATTTTTTTTATAGTTTGTGTTGGATTCTGTAGTCATCATCGTAATGTGTCTGTTAGCGTCTAGACGGTGTTATGAGTTACTATATTGTTTAAAATTATTTAACAAGTTTCATAAGTATTAGAATAATTTACACTAAGATTTGAGTAAGCTACTATCGAATACCTTATATTATTCTATCGGGAATTTCGTTTCCAAAGGATTGAGTTTTATACTTTTGCCTTTGTATTTAAATTACCTCTCACCAGAAGAGTATGGCATTGTAACTTCAATGCAGGTACTTTCTGGGATTATAGTTATTTTTTTTACTTTTGGCCTTGAAAGATCAATTTATCGATTGTTTTTTGATTATAAAACAGAATTTAAGAGAAAGATTTTTCTTGGAACTATTGCGATTTCTATAATTACCATTTCTTTAATTGTATGTTTTTTTTTATTTGCTTTTTCTGAGACCTTTGTGAAGATATATAAGTCAATCCCCTTTCACCCGTTTTATACATATTCGATCATAACTGCCGTGTTAATGACCTTTGAACTGGTTCCATTTATAGCATTGCAAGTAAGGGAAAAAGCCGCTCAATATTTGTCTTTTTCATTAACTATATTAGTCGTTAGAGTAGTTCCAGTAATTTGGTTTGTAGTCTATGCGAATGAAGGTGCTGTTGGAATGTTAAAGGGAACAATGATTGGAAATCTTCTGGCATTGTTACTTCTTATTCCACTTACCTTATCTCAAGTTGTCTTAAGATTTAATTTTCGAATATTAAAAAATACACTTGCCTATTGTTTGCCATTGGTTCCACTGGTTCTTTCTTCATGGATTGTGAATATGTCGGATCGGATATTTATTGAAAGATATTTTGGCACATATGATGTAGGTATATATTCATTAGCTTATAAGATTGGGCAACTAGTACAGTTTGTTTCGTTATCTATTTTAATGGCGTACAATCCTGTTTTTTATAAAGTGGCAAATTCTGAAGATGAGTCCAAAGCTAAAATTAAGTTGGGAAATATTAATAATATGGTGGTACATATATTGATGTACATCGGATTCAGTGTTTCCTTTCTTTCTAAGGATATTACATATTTATTTTTTGACAGGGAATATTTAGGAGCTTATCAGATAGTTCCATTAATAGCGCTTGGATATTTCTTTATTCAGCTTGTATCATTGCAAAATCTTTCATTTCATCAACATAAAAAAAGCTTGGTAATAATGAATATTAATCTAGTAGCGGCTTTTATTAATATTACTATGAATTTCTTACTTATTAAAGAGTTTGGATATCTCGGTGCTGCATGGGCTACAGTATTAACTCAAATTATTTTATTTTCAATAGTATATAGTTTTTCCAGAAAATACTATTTTATTCCATTTAATTGGGTTGAGATTTTACCCTTTATTATTATATTTTCTTCTATTGTTATTATAAACGTTTTTGTTCTGGAATATGGTTTCTATCCTTTTCTAATGAAATTATTTGCGGTTTTATTTATTGGTTTTCTAATGGTCATATTTAAAAGAAAGTCAATTTCTGAGTTGAGAGTTTCATGATAAAATTTGTTATGCCGGTTTTTGAAGGTTTTAGGTATTTAGTATGAAAAAAACATTGACATTTTTATTTGTTTTATTTAAAATCGATTTGCTTTTAATGCGTTTGTATACATTCGTAAATGTATGTAAAGTAGAAAGAATTAGGCGAACTGGAATACCGTTGAATTTTATTCCACAAGGATCGGGAAGTATTGATATAGAAGGAAATATTAGTAAGTTCCATATAGATTCAACCAGTCATTTGAAATCTAATACGTATATACAATGTGATGGAGGTGTTGAAATTGGTCGTTACTTTCATACTGGAAGGGGGTTAACTATATATTCAGTTAAACATAACTATAAAAATGCATCTGCTATTCCGTATGATTCTAAAATCATATATCAACAGGTAGTAATTGGTGATTTTGTATGGTGTGGAAGTAATGTTACAATATTAAGTGGAGTTCGAATTGGAGAGGGAGCGATTGTGGCAGCGGGGTCAGTAGTAGTTAGTGACGTCCCTCCTTACGCAATTGTTAGAGGGAACCCCGCAGCAATAGTGAAATATAGGGATTCTGAAAAATTTAATATGTTAAAGGAAAAACATCTTTTTTTTTAAATTAAATATGCTTAGATTATTGTATAAACTATATTACAGGATTTATGGTATTTTCATTATTCATAAATTTAAAGCTGTAGATTGCGATCTGAGTAAATTAGTTATTGGTCCGGATGTTAAAACTCGTTTTAATATATTATTTCCACAGAATCTAAGTATCGGAGCTAATACCGTTATCAATGGTGATTTATATATAAATGCTTTAGGGAGAGTGTCAATAGGTAAATATTGCCATTTAGCAAAGGGATTAACTATTTTATCATCTAATCATAACTGGGACTCTGAAAATTCAATTCCGTATGATAATGTAAATTTGCTAAAACCTGTTGTGATAAAGGATTTTGTATGGTGCGGTGCAAATGTGACTATAATTCCAGGAGTTACTATTGGAGAAGGTGTTGTTGTAGCTGCTGGTACTGTGGTAACCAAGGACGTTCCAGACTGTGCTATTGTCGGGGGGAATCCTCACAGTATTATCAAGTATAGAGATGTTGATAAATTTAACAGATTGAAATTGCAGGGCAATTTCTTTTAATTAAGTGATATGATATTGGTTTTCTGTCTTTCAAATTTATTTGTACCGGCAACTTTAACTATCATCAATAGAGAAGATGAGGGGGAGATAATGGTGTACACTTACGAGAGTAATATCTATGACTATTTTAAAACTTTGGACCTTTCTAACGTAATACTTTATTTACGTCCTCAAATTGATGTTTCCAAGCCACTATCTTTTATGCGACTTCGTAGATCCATTTTCTACGATATAAAGAAATATGGATTTAAAGAGGTGTTTTTTTTCCACAATTCTTTTGGTGGATTTGAAAATTGGCTTATTTATAAATTGGCGAGTGAGTCGAGGATTTTTTTCTGGCCAATATTTAATAATTTGAATTTTAAGATTAAATACACATTTCGGTCTTTATTTCATGTTTTCATATCTAGGTTTATATATAGAGCTGAAGTCAATCCTTTGTGGAATGGTCAGGTATTCATTTATAAAATGAATGATACTTTTTTTAATAAACTAGGTGCAATTGAGCATGTCATTCCTATAGACCATAAGTTTATAAATAAGTTATTAGGAGACAAAACTTTGTTAGGTAGTACAACGTCGATCTTACTTTTAATTGGTTCGATTGTGGAGCTTAATCAGGTAGACGAGCTGGAGTATACAAATAAGATAGATAGATTGATTGAAAATGTCGGTTTTAACAATATTATAGTTAAAGCTCATCCAAGATACTCCAATAAGTTTTCATTAGAATATAAATTGGACGAAGTGCCGGCCTATGTGCCTGCAAATGTGCTACTTTCAAAGTATCAGGTGGTTATTGGATATACAACTAGTGTTGTTACAGAGGCTGCCGAAATGGGACTTTTAGCGATATCTCTCGTCGACTATTTTGTTCCGCAAAGTGTTGAACGAAAAAACAATTACAAAGATTATCTTTTAAGTAATTTGAGGTCAGGACATATTCATTTTCCAAAGACGATTGCTGAACTTCTTTTTATCTTAGAAAATCATGGACATAAACTTGGTTTAATAGATTAATTTAATGAATGTTGCAATTTTAATTACCTGTTTTAATAGAAGGGAAACTACATTGAAATGCCTTGAGCATCTTTTTGGTCAAGATGTGGATTTTGATGTATTTCTGGTCGATGATGGAAGTATTGATGGAACAGGTGAAAGTGTTAAGGCGCGGTTTCCAGATGTTTTCGTAATTCAAGGTACAGGCAGCCTGTTTTGGAATGGTGGTATGAGACTCGCTTGGATAGAGGCGCTAAAACATAGAAAGTATGACTTTTTTATATGGTTGAATGATGATACTATACTTGATCAATCTGCAATTGCTCATTTATTAGCTTGCAATAGAGAGATAATAAAAAAAAGCGGCAGAAATGGTGTTGTAACAGGTGCTTGCCGGGTCTCTCTGGATCACGATGAGTTTAGTTATGGGGGGCGAGATTGTTCTGGAGCTCTGTATCCAAATGGCGAATTACAAAAATGTAGGTATATTAATGGCAACATAGTACTAATTCCCAATGAGATTTGTGAAGACATAGGAATATTGTCATCGAAATATACCCACGCTCATGGCGACTATGATTATGGTATTCGCGCTATAGAAGCAGGGTATTGTTGCTATACAACAAAATATTTTATTGCTACATGTGCCCCAAATGTTGGCGTACCTAAGTGGTGCAACCCGTCTACTCCACTTATGGAGAGATTAAGATTAGTTAATTCGCCAAACGGCTTTGCATTAAAGGACTTTGTTAAGTACAAACACGTTGATCAGGGTTTTGTTGCATCTATAGTTGTATACTTTAAGATTTACTTTAGAGTTTTTTTTCCTAATTTATATTTGATTTTGAAATAATGATTTCTAACAAAGCTAATTAAGCTTTTAATTCGTATGTCAAAATATCAATCTGTTTTTTAGGAATTTTTTAAAGTAATGAGAATTGTAGTATCGATCATTTTATAAATTTTAGCATTTATTATATAGTACAATAAAGTAATAATGTATACAATATTATTTATATTATCTTTATTATTCTATTATTTTGGTAGCCGCCAAAACAGTTTAATTTTTTTCTATATTTGGGGTGTTGTTTTAGCGTTATTTTCCGGTCTTAGAGGTGGATTTGTAGGAAGAGATACGCCTCAATATATTTTAGTTTTTGATGATATCGTATCAAATAATAACAATTTTATTAATGAACCTGGCTATAGGCTTTTTGTTAAGTTGGTGGATATGATAGGCGGTACGCAACATCTTGTTTTTTTAGTGATAGCTTCTGTTACTGTATATTGTTTTTGTAAGTTTATATTAAGATATAGTACAAAACCGTATTTATCTTTGTTGATTTTTGTTTTTGTAGGTCCCTTTTACTTCGCTATTTTTAACCAAATGAGGCAATATTTGGCCATTGGTGTTTTTTTGGCTTATCTTCTACCTCTTGCTGAGAACAAGAAATTGTTTAAATTCTTGTTTTTTACTGCTTGCACCGCTTTTTTTGCACATATTTCTGTGATTTTGCTTATTCCGTTTTATTTTATCGTAAATTTTAATATGCGACTTTTTGTAAAATTTGCTGTTTTTATTGTTTTTAATGCTGCGTTTGGATTTGTTTTATATTTGATTCTTCAAACTCCGTATTCCTATTTTATTGTTAGACGTTCCCAAATAGATATGGATCTTACGCTTGTATTCTTACAGGTATTAATTTCATTTATTTTCTTGTTTTTCGAAAACAGGTTAACTGATAAGGACGATAAGCAATTGACCTTTTTTAATATGGCTTTTATATCGTTTATTTTATTAACTAGTACTTTTATATATCCGAACACATCTGCTGAAGTTTTTTTAAGAATGAATAATTATCTGTTCCCCTTCATGATTGTTTTAGTGCCAAATATTACGCAACTATTTACAAGGAAAAATCGAGTTGTAATTGTTAGTATTTTATGTTGCTTTTTATGTCTCTATTATTTTCGGACAGCAATTCTTCTCGGTGAAGAATATAATTTAGCTCCCTATAGTTTTAGTATAGAATTATTTAGTTGATGGAAAGAGTTGATGTTATAATACCTACGTATAAACGACCAGTATTTTTAAAAAGGGCGATTGATAGCGTTCTTTCTCAAAGTCATCAAGGTTCTTTCGCCTTAGTTGTCGACGATAATAGTGATGGAGATCCTTTCCGAATGGAAACTGAGGCGGTTATGCGTGAGTACGCTGAAAATGAAAAAGTAGTCTATTTAAAACATGAAGTTAATAAGAATGGTGCGGCTGCGCGAAATACAGGTATTAGGTATTCAAATGCTGATTTTATTGCGTTCTTGGATGATGATGACTTTTACTTACCTAATAAAGTTAGAACGCAACTAGATGTTTTAAGAAATTTTGATTATTCTTGGGGCGGCATTTGTTGTAATCATGTAAGAAGATATAATGAATTTGCTTATAAAGCTATTCGTGTTGAGCCTAAACCAGAAGGAAATTATTGTTATGATTTTTTATCAGGACAAACAAGTATGCCTTCTAGTACATTGCTTTTTAGATCTGAAGTGTTTGATAAGGTTGGATATTTTGACGAGAGTTTTCAAAGGCATCAGGATTGGGAGTTTCTGGTCCGATACTTTAGACATTATAAACTTGCCACAACACAATCATTTGATCTTTATATGCAAGTCGATGGTTTTAGGAACTATCCCTCGTCCGAAAAAGCATTTAAATATAAATCCCATTTTTTAGATAAATACGAGAAGGATATTTACGAATTTGGTTCTGCCAAGGCAACTATGATTTATAAATATCAGTGGATAGATGTTGCTTGCTTGTATCTAAAGGAAAAAAAGTATAAGAAGGGAATTGACCTATTGAAATCTAAAGTTTTTAAAGGGGGTATTAAGAAAGGGGACATAATTTACATTCTTTTTTTTCTCATTCAAGCTTATTTACCATCTGTGAAAAGATTGTCTTTTTTTGTTTTAGGTCTTACAAAGTATAGGGAGTTTTCAGGTAATAAGTTTAGTACAGGCATATAGGGACTATTGTTTATTTTTAATTTTAGCTTTAATATTTTGTTGTGAAGAAAATAATAGTTACTGGCGGAAGTGGCTTTATTGGTACTAATTTAATGGAATTCTATCTATCAGAAAGAAAGAATTTTGAGGTCATTAATTTGGATCTGATCGAACCCAAAATAAAGGAGCATCAGCCGTTTTGGAAAAAAGTAGATCTGAGAAGTAAGGCGGAATTGAAAAAGATATTCGTCGATTTTGATCCAGCTTTTGTGGTGCACTTAGCCGCAAGAACAGACCTTAACGGAACGACTATTGAAGATTATGATTCAAACACAACTGGAGTATCTAATCTTTTAGAGGCATGCAATGAATGTCCAAGCCTTCAAAGAGTGTTATTTACATCGTCTATGCTTGTGTGTGAGGTAGGATATCAACCTAAGCATGATTTCGACTATTGTCCTTCGACCATTTATGGAGAGAGTAAGGTTATTACTGAAAGTCTTGTACGAGAGAAACCATTACCCTATGAATGGGCTATTTTAAGACCTACTTCGATCTGGGGACCCTGGTTTGGTGAACCCTATCGCAATTTTTTTGATATGATGATTGCTAGAAAGTATTTTCATATAGGCAATTGTAGTTGCACAAAAACCTATGGTTTTGTTGACAATGCAGTATATCAGATTAACAGTATTCTTTTTGGAAGTAGAAATGATATTAATGAGAAACCCTTTTATTTAGGTGATTATACACCCTATAATCTAGAAGATTGGGCTAATGAGGTAGGAAAAGCGTTGGGAAATAAAGTGTATAGATTACCTCTATTTGCGCTAACTTTGATGGCTAAAGGTGGAGACATATTGAAATGGATTGGGATAGGGTTTCCGCTTACATCATTTAGGCTTAAAAATATGACGACTGATAACATTATTGATATGAAGTCTACGGAGGAAATAGCTCCCTTTCTTCCGGTTTCCAGGAAAGAGGGAGTGAAGAAAGTTCTAGATTGGCTTTGTGGTTGAGAAATTATATTTTTTCAGAATTTGTTTTTGGAATCGGTTTAAGAATGACTTAGTGCTGATTTTGAAATTTTTTCCGGAATTTCAACCTTATCGTTTTCAATATTGCTTTGTAAGCAGACACATTATTGTTACATCATATTGACAAAAATAGCTGTTGAAGTTTTGAGGACTAGGGAAAGTAAAGAAAATATAAAATATTAAGTTACTATTTAGCTCTTGTTTTTATTGAATATCTTGATGTGTTTGTAACTTTTTTAATACCATTTATTATTGATCTGTGTTTAAAATAAATTGTCGGGCGTCTCGCATTGATTTTTTGATTTTATATGTATAGCTTGTGGAGAATAGATTGAACTTTGAAGGTTAGCTTAGTAACGGTCACATACAACTCGTGTTCCACTTTAGGGGATACAATTAACAGTATTGTTCTTCAGGACTATCCGAATATCGAATATATAGTTGTCGATGGTGCTTCTAAAGATAATACTGTTGCGGTAATTAAAAATAATCTTCACTGTATTAGTAAGTGGATTTCTGAACCGGACAATGGTTTGTACGATGCCATGAACAAGGGTATAAAGATGGCTACAGGTGATATTGTAGGTATTATTAACTCTGATGATTTTTACCATCGGCCGGATTCGATTTCTCAGATCGTAAGCGCGTTCAAGGAATTCGATCCCCAATGTGTCTATGCAGATGTCCGTTTTGTGAATCCTGGTAATCTCGAGAAAACTGTACGGTATTATCAGTCTGGGCGCTTTGCTCCGCACAAGTTTAAGCGGGGTTTGATGCCCGCCCATCCGACATTTTTTACTTACCGCGAGAATTTTGAGAAATATGGATACTACAAAACGGATTATAAGATAGCTGCTGATTTTGAATTATTGGTTCGCTTTCTTTATAAGCACAAGCTGGCTTTTCACTACCTTCCCATTGATTTAATGAAGATGCGTACGGGAGGGCTTAGTACCAAGTCTTGGAAAAGTAATCTGATCATTAACCAAGAGGATTTGCGGGCCTGTAGGGAAAATGGTCTTAAAACCAATTATTTTTGGCTTTACTCCAGATATTTCAAGAAATTATTGGAACTAATACCTGCATTGTTTTGAGATTAGTTATAATTTTCGTTTTATGCTTCTCAACGCATTTTCTTCCCGCGCAATCCCTTCCAGCTGGGTTTCCGGTACTCGAAGAACAGGACAGGAGAAATCAACTAGCTACTCCTGACTCCTTAAAATCTTCTTTCTTCCTTCGGCCAATGGCAGTAGGAATAGCCCACTATCGAGTTGAAAACTTGATTCAAAAAAATGAGTCTGGGTTAAGGATTGGAATCTATCCCTTTCTCAATACTTCAAGGGCTCTGAATAATAGGCCCTATGGTTGGGGAGATTATGAAATGATCCCAAATCCCGGAATTCAGACTTATTTTTCAGGTGGAATCCATGCAAAATATAAGTTTATTAATCTGAATTTGCGACCGGAGTTTGCCCTCGCCCAAAATTTGGGTTTTCAGACTGGATTGAATGGAATGACCGTCCAACAGATCAGAGACAAATTTCTCTACTGGAATAGAGGGGATTTTCCCGAGAAATTTGGAGATGGATGGTATTTCAAGCCTTGGTGGGGACAATCCAAATTGTCGTTTCAGTATGGTTCGTTTGAAATTGGAGCGGCTACAGAGAATATCTGGTGGGGACCGGGGCAGTTTAATGCATTGACTTTTTCGAATAATGCACAGGGATTTCCCCACTTAACCCTAAACACTACAAAACCTGCTCGAACCTTCTTGGGAAATTTTGAAGGTCAAGTGATCATGGGTGGATTAGAAAACTCTATGTATGCTCCGTCACAGGATTCTGAATTGAATGAACTTTATTTCGCTCCGTTTACGGGAGACTGGAGATATTTGAATGCTATAATGGTGTCTTATACTCCTAAGTGGATACCTGGATTTCATCTTGGTTTTTCCAGGACGTTTCAACAGTACAATGCGTCACGTGGAAATACTTTTCTGGACTGGTTTCCGATATTTGAAGGATTTCAGAAGCAAAATCAATTTGAGGATGGCAATACGGTTGACTATGATGCAAACGGAAGAGACCAAACGATCTCGCTGTTTGGTAGGTTTGTGATCCCTCAATCCAAATCTGAACTGTATTTTGAATACGGTAGGAGGGACCATGCCTACAACTGGCGGGAATATATCCTTAATCCTGAGCACGCTCGGGCATTTATATTTGGATTTAACCAATTGTTTGAGGTACCAGAGTGGGGAAAGATTGTCCAAATCCGATCGGAAATCACACAGCAACAAGAGTCTGTTAATCGTTACATAAGATATCCCGGTTTGCGGGGCGGGCAGACTTGGCATACCCATAATTTGGCAAGAGGATTTGTAAACTATGGACAGCCCTTGGGGGTAGGGATAGGCGTCGGCTCCAACGTTCAGACTTTCGAGATTTCATTGGTTGAAGGATTGGATAAAGTTGGAGTTCTTTTTGAACGGCTGGCCAATAACCAAGACTTCTATTACAAGGCATTGCTTCAAAATACGGAACGTAAGCCTTGGGTCGACCTTTCCATAGGTTTCCTGTATGACAAGAAATTCGACAACCTTGTCCTCAGTTCAAAGCTTCAATTGATCCATGCCCGCAACTACCAGTGGCAGCTTGATCCGGCTAGCACGCCGGAATTTCCCCAGGGGAAGAACCTGACCTCCGTGATGGCCCAAGCAAGTCTAATATACTTTTGGAATAAAACGGAAAAATAAGCGCTTTGGAATACAACCGTCTTTCAAAACAGAACTGGAAGAAAGTAGAGCAACAAAAAACGCCTTTGGGAGCAAAGGCGTTTTTTTATTTTTCGCTCCGGATCCGTCCGCTTGGTATACCCAACATCGGCACCTCTCCCAAGCATTTCACCATCCTGTTTTTAAAGGAGTCCAGGATCTACTACAAAGAGATGTTTGGTCTTCAATCTTCCAGCCCCAAGCGTAGGGAATTGGCTCAGTGGCACTTTTGCGGATAATCAAAATAAAATATCTGGTTTATTCAATCAAATCCTGAAGTGAAACTGGCTTAAAACCCAAATCCGTCATTCATTGTCAATAAACGAGGCTAAGATTCCTCGATAACTTGTCTGAGTCGGAGAAATGGAATAATTTAGTTTTAGGAGCAAGGCAAAAAACCTTATTTTTCCAGTAGCTATAATTTCAATACCATGAACAAAAAGATCCACCACGGCCGCAACATCAAGCGCTTCCGTGAGATGATGGGTATAAAGCAGGAGTCACTTGCCTTCGAGCTCGGCCCTGACTGGTCACAAAAGAAGATCAGCCTGCTGGAGCAAAAGGAAGAAGTGGAGGAGGAGCTGCTCAGGCAGGTAGGCGAGATTCTGCGGATTCCTGTGGAAGCATTTCAGAATTTTGACGAGGAGCAAGCTGTAAACATCATATCGAATACCTTCAATAAAGAGGCATTCATTGCCAATTCAGGAGGAAAATTTCTAATTAACCCACTCGAAGAAATCAAGAAACTCCATGAAGAGAAAATCGTGCTTTATGAACGGATGCTCAAGGAGAAGGACGAGATGATGGCCAGATTGGAGAAGCTTTTGAATAAATAGCTGGTTTATAGGGTTTACTTAACTTGATTTTTTTGCTTTTAGGCAATTGATCTAAACGAGTATTCTCACCGTGGTCTGTTTCCACGCAGACCAGATACTCACCTTCTTGTCACACAGTTGCTATTGAAAAAAAGCATCGGTTAGTCGCTAAGGAATCTTAATAAATTTCAAATGTATGTTGTACCAATCCTTCGATCTCCTGCCAAATTCCCGGCACGCTCATCCACATCTGCCTGCCAGTTGCTGGGATAAGGAAAGGCATTTCCGCTAGAACAGCCTAAGGTATAAAACAATCAAAGACTATTCTAAGACCAATACATAAGCAATAGATATGCAATACAATATTGATTTGAAATTGAAAAAAGAATGATATCTATTTGATTACTTATTACGTTACACTAACTTAAACCACATCGGATCAATAGGTTAAGATATGGGGAGAGTAAAAGGAAGTATACTGGAAGGTATCAGAGGCAAGGTAGGAGACTTGGTGTTCTATCAACTGGACGGTCAGACCTATGTACGGCGGGCTCCCGGTAAGCAAAGTAAAGCAACAAAACAAAGAACTTCCGACGCAAAAAAAATCAGTCAGTCAGTAAATACACAAACCCATAAATTTCTCCGATTTTTTACGCATTTGGTCCGTTTTGGTTTTCAGGAATGGCAGACTGGCGGGAGGAAAGCCTACCATGCGGCCGTTTCGTTTACGGCCAAGAACAGTTTTTCTTTTATTGGAAGCGGCAGGGAAAAGGAGCTCAATATTTCCTTGGTCAAATTCAGTCGGGGATCACTGCTCGGACCGGCGGAGTCCAAAGCGGAAAGGACCCCAAACGGTGTCCTGTTTACCTGGAAGAACAATTCATGGATAGCAGGGTCCCATCCACGGGATACATCGTTCTTGGTTTTGATCCACGAAAACAGGCAAAACTCGGTATGGGAGTTTATGGGAAATTCCAGGGAAAAGGAAAGCCATTTGTTGACGTTGCCCTTCCCCAAATCCAGTGACAGGTGGCATGCATTCCTGGCCTTCAGCCAAGAGAATGGCTGGACCAAAAAGAGGACGTTTTCAGACTCACTGTATCTGGGAGAAGTGTGACCTCGACCGTCTTATCTTCCTTTGATAAGGTTTTGGGCCAACGGCAATGATGGTTCCCCTATTTTCATCAACGGGCTGCCATATCCTTGGCTCATTTCAATTGTCCTTTCATTTTAACCCGGCTTACCTGATCTTTCCGATGTAGGTACTTTTGTAGAAATTTTCCCCCCTTCGTTGATTTTTGCAGCAGCTGATCGATGTCGAATTGGCACTCAGTTTAGGGTCAAAGAGAAATTCCTTTCTTAAATAGCGAAGCATCAAATTTTAGCACAAACCCTCTCAAAGTTTTTGCGATTGGACGCATAGCTCCATTAATAAACACTACAATCGATTGCATAACGAGTGCGAATGAGCAATTTTATCAAATTTGCACATTGATTTTGTGTGTTTGCGTAAAGATAAAAAGGCCTAGGATAAAAGTTGGGTTTGGTCTTTCTGGTATTAATAATTACTAAACAAAGTCAATGGAAAATCCATTTTGGATGATTAAAATTGGTTCTTGGATTCAAATAAAACCAGTATAAACTAATATTTAATTCATTAGGAATTTTTCAAAGTTCGCCTTGTTTGGTTTTTTATTCGTCAAAAACTAGGTATAGAATTTGCCGACTTGTAAATTTGTAAGAGCTTTCGCCTTTTAGACCAACCTATTATGTATTTTCTTTTAGCTACCCTTACCTCTTTTTCGCTGGGATTTTTGATTACCCCAATCGTGATTTCTGTCCTTAGAAAGGCAAAAATTGGCGATGTGCCCGGAGGTCGAAAAATACACGCCAAGTTCACTCCTTCCATGGGAGGGATTGGTTTTGTACTGGCAACCTATATTTCTCTTGCCATTTGGGGTTGGCAGTTTCCTGTACCTGATATTCGCTATCTTTTGGGTGCAATTGCACTGATGTTTTTTGTCGGTTTGAGGGACGATATGGTCGAGCTGGAAGCCAAGCATAAGCTCCTGGGTCAACTAGTTGCCGTACTCTTAGTGGTGGTGGCCGGAGATATCCGGATAAAAGACTTCCATGGATTTTTGGGCTTGTATGAGATTCCCACGATTGTTAGCTACCTATTCAGCTCCTTTGTACTCCTCGCGTTGACCAATGCATTCAATCTAATCGATGGACTGGACGGTCTTGCTGGCACTATAGCTACCATCACGCTTAGTCTTCTCGGTGGATGGTTTTACATACAGGGTTTGGAAAGCTTTGCCGTTCTCAGCTTCGCACTTTTGGGAAGTGTGCTTGCATTTTTGGTATTCAACTGGCATCCTGCAAAAATCTTTATGGGAGATACCGGATCCCTTGCCCTGGGTTTCTCGTTGGGCAGTCTGACGGTGGCTTTTATGGAACATAATGCGGCTCTACCCTCTGGAGCTTTCCTAAAATTGGAACCTTCCTTTACCGCTGGTGTCGTGTTGATGATTTACCCGCTATATGACATGGCAAGAGTATTTGCTAGAAGGATTTCTCAAGGAAAGCACCCCATGTCGGCGGATAAGAGCCATATCCATCATTTCCTGATGAGAATGGGAATGAGACACGATCAAGTCGCATTGATGTTGGGTTTTTTGCAATTCATACTCATTTTATTGGTTTTTATTTTAGGGGATTTTTCAGATAATCTTGTTATGCCGATCTTGTCTGCCCTGGTACTTTTCATGGGCTACAGGCTCGACGCCGTCACGGTTAGGTTTGTTAAGAAAAAAGTAATAAATTCTCCTAGAGTGCTGGAAAACAGGGTGATACATCCGGCGCGAAGAGTTAAAATCAAGCTTGAAAAGCAATCAGTGGAATCGGGAAGGATAAATTCGAATTAGCCTTTTGCCGCAAAAAATGATAAAAAAAAGTCCGTCGTAGGACTTTTTTTATTTTTGGGCCTCGCTTGGTGGTTTGCTTTTTGCATTTAAAGAGTTATGTTTATCCAAGTCTAAATTTCACCCAAAATTCAATGGCTTATATTCTTCCTCTTTCCTCTCCTGTTTTTGACGGTAATGAAAGCCATTATATGCAACAGGTGATAGGCTCTGGCCTGTTAGCGACGAACGGTGAGTTTATCGAGAAGTTTGAAAAAAAGCTTAGCTGGAAGATAAGATCCCATCAGGCCGTAGCGCTAAACTCTGGAACTTCCGCCCTACATCTGGCTTTGATTCTTTTGGGAGTGCAGTCGGGAGATGAGGTGATTTGCCAATCTTTTACTTTTTGTGCCTCAGCCAATCCCATTGTCTATTTGGGAGCGACTCCGGTTTTTGTGGATAGTGAAACCGATACCTGGAATATGTCTCCTGAATTGTTGGAGGATGCTATTTTAAGCAGAATATCCCAAGGCAAGAAACCAAAGGCTATTGTCGTGGTTCATTTGTTTGGAATGCCTGCCAAGATGAAGGAAATCCTGGAAATCTCTGAGAGATACGATATTCCGGTGTTGGAGGACGCCGCAGAGGCAGTTGGCAGTACCTACATGGGGAGGAGCTGTGGCTCCTTTGGCAGAATCGGTGTGTTTTCCTTTAATGGGAACAAGATTATTACCACCGGAGGCGGTGGCGCCCTGCTTTCTAACGACGTGAGTATTGTTGAAAAAGGCAAGTACCTTTCCACCCAAGCAAGAGAAGACTTGCCATACTATCAGCATCTGGAGATCGGATACAACTATAGGATGAATAATATGGCTGCTGGAATTGGCCTCGCCCAGCTGGAAAAGCTGGATGAATGCGTATCTAAGCGAAGGGCCGTGAATCAGCTGTACAGAACACTTTTGGAAGATTTTCCTGGTATTGAATTTCAGCCGGAACTTGCGGAGTCCACTTCTAATTTTTGGCTGAGTACCATCCTGATAGATGAAAAGAAAACCGGATTTTCAAACGATAAGTTGCGGGTAAAGCTATTCCGAGAGGGTATTGAAACCCGTTTTTTATGGAAGCCATTGCATCTTCAGCCGGTATTTAGAGGAGCTCGGTTCTATGGAGGACGGGTTTCCGAAAAGCTTTTTCTAAGTGGCATTTGCTTGCCAAGTTCAGAAAACCTCAGCCATGAGGACCAGAAAAAGGTTGTCCGTGTCTTTGAGAAAACGCTGAGTAAAGTTTTGTGAAGTGGTTTACAGGGATTACGGAAAAAGGGGTTTGGACCTCTTCCTTTCCTCATTGATGCTTATTGTTTTTTCGCCCGTCTTTCTATTCCTTTTTTTGGTTCTATCCGTTCACTTTCAAGGGTCCCCTTTTTTCTTGCAAAAGAGACCGGGTAAAGATGCTGTCCTCTTTCAGATCCTGAAATTCAAAACCATGAACGACCGCAGGGCGGAAGACGGAATCTTGCTATCTGATGGAATGCGGATTACCTGGCTTGGCAAATTTGTAAGAATGACCTCGCTGGATGAAATACCGCAGCTGATCAATGTATTGAAAGGGGATATGAGCTTGGTCGGACCGCGGCCGCTTCTTCCCGAATATTTGGAGCTCTACAGTTCTGCGCAGAAAAGACGGCATGAGGTCAGACCGGGGGTCACTGGATTAGCCCAAATCAATGGGCGTAACACGATCTCTTGGAGACAGAAGTTCGACTATGATATCCAATATGTAGAAAAGGTGTCCCTTGGATTGGACCTGAAGATATTGTTTCAGACCCTGTGGAACGTGCTGCGGGGTAAAGGTGTCAGTCAACAGGGGCAGGCGACAGTAGGAAAATTTAACGGGACAAACTAAATAGTGAGAAATTTTGTGATGCGTTAATGTTAATCAACTGATAATCAATTGAATATATTTTGATTGTGTTCATTTTTTTGATTTATCGAGAAAGCTTTCCCAAAAAATATGCTAAAAACATACAGAAAAAATGTGGTGATTTTTAGGCATAAGTATTGCGAGCTCCAAGCACTGTCGAAAAGTGTAGAAAAGTGGGGGAAATTAAAAAAACTGTTTACTTTGCGGCTGGAAAAAATGATTTAATAGTGGGCGCAACCGTTTTTGGCTATTTGAAACTATCTCTACTATGAATTTTTTGTCCGGCCTCAAGATCCTTCCAAGATGGATCATTGCCACCCTAGACTCACTGATTCTTTTTCAGTGTGCGCTATTCGGCTATTTGGTCAGGTTCAATTTCGAATTGGAGCTAATCGAACAATACGACGCTTTCGCCGGAAGCTTCACTTTTATGGTAGGGGGACTTCTGGTCATGCAGAATACCCGAAGCTATGAGGGAATCGTAAGACACACAGGCTTCCGTGATGGTTCGAACATTTTCAAGACCGTTCTCGCCAATTTCATCCTGTTGCTCTTTCTCAATTTTTTCAATGGGAACCTTCTAAACGATAGATTTCTTCTTCCGACCTCTGTTCTGGTCATAGCCAGTTTGTCGGCGATGTTTATGCTGATTTTTTATCGCTTGCTTGTAAAGGAGCTTTTTGTTTACATCAAAAACGGGTTCGCGGAGCGTGAGCTTCGGCATGGTGTCATCTTCGGTGCAGGCGAGGCGGGAATAATCGCACAAAGCGCAATTAAAAAGGACAGCAAGAGCCAGATGAATATCGTCGCGTTTTTGGATGATGATTCAAAAAAAGAAGGAAAGAACATCGACGGAAAGCGGATTTACAAAGGCTTGAACGACCTTGAAAAGCTCGTTAGTCTCTATGGAATCACCGATCTGATCATCAGTGTGAGGGACCTTTCTGTCTCAAGAAAAAACGACATCATCGACGAATGCCTTCGGCTCAACGTTTCGGTGTCCATGGTGCCGCCTGTGGATCAGTGGATCAATGGGGGGCTTACCGCCGGAGCCATACGTGAAATCAAAATTGAAGACCTCTTGAGTAGAGAACAGATCTTATTGGATAACCCGAGGATTGAGGAGGACTTAAAGGGGAAAGTAGTGCTGGTGACGGGCGCGGCTGGGTCCATAGGATCGGAGCTTTGTAGGCAGATTTCCCACTACCACCCCAAGCTGATCGTCATGCTTGATATTGCCGAATCTCCGCTTTATGACATAGAGCAAGAGTTCAGGGAACATCATCCCGGTTGTCCGATCAAGGTGATTTTGGGCGACGTAAGGAACAAGAAAAAGATGAAAGAGGTATTCCGGGAATTCAAGCCTGGTGTGGTCTTTCATGCCGCTGCCTATAAGCATGTGCCGATGATGGAGAATTATCCCGAAGAGGCGATTTTGTCCAATGTAATTGGCACCAAGATATTGGCGGACCTTTCCGTGTTAGCCCAGGTCGAGAAGTTTGTCTTTGTGTCCACGGACAAAGCGGTGAATCCCACCAATGTAATGGGAGCCAGCAAGAGAGCCGCGGAGATGTACGTGCAAGCCTTGAACCAATATTTGGATACCCATCACAAAAAGATACATACTAGATTTATCACCACGCGATTTGGAAACGTGCTGGGCTCAAATGGATCCGTAATTCCACTTTTCAAAAAGCAAATCATGAATGGGGGGCCGATTACCGTTACACACCCAGAGATAACCCGCTATTTCATGACCATTCCGGAAGCTTGCCAGTTGGTATTGGAAGCTGGAGTAATGGGTGAAGGGGGGGAAATCTACGTCTTCGACATGGGTGAGCCCGTGAAAATCCTGGATTTGGCGAAGAAGATGATACAGCTCTCCGGCAAAAAGGTGGATGTCGACATCAAAATCAATTTCAGCGGCTTGAGAGAAGGGGAAAAGCTTTTCGAAGAACTCTTGAATGATTTTGAAACCGTGAAGATTACCCACCATCCCAAAATCAAAATCGCCCAAGTATCACCTTCTTCCTATCATAGAATCGACGGACAGATTGAGTTTTTCCAAGAGCTGATCGGCAAGAACAACGAAACGGACCTTGTCAGACATTTGAAAGCCCTAGTCCCCGAATTTATTTCCAATTCTTCTCGGTTTGAGGTTTTGGACCGGATGAACTGACAGCGTTACATACTAGCCATTCAAAGCCGTTTTTTAAGACGGCTTTTTTATTTCCCAAACTTTCTTTGCCCTTTGTACCTTTGCGGGGATTTAAGGATAAAAACCTTACCATGAAAAAGACACTGACCCTCCAACTGAGTCCCGAAGAGGCCTATAACCCGGACAGTTTTAAACTAGCCGTACTCAAAGCTTCCGGCCTGACGTCTGATACTGAAAATGCATTTGCCAGACAGACCAAAAGGTCTATCGATGCCCGGGGACGTCGTGTCAAAGTGAATGTTGAGGCTGAGCTGTTTTTAAACGAGAAGCCGGGCTCCCTTTTGGATCATTTTTCTGAGTACCCTAATGTAAGGACTGCTGATCCACTGATAGTCGTTGGTGCTGGGCCGGCAGGCCTTTTTGCCGCACTGAGGGCGATTGAGTTGGGCATTAGGCCCATTGTAATCGAAAGGGGAAAAGATGTCAGAACCCGACGCAGAGACCTCGCCGCCATCAACAAGGAAGGAATCGTAAATCCGGATTCAAACTACTGCTTTGGAGAAGGCGGTGCCGGTACCTATTCCGACGGCAAACTATACACCCGCTCCAAGAAGAGGGGGGACATTCGGAGGATTATGGAAATTTTGGTTGCTCATGGAGCAACGGAGGAGATTTTAGTCGACGCGCACCCCCATATTGGAACCAATAAATTGCCCGTTTTAGTCGCCAAGCTTCGGGAGAGTATCCTGGAAGCAGGCGGGGAAATTCTCTTTGAGACGCGTGTCGAAGATTTCATTTTGGAAGGAGGTGAGCTCTGTGGTGTAGTCACCCATCAAGGTGACCAGATCAAAGGTTTGGGGGTGATTTTGGCAACGGGGCACTCGGCTAGGGATATTTTTCATCTCTTGGACCGCAGAAAGATTCTGGTCGAAGCCAAGCCCTTTGCATTGGGAGTGAGAATAGAGCACAGCCAAAATCTCATCGACCGGATTCAGTATCATTGTGATTTGGATAGGGGACCCTATTTGCCTGCGTCTTCTTATTCACTTGTTCAGCAGACGGATTTCCGGGGAAAGCAAAGGGGCGTTTTTAGCTTCTGTATGTGCCCAGGGGGATTTATCGTCCCGGCTGCCACCGCTCCTGGAGAATTGGTAGTGAACGGGATGAGTCCGAGTCGCCGCGACAGTAAATTTGCCAATTCCGGAATGGTTGTCTCCGTAGAATTGGAAGACCTGCCAGAATATCAAAAGTACGGATCGCTTGCAGCTATGAACTTCCAGGCCGATGTGGAAAAGAAAGCATGGGAGCTCGGCGGCAAAACCCAAGTTGCCCCGGCTCAGAGGATGGTGGATTTTGTAAATGGTAAGGTAAGTGCGTCGCTTTTGGATACGTCTTACCAGCCAGGATTGAAGTCGGTAGACATGAGGGAAGTGCTTCCTGGTTTCATCTCGGCTCGATTGGCCATGGCATTTAAGGCTTTTGGTCAAAAAATGAAAGGCTATTTCACCAATGATGCCCAGCTAATCGGTGTCGAGAGCCGAACTTCCTCACCGGTCCGAATTCCGAGAGATAGAGAGACTTTCGAGCATCCGCAGATCAAAAGACTTTACCCTTGCGGAGAAGGCGCCGGCTACGCAGGGGGGATTGTCTCCGCGGCGATGGACGGTGAGCGTTGTGCGGAGAAACTCATTGAGGCATATGCCAAATCAAAGGTCTAAAGTGGTGTTAATCCTTATCGGAGCAGCGAGCGCTACTTGCCTCCGACTACTACTCGCCAATATTGTATTCCGGTTTCCAGTTTTTGATCTCGCCGGAGTAGAGTGACTCATTGGCCAGTGCCACGGATATTGCCGTTTTTCCGCCGGTAGCCACGTTGGATTCGGGTTTTGTTGCTTTGGAGAGAGACTCAAAATATGCCTCTAATGCATAGATAGTTCCGTCTTTCGTTGGCTCCTCGGTGAGTTGGATTCCCTTTTTGTCGCTTGCCCAGATCAGTGGAGTAGCACCGCTTACCCCGTCCACTTCTTCTAACTCTTGCCTAGTCTGAGGCTCGGGATAAAACATCCCCTCGTTGGTCAGCAAGTTTATCATGCCCTTGGAGCCTTTGATCTTAAAGGAATAACCTTCGTGCTGATTTGCGCAGGTAGCGCCAAAATTCCCGACCATTCCCTGATCTTCGTAACGTACAGTCAACTGCACATTATCAAAGGTCTCCCGTCCATCTTGGTAAAAATCAATGCCGCCAGTGCTGAATAGCGTGCTGGGATTGGTCTCAAATGCCCAATGGATGAAGTCCATCTGGTGGGAAAGCAACTCAGCTACGAGTCCGCCAGAGTAGTCTTTGTACATTCTCCAGTTGATTTTTCGCTCGAGGGCCGGGTCATGCACAGGCCGACGCCAGTTCCAGTTGCGATCCCATCGTGCATCTATTGAAGTCACCTTGCCCAGATAGCCTTTTTGGATATAGTCCTTGACTTTGAAATAAAGGGGAGAATAGCGGTATTGGTGGCCGATTTGGACAATCTGTTTGGGGTAGCTATGTGAGATCTTCACCAGATCCAAGGCTTGGTCGACTTGGAAAGTCATCGTCTTTTCCAAGAAAAGATGTTTTCCTGCCTCCAGCGTAGCTTTTCCGTGCTGGTAATGGAGGTAGAGAGGAGTTGCAATGATCACAACATCAATGTTCTTGTCCTCGAGCAACTTTCGGTAGTCTTTGTAGTAGACGATCGCTTTGCCCGCACTGGCTTTTTTGGCATTTTCCAGTCGGAAATCCAGCTCATCGCAAATGCCAATGACTTCAAATTTGTCGGAAAGCTTGGTGATGGTGTTGTAGATTCCCGAACCCCTATCCCCAAAACCGATGATACCAACCTTGAATTTTTGATTGGCGGGCTTGGCAATACTCCAAAGTCCCGAACTTCCCAAAACCGCAGTAGCCAAACCGGCAGACTTGATAAACTGTCTTCTTTCCAAAACCTGTTCTATTTAACTTATCCCGAAAAATAGCGAAATCGCAGAAGGTGCCGTCCTGATTTGGGCAGGAAAGCATGGGATGCGGTGGATAAACTACGCAAACGATTTCACGAAAAGTTGTTTGGGAAACTTTTGTTTACTGGGCTGCATTTTCGTTTCGAGCTTCGATCTGTCATTTTGCGTCAGGGATTCTGCTATGCCGGTCAATCGCCTTACCTTTGGACCTTAGGAAATGGAATTTGCCATAGTAGATATAGAAACTACCGGGGGCTCACCCTCCGGGGGAGGGATCACGGAAATCGCCGTATTGATACATGATGGGGAGCAGGTAGTCCGTGAGTTTCAGACCTTGATCAATCCGGGACATTCAATCCCCGCCTATATCACCGGCCTTACTGGGATTGACAACCAGATGGTCAGCGACGCTCCCAGTTTTGAAGAGATAGGCGAGGAGCTTTGGGATCTTTTGAATGGACGTGTTTTCGTCGCCCATTCAGTCAATTTTGATTTCGGATTTATCCGAGAAGCATTTTTAAAAATCGGGAAAGACTTAAAATCCCCAAAGTTATGTACCGTGAGACTTTCCCGCAAAGCCTTCCCTGGTTTGAGCTCTTACAGTTTGGGACGGCTTTGTGAAAACCAGAAAATCCCAATTCTGGCGCGCCACAGGGCTATGGGCGATGCAAGGGCGACGGCAATTTTGTTTGACAGGATTATTAAAGAAAATCAGGAAGTGGTTTTTTCGTCAATGAAAAGGAATTCGGGCGAGGCATTTCTTCCTCCTAATTTTCCCCTCTCAAAGTTCCGTCAAATTCCGGAGGCCTGCGGCGTCTACTACATGCTGAATGCCAAGGGCAAGATCATCTATGTAGGCAAGGCTCTGAATATCCGGGAGCGCTTCAAGGGACATTTTTCCGGAGGGGTTTTGCCCCAGCTCAAGCAGCAGCTGAAAAGCGAAGTCACTGACCTGCAATGGCAGCTTACTGGATCCGAGGTAATGGCTTTGCTGGTCGAGACTTTGGAGATCAAGCGGATTTGGCCTATCTATAATTCCGCCTTGAAATTGCCGAAAACACTATGGGGTCTTTTCCACTACCAAGACGGTTCGGGATACTATCGCTTTCAGGTAGCCAGGGTGACAAAGAACCTCATTCCCCTCGAAACCTTCTTTTCTTCCGAGGAAGCGATGCAGTTTTTGAAATCCGGGATTGAAACATATCGCCTTTGCCAGAAACTATGTGGACTGAGGAGGGTAAGCTGCGAGGTCGTTCACGACGAAACTTGTCTTGGCGCCTGCAAGTCTTCAGAAGTTCCCGGAGATTACAATTTGCGAGTGGAGGAATTCCTTACCTTAATCCATGAATCCAAAAGGGATCTCATGCTGAGTCTCCCCGGAAGGGTGGGGGGGGAAAAGGCGTTTTGCTACTTTGAAGCGGGAATGCTCCGTAGATATTCCTATTTGAAAATGGATGATTTCCCAAATCCGGATGATCTAGAGGTCGTACCGAAGGTACCTGAGACCTTTTATGTCCTGAGGCAGTTTATCCACCAACTTGAGCCTGAGCAAATCAGGGTCTTTGCTGGTCGCTAGAAACAGCGCTGAGTGCCGAAAAGCAAAAACACAACCTGATTTACGTATGTTGATTCATGCATTTAGTTTCCACTCGCCCTCTATAAAGCTATAGTAGATCGTGTCCCTTCTTCGCCCATGGGTGAGCAAAGTGTGGCTACGGAGTATCCCTTCCTCGATAGCGCCCAATTTCAAGAGGGCCTTTCGTGCTGGTATATTTAACACGTCGGTTTTGATCTCGACCCGCTTCAGTCTCATGGTGCCAAAGCAATAGTTCAGCATAAGTTTTTTCATGGCCTGGTTGATTCCGGTTCCCTGAAAATCCCTTCCCAACCAAGTCCAACCGATTTCTATTCGCTCGTCCCTAGGGGAATAGTTGCCGAATGCGGTGGCTCCCGCCAACTTTCCGCTCTCTTTATCCACTACTGTAAATTGCAGTCGCTCTGCCTTGAAATGCGGCTCAGCCCATTTTTCCATCTCCTTCGGTATACTCAAGTCATAGGTGAAATAGGTCCACATTTCAGCGTCCAAGGCAATGGGCTGAAGCAGAGGTAAGTCCTCCGCTTTCATTGGAGCCAGACGGATGCGACTGTCTTCCAACACCAAGTCACGGTCAAGCCTCATCCCAATACTTCCTTGATTGCTTTGTTATACAGGGCAATTTCCTCGAGGGTGCCGGTCGAAATCCTGCACCAGTCGTTAAGGGGGGGGAATGGCCTACCGATGATAAAACCTTTTTCAACCATCGTTTTTCCCAATTCGGAGATGTCCTTTCCAGCCTGAAAGAATACAAAATTGGCATGTGACTCCAAATAGGGCAATTTCAATTCATCCAAGGTGGAGGTGATCATCGCTTTGGCTTCTGCGTTTTTCTGAAGGGAAAACTTGTAAAAGTCCTTGTCCGCAAGGGCTGCTTTTCCCGCTTCGATGGCCATGATGCTGGTATTTGCGACGACTCGATCACGCAGTTTTTGCGCGAGCTCGGGTTTGGCAACCAGGTAACCTATCCGTATTCCGGCCAATCCATAGACCTTGGACAGGGTGCGGGACACGACTACATCATGCCCTTTTTTCACCAATTCAACCATGCTAGGATAGTTGGCGGTCGTGATGTAATCATAGTAGGCCTCGTCGCTGAAGACCACGGTTCGTTTGCTTACCGTTTCGCAGAAATCCACAACCCGCTCTGCCGGCAGGAGCTTGCCCGTGGGATTATTGGGATTACAGAGGAACACCAAGCCTGTCTCGTAACTCACGCGTTTTTCTATCTCATCCAGGTCAAAGTCAAGATCCTTGTTTAGCGGTACCCAGTTGATTTCGGTGCCCCAGAGCTCTGCGTATTCCATCATGGAAAGGAAGGTTGGGGCGCAGGTGATGATTTCCCTGCCTTTTCCAAAAGTAATACCTGCGACTTTGAGTCCTTCTGTAGATCCGGCTACCAAGACGATATGGTCTTCGGGCACTCCTTCTTTTTCGGCGATCATTTTCGCCAAAGAACTGTTTTGGCTCCAGGGATACCGGCAGCCACTGTCAAAAGCCGCCGTCATGGCTTTGCGCATCGATTCGGAGGGGCCGTAGGGATTTTCATTCGATCCTAAACGTATAGGGCCTGCGAGGGGGCGGGGATTATACTTGCGGATTTCAGCCGCGCTCAGCGAAGATACCACTCCTCCAGCACCCAACAGTGCGAGGCCACTCCCAAGCGAAGTGGTTTTTAACCAAGTCCTTCTTGATAGACCCTTCATTGTATTTCTGTTTTGATTGTTAAAATACTAAGGTTTTGCCGACAGTTTTGGAAATATTTCATTTTTCAAGATACTTTATTTGTAGGAAGTTTTTGGGGTTAAAATCAGATAAAAAATGTTTTTATTCTGAAAATTGATTTTTTACGGAATAAATATTTAAATTATTCCAAGCACAATTAACCCTAAATCCAATATAACATGAAAAAGATTTTAATGCTCTTGGTTTGTGGGTTGCTATGGGCGGGAGTCCTCAGAGCCCAGCAAACTCAGTATATGGTATTCGAATTCATCAAGGTGGAGAAAGACCAGCTTTTTGATTACATCGAGTTTAAGGATCTGATGGAGAAGGTCTATCGACAAGCACTCAACGACAAGCGGATAAAAGCTTGGGATTTTTGGTCCCTACAAAACGGCGCCGATGAGGGCGATTTTCAATATATCATGGTGACCACTTATGACGATCCCGTCAAAATGATGAATGGATTGGATGATGAAGCAATGATGGAATATACCAAAATCGCATATCCCCACTTGAGTGGTACGCAGGTAATGGCGCTATTTGAACAGTCCTTGAGTATGCGGGATATGCCCATGCGCCTCTATATGCGGGAGATAGTCTCGACGGATGACAATTTTCAGTTTAAACCTGGGGCATTGGCTTCCTTTGACCTGATGAAGGCCGTAGAAGGGAAGTTTGAAGAGTATGAAAAGGCGGAAATTGAGGTGTTCAGGCCGATTCACCAGAAAAGGATCGAGCAGGGCTTGATGGGGCATTGGAGCTTTTTAAGAACTGCTCTTCCCCAGGGATCAGAGGCAAAATCTACCCACCTAACCCTGAATATGTATAAAGATTATATGCAGTTTTTCAATGCCCAGGCCTACGAAGATCTGTCCCAAACTGCCGAACAAAGGGAAGCAGTCAATGAAGGCCTGAACTCAAGGGACCAAAAATGGGTTTACTTGGCAACACTCGAAAATGTAGTTAGATAATAGTCCGGTTTGACTAGTTGAAAAGAGGCTCCTTTCTGGGAGCCTCTTTTTTGTCGTCGATAGATTGCTTAGGATGCTAGGCATCCAAAATAGTTTTGATCAGCGCGATCTCCTCGATGCTGAATTTCGTGTTTTTGATGGCGGCTACATTGTCGTCCAGTTGCTCTGCCTTGGAGACCCCAATCAACACCGAGGTGATCCTAGGATCCTTCAGAAGCCATGAGATCGCCATTTGCGCGAGTGTCTGATTACGTTCTTGGGCGATTTGGTTGAGCTTGGCGATGAGCTCCAGTTTTTCGGGGGCGATTTGGGCGGCTTTCAAATATCGGCCGTCCTTGGCTGCGCGTGAGTCGGCTGGGATTCCTTTTAGGTACTTGTCAGTGAGCAAACCTTGTTCGAGTGGAGAAAATGCAATGCTTCCGATTCCATTGCTGCCGAGTACATCCAAAAGGCCTTTTTCCACCCAGCGGTCGAGCATGCTGTAGCGTGGCTGATGGATGAGAAGGGGTGTACCCATAGCTTTTAGGATCTGATAGGCTTTTTCGGTGTCTTCAGGCTTGTATTGGGAGATGCCCACGTATAAGGCTTTGCCTTGACGCACGAGCTGATCCAAAGCCCCCATTGTTTCCTCCAGAGGGGTATTTGGGTCTGGTCTGTGGTGGTAGAAAATATCCACATAGTCCAGCCCCATACGCTTAAGGCTTTGGTCGCAGCTTGCGATCAGGTATTTTCTCGATCCAAAATTCCCATACGGTCCCGGCCACATATCCCAGCCAGCCTTGGAAGATATCAGCAGCTCATCGCGATGGGCAACAAAGTCCTTTTTGTAAATCCTGCCGAAATTTTCTTCCGCGGATCCATACGGAGGACCGTAGTTGTTTGCCAAGTCAAAATGGCAAATGCCTAGGTCAAAAGCTCTTCTCAGGATTTTTCTGCCTAACGTGAGATCTGCATTATGGCCGAAATTATGCCAAAGGCCCAGACTGATTTCGGGCAGCATAAGTCCGCTCTGCCCGCAATAGCGATAGTTCATTTGGCCGTATCGATCCGGGGCGGCTTGATAGGTCGGAAGTGGATTGTGATCGTTGATTTGCATAGGTTACCAGGATTGATTTCAGTTAGGCAAACCAAAATAAGGCAAGAAGACATGATATCAAACCTATACCAAGCATGAGCGCAAAGCTTTTCCAAATATACTTGATCCATTCGTTGTAGGCCACTCCCGCAGCGGCGATGACGGCCATCATACCTCCATTGTTAGGGATGACCAGATCCATCAAACCCGCAGGATACTGATAGGATAGGACTGCGATTTGTCGGGATACTGTCAGCAAGTCCATGAGGGGGCTGGCTAGAGGAATGGTCAGTACAGCCTGGCCTGAGGTGCTGGGCACAAGACCATGTACCAAAGCTTGAGTGACAAAGATCCCCACGGAAGCCATCGTCGTGGGAAGAGCCTCCAAAGGAGAAAACATCGCTTGGATCAAGGTGTCGATGACCTGCGCTTTCTCCAAGATCAGATAGACGCTTCTGGCCAAGCCGATCAAAACTCCTGCAAAAATCATCTCCGAAAACCCTTGGGAGTAGGCTCTTGCCGTTCCGTTGACGCCGAGTCCGCTGATCAAGCCACAGGCTGTTCCGATGACAAAAAACAAAGCAGACATTTCGTTATAGCCCCAGTCTTTTTGGATGATTCCCCAAGGCATGATGATCATTCCAGCGCCGGTCAGCAGGAGGATAATTCCGTGTGATCGGGATATCCTAACTGGAGCAAATTCTCCCTTTTCCAAATTCGCGGCTGGGATTTTTCCCCATCTCAAATGGAAAGCAGTCCAGGAAGAGAATGCCAAAACCAAGAAAACCATACGATAAAGGAAGCCTTGGGAAAAGTCTACTTCTGCGATTTCTTGGGCGAGGAGGGAGCCAAAAGGGTTGATTGGTGAAAAGGATGCGCCCACCAAGGCTGACCCAAGGGAAAGCGCTATAATCGCCCGCAGATCGTAGTTGATTTTTTTGGCGAGCAAAGCCAGGACGGGAACCATCGCGATGATCTCTTCCTGCATCCCGAAACTTGCTCCCCCCAAAAAGAAAAAGCAACTGAAAATCACCAAGAGGATGAATTGCGAGTTTCTAAAACGATACACCAAAGCCTCAATCCCAATCTGGAGAGCGCCGGTTTTTTCCACGACATAAAAGGCACCCCCGATCAAAAGAATCAAAACGATGATATCCGAACCGAGAATGATTCCCTCAGGTATGGAAAGCAATGTGTCGAATAGCGTGATATCCCGGTCTTCGGTCAGTTGAAAACTGCCCGGTACGACAATCTCCCTCCCAGTCTCCTCATCCAACACACGCTCAAAGCTTCCCGAAGGAACAAGGAATGTGGCAAGTGCAGCCAGGATCAGAAAGCCTAGCAAGATGACCATGGGATTGGGGAATGAGAATTTCATCGGGGGTTTATTGAGCTATGACTTTGATGATTTCACTGGGGATAGACTTTCGAAAATCATACTTGTCTTCGGAATTGCAAATCAAAAAAAGACCGACCTCAAGGCTGGGAGCATATACCAATATGGAACTGAAACCTCCTTGCTCCCCAAAGTGGCCAAAAAATTCGATATTCTGCAGCGTGATCTTTTGGAATCCCGCGGGACTTTCTGTTCCGGCCTTCAGCCAGTTTAGCTCTTGGTCAAAAGCCCCCATACTTCCCCGGCACAAATGCAGTAAAGCTTTTGAAAGATCATCAGCGGTCAAAACCAAGCTTGAGGAAGGGGAAGGGAGCCGCTCAAATTTCAAATTTTCAGGCTGGATTCTTTTCCAAAGAAAGGTTCGCTTATGGCCCGGGGAAGAAAATAACCTTTCCTCGGAAAAAAAACTTTGCTCCATACCGGCAGCCTCCAGCGTATTGTCCCTGACCAAGTCCCCAAATCGCCGGGCGGAGCTTGCCTCAAGTACATATCCTATGAGATCGAAATTTACGTCTGCATATCGGTAGGCCTTATTTTGCTGATCCGGGGATGTCAGATAGTCGGGCAAGAGGCTGAGTTTGCGTTTTTCTTCCTGAGCTAAAAGGTTTTTTATGGAGCGGGAGTCTTTAAGTCCCGAGCGATGCTCCAGAAGCTCGCGAAATGTAATCTGACCAAATTCAGGTGGCAACTTTCCGTCCCTAGGCATCAGGGCGTTGACCGCCGTATCTATGGAGAAGCCCTCCGCCAGTCCGTAATTTGCCAAGGCCAAGGCGGTGAAAATCTTGGAAACTGACGCCACCGGGAGCTGGCTCTTTAGCGTCAGGCTGTCTTTGGTTTCCAGGTTTTCATAGCCGAATGCTTTGAGATAGGTGATTTTCTCGTCTTCAACGATACCGATGGCAATGCCCGGAATCAGAAACTCGCTCAGGCTACGGACAAGAATGGAATCGATGGTTGCCTCACGGGATTCGGGGTGGGATTTAGGTGTCAGTCTTACTTTGGGGTAGCTTTGCCACCACTCCCAAGCCAGAAATAGCAATAGCCAAAATGCGATGCCCAGGATTGCATATTTGATTTTCCAGTTCATGTCCTGAGGTGTAGGTTTTCGGGTGAAAAATCGGCAAACTGGAGATGCTTGATTTCGGCCATTCGGGACGTGGTGTTTTTGGGCGACAGGAATCTTTGATGTTTTTTTTTGCTTTCCGAAAAGATAAAATCCAAAGAGGTGTTTTACCTGCCAATCAGTTTCTTAAGGTAAAGGAAAAAAAACAAAAACCGGCAAAAATAGACAGTAAGCTGCATTGCTGCATTTCCTGTTTTTCTCAGGAATGCAAAAGGAGTTTCTCCAGAGTTTTCATTCCCTCAGTCGCTTTTTGTTGGATCACCGTCACATCCTTACCAAGATTAAAATCGGGGACTTGTGGGTCAATTAGGAATTTCTTCGCCATTCGGGGGACATAATTGATGAGGCTTGCCGCGGGATAGACTTGCAGTGAAGTGCCCAAGACCAAAAAGAAGTCGGCTTTTTCAGCGAGCTTCATCGCGGGAACCATCATGGGTACTGCCTCGCCAAACCAGACGATGAAGGGCCTAAGCTGGCTGCCTTTTTCACATTTGTCTCCGACCTTGATCTCCCAATGCTCAAGGGGGTAGACGAGGCTTGGATCCAGAGAGCTTTGCGCTTTGGCGAGCTCACCATGTAGGTGAAGGACCTGTGAGGAGCCGGCCCGCTCGTGGAGGTCATCGACGTTTTGGGTGATTATCTGTACCTCGAAATGTTCTTCTAGCCTGGCCAAGGCCAAATGAGCTTCATTGGGCTGACATTCCCGGGCTTGTTTTCGGCGCTGATTATAAAAGTCAAGGACAAGGTCCCGATTTTTTTTCCAACCCTCCGGAGAGGCAACCTCCATGATGTCGTGATTTTCCCAAAGACCGTTACCGTCTCTGAAGGTTCGGATGCCGCTTTCTGCTGAAACACCGGCGCCGGAGAGAACTACCAGTTTTTGCTTCATGGCTGGGATGGAAAAACAAACCCGAGGTGCGGGACCTCGGGTGCTTTAATTTAGGTAGAGAGAATGTTGGCGACTCTAAGGTCCTCTTCGTCGACGGTTTTGTCATCGACGATGGCTTTGACTATCGGGGTAAACACAACTTTGTTGTTGATCATACCTGCCATCACATCATACTTGCCCTGCATGAGTCCTTCGACTGCTGCCACGCCGAGCTTGGAGGCTAATAGTCTATCGAAAGACGATGGAGCGCCACCGCGCTGCAAGTGTCCGAGTATGGTGACTTTGATGTCGTAGTTGGGAAGGTTTTTTTTGACTTTTTCCGCAATTTCCTGTGCCGAGCCACTTTTGCCTCCTTCTGCCACGATGACGATGTTGGAGGATTTCATGGCTTTGGATCTCGACTTGAGCTTTTCCACCAGATTTTCGATTGGAGTTCTGTTTTCGGGGATAAGGATCGCAGCCGCAGCACTTCCTATGCCTGCATTGATGGCAATAAATCCGGCATCCCGTCCCATTACTTCCACAAAGAACAAGCGGTCGTGGGAGGTAGCCGTATCCCGGATTTTGTCGATGGCGTCTATGGCCGTGTTGCAGGCAGTGTCGAATCCTATCGTCGAGTCTGTACCCGAGAGGTCATTGTCTATGGTGCCGGGAAGTCCTATGGATGGGATGCCGTGCTCCTGGAAAAACAGATGGGCTCCTGTCAGTGAGCCGTCACCGCCGATGACCACAAGTGCGTCGATGCCATGGGACTTAAGATTGTCATAGGCTTTTTTGCGGCCTCCCGGAGTGCGAAACTCCTCGCTGCGGGCGGATTTGAGGAAAGTCCCTCCTCGTTCCAATACATGGGTGATATTTTTGGAATCGAGCTTCTTGATGTCGTTTTGGATCATTCCCTCGTAGCCGCGGTAGATCCCGTACATTTCCAGATTGTAGTAAAAGCCGGTCCTGACCGCGGCACGAATGGCGGCGTTCATTCCCGGTGCATCTCCACCCGAGGTGAGCACACCTATTTTTTTGATGGTTTTGGCTTCCATTTGTTAAGATTGTGTTAAGGCTTTAAACATGAGTGCCGCAGAGGCGGGATTGGTGGCCAAAGGAATGTTGTGTACGTCACAGATCCGCATGAGCATTTGCACATCGGGTTCGTGGGGATGCTTATCCAGAGGGTCGCGAAAGAAAATCACCGCGGAAAGCTTTTTTTCAGCTGCCAAAGCGGCGATCTGAGCATCGCCTCCCAAGGGCCCCGACAGAAGACGTTCTACTTCAAACCCAGCTCTCTCGATATGCGAACCGGTAGTGCCAGTGGCAACCAGCTCGATATCAGTTCGATGCAAGGCATCGCGAAATCCGGTTAAAAAATGTACCATGTCGGCTTTTTTTCCATCATGGGCAATCAGGGCGATTTTCATGAATAGGTTCTAATAGGTTTGAATCAAAGTTAGGAAAAATTCGCGTTTTCGGCCTTAGGCCAGTTCTTTATGCCGGTTTAAATTAAGGCCAAAGAGAAAATTAGTGTTCCGTTTTTCCTTCCAGCATCAATAGAAAGGAATATTCCAACGCAAGCTCTTTAAGCGCATTGAATCTTCCCGAAGCTCCTCCATGGCCTGCTTCCATATTGGTCTCCAGCAGTAGCAGGTTTTGGTCGGTTTTCAGCTCCCTGAGCTTGGCTACCCACTTGGTGGGCTCCCAATATTGGACTTGGGAATCGTGAAGCCCTGAAGTCACCAGTAAATTGGGGTAGGCTTTTGCCTCCACATTGTCATAGGGAGAATAAGAGAGCATGTAGTCGTAGTATTCCTTGTCCTTGGGATTGCCCCATTCCTGAAACTCGCCCGTGGTCAATGGGATACTTTCGTCCAACATGGTGGTCACGACATCGACGAAGGGCACGTTGGCAATGGCTCCTTTGAATAGCTCGGGTCTCATGTTGACCACCGCCCCGACAAGAAGTCCGCCTGCGCTTCCGCCCATAGCATAAAGATGCGCAGACTCCGTATAGGCGTTTTGGACCAAATGGTCGGCACAGGCGATGAAATCCGTGAAGGTGTTTCGCTTACGAAGCATCTTGCCGTCCTCGTACCAATGCCTGCCCAAGTCCTCACCGCCGCGGATGTGTGCGATGGCGAAAACAAATCCCCGGTCCAAAAGACTCAGGCGATTGCTGGAGAAGTAGGCATCCATGCTGTAACCGTATGATCCGTAGGCGTAGAGCAGCAGTGGGCTTTCGCCATTTTTGGAAAACATGGATTTTTTATAGACTAGCGAAATAGGCACTTTTGCACCGTCCCCAGCTTGTGCCCATACCCGCTCCGAGTGGTATTGTTGTGGATCATAGCCACCCACGACTTCCTGCTGCTTGAGCAAAACCTTTTCCCCGGACCTCATGTCATAGTCAAAGACCGAGTTAGGCGTCACAAGGGAATTATAGCCAAATCGCAGCAAGTCGGTGTCAAACTCTGGATTGTTGCTGATCCACGCGGTATAGGTTTCATCATCAAACTGAAGGGAAAAGCTGTCTTTTTCCCAAGGCTTGATCTGGATTTGGGTGAGTCCATTGGACCGCTCCTGCGTTACCAAATATCTGGAAAAAAGGTCGAAATCCTCCAGCAGGACCTCGGGACGATGTGCAATCACGTCCACCCAGTTTGCACGGGAGGGTGAGGAAATCGGCGCTTTGACCAATTTGAAATTTTGTGCGTCGGCGTTGGTTTTGATCCAGAAGTGATCTCCGTAGTGGTCTGCAGCATATTCCAAGTCCGGAATCCTTTCTTGCAAAATCTGAAACTCTCCCTCGGGAAGATCCGATCTCAGGAAGCGCATCTCCGAAGAAATGGTGCTTTCCGAATGGATGAAGAGATATTCTTCTGTCTTTGACTTATGGACCATGCAGGAGAATTCTTCGTCAATTTCCTCAAACACGAGCTCGTCAAGCTGGCTGTCCGTGCCGAGTACGTGTTTGTAGATACGATGGGAGCGTAGAGTTTCCGGATCCTGTTTGGAATAAAAAAGTGACTTATTGTCCGCAGCCCAAACGAAGTTGCCCGTGACCTCCGGAATAGGCTCGAGATAAATCTCTCCCGTTTCCAGATTTTTGAACCAGATGGTATAGATTCTTCTTCCAACCTCATCGGCCGCGAAGGCTAGGATTTTTTGGTCCGGAGTGGTGGAGGTACCACCTACCTGGTAGAAGGCCTTCCCCTTGGCCAGTTCGTTGACATCCAAGATGACTTCTTCAAGTCCCTCGAGAGATCCTTTTTTACGGCAGTAGATGGGATACTCTCCGCCCTTTTCGTAGCGGACATACCAATAGTAGCCCGACTTGAAATAGGGAACGGTTTGATCGTCTTCTTTGATCCTGCCCTTCATTTCCTCGAAAAGACGCTTCTGAAAATCTTCGGTGGATTTCATAGCCGATTTGGTGTAGGCGTTTTCGGCTTCGAGATGGGAGATGACCTCTGGGTTTTCCCGATCGTTCATCCAGTAATACTTGTCAATTCTTTGGTGGCCGTGGGTTTCCAAAAGTTGGGGTATTTGGCGGGCAACAGGGGCTTTCATGCGGGTGTATTTTGTTGCAAGGTTAATGAAAAATCGAAGGGCTTGGTTCAAAGATTTCCATTCTTGGATGGTTTTTTTGGTGATACTCCCGACGAAATTTGGAGGGGCTGTTGCACAAAAGCGTAATTTTCAGAATATTGATTTATACTTCAACCAACCTTATACTTTATGGGATTATTGAAAGAGTTTAGAGAGTTTGCCGTCAAAGGTAACGTAATAGACCTGGCTGTCGGTGTGATCATCGGCGGAGCCTTTGGTAAGATTGTTTCGTCGTTTGTCAATGATGTGGTGATGCCTCCGATTGGCTTGCTGGTAGGTGGGGTTGACTTCAAGGATCTGCGGCTGGTATTAAAAGAAGAAACCACCAATGCCGCTGGTGAGGTAGTGGACGCAGTCACGCTCAACTACGGGATGTTTATCCAAAACGTCGTCGATTTTGTGATTATCGCGTTCGTGATCTTCATGGCGATCAAGGGGATCAACAGGCTGAACCGAAAAAAAGAGGAGGAAGCGGCACCTGCCCCGCCTCCAGGACCTACTCCTACCGAGAAGCTACTCGAAGAAATCCGGGACTTGCTGAAGAAACAATAGAAAATTGCCCCGATGATCAGTCGGGGCAATTTTTTTACCTTCTCTCTTCTCTACTTCTTTGGTAGAGATGTCGGTTGAAGTCCCTCGCTACGTTGTTCAACATCAGGATTTGCTTGGAACTCAACACTTTGGAGGCCGCGGTCACAAATTTCTGTTCCTCCTGTAGCAGTTCCCCTTGGAGCTGAAGCCGCTTTTGGATCCTGGCCTTGGCTTCCTCTTCACCGATGGTATCCAGATCTTTTCCCAATTGGGATATTTGGCGCATGGTGTTTTCCCGAGAGTCGCTATACTCGTTGAAAATGGGCCAAAACTTTTCCGCCTGCTCGGGTTTCAGGTCAATTCGCGTAGTAATGAAGGCAATTCTCGCGGCTTCCAGCTTCTCGCGATCCACAGGCGGTCTCTGCGCCCATGCTCCCCAGCTCAATGCCAGGAAAAGGATGAGGGTTATCGAATATCGTTTTTTCATAAGATCAAAACCAGTTTAATTCATCTTCTATCCAGAGCTGCTCGTCTGAGGAAGGCATTTCCTCTTCGATGATTTGGTCAAGTATTGCGTTGGGATCATCGGCCAGACTCAAAACATCCTCCGAAGACCATACTTGGCTTTCTATGTACAGTTGGGCCTCCTCGTCTATCGAAAGTGCCGGGCTTTCGGGCGTAAACATGCCCGATTGCCAGCTAACCCCCAAACCGAGGACAACAATGGCCGCGGCTGCATATTTTATCAACGAGGGGAATTTCCGGGTCTTTTCCTTGGCGATTATCCGCTCGGGAAGCTGGTCAAAATAGCCCGCTGGCACCTGGAAATCTTTGAGTTTCGGCAGTTGGTTCATCGTGGATTAGACTTGGGTGAATGTATAAAGTTTATTCAGACAGCACATATTGTTCTATTTTTTTGACCGCATGATGATAGCTCGCCTTCAGCGCACCGATACTCGTGCCGGTGATTTCTGACATTTGTTCGTAGGTAAGCTCTTCTTGGTATTTCAGATGAAAAACCAGCCTTTGTTTTTCAGGAAGCTTGAGTAGGGCTTTTTGGAGGCGGAGTTGGATTTCGTCTCCATTCAGATTGCCGTTTTGGTCAAGATAACTTTCCATTTTTTCCCGGTGATCCTCTAGTGAGAAGAAATAGCGATTCTTCTTCTTTTCCAGAAAACTCAAGGCTTCATTGGTAGCAATCCTATAGAGCCAAGTGAATAGTGAAGAATTTCCCTGGAATCTGTCAAGACTGCGAAATGCCTTGACAAAGGTATTTTGGGTCAGGTCATCTGCATCCTCGTGGATGATGACCATTCGACGAATGACCTGATAGACTTTTCGCTGATAGGTTTCGATCAATTGTCTGAAGCCAATCTCCTTGGTAAAGGGAGAGCGGATCCGCTCCAGTATTTGTTGATCGGTTTGGTTCATTCGTAGGCCATTGGACTTGGGGAATGAGAAAAGGTTTAAAAAATAGTTTTCGTCCGATATTTGGACTGCACCCTGTTCTTAGGCCAATTTTGATCATCCAGGTTACTCATATCTCCAGAATATAGTCCAAGATGCCGGCGTTTTTGCCCTTGGGTCTGGTCACCAGCAAAGGCAGGCTGTCATTGAACTGTATCAGTCGCTCCGCCATGCTGCCGATGAAGAGGGCGGTGGCGGCAGTGCGTCCCTTGGCACCGATGATGATGGCATCGGCTTCGATTTCCATCGCTTTTGAGACGATCTCCTGCACAGGATCGTCATCGTCATCTTTGGTATAGATTGGGGTGATTTTGATGCCTTTGGTGTCGATCTTGCGGATAAACTTCCGGTAGTTAATCTCGGCGTGCATTTTCATGATTTCCGTAAACTCCTCGTAGCTTTTTCCGGTGAAATGATAGCCGGTGGGAACAGTAAACACGTTTTGGCAGACGATCTCGACATTTCCTCCATGCTTGGCGGCGATCATCACCGCTTCCTCCAAGGCATCTTTGGAATAGTCAGAGAAATCACTGGGTACCAAAAGTTTGGAGATCTTGGGTTTTGAGCCTTCGGGGACGATAAGAAGGGAACAGCTGGCTCTCCGGGCTAGTCTTTGAGATGCCACACCGGTACCGGGCAAGTCCACCTTTCGGCCGATCAATATCATATCGGCGGATTTTTCCTCTGCCAGTTTGAGTACTTTTTTGGATAGGTTTCCCTCCTTGACTACATAGCTGATCGCAAGGCCCTTGATTTCCGGGAAGAATTCGGCTACCATCTTTTCCATCGCTTCTTTCCTTTCGTTGATCATGTTTTCGATCAGGTTGGGGAATTCTTCCAAAACCTCCTTGGGGATTGAGAGGTTTTTGATCACGTTGGTAAAATAGATCTTCTTGGTTTGATTGACTCTGGCGATGAATGCAGCATGTTCGATCAGGGTTTGATCCAAGGGGGTTTGATCGAGGCAAACAATCAATTTCTTAATCAGGTACATAGTAGCCGAGGATTTGCAGTGCAAAGTTATTTGAAGACCTATAATCTATCGAGAAATTCGCAAAATATAATTCCGATTGTGATGGAAGGATGGCTAAAATCCTGATTTTGATCGGCTTCGAATTGAATTTATGGGAAATAAAATTTGGATGGAGTTTTTTGGTTCCCAAAAAGGGCGTCGATTTGGATGACGGATTTCCGAATTCCGGATGAATTTGGCGAACACAAAGGATTTGATCCCGTATATTTGTGGAGTCCGGGCCGCCGACTTGTTCAAACTTCACAATTTAATTACAATTACGAGTGAAGCCCTCTCCAAAAACAGGCCTCACCCCGATCCAGATCGCTATCCGGACGGGGCCTCGCACAAAACGCAGGATAACAGTGGAAGTTTGCGGTTTTCAGGCAGCTCAAATCTTGTCAGTACGGAGGTTTGTAACACTCTAAGGCCCGGACTTTTTTAGTTTACTTCGGATCCATTTCCATTCTTCCTTTCCCACTCCCAAAAGCCGAGACGTTACCAGGAAGATTCCCATAATCATGATAGTCCGGCTGGCAATCATCAGCATGGGATCAAGGCGGTCTCCGTCGACAAACATCACCAAAAATGTGGGGACTCCAACCAAGAGGATTTTCAGGGTCTCCCGGCTAAAGGGATCCAGCTGGAGTTTGGCCTTTAAGTAGCTGTATTTGATCAGATTAAAAGCCAGCATCACGGCAGCCGAACCGATCGCGGCTCCCTCGATGCCAAAAATAGGGATCAGCCAATAGTTTACTCCGATGATGAGGATACTCATTGCGATGGTCAGCACTAGGTTGAACCGGTAGTAATTTGAAAAAACCAGAATCTCGCTGTTGACTGAGAAGGCGACGTCGAAGATCTTTCCCAAAGCAATGTAGAAGACCACCCATTTGCCAGCCTGATAGATTTCACGATTGGGCACGAAATGGTAGATGCTGTCAATGTTGCACCAGATCAGCGCAAAAAGCAGCATACAGATGTAGAGCTGTCGATTGGAAATCTGACGATAGAGAGCGTTGATGGCTGGGATTTCATTTTTCGAAAAATGATCTGCTATCACTGGCATGCTGACTTGGGAAATCGCCCGCCGGGGAAGTTCCACCACCAAAGCCATATAAAAAGCGATAGAGTAGATGGCATTGGCTTCCAAGCTCACCATCGAGCTGACCATGATGCTGTCGATTTTCATGATTAGCGTGGAGGCGGCTGTTGCCAGAAAAGTGATAAGGCTGAAGCGGACAAATGAGGACCTGAAGCCTGGGGGAAAGTTTTTCCAATTGAAGTCCAATTGGATTTTTCCCAACCAGACCAGGTAGAATAGCACGCCGAAGAGCGCCAATCCGTAAACAGCAACCAATCCCTGCATGACACGGTCAAAGTCAATCCAACCCAGAAGGTAGGCGCCTATCAAAACCGAAGTGAGCAGCCTTAAGAATACCTCCCTGAAAAACGTCGGGATTGCGACCTTGAGATAAGATCGGCCATAGGCATCCAGCACACTGCTGAGTAAGGCAAACAAGGTGACCAGCAGCACGATTCCCAGAAAATCGATCACCTCTGGGGAATTGGAGGCAAACAAGTCTACGATTTGTTCTTTTAACCCAAAAAATGCCAAGGCTACCATAGTAAATCCCAGGAGCGAAAATCCCAAACTGTAGGTCAGAAAGGCCGATTGGTGTCGCTCGAGTTTTGGGAAAAAGCGGGTGATCCCGTGTCCGACTCCCAGCTGGGCAAATGGAACAAAAAGAAGCCCCAGATCCTGAATGGTGCGAAAGGTGCCCAGTTCGGTGGCATTCAGCGCATAGGGGTAGAGCCATAGCACATTCAGGTAGCCCAATACCACGCCTATGTAGGAAAAGACGGTGGTTTGGATGCTTTGCCGGGCGATTTTACTCATTGTCGAAAAGTAGAAAAAAACCGGGAATCCTAATGAACTCCCGGCTTCTTTAGGATTTGGCGCATTTGTCGCAGCCCGGCTGCTTGGCAGGTTTGAGGAAATATTTTTTGGCCAGGTAGACCAAGGCTCCCAGGACAATAAGGCCGACTATGATTTCCTGCCACATGGTTAGGATAAGATTTGGTAAGTGATCAGCGCTCCAAGGTAGGCAAGCACGCTCATGTATATCGTCTGGATCAACGGCCATTTCCAGCCTTTGGTTTCCCGCTTTACCACAGCCAGCGTGCTCATGCACTGCATGGCAAAGGCGTAGAATACCATCAGCGAAAATGCAGTTGCCGTATTGAAGGTTTTTTCTCCCGTATTAGAATTGATTTGCTGATCCAGTTTTTCGCGAATGGTCAGTTCATCTTCCAGATCGCCGCCAATACTGTAGATCGTTGCCATGGTTGACACAAACACCTCTCTTGCGGCAAAGGATGTGATCAAAGCTATTCCTATCTTCCAGTCATAGCCCAAGGGCTTGATCGCCGGCTCAATGGCTCTACCCATGATGCCGATGAAGGAGTTTTCCAGCAGATGTGAGTTGGTTTCGGCTTCGATCTCTGCGATTTGGGTCTCATCGCTTACGTTTTCGAGCCGTGCTAGTCCTTCTTGGCGGATTTGTTCCATTCGGGATGGTGGCCCATAGGACGCCAATACCCATAGCACGATAGAAATGGCCAAAATGACCTTGCCCGCCTCCATGACGAAAGTCTTGGACTTCTCAAACATCGTGATTCCTACGTCGCTCCAGCGGGGAATCCGGTAGGGAGGAAGTTCCGACAGGAGAAAGCTTTTCTCGGAGGTTTTTAGGATCAATTTCAAAAGAAACGCCGTGCCGAATACTCCAATAATACCCAAAAGGTAAAGCCCGAGCAAGGCTAGTGCTTGGAGGTTGACGAAGCCTAATACCACTTCGTCAGGCACAGTGAGGCCGATGAGAATGATGTAGACCGGCAGCCTTGCGGAGCAGCTCATTAATGGTGTGATCAGGATAGTGATCATCTTTTCCTTCCAGTTGGAGATGTTTCTAGCGGCCATCACGCCGGGAATCGCACATGCGACTCCAGACACGAGTGGCACGATGCTTTTGCCATGTAGCCCAAAAGGCCTCATCCATCGATCCATTAGGAATACGACCCGCGACATATACCCAGTATCTTCCAAAATTGCCAAAAAGCCGAAAAGCAGGGCGATTTGGGGAATAAAGATCACCACTCCACCAATTCCAGGAATCACGCCCTCGGCCAGAAGCCGGGTAAGCGGACCGTCGGGTAGGGCCGAGGATATCCATCCGCTGATGTCCGCAAAAAGCCCATCAATCAGATCCATCGGGTAAGAAGCCCAGGTAAAAATGGTCTGGAAAATCAGCAAAAGAATGCTGATGAAGATAACATATCCCCATATGGGATGCAGGAAAATCCTGTCCAGACTGGACTTTGGTTTCGGTTCTGTTTTCTTGGTGAGCGCCTTGGTGACGATCTCCGTAATCTTTTTGTAGCGGATTTTGGTCTCTTCAAGCTGGGCTTCTTCCAGATCGAACTCAGACTTTTGGGCAAGGGCTTCAAGCCAAGCGCGGTCGTCAGGAGAGACGGCTTTGTCCCTGGTGCCGAAGCGGATCATCTGGTAGGCCTGGTAGAGGTTTTCAAGTTCAAACTTGCTTTTTACCTGTTCCAGCATGTCTACGGGCACCACCTGCTGAATGTCAATGAAGCCGGGCGCCCTGTGAAAATTGCGTTGGCTAATCAGGTTTTTTACCTCTTCCAACCCTTTTTGGTTTCTGGCATCCGTGGAGAGGATAGGCACTCCCAAAGCCTTGAAAAGTTCGTAGGCCTTGATCTCCAAGTTGTTCTTTTGGGCCAAGTCGGCCATATTCAGGATTACCGCCAGATTTACTCCCAAATCGATCAGCTGGGACGCCAGAAAGAGCCCTCTCGACAGCTGGGAGGAGTCGACTATCATCAGGACATGGTCTGGCTTGGCTTCGAGTTTGGTGTGGTTGAGCACCCTGTGGGCAATGATCTCATCTTCGGAATTTGGAAAAAGGCTATAGGTGCCCGGAAGATCGAGGATTTCAAAAGTCTCTCCGTTGATCTGTGCAGATCCGGTTTTTTTGTCCACTGTCACGCCCGGATAGTTGCCGATTTTCTGGTTGAGGCCGGTGAGATAGTTGAAGATGGTGGACTTGCCAACGTTGGGATTGCCTACCAAAGCGATCCGCGAGGTATGGGTCTTTGGGGAGAGGGTAGTTTCGGCCATGAAATTAAATCTGTTCTACACGGATCAAGGCAGCTTCCGATTTTCGAAGTGCCAGGAGAGTTTCCTCCATTTGGAAGGCCATCGGTCCGCCGGATGGCGCCAGATGCTGAAGCGTGATTTTTTTGCCCGGCAGAAAGCCCAATTCCATCAGATTGATTTTAAGCGGGGAAGGTAATATTTCCAATATTTTGCCGGATTTGTTTAGAGGCAGGGTGTCAGCTGTCATCGATCAAGTTCTCCTTTCGGCAAAAATAGGATTATTTGGAATGAATCTAAGGAAAAACGGAAGATTTTACCGCAAGGTGGGCGGGGTAGGTGTGGATGAAGAGATCCCTGACAGAAAGAAGCCCATCCTCAAATGGCTTGTTGAAGTAGCGACAGCTTTGAAATATGATTTTTCCGGATCATCCGGGGAATATAATTTGAGCTAGATAGCCTCTAGAATCTCTTGGTGTGCCGGCATTCGTGATTTGGGATGCTGGATATTGTGTTTCAAATATAATTTAGAAGATTTCAGGTTTGATTTAGATGAATTTTTTTCTAAAGTATATTTAAGAGTAAGAATTTCAGGAAAATCCGCTTGGATTTTTTTGGTCATTCCAAGGAAAAATGGTTAGATTGATTCTCTATTTTTCAATTTTCAATCGATTTCGGGGCAGGTTTTTCACACAGTGGCGGAAGCAATCCATTTGTAATTGTGAAATAGTTTTTGTTTCAACCCTCAATTTTTTTTCAAATGGAAAAAGACCAGTTAAGTGCTTTACTCGCTGAAGTATTCGGTCACCTTCAGCTAAGCGATGCCAAAGATACCAAGCTGTGGGAGGAAGGGCTGCCCTTATTTGCCAGGAGTTTGTTGGTCTCCAAAGATCTCAGCATCAAGTCTGAGTCGTTCAGCTTTGAGCGATCCCAGCTTTTTGCCCAAGAGCGGATCACGACGACGCAGATGGAGAAAATCCGGGAGACGGTAGAAAAGGCCAAATCGGAGGAACAGCCGTCGAAAGCTGAAAGTACTGCGGCGGCGAACATCAAGGTGGCAAAGGAACCCGAGCTGAAGCCCTTTGTGAGGGAGGTGCCAGTGCGGACGACCCAGCTCAAGACCAGCGTGCCAGCCTGGGCTGCGGGAGCGAAGGTGGAAAAAACGATAGGCCCTTTGCAGCGGGAGGATGGTCGGCTTGTTCTTATTGATTTCTATAAAGTGGTAAAGTTGTTGGGGTTGTACCAACAGAATAGTCCCCTGCCAGTCATCCTTTTTCAGGCAGAATTTCAGACTAAATTGGTTCAGCCGGTGAATAGCCCACCGATAGAAGTAACCAAGGACTATAAGATTGTTGCTGGAAGCGTGTGGATCCGGGCGGATATGTTGGCCCAAACTGCTCCGACCAATCGCTATGCAGGACTCAAAGTTGTTTCCGGCAAGATACAGCTAAGTCAAAACCCCGTTTTGCAAAATGGAAAGCTGGTATTGGGTGCGCAGACGGGCGTGCAAGTGAGCTTGGACTTGGCCCAGACCGATGCAGTTGCTGATCCGAAAAAGAAATACGGCAAAGATGGTTTGGATGCAAAAGTTCAGACCCCAGGCAAGTTGGCTTTTTCATTTACCGGCAGTACCAAGGCGCAAATTGCCTCAGTGGGTGAGGGTAGTGCCGAGCTCTATGGGCAAAAATTCGTTTTCCAACAAAAGAACGCAGCTCCCAGCTACAACACACAGGCCAGCCGTTTGCTTATCCCGATGACGAGCAACCAATCGGAAATCAAGCCCGCCAAACAGAAAAGCCCACTTCTGGAGTTTTCCGAGAGCGCACTTTTGAAAGGAGCCTTTTGGGCGATTCCTGCCGCTGAGCTGGATGTGGATAATCCATTGGAAGCGGCCGGTACCGGCGGTTTTCTTTTAGAGGGGAAGACGGGACTCAAGTGCACTTGGCAAGGCTTGCAAGCGAGGAATCTCAAACTTTTGTCACCACTGATTTTGGTCGATCCGGGGCGGATTGGTGTTACGGATCTTTCGGCAGGAGGAGAAGGTGCTTTTCAGGACTTTGGTCATTGGAAAGATGAGCAAAATGAGCACGGCACCAGTCTCAGTGTGTTTCTGAACAAAAAGTCCTCTTTTCTTTACAATTCCCTGGCAGAGGGAGTCGAGCTACTTGTTACTTCGGTCAACGCGGTGCACTACGTGGATAGGCCCGTGATGGTAAACGGTTTGCCCGTTGGGGTGAAAACCAAAGACAGCCTCCTGATTTTGGCTGGAACTGAAACGAAGAATATTCTTTATCTCATTGATGATAATATTCTTTGGGACAATAAGTTACCCAATGACAAGGTGCCGAAATTCAAGAGTTTAGCGCTTGCTCTGGAAAACGCGCTTTTCACCGTAACTCCGGTAAACGGTGCGATGATTTTTGGGGAATGTTCGGCGGATTGGTTGCGCATCGTCAGAAGCGAGACCATCTTGGTCTTTGGACTGTTGGGTTACCTGCCTACCTTGCCCGATCCCTATCTCGCCAACATCGCCTACTTAAAAAGACTACAAAGGGGCGAGGGGACTCGCGGCTTCGAGGGCATCATTACCTGGCTGGTATGTCAGATCTCCCAAAAACCGCAGGACAAAAAAGCTGACAATGTCAAAGTAAGCTTTCATTTTGGAAATGAGGCTTTAGGACAACAGGGACAGGGGGCGAGTCTCGGGGTTTCGGGTGAATTGCAGGCCAGTGCGGTCAGTAGCACAACGACCCTTTCCACTTCTTCTGTGGCATCTGCAGCAATAATGGCCAGAAGCGCCAATAAGCAGGAGCCACTTCCTCCCTATGAGCAGCAAGCGACACCGCATATCCAAAAATATCAAAATGAGTTTTTTGCGCTTTTGGACGTCAGTTCCAATGCCAATCAGGTAGGCGTCAGCTTGGGAGTTCCCTTTTCCAGAGGCAGGACAACCGGAGTGGCCGTCGGCAGAAGCGAAAATGAAGCGCACATAGAGCAGGCATCCAACCAGCTGTTTGGGGTAGAGGGAATGGAAGTAGTCGTTGCAGGTTCTGCGGCTCGGATATTTTTGCTGCCCCAGGTCGCCTGGGAACCAGTTTACAATTTGACGCCTCCGGGGGAAAATGTCCTGGGTGATCCGCTCGAGTTTTTCAACTATTATCCAAACGATGGCGGAGCTACCCGCATCGCCAACTATCACTCCGGTCAGGTGCCACTCGCTCCGAAGCCCATGGTCAACTATACGCTCGAGCGATACAAAAACCAAAAAACGCCCGTAGACGCTTTGTTTACGCTGCCATTTGGAATCAAAGCCTTGGCGCAGCTTTCCCATACCGAACCGAGGGAATCCCAAAAGCCGGAGCTCAACCTGGTCGAGCCAAAATTCCCCGACGAGTTGATCGGAGGTATCCAGATCCGGGCGATCGCAAAAGACTACGGGAAAGACGCCATGGTAGGCGCTGGAGCGGACAGCCCGATGTTCAAGGGCTTTACGGTTCAGTTGGCCAATATCCTCGGGATGAATGGGCAACCTAACAATACAAGCACCTTGGGGAGAAGTGTCACCAGAATATTCAACGGGGAGTTTTTTGTAGACGAAGGAACACCCCATATCCTCAAGAAAAGGGGCGTGCCCCTTTCCAAAATTGACTTTACCGGCTATGGAGCCAGTACTTTCAGCAATTGGCTGAGCCCACGTGCAGCGGTAGCCAATACCAGTCAAGCGCGGTTTGACATCATGCTCGGCAGGACCGGGCACGAAGTCATCCAGGTCAAAAGTATTCTTTATCCTTGGGGGATTCGTGTGGTGAGAACCATCACGCTGTTCCGCAATGGCTCCGGTCATGTCTACCGGACCGATAGCGGGTGGCAGGCGGAATCGGACGGCCTTTTTGACTTCAGGTACAGCTATATCGACAAAAACAAACCGATTGTTGGACAAGATCCGGATACGGGCGAGACGATCTACCACACAGAGACGGTGGAGCCTTACGAGCTGCACACAGGAGCTATCCGTGGATTGTTTAATGTAACCAATATCCAGGAAGACGGAAGTGTCGCAGAATACAAAAGGGAGAAGGCAATCGTGATTGGTACAAACCAATTTCACGTGGATGAATTTGGGGAGTGGTCTAAAAATCTTGGACTTCCAATTGAGCAGAGCGTCATCCTTACCCCAGTCTGGTTTGACGCCGAAGTCAAAATGGACAATTTGGTTCAGGGACACAAAAACGGGATGACGCCTGCGAAGAAGATTCTCGGGTATGTGCAGATATCTCCTCCCAATATCACTATTCCGAAATTTGATTTCCAAGCGTTGCTACAGATGCAGGGTGGCTTGATCGGTGGAGATGTGGATTGTGTCATGGACTTGAACAATTCCGGACAGATGATGCGGATTACGCGATTTGACGTATCGCCTTCCGTCAAGCAAAACAATGATTTCATGGACCCCATTTTTGTCGCCGCTGCCCGTGGTAGCGTGATTTTGCCGAAGGACGGAAGTTGGTCCATCGTGCAGCACGAGACTGGAACAGGCGAGGTCACGCCACTTCCCACATATATTCCAGTGCCCTTGGTAAGGGAGGGAGCTTGGAAGCCAGGAAATGTGCTCCCGGCAGCAGTCCAAACAGGAAAGCTTCTGCGTATGGCTCATCCCAAGGAGATATTGAGAGACCCCGTCGCGGACACGATGAACTTTGGCTTTTTGCAAACGACGGCGACCCAAAAGGCACTTTTTCTCACACCCAGCTTTGAGTTCAACAAGTCCAAACTGTTCAGCAAGACCCCGCCGGCATTTGCGGATGCCTATCGCTTGATGGACAGTAGCAGTATTTTCCCCAATATCGGAGATGGCTACTCTAACCTAGGCAAGGCGGTGGCTTTGGTGGGAGGAGTAGATCAGAATGGCAATACCGTGGATGCGTTCAAACCCGGTGCACTCATGGACGGAGGCCGACAGGTATTCGAATTGATGGGATTGCTCGCCAAGAAGGATGACGGCACGGTGGTGGAGGCAGTCCAAGGAGTAGCCGGAGAGGTAGTCGACAGGGGATTTAAGTTGCTGACTGGAGAGGCAAACAACCTCCTCAATAAGGCGATCGCTTTCGACGTTCCGAGCCTTGATCCGCTCTATCTCGTCAATATGGACGCGCTGAAGATCTACATCGAATACAAAGCTAAAAAGACAGACAAAGACAATCCGCAACCTTATGTGGACTCCAAGCTGAACTTTGACGTGGATTCATTTGCCAACGATTTGAAGGACACTTGGAAAAGCAGGGTCAACAACGTGGGAATGGTTGTGGATCTGGGCTCTTTTGAGCGACTGATGACTATCAAAGGAAACTTTGACGCCCAGAAAGGGAAGGAATCCGGCTACGAGGGTGGGCCTGAGAATCCCAACAAGCTCCAGGGTCTTCCTACGCCGGAGATAGAGTTTAGTGAAGCGCTGCAGCCGGTAATCGACCTTCTGCAATTGCTCGCTTCGATGTCGACTGGTAACTACGCGGAAGTTTTGAAGAAGGGCCTACAGATTGCCATGAGCAATGCCGGGGAGATATGGGAATACAAATTTGAGGCGACCAAGGAGATCCCGTTGGTGCGCTTTCCCCCAGAGGACAACCTTTACAATGCTCCCCAGTGCCCTCTTCGTCTTGAGGCGGGCCTTGCGCTCGGTGTCTATTTTAATGCCGCGCTGAAAGTCACTACCGATCCTAAACAGCTTTTGCCCACGGCGGGAGGGTTTATCCAATTCAAGGGGGGACTTGAGGTCATGTGTATGACCGTCGGCGGCGCTACGATTTACGCCATCGGGGCCGTCGAGCTCAAGATCGCCTGTGATACCAAGGTCGGACCAAACCTGACGATGAAGTTTGGTTTTGGGGCTTCCATTTCGGTCGGTCTGCCGGTGATAGGCAATGTCAGCGTCACCTTTATGGTAGGATGCGAAATCTATGCATCTGCCGAAAAGATTTCGGTCACGGCATTTATGATGTTTAAGGGACATGCGAGCCTTGTGGGCGGACTGGTGAGCGTCACGATCTATATCGAGGCAAGCGGCACGGTAACGAGAATCCCAGCTGAGGACAAAACCGACTGCACTGCCTCCGTGACCTTCGGACTGGACATCAGCATTGCCTTTATCATCAATATCAGCTTTGAGGAGACCTGGCAGGAGCAACGCCAAATCGCCTGATTTTTTCCCAATAATCTTTTCGACATGGAACCAAAAAGAATCCTAACCCTGATGACCTTTCCCCAAAGACTAAAGGGGAATATACTGACAGTCAATATTGTGGTGGTGCCAAGAAATACCGATCCTTTTGCGGCTTGGCCCACCGGACTCAGCAGTCCGCTCCCGACCCAGGTGCCGGGATTTGCAAATCTCCAACCCAAATTCAAGCTGGCAATAGTCAAAGGGACGGATGACTTTCCCCTGAGCAATGCCACGGCAGCAAGCAGAAAGCCGATACTTACTGATGTCACTGAAGTTCCAGCGGCCAATAAAGCCAACATTCTCCAGCAGATCGCTGGAACTTTCACCATCACGGACAATTCTGATAAAATGCCCGACCCGGTTCCTTTGGATCAGGCTGGGAAACGGGGAATCAAAAAGTACTTGCCGTTTTCCTATCGAACAAGGTTCAATTTCACCCAGCCGCGCCATCCCAATGCCGTGACGGACGATTCCTACCACTGCGCAGTGAGGGACAAAGTGGATTTGATTCCGAACTACGTGCCCAAAAACAACGTCAGCTGGGGAAAGGTTTTTGCGAACATTTTGCGCCAGCCGATTTTGGCCAAAGCCTGCGGAATGATCTATGAAGTTGAATTGGAAATACAGCCGGATTGGTTTGAAAACGGTGGGTATCTCTATGCGGACATTGTGGGAGGGGACTATGAAACAGCCCAGAATGCTTCATTGGAGGTATCGGCACCCGCGCAAAATGTAGGTCCCCTTGTAAAACGATACGCTTCGAAAGTTCCCGAATTGGTCATAGGTGAGGACAGGCCGGTTTTTGCTCCCGTATTGTTTCCTGTTTTGTACCAAAAATCCACCGAGCTTACAGAACCTATTCCCGCGGGTCCTTGGGATGAGTTGTTTTTGGAAGCACATCTATACAATGACGGTTTTGCCAAGATTGTCCATGCCAATCAGGCAGAAAGCGGAAATCTGCTCGAGGAAAAACCAGACGGACTTCCTCCCCAATCTGACTCGGGAATTCGGATGGGTTGGGATGATGAACAAATATTGGTTTGGTACCTGCGTCAGATCCTAGAGAATCCAGGTGACGCCCCTGGTTCCAACAAGCGTCTGGACGCGCCTTTGGGCGTGATGGGCTATCACATCGATGTACAGGAAGCAGTGCCAGGTGCTGAATGGGAAAGTCTCAATGTAGTCCAGGTCAATCCTGCTCAGGGAGGACTGGCAGGTACTTTTGCCAACCAGACCGTGGAGCTGCCCTATCAAGTGTATCCGACCAAAATTGCCGGGCCCAGCAGTGATGGGTATTGGCTTCCGATGTACTATGCCTATTGGATCGGGAAGAGTCTCTCGACCGAGGACAAGGATGCCGTCGAAATCTATCGAAATGACCAGGAAAAAATCGCCAAAAAGCAGGTCATAAAACCGACAGGAGAAGTGATCGAAGTTGTAAGTGACGATGCCGAGAAGGTGATAAAAAATACCACACTTGTCCCTGGGGAGATCAAAACACTCCTCAGGTATGGCAACACTTATCGTTTCCGCATTCGACTTGCCGATATTTCGGGCGGAGGGCCTAGTCTTGAAGATGAACCTTTGAATCCAGCTCCGAGTCCGAATACGTCCGTCTCATTCAAGAGGTACGTCAATCCGGGCATGTTGAGGATAGAAAAGCCAAAAGAGTACGTAGAGCACAAGGTTGACTTCTACAACTCCGCAAATGCAGAGGATACCGAATTTAAAGACGGCATTGTCCTGGAGATTGAGCGGCCCTTGCTGGAGTATCCCGCGGTAGTCTTTACCGATAAGTATCAAAAGGCGGGGATGGATCCGATTGCCATGCTAAAGGCCTTGCCTTTTGGTCCTACCGGATTAAAGCCCGCATTGCCGGATCCCGATGTACACAAAATACAGATACTGGTCGAGGTGAAATCTCTCAAGATGGACACTCAACTTAGCAGGTCGGGTAGGGACAGCTATATCCCCCTCTACTCCCGAGAATGGGATTTTCCTGAGGATTTTGATGGCAAGATCGAGCTTCCAATAACCTTCCTCGATGTCCCCGTGCTGAATTTGGGCGAGCCGGCGGATCCATTCCTTTCGAAGAAGTTGGAATTTGATCAGCTGTCAGAAACTTCCCTGGTGCTGCCGACAGGGAGAAAGGTGAGGGTTTCCTTCCGGGCCTTAGCCTCTTCTGAAGAGCCCGAGGTGGAATATTTTGGAATCATAGATGCGGACGAAGAAAAGGATAGCCGCTACGGCAAGGTCCAGCAGTTGATGTTTTACAAGGAGACCCAAGATGAGGAGGATTTGCTTTTGCCCTACAAGAACATTCCAGAACTCCAGGCCTTGTACCTGAAGCCTGACCCAATTCCCACCGCAAAGCAAATTTCCTTGGGAGCGCGACTCAGACGGAAGTCAGAAAATGACCAGCCCGATGTGGTGAAGCGAGTTGCCGACGCCTTGGGCTTGGCATCCAAGGGCCTGACGTTGATGGCCAAAAAGGGAGAGCGCGTTGCCTTTGGCTGCAGCTCCCGCATAAGGCATACCCTGGCGCCGGATGGGAGCAGTATTACCTTTGCTTCCAAAACCGAACTCTATTACCACTGGGTGACCTGTCTCAGCTACCAACTCAACCGGGACTGGAGCTGGGATGGCCATCAGGATGTCGCGTTTGTCATTGAGAGAAAGCACCGTTTCAGAAGAGAACCCAAAAAAGAAGTACGCGTCAACGAGTATCTCGACGACATCGAGATCAAGCATACCGTTTCCTTTGAGGCCTTACAGGCAGACAATTTTGACGAAGTCAACCGGCACTATACCCGCATCATCTACATCGATGCCCTGGAACCCAAAAACGAGAGAAAACTGCCAAATTCCTCCGAGTTGAGGTATCCTGACGAGTTGTGGGCAGAATATACGCTGAAGCCCCAAGTGAAAAAAGGACATGGCGAACCTGGAGACGTCACCACAGAATTGCTGAAGCTTCCGACCGTACTCAATCCCTCCCAGACTCCCAAAGTCGTCAGTGTTGGCTTGGCCTTTTCGCCCTACGAGAGGGCGGAAGACTACAGTCAAACTGAGGCGCGGAAACGCTTTCTCTGGGTCGAGTTTGAAGAAGCAATCCAAAATCCCGACGATACCTATTTTTGCCGAATGCTGGCCAACGCGCCAGATCAGCTGATTTCCAACAATGACTTTGATCTATTTGAGGTTCCGGAGGAAGCCTCATTGAGCCTCGATCCCGAGGTGATCAGAAGAATCATCCCGGACCAGAGTGATGACAAATCTGGAATAGACGCGATGCAGATGATGGTAAAGTCCACCGACAGCGACAAACATTACCTTCTTCCGATTCCTCCGGGAATGCACCCCGAGAGTCCGGAGATGTTTGGGTTCTTTACCTATGAATTCCGGGTTGGACACGCCCATTTTATAGACCGGGAGGCAGAGGACGATGAGCTGAGTGCCCAGACTTTTTCCAATGTGCAGGAATTCGAGTTTATCGGAGGTACGCCAAAAGGTAACCTTTGGTCTACTGCCCAAGGTAGGTTTGGCAGGGAGCAGCGCGTCACGGGCATGCAGCATCCGGTTCCTACTCTTCTGTGCTCGCTCAACAGGGACGAAAACCATATGTATGTCTCGGCTCCTTATGCCAAGGCTGTTTTTAAGGGAAAAAATGTGACTTCCAAACCGCCCCGAACCAGTCTCTGGACTTTGCTTTATGCCCAGGTCCATCAGGCTGATGGGCTGGATTTCCGCAATATTTTGATCTCCGAGCAAAAAATGCGTGTTGACGTCAAAATCAACACCGATCCCAAAAAGCTCAAGGAAATCAACCAGCTCACCCAGACTACTTATTTCCAACCTAGTCTCCCGGATTATAATAAAGGGGTATTCAAAATAACGCCGCAGTTATCCACGGCGACGCTTCTTGCCTACTTGAAGGAGACCCATCCTGTAGGCACAGCAGTATTTACCTCTCAGGAGATTGCTGGGTATCTAACCGATCTCGGTCTTCCTGAGGATAGCCCACTCAGCGTACTGGTGGTTGAGGTTTTTGGGAATATCAGGAATATCGCCGAGCATATGAACGTTTTTCGCCGCAGTGCCGGGGATGACAAGGTGCATCACGCCTATCAGGAAGCCCGCAAAGCCATGGATGCCACTGGCGCTGTGACTGATGTGGATCGGGTTAGATTGGGAGATAATCTGGGAAATTTCAGAATTCTGCGCACCTCTCCGCTCACCAAAGTGCCCTTTGTTTGTTGCCCAACCTGTGAGTAAGTTGCTGAACCCTCCCTGTACAAAAGCCCAATTTGACGATTGGGCTTTTTTGTGGGAAAACGGAATTGGTGCAGGAGCCCGGCTCCGAAATTATTTTGAGAATATTTTACTTGAGACTATTTATGGGTAGTTTAGTTTATTGGATTTAATTATATTGAAAATCAACTATTTAAAGTTGGGTATGAAAAGAATTCCTTTGCTTTTCGTTTTATGGAGTTTGCTCTTTTTTTCCTGTCAAGAGGAGGTAGAGCCGGAAACGGTCTTTGGCAGGTATGTGGTCCAGTCCATTGTTGCAGACCAAGCCATCGATCTATCGGGTGAAGGAGTGCCCGCTGTGGATTTGCTATCCCAGTTTGAATCAATGCGGATATGGCAGCAAAGCATCTTCGTCTCCCTCTATAGTACAAGGGATTTTAATGTAGGTTATCCCCAAGTCGTCTTTACGATTCCTTTCCAATTGGACGAAGACCCCAAATTGGGTTTCGGAAACGGAAGCTTTGGAAGAAGGGCGGACATCTCATCTGACGGAAGGATCTCCCTGGATTGGTCATTGGCGCCGGATTTTCCCCAGCCAGATCAACTGCATCAAAGCATATGGGTAGAGGAGATACGCCTCTTGGACAATGCCGATAAAGAATTGGAGGTGGTGTTGCACCAGACTTTTTTTGACCAAGCACAACGCGAATGGGTGCAAGCCAAAGTTATTTATCAATTTCTATTAGAGGAAAGTTGATCCAAAAGGGCTTGGAATTTTTTCATTTCCAACAAAATCCTTCAGGAAAAAATTGGGAGACGCCGTTTAAATGACATCTTCGAAAAGGAAAACCGACCCATTTGAGTCGGTTTTCTTGGTTTATCTGGTATCAACTTTTCTTTTTTGCTCCGAAGCGCCCTTTTTTCTTGCCAGCGTCCGGTTGGGATTCGATGATCTGAAGGGTCTCGGCGTAAGAGAGTTGCTCGGCTTCCTTTCCCTTTGGGATCTTGAAGTTGTTTTTTCCAAACTTGATGTAAGGGCCCCAACGACCATTCAAGATCTGTATCTCAGGGTTTTCCTCGAAAGTCTTGATGTGCTTCTTGGCATCGGCTTCACGCTTGTTTTGGATCAGCGTGATCGCTTCCTCTTCGGAAATGGACATGGGGTCTTGGCCTTTTTCCAAGGAATAGAAGGCGCTGTCGTGACGGATGTAGGGTCCAAATCGTCCGATCGCCGCGGTCATTTTTTTGTCTTCAAAGTATCCGACCTCCCTAGGCAGCTTGAAGAGTTCCAAGGCATCCTCCATGCTGACATTCTCGATAAACTGGCCCTTTTTAAGGCTCGCAAACTGTTTGTCTTCGTCTTCGTTTTCACCGATTTGGACCAGAGGGCCAAACCTTCCAAGTCTTGCGTACACGTTTTTGCCGGAAGTGGGGTGCTGGCCGATCAATCGGCTGGAGTTGACGTCCTGGCGGGAGACCTGCTCGGTTTCTTCCACGCTTTTGTGAAACTTGCCATAGAAGCCGTCAATCATATCCTGCCAATCCTGACCACCGGAGGCGATATCGTCAAATTCCTTTTCAACTCGCGCAGTGAAATGAAAGTCAATTACATTCGGGAAATGCTCAACGAGGAAGTCGTTGACCACCATGGCGGTGTTGGTAGGGAATAGCTTGTTTTTTTCCGCTCCAGTATTTTCAGTCTTGGTTGTATCCTTGAATTGGCCGTTGGCGATCTTCATTTCCACGTAGTTGCGGGGAGTGCCGTCACGGGATTCCTTGACTACGTAGTCGCGTTTTTGAATGGTAGAGATCGTTGGCGCATAGGTAGAAGGTCGGCCTATGCCGAGCTCTTCCAGTTTTTTCACCAAGGAAGCTTCCGTGTATCGTGGCGCCGGACGGCTAAAAGTCTCTCGGCCCTTCATTTCCTGAAGGTTCAAGCCCTGTCCGATAGCCATAGGAGGGAGCAGAGACTTGCCACCGTCCTCATCTTCTTCCGGTTCGTCGTCGGTATCCTCGAGGTACACCTTCAAGAATCCGTCAAACTTGATCACTTCTCCGTTTGCTACCAGATTCAGCGGGGAATTGGAGATGGCAATCGTGATGGTGGTCCGCTCCAGTTCTGCATCTGCCATCTGGGAAGCGATAGCGCGCTTCCAGATGAGCTCGTAGAGCCGCTGCTCGTTTCGGTCACCGGAGACTTGACTTTGCGAGAAGTCCGTCGGGCGGATGGCCTCGTGGGCTTCCTGGGCACTTTCTGATTTGGTGGTAAATTGTCTTGATTTATGGTAATTGGCTCCGTATGAGCTTTCAATCGCGCTTTTCGCCGCTGCCATGGCATCTTGTGACAGGTTGGTACTGTCGGTACGCATGTAGGTGATTTTTCCTGCTTCGTATAGTTTTTGGGCAACGGACATGGTTTGTGCCACAGAGAAATACAACTTACGGGACGCTTCCTGCTGAAGCGTGGACGTAGTAAAAGGCGCCGCCGGAGTTTTTTTGGTGGGCTTTTTCTCCAGATTGGCCACTGAGAAAGAGGCCTGCAGGCAATTTTTTAGAAAGTCCTCGGCTTCCTGTTTGGTCTCAAATTTCTTTGGCAATTCGGCCTGAAAGGTCTTGCCTTCGACTTCGAAGAGCGCGGTGATCCGATACGAGGACTTCGCTTTGTGGGCTTCGATTTCCCGCTCACGCTCCACGATCAGACGTACGGCTACTGACTGCACGCGGCCGGCGGAGAGTCCAGTCTTGATCTTTTTCCATAGGATTGGAGAAAGTTCAAAGCCAACCAGCCGATCCAAAATCCTTCTTGCCTGCTGGGCATTGACGAGGTCATAGTCTATGCCACGAGGATTTTCTATTGCTTTCGTGATGGCGTTTTTGGTGATTTCTCGAAAGACGATCCGTTTGGTGTGCGATTCGTCCAGCTTTAGGACTTCCTTCAAATGCCAAGAAATGGCCTCTCCCTCCCGGTCATCGTCACTTGCCAGGTAAACCGTCTCGGCGTCCTTGGCGAAAGACTTCAGATTTTTGATCACCTCTTTCTTGTCCGCGGTGACTTCATAGGTGGGTTTGAAGCGGTTTTTGATATCTATTGCTTTATCGCCTTTGGGGAGATCCCGTACGTGGCCGTAGCTGGACACTACCTTGAAGTCCTTGCCCAGGTAGCCTTCAATGGTCTTTGCCTTGGCGGGGGATTCGACGATGACTAGATTTTTTGACATAGAGAAAATAGGAAGCTGCCGTCTTTGCGGCCATTATTGAAATGCTAAAAATAGAGGGCCTAGTCTTCTCGTCCAAATATTAAAAAATTGAGACGCTTGGGTTTGGATGGATTTTTGAGGATTGGCAGGATGGATTTCTGGAAAAAAACGATTTCAAAATGAAGCATTTGATACTCTTGAGGCACGGCGAGGCAGGCTTTTCGGACGGGGTTGATTTTCAGCGGCAGCTGACCCCTGATGGCAAGGACAGGCTGAATCTATTGGGCGAAACCCTTCGGTCCAGTGGAATGAAAGTGGATTTTTTGCATTGCTCAGCAGCCACTCGTACTCTGGAGACTGCAGAAATCATAAGAAAATACGTTCCAATCGAGGAAGTGGAGTACACCCGAGAGATCTACGAGGGCCACTTGGAGGCGCTGTTGAAAATACTGGAACACACGCCAAAGTACGCGGACTCTTGCATGCTGATAGGGCATAATCCAACGATCAGCCTGCTGCTTTCCCACCTGACGCATGAGGGTTATCTTGGACTCAAACCTGGCATGATGGCGATCATAGAGCTGGAGGTCAGCGACTGGAGCATGATAGGTTTGGGAACGGGGATTTTGAAGGAGGTTTTGCAATGAGCAGGGCTAGATCGCTGTGTTCAGTCGCAGCCATTGCATACCTGTCTACCGGATTGATCGCCGAATAGTATCATCCAGGCTTTTTCACGCTACCCTTTAGTCCACTCCTTCGATGTCCGCCTCGCTGTACTTGGGGGTTCCTCCCTTTTGGGTTGCGACAAAGGCGCCGATTCTGCAGGCGAAATCGAGGATGTCCTCTGGAGATCTTTCCTCCAAGTAGGTCTTGATGAATCCGCTCAGAAATGCATCCCCGGCTCCTATTGAATCCTGCACATGTACGCGGTAGCCGGGGTGTTCAAAGAGCTTCCCTTTTTGGTAAATCATAGCCCCCTTGGCTCCTCGGGTCACACAGATAATCTCCATCGGGTAGTGTTGGTCGAGGTAGAAACAAAGGTCTTCTATTGTGGGCTCCGTCTGAAAATAGTCGGCAAAGATCTCCATTTCGTCTTCATTGATCTTTAGAATATCGGCAAAGCCCAGCAGCGTTTCTATGACTTCAAAGTCATAAAATGGGGAGCGGAGATTGGCATCAAAAACACGGAGCGTAGGATGGTGGAGAAGCTTGATGAGAGTTTTCAGGCTGTCTGGATTTCTCACTCCGAGCGTCCCAAAGACGAAGGCGTCCGCTTCTTCCACTGCCTTGTCCATCTCTTCATTCCAGATGATATAATCCCAAGCTACAGGAGAGACGATGGTGTAGCGGATATTTTCCGGATCGGCCGTATCAACGAGTACTTTGGAGGTGTCGTGGTTTTCTTTGGTTTGGATCAGGTCCAAAGGTAGTCCAAATTCCCTCAGAAAAGTGAGCAGGTCTTCCCCTTCCTTGTCCAGGCCGACGGCCGAAATAAGGCGGGAGTTGAGGCCCAATTGGTGTAGGTTAAGGGCGACGTTCATGGGTGCCCCGCCGGGCACTGGTCCTGAGGGAAGGCAGTCCCAAAGCATCTCCCCGAATACGACAACGTGATCACGCATGGCTTTTTTGTAAATCTTTTTGAATTTCCTCCAGAGACCTCCCTTTGGTTTCCGGCATTTTAAACATTACCCACAGCAACTGCAAGACCATCATGGCGCAGAAGAACGCAAAGATGTAGCCCGGCCCGAAGCTGTTGGCAAAGAAGGGGAATACGTTGGCGATGAGGGCAGCAAGTATCCAATGGGTAAAAGACCCCAAAGACTGCCCAAATGCCCGGAGCTCATTGGGAAACATCTCGGAAATAAATACCCAGATGACTGCGCCCTGTCCCACGGCATGGGAGGCTATGAATCCAAAGACGAATATCGGTAGCCAAAAACTCGGGATTCCCGGACCGAGAAAATTGTAAGCCATTAATGAAAGCGAGATGATGTAGCCAAAGGAACCAATGTACATCAGGACCTTCCTACCGAGTCGATCAATCAAATACAGGCCAAAGAAGGTGGCAAATAAATTGATGAGCCCGATTCCAACCGTTGAGATCAACGCGCTTTCGGTGGAAATTCCCGCCATTTCGAAAATCCTAGGAGCAAAGTAGATAATGGCATTGATGCCTGAGACTTGATTGAAAAAGGCGATCATTACCGCTAGCATGGTGCTGGAAAAGAACCTCTTGCTAAACAAAACGCCAAATCCGGACTTTTGCTTCATGCTTTTTTCCTCCTCTATCGCCAGTCGCACGGCTTCATCCACTCCTTCGGGATCGGTCTTGGTCAGGATTTCCCTTGCCTTCACCAAATCGTTGAATTTGGCGATCAGCCAGCGCGGACTCTCGGGGATCCTAAAGATCATGACACTGTAGATCAATGCCGGAATCCCCTCGACTCCGAGCATCCATCGCCAGTCGTCAGCAAGTCCTGCGGTACCAATCAGATAATTGGACAAATAGGCCATTACGATTCCAAAGACGATATTGAACTGGTACAGTGCGACCAAAAGCCCGCGGTTTTTGGCAGGAGCAATCTCGGAGATATACATAGGAGCTACCACGGATGAGGCGCCGACACCTAAGCCTCCAAGAAATCTGAAGAAGGTAAAGGAAGTGATGTCCCAAGCCAGCGCCGAACCCAAGGCGGAAACGAGATAGAAAACGCCAATCCAAAGGAGACTTTGTTTTCGGCCCCACTTGTCGGCAGGTATTCCCCCAAACAAGGCGCCGATCACCGTACCGTAGAGGGCCGAGGCGATGGCCAGCCCGTGCATCCAGTCGCTGAGTTGCCAGACCTCCTGTATGTCGCGTTCCGCGCCGGAGATGACCGCTGTGTCAAAGCCAAACAAAAAGCCGCCCAAAGCGGCTGTGATGGAAACGAAAAAAGCGTATCGATTGGAAGACATGGGTGGTTTTGGGTCGATTGTTTCACTAAACTAAGGAGAAGCTCCGCAATTCAAAACCCCGCTCGGCTTAATTTTCTTATATTCGCGGGCACCAAAACAGATCCATACAAAAAGTTTATTTCGCCATGGATTTTGCCAATCAGCCACTATAGACCCAAAACTATGACTTCCACAACTGAGGTATATAAGCCCAAAAACCACATCCGAATCGTTACCGCTGCCTCCCTTTTTGATGGGCATGATGCGGCGATCAACATCATGCGCAGGATCATCCAATCCACCGGCTGTGAGGTGATTCACTTGGGACATAACAGGTCCGTACAGGAAATCGTCGATTGTGCGATCCAGGAAGATGTGCAGGCCATCGCGATCACGTCCTATCAGGGCGGGCACGTCGAGTTTTTCAAATACATGTTTGATCTCTTGGGTGAAAAAGGAGCCAGTCATATCAAGATATTCGGTGGGGGGGGAGGTACAATTCTTCCGGAGGAGATCAAAGAGCTGCATTCTTATGGTATTGCCAGAATCTACTCTCCGGACGATGGACGTGCGATGGGCCTTCAGGGCATGATCAATGATATGGTGCGGCGATGTGACTTTCCTATTGGAGATGAGCTTCCCGAAGGGTTTTCCCTTGAAAAAGACCATAAAGAGCACGTTGCCCGAGCCATATCAGCCTTTGAAAATTTCCCCGAAAAATCCTTAGCGCTCCTCGAGCGAGTGAGAAAGCAAAGCAAGAATGGCAAGACGCCGGTACTGGGTATCACCGGTACGGGTGGGGCTGGGAAGTCTTCGCTTGTCGATGAACTGGTCAGGAGATTCATCTTGGATTTTGAGGATAAGGCACTGGCAATCATATCGGTCGATCCGTCGAAGCGGAAAACTGGTGGAGCTCTTCTCGGAGACCGAATCCGAATGAACTCCATCCATCACCCGAGGGTGTTCATGCGCTCTTTGGCGACCCGCCAATCCAATCTGGCGCTTTCCAAATATGTCCAGGATGCGGTAGACACAGTGAAGGCGGCGGGATTTGATATGATTATCCTAGAAACTTCCGGTATCGGACAGTCTGACACCGAGATCATAGAGCATTCCGACCTTTCCCTTTATGTGATGACCCCAGAGTATGGGGCGGCCTCGCAGCTGGAGAAGATCGACATGCTGGACTTTGCGGATGTGATCGCGCTCAACAAATTTGACAAGCGTGGCGCACTGGACGCAATCCGAGATGTCAAAAAACAATACAAACGAAACCACAACCTGTGGGATATTCAGGATGAGAATATTCCGGTTTTCGGGACTATAGCGTCCCAGTTTAACGATCCCGGGATGAATCAGCTCTACCGCGCAGTCATTGGAAAAGTAAATGAGAAGTTTCGGGGCTGGGAAAGCAATTCAGAGTTGACGACTGGGACATCCGAGAAAATTTACATCATTCCACCTGCTCGAACCCGCTACTTGAGCGAAATCACGGAAATCAACCGAAACTATGACCAATGGGTAGAGGAGCAAAAGGAGATTGCCCAGCAACTCTACAGCATCCAAAAGTCCATCGATGCGATCAAGGCTGCAAAGGTGGCTGATGCTGACCGGCTTGTGAAAGAGCTCCAGGAAGTGTATGCACAGGTTGAGTTGAGCCTCGATCCGAAAAACAAAAAATGGCTGGAGGAATGGCCTGCCGAAGCCGCCAAATACGGCGAGGATTTTTATGTATTCAAGGTTAGGGACAAAGAAATTAGAATACAGACCTATGCCACTTCCCTTTCAAATTCCAGGATTTCAAAGGTTGCTTTGCCGAAATATGAGGCTTGGGGTGAGCTGCTGAAATGGAGCCTGAGAGAAAACGTACCGGGTAAGTTTCCTTACACAGCCGGTGTTTTTCCTTTCAAAAGGGAAGGCGAAGATCCAACGCGGATGTTTGCTGGAGAGGGAGGCCCAGAGCGCACGAACAAACGCTTTCACTACGTATCTGCCGGGATGCCGGCCAAGAGGCTTTCGACAGCCTTCGATTCGGTGACGCTTTACGGAGAGGATCCGGACTACAGGCCGGATATCTACGGCAAGATTGGAAATTCGGGAGTGAACGTCTGCTGTCTCGATGACGCCAAAAAGCTATATTCTGGCTTCAATCTCGTAGATCCAATGACCTCTGTGTCGATGACGATCAATGGGCCTGCGGCGACGATGACGGCATTTTTCATGAATGCGGCCATTGACCAGCAATGCGAAGTTTACATCAAAGCCAATGGTCTTGAAGTGGAGGTTTTGGAAAAAATCGAGGCGATCTACAAGAAGAAAGGCCTCGCGAAGCCCGCCTACAAAGGGGCAATCCCTGACGGAAACAATGGTTTGGGATTGATGCTTCTGGGAGTGACAGGCGATCAGGTTTTGCCAAAGGAAGTCTATGAAAATATCAAAGCTGACACGCTGTCCAAAGTGAGGGGCACGGTGCAGGCGGATATCCTCAAAGAAGATCAGGCTCAAAATACCTGCATCTTTTCGACCGAGTTTTCTCTTAGGTTGATGGGGGATGTGCAGCAATATTTCATTGAACAGAATGTAAGAAACTTCTATTCGGTTTCCATATCTGGCTACCACATAGCAGAAGCTGGTGCCAATCCGATCACGCAGCTTGCGCTGACACTTTCCAATGGCTTCACCTATGTGGAATATTATGTCTCACGTGGGATGAACGTGAATGATTTCGCGCCAAACCTTTCCTTCTTTTTCTCCAACGGAATAGACCCAGAGTATGCCGTCATCGGACGAGTGGCGAGGAGGATTTGGGCGAAAGCAATGAAGCTGAAGTATGGTGCGAATGAGCGCTCGCAGATGTTGAAATACCATATCCAAACCTCCGGACGCTCACTGCATGCACAAGAGATAGATTTCAACGACATTAGAACGACCCTTCAGGCGCTCTATGCGATCTATGACAATTGCAATTCGCTGCACACCAATGCCTATGACGAAGCTATCACCACGCCTACTGAAGCTTCCGTTCGGCGTGCGATGGCTATCCAGCTGATAATCAATAAAGAATTGGGTTTGGCTAAAAACGAAAACCCGCTTCAAGGCGCATTTGTGATTGAGGAATTGACAGATTTGGTAGAGGAAGCTGTGTATGCGGAATTCGATCGGATTACCGAAAGAGGAGGCGTGCTCGGCGCTATGGAGACCATGTATCAGCGAGGGAAGATCCAGGAGGAAAGCCTTCACTATGAGATGCTCAAGCATACCGGTGAGTTTCCTATCATCGGCGTGAATACGTTTCTTTCTTCGGAGGGCTCTCCCACGGTGACTCCGGGTGAAGTGATCCGCGCAAACAAAGACGAGAAGGAAGCTCAAATCCAAACTTTGAGGAACTTACACCAAGCTTACGAAGGTTTGGAACACGAGCTTTTAAAGGAACTCCAGGCCGCCGCGGTAAAAAACGAAAACGTTTTTGCCAGGCTGATGGAGACATCGAAAGTCTGCTCTTTGGGGCAAATCACCAAGGCGCTCTACGAAGTGGGAGGGCAGTATCGCAGAAATATGTAAGTAGACCGAAATTTGAATTAAAAGACCAACCGTCTTCCGAACGCCGCCAGAATTCAATGGGGTTTTCGCAGGACTTAAATAGACAATCAATAATAGAATGGCGAATAAAAGAAATGTCACCGTCCGCATGAAGGCGGACCTTGAGTACGAAGCACTAAACCTCCAGGGCAATCTGGTCAACATTGACATGTATGATCCCGAACACAAGCGTGCCCAGTCACCCATGGACCTGCTACTCTCTGCACTGGGAAGCTGCGCCTCTGTGGATGCCGTATTGATGATGAAAAAGAAGAGGAGAGAGATCGTTGAGTTTTTTGTAGAAGTAGAAGGAACCAGAAATGACGGTGTTCCGGCCTTTTTCACTGACATTGAGCTGACCTTTGTCATTGTGTCCCCCAATGCTACAGAGGAGGAGTTTGCCAAGGTAGTGGCGCTTTCCGTGGATAAGTATTGCTCCGTAGCTTCCTCGCTTAAGTCTAATATAAGCTATAAGTCGGAGGTAAGAAGACCCGAATGAGAGTCGTCAAAGAGTTGACCCGGGAGGAAGTGCGGATCAGCATTTTCTCCTGGAATAATAAATATATCCTCAAGTTTGAGCTCGGTCCGATGGAGCAGACATTTAAGCTCAGTGAGACCGATATTCTGGATGAGCAAGATCTCGAGCTTTTTCTTTCGGGGGAGTTCTTCGAAAAAGTAAAGCTTAGATTTGACGAAATGGGAAAAACTTTTCGTTCGCAGCTTGAAAATCTCTAATTTCCCTGAAATCGGATTGACTTATGCGTCTTTTTAGAATAGGCTCGATCAGTCTAGGGGGATTAGCTTTCATGGTGGGTTGCGGTGCTTCGGAGGAGAATTTTCCCGAGCAGGACTTCAAAAAACTCAATGGTGTGATCCAAGAGATGATCTATCATGGGGAAAGGATGGCGACCGATATCGATACCATCGCGCACTACTATGAGGAAATAGTCTCAAAGAAGGACTCCGTCCTGCGGGTGGCACCACCCAGTCCCTATCACTTTGTCGGGGCGATATCCACCAACCTTCCCGGCCAGGATTCCACTCTCAGCTCGGTGATCATCCTCAATTCTACGCCAGATCGCAAAATGGCCGAGGAAGAAGTGGTCTTGACCAATTCACTCGATCCGCTTTTTGCCGAATTTATCAAGGGCAACCCACGTACCGCACAGATTTACTCCAATTCTGCCATGCAGGTAAGCCGGGTATTTCCGGCCTATGACGTCAAAAATATCATTGATACCGACATTGACGTGACCAAGTTCAATTTTTACTATAAGGCCGACTTGGAGCACAATCCCTCAAAAGGCCTCGTTTGGATCCCGGAGCCCTACGTGGATCCAGCGGGAAAGGGTTGGATAATATCGCTCATTCATCCCATTTACGACGGCGATCAGTTATTTGCGGTTTTGGGAGTAGATTTTACTGTCAGCGACTTGGTACAAAACTACATGGATGCCGTGGAGGGGGAAATATTGATGGTAAACGCTAAAGGGGAAATTGTTGCTGGAAAGGCAGGGGCGATTGAATCCCTTAGTATGCCTCCCCTGAAAAACCACGTCTACCGGGAGACTATCCATTCGGATTACTTCAGGATTTCAGATTTCAACCTTTTCAGCAGCAAAAGCAGGGAGGTGAGGGAAATGGCGCAGCAGTTTTTGCTCGAAAAGAAAGACAGGTTTGAGTTTGACGAGGAGACTAATCTCAGCCGGGCGATTTGTGTGCCCTTTATTGGGATAGATTGGTTTTTGATACAGGTATTCCCCAATTATTGATGGCCAGAAAATTCATCGACCGGTCCAACTTTTGGCTGACTTCCATTGTGGGAAGCTTGCTGGTCGTTTTGGTGATTGCTTTGGGCTACAGTTTTTTCAACGCGATTTCCTTTTCGCAGATGAATTCCAGACGGGAGTTTCTGATCAAGCAAACCGAACTTGCGGCCAGGAGCCTGGAAATGGAATTGAGTCGTTTCAAGGAGGAGTCCGGCGTTTTGATGGCATTTCTGGAAGACCCTGACCTGGACGAGGAGGATTTCAAAGACGAGTTTACGGTTGCTGTGAGGAGGACCTTCACGAGTTTTCCCGGGATGCTTGACTCAGTGATGGTGGATATGGTGGATTCCACGCTGGTCTTTGAGATGACGGAAACGAACGATTTCATCAGAAAAAGATCGCTGGTGGCATTTCCGGGGAGAGAGGAAGATTCCCAGCTTTTGGTAAAAGGAGAAGGTGGTTTTCGGATTCTCTACACGCTGGATATCCCTGCCTATACTGAGGAGTACGTTACCAATTTTTACCTGGATCCAGGAGGGGAAAAGTTTCTGCTTTATAAATCCAACCTCATACCACTCCGCCGGTGGGCGAGGCAGCAGCAGGCATTGCTCGACGAGGATGACCTAAACGCGGTCAAAGCCGATATCGGCCTCGGGCTGAAGGGTTTTTATGAGGTGGAATGGGAAAAAGGGGATGAGCAATATTTGGGAATTTTAGCCCAATACCCATTTAGCTACGCCAATTCGGATACTTCTGCCTCCCTGATGTTTTTGGTACCGATGGATGGGCTTACCTCTGGGATCTACAGCACCTACTTTCTTTTGTTTTTGGGTGTGGTAATTCTGCTGATAGGAACGGTGGCGTTTTTTCTCATTTCCCTCAAAGGAAACATCGACTCGATCAAGGTGCAGGAGGAGAACCTCCGGGAGATATCCACCTTGTTTGATCAGCAGAACCTCTTGTTGCAGGAGATGAAGGGCTTCGTGTTTTTTCATGACTACAAGGGTGAAATCACAAAAGTCTCCGACGAGGTGGAGGAAGTCCTAGGACATTCCAAGCAGGAGTTTTTGGAAGCTTTCAAAGTTGATTCCGAGCACCCCGAGGCCAATAACGTCAAATCCGAGACCATCAAAGCCTTGATGGAAGGTAGACATTTGGTGGATTTGGAATATGATTTTACCAAGCCGAATGGGGAAAAGATCAGGGTGAAGGTCTTTGAAAAGCTGCTTTTTGACGAGCAGGGAAGAATGTGTGGCGGGATGGGTATTGGCACAGATATCACGGCGCAATATCTAGCACGGCAGGAATTGGAGCAAAGTGAAAACCGACTTAGGTCCCTGATCAGTAACATACCCGATACCATTTTTATCTATAACAACGAGGGAGTTGTGTTGGATTTTCATGTTCAGGACAGGAAGAACCTCTTCGAATCGGCCAATTCCACCTTGGGTAAATCCCTGCACGAATTTGTGCCCCACGGGCAGGCCGATGATATCGCGAAGGTATTCGAGCGGGCCAAAAATACCAACAGCATCCAAACCATAGATGTCGTGTGGCATACCCCGCTGGGCGAAAGACACTACGAAATGAGGTTTTTCCCTTTGGATGAAAATCAGATCATGTCCATCTCCAAGGATATCACTGGCCAGAAAATCTGGGAAAAGGGCCTGGTCGAAGCGATGAATGCCGCAGATCAGGCAAGCCGTGCGAAATCTGATTTTTTGGCCAATATGAGCCACGAGATCCGCACCCCGATGAACGGCCTGCTGGGCATCATCGATCTGCTGGAAAGTACCAACCTCAACCGGATTCAGAAGCAGTATGTCGAAATCATCAAGAACTCAGGAAACTCTCTCCTGAGCATCATCCGGGATATTCTTGACTATTCCAAGATCGAGTCGGGTAAAATCGATATCCAACCCGTTGCGTTTGACCCCGTTGAGGAGCTGAAAGACCAGATTAAAATCCTTTCAGGGCTGGCCGGCAAAAAGAAAATCAAACTTGAGTTGACCTACGGCGAATTTGAGAAGACAATCTTGGAGGGAGATAAGGGAAAAATCAACCAGGTACTGCTGAACTTGATTGGAAATGCGATCAAATTCACTCCGGAACTGGGAAAGGTTGGGGTGAGAATGGAGTTGAATCCGGTGGATGACTTTTTTCATTTTCTCTCATTCAGTGTGGCGGATTCTGGCATAGGCATAGCACCAGAGCATTTGGAGCATCTGACTGACCCGTTTTATCAGGTGGAAAGTTCGAATACAAGAACCTACCAAGGCACTGGGTTGGGTCTGGCGATCGCCAAGAAGATTGTGGAACTCATGGGAGGCCAACTTGAGATCGAGAGTGAGGTAGGCAAGGGTTCTGTCTTTAAGTTTTCGGTGATCGTAAGGAAAGTAGATCAGAACAGTGTGCCCCAGGCAAACGAAGAGTTGACATGGAAAGACATCCGGGAGATGGGGACGGAGTTTCCGCTGAGGATTCTATTGGCGGAGGACAATGACCTCAATCTTCAACTGATGACTTTGATGTTTCAGCAGCTGGGCTTCGAATTTGAAGTGGCCCAGAATGGAGCCGAGGCAGTGGAAAAAGTCAAGAACCAAGAATTTGACGTAGTTTTGATGGACGTACAGATGCCTTTGAAAAATGGTCTGGAAGCCACCCGCGAAATCAGAACTCTGCTAGGCAAGGAAAATGTGGTGATTATAGGTCTTTCAGCCAACGTGTTTGAGGAAGACAAAAAAATGGCTTTGGATTCTGGGATGAACGATTACCTAACCAAGCCCATTCGTCTTGCTGTGCTGGCGGATCGACTGGAGTATTACTACAGAAAAGTAAGGGAACGGGCGGATTGAATCATGGCTCCGATTTCCCGGAGCCATGTACTATTAGATGTCTGTGCGTAGGTCAAACTCCTCCAGATAATCCGCTACCCGTCGTACAAACATTCCTCCCAAGGCTCCATCTACGACGCGGTGATCGTAGGAATGTGAAAGGAACATCTTGTGGCGTATTGCGATTACGTCGCCCGTAGCTGTCTCCACCACGGCAGGTTTTTTCACGATTGCGCCTACAGCCATGATAGCTACTTGGGGCTGCGGGATGATGGGAGTGCCCATTACGTTTCCAAAGGAGCCAACGTTTGATACGGTATAAGTACCCCCGGCCAAGTCATCGGCAGTGAGTTTGTTGTTTCTGGCGCGGTTTGCGAGGTCATTTACTTTTTTGGATACCCCGACTAGGTTGAGTTGGTCGGCATTTCGGATCACGGGTACGATCAGATTCCCTGAGGGCAGTGCAACAGCCATTCCGATATTAATATCCTTTTTCCTAATGATTCGGTCTCCGTCGACGGAGATGTTGATCATCGGGAAATCCCGAATCGCTCGGGCAATTGCCTCGATGAAAAACGGGGTGAAGGTAATTCCTTCTCCATATTTGGCCCGGTAAGCGTTTTTGTTTTTCTCTCTCCAGAGCACGATGTTAGTCATATCTGCCTCGACAAAGGAAGTGACGTGTGCAGAGATCCGCTTGGACTCAACCATGCGCTGGGAGATCATTTTCCGCATTCTGTCCATTTCGATGATTTCATCCGAAGCGGAAATGCTGACTTGAACTCTGGGCTCGGCGATGGAAGGTGCGGGTTTGGTCGAAGCGGGACTTTCGTGTCTTTTCTGGACATAAGCCAGCATGTCTTCTTTTGTGACGCGGTTTCCCTTTCCGCTTCCCGGAATTTTGGAAAGCTCTGTCATGGAGATTCCTTCTTCCTTCGCGATGTTTTTTACCAAGGGAGAGTAAAAACGTCCACCCTCAGAAATGGATTCCAAGGCTGGAGCAGGCTGAGCCAAAATTGAGGCGGTATTTTCGGGTGCGGCAGCAACGAGTTCTTCTTTCTTGGATTCGGATCCTGTTAGCGATACCTCCGCCACCCCATTTTCAGAGTTGGTTTCAATTAAGGCAATTGGTGCTCCTACGGCGATCACTTCACCCTCCTTGGCAAGGATTTTTTTTAGGATCCCACCGTGGGTGGCGGGCACTTCGGTATCGACCTTGTCTGTGGCGACCTCCAATACCGATTCATCCTGTTCGATCGAATCACCTTCCTTCTTCAGCCAGGTGAGGATGGTGCCTTCTATAATACTTTCACCCATTTTGGGCATCAGCATTTCTACACTTGCCATAGCGATTGAAGTAATTTAATTGGGTTTAAATTCAAGATTTAAAATTAAATTTTATATATCTCGTACCCAAACCTTGAATGTAAAATTTTATTTGTTGTTCTGGATCAGACAAATCCTTAGCAAATTCAAAACAGCGACGGCCGTTATTTGAATATTCAGCAATCGATCCTGCCCCAGTTGAAGCTTTCTGGTCTCTACAAAACCCTCTCCGGCACAAGCGATCCAGACCGTACCTACCGGTTTTTCAGCTGTTCCTCCATCGGGTCCGGCTATTCCGCTACTGCTAAGCCCAATATCCGAACCGAAGATTTTTCTCACACCCTGAGCCATCTCTCGGACTGTCTCTTCACTCACCGCACCCTTGGATTCCAGCGTTTGGGCTGAGACCCCCAGAATATGTTGCTTAAACTGGTTGTGGTAGGGGACTACCGATCCGTTGAAGTAGGCTGAGCTTCCGGGAATGCTGGTGACCAAATGGGAAACGTAGCCTCCAGAGCAGCTTTCGGCCAAAGCTAAAGTTTTCCCAGACTTCTTCAAAAGATTTCCAATGGCGGATTCCAGCGTCTCACCGTCATAGCCGTAGACGTAGTTTTTTATGCGCGGCAATACCAGATCGATTTGATCAGCGACTTCGGCTGTGAGTTTTGTTTGGTCGGTCCCAAAAGCCGTCAATCTAAGCCTTACCTGTCCCAAAGAGGGCAGGTAAGCAAGTTTAATATGTTCGGGTAGTGCATTCTCCCAATCACGGATCAGGTCGGCAAGCCAGCTTTCTCCAATCCCAACTGTCTTGACGACTTTGTGATAGATGACTGGCAGCTCAAAAATCTCCGGCAACTTGGGCAGGACAAAGTCCTTCATCAGCTTTTTCATCTCATGGGGAACGCCTGGCATGGACATCCAGTAGCCCCCGTTTTTTTCAAACCACATCCCTGGAGCGGTACCGACTTCATTGGGAACGTAGGTGCAGCAGGAGGGCAGATGGCCCTGCAAGACATTGAGTGGAGTGATTTCTCTACCTCTTTTCAGGAAAAAATCGGTGACGGCAGCGACGGCATCTGGAAATTCGATGATTCCGCAACCGAAGTACTCCGCCAACAAAGGCTTGGTCAGATCGTCTTGGGTCGGGCCCAGACCACCTGTGATAAGGATAAGATCGGCCCGTTTTTCTGCCTCGGCAAAAGCGGCGAGGATGTCATCCCGCCGGTCTCCGACAGTGGTTTTTCTCACCACCTTCACGCCTATGAGATCCAGCTCTTGGCTGATCCAGTGGGAATTGGTGTCCATGATTTGCCCATAGAGCAATTCATCTCCTATTGCGATGATCTCTGCCTTGATGAGTTGCATTTATCTGACTTTGGCTTTTCTGATGATTTTTGAAAAGATGGAAGGAAAAAATCGCTTGATATAGATAGCCATGGTTTCCTTTCCTCCTATATAGACTTCTTCTTTTTTGCGGGTGATGGCTGCGTAGATTTCTGTTGCACAATCCTCTGGACTCATGCCGTTTGCTTGGGCATCGTCCATCTGACCGAGAGTGCTTCCATCCGCCGTGATCGCGTTGACGGAGACGTTTGTCCGGATGAAACCTGGGCAGATCATCGTGACAGTGATGTGGTCTTTATAGTGCTCGGCTCGAAGTGTGTCAAAAAAGCCATGGAGAGCATGTTTGGATGCAGCATACGAGGAGCGGTAGGGAGAGCCGATGATCCCGACCAGGGAGCTGATCACAGCAAAATGGCCGGACTTTTGGGATATGAAATGCGGGAGCAAAGCTTTGGTCAAGGCAATCGTACCAAAGAAATTTACCTCCATCAGCTTGCGGTCTACCTCCAAGCCCGTCTCCCGGATCAGTGAGCGCTGGCTGATGCCACCGTTGTGCAACATTGCATCCACTTGGCCGAAACGGGCGATTGCTTGGTCAACTTTTGATTCGAAGGAGGGGATATCTGTCAAATCAAGCGGTAATACGAGTACGTCGGAAGGATTGGCACATGCTTCCTTTACTCGATTTAGCTCCCCTTCCTTCCGGGCGGAGATGATCACCCGATAGCCGTTCTGCGAAAATCTCTTGGCCGAAGCTTCTCCTATGCCGGAGGATGCGCCGGTAATCCAGATGACAGGTTTGATCATGATTTCCTTGCTTTTTCGTAAGTCACAAAAGAATAAGGAAATTCGTTTTTCTCGTCCGCCGCGTGGTTCTCTCTTCCCTTTTCTTCCCAAATTCGGGGATCAATCTCAGGGAAAAAGGTGTCGCCTTCGGGGCTTGCTTCGACTTCTGTTATTTCCAGCCTATCGCAGAGATTGATGGTCTCGGCATAGAGCTGTCCCCCGCCAATGACGAAGAGTTTGTCCTCTCCGATTTTGTTGCAGTAGATAAAGGCATCTTCGACGGAGGAAAAGACGTAGTGGCCTTCGGGGGCAGCAAAATTAGGGTTGCGGCTGATGATGAGGTGCGTTCGGTTTGGGAGAGGTTTGCCCAAGGACTCGTAGGTTTTTCTTCCCATCAGGATGTAGTGGCCAGAAGTGAGATTTTTAAATCGCTTAAGGTCAGCCGAAAGCTTCCAGATGAGTTGATTGTCTTTGCCTATGACGTTGTTTTTCGCTTTGGCTACGATAAGAATGATTTCCACAGGGCTTCAAAGTTTGGCTTGAAGTTACCAGTCTTTGGAAAGGAAAAAATGAAAAAGGGTAGAAAAACTACCCTTTTGAACGATTAAACGATTATTTGTCGCTTGCCGACATCATGTTGGGATAGTCAGACATCCGGTACTTTCGGGGGCTGTCGGTATCGAGTTCGACTACTTTCATGTCTGTGACCGTTCCATCGTTGTCCGTGAAGACCATTTCCATAAAATTGCCCTTTGGCGCATTGGAAAACATCGAAGTGTATCTGTCGATAGTCTTGCTGGAGACCATTGGATTGCTCTGGGGTGAAAACATGGAGAATCCATCAATCGGCTCCTCGGTGACCCAATATTGTCCATTACCATCTTCAGTTTCTACGAGATATTCTTCGCAGGTATATCCCAGGATTTCCTTGGTATTTCCAGTTTTGGTGATTTTGTAATCGGGTTGCTCAAACTGTTTTTCGGCCTCCTCGTCCACCATTCCCTGCACCTTGTCGTAGTTGAGCTTCATCGCCATACTCGATTTGTTCCCCTCATCCTCCAGCAGGATGACCATCGCCTGGTTTTTGGTGTCCATGATGGTGGTAGTGGTGGTATTTACCTTTTTGGGATCGGCGAAGGCCATTCCCATAAACTCCGTATCCGATGAAAGTAGATATTGCATCCGAAGCGGGTCCTCTGTCTTTCCTTTTTTGTCCGTGCTGGTTACTTCCATCACCATGTATCCGGTAAAGGTGTAGTCGGTCTCGGTGGGAGCGGGCTCCATCATGCCGCCAAACATTCCATCCAAAGCGTCGTTGGTGGCCTTTTCGGACGCGTTTTTTGCCCGGTTGGTAGTGGCATTTTCTACGCCTTGGGCGGCGGCATTTTGGATTTTCTTTAATAGCTGGGCTTCGGAAGGCAACGCAACCATCGCACCAGCCAAAATGAGGATACTTAAAACTGACTTTTTCATAATGCGTACAATTAAAAATTCATCCCTAATTTCCTAAAAATGAGCCGGATTAAAAAGCGTTGGCGGTGATCAGTTTGCAGTTTACATCTTGATTACTGCAGACTGCCCATGAGTTTATAGCTTTAATCCCCGGAGTAACTCCTCAATTTTCATCCGTTTTTTTCCTTCAAGCTGCAATTCCAAAACCTCCAGGGAGCCAGCTCCGGTTTGAAATTTCAAGAAGTTTTTTCCGTCGGATTCCCATTCACCGGCTTGTTTTCCGGAGAGGTTCTCTTCGGAAAATCTTGATTTAAAGATCTTGCAGGTCTTGCCCTGAAACTCTGTCCAAGCGGCAGGATAGGGAGAAAGTCCCCGGATTAGGTTGTGAATGGACTCAGCGGAATTCGACCAGACTACCTTGCCTGTCTCTTTGAAGATTTTTGGGGCGTGGTGGATGGCTTGTGTCTCATCCTGCATGGTCGGATTGACCTCGTTGTTGGAGATTGCTTCGACGGTTTTTACCACCAGATCGGCGCCTATGGTCATCAGTTTTTCATAGACTGTTCCCAAGTCGTCCTCTTCCAAAATCTGGATTTTTTCTTGGAAAATGATGCTTCCTGTGTCGATCTCATGCTTGAGGAAAAATGTCGTGACGCCAGTTTCCTTTTCTCCGTTGATGATGGCCCAGTTAATGGGTGCTGCACCGCGGTAATTGGGCAGGAGGGAAGCGTGGAGGTTGAAGGTGCCGAGGGGAGGCATGCTCCAAACCGCCTCTGGCAGCATACGAAAAGCTACCACGATCTGCAAGTCGGCCTGTAGGTCCTTGAGCTCCTGTTGAAATTCCGGGTTTTTCAGGTTGGTGGGCTGGAGGATACGCAGGTTTAGTCTTTCAGCGGTTTCCTTTACAGGTGAGCCCACCAGCTTTTGTCCCCGGCCCTGGGGTTTGTCGGGAGCGGTGATCACGGCGACGACGTTCCAACCGTTTTCCACGAGTTTTTCCAGGGCCGGCACGGCAAATTCCGGCGTGCCCATATAGATGATGCGGAGGTCTCCTTTTGCTTCAGTATTCAAAATTCAGTATTCGATATAGTGGAATCCAAAGTTATGGATAACCCTGAGGTAGTTGGTAAGCTGGCGGAGTCAAAATTCCGGATATATCCTTCGACATTCTTTTATCCCTATAGCCTATCTCATCCATTCATTGAATGAGAAAATTGGTATTGTATCACCTTCAGAGGATTTGATGTAAAACTTTCTGCCTCCAGAGAACGGCGTGGTATACAATTCGATCAGCAGGGAGTGAGGTTGGTTTTTTCCATTTTTGGCCTCGATTAGCAAAGTTCCGCGAGAAAGTAGCTGCGCAATAAAAAAATCATTCTCAAAGCTCTCCTCGCTGCCCAAATTTTCGTTTTCAGCCACTATTCTTGCAAGCTCTTGATATGGATCGGTCTCATAAGTAAATGCGTTGCTTTGTTCTAGACTCCTGATTTTTTTGTTTATCCTTTTTAAAAACGACTTTTTTTCCAAAACAAAGTCAAAACCGGCAACAGAAAACGGGTAGCCATCTTGACGCAACGGCACCGATTCTTTCTCGAAATACCTAGATACGACCTCTAAGCTTGAATCGAAGCCGTCATCTGAGACTCCTTTGAGATCGATGTAGTTTTTTTTGAGAGTTGTTTTATCGATTCTTACTGTTTCTATTCCCAATGTGTCACCGTAATTCTCGATTTTGGTATCAGGAGTAAAGCCTGTGTTTGTGGAAACCTGACTTTTACAACTAGGGAAAAATATCAACAAAATGATGATGGAGACTGATGTTCTCATTGTTGTAGCAAACACTCGTTTAGATTATCTGGGTCGGATTGCAAATTCTCGGATACCGCTTCGAAATTGCAAATTCCGAGGAGCTCCGAAATCACCGATAAATCAAATACTTTTCCCGCTTGGCCTTGTAGGCATCTAAGCCAGCTTTCCAGCTCTCGCGGATTTCGGATTCGGTCTTTCCGGCGAGGATCTGCTTTTTCAGCTCGTCCGTACCGACCAATGTATTGAAGTAGTTGTTGAAAAATTTCTCTTTCATACCCGACTTGGCGTAGGCGTCCAGCAGGTATTTTAGGGTGAAGTGGTGGTCCATCGATTCTCCTCTTAGGTCCACGCCGTAGCAAAGCTTGTCCTGATGGGGTGGTGTCTTGGACATGCCGTCTATGCTGACAGGAGTAAAGGTGAATTCGCCGAATTTGGGGTCAGGATAGCCATAAACCTGAAAAGGAAAATAGGTGCCGCGTCCGAGCGAAACTACCGTGCCCTCAAAGAGACAGGTGCTGGGGTAGAGTTTGATCGCCAAGTCGCTGGGTAAGTTGGGCGAGGGTTTTATAGGAAGATTGTAGGCAGTGGTGTGTGTCCAGCCTTTTACCGGAATCACGGTGAGGTCGGCTACTAGGCCTCCCTTAAGCCATTTTTCCCCATTGATCATCTGTGCGAGTTCGCCCACGGTCAATCCATGCACAATGGGAATGTTGTGCATCCCCACAAAGGATTCAAAGCCGGGCTTTAGCATGGGACCGTCGATGTAGCCTCCATTCGGATTGGGACGGTCAAAAATGATCACCTTTTTTCCCTGTTCCGCACAGGCCTCCATCACGTAGTGCATGGTGCTGATGTAGGTGAAAAAACGCGTTCCCACGTCCTGCAAGTCGAAGATCACCACATCCAAATCAGCAATCTGGGCTGCACTGGGTTTCTTGTTGTTCCCATATAATGAGACTATCGGCAGCCCGGTCTTTTGATCGACGCTGTTGTCCACCTTTTCACCCGCATCCGCCGTGCCGCGAAAGCCATGTTCGGGGACGAAGACCTTTTTCACCACAATGCCTTTTTCAAGGAGAAAATCGACCGCATGTTTGTTGGCTGATTGGGGTAGGATGCTGGTTTGGTTTCCGACGAAGCCAACCTTTTTTCCTTCGAGCAATGGAAGATACAACTCGGGTTGCTCGGCACCGGTCAGGATAGTCTGCTGTGAAAAAGCCAAAGGAACGTTGCAGAGGGTAAGTGAAAACGCCAAAAAGTAAATCAGGAATGAATTTTTCGTTTGCTTCATGCTATTTTGCGAGGATTTCAAGCCAAATTAATACAAGCCCTTGAACCTTTCCTATTTCATTGCCAAAAGAATCAGTTTCAAGCAGGCCGGAGGTTTTTCGGGTACCATACACCGTATCGCGGTCTGGAGTCTTGCCATTGGTCTGGGCGTTTCCATCCTCGCGTTTATGGTTTTGGGAGGCTTCCAAAACACCGTTTCCGAGCGGGTTTTTGGCTTTACAGGGCACTTTCAGGTTCAACGTTTTCAGATGAGCAATGCCTTTGAGGAGGCACCTTTTTCGCTGCATTCCGAGTTTGTACAAAATTCCAAGCAACTCGATTTTCTCGTCAAAACACAGTCTTTTGCCCACAAGGCCGCCTTGCTCAAGGGTGATGAAGAGGTAGAGGGCATACTCATGAAGGGAGTGGGGAAGGACTTTGACACCTTGGCTTTCTCGAAATACCTCGTCGAAGGCCGTATGCTTCACCTACCGGACTCGGGAGTGAGCAATGAGGTTTTGTTGAGCCGAATGATTGCCGATAAGTTATTGTTAAATGTCGGTGATAAAGTCACCATGTATTTTGTGCAAAATCCGCCGAGATTCAGAAGGGTAGAGGTAGTGGGGATCTTCGAAACTTACCTGGAGAATTTTGACGAAAAAATCGTCGTCGGTGAGCTACAGACCATCCGCAACCTCAATGGCTGGACGGCAGATCAGGTGGGCGGTTTGGAGGTTTTTGTCGACGATCCCAAAAAGACGGAGGCCTATTTGCCGCTGATCGAGGAACAGATGGATTTGGATCTGAAGCTGGTGGACAGCCGCAGCAAGTTTCTGGAAATCTTCGACTGGTTGACTTTGCTGGACACCAACGTGGTCGTGTTTATCTCCCTGATCGGCTTTGTGGCGATCTTCAACATGGGTGCGATTCTTTTCATCCTGATCATGGAGCGCACGCAGATGATCGGTCTGCTAAAGGCGATGGGTGCGAGGAATGCGCAGATCCGCCGGATTTTCTTCTGGAACGGGATGAAGATCCTCGGACGGGGACTCATCCTAGGCAATTTGATTGGGATTGGGATAGGCTTTTTGCAAGACCAATTCAAGCTTATCCCTTTGGACGCCGCCAGCTACTACATGAGCTATGTGCCGATTCAGTGGAACTGGCCTATTTTTATTTGGCTCAATATTGGAATTGCAATTCTGACCTCGCTGGTGCTGTGGATACCGGTGCTGGTGATCTCCCGCGTTGATCCCATCAAATCTATCCGATTCGATTGAGCTTATAGGGGGAAAAAACACTTTTGATTTTCATCCAGATCACACCCAAAACTGCTTCTTTGAAGATTTTCTGGCTCATTTTGGAGGTTCCTTTGGTACGGTCGGTGAAGATAATCGGTACCTCGATGATTTTGAATCCCAGCTTCCAAGTGGTGAATTTCATTTCGATCTGGAAGGCGTAGCCGATGAACTTGATCTCATCCAGTTTTATTTTCTCGAGTACAGAGCGGTGGTAGCACTTGAATCCAGCTGTGGCATCCTTCACAGGTAGTCCCGTGATGAATTTTACGTAAACGCTGGCGAAATAGGACATGAGCACGCGGCCCATGGGCCAGTTGACCACGTTGACTCCGGTGATATAGCGGGAGCCGATAGCCAAGTCAAAGCTGCGGTCCTTCACCGCTTCGAAGAGTCGGATGAGATCTTTGGGATCATGCGAAAAGTCGCAGTCCATCTCGAAGATAAACTCGTAGTTGCGCTTAAGCGCCCATTTGAATCCCGCGATGTAAGCCGTGCCGAGGCCTAGCTTTCCTTTACGCTCCATCAGGTGAAGGCGCTCAGGATAAGTGAATTGCAGGCTTTTGACAATTGCACCGGTTCCGTCCGGGGAGCCGTCGTCTATGATCAGGAGCTCAAAGTCACCGTCCAGACCCATCACTGACTGTACCATGTCGCTGATGTTTTCCAGCTCATTGTAGGTCGGTATGATGACGAGTTTTCGGTGGGTCATGGCGCTATTACAGGCCAAAAGTAAGCCTTTAGGGGGATTTTTGAAGAGTGGCCGCTGTGAAATTTGCTTAAAAGCTAGTTTTGTGAAAAAAACTCCATGTCTCTACACATCGCCATCGTCAGCTATTTTTCAGTCGGAGCCTATGACACCGGAACAGTCAATGAAGACAAGCTGCTTTCCAGCATATTGGCTGAGCTGGGTATCTCCCATGAGATTGTCGTTTGGTCTGATCCCAACGTCGACTGGGCAAACTATAATCATTTGTTGATCAAGTCTCCTTGGGACTATTTCGATTATTATGCGGACTTTTTGCAATGGATAGAGAAAATCAGATCCATGGGCATCCCCGTACTTAACGATCTCGATACCATTCAGTGGAACTCCAGCAAAGAGTACTTGCTTGAGATTGAGGCCGCGGGCTTTCCGGTGGTTTCAGGATTGATTATGGAGAAGGGGAGTAAGCCCGATTTGGAAAAAATCCGGACGAAAATCGTGGCAGACACAATTGTCGTCAAACCCCTGGTCAGCGGCGGCGCAAAGAACACCTTGAAGATTCCGCTCGCCGAATGGGAAATGTACCACGAAAGGGTAGTTGAACTTGTGCAGGCTGAAGATTTCCTTGCCCAGCCTTACATCGCCGAGGTAGCCGAAGTGGGGGAGTATTCTTTGCTTTTTTTCAACGGGAAGTTTTCCCACGCCGTGCTAAAGACTCCGGCAAAGGCTGATTTCCGCGTGCAGCATTACTTTGGTGGCACGATCCAGGAAATCCAACCCAGCCAAACGATGTTGGACTCCGCCCAAAAGCTAATGGATACCTTCGGAAAAGAGACCCTTTACGGCCGGGTGGACGGAGTGGAAATAGATGGAATCTTCCACCTAATGGAACTGGAGCTGATCGAGCCTTACCTGTTTTTGGCCTTGTCCGAAATAGCGATCTCGAATTATCGGGAAGCACTGAGGGAACGATTGCTGGGCTAGGAAATGGTAACTGAGCCCGTTGAACAATGCAGGGTGCGGAAAAGGGAGTCGCTGGCTGAACTGGATGAATCTGTTCGCAAATGGTTGCTGAGCCGGTCGAAGTATGTCGCCGAGCTTTCCGAAGCGTGGATTTGGGTTTAGTTGAAGATTTCTGTTAAGCTTAGAGGTCTGGTGGACTACGGTTTCCTCGAATTTCGAACCTTTTAGGAGAATTGCTAAAGACCGACTTACAATGAGTAGTCACATAACTTTTGAACCTGCATCGGGTATAAACTTCTTCTTTCACTGAAAATCCAAACATTTTTTTCCAAATTCGATTGAGTACCAAACACCTTAGACTGATGAAAAAACTACTATACCTCCTATTTCTGGTTTCCTTTCTCTCTTTTGGCCAAGACCAAATCCCCGCCCAAAATGGTTCCATCACCATACAGCCCATTCTTCATGGAACGCTGGTTGTGTCCTATCAGGACCTCACCGTGTATGTCGACCCCTATGGAGGGGCAAATGGTTTTGCTGGACAGCAAGCCGCGGATTTGGTGCTGATCACCGACATCCACGGAGATCATCACAATCAGGAAACCTTAGATGGATTGGACCTGAGCCAAGCGACGATCATCGCTCCACAAGCAGTTGCAGAGAAACTACCAAAAGACAGATACAAAGCTGTTGTCGTTTTGGCCAATGGATCTTCCACAGACTTCTCTGGGGCAAAAATCAGTGCAATCCCGATGTATAACCTACCTGAGACTGTCGATAGCCGCCATCCCAAAGGGAGGGGAAATGGCTATGTGGTGGAATTGGGAGGAAAGAAACTCTACTTTTCCGGAGATACTGAAGACATTCCTGAAATGCGGGCCCTGCAAGGAATCGATGTGGCATTTGTCTGTATGAACCTGCCCTACACCATGGATGTAGATCAAGCGGCAAATGCTGTCGCCGAATTCAAGCCCAAGATGGTATATCCTTATCATTACCGAGGAACAGAAGGCCTGAACGACGTGGAAAAATTCAAAACACTGGTAAATGCTGAGGCCCCAAGTGTAGAGGTTAGACTGAGGAACTGGTATCCGGAAAATTAAGGGGATCCTCACAGCCGTCCATTACATCGTCGCTATCCCGGCGTCCATCAAGGTAATGGAGCTTTGATCAGCTCACCTACCGTGGTTCGTCGCCCTTCGGCGAACTCAAGGACCAAGCTCACCTATCTCTAGTTTTCTCATCACAAACAATACTCCTCCAAATGACTCTCGGCGTAGTCGCTGCCTTTTTTAGCGGCTTCTCGGATCATCTGGCAGCCTTCGGGATTTCCCATGAGGGCCAGGCAGATGCCTTTTCTTGCTAAGGCTTCGATATGATTGGGTTGATTTTTTAGTATAAAGTCAAAGTCTTCCAAGGCCCAAGGGAGGTATCCAATCTTCAGTAAGGCAAATCCGCGGTTGTACCGGGCGGCGAGATTGTCGGGTTCTTTTTTCAGATAGGTGTTGAAGGATGCCGCGGCACCGTAGACGTCACCCCGGCTGGCGCGGGCCATCCCGGTATAGTAGTAAATTGGCGCAAACTCCGGATCCATCTTTTCGGCCTGCTTGAGAAAGAGCTCCGCGCGCTCCCAGTTTTTCACCATGAGTTGGCTACGGCCGGTGAGGTAGATGATCTCAAAATTTTCGGGATCCATGCTGGCTGCTTTCAGGATATAGAGTTCGGCATCCTGGTAAAACTCCTTTTCGAAGAGAATCTTCCCGATCGCGGCATAGGCTTGGGAATAGGCAGGATCAATGTCAATGATGCGGTTATAGTCATCCAGCGCCTCATCCAGCTCGCCAAGCTCCTCATGGCATCGGGCTCGGATATGGAGGGATTTGATTTCGTTGACGTGGATAAACAAACGTCGGTTGATGGCTTGAATAGCCCTTTCGTATTTTCCATCTCGGTACATCTTTTCAATCTGGTCTGGGTTGGCTGAGCAGGAGAAAAGCAAAAGCGCACATGAGATGATCGTAGATATATTTAAAAGTCGTTCCATGACTAAATAAACAAAAATGGTATCGAAATAGAAAGGGGAATGGGGAAAAAAATTGCACTTCGTCAGCCTCAGTGACCGCACATCGTCAGGCTCAGTGACCGCACTTCGACAGGCTGAGTGACAAGGGGTAAGCAAAAACACTTTCCCGATTTCTATTCAGGAAGGTGTTTTTACTTTAGTTCGGTTCAAAACGGCGGTCGACCGTAGGCCGTGGACTGTTGACTAAAACCCTACAGCACTCCCTTGGTGCTGGGAAGTTGGTTGATGTTTCGGGGATCGCGCATCACGGCCATCTTGATCGCCCGAGCGAGGCCTTTAAAGGTAGCTTCGATCTTGTGGTGCTCATTGTCGCCTTCCACTTTGATATTCAGGTTGCATTTGGCGGTATCTGAAAATGACTTGAAGAAGTGGTAGAAAAGCTCCGTGGGCATGTCTCCAACTTTTTCACGTTTGAACTCCGCATCCCAAACCAGCCAAGGTCTTCCGCCAAAATCGATGGCTACTTGCGCGAGGGCATCGTCCATTGCCAGAAGAAAGCCGTAGCGATAGATTCCCTTTTTGTCGCCCAAAGCCTTAAGATAGGCTTCACCCAATGCCAAGGCCGTGTCCTCGATTGTATGGTGCTCGTCGATGTGCAAATCGCCTTTGACTTGGATTTCCAAGTCGGTGCTGCCATGCTTGCCTAGCTGCTCCAGCATATGGTCAAAGAAATGCAGGCCGGTCGAGATCTTACAGTTACCACTTCCGTCCAGATTAAGCTTGATGTAGATGTCCGTTTCAGAGGTGGTTCTTTTTACCTCAGCTGCCCGCGGAGGCATTTTCAGAAAGTTGTAGATCTCGTCCCAATCTTTGGTAGAGAGTGCCGCTTCTGGATTGGGATCGCCGATAAAGATGGCTTTGGAACCCAGATTTTTCGCCAGCTGCACATCAGTAAATCTGTCTCCGATCACGTAGGAATTGTCTAGATCGTAACCTTCGGAGAAGTACTGGGTGAGGAGTCCGGTCCTTGGCTTGCGGGTGGGGGCATTTTCATGCTCGAAAGTCTTGTCCACGTGGATGGCTTTGAAGAAGACGTTTTCCTGCTCCAGGGTTTTCAGCATTTTGTACTGCGCTGGCCAGAAGTCCTTTTCTGGGAAAGAATCTGTCCCCAGGCCGTCTTGGTTAGTGACCATCACGAGTTCATAGTCGGTTTCCTCGGCGATCTTGCGAAGGTTGGAGATGGCTTTGGGAAGAAATTCCAGCTTTTCCAGGCTGTCTACTTGAAAGTCTGTGGGCGGCTCCTTGATGATGGTGCCGTCACGGTCTATAAAAAGTACGCGTTTTTTCATGGTGTATTTTTGTCAGCGGTCGACAGACATTAGTCCACGGCCGGTTTCTTTCTTTTTTGATTTGTGTATAGAAACGGTCGTCAACGGTCAGTTGACCGTTGACTTTTCAAAGATCTTTTTCAAAGCCAGTAAGAGGATTTCATTTTCTTCCCTTGTCCCTACTGTGATGCGTAGGCAATCCTCGCAAAGCAGCACTTTGGCGCGGTTACGGACGATCACTTTCTTCACGATCAGGTCATCATATACTTGGGTGGCGTTTGGGATTTTTACCAAAAGAAAATTCGCGTGCGAAGGATGGATCTTTTGTACGAAGGATAATTTTTCCAGCTCAGATTGCAGGAAATCCCGCTCTGCCAGAATCTCGCGGATCATCCGGTCCACTTTAGCTTTGTCGGTGATTGCCGCCAAGACAGTCTCTTGGGTAAGGCCAGAGATATTGTAGGGCGGCTTGATCTTGTTGAGGATGCGGATGATCTCCTCGCTGCCAAAAGCCATCCCGAGCCGCAGGGACGCCAATCCCCATGCCTTGGAGAAAGTCTGCATTACGAGTAGGTTAGGGAAATTGTCCAGCTCAGTCGTGAAGCTGGGCTCGTCGCTGAAATCGATATAGGCCTCGTCCACCACGACCAAGCCTTTGAAGTTTTTCAATAGGAAAAGCACATCTTCCCGCTTGGCCTTGTTGGCCGAAGGGTTGTTGGGAGAGCAGATGAAAAGGATCTTGGAGTTTGCATCGGCCGCTGCTAGGATCTTTTCGGGTTGAAGCTGGAAATCTTCAGTCAGTACGACTTTACGAATTTCGACATCGTTAATATTTGCACTGACCTCATACATGCCATAAGTGGGAGGCAAAAGGATCACGTTGTCCCGTCCCGGATTGCAAAAAGCACGGTAGAGCAGATCGATTGCTTCGTCGGAGCCATTGCCGAGGAAGATCTGAGTTGGACGAACTGCTTTGATCTTGGATATTTCCGCTTTTAGTGCGCTTTGGTATGGGTCCGGGTAACGGTTGAAATCTTTTTCGGTAATCGACCCAAACGGGTTTTCGTTGGCATCCAAGAAGACTCCTTCGGAGCCGGTGTACTCGTCTCGCGCCGATGTATAGGGCTGCAGCTCAGCGACGTGCGGCCGCAACAGTGAATTTAGGTCGAAGCTCATTTCTTTTTGCCTTTCAGTTGATTGAGACGGATGGTGACTGCATTCTTGTGCGCATGCAGCAGTTCGTTTTCGGCCATCACTTCTACTATGGGACCCAGCGTTTTCAGACCTTCGGGACTGATCTTTTGGTATGTGATCTTTTTGACAAAAGAATCCAAAGACACGCCGCTGTAGTTGCGGGCGTAACCATAGGTCGGTAGGGTATGGTTGGTGCCAGAAGCGTAGTCCCCGGCCGATTCGGGCGTGTAGTTTCCGATGAAGACGGATCCGGCGTTGAGAATTGCGTCGACTACCTCTTCTTCATTTTCCACAGCGATGATCAGGTGCTCTGGGGCATATTGGTTGATCAAGGCGATCGCACTTTCCTGTTCCTCCATCACCACGGCCGTGGAGTTGGATAAGGCCTTGTAGGCGATGTCTCTGCGGGGAAGGGCTTCGAGCTGTTCGTTGATTTCCTTCAATACTTTCTTCGCGAATTTCTCGGAAGGCGTAACCAACACCACTTGAGAATCCACACCGTGCTCGGCCTGTGACAGCAAGTCCGCGGCGACAAATGAGGGTTCGGCTGACTCATCGGCATAAACCAAAACCTCCGAAGGCCCCGCAGGCATATCGATCGCGACGCCATATTTGATGACCAGTTGCTTGGCGGCGGTGACGTATTGGTTGCCTGGGCCGAAGATCTTGTCGACTTGAGGTACGGTCTCCGTACCGAATGTAAGCGCGGCGATAGCTTGGGCTCCTCCGACCTTGACTATTTTGGTGATGCCAATCAGATCGGCTGTAAATAGGATCGCAGGATGGATTTTCCCCTCCCGGTTTGGAGGCGTGCAGAGGACTATTTCCTTACAGCCAGCCAACTGGGCCGGTATACCCAACATCAGCACTGTGCTAAATAGTGGCGCTGTACCCCCGGGAATATACAAGCCGACGCGCTGAATGGGCATACTTTTTCTTCGGCAGACCACACCCGGCATAACTTCCTCCACCAACTCAGGCGAGGCTTGGGCGGCGTGGAAGCGCTCGATATTTGACTTCGCCGTGGAAATGGCCGCTTTGAGCTCCTTGCTCACCGATTCCTTTGCGGCATTGATTTCCTGTGCTGAGACCAGCAAGCTATCCAAGTGGACGTGGTCGTATTCTTGTGCGAATTTTTTAAGCGCCTTATCTCCGTTTTTTTTGACTTTCCTCAGGATGGGCTTGACGATCTTGTTGATCGCCTTGGTCTTGTGAACAGGTCGGGCCAGGTTTTTTTTACACTTTTCGAGCGTGGGGTTGACCAAGAGTTGCATAGTATTTTGGGAAAAACTTTCGATCTCGTTAAATAACCATTTTTTCGATGGGAACCACTAGAATGCCCTCGGCACCAGCGGCACGGAGTTCTTCGATGTTTTCCCAAAACTGATCTTCGCTGAGCACCGAATGGATGGAAGACCAGCCTTCCTGTGCAAGCGGTAAAATGGTGGGGCTTCTCATGCCGGGGATAAGTTCGATGATGCGTTGAATGGAGTCGTTGGGCGCATTCATCAGGACGTATTTGTTGCTTTTGCCGGTTTGGACTGCATTGATTCGAAACAGAAGTTTGTCCAGGATAGCTTTCTTCCAGTCCGTCAAATTCTTATTTCCGATGAGAACTGCCTCGGACTTGAAGACTTCCTCCACCTCTTTGAGACCATTCATCATCAGGGTAGATCCAGAGCTGACGATGTCGAAAATCCCTTCGGCCAGGCCAATGCTGGGAGCAATCTCAACGGATCCGCTGATTTCGTGGATTTCGGCTTGGATTTTTTTGTCCTTCAGATAGTCGCCGAGGATTTTGGGGTAGGAGGTGGCGATGTTTTTTCCTTGGAAATAGCGGATGCCTGGATACTCTTCTCCCTTGGGAATCGCAAGGGAAAGGCGGCATTTGGAGAAGCCAAGCTTCTTCAGGGTGTCCACGTCCTTGTCTTTTTCGACCAGTTCGTTTTGGCCGACTATGCCCAGGTCAGCCACCCCGTCAGCTACATATCCCGGGATATCATCATCCCTGAGGAAGAGGAATTCGGCGGGGAAATTGGTGGAGGTGGACTTGAGTTTGCCCGTGCCGTTGTAAAATTTGATCCCACACTCTTTGATGAGGCTGAGTGAGTCATCGGAAAGTCTGCCGCTTTTCTGCACGGCGATACGGATAATCTGTTCCATGGGGACAAGTTACGCTAGGAAAGTTTTTGGTTTCAGTAAAATTTTGGTGGATCGCCGAATCCCTGTCATCAGCATCACCGGGTGGGTGTATAAAAGTCTTCCTCAGGAGGAATGATGGAAGTGATGCAGCAGATAGGCGTGCTGTGCATTTGCTAAAAATCCAATATTTCTATTGTTGTTTTCCATTTCGGATGGCAAAGTTAGCCGAGGATTGAAAAGAAGCAAATTCTAAGGGGAAATTGTTGGATGATGGATGTATGATGTCTGGAATTTGAAAATCACAAAGTTCGGTTGGTGAATGTAGGCGTGAGACGGTTCGTCATCTGGCAGGTGGCATTTTCACATACAAAAGATGAAAGACGGGAAGCAAGAGGAGGGAAGGTAAGAAGTTGGGAGTTAGGAAGTCGGGAGAATTGACCAAACACATTCCCTACACCGCAAATGATAGCCGTCCTAATCTAGTTACTTGACACTTGCTACTTTACGCTACTTCGTCACCTGCAACTGATAATGTCGGATGGGTTTATCACCCATCAGGTGTTCGATGAAGTAGTCCCAGCGCTTTTTGGTGAAATAATCTCCTGGAGGCCGCCCGAAACTGTGGTTGCGGCTCGGCCAGATGAAGAGGTCAAAGTCTTTTCCGGCTTTGATGAGGTTTTCCGCCAATTTGAAGGTGGCTGAGGGGTTCACGTTTTCGTCTATGCCCCCGTGTGCCAACAGCAGGTGTCCTTTTAGGTTTGCCGCATTGGTGATGTTGGACTGCTCATGGTAATAGTTGTCGACTGGATAGCCCATGTACATTTCAGGCCACCAGGCCTTTTCCATCCGGAAATCGTGGTCGCCGGCGGAAGCTACGCCGACTTTATAGAAATCCGGATGCAGGAGCATGGCGCGGCCGGCATCATATCCCCCAGCAGAATGTCCGAAGATCCCAACCCGGTTGATGTCCAGGAATTTTTCCTTTTCGGCCAACTGCGTGATCGCAAGGACATGGTCGGTGGTGCCATCCCCCAGGTTGTTGTAGGAAACATCTGCAAAAGCCTTTGATCGGCCAGCACCCCCAAGCCCATCCACCGTCACCACTACGAAGCCTAGCTCAGCCGTTGCCTGCTGATGGCCGAGGATGGCGGCTTTGAAGGTTTTCGGCACAGTCGAGGTATGGGGACCAGTGTAGGTGTAGTCGATGATCGGATACTTCTTTCTCTGATCAAAAGTCGTTGGGAGGAAATAGACGCCCTGGATTTCCGTCTTCCTGTCTTTTGCCGTTGCGGTGAATGGAACGGGAAAGCGATAGCCTCGGGCGGTAAGATTGGAAATGTCCGCTTCGGAAATCTTGTGAAGGTGTTCTCCGGTTTTTAGGTCAATCAGAATGGATTGGGTAGGCTGGTTGGCAGTCGAGTAGTTGTCCACAGCAAATTTGCCATCCGGTGAGATGTGGACTTCGTGGTAGGCGTTTTCCGGAGTCAGCAATTGCAAATTTGACCCGTCGAGATTTACCCGATAGAGATGGTTGAAGTAGGGGTTTTCGCCCGCTTCTTTCCCTGAGGCTTCAAAATAGATGATGCCATTTTCCTCATCCCAAAAAGTCAAACGGTTGACTACAAATTCTCCATTGGTGATCGGGTGAAGCTCTTTCCCGGTATTCCAGTCGTGCAGGTAGAGCTGGTTCCAGCCGGATTTTTCCGAACTGATTATAAACTGCTCGTTTTCGAGCCTTCGGAAAGCGTTCTCCCGGTTGATGTGCGTAGGGGAGGATTCGGAGTAGATCTTTCTGGTCTGTATAGTTTCGGCATCTAATTCCAAAAACTGGAACTCCTTAAAGCCTCTGGGGAAATAAAATCCGCTCAGCGATTTGCTGTCGTTAGCCCAGCGGAGGTTGATGCCGATAAAGTGCGGTGAGGAAAGCTTGGGGAGTTTCTTTTCCGTCTTGTTCTCCAAGTCAAAGATCACCGGTATGTACATCACCACCGTGCTATCGCCTGGCGAGCCGCGATAGTAGGAGAGTAGCTCTGGGCGGAATTTCTCGTCTTTGCTGAAGTCAAGCAGGTACATTTTTTCGGCGATTCTCAGGTCTACGATCTGGGTATAGATTTTTTTGGAATCGGGAGACCAGTTCACCGTAAAGTGAGGTGGCCTTTCTCCGTTTTCCCCGCTCATCAAATCACTCCAGCCATAGTAGGAGGCATATTCGAAATCCTTTCTGCCATCAAAGCTGACTTGGGTTTCTTCGCCGGTCGCTAGGTTTTTCACGTAGAGGTTGTAGCCTTTGCTGTAGGCTTTCCATTTTTTGTCCGGGGAAAAAGCTTCCATTTCATTCCGCTCGGACATGGGAATGGATTCGACAGAATCGTTTTCCGTATTCCAAATCCAGTTGTGGCTTCTCCAGACAAAGGTGACCTTATTGCCATTGGTCATGGATACCCGCTCGATGGGGAGGTCTCGATGATCTAAGTTTTCGCCGGTTTTGTCGCTCAGTAGCTTGGCCAGTTTTTCGTGATCAAAGGCCAGGTTCGTTTCCAGTTTTTGAGTATCGGTCTTAAAAAACCTTTTTCCCTCGGCCGTGTAGGTCGAGTGTAAGAAAGCTCTGCTGCCCTCAGTCCAAGAGGGGATGACTTCTAGGTGGTAGACTTCCTTTTGGATAGAGTTGAGAAGGAAATATTCCGCCCGGTGGTAGGTGTCCTCAGTGATCTGGGCCTGCAGCTTTAAGGGCAAAAACAAGGCAGCAATCAAGAGTAGGGAAATACTGGAAGGGAAATATTTCAGCTTGTTCATGGTGGAGGGGTAAGGACTGAACATGAAAATAGACAAAAACAGAAAGGGCCTGCGATGTTTTTGTACAAGGCGGCCCTTTTTCATGTAGGTGGGAAATAGTTCTTACCCTGCTGCATCGTAAGCCTTTCTGAGCCAGTCGATCAGCTCCAGGATGATTTGTTCTTCGTGGTTGATTACGACCTTGTGGCTGCACATCGCGTTGGCTTTGCTTTCCAATTCGAGAATTCCCTGGGGCGGATGGCCTTTGAGATTAATGCCGACTTCGTATCTGGATTTAGTCGCGGGCACGAGCATGGCAAATTGTTTTTTGCGCTTCACGCTCACGTAGGCATTTTTGGGTATGAATTCTACATCCTTTCCAAAAGTGGCAATTTCCTTCTTCAACTTCTCATAGATAGGCAAGAAGTTTTCTTTGCCCACATACTGTTTGGTGACCAAGACGTCTTGATCATCGGCTGACCCAGCATCGGACTTCAGCGCTTTGTGGGCAACGAGATTTGCAAAGCCATGGCTGAAGCCGTGGTATTCTTTCAGGAATTTGAGAATGTCTCCGTGTTTTTGGAGCTTGGCAGAATTGACGGTCTCTATCCACTCATCCAGGGATTTCCCGGTGTTTTTGTGGAGGTTGTCTATCATGGTTTGGGTGGCTTGATCCATGGGTGTTTATCAATTGAAATATTGTGACATTTTAAAACTTGAAAATTGCCTTGCAAAGTACCAGCTGCCCTGACAGAATTCATTGGACAGGCATTTCCGTACTTAGAATCCTGATACTTGATACTTACACTTCTATTTCCGCCAAAATAGGATAGTGGTCAGAGGCCTGTACCAATTCGCTTTTCAGACTTTGGATTACCGAGTCGTCTTTTTCCAAAAAGGGATTCCACACCTGTCCTTTGAGGACCTTGATTCCTTGGCTTACCAGGATGTGGTCGATCAGCACATTGAATTCATCACCCGTGATCCGATCCCTGTACTTTCCGGAATAGGGAGTCCATCCATAGGCGTTCAATTTTGGTTTGGGCAGCACCGATTTGAGGATCCATTCGGGTTTCCAAGCATCGCCAAGCAGGATCTCAACCGCACTTTTGGAGAATCGATTTTCGTAGAAATCCAGTTCAAAGCCGTCGTTGATATCGCCCATCACCATCACGTTTTGTCCTTTGGCTAGGTATTGGTCGCAGCGCTCGCGGATATGCATACATTCCCCAAATAGCCTGAGGCGATCCCGCTGGGAAAGCTGCTCAAACCTCGCGTAGTCGACTTTGTCAAAGATCCCCTTTGACTTCGTATGGGCGATAATAACCCTGGAAAGAAATTGGTCATCGAGTCCCAATATGCTGAGTTCAAGCGGCGGACGATAGTGCTGGTATTGTTCTTTGATCAGGCGGTTTGTGGTGTCCATCAAGAAAGGCTGGTTGAAGCGGTCTCCGTCCCGAGTCTCGGGGGTAAAGAGAACCTTGAGCTTGGTGGGATCGTACATTGCCGCCAATTCCTGTTGGCCTGAGGAAGGAAAGCCATGGACTGCCGAAAAGCTATGGCCCGGAATGAATTGGTTTGCCCAAGCGAGCAGTTGTCCGGAACTTGTCTTTGCGCCGCTGACCAAGGTGTCCGGACCCTCGACTATACCCAGAAAGTCCACTTGGAGGGCCTGGATGACTGTGGCGAGGATTTGGCTTCGTTTTGCATCCGCCCCGGTGGTTTTGGGAGTGCCATCGGTCTCGAAGAGATTCCGCATCCACTCCACATTGTAAACTGCTATTCTAAGAATCATAAAAAACGGCTTTTGGGGTAAAACAGTAAAGGAATTTACCATTTTACCCCAAAAGCCTTCTTATTAGCCCCTTATTTTTAGAGTTTGATGTAGATCTTTTTTCTGTCCATCCACCAGCCGATCAGCCAGATCAGGAGCATGTAAGTGACTGCAAAAAAGAAAGACGCGTTTTTCGGACTTAGCCAGCTCGTGAAGATGCCATCGTAGATCGCCGATCTGAGGTTGCTTTCCCCGACTGGAATCATGGAGAGAATATCCATGATGACCCAGGCAAATACATAAAGCATCAGTGGATTTCGCCCAAAAACTTCGAAGAAATAAGTCCAGCCTCTGTGATTTCTTACTTCTATCACAAAGATCAACCCCGCCAAGATAAGAAGATCCCACCCCACGGTCAGCAGTACATAGGGGCTAGTCCAGAGTTTTTTGTTGATCGGAAAAAAGGGATCCCAAGCGTAGCTGGCGGCTATCAGTATAACGCCCGCAATGAGTAGGGTCTGGACTGTCTTCATCGTGTTGCCTTTTCTCTGTATCATCTTGCCTACCAGATATCCCGCGATCACATTGACGATTGAAGTGAGTGTACTGAGTAGGCCTTCAGGGTCGAAAGGAACGCCTTCGCCAATGTACAGCCTTTCGGCTCCGATGAGCACTAAGTCAAGCTTTGTGGCTGCATTGGTGGCAAGGCTGTAGGGATCGCCTGCATCGCCGAAGAAATAGAGGATGGGCCAATACAATACCAAAGCGGCTATGCTGAATATCCATCCCAGTTTTTCCCCGCCCCAATAGAGGATGAGCGCAGCAAAGAAGTAACAGAGCGCAATTCGCTGCAATACTCCCAGAAGACGTACCTCCAAGAGGTTTTTCCAGATGATTTCACCTGATGGGCCTAGGTCATAGAAAGGGAATGCGTTGAGCAGCCAGCCAACCAAAAATATGAGCAGAGTCCGCTTGATGACCTTTCGATAAAATTGACCCGAGGGCATCTCATTCAGCTTTTTCATGGCAAAGCTCATGGCATTACCCACTACAAAAAGGAAGGTGGGGAAGACCAGGTCGGTAGGCGTAAAGCCATGCCAGGAAGCATGGGCTAGGGGTGCGTAGAGAGCATTCCAGCTGCCGGGAGTGTTTACGATTACCATGAAAGCGAGGGTCAGTCCCCGAAATACATCCAGAGCCAGATAGCGGTTGCTCAGGACTTTTGATTGTTGATCAATTGACATAGGTGGTTTTTTGGTGATAGGTAAAACTGAAGTTACAGCAATCCACGAAATTATCAGGAACAATAACTATAAAGGGGTACAATGTCCAAAAAGGACTATTGCCAGCGCATAAAAAATCCCAGTTGCAGAAATTACTAAAAATTACTTTCCAGATAACTTAAGGTGAAAGGATGGAATTATTAAATTCATATTGTTTTAAATATTTGATTTTTAACTATTTAAATTTTTAAGCTAATGAAGAGGATTTTGATTTTGATGATCGTACCTGCAATTTTCTCTTGCAAGAGTTTGGATACCAATTCACTCGGAACTGCGGAAGAAAATCTAATACCTGGAAGCTATATAATCACTCTAGACGATGAGGAGTTTGTCCCAATTTTCAAGGAATTTGACAAGAATGAGTTTTTAAAAGATCCGGAAAAACAAATCCAAATTAAAAAAAGTAGAATAGAAGAAATTCAGGAGTTTGCTTTAAAATATAACATCACACTTTCCCCCGAAGATGTCTTTGTGTATACCTCGTCGGGATTTTATGTAGATAGTTTGAAAGAAAAGACGGCGAAAAAATTGCTCAAGAAAAAAAAGAAAGTGAGTGATGTGCAGCAGGATTTTACGATTCAAGACATTCGTGCCAGAATGCAGCATGTAGGCCCTTTACCCCAACATATTCGAGCCAGAATGCAGGAAGAATTACGGCATGTTTATGATACAGTGCTATTTAGCAGCAAATCAATCATTTATGTCGGAGGCGGCCAAAATCAAATAGAGACTGATCGAAAAATATGGATAGTGGACTCGGGAATTGATAGCACGCATCAGGATCTTCGAGGCCAGGTTGATTCTGTCTTGAGTCGCTCATGGGTAAAATTTCGCCCCGAGGAAATGTACCCATTAGAAGAAAAGAATCCCTTCATTGATTTTATTGGACACGGAACCCATTGTGCAGGCGCTGCAGCCGGGAGGGCTTACAATCAGGGGCAACCCAATAACGAGCGGTTGATCGGAATGAACGGTGTTTCACCAGGGGCAAAATTGGTTTCGCTAAAGGTTTTCGCAAATGACAGAACCGCCAAATGGAATTGGATAAAATTTGCCTTGGAATATGTAGGGGAAAAATCAACAAGGAACGACGTGGTCTCACTGAGTTTGGGGGGATTTGGAAGAAATTCAATCACAGATAAAATTGAGGATCAGCTTGAGATTTTAGATAGTTTGGGGATTTTTGTGGTGATGGCGGCGGGAAACGGCAAGGAGGGAGTGGGTGTGCATGTTAGGGATTTTTTCCCCGCTTCTGTGGATGGACTGAACCGTGTTTTGACTATTGGCTCTTTTCGCTTGGATAGTCAATATCCAGAGAATCCCCCCTCATTTTCGGTATTTTCAAATTTTGGTCATGAGCTAGACTACGTGGCTCCGGGAGAGTTGGTTTTCTCTACGTTTCCGGGAAATAGGTACGCCGTAAGTTCGGGGACTTCAGTTGCGACGGCGATAGTTGCCGGAATAATCCATGCCAACAATGGGCTTCCGGCAGAAAGGACTGAAAAAGTTTTAGGCCCTCCGGGGACAAAGCCCTACACCATTCCAAGAAGAACCTATTAGTCATTGTTGGAGTAGTTTGGGAGGCGGAGTAATTAAATTCGCAACAGTTCCTAAAGGACTATCTTTCTCTGTCAAGTGAGTTGGAGGATAGTTGCGTTTTCAGCTCTTCGAGATTACTTTGGATTTGCTGGAGTATTTTTTTGTAACGCTCATCCCCACGAAAGGATTTGAAGGCTGGGTTGTGTTCTGTGAAAAAATGGTCTCTCCAGCCCCTTTTATAGGCAAGCTCAAGATATTTCATAGATTCAGCCGGTTGGTTTTTTACAGCGTAAATGGTTGCCAAGTCCAAAGGCAAATAGTAATCTTCATAGCCCTGATTTATTGCCCTTGTTTTTACCAGTATAACCTCATTCAGTATGGAGTCAGCCAATTTTCTGTTTCCATTTTCTATTAGCAAATAGGAATAGGCAACCGGCACAGAAGTGTATTTTGGATATTCATGCCCTTTGTATTCTTCCATCACTTTCTCTAAGTAGAAGCGGGCAGAATCCATTTCATCTAAATAAAAATAGATATAGCCATGTTCTTTATTACTTGAGATTTTCATCGCCTGTTCAATGGCGGCGGAGAGACGACCCTCTTCGATGTAAGCGATGGCATCCAGTTCATAAGTAGTTGCATTTTTGTGTTGTTCGAGAGACTGGTCAAACCAGAGGTGAGCCTTTTCATAATCGCCTAAGATTCTATAGATCCATCCAATATTTTGATAGGGTAGATAAGATTTAGGATCTAATTGGTATGATTTGGTTTGCAGTTCAATCGCTTTGAGCAAATTTCCCTGAGCGAATTCCACAGAAGCTAGATTTCCAATTGCATCACTTAGATTTGGCTGATAGGAAAGGGCCGTTTCAAAAGCAATTTTCGCCTTTTCATATTGGCCCAGATCATAGAATACCATCCCTTGTGCGCTAAATGCTTCCGCTAGTCTTGGTTCGAATTCGAGTGCTTTGGAGCTCATCTTGAAACTCAGATCATACCAAGGTCCAATGGGGTCATCATAGGCTATTTGATAATAGACTTTTGCCAGCAAGGTATACGCAAGTGCATAGTTGGGATCTAATTCTATTACTGATTTAAGTAGGGTTTCCGCCTCAAAAAACAATTTTGGTTCTCCAAATCCCGCACTGTACATTCTTTTGGCTTTGAAAAGCAATTCATAAGCCTCCGGATTAGTGGTTTCTCCCTTTCCGATTTGGGTGGCTTCTTCCGCGGTAAGCCTGGCATCTAGAATTCTAGCAATCTCCTTCGCGATTTCGTTTTGAATTTGGGGAATATCTGCACCTTCTCGAATAAAAGACTCGGTCCACATGTTTTTGTCGTTTTCGACATCCACAAGCTGTAGGGTAATCCTTACTCTTGAACCCAATTTCTCGGCAGTTCCTTTGAGCAGGGTACTGACCCTCGTTACCTTTTCAATAGAGTCAATCGGGATGTCTGGGTTGGAAAACAATTTCATCGTCGAATATGAAATGGTCTTGATCGAGCGGACTTTTGCTATTTGCTCGATCAAGTTTTCCGTAAGCCCATTTGGAAAATAAGCAAAGTCCTCGCCACTGAGATTGGCAAACGGCAGTACAGCCACCGACTTGTCCTTTTCCCAAGTGCTTTCTCCGGAAAACACCGAAAAGATTAAAGCACCCAAAAGCACGACGATCGCCGCAATCCCTATTCTGTATTTCCAGGGATTTCTTTCTTGGTACCTAATGTTTCCAAGGATGTCAGCTCGTTTTGGTATTGCAAGCGGTTCGTTTGAAAGTGCATATAGCTCCAGCGTATGATCCACATTTTTCAGGTCGAAGCCTCCTAGCTTGATCGTTTGAAAGCCACGCTCCTTGGAGATCTCTCTGCTGACGCGGTCGGAGAAGACTACACTACTTGGGATACAGACGCTTTGGATGCGCGACGCCACATTGACCGCGTCCCCGAAGATGTCCCCGTGGTCAAAGATGACCTCGCCCGACTGCAGTCCGATTCTCAGTTGGTAGCGATTGGTCTGAATGCATCGTTTTTGGATCTCGAGGCTTGCGTTTAGCGCATCTATGGAAGACTCAAAGATGGCAAGGATGCCATCACCCAATTCCTTGATCAATTTTCCCTCATAAAGGGCAAGAATCTCTTGATGCAGCTCGAGATTTTCCTTCATGAGCTCAAAGGCCGCATTTTCGTCTTTCCCCATCAGACGGGTATAGCCGACGATATCCGAAAAAAACACCGTGGATTGTTTACGGTTTAGTTCAGCCTGCATAAAAATGGTTACCTAATCCGAAATAATACCTTTTATCTGCTATATCAAGCTACTGAATTTAAGTGTACCAAAAAAATTGGCTGAAAGTCGGAATAGCCCTTTTTTGTACTTTTTGGGTATTTTCTTTAATCTGAGTCCAAGACTGACAGCTCTATCGCCGAAATCCTCCATGAAAAAAAACTTCCTTTTCGTTTTTCTGTTTTTGTTTGCATTTACCTCCGCGAGAGGACAGATCTCCGCCACTTGGAAACTGCTCGAAAACAAGTTTACCGACAAGCCTTATCATCGGGCGGAACTCGTGCTGAAAAACACCTCTGGGCAGAGTCTTGAGGCTGGATGGAAGCTTTACTTCAATACCGCTTTCCTCTCGGTATCCACCCAAGTGGACAATCCCGATCTGGAGATCAAGCATCTGCAAGGTGATTTTTTTGTATTGGAGGGCAAAGAAAATTCTCCAGCATTGCGCGCTGGAGAGCAAATCAGAATCGAGTATCGATCTTCTGAGCCCTATCTCAAAAATTCCTATGCTCCTGAAGCTCTGATTTTTCTCAGATCCGATGGGAAGCACTTTGAGGTAAGGGACTATGAGGTGAAACACTACACCACGGATCAACTTGCCGAAATGGCTAAAGATACACCCCTCCCGATACCAATAGCTGCGCTTACTTATGAAAGAAACGAGGGCTTGAGCTTGCTACCCGAAAGTGAGTTGCCGCCTTTTCTTCCCAGCCCCAAATCGTGGAAATACACCGAAGAAAGCCTGAAAATCAAAAATGTCGACTTTTCAGTCGTCGGGGTTCCGGAGTTTGCGGAGGAATCTGATTTTTTGAGGGAGACGATACGCAGAGCCTACAAGCCCAAGGTAAATGCTTCTGAAGAGCCGCTTCAGATTCGGATCGAAAAGTCCTCTGGGCTGTCTGATGAGGGATACAAACTCATCATCCGCGAGCGAAATGTGGTCATCTCCGCATCTCAACCCCAAGGCGCTTTTTATGGTGTCCAGTCATTTTTGGCGATGATGCCTGCCGGGTTTTGGACTGGGCCGAGCGAAGAACTGATTTTGCCCCAAGTGGAGATAGAAGATTACCCTGCTTTTGGCTATCGGGGGTTTTTCTTGGATGTGGCTCGCAATTTTCAGCCCAAATCCCAAATCCTGAAAATCCTCGATATGATGGCCTTTTACAAGCTGAATGTCTTTCACTTCAATTTGGCAAACGATGAGGGTTGGAGACTGGAGATACCCGGACTTCCCGAATTGACTGACTTCGCGAGTCGACGCGGATTTTCCACCGACGAATCGGAGTTTTTGTGGCCGTACTATGGGTCGGGCGCCGATCCAGATAAGAGCCTGAGCGGCACTGGATATTATACGATTGCGGATTTTCAGGAGATTTTGACTTACGCCCAAGCACGACATATAGAGGTGATACCGGAGTTTGGCGTGCCCGCGCATTCCCGGGCGGCGATCCGAGCAATGGAAAATCGCTACCAGCGGTTGATGCAGGAAGGGAAGACTTCCGAGGCGCTGGAGTACCGTTTGGCGGAAGACAATGACCAGAGCAAATACCTTTCCGCACAAAATTTCAAAGGAAATACCGTGTGCGTTTGTCAGGAATCGGTCTACACGTTTTATGAAAAATTGGTCGCTGAGGTTCAGACCATGTACCGACAGGTAGATGTGGAGCTGAAAAATTGGCATACCGGGGGAGATGAAGTGCCGCGTGGCGTTTGGACAGCGTCGCCGGTCTGCAATGATTTTCTTGCCCAAAATCCCGACATCAAGCAGGAGGAGTTGAATGATTACTTCAGATTCCGAGCCTCCCAGATTCTGAAGGAAAAAGGACTGGAAATGGGCGGATGGGAAGAAATCGGTCAGGCCCATCAAGGCGATCAAGTGATTCCAAATCCGAAATTTGCAGACCAGAATTGGCGGCTTTATGCCTGGAATGCAGTTGCAGGTTGGGGGGGGGAAGACATGGCCTACAAGCTGGCCAATGCCGGATACCCAGTCGTGATCTGCTCCAGTGCCAACTTTTACTTCGACCTGGCCTATGACTGGGACCCCAACGAGCGTGGACACACTTGGAGTGGAGTGACGGATTTGTATCAGTCTTGGAAGACGGTTCCAGGCAAGCTGTACCTCTCGCATGACCAGACCATAGAAGGTAAAGAATGGGATTGGTCGGAAGTGGCCAAAAATTTCACCCAACTCACACCAGAGGGAAGAAAGAACATCATTGGTGTATCCGGTCAAGTGTGGACCGAGACGATTAAAAGTCCAGAGATGCTGGAGTATTATATTTTTCCCAAGATGCTCGGATATATCGAGCGAGCTTGGGCAGGAGACCCGGACTGGTCAAATGCAGAGACCGAGGCGAAAATGAAATCCATGAGAGCAGAGGATTTCAATCGCTTTGCCAATGCCGTGGGACAGCGCGAGATCCCGAGACTGGAATCCATGTTCGGCGGCTTCAACCATCGTGTGCCGAAGCCGGGAGCGGTAGTGAGGGACGGGATGATCTTTGCCAATGTACAGACTCCCGGACTGATCATTCGCTACACGCAGGACGGCACTGAACCCATCGCTAATTCCCCGATTTATTCCAAACCTATTCCCAAAAGAGGCGGAGAGAAGTTCAGGGTCTTCACCCAGTCGGGAGCGGCTGGAGAGGTGCTGGAGCTCGATACGCAGGAAAAACGGATAGAGGGAAGGGAGCTAGAATAGCCCGGCCGCCAGCCGCTTCGATTTTCAGCAAGTCTACCAACGGTTTAAATTCCCAATTCTTTCCCAAATTCGATAACTACCTTTGAGCTATGAAGGTACTGATCGTGGAGGACGAGATAGAACTACAGAAGACCCTGGCCGATTCGTTGCGAAGGGAGCACTTTGTGATAGAGACAGCGGGAGACTTCGAATCCGCAAGCGAAAAATTGGCCCTATACGACTACGATTGTGTCCTTTTGGACATCATGCTTCCCGGAGGCAGTGGCCTTCGTCTGCTCGATGAGTTGAAGGAGACTGGCAAGTCGGGCAACGTGATCATCATTTCTGCGAAAGATTCCCTGGACGACAAACTGAAAGGACTGGAGCTAGGTGCGGACGACTATCTGACCAAACCATTTCACATCGCTGAACTCAATGCCCGCGTGAAGGCGGTATTGCGGAGAAAGACGCTCAACGGTCGGAATGCCATCGAGTTTTCGAATATTCTGTTGGACTTGGGTGAACGGCAGTTTTTGGTCGACGGGAAGGATGTGGCTTTGAACCGGAAGGAATTCGACGTACTCAATTATTTTTTGCTCAACAAAAACCGCTTGGTCACCAAAAATGCCCTCGCGGAACACGTTTGGGGTGACCACATCGACCAGGCGGACAATTTTGACTTCATCTACTATCAGATCAAAAACCTCCGAAAGAAACTCCAATCTGCAGGCGCTGGGATTGAAATAGAGGCGATCTACGGCATCGGTTATAAGTTGGTCGAAAAATGAAACTCCTCAACCAATCCCTCAAATACCTATCCGTTTCCATCTTGCTCATTTTGGGGCTGTGGGCGGTTGTTTTTTATTTCAACATGCTTCGGGAGATCAAAGAGAGCGTGGACGAGGGGCTGGAAAATTATAAGCGGCAGATAATCCGAAACGCAGCGGAAGATTCGAGCCTTCTGGCAAAACGGGACTTTGACGAGGGACTTTTCACCATTTCGGAAATGTCGAAGTGTGAGGCTCTGGAAGCAAAAGACAGCTATCTCGACACATTGCTCTATATGCAGGACCGTGACGATGAGGTGCCCGAGCTGGAGCCAGTGAGGATGCTGGTCACGGCTTTTGAGCTGGACGGGCGATATTACGAGCTGAAAATGATTAACCCGATGGTGGAGGAGGACGATCTGGTCAAAGAGCTTTTTCTGGAAGCGATTTGGCTCTATCTGATCCTGCTGATTGCCATAGTCTTTGTCAACAATCTGGTGCTTCAGAGACTATGGAGACCTTTTTACGACTTTTTGGAACAGCTGAAAAACTATCGGATAGGAAAGAGCAAAGTTCAACCTAAAGCGGAAACCAAAATCAAGGAATTTAAAGACCTACAAACGGCGGTCAAAACCTTGCTCCAGCATGCCATAGAGTCCTACGAACAGCAAAACCAATTCATCGGCAATGCCTCACACGAGCTGCAGACGCCGCTGGCTATCGCTACCAACAAGCTGGAGCTCCTGATCGAAAATGGAACTTTGGAAAGCGGGCAGGCTGAGAGCATCGCCGAAGTGCTGAATATCATCGGTCGAATGGTAAGACTGAACAAGTCGTTGCTGCTCCTGTCGAAGATCGAAAACAGGCAGTTTTTGGACAACGAAACCGTCTCTCTAAGTGAAATTGCCCGGCAGGCGGTCAGCGATATGGAAGAAATGGCGGATTTCAAAGGCATCCAGATTGTGGTGGAAAGCCAGGCCGATATTTTGGTGGACATGGATCCTTCTCTCGCAATCACGGTCATATCCAATCTATTGAGGAATGCCGTATTCCATAACATCGAAGGCGGACTTGTCAAAATCGAACTCAGGGAAAGCCGCATCAAGATCTCCAATACCGGCCAAGCAGAGTCGCTCGATGGGCAGCATATTTTCGATCGTTTTTACAAATCCGATTCAAGCCAGTTTGGCACCGGCTTGGGGCTAGCTATCGTCAAGGCGATTTGCATCTTGTACGGCTTTGACATTTCGTACCGAATGGAGGGTGGATTGCACTGTTTCGAGATAGATTTTAGAAAATCCTGAAAATTGTTTCTTTCACCTTTTTGATTCCCGATTGTTTCCCAAATCCGGCGGTTGTTTTACCGCATGGAAACGATCAAAAAATACTTTTCAGCCTTAGTGCTCTCGGCACTTGCCTTGGCTGGCTCAGTTGATGGTTTTGCACAGAACCCAGCAAAACTTCCCAAGGTCCATCACGCCGAACCGCTCTACATGGATTTGGTGCGGGATCTGGGTGCCAGAAAAGGCGAAAAGGAATTTAACCTTGGGACTGAGCTCAAGGATAGGTTTGGCTTTAATCAGTACACTTTTCTGGCAGAATATGAGTTTGCGCCGATCAATCGGCTGGGATTGGAGGTGGAGGCCGACTTCAACTTTTACAAAGCCACTAATTGGAGTGGTTCGGAGTTACCGGGTAACAAGCTGGAAGGACTCCGCTTTTCCTCCCAGTATTCATTTTTGGTTTCTGTCAAGTATAAGGCCACGCTTGCTCTAGGCTATACCCAGATTCTGGAACTGACAGACTTCAATGACTATGGAGAAACGAACCTGATCTCGGGCACGGTATTCAATCCGTTTTTTGTGGCGGCCAAGCGCTGGGGAGAAAACTTTCACACGGTAGTCTACACCTATCCCATGATCGAGAGGAGTTTTGGGGAAAATACCACGGAAGTCGCTTGGGGGATCAACACGTCCCTGCTTTACTCCATCCCGACGACCAGCCACTTTGTTGGAGTGGAGCTGAACAAGGAGATCGATCAGGGTCATTTCGCAATGACGATCCGGCCCCAGGCCAAAATCAGGGTGAATGAGTTCTTGGTTGTAGGCATGGTCACCGGCTTTTCAATCCACAAGTCCGGCGAGCGCTTCAGTTCTTTTTTCCGCCTGATCTATGAACCGTAGAAAGTCAAAACCGAATTGTGTTTACGATTCCCAAATCCTTCCAGAATTGACTTTTTACTTTACACCAAAACTTAAAACCAAAACTAATATGAAAACATACGTCGTAATCATCGCCCTTGCATTGAGTCTTTTTGCCAGCCAGTCATTCGCGCAGGATATTTCCCAAAGCCAAGTTCCTTCATTCGTGGTAAACGAATTTCAGCAAGCCCATCCCAAGGCACTGAATGTCGAATGGGAAATGGATGGGGGACATTACAAAGTGGAATTTGAGATTGGGTTGCTGGGAACAGACCACGAGATATGGTATGACCAGACAGGTAAAATCCGGCGCCAAGAAGAGGAAATCTCCAAAGCTGATCTACCCAAAGCGGTGCTCTCCAAAATCAAAACCAACTACGATGGATACCGTTTGGATGATGTGAAAAAAATCAGTGTGGGCACGGAGATAATCTATACTCTTGAGGCAAAAACGCTGATGGAAGAGTGGAAACTGGCCTTTGACGAGGTTGGAAATGAATTGAGTAAAATTGCCGACTAAATAGGCTCTGGAAAGGGTCGATAGCCCAAATCTGCCGATAGAGCGAGGCTTTGCTGGAATGATGCCGGCGAGGTCTGTGCCCTGTCCGCGGATTTTTTGGTTTGAAAGGGCTTCAAGATTCGTTCGCGTTCCCGCAAATTTTTATCTTCAAGTGATTTTTAAATACTTAACCGCACTGAAATGACACTTCTCATCATCGGAGTTCTCGTACTTCTCCTGGTTTTTTATGCAATTGGAATTTATAACAAACTCGTCAGGCTGAGGACGCTGGTGGAGGAAGCTTGGAGTGGAATCGATGTACAGCTCAAGAAGCGATACAATCTCATCCCCAACTTGGTCGAAACAGTCAAGGGCTACGCAAAGCATGAGCAGGAGACCTTCGAAAAAGTAGTCCAGGCCAGAAACCTTGCCCAGTCAGCCACTGGTGTGGAAGCACAGCAGGCGGCTGAAAACCAACTCAATAAGGCCTTGGTTAATCTTTTTGCCTTGTCAGAGCAGTATCCGGAGCTAAAGGCCAACCAGAATTTTCTCCAACTCCAAGAGGAACTCTCCGTCATCGAGCAGGATATCGAGAAGTCCAGGAGATATTACAACGGCACGGTGCGGGAAAAAAACATTCTCGTCGAATCCTTTCCCAGCAGTATCGTCGCCAACATGTTTGGATTTGTTAAGTCCAAGTTTTTCGAGCTGGATAGCGAAGTAGAACGATCAGTGCCTCAAGTCAAATTCTAAATGAAGCGACTAGCATCCGTCGTATTCGGGTTTTTTCTGTCAGTGACACTTTTCGCGCAGGAAGAAAAGCTCGAGGAATTCAATGCCACCATTCTCATTGATCCGTCGGGACTCGTTACCGTCTCGGAGACCATCGTTTATTCGACCGAGCTGAGTGGGAAGCGCGGAATCATCCGCTCGCTTCCACTGACTCGCGTGGACGGTCTTGGCGATGCAGCGAGAAATGATTTTTCAATTTTATCCGTCAAACGGGACGGAATGGACTCTCCCTATCACACCGAAAGAGAAAATGGGCACCTTTCGATTTATGTGGGAGAGTCGACTGTGTTTTTGGATCCTGGAGAGTATGAATATGAAATCACTTATACCATTCCTGAGCAGATCCGTTTTTTTGATGCGCACGATGAATTGTATTGGAACGTAAATGGTACGCAGTGGCCATTTTCTGTCGGAAAATTAAAGGCTGAGATCTTCCTCCCCGAGGGGGCTGAATTGATCCAAAAGGCATGCTACACGGGGCAGTATGGAAGTGCCGAAAGTGCCTGTCAAAGCGCTGAAAACGAAAAAGTAGTCACATTCGAAGCAGGGCCATTGGCTCCCTACGAAAACCTCAGCATAGCCGTGGGCTTTTCCAAGGGAATCATTGCACCTCCGCCACCGCCGGGATTTTGGCAGCGGTACGGATTCCAAACATTGACTTTGGGTATCGGGGCGCTCCTGTTGGCCTATTATCTACTTACTTGGCTGAGGTTCGGGATCGATCCGCCAAAACCGACTGTTATACCGCTTTTTGATCCGCCTGCCAACCTTTCACCAGCTTCTGTCGGGATGGTGAGCAAGGGGTTTTATTGGCAAGACTTTGTAACCGCGTCCTTGGTCAACCTAGCGGTGAAGGGCTATCTCAGGATAGAAGAAAAGACGAAAGAGTCGCTTTTCGGGCTTTTTAAGCAGAAGGAATTTGAGCTGGTTCAGGAAAAGCTTGACGGAGGTGCGCTGCCAAAAGAGGAGGCTCGCCTACTGTCCACACTGTTTTCATCGGGTCAGCGAGTCACGCTCAACGGAAAGTACGATCCGGTCGTGGGTAAAGCGGTGGAAAATTTCCAATCCAGTCTGAGCTCTCAGTGGAATTCATTGATCTATAGGGGATTCAATCTGAAGTTTTGGATTCTGCCTTTTTTGTTGATGGCCGGGTATATTGCGGTACTCGTGTGGTGGGAGGACTATTTTGTGTTTCAAGAGAAAACGCTGCTCCTGACCGTGTTCCTCTTGTTGAATTTCGTTCTGTTCCTGTTTTACCAATGGTTGATCCGAAAACCTGCCGAACAGAAACTCAAACTTAGAGCTGAGATCGAAGGGTTTAAGATATACATGGCTGCCGCTGAGGAAAAAATGCTGCAATTCAGCAATCCTCCAGAAATGACTCCAGAAAAATTCGAGGCATTGTTGCCTTATGCGATGGTCTTGGATGTCGAGGAGATCTGGGGGGAGAAGTTCGAGCAAAAGCTCAAACTCAGTGCAGAGCGTCCGGAGTACCGGTCTAGTTGGTATCACGGAGGAATGATGCAGCGGGCCACTTTTGCCCATATGCTCAACTCGAGTCTTTCCAATACGATGAGCCAATCCAGCACCAAACCTTCAAGTCGTGGAGGTGGCTCTGGGGGAGGGGGATTCTCCGGCGGTGGCGGCGGTGGCGGCGGCGGCGGAAGCTGGTAGTTATTCAACCATTATTTAAACCTAATTTAAATACTACCGATCATGAAAGAATTCAAGCCCAGCGGGTACAATTCCCTTTCTCCCTATTTTATTGTCAATGACGCGCCGAGGTTTGTTCGGCTTCTCCAGGACTTGTTTGGGGCCGTCGAGCTCCGGAGATATGAAATGCCGGACGGAAGAATCATGCATCTGGAGCTTCGGCTCGACGACTCGGTGATCATGGTAAGCGAAGCAACTGCAGAGTATCCGGCCAACAGTTTCTTGCTGCACTTTTACGTGCCCGATGCCCAAGAAGTCTACGACCGGGCAATAAAGCTGGGCTGCGAGGGAATGCAGGAGCCAGTACAAAAAGAAGATCCCGATCTGCGGGGAATGTTCCGGGACTACAACGGAAACGTGTGGTCGGTCGGAACCCAAATGGAATAGCTTTTATAATGGCTTGGCCAAGATCACGATTTGGCCCAAATGATAAGCCTCATGCTGCAATATCCCCATGATGTGCTCATAATAGCTCATTTGGTTAGGTGGATAGATCCGCTGGTAGGAAGAGGTGTCTATTTTCTTCAAAAAGTCAATCCACTGCCTGTGCAGGGTATCAAATCGAAGAAGTGTTGCCTGCCAGGCCGTTTCGCTGGTGTCAGGCACCGGGTAGATGTAGTTGTTGGTTGGAGTTTCGAGGACCTTGCCCTGCAGCCTTTGCATTACGTTGACTTTCCACTCGATGAGATGGTTCACGATCTCCCAGATCGTGTTGCAGTTGGGGAGGGGGCGTCTGCCTGCATCGGCTGCCGAAATGCGAAGGAGGGTGCCCTGGACTGGAACGTCAATCCAGGACTCCCCATTATATAGTTTTTCGAACAAGCTGACGATGCGATCGTTTTCTTCCATTTTTACTTCGGTTTAGCTTCGGGTTTTGAGGTATTCGTCGAGATTTTCCAAACCCATCGTAAAACCTTCTTTGAAACCCATTTGGATAAGTGATTCCAAATCCTCGAGGCTATTGAACTCTAGCTCTATTTCCACTAGAGTCGTATCATTTTCTGTCCCGGAAAACTGGTTTAACCAGCTGACGATGGGTTTCGAGTCGTTGGCTACCGCATTTTCGTCGCAAAAGGCATCCTGACCGGAAAAGCTCTTTTGGCTTACGATTTTTTTGAAATCAAAAAGACACCAATGCCGCTCTCCCTGAGGGCTGACCATGGCATAGTGCCAGCGGCCCCCTTCCCTGAAGTCGATGGATTTGGTTTCTGTACGCCAAGGCTTGGGAGCCCACCAAAGATCGAGTATTTCAGGATCTGTCCATGCCGTCCATACTAGCCCCAATGGGGCATCAAAGCTTCTTTTTACGGTGATTTTCTGGTTTTCCTTGTCAACCAAAAAGTCAAATAAGGCTGTCTTTTTCATTTTTTTTCTGTTTTAACGTTGCTAATACTTGGTCTAATTGTTCAAAACGTTTGGCTACCAATTCCCGGAATTGGTCGAGCCACTTTTCTATTTCTTCCATTTTTTCGGTTTGCAGGTGGTAGTAGATTTCCCGGCCTTTTTGGTTTTGGTTTAAAAGTTCGCTTTCGGTCATCAGACGGATATGCTTGGAAACCGCTTGTCTAGTGATGTCAAAATGATCTGCAATCGCGTTCGGCGTCATCGGCTGGGTCGCCAACAATAATATGATGGCGCGTCTTGTGGGATCGGCTAGAACCTGGAAAATATCTCTCCTGAGCATAGTGAAGTTCCGGTTTCAAAATATGGCTTCCCAAAAAAGGCAGATTGGGAAACCATTCGGTTGCTAATTTAAGACAAGAAACCATTCGGTTGCAAATAAATTTGTGTTTTTTTTCGAAGCGGGATCGCCAAGGGTGGTCTGAATCAGTCTCTCAAAGAGTACGGAAAGGAGTGTTTAACAGGGGGGGGTCGCCTAACTTCGGAGATCTTAGGCTCGGTATTCTTTTAAATCTTAGTCGCACAAGCATGGATATCAGTCGAAAAACAGGCTTTTTTCAAAAAAAAGCTTATAAAAATCGCTGAAAATCAGTTTTATACTTTTTATACTCTTAGCTTTGAGTCGGCGAATAGCCAATTAATAATATCAAATTTTACCAATGAATACTGGAACAGTAAAATTCTTCAACGAGGCCAAGGGATTTGGCTTCATAGTTGACAATTCCTCAAAGGAGGAGATTTTTGTACACGTTAGCGGCCTGATCGACAAGATCCGTGAAGGCGACACAGTTTCTTATGATACTGAGCGTGGCAAAAAAGGGATGAATGCAGTAAATGTAAAGATCGCCTAAGATCTTTGCATCTTGAAAATAGGATTCTCGGACTATTGCAGGCCGGTTTTTTCTAAGTTCAACTCCACCGGTTAGCATCGGTCCGACTTTAGTTCATAGTCCAAAGGGCTATGAACTTTTTTGTTTTTGTCGGGTGGCAAGTTGGCGTAGGGCCCCGTTTTTTTGATAGCAAATGCCAAGGAGCGACCTTCAGTCAGTCATGAATCAAATCTAACTTTCATCCTTGCTGGCGCGGCAGGAGTGTTTTGTCGCTGGCTACAATCGTACTAGGGGAGCGGAAAGCCAAGCCCCATACAACATTTTAGACTTTCACTTTGGAAGAAATCAGGCTGGGATTTCTATCTTTGGTGCTTTCCATGTCGAGAGAAGACCAATTGGTGCTTCTCAGAAGAAAAAATCAAACCTAAAACACTATGAAATTCAAGCCTGGAGTAAAATACGGGGAAGAGCTTAAAGACCTTTATGCTTACGCAAAGGAAAACGAATTTGCCTATCCTGCGGTCAACGTGATCGGGACCAATTCCGTCAATGCGGTATTGGAAACAGCCAAAAAGGTAAATTCTCCTGTCATCATTCAGTTTTCAAACGGCGGAGCACAGTTTTTTGCGGGAAAAAGCCTTCCCAATGACAAACAACAGGCTAGCATCGCTGGAGGAATCTCCGGCGCGCAACATGTACACCAAATGGCCGAAGCCTATGGCGTTCCGGTGATTTTGCATACCGACCATGCGGCATTGAAGCTTTTGCCTTGGATAGACGGATTGCTTGAAGCTGGCAAAGCTTACTATGCCGCCTACAAAAAGCCGCTTTTTAGCTCCCACATGCTGGATCTCTCCGAAGAGCCATTGCACGAAAACGTCGAAATCTCTTCCAAATACTTTGCTGAGTTTACCAAGCTTCAGATGGCCATCGAAATCGAGCTTGGAGTGACTGGTGGCGAAGAAGATGGAGTGGACAATTCCGACGTGGATTCCTCTCGCCTGTACACCCAGCCTGAAGAGGTAGCCTATGCCTACGAGCACTTGAAGAAGATTGGCGATCTTTTCACGATAGCTGCGGCGTTTGGCAACGTGCACGGCGTTTACAAGCCGGGCAACGTCAGCCTGAAACCTATTATCCTGAAAAACTCGCAGGACTACATCAACGCAAATTATGGTACAAATGGGAAACCTTTGAACTTCGTATTCCATGGGGGGTCCGGTTCATCTGTTGAAGAAATCCGTGAAGCAAATTCCTACGGTTCGATCAAGATGAATATCGATACTGATATGCAGTGGGCGATGTGGGAAGGAATCCTTAATTTCTACAAGAAAAATGAAGGCTATCTGCAGAGCCAGCTTGGCAATCCAGAAGGTGCTGACAGTCCAAATAAGAAATATTACGATCCACGCAACTGGCTGAGAAAGGGTGAAGAGAACTTTGTAAAGCGTCTCGAGCTCGCCTTTGACATGCTGAATGCGATTGGCAGAAACTAATCCTAGATGCGATGAAGAAGAAAGTCACCTGAAAAGGGTGACTTTTTTTGTGGGCTTGGGTGAGCAAAAAAGCTTAGGTGTCATCCCGAGTAGCCGTACAAGGCGGAAATTAAGAAGAATTGCCGTAGCTTGTTAGTAATGTAAGTATTATGAAAAAATCCCTTCTGATCTTATCTATTTTGACTACTGCCTTTAGTTTATCCTGTAGCGAATCAACACAGTCAATGCCAGAAGTCGAAAATTATTGGCCAAACGCAGGCATTACGTACGAGATTTTTGTCCAGTCCTTCTACGACTCCAATGGGGACAGCATCGGGGATTTTAATGGGGTGTCACAAAAGCTGGATTATGTAAAGGAGCTGGGAGCCAATGCGATATGGTTTATGCCGATCATGCCTTCGCCGACTTATCACAAATACGACGTCACCGACTACAAGGCGGTGCATCCAGACTATGGGACGATGGAGGATTTCAAAAAACTTGTCTCTGAGGCACACAAGCGGGACATCAAGATCGTGATCGACCTGATCATCAACCACACCAGCAGCGAGCACCCTTGGTTTCTCGAAGCTAAGACCGGCCGGGAAAATCCCTATCGGGATTACTACGTATGGGCCCAAAAGGACACTATTGCCGATTTTTTGGACAAGAAAACCGTGACGCTCGATTCGGACAACATTCGTCAATGGCATGACCCGGGTTCAGGAGAGGATTTCTACTATGGATTTTTCTGGGGAGGAATGCCGGATTTGAATTTTGACAATTCAAAGGTACGGGAGGAAATCTATGGAATCGGTAGATTTTGGCTGGAGGAAGTGGGGGTTGATGGTTTTAGACTGGATGCCGCCAAGCATATTTTTCCGGATGACAGGCCCTTGGACAACCATGAGTTTTGGGGTGAATTTCGCGCAGAGATGGAATCCATCAAGCCGGATATCTATCTTGTGGGAGAGGTGTATGACAAAAAGGAAATCGTTGCGCCTTACCTGCCAGGCTTGCCCGCATTGTTTAACTTTGACTTTCACTACACTTTGATCAAAGCCATGAACGAGGGAGAGGGGATGCTGCTACCCCGTATGCAGAAGGAGCTCTTTGATTATTACCAGGGTGTAACGCCAACTTTTATCGACGCAACTATCTCATCCAACCATGACCAGCCTCGCCTTCTCAATGAGCTGGGTTCTGACCCGGCCAAGTATAAGCAGGCAATCGCCGTTTTGCTTACCATGCCCGGCGCGCCTTATTTATACTATGGGGAAGAGATTGGTATGCTGGGATTGAAGCCGGATGAGCACATTCGAGAGCCATTTTTGTGGGATGAGAAGACAAAGGACAGGGGGCGCACGCAATGGATAACGGCTAAATACAGCACGGATTCTACGGTCACGCCGCTTGAGCTGCAACGAAAAGATCCCAATAGCTATTTTCACCATTATAAGAGCCTGATTGCACTGCGCAATTCTCATCCCGCTCTTGCTATCGGAAGCTTGGATCTACCTGCAGGTGAATTGCCTAAGTCAGCGATGGTCTATTTTAGACGTCTGGGCAGCCAACAGGCCTATATAGTTCACAACTTGGGCAAGGAGGAAATAGAAGTGCCGATTCCCGAGGGATTTGATAGCCACATTTTTGGGTTGGGGGAAGCTGAGCTGGTTTCAGGCGCGGTGAAGTTGAAGGGGAATGCAAGCCGGGTGTTTCTGAGCCAGTAGTTTTATTGGGTAGGGTAGATTTTGAGTAAATCAGGATTTCTAGTTGATGGTTTTTTGGAGATAAGGCATTAGAATCTATTTCGGTGTGGCCTTGCCTCTCGGGGTTAAGAACTTATTTTTATTTTTTGAAAAGGAGCAGAATTTCAGCATTGCGAAGTCTGAAAACTCCCAATTTTCATATTGCATCCGACCGAATAACTTTCTAGATTTAATTGTTTGTGAATCTTTCACTTATCGGCCTGTGAGCGGAGAGGATTTTTAGTTTGGCTGGCAGGCTCGGCGTTTTTTCCACCGTTTTTAAGAATCTCTTACATCATGTCAACTTTCAAGATCAGGCTTAGAGGCCAAGAACTGCCCAAGGAAATTTCCCAAGCTGAAGACCAGGCGATGGGCTACTACAACATCAGCAGGATATTCACAGTCGAAAGCTCAACTCGCAGCGATGTACCGGAGCAAATCGTCGAGCTCGGGGATGATGAAGTATTGGAGTTGAATTTTGAGGACAACTCGGTTTGGCTCGGAGATGCCGAATCCATCAAGCAGATTTTCGCCAAGGAACTCAAGCGGGGTGGGGACGGAGACGAAGTATATCTCTCTGGACAGATCGAGACCGATGAGCAGGATAGGAGCTTGGTCCAATCTGTAGTCATCAAAGCGGCCAAGGTTTTTGTGAAAAACCAGGTGATCCGTCCAGGTATTCGGCAGCTTGCGACAAAGGCGGAAAATTCGGCGTTGAAATATGCCGGAAAAACCTTTGAAGACGATGGGGCGGCAGTCGTGCTCTCTGTCAGTGAGGATTTTGATTTGGGCTTGGCCGATTTTTCAAAAGTGGACTTGGGTAAAAAGTGCCTTTTTTTCATCCACGGAACAGGCTCTTCCACTTTGGGGTCTTTTGCGGAGATGAAAGGCACGCCGGAGTGGAAGGCGATGGTTGAATTCTATGGCAAAAATAACCTGTTGGCGCTGCAGCATCGCACGCTGACCTGCAGTCCGTTGGAAAATGTGTTAGCAGGTCTGGAAATACTGCCAGCTGGTATTACGCTCGATCTGGTAACGCACTCCCGTGGAGGCCTGGTGGGAGATTTGTTCGCACGGTTTGCTTCCCACGCAGAGGGCTTCGGAGATACGGAAAAGAAAGTCCTCAAAGACAATGACCGGGAAGAAGATCTCGATACGATCCAAAAAATCGCTGACCTGATCTCCAAGAAAAAGATCACGGTCGATCGCGTCGTCCGGGTGGCTTGTCCGGCAAATGGGACCACGCTCGCGTCCAAGCGACTGGATATGTTCCTGAATGTAATCATCAATCTTTTGGGAACAGCCATCGGCAGCGTATCCAATCCGATATTTGCCACGATGAAGGAGTTGGTGTTGGCGTCGATCGAGACCAAAGACGATGTCGCCGTACTTCCGGGACTGGAATCCATGAATCCCGAGTCGCCATTTATCAAGGTCCTCAATTACCAAGCAACAGCTTTGGAGGTTGATTCCAAGCTGATTGTGGTGGCAGGCAGCAGTGAGTTGAGTGTTTCGCTGAAGAGCCTCGTCGTGCTCGTGGGCAAATTCTTTTTCCGGGGTAAAAACGACCTGGTAGTGGATACCGCCAGTATGGAGTTTGGCGCAAAGCGAAAGCCCGGCAACGTCTTCCTGTATATGGAGGAAACCGGCGAGATCGACCACATCAAATATTTTAAGACGCCGAGGGTAAGAAAGATGATCCAGGCTGCCTTGTTTGGCAACCCTGAGGAGTTTGTTGGCAAAAGCAGAACGGATGGGATTACCTTCCTCCGGGGTGACTACCGGAGCCAAGAACGTGGTGGCTTGTTTCTGGAAGGGGGAGTGTACAAGGGAACAGACATCAGCGGCAAGAAGCCGATTTTGATCCTGTTGCCAGGCATCATGGGATCCAACCTGCGAGACAGCCAGGATTTGCTTTGGATAAAATATCCCCGGTTTTTGACCGGGGATTTGAAGTACCTGCTTCCTTCTGATATTGATGGGATTTCAGCGGATTCACTGATCAAAACCTCCTATGAGAAGCTGGGTGAGTATTTAAGCAAAAACTACGATGTGGTCGCCTTTCCATTTGACTGGAGGCTCGGTATGGAGGGCAATGCCAAGCTTTTGAATACCAAAATCCTCGAACTGATGAAGCTCGGGCAAACCATCAAGATGATTGGGCATAGCATGGGAGGGGTGCTGATCCGGGATTTTATTCTTTATCATCCTGATACTTACAAGCAACTGAATGATCGACCCGGATTCAAGATTCTATTCCTTGGCTCACCTTTGGGTGGCTCATACAGGATTCCTTACGTCCTTTTCGGCAGGGACGGAATCATCAAGCTACTGGGCAAAATAGACATCACCAATACTTCCAAGGACTTGATGAGCGTCTTTGTCAATTTCCCCGGCATCCTCGCGCTGCTTCCGATCAACAAGTCGGGCAAGCATGACTTTTCCGACAGGAAGTTTTGGGAAAAGCTGCGCAAAGCCTCGGGAGACGATTCTTGGCCGATTCCAAATGACAGTGACCTGAAGACTTTTGGCAAATACCAAGAGCTGATCCTCCAGCAGGAAAGTAAGATCAGCTACGAAAATATCTATTACATCGCCGGGCAAAGCCGCAAGAAAAAATCGACGATTTGTGATCTGGAAATCAAGGATGAAAAACTCCATTTCTATCAAACAAACCGTGGCGATGAAAGTGTGACTTGGGAAAGTGGCATACCCAAAGGGATCGTAGAGTCTAAGCACCTATACTATGCGAATGTGACCCACGGCTCGCTTTCGGCAGAAAAGAAAATCTTTGGGGCAATCGAGGACATCCTGACCCAGGGTAAAACGGGCCGTCTCCAAAATGCACTTCCTGTTGGACGGGGTGATGAAAAAAGCTTTCCTGCCAAGGAAGAGGAGGTTTTTGATATCAGTGAGCAGAATACGGTGGCAACGCTGCTGGGTATCGGTGGAGAGGGAGAGGAGCGGGAGCACGAAGCTCCGATCCAAGTTAAGGTCTGTCATGGAGATCTCACCTATGCTGACTACCCGGTGCTGGCTGGGCATTTCCAGTTTGACGCCATTTTGACTACAGAGCGAGTCATTGATGGTAAGCTCGGAGGAGAGCTTTCGAGGCTGTTGAGTTTGGGACTCTATCCCGGACCTGTCGGCACTCATCAGATTGTCTTAACTAAGGACATTACTACCGAGGAGAAGTTATTCAAGGGCACAGTGGTGGTGGGATTTGGCGTCCCGGGCGAGCTGACACCATTTCAGATGATGGTGACCGTTTCCAAGGGAGTGGCGCGATACCTTACGATCCGCAACATCCGCGATGACGATACTACCCAGCCAAAAGAAAATGAAGCTCCCAAAAAGACCGAAACGCTTGGCATCTCTATTCTCGCGTTGGCGACATCCTATGGCGGTTTTTCCAGTGATACCTCCATCAGGTCGATTATCTTGGGGATTCAGGATGCCAACCGTAATATTCGCAAGACCTACAACAACAAGGTGAAGGTCATCGAGGAAATCGAAATTATCGAACTGTACCAAGATCGCGCGCTTGGCATACTGAGGACGGTGAAAAACCTCGAGCAGGACGAAAGCCGGGAATTCAACATCAGCGTACCCAATCTTTGGCTGAATCCGAAAATTGGACGCTTGTCAAGAATCCCACATGACAATACTTCGGACTGGTGGACACGTATCAAGGTGACGGAAGAGACGATCGACGAGGAATCCAAGACAGGCTTTGGCAGAACTATCCGCATGGCATTGGCTACCAACGGGGCAAGCGAAAAAGAAATCCCGCTTTTGACCAACGTCAGAAATATTGAGAGTCTGCTTGTGGACATGACGCGTCGAAATCAATACGAGCCCGAGATTGCGAAAACCATGTTTGAGCAATTGATCCCCTTTGAATTCAAAGAGGATCTCAAGCGCCAAAACAACATCACCTGGGTGCTCGACAAACGAACTGCGAACTTCCCTTGGGAGATGCTCCAAGAAGATCTGAACGGCATGCCTCTTTGCATCCACTCAGGGATGGTCAGGCAGCTGGCGACCACCAATTTCCGAAGGCTTTCGACTACCGTTCAAGACAAGAGGGCCTTTGTGGTTGGCGATCCCGACTTGAAAGGCTATATGAGCCAGCTAAAGGGAGCGGAGCGGGAGGCGAGCCATGTGGCTGAAAAGCTGAAAGATGCGGGCTTTGCATCGGAAGTGCTAATCAACAATTCGGCACCCCAAATTATCCTGAAGCTCTTTACCCAAAACTATAGAATCATCCACCTTGCAGGACACGGCGTATTCAATGCCGACCCCAAAAAGCCCACTGGAATGGTGATTGGCGACGGTTATTTCCTGACTCCAAGTGATATCGCCCAATTGAGCAAAGTACCGGAGTTCGTTTTTGTAAACTGTTGTTACCTGGGCCATACAGATGCTTTCTCTGAGGAAATGACACACAATAGAAACAGGCTGGCGGCAAATATCGGTACCCAGCTTATCGAAATTGGCGTGAAGGCCGTCATCGTGGCGGGTTGGGCTGTGGACGATAGCGCCGCCTTCGATTTCTGTAAGAGATTTTACGAATGCTTTCTTGGCGGCTCGGCTTTTGGTGAAGCGGTGAAGTCGGCTAGAAAGTACGTTTACGAAAACCATCAGGCCCGTACCAACACTTGGGGAGCCTATCAATGCTACGGCGATCCTTTCTATAAGATCGATGGCCCATTGACGGGTAGCAAACCAGGAAAAAGCTTCTTTCTCAAAGAGGAAGTGGAGATCGAATTGGATAATCTTCGCTTCCAGCTGGAGTCCAAGAATGTGACACCCGAGGTCGCAAAGAAGCGGCTCAGTGAGCTAGAGGAGGGATTTCAGCAGGCTAACCTTTCGAGTGACAGAATTCTCGAATACCAGGCGGATGTCTATGCCAAGTTGGGGGATTATGCGAAGTGCAAGAAGTCCTACGAGCAGTTGTTTCTGAACGAGCGAGCTGGCTTTAGTTTTAAAGCAATTGAACAGTATTGCAACATTGCGGGCAAATACCTAGTTGAGCGGCTGCAAAGTGGGGAGAAGTTGGAAGACTTGGTAGTTACTATTGACGACATTATCCAAAAGCTACAGGGCTTGCTGGCGATAGGAAAGACTTCTGAGCGGTATAGTCTTCTGGGGAGTGCATACAAAAGAAAACTCATGTTGTTGAAATCCAAAGAACAGGTGCTTTTTACAGAGACGCTGCTCAATTCAGCGAACGCGTATTTTGAAGCCGCCAAAATCAAAGGTTTTTCAGATTCCTACGCGGTCAACAATTGCCTGCAATTAGGTAGAATTCACGAACTGGTGACTGGGGAGGGCTTGGATTTTGTCGAAGGGAAGGCAAAGTTGAGCTTGGCAAAGCTCATTTCTAGGTATAAAAATTCGGTAAATTCTTCCACAAGTTCCAAAAAGGATTTCTGGGATTATGCTGCCGAGTCCAATTTGATGCTGTCCGAGCTGATCCTTTCATTTAGCGAAAACAAAGCCGAAAAGGTGAAAAAGTCATACCAAGAGCTTTGGGCTATTGCGGGGAGCCCGTCCAACCAAAAAGCTGAGCTGGAGCATTTGGATATTTTGCTGAAGGGCCTAGCTCTGTCTTCAGCCGATGAGGGGACGAAAATTTTCTCGGAGCTGGATAAATTGAGAAATGGCCTCAGCATATCCTGATATGCCTTATTAGACCCAAGTTCAAATCGTCATGAATCGGAAAAGAAGGATATTTGTCAGTTTCGTAAATCCGGAAATCTTGGATCCTCGGAGGATGGAGATCCAGAAAGCTGTGATCAAGAAAATTGAAAATCAGGGCTTCGAGCCAGAGATGTTTTTTCACAAAGGCTCCGCTGCCTACCTCTCTTGGTCCTTTCAAAACCTGATAGAAATTATGGGTAGGTGTGTTGGAGCTGTGGTCATCGCCTTTCCGAGATGGGAGATCGAGGAAGAAGAAGGTGCAAGAATGCGTATCGTGAGTGAGTATGCACAGATCGAAGGGGCGATTGCCACAGTCTTGAATTTACCGCTTTTCATCATGGCCGAGCGGGGTGTGGCCGATCGAGGGGTAACCTGGACAGGTGCTGGGCACCCAATCCACTATATCCCTACCGATGCTAATGCGGACTGGGTAGAAAATTCCGCCTTCCTTCAGCGCTTTGGCATTTGGAACGACCAGGTCAGCCAAAGGTCTGATGTTTTTCTGGGATACAGCAGCAAAGCTCGCAACACTGCCATGTCGGTTCTCGCCTTCTTGAGGGATAGACTTGGGATCAAGGTCAGAAACTGGGAGATTGATTTTGCCGCGGCTGGAATCATCATAGATGAAATTGAGACGGCAAGTAAAGTGTGCAGCGGAGGGATTTTCCTTTTTACAAAAGATGATCAGTTGGAGGGAAATGAGATGAAAGCAGCACCTAGGGACAATGTAGTATTCGAGGCTGGTTTTTTTACCGCTGCCAAAGGGAGGGACAAAGTCCTAATCATATTGGAGGAGGGAGCGAAGATGCCCGCAGATCTCGGCGGAAATATTTATTTGTCCCTGCAAGCCCGCGAGGACATACGGCCAATCGAGTCGGCGATCAGAGATTTTATCGAGAAAAGGATCTAGTTTTTTGATTGCGTTTTTGCCGTGGATCTGAGGATAAAGGATGACGTTTGGTAAAGGGTGTGTTTGGCGGGTCTTAACATCAATTTGGGAATCCCGCTCGGGAGTTGTTATTCGGACAACTCAGCTAGTTTTCTTTGGACTTTTTCATTTTTAAGTTCAAGAGAACCTTGAACTCAACGTTTTTTTTTTGCGGCAAAATTAGAATTCAAAGAGGAGGTGTTTTTGACCTGTTTTTGTTGAAAAATTAAAGTATTGACCTTGATAATGAGTGGTTTATGTAGAAAATAAACTATTTTGTATTGTGTTCATATAGGCTTTTTTATAAACTAAACCAATTGATATCGCATGAAACTCACGCTACTTACTGTATTGCTTGGATGGGTTCTGTTGTCGGGAGAGATTCAAGCACAAGACAAGTCGGTCACGGGGACAGTGATCTCGGGAGAGGACAATTTGCCGATGCCCGGTGTCAATGTGTTCCTGAAGTCCGATCCGAACAAGGGGACCATAACTGATGTGGATGGTAATTTTTCAATCGAAGGAAATCCAGAGGATATTTTAGTGTTTTCTTTTGTCGGATTTCTCTCCCAAGAAGTGTTGATCGGAAATAACACATCTATTAAGGTAGTATTGGAGGTGGATGAGACCACCTTGGGAGAAATTTTGGTGGTAGGCTACGGTACGACCAACAAACGGGATCTCACAGGCTCCGTCGGATCGGTAAAAGGGGAGGAAATCGCACGACTCCCCATGGCGTCTCTGGACAATGCCTTGCAGGGCAGAGCCGCGGGCGTATTTGTCGCCTCACCTTCTGGAACGCCGGGTGCCGGTATTACCATGCAAATCAGGGGGAATACTTCCCTCTCGGCATCCAGCGAGCCGCTTTATGTCATTGATGGGATTCCCATTATTTCGGAGGATCTATCGGGTCTTTTCTCGGGTGGCCAGTCTACGAACTCCCTAGCGGATATCAATCCCGGTGACATAGAATCTATAGAAATCCTGAAGGATGCGTCAGCAACGGCTATTTACGGCTCCAGGGGAGCAAACGGGGTAGTTCTGATTACTACCAAGAGGGGAAAGACCGGTGAGGCTAAGATAGAGATCAATGGCTTCTATGGTGTCCAGAGCATTACCAATGAAATCGAGATGCATTCCTCTCGGGAATATCTGGAATTGATGAATGATGCCATCCGTCAGGATATCCGAGCAGGAGAGAGCTATGGGTACGATAACATCACGGATGTTTGGGGGATGGATCCGGCAGATCCAGATCTTCAAAATACCCATTGGTATGATGCCATTTTTAGAAATGCTCCCATTCAGAGCTATGATATTTCAGCATCGGGTGGGACAGAGAATACCCAATACTACACCTCACTGGCATACTTCAATCAAGAAGGAGTGCAGTTGGGAACTGGCTTTGAGCGGATTTCGGGTAGAGTAAATTTGGATACTCAGGTCAAAAGTTGGTTGAAGGTCGGGACTAATTTGAACTTGAACCGCACCATACAGGATCGGACCATCAACGACAACTCACTCTACGGTGTGGTGATCAATACCATTGCCGGAGATCCCATGATGCCGGTCTATGAAGAGGATGGAAGCTACGCGGATCCTTTTAGCTACTTTGGCTGGTGGATGCTGGACAATCCCGTGCTGATAGCCAATGAGTACTACCGATTTACGCGGACGGTAAGAAGTCTGGGAACAGTTTACGGCGACGCAACCTTGTCAGAGGGGTTGACGCTAAGGGGCTCCATGTCTATCGACTATACCAATTTGGACGATGAATCCTATACTCCGATCATATCCCGCGAGTCCCAAAATTCGGATTACAACGGTCAAGGAACCTATGGTTCAACTCAGGATTTTACATGGTTGGCAGAAAGCTATCTGACCTATACCAGGGATTTTGAGCAAAGACATTCCCTGACGGCGGTGGTGGGGTTGTCTTATCAGGAATCAAACCGAAAATTCGCTGATATCACGGCACAAGGTTATCCCAATGATCAGTTTACTAATCTCGCGGTAGCCTCCAGGGTTACAGCCGGGTCCACCAATGGAACCAACTGGGGCTTGGCCTCCTATTTTGCGCGAGTCAACTATTCCTATTTATACAAATATCTGTTCACATTCACAGGGCGAGCTGATGGATCTTCCCGGTTTGGCGAGAATTTTCGCTTTGGTTTTTTCCCATCCGGATCGTTTGCCTGGAGAATGGGGGACGAGGAGTTTATGCAGTCACAGGATCTGATTTCGGACTTGAAATTGAGGGTGTCTTACGGGATCACGGGAAATCAGGATGGCATAGGAGACTTTGCTTCGAGGGGTCTTTTTGGCGTGGCAGCCTATCGCCAGACCCCAGGCTTGGTTCCCACTCAATTGAGCAACAGCAACCTCTCTTGGGAGACGACGGCACAATTTGATTTTGGTGTGGACATGGGATTCTGGGGTGACCGGATAACGCTTTCAGCGGATTATTTCATAAAAACGACTGACGATCTGCTTCTAAACCGTCTGATTCCTGGGATTGCGGGTTTTACCACCGTTACCGAAAATATCGGCAAAATCGAAAATAGGGGATTTGAACTGACGCTGGGAGGGGTGGTACTGGATGGCCCGCTGGGCTGGAACAGTTCTTTCAATATTTCTCATGTAAGGAATAAAGTGTTGGAATTGGAAGTGGATGATCAGATTGTCAATGACTCCCATATTCTTTCCGAAGGCCATCCGATTGGCACATTTTACCTGATTGATCACGAGGGGGTAGATCCCCAAACAGGAAATATGAAGTGGGTAGATGTCAACGATGACGGAGCTATCAACTCCGCTGATCGACGAATTGTAGGGAATGCGCAGCCTGATTTTTTTGGTGGATGGAACAACAACCTGAGCTACAAAGGATTCGATCTGGGCTTGTTCTTTCAGTTTGTGGTGGGAAACAAAATCTTCAATCACAGCCGAGCGTCGTACGAAAACCTCGGCTGGTCACGTATCGGAACGGGTTTTCCTTTGCCGGACGGAAACAACCACAAACTGGTCGATGAGCGCTGGATGGAGCCGGGAGATCAAGCTGAAATCCCAAGAGCTTCCCTCAGTTCGGTTAACTGGAGAGAGTTTTCTACCCGATGGCTGGAAGACGGATCATTTTTGAGGTTGAAAACCGTGACTTTGGGCTATAATTTTTCACCAGAGATGGTCGAAAAAATAGGTCTGAGTAAATTCCGTGTTTATATCCAGGGACAAAACCTGCTGACCTTCACCGGTTATACGGGCTTGGATCCGGAAGTAAATCAGGATTCACGGAATCCACAGGCGGCGGGAGCTGATTTTGGAACTTACCCGCAGACCAAGAGTTTTTCCATTGGCTTCAACATTGGGCTTTAATCTTAAGAAATCATGAAAAAAACAGTTTCAATATTAGCGGTGATACTTGGATTGGGGGCTTGTAACGTGCTGGAACAGGAGCCTCAGGACGCCCTGGATTCTAGTATGGCCTTGGTCGATGGAGCGTCAGCAAATGCCATTCTCAATGGGGTGTATAGCATCATGGGAGATGACTACTACTACGGTGTGGAGTATGTTCTCAACATGGATTTGATCGCCGATAATGCAATTTTTCAGGGATTTTACGATTCCCAATTTGAGATTGATCAGAAGACAGTTCCGTTCACCAATGTGTTTGTCACGGAATCCTGGCCAGTGATGTACCGGGTGATCAATTCGACCAACTTGCTGATTGAGGGTGTTCCTGGGCTGGATGATCCCAATTTCGCCAATGAAGAGGATGTACTTGGGCAAGCCCATGCCTTGAGGGCCTTGGCATATTTTGATCTGCTACGGGTGTTTGGAGAACATTATATCCCAAGTTCCGAATTTGGGCTTCCATTGTTGTTGTTGCCGATTCCGGAAAACGATTTCAATCGGATTCCGGCAATTCCTAGAAGTACCGTTGCGGAGACCTATGCACAGATCAACGAAGATCTGGATTTGGCTCTTTCGCTTCTTTCCGAATCCATGGATCCGGGAACAATGAACTATTACGCGGCCTTGGCCCTGAGAGCCCGGGTTGCACTGTATCAGAAAGACTATGAAGTGGCAAAAGCCGCGGCCGATGAGATCATCGAAGAGGGTGGATTTGCCCTCCTAGACGATTTGGATGAACTGTACTATACCACCGAAATCACGGATGAAACGATATTTGACTTGGAGTTTAACGACCAAGATCAGAGTTCCTTCAATGACTACACCATAGGGAGAGACGAATACAACCTAGATGAAGATTTGATCCGGGCTACGGAGGCAGGAGATCAACGTGCGAATTATTATGGCTTCTCTAGAAATGCCAACCGGACCCTGAAGTATACGGACGGAACCAATGCAAACAACACAAAAATATTCCGCTTGGCAGAGATAATTTTAATTCGAGCAGAAGCTGCAGCGATGATTTCAGGAAATCCGAACAGCGGACTTGCAGATATTAATACTATCCGTGGGAGGGCTGGCATCAGCCCGATTACGACCTTGGCCAGCATGGATGCCTTTATCGATGCGCTGCTTCAGGAGAGGAGGATTGAATTGGCTTTCGAAGGTCACCGTTTTTTTGATTTGGTGAGGTTTGATAGGACGGAGGCAGTCCTGGGAATGCCAGATTTCAGAAAGATATTTCCAATACCAAGAAATGAGTTACAGGTGGCTGAGCCGGGGACTTTAGTACAAAATCCAGGATACGAGACCTTGTAAAAATGGCTTTGCGATCTGGGTGACTTCCTTTTTGGCGAACGAATGGTTGGGAAAATAAAAAGAGTTATTTAGCTGGTACAAGGACATGGGGTTTCCTCAGTGACATTTATCACTACATTGCTTAATAGGAAAACCGACTTTTGTGAATACCCAAAAACAATGACAGTTGAACAACTTCGGGAAGCTTTTCCCAACTTCACCGATCCCAATCTGCTGAAAGCCATCCTGAACTCGGGTCAAGTCATTTCCTTGCCTGCGGGAAAGGTCCTGATGGAGCCAGGACAATTCATCAAAGCGGTTCCACTCGTTCTAGAGGGCTCGGTTAAAATCCTGAGGATGGACGAGGATGGAAAAGAACTCTTCCTGTATTACCTCGATCCTGGAGAGACCTGTGCGCTTTCCCTTACCTGCTGTTCGGCTTCTAAACCGAGCGAGATCAAGGCGGTGGTTGAAGAGGACGCCTTGATGGTTTTCATTCCCATACAAACCCACGAGCAGTTCTCGGAGGATTTCAGGCAGTGGAAGGATTTTGTGTCCACTACATATCAACGTCGCTTTCAGGAACTACTGGTTGCTTTGGATGCGGTTGCATTTAAGCGTATGGATGAGCGCTTGATGCGCTATCTGGTGACAAAAATGAAGCAGTACAAAGCCAACGAACTGCACACCACCCACCAGGAAATCGCCAACGAACTGGGAACATCAAGGGAAGTCGTGTCGCGTTTGTTAAAGCAGTTGGAAAAGAAAAAATGGATAGAACTTGGCCGAAACATTATCTATATCCGGGATGATTTTGAGGAATTGATCGCGAGATAACGTCAATTCATAATCAGAAGAGGAATTCGGGTATGGTAAGCCATTTCGATGGATTGGCTTTTTTGGAATATCTGCTCCCAGAGATTTTTGTGCTGGTGACACATCACCAGGATCATATGGTCATGTTCATCGAGGTATAGTTCCAAGCCTTGTGAAGCGCTGCTGGCGTAGAACGTATGGATTCTTACTACGGTATCTGGATACTTCTTTTGAAGATATCCCTCCATTCCCAAGACTGCCAAGTTCTCCTTGAAATCGGCACTGGTTTGAACGTGAAGTATTTCCAATCCGAGCCCCCAACGACGGGTCATGTCCACTATCCAGTCAATGAATTTTTCCTCATGGTTTGCAAATTCCAGCGCAAGTGTCACTTTTTTGATCTGTAAAATCTCAGCCTGGGCAGGGACGACAAGCACTGGGCAATTTGCCTCCCGTACCACGCTTACGGTCGTGGAACCTACCAGGCTCTTTTTAATGCCGCTCGCTCCTTGAGTCCCCATGACAATAAGCGTGGCCTCGCGCTCTGCTGCTAGTCTTGCAATATTAATCGATGGATTCCCCTCCAAGATTTCGTAGTCCATTTCAACTTCTGCTCCAGAATATCTATCCAAGGTCTCTTTTAGTAGCTTTTTCCCGTCAATATACATGGACTCGAGAATGTTTGCCGTCTGCGAAGCAAAGTCATAGGCAACATTGAGCACATGGACAAGGGTTATCTTGCCATCTCGTTTGTCGGCAATGGAAATGGCAAAATCCAATGCCTTCAATGAGTTTTCGGAGAAGTCCAGTGGGACAATGACGATCATTGCGGTTTGATTTTCACTAATTTAAGATTTTGTCGCCAGGTACGAAAGCTATCCACTGGTTTGTGAATGTGTCCGAGGCAAAGAGGATCGTCATGCAGTCCTCTCTGGTTTTTTATGAATTGTAACAATTGTTACCGCCATTGGCGGAGGCCACTCCTTACTTTTGTAGCATAAACAGAATGCATTGAAATGGACATTGTAAGCCTTTTGGGATTTGCGGCGGCGGTAATAATCGGAGTTAGTTTGGGACTGATCGGCGGTGGAGGATCCATCCTGACAGTACCGGTTTTGGTTTATATTCTGGGCGTTGATCCCGTACTGGCTACCGCATACTCGCTTTTTGTGGTTGGATCCACGTCGCTGGTTGGAGCCGGGACTTTTATGAAAAAGGGCTTGGTCAATTATAAAACGGCTCTGGTCTTTGCGATTCCTTCTTTTGTTGCCGTTTTCCTGACCAGAAAGTACCTCGTGCCCGCGCTTCCGGATCCTCTTTTTTTTGCGGGAGAAAGTCCAGTCTCTAAGAGCGTTGGGATCATGGTTTTTTTCGCCTTGATCATGCTTGCGGCGTCGATCTCCATGATCCGCAACAAAGAATGCGTGGATTGTGATGAAAATGAAAAAGTACGCTTCAATTTTCCCATGATAGCTCTGGAGGGCTCAGTTGTGGGCCTGGTCACTGGGGTAGTGGGTGCAGGAGGAGGATTCTTGATTATTCCGGCTTTGGTATTGCTGGCAAAACTACCGATGAAGATGGCTGTGGGTACTTCACTTTTGATCATTGCGGCGAAGTCCCTGATCGGATTTTTGGGAGATGTTTCTACCCAAGCGATCGATTGGCAATTGCTCTTGGTGTTTACCGCTTTGTCAATAGGGGGGATATTTATTGGAAGCGCTCTTTCCAAAAAAATCAACGAAAAGGCTCTGAAAACAGGTTTTGGATGGTTTGTGTTAGTCATGGGGATCTATATCATCGGCAAGGAACTTATGTCGCTCTAATTTCCAAATAATGGCGCCAGCCCGGAAGAGATTCTGTAACGGATGGATATGATGAAGTCCAGTGCCTGTTGGGTGACAAATGTTACTGAACTCATGGATGCACATCAGCTAGCTTTGTGAATTCAAGTTCTACCATGTTCAGCCTTTTTAACACGACAGCGAGAAAATTCAAAGACATCCCAGCCGCTGTTTTTAAAGAATTGGCTTTCAAGCCTGATACTGAAATCCTGGATGTCAGGACAGCCGTGGAGTTTTCATCAGAAAAGATCGAAGGTGCCAGAAATCTCGACATCCGAAATCCGGATTTTTTAAACCAGGCCAGGAATCTCCCAAAAGACAAAACCTACCTAGTCTACTGTGGAAGTGGAAGCAGAAGTGGCCAGGCTTGTGAAATTTTGTCCGAGCTGGGATTTGAAAAAGTGAATAATCTTTCTGGCGGGCTTGTCAGGTGGCCTTTTGGGACGATCTAATTATTTACAGGTCATTTGTTTTTTTCAATATTCCGCAATCCAATGTGGACTCCGACTTCGTAAATCCGCAAAGACTAAACTTTGCGACCATGAAAAAACTATCATTTCATCCGATTGCATTTGCCGTGGCGGTGAGTGCTGCTATTCTTTTTTCCTGTAATGAAGAGGAAAATCCACCTTTGGTAGAAATGCCAGGAATGACCCCGGAAGTAAACTTTACTGCATTGGCAGAGGGGAATCAACTTCTGTATTTCGAAGAAGGAAATCTGAGCGCTCCCGTAGCTACAGTAAACATCACTGGGCTTAGCTCCGGGGAATCGCTTATTTCGATTGACTACCGTCCTGCGACTGGTCAACTTTACGCGCTGAGTTCGTTGAGTCGCATCTATTTTATCAACGAAAACTCGGGTGTGGCTACACCGCTCGGAGCATCAGCCTTCACTCCTGCAATCGAAGGGGAAATGGCTTCTATTGATTTTAATCCCACGGTGGACAGGATAAGACTGGTCGCCGAGAGCGGTCAAAATTTGAGGCTGCATCCCGAGACTGGAGCAGTGGTCGCCACAGATGGACGTATAAATGGAGGTACAAATCCGGTGATAGGTGCCGTAGCCTATACCAATAGCGTTTCGGGAGCGAGTTCCACAGTCCTTTTTGACATTGACATTGCGACGGATAAGCTCTACCAGCAGGTGCCACCTAACGATGGGGGCTTGATGGAGGTTGGAGATCTCGGGGTGGACTTGGATGGATCAGTAGACCTGGATATACTAGCGGACAATTCACTGGCCCTCGCTGTAAACAGATCTGCGACTGATACCCGATTGTATTCCATCGACCTTGCGAGTGGTGAGGCATCTTGGGTCGGTGTGTTTTCCCAACCTGTGATTAGCTTGGCCTTAAAAACCAATCCTGTGGCCTACGCTATTGACGAAGGAGGGATGCTGTATCGCTTCAATCCGATGAATCCACAGCCGACCATGGTTGAGCTTCAAGGCCTCAGCATGGGAGAAAAAATAGTCGGACTAGATTTTCGCCCTGCGAACGGGCAGCTGCTTGCAATCTCCTCCAACAGCCAACTTTATTCGGTAAATCCTTCCAGCGGTGTGCTGACTGCGATCGGAAATCCATTGATGCCCATGATGGAGGGGGATATCGCCGGATTTGACTTCAATCCCACGGTAGACAGAATAAGGCTGGTCACCAGTACTGGCCAAAATCTGAGACTGCATCCAGACCTAGGGACAGTGGTGGCGACTGATGGTAGACTGAACCCCGGGATGCCGATGGTATCTGGTGCCGCCTATGCCAATAATATTGCCGGAGCAACAACCACCACCTTGTTTGTAGTTGATCACATGACCGGATCGCTGTTTACCCAGATCCCGCCTAATGATGGCGTACTAGTGCCAGTAGGCTCACTCGGCATAACAATTACCGCGCAAAACGGTTTTGATATCGGTGGACATTCGGGGAGCGCTTTCGCTGTATTGACATCCGGGAGTGCTTCGGGCGTTTACAGTGTCAATTTGACCACGGGTGCGGCTACCAAACTTTCGGATTTGACGTTTAGCCCGGTCGCGATGACCGTTGGACTTGGGTTTTAGTATATAGTTGGGTTAGTGGGTTCAAAAGGCCAGGTTTATGACTTGGTCTTTTTTTGATTTTTGACAATGCCAGAAGCTGCGAATTGGCGAAGGGGTCTGCTCGGGCAAATTTGTCAGGAGCAGAGCCTATCGGTATGCCCCGATGTAAAATGCCAGCCAAAGAAACAGCGGCACAAAGTAGGCGATCACCACCACCAGCGTACTCTCTTCGATCGTTCTCCTGCTGATCGAATGAAAACCCAATACCCAAAGTGCGCCGTAGATCAACTCAAAAATATTCAGCACCGAAAGGGGATAGTGGTACTTGACGTCGACATTACTAGGACCGACTATCCAAAGCGCAGAAAGGGGCTCAAAATTTTGGATGTCAAAATAGGTGACACTCCCCGAAGGATTCATGTAAACAAGGAGGCGAAGTAGCTCAGGAAAGACGAAAACAACTTCTGCGACCAGGGCAAACTGCCAAAGTTGCCTGAAATTTGCCTTATACCCGATCATCAATCCGATTGACCAAAAAAGAAAAGCGATAACGGTAAACTTCCAAAGCAGGGAAAAGGGTGTCCACAAGTAGTTCAGCATGTTGAAGATGTGGAAAAACATCAATCCGCCCTGTTGGTCTAGGTTTTCGTAGTCGGGAATGGATTCCAATACCAGCGTGTTGGTCAAATACCTGATTACCAAAAAAATAAGCACGAGGAGGAAATAATAAACGCGTTTGTCGAAATCAATCAGCTCTTCCAGACGTTGTGCAATCGGTGAAGTAGGTTTTGCCATATTCATTTGTTAAAGTAACCAAATCTAAATGTTTGTTTGGATTTCGCCTTAATTTTGAATTCCAAACGAAAACAAAGTAATGAGTAAGCAAATAAGGATAGCAGTGTTGAGTCTGATGATGATCGCTTTGGCGGGCCCTGTCCTTTCCCAAGCGGGAGACCCCGTCGTCCCTTCAAATCCCTCGGGCTATCTGTTGCTTGACAAAGGGCTCCAATATCGCATTACCAAGGCGATCAACAGCATGTATAATTTTGATTTTGCTACTGCTGAGCGTGATTTTACCGTGATTATGTACCAGTATCCGGATCATCCACTGCCTGATTTTTTGATGGCGCTGGGGTATTGGTGGCGGATCGAGGTCGACGTGACCAACACTAGATACGACAATATTTTCATCCAGTATCTCGACCGGGCAAATGAAAAGGCAGAGAGGATATTTGACGAAGACCCCAAGAACAAGGAGGCGGCTTTCTTTTTGGCGGCTGGCTATGGATTTCAGGGGAGATTGTACAGCGAGCGGAAAAGCTGGACGAAAGCGGCTTGGGCTGGCAAAAATGCCTTGAAGTATATGGAGCTCAGCAGGGGAGAGGAGGAATTTAACCCAGAGCTGCTTTTAGGCGATGCCCTCTTCAACTATTTCTCAGTCTGGATTCCGGAGAATTATCCGCTGCTGAAGCCCGTGATGGCGCTTTTTCCGAAAGGGAACAAAGCATTGGGACTTCAACAGCTGGAGACGGTCGCGTCAAATGCGTTTTACACCAGGGTCGAAGCGCAATACTTTCTATTCAGGCTCTATGCCTCAGAGGAAAAGCGCCCTTACGATGCCCTCAGGATTTCAGAATACCTGCATGGCAAGTTTCCCAACAATCCCTATTTCCATCGCTCCTATGCAAGACATCTCTATGCGGTAGGGCAGTGGACGGAATCTGTGGAGCAATCTTTCCAGATTCTCGATAGAATTGACAAGGGACAGTTTGGCTATGAATCCAATAGCGGTAGATATGCGGCATTTTACATCGCCGAGTATCACTATCGGGTAGGTGATCGGGCTATGGCCAAACAATATTACCTCAAGACGGTGGCCTATGGAGAAGAATCCGAATCACAGGAGAGCGGATATTACTTGCATTCGCTGATACAGCTTGGGAAAATGGAAACTGCGGCAAAAAATAAAGCACAAGCAAGAAAATACTTTGACCGGGTGAAAAAGTATGCGAAGCGAAAACACCCCGCTCATAAAGAAGCCAGAGATTTTATAAAAAAGAATAAACTTTAATCAAATTCCCTGCGTTCTACCAAATTATAACAGGAGATAATTTGAATTTTTTTAAGACGACAAATGGTTTTAGAAGGATTCTTTCTTTAAAGCCTTTAAAAGGTCAATAAAATTTCGATTTCCATTCATCAAAAAGCGTTAAATCGATTTAAAACATTCATCAATTATATTAATTTTGCGCAACATAAAATTTTGTAATAACGGAATATCATGGACAATAGCGTAAGAATCAAATTCGATAAAATAGACCGCAGGATACTGGAAATCCTCCAGGCCAATGCAAAAATCACCAATGCCCAGTTGTCAAAAGATATTGGACTCTCACCAGCGCCTACTTTAGAGCGAGTTAAGAAGTTGGAGCAGTCCGGCATCATTAAGAGCTACCATGCCAAGCTGGATCCTGAAAGAATAGGTTTGGGCGTGAGCACCTTCGTTTTGGTGAGCCTGATTGGACACAACAAGGGCAACATTGATGCCTTCATGAGAGAGATCAACGAGATCCCAGAAATCATAGAATGCCACCATATTACAGGTACAGGCGACTTTATCCTGAAGATCATCGCAAAGGATATTACCGCTTATCAAAAATTGATGCTTGAGAAAGTGTCGGAAATCAAGGAAGTAGACTCCATGCAATCCATGGTAATTCTCTCTACCTTTAAAGACTCCAAAGTGCTCCCTATCCCTGCGTAAGCAAGGTTTTAATACAGATAAAGGGCGGCTTTACCGCCCTTTTTTTTTGAATTACCATGACAGACAATCCTTGGACAACCCTCAAAATCACATCGCTCTACGAAAATCCCTGGATCAGGCTTGAGCACCACGACATCCTCAACCCGGCCGGGAAAGTGGGCGTGTATGGGAAGGTTCATTTCAAAAATCGGGCAATGGCCATCATTCCCGTCGACCAAGACGGAAACACTTGGCTGGTGGGTCAGTATCGCTATACCTTGGACGAATACGCCTGGGAGATTCCCATGGGAGGCGGGCCGATTGGGCAGGATCTGCTTGAATCCGCCAAGAGAGAACTAAGGGAAGAGACGGGGCTAAGCGCCGAAAAATGGACTGAGGTCATGAAGGTGCACACGTCAAATTCGGTGACGGATGAAGTAGGTATTGTCTACCTCGCTGAAATGCTGACGCAGGGTGACACGGAATTTGAGGAAACGGAGATTCTTCAGGTCAAAAAGCTTCCATTTTCGGAGGTTTTGGAAATGGTAATGAGGGGTGAAATCACGGACAGTATCAGTGTGGCCGGAATACTGAAAGTTGCACGGATTCTAGGATATTAAATGCTATGACGGTCAAAAACCATATCAACACCACTTTTCACCTTGCCTATCCCGTGATGCTGAGTCAATTGGGACAGGTGGCGGTCGGCGTAGCGGACAGCATGATGGTGGGTAGACTCGGAGCCTTGCCCTTGGCGGCAGCTTCCCTGGGAAACAGCATATTTTTCGTGATCATGATGTTTGGGATTGGCGTCTCCATGGGAATCACGCCCCTGGTGTCCCGAGCGGACGGGAAAGGGAAGTCCAAGCGAATTTCCCGACTTTTCAGTCATGGTCTGTGGATCAATATCGTCACGAGTGTGCTATTGACGGCCGTAGTGCTTGGCTTGTCCCAAGGTTTGCATTTTCTCAACCAACCCGAGGAGGTGGTGGTTTTGGCTGTGCCCTACTTGCTGATCATTACTGCCTCCCTCTTGCCTCTAATGGTTTTTCAGACATTCAAGCAGATGGCGGAGGGACTTTCCCAGACTAGGCAAGCGATGTATATTACCATTTTTGCCAATCTGGTCAACGTCTTTCTCAACTGGGTTTTGATTTGGGGGAAATTCGGCTTCCCACAGATGGGGCTGAATGGCGCTGGAGTCGCCACATTGGTTTCCAGGGTTTTGATGATGCTCATGATGGGAAGTTATATTCTCTTTTCGACTAGGTACAAAAAATACCACTTTCGACTTTCTCTGCCTGGAGCCAGTTTCCCGATGATTTCTAGGATTTTGAAAATCGGAATTCCGACCGGGTTTCAGTTCATCTTTGAAGTTTCCGCTTTCAGCACTGCGGCGATCATGATGGGCTGGATAGGAGTGAATGCGCTTGCAGGCCACCAGATCGCGTTGAATTTGGCTTCTGTTTCGTACATGATGGCCACAGGCCTCGCCACTGCAGGGATGATACGGGTCAGCAATCAAGTTGGGAGAGGTGACATGAAAGCGATGCGGGAAGCCGGCCTTGTGGTTTTCGGGATGGTTGCAGTGTTCATGTTGGCGAGTGCCTTGATCTTTTTCTCTTTCAGGTATTTCCTGCCGACGCTGTACATAGACGATACCGAAGTGATCGCTTTGTCAGCATCGCTTTTGGTTATAGCCGGACTTTTCCAGGTTTCTGATGGAATTCAGGCAGTGGGCCTGGGGGTACTTAGAGGATTGGAAGACGTCAAAGTGCCGACCATCGTGACCTTGATGGCCTATTGGGTTTTGGGGCTTCCACTCGGATATTTTCTTGCCTTCACGCTGGGCATGGGTGCTCACGGGATTTGGTACGGTTTGCTCATCGGGCTTACGATAACGGCCGCCTTGCTACTTTACCGATTTGCCACTTTGAGCAAAAGACAAATGGCCGAGAAAGAGAAGGTTTCTGGACTGAGTTCAATTATGTAAGCGGAGCTTTGACTTTTGCATCTAAAAGCTATCTTGGAATCAAATCAACCAAGATCCCATGAGGCTTATTACGCTCTTTTTCTTCGCCGCATTGCTTGCGGGTTCGGCTTTTTCGCAGCAGCCAGCTGTACTTTCACAACGGGAACAAGCCGAAGTGATCGATTCTTGGCTGGAGGATCGCATTGAGAATCTCTTGCCGAGTCTGATGACCGAAACCGGGATAGACATGTGGATCGTGATGTCGCGCGAATACAACGAAGATCCCGTGATCAGGACACTCCTGCCTGCGACATGGCATGCTGCCAGACGTCGCACCATCTTGGTGATGTACCAGCCAAGCCCCAATGCCAAAGTGGAGACTTTTGCCATTGCTAGGTATGATGTAGGCAAGTCGTTCAAAAGGGCTTGGGATCCAGAATCTCAGCCCGACCAATGGAAGGCGCTGATGGATGTGATTGCCTCCAAGAATCCCAAGAAGATCGGGCTCAATTTTGCCAAGGACTATGGTCACGCGGACGGATTGACTCATTTCGACCATGAGGAGTTTATGCTCAACCTCTCGGAGGAGCATAGGTCAAAGGTGGTCTCCGCGCAAACTTTAGCGGTGAGATGGCTGGAGACTAGGATTCCCGCTGAGATGGCTGTTTACAAGCATATCCAAGAGTTGGCGCACTATATAATCGCGGAGGGCCTCTCCGATAGGGTGATTACCCCAGGAGTGACCACCACTGAAGACGTCGTTTGGTTTTACCGGGAGAAAATCGCGGAGATGAAACTTGATACTTGGTTTCACCCCACCGTGGATATTCAGCGGCCAGATCCAGCTTCCGAGGAGGCAAGCCGTTCCTTCGCTGTTCGGCCAGATGAACAGGTTATCATGCCGGGCGATCTACTCCATATCGATTTTGGAATCACCTACCTAAGGCTGAATACGGACACCCAAGAGCTAGCTTATGTGTTAAAGGCTGGGGAATCGGAAGTGCCTGCCTACTTGCAGAACGCTCTTGCGGTCGGTAACCGACTTCAGGATATCTTGACCTCCAACTATGTGGCCGGAAAAACAGGAAATGAGATTCTCAGGGCTTCGAGGAGCCAAATGGAGTCCGAGGGGATCAGAGGGAGCATTTATACCCACCCGCTAGGGTTTTATGGGCATTCGGCGGGCCCGACCATAGGAATGTGGGACAATCAAGGAGATACTCCCGGAGCGGGCGATTTTCCGCTCCATGCCAATACGGGCTATGCGATCGAATTGAATGCGGTTGTTTTTGTCAAAGAGTGGAATAAGGACGTCAGAGTGATGTTGGAGGAGGGAGCATTTTTCGATGGCAATAAAGTGACTTATTACAATGGACGGCAAAAGTCGATTTTGGCAATTCCCCGAGCGAGCAATTATCTCGGCTACTGAGGCGGAAGGTAGGTTTTTCGATCTCTTTTGATAAAGATTAGGGCTAGGAAAGCTAGGGAAGCGATTGATCCGGACGTGAGGAAGACCGTTCTGAAATTGTTCGGATCATTTGCAAAAAGCCATCCTGAGATCAATGCGCCGAAGCCAATGCCGCTTTCGGAGAAAATATACATCGTGGCAAGCGCCCGGCCGCGAAACTGATCCAAGGATCTGTCTACCACCCAAGCGGTTACTGTCGGGCTGTACATTCCGACTGCGGCTCCGAAGATCACTCCAGAGAATAGGAGCATGAATTTGCTTTCAGAGAATGCTAAAGAGGTCATAGCCAAGATCAAGAAAAATAGGGCAACCCTCATCACTGCCACTCTTCCATATCGGTCAGACGTTTTTCCCGCGAGTAGCCTGATTCCCAGAGAGGAGATAGTGAAGACTGAAAAAAACAGCCCTTTGTTTTTCACTCCTAGATGGGAAGAGAAGTCTGGGATGATGGTAAGCAGTACGCCAAATGAAAAAACCGAAAGAAATAGGATGATCGATGGTAGGAGAACACGTGGTTCAATGATTTCATCGCGTTTGAGTTTGAATAGGCCAATGGACATGGGATGTTTTTCTATCACGGACTCCTTCAACCTGATCAAGATCAAAATGGAAAAAATGGAAGTGAAAGCGGAGCAATAAAATACCGTGTCGATAGTCGAGACGCTTGCGATCCAGCCTCCGATAGCAGGACCTGCCGCCATCCCAAGAGAGCTGAATAGGGATTGAATCCCCATCGCTTCCCCGCGTTTTTGGAAGGGAACGATGTCTGCCACGTACGCCGCGATGCCCGTAGGCGTGAAGCCTGTGGAGAATCCATGAACGAATCTTAGAAACAAAAATCCGGAAACAAAGGAGAGAATAGGGTAGAGCAGCCCGACTATGAAGCAAACTGACGCTCCGACCATCATGACTGGTTTTCGGCCGACTTTGTCAGCCAATTTGCCGCTGAACGGCCTGGAAAGCCCCGCCGAAAGGGTAAACAGTGCGATGATCAAGCCCTTGTATTCCTCTCCTCCGAGCGAGGTTAGGTAAGCGGGTAGTTCTGGTATGATCATATTGAAGCTCGAGAAAAATAGGAATGAGCTTACGCAGAGAAGAAAAAAATTGAGGTTGAAAAAAGTAAGTTTTGGTGGCATCTAGCGGTAGAAAAAAGGCCGGAAAATTTCCGGCCTAACTAGCTCATTCTTTATTTGCTTCTTCTTCGCTTTGGGCAAGTAGGAAGGCTTTCATAAACTCATTCAAGCCTCCATCCAGCACGCCTTGCGCATCGGAGGTCTCATGACCGGTTCGGTTGTCTTTCACCAATTTGTAAGGATGAAGGACGTAGTTTCGGATCTGGGAACCAAAATCCACGCGAAGCTTGGAGGATTCGATCTTGGCTATCTCAGCGTTTCTTTTTTCCAATTCGAGCTGGTAAAGTCGGGATTTTAACATCTGCATGGCCTTCTCGCGGTTGGCTAGCTGGGAGCGCTCGATCTGGCAAACCACCACGATTCCGGTCGGCTTGTGGGTCAATTGCACCTTGGTTTCCACCTTGTTGACGTTCTGTCCACCGGCGCCGCCTGATCTGGAGGTATGGAGCTCCACATCCGCTGGGTTGATTTCTATCTCGATTGAGTCGTCGACTTCCGGATAGGCATATACGGATGCAAAGGATGTATGTCTTCTGCCTCCCGAATCAAAAGGGGAAATTCGGACCAAGCGGTGTACGCCAGTTTCCGATTTAAGGAATCCATAGGCCAACGGACCTTCAAACTCCAGAGTTGCGGATTTGATCCCTGCTACTTCTCCAGGCTGCACATCTACCTCTTTGACCTTGAAGCCATTTTTTTCTCCCCACATGATGTACATCCTCATGAGGATAGAGGCCCAGTCGTTGCTTTCAGTTCCTCCGGCTCCTGGGTTGATCTCGAGCACGGCATTGAGCTGGTCTTCTTCAGCTGAAAGCATCTTCTTCAGCTCCAGTTCCTCTACTGCATCTTTGGCCTTGAGGTACTCGGTCTTGAGCTCTTCCTCGGACACGTCACCGGATCCGTAGAATTCATACAGCACTTCCAAGTCTTGGATTTTTTGGTCCAAGTCTTCAAAAGAAGTAGTCCAGCCTTTACGGGCCTGGATTTGTTTCATTGTTTTTTCGGCTTCCTCCGGGTTGTTCCAGAAGTCAGCCTGGGCCGAAACGGCCTCTAGGTCTTGGATCTCTACTTTCTTCCGATCGTAGTCAAAGATACCTCCTCAAAGCCGAAGTGCGGGCTTTCAAGTCTTTCAGTTGTTCTGAAGTCATCTGTCTAAGTGAAAATTAAGGATGCAAAACTCCGAAAAAATATCGGGTTTTGCCAGCATATTGGTATTAATCCATCCTCATTTGGATGATTTGGATGCCGTATCCGGTGGTGTTTTTGAAAGTCTTGTATCGGATTGGGAGAAGGGCGAGTCCAGTTCCCAGCAGAATGCCGGAGGTGACCGCGACGCCTCCGTCTATCTTCAGATCACTTTGTTGATAAAGGCTGTTGACAGCTTCTACGGTGAGCAGGATGCCACCCGCACCGAGAAAGAGCGCCGTCAGATTGCGCATCGTTCGGTTTCTCGGGTCTTTACTCCGGACGTCCACTTCCAGGATATCGCTTGGACTGAGGATGTTTTCAGTTAGGTAAATGAAACCATCGTCCAGTTTGACGATCTGGTCTGTGACAAAATAGCCCATCTTCTTGCTCTTGTAAGTGATTTCCTCGCCTGGGTAAAAGCGGATTTGGGACTTTTGATTACTGCCCCTTTTCAGAAGAATGAAGTCTTTGGACTGGGCGTGGGCACCGAAAAACAGGGAAAGTAAAAGAGCGGCAGCTAAAGCTAATTTCATAAAAGAAAAGTAACGAAAAACAGGAAGTTGCCTTCCTGTTAGATCTTAGATTTTTGAGATCCAGCTCCTAGTGTCCACGATATCCCCATACTTGATTCCGTCCAGCTCATGCAGAACTTTGTACGAAAAAGAGTCTGATTTCTTTTCGGGAAGAGCGTAGTCTTTACCATTGACATTGATCTTGGAAATATGCGCTATGGTCGCAGCGGTGCCGGTACCGAAGGCTTCGCGCAGCGTACCGTTTTCCAAGGCTTCCTGAAGCTCCGACACAGTCAGAAATCGCTCCTCCAGTGGCTTTCCCCAGTCTTTGGCCAACCGGATGACGGAATCTCTGGTGATACCCTTTAGAATAGTGCCAGTATTGGTCGGCGCCGTGACCAGCGTGCCGTTGATGTCAAACATGACGTTCATAGTGCCACTTTCCTCGATTTTGCTGTGGGATTTCCCATCCGTCCAGAGAAGCTGGTCGTAGCCTGCTCGCTGAGCCTGCAAGGCTGGAAAAAGGGAAGCGGCGTAGTTACCGGCTGTTTTTGCTCCACCGGTACCGCCTTCGGTTGCCCTTGTAAACTCGGTTTCCACCTTCACGCTTACAGGCTTGCTGTAGTAAGCTCCTACGGGAGAGGTGAAGATGATAAACTTATACGTGTCGGAGGGCTTCACTCCAATATAGTTGTCCGTCGCAAACATGTATGGGCGGATGTATAGACTCGCGCCTTTGCCAGACGGAACCCAGTTTCTGTCCAGGTCGACCAACTGTAGAAGGCCTTCCATGAAAATCTCCTCGGGGATCTCCGGCATGCACATTCTTACGGCGGATTCTTTCATCCGCTGCGCATTGGCGTCCGCACGGAAAATCAGGATTTCACCTTTGTCGTTCTTATAGGCTTTCATCCCCTCAAAGATGGACTGGCCGTAGTGAAGTGCCGCATTTGCGGGATGGAGGTCCAATGCTCCATAAGGTTCAATGCGAAGATCAGTCCACTCGCCGTTTTTGTAGTCCGCCACAAACATGTGGTCAGAAATGGTTTTGCCGAATACCAGATTCGAAAAGTCTGTCTCGGCAAGTTTGGAATGGGTGGTTTTCTGAACCGGGATAGCAAGTGTGGTTTTCATACGCTTTCTATTTGGAGGCGAGATGCCTGAGGTTTCTATTTGGAACAGATCCGCTGGATCGGTGGTTTCGGTTGCAATTTATAAAAATGCGGCTGCTTATTTTAATCTTGGAGTCCAAGTCACCTCTTCAACGTCGAGTTCTTGGGCCATTTTTCTTCCCAACACGAAGAGATAGTCAGAAAGTCGGTTAAGATATTGGATGACCAGCTCTGATACGGTCTCTATAGACGAGAGCTCTACCACGATTCTTTCTCCGCGCCGGCAGACTGTTCGGGCGATATGGCAGAAGGAAACCGACTGATGTCCTCCGGGAAGTATGAAGGAATTAAGCATCGGCAACTGGGCTTCCATCAGATCCATTTCGTCCTCCAAGGCTTCGATGTCTTCAGCATGCAGATCCGGTTTTTTGACTTTGTCTTTTCCCGGAACAGTCGCCAGATCTGCTCCGATGGTGAACAGCCTGTCTTGGATTTCCTTTAAGAAAACAGCTCGGTTTGCATTGACTTTCTGATCACGAAGCAAACCCAAGTATGAATTCAGTTCGTCGATGGTGCCATATGCGTCTATCCTCAAATCGGATTTTGGCACCCTTTTGCCGCCAAGCAGTGCAGTAGTTCCCTTGTCTCCGGTTTTGGTGTAGATTTTCATTCGACGCTGTTCTTTCAGAGTCAAAAATAAGAATCTATTTCAAATAACTCGGAGTAAATCAAGCGTGGACGGGAACGCCTCGGGTAGGGTTGGGGTTGATTTTGTCGGTTTCCACTAAGCCATCCCTCAAACGGATCACTCGGTGTGCATAGTGCGCGATATCGTCTTCGTGCGTTACCATGATGATGGTGTTGCCCTTGGCGTGCAGTTCATGAAAAAGCTCCATGATATCATGGGAAGTCTTGGAATCCAAGTTACCGGTAGGCTCATCGGCGAGGATGATGCTTGGATTGTTTACCAAGGCCCGGGCAATCGCTACCCGTTGACGCTGACCGCCGGAAAGTTCATTGGGACGGTGCTTGGTCCTTTCGCCAAGTCCTACATTTTCCAATGCCCTGAATGCCTTTTCCTCTCTTTCCGCCTTGCTAAAACCGGCATAGACCAACGGTAGTGCAACATTGTCCAGACAAGAGGCACGCGGAAGAAGGTTGAAAGTCTGGAAAACGAAGCCGATTTCTTTGTTGCGAATCTCGGCAAGTTCGTTCTCGCTCATGTCGCTGACGTCTTTTCCCGCCAAAATATAGGTGCCGGAGGTAGGTGAGTCGAGGCATCCGATGATATTCATGAGGGTGGATTTTCCCGAACCGGAAGGACCCATGAAAGCCACGTATTCTCCACGATCTACGGTGATGCTTACTGACTTGAGGGCTTGGATGATTTCGGAGCCCATTTTATAGGTTTTGTTGATTTCGTGGGTTTCAATGACTCTGCTCATGGTAGAAAATTTTGCTTAAGATAGTGGTTTAGTGTTTAAAATTTCGAAGACCGATGCGTCAAAATACGTGAAAAAGTGCTAATAGTTTGTCCGTTGCAAGAATTCTATTTCGTCCCAGCTCAGCCAGGTGCTCATCTCTTGGATGGCGTCGGTGGCGTAGTTGTCCAAACCGATACGCTTGGCGGCCTGTACCTTTCGAATCCAGAGCAGGGGATCCTTGCTGAATTCACTTGCGGTATTCAGCAGCTCATATTGGGCTAACGGGTCCTGAAGGCGCTCCGCTGCACTGAGGACAAGCGGTGTACGGTAGGGGTTTGCGGACAATTCCTCGCCAGTCTGCAAAAATTCGGTGAAAGACTTCAGAGCCGCCTGATCAGACCAGTCCGGATTTTGGAGGAACAGCTTCAGTTCTTCCTCGTTTTCAATCCTTCCTTCTAGTGTTTTCCCCAATTCATTCAGTTGGTAGCCGGTCAGGCCATGCGCTTTCCTCTCTAGCATGAGATAGGCCAACGTAGCTTTGGTTTCCTGAGACGGAATCTGGCTCCATAGATCAAACAGTCTATCGGGCATGCTCTGGTTAAATCGTGCGACAAAGTCGAGCATTGGATCTTGGGAGGTTGATTCAGGAACTTGGTATTGATCCTGCAATTCCTTTGCTTTTTCCGAGAATCCCCCGAGTCTCAGGATTGCGATGTGCTGTGGCCTAAAAGCCTTAAATCCCTTTTCCTCTGCTGCAATGATGTCTTTCGAAGCTTTTTCGAAATCCAGATTTCTCGCCAAAATCCCAGCAGTGAGATTGAGGTAGTAGCCTGCGTCTCCCGGATTTCTGAACGCCAGGCCGTTTAGGTTTTTAATGGATTCAGTGATTCTTCCAGCTGCCAAACTTCGTATGGAAGCGGTTTCCTGCATCTGCATCAGGTATTCGAGCATCTCAGGCTTTCGGCTGACCGAGTCGATCCAAGCCAAGTCCTGTGCTGTGGCGGAGATATCCCCGACAGATGACAAATTCCTCATGCCGGCATTCAGCAGCATGGGCGAAGTTTCATTTTCCAGTTGTGCCCTAAGCTTATTTAGCTCATCACCATTGACAGCCTCCCCGCGGAAATTATTTCTTGACAGACGATTGATCCTGGTGATCAGGTCGTCTCCAGTGGGAGTTTCCGGCTGATCTTTCTGGAGTTTTCCCCGCATAGCTATTAGATTGGAGGCAAGTACGGGATCTGATGCGCTGTTTTCCTCCAATAGCCTTAGCGCCTCCTCGTGTTTTTGGATTTTGACATAGACCAGCGCGAGGTTATTGACGAGGTGTGGATTTCCAGGAAATCTCTTTAGCCCATTTTCAAGGTAAAAAACGGATTCAAAAGGCTTGTTTTCCAAGATCATCCTCGAGCTCAGCAGCAGGATGTTGTCTACTTGGGGCGCTTCCGCAAAGCTTTCATCCAGGTGTTCCTTAGCAAGAGTAGGCTGGTTCAGTTCGAAGAGAAGGTGGGCGGTTAAGCTCTTTGCCTTTTTATTTTTTCGAAAAGTATCCCAGGCATTTTCATAGAGAATGCTCGCTTCCAGTTTTCGGCCGGTTTGGTAGTAGTAGTCTCCCAGTACATGGGTTGTCATGGAGCTTGTCTGGGCGGCGAGCACGGCATCCATGTAGATCGTAATTACCAGCATGGTGATCATCCCGCCGATTCGGAGGTGGTAGTAGGGGAGGGAAAAAGGTTTGAAAAGCACCTTGTCTACCGATTTGCCCGAATCCATGATGGAAAGGAAATTGCTAAAGAGGTATACCAGGAAAAACAGGGAAAATCCAAACTGGGAATAGACGATCAAATGCTTTAGAAATTCGCCTGCGGGTTCATTTCCCGAGACCTCAAATTTCCAGATTAGCCAGCCTGTCACCGCAAAACCAAGTAGAAAAAGCGCTTGTAGAAAGTTGGGTTTCGCTGCTATGTTGGATTCCTGATGGATTTTCTCAAGCGTGGAGATCCATCCCAAAATTCCCAATGGGAAAAGCAGCATTAGGGAAGTCGAAGCCGGAATCGGCAAACTGACTTCGCCCTTGAGATCCAGCAGCAAAAAGATCAGCGCAAGCAGGTAGAGGATGCCGATGCCGAGGATTTGCCAGGATATCCTCATGCTGATGTTTTGGTTTGCCCTAGCCAACAAAATGTAAATACCAGAGATGATCCCGTGACCCTGCCAAAATACCCAAGCTGCCGCCATACCTAGCCCGGTCACTAGGCTCTGCTCCGCCAAATAGAGCTGAGGTTTGGGAATTGGGCTGAGCAGAACCAGCGCTGACAATGCGGCACCGAGTGAGAACAGCACTGTCAACCAACGCAGGCCGAAAGCGGCGTTAGGCTTCCACACATGGAAAAACATCAAAGGCAAAATGCTTCCCGCAATCAGGATAACCAGCGGCAGGTTGGAGCTAGGGACGCCAATGTTCAAACCGTTTGAATTCGAAACCGTCAACAGGACAATCCAGGCTGCGCTGGCGATCAAAAAAGGGATTTTCTTGAAGGTACTAAACAGGGCTAGCGCGGAAACGGATAGTAAGAATACGATTGAACCGAAAAGGTAGCTTTCTTCAAAGGTAGAAGCGGGGGCTAGGGAATGGAATTCCTGGAAGACCAAATAGTTGTCCACCTGAATCGGAAACGAAAGTGAGCCCAAATTGACCCAGTCAATCGGTACGGCGAGGGTATCCAAAAAGGCTGCGGGGGCAATCCTAGGATAGTGGGCAGAGTCGAAAACAAATGAACAAAACGCAAAAAGCCCTCCGGACACTAAAAGTAGGAGGGCGGCGGTTTTTGCAATGAAGTTCGTGGTGGAAGCGGATTTCAGCATTCTTACTCTAGGACTTTCGGTACCCGGAAGTACTCAGAATCTCTCTTTGGGGCGTTTGTCAGACCGGCCTCGTGGTCGAGGTGCCTTCCTACTTTGTCTTCGCGCATCACGTTCACCTCGGATGACATCGTCGTGAGAGGTTCCACATCGGTGGTGTCGATTTCATTGAGCTGCTCTACCCAATCGAGGATTTGCGACATGTCTTTGGACATTTTTTCGGCGGAGCCTTCGTCAAATTCCAGTCTCGCCAAATGCGCGATTTTCTTGATGGAGTCTTTGTCTATTTTCATTAGGAAATTTCAAGAGCCAAACCCGGGATTATCCAAGTCCAGTTGTTTTTGTATGGTTGCAAAACACCGTTCCTTCAGCAGTTCATCCGAGACAAAATCTGCTGGGTTCAGTGCTTGGTGAAAGACCATTTTTGCACATCTTCTGCTGAGCAAAAATTGGCCATCGTCGGGTAAAATTAGGTGATTATAGGATAAGGTGACAGGGATGACGGGGATTTGTTTTTCCATGGCAAGCCTGAAAGCCCCATTTTTGAAGGGGATCATTTGGGGTGGCCGCTTTGTGAAAATCCCCCCTTCCGGAAAAATCACGATCCCGCTACCGGCATCCAGAGCCTCTCCCGCCTGCCTCATGGTCTCAGCCCGGCTTTTCAGCCTGTCGCGATCCACGGCGATGTGGAGATTTTTGAAATAGTAGCCAAAGAGCGGCGCTTTCCGGATAGAGGCTTTTCCCACGAAGAGTACATCTCCCGGGATGAATCCCATCATGGCTACATCCAAGTAGCTAAAATGGTTGGAGAGGAAGATATAAGGTTTCCCTCGATCAAGCTTTCCTTTGAATTCTATTTTCACCGGCAGAAAAATCAAAGAGAAGTAGGCCCTCGCCCAATAGCGGTTGATTTTTCTACCGTATTTTTTCCATCCGGGTATCCAAATACATAGGACGATAAACGGGAAAATTACGAGAAACGTGATCACGAATGTCACGGCCGCATAGATCGAGTAGATGCGCCGCAAAATCCTATTCATGGTTGATCATGTGGTTGGCGACTTTGATGAAGTACCCAGCCATCAGCTCTTTGGCGTTTTGGTCAGGGTCGAGTTTGTCCAAAGCGGCAAGCATGGCATTCAGCCAATGGTTCCTCATGTTGGGATCAATCTTCCAATCCAGATGCCTCATTCTCAATCGCGGATGGCCCCGCTCCTCGGAATAGGTCTGGGGACCGCCGAACACCTGGAGAAGAAAGAGGAAAAGCCTGCGCTCGGCAGGCTCCAAATCTTCCGGATAGAGCCTTCTCAATTCTGAATTCTGGCTTACTTCCTCGTAAAAGTATTGCGTGAGCAGTCTGATTTGGTCTTCGCCGATCAGTTCATAAATGGACTGAAATGGATTCATGCCGCAAACTTATGGAAATCTTTCAGGTTCAAGCCGAAAGATTCTTCACTTTTAGCGATGTTCCTTCTGTGGATATGACGACGATTTTTTCGCCCTGGTCGATAAACTCACCTCTTGAGTATGCGTCATAGATTTCACCTTCGATCTCTACCTTTCCGCTTGGTCTCAGCCGGGAGTGAACTGTGCCGGTTTTGCCCATGAGCCCTGGCGAATAAAAGCTGGAAGTATAGCCCTCGCTTCTTTCTTGGGTGGTAGCAAGGGTAATATGTCGGAAAGCTCCCCACTCGTTTACTTTGGGCGTAAGCCAGAAAACCATTCCCACGGATACGATGGAAGCAAGAATGACGGTCAGCAATGCGGTAAAAAGTTGGGAGGTGGGGACAAAGTCAAAGTTGAAGTCCTGATTTGGCACCATGCCCAATACCAATCCACCAATGATGAAAACGATCCCAAGTATGCCGAAAACCCCAAAACCCGGGATTACGAAAAGCTCCACGGCCAAGAGAATGATGCCTGCAAAAAAGATGAGGATTTCCCAGTTTTCGGCCAGGCCATTCAGATAGTAGGGAATAAAATATAGGAGTGTTGCAACGATGGCCGCGAGGATCGGAAATCCAACCCCGGGAGTTTGTAGTTCAAAGTAGATTCCTCCGATGATGATCAAAATCAGTACTCCGCTGATGGCTGGGCTCAAGAAGAATGAAATGATTTTGTCTATCGTATCTTCTTCGTAGGCCAAGACTTCCGCGTTTTCCAGATTTTTGGCATCCAGGATGGCCGTCACCGAAGAGTATTCTCCATCGCAAAAGCCGAGTTTGATGGCTTCAGACACGGATAGGGTGATCACCGAACCAGCCTTTTTTATCCCCTCGATTTCAATTTTTTCATCCACCATTCCTTCTGCGATCTTTGGGTCCCGACCGCGAGCCTCCGCTGTGCTCCTCATCATCGACCTCATATAGGATTGGTATTTGTCCGGAGCGGCAGCACCGTCCGTACCATTGACTACAGTCGCCGCGCCTATACTTGCACCGGGAGCCATGTAGATGCTGTCACAGGCAATGGAAATCAGGGCCCCAGCCGAAGCCGCATCTTTGTTGATGAAGACGTAGACGGGAATTTTGCTTTCCAAAATCCTCGTGCGAATTTCGTCCGCATCGGTGACCACGCCACCATAGGTATCCATTTCGATCAAGATCAGGCTGGCCTTTTTCTCCTCGGCTTCCTGCATGGCCAGTTGGACTCTGCGATTCATGGCCGGATCGATGTCCGAATCGATCTTAAACGTGAAGACTCGGGACGCTTGCTCTTGTCCATAGAGGGAAAAGCAAATCAGTCCACAAAACAAGGTTAAGAGCAGGAGTATCCGCATCATTCTGGAGAATTAGTAAGAAAAGATACGTATAGGGCTGAGATTACGCCAATTTTTGCCTGAGATTTAGCAGGCTAGCTTTTGGTCTTTTTCCATATTCCAAATAAGGAATGAAAAAGCCTGGGTAGTCTCATTTCTAGCATAATTCTTGCGAAACACATAGTGAAATTTTTGACCTGTTTCACTTCAATACCCTAGATTACGATGATTCCTCAGTCCAAATTCCTCAGTGCCTTCCTTCTGATCTTAATGCTAACTATCTCTTATTCAAAAGCCTCTCGTCTGGTCTCGGGAGATTCGATTGGGATAGAGCGCGTAGGAGACAAGACCTTTATCCTGCACAAAGTCACTCCCCAAGAGACGCTTTTTGCGATATCCAGAAAGTACCAGGTACCGGTGGGAGAGATCCAAAATGCAAACGAAGTCTTAAAGCAGGGCTTGAAGATCGGGCAGACCATTCGGGTCCCGTATTTTGAGAAGAGTAAATTGCCGGAGGGCGCCGCTCTCCACAAGGTAAATCCGGGTGAAACACTCTTTTCGATTTCCAAAAAATATGGGGTGAGCGTCGACTCATTGAAGCAGTGGAACAAACTCCTTGGCAATGATCTGAGTGTGGGCCAGGCTCTGATCGTGAAAGAAGCTGCCATAGCAACCAATTCCCAGCCCACTCCCGTAGCTCCTACCGTAGCGGCGACTACGACCGCTGCCGCCGAAAGTGTAACTACAGCCGGAAACAATCCCAAAACTGAATCAAAGCCAGTCGAAAAGAAGGCTGAAAAGCCATCCGCCGAAAAGCCTACTACCAAAGCCCAGCCTGAAACAGTCCTGACAACTCCATCCACGACCGTCGCCAACACGACTCCGATCGCCCCCGGCGAATGGATTTCGCATACCGTCAAACAGGGTGAAACACTCTTTTCCCTTTCTACCCAATACAATTCCAGCGTCGAAGATTTGATCAAATGGAATGCGTTGACCTCTAATAATCTTCGCTCCGGACAGGTGATCAAAGTGGGAAGAGCGCCGGAAGGTCCCTCTACCGTCCCTGTCATAGGCTCTCCAAAAGTCGCGACGTCTACTGCCGAGATGAATGTAGAACCAACAGTGGCAAATACGTCTGGTGGGTTTAAGAACATTACCGAAACAGGCCAGGCGGAACTGATCGAAGGGACTGGTTCTCACAAGAAGTATTTGGTACTGCACAGAACGGCACCGGTAGGGAGCATCATGCGCGTGAAAAACGAAGAAAACGATCTCACAATTTTCGCTCGGGTCGTGGGAACACTTCCAGAGACCGGGGACAACTCAAAATTGGTGATCAAGCTCTCTCAAGCAGCTTTTGACCAGCTGAAAGCCGTCAACCAACGCTTTCCTGTCGAGGTTCTCTACTAATCCTAAAAAACATTATGACAATATCCCCTTTCTGACTTGGAAGGGGATTTTTTGTATGTGTCAGTGATGGCTACAAACTTGCCTGAGCCTTCATGGCCTAATGCAACTTGGCATTGTAAGCGGGTCGAAGTAACTTTGCGCATTGATTATTCAGGCATGAATAGAGTCCAGCTCTTTTTCCATCACGTGTTCCGATTTGTTTGGAACATGGTCTTTATCCTCAGCTATCCGATTTTGGCAAGTTTCGGATTGCTTTTTATCGGGCTGACATTTGTTTTTTCGAAGCTTTCCCAACTTCTCACGCGCATCAGACCCGAGGGGAACAAAGTGGTATTCAAAGAATCTGATTGGGAAATCATGCCCTATACCAATGAGCTACTCGAAGCTAAGGTATGCAAGCAGATTATGTTTGGTCCTTCGGGTTTTAAGTTGAGGAGAAAGGACGGAGTACCTTCCATTTTGGAAGACTATGTGTTTGGGAACAAAGTCAGGGCCATGGAGGAGGGATTTATCCTGGAAAAATGGAACACGCTTGAATCAAAGGATATGCCTGATTTTGATATTTGTCTTTACGATCCGGATCAGGATTCGCTCCGTCCATTGACCAACATCAAGTGCTTCGACTGGCACGTATCCGAAAAGGTTGACAATGAACTTTCCTTCAAATGGTTTGATGGAACACAGGGCGGGGAAGTGAAAGTGGCGCTTTGATGCAGAGTTTGAAGGACTTTCTTGACGTAAAAGTTGCCCAATATAACCAGCCAGGATTCATAGCCAACGATCCCGTATCCATTCCCCATCGCTTTTCCAAAAAGCAGGACATTGAAATCGCTGGCTTTTTTGCGGCGATCTTGGCTTGGGGGCAACGTAAGACTATCATCAACAAATGCTTGGAGCTATTTAAACTGATGGATGACGCTCCGCACGATTTTCTCCTCAATCATCACGAGGCTGATCTGAAGAGTTTTTCAAGCTTCAAGCATCGAACTTTCAACGAGATCGATACGCTTTATTTTATCCATTTTCTTAGCAGTTTCTACAGAAACAACGAAAGTCTGGAAGAGGCCTTTCTCAGGGGGCAAAACGGCCTTGTTGATGCCATGGAGTCTATTTTGACCGAATTTCGCCGGTATTTCTTTAGCCTTCCTGACGCTCCCGACAGGACAAAGAAGCACATCGCGTCACCGGATAGGAAGGCGGCTTGCAAGCGGATCAACATGTATCTACGCTGGATGGTACGTTCGGACGAAAACGGCGTGGATTTTGGCTTGTGGAAGAAGATCAGCCCTGCCCAGCTGGTATGTCCCTGCGACCTGCACGTGGATCGAGTAGGGAGGAAGTTGGGATTGATTACAAGAAAGCAGACCGATTGGCTGACAGCGGTGGAGTTGACTCAGCGATTGCGGGAATTTGATCCCGCCGATCCCGTTAAATATGACTTTGCCTTATTTGGCTTGGGAATAGAAGAGCAGTTTTAACCCATGGCCATTCCCTTTACTTTATTCGAGCATCCGCTCGATGTACCTCAGCAGTAGGCCGACTCCATAGGCAGTTCCTGTTTTGGTTTTTGCGAATTCGTTATCTGTGAAGGAGACTCCGGCGATATCCAAATGAGCCCAAGAAGGATGCCCATGGGTGAATGCCTGCAGAAACTTTGCCGCGGTGATTGCACCCGCGAAGGGCTTCCCGTGGTAGTTTTTGATGTCGGCTATCTCCGAGTCCATCTCCTTGGCATAGCTGTCCCAAAGCGGTAGAGGCCAAGACTTTTCCCCAACCGCCTTGCCGGCTTCTTGCAAGCTATGAGACAGGCTTTCATCATTTGAAAACAGCGCCGCACACTCGTAGCCAAAAGTTCCAATTGCGCTCCCGGTAAGTGTCGCCAAATCGATCACCTGATCTATTTTGTATTTTTTGGCGAGGTAGGAAAGACCGTCTGCCAGGATCAGTCGCCCCTCGGCGTCCGTGTCGACCACCTCGATGCTCAGTCCTGCGTGGCTCCCAATCACTTCGGATGGGAGATAGGCGTCTTTGTCGATCGCGTTTTCAACTGAAGGGACGATTGCAGTAAGGTTTATGGCAAGCTGAAGATCGGAGACCAGCTGCGTCGTCGCCAACACGGCAGCTGCTCCGCCCATATCAGATTTCATCTCATGCATTCCTTGGGTCTTCACATTAAGCCCGCCGGTATCGAAAGTCACTCCCTTGCCAACCAATCCAATGTGGTGTTTGGCTTTTGGATGGCGGTATTCGAGAATAATGAATTTCGGCTCTTTTGATGAGCCCCGTCCCACTGCTAAAAAAGCCTCCAAGCCTTCTGATTTAGCCCTTTTTGAATCAAACACCGTAGTGCTGAGCTTGGATTTTTTGGCAAGTTTTTTCGCCCAGTCTGCAAGATATTCAGGGGTGATTTTGTTAGGAGGTAGGTCTACCAGCCTAAAAGCCTCTATCTTGGCCGCTGCGATTTTTTCGGCCCTATCGACAAGTACTTTTGCTTTTTCCTGAACCGAGCGAATTTCAACCTTTAATCCGTCAAATTCCGTCGCCTTCGCGGATTTATAGAATCCGATAGAATAGGTGCCCAGTACGAAGCCAACAAGTGCTGCCTCGGCTTGCGTGGCCGTAAAGTTGTCGGGTAGATCAATAGAAACGCCATTTTCAGCTAGTGTCCCATTTTTTGAAAGTATTCTTCGAAATGCGGTTTCGATAGTTTTGTAGTCAGGATTTTGTCCAAGTCCCAGTAGTAGTATCAATTGGCCTTCAGAATCATAGCAATACGCTGAGTCCTTTTTTCCCGAGAATAGGACGGGAGCGGGAGCGGGTTTTCCCAGCTTTTCGGCCAAGCCGGCTATAGCGTCTTCGAAGACAGGAATGACGCGCAAAAAAGTCTTAGATGGGGATTTTGGATTAATCTTGGATTGCATATGATCTATCTTGAAGAATTTAGATGGGCTAAAAGTAGACTAGAGAACGCCTCTCTACGACGGCTTGAAATTAGCTCTTCTGTGATCGAAAGGGAAATTATGATGGAATTAAACAGATTCCCCGGGGCGAAATCTGATCTCCTCGGGATAGGGAAAGGCATGGATTAGCTCTCCCTTTCCGATTCGGTCTTTCAAGGAATTCCAATAATTGGGGTCAAACAGATCCTTGTGATAATCCAGGAAGTGTGGCTTCAGATCCGGCCGACCAATCATCCAGCGGCGAAAATCCTCAGGGAAAACGTCGTTTTTATGAATTTCATACCAAGGCTCGGCGGCATAGATCTGTTCATAGTTTTGGGGCTTTGGCTTTTCCCGAAAGTTCATTTCTTCCAAAAGCTCAATTTCATCGTAGTCGTAGAAAATCACCCGCTTTTGGCGGGTCAACCCAAAGTTTTTCGTCATCATGTCCCCGGGGAAGATGTTGGCTTGGGCCAGCTGAAGTATTGCCCGACCATAGTCTTCCACCGCCCTCAGCCCTTCGTCCGTCGAGCATGTTTCCAAAAAAATATTTAAAGGAACCATTTTTCTCTCTGTGTATAAATGCTTGATGACGAGAAAGTTTTCCTTGATCTGCAGAAGCGAGTTAGTTGTGTTTCGCAGCTCTTTCATGAGCTCTTCACTGACGCGGTCCAGTGGGATCTTGAAGTACTCAAACTCATGGGTGTCGGCCATTCTTCCCACCCTGTCGTGGAGTGATACCATCTTGTATTTTTCCCGGACTTCCTGTCGGGTCATATTTTTGGGAGGCTCAAAGTGGTCTTTGATCAGCTTGAAGACAATGTTGAGAGAAGGCAAAGCAAAGACGGTCATGACCATTCCCTTGATCCCCGGAGCGACCACAAACTGGTCCGAACTCTCCGACAAGTGATGAAGAAACTCCCGGTAAAAAAGCGTCTTGCCGTGCTTGTTGAAGCCGATCGCATTGTAGAGTTCGTGGATTTTTTTGTGTGGTATGACCGAACTCAAAAAGCCAACAATCTGGGAAGGCACTTCAGCTTCGACCATAAAATAAGATCTGGTGAAACTGAACAGGTGACTCATCAGGTTTGGGTCGAAGATGAGGGTGTCGACATATATGCCCTCTGATCCATGCATAAAAGGAATAATAAATGGCATCCATTTTTTTCCAACATAGGTCCTTCCGATCAGGTAGGCTGCTTTGTTTCGGTAAAATACCGGTTTTAGCAGTTGGGTTTTGGTGCCCACTTCCACCTGATATCTGGTGAGGATGACCTTTTTCACTCCATCGACGAGAAAGTTGACGTCCTGCTCTTTGTCCATATAGGGCACGCCAAAGTCAAAGTCTTCAAGGATTTGGCGGATGATCTGCTCAAGCCCCATTTCAGCCGGGTAGGTGTACAATAGCTCCGAGTTTTCGCGGATTTCGCAGGACCCATAACCTTCCATTACAAACATCAGCTCATCGTCGAGGGGGTTATTTGGGAAGGTTTTTCTAAACACCGAGTTGAAAAATGTCTCCGCCAGCTCCACATCCGGTCGCACTTTGATCAATTGCTGGTACTCCTGTCTGATCAATGTCCAAATGGCTCTATTGTCGGAATCTTTTCCTAATATCTGCTGGAAAATTTTCACCAACTGAAAGAGAAGATCTTTGTAAAGTCTGAGACGTTGGCGATGGTTGAGCTGGGTGGCTTGCCAGTTACGCTGGGCAAAGTAAAGCGGCGCAAGGCGTGTATAAGTTTTGAACGTTTCGGTATAGGTCAGGAAACCTTCAAAAATCCTGTGGGCAAGTGGACGGGCTCGTTGTGGCATACGAAATTTGGTGGTGGTGTCGAAAAATAATTTTTTTTCTAATTTTTGGGTCTATTGAAATTTAAAAACGCCTTGATTTTCTGGGGCTTAGAGGTCTTAGTTCTTTGCAGAATAAAATTTTGAAACTTTTTCGCAATCGATTGTTTGGTGGAAATAAAAACATTTTCTACTTTTCGACTGTATTCATGAATTGAATATCTACAATAGGTTTAATAGGTTTGAGAGCAGGAAAAGGCCCGGATAATATCCAGGCCTTTTTTGTTTTTTGCGGCCTGTCGATTTTGAAATAAAATGCCGTGGGTGGCCAGATTAGGGATACAATCTTGGTAGTGCTTGGCCACGCAAGATTTGATTTTTCCTCCACTTCTCTTAGCTTCATCTTTCTAATTTTCTCCTATGGATGCGACCGGGCTTTTTTTGAGACCAGTAGTGATTTGCTTGGTGATTGCGTTGACCGCCTGTGAAACTTCTGAGTCTGTGAAAGATGAAAAGATAAGTGACTTGTCGCCGGATAGCGAAGCGATGGATGTGATGCGCACCCAGATCGACCTTGGACTTGCGCAAAAGTCAGGCTGGCAAAAACACTGGGGCGAAAAAATCGGGAATTTCAGCTCCGAAGACTTTGAACTGACATCGATCGATTCGATAGACGCAATGGAAATGCCGGAGAAAAACCCGATCCTCGAAGGCGATCCCCTGTTTCCCTATCAGATTCCCCACCCCGAAGGCGACGGAACGATGGACATTTATTCTTACAAGGTCGAGGCGCAGGAAGGTTTGGATCATCCCTTTCTCAATCCCGATTCCGAGGTGATTTGGTATCGTTCAGATGGCATGAAAGAGCGGCTGCTGTTCATGGGGCCTTCTGGAATGTTTGAAGATGGCCTATGGATGAACGCAGACGAATTTTTGGTTGTGGGATTTTTGCAGGAGGAGGAGGGATTCAGACCGATGGTGTGGATTATCAACGTCGACGGCCATCGGCTTAGTCAGTTCAAATTGAACCAGGTCGTGAAGGACTATTCCTATGAATCCTACTTGGACTTGAAGCTGAAATCAGTCGATTTGGATACTGATGGAGTTTGAGTTTTTGATTTCTTTATTGGAAAGAAAGCTGAAAGCCCCTCTTCCAGGAAAGGAGGCTCATCTGAAAATGTCGCCTCGGCCAATAGATGAAAGAAGGTTTGTTGCGGAAATGCCAGTTGGTATTCGAAATAGCGGAGTGCTGATTCTTTTTTACACCGATGGGAAAGGCTCTTTTTTTCCGCTGATCAAGAGGCCGGAGTATCCTGGGTTCCACAGCGGCCAAATGGCTTTTCCTGGAGGGAAAATGGAGAAGACGGATGAAAATGTCATCCAAACGGCCCTGAGAGAGACGGAGGAGGAAGTGGGGATAGATAAGCACGAAGTCCGTGTAATTGGCAAGCTAAGTGACCTCTATATTCCCACCAGCAATTTTTTGGTGAGTCCTGTAGTTGGTTTTTTGGAGCACCCTCCAGAATTTGTCCCTGATCCAAAGGAGGTGTCGAGGATTGTACCTACTAACTTGAACCAGCTCCTGAGCGCGGAGATCCGCAAGGAAACCGTGTTGGAGATCAACGAAAGCATTTCCCTTCACACGCCCTATTTCGAAATTGATGGGGAGGTAGTATGGGGAGCCACAGCGATGATACTGAGCGAATTGATCCATGTACTGGAGCAGGCTGACTCATAAAAGTTGGCCAGTTTGATCTTTTGTTGGTATTGTTGCAGTTCAATCCCCAGATCAACACATGGAAGAAAACTCCCCATTGATTAGCAATGATGCCGTCGTTTTGGGCTTGCTGATGGCGACACTGGCATTTGTGTTTGCTACTTCGGCGAGCAAGCGCCCCTTTTGGGTCAAATTTTACACCTACGTCCCGACCGTATTGCTTTGCTATTTTATTCCAGCGGTGTTCAATTCTCTGGGCCTTATTTCGGGGGAGTCTTCTGGATTGTATCGGGTTGCGTCCCGCTACCTGCTGCCAGCCTCTTTGGTGCTGTTTACCATCAGTATTGACCTCAAAGGAATTCTCAAACTCGGCCCAAAGGCTCTCACGATGTTTTTGGCCGGAACTTTGGGGATTATGTTTGGAGGGCCCTTAGCCTTGTTAACCGTAGGATTTTTTTATCCTGAGATCTACTCGGGTACGGGGGCGGATGAGATCTGGCGAGGGCTCTCGACGATAGCGGGAAGCTGGATAGGTGGTGGAGCCAACCAAACCGCGATGCTGGAGGTGTTTGGCGCCAGCCCTACCTTGTTTGGACAGATGATTGCAGTGGACGTCTTGGTGGCAAATCTCTGGATGGCATTTTTGCTGTATTGGGCGGCCAAGCCTGAAAAGATCGACAAGTTACTCAAGGCCGATGCCTCAGGCATCTATCAGCTGAGGGACCGAATCGCCAAATACCGTGAGGGAATCATGAAGATCCCCAGTCTGGGAGACACGATGTTGATTTTGGGCTTTGGATTTGGAGTGACCGGATTATCCCATCTCTGTGCGGACTTTCTGGCACCTTGGTTTGAAGTAAACTATCCCGAACTCAATCAATATTCGCTTAATTCGGCCTTTTTTTGGATCGTAGTCATCGCCACTACAGCCGGTCTTTTGCTTTCGTTTACCCGCGCGCGTGAATTGGAGGGGGCGGGTGCCTCCCGAATGGGAAGCGTGCTCTTGTATATTTTGGTGGCTACCATCGGGATGCAAATGGATCTTGGCGCGGTGCTGGACAATCCTGTCTTCTTTTTAATCGGAATCCTGTGGATGATATTTCACGTAATGATCATGATTTTGGTAGCTTGGGTTATCAAGGCTCCGTTCTTCTATGTGGCGGTAGGTTCACAAGCCAATGTAGGTGGAGCTGCGTCAGCTCCTATTGTGGCGTCTGCATTCGATCCTTCTCTCGCTTCTGTTGGTGTACTGATTGCGGTTTTGGGATATGCATTGGGAACCTACGGAGGCTACCTTTGTGGATTGATGATGCAGGCAATCTCAGGAATGTAATGAAGTTTAGCAGACAATTGGTTTTCATATGCAGCGGGTCAGACTGCAAAAAGGCCGGTTCAAAACGAATCCGGAAGGAACTGAAGCATGCGGCAACCGAGGGTTCACTCCGGGGGCATTGCAAGTTTTTTCAGACAAAATGCATGGATATGTGCAAGTCAGCTCCCGTAGTGGTGGTGAATTCCCATTTTTGCAAAAAAGCAGATACCAAAACGGTGATGGATCAAATCAAAAAGGCCTGAGCCCGGGCTCAGGCCTTGCCGATTCATTTATAGTTTACTCACTTTCACGGCGGTGCCGCTGACGGTTACCATCAGCATCCCGTCGCGGATAGTTTCGTAATCCAAGTCGATACCCACGACGGCATTTGCGCCAAAATGCCTGGCCTGCATTTCCATCTCAGACATGGCGGTTGCTTTGGCCTCACGGAGCACTTGCTCGTATGCTGATGACCGTCCGCCGACTATATCGGTGATGCTGGCAAAAAAATCTTTGAAGACGTTGGCACCAATGATTGTCTCTCCGGAGACGATTCCCAGGTATTGGTCGATTTGATATCCCTGCAATGACGGGGTGGTGGAAATGATCATAGAAATGGGTTTGGATTGAAATTAAATGTTGTTTAGAGTTTGAGACGGCTTTCTTATGCAGAATGTTTGCCTTAAATAAGCAGAAATTTCTACCCTTGATTTTGGATTCGGTTTCAGAAAAGCCGGCAACGTCTGGCAATTTTGAAGTTTTCAGTTTGTGTTTAAACTTTTCTTTTTAAATATTCCCGCCTTATTTGGGTTTCCAAAATCCGCTTCGACAATCGATGAGCCAGTTCCAGCAGTTTGACATTTCTGATTTTCTGGATGAAATACAGGAACCCATGTTCCTGATGGATAGAGAGGAGATCGTATTTGCCAACCGGTTTTTCAGAGAAAATTTTAGTCCATTGTCTGACGACTGGAATCTTTTTTTTGACGATTCGGATTTAGTCCGTGAGTTGGAAGTTTTTTTCGAAAAAGGCACAATCCCCAAATTCAGGTTCAAAAGGGAATTGTCGGATAAAAATGGCAATAACGTCCTGTTTGAATGGATGTTTATCAATCTGCCTTCCAGCTATTCTTCGCGTTTTTTGATCGCAAAGGGAAGCCAGATTAAATCACAAGAAACCAGAAGCAAGGCTGGCACCGAGATTACGATAGAGCCTTTGGCGGCCGAGCTCAGCTTCATGCAAAGCATCCTGAGCAACAGTCACGATCTAATTGCGATCCTGGACAAAGAGGGAAATTACAAGTTCATCAGCGATTCCGTCACCGACAAACTTGGCTTTTCCAAGTCCGATATTGTTGGGAAAAATTATAGGGAATTTTCTGAACGGGGCATCCTCGAATTGGTCAAGGGTGACTTTTCGGATGTGTTGGGCTCCCAGGAGGAAGTTGCCATTGATTTTTGGGTGAGATTGAAGGATGGAAAGAGGATCTATCTGGAGAGTTTTGCAAAGAACCTTTTGCATCATCCAGATATTCAGGGAATTATATTCAGCTCTCGGGACATTACTGAATACATCCATACAGAACGAACGCTGCAAAGGCGCTACGAAATTGAAAACCTCATCATCCAGATTTCTTCCAATCTGATCAACGGAAGCATGCGGGAGTTGGAGTCGGAGTATTTTGCAGCCATCGCGCGGCTCGGGGAATTTTTGCAAGCGGACCATGCGGACCTTTTGGTTTTCAATAGCGAGTCAGAGCGGCTCGAGGCGATAACCTCGTGGACCGCTGGCAAGAATCTCCCAACTCATTTTGAGCTTTCAAAAGAGGAATTACACGTGGTTTTTGAAAACCAACCTTTTTTGGAAAAGGGAAAAGTAAGGTTGGTGAAACCGGAATTGCCGGAGCAGCACGCGATACGGGATCTCTCGCACAGTAGGATTTTGGTTCCGATGATATCTGCCAATCGACTTCTTGGGCTCGTCCGGTTTCAATCTGAAGCGCCAGACTTCCTATTTGAGGAAAGGGAAGTCCAGGTTTTGAGACAGCTTGGGGACGTACTAGCGGGAGCCTACTTGGCCAGTCAGATGACCCAAAGGTTGGAGCGAAACGAAAACCTGCTGGCCTACACGGAGCTGCTTTCCAAGTCCGGCTCTTGGAGGTTCAGCATCCACAAAAAACGCTTTTATTTCTCCGGCGGACTCGCCAGCCTTTTTGATCTGGGAACCAAGCCGATCAGCAAGGATTTTTTGTTCCTGATTTTCAAGATAGACAAGGAATGTCGGCGAGCCTTTATCCGCGATCTGAGAAAATCAATGGAAAGCTTGACAAGAACTTCCGGGGAATTCACCACGACGGACAAAGATGGCAAAGTAAGATTCGTCAGCTATGAGATCGAAGGCAGAAGGGAGTTTCTGAGCCATGCACTGGAGGTTTACGGCTTTTGTACCGATATCTCACACAAGAGAGCTTCTGACAGCTACCTTCGACTGCAGTCGCAGATATTGGCCCAGGTGAATGATCCCATTCTGGTGACCAACCTGAATTTTGATGTGATCTACCAAAATGAAGCGGCAGTTCAACTATGCTGCTTGGATAGGACGAGGGATTTCGAAGGGAGTTTTCCTGAGCTATTGTCTATCAAATGGAAAAGGGGCGAGTCGCTGGAAAAAATCTCCTCCAGTCTCAAAGTGGGAGAAGTCTGGAAAGCGGAGCGCCAGATCAAAACCCAGAAGAAGGACTATGCGCCTTTCGAATTGTCGATTCAAGCCATCCTTGCCGAAGGAAAGGAAAAGATAGGCTATTCGATCATTCTGCGCGGGCTGGAGGAAAAATACAAGTCGGAGCAGATCGCAAAGCGTGCAAAACTGATCGTGGAAAACAGCCCAGCGGTGCTTTTTCGAGTCGATCCCAATGATCGGTTTAGAATCCATTACATTTCCGAAAACATCAAACGATATGGCTATGAAGCAGCTAGCTTGATCGCAAAAAAGACTTCGATCTTGGAATTGCTGCATCCTGACGATGCTGAGATGGTCTTGGCAAAGTCCAAACGTGCAAAGGTAGATCAAGGCGTTCCCGCTTTCTCCGGAGAGTATCGTCTCCAGACTGCGTCCGGAGAGTTTGTTTGGGTGGAAGATCGTACACAAGATGTGATTGCCAAATCTGGTAAGATCGTATTGCATGAAGGCCTTTTCCAGGACATCACAGACCGCAAAAATCTGGAGCTTATCCAGAACGAGCGAGATAGGCAATACCGTGTTTTAGCTTCAAACGTCCCAGATACCAATATTTTCCTCATCGATTCCGGCAGAACCTACATCTTGGCGGAGGGGACTAATTTTGAGAAGTGGGGACTTAGCAGGGAGGATTTTGAAGGTAAAAACTTAAGGGATCTTCAGCTCACTCCCTACCAGGAAATAAGCGATATCATTGATCGTGTATACAATAACCAGGAAATCGTAGAGACCGAGTTTTTTCTAAAAGGCCGGAGGTACCATAGGACGATAAGGCCCATCGTCATCCAAGACCAGGTGAAATATGCTCTCAGTATCGTGAGGGATGTTCAAGACGAATACCAAGCAAAACTTGATCTTTTACAATCTGAGGAGAAATACCGAAGGCTGGTGGAGGAATCAACGGAGATCATATTCTCGCTGACGGAAACCTTCATCATCCACTACGTTTCACCAAATGTAAAGCAGTTTCTCGGATACGATTCTGAGTGGGTTACGGGACGGAGTATTTTTGATTTTTTGCATCCGGATGATTTGGGGGTGTTTCAGGTTTTGCTAGGAGAAAGTAAGGATTTCCTGGCGAACAATCAGTTTCTGGAATATAGGCTCAAGCATTTCAACGGCGAATATCGGGTATTCAATTCCAACGGGAAGCTGATCGAAGACAAGAACGGAATCCATCGCTATTACACTGGCGTGGCACGTGACATTTCCAAACTGAAGGAAACCCAGCGGGAGCTTTTGCTGGCAAAGGAAAAAGCGGAGCAGGCCTCTCAGGTGAAATCCCAATTTCTTTCGGTGATGAGCCATGAGATTCGTACGCCGATGAATGCGGTCATAGGATTGGCCCATCTCATGATGGAGGAAAACCCTAGGGAAGACCAGCTCGAAAACTTGAAGACGCTCCAGTTTTCAGCTGAAAACCTAATGGGGCTAATCAATGATATCCTCGACTACAACAAGATTGACTCGGGAAAGGTGGAATTGGAAAAGGTGCCATTTGATCTGAGAAATGTCATTCACCGGATCGTCCATTCCCACAGCTACCAAGCCCACGAAAAATCCCTCAAAGTCACCTGTGAAATAGATGAAGGCATTCCCGAAACCTTGATCGGAGATTCACTTCGTATAGGTCAGATAGTCAATAATTTGGTATCAAATGCCATCAAGTTTACCGAAAACGGATTTGTGAGGATTTCTATCTCGAGAGAGTTCACTTTGGACAATAAGACCGACATTCGATTTGTCTTTGAGGACACTGGCATCGGAATTCCGGAAACGAAGATGAAGTCGATTTTTGAGGCCTTCACCCAGGCATCATCTTCTACCAGTCGCAAATATGGGGGCACAGGCTTGGGCTTGGCGATTGTTAAACGTCTCGTGGAGTTATTCGGCGGGGAAATCGAAGTACATAATAGAAAAGGAGGGGGCAGTATATTCGAATTTACCATCCCCTTCGAATTTGTCGACTTGCGCAAGATCGAGGCAGAAAAAGCATTGCAAGCTTCCCAGCAAAGAACGCTGGAGAAAGCCTCCATCCTAGTGGCAGAGGACAATGTTGTGAATCAGATTTTGATCCGAAAATTCCTTAAGAAATGGAACGCGGGACATCTTGTGATTACTTCGGATGGAAGGGAAGCTTTGGAGCAGTTCGACTCAGGAGACTTTGATCTGGTACTTCTTGATCTCCAGATGCCCGAATTGGACGGCTTTGCTGTAGCCCATGCTATCCGCAACAATACAGATCCAAAAAAGAGGAATACACCAATTTTGGCTCTGACGGCGGCCTCCCTCAATGAGGTGAAAGAGGAGATGAGGGTGAGCGGAATGGATGACTTTGTGCCAAAGCCTTTTTCTCCGGAAGTCCTTTTTGAGAAAATTTTGCGGCACCTCAACCTAAAAGTTCGGGGTGCGAATGGGGTTTAGCATTAATTTTGCCCAGTCGCAGCGGAATGACTCCGCTTTGTCACAAACCTGAATTCATGACACCCTTCAGAAGGCTACTGCTTCTTATTTTCCTGATATCAATACCCAACTTCATAAATGCGCAAGAGCTGATCAACAAGCGTTCTTCATTTTATGCTTTTACAGGCATTTCGGGAGCCAAACTAAGGCAGTTTAACGAGATGCTTTCAGATCGGGGTTTGTCGCCCATGCGCAACAGGTACCGCTCTTATGGGCTTGGCTATCAGGCTCGAATGAACGATTTTGTGTTGGGTTTTGAACTTTCCCAACACCAAAGCAAGACCAGCCATTTTGACGAGTTCGGAATCAAATATCGGACCTCTAGGGCTTTGGTGAATGTAGGATATGCATTGACAGAAGAGGGCAAGTTCCAGCTGATTCACTACATGTCCTTGGGAGTAGGCTATCTGAACTTTGAGATGCTCCCATCCCAGCAGACCCAAAATCTGGAGGATTTTCTCTCTGATCCGAGCGAGGGGTTTGTCCTGAGGGAAAACAATATCCAAAAAGGCACCCAATACTTCGGGGACTTTCTCACCGAAATCGGTTTTCAGTTGAGCTATGATTTTGATCTTCCCGGCAGAAAAGAAGCATTTGAGGTACTGGCTAAGGTAGGCTATTCTTTCAGTCCCTTTGAGGGGAAGTGGCAGATGAACGGGCTTTCTTTTGACAATACCCAGTCAGGAGCCTTCGTTCGGATCGGTGCCGGTATTTCTCTTCCCGACCGTAATTTTTTCTACAAAGATGCCTCCATCGGCGTTTCGCTTTTCAGGGGATTCCATTTCAGCAAGCCTGACAGGCTGAACAATGAGCTGCTGCAAAAAGGCTATCAGCCCTTGGGCGGCACTCCTTCAAACTGGGGCTTGAGGATTTTGGGTGAAACAGACGGGCTACTCTATGGGGTCGATGTCTACAACTCTGCTATGAAAGGCCAGGCTACCAACTTCCAAGACCAATCCCTCAACAGCCTGAGAGTCTATGCAAATGCCGGGATGAAGTTTTTTCAATTCAAAAATTTTGCCGTTGGAGCAATGGGAGGACTCGGATATGGCAATATCCGCTATACGCTTAGCCAGGTGGAAAAACCTGATTTCCCAGAGCTATTTGAACAGCGATATTTTGATGGTTATTTGAAAAGCTCGGGTCTTATGGCGAAGCCGGAGGTGTTGGTCGAGTACGGGATCCCAATGACCAACCGAAAGCTGTTTGACCTAGTGCTGAGCGCATCCGCCGGATACGAAGTGGCCCTTGGCAACTACCGACTAGGAGAATTGGGTATGGCCCAGTTCCTCACCGGACCCGTCCTTGGCTTCAGTGTCGGAGTGCGTCCCTGATTCCCGTTTTTGAATTATCCTGAGAACAAAAAACACCGAATTGAATTTTAACTAGAGCATTTTGAGAAAAATGCTGTTACCTTTGTGGGGCTTATCGAGAAAGACTGAGGGAAGGGCCCTGCGACGTCTTAGCAACCTGCAACCAAGGTGCTAACTCCCATTCCGGAGATGCCGGGAATAGATGAGCGGACAAGTACCTGTACTTTTCTCCGTGGTTTTGCTCGATTGGCTTTTTGAAACAACTATAACGCGATGCAAAACAGAACGGAATCCCTCCTCCACGCAGTAAAGAATCGGATTTTGATCCTCGATGGGGCTATGGGAACCATGATCCAGAGATATCAGCTTACCGAAGACGACTTTCGTACAGCGGAACTCAAAGACCATCCAAAATCCCTGAAGGGAAACAATGATCTTCTATCCCTGAGTAGACCCGACATCATCAAGCAAATCCACAGAGAATATCTGGATGCGGGAGCAGATATCATCGAGACCAATACCTTTTCCAGTACTACGATTGCCCAAGCAGATTACGAGCTTTCGCATCTGGCCTATGAGATCAATTTAGAGTCTGCCAAGATTGCTCGGGAAGTCGCTGACGAATTCTCGGCACGAGAACCACAAAAGCCCAGGTTTGTCGCGGGAGCGATCGGTCCAACTAACAGGACAGCCTCGCTCTCTCCCGACGTCAATGATCCGGGTTTTAGGGCAATTACCTTTGACCAGTTGGCAGAAGCCTATTCGGAGCAGGTCAGAGGCCTGCTGGATGGTGGTTCGGATATACTTTTGATTGAGACCATATTTGACACCCTCAATGCCAAAGCTGCTTTATATGCGGTGCAGGACGTATTTGAGGAGCGAAATATCCCCTTGGATCCAAAGGAGGGAGGCATCCCGATCATGATTTCCGGAACAATTACAGATGCGTCTGGCAGGACACTTTCCGGACAAACAACCGAAGCATTTTTGATTTCGGTGTCACATGTGCCTTTGCTTTCGGTCGGACTAAATTGCGCTTTGGGAGCAAAGGAACTTCGCCCATATCTGAAGGTACTGGCCCAGAATGCTCCGTTTTACGTGTCAGCCTATCCTAACGCCGGCTTGCCAAACGAGTTTGGCGCATACGATCAGGGTGCCAATGAAATGGCAGACCAAGTACGGGATTTTTTGAAAGAGGGAATGCTGAATATACTCGGTGGATGCTGCGGAACCACACCGGATCATATCCAAGCCTTGGCCAAGCTCGCGGCCGAATATCAGCCTAGAAAAATAGAAGAAGTAACTGAGGAGGAAGAGAGCAATGTTTAAGAACTATATGAAACTTTCGGGCTTGGAGCCGCTGGTTTTCACCCCGAATATCAACTTTGTCAATATCGGTGAACGGACAAATATCACCGGCTCTCGGAAGTTTGCCCGGCTGATCCTAAACGGCCAGTACGACGAAGCCCTTGAAATAGCTTTGGATCAGGTACGCGGAGGAGCGCAGGTCTTGGACGTGTGCATGGACGAGGGGATGCTCGATGGGGAGTATGCAATGGTCAAATTCCTGAACCTTATCGCTTCCGAGCCCGAGATCAGCCGTATTCCCATCATGGTTGATAGCTCCAAGTGGAGTATCATTTTGGCGGGCCTGAAGTGCATCCAAGGTAAGGGCATCGTCAATTCCATTTCCCTCAAAAACGGGGAGGCTGAATTTATCCATCAGGCCAAGACCGTCAAGAAGTTTGGCGCCGCAGTGGTGGTGATGGCGTTTGATGAAGTTGGACAGGCGGATACCTATGAGCGCCGGATCGAGATCTGTGAGCGCAGCTACCGTATTTTAGTCGACCAGGTTAGATTCAATCCGCAGGATATCATCTTTGACCCAAATATCTTTCCGGTGGCGACCGGCATGGAGGAACACCGCAAGAACGCCTTGGATTTTTTCCTCGGAACCAAGTGGATCAAGGAAAATCTGCCAGGAGCAAAAGTCAGCGGCGGAGTCAGCAACGTCTCTTTTTCTTTCCGCGGCAATGACCGGGTAAGAGAAGCGATGCACGCTGCTTTTCTCTACCATGCGATTCACCATGGCATGGACATGGGCATCGTCAACCCGACCATGTTGGAAGTCTACGACGATATTCCAAAGGATCTTCTGGAGCGGGTAGAAGACGTGCTTTTTGACAAAAGGGATGATGCCACAGAGCGCCTGTTGGACTTTGCCGAGACAGTAAAGTCTGCGGGGAAAAAAGAAGTGGTCAATGAAGCGTGGAGGTCGGATCCTGTAGCAAAGCGCATTGAGCACGCTTTGGTCAAGGGAATATTGGACTTTATTGTAGAGGACACTGAGGCTGCCCGTCTCGAGCTGAACAATCCTCTAAAGGTGATTGAAGGGCCTCTCATGGACGGGATGAACGTAGTTGGCGACCTATTTGGAGAGGGAAAGATGTTCCTTCCCCAAGTGGTGAAGTCGGCTAGGGTGATGAAAAAGGCGGTGGCCTATCTTGAGCCGTTTATGCCTTTGCCTGAAGAGGGGCAAGAAGCATCCTCTCTAAAGAAAATCCTGCTTGCGACCGTGAAGGGCGATGTACATGATATCGGCAAAAACATCGTCGGCGTCGTATTAGCCTGCAACAGCTACCAGATAATAGACCTCGGCGTGATGGTGGACTCTCAGAAAATCATTGATGAGGCAATCAAAAACAAAGTAGATATCATCGGGCTCAGCGGATTGATTACTCCTTCTTTGGACGAAATGGTCAATGTAGCTTCCGAAATGGAGCGCCAAGGGTTGAAAATTCCATTGCTGATCGGAGGTGCGACTACGTCCAGGATTCATACCGCCGTTAAAATAGATCCGGTTTATTCCGGCACGGTCGTCCACGTAACCGACGCAAGTAAATCAGTTCCAATTGCAGGAGAGGCGATTTCTGAGGAAACCAAAGAATCCTATCGCCTGCAAATCAAAGAAATCTATAGACAGCTGAGGGAAGAGCATGAAGCTAAGCAAGCTGTGAAACAGCTGGTGAGCTATGAGGAAGCCAAAGCAAATCCCGTTGAGATAGACTGGGTAGCCTTCGAGCCGTTTAAGCCAAACGTGCTTGGAAATACCGTCTTGGAAGACTTGGACCTTTCCATCCTGAGAAGATACATTGATTGGACACCGTTTTTCAGTACATGGATGCTAAGCGGAAAATATCCAAAGATTCTCGAAGACCCAACGGTGGGAGAAGAAGCCAAAAAGTTGTTTGCCGACGCCCAGGCGATGCTGGACCGGATTATTGCAGAGAAATGGCTTTCTGCCAATGCTGTTTTCGGGCTTTATCCAGTGCAGCGATCCGCCGACGACGTTGTAGTCTTTGATTCAAGCGGGCAGACTTTGGCGAGTTTCCACTTTTTGCGCCAGCAGGGTAAGAAAGGAAAGGGAGTGCCGAACCGCTCGCTCGCCGACTATCTGCATCCTGTAAAGACCGATTACATCGGTTGCTTTGCGGTGACTGCTGGAATGGGGATGGAAACCAAGCTGGCCGAGTTTCAAGCCGCTGGAGACGATTACAATGACATTCTTTTCAAAGCACTCGCTGACCGCTTGGCAGAAGCCGCAGCGGAGTACCTGCACGAGGAAGTCAGAAAGAACTATTGGGGCTATTCGACGGAGGAAAGCCTGGACAACGATTCCCTCATTCGTGAAGAATATCCGGGAATACGTCCGGCGCCTGGCTATCCTGCCTGTCCGGAGCATTCCGAAAAGGAAACCATCGCCCGCCTGCTGGACTTGGAAGCTTCCGCTGGGATTACGTTGACCTCCAGCTATGCCATGTACCCGACCAGCTCCGTCTCCGGATTCTATTTTGCCAATCCGGAAAGCAGGTATTTTGGACTGGGCAAAATCGGAGAAGACCAGGTCGCCAGTTATGCGGAGCGAAAAGGGATTACCCTCCAGCAGGCCGAACGGCTACTTTCCCCAAATCTTGCCTATTCTCCAGCACCTATTTTAAGTTAATTCATGAAAATAACAGATCACCTAAAAAACGCGAAGTCGACGCTTTTTTCATTTGAAATCCTGCCCCCGCTCAAGGGGCAAAGCCTAAAGGAACTTTTGGAAGGAATTGCTCCATTGATGGAGTTTAAGCCGCCTTTTGTGGATGTGACTTACCATAGGGAAGAGTTTATCTACAAGAAGCATCCGAATGGACTTTTGGAGAAAGTAAGCACCAAAAAACGGCCGGGCACCGTAGGTATCTGCGCTGCGATCATGAACCGGTTTCATGTGGATGCGGTGCCGCACTTGCTCTGCGGAGGCTTCACCAAAGAGGAAACCGAGAATGCGCTGATTGACCTGAACTTCATCGGTGTGGACAATGTCCTCGCCCTTCGTGGAGATGCGCCCAAGACCGAGGGCAGGTTCATCGCGGAGCCTGAGGGCCACAGCTTTGCCAGCGAGCTGGTGGAGCAGATTGTGCGGATGAACAATGGGCGCTATTTGCACGAAGAGACCGAAAACAGCTATCATACCGATTTTTGCATTGGCGTAGCAGGCTATCCGGAGAAGCACTTTGAGGCACCAAGTATGAAATTCGACCTAAAATACCTCAAGGAAAAAGTGGACAAAGGAGCGGAGTACATTGTGACCCAGATGTTTTTTGACAATCAGAAGTATTTTGAGTTTGTAGACAAAGTGCGTCAAGCGGGAATCACGGTTCCGATTATTCCAGGAATCAAACCCATTGCGACTATGGGGCAAATCACCAATCTGCCGAGGACTTTCTTCTTGGATTTGCCGGATGAGCTTACTGATGAGCTCGAGAAATGCAAGACCAATGCAGATGTCAAAGCCGTCGGGATCGAATGGTCGATCAAGCAATGCAGGGAATTGATCGATGCTAATGTCCCATCGCTTCATTTCTACACGATGAGCAAGGCGGACACGACTTACAAGATTGCAAAAGAAGTTTTCTAAGGTCCTTGATTTCTGTTAGTCCAAAAGGCTCAATTCCAGACGGAATTGAGCCTTTTCTTTTTATAAACGAAGATTATATTCTCACTGATCGAAATAGTTTACTTTGCTTACTCGGGAGGGCAATTAAATCTAAAGAGAGGCTGCCGGTTCGGTTTAAGTCGAGTTGGTAGTCAGCTTTTAGTTTCAAAATCTCACTATCTTCGGCCATGATCAAGCTAATAGAATGCCCTCGCGACGCTATGCAGGGGATATCCGGATTTATCGACACGGCGATCAAGGCTGCCTATATCAACCAGCTTTTGGAGGTTGGTTTTCATACGGTAGACTTTGGAAGTTTTGTCAGTCCTAAGGCGGTTCCGCAGATGCGGGACACTGCCGAGGTACTGGAACTACTTGATTTGCACGATGCCAAATCCAAGCTTTTGGCCATCGTTGCCAATGTAAGAGGAGCCGAGGATGCGTTACACTTTCCCGAGATCGACTACCTGGGTTTTCCGCTTTCCGTTTCGGAGACTTTTCAGCAGCGCAACACCCACGCCTCAATCCAAGATGCATTGGAGACTGTCGAGACCATCCAAAATCTCTGCGAAACCAAGGGCAAAAAGCAGGTCGTCTACCTCAGCATGGGCTTTGGAAATCCATATGGAGATCCGTACTCGCCCGAATTGGTGGCGGAGTTTGTCGAGAAACTGGCTGAGCTGGAGATAGAGACGATATCGCTGTCCGATACGATTGGCGTGGCCAGTCCCGAGTTGATCACCCAACTTTTTGAAGTGCAAAGTCAGGCGTTTCCCCAGATTGAATTTGGTGCGCATCTGCATAGTCGCCCGGAGGGTATTTCGGAGAAAGTCTTGGCGGCACTGAAAGGCGGATGCCAGCGTTTTGATGGGGCATTGAAGGGGTATGGAGGCTGTCCAATGGCAAAAGATGAGCTCGTTGGCAACCTAGCGACAGAAGTATTGATAGAAGCACTCGAAGGTGAAGGCTATGACTTGAATCTAGAGAAGACGGAGTTGGCAGAGGCGATGAAGCTGACGGGATTTGTATTTAATCCCTGATTCTTTACACCAAAAGCTTAAACTTCTTTCCCGGCAGTGATTTTACTATCCCTTCAAATTCAAGCGAGAGAAGTTTGGAAGAGAGCATACCCAAGGGAATGTCCGTTTGGTAACTGATCTGGTCGATCTCGGATTCTCCTTTTTCCAGAAGAAGTCTCAGAATAGATAATTCTTCCTCGTCTCGACATCCAAGTTCAAGACTTGGTTTTTTTATGGCTTCTTCTCCTGGCTTTGTCCAATAAAGGGCCTCTGCAACATCGTTCGGTCCGGTATAAATTCCGGCTTTCATCTTACGAATCAGCTGATTGCAGCCTTCGGAAAATGGAGACTGGAGATTTCCTGGGACAGCAAATACGTCTTTGTCGTAGCTATAGGCAATCTCCGCCGTGATCAAGGCCCCACCTTTTTCAGCAGCTTCCACGACGATCAAAGCATCCGAAATTCCTGCGATAATGCGGTTCCTTGCAGGGAAATTGCCTGGTACCATCGTGCTTCCAGGCGCATACTCGCTCATTAGGATTCCCGTTTCTTGGAGCTGTTCTGCCGTTTTACGATGTGCTGCTGGATAAATCTGCGACAGTGGAGAGCCCATCACTGCCATTGTAGGCAATCCAACCTGCAATGCCGCTCGGTGTGCTTCAATGTCGATCCCATAGGCTAAGCCTGAAATAATCATCGGTCGATAGGGCAGGAGATCTTCCACGATTTTTCGGGTGATGGACTTGCCGTAGGCAGTGGCAGATCTGGTTCCTACGATTCCCACGCTTCGATCCATGTTCAAGTCTCCCTTTCCTTGGACAAAAAGGACGACCGGCCCATCCTCCAAGGCTTTTAGTCTTTGGGGAAAGTGCGGATCGGTTGACGTCAAGATGCGAAACCCTTTCTTTTCACAAAGTGAAATCAGGTCATCCGCTTTGCGCAACAGGGATTCAGATTGTTTTTGGATTTCGAGCAGCTTTTCTCCAACCCTTGGGATTTTCGAAGCTTTTGCCTTTTTCAGGTCAAAAAATGCTTTTGCCGAGCCGCTGTAGGCCAAGATAGCTTTGAACACACCAGGCCCAACTTTGGGCGCCTGGGAGAGAGCGAGCTGGTAGCGTAGGTTTTCAGGATCCGTGGCGGGCTTTGAGTTCATCCTTCAGATTGATTAAAAAGTCTTTGATTTCCTGAAGTTTTTGAACGGCCGCCACTTTGTCAAAACCCTGGTTTTTGCCTGAAGCGATTACCTCCTGAGCACCTTGGAGTGTGTAGCCCTTTTCTTTGACGAGATGGTATACGTAGCGGATCTTTTGGATGTCATCCTTGGTGTAGCGGCGATTGCCTTTCTTGTCTTTTTTAGGGCGGATGATGTCAAATTCCCCCTCCCAATAGCGGATCAGCGAAGGAGCGACCTTAAACATCTCAGCAACTTCGCCAATGGAATGGTATTTTTTCTCGATTTCTCGCTCTTTGTACGGCACAGCAGGTTAGGTTTTATTGTCAATTCCGATTTCTTCAGGAAGTAAAGGGAAAGAGAATTGGGTTAAATATCTAAGTTAAAAATTTGCTTTGTCACTTCAAGGTATACTTGAGGCATATGTGAAAAAACGTCGTGATTATCGATTTATTACCTGAAGAATCTGGACTGCCGTTAGGCCAGCTGTTTCTGTCCGGAGTCTGCTTTTTCCCAGGGATATTGGAACAAACCCATTGTCTAGTGCGGTTTGAATTTCTTTTGCATCAAAATCTCCCTCCGGACCTACCAAGATCAGGTAGCGTTTGTTGGGAAGGGCCACATCAAAAAGGTGGTTTTCGTGATCCTCATCCACGTAAGCGATGAACTTCTGAAAGTCGTCAAATTCCCCGGCCTTGAAAAGCTCGCTCAGTTTGGTAGTCGCCTTGATAGTCGGTGTACGGTATTTCAGACTCTGTTTGCAGGCCGAAATCATCTTCTTCTGCAAGCGGTCTGTTTTTAAAAAGCTTCTTTCGGAGTTTATGGTTTCCAAAAGTGTCAATTCATGAAAACCGATCTCGGAGATTTTTTCCACCATCCACTCCATTCGATCGGGGCTTTTCGTAGGCGCAATGGCCAGATGGATGTAGAAGCCATCCTCTGGTACATCCTCCACAGAGAGGATATTGAGCACAGCTCTTTTTGGATTTGCTTCAGAGACTACTCCCTCGAAAACCTGGCCTTTGCCATTGGTAAGCCGAATGGAATCGCCTTGTTTTTTGCGCAGCACCCTGATCAGGTGTTTGGACTCCTCTTCGTCAAGGTAAGTGAGTGGTCTCTCGATGTTTTCCTGAAAAAAAAGCTGCATGTACGTGGTGTGCGATTTGGGCACAAAAAAAGCACATTTCTTCAAGAAATGTGCCTTTAACCTAATTAACCTTTAACCAAATTAACCTTTTGAAATTTCCATATTGACGGTTTTTCCTTTGATCGTGTTGTTCTTCATTACTCGAATCACGTGTTCCGCGTCCTTGTTCGGAACATCCACGAAGGAGAAGTTGTCGAAGATGTCGATTCCGCCTATGCTTCGTCCCGGTACACCGGTTTCGCCAGCGATTGCACCCACGATATCATTTGGACGAATCCTGTCCCTGTTGCCAAGGTTCAAAAACAAGCGAGTCATATTCGCATCGCGGGTTCTCTCTTCTCTAGGGCCTCTTCTTTCACCTTCTCTGCGGTCACCGAATCGCTCTTTGCGATCACCACCTCTTTCAAAGCGATCTCCGCGTCCGAACCTACCGGCACCTCTGTCTCCACGGCCAAATCTATCACCACCGCCGAACTCCCGACCTCCGTCTCTTGAGCTTTCTCTTCTGCGATCGCCGTAGGATTCGATTCCGAAATCCTGCTCTTTCAATTCTTTCACGGTTTCACCCATGTTCATCTTGATCAAGCCCAGTGCGATCTGCTCGATGCTAAGGCCTTCAGCCAGCATTTGACCGATAGTCGCTTCAAACAGTTGGTTGTCCTCTTCGACTGCCAATACACGATACACGTCTTTCACCAGCTGCGCTTTTTTCAATTCTACCAATTCCGCCACAGATGGAGGAGTCATTTTACTGATGGTAGCCTTGGTATATCGCTCGAGATCCCTGAGTTTCATGGATTCTCTACGACCGGTGATGAAGGTGATGGCAGTACCGGACTTGCCAGCACGGCCCGTACGGCCGATTCTGTGTACGTAGTATTCTTCGTCGAGAGGCAGGTCGTAGTTGAATACGGCCTCTACATTGTCAACGTCTATACCTCTGGCGGCCACGTCAGTTGCCACCAAGACAGAACAAAGTCCTTTGCGGAATTTGCCCATTACTTTGTCCCTCTGAGCTTGGGAAAGGTCCCCGTGAAGCGCCTCAGCCAAGATACCTCTAGCACCCAAAGCTTCAGTTACCTCATCGGTCATTCTCTTGGTGTTACAGAACACCACGCTAAGTGCGTAGTTGTTGATGTTCATCAATCGAGTCATCAATTCCATTTTCAAGGAAGGTTTTACTTCGTAGTAAACCTGCTCGATTTTGGAGACAGTCAGCTCATTTTTGGCGACTTTGATGATCTCTGGATTGTTCTGGTATTTTCTGGTCAAGTCCATGATAGGCTTGGCCATGGTAGCGGAGAAGAAGACAGTCTGTCTTTCTTCCGGCATTTCCTGCAAGATTGCTTCGATATCGTCCCTGAAGCCCATGTCGAGCATTTCGTCCGCCTCATCCAACACGATGATTCCAACGTTGTCCAGCTTGAGCGTACCTCTGCTCATGTGATCCTGAATACGACCTGGAGTTCCTACCACGATCTGAACGCCTTTTTTCAGGATTCTGATCTGCTTGTCGATGGATTCGCCTCCGTAGATCGCCACAGAATTGATGGCTCGGTGGTGCTTTGCAAGTTTCTGGATTTCGCCTTCCACCTGAACTGCTAGTTCGCGGGTAGGGCAAAGGATGATAGCCTGGGGCTTGTTGAAGTCAGCATCGACGAGGTCGATGATGGGAATGGCAAAAGCGGCGGTTTTACCGGTGCCGGTTTGAGCCTGACCGATTACATCGCGTCCTTCGAGAACGAAAGGAATGGCTTGTGCTTGAATTGGGGAAGGGGTAGTATAACCCATCTCTTCCACGGCCCGCAAGATTTCTCCCGAAATCCCCAGGTCTGAGAATTTTACTGTGTTTTCCATGAATGTTTTCCTTACTTTTTCTTGCCATGTTATCCTAAATCCCAGACAAGCGACAGTAAGGATTCACGGCACGAAAAATAGCTGTGTCAAAATTGACGATGCAAAAGTAGGGTTAATAATTTTGAATTCCAAACCTGCTCTAAAATTTTTTAGAATATTCGATAGAAATCAAGCGGTTAAAACGAAATTAATTTGGTTTACATCGATTGCGTGCCTGAAATAAGAAAGATTACTTGGAGGACGCTGGAGAAAAAAAGTTTGTGAAAGGAGATCTTGTTGTCCGAGGGTCTGAATTTTAATAGCATGGAATGCCCTAATCCTTTGGAGTCGCTAAAAAAATGACCGATCCTCGCTGGCATCTTTTACCATCTCCTCAGAAAGCTCCCTTCCCAAATACCGATCGATCAGTCCGTGTCCAAGGTAGAGCAAGGGGGTGAGGAGGACGGCTATGGTGAATTTGTAAATATAGTTGATGATGCCTACTGCGATGATCTGGCTCAGGCTCCAGTTGCCAAAAACGTAGAAGGCTATGCCCAAGACGACAAAGGAATCGATGAATTGGGATACCAAGGTAGAGCCGGTTGCCCGTAGCCAAATCATCCGATGTCCAGTCACGGCACGGAGTTTTTGGAAGACAAACACATCCACCAGCTGACCCAGCAGGAAGGCTGTGAGGGAGCCGATGATGATCCCCAGTCCCTGCCTGAAAATTGTGTTGAAGGCATAGTCGATGTTAAAACTTTGGCCCGATGGAGTCTGGCCATTCACCTCAATCCAGAAGTCTGCAGGCACCAAGACTGTGACTACGCTAATCACCAAAAAGACATAGGCAATCAGTCCCGCCGTAATAAAGCTGATTTTGCGGACTCCTTTTTTGCCAAAATATTCATTGATGATATCGGTCGTGATGAAGACCACCGGCCAGATCACCACGCCGGCTGTGAGGTTAAAGTCCAGTACATATTCGCCAAAAAAAGTCCAGTTCACCGGATCGAATCCCAAGGTCTTTTCGGCTGAGAAAATCTTGACACCGATGATTTCGGCGAGAATGGCATTGGTGAGGAAGATGGCGCTTAGGAGGACGAAGAGGTTGGTCTTGCGGCTCTGTTGGACTTCATTCATTTGGCGGTAAGATTGTGTAGGTTGCACCTTCCTCGCTCAACTCAGAATCGGCAAAAACAGCCCTAGCTTCCCAAAGCATGGCTTGCAAATCAACATATCTTGAGGAAAAGTGACCTAAGATAAGAGATTTTGCCTTGATTAATTTGGCCAATTCGGCAGCCTGTCTTGCCGTGCTGTGAAAGGTGAGCGTTGCTCTGGCAGCTTCGTCCTCCATAAATGTGGACTCATGATAAAGAAGGGTAGGCTGGTCAAGGTATTGCGCGAGTCGCGGTTCGTAGCGCGTATCCGAGCAGAAAGCATAGCTTCTGAGCGGAGGTAGCGGGCAGGTGTACTCTTCCATCCGGTAAACAGCACCACTGGCGTCGACGAAATCTTTACCATGCCTTAGGCTTTGGATAGCCGCCAAGGGGATTTTTCGTTCCTGGAGTTTTTCTTTGATCAGGCTTCTTAGTCCTTCCTTTTCCCGGATCAAAAAACCGGTGGTCGGAAGTCGGTGGGTAAGGGGAAAGCTGTGGACGGTGAACTGGGGATGTTCCAGCAGGAGGTGGAGTCCGTCTGCTTTTGTCTCTATGAAACTAAGCGGGTACGTAACTCGGGTGTTGCTCCACTTAAACTGCGTAGTAATAATCTCATCCAATCCCCTCGGTCCATAGATCGTCAGTGGCTTGGTTCTTTTTGAGAGGTTGTAGCTAGACAATATTCCCATCAAGCCCAAATAATGATCTCCGTGGAGATGGGAAATGAAAATGTAGGAAATACTGGATGATTTGACCCTGAATTTCCGCATTTGGATCTGGGTACCTTCTCCGCAGTCCAGCAATAAACACGTTTGCCCAAATCTTACGACTTGGGCAGTGTGATTTCGTCCATGTACAGGGATGGAGGAGGTATTTCCTAAAATCGTGATTTGGAAATCGGGAATCAAACCACTTCTTCGTCTTCGCCTCCCTCGATCTCGTGCATGAAGATCGCTTCTCCAGCTTCTTCCAGTGTGCTCACCAGGTTCAGCTTTTTGTCCAACATGGAGATCTTCAGTAGCTTCATGACATGGTCCTGCACTCCGGAGATGATGAATATTCCGCCGTTTCGGCCAAATTCACGATCGCCGACCAACAGGGCGCTCAAGCCGCTGGAGTCCACATACTTTACCTGACTGAGATCCAGCACAATGTTATTGTAGCCTTCTGCATGGATGGTCAGTAGCTCTGATTTCAGTTTGGGAGCAAGTAGGGAATCTATCTTTTCTTCCAATGGAGCAAAGACTACATATTGCTCTTTTTTATCGATGGTGTATTTCATGTGTTTATGATTGTTTTTAATGGCACATGGAATCTCGCTGGGTTGGTAGTCAAATTGAATTAAGGCTTGGGCCTAGCTCGATTTCATGATATGTAGTTGGGTTTAGCGATCCAAGTGAGCGAGGATCGCTTGTTCTATTCTGTTTTCGATGTTTTCGGTTTCGGCTTTGACGAAGTTTTCCCCGGTGATTTTTTCGAAGAGCTCAATATAGCGATCCGAGATGCTTTCTACAATTTCGTCAGTCATTTCAGGTATTGTTTGGCCATCTTTTCCCTGAAAACCGTTGGAAATCAGCCACTGACGGACGAATTCCTTGGAGAGCTGTTTTTGCGGGCGCCCCTGTTTTTGGTTTTCCTCATAGCCATCAGCGTAGAAGTACCTGGAGGAATCAGGCGTATGGATCTCGTCGATCAGGAGGATTTCGTCACCAAACTTGCCGAATTCATACTTCGTGTCCACCAAGATAAGGCCTTTTTCTTTCGCCATTTCCTGGCCTCTTTGGAAAAGCGCTCGCGTGTATTTTTCCAATACGGTGTAATCAGCTTCGCTTACTATTCCCTTTGCGAGAATGTCGGCTCTGGATATGTCCTCATCATGTCCTTCGGAGGCCTTCGTGGTGGGAGTAATGATTGGCTCAGGAAGCTTGTCGTTTTCCTTCAGCCCTTCAGGCAAAGCCACACCGCAGAGTGTCCGTTTACCGGCTTTGTACTCGCGGGCCGCATGACCGGCAAGGTAACCTCTTATGACCATTTCCACTTTGAAAGGCTCGCAGCGCTTGCCAATCGTGACGCTTGGATCAGGTGTCGCCGTCACCCAATTGGGGACGATGTCAGAGGTGGCCTTGAGAAAGCCGGCCGCAATTTGGTTGAGCACTTGGCCCTTGAATGGAATCGGGCGAGGGAGGACTACGTCAAAAGCTGAGATTCTGTCGGATGCGACCACGACCAATTCTTGGTCAAACATATAGACGTCTCGTACTTTTCCCTTGTAAAAACCCACCTGTCCAGGGAATTTGAAGTGGGTCTCCTTGATGGCCTTGCTCATTTGAAAATTGTTTCGGCAAAAATAGAAAAAGGTATTTCCACTGCCTTGGACTTGGGTTTTATTTATCGATTTTATTTCCGTTTTCCCAAAATTCGGTGGCGACGACCTCGCCAGACTTGTTGTAAAATTTCCGCAAACCGTTCAGTCTTCCTTTGGTATAATTCTTGGTTTCCAGCAAATTGCCATCCTCGTCGTAGATTTTTACTTCACCCTCTTCAAGTTCGTCGACAAACCGGACGGTACTCGCGTTTTTTTCGTTGGAGTGGAAGTTTTCCTCGAGGATTTTTTGGCCTCGTTCGTTGTAGGAAGTGCGCTGTCTGGTCTTTCCGTTGGGATGGAAGTAGGTGATGGGGCTATTTGGGAGGCCTTTTCGGTAATTGGCCTTCATCCTCACCGTACCATCTGCATAGTATTCGGTTATTTCTCCCTCAGGAAGTCCGTTTTTGTATGTCCCCCGCCGCTCTGGGCTCCCATCTGGATAGTTGAGTTCGTAAGCTCCATGGAGTTCTCCGTTGCGAAATTCCCTTTTCGCTCTGACGGACCCGTCGGGGAAATACTGGGTTTCCAACCCATCTACCACTCCCCTGGTGTAAAATGCGCTGAAGACCAACTGCCCATTTTCATCATATTCTTCATAGGGTCCGTTATATTGGCCGGCGGAAAATGAAATTTTTGTTTTTGGCTGTCCGTTTTCGTAGAAGGCCTCAGACAATCCCTCCGGTTTGTTGTTTTTGAAGTTAGTCTGGTCGCGGATAGAACCATCCTCGTAGTAGGAGGTGATTTTTCCCTCCAGCTGGTTGTTGACAAAAAAGGATTCCTGGCTTACCGCACCTCTGGAAAAAAAGCTTATCGCTTTGCCTTCACGAAGGTTGTCTCTAAATGGTACGATTCGGAGCGTGTCGCCCGTGTCAGGATCCAAATCGTAGAAATTGCCGTTTTTCTGGTCGTTTTTAAGATTTCCGATCAGGATCAGCTTGCCGGTGGGGTCGAAGAGGCGGACTTCTCCCTCGGCCTTCCCGTTGATCTTGGTCAAAATCTCTTTGATGTGGAGTGAATCTTCGTCATAGTAGGTTCGGATGGTGTCCTGACCTTGGGCTATTGTTCCAGATGATAGGAAGACAACCAAGATTGAGAGGAAACATTTTGCGGAAAATCGTGTCATTCGCTTGCGGAAACTGAAGTCGGGTAAAGGTTTGCCTTCGCTTCGGAGGTGATACTTTCCGGAAATTTACGCGGAAGGGATTCAATTTGACTACTTTTGGACAAAATTTCCAGTTTTGCCAGAAGTCAGCCTTGCCTCCTTTTCCCAATTCCTAAATTATGAGACTTCCCTTGATTTGCATACTAACTATTTTGATGGCCTTAACTTCCTGTGGCGAAAAGGAAAGAATTTACAAAACCTACGAGGGTGAAATTTTCGGCACCTACTACCGTATCCAAGTCGAGAACCTAGGCAAAGACCTACAGCCAGAGTTTGACTCGGTGTTTGCCGCGATCAACGCTGCTTCTAATTCTTATGTACAGGAGTCGGAGGTTTCAGCCTTCAATCGCGAGGGGAAGTTGCTCAATCCCTCCACCACTTTCAGGGAAATGATGGATTCAGCGGCAAAATACAATCGAATTTCGGAAGGTTTTTTTGAGCCGACTCTTTTTCCGCTGATCAAATCTTGGGGTTTTTCTTTTGAGAAAAGAGAGGAAATGGACTCGGCTAGAGTGTCTGAACAATTGGGCTTGATTGGTTTTGACCAAATGATTCAAGTGACCGATTCGGGCTATTTCGCCGCCAAGCCGGGTGTCATGTTGGATATCACCGGACTTGGTGAGGGCTATGCCATTGACGAATTGGTCACCGTGGTGGAGAAAAACGGCATCGCTAACTATATGGTTGAAATCGGCGGAGAAATGAAGGCTAAAGGGCTAAATTCGCGAAATACCTGGTGGACCATAGGGATCGAAGACCCCGTACAGGCTGAGCTGGGGGTGACGAGCTCCATGCTGACCAAGGTCGAGCTGGACAACCGATCAATCAGTAGCTCGGGTAACTATCGCAAATTTTACGTCGACGAAGCTGGAAACAGAAGACCTCACATCATAGACCCGAAAACCGGCTATCCTGTAAGCCACAGCATGGTCTCCGTTTCGGTACTCGCCCCGTCAGCCACCCAGGCTGATGCCTTGGCCACGGCATTTATGGGCATGGGTCCGGAGAGAGCCAAAGCCTTAGCCGAAAGTATCCCCGGAGTTGAAGCTATGTTCGTGATGGGTGGGAAAGGAAAGCTGGAGATGGAGTTTACAAGTGGATTTCCGAAGCCTGTAAGTAGTGAGCAGTAGGCAGTCTTAGCATTTTGCCAAATCTTTTACCTAGGGGGAAGGTTGGAACGATCGTGTAGGCCAATTTCTGCCTTCTGATTTCAGCTTTCTGATTTTTACAACTTCTCAATCACTATAGCTGATGCGCCGCCTCCGCCATTGCAGATGCCGGCCACGCCGATGTCTCCGGATTTTTGGTGAAGGACCGAGTTGAGCGTGGTGATGATCCGTGCACCGGAAGCTCCTAGGGGGTGGCCAAGTGCGACGGCTCCGCCGAATATGTTGAGGCGATCATTGTCTAGGCTTAGTTCGCGCTGGTTGGCGAGGGCAACGGCTGCGAAAGCCTCATTAATTTCGTAATAGGAAACCTCTTCCGAAGCTACTCCTGCGTGTTTCAAAGCTTTTGGAATGGCTAGGGCTGGAGCGGTGGTAAACCACAGTGGGTCGGTCGCTGCGTCCGCAAATCCAAGTATTTTCGCCACGGGTTTGAGGCCCAATTCCTCAGCCTTTTCCTTACTTACTAAGACCAAGGCGGAAGCGCCGTCATTCATCGTAGAGGCATTGGCAGCGGTGACTGTGCCATTTTTGTCGAAGACAGGTTTGAGCGATGGTATCTTTTCAAAGACGACGTTTCTGAATTCCTCGTCTTCTTCGATCAGAATGGTTTCACCTTTTCTTCCGATCATCTCCACTGGGACGATTTCGTCTTTGAACATTCCCTTTTCCCAAGCTTCGGCAGATCTCTTGTAGGACTGGATAGCATAGGCATCCTGTTCTTCTCGGCTAATATTTAATTCCTTGGCGGTATTCTCGGCACAGTTGCCCATCGGGAACTTATAATAGACCTCAAAAAGTCCATCCTTTACCAGTCCATCGGTCAGCTCTGCATTTCCGTATTTGTAGCCAAAACGCGCCTTTGGAACGTAGTAGGGGACATTGGACATGCTTTCCATCCCGCCCGCCACGACCAAGTCATTGATGCCGAGCATGACAGATTGGGCGGCGAGCATCACGGCCTTCATTCCGGAGGCGCAAACCTTGTTGATGGTGGTGCAGGGAACCTGATAGCCGATTCCGGCGCCTATTGCCGCCTGTCTGGCGGGTGCCTGACCTAGATTGGCTGAGATGACATTGCCCATGAAGACTTCGTTTACCGCTTCGGGAGATACTCCAGACTTGGCAAGTGCGCCCTTTATTGCGATGCTTCCGAGCTCGATTGCGCTCAGTCCTGCAAGTTTTCCTCCAAAACTCCCGATGGGAGTCCGTACTGCTGAGACGATATAGACTTCTTTGTTCATGGATATTTGGGTTTAATTTAAAAGGGACAGAAGAAAGAAGACAGAAGTACTCTTCGGTCTTCCGAATTTTTTACCAATCCGGCAGTCCTCGTTTGGGTCTTTGGGTAGGCTTCTTCTTGTTGTCTTGGATATAGCGGAGCTCGGCGGCATTCAGGGACTCGAGAATCTGCGCTGCTTGTTCTGGTGTGAGGTTCATGCCTTTGAGCTTTTCCCGCATTTCCTCTAGTTTTTTGGCTCGATCTGCGAGATTGGCGTCCATTTGGTCGTTTGCGTTTTCGCCGGCTTCCTCACTTTGTTGGGATGGGTTTTCGCCTTCTTGCCCTTCTTTGGCTTTGTCTTCCTCGGTTTGTTCTCCGTCTTTTTGCTGGGAGTCGCTTTCTCCCTCTTCGCCTTGGCTATCTTGGCTTTGGTTCTGCTGGTTTTGCTGTTGCTGATCCTGCTGGTTTTGTTGTTGCTCGTCTTCCTGTTCCTTTTCCAGCTTCTCTTTCAAAGCCTGGAGTTTGGCGTCGTTTGGATATTTGCCCAAGCCGTCGTTAACTTCTTTGAGTGCATTTTCCTTTTCTGTTTTGACGTAAGAGCGAGCCGCTCGGTTGAAGTAATCGCCTGCGGTTTGGGCCATACTTTTCTCAGCGAAAAAGAAAAGAAAACCCACAATAAAGAATGCTAGTTTAGTTTTCATCGATCTCCACTACCTCCTGAAGTGTGCTCATAAAATCTTGATATGCCGCCACAGTTGAGTCCTGTGCCATGGCGTCTTGCATTACCTGTAACGCATCGCCGAAGAGGAATTGTTCCACCAGGCGGTCTGCCTCGGCTTTTTTGCGCTTGGCAAAATCCGATGGTTCCGGCTTATTCTGTTCTTGGTTTTTGCGTTCCTCGTCGCGCTGCATCCAGCGGGCAAGTAGCTCGTAGTTATATCTGGCCGTTTCGTTGGTGGGATCTTTGATCAGCGCAGATTGGAATTTGCTAAGCGCCGCTTCATACTCTTTTTTGTTTCCCGTGATTACCCCGCTCTGGTTGAAGGCAAAGGAGGCCAGCATAGTATTCGGGCTTTGCGTAGCTTGGTCGTAGTGGGTGAGGGCCTCGTCCGGTTTTTCAGAAAATTGATGGCTCAAACCTAGATCAAAACTCAAGGCGGGAGAACTGTATTCAAACTCATTGGCCAAAACCAAGTGATCGGCGACGGATTTCTCGTAGTTCGCTGTGGAATAGCTCTCTTCCGCTGTGGTGATGGCATTGTTTAAGCGAGTCACCCGGGTCCAGGAACTCGGGATAATGAGTAGGGCAGCGATGATCAGTTTGCTCGAGTTCATCAGATTTTAATCGTTTTGATGGGCAAGATCATATCCAAAAGCGCCAGTCCCAAAGCTGCCAACAGGAAGTAGAAGTACTTGTTGGAGCTGACTTCGACCATGCGGGTATTGGCTACTCCGCCTTCCAGTCGGTCCAGGGCCGACACAAGATCTCCAATCTGCTGTGCTTCCTCTGAAATCTCGAAATACTCTCCGGATGTCTCCGAGGAGGCCATGCGGAGCGACTGGGACTCAAGTTTAGAAATCGCCGGCTCGCCTGTTGCTGGATCGATGACGACGCCATTTCCTCGGGGGATTTGGCTTCCTTTTTCCGTGCCTATGCCGAGAGAAAAGACTTTGATGTTGTTTTCTGCAAGTTCGGAAACGGTGTTTTCCAAGTCATCCCCAAAGTTTTCGCCGTCTGAGATCAAAATCACGGATTTCGCTTTTATTTCCTGGCTTTCATCTTTAATAAATCGATCCATGGCCATCTTGAGCGGTGCGGTGAGGTCGGTGCCGGCATTGGGCACCAATCCTGTGTTTAATCCATCGATATACAGCTGGATGACGGCTTGGTCAAAGGTCAGCGGACACTGCATAAATGCCTCCGAGCTGAAGATGATCAGTCCGATGCGGTCGGAGGGAAAGCTCTTGATAAGGTTTTTCAGCTCAAACTTGATGCGCTGGAGGCGGCTGGGGCCGATATCGGTCGCATTCATGGATTGGGAAAGATCCACTGCAATGAAAATGTCCTTGCCTTCTTCCTTGACTTCCTTGAAAGAATTGCCGATAGATGGTCCGGCAAATGCGATCAAAAACAGGACAAAATAAGCGGAGCGAATGATCAGCTTTGTAAACAGCCTCTGCTTCTCGACTTTCAGCCTGCGATTGATTGCCCAGAATCTAGTCAGGTAAAGGAGGTAAAGCAGGACGAAGACGCCCGTCAGCAAAAGGGTAAGTCTAAGGTCAGGGTAAGCCCAAATCATGGCCTGAAATTAGGAAAATAACCTAACTTTGAAAGCCGGGTTTCGGGGAGAGATCTGATGCTGGGGAAACTTTTGGCAGAATTAACAAACATTAATTTCTGGTGGCCGTTGGTCAAGCGTATTCCTTCCAAAAGTTTCTTTCATGCCCTTTTTTAGAGTTCTGACCCTGTTTTTTTTGGCAAGCTTTGGTTTTCAGGCCTTTTCGCAGCAGCAGAGATCGATCGTGGGGGAGGTGCTGGACGTTTCCAACTCGGAACCTTTGGTGGGAGCCAATGTCTATTGGGAAGGAAAAAGCAGTTCGGGAGTAGTGTCTGATTTCAATGGAAAATTCCAGCTGGCGGTCTCCGAATTGCCCTTTCGGCTTGTGATTTCCTATGTGGGATATGAACAATCCATTCGGATCATCAACGAAAAGGAGGCTGAAAAGCCCATCCGCTTTTTCCTCAAACCAGAGGAAATGTCGCTGGATGAAATCATTATTCAGGAGCGCCGTCCCGACGAGCAAGTAAAAAATATGGAGATGGGCAAGGCGACTGTGCCGATCGAGACAATTAAAAATATCCCAGCGCTTTTTGGAGAAGTGGACTTGCTGAGAAGCTTGCAGTTGCTGCCCGGTGTCAAGTCGGCGGGGGAAGGGACAACGGGGATTTTTGTAAGGGGCGGTTCGGCAGATCAAAATCTTGTACAATTGGATGGCGCTCCCGTCTACAATCCATCCCATTTTTTTGGGATTTTTTCGGTCTTCAATCCGGATGGGCTGAAGAGTGTAGATCTTTACAAGGGGAACATGCCGGCGTCTTTTGGCGGGCGAGCTGCCTCCCTTATCGACGTTTCGCTGAGGGAGGGGAACAATGTGAAGATCCGGGGCGAAGGAGGGATCGGAAGTATTTCCTCCCGACTGACCTTGGACGGTCCGCTTTTTGGAAAAAACTCTACCTTCATCATAAGCGGAAGAAGAACCTATGCGGATCTTTTTCTCAAGCTTTCATCTGACGAAAACATCAAAAACAACAAGTTAAACTTCCATGACCTCAGCGGCAAAGTCGCTTTTGTACTCAATAATCGTGATAAGATCTCTCTATCTAGCTACGAGGGAAGTGATTTTCTGGGCCTGGATGAAGAGTTCGGTTTGGGCTGGACCAACTGGGTGAGTTCGGTGAATTGGAGTCGTGTGAATACTGAAAAGTTCTTTTTTGACTTGCAGGGATACCATTCCCGCTACAGTTATACGGTAGAATTTGACGACCCGGAGAATGGCTTCGAATGGAGCAACAAGCTTTCGGAATCCGGGTTAAAGGCATTATGGACACTTTTGCCTGGCTCTGGGACGCAGGTGAAATGGGGTGTCCATAGTCAATATTATCACTTTGCTCCAATAGACTTGGAACCCTCTCCCGAGAGTGCGATACAGCCTATCGCGACCAATCCGAAAAATGGCCTGTTGAACAACCTTTTTGCAAGTGTCGAGCAAGAGGTCTCACCAAAACTCCGCGTTGAGGCCGGTTTGAGATGGGGTCTGTTCAACCAGGTCGGGAAAGGGGTGGACTACCTCTACGAAGGAGGAAAACCAGGGCCTGAGATCGACATTATGGACTCACTGTCCTACGGCACATTGGAAAACATGCAGTTTTACCAAGGACTGGAACCCAGACTGGCCTTTCGCTATCTGATCAATGAAAGATTTTCCATCAAGACGGCCTACAATCGCAATTTCCAGTACATACAGATCGCGTCAAACAGCTCTGCCGGTCTGCCGATCGATCGGTGGGTGCTCTCTGGTCGATATGTCGAACCAGTTCGAAGCGATCAGGTTTCGCTTGGCCTATTTCACAACTTTGACCAAAACCGCTGGGAGTTTTCTGTCGAAGGATACTACAAGGATCTAGACAACGTGATCGATCTCCGCAATGGCGCCCAGGTGCTTTTTACCGACCAAGTAGAAACAGAGCTGCTCGCCGGAAAGGGTTGGGCCTACGGAGCAGAGTTTCTGCTGCGGAAAAATATCGGCAAGACCACCGGATGGCTGGCATACACATGGTCGCGCACTTGGCGAAAGATAGACGGTGTAAGCAAAAACGAGCCCTATAATCCGAGATTTGACCGGCCAAATGACGTGACCTTGGTACTCAATCACGAGTTTTCGCCCAGCTGGTCGGCGGGGCTGACATTCGTATATACTACCGGACAGGCCGTGTCCTATCCGGTTGGCTCCTATGAGATGGACAATCAGTTCGTGCCGCTGTATTCGGAATATCGTAATCTCGACAGATTTCCAAACTACCACCGCATGGATGCCTCGGTCACCTGGAAAAATGCCGACAAGGGGCGAAAATGGCGCGGCAGTTGGAACTTCAGCATCTATAATCTGTATGGGAGAAAAAATCCCTTTGCTTACGAGTTTAGAAAGATCTACAACGATGACATCAATTTTGACACCTCGGAAGATGGAGAGATCATCTCGGCGACGCCCGGTGTTGTGATGACCTATCTTTTTACCTTTCTTCCATCGATCACCTACAATTTTCAATTTTGATGAAAAGGCTGCTAGTAATTTTGTTTTCCATCGCCCTCTGGTCTTGCCAGGAGGAAGTGGTCTTGCCTTTGGGAGAAGAGGAATCGCCCATTCCGACTATCGAGGCTTACTGGACGGACCAGCCGACCTTCAACGAGGTCAAAATTACCCTTTCAAAGGACTACTTTGACTCTGCCGACGTGGAAGTCGTCAACGATGCGGAAGTTTCCATCATCAATCCCAATACTGGAAAGGTGATTCCCTTTGTCTACTTGGGCGGTGCGAATATCTACAGGCCGACAAACCCCCACGAGCGGGCTATAGTGGGGGAAACGTACCAACTCAATGTCAAGTGGCAGGGTCAGGAGTTTGTTTCTGAGGGGCTGATGCTTCAAGCACCCACGGTTGACAGCGTGACTTGGAGCTTCGAAGAAGAGCGGCTTTTTAGGGATGAAGGGTACTATATCAAGGTTTATGGCCAGATTCCCTTTGAAGAGGACAACAATTATCGTATACGGGTGATAGAAAATGATACCCTTAAAAACCAGCGTGAAGACTACTTGCTTTTTGATGATACTTTTGGTCTTGATTTTTTTGAACAGGGGCTGGAGCTGGGCTATCCCTTTGAGGAAAATGACAAGGTCAGGTTGGAGCTTTTCCGATTGAATCGGGATGCGTACGACTACCTTAATCAACTGGTAAATCTGCTTTTTAATGACGGCGGGCTGTTCAGTCCTCCTCCCCAAAACCCTGACTCCAATATCAGGGTTGTCCGGGGAGACACTGACGTGTTGGGGTATTTTGTAGTTACGCCTGTGTTGTCCCGCACGGTACTGATCCAAGCCAAATACGACTGAGTAAAAAAAATATTTTAAAAAAACCTAAAAACCGGTAAACAGAAAGTAATAATAATCGTAATATTGCAATGTAATTATGGGTGTCACGAAAACAGACTTGTTTACAAAACAGCAGAATGAACTAGCGCAAATCGCCAAGGCTTTTGCCCATCCAGCGCGGATTGCAATCCTTGAGATTTTGGTCGAATCAAAAAGCTGCATCAATGGGAATTTGGTACAGGAACTTGGTTTGGCCCAAGCCACGATCTCCCAGCATCTGCGGGAGCTCAAGGAGCTGGGACTCATCAAAGGTTCGATTGAGGGAACTTCGGTGAGCTATTGCATCAATTCCCAGAAGTGGGAGCAGGTTAGGAGTTTATTCAATGGTCTTTTTGACCAAGTAGCCGATTCCTGCGATTCTGATTCTTGTTGTTAAAAAAAATTTGAACTAATCAATCGTAATATTGCAATAAAACAAACATGTCAAAATAAATAGAATATGAAACTATCGGAAATCAAATCCCAGCTTCCTCAATTGAATGAATTGACATTCCTGTTGCCTGATGGCACACCCGTCCCAACGCATTTTCATATCACGGAAATCGGTCAGGTAAACAAGAAATTCATCGACTGCGGCGGAACGCTCCGTGACGAAAAAACCATTAGCTTCCAGCTTTGGGAAGACGGGGATTTCGACCACCGATTGGGAGCGAAGAAACTATTGGACATTATCCAGCTTTCGGAGCGAGTCTTAAACCTCGAGGATTTGGAGGTGGACGTCGAATATCAAGGCGAAACCATTGGCAAATACGGCCTGGGCTTCAATGGAGTCGCTTTTGTTCTGACTACAAAGACGACCGATTGTCTGGCCAAGGAAAAGTGTGGAATCCCTTCTCAAAAACCCAAAATTCGGCTTTCCGAGTTTAAGGCAGCAGCTTCAGGATCTTGCGCACCTAATTCAGGCTGCTGTTAATCCGTATTTTCCAGTTTATGAAAAACTCTTTTTATCCGGCGGTGGAGGAAACGATATCCTCCCTGCCCATTCATGAGATTCCTGCTGATCGTATGTCTGCGATCGATAGCATGGTGAACTATGTTTTGGGCAAGATCAAGGCAAATGAGCAAGTCAGGCTGAATTTCATCTGTACACACAACAGTCGCCGCAGTCAGTTTTCACAGATTTGGGCTCAAACGGCAGCAGATTACCTTGGAATTGAAGTCTCCAGCTACTCCGGCGGAGTAGAGGTAACGGCGTTCAACGAGCGGGCAGTGGCTGCAATTCGTAGGGATGGATTTAAGGTTGTCCAGAAAGGGGAGGAGAATCCAGTTTACTTTGTTTTCCACGGAGAGGCATCCGAGCCAATCGTCACGTTTTCCAAAGTCTACGACGATCCAATCAATCCAAATTCTGGTTTTGCCGCGGTGATGACCTGCGATCATGCAGATAAAAATTGCCCAATTATACCGGGTGCGGAGACGAGACTTCCCCTTCGCTTTGAAGACCCCAAAACTTACGATGGAACAGACTTCGAAGAAAGAATGTACACGGAGCGTTCCCATCAGATCGGCGCAGAGGTGTTTTTGATTTTTAAGAAAGTCAAGGAGAATCTCTAAGAACCAAGATTTGATAGAATCTTGAGTTGAATGCTTAATTTTTTGGGGCTTTCTCTAAGTTCCCAAATGGCCTACATCACTTGTTCATTGCTTGATCACTCGGGGAAATAAGTCTTTTCCGGGCAAATTCTAAGATTTTTCCGTAGTTATACGAAAAAATCGTAGGAAGTTAATTTCTGATTTTTTATCTTTCAACTATGGAAGAATTAAATCAAAACGAAGAGCAGATCATGGCGATCTTCTGGACCCAGGGAGAATTGCTAATCCGGGACGTGCTGGACCAGCTGCCAGATCCCAAGCCGCCGTATACCACGCTGGCCTCGACTATCAAGAATATCGAGCGCAAAGGGTATCTCACACACCGGATGTATGGGACGGTCAACATCTACAAGCCGGCTGTCAAGCAGGAAGACTACAGCAAGAAAAGTTTCAACCGACTCGTGACCCATTTTTTTGGGGGATCGGTAGGGAATTTCCTCTCCTTTATGGTAAAGGAAAAAAGCATTTCCGATAAGGAAGTAAAAGAGCTACAGGATATGATCGACAAGATGGACGAGACCTCCAAGTAATGGAAGCGCTGCTGATCTACCTGCTTGAAGCGTCTGTTTGCCTAGGCATATCCCTGCTCATCTACAGACTCCTACTTAGCGGATTGACTTTTTTCGCGTGGAACCGGTTTATTTTGCTTGCCATGCTGATCCTTTCGGGAATTATCCCCTTGCTGCGATTGGAGTTTTTCGGCATAGGCAATGAAGTGTCCGAAATGACTTTACCCGTTTTCCAAGTTGGGGAGCCAGGCAAAGCCTCTGGGACGGACTGGATGTCTTGGCCACAGCTCTTGGTTAGGATTTATGTGGTTGGAGCGGTGTTTGTCGCCGCCAGACTGGTGTTTGGATTCATGTCCTCCCAAAAACTCCTAGGACAGGCTCGACTTGCGAGGTTTGGGACGTTTTGGGTCGCAATACATCCTAAATTCGTACCGGCGTCTTTTTTTGATTACATCCTAATGCCGGACTTTCATCCGGAGGATGTGAAGCAAAAGCAGATTTTGGCGCATGAATCCGTGCATGTAAAGCTTAGACATAGCTGGGATCTGTTGTTGATCAACTTTGCCAAAGTCCTTTTCTGGTTCAATCCCTTGGTTTACCTCTTTGAGCGATCGCTTCGCGAAGTGCATGAATATCAGGCAGACCGTGGTGTGACCGCTGAGGTGGCACCCAAGGAATACGCTACCCTGCTTCTGCAGCTGATCACGGCAAAGCCAGGTTTCCAGTTTATGAATAACTTCAATCACTTCCAGACCAAAAAGCGAATCCAGATGATGGCAAAGTCAGCTTCTGAGCCTCTGCAAAGGTTGCGATTTCTTACGCTTGTTCCAGCCGTCGGTCTATTGCTCTTTGTCTTTTCCTGCGAAAAGGAAGATATGGTGCCGAGTCTGTCTGTTGAAAGTTTGAAAACGACCGACCTATTGATAGGTCAAGCCGATGAGGTATTCGATGTGGTGGAGCAGCAGCCCAATCCGCCCGGGGGTATGGCTGGCTGGAATACCTATCTAAGCAAAAATCTGAAATATCCCTATCAGGCTCGACGCATGGGGATAGAGGGTACGGTCATCGTGGTTTTTGAGATACTAAAGGACGGATCCATTCGCAATGTAGAAGTGCTTCGCGGAATCGGCGGTGGAGCGGATGAGGAAGCGATGCGAGTAGTGGCAAACTCTCCAAAGTGGCAACCAGGAAGACAAAGAGACCAAGCCGTAGTCACAAGAATGAGATTGCCGATCCGCTTCAAGCTGGGGAACAGCAAATCCATAGCTTCGGATCTAAAGGAAGAAATGGTTACGGGAGTAAAACCGCAGGTTACCGTGGTCGGGTACAATTGAGTTTGTGTATCGATAATAAGAGAATTGAGCTTTTAAAAGCCAGGTTGAAGTCCAATCTAAGCCTGGTTTTTTAAGCCGGTTTTCTACTAAAAAATCATAAAGACATGAAAAAACAAGTTTTAGTACGCACACTGGTTTACACCGCCTTGCTCGCGCTGGGCTTTCATACGGCGGTTTACTCCCAAACAGAGCAATTCATTGTGGAGGGGAAAATAAACGATCCCAATGGAAATAAGGCGGTGGGTGCAACAGTCGTCATCAAGGGTACAACTACGGGTACTGTCACAAACACGGATGGCAATTTCAGCATCAAAATTCCCTCAAAAGAAGCTGTGTTGGTGATCCAACATTACACGACTTCCCAAGTGTGGGAAGATTCCTTTGAAGCAGGGAAAAAATATGTCATCAAGCTGGCTGAAGATCCTGTTTCGGAGCCCAAGCAAGTTTTTGACAGGGTGGAGGAGATGCCGAGGCCAAAAAGCGGCGACCAGGGTTGGTTTGAATATCTCGCCAAAAACATGAAATATCCCCAAAGCGCCCGCGAAAATGGAATGGTGGGTACGGTAATCGTAGGCTTTGTAGTCTATGCTGACGGGAGTGTTCAAGATGTGGAAATCCTCCGGGGAATTGGCAGGGAATGCGACCAAGAGGCCGCTCGGGTAATTGCGGCCGGACCCAAGTGGGAGCCGGGGAGGATTGCTGGCGAAGCCGTGAACACGCGGATGAGTATTCCGGTGCAGTTTAAACTTCAGGGTGCCGGCGGTTCGCTTCCAGATATCAAGGAAAACACCATAGCCAAACTCTATGGAGAAAAGAGCATGGTGGTGATCGGTTACCTTCCACGGGCTTCCAAATAATTTAATCCAGAGTTTATTTCTGTCCCTCTCTTTCGGAAAAATCCGGAAGCAGGGAAATCCATTTCAAAATTTTAACCAAAAACCAGATAGAACATGAAAAACAACATCTTCAAAATCAGTCAAATAGCATGGATTCCCGCAGTTGGGTTGATGCTCTTGTCAAGTGCATGCCAGATCACTACTGAGGAGGAACTGGAGGGACCGACACAAGTCGAATCTAAGCCTGGCGTGGGCCCGACCAATGTACTTGCCAGAGTCAATGACGTGGGCAAGGATGGGAAAGAAATCTTCGACGTGACCGAGGAACAACCTGTTCCTCCCGGTGGATTGGAAGGCTGGAACGGTTATCTCTCTTCAAATCTTACCTACCCCAACCAAGCAAGACAAATGGGAATTGAGGGTACGGTGATCGTTGTGTTTTTGGTAAACTCCGACGGCTCCATTTCCAATCCTGAGGTTCTGAGGGGAATCGGTGGTGGATGTGACGAGGCGGCTATAAAAGTTGTCGAAAACTCGCCAAACTGGAGCCCTGCTACGCAAAAAGGAAAAGCAGTAAACTGTAGGATGAGGCTGCCGGTTCGTTTCAAGCTTGGCTAAAGAATATTTTCATAGGTTTTAAGTAAAAAAAGCTGCGGAGCGTTGCTCCACAGCTTTTTTGCATCCAATCCAATATAGTTGATCCCTAGTCCATGCTCTCCCCGTGGAAAATCGCATTCAGAAATAGCTTGTTAGTACCAAACCAAGTCCCCCGAAAATTGGGACTGTCGAAGAAGTGAACCACCCGACCCTGACCAACAGGGGAAATTAGCACGCCTGCGCTTTGCTTCAGTTTTTCCAAGTTTGCCTTTGAAATGTATCCTCCCAAGTGGGGATCGGCCGCATATTTTACCGGTGTCAGGTATTTGTTTTCTGAGGGCTTGACGAAAATGTCCGTGTTTCGATAGACAGGAAGCGTGCTTCGATGATAACCATAGGCGATGGGGTGGCTGAGGTCCAGTTCGGCACGGTAGATGCTTCCGCCTACCTCCTTGGCCCCTTCAAAATCATTGCGAACGGCAAAAGGAAGGGAGTCAGGGTCTTTCGGAGCTTCTTCCAACTCAACCGGAAGCTCTTCGCTAATTCCTTTTTGATTGAGCCAAAGTGAAGCGTTTTTCATGGAAATGACCGTTCCCCCTCGGTTGATCCAATCTTTCAGATGGTTGACTTGGCCTTCGGAAAATGAATTGTAGCTACCAGAAGGCAGAACTAACGTGTTGTAGTCGAAGAGATTGATTCGGCCAAACTGATCAGAATTGACCTTGGTGATCGGCATGCCAACCTGCTGATCCAGTAGGTTCCAGATTTCCCCAGCCTCGTAGGAGTTGATACCATTTCCCACTACCATTAGGACTTTGGGTTGCTGAATGGCGGAAACCAAATTCGAACCCAAGTCGATGCCGCTGAGGTTGAGTCCGGTTTGCACCGCATAGACTTTCTGGCGGTTTTTGGCAGCCAGTTCTTTTAGTTTGGCGGAAATTTCTTCGGCTTTTAGCTTTTGAAAACCCAAAGGGATCATCAGGGTTCCCGCGGTGAAATCCACCTTTCCGTCTTGGGTTTGCGAGGAAAAAGGCCGATGAATCGCTTCCACGTGAATACCGGCTTTTTGCATCTCAAACAGCATCTTTGGTGCGTAGTAGTCCGTCCAGTCGACTAGATAGGCGTATGCTTTTCCCTCCGGGAAGGTAAAATTTGGTACTGCAACTTCGGTGATTTCGGTTCCGGATTTTGCTGATGCTGCAGCGGAAAATGGCATTCCATAGGCCGCGGCCATAGTCCAAGCCGAAGCGTCATAGAACACCGAATCCGCAAACTCCTTTTCATATTCAAACATCGTTCGCACCATTCGGTATTGAGGCTGATTGGTTGGGACGATCCAGGATTTCCCTTTCTTGAAGGATTGACCTGAAACGGTCAGATCGGATGAGTTTTCGTAGACCTTGATTTTGTGATCCAGGAGAAACTTCACAAAAAGTCGGTTTCGGCTTTCGTCAAATTCATCTCCGAAAACATAGCTTTTTGCCTCATCTTTTGCTCCCTCAGATTTTGCGCTTTCGAAGAATTCCCGAAGGTAGTCGTGCATATACACGCGATTGTCAACGGAAGCTTCCATCGTCGCCAGTGAATTGACAACGTGGTTTCGGATGGTGAAAGCAAATGTGATGTCACCACGCTGGCTGCTTTGCACATGTCCTCTAGAGCTGGCGGTTTCAAAGACGAGACCCAATCCTCCGTGGATGTCCGGATAGGTGGATCCATAGCCAGGATAGCTGTTGTCAAAGACTTCCTTGGTCCAGTAGAGACTACCGATCTCGTCCATGTATTTGGCAAAATACTTGGCAAAACGTGGATTGATATCATCGTAGTTTTTTCTCGGAACGACTGGATTCTCGGAGCCGTATGGTTTGGTGGGTTCAAAGAAATAGGTGCTGTTAGTTCCCATCTCATGAAAGTCCGTTGTCACATTGGGATACCATTGGTGATACCATTCGACCTTCGCGCGGGACTCGGGATGGGCAAGCGGCAGCCAGTCGCGGTTGAGGTCAAACCAGTAGTGGTTTGTTCGTCCGCCTGGCCAAGCTTCGTTGTGCTCCCGGTCGAGAGGATCGGCGACGGGAGGGAAGCCTTTGTTAGAGTTTGCCCAGAGGCTATGGCGGTCGCGTCCGTCGGGATTCAGCGTGGGGTCGATATGTATTACTGCATTTTGACGGATGTTTTGGGCCAAATCAGACTGAGCTGCCAAAATCCAGTAGGCGGTCAACATCGCGGCTTCGGCGGAGGATGGCTCGTTTCCATGTACGCCATAGCCCAAGTGGATGATCGAGGGCATGGTGTTGACGTCCGGTTTGGACTGAGTGGGATCGGCCAGCTGGACTTGCTTGATTCGGATTTGCTCTAGGTTTCCCATGTTAGCCGCGGAAGCCAGCGTAAGGATGACCTTAGGTCTATGCTCGTGGGTATAGCCTATGGTTTGGAGCTGGGCCATCTCGGTCACTTCGTCCAGCTTTTCGAAGTACTTCACGATGAGGTCATAGCGGGTATGCCATTCGCCAATCGGATAGCCGAGGAACTCGGAAGGAGAGGGGATCGCAGGGTCGAATTTTTCCCCGGGAAAGTAATATTCCTCCTGCGCGTATACAGCAGGATTGATCAAAAGGGCTAAAAATAGCCAGAGTAAAGGTTTGTACATGGTGGTCAATTTTGTTTTAAAGTAGAAAAGGAAGGGCGCAATTCCCGTAAAAATCCATCAACGGCTTTCCGATTCACGGCATTTTTCCTGTAATTTATCGGGTTAACATTCATTTCCTAAAATAATCTATTGTATGAACAAGCAAGTATTCGCCATATCGCTGCTAGCAATGGGCCTATCATTGAGTTCCGTGTCTTTGGCTCAGGAGCAAACTCCCCCCAAATTGCCGCCTCAGGCGACCGAGTTTTACACCCCAGTGCCTCCGAAAATCACTCCTGGCGCCAACAATACCGCGCCTCCTTCTGATGCAATTGTCCTTTTTAACGGAAGCAATCTCGATGGCTTTGTCAGTGCGAAAGAAGGAAATGGTCCTGCTGAGTGGACGATCGAAAATGGGGAATTGGTGGTTTCGAGAGGAAAGGGTGACATCCAGTCCAAGCAGGCTTTTGGCGATGCACAATACCATCTGGAATGGTCAGCTCCGACAGAGATTGTGGGCGAAGGCCAAGGCAGAGGCAATTCCGGCTTTTTCCTAATGGGACTGTACGAAGTTCAGGTGCTGGACAGCTACGAAAGCAAGACCTACACCAACGGCCAAGCAGGTTCGATCTACAAGCAGCATCCTCCACTGGTGAATCCGCTGAGAGCTCCAGGCGAGTGGAACTATTATGATATCATCTTCAAAGCGCCACGATTTGACAAAAATGGCATGGTAACTTCTCCTGCAACAGTAACCTTGCTTATCAATGGGGTATTGGTGCAAAACAACGTGATTCTAAAAGGTCCAACAGAATATATCGGCATACCAAACTACAAGGCCCACGCAGAGGAGCTTCCGATCAAACTTCAAGACCACGGCAACCCGGTTAGATTCAGAAATATCTGGGTTCGTCCTCTCTAATAATCTGAGGGTAAATCAAAAAAGAAACATAGACCGCTAAAGGTGACAGACGCTTTTGTCTGTTCTATAGGTAAGAATTTCTATTATGAGTAAAGAATTGATTTTAAGTTCTTTGGTGTTTTTCTTCGCTTTTTTGTGCAAAGGACAGCAGATGGACATTGACAATGGCTATGAAAAAGGAAAGGCTGAAAATGGATATAAAGTTGGGGAATGGGAATATTACGGATTCGACAACTCCCTTGAATTGAAAATCGACTATAGTAAAGGAACAGTTGTTTATCTCAAAGAGGACAGTGGTGCCTTTTTAGTGAAGCCAGATTCAGCTTGGCGATATGAGCAAGTAGAGCCATATCCTAGATACATTGGTAGCTATGTCGAGTTCTACAGGATCTTATCGAGCAATTTGATATATCCACTGAAAGCTAGATTAAAGGATATTCAAAAGACTGTTTTTCTGGAGTTTGAAATAGATACTCAAGGCCAAGCAGTGAACGCTAAAGTCCTAAATGACAACGAAAATACTTTACGGAAGAAATCTTGGCGGCCTTTGAACTGATACCAAACCTCTGGTTGACGGCAACATATCAAGGGAAAAGCGTTCCTGCAAAGTTTATACTGCCTTTCTATTTTAAATTGACCGGAGGAAAACAATCTCCTGGCTTTGATTCGAAAACCCTAAGTATTCTAGAGGGAAAAAAGCTGGGCGAGGTGATAATTTCGGCGCCAAGAGCACGATAAAATCTGACAATACCATAAAGTCCTCGGTCGACTGTCGTCTGTCGACCGTGGACTATTTTCCACTCAAACCAATAACCCAAAATGTCTTCACGCAGAAAATTCCTCCAAAATACCATGCTGCTGGGAGCGGGGCTGAGCATGCCCTCTGTTCTCACCGCAGCTGACTTCGGGACTTTTACCCGAAAAATCAAAGCATCTGACCAAATAAACTATGGCCTGATCGGCTGCAAGGGGATGGGCTGGTCCAACATGAGTGCCCATCTCAAGATTCCCAATGTCAATTGTGTGGCATTGGCAGATATCGACCAATCCGTTCTTGACCAGCGAACTGAGGATGTCTTCAAAATTCGTGGAACTCGACCTAAGCAATACAAGGATTACCGCAAGCTGCTCGAAGATCAGGACATCGATGTCGTGATCATTGGTACTCCAGATCACTGGCACTGTTTAAACATGGTCGATGCGGTCTCAGCTGGCAAGCATGTCTATGTAGAGAAGCCAATTGCCAACACGATTGAACAGTGCCAGCTTATGGTGAAAGCCCAAGAGCGCTACGGAAAAGTCGTGCAAGTGGGGCAATGGCAGCGCTCGGGTTCGCAATATGACCAAGCCATCCAATACGTGAAGTCCGGAAAACTCGGCCAGATTCGTTTGGTGAAGTGCTGGGCTTACCAAGGTTGGATGAAGCCGGTTCCGGTAATGCCTGATGGGCCTGCACCTGCTGGGGTGGACTATGACATGTGGCTCGGCCCGGCTCCGAAAAGACCATTTAATCCCAACCGCTTCCATTTTAACTTCCGTTGGTTTTGGGACTACGCGGGTGGACTGATGACGGACTGGGGCGTGCATGAAATCGACATCGCGCTCTACGCGATGGGTGTGAGCGCTCCAAAGTCAGTAATGGCTTCCGGTGGGAAATTTGCCTATCCTAATGACGCCTCTGAAACTCCAGACACGCTGCAGACTGTCTATGAATACGATGGGTTCAACATGCTTTGGGAACATGCCACTGGCATAGATGGCGGTAACTATGGTACGACCGAAGGCATTGCGTTTATAGGAAACAATGCGACTCTTGTCGTCAATCGGGGAGGCTGGAAAGTCATTCCGGAAACGGAAATGGTAGACGGGCAGCGGAAAAATAAAGTGGACGAGGTAGCCCATACCAAGCCTCAGGGAAATGCGCTGGACCACCATGCCAACAACTTTGTGGAATCTGTCTTGGCCAACGATCCAAGCAAGCTCAAATGTGCAATCCAAACCGGTTCGGTCGCCGCGATCAACGCCCAGATGGGTAATATCGCCTATAAGACCGGCAAGAAGGTCTATTGGGATGCAGGCAAAAACCAGTTTACTGACTCGGAAGCCAATCAGCTGATTAAGGCGCACTACCACAATGGCTGGAATGTGCCAAAAGTTTAAATTAGGATTATCATTGTCACCCTGAGCCGAGTCGAAGGGTTAGGATTTACGAACCCTCCGGAGAGATTTGGAGGGTTTTGTTATTTTTATTGGAACAGAAGCGATATGAAAAGAAATCTAGTTCTTTTTGGAGACCTCGGGGTTGCCACTCCCATTTTTTTGCTTTATCATAGTCAAAGCAATTAACCAAAAGAATATTTAGATGGACATATCCAAGATTTTTGAAAACAACGAAAAGTGGATTCAATCCAAAACTGAGAATGACCCCGGCTACTTTGAAAACCTCGCCAAAGGCCAAAAACCAGATGTGCTCTATATCGGCTGCTCAGATTCCCGGGTGACTGCAGAGGACCTGATGGGCATGCAGCCCGGTGAGCTCTTCGTACATCGCAACGTCGCCAATGTCGTCAACGCCATAGATCTGAATGCCCAGAGCGTGATTAACTATGCGGTAAAATATCTTGAGGTCAATCACGTGGTGGTTTGTGGGCATTACGGCTGCGGAGGAGTCAAGGCGGCGATGGAGGCAAAGGATCTTGGAATCCTAAATCCATGGTTACGGAACATCAGGGATGTTTACCGAGCTCATAAGGACGAGCTAAACGCCATAGATGACGATCACCGACGCTATGATAGACTGGTCGAACTCAATGTGGAAGAGCAGGCGATCAATGTGATCAAGATGGCTGCGGTACAAAGCGCCATTCGGAAAAGAGGAATGCAGATCCATGGCTGGGTCTTTGACATCAAGTCCGGCAAGCTGGTCGATTTGAAAATCGACTTCAGGAAAGTGCTGGAAGGCGTAATGGAGATCTATAGGCTGGAGGAATAGCAATTTGGGCCTGCGTCATCAATTCTGTCAGCTCCGTAGTTCCTACTCGATCCTACGAATGAGCATGATGTAAGACGAAATGATAGGATCGGCAAGCATAGATTTTTACCTTTACGGAAACAATCCAAACGTATGATTCTGGTAGGAAATGCCGTGCTGTCTGACGATATCAAAGAAAACTTCTTTGTCTGTGACCTGGAGGCCTGCAAAGGAGCGTGTTGTGTAGAGGGAGATGCAGGTGCGCCATTGGAGGATGAAGAAACCCAGATCTTGGAACAAATCTATCCCATTGTCAAAGATTACATCACCGAGGAAGGACGCCAGGCTATTGCCCAGCAGGGAGTTTGGGTGATAGACAAAGACGGTGACAAAGGGACACCTACCATAGGCGACAACCGGGAGTGTGCCTACGCCCTGTACGATGAGCGGGGAATCCTTAAATGCGGAATCGAACAGGCCTACATAGCGGGTAAAATCTCATGGAAGAAGCCCATATCCTGCCATCTCTATCCGATCCGAGTCACCAAGTACGATCAGTTTGATGCGCTCAACTACGACAGATGGCATATCTGCGATCCTGCTTGTCAATTGGGACAAAGCCTCAAGGTTCCTTTGTATCGCTTTCTCAAAGACTCGCTGGTCAGGAAGTATGGCGAAGCTTGGTATGAGGCTTTGCTGGACGAGATTGAAGGTGAAAAATAACCGAAATCAGCCGCCTGACTTTTTGGCTCCGTAGCCGGCCTGCTGTAGGACCTGAAGTACTTTGTCCCGATGATCGCCTTGGATAAGGATTTCTCCATCTTTGGCTGAGCCGCCAACTCCGCATTTGTTTTTCAGCAATTTGCCCAATTCTTTCAGATCTTCCTCGGTTCCGACAAAACCCTCAACCAAGGTTACCTGTTTACCCGAACGGGCTTTTTTGTCGAGCAAAACCTTCAACTTCTGTTGGGCAGCGGGAAGGGTTTCGGCATCGTCCTGTTTTCCGAAGTTGTATTCAAAATCGTCGCTTGTTGAGTACACCACTCCGTCGCGTTTTTTCCAGTCGTTGTTTTTCTTTGCCATAGGGAAACTAAAAAGGCCCACACCGAAGTGCGGGCCTCAAAGTTAACGGTGAATTACTTGGTTTTGTAAGTCCAGACGGGTCTTTTTGAATGGTTGACTACATCCTCTGCGATACTGCCGGTGATCAGGTGGAGCAGGCCCGTGCGACCATGTGTGGTCATGGCGATCATGTCCGCATCGATGTCGTCCGCAAACTCGATGATGCCGGACTCCTCAGATAGGGAATTGTAGATCTCCGCTTTGATGTTTTCAAATTTATATTTCTGGACAAAAGCCCGAATCCTCTCCATAGACTCTCGGGTCGTCTCGAAGTTGCCTGGAGTGTTGATTGCTACAAAATAGAATTCCGCATCAAAGATGGCCTGCATTCGCTTGATACGACTAGCCACCTCATCGTTTGACTCCCTGAAGTCGGACGCAAAAACGATCTTTTTCATCGACGAGATGGGAGTCTCCGCTTTGATGGTGATGACGGGGCACGAGGCATTTCTGACGACCTTTTCGGTGTTGCTGCCGACTAGCACTTCTTCAAAGCCGGACGTTCCTTTGGATCCCATGATGACCAAGTCAGGTTCCTCATCCTGGATAGCGTTGCTAATGCCTCTAAATACATTACCGAGAACCAATTTGGTCCTGAATTTAAATTTGGAATCCGCATACCTTTCTTCCAACTCTTTGAACTGTCGCTTGCGCGTCTCCACCAGCTCCATGTAGAAAATCTGGTTTTGGATGTCGGGAATAGCCTCCAATCCGCCGCCCATGGTTCCCATGCCTGTGGTCACGGGTGTCTCTACCACGTGGATGACACTCAGCTCAACCTCGTGGTATACTTCAGTCAGGCTGGTGGCGAAGTTTAGGGCATGTTGCGCTGTTGAGGAAAAATCAAAAGGGACTAAGACTCTGATCATGGCTAAAAGGGTTGTTTTTGTTGATTTTAAATTAGCTATTTAAAACGACAGGAAAATGATTTTTGATAGCTTTTACTAAAAAAGTAAACCGATGCCAAAAAGCACCACCCATAGGAGCGTACTGATCGCCATGCGTTTCAAAAAAGGATCGGTTTCCGCTGACGATTGCGCACGCTGTACGCCGAAACCTACTTTTAGCATGATCGGCATCGCAAGCAAAGCCGCGAGCGAGTAATATTTCCCTGTCGACACCGCAAAGACAGCCAAGCAAACATAGCCACCGATCAAGAGTGTCCAATTGTAAACCACGGCGGATTTTCTGCCAACGCGAACGGGGATGGATTTCTTCCCCGCTTTCTGATCGGATTCTATGTCACGGATGTTGTTGATGTTAAGCACGACGGTACTGAAAAGTCCCAGAGAGATGCCGATCCAAATGCTTGCCGTCATGAAACTCAGGGTATGGAGAAAGAATGTGCCAAGTACGCCCAGCAAACCAAAGAAAATGAACACAGATATGTCGCCCAATCCGGCGTAGCCGTAGGGATTGCTGCCGGAGGTGTAGGTGATCGCCGCCCAGATCGCCGCTAGTCCCAAGCCTAGAAACAGCGCGAACAGCTTCCAGTCCTGTACCGCCGAGTAGACCAGAAGCAGGCCGGAAACCAATGCCAAAATGCCGAACAGGTACATCGCACGCTTCATCTCTTTCAGGGAAATCATCCCTGATTGAACGGCCCGGACAGGTCCGGTCCGATCCGCCGAATCCGCCCCGTGAATCGTGTCTCCGTAGTCGTTGGACAGGTTGGATAGAATCTGTAGGCAGATCGTGGTCAGTGCCGCCAGCAGGAGAATTTCCCATCTGAACGCTTCCTGCCATGCCGCAAGGAAGGAACCTGCAAAAATACTGGCTAGGGCGAGGGGCAAAGTACGAAGCCTGACCGCGTGCAGCCAGGCTTCTTTTTTTGATGTAATTTCTTTTTTCAAGGAGTAAATTCTTGAATCAGGCTTCGATTAGTTTAAGGATTTCTTCGTCCAAAGGTGTAACTGCTGAAGGGAAGAACTTGACCAATTCCCCTTTCTCGTTGACGAAGTATTTGCAGAAGTTCCAGTTGGGTTCTTCATTGTTCCACCCGTTTTTAGAGGCATCCGAAAGCCAGCGATAGAGTGGATGCTTGTCAAATCCCGCAACGGAGATCTTTTCAAACATTGGAAAGGTTACGCCATACTCTGTCGAGCAGAATTCCTTGATTTCTTCATTTGAGCCGGGCTCCTGGCCGCCAAAGTTGTTGGCAGGGAAGCCAAGGATGGTGATCTTGTCACCGTGCTCCGCGTACAACTCCTGAAGCTGGGCATACTGCTTGGTGTATCCGCACTTGGAGGCGACATTGACCAAAAGGAGTTTTTTGCCTTTGAATTCTGAGAAATCAACTTCCTTACCGTTGATGTCCTTGAGTTTGAAATCGTAAAATGAGCTTTCCGCCATAGTGTTGGATAGGGATTGTAGTTTTACTTGACTAGCTGGTCTTCCCAGAAAGTCACCAGAGGCAAGCAAAATTGTGCTGATGAGTACAAGAAGTGTTTTCATAATTACATTCGTTCTGGGACCGCAATACCAAGTAAACCCATTCCTTTTTTGATTGTTTTGGCAGTCAGTGCTGACAGTGCCACTCGAAAGGCTTGAATTGCCGGGTCCTTTTCATGGAAGATAGGAAGATCTGCATAAAAGCGGTTGTATTCTTTGGCCAAATCGAAAAGATACTGTGCAATAACTGCTGGAGAGTACTCGTCCGCCGCCAATTTGATTTTCTTTTCAAAACTGTCCAACAGGAAGATCAAGGCAGTTTCTGTCTCGGCTACAGCTGTGATCCCCGAAAAGTCGGGATGCTGGTAGTCCACGCCGATTTGATCGGCTTTCCTGAGGATGGCGGCAATACGCGCATGGGAGTATTGCACAAATGGGCCCGTATAGCCTTGGAATTCGATAGATTCTTGTGGGTTGAAGAGCATTCGCTTTTTCGGGTCCACCTTGAGCAGAAAGTATTTCAAAGCACCCATTCCGAGGACTTGATAGAGTTCCTGAGCCTGCTCCTCGGTGAATCCTTCGATTTTACCCAGTTCCTTGGTGTGGTGCTCAGCGGTCTCGACCATTTCCTGCATCAGGTCGTCGGCATCGACTACCGTCCCTTCGCGCGATTTCATCTTGCCGGTAGGTAGATCTACCATACCGTAGGACAAATGATAAAGGCCGTCCCCATAAGTTCTGCCGAGTTTTCGCATAATCTTGAACAAGACATCAAAGTGGTAATCCTGTTCATTCCCAACGACATATACAGACTTGTTTATTTGAAAGTCCTTGTATTTCAGATCGGCTGTTCCCAGATCTTGGGTGATATAGACCGAGGTACCGTCACCACGGCGAACTAACTTTTCGTCCAGCCCTTCGTCGCTCAGGTCGACCCAAACGGAGCCGTTCTCCTTTTTGAAGAACACGCCTTTTTCAAGTCCTTCCTCGACGATGTCCTTACCCAAAAGATAGGTGTCCGACTCGTAATAGTACTTGTCGAAGCTTACGCCCATTCTTTTGTAAGTCTCCTCGAAACCCGCATAAACCCACTCGTTCATCTGCTTCCAAAGAGAAACGACTTCCTTGTCGTTTGCCTCCCATTTGCGAAGCATGTCTTGGGCTTCCAAAAGGATCGGCGCATTTTTCTTGGCTTCCTCCTCAGATTTGCCAGCAGCCTTCAATTCGTCAATCTGTTTTTTGTATTCCTTGTCAAAAAGCACGTAGTATTTTCCCGCCAGATGGTCTCCTTTGAGTCCTGAAGATTCCGGGGTCTCACCATTTCCAAAATGCTGGTAGGCCACCATAGATTTGCAAATGTGGATGCCGCGATCATTGACCAGATTGGCCTTGATAACCTCGTAGCCGTTGGCTGCCAGTATCTCGGCGACTGAGAACCCCAAAAAGTTGTTTCTCAAATGCCCTAGGTGAAGGGGCTTGTTGGTATTGGGGGAGGAGTACTCCACCATCACTTTTTGCCCGTTGGCTGGAAGCTGGCCGAGGTTTGGGTTTTCGTAGATCTGCTTGAAAAGGTCGACCCAAAGCGTTTCGTTCAGGACCAGATTCAGAAACCCTTTCACCACGTTGAAGTCCGCGACCTCACTGAGGTTGTCCTTGAGGTATTCTCCGATCTGCTTGGCGGTCGTGTCTGGATTTGCCTGGGAAATTTTCAAAAAGGGGAAAACCACAAAAGTGTAGGTCCCTTGAAATTCTTTACGCGTAGGAGCGAGGCTGATCTGCTCCAGCGGGAGCTCATGGTTGTAGATATTTTGAAAGGCTAGCTGAATGCCCTGGATGATGTTGTCTTGTATGTTCATTTTTTTTTGCCGCAAAGTCCTCCAAGTTTTGCTTAGAGGACGCAAAGGTTTTTGTTTAAACAATTTAAGATTGTTCGATAGGTCTAAGTGACCGTTCTTGAATGATTAAAGGGTTTCTATTTGCTATTGATCACTCTTTGAAGGCCGAATTTAAGGCGGGTTACGTTAAAATTGATCAAAAGAGCGAGTTTATACTTTCCTAATTTCAGGTAATTCAACGTCTGGGCCATGTGAAGATCGGAGAGCCTCTCCACCGACTTAAGTTCCAAGACCAATTTCCTTTCCACGAGAATATCGATTTTATAGCCATTGCAATTCGGATATCATCCACTTCGATTGGCAAAGCCTTCTCGACTTCAATAAAAAAGCCAGCGTTTTGGAGTTTCCTTGTCATCACTTGTTTATAAGCATTTTCCAACAATCCTGGTCCAAGCTTGGTATGGACATCTATAGCCACTCCAATAATCTTGGTAGCCAATTCATCTTCCGAATGAAGTCCAAAGTCCATAGGTTGAAAATCTTTGCGTCCTTTGTGTCATGATCCTTGCGTCCTTTGCGGTTAAAGTTAAAAATAATCCACCAAAGACTTCGTAGTTGCTTCGAGGACTTCGAAAGCGGCTTCGGCCATGGTGTTCTCCGTGTCCAAAGTCGGGTTGACCTCGACGATTTCCCAACAGCAAACCCGCCTGTCCCGAATCAATCGGACGTTGAGTTCGATCGCTTCCTGGATCGTCAAACCGTTTGGCACAGGGGTTCCGGTGCCGACAGAGATAGAGCTATCGAGACTGTCCACATCAAATGAAATATAGATTTGCTCACATTCTTTCAGGACTTCCAACGCTTGGGCTGCTACCTTTTCAATTCCTTTTTCCCGAACCTCCTGCGTGCTGAAATTATTTATCCCATACTTTCGGATCAGATAGTTCTCTGGTTCTTCGGTATCACGGACAGAAATATAGACGATGTCTTTTGGGTCAATTTTTGGGAAATCGCCCCCTATTTTTTTGATTTTCTCCCAGTAGATGATAGTCTCTGCCCTAGGACTATTGACTTCACAATCCCTGTTGTCGAGCTGCGCTGCCATGGCTAGCGGCATGCCGTGCATATTACCCGAAGGGGTAGTAAATGGGGTATGAAGATCGGCATGTGCGTCGATCCAGATGATCCCAAGCCGCTTTTCCGGATGTGCTGCCTTAATTCCCATGATGGTACCTGCTGCCGTACTGTGGTCTCCCGCGAGTATAATGGGGAATTTTTTTTCCAAGCGAAGGGACTCGATCGTAGAATAGACGTTTTTCAAAACCTGGTAGACTCCATCAATGTACTTGGCGTGTGGATGTTTGTTGCCCTTCCATAGGAAGCTGTTGGCATCTGGTACCTCGATGGGATCAAATTGGGTGAAAAATGCCGACTGCTTGTCGAGACTGGCGATTTTGAGGGCATCTACTCCCATACTAGCACCGCGTGTGCCCGCGGCGATTTCTGAGCGGACTTCCACAAGTTTGATGTTTCTCATCCCTGTTTTGGTATTTGGGTTTTTATTGGTTCTCGTTTCGAAGGTAAAACTAGAAAAAAGCCCCGAATTCCATTTTGGGCAATTTTTCAACAGATCAAAACAAAAGTCTATAAAAATTATAGGGAATATAGGAAAATAAAAATATGACCCTTACCTTTGGTCTATCGTCAACAAATCATTTCCGATGAGCGCTTTAGTAAAACCTGTCAAAACCGAATTGAAGTCCAATGCATGGACTGTATCCACTTCACCTGATCTCTCCCAATTCATTGTGGGCAAGGAAGTAATCCTCAAGATTTTTTCCCAGGAAGTAGGCAACCAGATGCAGGGGATGTGCCGGTTTGAGCGTGGTTTTGAGCAACTGTTGCCTCTGTTCAGGGGATTGATCTTGCTTGGAAAGCCTTCCTCGTTGAGCCTGATTTACGACTTTGACCGTGCCCAGGCTTTCTTTACCTTTTTCCAGTCGGAGAAGGTCGAGGTAGTCCGTTTTTTCAACCGGATCATCGAGTTGCTGAAGCGAGAGGTGGCTTTCAAGGAGATTCTGGATCAAGTGATCGAAAACAAAAAGCGATTCAGAGCTGAACAATCCCTGCTGCATTCCGCACTAAAGGGTGCCGCTTGGGATTAATTTACTATTAACCTTGCGTTAAATGGGGCAAGTCCGGTGCGGATTTGCCCCATTTTCATATGATGTGGGTATATTGGGTTTTTTAACGGTCGCATCAAATGCCAAACATAGTCATTCTACTAGGACAGAAGTTTTCTCGCGGGCATTTGAATAACCCCGATAAAAGCGCAATTTTTGCACCCTTATTTCATGTATTTAACCCCTTGGTAAATGAACAGATACATTGACCTGATCCAACAGACGTTTGATTTTCCTACCCGAGAGTTTCATGTTGAGAACAATGAGCTCTTTTTTAATGGAGTCAATCTGATGGAGATCATCGAAACCTACGGCACGCCGCTCAAATTGACCTACTTGCCCAAGATTTCGGAAAGCATCCAGAATGCAAAGACTTTTTTCAACAATGCAATCCAAACGCATGACTATAAGGGGAAATATACTTACTGTTATTGCACCAAGTCCTCTCATTTTAGTTTTGTCTTGGACGAAGCGCTGAAGAATGACATCCATATCGAGACTTCTTCCACTTTCGACATTCCTTTGGTCAGAAGTCTATTTGCCAAGGGGAAGATCACCAAGGAAACTTACATAGTTTGCAATGGCTTCAAGCGAGAGCTTTACAAAAAATACATCTCTGAACTGCTGAATGACGGTTTTGTAAACTGTATTCCAATTCTGGACAACCTCGGTGAGATCGACTATTACTTGGAGCATGTCAAAGTGCCCTTCCAGGTTGGAATCAGGATTGCAGCCGACGAGGAGCCAAAATTTGGCTTTTATACCTCCAGACTTGGAGTGCGCTACAACGACATCATCAGCCTGTACGAAGAGAAAATCAAGAACAATCCCCAGGTCAGCCTAAAGATGCTTCACTTTTTTATCAATTCTGGGATCAAAGACACAGCCTATTACTGGTCTGAACTGACCCGTTTTATCCAGAAGTACGTGGATCTGAAGAAGATCGCTCCTTCGCTGGATACCATGGATATTGGGGGGGGCTGGCCAATCAAGACCAACGTGTTTTTCGACTACGACTACCAATACATGGCAGATCAGATCGTAAAAAACATCAAGTGGATGTGTGCCAAAAACAACACGACAGAACCCAATATTTTCACCGAATTTGGAAGCTATACAGTAGGGGAGAGCGGAGCCGTGCTCTACTCGATACTGGAGGAAAAGCTTCAAAATGACAAGGAATTGTGGTATATGATAGACGGATCCTTCATCACGCAATTGCCTGACAGCTGGGGGCTAAATCAAAAATATATCATGCTGGCGGTGAACAATTGGGACGAGACCTACCAAGGCATCTCGCTCGGCGGTCTGACCTGCGATAGCATGGACTATTACAACTCCGAAGCACACCAGTATAATATTTACCTTCCGAAGATAGAACCTGGTAGAAAGCAATATATCGGCTTCTTCCACACCGGAGCCTATCAAGAGTCGCTTGGAGGCTATGGTGGGATCCAGCACTGCCTGATTCCAGCACCCAAGCACGTCCTAATCGACAGAGACCAAACCGGCAAGGTCGTCCATAGGCTCTTCGCCAAGGATCAGACCGAGGAGAGCATGCTGAAGGTGTTGGGATATTGATATCGAAAAATTGCGTGTGGAGACACACGCAATGGCATATAAAAAGACCGCCTCTCAGCGGTCTTTTTTGGTTTGTCGTAATTTCCGTCACCTTACGGTGACGTGGTAGCAAGCTTGCCTTCTTTCCTTGATGACAAAGATTTTGTTTTCCTTCTGAAAATGCTTGAGCACTGCTTCTAAGTCCTTTTGCGATTTTCGGTCATAGTTCTTTTCGCCATTGAAGCGGATGTAGGAGATGTCAAAGGATACCCCGTACGAATGGGAGCTTTCTCCTTTTGTGGCGTTGCGGTTGCGTCTTTTCAGCCTGTTTTGCTGCTCCATGGTGCGGGTGGTCGAAGTTACCGTAAAGTACCTTTCTTCGTCGGACATTGCCTGAAATGTTCTTCCAAGCTCTTCCAGCACTTTTTTGGAATGTAGGGTAATGTAGGGATAGCTATGCGTCAGGGAATCGACTTTGTATCCGATTCCCTCGCTCGCCTCTACCAGTACTCTGTTTTTCACCAGACTGAAGAGTTGCCTTTCATCGAGAATCAAACCAATCCCTTTCAATTCAGCGGCATTCAAGTGATCGTCGTAGGAGTCTTTTGTAAGTTTACCGGAAAAGTCGGGAAGTTTGATGTCCGTGAGCGGTTCTTCTCGTGGAGGCACAGGCAGAGCCATCGAGTCTTTGGGCTCAGGATCCTCCATCAATGTACCATAGGTTTGTTTTAGTCGTTTTGTCAAGTCCGGTTGGTAGCTGACCATGGCTAGTGTTCCGAGTGAAAAAAGGGTAATGAAAGCGAATACAATGACTGCGGAGGTTTTATTCATTGGTAAGGAAAAGGGGTGATTTTCGTTGGGGAGGTGATTAGTCCTTTCTGAGTTTGCAAATTATTGGGAGAATCTGGCATTCGACATCACATTTATCCAAACGGAGAGCGAGCGCAGAAATTTCCCCTTGCCTCGAATCTTTCGGAGGATTAAATCCCAGATTGCGTTTGACTATAGCGAAACCCGAAAAACAGCTTCTACCATTTGCGCGTTGCAATGATGATGCCAGTGGACCAATTCAGCTTGGTAATCGTCAAATTCGGCATGGATTCGAGCTTTTTGATAAAATTCTCCGCTTTCGCAGCATGGCCTTCTGGCCAGTTTTCTTGTGGCAGCATGTCGTCAACAATATAAAGTCCGCCCGGAGAAAGCATTTCCAGCACCTCATCTAGCAAAAGGTATTTGCCATGCCAAGTGTCGGCAAAAATAAAGTCAAATGTTTGCTCCCTATTTGATTCGACCCATTTCTCCCCATCGATTAGCTCCAGTGTAAGTCGTGTATCATCGCCCAAAAACTTTCGGGCAATAGAAAGAAACGCTTCGTCGAAATCAATGGAGACCAAGCTGGATCCTGAGTCCATACCGTCCAAAATCCAGGAGGTAGAGAGGCCAGTTCCGGTACCCAGTTCGAGGAAATTTCCTTTCGGTTTGGTGGCTGCCAGAGTTCGAAGCAAACTCCCGGTGGCGAGGTCGGAAGCCATGGAAAAGCCACTTTCGAGAGTGGCTCGCTGGATTTTGGAATAGGATGATGGGATAGGCATGAAATCCTCTGTCATGGGATGGTAGGTTTAGATGGTCCGACAAAACAAAAATCCACCTGAAATTGATTCAAGTGGATTTTACGGGTAAAAGATAGGGGAAGAAATCCTGTTTCTCAGTTGCTGGAGCTGTTTTTATCCCGATCTGAGGCAGCCAAAACTGGGATGTAGGTAACCCGTTACCCGAATTTCGAGCTTTTCTACTTGATTTACTTTCCACTTCCTTTTACCCAAAGCAAGGCTTCTTCCACGCCGCGGATTTCAGCCAGACCTTTCAGGCGGCCTATAGCAGAGTAGCCTGGATTGGTCTTCTTGTGCAGATCGTCGAGCATCTGGTGTCCATGATCGGGACGCATGGGCAGACTTTTGCCTCTTTTCTCCTGGACTTGGAGGATCTCATTGATTACCGATACCATCGGCACATTTCCCTCGAGGTGGTTGTCTTCGAAGAAGTTGCCCTCGGCATCCCGCTTCGTACTGCGCAGGTGTATAAAGTGGATTCGATCTCCAAACTCTTTTACCATCGCAGGGAGGTCATTGTCCGCACGAACGCCGTAGGAGCCCGTGCAGAAGGTCAATCCATTATGGTGGCTAGAAGTTTCGGTAAGAATTCTGCGGGCATCCGAAGCGGTACTCACCACTCTCGGAAGGCCATAAAGTGAAAATGGGGGGTCATCCGGATGGATGCATAGAAATACGCCAACTTCCTCCGCTACAGGGGTGACCGCATCAAGGAAAAGCCGCAGATGTTCCGCAAGCTTCTTTGCATCAATGCCTTCATAAGTCTTCAGCATTGCCCTGAATTCATCCATTGTATAGCCAATTTCAGAGCCCGGGAGGCCTTTTAGGATATTATCGATGATGAGCTGCTTGGCGTCGGGCGTAAGTGCTTCGTAATAGGCTTTCACTTCAGCGATCTCTTCGGCAGAATATTCATTGGATGCCTCTGGTCGCTGCAGGATGAAAAGGTCGAAGGCTTGGACCGCTTTTTTCTCGTAAAGCAGTGCTTTCGCACCATTTTCCAACTCAAATTCGAGATTGGTACGGGTCCAGTCCAAGATAGGCATGAAATTGTAGCATACCGTAAAGACGCCCTCAGCTGCCAGATTCCGCAAAGTCTGCTTATAATTTTCTATGACTTGAAGATAGTCACCGGTGCGGGTCTTGATCACCTCATGGACAGGTACAGACTCGACGACCGACCAGGTCAATCCGGCGTCTTCTATAGTTTTTTTGCGGATTTGAATCTCTTCACGGCGCCAAACTTCACCGTTTGGGATATGGTGGAGCGCCGTCACGATGCCTGTGGCCCCTGACTGTCTGATGTCTCTCAGGCTTACCGGATCTTTGGGACCATACCAGCGCATGGTCTGTTCCATTTTAATGCTCATGGAAATTGCGAATTGGTTAAAGGTTTATTGTTATCGAGTTTTTCGCTACTGTGTGAAAAGTTAAGGGATAATTCCGGGCAAATAGCCAATTGTTAGTCGTTTTATCACACGCCCGAATAGGCGCTAAAGCCGCCGTCCACCGGCACGATCGTACCCGTCACAAATGCCGAAGCATCACTGCACAGCCACTGCAGTGCTCCAAGCAGATCCTCGGGCTTCCCAAATCGGCTCATCGGCGTATGGGTGATGATCTGGTTTCCCCTTTGGGTCAGACTGCCGTCCGCCTCGGTCAGGAGTGTGCGGTTCTGTTCTGTCAAGAAGAAGCCAGGCGCGATGGCGTTAACCCTGAAATCCGATCCATGCTTCTGGCACAGCTCTACCGAGAGCCATTTGGTTAGATTGTCAATGGCCGCCTTTGCCGATGCATAGCCCATCACCCGTGTCATAGGTCGGGTGGCGGCCATGGAGCTGATATTGAGGATGTTGCCTTTACCTTGTTTGAGCATGAGTGGAAGCAAAGCCTTGATAGGCAATACTGTACCCAAGTAGTTGAGGTCCATGACCTTGCGAAGGGACTTTGTATCCAAATCCAAGAAGTTTTGGTCGGGTCTTACCACAGCGCCAGGCATGTTGCCGCCGGCAGAATTGATCAGAATATCGATATATCCGTGTTGGGTCTCGATGACTCCGGAGACTTTTGACAGGGATTCCTCCTCGGTCACATCTACGAAATAGCCCAAGGCTTTCCCCCCTGTTGCTTTGATCTCTGTCACGAGTTCATTTACTTTTTCGGGCGTTCGGCCCAGTATCAACAATTCGGCACCTGCTGAGGCCAAGTGTAGAGCCATGGTTTTGCCTAGCACTCCGGTGGCACCGGAGAAGGCGATTTTCTTTCCCTCTATGGAGAATAGATTAGAAAAACTCATCAAAGGCGATAATTAGAAGGGGAGAAGTCAAAGTAGTTTTTGGCGTTGTGGTAGCAAATGTCGGAAACCAGCTGTCCCAGCCACTTTTCGTCTGCGGGAAGTTCGCCGTTTTGCACGTCTTGGCCGATCAGGTTGCAGAGGATACGACGGAAATATTCATGTCTGGGAAAAGACAGGAAGCTTCTGGAGTCGGTCAGCATTCCGATAAAGCAGCTGATCAATCCCATGTTGGAAAGGGCATTCATTTGCTTTTCCATGCCATCCTTCTGATCCAGGTACCACCAGCCGGATCCGAATTGGATTTTGCCTTTGATCGAGCCATCATTGAAATTGCCGATCATGGAAGCTAATACCTCATTGTCGCGCGGATTCAGATTGTAGAGAACCGTTTTGGCCAGCTGGTCGGAAGAATCCAGTTCATTGAGGAAGGAAGCGATTGCTCTTGCTTGGTCAAAGTCTCCAATAGAATCAAAGCCGGTGTCCGCTCCCAAAACTCTCAACATGCGGGAATTGGTATTTCGTAGCGCGCCGAGATGAAACTGCTGTACCCAGCCTTTAGCATGGTACATCTTGCAGAGTTTCTTTAGAACCTTGTATTTGAAATATTCTATTTCCTCTGATGTGGCATGGTTGCCCCGGAGAACTTTAACAAGAATCCCTTCGGCGGAAAGTTTGGTTTCCGAAGAGTAGACGAGCTTTTCCATACCGTGGTCAGAAAGTCGGCATCCCATGGAGTGGAAGAAATCCACCCGATTGGAGAGCGCTTCTACCAAATGGTCAAATGTAGAAATTTCGAAACCAACGACGTTTCCGAGCTTGGTCAGATAGGCCTTATAAGTTTCTGGATTTTCGATGGCGAAAGATTTGTCGGGTCTGAAGGCGGGATAAAGCTTCACTTTGCCATTAGCCTGAAAATAGTCCTTGTGTTCGGACAAAGAATCCACCGGATCATCTGTAGAGCAGACTACTTCCACATTCATTCTTTCCAAAAGGCCCCTCGCTCGAAACTCATCCTTTTGAAGCAACTCCGTAGTGTGCAGATAGATCTCAGCCGCATTTGCAGAAGTCAACAGTTCATCCACCCCAAAATACCTCCTCAACTCCAAGTGGGTCCAGTGGTAGAGGGGATTCCTCATCGTATAGGGAACGGTGTGGGCCCACTTGTCAAACTTCTCGGTATCGGAAGCATCACCGGTGATGTATTTTTCAGAAATGCCTAGGGTACGCATCGCGCGCCACTTGTAGTGGTCTCCAGCCAGCCAGATTTTGCTGATATTTTCAAACTTTCTGTTTTGCGCGATTTCAGCAGGGGGGAGATGGTTGTGATAGTCTATTATAGGAAGATCTTTTGCATAGTCATGGTACAGCATTCGAGCGAAATCAGAATGCAGCAAAAAATCTTCGGTGAGGAATGAATTTTGGGTTTGGACAGGGATCATATCAATTATGAGTGCAAAGCGAGTATCAATTTGATAGGCTAATTTATCCTGAAATCGGCCCCATCCCTTATTAAAATACGGAAACGATTGCGAAATAACTTTACTGGAATAATTTATTTATTTTAACGCACGGAAATTGTCCGATAAACCCTAAGCACAATAAACCTACCAATACCGATGAGTACCGGAGTCAATCTGAAAGAACTGGCAGCGGAGCTGAAGTTATCGCCTTCGACGGTTTCGCGGGCGCTCAATGACAGCTACGAAATCAGCGAGGAGACCAAGAAGAAGGTCGTCAGCATGGCTGAAAAGTTGAACTATCAGCCCAATCCATTTGCCCGCAGCCTGAGAGAAAACAAAAGCAAGACCATCGCCGTGGTCATGCCGGAGCGGATGAGCAGCTTTTTCTCCAAGGTAATTGACGGGATAGAGGAAGTCACACACCAGCACGGGTATCACCTCTTGATTTACAGCACGCACGAGGATGTAGAGCGGGAAAAAAAGATCGTCAATCTATTGATGAATGGTCGAGCGGATGCGATAGTGATGTCCGTTTCCAGCCAAACGAGTGACATTTCCCACTTGGCTAGATTGCATGAGCGAGGTTTCCCATTGATTTTCTTTGACCGGATATGCGACAACATCCCCACGACGAAATTCATTACCAACGACTACGAAAGCTCATTCGAGGGTACTCGACACTTGATCCAACAGGGCTGTAGAAAGATCGCTTTTCTGATGCTTTCCAAAGAACTGTCCATCACCAAGGAAAGGTACCGTGGGTATTTGGACGCTTTGAAGGCTGCGGGACTTTCTCCGACTCCCTCACTTCAAGTGACCTGCGCGCATGAGGAAGAAAAAAACATCGAGGCGATCCGGAATTTGTTGCTCTCAGAAGACAGGCCGGACGGATTGGTTTCTTCCGTGGAAAAGCTCGCTTTGGCGACCTATCACGCAGTGAAAAAGACGGACATTAAAATTCCTGAGGACCTGAAGATCATCAGCTTCTTCTCCAATCTAAGTATCGCGGGGCTTTTGACGCCTTCGCTAACGACGATTACCCAGCCGGCATTCAATATAGGCGAGGAGTGCGCAAAGCTTTTGATCAAAAAGCTCACCAAACCACGACAGCCGGATCTTCCCAATCAGACCATCAGCATCCCTTCGAAGATTACGATTCGGGCGAGCACTTTGGTGGAATACTAGCCGATAGCGAAATACATAGAAAAGGCTCCGAATGTTCGGAGCCTTTTTTTACAGGTAGTATGTCAATCCTCTTCAATAGTCGTTAAAGGAGGGACATTGTTTTCAAAACCGGAATAGCCTTCATTTTGGTTGATTTGGCCTTGAGTATTGCCATCTATCGAGCTTTGGGGAACCGGCCACAAGACGTGGTATGGACTTAGCGTATAAGTGTCTCCATGCCGGGTGAATACGCCCTTGTTGTAGAAGTCCGTCTTTTCCATGATTCGATCATAGTAGAAGTTGTCTCTGGAAAAGTCCGCTTCGTTATAGGTTTTGCCATTATACGCAGACTTCCCGGTCTGAGCGAAGATTCTCGCAATTCGCGTCAATTCAGTTTTCCTAGGTTCTTCGTAATAAAGCTCCCGCGCTCGCTCGTCCAGAATGGTACCGATGTTAATTTTATCGGCTGTATACGGAGCTGCTCCCGCCCGAGTCCTGACCGCATTCAGATCCTCAGCTGCACCAGCCAAATCACCCAACCAGAATTTGGCCTCTGACCTAAGTAGGTATGACTCGGCCAGTCGGAAGACATACCAGTCCGTAGGCCCACCTTGAGGCTGAATTCGCTGGGGATCTGGGACATAAAGCTTGTAGTGGGGCCAAGAAAACCAGCTTCTGATGGTGTCTACCGCCAATACTACTCCTGCATCATTTCTAAACTGTAAATTTTTCCCATAGTAGGGGTCATTGTTACTGATACCCGGATTGTTATAGACCAAGTCAGTCATGTCCATCCAGTTCCCGGGAGCGTGCCTCAGGTCGTTTTCATCATCCCAGATCATACTCTGATGATACCAGGTGGCTCTCAGTCTCCCAATACCTCTTCCGTAGGTAGTCACCAGATTGATTGGGGCCGTAGCAAGATCCGAAGTTCCTTTGTTACCCGCCGGAGTATTGATGTTGCTGCCCCAGAATGGCACTGCATTTCTCATCGAGATGATCCCACTGGAGTTGCCTTCGGTGTCTACTCTATCCATTACAAGTAAGATAGCTTCTGTGTTGGTCACGAGGGATTTGTTTTCTGGTCGGTGAAGGTCCCAGATGACATTCTTGCTGGGATCATTGGCATCCACGCCAAATCTACGGGTCATGAGCGCGTAGGGACCTTGGTCGATCAGTCGGTTAGCCACATCCAAGGCATCTTGGAAATCACCCAAAGCAAGATTGATCTTGATGAGTAGGTGCTGGAGAGCGCCTTTGGGCACCCTGCCTCTATCGAGCCCGTCTGGAATCCACTCTTCGCCCCACTCCAAGTCTTCCTTCATTTTGCGAAGAATGACTTTCCTGTCGGTGGAAAAGAAGTCAAGCTTTGGGCTAACGATTTCTTTGAGAATTAAAGGAACATCGCCAAACTGCTGGGTTAAGCGGTAGTACCGTAGCGCCCGGTGGAAATAAGCCGTGGCCAAAATGTGGTTGCGTTCTGCCTCGGACTCATAATCTTGCGGCTCGTCAATTCTGGAGACGACGGTATTTGCATATTTGATGCCTTTGAACCCTTCCAGCCAATACCATCCGATTCTATTGAAATCGGTGTGGTTTAATTGTGCATCAGGTGTGATTAGGAGGTTCATGTCTTGAGCAGGGCCTGTCTTGTCGGTAGTACCCTCGACAGCCACCTCTGAGAAGATATGCTCGGTAAGGATCGGTGAGCCATCGCCTGTAAATTCGTGGCGCATATTTCGTTCGCAAGCTACCAAAGCCGCCCATAAGCCGCTGGCTTCGTTGTAGGTGTTTTCCGGAGTGTAGAAAGAAAGAGGTTTTGGATCCAGCCAATCTTCGCTACAGCCTGGAGCCACCGCTAGAATCAATCCTGTCAATAGGATTTTTATGGAAAAAGATTTGATATGTATTTTCATATTACTGTTGCTCTTTAGGTTTAGAATGTGACATCGAGTCCCAGTGTAAAATAGCGAGGGGTTGGGCCGGAATTTTCCGGATCCCAGAAATCCCATTCAGGGGCATAGTAGCCTACGTTTCTCACGTTGAAGTACATGCGTGCATTAGCCATATTGGCTTTTTCTACCAGCTGTGTTGGGAAAGTATAGGCGAGTGAGATATTCTCGAGACGGATAAAGGACTTTTTACGATATACGCTGAAACCGCTTGCCCCACCTTCGCTGGAATTGAGCCTGGCCCATTCGTTGTTTGGGTTTTCCTCTGTCCAGTAGGGGGTCACATAGGAGCTGGTTCTATCCAAGAATCCGTCCCTGTTTTTCATCTGGTTGAAGGTGTTTTCATGTCCCCAGTAGGAGTACATCATGAAGGAAAAATCGATGTTTTTCAGGATAGTAAACTCGTTTCGCAAGCTCCAGCGAAATCTAGGCTGAGTGTACCCCTGGAATTGTCGGTCGGCATTGGTATAGAGTCCATCTCCGTTAACATCCTGTATCTTGAAGTCTCCTGGGCGGACACCGTATTTTTTCGCCTCTTCCTCCTCGTTGCTTTGCCAGATCCCTTGGGTTTTGTAATTCCAGATTTCATCGATCGCATGCCCGATAAACCATCGGTTGGTGATGTCGTCTCGCTCCTTGCCGTTTTCATCATAGTCGCCGTAGAGGTGCACGATTTCGTTTCTGTTTAGCTGAAAGTTGCCCGTTGATCTCCAGCTGAAGTTGGTTTTTTCGATGTTGATCGAGTTTAAGGTGAGCTCAAATCCCTTGTTGTCCACTTGCCCGAGGTTGTCATACACATTGTCAAAACCCAAGAAATTGGGAAGTGCGCGCTGTACCAATAAGTCTGTGGTAGACATCTTGTAGGCCTCAAGGGTACCGGAGAGGCGTGTTTTCAGTATGGAGAAGTCGAGGCCAAAGTTGAAAGACTCAGTACGTTCCCACTGGAGATTTTTGTTTTCCATTCGGTTCACGTAGAGTTGGTTGACCAGATTGAGCTCGCCACTAGGGGTTTGGTAGAAATATTTTCCTGTGTTAAGATCCGAAAGAGCCACGTAGCGACCGATGTCCCGGTTACCGTTGCTTCCCCAAGAGACTCGCATTTTGCCATAGTCCAGCCAATCTATGTTGATGAAGTTTTCGTCCGAAAATACCCATCCCACTGCTGCTGAGTAAAAAAGGGCTCTTGGGTTTGCCCCGCCAAATGCGGAGTAGCCGTCGCGCCTTACTGAGAGAGTAGTCGAATACTTCGCGTCATAGGAGTAGATCAATCGTCCCATTAGAGCGTCTCCCGTGCTGTATTCGTCGTTACTGCTGATGATGGGGTTGATACCAGCGCCGATGTTGTGATAACCAAGTCGGTCGGTAGGCTCGAATTCGTTGTTGTTCATCGTGTTGGACCAATACTGGAATTTCTCCGCATTGGCCAAGAATGTAGCATTGAAGTCGTGTTTTTCTCCAAAAGTCTTCTGCCAGGTCAGGATATTGTCGATCTGCCAGTAGTATTCTTTTTGGTTTCTTCGGTTTGCCACGCCTCCTTGCGCACTCCACTCAGCATGTTCGGCAGATCGATGGTAAAAACGTTCCTCATATCTAAACCGAGGGCTAAAGTTGGTTCGAAAGTTAAAGCCGAAGGGTAGCTTAATTGAGGCGAAAATCGTGGAATTCAGCGTCAAGGTTTTTTCATAGCGATCAGTGAAGCTCATAGCATAAAGCGGGTGATTTCCACCGCTTGCTTCGTCGTTTGGCCTCCATTTATAGCTGCCATCCTCGTTGTACTCGGAGCCCCACGGAGACAGGGTGCGAAGCAATCCCCAGCTAGCATACATTGGCGCTGGGTCATCATCGATGGGCACATGGCTATCATCACTTACTGCAAATTGGGTATTTACTCCGACGCTAAGCCACTTGTTTACTTTACCCTCGAGATTTACCCTGCTTCGGATGGTCTCGTACTCATCACCGATGACGATCCCCTCGTTATTAAGGTAGCCTAGGGACCAGTAATAGTTGATGTTTTCAGAACTTCCGGAGAGGCTGACTGTATAATCCTGCCGCAGACCGGTTTGGAAGATTTTATCCTTCCAGTTCACAGATTTTCCAGCTATGTAGTTTTCTATTTCTGCAGGCTGCATATTCAGGCGCTGTAACCAAACCGTCACGGGATCGCCCGATGAACCGTCATAGGCCATCCACTCTTCTAGAGTGATGTCACTGGGAAGAGTTCTTGGGTCCGAAAATTCGTAGGGTTCGTAGCCACCTGCATTGATACTTTTGAAGACATCTTCCCGCCAAGCTACGAATCCGTCCGGCCCATACACCTCAGGAAATGTACCCAAGGTAGCCAATCCGGTATTTAGGTTGAACTTAATGGTAGGCTTTCCTTTTGCCCCCTTTTTCGTTGTAATCAAAATTACCCCGTTGGCGGCTTTTGCACCGAAAACTGCCGCTGCACTCGCGTCCTTCAACACTTCGATATTTTCAATGTCATTGGGGTTGATATCGGCTAGCTCGCCGTAGTAAATAGCCCCATCCAATACAAGCAAGGGGCTGTTTCCAGCCGTAAGGGATGTTCTGCCTCTGACTTCCAAGCTACCACCGCCTTTGGCCGAAGTACTGAGGCCAACATTGAGACCAGCGGCGTTTCCTCTTAGGATATCCTGTACTGAGTTGGGATTTTCGTTTTCCAGCTTGGTTGGGTTCACCGAGGACACGGCACCGGTGATATCCCTCTTTTTCGCCGTACCGTATCCAATTACTACTACTTCCTCCAGATCGGCCAAATCGGGACTTAGGGCCAAGTCAATTTTACTGCGTGTTCCTACGATTTCTTCTATTGTCTCGTAGCCGATAAAAGAAAACACCAGCACTCCATCTGAGGGGACAGAGATAGCGTACTTTCCATCCAAATCGGTGGTAGTTCCGGTTGTCGTGCCCTTTAGGACGACCGTTACTCCAGGCATTGCGGTACCGGTTTCATCCGTAATGGTCCCGGACACCTGCGAATTTTGGGCTCTTGCCATTCCTAGGCTGAGAACCCATAGCATCGCTACTGCACAGTAGGTGTAGAGTTTTTTTTGCATAGTTTATTGGGTTATGTTGTTTAATTGGACGGTTCATGTTTTTGTCAAAAATCCGATCAGGGAGTTGATGGATTTAGGCTCCAAAATGACCGGGATTAAGGTATTTAGTACGTTTAACTCAGGCAACCCAATTCTTGGCTCAATCACGAAATCGATTGCGGAAGAAGGAGAGCAGGAAAATCTATCATCAGACGCGTATGAATCGGTTGATAATCCTTATGGAAGGTGTGTTTTTGGTTTGGTTGGAAATGCCGAAAAACACTCATTTATGCTAGTAATGTCTTACCTGAATAGAGCGGGGAAAAAAATGCAATTGCAGCGAGGTCCAATTCGTAACATATAGATTGAAAACAAAAAAAAGGCTCCGAATATTCGGAGCCTTTGTTCATTCTTAAGCCAGCCGGATCAGTAGCCGGGATTTTGGGGAAATGCGCTTGCGCCGCCCTGGGTTCGGTCTATCTGGTTTTGCGGGATGGGTCTCAGCACATGGTAGTCTTTGATGTTGGGAGCCGCTTGTTCGTTATGAAGCTTTACTCTTTCCACCAATACTCCCCAACGCTTCAGATCCAACCATCTGAATTGCTCACCGATCAATTCTCTGGCTCTTTCCTCCATCAGAAAATCCATGGTCATCTGATCCGCGGTGATTTCCATTGCAGCTTCCTTGCCCGGAAATGCAGCTCTTCTTCTGACGACATTGATGGTCTCTGTCGCCTCAGCCGTCTTGCCCAACTTCAGCTGGACTTCAGCCAGCAAAAGGTAGGTCTCGGCCAATCGCATCGCGATGAAGTCCCGACCGCCTTCAAACTGCGTCAGATCTGCACGTCCCGGATCCATGTGTTTAGTTAAAGCCGGAAACAATCGCTCGTCATATCTGCTTGGCACCAAAACCTGATATGGTTTTTTTGCCCGCTCTTCTAGGGGCATTTCATATCCAGGGATAAACATAGCCGTGTCACCTAATGCGAAGGTCACTGTCGGCTTGGAATTATCAAAGCTGGTATTAAACGTTCCGTTATTCGTGCCGAGGTTGTTGGAGTAGTAGGTGTCTTTGAAGGAAGCTTTGTAGCGGCTGTCGTTGATCCGATCTCCAAATACCGTGTTGATCGCGTAGTTGGTCATCCGGTACCTTTTGAATGGTCTTCCGTTCTGAACATCCCTCCTCATCCCGGGCTGTACGTCGTATTCCATCAGGAAGAAAACGTGAGAGTTGTTGCCACCGCCGTTTGTCAAAGGATCACGGGTATACTGGATTGCCCAAATCACTTCGTCGTTACGCTCATTTCCAAACTGGTGGACCTGTGCAAAGTTTGGCATTAAAGAGAATCCATAGTCGTTGATCACGCTATTGAGCAAAGGCTCTGCCTTGGCATAGTCGTCTGCTGCAGCCGCTTCAGAAGTTGCTTTGGTCATATAGACTTTGGCAAGGAGGTGCTGGGCTGCTGGCCGTGTCACACGACCATACTGGGAGGAGGCTTTTAGTGCTTCCAGATCTGGGATCGCAGCTTCCAAATCAGCTATGATAGAGGCATAGATCTCGGATACTGGTGCTCTACTTACTTCCTTGTTTGGAACGAGGTTCTCGGACAGCTGCAAGTCCACTGCTCCAAATAGCTGAACCATCAGGAAATAGTGATGTGCTCGGATAAACTTCACCTCCGCAATTCGCTGCTTTTTGGTAGCTTCATTTAGGCCTGTAACGTTCACCGAACGGTCAATGACCGCGTTGCAGGTGTTGATACCCCGATACAGTTCATCCCAAAGCTCCCGAACGTGGCCATTTTGCGAGTCGAAATCATTGGTATAAGTATTCATGAATTTCCAGGATCCATCCGCACCGTTGGTGTAGATGTCTGTACCGAATTCGGTCATGTTGTGCCCCCTTTCAGTACCGTACCAGGCTCTGAGAGAAGTATAGGCGGCGTTCACGGCGTCATCCAGGCCTTTTGGAGTGTTCATGTAGTCGTTGCCAATTTGGGAGATCACGTCTTCCTGTAGGGCATCTTGGCAGGAAAATGGTAGGGCAAGCGCCAATGCAAGCGACCCGGTCCTAAGCCAAGATTTAATTGGATATATTTTTGATCTATTTTTCATGGTCAGATTTACTTTGGGGTTAAAACTTCGCATTGATACCAAATGTGAATTGGACTGTTGCTGGTGTGATATTGGCGTTTATTTCTCCTGCTCCTACACCTTGCTCTGCATCCATAAATACTTCAGGATCGATGCCCTTGTGTACTCGTCGGTATTCCGCGAAAATGAAGGGGTTTTGGATGCTGCTATACAGTCTTAGACTTGTGAGACCGATTTTTTCCAAGACGTTAGACCCAAAGGCGTATCCGAAGTTGATGTTTCGAACCTTCACAAATGTTCCGTCATAATATCTCAACGAGGTATTGTATTTCGGGAATTCCTGGTTTTGGTTTGGTCGCGGATACAGGTTTGTCGGATTGGTAGGAGTCCAATAGTCCACATCCAGGTTGTTATACCTTCCTGCCAGATTGTTGTTACCAGTATGGAAAGTACTGTTGATCATGGATCCGAATCGACCGAAAATAAAGAAGGAGAAGTCGAAGTTTTTGAAGTTGAATCGGTTAGTCATCCCCATCGCGAAGTCCGGTACTGCTGAGCCTAGAATGACCCTGTCATCTGCGTTGATCCTTCCATCGTTATTGGTGTCCTGAATCTTGATTACCCCAGGTACATCGGAATATACAGCGGCTTCGTCTTTCTCGTCGGTTTGCCAGATACCGATTTTTTTGAGGTCATAGAATACAGTCAAAGGCTGACCAATAAAACGGCCGGCTGCGATATCATCCCCATTAGGAAGGGAAAGGATTTCTTCCCGGTTCCGGGTAAAGATAAAATCCGTTTGCCATACAAAATCACCTTTCTCGATGTTCAGTGTGGAGATAGTGGCCTCGATGCCTCTGTTTTGGGTTTCACCGATGTTGGTGGTGAATCCGCCAAATCCGGTGGAGTTAGGCAGAGGCTGTGGAGCCAATAGATCTGAGGTGTTGGTAATGTAGTACTCGATAGAGCCAAATACTCTGTTTTTCAAAATGGAAAAGTCCGCGCCTATGTTGAAGGTGGTCGAAGTTTCCCATTTCAGATCCGGGTTTCCGATCGTATTGGGGCGATAGCCAAAGGCGGCTGTATTATCCCAGGCATAGCTGGTTCTACCCAAAAGTGCTTGGGTTTGGTAAGGGTTGATCGCTTGGTTACCGATGGAGCCATAGCTGACCCGCAATTTCAACTGGTCGACAAAGGAGGAGTTTTTCAGGAAGTCTTCCTGATCCATATTCCAGCCCACGGCCACGGAAGGAAAGTAGCCAAACTTATTGTTTTCACCGAATCTGGAGCTACCATCCGCCCGGATAGTACCGGTTAGCATGTATTTTCCTTTGTATCCGTAGTTTACACGAGCCATATAGGAGAGTAGGGCCCATTCGACTAGGTTGGTATTCGCGCCGGTTATTTGCGATGCATCGCCCAGACGGTGATAGAGCTGGGAGGCCGCAGGGATACCCAATACGCTGATGGTGCTTTGTTCCCATTTATCCTTTTGGAAAGACTGCAGCAAGTCCACCTTGAGATTATGATCCTGTCCGAATGTCTTTTGATAGGTCAGTATGTTTTCGATAGTGTAGTTGAACTGGAAGCGCTCGTCTACACTTCCGGTAGGAGCAGCACCGCGACGAGCGTTGGTCTGGGAGCCAGTAAAGCGCCCATTTCGACTCACGTTGAAATCTGGCCCCAAAACCAAGCGGTAAGTAAGGCCTTTGGTGATTTCCCAGTTGAGGAAGATGCTGTTGAAAATTCTGGTTCTGAAGGTCTCATCCACCTGCGCCCCGGGTACTACCTCTGCAAAAGGATTGGTTCGCAATCCATCTTGTGTTGGAAGGAAGATCAAATTTCCTTCATCGTCATAGGGCTTGCCCAGTGGGTTTTCCGCCAGAGCTCCACCGATTGGGTTGAAGTTTTCTCCATTTCTCTCGCTATAGGTTACCAACGTAGAAGTGCCAATTTTTACCTTTTTATTTAGTTGGTGATCCAAGTTAACACGGAAGGTATAGCGGGTAAAGTCTTGGTTTTGAATGATACCCACATCTTTGAAATAATTTCCGGAAACGAAGAAGGTGGTTTTGTCACTGCCTCCACTGACGCCGATTTGATGGCTTTGGATGCTTCCACGCTGCATCAGGCCAGCGACATAATCTGTGCTTCTGCCTAACTCGATACTTTCCATTTCCACTGGCTCAAAAATCTTCGCGTCATCCGCAGTGGTACCCGGGCCCTCTGGATACTGGCCTACTGCTCTTCTGGATTCCCGCTTGTATTCGGCAAACTCAGGGCCGTTGAATACGTCAATTCTTCCCATTTCCTCATTTATTCCATAGTAGGAGTCGAGAGAGACGACGGTCTTGCCCACATTACCACGCTTGGTAGTGATCAGCACAACCCCGTTGGAACCTCTGGATCCGTAGATCGCAGTGGCGGAGGCATCTTTCAAAACCTCCATGGAGGTGATGTCCTGAGGGTTGATGTCGCCGATACCTCCCACGGTAGGAATACCATCGATTACATACAAAGGTTCATTGGAAGCGTTGAAGGAACGGCGGCCGCGGATACGGACTTGTGGAGCCGAACCTGGCTTGGAGCCCGCTTGGGTCACGTCCACACCAGCAGCTCTTCCCTGAAGTGCCTGCCGGGCATCGGTGATTGGAAGCTCCTGGATTTCCTTGTTACCTACGGAGGAGATCGCACCTGTTAGTTGGCTTTTCTTCACCGTACCGTAGCCTACTACGACGATTTCTTCCAAATCGGCGAGGTCGGGGCTAAGGCTGACATTGATCGCACTTCTGTTTCCAATGGTTTCTTCCAATGGAGTATAGCCGATAAACGAAAATACCAGCACGCCAGATGCTGGGCCGGAGATGGAATATTTTCCATCTAAATCTGTGGTGGTCCCTGTGGTGGTTCCTTTGAGAAGGATGGTCACACCCGGCAAAGGGGTGCCTGTCTCGTCGGAGACAGTGCCGCTCACCTGGACATCCTGTGCCAACGCGAAGCCTGAGCTCAGCATCAGAAGCAACACCACCGAGAGGTAGGTGTAAAATTTTGTACGCATAGTGTAAGGGGTTATTGTTAAAAGATAGAATTGGGTCTTACAAATGTTTTTTTCGTTCGTAAATGATGAGCGGAAAAATTCGCAGACTTTTCAACCTAAAAGGTAGATAGAAGGGGATTGATCTTGCAAGTGCCTATGCTGTAATTTACGAAATCGATTGCGCACCAAAATCGGCGATTTACCTAACAATGGGCGTTTAGTGATTCTATTTTCAAAGCCTTATTCTGGTAATCAATAGTTAAGAAAAATATTGTTTTGTTAAATTATTCGTAAAAAATAGACAGGCTATTTGAAATGTAATGACGCGAAAAAACAAACACCTGCCTTGGATACGAAAGCAGGTGTTCTGAAAAAAAGAAAACCGAATTTTCAATTTTGCTAGACCTTGGGCGGCTCCCAGCCTTTTTCGTAGTCTCTCTTCCAGAGAGCTTTTCCTTTTTCGGAGTTTTGGATATGACCGTTTTTGGGGTCGCAGACGAGGGATTCCCCGGTACGACTGCTGATGTTTGCGAGGTGGCAAAGTAGTGTGGAGACGGCGCCTTCTTCGATATTGGAGTTTTGTTTTTCCAAGCCTCGCACTGCGTTGAAGAAATTCACTACGTGCGTGGTACTCATATCTCCGCCTCCGCCCAGTTGGGTGCCGCCTTCGCTTCCACCGCCCATGTTCTCCTTCACCATTTTGCCGCTTCGGTCAAATTGCTTGTAGCCGCCCCGGTCCACATAGACTGAACCCTCGGTACCATAGATAATAGTTCCACGGTCCGAGCCATAGGTTTTGGACGCATTTCGGCTCTTCCCATCCCATTGGATCACTTTATTGTCCCCAAACTTAAAAGTAGCCTCCATGGTATCGTACATCGTCCAGCCATCTTCAGGGAAGTGCATCTTGCCCGCAATGACCGACACTTCGCTTGGATAATCCACCTGCAGCGCCCAACGGGCCACGTCCAGTTCGTGGGTAGCGTTATTACCCGTCTCAGCAGTGCCATAGTCCCAGCCGTACCAGTGCCAATTGTAATCCCAAGTGTCATGCATGTAGGCTTTTCTAGGTGCTGGGCCCTGGAAAAGATCCCAGTCCAAACCTGTCGGTGCCGCTTGGGCAACGGGCTTTGGCACAGCTCCACGGTTGTTGCTATAGAATGCCTTGGCCATAAAAGCTTTGCCAATCACCCCATCGTGGATTGCGGCGATTATTTCCCTGCTTTCGGGTGCAGAGCGTTGCTGGTTGCCCATTTGGACGACCTTGTTGTACTTCTTTTGCAAAGCGATCAGCAGCTCACCTTCCCAAGGATTGTGGGAGCAGGGCTTCTCTACGTAGACGTGCTTGCCGCGTTCCAAGGCAAGCCAGGTTCCTGGGGCATGCCAATGGTCCGGGGTAGCGTTGATCAGCACATCGACTTCTTTGTCATCCAGCACCTTCAGAATATTCTGCTCCAGTTTTGGCGTGTAGCTGATGTGTTTCTCGAAGTTTTTTGCCGCCTTGGGCATTTGCGATTGCATCGCATCGCACAGGTAGAGTAGGTTGACATTGCTGGAGGCCAGCCCGATAGGCTCATAGTAGGCGCCAAGTCTTCGTCCCAAACCGGCAATCGCCACGTTTAGTCGCTCATTGGCTCCGATGATACGAGCGTAGGATTTTGCAGAAAAACCAACAGAACCCAAGACGGATAGGCCCAGCGTTGCTGCGGTACTTTTCTTGATAAAATCCCTTCGATTCTGTTGGTCGATATTCATAACAGGTTAGTTAAGGGTTTTGATTTTGATGTTTTTAAAGCTTACCTCGTCGCCATGATCCTGGAGTAGGATGTGGCCTTCTGTAGCCTCTCCAAAGTTTTCCCAGTTTTTGTACTTGGAGCCAGCCACCAGGTCTCGGTATTCTTGGGAGCCGCGGACGTATTCTACGACCTTCACGCCATTCAGGTAGTGCTCGACGCGGTTGTCAGGATATACCACTACGCGGCCTTTGTTCCATTCGCCAATCGGCTTCACAAACCTTGCCTGCTTGCTGGAGGTAATCAGATCATAAAGCGAGGAAAGGGTACGATTTCCGGCGATGCCCATTTTCGCATCTGGATGCTTCTCATCATCCAAAATCTGGTATTCCAAGCCGATGGCCGATCCAGTATTGCCTTCAGAAAGCGTTACGAAATACTTCAGGCCGCTGTTTGCTCCTTCCGTCAGTTTGAAATCAAAAGAAAGGTCAAAAGCGGAGTATTTGTCCACCGTGACGATGTCACCGGCATTTTGGGATTCGCTCCCGTCTGTCTTTGCAATGGTAAGGACGCCGTTGTTCACCGTCCAACCACTGGTAGGGAAGGTTTCCATTCTTGCGCCTCTCCAGCCTTCGCTGTTTTCTCCGTTGAAGAGCAGCTTGTAGCCGTTGGTTTTTTCGAAGTCCGTCAATGTGTTGTCTACCGTACTCACGACGTAGACATCTTTGCTAAAAGGCTGGGGCTGTAGATTCTCGGTTTGGATTTTGACATTTTTGAAATAGGTTTTTCGTCCTGCTTCCGAAGAGTCGCGAACGCTATGCACCTGTAGGCCGACAAAGCCAGTTTTATCCATTTCGTCTACTACATAGGCAACTTCTTGCCCGTTGAGCCATGTTTTGATCTCGTTGCCAATTGCTTCGATTCGATAGTGGTTGTATTCTCCCATCTTGAAGGCTGACTTGGCGCCAGGATTCAGATCGAGGGGATAGAGCCAGCCTCTTCGTGCCTCATCATACACGCCTGCAGACCAGGCTCTTTCGGATGGATCAGCTTCGATTTGATATCCAAAAACCAAGCCTTTGCCGTCGCGGGCAGCGGGGTCGTATTGGCCGCGGGCCATCACTCCAGAGTTGGAGGTCGAATGTTCCACCTTCAGGTCGAGCTCTAGGATAAAATCCCCAAAGGTTTCCTCTGTGATCAGGAAAGTGTTCGGTGATCCCGCTACGGAGGTTCCGACTATTTCGCCATTGACTACTTCGAAGGTCGCCGTGCCGGCCACCGGTTTCCAACCGCTGAGGTCTTCACCATTGAATAGATTTCTCCAGCCGTCACTTGCCTTTTCGGCAGGCTTGGAGCAGCTGATCAGAAGGACGCTAGTTAGAAAGAAGAGACTCTTTCCGAGAGAATAGTTCATTTATTTTTTGGGTTAGGATTTGCGCTAAAATTCCAGATAAATGGAAGCAGGGACAACCGTCTGTAATTCCAATTTACGAAATCGTTTCCGAGTGGCATTATAGGGTGAGGATGTACGGTGAAAAATGAAAAGGCTTCGCCGGTTTCCTTGGATTGAGGAAGTGAGCGGCATTGCTCCTGCACTTAACAAAAAACCTCGCCGAGTTTGATCGGCGAGGGCGTTTGGATTTGGGAAGAGGCCAGTGCCTAAAGGATCTTTACCTCCGCCTTGTATTTACTGATGAGCGTCTCATTGTGGGATTCCCCTTCGTTGGAGTTGGAGCTGTTGAAGACCTCCGGCACCACGCCGTTTTCGAGTGCCAGTGCGGCGGCCTGAACCATGATGGCATTGAGGAGCGCTGCGCCTACGACCGTGGAGGTCGCTCCGACGTTCGTATGGAGACCGTCCAAGTTGATCGCGGCATCTCCGATCTCCCCAAAGGTGTCCAGAAAGATGTCGCTGACTTGAAACAGCTTCATGCCAGAGGAGTGACGCGAATCCACCGCCTTGCTATGCGCGTAGTTGGTTATCACGATCACCTTGGCGCCTTTTTCTTGTGCAATTTGTGCCATCTCCACACTTACGGAATTTCTTCCCGAATTTGACGCAATGATGAAAACATCCTTGGAGGAAATTGTATAAGGTTGAAAGAGGGTTTTTGCATAGCCCTCTCTCCGTTCCACTTCGGTACTGCCTGAGGCATCCTTGTGCAGCATCAAGTCCGGATCTAGGATAGGGATAACCCGTGCAAAACCTCCTGCACGATAGAAGATCTCTTCGGCAAGCATATGGGAATGTCCTGTACCGCTTGTGTAGATCCAGCCTTGGTGGGCGATAGCATTGGCAACCCATTTTGATGCGATTGCAATTTCCTTTTCCTGCCGGAACGCCTTCTGAAGTTTCTCAAAGACGGTTTCCCGGTAGCGCTTGAATGGTTCTAAACTCATTAATATGTTGTTGGGTGAATGGCTAATTTAGTAATATTTCGTCTACAAACACCCAGCCTTTGGCTCCTTTTCCGGGATGCCAAGACGGGAGTTTCGAAATAGGTTTCAGCCTGATTTTGACGCGGTCAAAATCTGTTTCCGGTAAGGGAAACGTCAACACTCCAAATCTAGCTTCTTCCATTTTGGTAGACTGGGTGCTTTCCGTTTCCGGAATTTTCTGCCAGGTCTGCTGATCACCAGTCCAAATTTCCACTTTTTCAGGGGGAAAGATGTAGGCGTTCTCGTTTAGAAGAATACTGATGCTGATCTCTTTTGGGCTATTGTTTTTTTCCAAAAATATCTCAAGCTCCAGAGGGGATTCGTTAAATCCAAGCCAGTTACCCGACCCATGGGTAGTCTTTCCCTTTTCATGGTCAAAGAGGGAGCTGGCTCCGTTGGCTTTGTAGCGCCCGTTGCCTTCGTAGGCCAACTGGTAGGACACAGGGACTATGCCCGCTTTGAAAAAGACATCCTTGGTAGGCGTACTGCCAATCCAGTCGGCGGCAAAGGCTTTGGCCCGAAACTCCCCGGTTTTTTTAAGCCAAATCGGATCGGAATACAATGGACTGCTTATGCTATCGGGTTCCGTGCCGTCTGTCGTGTATCGGATCTCCGCCGTACGGATGGGGTGGGAGAGAACCAGCTCCATGGAGTCTTGGAAGAAAACCTTGTCAAAGGTGACTTTGGGAGGATTTAGCGGATAGATGACTCCCTTGCCGTCGTATCCAAAGTCTATTTGTGCTGTGGAAAGGGCTTGGCTCAAACGGTTTTTGGAGTCTTCGTCCAGGCCCGAATTCCAGAGAAAAAGTTTTTTGACTTGGCTCAGCTTGCCCAAAATCGTTACAGCATCCGGTCCGAGCTTGTTTCCGGAGATGGCGAGATTTCTCAGGTTTTCCAAACCTTCCAGGTTGGAAAGTTGACCTGCTTTGACATCCGTGAAGTTTAATTGCAGTTCTTCTAGATTTGGAAAATCACGCAGAAAACCCAAATCGACCTGATCCAACGGCATCCGGTTGAGGTTGAGTTTGACGATCTGCTCGCGGATGGTTTTTAGATCCTTGAGTGATGTAGGATCAAAGGCCGAGGTGCCATAGTAGGCGACCTCCAGGGCAGGTGAGCCTGGAAAGACGGGATTTACCTTTCGGAAAAAGTTGTTTAGCTCTGCGATGTCCGAATCGGATGCCGCGTCGAAGGTATAGGATTTTTGATTGGAAAACTTGTTGGAAGCCAATTGGAAAAGCGGCGCGTCGGAAGGAAGTTCGGTTACTTTTTGTTCGAAAGAACTGCCGGATTCCACCCATAGCTGGAGTATTTCCAGCTCTTCGTCGGTAAGCTGTGCCTTGTTCTTGGGAGGCATGTGCTCTTTGGAGTTTTCGGGAAGGTTTATGCGTTGGATGAGCAGGGATTCCCCAGGGTCTCCAGGCACGATAAGCGGCCCATTTTTTCCGCCTTTTTGCAGACCAGCCAAGTCATCCATTCGCAACTCGCCTTTGACCTTGCCATCCTTGTGACATGCGATACACTTTGCCTCCAGGATCGGCCGAACCATGTGCTGGAAAACCTCAGCATCGTCCAGAGCGACAAATTCCACTTCATTTTGTAGCACAGGGGCTAAGAGGAAGTTTTCCCCATGGGTAAGGTCAGCGCCAAAATGCCCGGTCAGCGTAATTGTCAAAGCCAGGGTGACAGTGGTGATTTTCAAGAAGTTGCCTGTCTGCTTTCGGTAGAAGTAAATCAGCATCGCCAAGCCAAGTGAAGCTATCCCTAGCCATTGATGCCAGATGAGAACGTCTCCGTCATAGCCCTCGTTGGCAAGCAGCAAGCCTGCCAGCACGGTGATGCCGGTAAGATTGGCTCCCAAGAGCAGTATCCACGCCCCGGCGGCTTTTAGTTTTTCATCCTTGAGCCAAAGCAACACGACTGCCATCAGCAAGAGTACAATCGGAAAATGGAGAATCAGCGGATGGGCCCGCCCCAAAACTTGAAGTGGTGCTGGTATCGACAGACTGTCTACGGCAAAGCTCAGAATAAGGGCAAGACCGAGCCAGAAGAAAAGCAGGTTTTCAAGGAAAGCGGCAATACGGGATACTTTGGGCATGGTGGGGAATTAAGCAATCAGGTCTTTTACTACTTTGCCGTGCACATCGGTGAGGCGATACCTTCTTCCGAGGTGTTTGTAGGTCAGTTTTTCGTGGTCTATGCCCATGAGATGCATGACCGTCGCCTGGAAGTCGTGGACGTGGACTGGATTTTCGGTGATGTTGTAGCCAAAGTCGTCGGTTTCGCCATAGACCATTCCGGACTTCACGCCACCGCCGGCCATGAAGATGGAGAAGGCCCTTGGATGGTGGTCTCTTCCGTAGTTTTCGGGCATGATCTTCCCTTGACAGTAGTTGGTCCTTCCAAACTCACCGCCCCAGATAATCAAGGTCTCGTCCAAAAGTCCGCGTTGTTTCAAATCCGTAATCAGACCAGCGGTGGCTTGATCTACATCCTTGGCCTGTCCGATCATCTGATTCGGCAGGTTGTCGTGGGCATCCCAACCTTGGTGGTAAAGCTGGACGAAGCGTACACCGTTTTCGGAGAGCTTTCTGGCCAAAAGACAATTGGCGGCATAGGTTCCCGGTACCAGACAGTCAGGACCGTAGAGCTTCACTACACTGTCGGGCTCTTTGGAGGTGTCGGTGATCTCAGGAACGGCCGTCTGCATGCGATATGCCATCTCGTATTGTTGCACCTTGGCGGTGATTTGAGGATCGTTAAATTCCCTATAGTTCAGGTCGTTCATCGCCGCGATTTGGTCGATCATCTTGCGACGCTGATCGCGGCTCATGCCATTGGGATCAGAAAGATAAAGAACCGGGTCTTCCGAATTTGAAAACTGGACGCCTTGGTGGGTGGCGTCTAGGAATCCGTTGCTCCAGAGCTTGGAGTATACGCCTTGTCCATTTCCTTTGCCTCGGCTGAGTAGGACGCAAAAGGCCGGAAGGTTGGCGTTTTCGCTGCCCAGGCCGTAGCTCAGCCATGAACCCATGCTGGGTCGGTTGCCTACCTGTGCGCCAGTCTGGAAGAAAGTCAAGGCGGGATCATGGTTGATGGCCTCGGTGTGCATGGACTTCACGATGAGGAGATCGTCCACCACGCTGGAGATATGCGGGAAAAGCGAGGAAATCCAAGCCCTGCTTTCTCCATATTGATTAAAGCCAAAGTAGGACCCGACGAGCGGGAAAGAGGTCTGTCCGGCGGTCATTCCGGTAAGCCGCTGTCCGCCGCGGATGGAGTCCGGAAGCTCCTGTCCAAAGTTTTTGGTCAAAAGCGGCTTGTAATCGAACGTTTCCAATTGGGAGGGAGCACCATTTTGGAAGAGATAGATGATTCTTTTTGCCTTAGGGGCAAAATGCGGCAAGGCGCGCATCAGACCATCTTCGGCTTCCTGTTTTCCGCTAAACAAATCGGGTATCAGCAGAGAGCCCAACGCTACGCTTCCTATTCCCAAACTAAGCCTGGAGAGAAATTTTCTTCTGTTGTGATTCAGCCCCTGCTCTAATATTTCCTTTTCCATCTCAGCTTTTGGTTATAGTCTCCTCCAGGTTATACATGCTCACGATCACCTGCATCAAAGCGGCATTTTCGGGCGTTATGGCTTTTTCAATCATAGGATATTCGCCGACATCAAGTGTCTTTTTCGCACTCTCCGGGTCGGCCTTGAATTCCTCGAGTACACCTTCGTAATACTCCGTCAGAAGATCCCTTTCCTCGGATTTCATTTCCCGGCAAAGAATGCGTTTAAATGCCTGTGAAATTGCTTCTTCGCCTGTGTAGCTTTCCGAAAGCTTGGTCGCCAATACCCGCGATGCCTCCAGCACCATGGGGTCATTCATCATGACCAGTGCTTGCAAAGGCGTATTGGTTCGATTTCGGCTGATCTCGCAGCGGTCCCGGTTACTGGAGTCAAAGATGATTGCCTTGGGAGGAGGCACGGTCAGCTTGATGAAATTGTAGATGCCACGGCGGTAGAGTTTGTTGCCGCTATCTTGGATATAGGTGGCCAAAGTGCCCCTTCCAGAGGTTGCCGCCTCCCAAAGTCCGGAGGGCTGATATGGCTTCACACTGGGCCCGCCTATCTCTGAATGAAGCAAGCCACTGCTGGCCAGCACCAAGTCTTGGATGTTCTCCGCTGGAAGTCTGAGTCTCGGGGCTCTAGAAAGGTATAGATTGTCCGGATCGATCTTCAAGTGGTCCTTGGTGACTGCCGCCGATTGGCGGTAAGTGGACGACAGCATGATCTGCTTCAGCAAACGTTTGATATCCCAGCCGTTTTCCATGAAGTCAGCCGCAAGCCAATTCAGCAGCTCGGGATGGGTAGGCAGGTCACCCTGCATCCCAAAGTCACCCGAAGACTTGACGATGCCTTTTCCGAAAATTTCCTGCCAGATCAAATTCACAAAGACCCTGGAGGTTAGCGGGTTGTTTCTGTTTGTTGCCCATTTTGCCAATCCAAGACGGTTTTTTTCGAGATTTTCGGGAAACTCAAAAATCGAAGCGGGAGTGGATACATCGACAGAATCGGTAGGCGCATCATACACGCCACGATCCAAAATGTAGGTGGTGCGCTTCACCTCATTTTCTCCCATCACGGACACGCTTAGTTTGGTGGTGTCGGAGTGGTTGATGAAGCTCATGATGCCGTCAAGGTCGGTTCGGTCTATCCAGAGTATGGGAGTCTTGGCGGGCTTGGACTGGCTCACGTCTCCTTCGAAGCCTTTCTCCTTGGAGTTGTTGAAGAAGGCGAAGAGTTCATAATATTCCTTCTGCGAAAAGGGATCGTATTTATGGTCATGGCACTGCGCGCACTCCATCGTAATCCCAAGAATTCCTTTGCTGAATGTATTGGTCTTGTCCAAGACGTACTCGATGCGGTATTCCTCTGGGATAATTCCTCCCTCCTCGGTGTATTTGTGGTTTCTGTTGAAAGCGGTCGCCAGAATTTGCTCTTTGGTTGCATTTGGGAGCAGATCCCCCGCCAGTTGCCAAGTGAGGAATTGATCATAAGGCATGTTTTCGTTGAAGGCGTGGATGACCCAGTCGCGATAAGGCCACTGGGACCGGACTTCATCGTCCTGATATCCGTAGCTGTCGGCATAGCGGGAAATGTCCATCCAGAGCACCCCGAGCTTTTCGCCAAAGGCCGGTTGGGCGATCAATTCATCCAATAGCTTATCGTAGCTGTTTTCACCGGAAAAGTCCGCATACTTGTCCAGCAACTCTGGCGTAGGAGGCAAGCCGGTCAAATCCAAACTTGCACGTTTGATTAGTTCATGGGGCTTGGCTTCCGGATTTGGCTCCAATTTTTTGGAGATTATTTTCTTATAGACGAAGGCGTCTATTTCACCATTCCCCCATTCGCTTTGGGGTACGGTCGGCTTTTCCACTTTCAAGAATGCCCAATGCGGCTCATACTTTGCGCCTTGTTCAATCCACTTTTTGATCAGTGCAATTTCCTCTGGCGAGAGTGAAAGATTTGATTCTGGTGGCGGCATCAGCTCGCCTGGATCTTCGGAAGTGATACGATGGTACACGGCGGATTCCTCCGGTTTTCCTGAGACCAGTGCAAACATCCCGGGACTTTCCTTAAGACCCTTAAAGGCACCTTCTTCCGTGTCCAGTCGCAGGTCCGCTTCACGCTTGTTTGCGTCTGGCCCGTGGCAGGCAAAACACTTGTCTGATAGGATGGGACGGATGTGGAAGTTGTAGCTGATCTGGTCGGAACCTGCTAAATCTACCGAATTGGGCTCCTTTTGTCCACAGCTCCACAGACCGCCCAGCGATGCAATAAGCATCAGGGGAAGATAGGCTTTTCGGAAAGACATTTTTGGAATTTATTGTTTGACGGGAAAAAGTTAATGAAAAATTTTAAAATAGTGCGGATGCCCAAAGGAAATTAAAGGGACACCAGCTTGCTCAAAGAAATAGTTTTTTAATCTCCTAATTTCTTCGCTGTTGACCTTGGCTTGAGTTGGTGGGCCTTTGTGCTAATCAATGAAAGCGTCCGGCTTTTTGGTGGCTATCGCAGCGTCCAGGAGAGGGAGGGCTAATTTTCGTTAGGATTGACATTTGTCAAACTTTTGCGGAAACTGACGAGAAATATAATTGATAGCATCTTCGAAGTCCTAAAATCCCCATATTTGTCGTTCCGGTAAGTTTTGGTGCATTTGACCAAGTTTTTCCGCAGAATTATTTGGATGACTCCAGACCATCCGAAAGGAAAAATCACCGATTCTCAAGTTTCCGACATGCAAATGGAACTTTTGGACAGATTTGGCTGGGCTATTGAAAACGACCAACTATTTAAATGAAAGCAATCTTTACCTTCCTGGGCCTTGTCCTGGTTTTTTTTGCGGTTTCCGCCCAGCAAAAAACTGATCCCAACGCACTACCGGGTCTATTGGAGAGGTATTATGAATTATCGGGAAAGCGTCTGTTGATTCTCGACAAGGACGTCGCCGCTCTGAATGCTGTGACTGTGGGGGATTTGGAGATTTTGCCTGAGGCGCTTACGGGCGGAACTCCTTACTCATTTTTTGCTTTTCGCGAGAGCTACGTGGTGATCTACCCTGCTTATCTCAGAGAAAGGTACCGGCAGACTACCGACGGTTCCGTAGCAGCGGACGAAAAGAAGATATTTACTATAAAGGGCAAGATCCGCGACAATGAAATGAAGACCATGTTGCCGGGCGCACTTTTTTCCATTCCGCAGCTTGAATTGGCGGCGCAGGCTGATGTCAGGGGAGAGTTTACCATCGATATTCCAGAGGGTACTTATATCGGCTACTTCAGCTCCATGGGCAAGCAGACCGAGCAGAGAATCCTGAAGATCTACAGAGATCAAGATATTGACGTGACGCTTTTTGAGTCGGTGAGCGAGCTGGATTTGGTTACCGTGACGGACCGAGCTATCGATGCCAATGTGATGAGCACCCTTCCCGGCGCTACCCGACTGCCCATGGAGGAGCTGAAACTGCTGCCGCCGCTTTTGGGAGAGGTGGACGTGGTCAAGAGCATGCTTTTGCTTCCGGGCGTCTCTACTGTGGGAGAGGGGGCTTCCGGCTTCAATGTGCGTGGGGGTGGAGTGGACCAAAATCTCATCCTTATGGACGGCACGCCGGTATTCAACCCTTCTCACATGTTTGGCTTTTTCAGCATCTTCAACCAAGATGCGGTCAACGATGCAACTCTATACAAAGGTGACATTCCAGCCGCCTATGGAGGCAGACTGAGTTCGGTTTTGGATATCAAAACCAAAGCTGGCGATACTGAGCGCTGGTCGCTCAATGGTGGCGTAGGCTTTCTCTCAAGTAGGCTAGGATTCAACGGTCCCTTGAGTGAGAAGACCCAAGTGATGGCCACGGCACGAGCCGCCTATCCGACTTGGGTGCTGCAAAAGATCCCCAATCCCAGCGTGAATGGAAGCAGCACCAATTTTCTCGATGGAAATCTGCGCATAGACCATACTATCAATGAGCGAAACAGCCTAGTGCTTAGCGCTTACACAAGCACGGATTATTTCCGATTCGATTCCGACACCGCTTACACTTGGCAGACGAATCTTGCGAGCCTAAAATGGAAAGCTTATTGGGGCGAAAACCTTGGGACTGAAATCAATCTTAGCTATTCGGGCTACCGCTACTCTGTCTTGGGAGAGCGAACTCCCTTGGACTTTGAACTGCGGTCGTCCATTGACTACATCGGCTTGCAGCAGCAGTTTGAGTGGTCGGGGGAAAAGCTCGAGGGACTGCAATTTGGCTATCAGATCGGCTCCTACCAGATGGGTATGGGAGACCTAAAAGCCAATTCTTCCGAAAGCCTAGTCAATCCTGAACTGATCCAGGATGAGCAAGGCTTGGAAGGTGCGGTGTACTTCCAAATGCCATGGAAAATCAATGATCGGCTGGAGGGACAGGCAGGATTGCGCTATTCGCATTTTGCGGCGATGGGGCCAAAGGAAGTCTACCTTTATCAATCTGGCGTTCCAATGGAACCAGAGACGATAACCGATACGGTCTATTACAATTCTGGGGAGGTCATCAAATCTTATGGGGGATTTGAGCCGAGGTTGACGCTGAGGTATGCATTCACGGAGGATTTTTCCCTCAAGGCATCGGTCAACCGAAGTATTCAATACCTGCACCTGCTGACCAACAATTTTGCGTCGGCGCCAGTGGATCTTTGGAAGCTAAGCGACAGCTACGTTCAGCCCCAGAAATCTTGGCAATATGCCCTAGGCCTGTACAAAAACCTGAACCAGAACAAGATTGAAACCTCACTCGAACTTTATTATAAGGACATGCCGAGCATCGTGGAGTACAGGGACGGCGCAGAGCTTTTTCTAAATCCAAACCTAGAGACGGATCTGGTGATGGGAAGCGGCTATGCCTATGGTTCTGAGTTTTTGGTCAAAAAAAACGGGGGCAAGGTGAATGGCTGGGTCTCCTACACTTACAGCCGAACGCTGAGAAAAGTGGCACCTGAATTCGGCGAACCGATCAACAACGGTGAGTATTTTCCAGCCAACTGGGACCAGCCCCACGATGTGACTGTGGTGGCGACTTGGCAGCCTGTGAAGAGGGTGTCCTTCAATGCTACCTTCAACTATCGTACGGGTCGTCCTATCACGCTGCCGAGTGGGATCTATGATATTGGCGGAGAGATTGTGATCGACTATCAGGAGAGAAATCAGGCGAGAATTCCCGACTATCACCGGCTGGACTTGGGCTTGACCTATTATTTCTATCAAAAGAAAAACAGCGACTTCCGCAGCTACATCACCTTTTCTGTGTACAATGCCTACGGCAGGAGAAATGCATTCTCCTGGTTTTTCCAGCCCTCGCCAGAGGTGGGTATTCCAAAGTCCTATCGCCTAGCGGTGATCGGCACCATGATTCCTTCGGTCACTTACAATTTCTCCATCCGATGAAAAAGCAGTATACGATAGCGGCGCTGCTTTTGGCTTTACTGTCGGTTTCCTCGTGTGTAGATGAGATTAACTTGGAAATCGTAGAGTCCAATCAGGCGCTGGTAGTCGATGCCTGGATGGGCAATGTCCCAGAGGATACCTATGTCAAGATCTACCGAACCGTCCCATATATGTCAGGGATCCTAAATCCCGACTATCTCAGCGTCCCGGTGACACGTGTTGAAATTGAGGAAAAAGATGGCCAAACCATTCCTTTCAGCCAAGTGGAGCCTACCGTGTTCAAACAGACTTGGAGTTTCCAGCCCAGCCCGGGAAAATCCTACCGACTCCTCGTTGAAACGGCAGAGGGAGAGGTGTTTGAAAGCAGTTGGGAAGTGATGCCTCCTTTGGTGGAGATTGAGGATATAGTGGCTAAAGCCATTGAAAAGGAGGTGATGCTGACCTCCGGAGCCGAGCCATTTTTCCAAACCCAGACTTTTGCCGAAGTACGGGCTAAACTAACCGATCCTGGTCTTGGCGAATTTGGATACCTGATCCGAACCTCGGGAATCACCGAACTGTATACCAGTTCCAGCAATGATCGTTGCCGATGCGTTTGCTTTGAAGATGATCCGGACATCTTTGCTGGAATGAATGTGGTATCCAACAAGAACTTCCAAGGAGTATCCTTTCAAGCAACGATCGGAGACGTCTCGCTCAGCTATCTCGGGCGATATTTTGTGAGTACGAAAGTAAAAACCCTGAACAAATCCGGGCTGGATTACCTCAACCGGGTGAACGATCAGCAACGTAACACCGGAAGTATCTTTGATCCAGCGCCCTCTCGGGTAAAGGGAAACATCAAGAAAAAGGGAGCTGAAAACGAGACCGTTCTCGGTGGGTTTTTCCTTTTTCAAGAGAGCCAACATGAGCAAATGCTCTATCGCAGCCAAATAAGGTCAAGTGCGATCGGCCTTAACCACCGGATAGAACCACTTCCAGTCGTGGTAGGCAGCTGCACGGAGTATTACTTTGGAGCTACTGCTATTCCGCCAGATCCTTTTTTGCCCTAAGCTTCGCAAAAGTATTAGAGACCTTTTACCGAGATTTATGAGATATATAGTTCAGTTCAATTCATCATTCGAAAACAGTCAGGGAAAAAGATGGGTAAAGTAGGAATAGGTATAATCCTCTTGTGCTTGGTGCTGACGGCTTGCATAGACGAGATTTATCTAAGTGTCCCGTCCTCAGAGTCCAACCTCGTGATCGATGCTTGGCTTGGCCGCACCTCAGAACAGTCCTATGTGCGTGTATACCGGTCTACTCCGTTTCTTTCCGGTACACGTGAGCCCAGGTATTCCAAAGTGCCCACCTCCGAAATCTACGTGGAGGATGAGACAGGGGGGCGAGTCTATTTCCGAAACACCTCAGATACCACACTGGCCTACTGGCCTAGCAAGGGCCAGGTTTTTCCCTCCGGAAGAAAATATCGCCTTCATCTGACTACCCAGCAGGGGAAATACGAGTCCGATTGGGTGCTGATGCCAGAGGCTACTACAGAGGGGGATTTTCAAATCGTCGCCAGAGAAAAACTGGTATACGTCATTTCCGGGAATACGCCTATTCAGGTACCTGGTACGACTGCAGAGCTAAACCTGAACCTTACCAACTCATCCATGGAAGAGGTCGGCTATCTGATCGAGGCCAAGGGCATTTCTGAGGTGTTTACCACAGGTGGTCCGGAAAATTGTGTCTGCAATTGCTACCTTGACCAGCCTTATATTTTTACTGGAATGAACTTGGAGTCCAGCGGAACCCGCAACAGCCCAAAGCCAGTGACGCTAGCGGAACTCGAAATCACTTCACTCGGGAGATTCTACCTTCAATCCACTATCAAAACTGTATCCAAGGCCAATTTGGACTACCTTCAACAGATCAACAAACAACAGCGGAGTACGGGAAGCATCTTTGATCCAGCACCCTTCAAGATCAGGGGTAATGTCAAGAATGTAAACCATCCCGAGCAGGAAGTATTGGGAAACTTCACAGTTTTTCAGGAAAACACTTTTAACCAGATGATCTATCGTGCGGAGATTTATCGTCATTATCCCGAGTTGACATTCGCTTTTGATCTCACTCCACATCTGGAGGCTCCGGATGACAGTTGCCACGATGTGTATGAAGATGCCCTACCCGAAACCCCCGAACCGTTTTTGCCATGAGAGTAAGATTTATCCTCTTCGTCTTCCTTATTTGCTGGCCCTTGAAGCCTTTACTTTCGGCGCAAGTTGACCTGCAAAGCGAGGAGCTCGAAAATTTTCTAGTGATCACTGACCGGGACTTTTACCTTTCCGGAGACCGGATCTGGTTTGCCGCCAAGTTGCTTAAAAACCACGATAGCTACCGGTACAGCAAGTTGGCCTACATCGCTGTTTTGGATGGATCTGGTAAGCCTATTCACGAGGAAAAGATGCTGATGACTGGTCAGGATATGGTCTATGGTGACGTTTTTATACCAGAGACGGCCCAATCGGGAGTGTTTGCGATAGTCGTGTACACCAAATGGATGTCCAACTACCAAGACTTCCCTATTGCGAAAAAGGAGTTTTTGGTTACCAATCCCACGGCAACCCGGGCGGAGGGTGAGCCAGCTTTGTTTTGGGAAAAAATTCCATTTGCAAACGCTCCTGTAAGCCTTTACCATACCTCCAGCCAAGCGGAGGTAATCGAGATACAGGATCTTTCGGGAAATACGCTCGAGGTGCTCGAATCAGTTGCTCCTCTGCAAAAGGTACTCTCGAAAGTCAAACCGTCGGGTTCTTATCGCATCATTTTCCGAAATAGGGAGCATAGGATTTATCCGCAGGGCTGGTTTTGGGATCCCGCTGAGTTTGCCCTGATTTCCAACCTGACAGCACAAAAAGTCAAAGTCGTGACTCACAAGGACTGGACGGTGTTGGAGGAGTTGGAGGCTGACGGAGGTAAGACTCAGCTCAACAAGACGCTTTACCAAAATCTTGACTCATTCATGATTTCTGTAGTGGACGATGCAGGCCGTCTGGTCTGGACGTATCAGGCGCAATTGCCAGCCACAAGCCAAGGGCAGCTGCAGGTCAGTTCCAAGGGCGAAGTGGGCGAGGGGATGAAGCTGGACTTGACGGGATTTCCCCAGCAGTATAAGAGCGGGCTGGTCATGGCTGTAAGGGAGGAGGATGCGCAGGTATCTGAATTCGTGGAAATCCTCAACCATCCCAATTGGGAAAGCCTAACATCCAAAAATACAAAGCCTAATTTGGTAGCCGCGCTGGACGATATTGTCGAAAATCCCCGGTTGCTAAAGGACTACAGTCCAATGTTTGACTATAAGGTATGGTCTGTATCCATTGCGGATCGCTTCAAGAGCTCAGCAGCACCGGCAAGAGTGGGATTCGCACTGCCTACTACTCTGATTGAAGAGGAGATCGACCGAAGGGTCTATCAGGAACACTTTGAAATCGGCGATGAAGTAGCCTCCTTGCAGTCGCCCTTTACCCCAGACAGAGTTTACAAGCTTGAGGATTACGAGGAGTTTTCTGACTTGGAGTCGCTGATCAAGGAGATCATTCCACAGGTTCGTTTGAAGAAAACAAGTTCTGGAGGAGGGAAGGAGATCTTCGCTGCCAACACGGACAATCAGCACGTGAAGTTTAACAAAAAACCTTTGGTACTGATTGATTTTTATCGACCTGCATCTCTAGACGAACTGTGGAATATCGATCTAACTACCCTGGATCGTATAGAGCTCTACTACCATAGATCCACCGTAGAAGCCACTAATCTTGGTGAGGCCGTAGGCGACGGCCTGTTGGTCCTATATACCAAAAACAACAGCTACTTTTTGAAAAACAACGTGCCAAAGCAGCGATACTTCCTTTCGGATGTGAGCGTTCCCCGTATTCAGGACTATTCCAATCGTATGGTCAAAGTCGCCACGGCAAATCCACTTCAATACTTGGATCCGAGCTTGACCTTTGAGCGGGGCAAGAGCCGGGCGGAAAATCTCCGGTTCGATACTGCGGGAGATTGGGTAGTTCAGACTTGGCTCTTCGGAAATTCCGAATTCGAGAAACTCCAAAGAAAAATAGAGGTAGAGCCTTAGCGAATAGTTAAAAAAAAACAGCCGCTCGTATTCGAGCGGCTGCTTTCGTTTGTATAGAGTTTGAATTTCAGGCTTTGAAAACTGAGAAGTCAAAAGTTTCGAGAAACTTGGTGGTGAAGTTCCCTTCTTTAAACTGTTCGTTTTCCAACAAGGCGATGTGGAAGGGGATGGTCGTTTTGATCCCATCGATCACAAACTCTTCCAAGGCGCGCTTCATCCTCACGATCACTTCCTCTCTGGATTGACCACTTACAATGAGTTTCGCAATCATGGAGTCGTAATTCGGCGGGATCACGTAGCCTGCATACACGTGGGAATCCACTCTCACTCCGCGTCCACCAGGGATATGAAGGTTGAGGATCTTGCCCGGACTTGGTCGGAATCCATGGGCCACATCTTCGGCATTGATTCGGCATTCCATCGCATACAGCTTCGGAAAATAGTTTCTGCCAGAAATGGTCTCGCCCGCAGCAACTTTGATTTGCTCTTTGATGAGGTCAAAATCGGTGACTTCTTCCGTAATTGGGTGCTCCACCTGAATTCTGGTGTTCATCTCCATAAAGTAGAAGTTGCGGTTTTTGTCAACCAAAAACTCGATCGTCCCCGCGCCTTCATAGCCGATGGCTTCCGCGCCTTTGATTGCCGCTTTGCCCATGGCATCACGAAGTTCATCCGTGATGAAAGGAGAAGGAGTCTCTTCGACCAATTTTTGGTGTCTTCGCTGGATGGAGCAATCGCGCTCCGACAGGTGGCAAGCTTTTCCAGTCTTGTCTCCGACTATTTGGATTTCGATGTGACGCGGTTCTTCCACGAATTTCTCAAGGTAGAGTCCGTCGTTTCCAAAGGCTGCACCAGATTCCATTTTGGCATCGTCCCAGGCCTTTTTGAATTCCTTGTCTTCTTTGACGATGCGCATTCCGCGGCCACCGCCTCCAGCGGTTGCCTTCAGAATCACAGGATAGCCCATTTCGTTGGCAATCTTTAAGCCTTGCTCGATGGAGTCGAGCAATCCATCGGAGCCCGGAATGGTAGGTACGCCGGCAGCTTTCATGGTTGCCTTGGCAGTCGCCTTGTCGCCCATTTTGGCGATCATATCTGGAGACGCGCCGATGAATTTGATCCCGTATTCTTCACAGATCCTGGAAAACTCTGCGTTTTCGGAAAGGAACCCGTATCCGGGGTGGATGGCATCCGCGTTGGTGATTTCGGCGGCAGCGATGATTCTTGGAATATTCAGGTAGGATTCGCGGCTAGGAGCGGGACCGATGCAGACGGCTTCGTCAGCAAATCGGACATGTAGACTGTCCTTGTCCGCGGTGGAGTAAACGGCCACGGTCTTGATCCCCATCTCCTTGCAGGTGCGGATCACGCGAAGCGCAATTTCCCCTCGATTTGCAATCAATATTTTGTTAAACACGGTCTAGTTCTGTTTAGTGAAAAAATCAACCCGCCGGATCTACCAAGAACAAAGGCTGATCGTACTCTACCGGAGTGGCATTGGAAACGAGGATTTTTACGATTTTGCCCGACACCTCGGATTCAATCTCGTTGAAGAGCTTCATGGCTTCGATGATACAGACGGTTTGGCCTGCCTTCACCGAAGATCCTTCGCTGACGAAGGCTGGAGAGTCGGGATTTGGAGTCAGGTAGAAGGTGCCGATCATCGGGGATTTGATCTCTACCAAGTTGGAAGGAGTAGCGGCTGGGGTAGCTGAGGGAGCAGCAGCTGGTGCTGGAGCTGCGGCGACTGGAGCCGGAGCTGGAGCCGGAGCAGCTGGAGCGGCAGCATGTACTACTTGCGCGCTCTCGGCGTATTTTTTAATGGAAAGTTCGAATTCCTCGGTCTTGATTTTGACCTCTGCCAGGCCGGAATTGGAGATGTAGTCAATCAATTCCTGGATCTCTTTAGCTTTCATAGGGTTCTTTTTTGGTACAATGTCTTGAGACATCTTGATTTGGGTTAAAAACAGAAAAGCTGCATAATTTAAGCAAATCGTGCAGCTATTAATATTTATTTTACTCTTTCTGAATACGAGCCGTCTCGGGTATCCACCTTGATCATGATGTCCTGATCCACGAAGAGCGGTACCATGACGGTAGCGCCGGTCTCCACAATGGCAGGTTTCAAGGCGTTGGTAGCGGTGTCGCCCTTGATGCCTGGCTCGGTGTAGGTGATCATCAGTTCTACAAACGGGGGCAATTCAACTGACAGCGGAGTTTCGTTTTCCGCATGTACGAGAATGTCGACAAGCTGCCCATCTTTGAGTAGGTTTGGACGTTCTATCAGCCGCTCTTCGAGTGGCATCTGCTCGAATGTCTCCGTATCCATGAAGTTGTACCCCATGTCGTCTTTGTAGAGAAACTGATGGGGTCTTTTTTCCACGCGGGCGGTAGTGACTTTCTCGCCGGCGTTAAAGGTTTTTTCCAGGGTCTTGCCAGTTCTCAGGCTTTTCAGTTTGGTACGCACGAAGGCTGCTCCTTTTCCTGGTTTCACGTGCTGGAATTCGACGATCGAAAAGATGTCGTTGTTCATTTCCAGACAGAGTCCATTCTTAAAATCCGCAGTACTTGCCATAATATTGAGTTTTGTTCTGTTTGTTTATTTTGGATCGTAGGCCCACTTCAGGTAGATGGAGCCCCAGGTAAAGCCGCCACCGAAGGCAGCCAGTATGAGGTTGTCGCCTTTTTTCAGTTGCCTTTCGTACTCCCAAAGGCACAGTGGGATAGTGGCAGCAGTCGTGTTGCCATAGCGCTCGATGTTCATCATGACCTTGTCTGACCCTACGCCCATGCGGTTGGCAGTTGCATCGATGATTCGCTTGTTGGCCTGATGCGGCACGAGCCAGGCAATGTCTTCTCCGGTCAGTCCGTTTCTTTCCATCACCTCTGCGCTCACATCAGCCATGTTGGTCACGGCAAACTTGAAAACGGTGGAGCCTTCCTGGTAGGCGAAGTGCTCCCGCGCTGCCAAGGTTTCGGCCGTGGCGGGCTTGCGGCTGCCTCCAGCCTTCATGTGCAGGTAGGGTGCTCCAGCTCCGTCAGACTTGAGAATGGTGTCCATGACTCCCAGTTTCTCGCTGGTCGGTTCTAGCAAAACAGCTCCCGCTCCGTCACCAAAGAGGATGCAGGTAGTCCGATCTTGGTAGTCGACGATCGCCGACATCTTGTCAGCGCCAATGACCACCACCTTTTTGTGTGTTCCATTTTCGATGAACTGGGCACCGAGCTGCAGGGCATATAGAAATCCGGAGCAGGCAGCACTGATGTCAAAGCTGTAGGATTTTTTGGCACCGACCATATCTGCGATGATGTTGGCCGAGGAGGGAAAAGGCATGTCTGGGGTGACGGTCGCGCAGATGATCAGCTCGATGTCCATCGGATCTGTTCCTGTTTTTTCCAAGAGTCCTTTTACCGCGGCCGCTCCCATTACAGAGGTACCTTGGTTTTCTCCTTTCAGGATTCTTCTTTCCTTGATGCCAGTGCGGGATACAATCCACTCATCATTGGTCTCGACGAGGGTTTCAAGCTCCTGATTTGTCAGCCGGTATTCGGGTACATAGCCTTCTATGCCGGTGATCATGGCTCTTATTTTGTCCATTTGTATAGGTTTAATTGGAGCAGGAATAGCTATAGATGCCCCAAAATGGGTTGTTTGTATTTCAGGCATGGCCCGAGGAAGGCCAAAAATAGTACAATGCCATCTGACCACCAAAACCTAAGCGCCCACATTGGCTAAACTCCTTGCAAGTCAGGTCTTTTCAGTTTGTGAAAACAAAAAATCCACTCCTTTGCGGGAGTGGATTTATAGGTGTTGGAGTCGGAGTGCAATTAAGCCCTTACCTCTTTTTCGATGATTACCTGTCCTTTGTAGTACAATTTGCCATCAAGCCAGAATGCTCTGTGAGGCAGGTGCATTTCGCCGGTAGTTGGGCATTTCGCCAATCCCGGAGCTTCCAGTTTGTAATGAGTTCTTCTTTTATCTCTTCTGGTTTTCGAAATTTTGCGTTTAGGATGTGCCATTTTATGCGTGGTTTATGATTGTTCTTTGTTTTTTAACTTCATCAATTGTTCCCATCGGGGATCGACAGGCTTGGTTTCTTCCTTCGAGTCAGGAGTTTCGTCCTCGGTTTCACCCTCCAATTCATCGTCGATGTACACATATCCTCCGTCTACGTCCAAGTCTTCATCGTCCAGCTCGTTTAGGTAGTCTGGATGGATTTTCTTGGCCGGTAGAGCCAGCAGGATAAATTCATAGATCAGCTGCGCCACATTGATCGTGGGTGTATCCCGGGTGATCATATAGACGTTTTCATCTATCTCCTGCTCTTCGCCGCCATACTTGTAGATCATCTTTTCGGTGAAATCCAAGGGATGATCAAACAACTCCAGGCTGCGGTCGCAGGTCAACTGCACAGTGCCTTTGATGTGGAAAGTGAGCTCAATTACATTAGCCCCTTTGTCCATGATGACCCGTGTGGTCAGCTTTCCTTTTTCGACAATTTCGTTGTCTTCGAAGTTTTGGAAAAAAGAATCCCCAATTTCAAAGTCGATTTCGTGCTTTCCTTCTTTGAACTTAATGATCTCAATATCAAAGCTTTTCCAGAATTTCACGATTTGTCCTCCCGATTTAAGACCGCAAATGTAGGTAATAATTTAAAATTGCTAAAGCGGATCTTAAAATAATATTTGGTTTTTGGCTTTGTTTTTAAACTTAAACTGCTCAGGTTTCCACTTCCTCTGGTTCGTGGTGGTTAATGATGTCCGCTGCCAAAAACAAAGCAGCTCGCATCGAACCTTCATCCGCCACGTTTTTTCCTGCGATGTTGTAGGCAGTGCCATGGTCGGGAGAGGTGCGAATGACTGGCAATCCGGCAGTAAAATTCACCCCCGAGCTAAAGGCGATGGACTTGAACGGAATCAATCCCTGATCGTGGTACATTGCGAGCACTCCGTCAAACTTTTTGTGGTGCATCATCCCAAAGAAGCCGTCTGCAGGATAGGGGCCAAAGACCATTTTGTTTTGGTCCTTGAGCTCGCGGATGGCGGGTTTGATGACCTTTTCTTCCTCTTCGCCCAGCAGCCCATCCTCGCCGGCATGCGGATTCAATCCGAGGATGGCGATTTTGGGCTTGTTGATCCCAAAGTCTGTCTCGAGACTTTTCAGAAAAATGTTCGCTTTCTGAAGAATACGTTCTTTGGTGATGGCTTGCGGGACTTTTGCCAAAGGCAGATGGCCAGTCGCCATGCCGACGCGGAGCGTCTCGTCCACCATCATCATCAGACTGTCTTTGGCTCCAACGGCCTCAGTGATGAACTCGGTATGTCCAATGAATTTGAATTCGGCTGAATTGAGGTTGTTTTTGTTCAGCGGCGCGGTGACCAGCCCCTTGATTTTCCCTTCCTTGAGATCGTTGACCGCCGCTCGGAGGGCCTCGAGGGCCATTTTGCCAGCCTCTGCGGTTTCCACGCCAGGGATGATTTCAGGACAGTCTTCCGACACGTTGATCACGTTGATCTTGCGGTGTTGAATTTCGTCCAAGCTTCGGATTTGGGTGAAATTGAAATCATCCAAACTCATGAGCTTACGATAAAAAGTCAACGCTTTGCCATGCCCATATATCAGTGGCGTAAATGACTTGAACACGCGGCTGTCGGATAAGGCTCTCAAGGTGACCTCTATCCCTATTCCGTTGATGTCTCCTATGCTGATCCCGAGGATGGGCCTTTGCTTTTTGGCGTTCATGATTTGATCTGCTGAATTTGGGGCCAGGACAAAATTCCCGGCCGTTTTGGAATATTCCCTTAATTTTAGGCTGCAATTTATTAAAATTTATCAGAGCCCGAGGATGGAAAAAGTCAAACCCAAAAAGCATCTAGGACAGCATTTCTTGACCGATTTGAGCATTGCCGAGCGTATCGCCCAGGCCGTCAAAGGGCACGGAGGTGTAAACCAGGTGTTGGAGATCGGCCCCGGGATGGGCGTGTTGACGGATTTTCTCCTAAAGAACCCCCAGGAACTTTACCTGATAGATATCGACAAAGAGAGCATCGCCTACCTACATCAGAAATATCCCCAGCTGGGAGATCGAATCATCGAGGGGGACTATCTGAAATACAATTCGAGTACTCTACTGCCGGACAAGTACGCCATAGCGGGAAATTTCCCCTACAACATTTCCTCCCAGATTTTTTTCAAGGTGCTCGAAGAGAAAAACCGCGTGACAGAAGTGGTATGTATGTTGCAGAAGGAAGTCGCCGAAAGGATCGCGTCCCCTAAGGGAAACAAGGACTACGGTATTTTGTCCGTTCTTTTGCAGGCTTGGTATGACATCGAATACCTGTTTACCGTACCGCCCGGGGTGTTCAATCCTCCTCCGAAGGTCAATTCGGGAGTGATCCGGCTGACAAGGAACGCCGTCGAGAAGTTGGACTGCGACGAGCGTCTTTTTTTCAAAGTCGTCAAAGGAGGTTTCTCCACCCGGAGAAAAACGCTAAGAAACGCGCTCAAATCATTTGAACTTTCCGAAGAGTTCAGGTCCAATCCTATCTTGGACAAACGCGCTGAGCAGCTGGATGTGGCGGATTTTGTGTTTTTGACCCAACAAATCGAGAAAGGTCGTGGAGCCAATTAAGCAATTTGAGCTATCGAAGGAATATCTGGAAAGCCTCAAGCAGGGGATCGAGCAGGAGAATATTGACTTTATCCGGGATTCCCTGGAGGGGGTCAATGTGGCGGATATCGCTGCGATTCTGGATGAGCTCAGCATGCAGGAGTCGATCTATGTGCTGCGATTGCTGGAAAAACAGCTGGCAGCGGATATCCTGATCGAGCTGGATGAAGACACGGTGGTCAAGGTACTTCGTGAGCTGGAGACGTCCGAAGTCGCTTCATGGATTGAGTTGATGGATTCCGATGATGGGGCGGATATTTTGAGCCTTTTCCCCGAGAAAGAAAGGGAAGAAGTCATTGCCGAAATCCAAGACCGGGTCAAGCTCGAGCAGATCCTCGAACTCCTCCGCTATGAAGAGGACACAGCTGGTGGTATCATGGCGAAGGAATTCATCCGGGCCAACAAAAACTGGAACGTTGTCCAGACCATCGCGGAAATCCGCCGCCAAGCCGAAAACGTCGAAAAAATCTATTCCATCTATGTGGTCAACAATCGGCAGCAGTTGCTTGGCAGGGTCTCGCTGAAAAAGATCATTTTGGCGTCTTCCGATACCAAGATTGAAGATATCTACGACGAGGATGTCATCTCGGTACCTGTCCACATGGATCAGGAGGAGGTGGCTGCCATCATGAGGAAATATGACTTGGAATCCGTCCCTGTCATCAATGCCAAGAAAAAGCTGGTCGGCCGAATCACCGTCGATGATATTCTGGACGTCGTGCAGGAGGAGGCCGAGGAGGATATCCAGGCGATGGCGGGGGTGTCGGCGGATATTGAAGAGTCCGATTCCGTTCTCACAATCTCGAAAGCCCGACTTCCTTGGCTGCTCATCGGTGTGCTAGGTGGACTGATGGGGGCCAAAATTATTGGCTATTTTGAAATGGGGCTCAGCAAATACTTGGCGCTGGCCTCGTTTATCCCACTCGTTGCGGCGACGGGAGGAAACGTCGGAATCCAGGCATCTTCACTCATCGTCCAGTCTTTGGCATCCAAATCAGCTTTTGACGATACGCCGATGCAGCGTTTTTTGAAAGGACTTTTTGTAGCGTTGCTAAATGGAGTCGTATTGGGAGCATTCGTGTTTTTAGTCGTGGTTTTTGTTTACAGGTTTGAACCGATTTTCGGAGTTACAATTGGGTTTTCGTTGTTTTGTGTGGTCTTGTTGTCCTCGTTTATGGGAACCGTGACTCCGTTAGTGTTAAATAGATTTGGAATCAACCCGGCCATCGCATCGGGGCCTTTCATAACGACGACCAACGACCTGTTGGGATTGACAGTTTATTTCGCTGTCGCGATGCTTTTACTCAAACTTTAGAAATGAAAATTCTGATTATCGACGAGATGCATCTCAGCATTATGGATATGCTGCAAAAAGATGGACATCAGGTTACCTATTCTCCCAAGATCACCCGCATGGAAATCCTAGACCAGGTTGGCGAATTCGAAGGGCTTATTATTCGTTCCAAGACTCCCATGGATCGGGAATTGATGGAAAAAGCGTCCAAGCTCAAATTTATAGCAAGGGCGGGAGCTGGGCTGGATCAGATCGACTTGGACTACATGGTGCAGCGCGGGATCAAACTCTTTCACGCAGCAAAGGGAAACCGAGACGCCGTCGCAGAGCATGCGGTGGGAGGCTTGTTGGCTTTGTTCAACCACATAACCAAAGCGGATTCGGAGGTCCGCAAAGGAATCTGGGATAGGGAAGGAAACCGTGGAGACGAATTGATGGGAAAGACTGTGGGGATCATGGGCTATGGAAACATGGGAAAGTCTTTTGCGAAACGCCTCGGCGGATTCGGCGTGAAGATTCTAGCCTTTGACAAATACAAGATCGACTACACGAAGGAACCCGTCAAGGAGGTGACCTGGGAAAAACTAAAGGCCGAAGCTGATGTCCTCAGCATCCACGTTCCGCTGACACAGGAGACCCGCAATTTCTTTACTTTGGATGAAATTAGGAGCTTTTCGAAACCTTTTTGGCTGATCAATACTGCGAGGGGTGAGGTGGTCAACTTTGCCACACTGAATGCCGCACTGGATCTGGGCGTTCTTCGTGGGGCTGTGCTGGATGTACTGGAAAATGAGAAATTCAAGAAGTTTACTCCAGAACAAAAAGAGGAATTTGAGAAACTTGCCCAGAGGCCGAACGTCCTCTTTTCCCCCCACGTGGCGGGCTGGACTTTTGAGTCTTACGTGAAGATCAACCAGGTGCTGGTCAAAAAGATCAGAAAGGCTTTTAAAGAATAATTTACGCGTTGAGGGGCGGAGCGCCGAAGCTCCAAGGTCTTGCTTAGTCAAAAAGCTTTCCTATCTTTGCTTATCAAATAAAGGCAAAAACAAAGTAACGGTCTCCACCACGTGACCGTTACTTTGTTTTTTGTGCCTTTCGAAAAAGCAAAAAACTATGTCAAAAGTACAATACTACACCGAGGAAGGACTGAAGAAGCTGAAGGATGAACTTCAGGAGTTGAAGACCAAAGGCAGGACAGATATCGCCCGTCAGATTGCCGAGGCGCGGGACAAGGGTGACCTGAGCGAAAACGCGGAATATGATGCGGCGAAAGACGCTCAAGGCCTTCTGGAACTCAAGATCGCCAAATTGGAAGCGGTAGTAGGCAACGCCCGTATCTTGGACAATTCCCAAATGGACACTTCCAAGGTGGGCATCCTAAGCACCGTGACGATCAAAAACGTGAAGAACGGCATGACCGTAAGCTACAAGTTGGTATCTGAAGAGGAAGCTGACTTGAAAGCGGGGAAGATATCTCTTGCATCTCCCTTTGGAAAGGGTCTGGTAGGCAAATGTATCGGCGAGATCGCTGAGATCAATGCCCCTGCCGGCAAGTTGCAGTTTGAAATTCTGGACATTAAGTATTGATCATCATCCCGGATTGTCCCGGGATTTTTTTTTGAAACACTATGGCAAGCATTTTCTCCAAAATCATCAACCGGGAGATTCCCGCACACATCGTCGCCGAAGACGAGCATTGCATAGCATTTCTGGATATTATGCCTTTGGTAAAAGGCCACGTGCTGGTCGTGCCAAAGGAAGAAACTGACTATATTTTTGATATGCATTCGGATACTTTGGCTCGGCTCACCGTATTTGCACAGAAGGTGGCAAAAGCCATAGACAAGACCATCAAATGTACGAGGGTGGGAGTGGCTGTGATCGGACTGGAAGTACCCCACGTCCATATCCACCTGATCCCGATGAAGACCATGGATGATGTCAATTTTTCAAGACCGAAGTTGAAACTAAGCCAAGAGGAACTGGCGGAAATTGCTGAGACGATCCGCAAGGGCTTCTAGGAATCGGATATACTTACTGTGAATTGACGAAAAGCAAAACCCGGCACCAATTGATGTCGGGTTTTCAATTTTTTAAGGTTTCAAAGCCACTTATTTCACGGCCTTGATCCAAATATTGCGATAAAGCACATCGTGCCCCTCTGCTTGTAGCTTTAGTCCGCCTGGGGTATCGGTGATGCCTTTCCCGCCATCGTTCCCGCCATCAATTCCTGAATTCGGGCCACCCCAGACCTGCTGTATCTCCACGTCGTCATGGATTTTCACCCCATTAAAGTAGAGTGTCACACGAGCTTTTTCCGTCAGTTTTCCATCTACAAAGCGGGCCGCCCTAAATTGGATATCGTAGGCATTCCACTTGCCAATGCCCTTGTATTCCTCAGAAGTGGGAAGATGCTCGTTGATCACTGCGGCCATGCCGTGTGTTCCATAGTCTCCGTCCAAGACTTGGATTTCGTAGCGGTTCTGTAGATAAACGCCACTGTTGCCGCCTTCCTTTGCGATCAAAAATTCCACATGGGCTTCGAAGTCCCGAAATTCGTCCTTGGTCACGATGTCCGCTGCGCCGTATTTACCACCGGCAGCCGCTGGATCATTGCTACTGATGGCTTTGCCACCGTCTACTGGATCTGTGACCTCGGGCCATTTGATGGGCATCTCAGCGGAAAACCGCGGTCCTTCCCAATATTTCCAGTTTTTGTGGAGTGATTTCGCGGTGCCGTCAAGGTAGACTTTTGCACCTTTTGGAGGCTTTGTTCCAAGATAGGATGCTTCTTGGGCAAAGGAATCAAAAGCGACCAACAGAGCAATGGACAAGGCGTAGGCAAAAAACTTCAGTTTCATAGGTTATGGGTATTATTTTTGGAATTGATGAAATACGGAATTAGCTTAATTCTTGATGGATCAATTTGGTTAAATTTAACCGAAAACAAATTTTTTATCCCATGAAATCGAGCATGTGTCAATCTATCACTGGAGCACTAACTGCCCATCATACGGGATCCCAAAAGGCCTTTAAATTTAAATGACATAAATATGAAATGGCAAGGCAGAAGACAGAGCTCAAATATCGAGGATAGACGGGGACAGGGAGGACCGAGGATGGGAGCGGGTGGATTCAATCCCCTGTTGATTGGACCGCTTTTAAGAATACTTTTCTCCAAGACGGGATTGATCCTGGTCGGGGTATTTCTGGTTGGTTCTGTGCTGTTGGGGTATAATCCGCTGAATCTGATCGGAGGAATGCTGGGTGGCGGTGGTGGCCAAGGTTTTACTTCGGAAAATTACGCGCCGAGTGCAGAGGAGGAGGAGATGGCTACCTTTGCCGCGACTATACTAGCCGATACCGAGGACGTGTGGAACACGCAGATCCAGGGTTATCGAGAGCCGACTTTGGTGTTTTTCACTGGCTCTGTTTCTTCAGCTTGTGGGTCAGCGAGCAGCGCGACAGGGCCTTTCTATTGCCCTGCTGACGAAAAACTATACCTCGACTTGAGTTTTTTCCAGGACATGGAGACCAAGCTGCAGGCAGGGGGAGACTTTGCTTACGCCTACGTGATTGCCCATGAAGTGGGGCACCATATCCAAAAGATCATGGGGATTACGGATGAAGTCCACAATCTTCGGGGCAGGGTGAGCGAAAAGGAGTACAATCAAAATTCGGTTAGACTTGAACTACAGGCAGATTTTTTGGCCGGCGTTTGGGCCCATCACAGCCAGCAGTCTGCGGCGATGATGGAGGCGGGCGACTTGGAGGAGGCGCTCAATGCCGCCAATGCGATTGGCGACGATAGACTCCAAAAGCAATCTACCGGACGGGTGGTGCCGGATTCATTTACCCACGGGACCTCGGCCCAGCGGATGAAGTGGTTTAAGAAGGGTTTTGAGACAGGGGATTTGCGACAAGGGGACACTTTCAGTGCGGATGAGCTGTAGGCTTTGACTTTAAAACCAGCCAAAAACGGCGCCCACGCTTTTGATTCCCAACACCAGCGTAACCAACCAAATCGCACTGGCTTGGGCGGTTGCCAAAGGCTTGTTTCTGTAGCTACCCAAAAGCGACTGTTGGGCTGCAATCCAGATGATCCAGGCGCTGATCACCGGAAGCAGGATGCCATTGGCCAATTGCGCCAAGGTAATGAGCTGCACGGGCTTGATTCCAAGTGATGAAAAGACCAAACCTAAGCAAACGATGGCTCCCATACTGAACCTCATTCCTTTGGATTTGACGTCCGTATCCCAGCCCAATATCCCACAAACTACGAATGCGGCCGCAAGGGGAGCGGTCATGGCGGACGTCATACCCGCCGCCAGTAGTCCAAAGCCCATCAAATACCCGGCGAAACTCCCGAACACAGACTCCAGACCTTTGGATACATCTATAGCGGAGGTTATTTCAGCACTGGTATTAGCCGCGCCGACGATCAAAATGGCCATGGAAACAAGGCCGCCCAAGATCACGGAAATCGAAATGTCCCTCCTCATGTGGACCAGATCGGAATCGTCTTTCCATTGATTGTTGACCAATGAGGCATAGAGGAAAAGATTGTAGGGAACTACGGTCGTGCCTATGAGGGCGACGAGGGTGGGTATCTCGGCCTCATTCCAGCTCGGGACAAAGCCTGCCAAAAGTCGAGACCAGTCCGGTTTTGTCAATGCAGCCGTCGTCAAAAAAGCAAAAGACATCAGGATCACCAAAGCAACCAAGATCCGCTCTAGCATCTTGTAGCTGCCCAGCCATAGTAGGACAAATGCGAGCGTTCCCAACAGAAAGTTGCCGAGCTGCAATTCCGAACTTCCAAGATCCAAGGCTGGGGCATTCCAATAGAATGATAAACCGAGATTGGCGCCGGAGATGTTTCCGGCCTCATAGGCGGCATTTCCGAGCACGATGGCGATCAGCACTAAGACCATTCCGGCAATTCTAAAAAACGGTTTGTCTTTTTGATTTCTAATCAGCGAACTCAGGTCTGTGCCCGTGATGATCCCAATCCTCCCCGAGATCTCCTGGAGGACCACTGTAGCCAAGACTGAGAGGACCACAGCCCAAATCAGGGAAAAACCGAAATTCGCTCCGGCTAGGGTGCAGACGGTGACAGTCCCTGGCCCGATAAACGCCGCGGCGACAAGTGGTCCAGGGCCGATGTTTCCAAAAAGATTTTTGAGACTCAAGGAATGAATTTTTTTGAAAATAGAGATTTGGAAAGAATTTTCGTAGGTTTTGGTAGCAGGCTGAAAATATTTGCCTGGATATTGTCTTATGAATTGGTTCAAAGGTCTGGGGAAGTTGTTGGGAAGCTTACTGTTAGGCTGCGTCTTCTTTTTTCTGCTGCTTTACCGTGGCGACATCCCCGCGGATGAGCTGGTGGTCAAATACAGGACTCCCCAGTCGCATTTTTTGGACGTCGATGGCAGGAGCATCCATATCCGGATGATGGGAGAGGGCCAGCCTATCATTTTGTTGCACGGAAGTTTTGCATCCCTGCATACCTGGGATGCTTGGCAGAAGGAGTTGAGCCAGTATTTTTTGACCATTTCCCTGGATTTTCCCGGTCACGGCCTTACAGGCCCGGATGAGTTGAAGCGATACTCGACGCAGGATTACAGTGACTTGGTACTTTCCCTGGCTGAGAAACTCAACCTCGAAGAATTCCATCTAGTCGGAAGTTCCATGGGTGGCGCGGTGGCAATAAATGTCGGTTCGACTCGTCCTGACAAGGTTTTGACACTCACGCTCGTGGACGCCTCTGGTGCTCCCAAGCGCGAGTCCCGCAGTCTCGAGACGGATTTTCGCTCTGAGGCGGAGGAAAGGCCATGGATTTTGAATTGGGTACAAAACCCGTTGTTTTCGGAGCTGGTGGTGAAATGCACCCCCAAGTTTCTCTTTGCCATGAATCTGAAAAATGTCTATGGGGACAAATCCAGAATCGAGGAGGAGACCATTGATCGCTATTACGAATTGATGCTTCGGGAGGGAAACCGACGGGCCACGCTGGACAGAATGAAAGTGCGCAAATCCGATTTGGACTTCCGTCGTCTAGATATGCCGACGCTGATACTTTGGGGGGCGAAGGATTCCTGGATTCCTATTTCCCACGCCTATGCATTTGAAAAGGCGATTCCAGGCTCCAACGTGGTAGTCGTCGAAGAGGCGGGACATGTGCCTATGGAGGAATTTCCGACGGAATCTGTCTCAGAATACTTGGCCTTTCTGGGTGTGAGGGTGAGAAAAAACTACCTTGAGCTCCCAAAACAATTGGCCTATGCCCACTGAAACGCTGTTCTTCCTTGTGATCGCAATCCAGATCATAACCCTGATTGTGGTCTTGCTAAGGGGTAAAGGAAATCAGGACAAACTCTTTTTCCAATCCGAACTTTCTAGGCTTAGTAAGGAGCTGGCGCAAGCCTTGGCTGAGTCGCGCAAAGAGTCCGGTGAGAACCTCGCCCGCCAATTTGGGCTGATCTTCCAAAACCAGCGTGCCGGAGCCAAAGATCAAAACGATGCGCTCAAGGCATTTGGAGAAGTGGTGAGAGGCACGATGCAAGACTTGAACAATCTCCAGCGGGAGAAATTTGGGGAACTGGGAAGAAGGCAGGACGAGCTAGTCCGAAATACTGAAATGCGTCTGGAGAAGATCCGGGAGACTGTCGACGAGAAGCTTCAGAAGACACTTGAAGCTAGGCTGGGGCAGTCTTTTGAGATGGTCAGCAACCAGCTGCAGGCGGTTCAAAAGGGGCTGGGTGAGATGCAATCCCTGGCAAACGGCGTAGGTGATCTGAAGCGAGTGCTGACTAACGTCAAAAGTCGCGGCGTCTTGGGCGAGTATCAGTTGCAGGCCTTGTTGGAAAATATGCTTTCTCCCGATCAATACGTTTCCAATGCATCGGTCAGCGGCGGACGGGAGCGGGTAGAGTTCGCGGTGAAAATGCCTGGTCAGGATGATCAAGTGCTGCTGCCGATAGACTCCAAGTTTCCCCAAGAATCCTACCTTCGCCTCGTGGATGCCTATGATTTGGGGGAGAAAATGGCCATCGACGCCTGTAGACTAGAGCTGATCCGGGCAGTAAGGAAGTCCGCACTGGACATCCAGAGCAAATATATCCAGCCTCCGGGGACCACCGATTTCGCGATTCTTTTCCTTCCGGTAGAGAGCCTCTACGCGGAGATACTCAGGGAGCCGGGACTTGCCCAGCAAATCCAGCAGGATTTCAAAGTGATTGTGACTGGTCCAGCGACGCTGTCGGCGATCCTGAATTCTCTCCAGATGGGCTTTCGTACTTTGGCCATCCAAAAGCGCAGTTCGGAAGTATGGCAGATTCTTGGCGCGATTAAGACAGAGTTTGGGAAGTTTGGAACCCTGCTCGAAAAGACGCAAAAGAAACTGCATGAAGCCAACACGGAATTGGACAAGTTGGTCGGCGTTAGAACCCGAATTATCCAAAGGAAACTCAAGGAAGTTCAGGAGCTACCCGAGAAAGAAAGCCGCTCCTTTCTGGAAGATTGAAGGGGGAGCTGGAAGGAAAATCCCCAAAATAGTGGGACGGTACCGCCGCTTATGTTTACCTTTTGCTCCCTTTGGTAAAAGAAAAAACCTTAGAGCCTGAAAACCATAAATAAAGGTTTTAATTTTGCCACCCTTCAAGATCACACCGAGAAACCTCTATGGGGATGAATATTGTGATTGCCGGAGCCGGGGATATGGGATATCACTTGGCGGAGCAATTGAGTTTTGATAATAAGGATATCACCCTTATTGATACCGAGCGGGATGTATTGGACTATGTGGCCTCCAAGCTGGATGTATTGACCATCCAGGGAGATGCCACCTCCATTGAGACCCTTCAGCAGGCGAACGTGGAGCGGGCGAGCATGGTCTTGGCAGTTACCACCTCCGAAAAGACCAACATTGTCACTGCGGTACTCGCCAAGCAACTCGGAGCGAAGCGGGTAATGGCTCGCGTCAGAAACCACTCCTATTTGTACCAAGAGAATATACCCTACTTCAATAACTTGGGCATAGACAACCTGATCTCTCCGACCATGCTTTGCTCCAGGGAGATCTACAATATGATCGAAAACTCCAGCTTTACGGACGTTTTTGATTTTGGAGGCGGTAAGCTGAACATCGTCGGGTTTACCCTGGATCAGTTCAGTCCCTTGGTCAATCAACGGATCATGGACACCAAATCCGATCCGACCTACGAAGACATTAGGATCATCGCCATCGTGCGTGACCAAAAGACCCTAATTCCTAGGGGAAGCACGATCATCCGAAACAACGACCATGTTTTCTTTATTTCCAACAAGAAAAATACTGATACGATCCAAGAGGTTCTTGGGCAAAAGCGAGTGAGGATCAAGAATGTGATGATCATCGGCGGCGATGACATGGCCGTGACTACCGCCATCAAGCTGCAGGACAAATATCGGGTCACGCTGGTAAACAAGGACAAAGAAAGGTGCAAGTGGCTGGCCGAGCATCTGCCGGATACCCTGGTGATCAACGGAGACTACAAAAACATTGAAATGCTGGTCGAGGAAGGACTTGAGCAGATGGATGCTTTTCTCGCGCTGACCGATTCTTCCGAAACGAATATCATCACCAGCCTTTCCGCAAAAAACCACGGTGTTTACAAGACCATCGCCCATGTGGACACCCGGGAATACATTCACATTTCCCACAGCATCGGCGTGGATTCGCTGATCAACAAGAAGCTGGTGGCCGCCAACGAAATCTCCAGATACCTCAAAAAAGGAACAGTCGAGGCTGTGTCCGGTATCTATGGAGTCGATGCGGAGTTTATCCAATACAGTATTTGCAAAAACAACCGACTGACCAAACACCCGCTAAAGGAGCTGCATTTTCCGCATACTGCGATTGTGGCGGGGGTGATCCGCGGAGAAGAGGTTTTCATCCCGGATGGGGAATTTATGCTCAATGTCAACGATAAAGCCATCGTGCTGGCGCTGCCCGAGGCTAAGCTGGCCTTGGAAAAACTTTTTCACTAAGCGATGATCCATTTCAGAGCCATTGGTAAAATCATGGGGGGTCTCCTTTTTTTGTTGGGAACCCTGATGCTGCCGGCTTCTGCCATTTCCTGGTTTTATCGGGAAGATTCCAGCCCGATCCTGATTTCGGCGGCAATCTCGCTTTTCATGGGATTGGTCTTGTTTTTTTCTTTTTCCAAGCAAGACCAGTTGGTCAGAAAAAGGGAAGGCTACATGATCGTGGCCTTGAGCTGGCTTTTGATGACGCTGTTTGGGATGATTCCCTTTATACTTTCCGATGAAGTCACCACAACTGCTGACGCGATCTTTGAGACTGTGTCAGGACTCACGACTACCGGGGCTTCAATTCTTACGGATATCGAATCCATGCCCAAGGGTCTTCTTTTTTGGAGGAGTATGACGCACTGGATCGGAGGCTTGGGAATCATCGTGTTGACGGTTGCCATCTTCCCTCTCTTGGGAATAGGCGGGATTGAATTGTTTGTCGCGGAGTCGCCTGGGCCTACTTCGGACAAAGTACATCCCCGAATCTCGGAGACTGCCAAGCGTCTTTGGTACATCTACGTGGGACTCACGGTACTTTGCGCCCTTTTGTATTGGGCTGGAGGAATGACGCTTTTCGATGCCTTCAACCATTCCTTTGCGACCCTTGCGACGGGTGGTTTTTCGACGAAGAACTCCAGTTTTGCCTACTACAACTCTGCCTTTTTGGAATATGTGGCGATCCTCTTTATGTTTTTGGCAGGCACCAACTTCACGCTTCTCTATTTTGGCTTGGTGGGCAAGTTTCGCAGAATTATCAGAAATGACGAGTTTAAAACCTATGCCTTGGTCGTCGCTACCCTGATCGTGGCGGTATTGGTTCCGATCTATTCTCAGTCCGGTTCTGAGTTTGAATCGGCCTTTCGTAAGTCGGCGTTTCAAGTGGTATCCATCATCACCACCACAGGCTTTATCACGGACGACTATACCCAATACGGCTCTGGGGTCACCTTTACCTTCTTTATGCTCTTGTTTTTGGGAGGATGCGCCGGTTCTACGGCAGGGGGGATTAAGTTTATCCGGCACACGGTTTTTCTCAAAAATTCTTGGCTTGAGTTTAAGCGTATCGTGCATCCTAGAGCCATAGTGCCACTCATCATCAACGGGGATCGGGTCACGGGCCGGATCATCAACAACATCATGAACTTTTTGCTGATCTATCTCCTGACCTTTGTACTCGGGGTATTGATTATTTCCTTGTTGGGATATGACCTCGCGACATCCTTGGGATCGGTGGCTACATGTCTGGGCAACGTCGGTCCGGCGATAGGCAAGGTAGGGCCGGTAGATAACTTTGCCTTTTTCACTCCCGGCGCCAAGATCGTACTCTCCGTCATCATGCTGCTGGGAAGACTGGAGCTGTTTACGATCCTGATCCTATTCACCCCATTTTTCTGGAGGGCAAACTAGTCCGCCGTCATCTGTGCGAGGATCTTCACAACCTTGTCCTCTACAGTTTCGGAAGAAATGTTGGACCTGCTCAGCCTATCCACCATCAAGGGGAAAGAGAAGGGTGTAAACTGGACGGGGTGCAGGATCACGATTTTGGACTCGCTTACTTTTTTCATGGCTCGGATGAATTTTTCCTGCTCCATTTGCTGGTTGAGTGACTCTTCCCTTGCTTGCTTGAGGAGGAGATTGTCCGGGTCGTATTGCTCAAAAACCTGGAACAAAAGACTGGAATTGGCTTGGATGTGCTTGAAGGTGGTCGGTTTGCCGGGATAGCCCTGAAACACCAAGCCCGCGATGCTGGCGATTTCCCTGAATTTTCTGCGTGACATTTCGCTGGCATTGACGCAATGGAGGATGTCTCTTTCGATGTTTTTGAGGGAGAAAATATCCACTTCCATCACCTCTTCCGGCGCTACGTACACGTCCGACAATAGCTCAAACCCATAGTCATTCATAGCCATGTTGAAGGAGACCGGGATACTCTGCGAAATCCGGTAGGCAATCAAGGCACTCATCAGCTCGTGAATCATGCGGCCTTCGAAGGGATAGAAAAATAAGTGAAAGCCCTCCTCACTCTGATGGGCTTCGATCAGAAACGTATTCCGATCAGGCACCAGTGATAGACGTTTTTGAAGGTCCAACACCGGCAATACGCGCCGAACCTCCTCGGAATTCACTATTCCAGAGTTAAAGTCTTGGAAAATCTCCCGGATCTTGTCGGCAAGCTTGGACGAAAGCGACATCCTTGCGCCTGACCAGCTCACCACGTTATTGGTCTTTTTTTCCGAAAGCCGCACGATCGCGCTCATGTCCTTGATCTGAACCAATTCCAAGCTTCTTCCCGCAAAGAAAAACCGGTCTCCAATCTTCATTTTGGCGATAAAGTATTCTTCCACAGTTCCAAGATAGGTTCCATTTTTGAGCCTCACCTTGAGCATGGGATCAGACACTATCGTCCCCATAGACAGGCGATGTTTCATAGCTATTCGCTTATTCTTGACTCGAAAAAGCCCGTCCTCGTCGGAGACGACTTTCAAAAAATCCTCATAGCTCCCCAGCGAGTTGCCGCCTTTGGTGATGAAGTCCATCATCCAATCCATCTCTTCCGAAGTCAAGGTGCGAAACGAGAGCGTCCGTTTCGCCACTTGAAAAACGAACTTCGGATCAAATCCCGATCCGACGGCCAAAGTCACCAAAAACTGGATGAGGACATCGTAGGGGAGTTGCGGAGGGAATTGGGATTCGGTCTCTTCCTTGTCTATGGCATCCCTGAGCGCTGCCGCTTCTATCAGTTCCAAGGAATTAGTGGGGACAAAGAAAATCTCGGAAGGAAGTCCCGGCTGATGGCCCGCCCGGCCTGCTCGCTGGATAAAGCGGGAGACGCCTTTGGGGCTGCCGACTTGGATCACCCTGTCCACCGGCCTGAAATCCACGCCGAGATCCAAACTCGAGGTACAGACGACCAACTTGAGCTTTCCCTCATGGAGCGAGTTTTCAACCCAAGCCCGCACGGAATTGTCCAGCGAACCATGATGCATGGCAATCCATCCAGCCCAGTCAGGACGCTCATTCAGAATCTTCTGGTACCAGATCTCGGTCTGAGAGCGGGTGTTGGTAAACATCAGTACCGTCCTGCCGGCTTCGATCACCGGAATGACCTTGTCCATCATCCGTATGCCCAGATGGCCGGACCAAGGGTATTTTTCGATTTCGTCGGGAAATACGGAATGGAGGATAATTTCCTTTTCGACCTTGGCCTTAATGAGATGTACGGGAAGGCTTTCTCCCAAAAGTGCCTTGGCTGCCTCTTCCAGATTGCCGATGGTGGCGGAAATGGCCCATCGGCGAAAGGTCGCTGGGCAGATGGCCTGAATGTATTCGAGGGCCAGCTGCATTTGGACACCGCGCTTGTTTCCAACCAGTTCGTGCCATTCATCGACCACCACTGCTTTGACGCTTTGGAACAGCTGCTGATGGTCCTTTTGGGAAAGTAGCATGTGGAGCGTCTCGGGGGTGGTGATCAGGCATTCGGGCGGGCGTCGATTCATGGCCGCCCGGGTTTTCGCGTCAGTGTCACCGTTTCTCACGGCTACTTGCCAAGGTAGGCCAATGTGGTCGCAGACCTCCTGCATGGCCTTTTGGATGTCCTGTGCCAAGGCCCGGAGTGGCGTGACCCAGATGAGTTGTATCCCGTTGTTTTTGGTTCTTTGCCATGAATCCGGATGGGCTTGGATAAACTCCAGGATAGCCGGAAACCAGAGTGCAAAGGTTTTTCCCGATCCGGTAGGGGCGTTGAGTATGCCGGACTTTCCGTCCAGGAAATCCCGCCAGGTTTCGAGCTGAAAGGGAAAAGGAGACCAGCCTTTTTTCCGGAAATATTCCAGTCCCACTGCCAGACGATGATCTTCCATTTTTTCCTCCAATAGCTTTTTTGTCCAGACCTCAGACGGCTTTTGCATGGGCAGGCCGTTGATTCAGATTTTGATTTGTGCTTTTCCCGCTTGATTTACGGCTGAAATTGGTAATTTTTACCTAGAATTAAACAGGATTCGGAAGCATTTCGTTACTTGAAAAAAACTACAGCCATGAGAAAGTTGATCCTTGCCATTTTTGTCGCCGCCGGTTTGGGAGCTTGTACTGAGCAGGAGCCTGACCTGTACACTGGCCAGCAAATGGAATTCGATTTGTTCAAGTCAAGCGAATTTGACTACAACGGCACTTTGATGGTGAAGGAGCTCAGGGATGGCAAATTGGAATTTGACATCCAACTGGAAGGTGCAAAGTCCACGACTGAATACGATTTTCCAGCCCATCTCCATTTTGGGGGATATGATCAGGCGGATGCGCCGATTGCCTTTTTGCTCAATCCCGTCTCTTCCAAAGATCTGGAAAGTACTACCGTTTTGGAAAACCTCTCAGATGGTACCACGCTGAGCTTCGAGCAAATGAAGACTTTTGATGGGCATGTCAAGATCCATTTGGCCAACGAAGGCCCAGACTATGAGGTCATTCTGGTAGCTGGAAACGTGGGGACAAATTTCTCCACGGAGGTCGGTTTTGATGCTTCGAGAATCGCTGTTTGTGGCAAAAGCTTTTGATTTTCGTCGCTAGGTCAAGCAGTTAAGGCAGCCGGAAGGCTGTTTTTTTGTTTTCGTACAGCTATTGCATCAAGTCACGATAGATAAAAATATTGCGTTATTTGGCAATAATTTATTTTATTGCTTTATTATGCAATATTTTAGATTATCTCAAGAATTCACAATGTACTATACCAAAGTATTGAAACCATTCCCTTTACCATGATCGCCATCCTCAAGGGAGATATCGCCGCATCCAGAAAGCTCGCGAACCAGGATCTGTGGCTACAGCCACTCAAGCAGCTATTTGCAAGCTGGGGGAGCACGCCGGAAACCTGGGAGCTGGTGTGGGGAGACTTTTTCCAAGTAGAAATATCCAAGCCGGAAGAGGCTTTACAGAAGGCTTTTGAAATCAAGGCCCTCATAAAAAAAATCAAATCCCCCGAATCCCAGAAGATGATGGGTGTGATCGATGTGCGCTTGGCAATAGGAATTGGGGAAAAGAGCTATTCTGCAAACCGTATTTCGGAAAGCAATGGCTCAGCTTTCATCTATTCGGGGGAAAAATTCGACACCCTAAAAAAGGAAAACACGACGATTGCCGTGAAAAGCAACTGGGAGACTTTTGACGAGGAAATCAATCTGTACTTGAAGCTGGCCGAAACATTCATGGAGCGCTGGACCGTATCTTCGGCCGAACTGGTGGAGATTGTCTTGCAAAATCCGGGTATAACGCAAGAGGAGATCGGAAAGCGATTGGGAATCAAGCAAAGTGGAGTCAGCGGGAGATGGACTAGGGCCCATGGGGATGAACTTCTGAAAATAGAGCGCGTCTTTCGTCGAAAACTCAAAGAGCTCCTGCCATGATCATCTTGCTCAAGCTGCTATGCGCACACTTTCTGGGAGATTTTGTCCTGCAGCCCAAGTCGTGGGTAGCCGACAAGGAACAGCGAAAAGCCAAATCTTCCAAGCTTTACCTGCACCTCTTGCTTCATGGTTTATTGGCATGGCTTGTCCTATGGAATTTGGGTTATTGGTTCTTGGCTTTGGCCGTGGCGCTTATACACGGGGTGATCGATTTGGCCAAGCTATATGCCCAAAAGCCGGATAGCAAAGCGCGCTGGTTTCTGATAGATCAGGGAATGCACCTTGCCAGCTTACTGCTCCTATGGCAGATTTGGTTTGGCCCAGCTCTCATGGGCTACTTGGCCTGGCTAGAAAACCCCGAGATCTGGCTTTATGCGACCGCATTGATCTTCCTGACGGCGGTCAGCGGGATTGTAGTACAGGTCATGCTTTCAACCTGGTCCAGGGCCTTGGAGGATGGCAGCGGCGAATCGCTCAGCAATGCCGGCCGATATATCGGGATATTGGAGCGTCTGTTTGTCTTCACCTTCGTTGTCACAGGCAACTGGGCCGCCATCGGTTTTCTACTTGCGGCCAAGTCAGTATTTCGCTTTGGTGACTTGAAGGAATCCAAGGACAGAAAACTCACGGAGTATATTCTGATCGGAACCCTTCTGAGTTTTGGGATTGCCCTAGGCACAGGGATGCTCGTATTGAGGATCAGCTCGTACTTCTAGGGAGAATCCAATAGAGCCGCAACACCGGCAGCAGCAAAGCAAAAGGCATGGTGGTGCTGTGTCTCGCAGTGGGAGAGAAAGATTCAAGATGCTCGGGAGAAATGTGGAGCGGGAAAAGCGAAAAAAAGAAAACCAAAAAAGGGTAGCCCATCGACTACCCTTTTTCAATTCTGCTTTATTTAATCAATTTTCGATCACCACAGGGAAAGTGATGTCCAAATCTGTTTCACCGCCCGCTTGTGCATAATCCTGGAAGTTGGGATTAGTGGCGCCAGGATAGCTTTTGTTCAAAGCATGCCTCAAAATCACCTGCATTTGGGTATTGTTGGTGCCGGGAGAGGAGGATACTCCCAACTCCGTGCGCAAGCCAAGCAGTTCGCCACTTGGATCGTCGTAGGCGATGGTGAGGATATTGCTTGAGAATGCTCCACCGAGGAAAAAAAACTGGTGCTCGTCAGCTTCTTCGAGAATTTCGGCGGTGATGTCCTCACCGGCAATGCTGTTGGTCACGGTAATGTCCATACGGTAGGTTTTGCCCTTCTTCACAGTGACTGTTTCGATCGTGGGAGTTGCGCCTACCTCTATCCCCTCGGGATCGCTGGCCGTTGCGGAAAAAGGAGTGCCAACAGGGCTTCCACTTTCGTCTAGTTCCTGAAGAGTCAGCGTGACATCGGTGATCAGCTCTCCGTCATTTTCAGGAACTGGATCCTCACTTTCACAAGATGCAAAGCCCATCGCAAGAGCTGCAAAAAGGTAAATTGGAAATTTTTGGAAGTTTTTCATAATTGGTCAGTTAAAATTGATAATTGAGTTTTAGTAAGATATTTCTTCCCATGTCCGCGGTAAAATATCGGAATCGGTTCATGTATTCTTTGTACTCTGTGTTGAAAAGATTGTTTACTTGAAGTCCAATATTGAATTGGTTTTTAGCGAGTTGTATCTTTTTGAGATAGCCAATATTTAACAAGGCATACCCGGGAGGGGCCGGTGCCAGATCGAAGTCGGGCTCACGCTTTTGCCTTGCCACCAGCACGTTGCTGATGGTTATTTTGTCCGAATCCAAATTTCCTTTTTTTCCAAGTGAGTAGGAAACGCCCCAGTCCATACGATCAGAGGGGATGAAGGGAAAGTAGCTGTCCTCGTCGGTATTTTTGGCCCTGATGATAGAGCCCTTGAGGTAGGCGCTGGCGCGATCTGTGAAGTTGTAACTGCCGGAGAGGTCAAAGCCATAGAAGAAGGCATCCGCCTGCAGGTATTCGTACACGTTGAAAGTGCCTCGGAGGGAAACGTAGGTCTCTCCGGTGGGATTCAGGTAGATGTAGTTGCTAATTCGGTTGGCGTAGGCGGTAAGCTCGACCACGGCTCGGTCACTTTCATATTCCAGTCCGTTGACCCATTTGATTGATTTTTCCGAGACCATCGTTGGGTCTCCTATCTCCACGGCAGCAGCGCCGTGGTGAAGACCTTGGCTGAAGAGCTCATTGACATTTGGAGGTCTCCAAGCAGTCCCAATGTTGCTGGTAAAAGCAAAATAGGGACTGAGTTGGTAGAGTCCGCCAACAAAAGCGGAGAAATTCTTGTATTCCAAATTGGACTGCTGCAGTTCCTCGTCCACGTAGCGGGCGGCATCGACTGTCCTGAAATCATAGCGTAGCCCTGCCTCCAGTTCCAACGGGCCCTTAAGGTATTTTTCCATAGCGTAGATCCCACCGTTGAAGAGATCATAGTTGGGGATCAAGGGCGTGACACCCGTTCCAGGAACATTGGAATTGGCCTGTTGGATGATGTTCAGTCCGAATGAGCCGCTCCAGTTTTGTTTTAGGTTATGATCCAGAAAGAAATCCACGGTATTGGTGAACAGTTCCAAATCCAAGCTTGGTTTGGTGTTGAGCTCGCCTCTTCTCTTATCGAATTCCTGACGGTTGTTGAGCTGAAAGCCGTATTGGAAATTAAGCTTCCAGTTTGGATTGAGATGATAGTGTGATTTGAGTTTGGCGAGATGGTGGGAGACCTTTTGCTTGGGATTCTCGATTGCGTAGGAGAACTCGGCGTCGGTAAACGGCCGGCCATTTTCGATGATGTCGATCAGATCAGAGAGATTGCCTGTATGGGCATCTTTCAAAATCCCTATCTCGGTGTTGAAATAGCTGTAATAAGCCTCAATTCCGAGCTTTTCCGAGCTATAGCCTGCCGATCCAGATAGGTTGTATTCCGACATCCCCGTATTGGCTTGGTAATAGTCCGGCGATTTTACATTTCCCGCTCGTTTGATAGATCCCTGCACGCGGTATCCCAGTCCCTTGATCTTGCCCGAACCGCCAAGATAGGAGGCTGATAGGTTGCCCATTCCTCCGTTGGTTGCGCCAAGAAGGTGGATGTCGGTTTGGCTGGCCTTGTTGGTTGGCAGGGCTGGGGGATTGACCAAGATTACTCCTCCCATGGCTTCCGGGCCGAAGCGAACGGTCTCCGCACCTTTGATCACGGTGATTTCATCGGCGAGGAAAGGGTCTATCTCCGGTGCATGTTCGGCACCCCATTGCTGGCCTTCGAGCCTTATGCCGTTGTTCAAGATCATGATCCTATTGCTGTGCATGCCGTGGATCACCGGCTTGGATATGGTGTTTCCCGTGGAGAAAGTAGTGACTCCTGCCACGCGCTTGAGGCTTTCTCCCAGGCTTTCCCCTCTGGATTGGAGCATTTCATCCCCATAAAGTGAGGTGATTGCGGTGGTGGTCTGTACTGCCTCCCGATGCCCGTGTACTTCCACACTGCCTAGGTCGAGGGATTCTTCTTCCATTCGAAAAGTCTGCGCAGTTGAGTTTCCCGACAGGTTGACGGTCTGCCTTATTTCCTTGTGTCCGAGATATTGAACTGTGACGGTATAGGTACCGGGACAAAGCTCTCGAATGACAAAATTCCCGTTTTGATCGGAGACGGCTCCTGTTCTGGTTTCGAGAATCCAAACGTATGCGGCTTCGATCGCATCATCGTTTTCCAGATGCAATATTTTGCCCCGCAACACCAGATCACAGGTTTGGGCAATTGCCAATTGAGATCCAGCGAAGAAGAGGAAACCTAGAAGGAAAGAAGATACTTTGTGAAACACGGTTGCAAAAATAGATTGCTCTCTTTGACATTCCCAAAAATTTTGAAACAAAGTTGCAAATGGTGATAAATGGCAAAAAAGAGAAGTCCCCATGGAGTTTTGCGTATCTGCTATTGACTTTGGGAATCAGGGAAAGAAGCAGATGGGCCAAAACTGTTGCAACAAAAAGCCTGTGCCCGAAACAGGCACAGGCTAAAAAAAATAACACAACCTAATCTATGTATTCTTTCATTACCCAGATGGAATTGTCATTTTATTTCAACCACTTGGAAATGGCGTGGTTTCCTCATTGGCCTGCTTTTAACATCATGCGCAATCGACAGGCACGAAAGCTCTCGTTGCCAATTGGACTTTCCCGGCTTGTGCACCGATATTGATCAGGATGCTAACGGCGAGGTCAAGCAACGATATCATACCTAGGATGATATACAGAATCAAAAGCAAGTCGGAGATTTCCATTTCTTCAGTAGTCTAGAATGCTGTGCGACAGTATTATTACAGGTCCAATCTGGGATCTATATATTTCCAATTGGAAACACAATAAAAATAGCGGAACTGTTGCCTAATACACGTCGACTTGCCTTGGTTTGTAAATGAACTGCGGTGACGTAAACAAAAGAAAATCAGTTGGTTTGCGACGGATTTCGACTAGGCCATCGAGAGGAAAGTTTCAAATGTTTGCTTCGATATTCAGTCTGCAATAAACCTGGGCACTTTCCAATTCATGATCTGAATAAAAAAAATCCGGCTTTTGGCCGGATTTGAAGGTGGGTTTTGCAAGGATCAGTTGAACCAGCTTGTCCATGGGATTCTGCTTAGGATGAGAACCAAACCAATCGCGTACATCATGTAGATACTCCGGAATTTTCCCCTGGAGGTACTGATTTTCTTTGCCCTGCTGTAGCCTACCGTGATCAGGACGATCGCCACGATGTTGATCAAGGGGTGCTCCACGGCAGTAAGTCTCGCTGTAGCGTCAGACATCGCGCCTCCTCCCTTTAACAGGGAAAAACCAAGCGGGCTTATAAAGTAAAGAATCAGACCTACCAGCAATTGGATATGTGACAGGATAAAAGCAATCAGTGCAATCTTTCTATCTTTTTCGGTGAATTCCCTGCCGGATAGCGACCCGATCAGGGCGTAAATGATGACCAAAATCAGGGCAAGCAGCGCCAGATAGGCAATTCCCGAGTGTAGGTGTTGGATTCCTGTGTACATGAGTTCTTGTTTAGTGGGTTGAAAATAGCAGAAATGTCATTTGGAGAGGCAGAGGAGGGAGCGAATCTTACTCGACATAAAGCACGAGACCTTTTAGGTATTCAGTTTCAGGATGAAAGATATTGATTGGATGATCTGCAGGCTGGGTGAGTTGGTGGAGGATTTTCACCTTTCTGCCGCTTTCCATGGCTGCCGCGGTGATGGTATGTGCAAAAAGGCTCTTGTCCACGACTTGGGAGCAGGAGAACGTGAAAAGTATTCCTCCTGGCTTGATCTTTCGCAAGGCTTCGGCATTGAGACGCTTGTATGCCTGCACGGCGTTGTGGCGCGCCTTGATATTTTTTGCAAAGGCAGGGGGATCCAAGACAATCAGGTCAAAATCGTCTCCGATTTCACGGATGTATTTGACCACGTCGGCCACGATGGATTGGTGTTTTCCCGCAAATCCAGAATTCAACGCTACATTTTGCTCGGTGAGCTCAATGGCTTTGGCTGAGATGTCGACTGAATGAACCTCGGACGCGCCCTCGTTCAGCGCCAAGACGGAAAATCCGCCAGAGTAGCAGAAGGTATTTAGCACTTTCTTTCCCTTGGAGTAGGTCGAAACCAGCTTTCGGTTTTCCCGCTGGTCGATGAAGAAGCCTGTTTTTTGGCCTTTCTCCCAGTCGATTTTGTAAGTCGCGCCGTATTCCTTCACGAGATCGGTTTCGGCTTTTCCCCACACCCATTCGTTAGATTCGATGCCTAGATTTTTGGGCAAAGTCTCGGCGCTTTTGTCGTAGACCCCTTCCAGTTTTTCTCCCAGGACAGCACGCAATGCCTCCGATATCTCGGTGACGTGGCGATGCATGCCTACATGGTGGGCTTGGATCACCGCCGTCCTATTGTAGAAGTCGACAATCAATCCCGGTAGCAAATCACCTTCTCCATGGACTAGTCTATAGATGTTAGTTTCCTGATTATCAGTAAGTCCAAGGTTTTGTCTCAAAGCATAAGCGGAAGTGATTCTTTCCTCCCAAAAAGCGAGATCAATCTCACGTTCTTCAAAGGAAATAATACGAACCATGATCGATCCTTGGGAAAAATGGCCGATGCCTAAAAAGTCATTGCGAGAGGAATAAACAGCCACCAAATCGCCGTTTTCTATACCGGGATCGGCCTTGGCAATAGCTCCGGAAAACACCCAGTGGTGGCGGCGGAGCAGAGAGACTTCTTTTCCTTTTTGTAGTACTAGTTTAGGATAGTTCATCAGGGCTGTGGGTTGGGTCGGGAAAGAGTAGGCTTCCCAAGATCATGGCAAAGATACTGGCGAAAAGTCCGAAAACATGCGAATCTATAGCGAATTCGATGCTATCGCAGATCAGGTAGGTCAACATCCCAACCACCATGGAGGAAATAGCTCCGAGTTTGGAGGCTCTTTTCCAATACAAACCAGCGGTCAGTGGAGCGAAAAGCGAGACGAGTAGGAGGATGGAGGCACCGGCGACCAATTCGTAGATGTTGGAGTCTCGGGTGGCCATGTAGGTGGAGATCAAGGCGACGAGTAGCACATTTGCCCTCAGGAGCCAAAGCAGTTCTCTATCCCTCAGCTTACCCCGGAAAAGCGGTTTGACGAGGTTTTCGGAGATCAAGGCAGCCGGGGCGAGTAAGCCCGAGCTTGCAGTGCTCATGACTGCGGAGATCAATGCGCCAAAGAAAATGATTTGAACGGGAAGTCCTCCGTGTGCCAAAACCATGGAGGGGAGGAGCATTTGCTTGTTTTCGAGGTAGAGCTCGGGATAGAGGGCTTTTGCTCCAAGTGCGATAAAAAGAGGCAAAAGTCCAAAGGTCAGGTAAAAGCCACCGGCAAGGTAAGTTGAGCGAACGGCCACTTTCTCGGACTTGGAGGACATTACCCGCTGGTAGATATCCTGGCTAGGTATACTTCCCAAACCGAGGATGATCCAAGCTCCCAGGTAATTGGTCCAGTCGCTGAAGTCTCCCTCGGGAATAAAGCGAAAGGTCTCAGGAGGGGCTTCGCTGAGGATTTTTCCGACTCCACCAGCTTCCTGGGCAATCATCACGCTCACTGCCAAGAGCCCGATCACGATCATGGCGGTTTGGATAAAGTCCGTGATGGACACCGCCCACATCCCTCCGAGGAAAGTATAGACTACCAATATCCCCGCCGAAAGAAAGATTCCCTCAGTTAGTGAAAGTCCGGTCACCGTGCCGAAGATTAGGCTCAAGGCAACTAGCTGGGCGGCAACGTAGCCAAAGAAAACCGGCACCATAAAAACTGTCGCGAAAAACTCCACCTGCTTTCCGAAGGTCTGCTTAAAGACATCCCCGATGGTCAGCACGCCCATGCGATACATGGGGCGGAGGTAGAACATACCGAATAGAATTAGGCAAAGTGCACCGCCAAAGGGATCTTCGATCACTCCGATGAGACCTTCCTCCAAAAAAACAGAAGAGGCTCCGAAAATCGTTTCGGAGCCAAACCATGTCGCAAAAAGTGCGGATGCTGAGAGAAATAGCGGAAGGGAACGACCCGCCAACACGAAATCCTTGGAGCTCTTTACCAGCTTGGAAGCCCAAGCTCCGACGGCGATGGTGATCGCCAGATAGCAGATGATCGCGGTCAGCAGCAAGGCCTAGCGTTTAAGCTTTGGCGTACATTTTTTCACGAAGTGCCTTGATCTCGGCGCTTGCTAGGTAATCGTCATAGGGCATCCTTCGGTCGATGGTCCCGTTTGGCGTAAACTCGACGATTCGGTTGGCGGAAGACTGCACGAAGGCGTGGTCATAGGAGCTCATGAGTACCGTGCCGGAGAAGTCAATGATCGCGTTGTTGAAAGCCGTGATCGATTCCAAGTCGAGGTGGTTGGTGGGCTCGTCCATGACCAGCAGGTTTGGATTCTGCAGCATCATGCGTGAGATCATGCAGCGCACTTTTTCACCACCGGAGAGGACAGTACACTTTTTGAAAGTCTCCTCGCCAGTGAAGAGCATGCGGCCCAAGAAGGTTCTCACATAGGCTTCCTCTTGGTTGCTGGAGTATTGTCTCAGCCAGTCGATCAAGTTAAGATCGGTTTGGAAATACTTGGAGTTGTCGTTTGGCAGATAGGCCTTGTTGATGGTCACACCCCATTTGAAGGAACCTTTGGTCGCCGGGATCTCCTCCATGATCACTTGGAAAAACTTGTTGACCGCCTGCTTGGTCTTGGAGATAAAGGCAATCTTGTCGCCTTTGTCCACCATGAGGTTCACGTCGGTGAAATAGGTAACGCCGTCCGCCTTCAGTTCAAGTTGTTCGGTCATGAAAATCTGGTCACCAGCTTCACGTTCTGGCTTGAAGATGATACCGGGGTACTTTCTGGAAGATGGCTCGATTTCGTCGATATTGAGTTTTTCGATCATCTTCTTACGTGCGGTAGCCTGTTTGGACTTGGCCACGTTGGCAGAGAAGCGGTCGATGAAAGACTGGAGTTCCTTACGCTTGTCTTCAGCCTTTTTGTTGGCATCCGAGCGCTGCTTCAGGGCAAGCTGGGAAGACTCGTACCAGAAGGTATAGTTACCGGAGAAAATCTTGATCTTGCCAAAGTCGATGTCCACCACATGTGTGGACACTGTATCCAGGAAGTGTCTGTCGTGGGACACGACGATCACGATGTTTTTGAAGTCCAAAAGGAAGTTTTCCAACCACTCGATGGTGTCCGCATCCAAGTCGTTGGTAGGTTCGTCGAGAATCAAAATGTCGGGATTGCCAAAGAGCGCCTGGGCCAGCAATACCCTTACTTTCTGGTTACCGGCCAGTTGATTCATGGTCAGGTAGTGCAGATCCTCGGTGATGCCCAGACCAGATAGGAGGGAAGCGGCATCGGACTCGGCATTCCATCCGTCCATCTCGGCAAACTCGGATTCCAGTTCTGAGGCACGGATGCCATCCGCTTCGCTGAAGTCCTCTTTCATATAGAGTGCGTCCTTTTCCGTCATGATGGAATACAGCTTTTTGTGGCCCATTAAGACAGTTTTCAGGACTTCGACTTCGTCAAAGGCAAAGTGGTTTTGGCTCAAAACCGCCATACGCTGGCCCGGAGTGATGTTGACCGATCCGCTGGTGGAGTCGATTTCTCCGGATAGTATTTTCAAAAAAGTCGATTTTCCTGCTCCATTGGCTCCGATGACCCCATAGCAGTTGCCGGGGGTAAACTTGAGGCTTACCTCGTCAAAAAGGGTTCGCTTGCCAAACTTGAGGGAAAGGTTATCTACTGAGATCATGGATTTTTTCTTGGTTTTAAGAGGGGCAAAGATAGGGTATATTTATTTGTTGACTGGTCTCGAACTGAGGTTAGCCCTGGAAAATGATACTTTGAACCACCTTTTCCCGTGCCTATTTCATCGCCAATTGGATTTGGTTATTGCATAATGTCAAGGTCGTAGATGGGGGATTTTTGACTACTCTTCTCGGTGAGATTGATTTAAGCAGGAGGAGCGTCGTTTGAACGTTTCAGCGGATAAGATTCGCCATCGATTTTCCTATCTGCATTTGTGTCAAAATCTATTGTTCGCTAAATTAATGGTGTTGCTATCGATTGATTAACAATATTTTACCGCCTTTTTTTTGCTCTCGGAACTTAAGCCTTAATGATTTCCTAATACAAAAGTGATTTTATGGTAAATATTAGGTTCATTCTTCAAAAATATCGATTAAGTAAGTTCATAATCTAGTGATTGTAGGGTTCCTCCCAGGCAGTTTTTCAGCTCTACTTTTGCTCATTATTATTCATTTTAAACCTTTTAACTATGGGAAATTTTACACTTGTAAAGAGGTTCAATTCGCTTTTGACGATAATTTTGAGCGGATTATTCCTTTTCTTATCGGGTCTTTCGGGACTTTATGCCGAGCCTTCAGGATCTTATTTTCGGGAGAATTCCCGGGAAATTATCACGGGTTCCGTGAAGGATGAAACCGGTGCACCTTTGCCTGGTGCCGCGATTTTGGTAAAAGGCACCACTACGGGTACGATCACGGATCTGGATGGAAATTTTTCCATTGAGGTAGATTCGGAGGCGGTGTTGGTAATTTCTTATCTGGGATACACACCGCAGGAAGTCCCCGTTGCTGGAAAGAACACCTTGACTATCCAACTTGAGCCGGAAAGCTCCCAACTCAACGAAGTTGTGGTGGTCGGCTATGGAACACAAAAACGTTCCGATGTCACCGGCGCGATAGGCTCGGTAAAACAGGAAAGCTTCAACAAGGGCGTAATTACCAATCCGGTGGACTTGATTCAGGGCAAGGTGTCCGGGGTGAATATCACTTCCACCAGTGGAGAACCGGGAGCGAATCAAAATGTGATTATTCGCGGAATCGGTAGCTTGAGATCCGGCACCCAGCCACTTTATGTCTTGGATGGGTTTCTATTGGACAATTCCGATACCGGGATAGCCTCGAATCCACTCAATTTTTTGAATCCAAACGACATCGAAAGCATCGATGTATTGAAAGATGCCAGCGCGACCGCGCTGTATGGTTCAAGAGCCTCCAACGGGGTCATCGTGATCACGACCAAAAAAGGAAAAGCAGGGTCCTCACAAGTAAGTCTTTCCGCATCGACCGCTTGGTCTTCCATGTCCAAGCAGATCGACGTATTTGATGCGGATGAGTTTCGAAGACAGGTGGTGGCCGTAGGTGGCAACTTGGAAGATTTTGAAGGTGATACCAGATGGCAGGACGAATTGACCCAGGTTGGCTTTTCCCAAGACTACAATTTGTCCATGAGCGGAGCCAATCCTGAGAGGTTTTCCTATTTCGCCTCTCTTGGCTACCAAAGTCAGGAAGGTATTCTGAAAAATTCAGAGTTGACACGCTACTCGGGAAAACTCAATATGACCCAAAAAGCATTTTCGGGTAGGCTATTGGTAGATTACAATCTGACAGCGTCTTATACGGAAAATATTCGTCCCGCTATGGGATCCATCATCAGCGACATGCTCTATCTCAACCCGACCATACCCGCCTACACAAATGGCGAACCGACTTTGTTGAATACGAATGCGCTCAATCCCATCAAAAGGAATGAACTGTACAGCGATGATGCTGCCAACAACCGGATTCTTGGTACGATATCTCCTTCATTTGAGCTCTTCGACGGACTTACCTACAAACTGAATCTCGGGGTGGATTATTCCAATACGAGCAGGTATGTCCAATATCGCCCCTACACTGAGGTGGTCAATGAATCCAATGTTTCCGACGGCACTTTGGATGAGTTGATCTCGGCCAATACCAATAGCTTGGTCGAAAATACCCTCACCTACAACTGGATCAAGTACAAGAATAATCTCACCGTATTGGCAGGGCATTCCTACCAGACATTTTTGGATGAGTTCAGAGGAACCTCATCCAGGGGGTTTGCCGCAAACAATATTGAGCCGAGGTACCAAGACCACAACAGCACCAGCGAATTTCCGACAATCGTCAATTCATCTGCCGTCAAAAATGAACTTCAGTCTTTCTTTGGCCGGGTAAACTATGTCTATGACGAGAAATACCTGTTTACGGCGACTTTCAGAGCGGATGGTTCTTCGAAATTCGGGGATAACAACAAATACGGTTATTTCCCTTCCTTTGCTCTGGGCTGGAATATCAGCAAGGAGCCATTCATGGCGAATTCTCCATTCAACAACCTGAAACTTAGATCCAGCTGGGGTCAAACCGGAAATCAGGAAATACCCTCCAAAATCACCAAAGCGAGCTATTCAGAGGATCGCTTGGCCAACGGTTCGGGAAGTTTGAATACTTATCCAATTGACACGGATGGTAACACCCTCGATAGCTATCCTTATGGGATTGTGTTTACCAGACTGGCCAACCCGGATTTGCAATGGGAGGTCTCTACCCAGTTTGATGCCGGGATTGACTTTGCATTTTTTGATTTTCAGTTGACGGGTACCTTGGATTATTTCCACAAGGTGTCCTCAAATATCCTTCTGGAAGTAGTGCCCCCAGACCCTGTACAGCCCACCTCTACCTATTGGGACAATATTGAGGATATGAAGATCTACAACAGTGGTGTCGAGCTGGCATTGAATTACAGTTCCAAAACCCAGCGTGCATTTTCCTATGAAGTAGGGGGCAATATCACCTTTATCCAAAATGAGGTTAGGGATTCTCCTTATTCCGTGTTGACCACGGGGGCAGCCCAGGGCGCCGGGCAGACAGGCGCTACCATCAACGGATATATCAACAATCAGCCAATCGGTGCATTTTATATGCTTCAGTTCGACGGAATAGGAGAGGACGGACTCAATCAATTCGTGGACGTCAATGGAGATGGTCAGATCCTCGACAATGATCGTAGTGTGGTAGGTAGTGCCATTCCGAAACTGATTTATGGGATCACTTCCAACTTCCGATACAAAGGGTTTGACCTTGGTTTAAATTTCAACGGTATTTCGGGAAACAAAATCTTCAATCATACGGCGATGTCTCTTTTCACCAAAGGGCAGCTCTCCCGATCCAACAATACCACCGATTTTGCAGTGCAGTTTCCGGAGGAATCGTTTAACAATTCCAACACGGTATCTACCCGATACCTGGAAAACGGTTCCTTCTTCAGACTGAACAATGCGACGTTGGGCTATAGCCTAAATCCTGAAAAAGTTGGCTTGGGTTCTTCTTTTCAAAACATCCGCCTTTCCCTGGTCGGACAAAATTTGTTTGTCATCACGGACTACACGGGCTTTGATCCGGAAATGAATACGGGCTCCACGTCTGGAGGAATCCAGACTTTTGGCATTGACCGGTTTACCTACCCGAGGGCAAGGACTTTTATGGTCAGTCTGAATGTCACCTTCTAATCTCCCAATTACCAAAAGGACAAAATCTTTAAACTATTCAAGCAAATGAAAATTCTTAACTATATAAAACTCGCTCCAGTTGCGGTCTTTTTACTCGGGTTTCTGAGTTGTACCGATCTCAATGAGGAGATCCTGGACGAATCCCTTACGGGAACGGGACAAGCCGAAATTGTCAGCGGTTCGATCGCTCCGGTCTATGGCATGCTGAGACAGGTTTGGCTGCATACGGCCAATTTTGGCTTGCAGGAAGTTGCCTCCGACGAGGGTATTTTGCCATATAGAGGAGGAACCGACTGGTTTGATGGAGGAAAATTCATCGCGGTACACCAACACCTTGTGACACCCGGAAATAGCCTCGTAGGAGATACGTGGACTAATATTACCTTGGCCTTGTCAAGAGCGGTGGCTGCCGAAGAACAATTACTTCTGGAAGTGGAAAACGGGAATGCAGCCGCGCAGAATCCACTTTATGAAATGGTGGCAATCAAAGCGTATCTCAACCTTCTGGCCTTGGACAATTGGGGATTGGTTTTTAGAAAGGACCGCTCTGACGAACAATCAGAGATTCTCAGAGGACAGGATGCGGTGGAGTATTTGGAATCAGAGCTTCTTTCTGTAGTCACGGTGATAAGTGATAGCAATGGGCCGGGAAGAATGAACAAACATGCAGTTGAGGCTCTGCTGGCAAGGCTCTATCTCAATGCAGCGGTTTATCGGGATCCCTATGGTACCCCAGAATTCAGACCCGAGGATATGGATAAAGTGATCCAGTACACCAACAGTATCATCAACGGTCCGTATTCCCTGTCACCTGAGTACTTCGAGCTATTTAATGACAACAACAACACCAATCCCGAGATTATCTTCTCATTGGATCAGCGAGGTGTACTGCAGACGGAGCATAGCAGATGGCAGTATTGGTCTATCTCCGGGGATCAAGTGCCAAGACCTGAATTCCCAAGTACTAGGGGGACCGATGCAGTTGCCGCAACTCCAGATTTTGTCCAGACTTGGTATGATGCCTATGGAAATGTGGACCCTGCGGACGCAGACGCCCGGTTTTTTCAGGAAAATACGATTATCCCTCAGGAACTCAGGAATTTGGCGGGAGTAGACCCCACCAATGATGCGGATCATTATTACTGCGTCGAGGCAGAGGAATTTGAAATGGACCGGGGAATCCTTCGGGGCGTAATCTGGGGACCTCGAAAAGATGGCAGTGGGAATATCATTCGATGCGAAGACGGCAAAGTCAGGGTCTATCCGGTGATCAACCGCAGAAGCAGCGGGGCAAACATCCGCTATGTAGACCATACCTTCCAGGTGGATTTTACCAACGAAGGTAGTCTTCACAATACCGGACACCGGTTTTCAAAATATCAGTTTAGCCGAACAGCGACGGATTGCTGCTCCAGGAGTAGTGTGGATATCGTTTTGATCCGTTTGGGAGAGGTTTACCTTATGCGGGCTGAAGCCAAACTGAGAAAAGGAGATGCGGCAGGTGCTTTAGCGGATGTCAATACCTTGAGAACTTCTCGTACAGCGCGTCCTGCGCAGACTCCAGCACCTTTGAATACCCTGAATCTGGATATCCTGTTCAGAGAGTCCGGGTTTGAATTGTATTGGGAGGGATTGCGAAGAACTTATCAAATCCGATTTGGGAAATATGAAGATACCTGGACGGAAAAGACGGATCGCGACGTGAACAAGAGATTGTTCCCCATCCCGCAGCGGGCTATTGATGGGGCTTCCAATCTGCCGGGATTTTTGGTACAAAACCCGGGATATTAAGCGGTATAACGATAGACCATGGAAACGGCTTTGACAATCATTTTTCAAGCCAGATAGCCGTTCTCAAAAATGCTCATATGGTACCAAGGAAAAAGCCGGTCGGTCTCCGATCGGCTTTTTTTTAGAAATCCCATCCAGATTTTTTCTTCATGCAAAAAGCCCATCTTTTGTCTATCACACTATTGGTCGGAAAAGGCTGACGAGGTTTTCTTGCTGGATTGGCCTTCTGAACAAAGTAAATTTGGACTTTTGAACAAAGTCCGTCGAATCCTGGTGGCCTAATTTTGTTCCATAAACCGATGAAAAAAATGGAACAGACAAATTATAATGGAGCGCTTCAGCGAGCACTGGGTTCTGGTTTTGGAGCAAAGTCAACTGCCGCTGAGGTGATCAGGGGAATAGACCTTAAAGGAAAGGTGGCCATCGTAACAGGAGGTAATTCGGGCATAGGGCTGGAGACGGTGAGGACTTTAGCAGGAGCAGGGGCACAAGTGATCGTTCCGGCAAGAAACGTGGAAAAGGCCCGAGCCAATCTAAAAGACCTGGATCGTGTGGAGATACACGCGTTGGACATAATGTCTCCCGAATCAATTGATGCCTTTGCGGAATCATTTGTCAACTCTGGAAGCGCCCTGCATCTACTGGTCAACAATGCGGGCATCATGTGGGTACCCCTTCGGAGGGACGGGCGCGGGTATGAATCCCAGCTGGCCACCAACTATCTGGGGATGTTTCATCTGACGGCAAAGCTTTGGCCTGCACTCAAAAAAGCAAAGGGGGCTAGGGTAGTCAATGTTTCCTCAGGTGGACATCAGTTCTCCGATTTTGATTTTGAAGACCCAAATTTCAACACGCGACATTATGAAACCTTGCTTGGGTACGGGCAGTCCAAAACTGCGGTCAACCTCTTTTCGGTAGAATTCGACTATCGGGCCAAAACCCATGGAGTTCGAAGCTATTCACTATGTCCTGGAGCAGTAGGCGGTACGGATTTGTCTCGGGAAGCGCCCATGGATCTCTTTCAAAAGTTGGGATATTGTGATGCCGAAGGTAATATCTTGCCCGAAGTCGCAGCTTCCTTAAAAACGCTGCCTCAGGGCGCCTCTACTACTGTCTGGTGTGCTGTCAGTCCCATGCTGGATCATATCGGCGGAGTGTATTGCGAAAATACCGACGTCGCAGACCTGAGCGCCGACTTGGCGATGATAGGTGGGGTCAAAACCTATTCGCTGGATCGGGGCAATGCCCTAAAACTATGGGAGCTCAGCGAAGAGTTGTTGGGGTTTGATTTTGATGTAAATTGAGCTCATGGCCCAGGAAATTGAATACGAGGTAGAATATATTCATTCAAAAATAAAACTATCCAGCTATACCGGCAGGTTGTTCAGGACAGAAGCCGCATTTGATGAGCACTTGCTGGTATGGTTGATTTCAGGAGAAACCAAAATCCTTGAGGCAGAAAGATCTTTGAGGTTTGGCTCGGGGAGTACGTTTTTGATCCCAAGAAACCAGCTGGCAACGATTATCAATTACCCCAGCGAAGGCCAGCCGCACCAGGCTGTCGCGATGCACCTCAGTTTGGAAGTCCTTCGCGAAATTTATGACATCAGCGGCTTGAAGACGACAGACAAAGGCAAACTTGGAGTCTATGCCTTTGACAGACATCCCTTGCTGGACGGTTGTTTGGCGTCGCTGGTTCCTTATTTCGAACTGAAGGAAAAGATCCCAAGTGAAGTCGCCGCACTCAAAATCAAAGAAGCAATTACTATCCTCCGAAATACCGATGCAGGAATTGATCAAGTTCTGGGAAATTTTTCGGACCCATACAAGATAGATCTTGAGGCTTTTATGGAAAGGAACTTCATGTTCAACATGCCCTTGGAAAGATTCGGTTTCCTTACCGGTCGAAGTTTGACCACTTTCAAGCGGGATTTTCAAAAAATCTACCAAACCAGTCCCCAACGCTGGCTTACACAAAAGAGGCTTGAACTGGCACGCGAACAGCTTCTGAAGACAGATAGGAAGCCTGTTGATGTTTACTTGGAGACAGGCTTCGAAAATTTGTCCCACTTTTCCCATGCTTTCAAAAAGCAGTTTGGGATGTCACCGACTCAGCTGCGAATACAGAATGGGTAGGATAGAGTGATGTGGCCAAAAGAATTAAGGGCCGGTTCGCTAAAAGGTGTTTTTTGCTGTTGACGAATTTGAAGGGGAACATGGTTAAAGTCGGTTCAGCGTAAAGTATCGGTCGGCAACATGCCAAGTGTTTGGAAAAACTGCGGTTGAAGACTGCTTTCGGCTTTAATTGTCAGAAAGATGATTGGTATAGTAGTCTAAAACACGACTTGCAAAGTATTTCGGAATTGGGTTTTGAAAGTGCGTCTTCAAAAAATGCCATCGCCGTCACCCGATCTTCCGAAATCAACTACACCCAGTTGCAGCAGATCCGAAAGCGGGTTCCACCTTTGCTTTTTCCTGTGGGGACACAGCCTTCCAATCTCCAGGGTCGTTCATGTCCTGTTCAAGTTGAAATAGAAATCCCCGCCTATGGACGGGACTGGCAAATCCCCTGGGATATGAATGATATGTCTCCGATTGAGGTGGGTGACTAGACGCTCAATAGGCCCATGTAAAAGGCTTGGTTCAGACAAGAGTTTGAACTACAACAAAAAAAGCCCCGGTCACACGATCGGAGCTTTTCTCTTTATTGCTAAACCAACTCAGTTTTTAATTGGATAGTGCTTCTATTTTTCCCACCACACTTTCGTGTTGATATCGTCTCCTCCCATTCGGGCGACTGCGTCTTGGTAATTATCCGGATTGTTGATCTGTACGGAGACAGGATATTCGTATCGCACGGGCATGATTTGGTTGTTTTCCATGCCTGGGTTTTTGGGGAGCTCAGGCAGGCCTGTTCTTCGGTATTCAAACCACTGCTGGGTGTCGTTGAAGTAGAGCGCCACATATTTTTGCAACATGATCCGCTCCAGCGTCCCGTCGTAGGATGCAGCTGGATTGTCAAAATATCCGGCCGGGAGCTGCACATCCCATTGCTCCATGGCGGCCTTCACCCCTTTTTCATAATGTGCTTTAGTATCTGAAGAGATATATCCCCTTTGCGCCAGCTCGGCTTTGATGAATTCCACCTCGGCATAGGTCAAGATCAAAGAGAGCATCGGAGCCTGGACCAAGGCAATGTTGTGGTTGCTCGGGATGAATTTGAATTGCGTCTCCGCACCCTCGTATCCGCTTGGGATACCTTTGTATCCGATGGTAGTGGTGCCGTCCGAAGTTCTGGCCTGAGTCATAAATTTGGCTCGTCTCGGATCTTCCAGTGCATTCAGCTGATCGGCAAAGAACTCCGAGATGGAGCGGAAAGTCGTAAAATCAATCGCCCGGCCCCAAGGAGAAAGGTTTGGCGTTACCCCCGTGATCTGTAAGATTCCGGACTCTGCCGTGCTTGTGAACACAGGATAGGTAACAGGATCATTGACCATGGCGGCAAGTTTTGTGAATGCATTGACCTCCTCGCGATTCGAAACTCTCAAAAGCAGTCTTAGATGAAGCGAGTTGGTGAACTTTCTCCATTTCTCTACATCGTTATGAAAAAGGATGTCATCTCCATAGATCATGGCCTGGGAGTCATCATAGAGCGTATTCGCACGCTCCAAATCTTTGAAAATCTGGGTGTAAACTTCTTCTTGGGTGTTGAAGGTCGGCTGGAAAATACCGTCTTCTCCACGGCTTGCCTCGTCCATTGGAATGTCTCCAAAGCAATCCGTCAGCTGGCTCAGAGTCCAAGCTTTTAGCGTCAGCGATATCGCTTCATAGTTCACATCCGCATTGGCAATCGCAGAGGCTTCCATTTCCTTGATATTCACCAGCCATTTGTAGTGGTTGTTCCAAGTCGAGTTGCCTGTGGATTCCGTAAGCTCGTAGCGGTGGATGCCTCCGTTTGCACTCGGAAAGGGTAGTGCCACCTGCATGATCTGAAAGGTGAAGCCGTCCGCTCGACTGGTATTGAAACTGGCCAATCCATACAGGATCGGGTTGAGCAGGGTTCCGGGACTGATTTGGTCTATCCTGTTGGGATCTGTGTTGATTTCTTCAAAATCTTGGGTGCAAGATGTGGAAGCCCAAACCAGAGTTCCAATCAAAAGTGTTGCAATGTATTTTTTCATAATGATGTCTGATTAAAACTTGAGGGTAAGGTTCACGCCCATGGTTCTTGGGCTGGGCAGTTGTCCCATTTCAATACCGGGCAGCAAGGTTCCTCCGTTGAGTGCGGCGGTCTCCGGATCGAACATCGGGAAGTCAGTCCACATCGCCAGATCCCTTCCATATACTGCGATGGATGCCTGGCTGATGCTGGTTTTTTGCAGAAGTTTTGCCGGAATGGCGTACTCGATCCGTGCTTCCCGCAGCTTGATGAAGGAAGCGTCAAAGGAATTGGACTCCACATTCGCCCTGCGATAGTAATCCGCGTAATAATCCGCCAGGTTGACCTGCTTTGTGTTGGGAGAGAACGTTCCGTCCCCATTGTCCACAACGCCTTCGCCTATGATGAATCCGTCTTCACGGCCCTTCAGGGTGTGTGTCAACTTGCCTTGTTCAGACATCTTATGGTGCGTCTGGGAATATACCGTTCCGCCATACTGCCCGTCAAAAAGGATACTTACCCTGAGTGCTTTGTAAGCAAATTCATTTCTGAATCCGCCTTTCCACTTCGCATAGGCATTACCGATATATTGGATCTCCTCCGGTCTAGATGGCAAGCCATTGGCGCCGTAGACGATCTGTCCGTCCGGAGATCTGACGAATCCAAAACCATAGATGTCTCCCGTGGTGCCTCCTACTTTGGCAATAATCGTTGCGTTGCCGCCCACACCGATCACTTGGCTTCCGTCGACTTCATCGGGAAGGGAAAGCACTTCGTTTTTGTTCTTTGCCCAAGTAAGGAAAGCGTTCCACTGGAAGTTTGGTGACTTGATGGGACTGCCGTTCAAAACAAGTTCCACGCCTTGGTTCTTGACGTTTCCTGCATTCAGGATAGCACTGGAAAATCCGGTGGTAATGTCCACTGGTACTTCCAGAATCTGGTTTTTGGTTTCGGTGACGTAATAGTTTAGATCAAGGCCCAGACGTCTTTGGAAGAAAATCAACTCGATGCCGGTTTCAAAACTGGTTGTGATCTCCGGTTTGAAATCCGTATTGTAGAGGGTGGAAGGAACTGATGCAGAGCCAGGGAATTCACTCTGGCCGTAATATTTTGAGGTTCGGTAAGGTTCGGTGTCATTGCCCACCTGAGCTCCGGATACTCTGAGCTTGGCAAAGGAGATCTGGGTAGGCAGCGTGAAGATGTCGGACAGCACAAAGCTTGTACTGAGCGAAGGATAGAAAAAGCTGTTGTTTTGGGTGGGGAGCGTACTCGACCAGTCATTTCGGCCGGTAATGTCCACAAACACCTTTTCGTCAAAATCCACCGAAACCAAGCCATACAAGGAATTGATGACCCGGTTGGAATTGCTGGTGGAGAGAACGGGATTGTTGACCCCGTTGGCCAGCTTATAAACCCCCGGAATCACCAGCCCGTCCACATAGGCGCTCATCATCCGGTATTCCCTTTTCATGTGATTGCCACCGATACTTGCTCTCAGCGAGATCTTTTCCGCCAAGTTTCCCTTGTAGGTCAACAGAAAATCAGAATTCTGCTCGTAGTTGGTGATGTCCTGCTCCTTGTAATAGCCCCGCTGGAAATTGGCGGTGCTGTAGGGCCGCTGCTGCGCCCGTTCCTCTTGACTCATCGCCAGACCTGCACGAACCATCAATTCAAAATGATCATCGAAAGCATAGTTGGCGGAGAGATTTCCAAACACGGAGTTGTTGTTCACGGAGTTGGTCATCTCGTAGGCGATCAGGTAGGGGTTGTCAATGAAGGAGCTGAAAGGGTGAACCTGATCCACGTTTTCTTGGCCTGATTTCCAGATCGGGCGATACCACTCCAAGTCCACATTTGGATTTTGGAAGATCATGAAATAGGCGATCGACTGGTTGTTGTAGCCGGTCGCCGGCAGATTATCCGAGTTTTTGTTGGTGTAGTTTGCCTTGGCGTTTAGACTCAGCTTTTTGCTGATTTGCTGTGAAGCTGAAAGAGCTGCGACTAACCGATTAAAGCCAGTGTTTGGCATCATCCACTCGTTTTTAGTCTGGGTGATCGAGGCACGAAGGGAGCCCGTTTCGCCGCTTCCGTCCAACGCAACGGAATTGATCATGTTAAAGCCGGTTTCCCAGAAGCCCTTCACGTTGTCCTCGTAAGGTCTCCAAAGCTGCCGCTCAGCAGATTGTCCCTCCAGCGTCGGATCGTACTGATAGTAGGATTGGCCTTCAAACTTAGGGCCGAAAGCACTGCTCGTTCCTCCGGTATTGGCTCCGTCTTCAGAAACTCCATAGCTGTAAAACAAGTCTCCGTTTGCGTTGAAGGCCCGTCCGGTGCCCTGGCCGTATTCATGCTGGTAGTCGGGCCACTTCAATACGTTCTGGAAACTGATGTTTGAATTGATCGTGACACCAAGGCCTTTGGTTTTCCTGGCGCCGCTCTTGGTCGTGACAATCAAGGCGCCATTTGCAGCACGGCTACCGTAAAGTGCCGTTGCACTGGCTCCTTTTAGCACCGTTATATTCTCGATGTCATCCGGGTTGAGATCGGCTATCCCATTCCCAAAATCCACCGGAACGTCATTGCCGGAGCCGGCACCATAGGCGTTGTTTACGCCGGAAGAAGTCAGTCCGGAATTCATCGGAACCCCATCAACCACGATGAGTGCAAAGTTTCCGTTAGGATTCAGGGAGTTATCTCCCCTCAGACTGATTTGCGAGGAGTTCATAGGGCCGGAGCCCGCCGAAAGCACATTGAGACCTGCTACTTTTCCCCTCAGCGCATCTGACCAATTGTTGGATCTGGCATCGAGCAATTCCTCAGAGTCTACCTTCTGGGTGGCGTAGCCCAGGGCTTTCTCCTCGCGCTTGATCCCCAGGGCAGTGACTACGACTTCGCCGAGGGATTCACTGTCCAGCTGCATCCGTACCGTCAATTCGGTTTGATTTTGGATCAGAACCTCCTGTCGTTCGTAGCCCACATAAGAGAAGACCAGGGATGCCCCTGCATCGACGGTAATGGAGAATTTTCCATCCAGATCCGTCGTCGTCCCTTTGGTGGTACCTTTGATGATGATGTTCACGCCGGGCAGGCTCTCTCCGGTATCCCCATCCAACACAGTTCCGGATAGGCTCACACGCTCGGCTACAGTCGCAATGACAGGGACTCTTTGCTGGGTGCTTACCGCGATGGTGGTCTTGATTTGCTTAAACTTCAGGGAGGATTGCGCCGAGATCGTCTCCAGGATCGTCTGCAGGTCAGAGCGCTTGGTTGAGAATCTGACTTTTTTGCTCAGGTCGAGACCGCTTTCGTAGGAAAACCGAAAGTCAGACTGCTTTTCGATCTGTCTGAAAGAGGCCGACAGGGACATTTCTTCCGAAGAGAACGCAATTGGAGTTTCTTCCAATCTCTGGGCTGAAAGGGCACCGGCAAACACCATCGAGTGTAGGCAGCAGCAGAGGAGACAAGCCGTAAATAAGCTCATAAACAAGGTTTTTAAGGCTGGTGGTAACTTTTTTTTCATGGATTCGAATGGTTCATGGTTTAGAATGTCAAAATGTTTTTGCAGGTAATGGATGGATGGGTTGGAGGGGATCCATTCGCTTTTTAGGGGCAGTTCTTGAAATGGAGTATCACATTTTTTGCGTCGAGTTGATAGGTGAGCGGGATGGAATATTGGATCAGCTGGAGGAGATTTTCCAGGCTTTGATTTTCATAGGCACCAGAGATTTCACAGGTATTTTGCTCTGTCAGGTTATGGGTGATGGTGACGCCATACCAGTCTTCTAGGATTTCTACCATCTCGTACATCCGGGTTTTTTGGAAAGCCAGGATGTCTTCCGTCCAGGCAAAAAGTGGATCGCCAGCAGGAGTTTCACTCACTGAACCCTTCTGTCCGACGTAGTCCAAACGCTTGTTGGGATGTAGCAAAAAGGTCGCTTCATGCGGATCGGAGACTTTCACCAGACCGGTCTTCACCGCTACGACTTCTGACTCGTCGGATAGGGCTTTGATCAAAAATGAAGTTCCCAATACCTCTGTGGTCAGCTTGCCGGACTCGACCCGAAACGGTCGCAAACTGTCCCGCTTCACTTCAAAAAAGGCCTCGCCCCGAAGTTTTAGGAGTCGCCGCTCCGAAAAGTTCTCTGCTACCTGAATCTTTGTGTTGTGAAAGAGCCGTACGGAAGAGCCATCGGGGAGGCGGATCTTTTTGATCATCCCGGTGCCGTTTTCGAACGTGACGAATGAAATCTCCGGTGAAGGTTTTGGTTCCTTCACATCAAGCTGTTGAAGCGTTACCAAACCGAGTCCCATTCCCAGGATCACAGAAGCGGCGATTTTCCATGCCCATGATCCACGTTTGTCACCTGGTCTGTTGGGCTGCGTTCGACTTCTGATCTTTTTGAAAAGATCCCGCTCAATCTGGGACCTAGTCCGGCCTTGATGGTCTATGATCTCCAGTTGCTCCCCCTCGTCTTGGTGATACCACTCGTTTATTTGTTGGATTTCAGAAGGCGTGGCTTTTCCCCGTAAGAGTTTGCTGATGGTCTGGGAGAGCGAGGGATGTAATTTCATTCATGTGGGCTTTCTCTCTATAGGTGGGAAAAACGCCTGTCCACTACCGCCTGAATTGATTAAGGATTTATGAAGGTTGTCCGGCCGAAAAATAACCTTTACGTAATCAAAGTCCGGCTATGAAGCCATGACCAACGCCAGCATCGGTGCCAGATGCTTTAGCTCCCTCCGCATAACCTTGAGGGATTTAGACAGTTGGTTGTGAATGGTTTGCGGGGAAACTTGTAGCTTTTCAGCAATCTCTTCCACACTGTAGCCTTCTAAACGGCTCATTCTGAAAATCACGGCAGCCCGAGGCGGCAGGGAGGTCACCGCGACCTCAATTTCGTGGTAGAGTTCTTCGAATGCAAAAATGTCCTCTTCATAGTACCCGACCCACTCCTCCTTGTTTTGCACCCGGTTTTTTGCTTGTTCGTCTAAATACCTCATTACCTGGTATTTTACAGCGGTGAGCAGGTAGGCTTTGATCCCGCTTTTTATTTCGAGGCTTTCTCGTCTTTTCCAGATATCGACGAAAATCTCCTGGATCAAATCTTCAACTATCGCCTGATCTCCTATTTTTCTGTATGCACTCTGGTACATCAGCTCCCAGTGCTCTGTGAAGACTTGCTCGAAAAAAACAGGATTTGAGAGACTTTGCATAGGCCTGACCGAGGTTGTTTCAAAAATAGCCCTGTGACCAAGAAATCGGGAATCCGCATGGTTAAGATATTATTAACAGATCCCACCAATGGAGGCAAAGCATGCTATTTAAGGTTTTGGTATGAATTAAAACCAAGGCGTATCCCAGTCGCTAACCAGGGGGCATTTTGCCATCAATGCCAAGCTAAAATCAGTTTGGATCGCTGGAAGAACTCAAATCAGAGGACTTGGCTATAGGCGACATCTTAGGCTAAAGTGCTCAATCTGACGACAAAGCAGACCGTGGATGTGAAATTTACGTTTCTGCTTTTGACATCTTTTTCAGAAGAATATTTTTTACTCTTCGCTATATTGAAATTCTTAATTCTCGTCACCCCACCATGACTAAAAAGCTACTTCGGCTTCTCATTCTATTTTTATGGCGAGTGCTAGTTTCTCGGCCTTGGGGCAGATTTCCACAGTTGGAAAAGAGTTTTGGGTGGGATTTATGGAAAACAACAGGGTAAATAGCGGCTTGTCCAAGCAACGCTCACTGCATTTCACTGATTTTTGCGATTGCGCCTTCGATATCGACGCCCTTGCCCAATACTTCGGCAAACAATTTTGGATATTTTCTCACTCGATCCATCACGGTGGAGATGGTAAAGTCGTTTTTGTCCAATTTGGAGTTAACCTCTTGCCAATGCAGTGGGGTAGAAACGGTAGCCAACGGTTTGGGACGAACGCAATAGGGGGCAGCAAGTGTTTGGTCTTCCCGATTTTGAAGGTAGTCGAGGTACATTCTGCCATTTCGGTCCTTGATTCTTCGTTCGAGCGTAGTGAGCTTGGGTAGTCGCTCCTGGACGATATGGCAGAGCAGCTTGCAGAAGTTCCGGGCTTCTTCATAGCTGTATGCTGCGCCAAGTGGCAGGTAGATATGCAGGCCGCTGGCCCCGGAAGTTTTGCAATACCCCTTGACGTCCAGCTGGTCCAGGAGATTTTTAAACTCCAGCGCAACTTCCACCACGTCCGAAAAACTGTTTTTTATCGAGGGGTCGAGGTCTATCACCAAATAGTCGGGTCTATCCAGCGAGCCTACCCTGGAATTCCAAGGATTCAGTTCGATGCAGGCAAGGTTGGCCAGATATATCAGTGTTTCCTCGTTTTGGCACAAGAGATAGGATATGTCGCGCTGGGCCGACTCGGCATGCAGTTCTACGGTAGCAATCCAGTCAGGCACATAGTCCGGCGTGTCTTTTTGATAAAACCCCGGCTTTTTGATTCCATTGGGATGGCGGTGGAGATTTTGCGGACGGTCCTTTAAGAAAGGAAGGATATATTCGGAGATGTTGAGGTAATAGTCAATCAGCTGGTATTTTGTTATCCCCTCGCCGGGCCAGAGTATTTTGTCCAAATTCGTGACAGCAACCGTTTTGCCGTTGATTTCCAAGCCGTCTTCGAGGGATGGTGCCGTTTGCGCTACATCTTTTTTTCCGTCGTCTAGCCGAAGTTCGTGGGGGGTCTTATCCTGTCGAAGCCCCTTGAAGACTGGGTGGCGTAGCCGCTTGTCCCGAGTCCAGTCGGAAAAAGTTACCTCTGCTACCAAAATGGGCTTTAACCATTTTGGAGATCTTCCTTTAAGTTCTATGGAATCCGGGAAAGGGGATTTTTTTTGGCTGATTTTTTTGAATTCCGACAGCATCCTTCGCTGTTGCCCTAGAGTGAACCCCGTACCACAATTTCCGATATAACGCAGTTGGCCCCGATCGTACATGCCGAGGATCAGGGAGGCGAAAGGCCTGCTGTCCGAAAGGGTATATCCGCAGACGACGGTTTCGATACTCGCCATTGGCTTGATTTTCAGCCAATTTGCCGACCTGGTTCCCGGTAGATAGGTGGAATCTGCTTTTTTGGAGATGATCCCCTCATAGCCGCTGGCAACCGTTTTTTTGTAAAATCCCTTTCCGTTTCCGGCGACGTGCTCCGAGTAGCTCACTCCGGGGATATCGGTTAGAAGTTCTTCCAAGAGCTCCTTTCTGTCTTTCAACGGAAGATGGATCAGACTGTGTCCATCGAGAAATAGCAGGTCAAACACCATGTATTTTAGTTCGCCTATTGGCTCCCGCTCGTAATACTGGAGCCACTGAAACTGGGGAATGCCTTTCCTGTCCAAAGCGACCACCTCCCCATCCAAGATGGTACTGTGGGGAACTTGGGACAAGGCTTCGAGGATTTCGGGGAATTTCGCTTCATATGACAGGCCATTTCTGGAATACCCAATGGCAGATGTGCCGCTGGTATGGGTGACCATCCGGTATCCGTCCCATTTGATCTCATGCAGCCAGCCGGAAGCCTTATCTAAATCTTCCTTTTTTCCGTTTTCCGCAAGCATGGGAGAGATGGAGCTGTCAAGGGTAAGCTCCCCTTGAGCCGGCTCCTCGGCGTGTTCTTTCAAGGGTGTCCTGTGCAGATCGGCGTCGTAGTCCAAGTCGGAGGCGAAACGGTCCTTTTTTTTGATCAGCAGCCATTGGGTTTTTTGGCCATCCAGCCTAGTCCGTACCAAGGCAAATTCACCCCTAATTTTTGTCCCAAAAAACGTTAGCTTGAGGTCGCCATCGGCATACATCTTCGAGGGGGAGGCTTCCGAGCTGGACTGGAAGGTTCCAGAGTCCCAAATCTCCATTTCCCCGGCACCATAGTTTCCCTTGGGTATGGTACCCTCAAAGTCCAGGTATTTTAGGGGATGGTCTTCTGTTTCTACGGCGAGGCGCTTGTCCCTGGGGTTGAGGGAAGGGCCCTTCGGTACAGCCCAACTTTTGAGCACTCCGTCTATCTCCAGCCGCAAGTCAAAATGGAGTCGCCTGGCATCGTGACGCTGGATCACGAAGCGGCTTTTGCCGGTTCTTTCCAATTTGCCGCGTGGCTCGCGAGTCTTTCTGAAATCCCTCTTCTTGTTGTATTCTTCGAGTGCCATCAAGATGCTTTTTTCCGTTTTTTCAGACTTGCCTTGAGCTGGGCCAGAAGATCGCTATCAGCCGTAGGCTGGGTTTTGAGTTTCTTGACCACAGCCTTTTTCCCCTTGGCTTTGGATTCGATGACCTTCATGAGCTGTTCATTGTAGGTATCCCGATAAGCCTCAATGTCAAATTTTGCGGTGTATTGGTCTATCAGCGATTTAGCCATGTCAAGTTCTTTTTTGGATACCTTTCCTGAGGGAAGCCGAACCTCCGAAGGATCGCGGATCTGCTCGGCGAAACGGATGACATGGACTACCAATACGTTTTCGTAGACTCCTATCAAGGCAAGGTTCTCCCGTTGTCTCATCACGAATGTGGCAACACCAAGCTTTTTTGCCTTGTTGAGGCTGTCACGCAGTAAATTGTATGATTTTCCACCCTCTTTTTGAGGCTCCAGATAGTAGGGTTTTTTAAAAAGCATGTCCGGTACTTCCTCTGCCTCTACAAAGGTCTCGATGTCGAGGGTGCTGCTTTTCTTGGCGTTTGCCATCTCAAAGTCGCTGTCTTCCAGGATGACGTATTTTTCCCCTTTTTTATAACCCTTCACAATATCCTTCCATTCCACTTCCTTCCCCGTGTTTTCATTGATCCGCTGATAGCGGATTCTGGCGTGGTCGCTGCCGTCGAGCATGTCCAAGTCCAGCGTCCTCGATTCGGTAGCTGAATACATTTTTACGGGGATGTTGACTAAACCAAAGCTGATTGAACCGTTCCAGATGGATCTCATAATGTGTGGATTGAGCGTACTGGCAAGGGAATTCAAGATTTGTTCCAGTCGCGAAACGAGCTGGGAGTTTCTAAGCGGAAAGTAGGCGATGGGAAAAATCCAGACGCCAAGAAACACAGGGTACGGCAAATTGCGGTCTGTCCAAATGGCAATTTCAAAGGAACCAGGCTGAATGCGGAAAGTATTTTCTTTCGAAGTTCCTCAAAGCAACGGGGTTTGGTAAAAAATGATATAGCTCCCAGCCGGAGGGAATCCTCCCGGTCCTGGGGATCCGATGATGTGGAAAAAACGAAAACCGGAATATCCTTCAATAAAAAATCCTTTTTCAATTCAGTAAGAAAGGTTTTGCCGCACATGCGTGGCATATTTAAATCGAGAAAGATATAGTCTGGGCGACGCTGCGTATCAACTTGTAGAAGCCTTAATGCGTCGACCCCATCGATAGTCTCCAGGCAAAGATCGAAAGGTGATAGTAAGAATCTCGCTCCATATCCTCAGCGCTTTCGATTGATCAACAACGACGCGGACTTGGATAGGTAAGGACTTGTAGATTATAAACACGAGGCGTTGACACCTTGGGCCGGAAGCCGCTGGATATACAGCCGTTGTGCTCCCCGTGTCGCTGTGTCCACATATTGCCGCTGCCATTCCACAGTTGATTGGGACTCGGCTGGGACATCAAAATGGCTAGCTGGTGCCCGGCATCTTTTTGGATGCCTAGGGTAGCTGTTTTCCTGCAGCAAACATGCTTTGATCAGGATGGTATGGAAATAGCCTTTTTCAGACTATATGGCCACGAATCATAAATCCCATTCCGCCAATCCACCGATGGACGAACTACTCCGGATACAGCGTTTTTGCGTAGAACGGAACCTGAAAATTGCGGTAGCAGAGAGCGTAACTTCTGGCTTGGTCCAAGCCTGGATGAGCAACATGCCTGAAGCGGGACTTTTTTTTCTGGGTGGCATAACCGCCTATACCTGCGAGTCTAAGGAGAAGTTGCTCGACATCCCATTGGAGCTCAGCAGGCCGGTGAACGGTGTAGCATCCGCCATCTCGGATCTCCTGGCAGAAAAGGTCTGTAGCCTATTCGGGGCGGAATTGGGCTTGGGAATTACGGGTTACGCCACCCTAGCTCCGGACATGGGTGTTTTCAGTAAATATGCCTTCGGAAGCCTCTACCTTTCAGGCTGTATTGTACATCGATGTTTTTTGGTCAGCCACAGGTCTTCCCAAGCGGATGTCCAAAAGGATTTTTGCACCCAACTGATCAAGACTTGCGCGGCCGTCTTGGCAACTATGGGCAGAAATCATTACGAGCCTGACGAGGGAAGCAACCCATCCAAGACCGGATATAATCTTAGATGAAGCATATAGTCAACCTAAACCCAACTACCAATGATTCTAAGTATGATGAGAAGTAACCTGACAATGGCACTCTTGGCCTGCGGCCGCGAATGCGACCGTGCCTTGATAATGTTGCCCGCCGAAGCCCCAGCATCTTTGCTGCGATCCAAGTTGCGGGAATGTGGGGAGGCCTGCAAAGCCTGCCTGGATGCCCTCGAGTCTTCACGTTCCGAAATACGTGGTTTGCTGATTCATGCCGTACGGCATGCCTGCCTATCCCTGATGGAGGTAATGAAAAGCCACGAACACCCAAACTTGAAATCCTGTATCGAAAGCGTTTGCCGTTGTGTGGAGGAATGCGAGCTGCATATCGATGACCGCGATTATGGGATGTTTGGCCAAATTGGAAACAACCTATGTCCTCCGCTGAACTCTGCGGGGATGGGCTTGACAGCTTCGACCATTTAATGAAAGCACAAGGTTCATTTTAGGATAATTTGCCTAGTAAATACTCCTGTGCGCCGGTTTGTAGACTGGCCAAGAAATGGACTGTGTCTACTCAAAGCGGACTCGCCCGAATGTGGTCCGCCCCATCTTCTCATGGAATTCAAGTAGTAGCAAGTAGATTCCGCTCTAGTCAATTCAAGCAAGCCTATCGTTCAGTACCCCGGATTCTGATCGCTAGGATCCATGGCTTCGTTGAAATTCAGTTCTTCAACAGGGATGGGCCAGAGGTAGTGTTTTTCGGAAACCGTGATCCCCTTGTTCTTCAATACAAATTCTGCAGTCCGGCCAGTCCTCTTCAGATCCATCCATCGCTTCCCCTCAAACTGTGTCTCATAGGCTTTTTCTTGGAGAACGAGATCCAAAAAGCTTTCGACAGTCAAGTCAGCCATGACGAAATCCAATTCCGACTCCGCATTGGGGTCAAACCCAAAAGCACGCCTGCGCACCTGATTGAGGGCCTCCAGGTTGGGCTCGGTAAGCCCATCCAAACGAGCGGACGCTTCGGCGAAGATAAGCAGCAGTTCAGGATAGCGATACACCGGGATATCATTGCCGGCGCCGCTATTGTCTGGGGCTTGGGTTTCCGAAAATTTTCCGTTGACCAGTGTGGAATCGCCTAGGCCAAAGTCCACCATTTCCCAAAGCGCCTTGCGGAGGTCACCTTCTTGCCATTCCCTGTAGAATGGGTTGGTCGCATCACCGTAATGTGCGTAGGCTCCGCCAAAATTGTAGAGTCCAGTACTTGGATGGTTGAGTATCCAAGGAAGTCCGTTGCCTTGGCCGCTTTGGCGGGCATACTTGAATGCGAAAATTTCCTCGCTAGAGGTGATCAGCGTGGCTCCGAAGATTTTCTGCCGGATATCGTCGACCGAGCGGATGGGCACCAACTGAAACTCTTCTGCGGCCATGACCTCTTGGGCTTTGGTCTTGGCCATTTCATAGTCTTCCAAATGAAGGTAAACGTCGGCCAGCAAAGTTTTGACAGCCCACTCAGTAGGACGGCCAGGCTCATCGGTAGCGGGGGGGAGGTACATTTCCGCCTCGACCAGATCTTTCAATATCAGTTCATAGACCTCTTCGGGACTGCTCTTCGGCACATCTTTTTCATCGATGTTCTTGTCTGTGCGCAGGGGCACCCCGCCCCAGTTTCTCACCAGGTCAAAGTAGGTCAGTGCCCGCAAAAATTTTGCTTCGGCCAAGAAGAGCTCCCGTTCTTCCTCGGTCAATTCCTCGCTAAGCGGGGCTTTTTGTATGACGAGGTTCGCATTGCGGATGCCTTGGTAGAAGCTGTTCCACCGAGCCGCTGCGGCATTGATATTGGTCGGATTGAATCCTTCGAAGTCGTTGTATTGGGCACGGCTGCCACGGCCATAGCCCCAATCCGTATGGGCGCTGAGCACGGCGATCTGCTCCGATCTGACCATGCGCAGAGGGAAGTAAATTGCGTTTGTTGCCGCCTCAAAGTCCGATTTGCTTTGGTAGAAATTTTCAGAGACGATGGTTTTGGGTTCTTCCTCCAGAAGGCTTTCGCAGGAAATGGACAGCGCAGCGAACGCCGTGCATCCCACGAAAAGGAGGCGCTTTGCAATTTTTTGGTTTGTTGAAGATTTCATGGTAGGGTCGTTTTAGGGATTAAAAAGTGGCGTTGAGACCGATGGTGTAGGATTTGGGGATCGGATAGCCGAAGTGGTCTATTCCCATGCTGTTGTCCGCGCCTTTGCTGTTGACCTCGGGATCCCACCAGGAGTACTTGGTGAAGGTCAGAAGATTTTGCCCGCTGGCGTATATCCGTAAGCTTTTTAGAAACTTGCCCCCAGAATTTTTAAGCGGGAAAGTGTAGGCTAAAAGGATGTTTTTCAACCGCAAATAAGAGCCATCCTCGACAAATCGATCCGAGACGCGCGTAGTCGAATTTCTGCTGATCCGAGGGTATTTGGCATCGGTGTTTTGTGGTGTCCAATGGTCTAGCAGGACGTCCTGGGGCATGTTGAGTCCCTGACCGTAATCCATCGTAGAGGAGATCGCGCTCACGTTCATAATGTCGTTGCCCTTGCTTCCTTGGAAGAAAATATCCAGTTGAAAGCCCTTGTAGCCCATGTTGGAGTTGAATCCGTAATAGAAATCGGGATTGGGATTCCCGATATGGGTTTTGTCATCCTCGTTGATTTGCCCATCGTTGTTTAGGTCTTCGTAGCGGATCGCTCCCGTCTCGGAGTAGCCATCTTCCCGATATCCCCAAAACTGTCCCAGCGGTCGCCCTTCCTCCATAATCGAGAAGTTGTCTGCTACCGTGACCACGTTGATGAAGTTCGTCAGGATAGGCTCGCCCCCATTCAGACTGAGTACCTTGTTTCGGTTGAAGGATATGTTTCCGTCCAGGCTCCAGCGGAAGTCGGAGGAGAAGATTTGGCCAAATAGGCTGAGTTCGACTCCTCGGTTTTCGATGGAGCCCACGTTGGCGATGGTCGTGGTGTAGCCGAAGGAGCTTGGCAACCTAACCGTGCTTAGGAGATCATCGGTGGTTTTGAGATAGTAGTCCGCACCCACCACCACTCGGTCACCCCACAATCCCAGATCCAAACCGAGGTCAAGCTGTTCGGTAGTTTCCCACTTAAGGTCTCCTGGGAGTGTTGATCCCGGAGCGAGAAAATTGAACAAGTCATCTCCAAATACGGTATAGCCCGGAAAAAGCCGGTTGAGTGTTGCATAGGGATCTATAGCCTGGGAGCCGGTCTTTCCCCAGCTCATCCTGAGCTTCAGGGTGGAGACGACTTCCTGGTCTTTCATGAAATTCTCCTCGGAAACCTTCCAAGCCAGCGCACCAGACGGGAAATAGCCCCATTTGTTTCCATCACTGTATCTCGATGATCCATCTGCGCGGAAGGAGAAGGTCGCCAGGTAGCGGTTGGCAAAGCCGTAGTTGACCCGGCCGAGGTAGGAAAGCAAGACGGAATTGGCGTAGCCAGACGTCGGGATACCCGGAGTCTCGGCCGCGCCCAGATTGTCCGTTTCGTAAAGGTCGCTGAGAAATCCGGCACCGCTTCCTGCGAGATATTTGGTGGTAAAATCCTGATAGGTAAAGCCTGCCAACACATTCAGCTCGTGCTTTTCATTGAATACGTCGGTATACGTGATCGTATTTTCGTTCAGTCGGCTCACATACTGGCCGCTGGTCACGCTGGCGACGCCGTTGCTGTTGAGAAAGTTTCGGCTACGGTAGGTGTCGGTGCGATCATCGCGGTTTTCTATCCCGCCGGAGATTTTGATGGTAAGCTCGGGTAGGGGATTATAGGAGATTGCCGCGTTGGCCAGTATGACGTTTGCGGTGATGACAGTCGACTGCTCGTTGATAAAGTAGAGTGGGTTGACAATGTCAGGGGAGACAAAGGGGAAGTCGTCAGCCAGGTTGTTGATGGAACCGTTTTCCATATAAGGTTCGGAAAGGGGAGAGGCGACTAGCGCCGCACCGATCATGCTAGCTCCTCGCGCGCCACCCTCACTGTCGCGACGGGATGTGATAAGTTTGCTGAGGGTCGAATTGAAGTCCACCTTGAATTTGTCGCTGATCTTATGGTTGATCGTGGATCGTATGGAGTAACGGTCGTAGTCGGAGCCTTTGATGATCCCGTCCTGTTGGAAAGCGCTACCACCGATCAGAAATTGGGTATTTTCCCCACCGCTGGAGATACTTAGGGAAGTATTCCTGATCGGTGCCTGTTCGAAGACCAAGTCCTGCCAGTCTGTCCCTTCTCCAAAACCATTGACTTCGGAGTCGCTGAAATAGGGTTCAAACCCATCGTTTTCCGCTTGGATGTTCATCAGTTGTGCATACTGGCTTCCATTCATCAGCTCGAGTTTGTTCCGAAGTGTCTGGATGCTGTAGGCCGCATCAAACTCAACCAAGGTTCCTGCTCCCCGACCACTTTTGGTCGTGATGAGGACCACACCATTAGCCCCTCGAGATCCGTAGATCGCCGTTGCCGAGGCATCCTTGAGGATTTCTATGCTGGCAATGTCGGAGTTGTTGAGGTTGGTCGGATTGCCCGAGAATGGAAATCCGTCGATCACGTAGAGTGGGTCATTGTCACCTTGGATGGAGTTGGCACCCCGGATTCGGATCGATACACCTCCGCCAGGTGCCCCGTTGTTTTGGATTACCTGAACGCCGGGTGCCCTCCCGTTGAGCGACTGAATGACGTTGGTGGTGGGAAACGCATTTAGCTCTTCGGAGTTTACTTGTGCTACTGAGCCGGTTAAATCAGCCCTGCGGGCAGATCCGTAGCCTATTACCACCACCTCTTCCAAATCCTGCTCGTCTGTGGATAGCGAAACATCGATGGCAGTTTGGCTGCCCAGGGTGATTTCTTTGCTTTGAAAGCCCAGAAATGAAAATACCAGCACGACACTTCCTTGGTCTGCTGGTACCTCTATGCTGTAATTCCCCGAATCATCCGAAACTACTCCTATGTCGGTTCCTTTGATCTGGACGGTAGCTCCCGGAAGGCCGGTTCCATCCAAATCGCTAATTGTGCCGGTCACCGTGCGCTCTAGGGCTGCCGAGGAGGGGGGGACGGCGTCCCGCTGTGGCACCGTGTCCTGGACAGGGCTGGGCGGGTAATCTCCGGCTTGCGCTTCGGCGGTCAACCCCAAAAGTGCGCTGGCTAAAAGGAGTAAAGCTGAAATTTTCTTCATAGCTGGTAGGGTCTATCCAAAACAATCCGTGTGTTGTGGGTTGTTAGGTAGACCAACTATTGTTCCTGTAGGTTTGGAGTTCGGGCAAATGTGCCCAGAAGACAAGGGATGATCGGTTTTTTCTCCAGAGCATAAAGAAGGGTTGTTCCGAAGGGGTGGAAAAACCGTCTAGGCTCTCGCCAGTCTGGGTAAAATCAGCCTCATTTTGTACCTCAAAAAAAGCGTTCGATACTCGGCTCTAGTTGACAACATTGCTTATTTCTCTCTTTTTAACACCAAGTGGAAGGCCAGGTTAACGGAATATGGAGGAAGGAATTCACTCGCGGTTCATACTGCATTCAATGCCATTATGCTTCGCCTTTATATCGGAAGTGGTTTACTTTAATAATTAGTTCTCCCAAAAAACGCTAAAAACTAACTTGACCATTTCTAAGTCTATCCTATTTGACTTTTAAAAATACCCTGTACAGGGTATTTTTTGTCAAGTTGATTTTTTTGTTCTTGAATGCCGAATTTCTGCCTCCTGTCCACAGCTGTACGCCTGCCGCATTCAAGATTTAGACCCGAACGGATGGATTTGAAGGACGGTATGATTTATGAAACCTTTCGTGTTGGTTTATTTGGGGATACCAACCGATTTTGAAAACTGGATTAAACGTTGGACCCCCGTCCAGTGGAACTGCACGACAATGAAACCTTTGGCTATGGAACAGGTATATGACTTTATTTCGAGACTCTTCGAGGCCAACGATTGGCCTCCCCGTTGGTTTTGTGGCACATGGTCCGAATTTCACGGGTGGCTTTACGTCTTGAGTGATGTTGCGATATGGCTGGCTTATTTCGTGATTCCAGCCATTATCATTTTCTTCATCCAAAAGCGCAGGAATATTCCCTTCTTGCCGGTGTTTTGGCTTTTTGGCGCATTTATCATTCTTTGCGGCAGTACGCACCTGATCGATGCCGTTATGTTTTGGTGGCCGGGCTATAGGCTGAGCGCTCTGCTCAGGCTGTTGACCGCTCTGGTGAGTCTTGCCACCGCCTTTGCACTGATCCGTGATTTGCCAAAATTGGTTGAGGAGCAGCCGGGTGATTTGTTGAGGGAATACGAACTGGAGAAGCAGCTGAAGAAATATGAAGGAGAAATCGAAGAGTTAAGGAAGCAATTGGCCCTTAAAAACAACGAATGAAACTTTCTAAGTCATCTACGACATTTTTCCAAAAGACGACCTTGATTTTGGTGACTTCCACAATTGCGGGTTTGATATTTATGGCCGATCTCTACACCGGATCAGAGGTGGCCATCGCTTCCATGTACGCAGTAGTAATCTTGTACAGCTGGGTCCTTCCCGGCAGGTATTCCAGTATTTACGCTGCGTTGGCCTGTTCCGTCCTAACCGTGATTTCGGCTTTTCAAAACCCTGTTTCCGATGGCGTCCCGGAACAATTGTATGCATTGAACTGGGTAATATCCCTAGTGGTGATCTGGACTTGTCTGACCTTGGTGTTTATCGCTAAAAGCAGTTTCGCGAATCTTGAGGAAATAAATAGGCGACTCGCCGTTAGTTCGGCTGCCTTGTTGGAAAAGGTCAAAGAGCTGGATACCCAAAAACTGGAGTTATCCGAAAACAAAAGGAAACTGGAGGCATTGAATGCCGATTTGATAGTCAAAAACAGGGAGCTTGAGCGATTCACCAGCATCGCGAGCCACGATCTGCAGGAGCCGCTCCGCACCATCGGCAACATGACGCAGTTGATCAGCAGGAAGTACTACGAAAGCTTTGACGATCACGGCAAAAAGATTCTCGAATATGTAACTACCGCCGCAACCCGAATGACGGCACTAGTCAAAGGGCTGCTGGAGTTCAGCCGTATCGGAAGCAAGAGGTTTGTCCAGAAAGTAAACCTCGAAGAATTGGTGCAAAATATTGTACTTGATTTTGAGGTGGTGATCAAAGCCGCTGAAGCTAAACTAGTAGCTGAAAGCCTACCTTCAATACAGGGCAATCCTGTCGAACTGCGCATGCTTTTTCAGAACCTAATAGGCAATGCACTCAAATTCAGGAAAGAAGGGCTGCAGCCGATTGTAGAGATCTCCGCAGTGGATAGGGGTGAACTGGTGGAATTTTGTGTTCGCGACAACGGGATCGGCATCGACCCTTCCGACTATGAAAAGGTTTTCTTTATTTTTCAGCGCCTCAATTCCAACGAGAAATATGAAGGGTCTGGATTGGGTTTGGCCTACTGCCGCAAAATCGTAGAACTCCACGGCGGAAAAATTTGGATTGACTCTACTAAAGGTATGGGTAGTTCTTTTTATTTTACCTTAAAAAAATCCTATGACAGAGAAACTTGACAAGTTGGACTGCATTCTTCTGATTGACGACGACGAAGCTACCAACTTTTACCACAGAGTCATTCTGGAGGATGAAGTGGACAAAACCTACATCCATGCGGTTAAATCGGCACGGGACGGAATCAACTATCTGCTTGGAAAGGGAGATTTCGAGGGCAACCCGCAACCTGGAATCATTTTTCTGGACATCAATATGCCCGGACTGGATGGTTGGGATTTTCTTTCCGAATACAATGAATTGTCCGCGGATATCCACGATCGTTCCATCGTAGTCTTACTCACGACGAGTGTCAATCCAGACGACAGGGAACGAGCCGCGCAGATTCCCGCTGTAAGGGAGTTTGTGAGCAAACCGCTTACCCCGGAAGCTTTCAGGAAAGTGGTCCAAGAAAACTTTAATTGATTACATCTCCGTAGCCTGACCGAATTAGGAATCGCCTTTTTTTTTGCCCTTGGGGATGCTTTTCAAAGTAAGCTCTTGCTTGCTTTAAGCCCGTCGCAATTGCTAAACCCTCATCACCGCTTTCCTTTAGGATCTCGTTGGCTATCTCGGTAGCTTTTTCCCGAATATGTACCGGCTGATTCTTGTAGGAAGGAGGATAGTCTCCGTTATACCAAGGCATGGCAGCTGTGTGTTAAATAGTTTTGCCAGCCGACGCCATCCCTCCCAAACGGTAAGGAAAGATAGCGTCAAATAGGCTGGCTTATGGCAATCATTCTTGGAGGAACGGTGTCCTAACGGTTCTTTAAGCTATCGACTGCAGCCTCTGCCTGCTTGGCTCTCGCCAAGTGCTGCTCAAGCGTGGGAACCTTGCCCGCTGCCCAGGATTTGAGATCGGCGTCATATCCATTTTCCGCCTGCTTTTTAAACTCGTCGATATCCTTCTCATGATCCTTTACCATAAATTCGGTATAGGCTTCGTCAAATTCCTCACCGGTTTTTTCCGCAAGGTCGTTGTAAGATTCTTGGCTGTCTTCACTCAAGCCCGTAGGCAGTGAGATGTTTTTCTGGGACGCTAAGGCCTTTAATTCGTCGTTTGCCTTGCTGTGGTCGTTTGCCATCATCTCGCCCAGCATCTTCACTGCATCAGAAGCGCCGTTGGACTGGGCCAATTTGCCCAATTGGACTTCCAACATGCCGCCATCCGCAGCAGCGACCGCAAACTCAGCGTCCTTCTCTGCTTTGTTGTCCTCGAACTTCTCTTCGTTTTGTTCTTCTGCTATTTCCTCGCTGTCTGTGCTTTTGTTTTCACAGGAGGCCAAAGCCAGCATGCCCAATAGGAGTAGGGCAAATGGGCTGATTTTTAGATTTTTCATAACAAGTTGGTTTTAAAGTGGTTTCTAATTGATGCTAACCTATAGCTGTAATATGTATGCCAACTAACTGACGTCAGGAGAGTCGGGATTTCAGCGCAATTGCAGCCAATGTGCTTCAAAGCTCGAAATGGCTACTTAACCAATTAAATTTAGGCCCAGTCTCTGTTTCAGGATATGATTATCTTTTTCTGTTCACAGAGCCTGCATCAGAGGAGCATTATTGGAAATGGGGAAATTTTGTAACTAATGGGCAATTTTATCCACCAATTGCAGGCGTGATTTTTAGTCGATGTGTTATGTGGGTCGCTTGAGCCTCTCGTCAACTCGCCTCAGAAACGTCCAACAATCCGGTACAAAAGGATCGCAGGGACTACCAGATTCTCCTTTCAGTTTAGTGACAATCTTCTGGTGACAGGAATGCAGTTGAAATTAAGATCCATGGCCAATGACGAACCTTCGACCAATCCTATCTCGATCCCGGCCTTCCACCAAGTAAAGAGGTTCGATTGAAAAATTATTGAGAAGATAAAAGGGGAGAACGCTGCTTCCAGTCTGTTTTTTCATCCTGAGTAGCAGAAACTATATGACTTAATTACTTTTCAGATTTCACAATTTATTTTCAGGATTGCAAAGGCTTCTGGTATCCACAGATTCTGTGAAACACAATCACCCTGTCTTCTAAGAGCTTCTCCTTACGGTCTGTTTTTTTTCGGGTGACGTCAACGGAGACTATTCATTACTCCGGCGAAGTAGATTTTTGTAGAATAGTCGAATTGTTCCATGGATTGCATTTGAACTGGTGAAGGTAGGTAGCGATTTATGCCTACGATTTTTTGTTTATCCAATCCCCGATATACTAACTATGCGACTACTTTAAAAATCTGCATAATCTTCGCGCTGTAATTATCCATGTTGAAATTACATACCCAAAAACAGCCTGGTACCGGATGCCCAAAACGTCAAAAAGCCGCTTATTAGGCGGCTTTGGTATGGCCCAACGGCCTTTGTACACTCGGAAGGATTCGAACCCTCAACCCTCGGAGCCGAAATCCGATATTCTATCCAGTTGAACTACGAGTGCGTACTTTATTTATTTTGCTTCGAGTACAGCTTGTACATTCTCTGCTGCTTCCTTCAATGTAATCGCCGAAGACACCTTCAATCCAGACTCATCGATGATTTTGGCGCCTTCCTCAGCATTGGTGCCCTGAAGCCTCACGATGATTGGGACGCGAATATCACCAATAGATTTGTAAGCTTCAACCACTCCATTGGCAATTCTGTCGCATCTCACGATACCGCCGAAGACGTTGATCAATATTGCTTTTACGTTTGGATCCTGAAGGATGATTCGGAAACCTGCTTCTACAGTAGTCGCATTTGCTCCTCCTCCTACGTCTAGGAAGTTTGCGGGCTCACCGCCAGAAAGCTTGATCATGTCCATGGTAGCCATTGCAAGACCGGCGCCGTTCACCATGCAACCGACGTTACCGTCCAACTTCACATAGTTCAGCCCGGATTTGCCTGCTTCTACTTCCAAAGGATCTTCTTCGGCTAGGTCTCTCAATTCGGCAAGTTTTGGTTGACGGTAAAGCGCGTTGTCGTCCACGTTCACTTTGGCGTCCACGGCAAGTATCTTGTCGTCGGATGTCTTCAACACCGGATTGATCTCAAACTGCGAAGAGTCTGTTCCAACATAGGCATTGTAAAGCGCGGTGATGAACTTCACCATTTCCTTAAAAGCGTTTCCGGAAAGGCCCAATTTGAAAGCTACTTTCCTTGCCTGGAATCCCTGAAGACCCACTTTAGGATCTATCCATTCTTTGATGATTTTTTCAGGATGCTTTTCAGCAACTTCTTCGATATCCATCCCGCCTTCGGTAGAAGCCATGATCACGTTGGATCCGGTAGCTCTATCCAAGAGGATGGACATGTAATATTCTTTTGGTTCTGATGCTCCAGGATAATAGACATCCTCTGCAATCAGCACCTTGTTCACTTTTTTGCCTTCAGCGCCTGTTTGGATGGTAACCAAGGTTCCGCCAAGAATTGCATTGGCTTTTTCCTTAACATCCTCCAATTTCTTAGCCAGTACCACGCCTCTGGAGCCGGTTTCTTTGACTTCTCCTTTTCCGCGTCCACCTGCGTGGATCTGAGCCTTAATCACATACCAGGAAGTACCGGTTTGAGCGTTTAGCTTCACTGCAGCCTCGTGTGCGGCCTCAGGAGAATCTGCTACAATGCCTTCCTGAATCCTTACTCCGTAGCCCTTCAATACTTCTTTTGCCTGATATTCGTGAATATTCATTCTCTGGAAATTTTTGCCCGAAGATAAGGCGATGAAGGCGATAAATCAAACCGCTTTTTTCCATTTTTATTTATGAAAACGCTTTAATTCCTGTATTTGAGGGATTTGTTTTACTTTTAAAAACTCAAAAAAATCTACTATGCTGATAGCCAAAGGGATTCACAAATCCTATGGAAGCCTTCATGTTTTGAAGGGTGTTGATCTTGAAATTTCGGAGTCGGAAATTGTTTCCATTGTTGGCTCGTCTGGCGCAGGAAAGAGCACCTTGCTGCATATACTCGGAACCCTCGACCAGCCTGAAAGGGGCGAACTGCGGATGCAGGACAAGGATCTGCTTAAGCTAAAAGGGGACCGGCTGGCCGATTTCAGAAACCAGCAAATTGGATTTATTTTTCAGTTCCACAATTTGCTTCCGGAGTTTACCGCTCAGGAAAACATTCAAATCCCAGGCTATATCAAAGGCCTTACTCCAGCGGAACTCCAAAAAAAATCGGGTGAGCTCGCTGAGATTCTTGGCATTAGCCATCGTCTGGATCACAAACCCTCATCACTCTCCGGAGGAGAACAGCAGCGTGTAGCAGTGGCCCGGGCACTGATCAACAACCCAGCCGTGGTCTTTGCCGATGAGCCCAGTGGCAATCTTGACACCGTAAATGCGAGAAGTCTTCACGAACTCTTTTTTAGGCTTCGGGATGAGCTCAGGCAGGCCTTTGTGATCGTCACCCACAACGAGGAACTCGCTGGAATGGCAGACCGTCAAGTGGTGATGCAGGATGGGTTGATCGTCGCCAATTAGGATTTGCCTAATTGGGCAATCATGGCGCTGACGTGTTTTTTGTTTTCAAAGAGTCCTTCGAAGATACCGGCGATCCTTTGCTCTGAGTCCAGTAAATAGGTGACGCGTTTGGGGATTTTCAAGACGGGTATGAGTGCATCGTAAGATTTGCAGACTTTCCCGTCCGGGTCAGAAAGCAGCTCAAAGGGGAGCTTGTAAGCTTTTTTGAATTTTTCGTGTGTGGGAATATCGTCTCTGCTGATTCCAAACACCGGTACTTCCATGTCCCGGAATTCGCTGAACTGATCCCGAAACTCACAGGCTTCCGCGGTGCAGCCTTTGGTGAAATCTTTGGGATAAAAGAAAAGGATCAGGGGTTTGCCAAGGAAATCCTTGAGGTGGAACGCTTTGTCTGAAGTAGACAAAAGTCTGATGTCAGGTGCTTTGCTGCCGATTTTTAATGCCATAGGCTTCTATAAAGCAACTGCAGCGAAGAAAGTTTCGGCAAAATGAAATTTTGATTGCCCGAACTAATCCTTACCTGATTTACTTTGCAGAGGTATACCACCACTAACCCTTCGTTTGAGTTGAAGATCAGCAGCGTCCAGTCCATGCTTTTGGCGGGGATTTTTTTTGCGATGATGAATGTGTCCGTAAAGTTCATCCCACACATTCCCGCCATTGAAATCGTATGGTTTCGGTCGGTTTTCAGCTTGGTTTTCACGTTCATTTTGCTTGGCCGTAAAGGTGTTTCTCCATTTGGCAACCATAAGGGGAGTCTGGTAATTAGGGGCATAGTAGGCTCGATCAGTCTGATCCTGTTCTTCTATACTTTACAGCGAATTCCCTTGGCCAGTGCCGTGACCATGCAGTATTTGTCACCGATTTTCACCACGATCCTGGGGGTTTTTATCATCAAGGAAAAAGTCCGCCCAATTCAGTTTCTATACTTTGCTATGGCTTTTGCTGGTGTTTTGATCATTCAGGGCGTCGATCCTCGGGTAGATCCACTCAGCGCGGTGATGGGAATCACCTCCGGTCTCGCCGCTGGCGTAGCTTACAACATGATCCGAAAGCTGAAGACTTCCGAACACCCCTTGGTAATCGTGTTCTATTTTCCGCTTGTCACGCTACCCATCGCTTCCATCATCATGTATTTCGACTGGGTGACCCCGGTGGGATGGGATTGGGTGATGCTACTTTGGATTGGCTTCTGTACCCAGAGCGCGCAGTATTTCATGACAGTGGCCTACCAGACCGGCAACCTCGCCCGTGTCTCCAGCCTTAGTTATATGGGGGTGCTCTATGCCCTTATATTTGGCTTCTTCCTTTTTGGGGAGACATTTCCGCTTGCATCCTATTTGGGGATGGCTTTGGTGCTGGTGGGGATCTTGCTGAATCTCAGAGTGAAATCGTAGAAACTACACTTCGGCCGACATGCCGTTCCATTTCAGCTGGAGTAAAGCGAAGAATCGGCTTTTCGCGGGAGTGACCAAAATAAGTTCTTAAACCTCACCTCTTCACCCGTATTTGGCTTCGCCTCCTTCTTTTTGCGCTTTATGGCCATTAACTTTAACCTACCATTTGCTCCCCTTTCATGAAAATCACCAAGGATCTTTACCAAAGCAACCTCGTTTTGCTGACCGACTTTTACCAACTCACGATGGCCTATGCTTACTGGAAGTCGGGGAAGGGCGAACAAGAGGCTGTTTTTAATTTGTTCTTTAGAAAACATCCTTTCCAAGGAGGCTTTACACTCGCAGCTGGCTTGGACTACGTGGTTGATTTTTGCAACAATTTCAAGTTTGAGAAAGCTGACCTGGAGTATCTGGAAGTAATGAAGGATAAGGACGGAAGTCCCGTATTCGAGGCGGCGTTTTTGGAGTATCTCCAAGCTCTTCAGTTTACCTGTGACATCGATGCGGTCGAAGAGGGGACGGTGGTCTTTCCCAACTCGCCTATGGTGCGCGTTAAAGGTCCGCTGATCCAATGCCAGCTGCTGGAAACACCTTTGCTGAATATCATCAACTTCCAAACACTGATTGCAACCAAAGCCGCGCGAATAAACTTCGCGGCGCAGGGCGAACCTGTCCTGGAGTTTGGATTACGCAGGGCGCAAGGGATAGACGGGGCCTTGGCTGCCAGTCGGGCCGCCTATATTGGTGGCTGCACCTCTACCTCGAATGTGATGGCTGGTAAACTCTTCGGGATTCCCGTAGCGGGTACCCATGCTCACAGCTGGATCATGTCATTTGAAACCGAAATGGAAGCCTTCGAGGCTTATGCTGATGCTTTTCCCGATCAGTGCGTGTTTTTGGTGGATACTTACGACACGCTCAACGGAGTAAAGAATGCAATCAGGGTTGGTGAGATTTTGCGGAGCAAGGGCAAGGAAATGGTGGGCATCCGAATAGACTCGGGTGACCTGGCCTACTACAGCACCAAAGCACGGCAGATGCTGGACGAGGCTGGCTTCCCAAATGCGAAAATCGTAGCCTCCAACGACTTGGATGAGCATATCATCGCTTCTCTCAAGTCGCAAGACGCAGCCATCAACGTCTGGGGTGTCGGTACCAAACTTGTCACCGCCTATGACCAACCGGCGCTTGGGGCCGTGTACAAGCTCTCGGCCATCAAAAATGCCGACGGGCATTGGGAGCCAAAGGTAAAAGTGTCCCAACAGTCGTTGAAAATCAACGTGCCGGGATTTCATAACACCAAGAGATATTATAGTAAAGGAAAGGCGGTGGCTGATATGATCTATCTCGAGGATCAAGAGATCAACCCAAAGGGTGTTGTGATCATCGACCCGGTGGATGCGACCAGACGCAAGCGGCTGATGCCGGCATTCTACCAGGAGGAAATCCTCCTAAAGCCCATTTTCAAAAACGGCAAAAAGGTCTACAAGCTGCCTACGCTGGCCGAAATTCGAGCTCGCGCAGCCACTCAGCTCGATTCTCTTGATAAGACACACATGCGCTTGGTCAACCCACACCTGTACCCGGTTGGTTTGGAGGAAAACCTGCACCATTTGAGGATGGAGTTGGTTTTGAAAGCAAAGAAATTTGACAATGGTGAAGATTGATAAAGACGACGTACTCCTGATCGTAGATGTGCAAAACGACTTTCTGCCGGGTGGAGCCTTGGCCGTAGCCGAGGGAGACCAAATCATTCCCGTGATCAACAAGCTGCAAGGGAAATTCAGCCTGGTGGTCGCAACGCAGGATTTCCACCCGGCATCTCACGGGAGTTTTGCGGCAAATCATGTTGGGAAAAATCCCGGGGACTTCATTGAACTGGCGGGATTGACACAGATTCTCTGGCCAGTCCACTGCGTGCAAGGAACGTTTGGCGGAGACTTTCATGCGGACTTGGCTCGGGATAGATGGACGGCAGTCTTCCAAAAGGGGATGAATCCCGAGGTGGATTCTTATTCTGGATTTTTCGACAACGCGCGAAAAGGCGATACTGGATTGGGAGAATTTCTGACAACAATTGGCGCAAAGCGTGTATTTGTATGCGGGCTAGCCTTGGATTATTGCGTTAAATTTACCGCGCAAGATTCCAAGGAGCTGGGCTTTGAGACCTTTCTGATCAGTGATGCAACGCGAGCGGTGAATTTACGTCCTACCGATGGTGCAAAGGCTATCGATGAAATGAAAGCACAAGGTATCAACGTGATCAGCAGTCAAGACCTCTAAACTATGTTCCAATACAATCCCGACATCCACTATCCAACCGAGACTGAGAGCAGGGTAGTCATCCGCTTCCAGGATTGCGATCCCCTGCGTCACCTGAACAATGCGAAGTATTTTGACTACTTCTTCAATGCGAGGGAAGATCAGGTTCCCAAACTCTATGGCTTGGAAATCATCGATCTGATTAAAACCTACAAAGCGGCATGGGTGGTGTATAACCACAACATCAGCTACGTAAAACCCGCCATGGTTGGGGAGTGGGTGCGAATCATGAGCCGGATTCTTTGGTATAATCACAACACGATCGTCGTCGAGTACTATATGACTGACGACTCCAAAACCCAGCTGAAGACGGTCCTATGGTCTACCATGCGCTATGTTACCCTCGCAGACGGAAAGTCCACAGATCACAGCGGGGCCGTGCAGGATTTTCTCAAGGCCACCTCCGAAAATTTGGACATCGCCAGCATGGATATAAGAGACAGGGTAAAAGCTCTGGTAGCCGAATTCAGAAAAGGCTAACCTCAGCCCAACTGGCCTGCGGTACGGATTAGAATAAAAATCGATTATGCGAAAACTGAGTATTTATATAGCTGCCAGCTTGGACGGATACATTGCCAAGCCGAATGATAACTTGGACTTTTTGAAACTGGTGGAGAAAGAAGGGGAGGACTACGGCTACGCGGAATTTACGGACACGATAGACACTATTATCCTGGGCAGAAAAACCTACGACTGGGTGCTCCGTGAGGTTGGCGCTTCCCACTACGATAATGGAGAAAGGGACGTCTACGTGATCACCCATTCCGAGCGGCCGGGCAGCGGAAGGACGACCTTTTATTCAGGCGATGTGGTAGAGTTTGTGAGGCAACTGAAGGCTGGCGAGGGAAAAAACATCTATTGTGACGGAGGCGCCCAACTGATTGATACGCTGTTGCAACATGATCTGATAGATGAATTTGTGGTGTCTATCGTCCCGATTTTGCTGGGTGAGGGCACAAGGCTTTTTAAAGATGGCAGGCATGAGCAGCAGCTTGAACTTTTAAGTGCAAAGACTTTCGACACTGGGCTGGTTCAGCTTCATTATCGCCGCAAAGATTAATAGTGCCACTTTCGGTTTTCCGCTTTTTATGGCCTGAAAAATCAGCGCTCGAATCCATAGTCGCGTTCAATCAGCGCAATGCGGGTCTTGTAGGCTGAGTACCATTTTTCGCGACCAAATTTTTGCGCTAGCAGATGGTCTGTATTTGCTTTCCATTCTTTGATCGCTTCGGTGCTTTCCCAGTAGGAAATGGTTATTCCCAGTCCATCTCTCACACTTTCGTGGCCTAAATATCCTGGTTGTTGCTCGGCGAGGCTAACCATTTGATCAGCCATTTCGGCATAGCCTTCATCGACATCGGTTCGGACATTGGAGAAGATCACCGCATAGTAGGGAGGTGGCGGAGTGGTGGCTATCATTTTTTTTTGAGATGAATAGGGGTAAGTGACGAATCAATTGTCTTAGCTAAAAATAGGGGAAATGCGCGTAGCCACACACCTAATGATGAGAAAATATCCGGAGGGAAAATGCTTCAGTTAGCAGGTCTGTCACGGCTCAATAGTCAGATGACTACTGACATTGCCGTAAATCCGTGCGGGTACCACAAGAGCAAAGGAAAAATCAAAAATTATCTAAAATAAACCAACTATGAAAGTTAGCAACATGAGTTACAAGACAAAAAGTGCAGGTCTCTTGCTAGGTGCGTTAATTGCATTCACTTCCTGTGAAGGAGATCTTGAAGTGGTCCAGCGTATAGACGAGGAGTTTGTTGGGATCGAGCGAATTGAAATCGAGTCCGAATTTATGGAGGTGAATTATCAGGGGATTGCTGGTCAGTCTACCGTCACTCTGGATGGCCGACTGGAGTCCAGTCGTCCTGGGAATTTTAGGATCGAATATGAGCAAGAGGGAAATACGCTGGAAATTGAGTTGGACAAAAACGGCTTGAATCTAGGCAACCATCGCGCCGTAGTCAATTTGGTAGGACCGAAGGAACTGGAGTTAAACGTCGAGGCCGGCTCTGGGAGGACTGTAGTATCCGGAATCGAATATCCCCATCTCCGTATCAGTTCCGGATCGGGTTCAATAGAGGTGATTCAAGTGAAAGCGCCGTCTATCCGTCTCCAAGTGGGTTCCGGATCGATTGAGGGCTATGGTCTCGTCGGAAATGTTGATGCAGACGCGTCATCTGGAAAGATCGAAATTGGTCAGATGGAAGGCGATCTGGCAATTGAAGCGTCCAGCGGACATGTCAGTGTGAAGGATCTAACAGGGAAACTTAATGTGCAAATGAGCTCTGGAAATGTGGAAATTGCCAATATCTCCGAAATGGAAAGCATGAAGGTGAGTTCTGGGAATGTTTCAGGCACAGGTGTCGGTTTGACTCCAAAAACCCGATTGACCAGTTCTTCCGGAAGGATTTCCATTAGGACATTTTCGGACTTAAATGCCTTCAATTACGATTTTGAAGCGGGAAGTGGGAGAGTGACGGTAGGCGAAAGTTCTTCGTCGGGCTCGCTGAAGATCAACAATGGCGCCCCAAGTACGATCTCGGGTTCCGTCTCCAGCGGCTTGATCGAGATCAAAAACTAAACCATTCTAAATTCATTGGGCCTCGGGAGTTTCTCGGGGTCTTTTTGTTTGCCAATGTGACAAATCATTTACCATTTTGTGTAATTGGTTTTGAAAGTTGGGTATTTCAAAGAAAACAGGGAATCTTTCGGAGACAATTCGTCTATCAACAACCGGCAAACGTGTCGGTTTGACATTTATCAAGAAATTCAACCGACGAAATCCTAGTAACTCCATTCTGCGTAAGTTTGTATGCATGCCGAGTAGATAGTTCAGGATTTAAGAATATTCTTTGGATTCTGCTTGTCTGATGATGGTTTTGAAAAATAAACATCGGCCACGCAGCGTCTTCTGCCAGTGATGAGACATTCGTCTCGTTTGAGCTTCAAAAGCCCGGATGAAAGATTTCTATACAGTCTTCCTTTCTGTGTCGAATGCCAGTCGCCCGATTGGTAAATAATTAAGGAGTAGCGAAAAGTTGCTAAATCACCCCCAAACCCCGGCCGATGCGCCGGGGTTTTGTTTTTTCAGCACTGTACTCGTCGCTTTCTCCCTAGCGACCAAAATCGAGCAATTGCTCCATTCGTTATTTTATCGCTTTCAGGTATTTGTGGGGATTCTGAAAATCGATAAATTATTTGTCTCCTAAAGCAAATTTTTTTGTTCAATTTTTAAACAGCAAGTTTCTTAGTTTTCATGAAAAACAAGTTTACCCGTCTTGCAGACTTATTCCAGAAGCATTTGGAAGCAGTTACAACTTCAACTTCAAAAATCCCTTTCTCGATGCTAGGTCCCAATGGGGAAACAAGAGACTTTGGCGATGGGGTACCAGAGTTTTCACTTATTCTCAAAAACGACCAAGCCATCTCGGCAATCAGCACGATGGATCAGGAGCTGATTGCCAGAGCCTATCTGATGGATGACATCGATGTGGAAGGTGATTTGATCAAGGTTCTTTCGCTAAGGAATTATTTTTTGGACAGACGCGGATTCAATTTTTTCTGGCGAATAGTTCAGCCTTTTCTGTTCGGCCAGGTCAAAAGCGACAAAAAATGGATCTCACAGCACTACGACTTGGAGGCGGACTTTTTCATGCTTTTTTTAGACAAAAGACACCGAGCTTATTCCCAAGCCGTTTTCGCATACGATGATGAATCGCTGGAGGACGCGGAAACGAGGAAATTTGAATTTGTCGTGGATTCCGTGAAGGCCAAAGCTGGCAGCCGGATTTTGGAAATAGGGTCTGGCTGGGGTTCTTTTGTTGAATTCGCGGGGCAGCGCGGAATCCATGTCACCTCTTTGACTATTTCAGAACTTTCGCGACGCTTTGTCCAGGAGATTATTGATCGCCAAAAACTACCCTGTGAGGTGGTTTTAGAGCATTTTCTCCAGTATGACCCCGGACTGCAATACGACGCAATAATCAACTGTGGCGTCACAGAACACCTTCCGGACTATGCAGCATCGCTTCGGCAATACCAAAAATTACTTAAGCCGGGTGGTCACCTGTACTTGGATGCCAGTGCGGATAGGGTTAAGAATTCCCACGGGACGTTCATGAACAAATATGTCTTTGAAGGAAATGGGCACCTGATGGTATTGCACGACTATCTTGCTGAAGTCGCCAAAACGCCTTTCCAGCTTCGGGGTGTCTGGGATGATACGCATAGTTATTACCTCACTTGCCGGGAATGGGCAAAGCGGCTGGACTCAAGCCAAAGTATCATCGAAGAAAGGTGGGGCAAAGCACTACACCGCACATTTCAGCTATACCTCTGGGGTAGTGCTGAGGGATTTCTTTCCGGCGCCATTCAGGCCTACCGTGTGCTTCTCCAGCTACCAAAGTAGCCTCTTTCGCTATTTGCTCAGGCTTTCAAGCACCAGTCTGACCAATTCTGCTTTGTCTCCATTGGGAATCCAGCGAGCGACGATCACCAAGTCGTTTTCCTGGTCTACATAAATCATGTTAGTGCCAGCTCCGATATGGAGAAATGCGGTCTTAGGCGCAGCTGGAACCTCTTTTTGGTCATAGTTCAAAAAATAGTTCATCATACCGTATCCGGGTTGCGCTGGCGTTGGCGTTCGGCATTTTTCTATCCAAGAAGGGCTGATCAGTTGTCGGCCATTCCAGTTGCCGTTTCTCAGGCTTAGGTATCCGAATCTGGCCTGATCCCAGGCGGAGATCATCATGCCGCCTCCCCAATGCGATCCACCACTGATGGACTGCATGATTTGGCCGTCGAGGATGACAAAGGAGTTTTCGTAGCCCGTCCATCGCCAGCCGTCGCTAGCGCCGATGGGATCCATGATTTTCTCTTTTAACACTACCGGAAGGGGCTTTCTCCAAATGTTCAGCAGCGCAAGGGCCAATACGTTCACGCGGGTGTCATTGTAGTCATAGACTGTACCTGGGGCGTTTCGAGCCCGTGTTCTCCATTCTTTGGTCTCACTGCTCGGACGATCAGCCCAGTCTGGCTTACCCCATAGGCTTCCTTCCCAGTCCGAGGTCTGCCTCAGTAGGTCGTCCCAACGGATCTTGCGGTTGTGGTCTGTGTCAAAAAGCTCGAAAACGTCATCCTCATACAAGTGATCCGCTTTGTTCATCCCCGCGCGCAAAGGGTCGTAAGGATAGATCGGTGCCATATAGGGATAGACCAGGTCTTTTTCATCCTGGATCAAACCCTCCGCTACCGCCAGTCCCGCAGTAGTAGAAAGAAAACTTTTTGCCACGGAGAAGGTCAAATCTACCCGACCCGGATCTCCCCATTGGCCCACAACATACCCTTTGTAAATGATTAGTCCAGTCGCTGGCCCACGCGTTTTCATCGGGCCAACCGGATACCCAAATGGCTCTCTGCCGAATGCACTTTCGTAGTGGGCAATCTTTAGATTGGCATTTTGATCGGTCTCGTGGCCGATCGCAAATGCGATTGCTTCTGCAATCTTGCCCTCGTCCAAGCCAAGATCGCCTGGATTCTTGCTGAGCCAGCTATTTTTCTCTGGAAAATAAGTTTGGGCATGTAGGGTAAAGGCAAACAGAGTGGCTAGGAGTAGACCAAGTATTTTCATGGCAAGGGATTTAATGCGATGTTAAGGATTTCCGTACAGGCGAGCCAGACCTTCTGTCAAATCTTTCCGGAGAATAGGCATCCACGGAAAATCTGGACGCTATCGGATCTCGGTATTCCAAAACACAGTTGACATTCTTGTGTTATTAAAAAAACTTTGGCCAAATTGGAAAAGACAGGAACGCAAGGAATGGAAGACAGGATATACATAATAGGTGCGGGATTAGCGGGATTGGTTGCCGCTTTGGAACTGGAAAGAGCTGGTTTTTCACCTTGCATTCTCGAGGCTTCGGATAGCGTAGGAGGCCGGATCAAGACCGACAAGCTCGACGGTTTTTTACTTGACCACGGATTTCAAGTTTTGAATACCGCCTATCCGGAAGCGCAAAGATATCTGGATCTCAATGCCTTAAATCTAAGAACCTTCACGCCGGGTGCGGTGGTCTTCGAAGGGGAAGACTTCTACCTGCTCTCCGATCCCGCTAGAAGTCCCCTCCGCGCGTTGGCAATGGCTTTTTCCAAGGTAGGAACGCTTGGCGATAAGCTGAAAATCCTGAAACTGACCAGATCGCTGAAGAACCTGTCCAACGAAGAAATCTTTGCCAAACCTTCGCTGCCGACCCACCAATACCTCAAGGATTACGGCTTTTCCGACCTGATCATTTCCAATTTCTTCAAACCGTTTTTTCGGGGAATATTTCTCGAAAAACACCTAAACACATCCTCTAGGATATTTGAGTTTGTCTTCAAGATGTTTGCCATGGGACATGCGGCGGTGCCTGAAAGGGGAATGGGTGAGATGCCAGCCATGATCCGCCGCCAACTTGGCAAGACCCAGATCTATTTCAATTCCAAAGTGGCCCAAGTCGAAGGCAAGACCATCCACTTGGAAAATGGAGAAGTGATTGAAGGAGATCGGATCATTGTTGCGGTGCAGCCTGATTTGGTGATGAAACAGCTGCAAGGGCAATTTTCTTCACCCCAAAGTGTGATCAATCTGTATTTTTCTTTGCAAAACTCTTTTTTGGGAAAGCCGATTATCGGGCTGCTGCCTGGAGACGGCTTGGTAAACAATTTGGTCTTTATGGATGATGTGTCAAAGACCTATTCCGAAAATGGGAGAGCCTTGCTGTCCGTGACGGTCTTGGAGTTGAGCTTAGGGGAAAAAGAGCTGATTGAAGCCGTAAAGAAGGAATTGGAAGAGATCTCGGGGGTACACAGTAAATACTTTCAATTTGTCAAATCCTACTATATCCATCACGCTTTGCCTTTCTTGGAAGATCCAAAATATTCTATTCCCATGACCGAGTGCAGGATTGCGGATCACGTTTACCTAGCCGGAGACTACCTGCTACATGGCTCGATCAATGCTGCGATGACCTCCGGAAGAATCGCCGCTGAAGCGGTAATCCATAGCTATATGCCGACACATTGAGTTTGGATTTTTTCCACCGCAGAGAGCACGGGGAGTAATAGGAGAGCGCCAAAACTATTTGCAACTTCTTTTAGTGAACACCCGCGTTGATTTTCTTTATTAAACAAAAAAAGAAAAGGCGTGGAAATCAAATTTCTACGCCTTTTCATCGGACATCCGACATTGAGCATCGGACATCAATCACCCGACACCTAGCATCGGACATCCGACTTCCAGCAACTCACTTTCCCACCGGCGTCTCGTCGCAATCCACGTCACCGGCCACATACTGCATGCCGTCGAGATAGAATTGGAGCAGGTCCGGATTTTCGAAGCTCTGCGCATTGTGTGAAGGGGAGATGTACATCACCTTGCCTTTGCCCTCAGCGCGGATCCAAGACACGTAGGTCTTTCCCTCGGTTTTTTCCTGGCCTTTTCGCTGGCCGTCGATCTCGGCATTGTTGAAGTAGAGCAGTGGCTTAAAGTCGCCCTCTGCGTAGGCATTCTTGTAGAAGTAAGGCTCGTCGATGTGGTTGAAGCCTTCTGCTGGAAATGCCTGCACCAGCGGGTGATTTGGATCTTCGAGCCTCACTTGGATGGCCTGCTGCTTGGGATGGTAGTCAAAACTGGCGCCTAGCAGTCGGCTGAAGTCCCAAGAGTTGTTCAACGTAGTGTTGCCGCCATGTACCACCATGAGTCCGCCACCTTTCTCTACATAGCTTAGGATATTGGCTTCGAGCTCTTGGGCTTTTTTCATCAGCGCCGCGGAGTCGTAGCCTTCGCCTGCGTCAGCTTTTAGTTTGTCCCAGAAGAGGTTTCTGTGGTCTCCAATGGAGCAAGTATTGTTTAGGATGATCGCATCGTATTTTTTGAGGTTTTTTGCTTCAAACTCGGTGATGTCCTTGCTTCCGCTCACGGAAAAGGCTCCGCTTTTGTCTCCCAGGATTTTTAGCATCTCTTCGGTGTGGGGAATCACCCAATGCTTGAATCCGGTATGCAGTGAGAAAACCAGTATGTTTTTTTTCTTGGCGGGAAAGCTTTGCTTTTCAGGAGCCAAGGAGGTGATCTTGTCTTTCCAAGCCTGGTCAAGGGGTACTTCGTTTAGACTCTGGGCACATGCGAAATGGAAGGTTGATAAGAAAACGATTGCGTAGAAATAGAGACGCTTCATTGGGATTAGTATAACTGGGTTAATTGATTTTTTGAGATTTTGATATCTTGGAGGCCCAATAACCTGAATTTTACATGTGTTTCAAAAGGAATTTATTTCTATCCCTCGTTTTTTTGGGATTTTCTTCGGTATCGTTTTCGCAAAAAATCACGCTAAACGAAACTTCCACCGGAGTTGATTTTCTTATTGACAATCAGCGGGTTTTGACTTACCAGACCGCCAAAGTACCCGTTCCGGAAGGAGTCAAAGTGGATTTCAGCAAGTCAGGTTTTATCCATCCCATCACTTCTCCAAGTGGTCAGGTACTCAGTCGAATACAGCCTCCAGACCATTATCATCATTATGGGATTTGGGGTCCCTGGACACGTGCCACGATCAGTGGGAGGGAAGTGGATTTTTGGAATCTGGGAGACGGCAAAGGACGTGTGGACTTCGCGAAAATACTTTCCAAGAAAGTGGCCGGCGGTGCCGCAGAACTCAACGTCCGCCAAAACCATCTAGACCTCAAGGCCCCAGAAAACGAAAAATTGGCCATTGAAGAAGATCTGCGCATCAAAGTGAAGCCCGCCGACAAAGACCGCTACATGGTGGACTATACGACCACAATAGAAACCAAAATTCCGGGAGGCATACTTCTGGACGACTATCGCTACGGGGGAGGGATCGGCTTTCGGGCTACTGAGCTATGGGGCGATGCCAATAGCAGTATCCTGACTTCGGAAGGCAAGACCCGCAAGGATGCGGATGGGAGCAATGCCAAATGGGTAATCGTCAAGGGGAAGACCGCGGACGCTTCGGGTCAAAGTGGGATTCTTTTCCTATCCCACAACACCAACAAATCCCACCCCGAACCGCTGCGCGTTTGGCCTTTGGGCCAGTACAAAGGCGAGGGCAACGTTTTTATCGAGTTCTGTCCGATCCGCCATGAGTCTTGGGAACTCCAGCCCAACGAGCGCTACACACTTAAATATAGAATGATTGTCTTTGATGGAGACCTTACTCCCGAGGAAGCCGAGGCTTATTGGAGAGCATTTGTAAAATAGAATACCCCAGTTTAACCCTACTTAATAGCTATGGAAAGAAGAGATTTTATGATGAAAACTGCACTGGCAACCGCTGCGATTGGATTTCCGACCATTGTGCCAGCCTCAGTTTTCGGCAAAAATGCACCGAGTAACCGGATTACTATAGGCCAGATCGGTTGTGGAAGGATTGCCCGAGACCACGATTTGCCAGGAACCTGGAGACATGAAGTGGCGCAGCTCGTCGCAGTGTCTGATGTCGACAGCAAGCGTATGGCTGACGGGAAAAAGCTGATCGAGAACTACTACACCAAGAAGAACGGAAAACCCTACGTGGATGTAAAGCAGTACGGTGACTACCGAGAGATGCTGCTCAACAAGGAAATAGATGCGGTGGTGATCTCGACTCCGGATCACTGGCATTCCCAACCTGCCATGGAAGCTGCTTTGGCTGGGAAGCATGTTTACGTGCAAAAACCAACATCTCTCACCATCAAAGAAGGCCGTCAGCTAGTTGATGTGGTAAACAAGACAGGTGTGAAGCTGCAGCTTGGAACCCAGCAACGATCCAGTGAGCAATTTAGGATCGCAGCCGAATTGGTGAGAAATGGAAGAATAGGCAAACTTCACACTGTTCGCATCGGATTGCCGGGAGACCCTTCTGGCCCGGATGCGCCTGCGATGCCGGTGCCGTCAAACCTGAATTTTGACATGTGGCTGGGCTCGACACCGGAGGTTCCCTATACGGAAATCGGAGTCCATCCTCAAAATGACTATAGCCGTCCGGGATGGCTGAGGCTGGAAAATTACGGCGCTGGCATGATCACCGGATGGGGACAGCATCACTTTGACTCGGCAGCCTGGGGCATGGATACCGAATTAACCGGGCCAAGATTTGTCGAGGCCGTCGCCGAGTTCCCTCGCTCGGGATTGTGGAACGTCCACGGCGATTTCATGGTCAAGGCGGAATATGACAACGGAATCACCATGTTTACCTCCGGGGGCTATCCAAATGGGATTCGCTATGAAGGAACGGAAGGCTGGATTTGGGTTTCCAGAGGAAACTACCAAGCTTCGTCCTCCGATCCCGTTTCAAAAGACAACAACGCAAAAGCTCTGGATGCCTCCGACCCGAAAATCCTCCAGTCAGTGATCGGCCCGGAGGAGATCCATCTGATCAAAAGTAATGAGCACCATGGCAACTGGCTAGGTGCGATCCAAGGGAACAATGAACTATTGTCTCCAGTTGAGATTGGACACAGGGCATGCTCCGTATGTTTGGTAAGCCATATCGCGATGAAAATGGGCAGAAGGCTGGAATGGGATGCCGCCAAGGAGGAATTTGTAAACGACAAGGAAGCAAATTCACATCTGAGCCGGACTCAGCGCAGACCTTGGGGTACGGATTATGTCAAAGCCTAATTCTGCCGAGGGCGCTTTTAAGTTGATGCTTAATTTGAAGCAGTATTTAATATCGAATGTATGATTTCCAATAAAGTAAAGATAGGGGCCGCATTGGCCCTTTTTTCCGCTTCCTGTTCCAGTCCCGAGATGAAATCAGAAACTTCTGAACCCAATTCAAAGGTAAAGATCATGACCCTGGATCCCGGACATTTTCATGCCGGTCTGATCCACAAGTCCATGTATCCTACGGTGGATTCGACCGTTTATGTTTTTGCTCCGGAGGGTGCAGAGCTGACTGATCACCTCAAGCGTATCGCTGGCTACAATGAGCGGACTGAAAACCCAACTGCCTGGAATCTGGAAGTGTACACAGGCGCCGACTATCTGGAAAAGATGGTCGCTGAAAAGCCCGGAAACGTGATGATGGTAGCTGGCAAAAACGATCGTAAGGTCGACTATATCCTCGCCGCCATCGAAAACGGCATCCACGTCTACGCAGACAAGCCTCTGGTAATCAACCAAGAAGGGTTTAACAAGTTGGTCAAAGCCTTTCAGTTGGCAGAGGAGAAGAATCTCCTTATTTATGATATCATGACGGAGCGCTTTGAAATCACGACTTTGCTCCAGCGGGAGCTATCGATGATTTCTGAGGTATTTGGCGAACTGGAGACCGGAACACCGGAAAATCCGGCGATTACCAAGGAATCCGTCCACCATTTCTTCAAGTACGTCTCTGGCGCACCCCTGATCCGGCCAGATTGGTTCTTTGACGTGAGCGTGGAGGGTGAGGGAATCGTGGACGTGACCACCCACCTGGTTGACTTGATCCAGTGGGAAGCTTTTCCGGAAGTTGCTTTGGATACTACAGACGTGCAGATGCTTTCGGCCAAGCGTTGGTCGACTCCCATGACGCTGCAAGAGTTCCAGCAGGTGACAGGCAAGTCCGACTTCCCTGATTTTCTACAAAAAGACGTCAAGGATGGCAAACTGGAAGTTTTCTCCAACGGAGAGATGAACTACACCTTGAAGGGAAAGCATGCAAAGGCAAGCGTGATCTGGAATTATCAAGCGCCAGAAGGAAGTGCTGATACACACTACAGTATGATGCGGGGGACCAAAGCCAACCTGATCATCCGGCAAGGCAAGGAGGAAAACTACCGCCCGGCCTTGTATGTCGACTTGCTCGACACTGAATTGGCGCAGCTGGAAAAGGCTGTAAACGAAACGCTGCAGGCAAAGTATCCAGGAATCGGCCTGACACAGATGCCATCCGGAGAATATCAGGTTACCATTCCGGACTCCTACCACAATGGCCACGAGGCTCATTTTGCTCAAGTCACTGAGAGGTTTTTGGAATACTATAAGGCAGGAAAAATGCCTGCTTGGGAGGTGCCAAACATGATCACCAAGTATTACACCAATATCAAGGCGAGGGAATTGGCACTGAAGTAATTTTCGGAAGTGAACATTTAGAGCTTGGGCGGGTTTTGTATTTCCCGCCCAACTTTTTTATGGGGGAGTCTTTTTCTTACGGAAAATGAAAAATCTCAAACGAGTGGTCGATAATGAAAATATGAGGACGGATAAATACTCCGGCTCTCCACCCTTACTCGTCCCAAAATCCTTATGTTTCGTATATGGAAGTGACGAGTCAAACGTGTAAATCGGAAAAATTCGGGAATTACCTTGGAGAATGGTCGCTTAGGCAAGTTTGAATTATCTTAATGGGGAATTTAGAGGGACTTTTTAATAGAAAACAAGAACATAACCACAATGAAAAATCTGGAATTTTCGAACGGAGACAAGTTGCCTATTCTTGGCTTGGGTACTTGGAAAAGTAAGCCTGGTGAAGTGAGAAAAGCCGTCTACTGGGCTATTGAGGCGGGATATCGACACCTAGACTGTGCCGCCATCTATCAGAATGAATTGGAAGTGGGGCAAGGAATTTCCGACGCTATCGGAGATGGACTGGTGAAAAGAAAGGAGCTCTTCGTCACTTCCAAACTTTGGAACGACAGCCACCGACACGAAGACGTAAGGCCGGCACTAGAGAAGTCGCTGCGAAACCTTGGCCTAAGCTACCTTGATCTTTACCTCATGCATTGGCCGATCGCCTTCAAGCCCGGAACTAGCTTCGCCGAACACAGGGAGGAATTTTACACCTATAAGGACATCCCGCTGACCCAAACTTGGGAAGCGATGCAAGAGCAAAAAGCCATGGGAGCGACGAAGCATATCGGAGTCTCAAACTTCAACCGGGAAAAGCTCAAGGAACTTTTGGATATGGGTGGGGAAAAGCCCGAAATGAATCAGGTGGAGATGCATCCTTTTTTGCCACAAACTTCCTTGGTTGATTTTTGTAGGGCAAATGGCATCCTGATGACTGCTTATTCACCGCTCGGATCACCAGATTCCAGGGGAGAAAGGCATAAAAACGATCCAAGACTTCTGGAAAATCATACGGTGGCTGACATTGCAAAAAAACATTCCGCGACTGTAGGTCAGATTTTGATTGCCTGGTCGATTGCTCGGGGCATCGCTGTCATTCCCAAGTCTGTAAACGAAGCAAGGATCGAGGAAAACCTGAAAGCTGCCGAGATAGAGCTCACTGCCCGCGACATGGATGACCTCGCCAACATCGGGATTAAACACCGGTTTGTGGACGGTAGCATTTTTACCGGAAAACAGAGCCCCTACAAACTGACAGATCTTTGGGAGAGTTGAAAAATAAAACCCGGTTCGTGGGAGCCGGGTTGTCTTTTAGTCTTCTGTTTCGAGAGTTTCGAGGATGTCAGCCAACTCATTCATGTCCTTTAGACCCGGCTTTATTTCAACTCCACCGCTCAGGGTAATTCCATAGATCCCTGTTTCGCCGATCAAGTCCAACACGTTGGACTTGTTGACACCAGCTCCCAGCAACACTTTGCAATTTTGTGCGAGTTTGGCGACCGCCTCCAAATCCTCCTTGTCCAATGCAGAGGCATGGGAAAATACATGCAGGATGATGCCAGACTCTCGGAGTACCTTGGCTACTTCTTCCTCCATATGACGTACCTCCTCCAAAGTCACTTTGTAGATCAACGAATACCCCAAGCCGACGAGTTTTTGAAGTTCACCAATTCGATCCAGTTCTATCCAGGTGATCGAAGGGTAGGCTTCGAGGATCGATGGAATGTCTGTAGAATCATGATGGTGGAACTCTCCCACAAAGTCGACACCCGACACCCAGCCGGTGATTTCCGCGAAGAGTTCGGGGCGGATGAAATTCTCCGAGTCGCTGTTGAGGTCGAAGCCGAGGAGATCAACATACATACCCGAGCCATATCTGGCGTCTGTTAGGTTGGTGATGCTGTTTAATTTTACAAAAGTCCTGAGCGCCATAGTTCAAATCGTATTGGGCTGCTAAGGTAAGCAGGCCGATTTTATCAGAAAAGCTAAAATTGGTGTAGGGAAAATCCTCGCGAGGTTCCCTCGAGGGAAACATGATAGTCTTTTTCGTAGTATATTTTCGGCATGCGACTACGGTATTCCCTGCTGTCTTTTATGTTGTGTTTTTTCTTAGCTGCATGCAGTGAGGAGTTTGAGTCCCCAAATCCAGAACTTGGCCATGACTACCAGCCTTTGGTGGTCGGCAATTTTTGGATTTATCAAGTCGAAGAGACGATCTATTACGGGGAAAATGATTCTGAGGACTCGAATTTTTTTTACAGAGACTTGGTTCGAAGTAGCTATCTCAATGCGGAAAACGAAGTCGTCTACATCGTAGCGCGTTTTAAGTCTCCCGATCGTATGGATTGGTCATTCGAACTGGAGTATTCGATGGTCTATCGTGATCAGGCACTTTTGAGGACGGTTCAAAATACCCCCCTTGTCGCATTGGTTTTCCCCCCGGAGCAAGGAAAAGTCTGGAATGGGAAGATTTATCAAGTAGAGGGGAATGATGAATTTGAGATTGAGCAAGTCGGCACGTCATCCATTCCTGGATTTGAAACCGTCGAAATTGTAAAAGTCAGGCAGGAAGAGCTCGATGACAACATAACGATCCGCGATATGCGCTATGAGGTATTCGGGAAAGGCATCGGCCTAGTGGAAAAATATGATGAAGTATTGACCTATTGCTCAAGAAATGACTGCTTGGGAGATCAGCTGATCGACGGTGGCAGCAAGACTCATTTAACCTTAGTCGAGTATGGGCAAGATTAAATTTTGGATTGCGATTTCATTCACACTGCTGCTGGTGTTTTCCGCAAAGGCACAGGATCGATATGCGGTCTATTTCAAGTATAAGCCCCAAGAGAGCTTATCCCTGTCCAGACCCCAGGAGTTTCTGACTCAAAAGGCCATTGAAAGAAGAATCAAAGAAGACGTCTCAGCCGATAGTCTAGATCTTCCGGTGGCAACAAAGTACCTTGATGGGGTTTCTAGTTTGTCCGACTACGTGCTCTATGCGAGCAAGTGGATGAACGCGGCCGTGTTGGTGACAGATCAGGCGGGCGTGGACGCGATGGCTGCATTGCCATTTGTGGAGAGGGTAGAGCTGGTGGCCAGGGACTTTTTGACGAAACCTAGCGCAAAAATAAATTACCAGGCTCTGGCCTCAACAAGCACGGAAAACAACATTAAGCACCCGAAGCTGAATAGCAGAGAATTGGCTGTGACCGACAACTCCTATGATTTCCAAAACGAACTGATAGGCATCGATCGGATGCATGCCGATGGATACACCGGCGATGGGGTGATGATCGCCGTCTTCGATGCAGGCTTTCCGGGAACGAATATCAGCTCGGCCTTTTCCCATTTATTTGCCAACAATCAGATTTTGGCCCAAAGGGACTTTGTTAGGCCTTGGAACACGGAGGTTTTTATGGGCCATCAGCATGGTACCAATGTGCTTTCCCTGATTGCGGCAAACGAACCTGGGAAGCTTGTCTCTGGAGCCTATGATGCTGATTTGGTACTGATGATTACAGAAGAGGTGGAGACGGAATACAAAGTAGAGGAATTCAACTGGGTGAGGGCTGCCGAATATTCCGACAGCTTGGGAGTGGATATTATAAGTAGTTCAGTGGGCTATTGGGATTTTGATGATCCAGCGATGAACTACACCTTGGAAGATTTGGACGGAAAAACTACAGTCATCACTCGAGGAGCTTCCATTGCGTCCAACAGGGGGATTTTGGTAGTCAACTCAGTTGGGAACTACGGTTCGAGGGGTGAGTCCAGCTTGGTGGCACCTGCGGACGCGGAGGATATTCTTTCGGTAGGATCCGTAAAGACGAGCGGCGAGGTTTCTACTTTTAGTTCGCGTGGGCCTACCGGCGATGGACGCTTCAAGCCTGAGCTATCGGCGTTTGGGGATAGTCCGGTACTTATCCGATCCAATGGAAGTGCGGGATCGTCCAATGGCACGTCTTTTTCGGCTCCACAAATTACCGCCTTGGCGGCGGGGCTTTGGGAGGCAAAGCCGGAATGGACCAAAGCTGAGTTGATGGAGAATCTTTTCAGAAGCGCCACCCAATACGACAATCCAGACAATCTTTTGGGATATGGTATTCCAAACTTTTATGATGCGCTCTACGGAGAGATACTTGCAGCGCCTGAACATGAGACGCTCAAAACAAAAATATACCCCAATCCTTTGGGACAAAGTGACCTCAAAATTCAATTTGGGACAGGGACGGACTGTAGTTTTGAATTGATCGATTTCTCAGGTAGGCTAGTCATGCGACAGAGTCTTTCCAGGGCGCATGCCAATACACCTTATTTAGTTAGTGTGGATGGGATCGAGACGGGAATGTATCTCGTTGTATTGCGTGAAGGCGCCCTTATCAAACAGGTCAAGCTGCTCAAACAATAGTGGATTTTGTCCCAAGCTCGGATTTTACTTGATTTGTACTGCTAAATAATTGCCCCATGTCGCTCTTGGTTGCCCCATCTATTCTCGCTGCGGATTTTTCCAAACTCCAAAAAGAAGTCGAGATGCTTAATAATTCCGCCGCGGATTACATCCACGTGGATATTATGGATGGGGTATTTGTTCCCAATATTTCCTTTGGCATCCCCGTGACTGAGGCAATCCAAAGACACGCAAAGAAGCCACTTGACGTCCATCTGATGATCGTGAATCCCGATCATTATCTTGAGGCTTTCCGAAATGCCGGAGCTGATACTATTTCAGTACACTACGAAGCCTGCACGCATCTTCACCGCACCGTTCAGGCAATCCACAAGTTGGGGGCCCATGCTGGTGTCGCCATCAATCCCCACACACCGATCGCCATGCTCGAAGACATCATAGTAGATGTCGATTTAGTGTGCGTCATGTCTGTCAACCCCGGTTTTGGGGGTCAAAAGTTCATCGAAAACACCTATTCCAAGGTGACACGTCTGAAAGAATTGATTCTCAAAAAGGGCTCTTCGGCTAAGATAGAAGTCGACGGTGGGGTGAATCTCGACAATGCCCAAAAACTCGGCGCTTCCGGAGCCGACATCTTGGTGGCGGGTAGTTTTGTGTTCAGTTCTCCCGATCCTAGCCTAACTATAGCTACACTGAAAAAGTCTTAAAACGGCATGTTTTACTCCCCGCCGCTTATCATAAAATATCTTAAAAGGACATTTTTTGCTTGGTTTTTGCTGCCTTGAGTTTTTTATTGTAGGCTTAACCATTTTAAACCAAGACGATTATGAGAAAGATTTGGATGTTTTTGTTCCTTTTTGGAGGATTGAGCTTGGCGGCTTTTGCACAAGAAGCTGCTGTAGAAGAGGAGGTTACTGACGAGGAACTAATGAAGTTCGCCAATGTGGAATTCATGACCTCTGAATTTGTGGAGAAGAAGACCGATGAACTAAAGGATATGATCCTAAACAACGAGGTCATCGACGGAGGCGCTAGATACAATGAAATCAAAGCCGCCTGGGGAGATGCCGCCAAAGAGGCGGAGATCAAGTTGACAGATGATGAAAGAGCTGCTTACAAAGCGATCAAGGATTTCCAGGACTCACTACAGGAGTCTGTGGTAGAATATAAGACTGAACTGATCAAAGACGACAACGTGCTGGGCGTTTCTATTTACAACAAAGTAAATGGTGCGATCAAGGAAGATCCAGCAATGAAGGAGAAGCTGGATCAAATGGTGGAAGAAATGAAAACCAAAGAAGATGACGGAGCCACTCCATCTTCTAAATAAGCTTATTGGCAAAAGATTTGAAGAAGTCTCCCGAAAAGGAGACTTCTTTTTTATTTTCACACCAACAGAATCGGATTGTCGTTAATTACCCATGACCATTAGAAAAATCTTCTTCCTAGTAATCGCTGTTTATCTCGTACAAATTCACGCATTCGCACAGGATGAGGATATTTTTGGGATAAGTGAAAAGGCTAAGAATCCAAAAAGTGAGTCCGGCGTGGGCAATGTCTTCCGAAATGCCTTGGAGATGTTTGCCTTGGAGATATCGACAGGGGCAGCCTACCACCAGATCGGCACTGATTTTTACTCACAAAACCCTTCTCTGTATCCCATATCTCAATACCAAAACTTTGAGAGTTCGGAGTTTACCCTTCAGGATACTCTTTCTCTGTCCAGCAATGATTGGATCTTTCCGCTGCTGAATGGGGGAGTCAGAATCAATCTGTTTAACCTCCTAACTATCGGGGGTGGATACGGTATGGAGTGGGGTAATCTGGCTCCAATGAGGGGTAGTGACCATGAGTTTCAATTTGAGGGTTCGACCTACCAGATCAGCAAATACTACGGCACGGTTGGTTTGGTTCTATTCGACGCAAAGCGCCGGCAAAGCATACTGAAGTGGCAATACCGTAAGTACAGCACGAACAATCTGTACATGCAGTCGGAACTAAGGCAGCGAGCACGGGCAAACTACCCTTGGCGATTTATTTTGGAGGGGGAGTTTGGAAAAATGAACCTGAAAAAAGCCTATGATCCCGCTCTAGCGGCTAGTGGAGCACCTTATGTGCCACGACTTGCTGTTTCAGAAGACCCTTATGTAGGGGTTTCCTTGAGGATGGAATATGATTTCTCCGAATACGCCAAGCTGTTTTTGAAGGGAGGGGCTGAGTTTAGGAAGTTTACCTATGCCGCCTCTGACTATTCTGAATTTCAGAACATTGACCAAAATGTCTACGGGCTACAGGCAGGTTTGGCTATCAAAATCCCCGGCACCAAGCGATGCAAGATCCAAGGGTGTGGGGTAGTGATGAAGCATCTTCATGACGGGATTGAATATAGAGGCAGCTCGATTTTCAACCTGCAAAACCGTAAAATCGGTCAATGGTATTGATGATCTAAGGGCTTTATAAGGTTTGAATCTAAGCTTTCGAAACCTTGCAGTTTTTACTATCTTGCAGCTTAATTTGAAGCGCGAAAAAGTACTTTATGGCCCAAGGAGAGAACGAGCACATCATACCAATCAATATTGAGGAGGAAATGCGGGGTGCCTACATCGATTATTCGATGTCGGTCATTGTTTCAAGAGCACTTCCAGATGTCCGAGACGGACTCAAGCCAGTTCACAGACGTATCCTTTACGGAATGCAGGAACTGGGCGTATTACACAACAAGCCTTACAAAAAATCAGCGAGAATCGTCGGGGAAGTACTGGGTAAATACCACCCTCACGGGGATTCCGCGGTATACGAGACTATGGTTCGTATGGCCCAAGATTGGTCATTGAGATATCCATTGGTGGACGGCCAAGGAAACTTTGGATCCATTGACGGGGACAATGCTGCGGCGATGCGATATACTGAGGCGAGATTGAAGAGAATCGCCGAGGAATTGCTGGTGGACATCAACAAGGACACCGTTGATTTCCAATTCAACTTTGATGACTCGCTCAAGGAGCCGACGGTACTACCTGCCAAGGTACCAGCATTGCTACTAAATGGAGCTTCTGGGATCGCGGTAGGTATGGCAACCAACATGGCGCCCCACAACCTTGGTGAAGTCATAGATGGCATCATCGCCTATATTGACAACAGGGAGATCACAGTCGCCGAACTGATGAAATTCATCATCGCTCCGGACTTTCCGACTGGAGGGATAATCTATGGCTATAATGGTGTAAAGGCGGCTTTTGAAAGCGGACGCGGAAGAATCGTCGTAAGGGGCAAAGCCAATATCGAAACCAAGGATGGGGGAAACAAGGAGATGATTGTCATCACCGAAATCCCCTATATGGTGAACAAGGCCAACATGGTCGAAAAAACCGCCGCCTTGATCAATGAGAAAAAGATCGAAGGGATCTCCGCCATACGCGACGAATCCGACAGATCTGGTATGCGAATCGTGTACGAACTCAAGCGGGATGCGATATCCAGTGTGGTATTGAACAATCTTTACAAGCATACCGCGCTACAGACTTCATTCTCAGTAAACAATGTCGCCCTCGTCAAGGGTAGACCCTATACTCTCAACCTCAAGGATCTCATCGTTCACTATGTGGCGCACAGACATGAGGTTGTCGTCCGTCGGACCGAATATGAGCTGAAAGAAGCAGAGAAAAGAGCACACATTCTCCAAGGTTACCTGATAGCTTTGGATCATTTGGATGAAGTGATCTCTCTGATTAGAAATTCCCCGGACCCTGAGACTGCCCGAAACGGCTTGATGGAGAGGTTTGAGCTGAGCGAGATCCAAGCAAGGGCAATTCTGGACATGAGGCTTCAGCGCCTCACCGGAATGGAGCGCGAGAAGATCATTCAGGAGTACAAAGAGATCATGGCTCTAATAGAAGAGTTGAAGGAGATCCTCGCCAACGAGGATAAGCGGATGGAGATCATCAAAACGGAACTTCAGGATATGAAGGATCGCTACGCCGATGATCGCAGGACTGAGATCGAGCACAACGCCGAGGATTTCAGCTACGAGGATATGATTCCCAACGAAGAGGTGGTAATTACCGTCTCTCACCAAGGTTACGTAAAGCGAACCGCCTTGACAGAGTACCGAACCCAAGGTCGGGGAGGAGTAGGTTCCAAAGGCGTAAGCACCAAGGAAGACGATTGGACGGAATATATTTTCACCGCTTCCACACACAATTATCTGCTGATTTTTACCGACAAGGGGAAGCTGTTTTGGCTTAAAACCTATGCGATTCCTGAGGGCTCCAAAACGGCGAAGGGTCGTCCTATCCAAAACCTCATCAACATCGAGTCTGACGACAAAATCAGATCGATTATCCAAGTTGAAAGTCTGGATGATCAGGATTACCTGAACAATCATTTCTTGGTCATGATTACCAAGCAAGGTATCATCAAGAAAACTACCCTAGAGCAGTACAGCCGTCCTCGCTCCAATGGAATCATTGCCCTGAATATCAGGGAAGATGACCAATTGGTGAATGTCAGTATGACCAATGGTAGTCAGCATATCGTGATTGCCGCCAAGTCGGGCCGAGCGATCCATTTTCCGGAATCTGCGGTCCGCCCAATGGGCAGAACAGCGACAGGGGTGAAGGCGATAACGTTAAATGGTGATAAAGATTATGTCATTGGCATGGTTTGTGCCTCAGAGGAACACGCAACGCTGTTGGTGCTCTCCGAAAAAGGCTATGGGAAACGCTCTGAGCTGGACGAGTACCGGATTACCAACCGTGGTGGCAAGGGAGTAAAAGCGATGAATGTGACTGAGAAAACAGGCGCATTGGTCGCAATAAAAGAGGTAGTGGACTCAGATGACTTGATGATCATCAACAAGTCGGGCATCACGATCCGAATATCAATGGATCAGCTGAGAGTAATGGGCCGGGCCACCCAAGGCGTAAGATTGATCAGGGTCGGCGATGGCGATGAAATCTCCTCTGTTGAAAAAATCTCCAACGACGAAGAATTGGGAACGAACGATTCTTCTGATCTTGCAAATCCTTCTTCTGAAAGCACAGAAGAACCGAAAGAGTAACCGAACAATTAAGATAAAAAAACGCTAATGAAAAAGCTGATTCTCTCTTTGGCACTGGTTGGTGCTGCAACCTTCGCCTTTGCACAAAAGAAAGTGGTAAAGGAGGCTGAAAAAGGATATAAATCCGGAAACTACGATGCCGCTCTTACCGCGATCAATGCTGCGACCACAAATCCCGAGACAAGCGGTGACCCTGCGACGTTTCTACTGAAAGCGCAAATCCAGACTAAAATGTTTGGAGCGGATTCCTCCAACACCGCTGAGACGGTAGAGACTGGAAGAGGTGCTTTGGAAAGCTACAACAAAACCTTTGAAATGGCTGGAGGTACCAAGGAATCCGGCGTTGGGGAAGAGGTCTACGCGGAAGATATGCCAGGTGTACCTGACAACATGCGTCCTTACTCCATCATGACACTCAAGAACATTTCCTTTGACAAAGGTATCGAAAGATATAACGTCGAAGATCTTGAGATGGCTTATGAATTCTTCAATTTGGCTGGTGAGATCGACCATACCGACACGACCATTCACTACAATGCCGGCTTCCTGGCAAATGATTTGGGCAAGTTTGAAGAGGCAAAAAAACACTTCGGATACCTACTTGAGGTTCCAGAATACAACAAGCTGAATGCGTATTACTTCATGGTTCAGATCCTTAGTACCGAGGAAAAAAATCCAGAGGCTGCTTATGAATTGGTAAACAAAGCGAAAGCTGAATATCCAAATGACAAGGTCCTGGCCGAATATGAAATCCAGTTGCTACTCCAGCTGAACAAGATGGATGAGGCGATGGCGCAGATCAAAGACGCTTTGGCAAACGATCCGAACAATACCGGGCTTCTGTTGAGATCAGGCTATCTCAAAGAGCAGGCTGGCGACTTGGAAGGCGCTCTTGAAGACTACAAGAAATCCGTGGAAGTAGATCCCAACTTCTTTGAGGGAAATTACTATACTGGTGCGTTGATGCTTGAGATGTCGAAGAATATCCTCAATGAGCTGAACGGACTTTCCGATGCAGAATGGGAAAAGCAATCCCAGACTTTGGGTCAGAAGGCCGATGACTACTACCGACAGGCGATTCCTTACTTTACCAAAGCTGTGGAGATCAAGCCTGACAATACAGATATCATGATCATCCTATTCCAGGTCCACACGAGATTGAAGAATACCGCAGAGGCTGAGGCTCTCAATAAAAAGCTGGTTGAGCTTCTTGGACCGAACTGGCAGGAAATGTAATCTTGACTAACACTTATCCCAAAAAGGCCGGCTGAAGAGTCGGCCTTTTTTTTGTGTACAAAGGGTATTTCCACGAAATTTTTAACCTTATGATCTTGGGGATAAATTGCCACGTTTTTCGGGAATAGTCTCCACAAATTTTTGAACACTGAGAGGATTTTTAAATACTTTTGCACAACCTAATCGAAGAGGAAGTGGAATTATGTTTTATTTGATTAAAATTGGATTTTTCCTTTCTTTGATTTTTTTGATCACTTTGGCATCAGCCCAGGATGCAAAATTTCAAAAGTCTTTCAGCTTTTCTTACGAAACCGGGCCCATGCTTAGCAATGGAACGGACTGGGGAGATGAAGTCAAAAATGCAGTGGATTTCAAGGCGCTTGACCTAAAGTTTGGCTGGAGGAAAATCTCGAACACCAAGTTTAACTACCTGTACCGATATCCAACCCTTGGACTTGGATTGAATTCCACCCTCAAACATTATCCGGAAATTGGGAGGCCATTGGCACTATATGGGTTTATGGATTTTCCTTTCTCCGTGCGAAACCAAAACAAAAGGGTAGACTTTGGCTATTTCACGCAGCTAGGCGTGGGATTTAACCTGAAACCCTATGATTCTCTGGCTAATCCCACCAACCGATATATCGGGTCCAAAGTTAATGCTTACATCTTCGTGGGTTTGAATACCACGGTGAGGATCTCCCAGCGGACGGATTTTCAGGCCAGTTTTGGTCTAAAGCACTATTCCAATGGCTCTGCAAAAAAGCCGAATGCGGGCATCAATCTGTTTCCTCTGAATCTCGCGATGAAGGTGAAACTCGGGCAGTTGGAACCTATCCCAAGCACTGCTCCGGAGTTTGGTAAAAAGGAGCTGAGGACTTTTTGGAATTTTGCACTCTACACCGGCATTAAAAATTATGAAATTGGTGATCCATCCTACTTTCGGGGAGGCCTAGGGGTCAATTACCTTTTGGAGCCGGGATACAAATACAGACTAGGATTGGGTCTGGATCTTTTCTGGGCGCAGGGTATGGAGTCAAGGTTTCCGTCGTCCGATTTTTCTTTCAAAGATCAGACTTCCGTCGCAATTGTTGGGTCTTGGGAATGGCAGCTTACCGAGCAACTATATGTGCCTATCGCCTTTGGAGCGTATCTTTACCGAAATGAGTTGAACCAGGAGATGTCGTGGTTCTATGAGCGAATAGGGGTGAGGTATCGGTTTGACAACGCCATGTTTACAGGCTTGCAAATCAAGGCACACAAGGCGAAGGCAGACTTTTTCGAATTTACCTTTGGGTATACAATACCGGGTAAGAAATAGGATGTGGCTTGTGGATTTTGCCCATTAATCACAAAATATTTTTATTTCGTCCAAGATTAGGATAGCTTTCTGTGTCAATAAAGCCCCATATGACCAGACCAAAGGACGTCCTAATTCTTATTTTCTTTTTCTTCGGCGTTTCTAGCACCCTTACTTTCGGCCAGTCGGTCCCTTCTTCTGTGATCTATCAGCAGATCCTTCAATTAGAGGAAACTAAGCGGATTCTGTATGTGGCGGCTCATCCCGATGATGAAAATACGCGGCTTATTTCCTACCTAGTCAACGGTGTCCATGCCGAAGTAGCCTATCTGAGCCTTACAAGAGGGGATGGTGGCCAAAATTTAATCGGCAAGGAACTTGGAGTAGAACTCGGACAAATCCGCACGCAGGAGCTTCTGAGGGCAAGGGCAACAGACGGAGGACGGCAGTATTTCACCCGTGCACTGGACTTTGGCTATAGCAAAAATCCGAGCGAGACCCTACAAAACTGGGATAAGCAGAAGGTCTTGGCAGATGTAGTATGGGCTATTCGAAAGTTTCAGCCCGACATCATCATCACCAGGTTCAACACTATCCCAGGAGTCACGCATGGACATCACACGACCTCGGCTATCCTGGCGGGGGAAGCCTTTGATCTCGCTGGAAGTTCAAATGCATTCCCTGAACAGCTCCAATGGGTAAAACCTTGGCAGGCAAAACGAATTTTCTTCAATGCCTACAATTTCGGTGGCGAATTTATACCGGAAGAAAGTAAGAAGTACCATGTGTTTGAGGTAGGCGGCTATGATCCGATTTTGGGAGAGACGTTTCATCAAATCGCTGCGGATAGTAGAACTATGCACAAGTCCCAAGGTTTCGGCGCTACCGCGGGAATAGGGCCAGCGAAAGACTACATCCAGTTGGTGGGAGGGGAGGATTACAGCGATGACGCTTTCGATGGAGTTGAGGATAGATGGCAGACGGTGGCTGGAGCTGAACTAGTTCGGGACAAACTCGAACAGCTTATTTCAGATTTCAACTTCGTGAAGCCTGAGCAAAATATCCCTGGGCTTTTGGAGATCAGATCCGATTTGCTGGCGCTCAATTCCAAAGAAATATGGCTGGCCGAAAAGGTAGCGAAACTGGATCGGGCAATACTGATGAGCTTAGGATTGGAGGTGGAATACAACGTTCGGAAAGAGCTCGGATATCCTGTAGAGGAGATACAGACGGAATTAGTGATAAACAACCCTTCCTCGATAGCTATTGACCTTACCGGATTCCGGTCAAACGGGCAGGATTATCCGGACGTAAAGGGGGAATTGGTAGAAAACAGGCTGCTAGTCATGCCGGTAGATATCACTATTCCCCAAGATGCTAACTACTCCCAACCTTATTGGCTTGAGAAGCCAATAGATGGGGCCTTATTTGATGTAGCTGATCAACAGCTTATCGGCAAACCTTTCAATGACCCTGCAATTTCAGGTGAATTGAATTTTACCATCCTTGGTCAGAAGCTTGTGCACTCTGTTCCCTTGCAGTACAAATACAACGATCAAGTGGATGGGGAGGTAAAACAGCCATTTACGATCGTTCCGGAGGTCGAGCTTTTGGTCGCCAAAGACAACGTTTTTCTGGTCTCCGGTGCTGATCCAACGCTCACCGTTTCGGTGAGTTTCAGAGACCAGCTTCTAGAAGGCGAATTAGACTTCGTTGGCCTGGACCCTTCTCAATTTAGCATACTGGCCACAAGTGATGTCTTGACTCAAAAGCGGAGAGTTTATCAAGTTGCCTTTTCCCCAAATGGCAGCGGCCTGAAAGAGGTAACTGCAAGATTTACCACCGTGGACGGGAAAAGCTATACCCAACACACCCGGAGCATCTCCTACAAGCACATTCCCAATCTGACTTATTTGGTTCCATCTTCTTTCAACCTCATTCAGGCTGATTGGAAAACATCAGCCGCCGAGATTGGCTACATACCCGGAGCCGGTGATGATGTACCGGGTGTTCTTACAGCCTTGGGTTACAAAGTAACTCTAGTCGGTCCGGAGAATTATGATGCCGAGTACTTGAGCCAGTTTAAAGCAATCGTAGTAGGAATCAGGGCTTACAATACCAATGAGTTTCTGGCTGCCAATCAGGCTATTCTGTTGGACTACGTAAGGGATGGAGGGAACCTGATCGTCCAGTACAATACCAGCAGCCCGCTTTTGACTAGGCAGATAGGTCCATTCCCATTCACGATAGGCAGGGATAGAGTGTCGGTACAGGGATCTCCGGTGACGGCGGAATGGAAAAGTCCCGTTTTGTCTCAACCAAACCAAATGAACGAGCAAGATATGGATGGATGGGTGCAGGAGAGGGGACTTTATTTTGCGACGGCCATTGACCCGCAATATCAAACTCCTTTCGTCATGCAAGATCCCGGCGAAGCTCCCAGCAAGGGGGCACTTTTGGTGGGCAAGTATGGGAAAGGGACCTTTGTGTATACTGGCATTTCGTTTTTTAGGCAGTTGCCTGCTGGCGTTCCCGGTGCTATCAAGTTATTCATCAATCTGATCGAACAATGACCATGAGCGAACCAAAGATACGCTGGAAGTTGATTTACTTAGGGCTGATGGCTAGCTTGATGCTCATGATCGCGTTGTTTTACTGGCTTACGGTAGCATTCGAATGAGTACACTCGACTGGGTTGTCCTGTTTTGGACCTTGATTTCTATCGCCGCCTACGGCATTTATAAAACCAAGCAAAACCGAACTTTAGAGCATTACCTTCGGGGCCGCAGCTCAATGAACTGGTGGACAATAGGTCTGTCAATCATGGCCACGCAGGCTTCCGCGATTACTTTCCTCAGCACACCCGGCCAAGCCTATGAGGACGGGATGCGTTTTATCCAGTTTTATTTCGGGCTTCCTCTGGCCATGATCATCATCTCGGCGAGTTTCGTCCCGATCTACTACAAGCTGAAGATCTACACAGCTTATGAATACCTCGAGCAGCGTTTTGACCTGAAGACTCGAACCCTCACTGCGCTACTTTTTATCGTCCAAAGAGGTCTGGCTGCTGGCATTACCATCTACGGTCCCGCGATTATTCTTTCAACCCTTTTGGGATGGAATTTGACTTGGACCAATATTTTCATCGGCATGATCGTGATTATCTACACCGTTTCAGGCGGTACGGAGGCGGTCTCCGTCACCCAAAAGCAGCAGATGGCGGTGATGATGGGAGGAATGGTTTTAGCGGGCATCATAGTGATTCAGATGCTTCCAATATCCTTTGGTGATGCGCTTCAGGTTGCGGGAAAAATGGAAAAACTCAACGTAGTGAGCTTTGAGTTTGATCTTGCGGATAGATACAACGTGTGGTCGGGTTTGACTGCCGCTCTCTTTCTTTCGCTGGGCTATTTTGGTACGGACCAAAGTCAGGTAGCAAGGTATTTGTCTGGGCAGTCAGTAGCTCAAATCCGAGCCGGCTTGGTGATGAACGGATTTCTGAAAATACCCATGCAGTTCATTATCCTATTCATAGGGGTGATGGTTTTTGTGTTCTACCAGTTTGTCCAACCGCCGGTGGTGTTTAACCGGGTTCAAACAGACAAGCTACGCCAGAGCGAGTATGCCCCCCAATTCCAGGAATTGGAGGAAAGGTATGAATCCAACTTTGAATCGAGCAAGCAGGCTTACCAAGAAATGCTCAGCGCCATCGATCGGGGAGAAGAGGAAAACGTCGGCGTGATCAAGGATAAAATTCTAACCCTGAAGCAGGAGCAAGGCGAGATACGGGACAAGACAAAAGCGCTGATTCTCGAAAACGACCCAGTAGCGGAAACGAGGGATACAGACTACGTCTTTATGAGGTTTGTGATGGACTATCTGCCCAAAGGTCTTGTTGGGTTGCTTTTTGCGGTGATATTCAGCGCTGCGATGTCTTCATCTGCCTCGGAACTGAATGCATTGGGGTCGACTACGACCATCGATCTCTATAAAAGATCAATCAATAAGGATGCAAGCGACAGGCACTACGTCCTTTCGTCAAAAGCGTTTACTGCATTTTGGGGATTGGGGGCAATTCTGTTTGCAACTTATGCATCGCTCTTTGAAAACCTGATCCAAGCCATCAACCTGCTTGGGTCTCTGTTCTACGGGACTATGCTAGGGGTGTTTCTTGTGGGCTTTTTTATGAAATGGGTCAAAGGACGGGCTGTGTTCATTGCGGCAATTCTCTCCCAGGCCTGCATACTTCTCATTCACTTCCGAAATGGCGTCGGAATATTGGGCTTTCATTGGGAAATCGGCTTTTTATGGTACAATGCCGTTGGATGCTTGACCGTCATGTTTTTCGGGTTGATTTTGCAACCTATAGTGGGAGCTAGGGCCAAAGGGAACTAAGCATCACAAAATAAAAGAGGGCTTCAAATTTAGTTTGAAGCCCTCTTTTGAATGAATTCTTACTTACTTTATTGACTTGATCAAGCGCTCATTCAGTGCTACATAATCTGGGTTTCCGGCTTCGGAGGCCATTTCCTTTGATTTGGTCGCAGAGTCCAGCGCTTCGGTTTTCATTCCCAAAGCATTCTCTATTTTGGCTCTCAGATGCATCGTCCAGTATTGGGGTTCGCTGTCCGTGGATATTTTCACCCACTCATAGGCTTGGTCTAAATCCCGCGAAGTGCTGAAATAGTAGTTTGCCGCCTGGAATAAAAGGGAAGGGTTGGTGGAGTTGGCGTCGATTATTTCTTTTTGGATCTGGGCCATTACTATGGGATCGACTTCAGTTTCGATTTTGAAGTCTACCTGGGTGTTTTCCCATTTCAGCGATGCCACTACAGAATTGTCGGTCACATTATTGAATCCAAACTCAAAAGTCTCGTACTTCTTGCCAGACTTCGTGGCCTCTGCTTTGAATCTCAGCTGATCCTCGGCGGGATTATATCCTATCGCGCCCCACAGCTCCGTGTTTTTGCTGAGGATAAGTGTCCATTGGCTTTTCTCAGGAATTGCGTATAGTGCATAGGTGCCTGCCGGTACCTTTTGTCCATTGATCGAGACTTCCGAGGAAAAGTTGAGTCGGGTAGCAGAGTTGGCTCCAGTTCTCCAGATTTGGCCATAGGGAACCAATTCCCCAAAGATTTTCCTCCCCCTTGCACTGGGGCGACTGTAGTCTACCGTCACCACTGACAAGCCAAATTGCTGTGAGATTTTGGAACTGGGGCTTGCTTGAGGCATCTGGATTTGCTGCGAAAAGCTGGCAATACTTGCCAGAAGCATAATCAGGAACGCGAAATAAAATTTACTTGTCATGTTTTATTTAATTTAAGTTTCGAATACAATTTGAAAACCATATCCAAGGTTCAAAATATCGGGTCAATTTCGTGGTTTTTTCTTTTCTCGCTCCCTGATTTTCCACGTGCTTTTTGACTAGTGGCTGCGAAGGGCTTTCCGAACCTGTTATTTTTACACTAAGACCCAAAAATACTTAAAATGAGCTTAGCTATCATAAGCCCTGGCCGAGACCCCAAAATCTGGATCGAAGCCCTCACTTTTTGCGACCCGGACGTCGATATTCAGGTATATCCGGATATCCAAAGACCGGAAGATGTCGAAATGGCCTTGCTATGGCAACACCCTCCCGGCTATCTGGACTCGCTTCCCAATCTCAAACTGATCAGCTCTCTAGGTGCTGGAGTGGACCATATTCTCAGTGATCCGAGCATTCCTGATACACTTCCTATCGTGAGGATAGTGGACGAAAAGTTAACATGGTCGATGACCAACTACGTCGTAATGGGAGTGCTGAATTTTCACCGGCAGATTACGAGATACCAAGCAGACCAGAAGCGTAAGGTTTGGGATATGAGTAACCCGGAGATTCCTGTCAGTGTGGGCGTCATGGGTGTAGGTGCACTAGGCGGAGACGTTTTGGACAAACTGAACTATATGGGCTTTCAAGTATCGGGGTATGGATTTTCCGAGAAGAATGATTTCCCCTATCCCTATTTTTCAAAAAACCGGATGCAGGAGTTTTTGGATGAAATCAACGTGCTTGTCTGTCTCTTGCCCCTGACTAGGGACACCGAAAACATCCTCAACCTTGACTTTTTCAAGAAATGTAAGCCAGGCACTTTTTTGATCAACGTAGCCCGAGGCAAACACCTGGTGGAGGAGGATTTGATACCGGCCTTGGATCAGGGATATATTTGGGGAGCACTTTTGGACGTTTATAGGACGGAGCCTTTGCCGGGCGATCATCCGTTTTGGGAAGAAAGTAGAATTCAGCTGACCCCTCACATTGCAAGCGTGACCAATCCCCAGGCAGCAGCACCGCAGATTGTCGAAAATTTCAAGAGAATGAAGTCCAACCAGCGGCTTTTGAATCTCGTTAACCGCCAAAGAGGCTATTGATTGTGATGATGGAAAACACTTTTAAGATACTTTGTCCCACTGATTTTTCTGAATGTTCCCTTAACGCGATAGAGTTTGCAACAAAATTGGGAGAGAGGTTAAATGCACAGTTGGTTTTGTTTCATGTACTCAATTTGGAGGACTATCTGAAGCTGTCCCCCATGGATCAAGAGGGGAAAAACCAAAAGGACTTCGTAAAGGAAAAACTGGTCAACCTCCAAAAGGCCGTGGTCTACGAAGGTATTCCAAACGGCCTAGCGGGTTGCGAGGTGGATTTTCAAGAGGGCAAAATCGTGAGTGCCACTCTTGATTACGCCAAAAAAATGAAGGCGGATCTAATTGTGGCTGGCACCGAGGGAATCAATGAGCTTCGCTCCCAAATTATCGGAAGCCGAGCCAGCCGAATGGTAGAGCAGGCTGACCGAGATATCCTCATCGTGCCGAGAAAAGTGTTTTTCAAGCCTCCCCGAAAGTTCGTCTATGCATCCGACTACATGGAGGAAGACAAACTTGCGATCCAAAAAGTGGTTGAAATCGCCGGTTTGTTCGACTCTGAGATCGACATCGTCCACGTCTCATTCAGCCAAAAGGCAATAGACAAGTCCCTACACATCGCGATGGTAGACGAAATCAAACCCTTTGTCCGCTACGAAAAAATCAACTACGTGCTGAAATCTTACCGGGACGAATTGGCGTTGGGCTTGGAAAACTACCTGCAGGTCGCCAAGGGGGATATTTTGGTGACTCTTAGCAAGAAGAAGTCTTTCTTTGACCAGATCTTCTCCAAAAACCTGTCCAAGAAGATGTCCTATTTTCTCAACAAGCCGCTTTGGGTGATCAAGAGTTTTTAGGTCTTTTTCCAGAGAAAAGATCCAGCAAAAACTTCCCGAATTCCTGTCTTGTTTTGCGATCTACCAGCAAAGCTCTCAGCGTATTCCAGAAATGGCCTGTACTCATTTTTCCGGACTCTTGCTCCGGCAGGGGTACAGGTTGGGCTGCTTCAGTGGACTTTGCTTTTCCAATGGGCGGGAGGTCGTTTTCTCCTGCTTGGGGTTTATATCCGATCAGGTCGTCAGACTTTTCAAAGCTTTTTTTTGAACGCTCCTTGAAGCCAAGTTTCTCTTCAACCAGCCCTTTATTGTTATAAGCCACGGCGTCCTCTGGATCCAACGCTATCGCCTTCTCATAATCTTCGATTGCGCCATGAAGATCACCGACCCGGTCTTTGAAAAATGCTCTGCTACTATATCGATAGGGATTTTTCGGATCAAGGTTGGCGGCTCGGTCGAGTTCACCGAGCGCTTCCTCATTCCTTCCAAGCAAGTGCAGCACGACCCCACGATCGCTGATGTAGTCCGTATTATAGGGATCCAGTTTGAGTAGAAGGTCAAATTCCTCCAGTGCATTTTCGCCTTTTCCCAGACGGGTCAGGATCCTCGCCCTATAGAGGTGTACATTAGCTTGGTCCGGATTGGCTGCGACCAATGTGTCGAAAATTTCCAATGCTTCCTCAAATTTCCCTTCCTGATACAGCGCAATCCCTTTTTCGAAGTTCATCTTTCCTATTTTTCTTTTCGGTTGAATCGGCAAGTTTCTTTGCGATGGCGAGTCCATCTTTTTGCCATAATTGCTGGCACTAGACTACTTCCGCTACCTTATTGATCATACAAAGTTAAGGCGGGAATAGTTTGCCAAAGAATATTTTCCTGGATTTTGCGCCCATTTCGGTCTGCCTGTTATCTTTAAACCCTCTAGTTTTTCCCATCCATGGCCCACTCTCCCGACGCTGTACTCAAAGATCTGAAAGCGAAAAAGTTTGCCCCTATCTACTTTCTGGAAGGGGAAGAACCGTACTACATTGACCTGATCACGGACTACATCGAGAAAAATGCGATACCGGAACATGAGAAAGGATTCAATCAACTTGTGATGTACGGCAAAGACTCTCCGATCAACTTGATCCTGAGCAATGCGCGTAAGTTTCCCATGATGGCGGAGCGCCAGGTGGTCATTGTAAAAGAGGCGCAGAGCATACCCGATATGGGAAAGGAGGATGCGCAGAAACTCCTCCTTGCCTACATTAGTAACCCTTTGCCCAGCACCATTCTCGTGTTTGCCCACAAACACAAGAAGCTGGACGGCAGAGGCGTGCTGAAAAAAGAACTCGACAAGAAGACCGTCTTTGTCAATTCCGAGAAAGTCAAAGACTGGAAGCTTACCGAGTGGGTTGAGGGATATTTCAGGGGACTGGGGCACCAAATTGAGCCAAAGGCAGCGCAGCTTCTTTCCGACTCGATCGGCAACAACCTCGAAGTAATCACTAATGAGGTTGGAAAAATGCTGATCAATTTTCCAGAGCCGACCAAGTTCACAGCCGAGCATATCTCCAAATATATTGGCATCAACAAGGAGTACAACAACTTTGAGCTGAGCAAAGCCATAGGCTTCAGGGATGTAGTGAAGGCAAACCAGATCATCCAGTATTTTATACAAAATCCAAAGGCTCACCCGATTATCCCGATTTTTTCACTGCTGTATAATTATTTCAGCAAGATTGCCCTCATCCACCGGGCGGGAGCGATGCCCGACAACCAGCTCGCGGGGACCATTGGCGTAAACCCCTATGCGATAAAAGAGTATTCTGTGGCAGCCCGAAACTACAAATTGGGCAAGGTAATTGAGGTGTTCGCACACATCAAAGAGGCAGACCTTCGTTTCAAAGGAGTGGACTCCGGAAGTATGGAACAAGGTGAAATCCTCCGCGAGCTGGTGTACAAGATTTTGCACTGATTACCCAAAAGCCAAACTATGAAATCGAGCCTGTGGCATGAAAGACACGGAAGATTGATCGTACCCCATGCGGGATTCTTTCGAATCGAGTTCGGAACTGGCTATATAGCCTTACTAAACCAATTATAAACAGATGAAATACTACCTGGTGCTGCTTGCTAGCCTGGGGATAGGTGTGGATGCGGTAGCGCAGTCCACGCTCTATCAGACCAGTCCACAGCAGGCTCTGGATTATCAATTGGAGCTTTTTGACAAACAGCTCTTTTCAGCGGTGCTCTACGACAACAGTCGCCTGCTCGCGCAAAACCTAAGCGGTGAGCAGGAAAAATCCGCAGAGCTTCATCGTGCGATGTCTGCTCTCCAGGTCGAGAGCCCGGATGGCCCCGGTTTGATGAAAGCCTACATTTTCGACCACGGCAACCACCCATCGGTTGCTACCGCAGGTCTCTACATGGGAGATCATTTTTTTTATAAGAAAAATTACAAGGAAGCCTTGGAGGGCTATGCACTAGTCAAGAGCAATAGCCTCGGTGAGGCAAATCGGGCGGAGGTTTTGTTCAAGCAAGGCTATTCCCACTTTCAATTGAAAAACTACTCGGCAGCAGCTCCTTTTTTCGATGAAGCCAAAGCTCTAAACCAGCCCATCAGCGCGGACGCGTATTACTACAGCGGATTCATCGCAATGGAAGGCGGCAACAATGAGAAGGCCATCGCGGATCTTCAAGCAGCGGGCAAATCGTCATTCTATGCGACTAAAGTGCCCTATTTGATTACCTCGCTTTATTACCAAGAAGGAGACTACGATCAAGTGATCCGCTATGCCGAGCCGCTTTTGGCTTCGGGTCAAAATCTTGATCGCAAGGAAACGATCAACCTGTATTTGGCTGAAGCTTACTACGCAAAACAGGACTTTGCAAATGCGGCGAAAAATTACGATGCCTTTATCAATGCGAAAAAAGGAACTCTCTCCAGAGAGGAAGTGTACAAGGCCGGAATCGCTTTTTTTGAAATAGGAAACTACCAACGGGCCACGGACTACCTCAAAGTCTCTGCATCGGCTACCGACGAGATCGGCCAGTCATCAAGCTACTACCTAGGACACGCCTACCTGAAACTGGACAACTACCAGTTTGCTACGACGAGCTTCCAAGCCGCGTCCAAATCGTCCTTCAACAAGCAGATTCAGGAAGAGTCGCTTTTCAACTATGCAAAAGCAAGCCTGCAAAAAGGGACATTCTCGACCGCCATAGCCGCACTGGATGACTATCTGGAAACCTATCCCTCGGGGAAAAACCGCTCAGAAGCAGAAACTCTACTGTCCGAGGCGCTGATCAATTCCAACGACTACTTGCGCGCAATCGAGCAGATGGACAAAATCAAAAACAAATCCCCACGCATCCAATCGGCCTATCAAAAAGTAGCTTACTATCAGGCCATGGTATACTACAGGGATCAAAAGTACAAACAAGCCCTATCCTTGTTGGACAAATCCCAGGCATATCCTGTGGATAGGGATTTGCTTCTGGAGACCCATTTTTGGAAAGGGGAGGTTCTGGCAGCGGAGGGGAATCTTTCCCAGGCAATCCGGGCCTACGAAACTATCAGGGGCTTAAATCCCGCGACAAACAACCCCTATGTGATCAAGAGCCACTATGGCTTGGGGTATGCCTATTTCAATACCCAAAACTATCCCAAAGCCGAAGAACAGTTTAGGCTCTATACTGAAAAGCTGCGAGGAAGTGATGATAAACAGAATTACGACGATGCCTTGCTTCGTTTGGGCGACTGTCAGTATGTACAAAAGAAGTTTGGGGAAGCAGCGGCTACTTTCCAGCGTGCGATCTCCGAGTCCAACTCCCAGATTGACTATGCCTACTACCGTTTGGCCGTGGTTCAGAATTTCCAATCCCGAAACAATGAAGCTCTCGCCAATTTGGACCGGCTGATTTATGGCTTTCGTACCAGCCTCTACGTCGAAGATGCGATGTTTCAAAAAGGCCAAATCTACCTGGAAGAATCGCGATACAGCGAAGCATCCCAAGCCTTCACGGATTTGATCATCAATCGTCCTAATTCGCCTTTCATTCCTTTTGCCTTGGAAGGAAGGGCGGTGGCAAATTTCTCCCTTCAAAACTACGACCAGACTATTGCGGACTATCGTGATATTCTGGATAATCATCCAAATTCTGAGAATGCCGAAACAGCGCTAAAAGGCCTGCAGGAAACCTTGGCTTTACAGGGAAGGTCGGGCGAGTTTGGCAACTATGTGGCCAAGTACAAATCCTCAAATCCAGGCTCCGGCAACGTCCAATCACTGGAATATGAGGCTGCAAAGAGTCTGTATTTTGACAAAAACTACCCTCAGGCTGCGCGGGCATTGGAAAATTACCTGAAAAGTTATCCGCAATCGGCACAGCGTAGCGAGGCACTTTACTTTGCTGGGGACGCTTTTCTCCAAGCGGGAGACCAAGAGAGAGGTTTGGATTATTTCAGGCAATTGGAAAAAGAACCGTCCTCTCCACAGCGTGTGCGAGCCATGCAAAAGATTGGCGCGATAGAGCTGGAAAGAGGCAATTACGCAGCTGCAATCCCATACTTGGAGACCGCTGCACAAAACGCGCGAAGCAAAGTCGAGGAAGCTGAGGCATTTCAGGGTCTGATGGTGGCAAATTTTGAAGCCGGAAACTATCAGCCGAGTATCACCTACGCCGACAAGCTGACGACTTTGGATGGTGTGATCCCCGAGTCTACTCCAACCGCTTTGCTGACCAAAGCAAAAGCACAGACTGCGCTCAACCAAAAGCAGCAAGCAGAACTCACCTTGCGGAAGTTGGTAGACGAGCATAAGACCATTCAGGGGGCAGAAGGCCTGTATTTGCTCGCGCTTTCGCTTCAGGAGAAAGGCGATATCACCAAGTCCAATGAGGCGATTTTCGATTCATCCGGACCTTTCGCGGACTTTGGCTACTGGTATGGCAAGATGTTTATCCTACTGGCTGACAACTATCTGAAGACCGGGGAGGACTTTCAAGCCAAGGCTACTTTAGAATCCATCGTCGAGCGATCTACCAACGCCGATATCAAGGCAGAGGCTGAAGCAAAACTCAAAACCCTGAACTAAACCATGAAAAGACTATCGCTATACGCCTTGATCGCAGGAGCTTTCGCTTGTGGCATTACCGCCGCATCCGCTCAAGATCAACAGCAGAAAAGGGGAGAAGTACAGGATCAGGAATTTGTGATTCGAAAAGACCGGGTATTGACGGTGCCCACCCAGCCCAGATCATTTGAGCGCATGCCCGCATTGCCCCAGCCTAAAGGTTTGGCGGAATTCAACTATGCAGTCACGCCTTTTTTCCTGAATCTGCCTGCCCTGAAACTTCAACCGACGGCCTTGGAAAAAAACTACAAGTTGGATAAGGTGCAGCTCTATCCGGGGTACATCCGCGCCGGTTACGGCAATTTTGCGTCGCCGCTTTTGGAAGGGAGATACATGTCAACCCAAGCGGATCCGCTTAATTATGCTTTGAAATTCAAGCACCAGAGCTTTGGCAAAGGGCCTGTGGCGGCCGAACAGAGTGCCGAGTCACACACGGTTTTCGGTGCTGACGCGAGTTATTTTGGTCAGTTGGCTGAGGTGTTTGGGGGATTGGAATGGGGACAAAACAAGTATTCTTTTTACGGTGTGGATCCCTCTCTTTTTGAGAACCCAGACACTCCGTTTGAGACTGCCAACAATGTCCAAAACCATGTTCAGGTAAAAGCTGGGATTCGAGATATCGAGAAGACGGGACCATTTTCCTATGAGGGTCAGTTGAGTTTCCGGAATTTCAAAGACAGCTATGCCGCCAAGGAAAGCGAAGTCGGAATCCAAGCAGGAGGGAAATTTAGAACCGAGTCTGACTGGTCTGGTAAGGTAGAGCTAGCCTACTTCCATACCAATCCCAATGACGTGAACTATCAGAAAAAGCGCAACTATTTCTCGCTTCGTCCCCGTATTTCCTATGACTATGAGGCTTTTCGATTCACGGCAGGTTTGAACCTGGTGTCAGAAAACGACTCTATTGCCGAAAAAGACAGTGACTTTCACATTTTCCCGGTCCTTCAGGCCAGCTATCAATTCGCAGATGAGTTTGGCTTCTTTGCGGAATTCTCCGGTGATGTTCAGAGAAACACCTATTTCGGTTTTGTCAACGAAAATCCCTATCTGGGCCCAAGTGAGCAGCTTCTTAATACGGTGAACAACTATAAGATAGCTGGCGGAATTGAGGGTCAGTTTCAGGAAGCCTTTCATTATCGGGCGGCAGTTCAGGTGAGCCGATTCAATCAGCTCCACTTCTTTGCCAATTCTCTTGCCGACTCCTCGCGATTTGAGCTCGTCTATGACGACAAGTCCACCGTGGCCAATATCAATGCGGAATTAGGGGTCAAAATCAGTGAAGTATACACTCTTGGAGGCCGATTGGATTTGTATCAATACGATCTGAACACGCAGCAAGAAGCCTGGCATAGGCCGGTCTGGGAGTTTCGAGTAAACAACCAGATCGCGCCGGTCGAGCGATTGTTGATCCAAGCCAACCTAAACTTCATGGGAGGTGTGAAGGGCAGGGGCAAACCGATAGATCCCGATTTGGGAGAAATAGGCGCGATAATGACACCGGTTACCTATGAGGTGATCACCTTGAAAACCATCGCTGATCTCCAGCTTAAGGCTTCCTATGGAATCACCGACAGAATTGGGATTTTTGCCGAAGGCAACAATATCCTCAATGGTAAAAACACTAGATGGCTAAACTACCCCATCAGGGGCATACAGTTGATTGGTGGGGCCAGCTTCAAATTCTGATAATGTTTACAGCTTGCGTTGGCCCTTAGCTCCATTTCGGTTAGTTTCGTAGCTTTCCCCATATCGCATGTCGGCAAAAGATACAGATAAAAAACAATGGACGGACCCAAAGGACTTTGGGCTTCCTTACGTGGAAATTATTCCGCTCAGACTCAAAGTCATATCTGAGGAAGGTTCGGAGCCACTGCCTGCCGAGTCACTAGTACCGGAGGGGGAAACGTCAGCCACGACGCAGATTGAGGCGGTGCCAGCCGCGAAACCAAGTCCTGAAGCTGAGGTACTTTCACCTAGCACTCGTCCTCAGCCGACTGTCGCAAAGTTTGAGAAGAAGGAAGAAAAGGAAAAATCATCGTCCTGGGTTTGGGCTGTAGCTTTGATCGGACTGGGAATCGTGGCTGTGATCATCTGGCAGATCCTCGCAAATCAAAAGCCCCGTGCTTCCGAGGCCGTTCTCGAGCTTGTCGATCAGCCAGTGGAGACCGCCTCTGAAGAGTCAAACGCCATATCAACGGAAACTACACCAACTGACCAAAACCAAATCGCTGTAAATCAAGATTCTATAACTACTTCAACTATTTCAAATCCCAATATTTCCAATCCTGCTGAAACTGGTACAACAATTGCCACTACAGCTTCTGGGAATTTGATCCGAGTAGAGTCCAAAGCCGAGCGTCCGCAATACTTTATCATTGTCGGGAGCTTGCCAAACGAGAAGATGGCGCTTGAGGAAGCAAATCAGTACTTCGGCAGAAATGCGGAAATTTATCTGATTTCTCCTTATGATGGTGGAAGAAATTATCGTCTTGCCTTGTCAAAATACCCAAGCTTCAAGGCGGCGGCGGAGCAACTCGAAGAGATCAAATCCCAATACACCGAAGAATTGTGGATTTTGAAATACTAATATGACCCTTCTCCAAACCCTCTCAACAGACAGTTTATCATCCATGGACAGCCTAGCGATGGACGCAGGCGCTCAAAATATCGGTTTGCTGGACCTCCTGGTCAAGGGCGGCTACATGATGGTTCCGCTTTATCTTTTGTTCGTTCTGGCCATTTTCATCTTTGTCCAGAAGTTGATCACACTCAGCAAAGCGGCTAAAACCCCGGGACATCTCATGGATCAGGTGAAGGTGCTCGTGCAAAGCGGGCAGATCGAAAAAGCCAAGATGCTTTGCGCCGGCGAAAACACGCCCGTAGCCAATATGATAGCGAAGGGGGTAGACCGGATCGGTTCACCGCTGAAAAATATCGAGGTTTCCATCGAAAACGTTGGAAAAATCGAAATCTACAAACTGGAGAAGAACCTTGGACTTTTGGCAACCGTATCCGGAGCCGCTCCGATGATAGGCTTCTTGGGAACGGTTACCGGGATGATCCAGGCGTTTATCTCCATTGCACAGGAGGAGGGAATGGTCTCTCCAAAACTGCTCTCATCCGGCATCTACGAAGCGATGATCACCACAGCGGCCGGCTTGGTAGTGGGTATCATCGCCTATTTAGGTTATAACTATCTGGTGACCCAGGTTTCTAAGCTGGTGCACAACATGGAATACACCTCTATCGAGTTTATAGACCTTCTTCAGGACAAATAAGATGGGACTGCAATCGAAAAACAAAATTGAAGCAGCATTCAGTATGTCGTCCATGACGGACATCATCTTTTTGCTGTTGATTTTCTTCATGCTTACCTCCTCATTTATCACACCTTCTGGACTTCCGGTAAACTTGCCCTCAAGCGAGACTTCGGATATAATAATGCAGGAAGTGACGGTGACAGTGACCAAAGACCTCAAATATTCCGTTAATGATAGAGTGGTGGGCAGAGACCAGATCAAATCTGAACTTACCACGCTGTTGGAAGGAAAAAAAGGCCAGGTCGTGTTGCACATCGACAAAGACGTGCCAGTTGAATACCTGGTGGAAATCGGCGGTATCGCCGCTGGTCTGGAAGCGAATGTTTCCATTGCCACAAAACCCTATTAAGCCATGCAAACTTGGGATGTAGATAAGATAGAAAAGGACAGCAAGCGAAAATCGGCGATAATCACCATTATCCTGAATATTCTTTTGTTGCTTGCCTTCTACTTTATCGTGGTTTGGAAGCAACCCATTCCTCCGCTTCCTACCTACGGTCTGGAACTCAATCTTGGATTTACAGAGACCGGTTCCGGAAATAGGAACAGTCCAAATGCACCTTCGGAGACACCAACGGAAAGTGTCGAGCAAGCCGCACCGGGTGAAGTCGCCCAAGCGGTCACTCAGCCTGCGACTCCGGCACCTAGCCCCAAGACCGAAACCGCGAAACCAAAAGCAGCTTCCAAACCTGCGGCAAACCAGGCAGTGACCACCAAGCCTTCTCCAATACGGGGAGAGGAAAAAGCTTTTGTGGAAACCAAAAAGCCGGAGCCAACTAAGACCGAACCTGCAAAAACCGTTACTACACCAGCCAAGTCCGAAGCTGAGCAGACGACTCAAAAAGCTCCAGAAAAGCCAAAAATTGACCAAAGAGCAATCTTTGGGGCAGGGGGGACTTCCGGGAAAAGTTCCACTCCGGCATCTGGAGGAGCACAAGGCAACAGCAATGCCAAAGGAGACGAGGGTAAGCCCACTGGTACTGTCGATGGTCGCGCGATTATGGGTGAAGGTAGCGGAAAGGGAACGGCTTCGGGATCTGGCTACAGCCTCGATCTAGCCGGTTGGGATTTCGCTTCTAGACCGACCATCAATGACCGTGTCTCTACCCGAAACGGCAAGATTGTCTTTAAAATCACGGTTGACGATTCTGGAAGAGTAGTTCAGGCAGTTCCATTGGAGTACAACGTCTCCAACGAAGTACTTGCCTACTATCGACAGGTGGTCAACCAAATCAACTTCAAAAAATCTGGTGGCACTGCAGCAGATTTTTCAACCGGAAAAATCACCTTTGTGATTCAGGTTGATTAAAGATGAATTACCAGGAAACGCTGAATTACCTTTTTCACGCCCTTCCCATGTTTCAGCGGGTGGGAGCTGCCGCATTCAAAAAGGATCTTGGAAATACCCTCGCGCTGTGCGCACACCTGGGTAACCCAGAGCGGAAATTCAAGTCGGTACATGTCGCCGGGACCAACGGCAAGGGTAGCACTTCACACACATTGGCGGCCATCCTGCAATCAGCTGGCTATAAAACGGGACTGTACACCTCTCCCCATTTGAAATCTTTTACCGAGCGAATTAGAATAAATGGACGGGAAATAGGAGAAGACTCCGTGGTCGAGTTTGTAGCTGAAAACAAGGATTTTTTGGACGGACTTCAGCCCAGCTTTTTCGAGATGACTGTTGGAATGGCCTTTTGGTTTTTTGCAAAGGAAAAGGTCGACATCGCGATCGTGGAAGTCGGTATGGGAGGGAAATTTGACAGCACCAACGTCCTAATTCCAGAATTGAGTGTCATCACCAACATCGGATGGGATCATATGCAATTTTTGGGAAACACACTTTCCGAAATCGCTGGAGAGAAAGCCGGAATAATCAAATCGGGTGTACCCGTTGTAATCAGCCAAACCCAAGAGGAGACCAGTCCGGTTTTTCTGAAGAAGGCAACAGCAGAAAACGCTCCGGTTGTTTTCGCCGACCAAGTTATGAATGTTGAAAAAGCCTCGTCAATTTCCAATCGTGCAATATTTTCGGTGGACAAAGCGGGGAACAAGCGCGATATCCAATTCGGATTGCAAGGTGACTACCAACGATACAATCTGCCTGGGATACTGGAATCCGTAGATCAGCTGAAAAAACTGGGTTGGGTCATTTCTGAAAAGGCCCTTGAAAGGGGATTGGCAGAGGTGGTTGAGCTCACTGGCTTGAAAGGACGCTGGCAAGTGTTGGGTGAAAATCCTACGGTCATTGCCGACACGGGACACAATGAACCGGGAATCAGGGAAATACTAGTACAGCTGGGTACCTATTCTTTTGAAACGCTCTGGATGGTCATCGGGATGGTACAGGATAAAGACGTTTCCAAGATTTTGGCTCTTTTGCCCAAAGAGGCGACTTACGTTTTTTGTCAAGCTGATCTGCCTAGAGCATTGCCCGCCGAGGAGCTAGCGGCAAAAGCGCTGGAAGTTGGACTGCATGGAAGAGTCATCCCGGACGTGAATGAGGCGCTGAACTTTGCCCGAAAAAATGCCACTGCGAATGACTTGATATTTGTCGGAGGCAGTACTTTTGTGGTCGCAGAAATCGACGACCTTTAAATGAGCAGAAAAAAGCTGGTTCGCTTTGCCCAAAACGAATTAAACCCGAATGTAGTCCAGGCCGGAAAGCCGATTTTCGAAGAGATCAAAGGACACTGGAACGAAAAGCAATTTCAAAATCCCAACCCCATCGTAGTTGAGTTGGCCTGTGGACGCGGAGAGTTTACCGTAGGATTGGGCCGTGAGTACCCTTCACAAAACTTCATTGGCGTGGATATCAAGGGGAGCCGAATCTGGAAGGGAAGCTCAACGGCAACCGCTGAAGGAATCACCAACGTGGCTTTTTTGCGAACGCAGATCCAACAGCTGGAGGACTTTTTTGGCGAGGGGGAAATATCCGAACTGTGGATCACTTTCCCTGATCCGTTTCCGCGTGATGGAGATGAAAAGCGCAGGCTGACTTCACCGAAGTTTTTGGACATGTACAAACCCATGATCAAACCTGGTGGATTGGTACATTTCAAAACCGACAATACGGGACTGTTTGATTATACTTTGGAGTTGGTGCAGGCTCGTGAAGATATCGAAATCTTGGCTTTTACACATGATTTCTACCAAAGCGAGATGAAGGATGACCACCACGGTATCAAAACCCGCTATGAGAAAATGTTTTCCGACAAGGGGGAGAAAATCAAATACCTGAAGCTCAGATTCAAAGACTAATCCCTCAAATCGAGAAACCACCGTCAGCCATAAAGACAGATCCGGTGGTATAGGAAGAGGCGGAGGATGCTAGGTATAAGGCCATCAAGCCGATTTCTGTGGAAGTGCCAGTACGCTTGATGGCAAGCTGCTGGAGTACTTTTGTCATGATCTTTTCATTGGACCAGAGCGGCTCGGAAAACTTGGTCTCGATCAGGCCCGGGCATATTGCGTTTACCCGGATTTTGGCTTCACCCCATTCCTTGGCAAAAACCTTTGTAAGGGAAATGAGCGCGGCTTTTGAAACGGAATAGATGCCCAGTCCAGTCTCAGGACTGATGCCGCCTATCGAGGAAATATTGATCACCGAAGCAGCTGAAGACTTTCGAAGGTGTGGAAAGCAAAGTCTGCAAAGCTCAAACGGTGCTTTTACATTCACCGCCATGATCTTGTCAAAGGCTTCTAAGCTGGTTTCGTGGACCGGGCCAAAGACCGGACTCACGCCTGCGTTGTTTACCAGGATGTCGATGGTGCCATACTTCTCTACAGTCTTCTTTACCAGTTGGGAGAGCTCTTCCGGGTGGCTGACATTGCAGGCAATGCCACAAGCTTCATATCCCTGGTTTTTGAGCTGATTGGCCTTTTCATCCAAGGCATCCTGTTTACGGCTGCTGATGACTACTTTCGCACCCGCCGCTGCAAAGATCTCCGCGATTCCATAGCCTATTCCTTTGCTTGCGCCAGTGATCAGTGCAACCTTTCCATCTAGAGAAAAAACGGAGGATAAATCCATGAGCTTTGGCTTTTTTTTGGTCTTAAGATAAGAAAATTTGTATGAGGGAAAAGCCTACGTTGGCGGAAATCATCAAGATTTTAGGCGGAAAATGCTCACTTATCCCTGCATACAATTCGCAGCAAGAAAAAAGCCAGACGCAAGGTTCTGGCCTTTTTGGGGAAAAATAGCCCTTAGCCGGATCACAGGTCAAATTTGAGCGTGAAACCGTAGGTAAGGGGATCGCCCAATACAGCTGCATAGTGTCCAGCATTGCCCGAAGCGGGGAGCAACTGCTCATAGTAGTCTTGGTTTAGGAGGTTTCTGGCCCAGAGAAAAGCTGAAAGTCCCGACTTTCCGCGAAAACCCAGCCTCGCATTGACCAATGCGTAACCGTCCACATTTAGGTACTGCGAAGGTGAGGGGCTGGAGGAAAATCTTGATCGAAAAAACAGATCAGATGCTGCGATGAAGCTTCCTTCTTTTCCGAAAAAACTGCTTTTATGAGAGTATTCTGTACCAAAAGAGCCTGCCCATTTGGACACACCAGGTAGCTCACCCCCGGATATGTCTTTGAATGCCTGTTCTCCTCCGGTCTCCTCCAGCGGCACGGGAGCATTGGGAAAGGAGGCGTATATAGCGTCTGTAAACGCAAGTGCTCCATTAACTGAGAAAGTGGGGCTGAGACGGACGTTCCCGTCCAGCTCGAGTCCAAGCACGCGCACTTCTTCGGCATTGGCCAAATAGCCTCTGTTGACTCCAAGTTCCGCCGTCTGAACGAGTGTCTGATAGTCGTCAATACTAGTGTGATGGAAGGCAAGATTCAGCGCTGATCCTTTGCTGGGAGTGGTTTTTAGACCAAGCTCGTAGTGCTTGACGTATTCAGGTTTCACCTCTGCCAGTTCCAATATCGGTTGCCCGGCTACTGTTGGCAAGCCACCGAGATTGACACCCACAGGCTTATAACTGGTAGAATATGTGGCAAAAGCATTGAGCTGTTTGCTGAACTGATAGGAGAGGGTTGCTTGTCCTGAGAAGTTTTGGTTTTCCACTTGCGCGACAAAGTTTTGGGCTGAGTAGATGGATTGTTTCAGTGCAAGTAGAGCTGGGTCATCAGTAGCCAATCCTCCATACGTCTGACGGTCGTAGTCCACGTGTTTTTTGTCATAGTTAAATCGGATGCCAGGTAAGAAGCGGAGTTTTTCGGTGATCGCCCAATCGAGCTGTCCGAAAACCGCTGCTCCTACGGATTCGAGAGTGGATACGGTTCGAATACCATATCCTTCCAGCAAGCCGGGAGTTGTCCATAGCGGGCTATCAGAGTTTTGCGAAAAACGCCATTGTGCATCTCCGGATTCTTCAGTGTGATAGGGGGCGGTATTTAATTTTTGTTTCAGATAGTACACTCCCATTACTCCGCTTAGCTTTTCGGAAAAATCTCCTGCATAGCGAATCTCTTGGGAAAATTGTTCATGTCTAGAAGGAGCTTGAGATAGAGACAGTACCGATAGTCCAGTAAAGTCCCGATCATTGGAAGGTCCCCAGTTCCAATATCTCCAGGCCGTAGTAGTTGTTAGTGTACCGGTTCCAAGCTGAATGTCGCCATTAAGTGAGATTCCTCCGAGGTCATTTTTTGATCTCCAGGGGGTGTCGTGATCGATGATCCGGTCAAAGGCGTCACGGCTTGGAAGTTCATAGCCTAGGTCCGCGATGATTTGGTCAAACTGTCGATAGGCCGATCTTTGGGTCTGAACTACACCCGCAACTACCTGTGCATAGCCTTCTGGGCGCTGTGAGCTCGCATCTGCAGAAATTAGGAGTTCAACATTACTGCTCGGGTTATAGACTACCTGTCCCCTGAATCCGAGGTTGTTTAGATCATTTATGTAATTCCCCTTTCGGATGTTTTCTACTGTTCCGTTCCGCTGGGTTCCTGAAAAGGACACACGAGCCGCCAATTTTTTGGAAAGTGGGCCAGAGATTGAAGCTTTAGCCTGAATGTATCCAAAGTTGCCGAAGCTAAGTTCAGCCCTGGCCTCTGGTGTGTATGTTGGAAGTCGTGTTGTAATATTGAATGCTCCGGCTGTGGTGTTTTTGCCAAATAGTGTTCCTTGGGGACCCCTCAGTACCTCGATCTGCTCAATATCAATAAAGTCCAAGGTTGTGGCTGCCGGTCTGGCATAATATACTCCGTCCACATAGAAGCCTACGCCAGGGTCGATCCCATCGTTCGTTAGTCCGAAGGTAGATCCAAGGCCACGGATGTTGAGCGTGGTATTCCTCGGGTTTGATGAATAAAGTTGAACCGTCGGCACCAACTCTTTCACACGATTGACATTGAAAGATCCAGATTCCTCAATCTTAGATCCGCCAACCACCGATATTGGGATAGGGACTTTTTGGACTTCCTCCGTCCTCCTCCTTGCGGTGATTAGTACTTCTGCTAGCTCCAGATCTTCCTCCAATCTGATTGACAAGGGGCTTTGGGGAAAGCTGCTGATTTCCAGGACGTGTTCTTTGAATCCCAAAAAATTAACTTGAAGTCTGACCGGCAATTCACCCGGGAAAGTTAGTATAAAGTTCCCTTCTTCATCAGTGATTGCGTAGATGTTGGTGCTCTGGATCACTACCGTGGCACCTACTAGAGGTTCGCCCCTTGGATCGGAGATAGTACCTTGAATGGCAGTTTGACCATAGGATAGTCCGCCGAAAAGAAAAAATGCCAGAAACAGAACGATAGGATTGGACATGGAACAAAGGTTTAGCGATGTAAAATATACTAATCATATCAATACGGTATGAATAGTATGCAAATATATGTTTTTTTGTTTCTATACAAGCGTCAGTGATTATTTTTGTTAAAACCAATTTTCCCTTGATTATCGAGTTTGAAAACTCAAGGCGGATCTATGACGGGCAGTGAATGGTAAATCCATCGTTCCCATATTTTGGGTGTATTGCCCGATTTCTTAAAATTGTGTAAAATGGAACGAACGCTATATATATTCCTTGTTTGCTGGGCCTTTTGCATTTCAGCATTTTCCCAAGATGCCAAATTCGAACAATGGAAAATTGAAAGGTCTGAGGAATTGTTGGCCGAAGACGGTTGGCTAAATCTCGCTGGCTTGCTTTGGTTGGAATCAGGGGACAATCACTTGGCAGCTGTATCTCCCGATAGCTTGGGGATTTTCCAAACTCCGCAAAGGGATGAAATCGGCGTTTTTAGGGTAAGTGATGACAAGGTTACTTTTATTGTGTCAGATGAAATGCCCGTTGAAAGGGAAGGGGAGGTAGTTGATGACGCGATCTTGTTTCCGATAGAACATGGCGTAAATGGAAGTCTGAAGGCCGGCAAGTGGAAATGGGCTGTAATCAAACGTGGAGACCGATTTGCGGTGAGGCTGAGAAATCTTGAACATCCTGCTTTGGAGAGATTTGCGCCCACACCGACTTTCGCCTACGATCCGAATTGGAGTCTCGAGGCTTTTTTTCAACCCAAATTCAACGAGTTTATGTCCATCACCAATGTGTTGGGCCAGACAATCGAATGGCGGGTAATGGGGATCCTCAAATTTAAGATCAACGGACAAAGCCAAGAATTGATTACGCTGGAGGATGAGGGCAAGTTGTTTGTGATTTTTTCGGACGAAACCAATATGGAGTCGACTTATCCAAGTGGGAGATACCTATACGTGAAATTTCCCGACAGTAAGGGTAATACCACAATTGATTTCAATTATGCTTATAATCCGCCATGTGCCTATACCGCATATGCCACCTGCCCGATTCCTCCAAAAGAAAATCGGCTGGATTTCTTAATAGAGGCTGGGGAGAAAGTGCCAGAGTACCATTGAATTTTAGATTTTTGAACTTCACTTTCTATATGAAGTTTAGTTTTCCGGCTCTCTGGTTTTTTTGTACTTTGGATGCCAATAAGAAGTTCCTATGTTATCCAAAAGAGCCAAGTACGCTATCAAAACGATACTTTTCCTTCAAGATCACCCTGAGCTTGTGCCGGTTTCGGCGAAGCTGATATCAGAGCGGGAGCACATTCCCTACAAGTTTTTGGAGAATATACTTAGAGACCTGAAAACCCACCAGCTAGTTAGGAGTATTCGCGGAGCAGAGGGAGGCTATACCCTAGCCAAAGATCCGGCGGAAATCAGTATAGCGCAGATCATGCGTGTGGTAGATGGACCGATAGCTTTGATCCCTTGTATTTCAGAACGTTTTTATGAAGCCTGCGCGGAATGTGAGGACGAGGAGACTTGCAGAATCCGCAAGCTCTTTGCGGAAGTGAGATCAGAGATGGTTCCGATTCTGGAGCGGCCGATAACCACGCTTGCCGGAAAAAAAGACGAGTAAAAAAGGAGAGGCTGTCTGGTTCAGGCAGCCTCTTTTTGATCAGTTGTCTTGGGGGATTTCCAAAAGTAGTTCGATGATTTCCCTTGGAGTGGATGCCCGCGCCAGCTTTTCCTCTTGGATGATCACCTGCAGCTGGAACTCGAGCTCGAAGATGAGTCCATTGATGAAGACAGGATCCATGTGAAGCTGTTGGATCAGATGGGCATTTTTACGTTGGCCGGTGAGAGCGATCCCATAGGAATGAAAGACTTCCACGGCTTTTTTCAGCAAAGAGTAGTGTTGGTTCATTGAGTCAGATTTTAGGTGGCAATAATTTATACATCACCGGAGTGACAATTCTTGAAAGCAAAGTGGAGCTAACCAAACCTCCGATCAAAACTATGGCCAAAGGTGAAATCAGCGGATTTGTACTCAAAGCAATCGGAATCAAACCTCCTATCGCGGTGATGGTGGTCAACACGATCGGCAGAAACCGGATTTCTCCTGCTTCACGGATAGCAGCCTCCAAGGGTTTTCCCTCCAGCCTGAGTTGATTGGTAAAGTCCACCAGCAGGATAGAGGTCTTTACCTCTATTCCAGCTAACGCGATCAAGCCTATGATTGCTACAAAGGAGAGGGAATTACCCGTCAACCAGAGGGCGACCAAAGCTCCCACCATGCCTAGCGGAATCACCGAAAGTACGATGATGGTGCTCTTGAAGGTTTTGAACAGCAATATTAAGACCGCGACGAATAGAAATACAGTGACGATAATCACCGTGTTAAACCCGGCAAATGACTCCTGTCGCGTTTCATACTCCCCGGCCATCTTGAAGGAATAGCCGTCTGGAAGCCGAACCTGCTCCAACTTTTGAATCACCTCTGAGATCACACGGTCTGTAAGGAAATTTTGGTCAACAAAGGAAGAAACAGACACCGAACGGATCTTGTTGTAGTGGTCAATTGTCAAGGTGCTGCTTTCGAGTTGGAGGTCGGCGATCTGGGAAATGGGTATGCCAGCGCCCTGTTGGTTGTTGATATACAGTCCGTCAAAACTCGCGAGGGTGGCCTTTTCTGGTCTAGGAGACGTGAGGAGTATTGATCGCTCATCGCCCAGTGGGTCGGTAAAGGAACCCAGATTTAGTCCTGCCAGTGCAAGTCTCACCGTTCGGTCTACCTCGGCAATATTCACTCCGAGCTGCCTTGCCTTATTTTTTTGGATAGCCACCCGAATGTCTGTTTTCAGGTTCGCAACGGGATTGTTGATGTAGATGGTGCCTTGGGTTTCTTTCAGAAGTTGCTCAACCTGGGCGGCAAGATGGCGGAGTGTGTCGAGATTTTCACCGGAAATTCTTATCTCTACCGGGGCAGTCACGGGTGGCCCTTGCTCAAAGTTCTTTACTTCCACCTTTGCTCCCGCAAAGCTCGAGAATTTGGATTTGAGGTCTTCGATCACTTGCATCTTTCGTGGTGGCGAGGTATGGGGATCCAGCTGGACAAAGATCTGGGAGTAGTCCGTCCGCTCATTTTCTGGGATTTCGTTGTAGTAGATCCGTGGATTACCTTTTCCTACGTTGGTGGCGAAATTCATCAGCTCGGGAATCTGGCTGAGCTCGGCCTCTACTTTTCTGGCAACCTCGTCGGTGGTGGTTAGGTTGGACTGGAGCGGTGTCGTGATGTTGATCAGAAATTGGGGCTTTTCCGAAGGGGGAAAAAGGCTAAAGCCAATGACGGGAAACAAAACCAAGGACACCGCGAAGATCAGTCCCGCGAGAATCAATGTGGCAAGGGGCTTGTGAAGCGCCCGCTCCAGTAGGGGAGCATAGGTCTTGTGAATGCCTTTTTGGAAGAGATCATAAAACCAGTTGGAATGTTCGGTGCTTTTGTCCCTGAGAAACCAAGTAGAGAGAAATGGAATGATGGTCAACGATACCAGCATGGAGGCAAGAACGCTCATGATAACCGCCAAGGGGAGGCTTCTGATGAAATCTCCCGAGCCCTCGGGCAAAAACACGAGCGGCAAAAATGCGATGATCAGGGTCACCGTACATCCGACTACCGAAAGAGAGATCTGCTTGGTGGCTTTGAGCGCGGCCTCTTTCTTGGAAAAGCCGTCCCTAATCCAGCGCTCGATGTTTTCCACGACCACGATACTGTCATCCACCAAGAGGCCCAATGCAACGACCAGACCAACGATGCTAAGTTGGTTTAGGCTATAGCCAAGGGCGTTCAGCAGCACCAAACCTATAGCAAGGGACAGGGGAATCGAGATCATCACGATGATGGAAGCTCGATTGCCAAGTGGGAGCAGGGTGATAAAGACCAGGGCGATGGCTATCAGGAAATCAATCCCTAGTCCACTCAAGCGCTGATTGACATAGTTGGCTTGGTCGAAAGCCACCACCAAATCGATGTTTTCGGGGAGCTCGCCCTTGACTTTGTCAATCGCCAGAAGGTATTTTTCCTGGACATTGGAGATGTTGTTGCCTTCCTTTAGTGCCGCAGTGACGAAGAGGGAGCGGTAGCCGTTTAATCTCGTAATGTGTTTGGTCTCTTCAAAGTCATTTCGGATTTCCGCCACGTCCTTGAGCTGGATGGTTCGGCTTTGTGCGGAGTAGATGATGGTTTCTCCAATTTCTTCAGCCGAGCTGTAGTTTCCGCTGGTTTTCACATTGAAGCTCTTGCTTCCTGCCTCGACTTGTCCTCCGGGGATATTGCTCAGCTCACTCTGGATGCTGGCAATAATCGCGAGGAGCGGAATGTTCATCTCGGCGATTTTGTCCAGCTTGAGGTCCACCCGGACAACCTGCTCAGGAAGACCAAAAACCTCCACTTTTTTAAGTTCGGTGACCTTTTCCAATTCGTCCTGAAGACGCTCACTATACCTTTTCAGCTTATCCCTCGAGGCATTTTCACTGATGAGCGCGATCTGGAGAACGTTGACATCGGAGGGGCGGACTTTGTTGATTTTGATGGAGAAAATTTCCTGCGGCAGCTCTGGACGAAGCGTGTTGACCTCCCGAACCAGCTCTTGGTATTTTTCATTGACGTCCTCGTTGTAGTTGTATTCTACAAAAAGCACTGCAACGCCATCCTTGATTTCCGTCTTGATCCGCTTGATGTTTTCCAGACCATAGATCACCTCTTCGAGCGGATCCACAACCAATTCTTCCATGTCCTCGGGACTAGCACCGGGGTAGATCACGATCACGGGGAATTGCGGCGCCTCGATCACCGGATCTTCGCTCCTCGGCATGGTGAAAAAGGTCGTTAGGCCGACCGCTACGGTCATCAGAAAGATAACCAGCGTAAACTGGTAGTTCTTCACTGCAAAATCTGAGATTCTCATCACTTCATTATTTGTATCGTGGAACCATCAGTGAGGTAGGCACTGCCGGAGACTATGAGCATGCTGTAGTTTTCCAGTCCGGAAAGCACTTGGATCGTGTTGGGGGAGATCTTGCCCAACCTAACCTGGATCTTTTTGGCGGTCTGTCCATCTTCGGCTACGAATACATGACCTTCACTTCCCTGTGCATCCAACAGCGCTTCATAGGGAATCTCCCAGCCCTCGGTCTGTTGTGAGGGATGGATCAGTGCTCTGCCAAACATTCCCGATGCCAAGCTTAGTCCCTTTGTCTGTTCCGGCGAGATCTCAGCCCAGTATGCGCCCGTGACGGGATCTGCTGCTTGGCTTTTGCGGACCACCTTGCCGGGTAAACTGTCGGAGTCGGAAGGAAGAATAGTCGCCCGATCTCCCACAGCTATCAGCGCCCAGTTGCGGTCATTGACACTGGCCTTGAGGACCCAGTTGCCTTGGCTTGCTCCGTTGATTTGAAGGATGGGAGTTCCAGATGCGACGAGCTGGCCAGAATTGACAAATTTGCGGAGCACAAAGCCATTTTGCGTTGCCCGGATCTCCGAGTAGGAAAGGTTAAATTCCGCCGTTTTTAGCTGCTGCTCTGCCATATCTAGAGCGGTCTTGCTGTTTTGAAACTGCTCCAGTGTCGCTACGCTGTCGCGATACAGCCTACCCGCACGCTCATGGTCGCGCAGAGCCTTTTCGTAGGCGAGCTTCGCCTGATTGAGCCCGGCCTGAACTTCGGTCAGGTCCAAGGTTGCAAGGACTTGTCCTTTTTTTACGGCATCGCCTTCTTGAACTTGGATTTGGGTGACGATTCCCCCGACTTTGAAGGACAGGGTCGTCTCGTCATTGGTGGAGAAAGTTCCGCTGGCTGCGATGGAGGAGGAAAAAGTGCCCTGGCTAAGGGGAATGACTTTTACCGGAATGGTCTCTCCTTTGGTGACGACTTGTTTGGCGGTCTCAGCTTTGCCGCAGGCGAAAGTCAACACGGCTACCGAAAGGAGGGAAAAATAGGCTAGGTGTCTCATAGCTTAATAGGTTTGGGTGAGAAGTTGACGCTCAAGCTGGGCCATGGACTTGAGGAGATTGTAGGAGTTAATGGTTTTTTGGAGCGAGGCTTGGGTCAGCTGACTGCGGGCATCCATGAATTCGATCAGGGAATTGGCACCCTCGCGAAAACCCCGGTCTATCAATCGAAAATATGCCGCTGATGACTCGAGCTTTTTTTCCGCCGAACGCAATGCTGCTTGGTTGGCACGGACCTCGTTTTTTGTCAGGTTCAGGTCTAGTTCCAACTTGTCAGAAAGTAGGTCCCTCTGCGTTTGGACGGTCTTAAGCGCCAGTTCATTTCTGAAGATTTGATTTCGGTTGCGGCCGCCTTGGAAGAGTGGCACATTGATGCTGAACCCCCAAAGAGCGTACCTTGAATCTTGGTCAAAGGCCCAGTCGAAACTCTGGGAACCCAGATCCGCATACGTGTTGAATTTGGGGATCCAGTAGCTCTTGCTGGCTTTGATGGCCGTTTCCTGAATACTTTCGGCGGTTTGGATCTGCAGGAGTTCTGGTCGCGTAGTCAGATCATTTTCCCCCATCAGATCGGCTAACTCGCCGAGGTCGGCCTCGTGCTCCTCAAATTCTACAGGAGAATCTTGTGGCCTATTCAGTAGAAAATTGAGGTAATGGGCAGCATTTTGCTTTTTGCTCTCCGCTTCGATCAATAAGGCGTTGATGTTTTCCACTTCACTCTCCGCCCGCAATACTGAGGAGGGAAGTCCTTTTCCGTTTTCCAACAGCGATTGGTTGTCCCGCAGGTTTTGCTCGACTAATACTTTGCTACTCTGAATTACCATTATTGCGGTGTGGGCTGTACAAAAATTGTAGTAAGCAAGCTTGATGTCCTGAACCAGATTTGCGCGATAGATTTGGAGGTCATATTCAGACAGGACGACCTGCTTTTCCCGGATCTGTCGTTGGTAGATCAGATCCGTGTTGACGATAGGCATAGAGGCTCGGAATCTTGCATCGTAGAAGTTGTCCGGTAGGAGCTGCTCTGACACGTTTTCCAATTGGGGAAAAGCATCGCTTCCGGTGAGTTGATTCAGCGTGGAGTAGACCGGGTTTAGCAGATCTCCCACAGGAAAGCCAATCGTCCTACCTCCGTTGGCCAAGGTATAGGACGCCCCAAAATCCAAAGCTGGAAGGAAATAGCTTTTGGCATCCTTAAGCGCAAGTAGGCTACGCTCCAGCTCTATGTTTTTCTCCTGTAAAACCAGGTTGTTTTCCAGCCCTTCTTGTATGTATTCGTTTAGAATACCTTGTGCCTCGGTCGCGGAAATGGGGCTGAAAAGAAACGCGAACAGAAAAGCCAGAAGAGATTTCATCATAGAATTATTCGGTGTTAATTAAAAAAACAGTGTTCAATAAATGGATAAAATTTTTTAAAGTCTGTCGAGGATTTTAAAGAACTCTTCCAATCCTTCTCTTACAATGGTGTTTTGCCTTTCGGGCAACACCACTTCGCAGCGCTTCCTGATATTCAGGGAGACCATTCCGTGTACTGCTGACCAGATGAGATAGGTAAGGGGCTCCAAGTCGTGGCCTTTGAAATGTCCCTGTTCTGCGCATTCTTTAATTGTCATCCGGAGGTATTCGAATGTTCCGCCACCCTCTTTCCAATTATCATGTTCGGAGTTATAGACATGATCTATGGGTGCTTCTTTGATAAACATAAGGTCGTACATATCAGGGTTTTCAAGTGCGAAACCTACATAAATACTTCCCATCGCTTTAAGCCGCTCCATGGGGTTTCTGACGGATCGAAGAACCTGCATCTTTTCCATCATTTGGGAAAATCCACCCTGGTGAAGCGCGTGGAAAATTTCGTTTTTGTCCCTGAAGTAGTGGTAGATAATGCCAGGACTGTACTCGATCTGGTCGGCGATATTTCGGATGGAAGTTTTCTCCACACCCTTTTCAAGAAAAAGTGACTTGGCGGCAACCAAAATCTTCTCCCTCAATTCTTCCTTATCTCGTTCTTTACGATCTGCGATTCCCATGTGCTAAATAATAAACAGTCAAAAATAATTAAACACTGTTTAATAAAGCAAGTGAGTCGTGGAAAAAGATTCAATATTTTTCTTGTTGGTCCTTCAGCGGCTCGCTGTCCCAGGCCTGGTCGTTCATGGAGAATTTGCGGGAAAGTTCACCTGAGAGGAGAGCTTCTTGTATTTCGATTTGCTTTTTGACCTTGGAAATATATTCCGCCTGATTGCCTCGGTACTTGACAAGGATCTTGAGCGAATCCTCGTCGTATTTGCGAAATTGTGCCGCCAGTCGATGCACAGTGTGGGCCCGGAAACCAAGTTTTTGCAGTGCCTCCTGACCCATACGTATGGAGGTATCCAAATGCTCTCGATAGATGCTGTCGACACCCATTTCCATTAGCTCAAAAGCTTCGTAGCGGTTTTTGGAGCGGAGCATGATTTGCAGTTTGGGAAAATGCTCCCTGCAAAGCTCCACTAGCTTTTTGTTTGTTTCCGTGGACTTAATCGCGGAAATCAGGATTTTGGCATCCTCGGCACCGGCAGCGTGGAGCAGATCCAATCGAGTCGCATCCCCGAAATAAACTTTGAAGCCCATTTTCCGGAGAAAGTCCACCTGATCTGGATTATAATCCAGAACCGTGGCCTCCACGCCGTTGGCCCGGAGAAATCGCCCCAGCGTGGTACCGAAGTGGGAAAATCCAACAAGGATAACCTTGTTCTTTTCTCCAATCTCGTCAGCATCGCGACTGTTGTTGACATTTTTCTTTTCCAGACGGGGCAGAATGGCTTTTTCCAACACCAGGCTGAAGATAGGAGTGAGAGTCATGCTCAGCGCCGTGATCGCCATCAGCATCCCGGATGTGGTCGTCGCAAGTATCCCCAGCTGCAGCGCAAAAGCATAGGTGACAAATGAAAACTCGGAGACTTGGGCTAAACCTATGGAGAATCTCAAGTTCTCAGGAAAACTGAGTTTCTTGACTTTACCGATAGTGGCGAGAACAAGAGCCTTAATCAGGATAACGCCAAAAGTCAGGGAAAAAACGCTGGCCGCATCGGAGAAAATCAGGTTGAAATTGATGGTCGCGCCGACGGCCATGAAAAACAAACCAAGGAGCAAACCCTTAAACGGATCAAGATCGGACTCTAGCGCATGCTTGTAGGGAGAATTTGCCAGGATAACGCCGGCCAGAAAAGTACCCAAAGCGGGGCTCAGCCCGACCATTTCCATCAAAAAGGCAATCCCCACGACGATCAGGAGTGCCGATGCAGTAAAAAGTTCGCGGAGCTTGGTCTTCGAGACCCAGTTAAGCAGCGGGCCGAAACCAAAACGTCCTAGCAAGACAACCAAACCAATGGCTACGAAGATCATCAGCGTCTGCACCCAGCCGGGCTGATGTTCCAAAAAGCCTCCATGGCTGTCTCCAGCCACCTCGGGTGCGGCAATAGCCAATAGCGGCAATACCGCCAAGATCGGGATCACGGCAATATCCTGCAGCAGCAATACGCCAAAGGAGAACTTGCCCGTGGGAGTGTCCATCTGGTTTTTTTCCTTCAATGACTGCAGGACAATAGCAGTGGACGAAAGTGCCATGGATAGGGCCGCTGTCAGACCGATTCTCCAGTCTATCCCGATAGCAAGGCCGAGTCCGAAAAGCAAGGCGGAAGTCGCGATCACTTGGGACAGGCCCACCTTCAGGATGAGATCCCGCATCTTCCACAAGTTTTTGGGCTCGAGCTCCAAACCTATCAAAAACAGCATCATCACTACCCCAAACTCAGTACTGTGCATGATATCCTGACCTTGGGATTCGTCTTGGATAAATTGGAAGCCGTAAGGCCCCACCAATATTCCGGCTATCAGATACCCCAAGACGGAACCCATGCCGAGGCGTTTTGCTATGGGGACGCAGATGACAGCCGCCAGTGTATAGATGATCGCGTTGAAGAGAAATCCATCCATAGTCTTAGGCTTTTTGGAGGTAAGGCGTCGTAATTTCCGCTGCATCCCTTAGACTTAGGACAAGTTCCCTGTACTCCCTGCCTTTCTCCCTGAGTTTGTCAGCAGTAATACTATGGGTTCCGCTGAGATGAAAAGGTGGCAGGTAGCGCATGTGGCAGAGGTAGGCAGTTTGTTCAAAGGGTCTCAAATATTCTTCAACCGTATATCGGTTGCGACCCGTGGATGAATAGACTTCTTTGGACCCACCAGTGGTGAATGCATTGAAGACGTACTTGTTTTTGAGGAAAATCCCCCCGGTACCATAGGCCCAGCCATACTCCAGCACCAGATCCATCCACTGTTTTAGCAACGGGGGGCAAGAATACCAGTAAAATGGGTGCTGCCAGATGATCACTTCGTGCTCAAAAAGAGTCTCCTGTTCCGCCTGTATGTTGATGTTGAAGTCTGGATAAAGCTCATAGAGATCCCTCACCTGAACATTTTCCAAGTCGCTGATCGCATACACCAAAGCTTGGTTTGCGTCGGAATGTTCAAATTTTGGATGGGCAAAAAGGACTAGGATTTTACGCATGATGGTTTTTGGCCTGAGTTAGGATCCCCCTTTGTCTTTGAAATAGTAACCCAGTGCGCCGGATGGACATTTTTTGACTTGATCTACCAACTGGTCGGTACTTGCATTGGTAATCTCTATCCAGGGCTTCTTCCTGGGGTTAAAGACTTTCGGCAGGCCTCGAACGCAGTTCCCGGAATGAGTGCACTTTTCCGCTTGCCAGGTTACAGTCACTTCACCGTTATCATATTCTTTGGTAGGGTTTGATTCCATGATAGTATAGGGTTTGGATAGGCTAATAATACCAAAATCCGCGGATTTGTTCTGTTCCCAAACGGTAAAAAAGAAAAACCTGCCACTCAATGTGACAGGTTCCGGCTCGTGTAGCTCTTAGGATTTGGGCTTTTTCAAGACGAGATAAAAACAATAGACCGTGGCCACCACAATCAGGCTTTGAGTCAGGACGGAGAGTATCAGTGCGGAAGAGTTCATAGAGTTCGGTTTGTGCGTTTTTGGTGGGAATACCAGACGATGCCGGCGATCGTCGCGAAAAGTAGGACCAGTTGTGTTCTGGCAAGCGTGGAATAGAATATCTTCTTCTCCAGCAGCTCCGTGTCTTCAGGATTGGATAGGAGCTGGGCCTTGAGGTCTGCGTTTGAGATCTTTGATATCAGTGAAGAGGCATCCAGCTCATAGCCATGCCCATCCATCAAGCTGCCAAGAGCGCTCGTCCAGTCATTTCCTATGGGTGTAAAGAGTGCCCCAAGCAACACCAGAAGAAGGAGTGCCGGCGTGATGTACTTCATGATCCATTTGTAGAAAGACGGCACCCGAATGTCCGCACCGCGGGTGATTTCCTCCCATCCCTTTTCCATTCCAAAGACCCAGGCGAAGAGGATGGTCTCCAAGAGTGCGAAAATGACCAAACTCACCGTGCCTCCCCAGTAGTCGTACTCATCGAAGTAGCCATATTTATAGAATAGAACTGTCGGAAGCCCCATGATCAAAGCGATGATTCCAAAGGAAACTGCCCCTTTGACTTTGCTCCAGCCAAATTCATCCTGCATAAAACCCATCCACGGCGTACCCATGGCCAGAGAGGAGGTGATGCCTGCGAAAAACAGCAAGCCAAACCAGCACACCCCGGCAATCATACTGAATGCGGCTCCCCATTGCTGGAATAGGTAGGGCATGGTCTGGAAGGCCATCCCAAAACCGGCGTTTTCCAACACCCAATCCATTCCGAGAAATCCTGCAGCAATGGGAATGACAATGGCGCTTCCGAGTACGATCTCCACCAACTCATTGGTAAATCCCGCGGTAACGGAATTTAGCGCTATGTCTTCATTGGCCTTTACATAAGACGCGTAGCATTGGATGGAGCCCATGCCTACCGAGAGGGTGAAGAAGATCTGTCCGGCAGCGGCAAGCCAAACTTTGGGGTCGGCAAGCGAGGAATATTGCGGTGTCCAGAGAAAGTTGATCCCATCCCAAGCGTTTGCGTCTGGAAACTCCGCGGTGGCAAAGTCTGCACCCATGGTCCAGCCACGGAAAGCCAGGATTAGCCCAAACAAAATCAGTAAAGGCATTCCGATTTTGGCGACCTTTTCTATCCCGCCAAGCCCGGAGGAGAGTATGTAAACATTCAATCCCATCACCAGTACATATACCAACACCGGAAGCAGGGGAATGCCCAAATCAGAGCCCGTAAGCCCCACGTAGTTGTCAAAGAACAAACTAATCTCGTCCTTGCCCATGCCGGTGAAGGTCCCCACAATGCTGTGAAAGACATAGATAAAAGTCCAGGATTCAATATAGGTATAGTAAGCCACCACGGCTATGTTGGTGAAGATGCCGAAAACCCCGATGTACTTCCAAATCGGTTTCTTGCTGACTGAGTCCAAGATGTAGGGTGTACTGTGGTTGCCCAGCTTGCCACCAAACCTGCCCAAGGACCACTCGACGAAGAGCAGCGGAATGCCCATCAGTAGGAAGCAGATGAGATAGGGGAGGATAAAGGCCCCGCCTCCGTTTTGCACCGCTTGTACAGGGAAGCGAAGGAAGTTTCCAAGTCCGACAGCATTGCCGGCCATGGCCAGGATAAGGCCCACTCGGGAGCCCCAAGATTCATTGTTTGCACTCATAGGTTGGTGTGGATGCAGTAAAAAAGGCTCCCTCACACGAGGGAGCCTTGGGGGTTAGTTAGGTAAGTTTTTATTGATAAGTTCGGCCCATCTGGTAGCCAGAATGGTCTCGCCAAGCAAGTCGGAAAAGTACTCGTGGTTGTAGATCTCCAAACTCAAACTTTTCTTGGCCGGATCTTTAAAATGAATCTGCAAAGCCAGCTGATCCAGCGTCTTGGTAGGGTTTGAAGTGTCGTTTCCAATAAAGGATTGGTGCACCACGGCTTTGGAAACGTCCCGCAGGGCCACTTGTCGATTTTCAACTGTTTCGCCGCTTTGGTAGTACAGGAGGGCCTTTTTGGAGGTGTCCAGTCCTAAGATGTAGCGGTTTCTCCAGTCCTCCTGGACATCAGTTTTCAGGTTGAGCTGGGTCGCGAAGTCGCTAAACCCACTTAGAAACTTCTTTTTGGCTTTTTTGCTCTTGATGGAATAAGAAACAAACGGCGCGATCACGCCTAGTAACAGCACACCTGACACAGCAAGTGTGGGAATATCGATATCGATCATTTTTTTGGTAGATAAAATTGAAAATGTGTTTGCAGCCTATGGCTTGGGATGACACATTGTCTACCAGGTATGGAAGAAGTAAAAGAAAGTGGTCAATACATCAAACAGCGCCTTGGACTTGGTAAAAAAGGAAGGCGAAAGGTATTGAAGGAATGAGTGAACGAAGGCTACGCTCCAGTCTGTGTCTTTCAGGTCTGCTATCCCTAAACTGGCTTTGAATACCGGTACCTCTGGAGATTGATCAACAAGGCTGAAAACCAGGTCTGGCGTAGAAATGCCCTTCAGCTCAGCGGAAGAGTAATTGCTTTTAGTCCTTAGTTCGCTTGAGGGAGGAAATGAAAAAACAGCCACTATCCCGATCAACCAGACGAGGCCGAGGAAGAAAGCTATTCTTTGTTTTTTCATTTTTTGTGAATCCAAATCAACCCCAAATGTAAGCTGTATTGGATTGAAAAAACAAAAATATTTTTTCGATCAATTTCGGAAAATCATACGGCTGTGGGCGGGGCTCGTAAGGGAAGAGCTATTTTTTCAGGGGGAAAATCCTTCCTTCTTTCACCCCTTGTTGAAACTCGACTGTTTTCCAAGGCGAGTTGGGAAAAACCAGCGAAGTCATCACCAATTCCCCCTCATTGACAAAGAGCTCGACGGAACTGGCGTCCAGAAAGATCCTAAGATTCTCAGCCTTCCAACTCATCGGTGCAGCATGTGCAGCTGCGAAATCCACCTGAAAGTCAGATTTGCCGGCATTGGTTCTGTCTATGGACACCAGGCCTGCTTCTTTGGTGATCACGAGCTTTTCGCCCAGTTCATTGGACAGGGTAAGCGCAAAGGCATCCGACCCATCCAGTTCAGCTTCCAGCTCCACCGCCTGGGAGGGTAGCTTAGAGCTTTCGTCCACTTCTATCGCCGCTTGGCGGAGCTTTTCCAGCTCTTCGACAGGAGCGGATTTCAAAAGCAAAACTCCATCGACATCGATCAGGCTAAGCTCCCGCGGAACGGTCATAGCGGATCTCCAGGACTTAGTAGGCACGACTTGTCCGTAGAGCCAATTGCTCATCCAGCCAATAAACAGCGTACGCCTGTCCTCTTGGGGCAGATTCGCCCAAGTGACTCCCGCATAGTTGTCCGGGCCATAGTCAATCCAGCGGATCATCTTATCGTCTGGCGTAAAAATCCCTCCATCAAAATCCCCTATAAAATATTGGGTAGCAGATCCTTTCTGTGGTCCGCCTGGATTGATGCTTAGCAGCAAGACCCATTTATCCTCTCCGCCAGGAGTTTGCATTTTCAGCAGATCTGGACATTCCCATACTCCCCCGTGTGCCCCGAAATTTTGGCCAAACGCTCCAATTTTGCTCCAGTTTTTCAGATCCGGTGAACTGTAAAACTGAACATGGTCCTGTACGGCCAAGGTCATGATCCATTCGTTAGAACCATCTGAATTCAAGATTTGCGTGACCTTCGGATCCCGAAAGTCGCGTATGCCGGGATTGGGCAGAACCGGATTCTCCGCGTATTTGGTCCAGGTTCTTCCCCTGTCGGTTGAGAAGGCAATTCCCTGGGTTTGGAAGTCATTGGAACCTGACTTTTCACCCTCCGCATCATGGTAGGTGTAAATCGCCACAATCGGCGGGTTTTCTTTTGTACCCAAACCAGAGCTGTTTTCTCTGTCTACCACCGCACTGCCCGAGAAGATATAGCCGAGGCTATCCGGAAAGATGGCGATGGGCAATTCCTCCCAGGACACGAGATCTTTGGATACAGCATGCCCCCAGTGCATCGGTCCCCATACCGTCGTGTCGGGGTAATGCTGGAAAAAGAGATGGTATTCCCCATCGAGGTAAAACATACCGTTTGGGTCGTTCATCCAGCCTGAGGCAGGGGTGAAGTGGTAGTCAGGGCGATAGGTTTCGTTTTCCGAAGTGGTGAAAACGACCTCTGGATTTCTTCCGCAGGAGGCTAGAAGGGCCAGGCTTGCCAAAAGCAGGGGACGATAAAGAACGTTCATATTAGCGTGTGATGAGGTGGATAAGTTCTTGAGGGTCTGATTCGTGGCTCATTTTTTCTGCAATGAGCGCTGCATTGGCTCGGTATTCTGGATTATTCCAAAAGTCTATCAATGCCTTTTCGAACTTTTCCAGATTGAAGTTGTGGATGCTGGTCCCCAAAGGACCAAGTCCATTGTTGTTGATCAAGCGATTCCAAAAGTATTGGTCCATGATATGCGGGACAATCAACTGAACCGCAGCCGATCGTGCTGCGAAATGGGTCGTGCCCGAGCCTCCGTGGTGCACGATTCCATGGAGTTTTGGCAGGATCCAGTCATAGGGAATCTGATTGACATAGTAGATGGATTCTCCGCTGGACTCTACTTTTTGAAGGCCGCCCCAAGAGAGATTGACTATGGCCGGAATCTGGTGTTTCTCAAGAAGCCCAATAATTTGCGAAGATAGCTCCAAAGTTTTGGGATTGGTCATGGAGCCGAAAGTCAAAAGAATAGCTTTGGGATACTTTTCCAGCCAAGCCGTCAGCGCTGGATCGGGTTGGTAGTGTTGGTTTTGGTTTCGTGCGAAAAAGCCAGTAAGGTATGCGCATTCCGGCCAATTGGAAGGTTTGGGATAAAGGGCTGGGGAAATTTGATAAAGGACCTGTAGTCTTTTTAGCTCGAAGTTTTTGATGGACTTAGTCGAAAATTCTATGCCCTGGAAATCCTTGAAATAAGGCTTTACGAATTTGTTGAAAGCGATGTATCGGGTGCCATTCACCAAACCATAGCTTCGAAGATTCCATTTGCTTGAAAACGGCTTCCACTTCGAAAGGCTCAAATGCTGGTAATTGGGATGGGGGTGGATGAGGTTAGGAATAGGGGAAAGCTGGAAGAACTTCTTCGGCTCCGCCATCGCTGGAAGTGTGCAGTAAAGTGCTTTTGGGTGAAAGATCACCCGATCCGGCCTTGTGGAATCGATAGCGTCCTTTTGCTGCTCAATCAGAATTTTCTGAAGACCAAGTGAAGTCTTCATCAGACGGTAGAAGTTTTTTATTGTGGTGAAAGTATTGCCTCCACCACCCATGACAGACTTCCCGACACTCGAATCCAGCATTTCCAAGAAACGTCGGTCGAAACCCAAAAAGGCCAAGCCCATATTTTCAACCGTCTCCCTAAACTGCTCAGGAAAGAGGCAAACCACCTCGTGACCCGCTTCCCGTAAAAGTTCGGCCTGAGCCAAAAATGGTTCAATGTCGCCTCTCGTTCCGATAGAAATCAATAGGACCTTCATGGTTTTTGGGTCTGGTTGCTGGCTAAGGTTTTTTGATCTCAGCCTAAACTTACATAGATCCGCCCAGTTTCAGGACAAGTTCAAGGCCTATTCCACTAATAAAGCACCTCATTTTCTTGTTTCCAGACAGCGAAGCCACCCAGTCCACTGGCCCTCCATCAGCAAAATCAATCAAGTTTTCACCGACTTTTGCATAGATCTTAAACTGGAATAATTGATAGTACTGTTGTGACGAGTCTGAATGAAAAGTCACAGGGAAGCCCGTCCAGGTATTTTGGCTGTCTTGAAGGCGTTGCCGTAGGGCTGGGTTTTCATCCCTGAGGAAGAACTTGAAAGATATTTTATCCCTCGGGAAAAACTTCTCCAAACGTTCGATCAATAGCTTAATATGGCGATTGGCTTCTTCCAGTTCAAAGTCGAAGTTTCCCCGGTTCTTCCCTGCAGATGCAAGACAAAAGATACCAAAATGGGCAGTAAAGTTTGGGTTTTCGTAATGCTGAGCACGAACGTGTCGATGCACCGTCGCGTAGCTCTGAGTCCCTGGCTTTGGAGTATTTTTCAAATCCTGAGACAGCTGCAAAGCGAGAACGTTGGTGGCGTCGGCTACGACTTCGGTATTTCGCAATGCACTGACCACGTTGTTTTGATTGACTTTTGCAACTGCTGAGCAGGTACCCAAAGGGGAAACAGGGGATAGTAGGATAGGGGTAAATCCGGCTTTCTTGGCCTTTTTTAGCCACTTGGCTTCGGTTTTTAACAACTGGATCGGTTCGACTTGCAAAGGCTGGGTGAATCGGTCCTTTCCAAAATCCCGGAGTACCTGAGATGGTGACATTTTTTCAACGCGCTGCCGATAGATCTCGAGTATCAGGCTTCCGAATTCGGAAGCTGAAAGTTCCTCTATCAAATAGTCGATTGAGGCTGGATCTGGAATTTTTGACTTTAGTTTTTCGAAACTGGGATTATTGGGCATTGGAGTTATGTGAAAAGTGTTGCTTTTAAATTTCAACTATTGAGATTTGATTTCCTTCAAATTTTTTTCTGGCCTGTAAGCAACCCCCCGTCTCAATTTCCAATCTGCTGGGTGTTTTAATTTTTGAACACTAAACCAATGAAAAAAATGAAAACGTTTCAATCACTAGGTGTGATTTTATTGCTGTTGGCTGGACTGTTTACGGCTTGTGAGGAAAAGCCAGAGGTGCCAACCAACCCACTGCTGGCAGATGCAGGAGCGGAGCAGGAACTAGTCGTGAACTCGCTTGCTTTGCTTGATGGAAGCCAGTCGGTTAATACGCTGGGGAAGCCCATTTCTTACAAATGGGAGCTTATCGAAAAGCCGGATGGCGCGGAGTTCGAGACTTCTTCTATGGAAAAAGTCGCAGTCGAATTTTCCACCAACAAGACTGGCAATTATGTCTTTAAGCTGACGGTGACCTACCTAAACTGGACTGCGACCGATACTGTCAAGCTGACGGTGGTAGCAGGGGAAACTCCTAAGATCGAAGCCAAAGCCGGAGAGGACAAGGAGGTAGCACTTGGTACTTTGGTGGAATTGGACGGGTCCAACTCTGTCAACGAGACCGGCGGAGACTTGCAGTTTGAATGGGCGATCATGGAAAAGCCGGAAGGCAGCACCGTTCAGCTGCAGACTCCAACCGATGTCCTATCCAAGTTCCAGCCCGATAAAGCTGGGAAGTATCTTATCAAACTCAAGGTTAAACATCAGTCAACCATATCTTTTGATCTAATCGAAATCAACGTCACCGGTACAGTCGGCGGAAATGAAGGACCAGTCCTGATTTCGGAAGATATCCTTCAAACTAGGATTTTGGAAAATGTACACGTAGAAAAAGAACAGCTCTTTGACTATTTGGTGACCAAGGATATCGAGGTCGAGGGAACGCTAGTGGTGAAGCCCGGAGTCAGGATTGCATTTGAAGCGGGAGCCAAATTGACCGTCTCAGCCAACGGAATTTTGATTGCGGATGACAGAACTTCCCAGGGTACCATCGTTTTCCAAGGAAAATCCGCGGAAAGGGGCTATTGGGAGGGCATTCTCATCGAGTCACAAAGCGAGCAAAATATGCTTTGGGGAATCGAGATCAGGGATGCAGGGCAAATGGATGCAGCGCTCAAGCTTGCTCCGGGAGCTAATGTTACGGTGATTTCCTCCAAGATTCACCACAATTCAAAACTTGGCATCATCCTGCCCGAAGACGCAAGTCTTTTGGAGTTCAAGGCAAATGAAGTCTTTGATAACACAGATGGGCCGATGATGATCGCGGCGGAGCGTGTGTCGTTGCTCTCTTCGGAAAACACCATAAAAGGTGGTAATATCAAGGTTTCGCCCGGAAGAATAGATAACGGTCTGGAACACATCTGGCCCAATTTCACTTCCCAATATGATCTTTTGGACGATCTGGTCGTGACAGCGGCATCCACTTGGGCAGCCTCCGATGGAGCACACATCAACGTAGCCAATGACAGAGCCATCCGAATCATTCAGGGATCCAAAGTCATCCTGTTTGGTCTGGAGGGAAAGCCGGTGGTCATAGAAGGAATGACCAAGGAAAAAGGCGCATGGAGGGGAATCTACCTTGACAATTCTCAAGGAAACCCAAGCAATATCAACATGGCCGAGATCAGCCATGCTGGAAGCAATGCCATCAGCGGTTCTGAGCCCGCCACGCTGAAGATTGGCACCAATGGCAGTATCGCAATTTCCAAAACCGTCTTTGACCAAGGAAAGGGGAACGGGCTCGACGCCACTTCCAATGGCGTAAGTCTAGTTTTTAACCTGAATACCATCACCAATCACATGGGGCATCCCATTGTCGTCTCCACCAGCTTGGTCGAAAACCTCGACTACACTACCGCAATGGAAAACAACGGAAAGAATGAGGTGGCAGTAGATGGCCTGATCGCCATCGGAGTTCCAGGAAGGGAGATCATCTGGAAGGGATTCTATGGCGGCACGCCTTATGTGATCAAGGGCATGGGCCAAAACCTTCTCGTCCAGTCTGGCTTGCGGATAAAACAAGGGGTGCGAATCAAGATGCAACCGGGAACGCGGATCGACGTGGTAGACTCGGGCGGCATGTTGGGTTATCTACATCTAGAAGGAGGCAATGGCGCTCCAGTGGTGATCCAAGGAACCGATGAGACGAGTGGTTCTTGGTATGGGATTACGTATTCTACCAACCACCTCCAAAACGTGGTAAGAAATGCTAGAATTCTCCATGCTGGCAAGGTTATGTCCAACAATTTTTCGGCAGCTCTTACTGTAGACAACGTGCCCCAAGGCAGCCTGACCGTAGACAAAACCTTTATCGGGAAATCTGGTCAACATGGAATCGCCGTGGCAAGGTCTTCAGGAGATGTACTCAAAACATCAGAATTGACATTCGAGGAAGTTCCCGGCAATCAGATCCATATTTGGTAAATAGCCAAACGCTAAAAGTAAAATCCCCCGTCAAAATGATCGGGGGATTTTTTTATATGTTACCCAGAAAATGCTTGTGAGGTTTAATCCAAATACGCTAAACGGCATAGAGCTGGTGCTTGGAAAGGAAATCCTTGAGATGCTGCCCCGACAAGGGCTTGGTAATGTAGTCCAGCACATCTTCATAGGAAAACGCTCTGATCTTGTCGCTGGTGTCTATGGAGCTGGTGATGATGGCAATCAAAAAATTCTTTCTGACCTCGGCGCTCAGTTCACTGAACTCATCCAGGAAGCCCCAAGCGTCCAAAATGGGCATGTTGATGTCCAAAAGCAATAAAATCGGCTCGTCTAGCGAGAGGATCTCCTGGGTCTCTACCCGTCTTTTGATCTCATCTATCGCAGCCTGCCCGTTTTCAAATGATGAAATCGCACTGTTGAAATCTATGCTTTTCAAAATTTTGATCGCTACCATGCGAACGATTGCATCATCATCCACCAAAAACACTTCCCGGATTCGAAAATATCCCATTTAATTATCAAATAATTACCTAATTGTGAATCAACGTCAATTCCAAATATAGAGGGTATGGGACTTATTTAAACAGAATTGTTTGTGAAATAAGCGACTTTTATACTGATGTTATATAAGTGACAAAATACTGTTTTTGAGAAGCATAAAAATAAATTAGAGAGTATAAAATATAATACCGGCACTCCCTTCACATCCGTGAAAATGGGATGGATGGTAGGGGAGTGCGGAAAAAATTACTCGTGAAAAACGGAAGACCTTGGTCACGAGGAGATACTCGCTCAAGTAAATGGACAGAATTTTTTCTGAACCTGGGCTCGGGCCCTGCTGAGTTGGGATTTGGAGGTGTTTTCGGAGATCTGCAGCTTTTGGGCGATCTCCTCATGACTGAGACCTTCTAAGACAAATAGCTCGAATACTTTTCGATAACCGTTCGGAAGAGAGAGCAGTATTTTGCCGAGATCTTCCCAGTCCAAATAGTCGCTTGGCCCGCTCTGGTTCGCTGTTGGATAGATTTTTTCAAGACCGGTTTGCTTGTAAAAGTTGCGCTGTTTTTCCAGGTACATCAGGCACTCGTTGACTACGATTCTTCGGATCCAGCCTTCGAAGCTTCCTTGCTGTCGAAATTGTACGATCCGGTCGAATATCTTTCGGAACGCTATGATCAGTACATCTTCAGCAGCGGTGGTCTCCTTGATGTATTTCAGGCAGACGGCCAGCATTTTTTCAGACATCCGATCAAAAAGTTCACGCTGGATTTTTGGATTTTGATCCAAACATCCGAAAAACAAATGTTCGATACCTTTCGCGTGGATAGCTGACACTTTTTCCTGTTTCACCAATGGGCTTTTCATTTTTGGTAAAAGAATTTGGGTTAGGGGTTTTCATTTTAAAAAGGGACTTTGGTTGATACTTCTTGTTACGAATGTGCGAAGGCGTTAGCTGCCTCGGCGGCACCACATGTTTGGGTGGTTTTTTTGAACAAAGCGACGTCTTGATTTCTGTAGTTCTGTTTGGACAAATCCGCTTCGCTGGAACTTGAAAAAGTGATTCCCCAAAGAATTAAGAGTAATCTTAACGCGGTTTTCATCGGCTTTTGTTTTAGATAGATTCTACCCAAAATTGCCTCGAAAAATGGTTGCGTGAAATCACATAAAAAGGTGAAAAATAACTGGTTGTGACAGTTTTACGTCGCTATCATGTGACTCAATGTCACATCATTTGAAAATCGAAAAAAGTGTAGCGAACCGTGGAAGGAGTTGGCTAGAACAGTCTGTCGCGAAAGGCTTTTGCCACTGCCTCGCTCTTGGAGTTGACATGAAGTTTCTCATAGATCTTCTTGATGTGGCTTCGCACGGTATCCATGGCGATGAACATTTCCGAGGCGATCATCTTGTAGGAATAGCCGTTGACCAAGTGCTGGAGCACTTCTTTTTCCCGATCGGAGAGGTTGTAATTTTTGTCCGCAGGCAGATTCATTTGAGAAAACATCTTCAAGACCTGAGCTGCGACTGAAGCGGTCATCGGCGCACCTCCAGTTGATGCTTCTTGGATATATTCCAGAAGTTTTGCGGGTGGAGTTTTCTTTAGAATGTAACCATTTGCCCCATTCAGCAGCGCCTGGAAGATATTCTGATGGTCGTCAAATACAGTCAACATCAACACGCTTACCGCGGGGTGGGCAGCTTTGATCAATCTGAGCCCTTCAAGCCCGTTTACATCGGGCATGTCGATATCCATCAAGATCACATCAGGTTGATACGTTTTGACTTCATGAAGGACATTGCTACAGTTTCTAAAAGCTGCCTGGACAGTAAAGCCTTCACTTCCGTCGATGAGCATAGTGAGGCCTTCACGGAGTTGCGGGTTGTCTTCGTAGATCAGGAGCTTTATCATGGCATTTTCAAAAAAATAAAACTAGCGCAATCAAATTATATTCTCAATCACATATTAATGTGGAATCTTGAGATCCAATGTTGTTCCTTCGCCTGGCGATGAATGTATGGTCAATGTTCCCTTGAGGTTTCGGGCTCTTTTCTCCATGTTTTCGAGACCATTGCCCCGTTCAAGACTTTCCGAGTCGAAGCCGATCCCATAGTCCTTGATCTTGAGGTTAAAGACGTTTTTATCCAGTGTAAATGACACGTACAAGCGCGTGGCCTTGGAATATTTCGCCGCATTGTTGATGCCTTCCTTGAAGATCAAAAAGAGATCGCGGCGGGCATCCATTTCGAGCTTCATGTCCAAGACTTTTTCACCGATCTCTATATTGAGGAGGATGTCTTTGCTTTCCAGCACCTCGGTTGCAAATTCCCGCATTCTCGCGATCAGCCTTTCCATGGTATCATTTTGAGGCTTGATACTCCACACGATATCGTCCATCGCATCCATCATCCTCTGGCTGTTCTCAGAGATTTTGGAGATGTATTCGCTTGATTTAGCTGGGTCGACACCGATTTTGGTCTTTGCCATCGAGCTCAGGATATTGATCGTGCTGAGTGTGGAGCCCATGTCGTCGTGCAGATCCCGGGCGAGTTGATTCCTGATTTTGACTACGGCCAAGATTCGATTTAGTCGAAGTCTGTAGATGATATAAACAATCGCCAAAAATAATAACACCAAGGCCAGCTTAAACCACCCAGTCTGAATCAGGCTAGGCTTGATGGAAAAGCGATAAACAGCGGGCGAGGAGGATTCGCCTGACTCGTTTGCACTTTTCACCTCAAAGGAATAATCTCCCGGGGGCAGCAAAGAGTAAACCGCTTCAAAGCTTCCCTTCGCCTCTCTCCATACCGGATCAGCACCCACCATTCGATAGAAATAAGAAAATCGATCCTGGAGGTTAAAATTGAGGATATTGAAATCAAATCTCAGGCTGTTTTCGTGGGAAAGGAAGTCCGTTCTGGTAGCTGCTACCGAGCCGTCTCCAATATAAGTCCCGAACAGTTCAATGCTGGTAATTGCCGGCTGAGTAGGAGAGAGGTTCCGCTCAAATTGCCGTGGGTCAAAAACCATAAAGGAGTTGCTGCTGACGAATGCCAGCTCCCCAGTGGACAGGAGCGTCCCGCTATGGCCATCACTGGGAATTTTTGAGAAAAAGTGATTCCTTCCAAAAGAGTAGAAAGTGTTGTTGCTGATATCAAAGCGGCTCAGCCCGTCTGGCGTATAGATCCAAACAAGCCCATTGGGTTCAGATTGGATATGCAGAATCCTGTTACTTACAAGGCCATCTGAAAACGAAAAGATCTCATTTTTTCCGGATTTGGAGTTGTACTTGTTGAGCAGCTGATGGCCAAACACAAAAATGCTGTCATTGACTTGATGGATACTCTGGATTTCGTTGGAAGACAAAATGGAGTCATTTAGATTTTTCAGGATTTCTCCTCGCTCGAGGTCAAGTACGTAAACACCTTCATTGTTGGTGGAAACCCAGAGTTTTTGGTCTTTACTCACAAGAATCTTGGGGATGCGACCGGAGAATTTCCTGATTTTATGAAATCCGCGCTCAGAAATTTCCTCTCCTTCATAGCGTACGATAGTTCCATTTTGGGTTCCAAACCATACATTTCCCTCCTTGTCTTGGGCAATCGTCCGAATTGTCGAGCCTCCAATTGCTTCAGGGTAGGTAAAACGAACTGCTTTTGATTCCAAGTCGATTACCTGAAGCAAACCATGTTGCAGTGCCACCCAAACCCAATTGCGCTTTTTGTCATGATGGATATCCCAAACTTGGAGACTTTCGAATGCATTGGGTGCGCCTTTATAGGTCCATCGTGAATCCTGTCTGCCCGTGGCGAGTTTGATGATGTTCAGACCTTTGCCCCAACTGCCCAGCCAAAGACTTGTGTCGCCTTTGTAGATCACCTCTTCGACTGCCTGATACTCGTAATTTCCTTCAGCAGAATCTTCCTCCAAAAAAAAGACATCTGGCGTGTCAAAATGCAGAAAGTACAATCCGTTGTCGGTCGCGAGCCAGAGTCCGCCAGCCTTGTCCCAGATCATTTTCGAAATCTTGTCAAATCGAATGTCGCTTTGAACCAATGGTTTGAATCTTTTGGCGATGGGATCATAGTCAGCCAAGGTTTGGATTCCATAGCGCCAAAGGTCTCCATTGGGCAATTCCAGATTGCCAAAAGATTCTTGGTAGTTGGTAGTCGGAGCTGAAAGCTCGCTTTTGTGGTTTTTCCAGATCTTCGTTTCCGGATCATAGGACAGAAGTTTTTCTTCAGGCCCCCAATAGTTGATCCAGTAAATCCCCCTTGAGTCTTCATAGACATTGAAGACATAGCTTAAGTTAGGGAAGTTGAGCACCTCCAATCCTTGGGGGTTGTGGTCTTTGGTATACACCTCCGAGTTTTTGGGATCGAATACGCTTATTCCTTCGATGGAGCTTACCCAATAGCGCCCCTTGTTGTCTTCGAAGATTGCCCTGGGCCTCCATCCATCCGGGATTTTGATTGGAAGGTTTTGGTCGGTGATTTTTCCTTGCTTCTGGTCGATCCAAAGCAGTTTGTTGTTGTTGAGGATGACGAAGAGATTGCCTTTACTGTCGCTCCAAAGCGATTCCCCTTGGGAGCGGTTCTCTTTCTTTTCGAAGGGGTAGTTGGTAAAAAGCTGTTTTTCCGGAATGTAGCTGCCATAGTCATCTCCGACCCGAAGCCACATCTTTCCTTGGTGATCAAAAAGAATTTCAGAAATAGGCTTGCTGGGTTGCACCTCCGGGGTTCGGATTTGGTAGGTCATGAATTTCCTTCCGTCGAAACGCTGGAGTCCATTCGAGCTCCCAATCCAAAGGTAGTTGTGTCGGTCTTTGGCAATAGTCAAGACCTGATTGGTGGCGAGGCCCTCACTGGATCCAAATCGGGTAACGTAGAAGCGCTTAGTCTCGGCGGAGGCAAACAAGACCTGGAGAAACAGGAAGAGGCTGAGGAGTTTTCTTTGCATGGAAAGTCCCTAAAATTAACCCTTTAGCCAAGAATTTGAATTTTGGGCGAAATTAAATCACATGTTTATGTGAGGGGGTAAACCACGTCCACAAGGTCTTGAACCTGAAAAGGAATGGCAAAATCCTAAACGATATAAGGGCGGAGTTTCAAACCTCCGCCCAGTCAAATGCCTAATCTACACTCAGATGGGCAAGCTGTGCTCCGACGCAACGAAAGCTTAGTTGTTAGCGGATGGCGCGTCCACCGTACCACTCGTCAGTCAAATATCTCTCAGGCAATTTCTCTGTCCACGGATCCTTTATCCCAAGACGGCCAAGCTCGTAAAACCATAGGTCTCTTTTTGAGTCCGGAAGTTTTTGCCCGCACCAAGGGCAATGCGATATCAAAATTGACGATTGTCCCCCGTCCACAATTTTAACGCCGTACTCGTCAAACTTTCTACTGTAGAATATTGGAGTATCTACGTTGTCAAAGTCCTCCGAAGTATTGTTTGTCAGCATATCACACATGTAGTGGTAGTATTAAATGTCCTAGCGCTTGCCGCGAACGTTTTGTGTTTCTTCAGTGGTGCGCTTGCGAAGCAGCGACCTGTCCACGATACCAAACGTTGAACGAAGATATAAACTTTGGGCTACACGTCACCGCACCATTGAAGAAACATTTTGTGTGTGCCCAGCATGGGCATCTGGTATCGAAGATATCAAAATATTCCAGAGGGTGGAAGTCCCTTATGTGCGGGGGTAACGCCCTGAAACATTAGTAAGTCGCAAGGTGGTTTGTCGTAAGGCAT